>Ga0180438_10000002_pt1 | contig 944316 bp, 779 predicted proteins | sample SS_ome_12_FD_132455 | JGI IMG/M metagenome (GOLD analysis project Ga0180438, IMG submission 132455) | Hypersaline lake sediment archaeal communities from the Salton Sea, California, USA - SS_3_D_2 metaG | ecosystem: Environmental > Aquatic > Non-marine Saline and Alkaline > Hypersaline >...
CGGTCCCTGTTCCGGGGAGCCGTCCTCTCCGGTGGAGACCTCTTCCCAGGACAGCTGCAGGGAGCCCTTGGCGCCATCCTTGGTCCCGTGGGAGAGCGAGAGCACCGTGGGGGCCGGCCCGATGTCGTCCACCGAGTAGCCGCTGTCCGGCGGAGAGTCGAAAAAGACATGAGGATCGGCCGTGTGGGCCGAGACCATGAAGGTGTAATAGGGCGCCCCGGAGGCCGAAGAGTCAGACAGGGTCGGGGCGGTGTAGCGGTAGCCCTCCAGATGATGAGCCTCGACGGCGTCGATGTATTCCCAGTATTCCTGCTTGCTGCCACCGGCGCCGTCTGGCCGTTCGACCAGCCGGAACATACCCGGGGAAAGGTCTTCGGCGGAACGGCCATCCCATTGCCATTCCGGTGCATCCGGCTTGGCTCCGCCGGGATCCCGGCGCCAGATGGAGTACTCGGTGATACCCTCATACTGGGCCTGGTCCAGATAGCTGTTGCTCCACAGAATGGCCACCTGCCGGCCCTGGTCCTGGGGAACGTCGGCGATGGAGGTGATGTGGGGAGCCGGATCGAAGACGATCTTCTGCGCATAGACGTCGCCGGTGTCGGTACGGGCGTCCTGCCAGGCGATGATGGCGCCGGCGGCGCCGGACGAGACGAGGACGGGGTATTCCTGGTCGTTGAGAGCGGTGCAGATGGGCAGGCCGCCGGCCGGCATCAGGGTGTCGCCGGAAGCGTCGATATGCTGAGCGTAAACATCCCATTTATGGCCGCTGCGCTGGTCCTGCCAGGTGATGATCGCTCCCCCGGAGCCGTCGCTGACCATCTGCGGCCATCGCTGCTCGCCGATCCTGCCACAGACCAGCAGGCCATCGAGAGGCCACAGGAGGTTTCCGTTGAGATCCGCTCGCTGGGCGTAAATATCCGTCGAAGTGCTGTCTCGAAAATCGTCCCATGTGATGGTGACCCCGGTATCGTCGACGATGAGGCGAGGACTGATCTGGCCGTTTGGGGCGGTGCAGATGGGAATGCCGTCTTCCTGCCAGAGGACGTTTCCTTCGGCATCGATCCGCTGAGCATAGATGTCGTAGTGCGCGCCGCGCTCGTCCTGCCAGACGATATAGGCCCCGCCCTGGCCGTCTCCCAGGGTCTGAGGATCGTATTGATAGTTCGCCGCGGTGCAGATCGGCACTCCGTCGGCTTGCCACAGGGTATCGCCGTCGGCATCGATCCGCTGGGTATAGATGTTGTAATCGACGCCGTTGCGCCCGTCGGCCCAGCTGATGATGGCGCCGCCCGATCCATCAGCTGTGATCCTGGGATTGTACTGGGTGTTTGCCGCTGTGCAGATGGGGATGCCACCGGCCGGCCAGAGGGTGTCGCCGTTGGAATCAATTCGCTGCGCATAGATGTCGTCATAACCGTTCCGGGCATCGCGCCAGGCCAGGAAGAATCCCCCGGAGCTATCGCTGGCCAGACACGGCTCGATCTGCTCGGTGGTGTCATTACAGATGAGGACGCCATAGTAGTCCCAGGTTCGGTTGCCGTTGGTATCGATATTCTGAACCCAGACATCTCCATCAGCATCGTCGCGATAATCGATCCAGGCCACGAAGGCTCCTCCCGAACCGTCCTTTATTGCGCGGGGAAAGTTCTGATTCCCGATGACGGTACAAACAAGGGCGCCGCTGCTATCCCACTGAACATCTCCCTCCGGGGTGATCCGTTGGGCGAGGATGTCCGTATCGCTGGCTCCATAGCGAAAATCCCTCCAGATGACGATGGCGCCGGAGAAATCATCGCTGATAGTGGTCGTATTGTCCTGCAGGTCGGAGTTGGTGCAGATGGCCACCCCGTCTGAGGTCCACTCGCCGGCGGCGAATGCGTTCGTCAACCCCGAACCGGAGATAATCAGGGCGGCTATGATAGCGGTCAGGCAGGCACATGCTTTCACGGCATCTCTCCTTTCGTTTGGAAACAGGTGTACAGACGGATGAAATCGCCTCCAGGGTGTTCCGAACGATCGAGAATGCCCAATGTTACGACCAGAAAGGGATGTTGTCAAGAAAAAAGGCGGATTCAGGATCCGCCCTGTCGCTTGGGGAGATGTATGATTCCGCCGGAACCCGGGCATCAGGCGATGAGTATTTCGCCTTCGATCCGCATACCGGGTGATCCAGTCACCCTGCTGCCGAGAACTCGAAGATCTCCTTCGGCTCGACCAGATGCAGGTAATCCTCCACGCTCATGATGATCGAATCGGTCAGCGATCCGGCGTTGAAGGCGATCCTCTCGTTTTCCAGGATGGAGCGGTCCAGGTACAGCTCCAGGTCCAGGATGGGAGGACCGAAGGGGGGCACGCAGCCGGGCACGCAGCCGGTCAGCTCGCGGAGCTCCTCGCGGGTGGCGAAACGGGTCCGCTTGACGCCCAGGTGCTTCTTCATCGCCCGGGAGTTCATCTTCCGGGCGGCGCTGAGGACGAACAGCCGGAACTCGTCCTCGATCTTCATCACCAGGGCCTTGCCGCCGATGCGGGTGGACTCGCCCCGGGCCCGGGCCGACTCCTCGGAGGTATAGGTGGGCTGGTGATGGACGTGCTTGTAGGGGATGGCGTGCTGATCGAGCAGGGATTTGATTTGCTGGAAGACGTGAGCGGACATTGGTAGGAAATAACCTGATATACTGTTGACAGACGGCTGCGGCCGATTCTCATACCAACACGAACACGGTTTCTACAGATACCCCATATCCTTGAGATGATGCCGGATCAGCTCCTCCTCCTGGGGGCTGTAAGGGGTGGTCGGTGCCTTGGGAATGCGCTCCAACACCTCCAGGGTCATCAGGATGCGCTGCAGGTTCTTCTCCGTCGGCACGGTGTCGGTGTCCACCGTCACCTCGGGCTTGTTCGGCTCCTCGTAAGGATCATCGATGCCGGCCACGTGCTTGATCTCTCCGGCCTCATATCGCGAGTAGAGCTTGTACTTGTCCCTGCGGCGCAGTTCCTCCATGGAACACCGGCAGTAGACCTCGACGTAGTCCTTCAGTTTTTCCCGGTTCTGCTCCCGGGCACGGCGAATGGGAGAGACGGCCACGGCGATGGCCACCACCCCGTTCTTGGTCAGCAGGTGGCAGACCTCGCCCATGCGGCGGATGTTTTTTTCACGGTCCTCGGCGGAAAATCCCAGTCCCTCGCTGATGATCTTGCGCATCTCCCGGCCCCGGATGATCTCCGACCAGATGCTCCGGGCGGCCAGCTCTGCGTGCAGCATCTCGGCCAGGGTGTGCTTTCCGGAGCCGGTCAATCCGGTGAACCAGACCGTGAAAGCGGTTTTATGTGCTTGCGGCATCATCACTTGCTCCAATCGGTTAATAGACCAGACCGATCAGCGGCCAGTAGAATCGCATGATCAGCATGAGCACCAGGATGGCGGCCAGGTTCATGAAGATGCCTGCCCGGACCATCTCCCGGATGCTGTAGTACCCGGCCGAGTAGGAGATGGCGTTCGGCGGGCTGCCCATGGGCAGACAGAAGGGCAGGCCGGCCGGGATGGTGACGGCGAAGACGATGATCAGCGGCGACAGGCCGTACTTGTTGCCGATGGCGAAGCCCAGCGGAATGAGCACGGCCACGGCAGCGGCGTTGCTGATCCCCTCGGTCAGCAGGATGCTGATCACGGCCAGGATCACCAGAATGGCAAAGGCGGGGATCTGGTCGAAAGGCAGGTATCCCAGGATAAGACTCTCCACCGCTCGGGTCTCCATGAGAGCCTTGCCGATGGCGATAGCCCCGCCGTACATGACGATCACGCTCCAGTTGACGTAATCCTCGATCTCGTTCCAGTGGACGATCTTGAGGATGAACAGCATGATGGCGGCCAGGATGGAGATCTCGGCCAGCCCGACGCGATGGCCGAGCAGGATCCAGGCCAGGATGGTGGCCAGAATGAGCAGTCCCATGCGTTTCTCGCGGGCCGTCATGGGACCGATGCGGTCCAGCTCCTGGCGGAGGAAATGACGGGCCTTCTTCACCTCGCCGATGTCGGGAGGGAACAGGAGCATCAGGTGGACCGTGGCCAGGGGGACCATCAGGACCACCACCGGGAGGGCGGCTTTGGCCCACTGCAGGAAGGTGATCGTCTGACCGTAGGATTCCTGCAGCAGCCCCACCGCCAGGGGAGCCCGGGCGCCGCCCAGGAAGGTGCCCACTCCTCCGATGATGGCGCCCCAGGCCAGGCTTAAAAACAGAGCCTTGCCATAGCGGCTCTGATGGGGCTTGAGGTCGAGCTGCGAGGAAACCTCCAGAACGATGGGAAACATCATCGCGGCCACGGCATGCTCCGGCATCCACAGGGCGAAGAAGGCGCAGGAAACCAGGATGCCGAAGATCAGAAAGCGCGGGCTGCGATCGAACCGCTCCAGGAAGAGCAGAGCCACCCGCTTGCTCAGGCCGGTTCGGATCATGGTGGCGGTCAGCAAAAAGACACCCAGCAGAAAGAAGACGGCCTGGTTGCCGAAGAAGGAAAAGGCCCGGGCCGGCTGCATGACGCCGAGCAGAGGGATGAGAGCGATGGCCAGCAGGCTGGTGGCCGCCAGGGGGATCAGGTTGGTGACCCACAGAGACAGACAGAGCACGAAGATGGCCAGAGCGTTGCGTCCGGCCGTGGTCATGCCGCCGGGCGGCTCATGAGTCATGATGATGACGATCAGCGCCAGGGCCGCAGCGACCAGGACCAGTTTGTGTAACCGGATGGGCCGGCGGGAAGGATTCATAAAGGGGCCTCGAACAGCCGGGTCATCGATACAGTTCTGCCGAGAGGTGCAATAGATTCATGACCCTCAAGTTAGCACTGCCGGTTGAAAAATGCAAGAGAAAAGGTGGGGGGCGCTATCGCAGCAGCACCATCTTCCGGCTGCGGTTCAGGTGGCCGCTTTGCAGGGTGTAGAAGTAGATTCCGCTGGAGACCGGCTGCCCGGCCTCATCGTGTCCGTCCCACAGGAGGGCGTGCGCTCCCGGCTCCAGGGCGCCGTCCAGCAGGGTGCGGACCGTCTGCCCCAGGACGTTGAAGATCCTCAGGGTGGTCCGTGCTGGTCCCGGCCCGGGCAGGGAGAAGGAGATGGTGGTCGAGGGATTGAACGGGTTGGGGTGGTTCTGGTTCAGGGCGAACCGTCCCGGCAGGGAGACGTCCCGGTCAGGCTGGTCCGGCACCTCGGTGGTGATCTGAAAATAGTCCAGCACCCGGCCCATGACCTCGGTGCGGATGCTGTCCGAGCCGATGGCCTCGAAGGGGAAACCGAGATAGACCAGGTGGCCCTGATTCGTTCCGGAGCCGAATAGTCCGGCATATTGAAGGCCGGCAGAATAGGAGGTACCGGCATAGGTCAGGTTAACCTGCCCGCTGCCGGTGGGTTCGATGGCATCCGGCCCCTCCTCGCCGTAGAGCCCCTGCGAACTGTCGGCGAAGCAGAAGGAAAGACCCTCGAAGATGGTCCCGGCCAGGCCGCTGACCGTATCACTTTCGGCGTCGCCGGCCATCAGATCGGCCTGCAGGAAGTCATGATAGAATTGACTGTCGGCCGCCGAGCCCTGCTCGACCAGATCGTAGCCCACCTCGGAGCCGGACAGGAACAGGTTCCCGCCCTTCTCCAGATAGTCCATGATCAGGGTCTGTTCCCCGGGGGCGAAGGTCGAATCCTCGATGCTCTCATCTCCCAGGACCCAGATAACGGCGTCATACTCATCCAGATCGATCCGGCCGCCGGTGATCGCCTCGTTGGAGCAGCCGTCGAAGGCAGTCCCCAGCGCGTCCAGCGCCCGGCAGTGGGTCAGGGCGAAGGGATGGGAGGGCTCCGTCCAGATGCCGGAGGTGCGATCGAAACCGTCCACCACCAGAACCTTGAGCCCCGTGTTGGTCAGGCGGGTGCCATAGATGTCCGAGGCCCCGCTTTCGTTGGGCACGGCCGCCGAGTCCACCGCGGTCAGGCGGAAGAAGATCGACTGGTCGTTCTGAAAAGCATCGGCGCCCAGCCGGGTGACCGTGTCGGGCAGGTCTTCCTCGTCATAATTATTGGCCCAGGTCTCGCCGTCAAGGCTGTGATACAGCCGGTAACCCTTGAGGTCCCCATCGTGGCCCTGTTGCCAGGTGACGTCCAGAGAGTTCTGACGGGTTCCGATGACCGAGACCATCGTCGGCACGGCTGGTGGGGTGACGTCCTGCTCGACCACCTCCACCCAGGCGCTGGAGCTGTCCCAGTTCTCCCGGGTGTCGCAACAGGAGATGACCACCTTGTAGTGACCCGGCTCGACCCAGCGGGTGTCCCAGAAGCTGTCGTTGGAGATCTGGTTGGTGACGATGTAATAGTAGATGGAGGTGCTGGAGCCCTGGAAATAGACGTTGTCGATGTAGGAATTAGAGGGGATGGTGTCAAAGGTATAGGGATAGAACGGGCCGTGCACGGAGGTGGTCTCGTCCTCGGCGAAGATCTGGTAGCCGATCGAGTAGACGCCGTTGTTTTTACCGTAGGCGCTCAGGTCGGTGGTGTCGCAGGCCCAGGCGACGATATCGACCAGACCGGTGACCTTGGCGGTGGGGAACCGGTTGGCCGTGCCGTTCTCGTAGAACCAGATGTTTTTGACCCTGGGCTTATAGTTATCCACGAAGGGTTCCAGGCCGCCGGGCCGCAGGGCGTTGATGATGGTGGTGCCGGAGGCGCCGCCGCCGTCCTTGAAATGGATGTGGTTCTGGTTGTTGGTCGTCCCGACCAGGTCGCCCTGCTGGATGGGATCGCCGACATGGAGGTCGGGATTGGGATCGACATGCAGGTAGCAGAACCGGCCCACGCGGATGTAAGAACTGGAACCGGCCGGGTCGATGGTCAACACGGTGCCGTCATCCACCGCCAGCACCGCGCCGCCCTGTCCCAGGGGGATATCGGTGCCGTCATGGAAATGGTCCCGGTCCTGGCGGCACTCCCCGAAGGTGGCCGAGACATTGTGCTGCACATCCTGAGGCGCCAGCGGCCAGGGATAGGCCCGGGCCGGGGAAGCGTTCAGCGCCAGGCAGTCCGCCGCCGAGAGAAAGATCGCGCTGAAAAGGAAGCTCCTATTCCTGCCCATAGATCAGACACCTGTTCTCAAGGGCCAGCGAGAAACCGCTGCCGTCGGGGAGAAAGCGGGCCGCCGGGCGATCGAAGGCGTCCTCGGGGAAGGACTCCTCCCAGACCTGTTGCCCGCGGTCATCATAGATGAGAGCGTGAACCGGGGTGAAGGTAAAACGACCTTCCTGGAAACGGCTGGGTGCGGCGGCGACCAGTGCCAGGGTCCCGTCGGGTGAGAGGTCTGTTGCCCGAATCTGGCCGTACTCGTCCGCCAGCCGGTTTTCCCAGATCGTCTTCCCTGTGGCCGTCTCGACCAGGCGAAGATCACGCTTGCGGCCGAGCAGCAGTCGGGAGCCGTCGGAAGAGAAGTCGGCCAGCCGGAAGTCGGTGGCCACGGCCGCCAGCCATTGCCCCTCACGGTCGAACAGATGCGTCTTCATCTCGATCCGGTTGGCCCCCATGACGCTCAGGGCGACGGCCGCGATGCGGTTTCCATCATCGGAGATAGCCACCGGGCCGGAGATTTCCTCTTCCAGCCGGCGGCGCCACAGCTCCTCTCCGCGACCGGTGAACAGGATCAGATGGCTGGCGCCTTTCTGACGGGGGGTCATCTCATCGCCGGGCCGGGGATGGTGCTGCAGGGCGTTGACCGCCAGCAGCTGACCATCGGCCGAGAACGCGCAGGCGATGGGGCGTTCCATCTCGGACGGCGTATCCGGGAACAACTCCACCGTCCTTTCCGCCGAGCCGCCGAGATCGATGAAATTCAGCAGGCTCCGGGCCGGTCTCACCGAGACGACCCGGCCATCATTGGAGATGTACCAGCTGGGCACCGGCTCGTCCGTATCGAGTGACCCGGTCAGCGACCACAGTTCCTGGCCCTCGCTATCATAGAGCGTGAAGCGGGTCGATGCGCCCGCCTGCGGGCGCTGATCCGTTCCGCTGATATCCTGCACCCCCAGGTAGCTTCCGTCCTGGGATGTGATCATCCGGGAGGAGCTGCTTTTGTCGATTCGCAGCCCGACCGGTTCGGGCTGCTGGCGAATACATTTGAAGTCGATCGCGGAGCTCTTCTGGGGCCGGTTGCCGAGAGCTGCGGCGCCGGAGATGAGCGCCGCGACGGGCAAGAGGATCGAGAAAATGAGGCAGATTCTTTTCACTCTGATCTCCCGGGACGGGTTCTGACCGGAACCGCAGGCGAATGCGTTCATCCATTCCGCCCCCGGCTCATGGGGTCTTCATAGTGGTTAAATTAGTCTTTCGCTATCGCCTTGTCAACCGAATAACGAAAAAAGGGAGGGGGACCTGGGTCCTCCTCCCTGGGGGAAAACACTCGAGCCGGCACGACCGATCAGCGCAGGAACGTCATTTTGATGCTCTCGGCGTATGATCCGGAGACCATGCGGCAGAAATAGACGCCGCTGGACAGCTCCCGGTTGTCCTCATCACGGCCGTTCCAGACCACCGAATGTGCGCCGGCGGTCATGGTCTCCTCGATCAGGGTCCGGACCAGCTGTCCGGTGACATTATACACCTTCAGGGAAACCTGCCCGGCCTGCGGAATGGCGAATTGGATCCGCGTCTCGGCATTGAAGGGGTTGGGATAGTTCTGAGACAGCTTGTAGCTGGTGGGCAGCTCGGGCTCATGAGCCATCGGTTCTACCGCGGTGGCCTCGCCCTTGAGGATCTGGAAACTGTCGAAATCGGCATTGGGACCGTCGGCCACTCCGTTGCCCCCGACCCAGGCGATGACCGAATCGGCGGCCAGGTTCCAGGAGATCAGCTGCCAGCCGTCCCAGTCGATGGTGATCCACTCGCTGACCTCATGGCCGTCGGAATCATCGATGCAGAAACGGATCATGTCGCCGCTGGAGTTGCCATACAGCCATACCTCCAGCTTGTCCATGGTGGTGAAGACATAGGTCTGGGGATCGCCGCTGCCGGGATACTCCCGGATGAATCCGGCCGAGTCGGGATCTTCCCACTGGTAGGCCAGGCGGGCAGAGTACAGGCCGTCGTAGACGGTCAGGCTGTCCTTGCCGAAGGTGGTCGAGTTGGTCGACCAATCCTGACCGGCATCGTAAAAGGTTCCATAGGTGCTGCCGCTGCCGTCGGGATCCCACCAGTTGTTGGTCCCCAGCTCGAAGTCATCAAGGGTGGTGGCCTCGCCGAACCCGGGTACCATGCGGAAGTTATCGAAGTAGATCTCGGTCAGTGGCGTCTGGCCCCAGCACAGGCCGGCGGTGATCAACAGGAAGAGTGCCGTGCAGAAGAATTTTCTCATGATGTTTCACTCTCCTCGAAAACGTGAAGGGGGCGGACCTGGCCGGCCCGCCCCCTGAACTGGAAAAGGATTACTTCAACAGAGACATCTTCTTGCTCTCGACGAAATCGGCCGTCTTGAGCTGATAGAAGTAAATGCCGCTGGCCACCGGCCGGCCGCCCTGATCGGTGCCGTCCCAGGTGACCGCATAGCGGTTGATCGAGCGGTGATCGTCCACCAGGGTCCGGACCAGCTGCCCGGTGGCGTTGAAGACCTTCAGGCTGACATGGCCCGGCCGGGAGACGGTGTATTCGATGGTCGTCTGGGCGTTGAACGGATTGGGGTAGTTCTGGGCCAGTTTGAACTCCCGGGGCACGTCCACGGCGATGGTGTATTCCTCCACCCCGGTCTCGCCGGTCCACTCGAAGACCCGGAACCATTTGCCGTCCGGAGGAACTGCCTCGAGGAACGTGGCCACGACTTCCATCTTGCCGTCACCGTCCAGATCGACGGCGGGAGCCTCCAGGGCGAAGGAGCCCTGGTCGCTGGCCGTGCCCTCATAGAGGACATTGGGCGTCCAGGAGGCTGGATCGGTGGGATCGGCGCCGGTGAGCTCCCAGTCCTGGATGACGCCGTTGGTGTATGCGGCCACGTAGAGGTCCATGCCGTCGGTGCCGGTGCCGTGATCCTGATCGCCCATCGCCATACCGTAAGCGCCGCCCTCACCGGTCAGGGCGATGTATTCCACGTTGTCCTCGAAGGTGATCGCGCTGACATCGGCGCCGCCGGTGATGACGGCGATCTCGCCGCCGCCGTAGATGTTGAAATAGACCTCGTCGGCGCCGTCGTTGTTCAGATCGCCGACCACGAAGTTGTCCAGGTTGACACCGTCGCCGGTGGTGTCGATCTGGATGTAGGTCTGGTAGGCATAGGCATTAGCCCCGGTGGCCTCGACGATGTACAGGGCGGCGTAATCCCACACCCCGAAGATGGCCTCGTAGTTGCCGTCGCCGTCCATGTCGCCCATCTGGGCATTGGTCGGGCTGCCGCCGTAGCCGTCGCTGCGGAACCAAACCGCCTCTTCGTTCCAGGAGGCAAAGCCCGACTCGAAGGTGCCGCTCACCGATAGGATGTATAATCCATCCTGATCCTCTGCTGCACCGCCCTGATTTGTGTTGTCACAGACGATCATCTCATTCTGGCCGTCTTCATCGATATCGCCGATGGCGAAGCCCTCACTACGGAACCGCTCCTGGTGTGTCGGATTGGTCTTGTAAATTGAGATGGCTTCCGTGCCGTAGCCGTTATCGGTGGTGCCGTCCCACTCGTAAACGTGAATGCCGCCCTCGTACTCGGCGCTCCACGATCCGTCGCAGCCCACGAAGATGATCTCACCGATGCCGTCGTTGTCCAGATCACCGGTGCCCACCTGGCGGACGTTATCGACGTTGGAACCGGCCGAGCTCCACACCCACTCCAGAGTGTTATCTCCGGTCACCTCGTAGACGTGAACCATTCCGCCGTTATCGTAATCGGTGACGATGATCTCGTAGAGGCCGTCCTCGTCCAGGTCGGAACCTGCCGCACAGCCGCGGATGAGGCTGTCCGACAGGGTGTCATCCTCGGCGCTGCCGTAAGCGGGAACGAAGATGTTATCGCCGTCGCCGGCCCAGACAGTGGTGGCGGCCAGGAGAAGACCCATTGCCAGGATGGCGAAGGGAATTCCTCTTCTGATCACGATCTACACCCCCTTTCAGGGTCAAAAGGGTCAGTCGTTAACAGAACGTTCCGGGCGCTCAAAGATCTTCGCCACCACCCCCTTTCGGCTCTCAGCTGTGGCTTTTGGTTATCGGTGAGAGAAAGGTGAACGATGATCGTGTCGTTCAGGATTCTGATCTTAAACGAACACGAACGATCAACACGAATCACGAATACGGGTTTTTACAAGTGCTTCTACTTCTTCTTGTCCAGCTCCTCAATCATCTCCTCGACTTCCTCGTAGCCCTCATCGTAGAACTTCTGTTCGTCGGGAGCCAGCTGGTGGAGCAGCTTAAGAAATTCGCCGGCATGGACCCGTTCCTCATCGGCGATGTCCTTGAGCACATCGATGGCCAGCTGATTATCCGTCGATTCAGCCAGCTGCATATAGAGCTGGATGGCCTCGTATTCGGCTGCTATCATGAAGCGGATCGCCCTGATCAACTCTTCATGTGACAGTTTCCGGTCGCTGGCCAGGCCGGAAAAAGCATTTCCGAAATCGGGCATGATGGGTACCTCTCTTCTATTGTGCAACGAACGGAAAGGTCGAACCGCCCACCGGGGAGATGATTACGTCCGGGTCCTCGAACCGGGGCTTGAGCTTTTCGATGGCTTCCTCGATGGAAGCGGCGTACTCCATGTCCATGTCCTCGATCTGCTCTCCGGTCATCCCATCGGAGACCACCATCAGGGTCTTGCTCTTAAGCAGATTACGGACCATGGCGGCCAGGGGGCCGCTGGTCGGCTCGGTCTTGCCCTCCCGGATCCACTGGACGATGGTCTCGGCATCGGGCTTCTGGCTGAGCGTCTCGTACATCATGGGACCGGCCCCGTCGCTGAGCGATGACAGCAGCACGATGGCCCCGCCCTCGCGGGTCACCTCGTTGGCCAGCAGCATGGCCTTGCCCGACTGGATCAGGTTGACCTCCAGGGGATAACCGGAGGTCAGGGTGATGTCGGCCATCTTGGGGACCTCCAGGCCATACACCGACAGCAGAGCCTTGACGGCCGCGCGCTGGACCGCCTCCACCTCGCCGGCGAACAACTGGTGAACCTCTTTGCGGGTGTTGAGAACCAGGTCGATCTTCATGCCCAGATTGGCGATCCGGGCCGCCTCGAGCATGTCCTCCCAGATAGGGTTGCTATCCATGATGCCCTGGCGGGCCTTTTCGTCGGCGACCATGGAATGGTTGCAGGCGATGCTCTCACGCCCGGACACGCCGGGGAGAATCAGTTTTGCCCCGCCGCCGTATCCGGCGAAATAATGTGGATTGATCGTTCCGATGGCCAGGCTCAGTCCGGCCTCGGCTACCTTGCGGTTGATCCAGACCGGTGTATCCCGCCCGGTCATGCCCATCAGAACCAGGTTGTCGGTATCGTCGCAGTCGTGAATGGTCACCTCGAACCGGTCGGTCATGGCCCCCAGTTTGTCCCGCACTTCCTGGTCGGTGGCCTTACGATGGGTGCCCCGGCCGATGATCACCTTGATACGCTCGTCGAGGATGCCGTATTCGTTGAGCATCTCCGCCAATGGTTCCATCACCCGACCGATGGGAGAGGGGCGGGTCTGATCCTCGCTGATGATGACCACGTCTCCGGAGGAGGGTACCAGATCCTGCAGCGGTTTGGTGCCCAGAGGAGCCTGGAGCGCCTTTCTGACCGCAGATTTCAGATCGGGCAGCGCCGGCGCATCCTTGGGTTCCGCCTGAGCCAGCAGATTCCAGTTTTGGGGAAGGTCGAAGAAGACCTCCTGTCCCTTAAAGTACAGTTTGCCCTGTGTTGCCATAGTATTTCCTTTCCTATTACCCCAATATCCTGTTGTTTGATCAGTTCCTTTCTCTAAAGAAGGGATTTTCTACGAAAAAGTCAAGTGATTATGTGAAAAACTTATATCCAGGTGACATTTCTCCGGGGGCCACCCCGATGGTTCCCAACTAGAAGAACCAGAGTTGATTTTCGTTGCGGACCTGAACAATCTTTCCCTTCAGTGCATGAATCGCATGCATCAGTGTCTGGCCGGATTCGACGGCCCATGCCACGGAGATAATCTGCCGTTCACCGGCTCCGAGAGAGAATGGGCCCGATGCAATCATGCTCCTGACATCGACCGGGGTGTCGAGCCAGCCGGTCCGCTCGATCGGGTCTCCCGTGAAGGCGAATTTCGTTTCCTCGCCGGTGATGGGGCGGTAGAGAATACTGACGGAATGCGTGGTATCCCCCTGCAGCGATGACCAGCACATGGCATCGCCGTAGCAGACCGGCTCGCCCAGGGCATCGACCGGCGCTCCGTGCTCGACGGGCCAGTCTTGCTCATTGTTCAGAATGCCGGTGAGATCTACATGGTAGACCCCGACGCTGTTCTCTCCCCAGATAGCCGTGAAGTTGCTGGCCGGCGTGCTTCCCGCCCAGATGATGTCCGCGGATGGTTGTCCCTGGAGATATCCTCCCAGCCACAGGCCGGCGATAAAGATGACTCCCACGTCATCGCAAGAATCGTAAAAGACTCCCTGGCGCAGCGCCCCGGTGTTGTCCAGGCACGTTTGGAAGTCATTCGGGTCGAAGCAGACCTCCTCACCGAGGATGAAAGTGCCCTGGTCTATGTAGATAGGAACCCACGGATTGCTTTTCGTGCTGCAGTGAAAACAGACCAAAGATGATATGAGGGTCGTCAAGCAGAGAAGCGTAACCTTCGAGTGTAGGCAAGGATACACTCTCATAACAGTTCACCTGCCGCTCGGATCATCCCGTTCGTCGCTCAGATCGTGAGGCTGCGATGCACGGGCGATGGTCTTCTCTATCTACTCCGATACATCCCGGGCCCGGTTTCGGATAAATGCGTAGTTCATGTTGTTCAGCGCGTTGAAATCGGCCGCCCGGCGGAAATGATCCCGGGCCGTCTCCCGGTCGTCTTTGCCCTGGTAGGCCAGCCCCAGGCGATAGAGATTGTAGGGATCCTGTAGGTTGGACTGCTCCAGCTCGGTCAGGGCGGTGTCGAAGTCCTCCTGGGCCAGGGCGATCATACCGTCCAGCTGGTGGGCCAGCTTGATCTGCAGGGGATTGTTGATCGCCTCGACCTGCTGCCTGTATTCCGCCGCCGCCGTGCGGGCCTCGTCGATGGTTCCCCTGGCCAGCCCGACACGGGCGATGTTATAGAGATACCCGCGGCGGAAGTTGTCCTTGACCTCCTCGGAGCGATCCGATCCCTCGACCAGCTGAACGGCCTTCTTGAATGCGGACTCGGCCTTCTCGGGCTGATCCATCTCCAGATGAATGTTTCCCATGGCCACCAGGTCACCGGCCATGGCCGTGAGATCGTTGTTCTGCTCGGCCAGGGCGTACTGCGTCTCCAGTTCCTTGAGGGCCCGGTCCATCTGCCCGCCGTCGACGTAGGAGACGGCCAGGGCGAAGTGGGCCGCCCGCCGTTCTCCATCATTGCGGGCGATGTCCAGCAGCCGGTGGAGCTGCTCGACCGCCTGGGAATGTTTTTCCTGAAGGTTGAGATTGGTGGCGATGGCCACGTGGGAGTTGACGAAGTTGGGATTGCATTCCAGGGCCCTGCGGTAGGCCTTGATCGACTCGTCATAGCGGCCCATTTTGAGCAACAGCTCGGCATAGGAATCATAGGGATTGGGATCGTTGGGGATCAGCTCGATGTATTTCTTGAAGGCCTCCTCGGCCTGATCATACCGTTTGAGAAATCTGTTGGCATAGCCCAGCTGATTGTAGGGCTGGGAGAAGTCCGGGTTGATCTCCAGGGCCAGCTCATACTCGCCGATGGCCAGCTCCCACTCCTGCTGCCCGAAATAATTGTTGCCCAAAAGGGTATGAGCCCTTTCGTCTTTCGGGTAGAGCTCCACCAGCTTCTGGTAGAGCTCCCGCTGCTTCATCGGCCGGCCGTAGGCCCCGGCCTCCACCCCCAGGATCCACAGCCGCTCGCCCTCGGAGACCTCTTCGGCCAGCGAGACGGCCTTCTCCAGCTCCTCGAAGAATCCCCTGGCGGTGGGCAGGGAGAAGGACAGAAATAGATGCCCCATGGCGAAATCGGGATCCTCGCTCACGGCCTGTTCGAAAAACCGGCGCGATTCCTGGGCCTGGAGACGCTCGAACAGATCCCGCCCTTCCAGAAAGAGCTCCCGGGCTTTTTCCGAGGAGGTGGTGATGGGGATCTTGTCCTTGTCCTTCTGGCCGCATCCTCCGGCCGTCAGCAGGGCGAAGATGACCACGGCGACGATCGCCCGAAAAAGAGGACGTCCTTTCATGGGACGCTCCTTGTGAAGGGGAGAGATGGATGAAAACAAGATGGATTGAAAACGCGGTACGAAAGAACGAGGGGATGAACTGATGACGGACGGCTCAGGGACACTCGATGTCTTGAAGATCCCCGTCCCAGCAGTGCCAGTCCCCGTCCAGATAATGCGCGGTGTCTCTCACCCGTCCATCTCCCTTGGTTCGATGCCATTCGACCTCGATGAGATGGTTCTGGCCCTTGTTGTAAATGTCGTAGAAGGCATCGTAGGTGGTGTCGGTGGACGTGCCATAGAAGATGAAGCCGCCGTTCTCGGCGCTCCCGGGCTCGATATTGGTGTACTTGATATCGGCGGTGCTGTCCTCGATATCCCGATGCCACTCGATGCCCACGAAGGGTACGGGCTCATCGGGATGCTTGTTCAGGGTCCAGGTGCCCTCGGTGAGAAACAGGTCCGCCTGACCGGAATACCACATAAAATCCTGATATTCGCCCTCCTTGGTGATGGTCATCTCCCAGTCGGTCCCGGTATTATCAAGGGAGCCGTGCAGGGTGGCGGAATACAGATCCCCGTCAACGGTCAGGTCGTAGGACCAGACCCAGCTGCCATCGGGTTGTTGCTCGGGGCGATGAGAGAACGACTCGGCGAAGGTGGCCACCGGAACGGCCAGGCCCACAGTGATGATCAGGTTCCAGACGCCGATGTGCAGAGCGGCCCAGTTATAATTGTCCTGTGAGAGAAGTTCGGTCGCCGGGCCTTTTACGGGTGCGGCCTTGTCCTCGATGGCGAACTCGCCGAAGTCCATCAGGAAGGTCGACACCGGGGGGATCTGCGGCGACTCGAGCTCCGGCTCGGTGGGTTCGTCCTCGCTGCAGGCGAATATGAAGACGGCCGCGGCCGCCAGGGAACAGATCAACAGGATCCAGAATTTTGTACGGGTCTTGATCATACTCTTTCTCCAGGGTCATGATCAGCGGTTTCATCCACAGGACGCAGAGGAATAATCGGCAGGTCCAAAGTGATGACGGCTGCGGCCACATCAAAACGACCGCAGCCGCCGATTTTTCGAGTACGGGCTACGGATAGCATCATCGATCCGTCGCCCCCTGATGATCATCTACTGTCTGCTGCGTACCGACTACGAATGACTGGTCTTTCAATTACTCGGCCACCTCGATCACCTTGGTGCCGGCGATCTTATCGCCCATCCGGCGACCTTCCGGATCGGTCAGCACCAGGATGATCTCGATGATCGCCAGGATCAGGGCGATCACGCCGACCACCGGGATCAGGGCCCAGCCGATCACCGGGATGAACATCAACAGCTGGACGATCCCGCCCAGAGCGAACATCCAGTTCCGCTTGATGGAGACGACCATATCCACCGGGCTGCCGTCCAGGGTGACCGGCCGCAGTTTCATCACTTTCTTGCCCAGGGAGCGTTTTTTCATGAAGTCGAAATCCATGCCATCACGCAGCAGCCAGTACGCGGCGCTGATGATGCCTCCGATGATGGGGATGAATCCGATGACGACGGCGATGGCCGCGTCGATCAGAGCGGCGACGAACCGCTTGCCAAGGTCGGCCTTTCCGTCACCCTTGGGCTTGCTTTCCTGCTGAGGGGTGGCCTGTTCATCAGCCATGATCGTCCTCCTCCTGTATGAGGGTGGGGGGTGATGGGTCATCAGGTACGGTCTGATTCGTTTCAGGTGCTCTAGAATTCCAATCCCATGGAGAAGCGGTGGACATACTCCAGCCGTCCCCAGTCGGAATAGGCGTAGTCGATCTTCACGGCAGTCCCCATGGCTATGGGATAACGGATGCCCCCTCCGAAGGTCAGGCCCTCCTCGCTGTCCTCGCGCCCCAGGGCCTTGTAACCTCCCCGCAGAGCGACCATATCGTTCCACATCAGCTCCGAGCCCAGGTTGACGGCCTCGTTATTGTCGTTGGGATGCAGGGCATCGACGGCCACCGTCCAGCGGACCGGATCGCCGGGCAGGACATCCATGGCCAGACCCACCCGGAAGTTCAGCGGCAGGTCCCAGGCCTCGGTCTCCAGGTAGGCATCGATGGCCTCGTTGTGGCCGGTCAGCCCTGGATCGACATCATGGAACACCCTGGCGTCCTTGCCGCCCATATTCATCTTCGAGCCGAAATTGGACATCGACATGCCGATACGCATCTCGTTGAACCGGGTGATGTACAACGTGCCCACGTCGAGGGCGAAACTCTGGGCATCCATGTGCCAGATATCCTGGCGGATGTATTTGACGTTGAACCCGAAGGAGAAACGGTCGGTCAGGTTACGGGCATAACTGGCTCCCAGGGCGAAATCTCCAGCCTCCATGATCTCGCCGGTGCCCTCGGGCTCATCGACCGTGGTTACCTCCCACTGGCCGTAGTCCAGGGCGGTGAGAAACACACCCAGGGCGTGTCCGCCGAAGTTCATCACCACGCCGCCGAAATTGTAATTCGTCCCGGCCAGCCAGTCGGCGTGCATCAACAAGAGCTCGTTATGCTCCAGACGGGCCAGTCCGGCGGGATTCCAGTACAGGGCGGAGGCGTCGTTGGCTACGGCGACGTACGCTCCTCCCAGTGCTGCGGCCCGGCAGCCGGCCCCGATCTTGAGAAACTGGGCTGCGCTGGTCCCCACCTTGGTGGTGGCCCCGGCCGGGGCGGCGACCATCAAGGCGGCCAGCAGGACAAGCAGTGTCACTTTCCGCATGGATACACCTCCGGGGATCTATTTGATGATGGCGAATTTGCCGATCTTCTCTCCGACGGGCGATTCGATATGGTAGATGTATACGCCGTAGGCGACGTCCATATCGTCCCTGGACAGCAGATTCCAGGATTCGCTGCCGTCGTAGAGATCGTCCTCATGTTCGATGGTCTGCACCAGATCCCCATAGATAGTGTAGATACGGATGGTGCACTGCCGGGGCAGGTGGATGAAGTCGATGCGCCGTTCGCCGCGGCCGTGTCCGGGCGGAATGTCCGGCGGCAGCGTCTCCCACTTGGCGGCGCTGACATATGGATTGGGCACCACCTTGATCCTGTCCAGGAGATCCTCGGAGGCGTCGTCCGTGCTGGGCTCCTGGGTGGAGAAGGTGATCTGGTCATCCGGCGTCAGCGGTTCGGAGATCTCGATGAAGGCCACGTCGCCGGCCTGCGGATGAATGGCCGTCTCGATGGTATCCACCGGTCCCACCGTGAAGCTGTCGGTGTCGACCCAGATGGTGTCGGTTATGATCGAGTCGGGCGGAGCGGTGAAGGTGATCGTCCAGGTTCCCTTGGGAATACTGCCGTCATAGACGATGGGCAGCACATCGTCGCCGGAGGTGACGTAGCTGTCGGGATCGTTGCTCCCGTCCTTATCATAAAAGATGAAGCCCATCTGCAGATCGTTGCTCACGTCCCAGACCTGGAACTTGACCGGCTGGGGGCTGATGATCTGGGAGGTGTCGGCGACGGAATCGAAGAAGCGGACCTCCAGATCGGCCGGATTGCGGATGCCGCCCTGGGGGAAGAGCTGGGCGCTGAGGCTGTAATTGCAGTCGCCCACCGTCCAGGTCAGCAGGCTGTCGACCACGGCGATCGAGTCCACCTCGTCGATGGTCAGATCCAGGCCGTCGAAGATGATCTCCTGCCCTTCCAGACTGGCGTTGTTTTCGATGATGGAGGCGTTCTCATCCTGATCATACACCGAGAAGGTGGTCCAGGCCGCCTGGGTGGTGTCGAAATTAATCCGGTAGCTGTGGCCGGTGATCTCGGCCGGATCCAGGATCTGGAGCGAAAAAGCCGCGTCGGCGTTTCCGCTGTGGGTGAAATCGAGAATCTCAGGGTCCACGTAACCCAGGGGTTTGGCGTTGGGCACCGCCGAGAGCACATTGGGCTCGGTGATCCGGTCCGGGTCGCGGATGGCCTTGGCGCATTCCACCGGGGACACGAAATCTTCCGCGCTGCCTTTATCGTATGAGCAGACGGCGTAATAATACTTGATCCCGTTGGTCACGTTCTCATCCGTCCAGGAGTGCGCCAGGCCGGTGTCGTCGCCCATGTAGAAGTGAACCCCCGAGCTGTTCGGATCGGTAGCCGGCAGCCCCTGGTTGTCCAGGGGATGGGTGCCCTTGATGCCGTTCACCTTGTCGAACTGGGCGATCGGCTCCCAGTAGACCTGGACACCGCGGTTGTCGGTGATCGGGTTGCCCCAGGTGGCCCCCCGGTCGGTGCTGCGGTAGACGGTGTATCCCTCGAAGTCCAGTCCCAGCAGGGGATCCACGGATTTCTCGGCGATATCGTCCCAGTACAGGGTGACGGTTCCATCGCCGGCCACCGCCGTGACGTTGGGGGTGAAGGGGGCCTTGGTGCTCTGGTACCCCGAGCTGTAGATCTTCTGGGCCACCTCGGCGTTCTTCCACAGATCGACACTGTCGGCGCCGACGATGATGGCGATGGACATCGGCTGGGACTCACCCGGGGCCAGGGAGAAATAGCCCGAACCGAAGAAGAAGACGTTGTCGCCTACCGGGAAGGTGTCGGAGAAGCTGCCCGGGGTCAGGGCGATCCAGCCGGTGGAATCGTTGCCGGCGTAGTACGGGCTGTTGTAGTTATAGCTGGTCATGCTGGTCAGCAGCAGCTGGTCGCTCTCGTCGATGTCGCGGGTCTCGAAATCCGGCTCGCCTAGGGTGGGCAGGCCGTCGCCTTCACCCTCGTCACCGGTCTCGGGGATGCCGTCGGCGCCCACATCATCGGACATCTGATCCAGATCGCCGGGATCGGTCTGGGCCTCCTCGTCGGTGGCCTGCCAGTCGCCGTCGTCGTCGATGCCGTTATATTGTGATTCGTCGATCAGGCCGTCCCCGTCGTTGTCGATGCCGTCGTAATCATTGTACGGGCTCTCCAGATACTTGAAGCCGATCCAGCCGACATCGCCGGTAAAGTTGGGACTGGTGTTGTCGGTGTCCCAGCTGTAGACCAGGTTTCTCTCTTTATCGAAGTTGACCCCGTCATCGGCGAAGTCGGGATAGCCGCCCACATCCAGATCGACGAAATAGCCGGCGACGACCTTGTCCAGGGTCTTGGTGCCGATGTTCCTGATCTCATAGACGAAGAAGATGATGTCTTCGGCGATGGCCGAGGCCCACTGATAGCCCCGGGAGCTGATCTCGATGGCCAGGCCCTGGAGGGTGTCGGTCTCGGGATAGTAATCGTAGATGCCCGCCGAGTTGCCGCCGCCCTCGCCGGCGTTGTTGGCCTGATCGCTCATCACGAAGTAGCTTTCCTGGTCGGCGGTGATCACGCCCTCGCCGAACTGTCCCGGCCAGGCCTCCCATTCCGGCGGCCAGGTGGTGGGATCGTCGCTCATCGCCGGGCTCTCGTTGGGCAGCTCGGCGAAATAGCCCGGCAGCGGCTCCAGGTCATCGTCCCCGCCGTCCAGGATGCCCTCGATGCTGCAGTGCACGGTGTCCGGCTCCCCGGTGGTGGAGTCGATGCGGATGAACTCGGTGGCCACGATGGGACCGAATTCATAGCCGTATTCGTGGCCGCTGTAAGCCGGCCATTCGATCCGCGGCGGGTAGCGGCCGATGGAGCCGAAATTGGTGAACCGGGTGCGGACCTTGTTGCCGGCGTGGATGCCCTCTTTGCGGTCGGCATTGACCAGGGGTTTCTTCAGGATGCGTTCGGCTTCATCCTCGGAGAGGTACTTCTGCCCCGGTGGCCCGGCCTGTCCCGGTGTTGCTGCCAGCAGGTGAAAGCCGACCAGACAGGCCAGGATCAGGGCGATGGGGATCAAAGCGTTCGAAGTTCTCATCCTCTTTCCTCGTTCTTGAGGTGTGTAGAGAGAGTGATTTCGTTGAGTCGTTTTAGAATTCAACCTCAAATCCCACAAGGACTTTACGAGGTTCGCTATAGAAGTGGGGCCGGTTGATGTAATCGCGGCGCAGCTCTTCGCCGCCCTCCTCGACCAGGTTCTCGTAGGGATTGAGATTATAGGTGGACCGGCCCGTGCTGGACCAGACGATGATCTCGTTCTGGCGGTCGAACAGATTGTAGACTCGAACGAAGACGGCGGTACGCAGGTCCCGTCCGTAGATATTACGCCAGATAATGTCCTTGCTGGCGTTGAGATCGAAGTTGATCTGCGCCGGCTTGCGCTCGCTGTTCTCTTCCCCGGTGCGGTGTCCCTTGGTGTCCACCGGGGTATAGGGCAGGCCGCTGCCGTACTTGCCGATCAGTCCCACGCTCCAATTGTCCGGCCGGCTCAAGGTCACCGTCACATTGAGAGTGTGGGTCTGGTCCCAATCGAGCGGGACCACCTGCTTTTCCGGCTGACGCTTGAGGTTGGCTGTCCAGTCGTCATGTTCGGCGTCGGGATCGGAGGCGTTGCCCTCGGCCACCTGGTAGGTATAATTGATGTCGAAACCCAGCAGGCCGCGGCGGCGCCTGGTCAGCTCCAGGGTGATGCCCTTGACGTTACCGTAATCACGGTTGACGTACTGAAAGTAGCTTTCCGCGCCGGTCAGCTTGAAACGCTTGGTGGCGATCAGGTTGGTGATGTCCTTGTAGAAGCCGGTGACGTTCAGGGCCAGGTCGGGGATCAGCTCCTGGCGAAAGCCGACCTCGTAGATGACCGTCTTCTGCGGTTTCAGCTCTCCGGGGGCGGTCTCGTTGTCGCGCAGCTCCAGCTCTGAATTGGTATACAGGTAATTGTACGTGGGGATCTGGAAGAAGTGGCCGTAAGAAAAATACAGCATGCCCCTGTCGGAGATGGGGTGAGCCACGCCCAGGCGGGGGCTGATCTGAGTGCTGGTCTCCAGGGTGTCGATCAGGCCCTCCTCGGGGAAATCCTCGGTGTCGTCCGAACCTCGGGAAAACTTCCAGGCATCCGGCTGGAAGTGGTCGAATCGAACACCGGCGTTGATGACCATGTCCTGCAGCTCGATCTTGTCCTGAATGTAGGCGGCCACCTCATAGGGTTTGTGGCGGTAATAGTTGAAGAAGAAACGGCTGTCCCCGCTGAGGTAGCTCTTGAAGGTGGGATCGATCTCGTACAGGGTCAGCTCGTGGTCCTTGAACTCGAGCCCCGTCTTGATCTGGTGGCTCTGGTTGATCTGGCTGGTCAGATCGAAGTTGTAGGTCCGGCTGATCGTCTTTTGCCGGAACCACCAGCTGAGAATGCTGTTTTTCCAGAAATTCTGGGTCTGATAATCACGCGATTCGATCTGGTCGTATCGCGGATCCTCGTGATCCTCCCAGAGGAAATAACGGTACTGCTGTTCCATGTATGAGAACCGCAGGGAGTAAAAAGTTCTCGGGCTCAGCGTGTGGGTGCCGGTGAGCTGAAAACGATCACTCTGGCGGCGGCGGTTATAGGTGCTCTCCGGCAGGTATTTCCAGCGATGATCATAATTCTTGTACTCGCGGCGGTAATAGAAATAACCGGCCGTGAGTTTGACCGCATCCACCGGGCGCCAGGACAGCTTGCCGCTGAGATTGTTCCGCAGGTCCGGCTCCATGGGCTCGCGCTCCATGAAGTCCGGCCGGGTGGTGTCGGGAAGGATGTTCTCGTACTCATCGCGGATAGCTTTCTGGGAATACCTGTGGTAGCCGTACAGATAGCCATCGGTGTCGTCGTAACGGCCGGAGAGGAAGAAGGTCATCTGATCGCCCAGCAGGGGAACCGGGCCGCCCAGATTGCCCTGGACGTTGATCTCGTTGAACGGCTCGATGTCATCGATGTCCGGAAAGACATCGGTGTGATCGCTGATGTGATCGCCGGTGTAGGCGGAGATGCGGCCGTTGATCCTCCGTCCGCCCTCCTTGGTGACGATGTTGACGATCCCCGACATGGCGTTGCCATACTCGGCGTTGAACGTGCCGCTGACGGCCACCATCTCCTCGATGGCCCCGCTGTTGATGTTCAGGTTGTCCATCAGTCCGGAGTAGGGGTTGCTCACCAGCATACCGTCGACCATGTAGGCCACTTCCTCTTTGCGGCCGCCGCGCATGTGGGTATCGCCATCGATATCGGTGGTCACCGCCGCCTGGGTCTCCAGAATGTCATCGACCTCCTCCACGGGCATCTGCATGATCTCGGCGGCGGTGGTGATGTCTGAGCTGGAGGTCACATCCATGCGCACCAGGGGTCGTTCGGCGGTGACGGTGATGACCTCGGCGACGTCCAAGACCGTCTCCTGGAGGGAGAAATTCACCTGAGTGGTCAGATCGACATTGACCTGGGTCTCGGTCTGTTGAACCGGCGAGTAGCCGATCATCTCCGCCCGGATGGTATAAACCCCGGCGGGGATGTTGATGATAAAATAGTTCCCGTCCAGATCGGTGGAGGCGCCCAGTGTGGTGCCCTCCAGCAGGACGTTGACGCCCGGCAGAGGCCGACCGTTGGCAGCATCGGTGACCCGGCCGGCGATCTTTCCGGTGGTGGCGGCCATGGGATCGGCGGCCAGGGCCAGGATCATCAACAGCGCCAGAAGAATGCAGCCGGGAACGCGTCTCGGTTGTCTGATGGCCCCATGCTCCATATCCAACCTCCTGAAAAATAGTGATGATATGATGATCGGGATGGGATGGTTTTGGGGGGACTTTTGATCCGCCGAACAGGGTGCTTTTGGCGGGCCCCGCCGGATGGATCAGATTCTCCCCAAGTGCAAGGAAAGTATATAATGAAAGAGGGTCTTTGTCAAGAGATTAATTTCCCCGCCCAAGAGCGCTTATGCTTCGCAACAGGAGGAGGAGACACCGACCTCGTCCCCGGGAGGATTCCCTTGCGGAATCCCGATTTTGACTTGCATTCAGATACTCGATACGTTATGTTAGATTTCCTGTTTTTCAAATTGAAATTTTCCCCGATAGTGCGGGAGGAGAGAGCTGCATGCCGACCCTACGGGAGTATCTTAAGCCCGCATCGGTATCCCAGGCCCTGGAGATGATCCGGTCCCTTGAGGGAAAGCCCGGATACATCGCCGGCGGCACCTTTCTGGGCATGGCCCGTCAGCTTCCCTTCGACGTCCTGATCGACATCACCGGTCTGGGTCTGGGGACCATCGAGATGGATCGGGAGCAGGTCCGCCTGGGGGCCACCGCCACCATCCAGGACCTGGCGGACTCTGACATCGTCAGCGATCCCCGGCTCATGCTGCTCGGCCGGGCGGCCCGGTCGGTGGCCGGACGCCAGATCCGGAATATGGCCACCGTGGCCGGAAATCTGGTTTCCGCAACCCTTCTGGCCGATCTTCCGGCAGCCCTGCTGGTTCTGGGAGCCGAGCTGATCATGGCCGGAACCGAGAGCCGGCGCATCCCTCTGGTGGACTATTATTCCGACCGGTCGGGTCGAAGACCGAAGGACTGGCTGGTGACCGGGATCGTCTTTCCGCTGCCGCCGCCCGAAGCCCGCGGCGCGTTCATCAAATTCGCCCGCACGGCGAATGATGTGGCCATCGCCGATGTGGCCTGTTGGGCCCGGGTGGACCGGGGACGTTTTCAGCAGGTCCGCCTGGCGGTGAGCGCGGCCGTCAACAGACCCCGGCGCCTGACCGCGGCCGAGCGCTTTCTGGAGAATCGGCCGGCCGATCCGGAGACCTGCCGGGCGGCCGCCGAACGGGCCATGGAGGATCTTTCCCTGCTGGACAACGTCCGGGCCAAACGTTCTTACCGGAAACAGGTCCTTCCGGTGCTGATCAGACGAGCGCTGCTGGACTGCGCCGGCAATGGAGAAAAAGGACGGTGAAGATCAGACTGACCATCAATGGAACACCCCGGGAAGCGGAAATCGCCCCGGACGAGAAACTCCTCGATCTGCTGCGCCGGGAGGGTTGTCTGGGGGTCAAGTACGGATGCGGCCGGGGCGAATGCGGCACCTGCACGGTTATTTTGGACGGCCGGGCGGTGAAGTCCTGTATCACCTTCGCGGCCCAGACCGACGGCCGCTCTGTGGTCACCATTGAGGGCATCGGCCGACCGGGTCATCTCCATCCCATCCAGGAGGCCATCCTGGACCACGGTGCCGTACAGTGCGGCTACTGCACCTCCGGCCTGATCTGCTCGGCCAAGGCCCTGCTGGACGAGAATCCCGATCCCACCGAGGAGGAGGTACGCCAGGCCATCAAGGGCAATCTGTGCCGCTGCACCGGCTACGAGAAGTACGTCGCGGCCATCCTGGACGCCGCCGGGCGGATGCGGTCGCAGACCGGGGAGAAGGCGTGAGGGCTTTCCCCGGCGGCGCACCGGCCCGACGGGTCCGGCTCCGGGCAGTCCTGCTCGTCGGAATTCTGTCCTTCTGTCTGGCCGGCCTCAGGGCCGGCGCTCAACCGGCCGGACAATCTCAGCCGCCCGAATGGCAGGAGCGCCTGGAACGGCTGCGGGCGGTGCCCTATGTGGACTTTTCGCCGGACAGCGCGGCGGAAGAGCACGACGGGGTCATCCGCCACCTCCGGGAGGAAGCCTGGCCGGGATATAATTTCTACTGCGCCCGGACCGGCGGCTGGGTCGAGCTTCTGGACATGGACGGCGAGGTGGTTCATCGGTGGACCTTTCGACCCAAGAAGGATCCCGGTTCGGATCATGCCCAGATGCTGTCAAACGGCGATCTCCTGGTGATCCAGAAACACCAGCGATTGATGAAGCTGGATTGGAATTCAGGGATCATCTGGGATCGCCGCCTTCGGGCACATCACGATCTGGCCGTGACCCCGGAGGGCACGATCTACGTCATCGTCCGCGACTGGAAGTCCTATCGTAACATGCGGGTCTGGTTCGACGTGCTGCTGCTGCTGACGCCGGACGGCGAGGAGATCGATCGCTGGCATACCTATGATCGCCTCGACGATCTCAAGCAGGCCCTGGACACCCGATCGTTTCTCGATACCGTGCTGGACAGCGCACTGGGTGGAGGGCCGGAGAGGGGCCCGGCGGCCACTGAGGCCAAGCAGGCAGTGGCCGATGATCGTTACGATTTCGATTATTTTCATCTCAACGCCGTCAGCCTGTTGCCCGAGAATCCACCAGGCTCGCGTGACGCCCGGTTCCGGCCGGGCAACTTGCTGATCTGCCTGCGGAATGTCAACCAGATCGTCATCCTGGAGCCGGGGACCTACCGTATCCTGTGGTCCTGGGGCCAGGAAGAACTGGAATGGCCGCATCATCCCACGATGCTGCCCAGCGGCCGCATCCTCGTCTTTGACAACGGCGTGCATCGGAAATACTCCCGGGTGCTGGAACTGGATCCGGCGCGTAAAAAGATCGTCTGGGAATATCGGGGCGACCCAACGGAGGAGTTCTTCTCCGATCGACGGGGTGCGGCTCAGCGGCTGGACAACGGGAACACCCTGATCACCGAGAGCGATCGGGGTCGGGTCTTCGAGGTCACCCCGGCCGGTGAGATCGTCTGGACCTGGCTTAATCCGGTACGAAAAAAGGGCCACCGACAGACGGTCTACCGCATGCTGCGGCTGCCCGGGACGCTGATCGAGCCGCTGCTGCAGGATTGGTGGTGGTGGCGATAAAGAATCCGATGTGTGCCTTCCGCTGTGTTTCCAGGTTGCTGCTCCGTCTGCTCTTTCCGCTGTCCGTGGCTGCCGCGGCCGGATCAGCCGGGGGGGAATCGGGCACCCCCGAGGATTGGCAGAGACGATTGGAGATGCTCCGCTCGGTGCCGTATCTCTCCGCTTCCGAATCGATCGTCGATGAGACGACGGTGGGCGTCCAGGTGCACGATGATCAGAAGAGCTGTCAGGGTTATAACTTTTACTGCACCCTGTTCACCGGCGAGGCCTTCCTGATGGATATGGACGGCCGGATCGTCCATCGCTGGAGCTACCCGCACCACCGCAGGGAGAGAGGCACCGATCATGCGCTTTTTCTCTCCAACGGGGATGTGGTCATCCTCAAGGAATACCGCGAGCTGGTCCGGCTCGATTGGAACTCCAGGCTGTTGTGGAGGAGAAGCCTGCAGGCTCACCACGATATGGCTCAAGCCGAGGACGGCACGTTGTATGTCATCCTCAGAGCGGTCAGATCATACCGCGGGTTTCGAGTCACCTTTCCGTCCATCGCTCATCTGACTGCGGACGGTGAGGTGATCGATCGGTGGTCCGCTTTCGACCGCCTGGAGGAATTGAAGAAAACCCTGGACACCAGATCCTTTCTGGATACCATTCTCGACGGCGCCTCCGATGGCGGTCAGATACGCCCGCCGGTGCCGAGGATCCGGGCTCCAGTCCCTGGTTCGGAACGGAAGCGTTACGAATACTTTCATATGAATGCCATCACCGTCCTGGACGGCCGTCAGAGGGCAGGCCGGGATCCTCTGTGGAGCGGCGGGAATCTGCTGGTCTGTTTCCGGAACGTGAATCAGATCGCGGTCCTGGAAAGAAGCACCTATCGTGTCCTGTGGGCCTGGGGGGAGGGTGAGCTGGAGTGGCCCCACCATCCCACCCTGCTGGAGAACGGCCATATTCTGGTCTTCGATAACGGCGTTCACAGGGGATATTCCCGGATCCTGGAGCTGGATCCCGTCACCGAGAGAATCGTCTGGGAATATCGATCCGAACCTCCGGAGGATTTCTTCTCCCACTCCAGGGGCGCGGCCCAGCGGCTGGACAACGGGAACACCCTGATCACCGAGAGCGACCGGGGCCGGGTCTTCGAGGTCACGCCGAAGGGCGAGATTGTCTGGAGGTGGCAGAATCCTGCTCTCATTGAGCCTCTCTGGCAGAGTCTCGATTCCGCCAGAGCGGGCCGGGGGGGAGCGAGGAGAAGCGAGGCGCTGTACCGGATGATCAGGCTGCCGGCCGACCGGGTGAAGCCGCTGCTGGATCGGTGGTGGTGGGCAGAACCGGATACATAAGGCGGGACAAGATGGAACAACGAAAATTTCATAGCGTCGGGACCAACCAGCGCAAGCTGGACGGTGAGGCCCTGGTCACCGGGCGAGCCAGATACGTGGACGATTATCGGTTTCCGGATCTGCTCTATGGCGGTCTGCTGCACAGTCCCCATGCCCATGCCCGTATCCGCGGCATCGAGATCGCTGAAGCCCTGGCCCTGGAGGGCGTGCACGCCGTTCTCACCCACCGGGACGTGCCCCGCACCCAATATACCACCGCCGGTCAGGGAGCGCCGGAGCCCTCACCCAAGGACACCTTCGTGCTGGACGACAAGGTCCGCTATGTCGGAGACACCGTGGCCGCCGTGGCCGCCGAGTCGCCGAACCTGGTCCGGGAAGCCCTGGCCAGGATCGAGGTGCAGTACGAGATCCTGCCGGCCGTGCTGGACGTTGAGCAGGCCGTCGGGCCGGATGCTCCCCGGATCCACGAGATGCCGGCAGCCAACGGGATCTCTACGCCGGAAAAGAACATCGCCGCCCAGGTGGAGGTCACCGACGGCGATCCGGAGCGGGGCTTCGCCGAGGCCGATGTGGTGGTGGAGAACCGCTTTCACGTCGGCCGGGTGCATGCCAGCCATACCGAGCCCCATGTCTGTATCACCTATCTGGACGAGACCGGCCGCCTGGTGGTGCTGACCTCCACCCAGGTGCCCTTTCACGTGCGCCGCATCATCGCCCCGCTGGTGGATCTGCCGGTGGGGCATATCCGGGTGATCAAGCCACGCATCGGCGGTGGTTTCGGGGCCAAGCAGGAGATCCTCCTGGAGCCGATCTGCGCCCTGCTGACCCTCAGGACCGGCCGTCCGGTGCGCATCCGGCTGAACCGCGAGGAGGTCTTCACCGCCTCGCGGACCCGCCATGCTCAGGTGCTGCGCTGCCGGGTGGGGGCCGCCAAAGATGGCCTGCTGACCGCCACCGAGCTGGAGGTGCTGGCCGATACCGGCGCCTACGGATCCCATGCCCTCACCGTGCAGTGCAACACAGGCAGCAAGACCCTGCCGCTGTACAAGACCAAGCGGTATCAGCCGGAGGTCAACAACGTCCATTTCAAGGCCACCGCCGCCTACACCAATCTTCCCGTGGCCGGGGCTATCCGGGGGTACGGCGCGCCCCAGGGATACTTCGCCCTGGATACCACCCTGGACGAGCTGGCCGACCGGCTGAACATGGATCCCATCGAGCTGCGGCTGAAGAACCTGGTCGATGTGGGCGATGTCCCGGCCCTGCTGGAGAAACTGGGAGAGGGCCGGGAAGGCGTCAAACAGGTGCTCAAGAGCTGCCGGGTCCGGGAATGCATCAGCCGGGGTATGGAAGCCATCGGCTGGCAGGAGAAACGCAGCCGGCCGAAGGATCCGGGAACTGTCAAGCGGGGCGTCGGGGCGGCCGTGTTGCAGCAGGGATCCGGCATTCCCGGCATTGACATGGGGGCCGTGACCATCAAGCTCAACGAGGACGGGTCCTTCAACCTGCTCACCGGGGCCACCGACCTGGGTACCGGGTCGGATACCATTCTCTCCCAGATCGCCGCCGAGGTTCTGGGCACCCGGGCCGACCGGTTCCAGGTGCTCTCCTCGGACACGGATCTGACGCCGTATGATACCGGCGCCTATGCCTCCAGCACCACCTACATCACCGGCATGGCGGCCCGGAAGGCGGCCGAGAAGATCCGCCGGATGATTCTGGAACGGGCGGCCCGAATGCTGGGAGAGGAGGAAACATATCTCCACCTGCAGGATGGTCTTGTCGTCGGCCGGCGGAAGAAGCTCTCCCTAGGTGAGGTCTGCATGAATGCCCTCTACAAGGAGGATCAGGAGCAGATCATGGCCACCGCCTCGCACATCTCCTACGATTGTCCCCCGCCCTTCGCGGCCCATTTCGCCGAGGTGGCGGTGGACACCGAGACCGGCCGGGTCCGGGTGCTGCAGTATGTTGCCGCCGTGGATTGCGGCACGGCCATCAATCCCCAGCAGGCCGAGGGACAGACCCTGGGCGGGATCCACATGGGGCTGGGCTATGCCCTCAGCGAGGAGTATCAGTTCAACGATCGGGGGCGGATGCTCAATCCCCGGTTTCTGGATTACAAGATCCTCTCCGCCGCCGATATGCCGCCCATCGAGGTCATTATGGTGGAAAGCTTCGAGCCCACCGGCCCGTTCGGGGCCAAATCGGTCTCCGAGATCCCGGCCAACGGGCCGGCCCCGGCCATCGCCAATGCCATCTGTCATGCCGCCGGCGTCCGTCTGCGCCGGGTGCCATTCACGCCCCGCAGGGTGCTTGAAGCGCTCCACGAGGCCCGGACGGGGGAATGAGGGCCGGCCGGGAGAGTGAAGGTCGGTCGAACCAGAGAGGGCCGGCCGACAGAAAGAGGGCATCGATGAAGACAACCGGAGAGATCCTCTTCCGAAATATCTACCACCTGGTCACCATGAACGACCGCGACGACCGGTTCTCCGGGATCGATCTGCTGGTCCGGGGCCATCGCATCGCCGCTATCGGAAAGACCATCGATGCGCCCGGGGCCCGGGTGATCGACGCCTCCACCCATCTAATTATCCCCGGTCTGATCAACACCCACCATCACCTCTACCAGACACTGCAGCGCAACATCCCCGCCGTCCAGAACGCCGAGCTGTTCGACTGGCTGACAGCCCTCTACCAGGTCTGGCAGCACCTCACCCCCGAGGCGGTCCGGGTGGGTACGCTGCTGGGTTGCGGGGAGCTGCTCAAGACCGGCTGTACCACCTCCCTGGATCAACATTACGTCTTTCCCCGGGGCCTTGACGAGGACCTCATCGGCATCCAGGTGGAGGCCGCCGGCCGGCTGGGGATCCGTTTTCATCCCACCCGCGGCAGCATGTCCCGGGGTCAGTCCCAGGGGGGCCTGCCGCCCGACAGCGTGGTCCAGGATGAAGACACCATTCTCAAGGACTGCCTTCGGGTCATCGAACGGCATCACGATCCCGCCCCGTTCTCCATGAGCCGGGTGGCCATCTCCCCCTGCTCGCCCTTCTCGGTCTCCAGAGAGTTGCTGGTCGAGACCATCCGGCTGGCCAGGGACAAAGGCATCCTCTGTCACACCCATGTCGCCGAGACCAGGGATGAAGAGGACTACTGCCAGAAGGTCTACGGCATGCGGCCCCTGGCCCTGATGGAGGAGGTCGGCTGGATGGGTCAGGATGTCTCCTTCGCTCATGGCATTCACTTCACCGACCGGGAGCTGGATCGGCTGGCCGAGGCCGGGACCGCCATCGCTCACTGCCCGACCTCCAACATGCGGCTGGGCTCCGGGGTGGCCAGAGTTCCTCAGATGATGTCCCGGGGCATCACCGTCGGTCTGGCGGTGGACGGCAGCGCCTCCAACGATTCCTCGGACATGATCGGTGAGATGCGCAACGGGCTGCTGATGCATCGGCTGACCTTCGGGGCAGCCGCTATGACGGCCCGCGATATGCTCCATCTGGCCACCCGGGGCGGCGCACGGTTGCTGGGGCGGCCGGAGCTGGGCTGCCTGGAGGCCGGCCGGGCAGCCGACCTGGCCATGATCGATATGAACCGTCTGGAATATACCGGCGCCCTGTCCGATCCGCTGGCTGCCCTGATCTTCTCAGGCATCGATCATACCGTCGACCTGACCCTGGTGAACGGACGGGTCGTGGTTCAGGACGGCCGGCTGGTCAATGCCGACGAGGAACAGCTCATCGAACAGGGTCAGCGCATCTCCGGGGAGATGCTCCGCAAGGCCGGTCTGGCATGACCGGAGAGGGCCGTCGGACGTCGCCGGGATGATCGAAAGGCGGCCATCGGAGCTCCCTCAGGCGAGTCGGGTGTCCCGGCTTTTTTCTTGACAAGCGCCATCCCGGGGCGTACTTTTGTCTGGCCTGATTCGTCAAAAATGAAGACCATCTTGCGAAGGGATGATGGCATGGAACTGACGGCGACCTCGATCGATGGCTTTCTGGCCTACTGGTGCGGGATCAACGACGTCCGCGGAGAGATCCACAGCGTCTTTCAGGATGCCCTGAATATCAGGACCTCCGGCGGACAGCTGGTCTCGATCCTGTCCGGGGCCGATCGGGCCGGTCCCAACACGGTGGTGACCCGGCTTCCCATCGGTATGGATTTCATCTCCATGGGGCTGCGTGCCGGCATGCCGGCCAGGTTACGGGGCACCCGGGTACAGCTGGGAGCCGGCGATGTGCAGCTGCGGACCGGTTCCGCCCGAAAGTGGTGGCCCCGGCTGGCGGACGGTCTGGAGCTGGTCAATGTGCACCGTCTGCAGACCAATCTGGCATCCCTCAACGACACGCTGGCAGCCCGGCTCCCGGGACGCGGACTGGGTCTGCTTCTGTCCTCTGCAGCCGATATGGCCGCCGGGCGCTGGGACCGGGTGAAGACGGGTGACGGAGAGAGGGACGATGGTGACCGTCTGGTGGCCAGTGCCCTGCCGGCGATCAAAGATCTGATGCGGGGCTATCTCCACAGGGACGGCCAGGCCCTGCAGCAGGGCGTTGAGGGGCTGATCGGCCTGGGCTCCGGTCTGACGCCGTCCGGCGATGACCTTCTGCTGGGCTTCATCGGCGCGCTGGGGGCCGTTTCCAAACGGATCAACGGACTGGAGCTGGAGGGTCTTCTGGAAACCATCCGTGACCATCTCTACGAGAACCGTCACCGGACCACCTTCATCAGCGCCAACCTGCTGGCCTTCGCCTGTGCCGGGCGGGTGGCCGACCCCATTCTCAATGTCATCCGGTCTTTCCTGTTCGAAGATACCGTCTCCATGACGGAACGGATCGGGGTGCTCCTGCAGCAGGGGGACAGCTCCGGCTCTGAGGTGCTGCTGGGTATCCTGCTGGCGCTCTCGCCCCTGACTCATGTGGAGAGATGATGGGGCCGGCGGTGAACGCGCGCCTCTCCTCCTCCGGAGATGTACGGAGGATTCGGCTTCCAGGCAAGCATCTGTGGCTGCCGGCCATCCTGGTGATGGCTCTCAGCCTGCGTATCCTCTATCTCCTCCAGGCCAGAGATCACCTCTTTTTCAACGCCTTTTCCGATTCCATCTATTATCACAGCTGGGCGTTGCGCCTGCTTGAAGGCCAGCCGGGTCCCCAGGTCTTTTATCTCGGACCTCTGTATCCTTTCCTGCTGGCCCTTTTCTATGCCGTCGCGGGACCCTGGGTTGAGCTGTTCCTCTGGTTTCAGGTCCTGCTGGGGACCGCCGGATGCGCCCTGCTGTATTTCCTCGGCCGCCGGGCAGGCGGTCAGGCGGTGGGGCTGCTGGCCGCCCTGCTGGCCGCCGTCTATCGGGTCGAGATCTTCTACGAAGGCCTTCTGCTGATGGCCGTGGTGCTCATTGTCCTGCATCTGCTGCTGCTGCTGACCGTCTATTGGGCCATGCGGGGCCGGGGCGCACCACGCTGGGCTCTGTGCGGCCTGCTGCTGGGACTGGCGGCCACCGGGAGGTCCAATATCCTTCTGTTTTTACCTTTTTTACTGGCAGCGGTATGGATCTCCTGGAAGCCCCGGCAGATACTTGGTCGGCTCCGGCGGCGTGCCGCCGCCGCCCTGATCCTGGGTCTGCTGGTGGTGATCGTTCCGGTCTCGCTGCACAATGCTCTGTCCGGCGGGGATCTGGTGCCGATCACCAGCAATCTGGGGATGAATTTTTTCATCGGCAACCATGCCCGGGCTACCGGCTATTATGTCAAGCCCAAGGGGCTGGATCTGTCCGAGGATATCTATGGCATCAAGATCGCCAACGTGCATGCCGGCCGGCCGCTGAAGCCCTCCGAGGTGTCCCGGTTCTGGCTTCGCCGGGGAATGGAGTTCGTTCGCGCACATCCCGGGTTCACGGCCCGGCTGTGGATCAGAAAAATCCTCTTCATGGTGAACGCCTATGAGATCCCCCAGGTGGAGGATCTCAATTTTCTGAGCCGCTTTGTGCCCCTGCTGCGCTGGCCGCTGCTGGGTTTTTCGGTGTTGGGTCCACTCGGGCTGCTGGGTATCTTCCTCAGTCTGGGACGCTGGCGGCATCTTTTCCCGCTGCTGGGCTTCCTGCTGGCCTATGCGGCCGGAACCGTGCCCTTCTTCGTCATCTCCCGCCTGCGCCTGCAGGTCTGTCCGGTGCTGATCATCTTCGCCGCCGCGGCCCTGGTCTGGATGTGGTCCCGGATCCGCGGCCGGAGAGTCCGGTCGCTGATCTGTGCCCTGGTCTTCCTGGCAGCGCTGGCCGCTCTGGTCAACTGGCCCTTGGCCTCGCTGAACCGCGCTGAGCATACAGCTCAGGCCTATCGCTTTTACGCCCTGCATCTTCGCACCCAGGGCCATCTGCCGGAAGCAGCTCAGGAATATGAGCGGGCCATCCGGATCGATTCCACCCTGGCCGACAGCTATGTCGATCTGGCCAGTCTGCGGATGGAGCAGGGACAGGCACAGTCGGCCATGTCACTGTACCGGAAGGCTCTGGCCGTCGATCCGCAGGTCTCCGGCGTCCATCTTAATCTGGGAAATATGTTCGCCCGGCAGGGCCTCTGGGATCAGGCCGTGGAGCAGTACCGGGAAGAGACCAGGAGCAGTCCGTACAGTTTCATCGCCTACGAGAAGCTCTATCGGGCCCTGGAGGCGCGCCGCAGCACAGTGCCCGATTCCGTCTCCTCACCAGAGCCCATAACCCGACCGAAGTGATTCTTCATGGCGACAACTCAGAAAACTCCAAAACGAGCAGTTCAGCCAAACCAGATGTATCGCTGGCGGTGGTTTGCGGCCATCGTGATCGCCGCCCTCGTGATACGATCGATACACCTGCTGCAGGTTCAAGACCGTCTTTTTTTTAATTATTTTTCCGACTTTCAATTCTTCAGCGCATGGGCCAGGGATATTCTCCAGGGGAGACCTGACCCGCCCGTGTATTTCTTTGGTCCCTTATATCCCTATCTGCTCGCCCTGCTGTGGGGTCTTTTCGGACAGAGTCAGGCGGTCGTCCTGTGGTTCCAGGTGCTCCTCGGGTCCCTGAGCTGCGGTCTGGTCTACATTCTGGGCTGCCGGGTCTTCGACCGTCAGGTGGGCTTGCTGGCCGGATTTCTGGCGGTGTTCTACGCGGTGGAAATCTTCTATGAAGGCGTTCTGCTGATGGCCACCGTGCTCTCTTTCCTGCACCTTTTTCTGCTGGTCTCAATCGAGCGGGCGGTCAGGCGAAAGAAGTGGTATCACTGGGCGATCCCCGGGATTCTGGTGGGTCTCTCGGCCATCGGCCGGGCGAACATTCTGGCCTTTGTCCCTTTTCTGGTGGTCGGTATTTTTTTCGTCGCAGTCCGGTCGAGGAACAGGAGACGAGGACGTCTCTGGGCTGCCATGGCATTCATTGTCGGGCTGCTGCTGGCAATGGCTCCGGTGACACTGCACAACCTGTTCATCGGTCATGAGCCGGTTCTGGTATCGAGCAACCTGGGAATGAATTTCTTCATCGGCAACAATCCTTACGCCCGTGGCGATTATCAGAAACCGAAGGGTTTGAAGATGCCGGAGGACATCACCGGATCCCAGGTTGCCGAGCTGCTGACGGGGCGATCCCTGAACGCCTCCGGCGTCTCCCGATTCTGGCTGCGCCGGGGTCTGGATTTTATCCGTACACAGCCGGGAGCTTTTCTCCGGCTGACCGGAAAGAAAATGGCCTTGTTCTGGAACGCTTATGAAGTTCCACAGGTGGAGAATTTCCGCTTCTTCAGGTCGTTTGCCCCGGTTCTCCGGTGGCCGCTTCTGAACTTTGCCATCCTCGGTCCGTTGGGTCTGCTGGGCCTGGTTATCGGCCTCCGGCGCTGGCGATCGTTGTATTTCCTGCTCAGCTATTTGCTCTCCATCACCGTATCAACCGTGCTGTTCTTCGTATTGGGCCGCCTGCGGCTTCAGATATGTTCCGTTCTGATGATCTTTGCCGCCTTTGCACTGGTGTGGCTGTGGCAGACCATTCGATCGAAACGGCTGATCCGGATAGCCGCTGCCGTTGGGCTGCTGGTTCTGCTTGCGTTCCTGGTCAACAGGCCTCAGCCGGCCGATCGCCTGGCTCAGGACCAGGCCAGGGCCCATATCGTTTTAGGGAAATATTTCTGGCAGGTCCAGCATGATCCGCGGAGGGCTGCTAAGGAATTCGAAAGAGCCTTCACCGTTGACCCTCGACTGTCCGAGACGTATCTATATCTGGCCGTGCTGGAACTCGAGAAGGGCGATGACGATGAAGCCGTTCGGCTGTGGCAGAAAGCGCTGCAGGTCGATCCCATGGTTTCGGCGGCTCACATGAATATCGGCCACCAGCATGCTCGGCGGGGCGATTGGGAAAAAGCTATTGCCGCTTATCAAGCAGAGATACGAAACAGCCCCTATCGAGTCACGGCTTACCAGGCTTTGCAGATGGCCATCAGGAAGAGGGATCGGGCCGGGGCCGGGGAGGGGAATGGTCAGGTCTCCAATGGAGCGGCGATCCCTGCCTCGCCGGAGGAAAGATGATCCTAAAAAACCGGGTGACGAAAAACAGTTACGCCGATTCCGTCTTTCTCATGTCGCTGGCCAGCCAGGCCGGCCGGCTGGAGGGTATCGAGGAGGCCTCGGCCCTGATGGGCACCCCGGAGAACAAGCGCCTGCTGACCGAAGCCGGCCTGCTCGATGCCGACGGGGAGAAGGCCCAACCGGACGATCTGATCATCGCCCTGAGAGCGACAGACCAGAAATCTCTCCAGGTGGCCGTGGACCGGATCGATGAATGGATGGCCCGGCGGCTGACGGATGATTCCGCCGCAGACGAACAGCTCCCCAGAACCCTGGGATCGGCCCTGGACCGGTGGTCCGATGCCATGGTGGTGCTCATATCCGTGCCGGGCCAGTACGCCTTCCGGGAGGCCCGCACCGCCCTGGAGGCCGGGCGGCACGTGATGATCTTCAGCGATCATGTCTCCCTCGAGGATGAGGCGACCCTCAAGAGAATGGCTGCCCAGCGGGGATTGATGGTCATGGGTCCCGATTGCGGCACGGCCGTCCTGGGGGGGAGGGTCCTGGGCTTCGGCAATGCCATGCCCCCGGGGCGGATCGGCATCGCCGGGGCCTCGGGCACCGGCATCCAGGAGATCTGCTCCCTGCTGGACCGGTTCGACCAGGGTATCTCCCATGCCATCGGGCTGGGCGGCCGTGATCTCTCCGAGTCGGTCGGCGGCCTGAGCGCACTTCAGGCCCTCGGGCTTCTGGCCGTCGATCCGAAAACCGAGATCATCTGCTTCGTCTCCAAGCCGCCCGAGCCCCGGATCGCCGCCATGATTCTGAGGACCCTGGCGGCTCTGCAGAAACCCTCCGTGGCCTGTTTTCCGGGAGGGCAGAAGCCGGAGGACGCACCGGAGAACGTGGTGACGACGACCTTGCTCGAGGACGCCGTGAAGGAGATTCGGCGGTACCTGGATCCTGCGCAGCGGAAGGATGATGAGCGTTCTGAGGCCGAGAGGGAGAAGCAGCTTGGCCGGGCCGTCGGCCAGGAGATCGGGAAGCTGGCCGATGAGCAGCGCGATATCCGCGGCCTCTTCTCCGGCGGATCGCTGTGCGCCGAGGCCGGAGCGGTGCTGAGCTCCTTTCTTCCACAGCTGACCGCGAACATCGACCTGCCCGGCAGCCGGCCGCTGGAGAAAGGTTCCGCCAGCCGGGGGCATACCCTCATCGACCTGGGGGCCGATGAGTTCACCGCCGGAGTGCCCCATCCGATGATCGATTTCACCCTCCGTAACCGGCGTCTCCTCCAGGAAGCCGAGGATCCCCGTACGGCTGTCATCCTGTTCGACCTCGTCCTGGGATACGGCGCCCATCCTGATCCGGCCGGGGCCATCCTGCCGGCTGTTCGCCAGGCCAGGGAGATCGCCGCCGGACGGGGAGGCTATCTGTGCTGCGTGGCCTCGTTGTGCGGCACCCGGGATGATCCTCAGGGGCTGGAAGATCAGCGCCGGATGCTGGAGGATGAGGGAGTGCTGGTCTGTCCCTCGGCCGCACAGGCGACCCGCTGCGCCCTGCGGGTGGCCCTGCGGGAGAGGCCGGGCGGGCCGCGGAAGCTGAAACCCTGGAAGCTGGACTGGACGGCGCAGGAGGGCCCGGAAGGAGCTCTTCCGGAGACCCGCAGCGATCTGCTGCAGCGGCCGCTGAAGGTCATCAACCTGGGGCTGTCCTGGTTCGCCGAGGCCCTGGCCCGGCAGGAGGTGCCGGTCCTCCAGGTGGACTGGCGGCCGCCGGCGGGGGGCGACCAGCAGCTGCTGGAGGTACTCAGAAAACTGCAATAGGAGGGATCTTGACTACCATCGGTGAGCGTATCGATACTGCCAATGTCCGGGCTGCCGAGCGGCTGATGGATTCCCAGCCGGTCCTGGTCGATGTGGCGCCGGCGGCTGAGAGCATTCCCGGCATGTCATCGCAGACCATTCTCCATGCTGGGCCACCCATTTCCTGGGAGCGGATGTGCGGGCCGGTGCGGGGGGCCGTGATCGGCGCCCTGATCTATGAGGGCCTGGCCGCTGCCCCCGAGGAGGCCGAGGAGCTGGCCGCCGGCGGGACCATCCGCTTCGAGCCCTGCCATCATCATCAGGCCGTCGGACCCATGGCCGGCGTGGTCTCCCCGTCGATGCCGGTGTGGATCGTGCTCAACAAGACCTTCGGGAATTATGCCTTCTGCACCCTCAACGAGGGTCTGGGCAAGGTGCTCCGCTTCGGGGCCAACGGCCGCGAGGTCATCGAGCGGCTGAAGTGGATCGAGATGATCCTGGCCCCCGGGCTGGCCCGGGCGCTGGAGGGGACCGGGGGAATCAATCTGAAGAACATCATCGCCCAGGCCCTCCAGATGGGGGACGAATGCCATAACCGCAACGTGGCGGCCAGCAACATCCTTCTCGGGGAGCTGCTGCCCCACCTGCTGGGATCAGGCCTGGAGCGGTCGGTGATCCGGGAGATCACCGATTTTATGGCCGGCAACGTGCACTTTTTCCTCAATCTTTCCATGGCTGCCTGCAAGGTCACCGCCGATACCATCGCCGGTCTCAAGGATTGCTCCGTGGTCAGTTTGATGGCCCGCAACGGGACCGATTTCGGCCTCAAAGTGGCCGGCCTGGGAGATCGATGGTTCACGGCTCCGGCCGGGATCCCCAGGGGGCTCTATTTCCCCGGTCACACCGAATCGGACGCCAATCCCGACCTGGGTGACAGCACCATCACCGAGACGGTCGGCCTGGGCGGGTTCGCCATGGCCTCGGCCCCGGCCATCGTCAAGTTCGTCGGCGGCACGCCGGCTGACGCCCTGGACACCACCCGGGAGATGTACGAGATCTGCGTGGCCAGGCATCGCGACCTGCTGATGCCGGCCCTCGATTTCATGGGCGTCCCTCTGGGAATCGATATCCGCAAAGTGGTGGAGACCGGCATCGCCCCGGTGATCAACACCGGCATCGCCCACCGCGAGGCCGGCGTCGGCCAGGTGGGCGCCGGGATCCTGCGGGCGCCGATGGAATCGTTCCACCAGGCCCTGATGGCTCTAGGAGATCAGTATGAGTGAGCCCCGCGCCATGGGGGAGAGTCTTCCCCGGGTCGATGCGGTTGAGAAGGTCACCGGATCGGCCCGCTACGTGGCCGACCTGCGGTTGCCCAATATGCTGCACATGAAGGTGCTCCGCTCCCCTCACGGACACGCCCGGATCCTCTCCCTGAAGACCGGCCGGGCCGAGCGCATGCCCGGTGTGGCAGCGGTGGTCACCGGGCAGGAGGGGTCGGTGCTGCTGGGCTCGTGCATCTTCGATCAGCCCCCCATGGCCGTCGATCGCGTCCGCCACGCGGGCGAGCCGGTGGTCGCGGTCATCGCCGCCGGCGCCGGGACCGCCGGGGAAGCCCGGGAGCGGATCGAGGTCAGCTACGATCCCCTGCCGGTGCTGCTCGATCCACGCCCGGCCATGGCCGAGGATGCGCCGCTGATCCATCCTGATCTGGGAACCTACCGCCATGCAGGCAGCTTCCATCCTCGCCCGGGGACCAATATCTTTCATCACTACAAGCTGCGCCGGGGATCGGTGGAGGAGGGCTTCCGGCGGGCCGACCGGGTGGTGGAAAACCACTTCCGGTTTCCCCACATCTCCCATGCCCAGCTCGAGCCTCACGGGGCCATTGCCCTGTGGGAGGGGACCGACCGGCTGAAGATCTGGACCAGCGCCCAGTCCCCGTTCTTCGTCCGCCACAGTCTGGCCACGGCCTTCGGGTTGCGCCATGCCGATGTCCGGGTGGTGACGCCCTACCTGGGGGGTGGTTTCGGGGGCAAGTCGGACGTCACCGTCGAGCCGCTGACGGCCTGGGCGGCCCGCCGGGTCCCGGGCCGGCCGGTACGGCTGGTGCTCACCCGGGAGGAGATGTTCTCCGGCACCGTGCTGGGACGGGGCTGCTGGATGCACATCCGCACGGGGGTGACCAGGGGAGGGGACCTGACCGCTCAGGAGATCGAGCTGATCTTCGGGGCCGGTGCCTACGGCGACTACTGCATCAACATCGTCGAGGGAGCCGGCCATAACGCCACCGGACCCTACCGGGTGGACCATGTCCGGGTGGACGCCTACGGCGTCTATACCAATACTCCCCCGGTGGGCGCCTATCGCGGGTACGGCCATCCCGAGGTCCACTGGATGGTCGAGCGGCAGATGGATCTGATCGCCCGCGAGCTGAACATCGATCCGGTGGACCTGCGCCGCCGCAATATGCTCCGCCCCGGCATGGTCAATGCCTTCGGCCAGCAGATGGATGATTCCTGCGCCCGGTTCGGCGAGTGCATCGATGCCGTGGTCCGGGAGCTGGGGACCGACGCCGAAGCGACCAGAACCACCTCGGTGAAAGACCAGGCCGAGCCCGGGGCAGCCAGGACCGCCTCGGTGAAAGATCAGGCCGAGCCCGGGGCCGGGGAACCCTCGGGTCTGCTCATCGGCAGGGGACTGGCCGCCTTCATGAAATCGCCGGTGATGGCCACCAACGCCGCCTCGGGTGCCATCATCAAGCTGGCCGAGGACGGCTCGGCCAATGTTCTGGTGGGCTGCACCGAGATGGGCCAGGGATCCTTCACGGTCCTGACGCAGCTGGCCGCCGAAGCCCTCAAGATGGATCCCGGCACGGTCCGGGTGCGCTCGGTGATCGATACCGATGTCTGTCCCTATGAATGGCAGACGGTGGCCAGCACCACCACCTGGAAGGTAGGTAATGCTGTCGCCCGGGCGGCCCGGGACGCCATCGGCCAGATGAAGGAGCTGGCCGCCCGGCTGTGGGATACGGAGCCGGACCGGATCGAGCACGGATTCGGGAAGCTGTTCCTGCGCGACGACCCGGAGACCTGCCTGACCTTCTCCCAGCTGGCCCTGGGCGCGACCCGGGAGGACGGGGCTGCGGTCGGCGAGCCGGTGGTCGGCCGGGGCTGGTATCTGCCCCGGGGGCTGACCCATCCCGATCCCGAGACCGGACAGGGCCGTCTGGCCGCCGAGTGGACCTTCGGCTGCCAGGGGGCGGTGATCGCTCTGGATCCCGGCACCGGCGAGATCCGGGTGCGCAAGCTGATTACCGCCATCGACGCCGGCCGGGTGATCAATCCCCAGCTGGCCCGGGGGCAGGTGGTCGGCGCCATGGCCACCGGTCTGGGCGCCGCCCTCAGCGAGGAGCTGATCTATTCACCGGAGGGGCGCATCCGCAACGATTCCCTGACCGACTACAAGGTGCCCACCTCGGAGGATGTGGAGGAGACCGAGTACGTGGTCATTTTTCTTCAGACCCCTCTGGCCGACAGCGAGTTCGGCGTTCGTCCCCTGGCCGAGCACGGCACCGTCTCGGTGGCCCCGGCGATCGCCAACGCCATCGCCCGGGCCTGCGGACTGGAGCTGACCGAGCTGCCCATGAAGGCCGAGAGGATCGTTCGGGGGCTGGCCGCGGCGCCCGGCCAGGGACACCGTCGGCGAAGCTCGGGCGGCACGCTAGCGCCCGGCGATGAAAGGTCCCGCGGGGACGGCCCGCCGCCGGAGAAAGGGAGAGCAGGGCCATGATTCCGCGGTTCGAATATCACCGGCCGAAAGATCTCTCCGAGGCCCTGGAATGTCTCCGTCAGATGCCCCAGGCCGTGATCCTGGCCGGGGGGACCGATCTGCTGGTCAAGATGCGCCGGGGGAAGCTGCGCCCGCCGGCCCTGGTGGACATCAAGGGCCTGCAGGCCTGCCGGGATATCTGTTGGGAGAACGGCCATCTGTCGGTGGGCGCTCTGACCGATTTTCAGCAGCTGCTGGAATCGGATGTGATTCGGGACCGGTTTGCGGTGCTCCATCAGGCCGCCCGGGTGATGGGCTGCTACGAGATCCGCCGGCGGGCCACCCTGGGGGGGAATGTGGTCAACGCCTCCCCGGGAGCCGAATCGGGCTCCCCTCTGGCCGCCCTGGAGGCCCGGGTGGAACTGGCCGGCCCCGATGGCCGGCGCCGGATCCCGGTGACCGAATTCTGGCAGGGTCCGGGCCGGACCGCCCTGGCTCCGGGCGAGCTGCTGGTCCGGGTCCTCATTCCGGAGCTGCCGCCCGGTTCCCGGGGGATCTATCGGCGGCGCAGCCGGGTGCGGGGCATGGACCTGGCCTCGATGAACGCGGCCGTGGTGGTCCTCTATCCAGAGGACACCGGGAGACGGGAGATTCGCATCGCTCTGGGCGCGATGGCTCCCACCCCGGTCCGGATCATCGCGGCCGAGAGGATGCTGGCCGGCCGGGAGGTGAGCGGGGAGCTGTTCAGCCGCCTGGGAAAAGAGGTCTCCCGGGATCTGCATCCCCGGGCGACTTCCCTGAGAGCCTCACCGGACTATAAAAAACAGATGGCCGGGGAGCTGGTGACCAGAGCCCTGGAGGAATTGCTGAGCTGAAAGAGAGCGCTATGGAGCATCAGATTCATATAATCGTCAACGGTGAGTCGGTCACCGCCCGGGTGGCCGCCAATCGGACGCTTTTGGAATTTTTGCGGGATGAGCTGGACCTGACCGGCGCCAAGGAAGGGTGCGGTGATGGGGAGTGCGGGGCCTGCACGGTCATCGTCGACGGGCAGCCGGTGCGGTCCTGCCTGATGCTGGCTGTCGAAGCGGACGGTGCCGTAGTCGAGACGATCGAGGGTCTGGCCGATGGAGCCCGGCTGCATCCCATTCAGCAGGCCTTTGTGGAAGCGGGGGCCGTCCAATGCGGATTCTGCACCCCGGGGCTGGTGCTGGCCGTCAAGGCGTTGCTCGACCGGTATCCCCGGCCCACCGAGGAACAGATCAAAGAGGCCCTGGGCGGCCATCTGTGCCGCTGCACCGGGTACGAGACCGTCTTCCGGGCCGTCCGGGCGGCCATTTCAGCGGCCGGCCGCTGATGCAGGTACGTTTTCGGGCGGCCGTTTCCGCGGCCGGCCGATCATGCCATTATCATGAGAAGAAAGAAAATCATCCGCCGGGCACCCTGGGTGCTGCGGCGCTATTCCGGGGTCAGCCGGCATCTGGGCCGGGCCGCTCTGGGGAAAGGCCGCCGGGCAGTCGGACTGGCCCCCGGACGGCCCTCATCCCTGGCCCGCCGGCTACGTCCCAAACAGCAGCCTTCCTGGGGGGCGCTGTACTGAGCGGTACCGGCGGGGATTCCGGAGAAATCCCTGGAAAGGGCGGAGTCATGGAACTGGACCGGCTGTGGCACAAAGGAAGGGAGTTCCTGGGTGTTCGCTATCCCATCATCTGCGGGGCCATGACCTGGATCTCCGACAGCCGGCTGGTGGCAGACGTTTCCGCCGAGGGCGCCTTCGCCAGCCTGGCGGCCGGCAACCTGGAGCCGGAAGCGCTGCGCCGCGAGATCGAGCAGACCCGCTCGGCCACCGACAGGCCCTTTGCCGTCAATCTGATCACTATCGCGCCGAGGTACCGTGAGCACCTCCGCCTGGTTGCCGAGATGGAGATCCCGGTGGTCATCTTCGCCGGCAGTTTTCCGCGGGCCGCCGAGATCGCCATGGTCAAGAAGGCCGGCGGGAAGGCGGTCTGTTTTGCTTCCAGCGAATCCATCGCCCGGCGGATGATCCGTTTCGGCGCCGATGCTCTCATCCTGGAGGGCAGTGAGGCCGGCGGGCACATCGGACACGTCTCCCTGATCATCCTCATCCAGCAGATCCTCTTCCATGTCGATCAGGTGCCCATCTTCGTGGCCGGCGGAATCGCCTCCGGCCGCCTGATTGCTCACCTGCTGCTGATGGGAGCCGCCGGGGTCCAGCTGGGCACCCGTTTCGTTTTGTCCCGGGAGTGCCGGGTGCATCCGGCCTTTAAGGAAGCCTTTGTCCGGGCCCGGGCCCGGGACGCCGTGGCCAGTCCGGCGGTCAGTTCCGATCTGCATGTCGTGCCGGTGAGGGCGATCCGCAACCGGGGCACCGAGGAGTTCGCCGATCTGCAGGTGGACCTGTTGATGCGCCGCCGTCGGGGGGAGATCTCCCAGTCGGAGGCCCAGCACCGGGTCGAGGAATACTGGATGGGAGCGCTGCGGCGGGCCGTTCAGGATGGCGATGTGGAGCACGGCTCGCTGATGGCCGGACAGAGCGTCGGCCTGGCTCATGGGATCCAGCCGCTGGGGGAGATCGTTTCGGAATTGATCTCGGATGCCGGGGAGGAGCTGGATCGCATCCACAGGAAATTGTGTTCCCTTGATGACACAAAAACCGGGGGGAGATGACGATGAGATTTTGGCTGACCTTTCTCACGCTGGCCGTGCTGCTGGCCGGGACCGTTCCGCTTCGGGCCCAGACCATCGACAACGTGCCCTGGGACCGCGAGCAGGTGTTGACCGAATATCCCCGCGTGGCCGGCATCGAGGAGGGCCGGGCCCGGCTGAGGTTCGCGACGGTCCGCCCGATGACGGTCAGGGTTCATTACGGCGGATTCCCGGCCGATCAGGACCTCTGCCTGCCGCTGTTCCGCTTCTCGACCGGGGCTGAGCCGGTGGAGGGGGGCTATGAGGCCGTCCTGAGAGTGGATCGCTTCTCCCGGGACACGTACAACATGGCCAAGGGCTCGTCCCTAAAGGGGGTGGTGGCCTACCGGTTGGAGATGATGGATCCCGAGAACAGCACCATGCATTATTTCGAGAGCCGTTTCCGCTGTCTGCCGGAGGAGACCGAAACCGGGGAGATCTATCGGCTGCGCCCCTGCCTGGTGGAGGGGCCGATGGTCGATCTGGTGACCGATCGCACGGCGGTTATCTCCTTCGATACGGACAGCGCCTGTTTGGCCGGCGTGCGGTTGACGCACGGCCTGGTCATGAACCGGGGGCCGGACGGCCAGCCGCTGAAAGCCGCCCATCACGAGATCACCGTCGACGGCCTGGAGCCCGCCGGTGAATACAGCTATACGGCGGTGATCGGCGCCGATGCCGATCTTCAGAAGGGCGTCGTCGCCTGGCCGCCTCGACGGTTCCGCACCGCGCCCGAGCCGGGCAGCCGCCGGCCCTTTTCCTTCGCCTTTCTGTCGGACAGCCGGCAGGCCCCCGGCGGCGGCGAATACGGCTTCGGGGGCTGCAACCACCGGGCGCTGCAGCCGCTGATGGTGGACCTCTACCGCCGGGGAGCGGATCTGGTCCTGTTCGGGGGCGACCTGATCAACGGCTACACCTCCAGCCGGAAGAGCTTTCTCCGACAGCTGCGCACCTGGAAGAAGGCCGTCGAGATGATTGCATCCTACATTCCCATCTACGAGGGTATGGGCAACCACGAGCAGGTGGGCGACTATCTGAAGATGGACGTCCCCGGCGAGGAGGCCATGACCCTGTTTACCGACCGGGCCGGCCGGGAGAGCGCCGAGGCCCTGTTCGCCTCCCAGTTCGTCAATCCCATCGGCAGCAGCTACGGCTTCGGTCCCCCGGAGCCGGAACGACAGTGGCCGGAGGCGGGACGGGGCTGGGAGGAGATGCTCTCCCCGCTGGATCTTCCCCTCGACCGGGGCCCCGGGTATTGGGAGAACGTTTATTCCTTCACCTATGATAATGTCCATTTCATCTCCCTGAACAGCAACTACTGGTCTACGGGGGTCTATTACGGCTCGGTGGAGACGGTCAACCGGGCTCTGGGTATCGTGGGAGGCAGCCGGGAGGGCTACCTGATGGCCCACCAGCTGGACTGGCTGAAAAAAGACCTGGACGCCGCCCAGGCCGACGAGACGATCGATTGGATTATCATCTTCACCCATGAACCGGCCTTTCCGGCCGGCGGGCATCTGCGCGATGCCATGTTCTGGGCCCGGAAGAAGGACGGCCGTGTGGAAGGCCTGAATGATCCGGAGGTTCCTTCCGGGGACGTGATCGATATGCGCAATCGATTCTGGGGGATGATCAGCTCCTACCCCAAGGTCCTGGCCGCCATGTTCGGCGACGAGCATAACTATTCGCGGACCTATATCGACAAAGCGATCCATCCCGACTACCTTCATCCCGTCTGGCAGATCGTCTCCGGCGGGGCCGGGGCGCCGTTCTACGGACAGGATCTGTCGGCGCCCTGGACCGAGGCGGTGCAGCATTTCACATCCCTGCCGCACTACTGCCTGGTGAAGGTCAACGGCCGGGAAGTGCGCATGGAGGTCTGGTCGCGATCGGCCGAGCTGATCGAAGAGGTCGTCCTCTCCGACCTGGACCGCTAGACAAGGAGGCCGTATGGATCTGATCATTCGAGATGCGCAGCTGCGGCATACCGAAGGGACCCGCGATATCGGCATCACCGGAGAGAACATCGCCGAGATCGCGCCGCATATCGAAGGGAAAGGCCGCCGGGAGATCCAGGCCGGGGGCCGGCTGACCGTGCCGACCTTTGTCGAGCCGCACGTGCACCTGGACAAGGCCCTGATCAGTGAGTCGGTGCGGCCCAACCTCTCCGGCACGCTCGATGAGGCCATCGAGATCATCTGGGAGCGAAAGCGGGCCTATACCGTGGATGACATCGTCGAGCGGGCCGGCCGGGTGCTGCGCTGGGGGATCGGGCATGGGGCGACCATTTTCCGAACCAATGTGGATGTGGACACCATCGGCGGCCTGGTGCCCATGGAGGCCCTGCTGGAGGTCAAGCGCCGCTTCGCCGGCATCGTCCGCCTGCAGATCGTGGCCTTTCCCCAGGAGGGGATTCTGCAGGATCCCGGGACCGAGGACCTGCTTCGGGAGGCCATGAGGATGGGGGCCGATGTGGTCGGGGGCATGCCCTTCAACGAGCGGACCCCGGAGGACCGCATGCGGCACATCGATATCTGCTTCCGCATCGCCAAAGAGTTCGGCGCCGATATCGACATGCACGTGGATGAGACCGACGATCCGTCGGCCCGCACCCTGGAGCTGGTGGCCGCCCGGACCATCGAGGAGAACTACCAGGGCCGGGTCACAGCCGTGCACACCTGTGCCCTGGCCGCCTACGACGATGTGCACGCCGCCTGGGTCATCGACCTGGTGGCCAGGGCGGGCCTGCACATGGTCACCAATCCGGCCACCAATCTGATGCTCCAGGGCCGGCTGGACCGCGAGCCCCGGCGCAGGGGCATCACCCGGGTCAAGGAGCTGCTGGCTGCCGGGATCAACGTGACCTACGGCCAGGATTGTCTCCAGGATACCTTCTATCCTACCTTCGGCCAGGTCGATCCCCTGGAGGTGGGTCAGATCACGGCCCACGCCGCCCAGATGAGCCGGCCCGAGGAGATCGAGACGCTGTTCGACATGGCCACGGTCAACGCCGCCCGGGTCCTGCGGCTGAAGGAGTACGGCATCGAGGCAGGGCATCCGGCCGATCTCAACATCATCGACGCCCCGACGGTCCAGGAGGCCTTTCGCACCCGGGCCGACCGGCGATACGTCATCGCCCGGGGCAAGGTCATCGCCGAGACGGAGACCAGAACCGAATTGAACTTTGGGAAGGAATGAGGATCCATGTCAAAACAGTACCACATCGCTTTGGAAAAAGGACAGGTCGGCAAGTATGTCCTGCTGCCCGGCGATCCCGGCCGGGTGCCGCTGATCGCCGAGCACTTTGATTCGGCCGAGAAGATGGCCCATAACCGGGAGTACCTGACCTACACCGGCACGGTGGACGGCATTCCCATCTCGGCCACCTCCACCGGCATCGGCTGTCCCTCGGCGGCCATCTGCGTGGAGGAGTTGGCCCGCATCGGGGCCGAGGTGTTCATCCGGGTGGGCACGGCCGGCTCGTTGCAGGAGGGGGTGGGCCTGGGGGATGTGGTGGTCACCACCGGCTCGATCCGCGACGAGGGCACCACCCGGCAGTATGTGCCGCTGAGCTACCCGGCGGTCTCCGACCGCCAGGTCACCGCCGCCCTGGTCCGGGCGGCCGGGAGTCTGGGATTAACCTATCACGCCGGCATCACCCACTGCAAGGATGCCTTTTATGCCGAGTTCACCGCCGACCATCCCATGGCCGAGGATTGGAAGAGACGATGGACCGTCTGGCGCCGCGCCGGCGTGCTGGCCACCTCCATGGAGTCGGCAGCCATCTTCGTGCTCTCCTCGATCAAGGGGCTGCGGGCCGGGGAGGTGCTGGCCATCGTCGGTCTGGCGTATAAGGATCATCCCGTGCTGGAGGGGAAAAAGGGCATCGAGGCGGCCATCGGGACGGCCATCGAGGCGGTGAAGATCCTGGAGGGCAAGGGATCCTAACCGATCAAGGCCGATCCGGCCTCACCCTTCGGCATCGCGCCGAACCCATAGACTGCTGCCGCAAGAGGGCGCCATGAAAAAAGGCCGCCGGGAGAAACTCCCGGCGGCCTTTGAGCTGCCCAGCCACGGGTCTTTCGAGCAGCACGTTATTTTAGTAGGGTCATCTTCCGGGTCTGTCGATAGGATCCGGCCGTCATCTGGCAGAAGTAAACACCGCTGGCCACCGGCCGGCCGGCATCATCCCGCCCGTCCCAGATTACCCGGTGTTGCCCCGCATCGCGGACCTCATCGATCAGTGTGCGGATCTGCTGCCCGAGAATGTTATACACCATCATCCGGACCGGAGCGGTCTGCGGGACCTGGTACTCGATGGTGGTCTCCGGATTGAAGGGATTGGGATAGTTCTGGGCCAGTCCGAACCGGGAGGGAAGAAGAATCTCATTGCCCACCGCCACATCCGTTCGGGCCGAGATCATGATCGGCCCGAACAGACCCGAGCTGTCGCTGAAATCGGCCAGCCCAAGCATGTAAAAATAGTTCTGGCCGGAGACGATGTCCTCATCGCAGTAGCAGAAACAGCCCGGCTCGTCGGGCTGGAGCGGTTCCTCTGTGATCCGCTGATAGGGTCCTTCCTCGTCGGTGCTGCGGTAGACATGGAACTCGAGGTCACCGAGGGCGCCTTCCAGCGACCATTCCACCATGATCTGGCCCGGAGAACAGGACCCGTGCAGATCCTCCACCGCGGAGGTCATCTGCAGGGTACTGGCCAGTTGAGGTTCGACGGCGGCGTCCAGAGCGAGAGAGGTCACAAGCAGTTGACTGGACTCCGTGTTGACGATGGCCAGGCGGAGGGAATCGCCATTGGCCCACTCGAATTGGGTAAAGTTGGCGCATTCGATCTCCAGCCAACCTTCCCCCATTACGCCGTCTCCGTAGGCGTTGCCGGTGTCGTCATCCGTTCGAGTTTCCGAATGAACGCCGCCGTCGGATAGATCGATGAGATAGGCTTGAAATTTCACATTCTCAGAGGACGGTGCACTGTCCAGATCGTCGCGCACCATGGCCAGGATCGTATGAGGAACCTGGGCCTGTGCCGTGCCGGCCGTCAGCAGGAGCAGGCAGACAAGCCCGGCACCCGCTCTCATGCCGTTCTTGAATATCGGCCGGTGAAGTTTTCGACTCTGTGCGGACATAAGATGGTGACCTCTTTCTGAAGAATGGAGTGTTTTCGATCGCTGTTCCTAATGACATGCAAAGCTCGGGCCACTTCCGGGCTCCCGGGAGAAAAAGATAATTTCTTTTAATATATTGTTTAGTAATCACTTACACAAACAGAAGATCGGTGTTTTTGACCTGTCGCCGGAATCGCCCCTGAGGCTGTGCAACAGATGAACAATCTTGGATCGACCGGTGAGCACCTCCTGCCGGCCGCCGAAAGGAGCACAAAAAAGCTGCCGGAAGATTTCTTCCGGCAGCCAAAAAACTTGCGCGGCGGCGGCGCTCGCGGGGGAACGGTTGTCCTCAACGATTGGAATATTGGCCAGGCGGAGGGAGTCGCCTGTGGCCCACTCGGATTGAGTGACTCGCGTGCGCGCCAGCGTATGCTGAGCTTCCCTCACGGTGCCGTTTCCATGAGCGTTACCGGCTTCGCATGGTGTTCCGCGTCGCTCGCGCCGCCGCCGGATCTTTCAAAGAACGGATACAGGTCTTCTTTGCGCCGGTGACCGGTCACCGGTCCCGTGATGCTCTCTTGATCTCTCCGGGTTTGCTTTTCGTGGCCGGCCAGGTGCCGGCGTCGGTGACATTGACATAGTAGGGATGGCCGCGCAGGACCGAGCCGCCTCCGAACCATGTGCTTCCCACCTTAAAAGCCAGGGAGATATAGCCCTGGGTGTGTTCGTCCCATTCCTTGACGGCCGTACAGTAAGGAATGGAAGCTCCCAGATCACGAGCCAGACCGATGCTGCTGGAGAGAGGAAGGGTGATGGTGTTATAGTCATTGCCGGTCGGGGCCACCAGGTCGAAGGAGGGATCGGCCGGCACCCGTCCGGTCAGGGTCCACAGACTGTCGGAGAAGGCGCCGATGAACAGGTAATACGGATACCCGGAGCTGACCGAGGATGAGCCGTACCAGGTATCGTTGACCTTGAATGCTTTGGAGACATACGCTCTGGCCGAGGCGTCCCACTCCTTGACCGCGGAGCAGTTGGGCACCCTGGCTCCCAGCTCACTGGCCAGGGCGGTGGCGCCGTCATCCAGGCTGTTGGACATCATCATGTACCCCGAGCCGCTGCCGGGCAGCTCGAAGTCTATCTCTCCGGCCCGGTTCGAGTTGGTCCCGACGTTGCCGGTGAAGTCCACGCCGCGGATGAGATAGAAGGAGTTGATGCCGGCGTCGCCCGCCCGGCTGCTGCTGTCGACGAAGAAGGTATCGGTGACCATGGCGATCGACTCGACCGAGGTGGGAGCAAAGAATGGAACTTCATTACGGTAGATGATATATCCCTGAATGGCCTCGGGGCCGCCATAGATGTCGGTCTCGATCGCGGACCAGTTGAGGAGTATATCGAAACTCTCCATCGAGGACATCAGATCGGTCGCCGAGGATGGCGGATCGAGATCCGGGGAGACCGTGGTGGTCTCATCGTCCTGCGCCGGGATCCCCTGGCTGCACGACAGGTCGCTGTGATGTTCGATCGAGGTGCCATTGAGCAGGGGCCAGTCGACCATCACGGTCAGGGAGACCGAGCCGGAACCGCCGGCCTCCACGGAGCCGATCGTCCAGGTCACCCGGTGTCCATCGTAGCTTCCGCCGCCGGTCTGTGACCAGTAGGAGGTGTGGGCCGGGATGCTGTCGGTGATGGTCACCCCGGCGGCCGCATCGGTGCCGATATTGGTGTACTGAATGGTATAGGTCAGGGGTTCGCCGGCCTCCGCCGGATCCGGCGAGTCGGAAAGGTCAAAGGACCACTGGGGAGCGGACCGCACCGGAGTGGTCTCGGATGCGCTCCCGCTGACACCCTGCGCACAGGTGGCATGGGCGCGGTCATGAAGAAGCGTTCCGTTCGGCAGGGGACTGTCCACCAGCACGGTCAGAGTGACGGTGCCGGAATCATCTGCAGCGACCGTTCCCAGGTTCCAGGTGACCACCCCGGCGGAATGGTTACCTCCTCCGGTGCAGGATTGGTATTCGGCCTGTGCGGGTATGGTGTCCACGATGGCCGCCGCAGTGGCCTGTCCCGGACCGCTGTTGCGGTAGTCGATGCTATAGACCAGCTCCTGACCGGCCCAGACCGTGTCCGGGGAGCCGTTCAGCTGCAAGGTCCACTTGGGTTCAGGATCCTGGAGGTATACATCCGCCGCCACCTGGGGCTCCAGTTCCGAAGAGAGAGCCCAGGCCCGACGGCCCACCTGACCGTTGGCCGAGTTGGTGAAGGAGATCTCCAGGGAGTCTCCGTCGGCCCAGTCGAAGGCGGCGAAGTTTCCGCACTCCACCTCGAACCAGCCGGCCCCCATGATACCATCTCCATAGGCATTTCCCGGATCGGACTGAATGCGGCTCTCAGAGAGAGCATTTCCGCTGGAAACATCGATCAGCCGGGCTTCGAAGCTGAGCTCTCCGACGGCCGGGACGCTCTCGTCGGAATTGAACACCTGGCCCATGACCGTGTGCGGTACCTGGGCTTCGCTGGAAGGAATCATCGCTACCAGGATGAAGAGTCCTGTGCCGATGTTGACGAGGAGATTGCTCCGGGACATCATCGAGGGGTCCTCCTGTCGCCAGATGGTGGTTCCCTCACTTGCGATCGATTTGACGGAGACGGTCGTCGTAGGAAAAGAGATGTTTCCCCTCGGGCCACAGGCCCTCGGCGGTGACGTTGACGAAATAGGGCATGCCCGGATGCAGCGGCGTATTTCCATACCAGGTCTCGCCGACCTTGAAGGCGATCGACTCGAAGCCCTGGGCTGAAGGATCCCATCGTTTCACCGCGGTGCAATGGGGGACTGAGGCGCCCAGCTCGCTGGCCAGGGTAAGGGTGCTGGAAAGCGGCAGGGTGATGGTGTTATAGCCGTTGCCGCCGGGAGCGTGGAGGGTGAAGATGGGGTCTTCCGGGATGGACCCCAGCACGGTCCAGCTGGAATCGGGTCCGGCCTCGATGAACACATAATAAGGGTACCCTGTGGTCAGAGTCGCCTGGCCATACCAGGTATCCCCGATCTTGAAGGCCCGGGAGCGATAGGATTGGACCTCCGGGTCCCACTCTTTGACCGCGGTGCAGTTGGGGATGGACTGCCCAAGGTCGCTGGCCGTGGTCATCTGGCCATCGTCAAGGATCGGCGAGACCAGATAATAGCCGGCGGTCTGGGGAATGATGCCGTAATCGAACTCGCCGACCCTGTTGGAAATCGCGCTCTCGTTGCCGGACAGGTCCACGGCCGTGATGCCATAGAAATGATTCACCTGGGAGGACCCGATGCCGCTGTCGGTATCCAGATATGAAGGCGTCTCCACGCCGGCGATGGAATCGCCGCTGTGCGGTGTGAAGAAGGGCTGGCCGCCGCGATAGACGACGTAGTGACTGATCTGTTCCGCTCCGCCGGAGGTATCCTCGGTCACCGCCGGCCAGGTCAGCAGCAGCTGTCCATCCGATTCCTCGACGGCCAGCTGGGAGATGGTTTTCGGGGGGGCCTGGTCGGGCTGAGGCGCAAGACAGAGGATCTCATCGGACTCGGGAGAATGGATACCTTCCTCTCCGCTGTCGTTGACTCCGGCCACCTTCAGGCGGTAGGTTTGACCGCTGTCGCCGGGCACCGAATAACTGTTGGACAGGACAGTGTCGACCTGCTGGAAGTCGCCTCCATTGACGGCGATATAGATATTGTAATAGGCCACCACACTCTCGGCATTGCATGGCTCGGTCCAGGTGAAATCCAGGCAGCTGTCATCATCGATCCCGTCGAACTTGACCTGTGCCCGGGCCTGATCGATCCATCCGGGAGACAGGATGAACAGAGCCGGGATCAGGCACAGGGTCATAATTCGATATGAGGCGCTGAACATGTTCCGGGTATCCCGGTGGTCAGCGCTGCCGGACATGCTCATACCGGTCTGAAATTGTTCTCTGTGGAAACGCATTTCTCCCTCTTTTTTCGGAGACCATGTGGCCGCACGGCCACCCTTTTCATGGAGCGCGGGCCGGACCGTCCTGTTCCGGTACCGGACCGTCCTGGTTCGGTACCCAGGATCGGCGGCCCTCGTGTTCGATCGGTCTGACAGGTATGCAAGAGTCGGGCCAGTTTCTTCCGGGGAATCGACGGTTTTTTCAATGTGCAGATAAGCCGTTATTTGGCAAGATAATACTAGCCCAATGCCGCCCCCGGAGGCGACGACCGGAGTCCATCAGACGGCCGGCGGATTGAGCAATTCTTGTTCTGAACACGGCGAATCGGCCGGCCAGTCGGTTCCGAAAAGGTCGCCGATCAGTTTCCGGACTCATGTAAAAGATTCATATACAGGTTGTTAGGGGATCTCTCGAGTCTCATCTGTAAGATGGTCAGGGAATGAACAGCTGCAGGGCAGTCCCGGCCTCATCCGGCGGTCTCTGAAACATCGGTCCCCAACACGATTTGGCATGACCCTTGCAGAAACGATGGGCGCATCGCTGTGCGTGATCCCGGCCGGAAAGAAAGACTGACAGAGAGGAGTTCGGCGGCCTCATCCGGAGCAGCGGACGGCCTAAAAAAAGCTTGACAATATTCTTACTTTCTGGTACAATAGTATGGTACCGGTCTTTCACCATCCTGGGCCGACGGGTCGGTGCATGGGAATATCTGATAACCCCGGTGACCGGTTTTTTTCTTAAAAAGGATAGGTCCAGGAAATGGAGAAGACTATCCCTGGGGTACGCTGCAACCGGGTCTCACCCCCCAACCGCCCCTGCCATGTGACCGCTGTGTTTCATACCACAAGGAGCCGCCGATGCCGGATCGCCTTTCCTTTTTTATCCTGACCAGCGTTCTGCTCACCTTCCTTTTACTCACGCCCTCTCCGGCCCCGGCCTTCTCCGACCGCCGCCCCGCCGAGATCGTCCTGGAACAGCCCGACCAGCTGACCCTTCTGGTCAAGCTGGAGATGGACATCGACAGGGTCCTCGGCGATGTGGTTACCGTCTATATCGACGACGATGAATTGGCCCTGCTCGAGGAACGCGGTTTCAATGTCCGCCGGATCCCCTACCGGGCCAGGATCTATGCCGACAGCTTGCGGCAGGCCACCAAGGGGACGGACAATCCCATGGCGGCCTATCATAATCATGCAGAGCTGACGGCTGCTCTGGACAGCATCGCCAGTGCCCACCCGACGCTGTGCCGGCTGGACAGCATCGGGGCCAGCATTCAGGGGCGGGCCCTGTGGTTCATGAAGATCAGCGACAACGTCACTCTGGAGGAGGACGAGCCGGAGTTCAAGTACATCTCCACCATGCACGGCGACGAGCCGGTGGGCACCGAGATGTGCCTCTATCTGATCCAGTATCTGATGGACAACTACGGCACCGACTCGCTGGCCACCTTTCTGGTAGACGAGACCGAGATCTGGATCATGCCGATGATGAATCCCGACGGCAATGCGGCCAGCTCACGCTACAACGCCAACGGCGTCGATCTGAACCGTAACTTTCCAGATTGGGTGGACGATCCGGTCAACGACACCACCGGCCGGGAGCGGGAGACCAAGCTGATCATGCTCTGGGAGGAGGAGCAGACCTCGATCATGTCAGCCAATTTTCATACCGGCGCCCTGGTGGTCAACTATCCCTGGGATTGCACCTGGGATTACAACCCCGACGACACCCTGTTCCACCATGTCTCCCTGACCTATTCCAGCACCAACCTGCCGATGTGGAACAGCCCCTATTTCGAGAACGGCGTCGTCCGCGGGGTCGAGTGGTACCTGGTGTACGGCGGCATGCAGGACTGGAACTACTACTGGATGGGCTGCAACGAGGTGACCATCGAGCTGTCCAACACCAAGTGGCCCAGCGCCTCGACCCTGCCTGGTTTCTGGGACGACAACCGCGAGTCGATGCTCAACTACATGGCCCGGGTACACGATGGGGTCCGCGGTCTGGTCACCGACGCGGCCACCAAGCTGCCGGTGGCGGCCACCGTCGAGGTCCAGGGGATCGATCAAGAGGTCTATAGCGACGCCGACGTGGGTGATTACCACCGCATGCTGCTGCCCGGCACCTATGACCTCGATTTCTCGGCCACCGGATATTCCCCGGTGACGGTCTCGAACGTGACCGTGGTGGCGGAGAGCACCACGGTGGTCAACGTGCAGCTCTATCCGGTGGTCATTGGCAATATCTCCGGCAAGATCACCGAGACGGGCACCGGCACGCCGCTGGAAGCCTCCATCGAGGTGCTGGGCTCGGGCTTCGGCCCGGTGAGCTCCGATCCGGCCACCGGCGAGTATACCATCAACGTCTATGAGGGTGTCTACACCATGCGGGTCTCCAAGGACGGCTACGCCACCGCGATCCGCGACAGCGTGACCGTCTCCGGCAGCATCGTCGAAGACTTCCAGCTCACCGCGGTGGCCGAGCATATCTATGCCAGCTATGACTCGACGGCCATTCCCGATCCCGGCTACATCACCAGCGTCATCACCGTGCCCGACTCCTTCACCGTCGAGGATCTCAACGTCTATATCGACATCACCCACACCTACATCGGCGATCTGGACGTCGAGCTGGAGAATCCCCAGGGCGATCTGGTCTATCTCCATCACCGCACCGGCGGCTCCGACGACGACATCGTCACCTGGTACGACACCGAGACCCAGCCTCACGACAGCCTCTCGGGGCTGACCGGCAAGCAGGCCGCCGGGGACTGGACCCTGTGGGTCACCGATCACGCAGGTGTTGACAGCGGCATGGTCAATCAGTGGAAGCTCCAGATCTACGGTGGCGGGGACGCATCGCCGCCGCCGGCGGTGAACGACCTGACCGCCGGGATTCGCCATGACGTGATCCTGCTCTCCTGGACCGGCGTGACCGATGATATGGGCATGGGCCACTACGTGGTCTACCGGAGCTCTGATCCGGGATTCGAACCCCAGTCGTCCGACTCTATCGGAACGACCGACAGCACCTCCTATGTCGATGAGGACAGCCCGGTGGGCAACAGTGGCGTTAACGCCTACTACCTGATCAAGGCGGTCGATCTGGCCGGGAATAAATCCAGCGCTTCGAACAGGGTTGGAGAGTTCGACAAAGCCCTTCAGGGCGCCTGTAAAGACCGAAAGAAGCATCCCATGCCTCAGGGACGGGGCTAGCCTCCTGCCGGTCCGGAATTCACCGGTGGTTGCAGCGCATGTCCGGGGAATTCCAGAGGTGGTCTGACCATACCAGAGAGGAGTGGCGGTGTGAGGAGAAAACGAACGATGGCCAACGTTTTCGCCGGGGATCGTGACAACCGGCGGGCCCTTGGATTCGCCTGCCTGTTTCTGGTTCTGCTGTCGACCGGCGCTCTGGCCGCCGGCGGCCCTGGGCCGCTGAGTGGAGCGGACGGATCTTCTTCCTGCGAGATCCTCGTCGAGGCGTCCGAAAAGGGGCGGATCCATCTGCGGGCGGATCTCTCCAAACCCGATGCCCGCCCGCTGGAAATCGCCGGCCGGACCTTTCAGGAATGGACCCTGGACGGCGAGGGCGTCACCGCCGAATTGGGCAAACCTTGTCTGCCGGTCATCCGGCGTCTGGTGGAGATCCCCTTCGAAGCCCGGATCATCGTCGACGGGATCCAGGCCGATGAGATGGAGCGGCCTCTCTCACAGGCCGGCCTGTCCCATCCCATTGCGCCGGTCCAGCCGCCGGTCCCCAAGATCCCGGGGGCGGGAAGACAGGCTGACCTGGTCATCGACCAGGCCCATTACGGGCGAGACGGATTCTGGCCCTCCGATGTGGTGCGGGTCCGCGAGGTCGGCGTGCTGAGACAGTCCCGGCTGGCCCTGGTGGAGATCTTCCCGGTGCGTTACAACGCCCTTCGCCAACAGGTGCGTGTGTGCTCGCAGGTGGCTTTCGATCTCATCCTGGAGGGCGGCGATGAGGCCCTCACCCGGGAGCATCAGCGCCGCTATACCAATCGCCTGACCCGCCGGTGGCGAGACTCCGATCTGTTCATCACCTCCCGGCCGCGGCCCCAGCCCATGGATGGCTGGTCGCAGACACCGGTGACCTATCTCATTGTGGCGGCCGATGAGTTCGAGGAGGAGATCAAGCCTCTGGTCGACTGGAAGCGCCGGCAGGGCTTCGAGGTCGTCCTGGCTCTGACCTCTCAGACGGGAACCGCCCGGGACGATATCAAGAATTATATCCAGGATGCCTATGACAACTGGGAAGACCCTCCCACCTTCCTGCTGCTGGTCGGAGACAGCGACCACATCCCGCCGTACACCGTGGGCGGAATCACCACCGATCTGTACTACACCACCATGAGCCCGGGAGATTATTTCCCCGACATTCAGATCGGCCGGCTGTCCGTGGCCGATTCCTCCGATCTGGCCGCGGCGGTCGGGAAGATCGTCGGGCATGAAATGGGGATCTGGGAGAACGATGACGGGTGGACCCGGCGAGGCTATTTCATGGCCTCCAATGACGGCTGGTATCACGAGGTGGCCGAGGGCACCCAGAGTTACTCCATGGCGCTGGCCCGGGCCTACGGCATGGAGTGCGACTCCCTGTATGAGTACTATCACAGCGGCACCCCGGTCGCCACGGCGCTGAACAACGGCCGGACGATGGCCATGTACTCCGGTCATGGAAGTTACACCGCCTGGTCGGGACCGACATTCACCCAGGCCGGGATCGCGGCCCTGGGCAACGGGCAGATGTATCCCCTGGTCTGCAGCCATGCCTGCAACACTGGCGGGTTCCAACGGCCGGTCTGTTTCGGCGAGACCTGGCTGCGTGCGCCGGGCAAAGGCTCGGCGGCCTTCTGGGGTTCCAGCATCTCCTCCTACTGGGATGAGGATGATATCCTCCAACGGTCCATGTTCAACGCCCTGTTCGACAGCAGTCTAACCTGGCTGTCGGGTATGATGGACCAGGCCAAGCTGGACCTGTGGGCCTATTACGGCGGCGGGGGGTTGAGCGAGAACTATTACCGGCAATACAATCTGCTGGGTGATCCGTCCATGTATCTGTGGACCCGGCCTCCCCGGACGCTGGTGGTGGAGCATGACGATGAGGTGGTCATCGGCAGCTCGGCCTTTATGGCCACCGTCAAGGAACCCAGGTTCTCCGGGCCCGGCGCCCGGGACGCGATCAAATCGACCATCCTGGTCCCGGTGGACGACGCCCTGGTCTCGATCATCGCCGGGGAAGAGCTGCGCGGCCTGGCCGGGACGATCCGGGGACAGGTCGCGGTGGCTGTCCAGCCGGCCCTGACCCGCGAGGAGCCTCTTGAGGTGGCGGCGACCAAACCGGGATATCGGGCCTATCTCGGGGGTGCCGAGGTGAAGGCCAACGGCCCTTATCTGGTCTACGGTGGTCAGGAGGTGGATGACTCGGCAGGCAACGGCGACGGACAGGTCAATGCCGGGGAGATTATCCAGCTGACCGTGACCATCGAGAACAACGGAAACGAGGGGTCCGAGGGTGTCACCGCCGCGCTCTCGGAAAACGATCCCTACGTTCAGCTGTCCCGCTCCTCGGCCGATTTCGGCGATATCGACGCCAAAGGTTCCGCCCCCGGCGTTCCGCCCTACGAGATCCACATCTCGGAGCTGTGTCCCGATGAGCATATCATCGAATTTTCCCTGACGGCCATCGATGATGCCGGTCGCCAGTGGTACTCCGAATTCGGGGTCGCTGTGGTGGCCCCCGATGTGGTTATCCTGCGGCATGATATTCAGGACTTTGCCCCGGGCGGGAATGACAACGGTGTGGCCGAGGCGGGGGAGACCGTTAACCTGGTGGTCCTGCTGACCAACCGGGGACAGGCCACCGCCTCCGGAGTGACGGCCACGGTGACCTCCCTGTCCGACGCCATCGAGGTTCTGGCCGACAGCGCCGGGTACGGCGATCTGGAGCCGGAAGGTCTGGCCACCGGCTCTCCGGCTTACCGGCTGGCGATCGATGAACATCTGGAGGGCCTCCAGACCTATCCGCTGGTCATGGAGATCCGCGGCGCCGAGGGGTACGCCGCCAGGGATACGCTGAATGTGGTGGCCGGAATTCCCGGGTTCAGCGATGATCTCGAGTCGGGCCAGGGAGACTGGTTTCACGCGTCCGTCACCCAGGATTACGTCGATGACTGGCACCTCTCCAACCAGAGATGGCACAGCGATTCCACCAGCTGGAAATGCGGTCTTCCTGGCGCCGCCAATTATTCTCCTTACGAAGATGCCGGTCTGGTGACCCCGCCCATCCTGCTGGCCGAGGGCTCGGTGCTGACCTTCTGGCACTGGATCAGAGCCGAGACCTATGATGGAACGAATGCCTGGGACGGCGGGCTGGTGGAGATCAGCGACGATGGAGGGGAGAGCTGGGAGCAGATCTTCCCGGATACCGGCTATCCCTATCTCATCTGGGACAGCGCCCCCTCGGCCGGTAACATTCTGGCCGCCGACACGCCCTGCTTCTCGGGCTCCGGCGACTGGACACAGGAGACCTTCGATCTGACCGGCTACGACGGCCTGGTCCAGCTGCGCTTCCGTTTCTGCTCGGATGAGTATACCCAGAAGGAGGGCTGGTACATCGACGACATCACCGTGGCGGCGGCCGAGACCGGAACACTGCCGGCGCCCCGCCCGCAGATCCTTTCGGCGGGCAAGGAGCTGACGCTGATCTGGGCTCCCCTGACCGGACCGAACGGACCGCTTCGCTACGAGATCTACCGGGCCGCTGAATTCCCCGGATCCCTGAGCAGGGAGCAGTGCCTTGCGGTGGTCTCCGAGCCGTTCTGCACCCTCCGAATGGCTGATCTGGAACGGACCGGCCGGAAGGATGGAGGCTCCGCGGAGCTGTTTATCGTGGTGGCCGTCGATGCCGACGGCCGGCGATCGCCGCCCTCCCGGGCGGTGGGGTGCTGGTACCGGACCATCCGCTGACCGGTCGGCCGTGGTGTTCTCCTGGAACGAGCATCGAAGCGACCGTTCATGAATACCATTGACTGACAGAGTTGTCTGTATCGATTGAGAACCCTGGTACTCGAAAAGAGGTGATTGATCAGAGAAACGACGGCCTGACGATGCTCTTTTATTCCTGATCTTGAGACGTTCCTTTTTTGGGGAGGACTGTCCATGCATCCCTCAATGTCCGTAAAAGCATGTTTCGTCTTCGTGGTCATCCTGGCCACTGCCCTGGTCTTCGGCGGCGCTCAGGCCGACCTGAAACCGACTGGTTTTCACCCCCGGGCGAATATCGTTCATCTTGATCAGGGCACCAGCGACACCCAGTATTACTTTCTGGCCGCCGTGCCGATGACCATATTCCATCATGACGGAAGCGTGTATACCGCCCTGTTGCTGTCCGATGATATCACCGACCAGACGGTCGGTTATATACTGGACGACTGGCAGGCCTATCTGGACCAGCACACCGGCCTGGATCGTCATGTCAATTTCATCGGCGGCGTCTCCGGTTCGGTGCAGACCGCGGTGATGACCCAGTTCGGGATCACCGATCCCGAGGACGCCTCGGTCATCGAAGGCACCCCCATCGAGGTGGCCAATGAGATCGCCGAGCACGACTGGCGGACCACCGATGTGGTCGTCATCGCGCCCTATCTGACCACCCTGACCGACCACGACCGGGAGTCGATCACCAATGCCGCCGTCATCGCCGCCCTGAACAACGCCCCCCTGCTGTTCACCGAGCCGGCGGCCCTGTCCTCCGAGACCCTGGATCTGATTGGCCGCCTGGGCGCCGATCAGGCCATCCTGGTGGAGATCGACGACATCATCAGCGCCAACGTCAACACCCAGCTGTCCGGGGCCGGCATCACCGTGACCGGTGATCTGACCACCGAGGCGAATGTGGTGGCCGAGATCAAATCCCTGACCGACAAGGTCACCGTCTGCGGCGTGGTGGACAATACGGACTGGCAGCATCTGCCGGCCGCCTTCAGCGGCGCCCTCTACGGCGGGTACGTCCTGTATCTGCCCAGCGGCCTGAACAAGATGGCCAACGATCTATACGCCCGGGTCAAGCAGGACCCCGAGCTGAGCAGTTTCTACAAGCTCACCGAGCGCCCGTCCGGAAAGGGCTGGCTGAAGGAGATGGAGAAGGGTATCGCCGATAATTTCTACAACTGGCTGGATGGACTGGGCGGATCGGACCCCAGCGATCTGGAGACGGTGATTACCTTCGAGCCCCAGGGCACCGGTGGCGGATCTCTGGAGACCACCTTCGAGCGGTCCATCTCCGGAGACCCCTCCGATCTGGGCCGGCCCGGGGCCATCCCCGGACGGATGCCCCTGAGCTACCGCCGCAACCTGGCCCTGGCCAACCGCTCCGGGATGTACCGGGCGACCATCTTCGCCAACCCCCGCCCGCAGCACGTCACCCTGGCCATGAACGCCTACGAGGTGCAGCACACGTCCTCCTATGAGGACAGCTGGGGCAGCGGCCATTGTATCAACGAGGTCTTCGGCTGGCCGGCGGCCGGGTGGACCTCCTCCAACGGGTATTTTCCCTGGGACGATATCCACACCGATCCGCCGGACCTGGATCCCATTCTTCCGCCGCCGGCCAACGGCAGCGCCGGCCACGACTGCGGGCAGTTCGCCTCCTTCCTTCAGGCCGGCTATGAGACCCACTGGCACAGCGGCTCCGGGGCAGGCACGGGGCAGCATCCGGCCCAGCCGACCGTGGACAATATCGGATTCGTCGCTGACGTCGCCGACGGCAGCGCCTTCCTGTATTTCAGCTGCCACGGCGGCGGCACCGTCATCGCCGTGCGCAACACCGATAACGGCATCGCCCAGGACTCCGGCGCCCCGGCCTGGGGCGCCGCGTATTGGCCCGATGATGATGAGCGGACCTATGACGGTAGCGCCGGCGGCAGTTACTATCAGACCGATCTGGACAATGATCTGACCAACGCCCACGGCATGATGATCGCCTATAACGCCTGCGACATGGCCGAGGGCTACATGAACGAGGTTCTCCTGGAGCACGGCGGCACGGTCTCGATCGGCAGCTACACATCGGTCAGCTTCAACGGCTCCGGGTGGTGGTGGAACATCTGGGTCCACCTGGTGACCAACGAGGGCTACACCGCCGGCGAGGCGGCAACCTATGCCACCGCCCGGGTGTCCGACCTGATGACCCCGGTGACCAAGGGGCCCGATACCAGTTTGCGCTACGTGGTCTACGGCGATCCTAACTGTCCTTTCGTGCAGACCGGCTGGACCTCGCCGGTTCCCGATCCGATCAACACCAATTACGGCGGGCACAAGCCGGACAAGCCGGAGAACGAGTTCACCGGCAGCGTGGTGCCCGACACCATCACGGTCAACGCGGCCACCCCGGTCACGGTGACCCTGCTGGACACTTCCGGGGTGGGTATCGACAGCGCCCTGGTGACCATCGAGGGCTGGGGAGTGGATCTGTCGGATCTGACCGACACCCTGGGTCAGGCCGTGTTCAACATCACCGCCCCCTATGGCGAGCAGCTCATGGTCACCGGCGAGAAGGAGGCCTTCGACACCTTCATCGACACCATCTTCGTGATCGGCGCCTCCGACTTCACCCTGGCCGAAATCACCTGCCAGGTGGCCGAGGTGGGGCTGACCGACACCCTGACTCCTTACTATGAAGGCGTCATCACCGGTGTCTGCGACCAGACCGGCTTCGATCTGCTGGCCAGGGGATGCGGCCTGGATGTCTCCACCACTGCGGCCGGCGACAGCGTCGATCTCAACGTGACACCCACCGCCACCGGCGTGGTCAAGAGCGCCATCGCCAAAGCCGGATACAATATCTATCTGGAAAACATCCCCTGTATCAGCGTCTATGGAACGCTGGCCGGTGCGGTGACCGACGAGGCCAGCGGCGATTCCCTGGCCGGCGTGCGCATCAAGGGGTACAATCAGGGGGCCGATACCAGTATGGCCTCCCCGGTGTTCAACGTGGTCAGCGACGGTGACGGGATCTACAACGTTCCCGACCAGCTGGCCGTGGGCCTGTACGACCTGTACAGCCAGAACTTCGGCTATCTCAATTACAGCGATACCACCCGGATCATGTACGGCGCCAACGTCCACGATGTGGTCCTCACCCCGGCCCCCAGCGGCACGGTCTCGGGCGTCTGCTATGAGACCGGTACGGGTACCCCGCTGAATGCCACCATCCGGGTCTACCGGTCCGACGACATGAGTCTTTACACCACCGTATACTCCGATTCTTCCGCCGGAGGCGCCTATAGCGTCGGCCTGCCCTATTTTGACTATGTTTTCCGGGTGACCTGCTACCAACACAAGCCCATCACCCGCAGCGTCACCGTGGATGAGCCGACCGAGGCAGAGGACTTCAAGATGGAGGTGACCAGCGGCAACATCCTGGTGATCAACGACGACGACGGCTCCAAGGACCTGCTGCCCAAGCGCGACAAGGAAGGGCGCCTGGTCAGCCGCCCGGGATTGTTCCGCCAGGAGACCAAGGCCGGCGAGACGGCCGCGGCCATGGCCGCCCAGCTCGAGGAAGTCGGCTATTACGTGGTCCAGGAAGAGGCCACGGCCACCGATCCGGGCACCTGGGGAAGCTATGACTTCATCGTCTGGAGCGACGGCAACGATACCCAGCCGCTGTCCAATGAGCCTGACCGCACCGACCTGGAAAGCTATGTCTCCGGCGGCGGCAAGCTACTCATCGAAGGCGGAGAGGTCGGTTATGATGCCCTGAGCTATCCCGGATATCCCACCTTCGCCGCAAACGTACTGCACGCCAGCGGCTGGGGCGGAGATGATTCCGGAGATCTGGGGATCGTTTCCGGCATGGAATCCCATCCCGTGGCCAGCACTCCCAACGTGCTGCCCTCGGCCATCGGCATCAGCTATTCCAGCTACGGAGACGAGGATGCCTGCAATCCGGCCAGCGGCGCCTATGCCGTCTACGACTGCGACTCGGATCCCGGATACGCCGGTGTGCTGATCTACGATGACACGCCTTCTCCGGAATCGGGCCAGATCGTTTTCTACTGCTTCAACTGGTCGGCGCTCAGCGACTCGACCACCCGGGCCCAGCTGCTGGAGAACACCGCCGTTTACCTGCTGGCCCAGGAGACTCCTCCGACCGGGGGTATCTCCGGTACGGTCGATCTGAAGGGCACCAATGATGAGAGCGGCGTGGTGGTGACCGCCTCCAGCGGGGCCAAGTTCTCCAGTTCCGACACCACCGGCTCCGACGGCAGCTACCTGATCGACAATCTCTATAACGCCACCTACACGGTGACGGCCCGCAAGCTGGGATACGTGGACTCCTCGGCCAGCGGCGTGACGGTGGCCGGGGGAGAGGTGACCACCGGCGTCGATTTCAATCTCTATCCTCAGAAGGTCATCTTCTTCATGGATTTCGAGGATGCCGGCTATCTCACGCCGACCGGCGACTGGGAGTGGGGCGTGCCCACCAGCGGTCCCGGCAGCGCCTATTCCGGGACCAAGGCCTGGGCCACCGTCCTGGGAGGAGATTACACCAGCAGCTCCAACTCGCAACTGAGCACCGACGGCATCAGTCTGAACGACGTCACCCAGGCGACCCTGACCTTCTGGAGCTGGTACTCCTTCGAGGGGACCAGCACCCTTTATGACGGCGGCAACGTGAAAGTCTCCCTGGATGCCGGACCCTACAGCGTGATCACCCCGGTGGACGGCTATGACGGTACCATCTCGACTTCCAACGTTGCCATCCCCGGTGAGGAAGGTTTCGCCACCACCACGGCGGGAAGCTTCTGGCATCAGGAAACCTTTGACCTGACCCCGCATGTCGGCCACAAGCTCTTTCTCCGGTTCCATGCCGGCAGCGACGGATCGGTGACCTATCCGGGCTGGTATATCGACGACCTGATGGTCATCGCCCCGGCAGAGGTTCCCGACGCGGCCCAGAACCTGGTGGCTCAGCTGATGGAGGATGATGTCCATCTCAGCTGGTCCGCTCCGGCAGACCCCGGCGCGGTGGATCATTACGTCATCTATCGCGGGACCAGCCACGATTTCGTGCCCGGCCACAGCGATTCCATCGGCGCGACCTCCGATACCGCCTTCGTCGATACCGATGCGGCCGTCGGTCAGACGGCGGTCAATCACTACTACATGGTGGAGGCGGTCAGCGGCGACGGATACCGTTCCGACGCGTCCAATTGCGTCGGCGAGTTCGATCAACAGCTCCAGGTCGAGCCCTGAGCCGCTCGATTTGGCGTAAATCTTGCAGTCCATCCTCTGGGCGGCTCTCGATGCCGCCCAGAGGAGTATCGAAGATGGCAAATAGCTGAAAAATAAGCGATTAATTTAGTAGGAAACAGACACGTTATCATCTTTTTTTCACCTCTCAGATGAGTTGGAAGGAGGTCGAGGACTCTTGTCGATACGTTATCGCATCGTCATCGCCGCTGTGCTGATGGCGGTTCTCTTCCTGGGAACGTCGGCCCTGGCCGAGCGCCAGTGGATCGATCTGGGACAGGGCCCCGAGAAAGGTGTCGAGGTGACCATCCTGGAGACCGAGCCGGCCCGCACCGTGGTGGAATTCCGTCTCGGAGGATACTGGCTGGACCAGGTTGAGATCGAGGGCCGGATGCATGCCGCCATCGGTCTGCCCGGCCGCACCACCCTGATGCACAAGGGATATCCGGATCTGCCCAAGATCCGTGAGCGCCTGATCATTCCCGACGACGCCCATATGACCGTCCGCCTGCTGGAATCCGAGCAGGTGGAGGTGGCCACCCTGCCGGTGGCCCCGTCCAAGGGCCATCTGACCCGGAATATCGATCCCGATACCGTGCCCTACGAGTTCGATCCGGTCTATTCGAGCGACACCTGGTATCCGCAGCGGACGGCCTGGCTCGATGAGCCTTTTATCCTGCGCGATTTCCGGGGCATCTCCCTGCAGATCAATCCGATTCAGTATCACCCCCTGCAGGGGCAGCTGCGCATCTATCGCCGGATCGTGGTCGAGGTCTCGGCCGATGGTCCCGGCCGGGCCAACGTCAAGACGCGGACCAAGTCCAGGGAACGCATCGATGCCGATTTCGACCGCACCTACCGGCGAATGTTCCTCAATTATACCGCGGCCAAGTACACGCCCCTGCTGGAACAGGGCCGTATGCTGATCATCTGCTACAGCGGATTCGCCGCGGACATTCAGCCGTTCTACGAGTGGAAGCTGCAGAAGGGCATTGAGACCAAACTGATCCTCTATCCCGACAGCACCGGCAGCGGCAATACGGCGATCCAGACCTATATTCAGAACATGTATGACTCCCCCGAGGGCCTGACCTACGTCATGCTGGTCGGCGATGTGGGACAGATCCCGACCAACTCGGGCACCGCCGAGAGCGCCCCCTCCGATCCCTGCTATGTCAAGCTGGAGGGCGGTGATCATTATCCCGACGCCTATATCTCCCGGCTCTCGGCCGCCAGCAGCGCGCAGGTCGACAACCAGGTGGACAAGTTCATTGACTATGAGCTGAATCCGGACACCGGAGGAGCCGCCGCCTGGTATCACCAGGGCACCGGCATCGCCAGCGACGAGAGCGGCGGCACCGGGATGACCGATTACGAGCGCATGGAGTTGCTGCGGACCGACCTGCTGGCCTATAATTACACCCTGGTGGACCAGATCTACGATCCCGGCGCCACCGCCTCCCAGGTCACCGCCGCGGTCAACGACGGCCGCAGCATTGTCAACTATATCGGCCACGGCAGCGGCACCTCCTGGAGCACCACCGGATTTTCCACCAGCAACGTCAATGCCCTGAGCAACGGCAACATGCTGCCCTTCGTCTGCGATGTGTCCTGTATGAACGGCGACTTCACCCTGGGCAGCGACTGCTTCGCCGAGGCCTGGCTGAAGGCCGGCACCGCCGGCAGCCCCAAGGGCGGCGTGGCCCATTACGCCGCTTCCACCAATGCATCATGGGTACCTCCCTGTGTGATGCAGGCCGAGCTGGTCGATCTGCTCTGCGCCGAGGAGAAGAACACCTTCGGCGGGCTGTGCTTCAACGGAGTGATGAAGGGCATGGACGAGAATCCCGGGTACGAGGGCACCAAGCTGATGGAGCAGTACCATATCTTCGGCGACTGCTCAGCCCAGATGCGCACCGACGTGCCGGCCGCCATGGCAGTGACCCATGATGCCATCATCTTCGTCGATGCCGCCACCTTCGACGTACAGGTCTCCGGCGTGGAAGGTGCCCTGGCGGCCCTTTATGACGACGGTACCCTGTACGGCTCAGCCCTGACCAACGTCTCCGGCAACGCCACCATCACGCTGACCGAATCCTTTCCCGGCCCCGGCCAGGTGACCCTGACGGTCACCGGCTACAACAAGGTGCCCTATGTGGCCACCCTGGATGTGGCCTTTCCCTCCGGGCCCTACATGGTCTATCATGATCACGGCATCGATGATATAGCCGGCGGCAACGGCGACGGGGTGGTCAATCCCGGTGAGACGATTGAGATGCCGGTCATTCTACGCAACGCCGGCTCCGATCCGGCCACCGCGGTCTCGGCCATTCTCAAGCTGGACGATCCCTACGTGACCATCAGCGATAACAGCGAGACCTTCGGCGACGTGCCGGCCGAATCGACGGCCGTCTCCTATGAGGACTATGACTTTACGGTCACCGGAGACTGCCCCGACGGGTACGTGCTGGGCTTCCGGCTGGACATCACCTCCGCCGAGACCACCTGGACCGCCTTTGCGCCCAATATCGCCGTGGCCGCTCCGGATCTGGCCTACCTGGGTCATCTTATCGACGACAGCGCCGGCAACGGCAACGGCCAGCCCGATCCCGACGAGACCTTCGACATGACCGTCACCCTGAAGAACTGGGGCTCGGGTGCGGCGGCGGGCGTCACGGCACAGCTGTCCTCGGGCAGTTCCTATCTGACCGCGACGGTCAACAGCGCCTCCTACGGCGACATCCCGGCCGACGGCTCGGCTGCATCGGCCACCGCATACACCCTGGTGGCCGATCCCGGATGCCCGTCCGGCCATACCGCTCCTCTGTACATCGACATCAGCACCGCCGGCGGGTACAGCGCGGCCGATACCTTTCAGATCTCTATCGGCCAGCGGCCCATCCTGCTGGTGGACGACGATGACGGCGCCAGCTATCAGAGCTACTGGATCTCGGCCCTGGACGCCGGCGGGTATTCCTACGAGGTCTGGAACCTGGCCTCCAAGGGCTCGCCGCCGGCCGACAGCCTAAATCAGTACCGCATCGTCCTGTGGACCACGGCCGACGATTACGGCTACAGCGGTTCACCGTCCACGCTGACCTCGACCGATCAGGCCAATCTGATGAACTACCTGGATAACGGCGGGAACCTGTTCCTGTCCAGCCAGGATTTGCTCTATGATAACAGCCCCAATACCTTCATCACCGACTACCTGCACGTGGCCGATCATGATGACGACGTCAGCCCCACGCAGGAAACCGGCGTCGCCGGGGATCCGATCAGCGACGGCATGGTGCTCAACCTGAGCTTTCCGTTCAGCAACTGGGGCGACGATATCACCCCGGGCGCCGGCGCTACCCGGCTGTTCCGGAACAGCTCCTACAGCCTGAAGGAGATCGGCCGCGACGGCACACCGGCCGCAGATGAGCAGGCCAAGGGCGGTCCGACCCGGGCCGACTCCTGCGGAGCCCTGCGCTATCCGGCCAGCGGCACCTCGACCTACAAAGTGGTCTTCTTCGCCTTTGCCTTCGAGGCCATCAGCACCTCGTCTCCGGATCCTAACAACCAGGAGACCGTGCTGGCCAACATCCTCGACTGGTTCATCGGCGATCAGATCCCGCCCTCGACGGTCGGCAATATGGCCGCCGTGCTGGAAGGCGACGGGCTGCGCCTGAGCTGGTCGCCGGCCAGCGACAGCCGCGGCGTGGATCACTACGTGGTCTATCGCGGCACCCAGCCGGATTTTCTGCCCGGCAGCAGCGATTCGATCGGCGCCACAGCGGACACCTTCTTCGTCGACTCCGGCAGCGCTGTGGGCGATACGCTGTTGAACCATTACTATTCCATCAAGGCGGTCGACGGGGCCGGCAACACATCGGCTCCCTCCGGGCACTGCGGAGAGTTCGACCGATTTCTGGTGCCCACCCCGCCCGACACCGCCCGGGCCCGCTGATCGTCGGACGATTCGGCGACAACCGGGGCGCGAGAGAACCGTGGCAGGCAGCCCCATCGGGTTGCCTGCCATGTCATTTTTAAGCCATCCTCCGAGGGCGTCATCACGATCGCGAGGACCTTGAAGGTCCCCGGCTCCGTTTACGCGAGACCGGTTTGGTCCTGAAAAAAGTATTGTCTATCACAAAAATAGGGATTATACTGAGAGAGGAGTCGAAGACAGACTGTTACGAATTTCACATCAGGAAGGAGAAGGCATGAGAACTCATCCGCGGCAGTGCCGTCGCCTGGGAGTCATTTTTCTGCTGCTGGGCATCATCGCTCTGGGTTTTACCGGGACCGCCCCGGCAGGTGACTGGCTGCCCATCTCAGGACCCCGCGCGGAGGTTCCGCCGGCGGTCTCGGTGACCGCGGCCGACCACCATGCGGTGGAACTGGAGCTGGAGATCCTCGGCCTGTCCCTTCAGACGGTCGCCACCCCGGGCGGTGAATATCCCCGTCTGGCTCTGCCGGGAGAGGGCTTCACCACCGGGATCGGCCGGCCGCAGCTGCCGGTCATGACCCGCTGGGTGGAGATCCCGGCCGGGGCCGAGGCCGAGCTGGAGATCGTCGAGGTGCGCTCGGAGACAATGGCCCTGAGTGATCTGGGCATCGATAAGCCCATCGCTCCGGTTCAAGCGCCGGTGCCCAAGGTGCCCGGCGCCCGGGAGAGGGCCGTGTTCGAGATGGATAGCGAGGTGTATGGTGCCGACCGGTACGAGCCCCAGGAGATTGCCCGGTTGGGCCCGGTCGATGAGACCCGTGGCTACAGCCGGGTGCAGGTGCAGATCTTCCCGGTACGCTATAATCCTTCCCGGGAGACGATCTCGGTCTGCTCCGGACTGCGCCTGAAGATCCATCTCCGGGGATCGGACCTGGAGGAGACGGCCCGCCGGGCCCGCCGCTGGCGCCACCCCATCTTCGACCGGTCCCTGAAAAGGACCCTGCTGAACAGGAACCGCTATGCTGAGAAAGACGTCCCGGCGCTGCCCATCGGGTATCTGATCATCACCGACGACGATTATTATAACGAGCTGCTGGATCTGGCCGAGTGGAAGGAGCAGAAGGGTTTTGTGGTGACCGTGACCCGGACCTCGGAGATCTCACCGCTGACGGCCAGCGGCATCAAGGCCTACATCGAGAACGCCTACGACACCTGGCCGGTGCCGCCGCTCTATGTCCTGCTGGTCGGGGACGTGGGCGACATTCCCGCCTTCACCGGCTCGTCCTCCAGCACCGAGACCGACCTGCCCTACGGCGACATGACCGGGACCTATTTTCCCGAGCTGCGGGTGGGCCGCTTCTCGGTCAGCAGCACGACCGAGGCGGCTGCCGTGGTGGACAAAACCCTGGACTACGAGAAGACCGATCTGTCCACCCTGGGCTGGTTCGACGATGCCGTCTTCATGGCCTCCAGCGATAACTATACCGTCCCCGAGGGAACTCATAATTATGTCATCGGTACCTATCTGGAGCCCAACGGCTATACCTGTTTCAAGATCTACCAGCGGCTCGGCGGTGGCACCTCCGACATCACCTCCAACCTCAACGCCGGGCGGGCCATCGCCAACTACTCCGGCCACGGCAGCACCACCTCCTGGGCCGGGCCGGCCTTCTCCATCTCCAACATCAATGCCCTGACCAATACCGATATGTATCCTTTCGTGATCAGCAATGCCTGTATCACCAGCGACCTGAGTGTCAGCGAGTGCTTCGGCGAGCACTGGGTCAACGTAACGGCCAAGGGCGGCATCGCCCACTGGGGCTCCTCAAATTATACGTATTGGACAGAGGATGATACTCTTGAAAGAAGGATGTATGAAGCCATTTTCGAAGATGGTATCTATACCTTCGGGGGATTCACGGATCAGGCCAAATGGTATACTTACATGGATTTCGGCGGCGGCGGTCTGAGTCGCTATTACTACGAGTGCTACATCCTGCTGGGCGATCCCTCCCTGGAGCTGCCCACGGCGATTCCAACGGCCCTGTCGGTGATCCATCCGTCGACCGTGCCGGTGGGAGCGACCACCAAGGTGCTGGTGGATGTCTCTCAGGGCGGATCGGCTCTGGAGGACGCCCTGGTCTGTCTGCTGCAGGAGGGCGGATTCCAGCAGGCCGCTTACACTGCAGCCTCCGGTCAGGCAGCGCTGTACATCACCCCGGCCACCACCGATACCATCCTGGTGACCGTCACGGCCCACAACGGCCGGCCCTATCAAGGGACCATCGTTCCGGCCGACGATGTGCCCCCGGCCCCGGTCAGCGATCTGCGGACCCGTCTGGCCGGCAACGCCCTGCAGCTGGTCTGGTCGGCGGTGACCACCGATACCCTGGACAACCCCAAAACCGTCTCCGGATATGCCATCTATCGGGATGAGACCGGCGATTTCGAGCCCAGCGCGGCCAACTCGCTGTTCACCACCGCCGGGACGGAATACCTGGACGCCACCGCAGCGGTGGGCAACACGGCCATCCAGCACTATTACAAGGTGATCGCTCTGAGTAGCGGCGGATTGAAGTCCGAGCCGTCCCGGGCCGCCGGGGAGTTCGATCGGGCGATCATCCATGACAGCGGACTGCCGAAGACGAAATAGAAAATACCCCCTTGACAGAAGCATCCCATCTGTGCTAAAATGGTATAATAGATACGATATGGAGAATTGAGTCCATTTACCGGAACACTTCCCAAGGAGGTTTCTGTATGCACAGCAAGACCTGGTCGGTTCTCGTCCTGTCGCTGCTCCTGTTCATCATGTTGAGCGCCGGATGGGCCTTCGGATGGCAGCCGCCCCGCAGCACGGCCCCGGGCATCGATGCGCAGGGGGAGCCCCTGGCGTATCAACCAATCCACAAAAAAGCCCCGGACCAGGCCGGCGACGCCGATCCGGCCGGAGACATGATCGGTTTCTATTACGATCAGAACATCGACCGGCTGTCTTTTCGGGTGCAGATGGCCCGTATCCTGGATCAGAGCGGGACGGTCAACCTGATGGAACGGGATCATGTCCGCATCTATATCTGTCTCGATTATCAGCCCGGCGGAACGGCCCGGCTGCCCGGCGATCTGCCAGGCACGGCGCCCTTCGAGTGGGATCGCTGTCTGGTCCTGTGGAGCGACGGCGCGGAGCAGGCGCTGCTCTATGACGCTGGTTTTCAGACCACCGAATCAGAGCGCATCAAGAACCTGCGCATCACACCCAAGTGGTATATGGTGGAGGCCTCCCTGTGGCTGCCCGAGGGTTTTGAGGAGGCCACCGTCCGGGCATCCGGGGCCAAAGCCGGTGATTACAGCCGGATCGCCCCGGAAATGGCTGCCACCGACCGCACCCCGGTCGATTTCTATATCTTCACCGCATCCGGGAACCGGATCCTGGATGTCATCGAGGCCAGTAATGAATCTTCCAAGGAAGACCACAACGTGGCCCTGATGCACCACGGCAACCAGAGCCTCACCTGGACCGACGTGATCTGGGGCAACGACGCCCTGGGCTGGGATTTCCACTGGGGAACCTACACCAATGATGCCAATCCCAACAACGGCTTTGACGAGGTCCTCGGACTGCACGACGAGCTCGATGAACCGGTCAACATCCACTTCTCCTCCACCATCCAGTCGGCTGCCGCCTGGTACTACCCCTCAGAGCCGGCTGGACGGGAGGGCTTCAACGAGTGGATGGCCCGGGGCGTGACCGAGGGCTGGTGCGGGATGATCACCTCGGCCTTCGCCCAGCACATCATGCCCTTCGTTTACGATGCCATCAACGACACCGCCGTGGCCAAGGAGAATTCCCTGATCTGGAATAACTACGGCTACGATGCACATGTCGCCTGGGTCCCCGAGCGGGTCTGGGTGGAGAACCCGGACGTGGACGGCAACGGCATCGACGCCTCCTACGCCATCGTGGACAACACCATCAAGGACAACTGGCTGCCGCATGGAGTCTACGCGGTGCTGCTCGACCAGCACGTGCATTGCGACTACCGCAACACCTGGGATCACGATAAACACATCTACACCATCTCGGCCGACGCCGGTTCGCTGAATGTCATCCCCATGAACGGCCCGTTCATCGGCGACATCAACTGGGGATCGGGCACCGACGCCTTCAACCATGTCCTGGGCACCTCGGCCGACGAGATCCTGGTTTACGGCAACGACTGGGAGGTGACCGCCGAGGTGGCCAACCAGGGACACTCCGGTTCTCTGAACACCTATATCTACGTGGTCAACCAGTGCCATGCCGATCCCACCGTCAAGCTGTGGAAGCTGGATGATGTCATCGGCGGATTCTACGACAGTCCGCCGCGGATCACCCTGCAGAACGGCACCTACGACATGCTGGGCAAGTGGTACGGCTACGGCGGGGGCTATATTCCCAGCCATCCGTCCAATTCGTGGTATGCTCACTGGGATACCACCAAGTCGCACTCAGATTTCCACTCGCCCCAGTGGTCTTACGGCCAGGTCTGGCAGGACGCCTATACCAGCCTCAGCGGGGCGCCCAACAACAACATCTCCCAGGCCGGCTGGTACGTCTTCCTGAGCATGCTCTACGAGCTGGGCTGGCACGACGGAGGCGAGATCGCCGGCTGGGAGCATCAGCACTCCGCCCACATCAAGAACACCAATGTGTATGCCGCAGCCGCTCACTGGGCCAACGGCTCCTGGGCGACCACCGGGGCCAATCTGCAGGATATCGATCACGACGGCGTGGAGGAGCTGGTCATGTGGACCGACAAGGTCCTGGCCGTCTTCGAGCCCACCGGCGGACGGGCCCAGTGGGTCTTCACCAAAGACGACGCCAAGAGCTACGCCTACTCGGTGATCGGCGCCGACAACGCCTACTATGGCTGCACCGAGGGCGATTATAACGATAACCAGGGCGGATGCAACACCTGGAACCACGTCGGCGGCTTCAGCGACATGAGCCCGTGGTACGAACATCAGACCTACAGCATGGTGATCAACAGCGGCTCCGGCTCGCACCTGGAGGCCACCCTGAGTCACAACGAGGTCACCAAAGTGATCGAGCTGGATCAGGGCAATCACTACATCGAGGCCACCTACGATGTCGGACCGCAGACCGCCTACATCCAGTCAGGCTTCAGCCCCGACCTGACCGACCTGACCCTGACCGGCGACCATGAGCGCATCTGGGACCCGGAAGCCCTTTACATGGGCCAGCGCAATCCCAACACCGGGGCCACCGCCTGCTACGTCCTGGGTGACGGCGGCTGCAGCCACAATAAGCTCAACCAGGGCACCCTGACCGTGACCGACGAGATTTATGGACCGGACGAGTTCCGCTTCTTCCTCTTCGCCGGCTATACGGATCCGCCCGACGGCAGCGGCGAGATCGCCGTGCTGGAGAGTTTGGCCACCCTGATCACGGATACTTTCAAGCCTAAAGTGCGCCAGACGGCCGAGTTTATCGACGACAACACGGTCAGTGTGCTGTTCAGTGAGAAGGTCGACCAGACCACGGCCGAGGCCCATACCAACTACGTCTTCAGCGATTTCGACAACACCTATACACCTACCTCGGCCGTTCTGCAGACCGACAGCGTGCACGTCCGGGTGACCATCAGCCAGACCTTCGCCGAGGGCGACTCCGGGAAGATCACGGTCAGCAACGTCAAGGACCTGGCCAACAACGTGGTCGATCCAGCCGAGAACTTCGCCATCCTGGAGGTGCCGCCCTGCTTCACCCCGCACACTGTGACGGCCAACGACGGGATCAAGGACTTCAACGCCGACTGCGAGGTGATCGATTCCCAGGTTGCCGATCCCACCTATGGCGGTGACGGCGCCCTGGATTATCTGTACTTCACCTGGGACAGCGATCACATCTACATCGGCTATGAGGAGCATGCCTTCAACGGCGGGGGAGACTTCTTCGTCTACTTCGACACCAAAACCGGGGGTGTCAATTATTCCTCCGACTGGTGGGGCGTGAAGCAGTTCCCGCCGGGATTTCTGGCCGACTTCTCGGTCAACGCCGAGGATGGCGGCTGGCAGGACCTGCGCGTCTGGAACGCCGACAGCTCCAAGTGGATCGGGACCTATCTGGGCGACACCGGTTGCGAGAATTTTATCGGCTGGGACGGCAATCCCTATACCGAGATTAGCATCCCCGACAGCGAGATCGCCTATGACCACAGCGACACCCTGAAGATGATCGTCTGGGGTCAGGGAGAGGATAGCGGGGACATGTGGGCCACCTATCCCAGCGGCAATCCCCACGGCACCTGCACATTGAATCGCTATTTCCTGTTCCCCGGCCTGAATCCCGGCGTGCAGCCCAGCCTGGCTGCCGAGGTGGTGGTGGAGGACTTCACCGCCCCGGTCGCGCCCACCGGTCTGGCCGGTCAGAAGTCGGCCGGCGCGGTCCTGTTGACCTGGACGGCCGTGGAGGCCGACACCGGCGGATGCCTGGAGGTGATCGATCACTACGTCGTGCTGCGCGACACCCATCCCGACTCGGTCGGCTCGGAGGATTCCCTGGGCACGGCCAGCGGCACCACCTATCTGGACCAGAGCGCCGCGGTGGGCAGCACCGGGACGAATCATTACTACGCCATCATGGCCGTGGACGAGGGCGGCAACAAGTCGTCTCCGTCCGAGGTCATCGGCGAGTTCGACCGGGCGCTACAGAACGTGAAGTAGCTTGAGGGAAAAGGAAGTTTCATGAGCCGGGGCTTGCCGTGAGGCGGTCCCGGCTTTTTTTGTTCATGCAGGGATTGGGGGTTAGAAAATAGAGGAGGGAGAGAAGGCGATGGATTGCAGGATATATCTGTCCGCCGGCGATGAATTTCTCCCGCAGGGGGAAGGGATTGCTTACTGTGTGCTGCGTACTGCTTGTCGAAGGGGCGAGGATGGCGGCTAAGATCGTCTCCGGTCCTTTCCCGACCGGCGCTCTTTGCTGGATCTTCGTTCCCGGCCGTTGCGCTTCTCCGGGCCGCCATAGCCCTGATGACCTTTCATGCGGCGGTCGAATCCGGACCGGCGGTCCTTGCCCGATCGTCGCTCCCGGCCGCTGCGCCGCTCCTGACCGACGTGGAAATCGTTTTCCGATGCCATACAGTTCACCTCCGGGCAGAAGCAAGAGCAATATTAGTGCCAGTTATAAGGTTTGACAATATAAATGTTAGGGATAGAAGAGTGTAAAAAAAGGAAATACATATTGATAGAGCATTGGGAAAAAGAACCCCCGCGGGCTTGGAGCACGCGGGGGTGGAAATGAAACGGGAATGTCGTTTGAGCTACATCGGCTTCACCGGCACGCAGATGCTGACGATGCACTTGCCCTGAGGGTATTCATCCGGATTGTTGTGGCAGCTCATAGCACGGCCGGTCGTCGGGCTGATAGCCGTTCTGCGGCAGCCTAATCTTCCAGAAAATACTCCACCGTCGAGACCACCCGGACCGTCTTCTCCATCTGACCCTCCTCGCCGACGCCGGGGGTCCGGTCGCGGGCCAGAATCTGGAAGACGCCCTGATTGGCCTGGCGGATCTTGCCCAGCGTGCTGCCGGAATCCTGGGCGAACTGCTCGGCCGCCCGGCGGGCATTAGATGTGGCCTCGGCGATCATCTCCGGCTTGAGTTCGCTGAGCCGGTTGAACAGGTAGGTCGGACCGCCGGGGTAGCCCCTGGAGGAGAGCACCACTCCTGCGTCGACCAGCTCGCCGACCGCCTGGCTGGCCAGGGCGATCTTTCCGGGATCCTCGGAGCGGACCATGACCGTCTGCTCGACGATGTAACGGTACTCGGCCTGGCCGGAGCGGTAGGCATTGGCCATCACGTCGGTGACCTCCAGCCGCTGGACCTCGGCCTCCCCGGCGGCGATGTCATGGTTCGACAGAAAATCCATCAGCTGCCGGTGACTGGACTTGATCCTGGCCTGGGCCCGGGTCAGGTCGTTGTCGGTGGCTACGAAGCTGATCGGCCACAGGGCCAGATCGGCGGTCACGTCCCGCTCGGAGATGCCCTTGACGGTGACATAGCGATCGGTGGCCCGGCCCTGGAAAAAGCCATTGCCGACAAAGAAGCCGGCCAGGGCGATGCCCAGGGCCAGGATCAGAGCGACGAAGAACAGATGGCCGCTTTTCATTCTTCCTCCCGTATCATTCGGAAGTTTCTTGGGTCGGGTGGGGCAATGTGAGATGGTGATATGTACGAATTTGATGTTTGCTCAGGAGACCCTACTCCAGACTCCCCACCGCCTTCTCCACCTCCTCCAGGATCTCGCACGACCGAACCAGCTCCTTCATCCGGGTGTGGTCGGGATACAGCGGGCGGTCGATGTCCAAAAAATCCACGTAGCGACGGACCACCTCCTTGGCCCTGGTCACGCCCTTGCCGAAGGTGAAGTCGCGATAGTCCAGGGCCTGGGCGGCGGCCATGAGCTCGATACCCAGCACGCCCCAGGCATTATCCATGATCTGCCAGTTCTTAATCGCCGTGTTCATGCCCATGGAGACGAAGTCCTCCTGGTCGGCGGCCGCCGGGATGGACTGGATGGAGGCCGGCATGGACAGGATGCGCTGCTCGACGATCTGCATGTCGGCGGTGTACTGGCTGAGCATCAGGCCGGACATCATGCCGGCTCCCTTGGACAGAAAAGCCGGCAGGCCGACGTTGAGAGCCGGGTGGTTGAGCCGGTTCATCCGCCGCTCGGACATCACGCTGACCATGGTGATGGCCGCCCCGATCATGTCCATGGGCAGGCTCACCGGGGAGCCCTGGAAGTTGGCCCCGGAGAGCTGCAGTTTCTTCTCCGGGATGAACACGGGATTGTCGCCCACCCCGTTGAGCTCGATCTCCACCTGCGAGCGGGCCCAGGCCACGGCGTCGTGGGCCGCGCCGATCACCTGGGGAGTGGAGCGCATCGAGTAGGCGTCCTGGACTTTGCACTTTAACTTCCCTTCGGCCAGGTCACCGCCGGCGATCAGCTTCTGGATAGCTTTGGCCGTCCGCACGGCGCCCTTGAAGCCGCGGATCTCGTGCAGCAGGGGAGTATAGGGGCGCATGTTGGCCATCAGCGCCTCCAGGGACATCGAGGCGGCGATCTCAGCCTGCTTCAGCCACCGGTTGGTGTCATAGAGCAGCAGGGCGCTCATCGCCGTGAGCACGTTGGAGCCGTTGATGGTGGCCAGGCCGTCGCGGGCCTCCAGTCCGGGTACGGGAATGCCGGCCCGGTCGAGAGCCTCTTTCCCGGAGAGCAGTTCTCCTTTGTAGTAGGCCTGCCCTTCGCCCATCATCAGCAGGGCGATCTGCGACATGGGAGCCAGGTCGCCGGAAGCGCCCACCGATCCCTTCTGGCAGACGTAGGGAGTGACCCCCTTATTGAGCATCTCGGCCAGGGTCTGGGCGATGACCGGCCGGTTGCCGGAGTTGCCGTTGGACAGGACGTTGATCCGGCTGGCCATGGCCCCGCGGACGAATTCGATGGGGGCCGGATCGCCGATCCCGGCGGCGTGGTTATAGATCAGGTACTTCTGGAAATCCTTGATCTGGTCGTCGTTGAGGACCACCTCGGAGAACTCGCCGATACCGGTGTTGACCCCGTACATGATCTCGTGGGCCACGATCTTCTCCTCCAGCATGGCCCGGCAGACCTTCATCCGCTCGATGGCGTCCGGATGGATCTCCACTTTCTCGCCGTCCCGTGCGATCCGAACCAGTTTCTCGATAGTCAGTCCTTTTCCTGTCAGAGTGACGGCCATACTCAGCTCCCGTTTGAGTGTTACGATTCTTTTTTCTTGTTCAGCTTCATCAGCAGCCAGGCCATGTTCCGTCCCAGCGTGCGCATCGTCCCGATACCCTCTTCATCGTTCTCCACATCGCCCTTCTTCAGCCCGATGCCTATGTTCCAGTAGTTCGATCCGGGAACGATCATCTGGCTGATGAAGAAGAAATGGTTGATCGAATTGAAGACGTGAATGCTGCCGGCCCGGCGGACGGCCACCACGGCGGCGCCCACCTTGCGGGCGAACATGTCACCGTTGGCCTTGGCCACGAAGCCGGCCCGGTCGATGAGGGCCTTCATCTCGGTGGAGACGTTGGAGAAATAGGTCGGCGAACCGAGGATGATGCCGTCGGCCGCCAGCATCTTCTCCAGGCACTCGTTGAGCACGTCGCCGGTCACCGCGCAGCGCCGGTCCTTATTCTTGAAACACTGCAGGCAGACCGTGCAGCCACCGATCTTCTTTCCGGCCAGCTGAACCAGCTCGGTCTCGATGCCGGCCTCGTGCAGCTCCTCGAAAACATACCGGATCAGGGCGGCCGTGTTGCCGTCCTTCTGGGCGCTTCCGTTGATGGCCAGAACCTTCATGTAAGACTCCCCCCTGACGGATGAGATGCCTCGCTCCCGTTCGGTGAACTCCTTGTCATGACCGAGATTTTCGTTTGAGCAACATAGCAATTGACGGGGAGAGAGTCAAGATGAAATTCCGGGAAGGGGTTCCGGTGGCCGGAAGGCGGGGGGATCACAGTCGGGAGGTGTGGGGTGCGGAAGATTCTGAAAATGTTTGAATAGAAAAGACCTGCCGTGTGACGATCTTACCGCTTTCTTTTCGTCCCCGGGATCCACATGGGCACTTCCCGGATATAGCGCCGGTAGTCTTCGCCGAAACGGGCAGTCAGCAGGCGCTCCTCATAGCGGGAAAGGTAATGCAGGAAACAAGTGGCCAGCAGCCAGACCACAGCCGCCGCCAGGGAGATGTTGAGGGAGAGAAAGCCGAGGTACAGCAGGATCTCGCCCAGGTAGATGGGGTGCCGGACCAGGCCGAAAACGCCCTTGCGGATCACCTCGGGCGTCTCCCGGACCTCGCCGAAGACGATCCCCAGTCCGCGGAAGGACAGGATTGCGGAGAAAACAAAAAAGACAGCGGCCAGTGGGGCCCTGACGGCCACCGGGACGATGTCATTCAGGAAGGAGGTGAATTTCAGAATAAACGTATCGATGATCCAGACCAGGATAAACAGAACGGCAAAGATCATCTGACCGGCATCTCCCCAGCGGTACTCGCCGGCCAGGTCATCACGGTTGTGATTCTCATGCCGTCGCGATCGCCTCATATCGCCTTCCATCCTTCGGCTTGCCTGGTGCGTCTCATTCGGCTTCCAGGCCCAGCAGAGGCCGGAGAAACCTCTCGAAGACCTCCGCCTGGCGCATCATGCCCAGGTCGTTGGGATGACAGCCGTCCACCGTGCCCTCGGTGTCACTGCCCAGCATGCCCGTGTTGTCCAGCAGGTGCAGGTGCTCGTCTCCTTCGGCTTTCAGCTTCCGGTAAATTCCCCTCAGGATCTCGCCGTCCCCGGTGGGGCGGTCCATGAAATGCGAGTCTTCCACCAGGACGATGGGCGTGGCCGGCCGGGCTTCCCGGAGAATCCTGACGAACGGCTCCACCCGCTGGGAGACCATCTCCGGAGTCATGTTCCACAGGCAGTCGAGCACATAGACGGCCGGATCGAGCTCGCCCAGCAGCCGGGACAGCTCCGGCTCCATGCGGCCGTTGCCGGAAAAGCCCAGGTTGATGACCGGCACGTCCAGCCGCCGACCGGCGATGGAGGTGGCGGCCATTCCCGGACGGGAGGCGCAGCCGCCCTGGGTGATCGAGGTGCCGTAAAAGACCACCTGCTTGCTCCGCTCCTCGGGCGATGGCTCCGGGGGCTGAAAGGTCCTGGTCTTGTAGGCGCCCAGCTCCACCCGGCTGACGCCGTTGTAGAGGGGCAGGTAGAGGGCGTACTCGGTGCTCTCCGGCAGTTTGAACTCGGCCTCGTTGGTCGGCCCGGTGGGCCGCCCGTTGCCCACGAAGATCCACCGGCCGTCCCCGTCCCGGGCATACAGGTCGATGCCGCTGGCCCCGGTGGCCGGCATGTGCGGCATGGCCAGGTCCTCCTTGATCAGGGACCAGCGCACGGTGATGAAGGTGGCGTCCGAGGCAAACCGGATGCGCAGTCCGGCGCTGTGCCGGCCCAGATTCCACACCGCCTCCCGGACCAGCGGCCGGGCTTTGGCCGGCAGCCGGTCGTAGGGGTGTTCGGTCTCGGACCAGCCCTGGCCCTCGACGGTCAGCGAGCGGGCATCGTGCCAGCGGATCTCCTCGTTCTGCTCGGCGTTGCCGGTTCCCGGAACAGTGATTCCCCCGCCGATCAGCAGTGAGAGAGTGATGATCAGAAGGACAATGAATCGCTTGCTCATAGGCTCATTCACTTTCCTCGTTGAGAGAAACCCGCGATACCATGGGCACCGCGGGGGATGGGGCGCCACGATTACGAACCGCCAACACGAACACAATGCCTATCTCAGATAGACCAGCTTGCCGTGATGGCGGAACAGGCCCGGCCGGCCGTGATAGATCAGCTGGTACAGATAGATCCCGGCGGCCAGGTGATCGGGGAGATCCACCCGAAGGGTGAACTGGCCGGCTGCCGGGAGATCTTTCGCCCGGCGGTGAATCTGCTGTCCCAGGATGTTGAAGATACGCACCTCCAGCCGTCCGGCCTCCGGCGCGGTCCCGCTCAGGGTGGTGGCGCCGTTGAAGGGATTGGGATGGGCCGATGCGACCCGAAAGCCGGCCGGACGGCTCTCATCGCCGGTCGCCGGCGCGAACGTGGAGCGGGTATTCTCGAAATAATTGAAGGTGCCGTCGTAGTTGCCCACGGCCAGATCCAGGTCGCCGTCGCCGTCGATATCGCCCAGGGCCGGGGCGGCGTTCTGGCCTGCCAGGATGCCGTCGGCCTGGGGCGGATCCTCCACCCAGTCGCCGGCGACGTTCTCGAAGTATTGCACCTCGTGGAACAGGTCGCCGGTGAACAGGTCGATGTCGCCGTCGGAGTCGAAATCGGCCAGGGTGGGGGAGCAGTGGCTGCCCACATCGATCCCTGAGAAGAATCCGGGCGTCTCCTGCCAGTCGGCCGAGTCGGGGGTTCCGGAGTTGTGGAAGTAGAACAGCAGGCCGTCCTCGTTGCCGGCCACCAGATCGAGATCGCCGTCGCCATCCATGTCCACCAGCCGGGGCACCGAGGTGTATCCCAGGTCGATGCCATCGAAGACCGCGGCGTCGTACACGAAGCTGGAGCCGGTGTTGCGGTGGAAGAAGAGCTGGCCGCTGAGGTCGCCGACCACCGCGTCGGCCAGGCTGTCACCGTTCACATCGCCCAGAGTGATGGAGGAGTAGATGGAATGGTCGATGGCGCTGAAGGGGGCGTGATCCGGCTCCCAGGCCGGGGCCTGGGGGGTGCCGACGTTGCGGTAATGCTTGATATCGCCAAGCTGGCTGCCGCTGATCAGATCCAGGTCGTCGTCATCGTCCAGATCAAACAGAAACGGGGAGCTGGCCCCGCCGGCATCCAGGACGCCGCCGAACAGGCTGAACTGCTCGGTCCAGACCGGCGATGTCGCGCTGCCGGTGTTGACGTAGTAATTCAGCGGCCCGTCGGCGGTGCCGTAGATCAGGTCCTTGAGGCCGTCACCGGACAGATCCACAAGACATGGAGAATTCCAATAGGTTGCTTGGGCCAGGCCGGCGAAGACGGAATTGTCCGCCTGCCATTGCCAGCCGGTGGAATCGCCGATGTTGCGATAGTAATAGAACCGGGTGGCATCGCGGCCGGTCAGCAGGTCCACGTCGCCGTCGTTGTCCAGATCGGCCAGCCAGGGATAGGCGTAGAGGCCGACGTCATACCAGGACTGCGATTGGGACTGGAGGAAGACGGCCGAGTCGGGCATGCCGCTATTGGGGGTGAAGATCAGCTGGCCGCTCTCGCTGAGGCCCAGCAGCAGGTCCAGGTCGCCGTCGGCGTCCAGGTCGGCCAGGGTCGGCACGGGATAGGCGTACTCGGTCAGGCCGGCGAAGAAGTCCTCCACCTCGGCGAACTGGGCCAGGGCTGAATCGCCGGTATTCTCGAACAGATGCAGGCCGGTGAAGCCGCCGGTGATCAGATCCAGATCGCCGTCATTGTCCAGGTCGGCGCAGACGCCCACTTCGGCGTCCAGGCTGGAGACAGGGGCGAACAGATCCGGGCCGGCCTGGAAGTCCGGCGCGGCGGGTGTGCCGATGTTCTCGAAATAGAGCGGCGGCTCGTCGATGCTGCCCAGGATCATATCCAGGTCGCCGTCGCCGTCCAGATCGGCGAACCGGGGCTGGGAAAAGGAGACCGAGGGGATCCCGCTGGGATTGAAGACCAGATCGTTCTGCTGCCAGTGCTGGGCGAGGCTTTCCGGTGCCGGAAGGAGAAAAGCAGAAAGGATGCTCACCAGGGCAAAACCAAGTCTGGGTGTCAAATGGTGCAAAACCGCTCTCCTGATTCAGGGAATCTACCTGCTGGGGAACATTCTCGAGCGGTGTCCGGTTGATCCGCCTGTGAATCGATCTTTCGATGTCATCAGTTCCCGGTCGAACTCGCCCACCCGGGCCGATTCGGCCGATGTGTTCCTGGCGGCGTCGACCGCCTTGACCAGATAGAAGAAATTGACGGCCGGGCTCAGGGTGATACTGCTGTCTGAAAAATCGATGCCGGAGGTCGATCCCAGGGACTCCGAGAAAGTGGGCACGAAGTCGGCGCTCTCGCCCCGATAGACGACATAGTGCTGGATCGATTCCGGTCCTCCAGAAGTGTCCAGCGTCACCGCCGACCAGTGCAGCAGGAACCGGTCGACGGCCAGAGAGATCTCCAGGCCGGTCACCGGTTCGGGCGGTATCGAGTCCCGGACGGACAGGTTCCGGTAATAGTTAAATGTGCCGCTGTAGTTGCCGATGGCCAGGTCCAGGTCGCCGTCATCATCCAGATCTCCGAAGGCCGGGGCGGCATTCTGCCCGGCGGTGATGCCGGCGACCATGGAGTCGTTCTCCACCCAGGTGCCGCCGACGTTTTCGAAGAACTGGATCTCATGGAACAGGTCTCCGGTGATGATGTCCGCATCTCCGTCGTCGTCGAAATCGCCGACGGTGGGCGCACAGTGGCTGCCGACATCGATCCCGCTGAAGATTCCCGGTACCTCGACCCAGGCGGGTGAAGCAGGGCTGCCTTTGTTCTCGAAGTAGAACAGATTGCCGTCCTCGTTGCCGGCGATGATGTCCAGGTCTCCGTCGTCGTCCATGTCGGCCAGCCTGGGCACCGAGGAGTGGCCCAGATCGACGCCGGTGAAGACCGAGCTGTCCTCGATGAAACCGGTCCCCGTGTTGCGGTGATAAAACAGCTGGCCGCCGGTATCACCGACCACGGCATCGGGCAGGGAATCGCCATCAGCGTCACCCAGGGTGATGGCCGAGTAAATGGAGTGATCGATGGCGGCGAATCGCTCGTGATGGGCCTCCCAGGCCGGCGCTGTGGCCAGTCCGATATTCTCGTAGTACTTGACATCGCCCAGCTGGCTGCCGCTGACCAGGTCCAGGTCTTCGTCCCCGTCGAAATCGAACAGACACGGCGAGCTGGCCGCGCCCGCGTCCAGCACCCCGCCGAAGAGGCTGGTGTTGACCGTCCAGACGGGGGAGGAGAGGCTGCCGGTGTTGATATAGTAATTCAATGGACCAGAGGCAGTGCCGTAGATCAGGTCTTTTTTCCCATCCCCGGACAGATCGGCCAGACAGGGCGAGTTCCAGTACGTCGTCAGGGCCAGGCCGGCGAAGACGGAGTTGGCCGGCTGCCACAGCCAGCTGGCGGAATCGCCGTCGTTGCGGTAGTAATAGAATCCGGTCCCGTCGCGGCCGGCCAGCAGATCGACATCCGCATCGTTGTCCAGATCGGCCAGCCAGGGATAGGCGTACAGACCGACGTCGTACCAGTTCTGCGCCTGTGCTTCCAGGAAGGCGGCCGAATCGGGCGTGCCGCCGTTGGGGTAATAGATCAGCGAGCCATCCTCGCTGAGCCCGACCAGCAGGTCCGGATCGCCGTCAGCATCCAGGTCGGCCAGGGTGGGCACCGGGTTGGCGCCGACCGACAGGCCGTTGAAAAAATCCTCGATCTCGACGAACTCCGGCAGGGTGGAATCTCCCTCGTTGGCGAACAGATGCAGGCCGGTGTAGCCACCGGTGACCAGGTCCAGGTCGCCGTCATCGTCCAGGTCGGCACAGACGCCCATCTCGGCGTCCAGCGCGGAGACGGAACTGAAGATGTCCGGCCCGATACCAAAAGCCGGGTTACCGGCGGTGCCGGTGTTCTCGAAAAACAGCGGCGGCTGATCGATGCTGCCCAGGATGAGGTCGAGATCGCCGTCGGCGTCCAGGTCGGCCAGGCGCGGCTGGGAGAAGGAGACCGAGGGGATCCCGCTGGGATTGAAGATCTGGTCATCCTGCTGCCAGGGCTGGGCGGTGGCTGGAACAGGGCAAAGGGCGTGCGTGAAACAGAAGGTGAATAAGGGGAAGAACAAGAAAGAAGAGAAGATCGGTATTTTCACTCTATCCTCGCACAGAATGGTGTTGAGACTCCATCAGGACGAAGTCCTTTTCCGGGGAGACCGCCGAGAGGAGTTGAACGAATTTTTCGATGGTGGGCACGGACTTTCCTTGTTCATAACGGGCGTAGGTGTTATGTGATCGGGCTCCCAGCCGTCGGGCCACCTCTTTAAGAGTGAGTCCTTTTTTAATTCTTTGACGGCGCAGCAGAAAGGCGCTGAAGGCGGCCTGATCGTCGGCGCCGACCTCGAAATATGCACCTTTTCCGGGGTACACGTTCACCGTGAATCCATCTCGATCGACGAGAGTTTCGATCGCATCGGCGATCATCTGATAGGCCTCTTTCTTGGTGCAGCCCTGGGTATAGACATCGAGGATTGGCACCTCGATGGCCCAGTACCGGCCGGTTTTGAACACACGGCCTATGAATCGCATGATGATTTTCTCCCGGCGATTCTGAGGATGCTTCTGGCTGTATATTCGTTGATCTCCCGGTGGCGCGGGATGGCGATCTCCCGGTCTTCTTTTATCCACACATCTAGTTTCGATCCGTGGCGATCGAGACGCCAGCCCATCAGAGAAAGTTGTCGCTCGAGGTGTCGGAGCTTCAGGTATATAATTTACACTGTCATGGCTCAATCCGAGAGCTCCTCACCCTCCAGCGATCTGACTCTCCGACGGCGGTACTGCTCGTAATCCGGGATGATGCGGTCGTAATCCTCATCCATCAGAGGGGAAGAGATCATGAAATCGGCCGAGGAGCGGTTGCAGGCGATGGGGATATTCCAGACCATGGCCATGCGCAGCAGCGCCTTGACGTCCGGATCATGGGGATGCGGCTCCAGCGGGTCCCAGAAAAACACCAGCAGGTCGATCTCGCCGTCGGCGATCCGGGCCCCGACCTGCTGGTCGCCGCCCAGGGGACCGCTCTGAAACTTGACGATCTCGATGCCCAGCTCGATCTCCAGCAGCCGGCCGGTGGTGCCTGTGGCGAAGATCTTGTGACCCTTCAGCAGGGAGCGGTTGAACTGCACCCACTCGATCAACTCCGGCTTTTTGTTGTCATGGGCCACCAGGGCGATCTTTTTCTTGCGGCCCATGGGCATTTTTTTGTACTGCATGGAGTCTCCCTTCGCCCCGCTTCGGGGATGAGTGACGGATGCTTGACCTGCCGGCCTGGGTCGCACAGCATCCGCGGCTCCGAATGCGCTATCTGTTTTTCGTCACCCACACCGGCCGGGTAAACTGGCGGTCGTTCTCCTTGGAGATGACATAGCATTCCAGATGCGGAATGGTCAGGTCGGAGCCCGTTTTCAGCACGATGGTCCGAAGGTCGATGATCCTTCCGGCAGCATAGATAGCGTCGTCCCGGGAGACCGTCTGGACAAGGTCTCCGATGGTCGATGCCCGGGGCAGGGGATGATCCAGAAGAAGGACGAAATGGTTCCAGGATTCCTCCCGACCCACGGAGGCGATGAGCAGCTTGTCATCCCAGTTCCGGACGATGTTGCCATGCCATTTGACCACCTGTCCGCTGACCGCGTCGATACTGTCCATGGCATCCTCGCAGGTGATCAGGGGATCGACCTTTGCTTTGACCGATGCCACGTACTGTTCGTGGTCGAACGTCAGCGGTTCTTCAGGACGGGCCTGTTCGGAGACCGTGCCGGCGCAGCCGAAGATGAACAACATGACGGCCAGGCCCCAGCCGATCAGATACACTGGTCTGGGCGGCATCTTCTATGCTATCCTTCCACTGTCCTGAGGAGGTGGATAAAAGGGTCCTTGCCGATGCAGAAGGGTCCTACTCCTTCTCGGCAAAATCGCCCACCTCAGGTTTCACCAGTTTGTTGAAATCGGCATAATGCAGTTTCATCAGCTCGGCATGGGAGCCGGCGTTGAAGGCGATCTCGTCATCCTCGGCCAGGGGCTTGGCCACATAGACGGGCATGTCATAGAGGTTCCCGAAGGGCGGCATGGCGCCGATCTCGCACTGCGGGAAGAGCCGCTGGAACTCATTCTCCGAGGCCAGCTCGACCTTCTTGGCCCCGGTCAATTTCTTCAGCCCCTTGAAGTCGACCCGGTAGGAGGCCGGCAGAACGGCCATGGCCATGTCTCCGTCGAGCTTGACCATGACGGTCTTGGCCAGTTCCTTTCCGGGGATATGCGCTGAGGCGGCGATCTCCTGAGCGGTGAAGGCCGGAGAATGCTTGATCAGGACGTACTTGACCTTCTGGCTGTCGAGGAATTGAGCCACTTTTTGAGCTGGCATGACAGCCTCCTTTCTGAGGGAAGGGAAGGGGATGGGATCCAGGCGCAGGGGTCAGTCGGCGGCATCGCTTCCCGAAATCCGGTATCGCGTCACTCTCAATGAGTGCGATAAAATGGAGATTGTCAAGGAGTATTTTCGTCGCCCAGCAGCGAGGCGTCGATAAAGACGGCGGCGATGCGAAACAGGGTCTTCCAGATGGGGGCATACGTCTCCATGGCCAGATCGGTGGCTGATACCTTCACATCCGGTTCTAACGGGTATGGGTCTTCGTCGAAGTAGGGGGCGATCCCGTTGCCTGAGGACCACTCGTCGATATTTTTGTATTCCAGGGCCAGGGTCACTCCCAGACAATAGCCCTGAGCAGGGATATCGGTGATCTCGTATTGGTAGTAATCGATCATATGATCGGCCGGCTCCTCACTTTCCGGGTTGTGCCCGATGCAGATGATCTCGATCTGGTCCAGATAAGTCCGGCACAAGGCCGGATCATTGTCGTCGATGGCCGAAAGGCACGATCCTGTTTTTGTCTTCAGGGTTTGAAACATCGCCAGGACCCGATTGAAATTCACATCCCCGTAGGCGATACCGCTGAGCAGGCCATTGGCATAAGAGGCATTCTCGCCCAGGTCTATGACCTCAGGCATCTCATTGCCCCAGTCGATGGCCTTCTTGATCGAGGTCAGGATGGCATAGACCTCGTTGAAGATGGTCGAGGCCACCGAGCCGACTATTTTTTTAACCACATATTTGACGACCTTTTCGGCGTAGGATCTGGCCCGGCTGGACATAGAGTTGTCCATCCGGCCGTCCGGCACCTTGCCGAAGATGGCCAGCGAACGGGCCCCGTAGTTGATGATCGGGGCCAAGCTGGAGGCGATCAGGTTGGAGAGGTTGGAGCGTGTTTTGAGAAATTCCCTGGCGTCCTCGCCGTATTCGAGCATCTCCAGATTGCCTTTCAGGCCATAAAGCAGGGCCACCTGCCTGGCCTCGGCTGTGTAATTCTCCCAGTTGCTGGGGAAGACCCAGACCACGATATCGTAATCCTTGTCCAGAGCCTCGACCGCGATCTCGAACAGGGTCGGCCGGGTGATACCGGTGGCCGGATAGGAGAATCCCAGCCGGCTGTTGTCCTGGATGATATCCTCCGCCGTCCGTTCATCATAGCCGTCCGACTCGCTGAAGGTATCCTCGCCGACGAAAATCTCCGCGGCCCCGGAGTCATCCATCCGGGTGACCTGGTACTCGATCGAGTAGTTGCTCTCCTCGAACAGGTCCGTCAACAAGCCTTCCGGACAGCCTATCTTGTAAAGCATGTTGAAGTAGAAGCGGTCGGCCCAGTCGGGCAGGATGAAGATGTGGTCGCTGGCTTCGGTCATGTTCACCGAGCCATGCACCTTGACGCCGATCACGTCGGTCAGGGCGCTCTTGTAATAGGCCTCGCCCTTCAACAGGATGGCGGTGTAGCGGCGCATCTCAACCGTCTTGGTGTGGTGAATGACCCGGTCCAGATGAACGCCCAGCTCCTGGGGGATATAGCCTTCTGCGAACAGCCTGATGGTGTATCGGCCGGTCTCCAGGTCGTTGAAGGTATAGGAGCCGTCAGCGCCGGTGGCGGCCTTCTGGTAGAACTCCTCATCCTCCTCCCGGAACAGCTCGGCCGTGATACCGCTCTGTGGCTCGCCATCGACCAGCGTCTGCACCGTCAGAAGCGGTTCGGAGAGCAGCTCCAGGGTGACGGTCGGGGGAGAGAAGCGACCCACCGTCTCGATGTTTTTGAAGGCCAGAACCACCTCGGCCCGGGCGTCCAGATACGCCACATTCAGCCGGACCGGATGATCGGAGAACCCGGGGGCCAAGCCGCCGACTGTGACTTTATTGCCGCTCTTGGTGACGGCCAGGCTGGAGGTGATCTCGGTGCCGTCCCGGTTGTAGATCTTGAGCAGCCCCAGGTCGATGTCCTGCAGGTTCAAAGCACGCCCCGTCTGCCGGTCCTGGAAGCGGATGAAGAAGGTCCGGGTCGGCTCGATGGTCAGCCGGGTCTGGAAGGTCTTCTCGAACTGCTGGGCGCCGGCCTGAAGCAGAACCGTGGCGCTGCCGGAGATCTGGTAGCCGTTCCACCGGGGCACCAGGCCGTCGGGAACTCCCAGCTCGGTTCGGATGGTAACGTTGCGGTCGCGATTGGCCTGGACCGCTTCGGGCAGCGAGGAGCTGGTGACGGTCAGGTTCTCGGCAGCCACCTCCCACAGCAGACCGTCGATGTTCTGGTTGGTTCCGTTGGCCACCTCGCCGGAGATGATCAGACGGTGCGGGTCCGGCGCCTGGCCGGACAGCTCCAGGGTCAGGGCGTCCGAGACCTCGATGACATCGATATCGAAAGCTTTCGAAAGGGGCCCCAGGGAGGCGGTGATGCGGACGGTCCGCTCATCAGCGGGGGTCTGCCAGCCGTAGCGCAGCCCGGATCCGCTCCGCCGGGATATCTGGCCGGCCTCGACATCGACCGTGATTTTCTTCCCCAGGGAGCGGTCGGCTTCGAACTCCAGCAGCACGTCACTGTCGGCGTAAACCTCATTCATCGAGCCGGTGTTGGGTTCCACCGTGACCAGCTCGATCTCGAACCAGCCGGGCTCATCGGCCGAAAAGGACAATAGCCGGGTGCCTTGGCCCAGGGTGGGGGAGGTCTTTAACCGGGGGGTGGCGAAGAGGTAGGCGGTGTTGCCGTCTATCCCGGCCAGCTCGACGCGGTCGTCCGAGGGATAGGCATACAGGCCGGTGGCCTGACCGGACTCGACGGCGCATTTGAGGAACAGGTTCTGATCGGCCTCGGCCAGGATCTCACCGCCGTCCAGGATATGAAACTCGGGCGGACGATCGAACCACTCCGCCAGGGACGCCCGGGAGATCAGCTCGCCCTCGGCGCCGAAGACGGAGATGAAGCACTGGTCCTGGCCGGGCGGCTCCTCGGAGATGAAGATGGCCCGGCCCTGGGGGTCGATTCCCGCGGTATACTTTCCGGGGAAGGTCAGCACCGGTTCGATCCGGCCGGAGGCGCCGGCCAGCAGGGCATAACGCACCGGATCGTCGCCGCCGGTTTCGGTGAACAGGCGGCAGGAGATGATTTTCCGGCCGGCGCGGTCGTCCATCACCGTGAAATTGTGCAGCCAGTTCTTCTGCCGCTCTTCTTCCTGGAGAACGTCGATGCCCAGGTCAGTGAGGGGAGAGGACCGGATGATCTCGCCGGTCCGGCCCAGGACGTCCACATGCCAGCGGCCATCCTCGTCGTAACGGAACAGGGGCAGGGGAAAAGAGCGGATAGTGGAGTGCTGTTCAGACGGCAGATGCACCTGGACCGGGGAGGCTGCGGCCAGCGTCCACAGCACCCGGCCATCGGACGACAGGGCCTGGTATCCGGCCGGATTACGCCGCTCGATGTCCTTGACCGAGCAGATGATCCGGTCTTCGAGAACGATCTGCGGGGTGTAGAATTCGTCGTCGTAGCCGGCCGCGACCGTCCAGCTGGCGATATCCACCAGTTCGTCCTCGGTGACCAGGGTGCCGTTGGAGGTGAGGCCCTGGATGGAGCCGGGCCGGATCTGTTCCTGCCCGGTCGTAAGATCGACGCGGACGATCTCATTCCGGGTCATGTAGACGAGGTAGTTCTCGAAGATGGCCGGATGGATCAGGTTGCTCTGCGGATAGGGCTCCTGGTTCTGATAGACGATGCTCCCGGTCTGCAGATCGACTACCCGGATGTTGATCGCGGAGAACTCCTGGCTTTTATAGGTCAGAGCCAGATATGTGCCTTCCTGAGCGGACTCCAGAAGGGATTCGCCCGGCTGCGGGTCGAGCTGCAGGGCCGCGGCGGTGGTGGTGAGAAAAAGAATCCAAAGGATGCAAAGAGGAAGCAATTTTCTCATGGTCGGTTTCCTTTCATATCCCCACGAACAGACCGACCTTCATCAGCGCCCGCTGAGAGGTCTGGCGCCGGCCGTCGGGTTCGTTCCAGCTCTCGTCGTAATTGAAAGCCACATACAACGTATTCCGCCGGACCGGTTCCCAGGCCAGCAGGAGGTTGATGTCCCGGAGCAGATCCCAGCCATGGGTCTCGTTGGCCTGCAGGAAGGTTCTCAGGTAGAGATTCTCGAGCACATCGAGACGGGCCGTCAGGTTGGTCACCCACTGGTCCGGCCAGCCGATCTGATTTCGGGCGCCATCGAAGGACACCCGGTTGGTGAACAGATCCAGGGACAACCGTTCCAGCAGCCGCCACCGAGCCCATGCCTCCATGATATCGGCCGCCGATCCGAAGGATCGGGCCCGCTTGATCCGCAGACCCGCATTCTCGAATCCGGCGTAGTTGTAGATCCATGAGACATAGGCCTGCCAGTTGTCATAGATCCGGCCGGACACCTGCTCCCGGGTCCACTGGACGTCGAAGCCGTTGGCGAACCAGGCTCCAAACAACCGGTAGAAAATGCTGATATTCTCGCGAAAGTAGCGATAGTTCAGCCGGCCGCTGTCCCTGGTCTGGTACTGGCCGAAGAAGGAGTTATAATGAACATCGTGCAGGCCCACGGAGGTGGCCGGATTCATGTAGGTGATCGTCCCGTCGAAACCCCGGATATTGGTCCGGCCGCCGAAGTAGCCGGTGTTGAGCGTGAACTCCTCATCCCGGTCGATGTAGCTGAAAAAACCCTCGAAGTGCCGGCTGTAGTGGTTCACATCCACCCGGCGCTCCCAGCTTTCCGTCGGACCACTGCCAGGGATCTTATCCCGCTCGGCCGACAGGCTGGCCTGCGCGTTAAGGACGAAGCCGGCCGGCAGGCTGACCCCGGCGTCCACGCCGGCGGCCCGGCTGTATCCCCTGCCGTTGGACCAGTTCACCGCCGTGAGGCCGAAGGAGGAGGCGCCCGGAAGGTCGCTCTTGATCCGGGCAGCCAGGAAATTGGCCTCCTGGTCCCGGAAGGATTCGGGCTCGCCGTTCTCCCCGGGGGTCTGCACATCCACCACGGCCAGGTTGAACCGTCCGGCCTTGCCGATCAGCTTCCCGCCGGCGGTGATCTCGCCGATGCGCCGGGAGTAGAACAGCGTCGTGGGCATGCTGAACAGATCGCCCCCTTCCAGGAAGAAGGGGCGTTTCTCCGGCAGCCACAGCTCCTCGGTGGACAGGTTGATCTGATCCGGATCGGCCTCAATCTGAGCGAAGTCCGGGTTGATGGTCAGGTTGGCGGCAAGGGAGGAGCTGGGATGGACTTTCACGTCCAGCCCGGCATCGCCGGTCAGGTCCTCGTCCGGATGACGGCTTTTCCGTGCGCTGGTGAAGGGCATGATCTCCATCCAGCGGCTCTTTTTTAATCCCTGCAGGCCGACCAGATGGCCGTAGTCGGAGACCCGGAAGAAGTGCTCGGAGAGCTGCCAGAGATGGTCCTGTCCGCTGCGCCGGTGCACGCGCATGAAGTTGATGCCCCAGATCTGTTCCCGGGGGCCGGCGTCAAAGGACAGATTGAAGAAGGGGATGGAGAATTCGGCGGACCAGCCCCAGGAGGTGATCTGTGAGCGAACCTGCCAGTCGCCGTCCCAGATGGTCTCCGAGGTGGTCCCGTTGCCGCTGCAGCGGCCGTCGGTCTGGGTGCCCAGGGGGTTGGTCACGAAATAGGCGCAGGACTGATGGTCATGATAGCTGTCGATGAAGATCTCGACGGCGTCGTCGTTCCACAGCTCATCGTCCCGCTGGGTCATGTTGGCCGAGATTCGCTCCGGCCGGCTGTCGTAGCAGCGGAAGCCGACGTACAGGTTGCTGGCGTCGTAGAGCACGATCACCGCGGTCGATTCCGAGGGCGATGATCCATAGTTGGGTTTACTCTGCAGGAACGAAGCGCTGGGCACACATTGTTCCCACACGGGCTCATCCAGAAGGCCGTCGATCTCGATCGGGGAGTCGACAGGTACGGCCCGGATCTGGCGTACTCCGGTCTGGGCTGCCGGGCCCTCCGCATCATCTAGATCCTGTGCGCGGCTCTGTTCGGCCCATATGAGGGAAGCTGACAGAGCCATGAGGAGAACGAAGGGCCGCAGCTGTTTTCTTATGCTGGATGTGTTGAAAAACATTTTGAAGCGATTCATCTCACATGAAAAAGGATGACCACCGCTGTGGCCAGGAAGATGGCCGCGACCCAGTACCCGGATCGGAAGATCCATGAATCTTTGTGTCGGTCAAAGATGGCTTCCCAGATGACCATCAGAAAGGGCGGCAGGGCCATGGGCAGATACCCGATCGGTTCCGGGAGCACCCGCTTGGAGACATAGGCCAGGACGATGATGCTGATCCCGGTGGCCAGGGCGATGTGAATATGGGGCGAGGCGATCGCCTCCGTGAGCCCGGCGATGAATTTTTCTTTTTTCGTCATCCTCAGATTTCCCCCCGCAGGTATGCCAGACGGACCTTCTCGGGCAGTTTCTCGATGGCGTGGCGCAGCATGGTGCGGGGCATCTGCCGGTAGTTTTTCTTCAGAAAACGTTCCTCCGTCAGACGGTTCCGCTTGCCCACCTCGCGCAGCATCCAGCCCACGGCCTTGTGGATCAGGTCCTCATCGTCGTTCAGCAGCAGCCGGGCGACGGCCAGGGTGTCGTCATACTGTTCCCGCCTGATGAAGTGGAAGGTGGCCAGCACGGCGATGCGGCGTTCCCAGAGATTTTTCGAACACGCCAGGCGGTAGATCGGCCCCCTGTCCCTGTCGAAAAGATACGCACCGACGATCTGCTCGGCCGAGCTGTCGACCAGGTCCCAGTTGTTGATGAACTCGGTGTGATCGAGGTAGGCCTGGTAGACGGCCTGCTGCTCGGCCGGCGAATCCGCCATGCGATATTTGTCCATCAGAATGAGCAGGGCCAGGAGCCGGGCTTCGTGGAGGGGCGACCGCAGCAGCTCGAGGGCCTCATCCAGATCGATCCGGCGATACTCCCGGACACACTTCCTGAGCACCGGCACCCGGATGCCCAGGAACCGGTCGCCCTGGCCGTATTCGTGCGGGCCGGTCTTGAAGAACCGCCGCGACCCGGCGGCGACGACCGGGTCACCCAGCTGGTGCAGCCGGGCGAGGATCTTTTCGGTCACCGTGCTCATGGGGATTCCTCGTTGTGGGAATAACGATGCGCCTATCTCCCGGAAGTCCTGCCCTCATTTCATTCCGCGCCACCATGATAGTAAACATGAAAAATATTGTCAAGTGAAAAGGATGAAAGGTCGACCGGGAGCATCTGCCATAAGCATCGTCAGGTCCAAAAAAACTGTCCAAACACTTGACAAAATCCCGCGGGTATGGTACACTATGAAAAAGAAGTATATCTCCATTGGATCCAATCCATTTCTACCGGGTTCAAAGGGCAGGGGATGGGATCGACGGAGAGGTGTATCTGGGTTTCCAACCGGAGCCCCACGAATCCGCCGAACCAGGAGAGGACCGAGCATGAAGTCAACTGAATCTCGCTTTCGATCCCGACTTTTACCGACCCGCTGTTTTTCCCTCACGTTTGCCTCCCGCCGATTTCTGCTGGCCGTTTTATTGTTCGCTGTCTGCTGCCTGCTGCTGACCGTCTCCGCCATGGCCGAACCGATCTACATCACTTTCCTGTGGCATATGCACCAGCCGATCTACTGGCCCTATGAGAGCATCGTCGCCACCGAGGCGCGGGGTGTGTATGATTTCAGTCTCTATGCCGTGCATGACGACCGGGCCGGTCCCTATACCGACTGGCCCATCGATGCCGTGGAGGCCGGCATGTCGGCCTCCGGCTCGGTGCCCGATCATTTCGGGGCCCAGGTGAGCTTCTCCGGTTCGCTGATGGAGAATCTCGACGATCTGAAGGACGACGGTGACGCCAACTTCGCCGCCTGGGAGAACCGCTGGATCACCGGGCGGTCTTACACTACCGCCCTGGGCCATCCCCGGGTGGAGATGGTCGCCTTCGGGCATCACCATCCGATCATGCCGCTGATCGATCCCGATGTGGTTGGACGCCAGATCGCCTCGCACAGGGACATCTTTTGCGGCAACTTCGGCTGCGCGGTGGATTATTCCCGGGGCCTGTTCCCCCCGGAGAACAGCTTTGGCCTGGAGGCCATTCCCGGGGTGATGGCCGAGGGGATCGAATGGGTCCTGGTGGATAACGTCCATCTGCAGCGGGCCTGCCAGGGCTACCCCTGGAACTCCGGGGGCAGCGTGGTGGAACCCAACCCGGCCGACCAGATCAACGCCGATCCCGGCGGCTGGGTCAGCCTGAGCGGCCTGTGGGCGCCCACCCCGGTCAGCGCCCCATGGAGCTATCAGCCCCACTGGGCGGAGTATGTCGATCCGGCCAGCGGTCAATCCCACAGGATCGTCGTCGTGCCCACCGCCCGGTACATGGGCAACGAGGATAGCCGCGGCGGCTTCGGGGCGCTGCAGTATGAGGCGGTGATGAGCCAGCTGGAACCGTACAACACCGATCCGAACCATCCCATCCTGATCGTGCTGCACCACGACGGCGACAACCACGGCGGCGGCACCGACAGCTACTATCACTCCAATTTTAATAACTTCGTCGATTGGCTGGAGGACCATCCCGACCGCTTCGCCTGCACCACCATCGAGGACTATCTGGAGATGTTCCCGCCCGACTCGGCCGACCTGGTTCACTTCGAGGACGGTTCCTGGGTGGGGGCCGACGCCGGTGATCCCGAGTTCCACAAGTGGAATGCGGACCCCTACGGCGGGTACAGCGCCGACCGCGCCTCCTGGGCCGCCCTGGTGGCCGCGGCCAACCGGGTGGCCACGGCCGAGGCCATCGCGCCCCTGGATATGCGCACCCAGGAAGCCTGGCGCACTCTGCTCAACGGCCACACCAGCTGCTATTTCTACTGGGACGGCACCGATCCCTGGGACAGCCATCCCACCCGGGCCGCCAACCTGGCCACCGATCAGGCTGATCCGGTCATCGCCGGCGGCTCCGACACGGTCGGGCCGGCCGTCTTCCCGCCCCAGCGGGAACCCTTTAATCCCGGCGGCAACGAGTGGGGTGTCGCCCAGCCGTCCGATTTCGATGTCTGGACCCTGATCTACGACGTCTCCGGGGTGGCCGCCTGCTCGCTGTATTATCGCCTCGACGCCGACGGCACGAACGATCCGGCCACCGATGACAACGAGACCTACGCCGGCGGTCCCGGGGTGGGGCCCTGGCTGGCCCTGCCCATGGCCGGTTCAGATCTGCCGGCCCCGCAGACCGATCCTGTGCCCGACTACCGGGCTCGATACTGGTCGGCCGAGATCGCCGGGCAGGAGGAGGTGCTGCTGGACTATTACCTGGCCGCCTGGGACAGCCTGGGGAATCTCACCCGGTCGATCATTAATCAGGTCTTCGTCGGCCTGGCCGGCGGCTCGCCGGGCGACACGGTGGCGTACTGGATCCCTCAGGAGCCCGAGGCCGGCGACACGGTGGCCATCTACTACGATCCGGTGGCCGGGGCTCTGCCGGATGAGACCGATCCGGTCTACATTCACATCGGTCACAGCGGCTGGCAGGAGATCGTCACTCCCGATCCGGTCATGACCTATATCGCCGGCATCGAATACTGGAAGTACGTCTACGAGATTCCCGCCGGGGCCACCAGCGTGGACTTTGTCTTCACCGACGGGCTGGACCACTGGGACAACAACAACGGCGCCGACTGGCACGTCACCGTCTCCGGCGGGTCCAGCGAATTTGTCATGGACGGCAATCTGGATGCCGGAGCATCACAGATCGCCACCGGGAGCGGGATGAGCCTGTGGGCCGCCTTCAACGGCAATGAGCTCTATGTGGCCACCCAGGCAGCCGGGTCTCCCGACGACCGCTTTCTGTTCGTCGCCCAGACCCCGGGTGGTCTGCGCAGCGCGCCCTGGGCCAAAGGCGGCCAGGTGGCCGATTGGGACGCCTGTCTGGCCAATGAGGGCCTGAACGGATACAGTGCGTGGTATGATAACAGCGGGGCGGCTCTCAGCGCCGCCGGGGCCTATCTGGAGGGGACCCTGGACCTGGCCGGCGAGTTCGGCACTATCCCCGGATCGGTCTGGCTGGCGGCGGCTTCCTACGAGACAATCGACATGGGCTGGCTGCTCGATCAGGCGCCGGCCGGGGATGGTGATGACGATCTGGAGGCCGGCGAATACGTGGAATTTCTCCTCGACGTCGTCCCACCGGAGGCGGTGGACGATCTCACCATATCTCTGGCAGGGAATTTGCTGATCCTCTCCTGGGCGGCCGTGACCATCGATACCGCCGGCGGTCCGGAGCAGGTGGCCTCCTATGTCGTCTACCGCGGCCAAGCGCCCGATTTCACCCCCACGGCCGCAGAATCGATCGGTTCCACGGCTGGCACCAGCTTCCCGGACAGCAGCGTCTACTTCAGCCCGATGGCCAATTTCACCTATCTGGTCAGGGTGGTCGATCTGACCGGCAACACATCGGAGGAATCCGGCCGGGTCGGAGAGTTCGATAGAGATGTCGAGCCGTTTTAGCGCCGACCGGATGCCGGATAGCGGATAAACAAAAAGCAAAATACTGAGAAGTTACTTTTCAACGATCCCCGATCACCGCAAAAGGAGCCCCCATGCACAGACGTTTCCTCCCGGCCGCGATCCTTCTGATCCTGGCCCTGCTCGCCCCCGCTGTCTCCGCCGAGACGATCGACCTGACGATGGAGTTCTCGCCGAGTGACCTTTCGTTCTCCGTTCGGGACGGCTATGACCGGGTGACCATGGACGGTCTGGACCTGCTCTCAGAGACCGGCCGGCCGCAGCTGCCGGTACGGGTCGCCCGGGCCGTCATTCCGCCGGGCCACGCCGTTGAAGATCTCCGCGTGCGCGATGTGGACCTGATCGATCTGCAGGGAGACTACGACATCTTTCCGGCGCAGAGGCCTCAAATTCTTTCCCTGAATCGAGACGCCCCGGAGAAAATCCCCTTCACCAGACCTGAGGAGCTGATCTACCGATCCCGCCGGCCCTATCCGGCCGAGATCGTCCGGGTCACCGGCCACGGCTCTCTGGCCGGATACCGGCTGGCCGACCTGGAGATCTGCCCGCTCATCTATGTGCCGGCCGAGAGGAAGCTGCGTTTCGTCCGCCGCATTCATTTCACGCTCCACACCGCCCCCGGCGGCCGTCAGGCCCGGGCAGTGGGACGGCGCTCACCGCAGGATAAAATCTTCTACGACCGGATGATCGCGCCCCTGGTCCTCAATCCGGAGAACATCGGGCAGATGGCACCGGTCAGCTCTCCGGTGGTCTCCAAGGCGCTCTCTCCCGGGGACTATGAGTACGTGGTCATTACCGGGAGCGACTATGTCGACGAATTCCAGCCTCTGGCCGAATGGAAGGGCCAGAAGGGGGTTCCGGACACCATCGTCACCCGGGAGTGGATCGAGGCCAACTACACCGGGTACGATGTCCGCGAGAAGATCCGTAACTTCATCATCGACGCCTACGGCTCCTGGGGCGCGAGATGGATCCTGCTGGGCGGCGACACCAGCGTAATTCCCTCGCGGATCGCCTTCGCCATGAAGTGCGAGGCCAACTACCATCCTGCCGATGAGGACAGCATCCGGGCCGACCTGTACTTCGCCGACCTGGACGGCGACTGGGACGCCGACGGCGACCATGTCTACGGCGAGGTGGCCGATAGCGTCGATCTCTACGCCGACGTCTGTATCGGGCGGGCCTCTGTCAGCAGCCAGTCTGAGGCCACCGCCTGGATCGACAAGGTCCTGCTGTATGAACAGAGCCCGCAACCCGATCATGCCCTGAAGATGCTCTTCGCCGCCGAGGAGCTGTGGGGCTGGCCGACCTACACGGACGGAGGAGTGCATAAGGATATGATCGATGATCAGTCGGTGCCGCCGCGCTTCGATCCGATCAAGAAGCTCTATGAGTCGCTGGGCAATGAGAGCGCCGACTCGGTCCGCACTTACATCAACCAGGGCCAGAACCTGATCAACCACGACGGGCACTGCTGGTACAACACCATGTCCATGGGCTCGGGTTCCTTCGGCCTGTCCGACATGGATAGCCTGACCAATGCCGCACAGCCGGCCATCCTCTATTCCATCGGCTGCTGGCCGGCGGCCTTCGATTACGACTGCATGGCCGAGCACTGGACCAACAATCCCAACGGCGGCGGGGTGGCCTTCATCGGCAACAGCCGCTACGGCTGGGGTTCGCCGGGCAATCCCGGATACGGCTATTCCGATATCTTCGACAGCCGTTTTTTCCATGAGATCTTGGTCCAGGGACACATCAGCATCGGTGCTGCCCTGGCGGCGGCCAAGACCCACTACGTGCCCAAATCGCGGACGGCCAATGTCTACCGGATCCACCAGTATCAGGTCAATCTTCTGGGCGATCCGGAGATGCCCGTCTGGACCGATACTCCGGGAACCCTCGCCGTCATCCATCCGGACCAGATTCCCGAGGGCCTGACGCATGCGGAGGTGACCGTCACCGCGGGCGGCGAACCGCTGGCCGGTGCCCGGGTCTGTCTGCAGACCGACAATGGCCTCTCCTGGCGCGGGTCGACCGGACTGGACGGGCAGGTCAATCCCCAGCTGACCGTGCCGGCCGCCGACTCGGTCCTGATCACGGTGACGGCCCGGGATTTTTATCCCCATCGGGGGTCTCTAAATGTGCTTACCTCCGGCCCGTTCGTCTCCCGGTCGGATCAGGCTATCGACGATGCCTCCGGGAACGGCAACGGCGAGATCAATCCCGGCGAAGCGGTCGATGTGTTTATCGCTCTGAGAAACTCGGGGACCGCGACGGCGGCCGGGGTGGGAGCGGTGCTGCGATCCTCCGATCCGCTGGCTGTCGTGCTCGATTCCCTGGGAACCTACGGCGATCTCATCCCCGGCGACACGGCCTGGTCCGCCTACCAGGTGACCTTCTCCGAGGATTGCCAGGATGGCCGGGTCTTCCATTTCACCCTGGAGATAGAGGACGGATCGGCCAACGTCTGGTCCGGCATCCTCGGCCTGGTGGCCGTCGAGCCGTCGATCGTCTTCGACCAGGCGGTGGTCGATGACGGCGGCGACGGGGTGCCTCAGCCGGGGGAGATGGTCGATGTGGAGGTGATCCTGGCCAATGCCGGCCTGGGCGCGGCCGCCGGGGTCACCGCTCGTCTGACGGCACTGGACGCATATGCCACGGTGACGGTGGATTCGGCCGCCTACGGGACCATCCCGGCCGACAGCTCGTCCGGTCCGACGGCGCCGTTTCAGCTGACCGTGGCCGATTCCTGCCCGGCTCAGCATGACCTGCCGCTGCGGCTGGATGTCACCGCCTCCGGTGGGCATGCCTTCTCCGAGGGTTTGATTCTGGTCGTCGGGGACCGGGGTTTTGCCGATGACATGGAATCGGGAGCCGGCGGCTGGACCCACGGCGGCACCAAGGACCACTGGCATCTCAGCACCCGGCGCAGCCATTCGTCCGGCACCAGCTGGTATTGCGGACTGGCCGACAGCCTGTTCTATGAGAAGAATACCGACGCCTATCTGCTGTCGCCGCCGATCGTGCTGGGACCCGGCTCCACGCTGACTTTCTGGAGCTGGTACGACGTGCCGATTTACGGCTCCGACGGCCTCTATGTCGTGGTCGGTGACGGGGCCCAGTGGGACACCCTGGATTACTTCGGCTCCGGCGGCGCCCTGGAAGGGCTGTACATGGGCAACGACTGGCTGCCGGATGAGCACGATCTGTCCGGGCGCGACACCGTCCAGGTCAAGTTCATCTTTCACAGCGATTACGATGATGATGTCGGCGAAGGTTTCTACATCGACGATGTCACCGTCACCGGGGCTTTTCTGGCCGGGGGAGATGTGCTGCCGCCCGGTATGGTGGTCGACCTGGTCCTGACCCTGGCGGCCGACACCGCTCTGGCGTTGACCTGGTCGCCGGTGGCCGATGCGGACCTGGATCATTATATCGTCTACCGCGATACCCTGTTCGACTTCACACCGGCGGTGGCCAATTCGCTGGCCGCCACGGTGGACACCTTCTTTCTGGATACCGATCCCGGCGTGGCGGCCGACACCCTCCGGTCGCACTACTACCGGGTTCGGGCGGCCGACTCCTCGGGGCGCAAGTCTATGCCGTCGGGAGCGGTGGGCGAGTTCGATCGGATCCTTCAGACGGTGCCGTGAAAAATCTTTTAGAGGAGTGGTCATGAACGGTATCAAACCTTACCGGATCCTTCTCGGATTGATCCTCATGGTCGGGCTCACCTGGGGGCCGCAAACCGCCCGGGGAGAAACGTTCCGATTCGCCGTCACCTGCGATCAGCGGTATTATTCCGGACCGGGGGGATACGACACCCCGTCCTATTTCCGCGGCGTCTGTGAGACCATCGACGGCCTGGGCGCCGGTATCTTCATGATCAGCCCGGGCGATATCGATCCCTGCGAGGACGTCTTCTGGACGATCGACACCTATATGGACAGCGCCTATCAGTGGTACCCGGTGATCGGCAACCACGAGCTGCCCGGCGACGGACACGAGCCCTATTATGGAGCCAACATGGACTGGCTGCGCAGTTTCAATGCCGGAGGCGACAGTCTGCCATATGTCGTCAACATCGGTCCCGCCGGATCAGAGGAGACCACCTTCTCTTTCGACTATGAGAACGTTCATTTCGTGGCCATCAATGAGTACTATGACGGCTCCAGTGACATCGGGACCGACGGCGATGTGCTGGATTCCCTGTACTATTGGCTGGAGGATGATCTGACCGCCACCGCGCAGCCGGTCATCTTTGTCTTCGGTCACGAGCCGGCTTATCCCCAGCCCGATGCCTACAACAGCCGGCTCCGTCATGTCGGCGACAGCCTGGACAAGTATCCCGTCCGGCGGGAGCGGTTCTGGGACCTGCTGGCCGCTCACGGGGTGGCCGCCTATGTCTGCGGCCATACGCACAATTACAGCGCCGTACGCCACCGAGGCGTCTGGCAGCTGGATGCCGGACATGCCCGGGGAGCCGGAGATACCGACGCGCCGAGCACCTTCTTCCTGGTGGATGTGACCGGCGACAGCCTCTCCGATGTGACCGTCACCGTGTATCGCGATATCCATGACGGGGATTATGACTACGAAGACCTGGTGCATCCCCTCGACCTGTCGGAGTACCCCCATGCCCTGGACGGGCTGATGGATTTCAACCCCCAAAGAGAACTCCTGGATACTTTGGCCTCCGATCCGCTCTTCGGCGGCGACGGCCAGACCGATCGTCTCTATCTTGCCTGGGATGACAGCACGGTCCTGGTGGCCTTCGAAGAAAGCGATCTGAACATCGCCGGGGATCTGTTCGTCTATTTCGACTCTCAAACCGGAGGCACCCGGCGGTCGACCGACTGGCATACGATCCACGAGTTCCCGCCGGGCTTTTTGGCCGATGTTGCCATTTGTGTGGAGGGCGGCAGCTGGCAGGACAAGCGGACCTGGAACGAGGGCGCCGGGGATTGGGACATCACCGGTCTGGGGGACACCGGCTGCCGGGCCTACGCCGGCTGGTCGGACTACCCCCTGACCGAGATCAGCGTTCCCTTTGATGAGATCGGCTACGATCCCGGCGATACGCTGAAGTGTCTGGTCTATGCCCAGCAGGAGGATGGGGGAGAGATGTGGATCAGCTTCCCGCCGGGAAATCCGACCGGCCTCTGCCCCCTGACCGGTTTCTATCTTTTCGCCGGCCTGACGCCAGGGGCTGCTCCAAACCAGAGCGCGGTCCGGGTCTACCAGGACTGGATCCCGCCGCAGCCGGTCGATCGGCCGGCCTCTTCCAAGGCCGGGGAGGCGCTACGGCTGAACTGGTCGCCGGTCACCAGGGATACGGCCGGGTGCGACGAGACCATCGAGCAGTATACTATCTATCGGAGCACAGACCCTGATGGTATCCCCGGTCCCGGGGATTCTCTGGCAGCCACCGGGGATACCATCTTCGTGGACACCACCGCCGCGGTCGGAGATGAGATGATCCAGCATTACTATATCATCATGGCCGTCGATACGGCCGGCAACAGGTCGGAGCATTCACGGCCGGTAGGAGAGTTTGACCGTTTTCTTGAGAGCATAGAATAATCAACCTGGGTCATTGTTGATCCATCGGCGATAAGGAGCTGTGCATGCCCAAGGTACCCGGCCGGCTGCTGGCCGGCCTGTTTTTTGTTTCTATAACCATCTTCATGGCCGCTCAGCCCTGCCCGGCCGCCAAAAGCCTGGTGCGCATTACCGTAACCAGTCCGGAGGATCTGGCCTGCCTGCCCCGGGGGCTGGATGTGGCCGGGAGAAGCTCGCAGGGCTGGATCGAGGTGGTGGTCGAGCCCGAACAGATGGCGTCGATCGAGGCCTGCGGCCTGCCCTATCGCATCGTCCATCCCGATGTCGATGCCCTGGCCGCCTCGGTCAAGGGCTATTATCATACCTTCGATGGCCTGGTCTCCGATCTGGAGATTTACACCACCGTCTTCTCCCAGATCGCCCGCATGGATACGGTGGGGTACACCTATGAGGGACGCCCGCTGCTGGTGGTCAAGATCTCCGACAACGTGGCCGCAGACGAGCCCGACGAGCCGGAGTTGCTGTTCATGGGCCTGCACCATGCCCGGGAGTGGCCCTCTCTGGAGATCGCCTATTTCATCATCGATTCCCTGCTGACCACCTACGGGTTCGACCCCCAGGTCACCGGCCTGATCGATTCCCGGGAGATCTGGGTGATGCCCTGCGTCAATCCCGACGGCTATGTCTATTGCCATGACCAGGGCAACGACTGGCGCAAGAACCGCCGGTTTTTCCCCCAGTTTGTCTCCTACGGCGTCGATCTGAACCGAAACTACAACGGGTCCTGCAACGGGGTCCCGATGGGCGCCTGGGGCACGACCACCACCTACGGCACCAGCCATTATCCCTGGGATTCGGTTTACTGCGGGCCCTATCCCTTCTCGGAGCTGGAGCTGCAGGCCGTCCGCGCACTATTCTTGAGCCACGATTTCGTCTTCAGCGTCTCCTATCACACCTATGCCGAGTCCGTCATCTGGCCCTGGGGCTATTCGGGCAGCCAGCAGGTGCCTACCGACGACCTGCTCACCGATGTGGGTGCCGGGATGGCCTCCCGGATCACCCGGCAGTCGGGCAGCGGCACCTACGATGCCAGCCAGTCCACCGGTATCGGTTACACCACCACGGGCGACACTGACGACTGGGCCTACGGATACTATCATTACGTCCTGGGCACCAACTGCCTGCCCTACACAGTGGAGGCCTGCAGCCAGTTCCATCCCCCCGAGTCGGCCCTCGATCAGGTGGTCCGGGAAAACTTCGACGGAGCCATCTATCTCTGCGAGATCGCCGATTCGGTGGCCGCGCTGCTGCAGGCGCGGGTGATGCCGCCGGATGTCGCTCCCCCGGGAACCCTGCCTGGCGGGGATTATACCATCTCATGGCGGCCCCGAAACCCTCAGGCCGGAGCCGACCGCTATCAGCTGGACGAGATGTCCGGTCTGTCGGTGATCACCGACGGGGCCGAGGACGATGGATCCCGGTGGGACCTGTCCGGCTTCCAGATCAGCGCCGAGCGGGCCCACAGCGGAAGCTTCAGCTATCAATCCTCCTCCGCCCAGAGCGATGCCTATGACGCCATGACCACGATGCATCCCTATCCGGTGCTGGAGGGCGACTCCCTGACCTTCTGGTGCTGGTACAACATCGAGGAGGGCTGGGACATGGGCTACGCCGAGGTCTCCGTCGACGGACGCTGTTTTCAGCTGCTGGACAGCACATCCACCTTCAACGGCGCTTCGGGAGAATGGATCCGCCGGGCTTACGGCCTGGAGGAGTATGCCGGGCAGTCGGTCTTCTTCCGTTTTCGCTACACCACCGACGGGGCCACCGAGTGGGACGGTTTCTCTATCGATGAGATCCATCCGACGGCTGCATTCGCCGCCGTCGCCACCCTCTCGGAGGCCATTACCGATACATTTTATGCCATCACCGGCCAGGATCCCGGAGACTATTATTACCGGGTCAGAGGACAGAACAGTGCCTGGGGCTGGTCCGACTGGTCCTGCTGCCGGCTGGCCACGGTGATCGAGGGGCCTATCCCTCCGGAGCCGGTCTCAGATCTCTCAACCGCACCGGACAGAGGCATCCGCCTGAGCTGGTCGCCGGTCACGACCGACACCATCGGCCAGACGGTGGCGGTGGATCATTACGTCGTCTACCGCGATACCCTGCCCGATTTTATCGTCACACCGGCCAGTTCCCTGGCCGCGGTTGATCAGACCGGTTTTCACGACACCACCGCCGCGGTGGGGAACTCCGGAACAAACCATTACTATAGTGTTCGAACGGTGGATGCTTCCGGGACCAAGTCGGTCGCGTCCAACCGGGCCGGGGAATTTGACCGCATTATCCAGCGGTGGAAGTGAGCCGGCGGGAAAGGAAAAGGTGCTGTCCGGCCGGAAAATACCGGACATGGATGGGAATAAGGACAATCGCCGGCCGGCCCCCTGATCCCGACGAAAATTATTATCATTAAAATTGTTAGAAATAATTGAGTTGACAGCCATTGGCGGCTGTGATACAATGAAAAGAGAAGAAATATTGAGAAGAAACGGTCCTTCACCCCAGCAAAGGAGCGCTCGTATGCGCCGCTGTCTTTGGTCTGGTTTCGTTGCCTTTCTGATGGTCTTGCTGTTCGCCTCCGCGGTTCTGGCCCGGGATCATCAGCCCTACATCCTGGCCCGGATCTCCCTTCAGGAACCGGATGCGGCCGCCCGACTGCAAACCTGGACCCTGGATATCGTCCGGATGGAGAAGGACCGCTGGCTGGAGTTCGTCACCCATGCCGATGAGGTCTCCCGGCTGAGGGAAGCCGGATTCCGGGTGGAGGTGCTCATCGAGGATATGGAGGAGCATTACGCCCGCGACCGCAAGGGCGATAACTTCGGGGATTTCCACACGTACTCGGAGACGATCGACGCCTTGGACGCCATCCATGCCGCCTATCCGGCGATTACCACCGCCCGCGACTCCATCGGCACCACCCATGAGGGACGGGCGTTGTGGGCCATCAAGGTCTCCGATAATCCGGAAGTCCAGGAAAACGAGCCGGAGGTGCTCTTTGACGCCCTGCATCACGCCCGTGAGCCGATCACCGTGGAGGTGCTGCTCAACACCATGGAATATCTCTGCGCCAACTACGGGACCGACCCGGAGATCACCTTCCTGGTGAACAACCGCCAGATCTGGTTCGTACCCATCGTCAACCCCGACGGCTACGTCTATAACGAGAATACTAATCCTAGCGGGGGCGGGATGTGGCGAAAGAACCGGCGTGATAATCCGGGCGACTACGAGGGCGTGGATCTCAACCGCAACTATCCCTATGAATGGGACGGGCCGGGCTCCAGCACCGATCCCAGCTCCGAGACCTACCGTGGCCCCTCGCCGGCCTCCGAGCCGGAGACCCAGGGAATGATCGAGTTCATCGAAGCCCATCAATTCGTCACCCACAACTCCTACCACAGCGTGGCCGCCATGATCCTCTATCCGTGGGGCTACACCACCGCCAACTCCCCGGACGATGCCCTCTTCCAATCGGTCTCGGCCGTCATGGCCGCCGACAACGGATACGCCACCGGCCAGCCGGGCGAGCTGCTCTACACCGTCAACGGCGGGATGTTCGACTGGACTTACGGCGACACGACAGAAAAACCCAAGATCTATTCGTTCACCACCGAGGTGGGCGGCAGCGGCTTCTGGCCCTATGATTCCGAGATCCCCGGCTTGGTGGCCGAGAACCTCAGCTCCGATCTGTATCTCATCCAGATCGCCGGGGCCTACGTCAGCTACGCCGGTCATACCATCGCCGAGCTGAAGGGGCCCGGCCAGGTGGATCCCGGCGAGTCGGTCGAGATGACCGTGACCCTGGCCAACGACAGCCCCGTGGCCGGCGCCCAGGGGGTGGACGCGGTCCTGAGCACCGATGACGCGTACGTTCAGCTCATCGACGTCCAGGCGGCCTACGGCGATATCGCGGCCCAGTCTTCCGCAGATAACGGCTCCGATCCGTTCGCTTTCTCGGTCGAGGCCGGCTGTCCTCAGGGACATCAGATCACCTTCGAGCTGGAGATCAGCTATAACGGCGGCGCTCTGGTGATGGCCGAGGAATTTTCAGTCACGGTGGGGCAGCCCGTGTATCTGTACAGCAACGATTTTGAGACCGCATCCGACTGGACCCAGGATCCCAGCCACACCGCCTCCACCGGGGCCTTCGTGCGCATCGATCCCAACGCCACCACCTATCAGCCGGGCGACGATGCCACCCCAGATCCCGGCGTGTATGCCTGGATCACCGCGCAAAACAGCGCCCTGGGTACTGACGATGTGGATGCCGGCGTCTCGGCCACCCGCTCACCGGTCATCGATCTGTCGGGAACGGCCGGAGCGCATCTGTCGATGAAGTATTTTCACGGCCAGCGGGACCAGGGCGATGATGCCAGCGGTGATTTCTACCGCATCGACCTGTCCAACGATGGCGGCTCCAGCTATCCGGTCAACCTGGTCTCTTTTGGCGATGTCACCACCAGCGCCATATGGCGCTCCCTGGAAGTGGACCTGGAATCGGTCATCTCTTTGACCGATCAGATGCGCATTCGGGTTCAGGCCGCCGATGGCACCTACGAAGGGGACATCGTCGAGGGCGGCATCGATGATGTCTTCATCACCGGCGGCACGGGCAACACCGCGCCGCCGGCGCCGGTGCTGAGCCTGCCGGACGCAGGCGATACGGTGGGCGTCTCGACGCCCGTCCTGACGGTGAACAACGTCACCGATCCGGACGGCGATCCGGTCACCTATGGGTTCCGTGTCTATGGCGACGCCCTGCTCACCGATCTGGTGGCCTCGGCCGACGGCGTCGCCGAGGGATCCGGCACCACCATCTGGACGGTCAGCCCGCCGCTGCCGTCCGAGGTCACCTACTGGTGGCGGGCCTATGCTGCCGATACCACCGAGTGGGGCTCCTTCTCCGCGCCGCGGTCTTTCCAGTACACCAGCTCCGGTCCGCCGCCGCCGGCCGACCTGTGGGCTCAGACCGCCGGAGACGGGGTGGCCCTGATCTGGACGCCGGTGGCCGAGGCGGTCGGCTATGTCATCTACCGGGACACCACGGCCGGTTTCCTGCCCGGCCCGGAGGACTCGCTGGCCTACAGTGCCGACACCAGCTATGTGGATGGCGATGCGGTCGCCCGCGGTTATTACGTGATCCGGGCTGTGGATGCCGGAGGGCAGAAATCAGAGGATTCCGCGCAGGTGGGCCGGTTCGACGCCGGGCTGATCAACGGAGAATGATCCGGAAAGGAGAACGCATCGATGCATCACAAAGGATGGTGGTCATTTCTCCTTCTGGTGGCCCTTACTCTTCCAGCCGTTGTCATGGCCGATCCGCCTCATGCACCCTTCATCCTGGCCCATGTGTCCATCGAGACATCCGCTGATATGGAGCGTTTGGGAGAACTGGCCCTGGATATCGTCCGGGTGGAGCCGGGCCGCTGGGTCGAGATCGTCACCCGCGACCGTCAGGTCGCCGAGCTGAGGGAGGAAGGATTCCAGGTCCGGATTCTGGTCGCCGACATGGAGGCCGACTATGCCCGGAGACAGGGAGCGAAGAACTTCGGTCCCTATCATACCTATTCCGAGACGGTTGCCGAGCTCGATGCGATTCATGCGGCCTACCCCCACATCACCACCGAAAAGGTCTCCCTGGGAACGACCCACGAGGGCCGCGATATCTGGGCCATCAAAGTCTCGGACAACCCCGAACTTCTGGAGGATGAACCGGAAGTGCTCTTCGACGCGCTGCATCACGCCCGTGAGGTGATCACCGTCGAGGTGGTGCTCAACACTTTGAACTACCTGTGCCAGAACTACGGTACCGATCCCGACGTCACCTTTCTGGTGGACCACCGCCAGATCTGGTTCGTGCCCGTCGTCAATCCCGACGGGTTCGTGTACAACGAAACCAACTGGCCCAACGGCGGGGGCATGTGGCGGAAGAACCGGCGAGACAACGGCGACGGCAGCTACGGGGTGGACCCCAACCGCAACTATCCCTATCAGTGGGGCGGCGTCGGGTCCAGCGGTAATCCCGCCGATGACACTTACCGGGGACCGTATCCCGCCTCCGAGCCGGAGGTGCAGGCGCTGATGGGCTTCATCGAGGCCCACCAGTTCGTCACCCACCAGTCCTATCACAGTCATGCCGACCTGATCCTGATCCCCTGGGCCTATACCGGTTCTCACACCGCCGACGATTCACTCTTTCGCCTGATCGGGAACCAGATGGCCCGGGACAGCGACTACGACGTCGGCCAGGCCGGGGAGGTGCTGTATTACTGCAGCGGCGTGACCACCGACTGGGCCTACGGCGATATCACTGCCAAACCCAGGATTCTGTCCTTCACCACCGAGGTGGGCGGCAGCGGTTTCTGGCCGTCGGCCAGCGAGCTGGACCCGCTGGTCCAGGAGAACCTGTACTCGGATCTCACTCTCATCCAGGCCGCCGGCTGCTTTCCGGTTCTGGAGGAATGGGACGTTGAGGACAGTGCCGGGAACGACCGGGTGGATCCCGGGGAGCTGGCCTCTCTGACGGTGACCCTGAAAAACGACAGCCCCCTGGCGCCGGCCGGGGACGTGACGATCACGCTGCGCACCGATGAGGTCTACGTGGAGCTGATCGATACCGTCTCCTCCCTGGGCCAGATCGGCACCGATGCGCTGGCCGGCAATATCTCCGACCCCTTCTCGTTCCGCGTCTCGGCGGGCTGTCCGCAATGGCGCCGCCTGCACTTCACCCTGGAGATTGGCGCCGATGGGGGAGAGGCCGATCGGGAGTACCCTCTGTCGTTCCGGGTCGGACAGCCGACGGTGATCTACGCCAACGATTTCGAGACCGTTTCCGATTGGACCCAGGATCCCAGCCATACCGCCACCGGCGGGGCCTTCGAGCGCATCGATCCCAACGGGACCGGGTATCAGCCGGAAGACGATACCACCCCGGATCCGGGCATCTACGCCCTGGTCACCGGGCAAAATACCAACCCGGGCGATCAGGATGTGGACGGGGGCATCTCGGCCGTCCGCTCTCCGGTCCTCGATCTGACCGTCTTTCCCGGCGCCGAGCTGAGCCTGATGTATTTCTTCGGTCAGCGGGACGAGGGCGACGATCCGGAAGGGGATTTTTTCCGCATCGACCTGTCCAACGACGGCGGGGCCACCTTTCCGGTGAACCTGGTCTCCTGGGGCGATGAGACCGTCTCGGGCGTGTGGCGCGCTCTGGAGGTGGATCTCGATGAGCGGATCACCCTCACCGATCAGGTGTGCCTGAGAGTGCAGGCCTCCGAGGGGCCGGCCGCCGGCGACCTGATCGAGGCAGGCATCGACGATGTTCTCTTTGCTGCCGGGACCGGCAGCGCTCCCTTGCCGGTCACCGATCTGATCATTCGCAAGGCCGCCGATGACGTCCTGCTGGCCTGGTCGCCGGCGGCCGGCGCGGTGCGCTACGTGGTCTATCGCGACAGCATGGCCGGGTTCCTGCCCGGCCCGGAGGACTCCCTGGGATACAGCACCGATACACTTTATGTGGACGGGGATACGGTGACCCGGGCGTATTATGTGGTCCGGGCCGTGGATGCCGGCGGTCAGAAGTCCGGGGATTCCGTGCAGGTCGGGCAATTTGACAGGGATCTGAGCAACTGATCAAAGGTTCGGAGGATATCGGAGAAGATCGGATGGACTGACGCTCTTTGAGAAGAACCCAGCGAGTTGGACCAGAGAGGCCGCCGGAATGATGACATTCCGGCGGCTTTTCTTTATAAGACTTATGATAAAATATACTTGACAAAAGTGTTTCTCCGTGGTAAGATGAAGGCGATTGAGCTTTTTCTTCGCTCTCATCGATCCATCTTTAGAGCCATCTTTTCAACTATCTTTTAAGGAGGCTGTCAATTCGATGACCAGATCCATTGGCATCGCCTCACTTTATCTGCTCTTCGTCTTCATCTGTGTCTTTCCTGCCCGGGCTAACTGGTATTTCAAACCCGGCTCTAGCGACTATACCCCCAGCGGCATGCCCGACTTCGACCAGCGGCAGGACGACTGGGGCCAGAATCCCGATACCCTGATGTCCGCATCCCGGCGAATTTTTTAACTGCGAAAAATGAGGACAGTTAAAAAAATTACTTGACAAAAAACGGCATCTCTGATAGAATGACCATGCGGAAAAATGTGAAATTATTTTGTCATTCTATCAGACGATCATGGAACGGGGTATGAGCGGACCTCGCTCTCATCGTATCACCGATCGACCGGTCTCCGGGGATGTTCCGACAGGGCGCCTTCCGGACGATGGTTCGGTTTGCTGGACCGGCGAAGCAATAGTGAAGCAGCGATTCTGACATCAGGTCAGCGATGGCCTGATGTTTTTTGTGTCGATCCATATCTATAAGCTGGAACAGGATGAGCGAAAGGGGGTGAAAGGAGGTCTTTGTATATTCGAACGTAGGTAGCCTGCCACTTCTTATTCAGGGAGGATGAACGCATGCAGAAACGTTGTCAGAAACTGACCGTTGCGGTGATCGTGCTGGTCGGCCTGTTGGCTGCCGGCGCCGCCACGGCCGAGAAGGACAGCCCTCTGGGGCCGTTCGAATTCTATGTGCCCTGGCAGACCATCCCGGTCGACTGCGACGGCTTTGTCGATTCGGCCACCGAGTGGGCCGATGGGGCCAAGTACGATATCTCCGACACCAGCGGACAGTATGACGGTATCGCCGATCCGCCGGGCGTCGTGGATCTGTACGTCAAGCAGGACTCCTCCGGGGTCTGGTTCGCCGTCGTCAATCATGGCGACACTCTGCTGGAAGATTATGATCAGATCCATATCCAGTTCGACGAGGACGACGACGGCTGTTTTCCCGACGCGGCGACCAACGAGGGCATGATCAATCTGAGATTGAACCCGCCGGCCGGCGTGGAATTGAAATGGCGGTATATGCAGGACTTCGACTGTGACGCGATCAACTATGAGTGCGTCAAGGATTACATCGATCCCCACCAGGATATCACCCTGCCCTGCTATGCGATGGGCATGACCGGTAGTGCCGTAAGCTACGAGATCTTCGTTCCCTACGGCGCGCTGGATCATGAGCTGCAGGTGGCCTCTCCGGTGGGCATGGAGGTGGGATTCTACATCCGGGTGACCCACAGAGGGTCCTTCGTCTATGGGGAGTGGCCCAGCCAGCACCGCTCCACGACCTGGGAGGAGCCCTGTTATTGGGGCGATCTGATCTGCGAGGGGCCGGATGCCTGGTACTTCAAGCCGGGCTACCATGATTATGCCATCAACGGCATGCCCGACTTCGACCAGAAACAGGATTCCTGGTTCGGGCCGGATAGCGCCTGGTCCTGGTGCGGTCCGGTGGCTATCGGCAACTGCCTATGGTGGTTCGACTCCAAGTACCAGTGGCTGATCCAGCCGGGCTCTCCTCAACCGCCTGCCATCAATGACGATTTCGGCCTGGTGACCGCCTATGGCGCCTGGGACGATCACGACGTGCCCAACGTGCAGCCCTACATCCAGGACCTGGCCTGGCACCTGGACACCGACGGCCAGCGGACCGGGGATGGTGGTAAGGGTACCAACGTCTTCGAGATGGAAGCCGGGGTCACCGAATGGCTGCTCAAGACCAACACGGACAGCCTGCTCTGGGAGCACACCCGCAAAGCCCCGGATTTTTATTGGATCGAGGCGGAGATCGAGCGCTGCCAGGATGTCATCCTGTTGCTGGGCTTCTGGCAGTATTACGGGCCCGGCGAATGGCTGCGGGTGGGCGGCCATTACGTCACCTGCGCCGGGGTGGACCCGGAGAACCGCATGCTGGCCTTCAGCGATCCGTTTTATGACATGGCCGAGCTGGGCTGGCCCGGCCGGATGGGCAATGGGGTGCTGTTGCCCCATCCCGCGCCCCCTCATGGCCACGGCGTGCACAACGACGCCGGCAATATCTCCCATGACTATTATGCGGTGGTCGATGATTCGGCCTCCCCGGGCAGTCCCTGGTCGATCCCCGATTATCCTGTGTACGATGATGTTGTGGTCAGCACTCAGTATGCCAACTGCCCGACGGAATATGAGCATCTGCAGACCGCCTACAACCCGCAGATGGAAGTGCACACCGAGATCGAGTACGCGGTGGCCATCTCGCCGATCGACAGCGGCTGGACCTACAAAGGCCAGTATCCCGACTACGCCCCCGACGGCATGCCCGACTTCGACCAGAACCAGCATGGCTGGACGGCCCGCTGCGGCCCCACCGCGGTGGCCAACTGTCTGTGGTGGTTCGACTCCAAATATCAGTATCTCATGACCGGCGGAAACCCGCCGCCGCCGTTTGTGCAGGACGACTTCAACCTGGTGACCACCTATATTCCGGGCACCGACGATCATGACTGGGCCCTGGACGGGTACGGCTGGGATAACGTCCAGTACCTGATCGACGACCTGGCCCTCTATCTGGGCACCGATCCGATCACCGGCACCAGGCCCGACGACATGCAGGCCGGCATCAAACAGTGGCTCATCGACCGTGGACAGGAGGACCGCCTCTACGAGCACACCTTCATCGACAGCCTGCGCTCGCCGGAGTTCTTTTACATCATCGAGGACGAGATCAAGCGCTGCCAGGATGTCATCCTCCTGCTGGGCTTCTGGCAGGAGTGGGGTCCGAGCAATTGGCGGCGGGTCGGCGGCCACTGGGTCACCTGCGCCGGAGTCAATTCCGACGAGCTGACCATCATGTTCAGCGATCCGGATTACGATCAGTTCCCCATCACCTGGCCCTACGTCGATCCCAAGTGGCACAACAACGCCGCCCTGGTCTCTCATGACGTCTACCAGGTGGCTCCTGACTCGCCCAGCCCGGGTGGGTTCTGGTGGGTCCCGGCCTATCCCGAGGCGGTCGGTTTTCAGCACGCCTTCGAGAATTGCCCGGACCATCTGATCGGATATCAGGACTACCCCGAGCAGGGCGTGCCTATTCACACCGAGATCGAGGGCGCGGTGATGATCTCGCCCATCGTGGCCCCGCCGGAAGCGGTTCTGGATCTGAAGATCTACGCCGCCTTCGGCACCTCGGCGGCGGGAGCCAAGGACATCCGCCTGATCTGGTCGCCGGTGACCACCGATGCCGACGGTCATCCGATGACGCCGGACTACTATGTGGTTTACCGGGACACCGATTCGGAGTTTACCCCCGGACCGGCCACCGAGTACGCCTATCCGGTGAACACCACCTATCTGGACATCGACGCGGCCGGAGATTCCAGCACCAACTATTACTACTACGTCAACGCCCGTATCGGGACCACCTGGGAATCAGCCAACTCGCAGTGCGTCGGCGAGTTCGACAAAGACCTGCTCTCCCTCCCCAAGGGTGCGTATGAGGGACCGGAGGTCGATTAACGGTGATCGACAGCGCAGCAACCTGAGAAGCCGCCGGGGCCGACTGGCTCCGGCGGCTTTTTTTGTTCCCGGCACACATTGAGACCGTTGATTGGCGGCATCCGGGAGAAAACAGGGGGACCCAAAATGGTCCCAAAAAGGGGGTTGACAAAAATAGCTATCTATGGTAAAATGGAACTAGAGAAGATATTGATTGATTTTTATTAAAACGCCAGACATTTGGTATCATAATTGCTGCAATATTAGGCAACTTGGAATCTTTCCCAGCGATATCCCCTCACAGGAGGAAACAACCGATGAAAAGGAATCTGTGGTCCGTAACGATCGCCCTGCTGCTGGTCTCACTTCCTGCCGGGGCCGTGTGGTCCGACGATGCCGGTCGTGACCTGACCGCCGGCTTTGTTCGGCAGCCCAAGGGGCCGATGATCTGCGAGGATTTCGAGTCCGGCTTCACCCTGGGACAGACGGTGGGCAGTCACGCCGACTGGTATGATGGCGGAAACGGACCGGTGGTTAACTCCGGCCTGGGCGTGGGCAGCTCGGTCGGTCTGGCTCCAGGGAATAACATCTTTATCTGGACCGTCCATCCCTTCGATTGGACCGATCCCGATTTTCAGAGCTACCATGTGCGACTGGACTTTCAGACCGATGGCAGCGGCCACCTGGACGACGACCGGATCGGCTGGATGATCACCGACGACGACGTCGGCTCCTCGAACATCTTCGGTATTCAGTGCGATCCCGGAGGCAGCGGGTACAACATCGAGGGCTACTGGGACGGGGTCAGCTCGGCCGACCGGCGGCCCAGCATCGTCGATCTGCCGGCTCTGGCGGCCAACAGCTGGTACCAGCTGCGGGCCGACATCGCCAAGCTGACATCCACATCGGCCAGCATCGATGTGGCCCTGATCGAGCTGGACTCCAGCGGCGATTCGGTCTCGGTGGTGGCCTCCGGCTCGATCGCCAACACCGCCGCCCTGGGCGACGATGAGCCCAACGCCAAGTACTTCACCAATCCCGTCTGGCCGGCCTTCAAGAATTACACCGCGGCCGGGGCGAATGCCGACAACGCCTGTTATCAGGTGATCTCCTCGCCCGAGACCTATCCCCTGACGGTCAACATCGTGGGCAGCGGCAGCGTGGATCTGGATCCTCCGGGGGGCACTTACGAGGGCGGCACAGCGGTGGAGCTGACCGCTGACGCCGATTCCGGCTGGGTCTTCGGCGGCTGGTCGGACAGCCTGAGCGGATGCGATAATCCGGATACCGTCACCGTGAACGACAGCATGACCGTCACGGCCACCTTTTTCCAACCCGTCGGTGGTGTCTACAGCGAGAGTTTCGAATCCGGCTTCACCCTGGGCGCCGACGTCGGCGAGCACGCCGATTGGTTCGACGGCGACGACGATGATGGATCCGACGTCACCGCCGGGATCGGCCTGTTGGGCTCGATCGGGCTGGGCACGGGAAACCGTGTTTTCACCTGGACAGCTCATCCCTTCAGCTGGAACGCCCCTGACTTCCAGCAGGTCAACCTGCAGATGGATTTCCAGACCGACGCCAGCGGCCAGTTCGATGACGACCGGCTGTCCTGGAATATCGACGGCGACAACTATGCCTCCGAGAACCTCTTCGGCGTCCATCTGGATCACGCCGACGGCGGGATCACCACCTACTGGCGGGACAGCACCGGAACCCGGATCCAGGACCAGATCGTGGATATCTCCGGCCTGTCAGCCGATACCTGGTATCGCTTCCGGGCCGAAATCGCCAAGCTGACCGCCACCGAGGCCCAGATCGACGTCAGCCTGGTCGAGCTGGACGGCTCGGGCAATCCCACCGGAACGCCCTATACCGGCACGGTGACCAACACCAGCACCTGGCCGGGCGGGGTGCCGGACAACAGATACTTCACCTCCTGCGGCATGTGGGCGGCCTACAAGAACTATCAGAATGCCGACGGCGCCGCCGACAACGCCTACCTGGAGGTCATCTACGGGCCGGTGGTGCAGGATACCCTGACGGTGAACACCGTGGGCAGTGGGGCCGTCAATCTCAATCCGCCTGGATATATCTATAACACCGGTACCGATGTGGTCCTCACTGCGGTGCCCGATTCCGGCTGGCTGTTCGACCAGTGGTCCGGCGACCTGACCGGCAGCGAGAATCCGGACACCCTGACCATGAGCGGCAACAAGTCGGTGACGGCCACCTTTGTCGAGGGACCCCAGTGTACCCTGACGGTGGTCACGGCGGGTGGCGGCAGCGTCACCCTGGATCCGTCCGGCGGCGTGTATGGATATGAAACCAGGGTGGAGCTGACGGCGGTGTCCGATTCCGGCTGGTTCTTCAGCGGCTGGTCCGGCGATCTGACCGGCCTGGCCAATCCCGATACCGTCACCATGACCGGCAACCTGTCGGTGACCGCCACCTTCGATTCCCTGGCTGCCACCGTGGTGTGCGAGGATTTTGAGAGCGGCTACACCCCGGGAACCGAGCTCAGGACCCATGCCGACTGGTTCTACGAGAGCGGGAATTCGGGTCCTGTAGTCACCTCCGGCGCCGGCGTGGACGGATCGATCGGGCTGTCCAACGGCGAACGGGCCTTCACCTGGGTGGCCCACGAGTTCAACTGGAACTCCCCCGACCTGCTGGCCGTCTGGTTCCAGATGGATTACCAGACCGACGCCAGCGGGACCTTCGACGACGACCGCCTGGGCTGGTCCATCTCCAACACCGACGACAGCTCCGACTGGATCTTCGGCGTGCAGATGGATCCCGGCGGCGGCGGCGCCGGCGGCAACATCGAGACCTACTGGGACGGGGACACCTTCGGTGATGACGGCGGCCGATACAGCATCGTAGATCTGCCGGCCCTCAGCGGCAGTACCTGGTACCGTTTGAAGGGCGAGTTCACCAAGCTGACCGCCACCTCGGCCCGCATCGATGTCACCCTGTGGCAGCTGGATGCCTCAGGAGACACGGTCGGGCAGGTGGTCAGCGGGACGGTGCCCGACACAGACCTGCTGCCCGGCGGGACCGGGGAGGAGCTGCCCAATCCAGGATATTTCACCGCCACCAGCATGTGGCCGGTGTACAAGAACTTTAGCAACACAGACGGCGCGGCAGATAACACCTGCTTCGGCATCGTCACCGGCGCTCCCGGATTGGACACCCTGACGGTGAGCGTCATCGGCAGCGGCAGCGTGGAGCTGGATCCTCCTGGAAACGTGCACCTGACCGGGACCGACGTGGAGCTGACCGCGGTGCCCGATTCCGGCTGGTATTTCAGCGCTTGGTCCGGCGATCTAACCGGCGTGACCAATCCCGATACCATCACCATGGCCGGCAACATGAGCATCACGGCCACCTTTGTGGAAGAGGGCGATCTGGAGACCGGCGACGTAATCATCTCCAGCATGCAGGCCTGGAACGCCGTCGGCAGCCAGGATCCGGCCGAGTTCGTCGAGCTGTTCAATACCACCGGCCAGACCATCTCGCTGGAGAACATGGAGCTGATATCGCGTACCGACAACAACATCGACGGCGTGCTGGAGATCGACTGGCAGCTGTCCGCCTCACTGACCGGGAAATCGATCGCCCCTTACAGCTTCTTCCTGATTGCCGAATCCGGTGTGACCGCCGAGTCCGGCGTCCGGGACGTCCAGACCGACATGGATCTGGCCACCGGCGAGGGCGGCGTGGACGAGCGGGCCATCTCCCTGGAGCTGGTCATCGACGGCATGCACATGGATTACGTCCTCTACGGTCGCGACGACGGTCAGAGTCCGGCCGGCGAGATGCCGCCCGGCGACATCGCCTTCGACAGCACCGCCTGGCCGCGTCCGGAGGTGTGCCGCAACACCCGCGGCACGGCCAGTTTTCAGGAGGGCCTGCTGCGCCGCGAGAACGCCGACGATCTCTATGCTGGCTATACCGTCAACGGGTATTACACCGATGAGAGCTCCCTGGGACAGGGCTACCCGGCCGGCGTGTGGACCTGCCCGCACGACAACGGCGACGGCAGCTATACGGCCCGCAGCTCGGCCTCCGATCCGGTGCCGCCCAGTGGCCAGTACGTCCTGACCGTCATCGTGGTGGGCGACGGCGACGTCACCCTGGATCCGCCCGGCGGCGCCTATGCCGAGAGCCTCTCGGTGGAGCTGACCGCCGACGCCGATCCCGGCTGGGCCTTCGACGGCTGGTCGGGCGACCTGACCGGAGCCGCGAATCCCGATACGATCCTCATGGACGGCCACAAGACGGTGACGGCCACTTTCATCTCGACCAACGATCCGCCTGACGAGCCCACCCTGGTCTCGCCGTCCAACGGGGCTTTCGATCTCCCTCTGGATCCGGAACTGCGGGTCAACGTCACCGATCCCGACACGGACACCATGAGCGTGACCTTCTACGGCCGGGAGAAGTCAGCCGACGGCGAGAACTTCGTCCTGATCCCCATTCCCGACACCCAGAAGTATTCGGAGAACTATCCCTGGATCTACTACGACCAGATGCAGTTCATCGTCGACAGCATGGACGTGTGGAATATCGTCTTCGCCTCTCACGAGGGCGACATCGTCGATAATCCCGGAGTGGAGCTGGAGTGGATGCGGGCCGACACGGCCATGAAGATCATCGAGGACCCGGTCGGCACCGGCCTGCCCGAGGGCATTCCCTACAGCGTCTGCCCGGGCAATCATGACACTCCGACGACGCTGTACAACACCTATTTCGGCGTCTCCCGCTTCTCCGGGAGGAGTTACTACGGCGGGCATGATGGCAGCGACAACGACAACAATTACAGCTTCTTCAGCGCCGGCGGAATGGACTTCATCGTCATCAGCCTGGAATACAATCCCGTCTCCACGTACATCGCCTGGGCCGACAGCCTGCTGGCGGCTTATCCCGACCGGCGGGGCATCGTGGTCAGCCACTACATCCTGAACACCAACGCGAGTTGGGGCGGCAATGGACAAACCATCTATGATACGCTGAAGGATAATCCCAACCTGGACTTCATGCTCTGCGGTCACATGCACGGCGAGGCCCTGCGCACCGAGGTGTACAATGGCGACACCACCTACGTCATCCTGGCCGACTATCAGGACATCGCCAACGGCGGCAACGGCTGGCTGCGGATCATGGAGTTTCAGCCGGCCAACAACCGCGTCCGGGTGCTGACCTATTCGCCCTATATCGATCAGTATGGGACCGATACCTACATGGGCGATGATACCATCTCCGAGGAGTTCTTTCTCGGCTACAACATGTCCGGCCGGGGCGCCTTCAGCAGCATCGGCACGGTCACCGACGTGGCCAGCTCCAGCGATGCTTTCCTCTCCTGGCCGGGACGGGCCACGGATACCGAGTACGAATGGTACGTGGACGTGACCGACGGCATCGATACGACCACCAGCGCCACCTGGACCTTCACCACCCTGGACACGGTGCCGCAGTGCACCCTGTCGGTGAGCATCGTCGGCAACGGCCAGGTCCAGACCGTTCCTCCGGGCATCAGCCACGACTGCGGCAGCAACGTGGTGCTCACGGCCGTGGCCGATTCGGCCTGGCAGTTCGACAGCTGGTCCGGTGACCTGACCGGCAGCCAGAACCCGGATACCCTGACCATGTCCGGCAACAGGTCGGTGACGGCGACCTTCACCGAGATCCCGCAGTGCACCCTGACGGTCAATACCGCGGGCGATGGCGATGTCATCCTCAGCCCCCCGGGCGGCAACTATGATTGCGGCACCGAGGTGGTCCTGACAGCCGATCCGGATCCCGGCTGGTCCTTCGACCGCTGGTCCGGCGATCTAACCGGCAGCCAGAATCCTGATACCCTGATTCTATCCGGCAATATGACCGTGACGGCCTTCTTCGAAGAGATCCCCTGGATCGGCTGGGTCGAGAAAACCCCCGATCCACATCCCACCGCCCGGGCATACACGGCCATGGCCTGCCTTGACGGCGGCCAGACCGTCCTGTTCGGTGGCTGGGACGGCTCCAGCATCCTGGCCGACACCTGGGTCTATGATATCGCCGAGAGCACCTGGACCCAGATGAGCCCGACATCGTCACCGTCGGCCCGGGCCGGCCACGCCATGGCCCACATCGGCGGCGACCGGGTGATGCTCTTCGGCGGCGACGACGGATCTTACGATGATCAGACCTGGATCTACGATCTGAGCGAGGACAGCTGGACCCAGATGAGCCCGGCCTCGTCACCGTCAGCCCGCGCCGACTTCGACATGGTCTTTCTGGGCGCCGACCAGGCGCTGCTGTTCGGCGGCAACACCGGCTCGGACAGCGATGAGACCTGGGTCTACGACCTCAGTGCGGACGCCTGGACGCAGAAGTTCCCGGCGACTTCGCCCTCACCGCGCAGCGAGCACACTATGGCCCATCTGGGCGGCGATCAGGCGCTGCTCTTCGGCGGTAATAATGGAACCCTGAGCGATCAGACCTGGGTCTATGATCTCAGCGCGAACACCTGGACGCAGATGAGTCCGGCGGCCAAACCCTCGGCCCGGGCGACCCTGACCATGGCCTATTTCGGCGGCGACCAGGCGGTGCTCTTCGGCGGCGACGCCAGCGGCTACAACGATGAGACCTGGATCTACGATCTGGGCGAGAACACCTGGACCGAGCAGGTCGGCACGCCTCATCCCTCGGCCCGGTACGCCTTTGCCATGTCCGAAAGCCGCATGGACGGGTCCAGGCGTATCGTTCTGTTCGGCGGTTATTATGGAACCCTGAGCGATGAGACCTGGTTGTTCGGCAGGGAGGATCAGGAGGAACCCCAGCCGCCCCAGGCGGTCGCGGATCTTCGGGCGATGCAGGCCTTCGGCACCTCGGCGCCGGGCAGCAAGGACATCCTCCTGATCTGGTCGGCGGTGACGGCCGATACCACCGGAGCGCCCCTGACGGTCGATGCCTACGTCATCTACCGCGATACGCTGCTGGGTTTCACGCCTGGGCCGGCCACCGAGCTGGGCACCACGGCGGACACCACCTATCTGGATGCCGGCGCGGCAGGTGAGGCCGGGAGCAATTACTTCTACTTCGTCAATGCCCGGAAAGACACCCTGGAATCGGTGCCTTCGCAGTGCATCGGCGAATTCGACATGGATCTGATGAATGATGTACGATGATTGGCGATAGACAGCGCGTGTTTTTCTTCTGCCAAACGTTTTGCAGAATCTCCGACCCGATCTGATCCGGGCCATACGCCCCGGCAGGATTCCCGGGGCTGGGGCCGGCCGGAAGACACAGATAAAGCACGGCGGATGAAACGGTCATCACGGGGGAACTCTTCCTCTGTGGAAGATAACAACCTTTCTTTTCGGGAACTTAACCGATGGAGGTGAGGGAAGATGAAACATGGCACACCGCTCGTCATGATCTGTCTGCTCGCGCTGACGGTCCTGGCCGCATCGAGTCAGGTCCAGGCCGCGCCGGTCTGCGAGGACTTCGAGTCCGGCTATACCCTGGGTTCCACGATCGGGACCCATGCCGACTGGTATGACGGCGGCAACGGGCCGGTGGTCAACTCCGGTCTGGGCGTGGACGGATCGGTCGGTCTGGCCGCGGGGAACAACATCTTCACCTGGACGGATCATCCATTCGACTGGAACGCGACCGATTTCACCGGCGTGATGGTCCAGATGGACTTTCAGACCGATGGCAGCGGGCATCTGGACGATGACCGCATCGGCTGGATGATCACCGACGGCAGCACCGGCTCCTCGAACATCCTCGGCCTGCAGTGCGATCCCGGCGGCAGCGGGTACTGCATCGAGGGCTACTGGGACGGTGTCTCCTCGGATGACCGCCGGCCGCACATCGTCGATCTGCCGGCCCTGTCGGCCGACGCCTGGTACCGCTTCCGGGCGGTGATCACCAAGCTGACGGCCACCTCGGCCAGCATCGACGTCATGCTCATCGAGCTGAACGCCAGCGGCGACTCGACCGGCCTGGCAGCCTCCGGCTCGATCGCCAACACGTCCGCGATGGGCGACGACGAACCGAATTCAAAATATTTTACGGCGACAAGTATCTGGCCGGCGTTCAAGAATTACACCGCGGCGGGGGCCAACGCCGACAACGCCTGCTATGAGATCTTCACCACCCCGCCGGTGGAGAACTGGCTGACCTACAACGATTGTGTGTATGAGTCGCCGCAGTACCTCGGGTCCAACGTGACCACCTACGGGGTGGGTTCCGGCTTTGGCGGATCCACCTCCGGGGAGCTCACCGATCAGGCCACCGGCGGACACACCGGGGCCACCGTCACACTGACCGAGAGTGGCGGGGTGATCTGGCAGCCCTCCTCCAGCAGCGGCGGTTACGATCCCAACGTCGGCACCGATGCCTATAACACTTTCCACAATCTGGCCGATATGACCGGGGTTATCTATTACGGCAGCACCGCCGGCTGGTATGTCGATCTCACCTTCACCGGACTGGATCCGGAGAAGGTCTATCACTTCGCCACCTCCGCCGCCCGGTGCGGCAGCGGCGGCGACTACGCTCAGCGCAAGTCGATCTATACCATCAGCGGGATCGATGCCTCCACCAATTCCAGCTCCAGCGGCGTGGATGTCATCTCAGCCACGTCCGTTGCCTTCGTCACCGGTACCAATGAGAGCGAGGGCTACATCGCCAAGTGGACCGATATCGATCCGGGGGCCGACGGCAGCTTTATGGTTCGCGCCGAGCCGCATTCCAGTAGCCCGGATGGAGGTCGAAAGGCCTATGCTTTCGATGTCTTCATGCTCCAGGAGACCGATGGCGTGACCCCGCAGTACACCCTGACCGTCAACACCGTGGGCAGCGGCACCGTCACCCTGGATCCTCCCGGAGGATTGTATGATTCCGGCTCCTCGGTGGAGCTGACCGCCGACGCCGACTCCGGCTGGATCTTCAGCGGCTGGTCCGGCGATCTTGGCGGCGATGACAACCCCGAGTCCATCCTCATGACTGGTGACAAGAACGTCACCGCCACCTTCACCGAGCTGCAGGTTCTTTCGCCAGGCGACGTGATCATCTCCGCCGTGCAATCCTGGAACAGCGTTGGAAGCCAGGATCCGGCCGAGTTCATCGAGCTGTTCAACACCACCGACGGGACCATCTCCCTGGCCAACATGGAGTTGATCTCGCGGACGGACAACAACAGCGACGGCGATCTGGAGATCGATTGGCAGCTGTCCACGGATCTGACCGGTCAGACGATCGCTCCGTACGGCTTTTTCCTCATCGCCGAGTCCGGCGTGGCCGCCCCCAGCAGCGTTCATGACGTGGAAGTCGATATGGATCTGGCCACTGGCGAGGGCGGCTCGACGGAGCGGGCCATTGGCATAGAATTGATCATCGATGAGCAGCATATGGACCATTTTCTGTACGGCCGCCACGACGGCTCGGACACCGGTGCCAACCCCGACGGCGACGTCTCCTGGAGCGGTTTCCCCCGGTTCGAGGTGATCCGCAATACGCTGGGCACGAGCAGCTTCCAGGAGGGCTTGATCAGCCGCCAGACGGCCGAAGATCTGCACGCCGGCTATGACGCGCTGGGCTACTACACCGACGAGGATGTCCTCGGCGACGGGTACCCAAACGGCATCTGGTACAGCCCGCACGATAACAGCGACGGCAGCTACCAGGCCCGCAACTCGCTTTCCGCCGCCGTGCCGCCGCCCCTGCCGCAGCGCACCCTGACGGTCAACGTGACCGGCAGCGGCCAGGTCTTCCTCGATCCGCCCGGAGGAACCTACGACCACGGCACCGAGGTGACCCTGACGGCCGTCCCCGACCTGGGCTCTTTCTTCGATGCCTGGTCCGGGGATCTCGGCGGCAGCGACAATCCGGAGACGATCCAGATGGACGGCGACAAGAACGTCACCGCCACCTTTCCGGTGAATGTCAACACCGTCATCCTGGACTGCGAGGACTTCGAGTCCGGTTACACCACCGGCTCGACCGTGGGCACGCACATCGATTGGTTCGACGACGGGGGTGGCCCGGTGGTCACCGCCGGCAACGGCGTGGCCGGATCGATCGGCCTGGCCCCGGCCGGTAACATCTTCATCTGGACCGCCCAGCGTTTCTGGTGGACGGCCGGCGGCCTGCAGAACGCCACCTTCCAGATGGACTTCCAGACCGACGGCAGCGGCCACCTGGACGACGACCGCATCGGATGGATGATCACCGAAGACGATGTCGGCTCGTCCAATATCTTCGGTCTGCAGTGCGATCCGGGCGGCAGCGGTTACTGCATCGAGGGGTACTGGGATGGTATCTCCGCCGCCGACAAGCGGCCCCACATCGTCGACCTGCCGGCCCTGTCGGCCGACGCATGGTACCGTCTGCGCGGCCGGGTCGACAAGCTCGGACCCGCTTCGGCCGGCGTCGAGGTGTGGCTGTTCGAGCTGGACGGCGCCGGTGATCCGGCGGCTCTGGTGGCCCACGGGACCATCGCCAACACCGCCGATCTGGGCGACGATGCGCCCAACGCCAAGTACTTCACCGGCCCCATCTGGCCGGCCTTCAAGAACTTTACTTCCGCGGGCGCCGCGGCGGACAACGCCTGCTTCGAGCTGGTCCTGATCCCGCCCACAGCCATCGAGCTGGCCGCCTTCGAGGCTGTCGCCGGCGATGACCAGGTGACCCTCACCTGGCGGACGGCCGCCGAGGTCAACAGCCACAGCTTTCACATCTATCGGGATGGCGAACAGATCGCCACGCTGCCGGCCCATGGCCAGGCGCATGACTACATCTGGGTGGACCGACGGGTGATCAACGGACAGAGCTATGCCTATCAGCTCAGTGACGTGGATGCCGGCGGTCACGAGACCGTCCACCCGGAGATCTGCACGGTTACCCCGACGGCCCTGCCGGCCTCCTATTCGCTGTCACAGAACTATCCCAATCCGTTCAACCCGACCACCGAGATCAATTACAGTTTGCCCCAGCAGACCCATGTGACGCTCAAGATCTACAACCTGCTGGGTCAGGAGCTGGCCACCCTGGTCGATGAGCCCAGGGAGGCCGGACAGCACAGCGTCAGCTGGGATGCTTTTGGCAACGCCAGCGGCATCTACTTCTATCGTCTGGAGACCGAGGAGTTCTCGGCCACCAGGAAGATGGTCTATATGAAGTAAGCAGTCGCCAGCTGATTCCTCAAGCCGCCGGGACCGGGAGGTTCCGGCGGCTTTTTTTCTTCCTGCGGTCGAAGGCGGTCGCATTTTCTGGTTGACAAGGGAGTCGAAATCTGTTACTCTTTGAAAACGAGACCAGACGGTGACGACCAAAGGAGGAGACCACGAATGAACAGATCCGTTTTTCTGATCATTGTCGCCCTGTCCCTGGCCATGGTTCTGGGAGGCGGCTGCTCCAAGACCCCCAGCGAGCATCTTCGGCTGGGCCGGCAGGCTCTCGAGAACGAGGACCTGGCCGGAGCGGAGAGCCATTTTCTGGCGGCCACCGAAAAGATGCCTGAGTATGCTGAGGCGCATTATTATCTTGGGTTCGTCAAGGGATTACAGGGAGACCCCGAAGCAGAGGAGGTCCAGTATCGTCGGGTCGTCGAGCTGGATCCGGAGCACGCCCAGGCCCATTTCAGCCTGGGCATCATTCACCGCGACCGCGGCGAGCTGGATCTGGCCGAGGCGGAGTACCGCCGGGCCATCGAGATCGATCCCCGGTTCGCCCAGGTGTATAACAATCTCGGCTACCTCTATTTCCGCCAGGAGCGCTATGAGGAGGCGCTGGAACAGTACCGCCGGGCCCTGGAGATCGATCCAGCACTGCCCTTCGCCCGCAGCAACATTGAGGTCACCCGGGCGATTATGGAAAAGCGGCTCAATCGGCCCGATTATGACCTGTTCCAGGAAGCGATCCGCATGGAGCGGATCGATCCCGATTCCAGCATCGCCCTGTACCGGAAAGTGATCGGGGCCAACCCCCGGTTCGCGGTGGCCCATTTCAACCTGGGAAACGTCTATTACAGCGATTGGCTCAACGAGCAGGCCATCGAGGCGTATCAGCAGGCGCTCCAGATCGATCCCGCCTACGTGGAGGCCTACAATAATCTGGCCAACGTCTATGAACGCCTGCGGCAGTACGATCAGGCCGAGGAGACGTACCGGCAGGCCCTGTCACGGGATCCGTCCCACCTGGCCGCCCGCAGCAATCTGGCCAACCTGCTGTTCGACCTGGACCGCACCGATGAAGCCATTGAACAGTATCAGCAGATGGTCACCAAGCTGCCGGACAACACCCAGGCGCATTTCGGACTGGCCAACGCCTACCTCAAGAAGGGTGATTTCGACCTGGCCCTCAAGGAGCTCGACCTCATTCTGGAGATGACCCCCGACGATGTCAATGCCCTCAACAACCTGGGCGTGGTCTATGTCAGCATGGGCCGCTTCGATGAGGCCGTCGAGGTGTGGAAGAAAGCTCTCAGGATGAACCCGGAGAAGGGCGTCGCCCAGCAGCTGGAGCTGAATATCGAGGCGGCCAAAAAGCAGAAGGAGGAGGCCGGAGAGCGGAAGGAAGAAGTGCCGCAGGCATCGTGATGTTCTCGACGGACCTGTTCATTTGAAAGAGATTAGCGGCCGGAGCGTTTGCTGTCCTTCCGCCGGAAGATGGTGATGATCAGGATGTCCGCAGTGTGGTCCTTCATTCTGGTCTGGTGCCTGGCCGCGGACTTCTCCGTAGCCAGCCCCGGCTGCTACTACACGCCGGACACGGGTGTGGACTGGACCATGGACAGCCTGGTGGTCCGCTCCGGCGGGATCGTCACCGGATCGGCCGGGGAGTATGTCCTTCACGGCACCGTTTACATCACCTCTGCGGACACCGTACGGATCGCTCCCGGCAGCACCCTCATCTTCGATGACACCGGCGGGGGTTACGAATTCGGGGGACGGGGGACGCTGCTGGCCCTGGGAACCGCTGCCCAGGAGATCCTATTCACTTCCTATCACGGCAATCCCGGCGATTGGTTCAATGTCTGTCCCGGCCGGGGCGCCATGAACTTCTGCCGGATCGAATATGCCGCCTGGGGTATCGTTCCCGACACGGCCAGCAGCATCTCACATTGTACTATCTGGAACAATCAACGAGGCATCACGATCTATGGCGGTTCTCCCTATGTCGGCTACAATGTGATCACGAATAATCAGTTTTTAGGTATCAGTGTCAACAACATGCCCGGCTGGGGATCATCGCCGAAGATACCCTGTGAGCCGCTGATCGAGAACAACGAGATCATCAACAATCCCGATGCCGGCATCTCGATCGGGTGTTACACCGCCGCCCGGGTGAAGGGCAACATCATTCACGGCAGTGACCGGGGCATCACCTTTTATCTGGTCGACCAATCTATTGTCGCCAGTAACACCATCACCGGAAATCGCATCGGGGTGTATTGCACCGACGGATCGACGCCCAATCTGGGCGACCTGGCCAACCAGGATCCTGGGGACGACGGCGGCAATCAGATCTCCGGAAACATCGAGCATGATCTATACAACGCCTGTATGGATACCATCCAGGCTGAGGGAAATTTTTGGGGCACCACAGATATCCCCGTCATCGAGAGTCACATCTTCGGGCCGGTGGATTATATCCCCCTGGGAGAAACCTCCGTTCAACAGCGCACCTGGGGAACGATCAAATCGCCGTACCGGCGATGAGAGGAGCGTGGCATGATGAGACCTAACAGACTGTACCAATGGCTCCTGCTTCTCCCGCTCCTGTGTCTCTCCTGTGGGCATCTGCCCGAGGGCGTCGGATCCAACCACGAGGTCATGGTTCTGATCGATGAGGACCAGTGGGCACGCCTGAGGGGAGTCCTTGAGGAAATCTTCGAAAAGAAGGTCTTCACCGCGCAGGAGGAGAATGTTTTTGCCGTCCGGCGGGGCCGCCCGGAGGAATTTGATTTTTATAAAAAGTGGAAGAACCTGATTGTTCTGGCCACCTTCGATCGTCCCGGCCCCACAGCAGAGTTGATGGAACAGTTTCTCTCGGATGAGGCCATGGCGAAAGTGGCCGGGGGAGAGGCGTATCTCTTCGTCCGCGCCAACGTCTGGGCCCAGGACCAGGAGGTCTTTTTCCTGGCGGCTCAGACGGAAGCGGAGCTGATCGAGCGGATGACCGAGAACTCGGCCCATCTGTTCGAGCTGATGGAGACCGCCCTGAACGTCAAGATCACCGGGATCATTTACAAACAGGGCCGCCAGCCGGAGTTGGAGCGGCGCCTGTTCGAGAACTACGGCTGGACTTTAAAGATCCCCGAGGGATATGCTGTGGTCAAAGAGCTGCCGGACGAGGGCTTCGTCTGGATCCGCCGGCAGCAGCCCCAGCGGTGGATTTTCGTTCACTGGGAACCCAGCGAGGAGGTCGCCTTCACGGCCGAGGAATGCATCCGCTGGCGTGATCAGGCCGGTGAAAAATTCTATGAGGGCGATCGGATCGTACCCGAACATGCTGCCGCCGAGGAGGTGGCCTTTGCCGGGTACCGGGCGTTGAAGATCTTCGGCATCTGGGAAAACAAAAACCTGCTGGTGGGCGGCCCGTTTCGGACCTATTGTTTCTACGACCAGGACGCCGGCCGGCGGTACATGGTCGATGCAGCGGTGCATGCCGCCGGCACCGAAAAGGAGCCCTACCTCCGGCAGGTGGATCTGATCATCTCGACCTTCTCCACCGAGCCGTTCGGGGATTGGCGATAGAGAAGACAGGGGGGAGCTGAATATGGATATCGAGCGGTTGATCGCGGTGGCCGGTGGGCGGGAGAAAGCCCAGCTGGTGATCAAGAACGCCCGGGTGGTCAATGTGTTCTCCGGTGAGATCTATCGTAGCGATGTGGCCGTCGATCAGGGCCGTATCGCCGGCCTGGGGACCTACCGCGGTCGGCAGACTCTGGATTTGAAGGGCAAGATTCTCTGCCCCGGATTCATCGACGGACACGTGCATATCGAGAGTTCTATGGTCGGCGTCCCGGAGTTTGCCCGCACCGTGGTCCCCCGGGGCACCACCACGGTGATCATCGATCCCCATGAGATCGCCAACGTGCTCGGTTCCGACGGCATCCTGTTCATGCTTAAGTCCAGCAAGTACAATCCTCTGAATGTCTATATGATGCTGCCCTCCTGCGTGCCTTCCACCGATCTGGAGACGGCCGGCTCGGAGCTCAAGGCCCTGGATCTGTTTCCCTTTCTCTCCGACAAGTGGGTCCTGGGATTGGGCGAGGTGATGAATTATCCGGCCGTCCTCAAGGCCGACAGCGATGTCATGGATAAGATCAAGATCGTGGCCGGCAAGCGCATCGACGGGCATGCCCCCGGCGTATCCGGCAAGGACCTGGCCGCCTACACCGTCACCGGGATCCAGTCGGATCATGAGAGCACCACGGTGGAGGAGGCCCGCGAGAAGCTCCGCATGGGCATGTGGGTCATGCTCCGGGAGGGTTCCACCACCAAGAACCTCCGTGATCTGCTGCCCCTGGTCAATTCCAAGAACGCCGGCCGGATGTTCTTTGTGACCGACGACCGCAGCCCCCGGGACCTGCTGGCCGAGGGGCATATCGACCATATGATTCGGCTGGCCATCTCCACGGGTCTGGATCCGGCCCTGGTCATTCGTATGGCCACCCTCAATGCGGCCCAGTATTTCCAGCTGGACCGGATCGGGGCTGTTGCCCCCGGGTACGCGGCCGATCTGGTGGTGCTCGACGATTTCAAGAAATGCCGGGTCTCCATGGTGTTCAAGAGCGGGGAGCTGGTGGCCGAGAACGGCCAGCCTACCTATGAGCCGCCGACGCAGAAGAAGATCTCTATCCGCAGCTCGATGAACACCCACTGGCTGGAGGAGAAGGATTTTCAGCTTCCCGGCCGCGATGCCCGGGCCAACGTGATCGGTCTGATCCCCGGACAGATCACCACCAAACGGCTTCGTCTCAAGCCCAGGAGGAAGAACGGTCAGGTCGTCCCCGATCCCCGGCGGGACATCCTCAAGCTGGCCGTTATCGAGCGGCACGAGGCTTCCGGAAATGTGGGTCTCGGGCTGGTCAGGGGCTTCGGTCTGAAGCGGGGCGCCATCGCCTCATCGGTGGCTCACGATGCCCATAACCTGATCGTGGTGGGCACCAGCGATAGAGATATGATGGAAGCGGCCATCCAGGTCATTCGCATGCGCGGCGGCCTGGCCGTGGTGGCCGACGGGCAGGTCCAGGAATCCCTGCCGCTGCCCATCGCCGGGCTGATGTCGGAGGAGAGTATCTCACAGGTCAAGGAACAGCAGGACCGGCTCCATCGGGCCGTCTCCGATCTCGGCTGCCGGCTGGAAGATGCTTTCTCGGCCCTGTCGTTTCTCTCCCTGCCGGTGGTGCCGTCGCTGAAGCTGACCGATAAGGGATTGGTCGATACCGAGAAGTTTCAGCTGATCGGCCTGTTCGACAAATAGCCGGCCGCCTTCTGCCCGCCCGCTGCCCTCTCTCCGGAACCTCTTGACATTCCTTCCGCTTTTTATTAGCTTTCATCCACATCAGTTCATCTTTCCCGCACAGGAGACCATACTCCATGTCCAAGATCACCATTCTGGGATCAGCCTCCGGAGTGCCCGTGCCCGGCCGGGCGCATGCCTGCCTCGTTCTGGAGACGGAGGAGGGCTCCTTTCTCTTCGATGCCGGTGAGGGATGCGCCGCCTCTTTGGTGCGGCACGGGATCGATCACGACCGGATCTTTCATGTGTTTATCACCCATATGCATCCCGATCATGTCAGCGGACTGCCCATGCTTCTGCAGCTGATGCATCTGCGATCCCGGGAGATCCCTTTGACGGTTTTTCTGCCGGCCGAGGCCGTGGAACCGACCAGGGAGTATCTGGGGACGTTGTATCTCTTCCCCGGCCGATTATCCTTCGAGCTGCGTTTGGAGCTGATCCGCCCCAATCCCATCTACCGGGACGAGGCGGTCGTCGTTTCCGCATTTCAGAACCGCCACCTGATGGGATATGGTTCCCGGATCGCCGAAGATCATCTTGACAACCAGATGCAGAGTTACAGTCTGGTGGTGCTGGCCTCCGGGAAGAAGCTCTACTATTCCGGCGATGTGGCAGACGCCCGGGACATCCGCGAGGTGCTCTCCGAACCCGACGTGGCGGTCACCGAATGCATGCATCTGCCGCCCGAGGAGCTGATGGCTCTTCTGGCGGAGAAGGAGGTCCCCCGGGTGGTTCTCACCCACGTGCCGCCCCAGCTGGAGAACAAGGACGCCTACCTGCTGCAGCTGGCCGAGAAATACGGGGTCAAGGATGTTCTGGTGGCCCACGACGGTCTCAGCCTTCATCTGTAGAGGTTCCCCATGGTCTCCTCGGAGATCCGCGCACAGCGCCGAGCTCAGGACAGATCAACGGCCAGGCCGGAGCTGCTGCTGCACATCTGCTGCGCACCCTGCTCCACACACGTCATCGAAGTGTTGCGTCACGACTTCCGGGTATCCGGATTTTTTTATAATCCCAATATCTACCCTTCCCGGGAACAGGGCCGCCGCCTCGAAGAGGCCCGACGGCTGTGCCGCCGGCTGGATCTGCTCTTTGTCGAGGGCCCGCAGGATCATCAGGTATGGGACCGCCGCATGCGTGGCCGGGAGCAGGACCGTGAGGGCGGTCCCTATTGTTCGGTCTGTTTCTGGATCCGCCTGTGGCGCACGGCTCAGGAGGCGCGGCGGAGGGGATTCGAATTTTTCACCACCACCCTGACGGTCAGTCCGCACAAGAACGCGGCCGCCATCCATCACATGGGCGAACTGGCTGCCCGTCGAGCCGGGGTTCGATTCTACGCCCGGGATTTCAAGAAGCAGGATGGATTTCGCCATAGCTGCCGGCTCAGCGAGCACTATCATCTCTATCGCCAGGATTACTGCGGCTGTCGATACAGCCTTATGGAGCGTCGCCGGGTCTCAGCCGGCGGCCGGAAAAAAGCGTGAGGGAGGCCTGAGGATCCGATGATGCCGGGGACGGTCGATTATCTCGACTGGATCATCCATCTGGACTGGGAGCCGCAGTTCGACCTGGGTACCAGTGAGCCGCAGCTGGAGGTCACCCCGGAACGACTCGGCCTGTCGGCCGGGGACATCGTCATTGACGGCCATAATGCTCTGGGTTATGATCGATTACGGGAGCTGTTGGCCCGGCGATACAGCGTCTCCACCGAGAACGTGCTGCTCAGCCAGGGTGCCAGCATGGCCAATTTCCTGATCTGTGCCGCCCTGATCCGGCCCGGGGACGAGGTGGTGGTGGAACGCCCGGCCTACGAGCCGCTGTTTCGAGTTCCGCAACTGCTGGGAGCCGCGGTCCGACGTGTGGAGCGACGGTTCGAGAACGGCTACCGCCTGGATCCCTCAGATCTGCGAGACCTGCTGACCGACCGGACCCGATTGATCATTCTTTCCAACCTGCACAATCCCTCCGGCGCGCTTCTGGAGAACAATGTCCTCAGGGAGGTGGGGGAGCTGGCCGAATCCGTTGGAGCCAGGGTCCTGGTCGATGAGATCTATCTGGAGTTCCTGTTCGAACGAACGCCGCCGTCCGCTTTTCACCTGGGCGGCCCATTCATCATTACCAACAGCCTGACCAAGGTTTACGGGCTGGGTGGTCTGCGCATCGGGTGGGCCTTCTGCGACCCGGAGATGGTCCGCCGGGCCCAGAGACTGTATTTCACCATGGGCGTTCACCATCCCATCTGCGCGGAAGTCTTCGGCCACGCCATCCTCGGCCGCCGGGCGGTCTGGGAACGCTGGGCCCGGGCATGCAGCCGGAGGATCGCCGAGAACCGGCCGGCGGTGGACGCGTTCATCGGCGGCCGGGAAGACCTGCAGTGGGTGGAACCGGCTGCCGGCTTGATCGCCTTTCCCCGCCTGAGGGGTGCCGGCTCTTCCACCGAGCTGGCCGAACTTCTGCGCCGGCGCTTCGACACCTTCATCATCCCGGGTCGTTTCTTCGATGACGACCGGCATTTTCGACTGGCCTGGGGTGCAGCCGGACCGGCCCTTCGGCAGGGGCTGGATCACCTCGCCGCGGCGCTGGATGTATTGGGTCCGGGGTGAGTCTGAGTCGATCCACTTTCCCTTAATGGAGAACTGACCATGTCTGAGCTGAGACAGAATCGAGCCACCAAGAACTGGATCATCATCGCCAGCGAGCGAGCCCGCCGGCCGGATGATTTTCGACGCCGGGACAGGCCAGCAGCCCTGCCTGTTCATGATCCCGCCTGTCCCTTCTGCACGGGGAACGAGCGGATGACGCCGCCGGAGGTGATGGCCGTGCGCCCTTCCGGTTCGAAAGCCGATGGGCCCGGCTGGTCTCTTCGGGTGGTGCCCAACAAGTTCGCCGCTCTGGAGCCTGTTGGTGAGCTGACTCGGCGGGAAGAACGCGATTTTTTTCGCAAGATGGACGGCGTCGGCCGGCACGAGGTGATCATCGAGTCTCCGGTGCACAACGAGACCATCGGCACGATGTTTCAGAAGAAGGTAGAGCAGATTTTGCTGGCCTATCGGGAACGATATCTGCGAATCAGCGAGGACGGCCATTTTCAGCATGTCACCATTTTTCGCAACAACGGCGAGGGGGCCGGCACCTCGCTGGCCCATCCCCATTCCCAGCTGATTGCCACGCCCATCGTGCCCTCACAGACCCGCCAGGTCCTGGAGGAGGCCATGCGGTATTACGATGACCGGGGCAGTTGCGTCTATTGCGATATGGTGGAGGAGGAGATCGCCGCCCGGAAGCGGATCGTACTGGAAAGTGACGATTTTGTGGTCTTCGAGCCCTTCGCTTCCCGTAAGCCTTTCGAGACCTGGATCGTGCCCCGCCGGCACAACGCCTCGTTCGGCAATATATCGGCCGCCGAGGCGAAGAAGTGTGCCCATGTCCTGCGGCGCGTTCTGGGCATTCTGCACCGGCATCTGGGCGATCCCGATTACAATCTGATGATCTGCACGGCGCCGTTCAAGGACGCCAATGAGAGCTATTATCACTGGCATGTGGAGATATTGCCGCGGCTGACGACGACGGCCGGCTTCGAGCTGGGTTCGGGCATTTACATCAACGTGGCCCTGCCGGAGCAGACTGCCCGGTATCTCTCCGGCCTCATGAAAAAAGGGAAACGGAGAGGATGAAGGTTCCTTCGTACAACGGTCCTTACCTCTATTGTGATTACTGGGCCAGTGTCCTGGGGCTGCGTGGACTGGTGAATCCCGGTCTTCTGAAACGGGGCGCCATCTCTCTGGGTCTGTTCAAGAACGGCCTGGATCGGCCCCGGGCCCGTCTGCCGAAACTGAGGTATTATCTGATCACCTTTCTGGCCGGCCCCCTGTTCGTCACCTCTCATCTGGTGGCTCAGCTGGGATTTATCCTGCGCAGCAGGGTGAAGGTGGACACGTCCTTCCAGCAGGCCATGTCCCGGTTCGAGCTGTCCCTCTCGCCGCTGGATACAAAAGGGCACCGGGTGCGGATCCTCGACCAGGACGGCGGCGAGCGGGCCACGGCCATGAATCCTGACCGCCTGGGCGTCATCTGCAGTCTTTTCTACCCGACCTACAAAGTTTTTATCGCCGCCCTGATGACCATTCTGGTGACCGTCATTTTGGTCTCCCTGCTGGGGCATGTCGCCTTTCTCTCGGCCATTATGCCTTTTTTTGAGATCCTGGTCTACCCGCTGCTGTTCGCCGCCCTCTTTTTCATCTTCCGGGACCTGATGACCGCTTTTTTAGCGCCCATGCCGATCTTCGCCATCCGATTCCTGCTGCGGTACTCGGGACAACTGCCCCCGGAGAACTGGGGTCCTTTTTTGCTGAGTATCGGCGGGTGCGCCCTGATCTTTTATCTGGCGGAATGGTTCTTCATTCCCCGGCCTCTTCCGCCGGCCCTCTATCTCTATGTCAACGATCCCGATCATCCCGATTACCCCTACCGGCACGGACAGGCCCCCTATTGGCTCAAGGGCCGGCTCTATTGGGTGTGGCGCTTCGTGACCCTCTACCCGGCGGAGCTGAACAAGCCCTGGGAGCCGGACTGGGAGCGTCTGGAGGTCTGGATTCGGGCCGATGAGGGGGAGGAGATGGGCCAGATCGAGTGGCTGGTGACCGACATCCATTACCGGGAACTGTGGATCGATTACCGGCGCCTGGTTCCGGAGACGGAGCGCCGGCATCACCGCCGGTGGCTGACCAAACACTGGCAGGGCCGGGACCCCGAGGGGATCTGGCTGGTGGAAACGGACGCCCATCTGGTGTATCACACTCAGTTTGTGCGGGGCCTATTCCTCATGCACCCGCGGAGAGGGTGGATCCGGAAGAGGATCTGGGAACTGCTGCGATCACTCCGGATGTACCGTGCCCGGGACCGGCTTCAGGATTTTTTACCGATTCTCCGCCGGCTGGAGGTTGAGGGCGAGGTGGTCATGGGCGACATACCCGAGCATCTGCGGAAATTCAGTCTCCGCGGGGTGCTCTCCGTACCATGGGATTATTGGCGATTTCCGGAGGGCGCCAGGTCCGTCCGGGGCGCCTATCTCTACGATCCGATCGACGGAGCGGACGGTCCTCCAGGGAACTCGCCCCGGGCTAGCGAGCCGCGTCTGCAGATCAAGGAGATCGTCCGGAAGGGGACGGCAACCCGGTCGCCGGAGATCGCTCGCTCAACCGGGCCCGCTTCTTCGCCGGTCGAGTAATCACCCTGAGACGAGGAGACCATAGAATGGCTACCGAGAGTTCCACCCAGAAGGCGCTGGACAGAATGGAGAGGATATTCCAGAGGCGGCACCGGCTGCTCATCCTGACGCACGACAATCCGGATCCCGATTCCATTGCCAGCGCCGTGGCTTTGAAGCATCTGGTCAAGGAACGATTCGGCATTCAGTCCCGGGTGGCATACGGCGGCATGGTTGGACGAGCCGAGAACCAGGCTATGCTTCGGCTGCTGAAGATCAAGCTCAGCCCGGTCTGGCGTATCCGTATTCCGACCTATCGCTACATCGCGCTGGTGGACACACAGCCCCGGGCCGGCAATAACTCTTTGCCTGAAAGGTCGAAAGCCAGCATCGTCATCGACCATCATCCACTCCGGCGGACCACCAAGGCGTCCCTGGTCGATGTCCGACCGGAATACGGCGCCGTGGCCACCGTGCTGTTCGAATACCTCCAGGCCTGCGGGTGCAAGATCTCCACCCCGCTGGCCACCGCTCTGTTCTATGGGATCCACTCCGAGACCGAGGCCCTCGGCCGGGAGGCCACCGAGGCGGACACCAGGGCTTACCTGGCCCTGTTTCCCCTGACCAACAAGAAACATCTCGCCCGGATCGAACGGCCCAGCCTGCCGCGGTCCTATTTCAATGCGCTGGGCCGGTCATTGGTCGGGGCCAGCACTTACCGCAACGTGGTGATGGCCCGGCTGGGACCGGTCGATGTCCCCGAGCTGGTCGCCGAGGTGGCCGACCTGTTGCTCCGGCTGGAGCGAATCACCTGGTCACTCTGCCTGGCCTGGCACGACCACCGCCTGATCCTGTCGATACGCACCACCAATACGCGGGCACGCGCCGGACGGTTGATCCAGCGCCTGGTCGGCCGGCGGGGCCGGGCCGGGGGACACAACATGCTGGCCGGTGGCTGGGTGGACGGGACCGACCTGGATGAACAGGGCCGGGAGAGACTGGAGGAGGAGATGATGGAGAAATTCCTCCGGCTGACCGGGCACCGCGAGGCGGCTGCCCTGCGTCCTTTGATCGACATCGAACCGGAGGACGTTCGCCGGGAGGAACCAACATGATCGGCCCGGTCCGGCCGGCCCGTTCTATTCAACCTTTCCATTCACGAGGAGAGTTTCCATGACCACAAAGACACCGGGGCGTATCGGGATCCTGACCGGGGGAGGAGACTGCCCGGGGATCAATGCCGTCATCCGGGCGGTCAGCAAAACGGCCATGGTCAAACACGGTCTAGAGGTGGTCGGCTTCCTGGACGGATTCTGGGGTCTGATCCACAATCGGTGCCGTGTCCTGTCGTATGATGATGTCTCCGGAATTCTCACCCTGGGAGGGACCATCCTGGGCACTTCCAACCGGGCCAATCCGTTCCGGGAAGCCCGGGAGGGACCGGATGGAATAATCTTCGAGGATGTTTCCGATCAGGTCATGGAGCACTTCCATGACAACCGGTTGATAGCTCTGGTCGTGATCGGCGGCGACGGGTCTCTGTCCATCGCCCAGGGTCTGTTCGAGAAGGGCATGCCGGTGGTCGGGGTTCCCAAGACGATCGACAACGATCTCTCGGAAACCGACGTGACCTTTGGCTTTGCCACCGCGGTGGCCAACGCCACCGAGGCTATCGACAAGATCCACACCACCGCTCAATCTCACCATCGGGTCATGGTGGTCGAGACCATGGGACGCTATGCCGGCTGGATCGCCCTGGCTTCCGGGGTGGCCTCGGGTGGCGACATCATCCTCATCCCCGAGATCCCCTACGATCTGGATGTCATCGCCCGGCGGGTGGCGGATCGCAGCCGCCGGGGGAAGCGTTTCAGCATCGCGGTGGTGGCCGAAGGCGCCAAGCCCCGGGGGGGTGAGGTGGTGGTCGACCGGGTGGTCGAGGAGAGCACCGATCCCTGGCGCCTGGGTGGGGTGGGACGAAAGCTTGCTCTGGACCTGGAGGAAAAAACCGGTCTGGAGTGCCGGGTAACGGTGCTGGGCCACGTGCAGCGAGGTGGCAGTCCGGTTGCCGCAGACCGCATTCTGGCCACCCAATTCGGCTGTGCCGCCGCCGATATGGCTGCAGCCGGAGAGTTCGGCAGGATGGTCGCACTCCAGGGCAGCCGGGTGATCTCGGTGGAGATTGCCCGGGCCATCGCCAGTCAGAAGCTGGTTCCTTCCGATCACCCGCTGATCACGGCCAATAAAGCTCTCGGCGTCTGTTTCGGAGATGAGTAAACGGCGTCCAAATACTCCTTGACTTGGGTGAAAAATATTTGTATGCTAATTCCCTTTGAACCGTTGTATTTCCCATATTCAAAAGACTCATATCCATCGCGACGGACACGGGAGGTGCCATGCCGATCGTCGATTCACAAACCGGAAAAGTTCGCCAAGCATATTCAATAGAGGAATTGGAACAGGCCGCCGATGAGATGAGAGGGCTCAACATGATCGCCCTGTGCGCCGCCGGGTCCGGACACTCGGGGGGCACCCTGTCAATTATGGACATTACTGCAGCGCTGTATCTTCACGCGGCCAATCATGATCCAAAAGACCCCTTCTGGCAGGACCGCGACCGCATCGTGTGGTCCTCGGGGCATAAGGCACCGGCTTTGTACCTGGGATTGGGCATGGCCGGTTTTTTTGATGTCCACGAGGTGGTCAAGCTGCGCAAACTGTATTCTCCCTTCCAGGGTCATCCCCACTGGCTCAAGCTGCCCGGCGTGGAGGCCTCCACCGGTTCCCTGGGACAGGGGCTGAGCATCGCCGTGGGCATTGCCCTGGCCGGTCAGCTGGATAAGAAGGATTACCACGTCTATGCCCTCACCGGGGACGGCGAACACCAGGAGGGGCAGATCTGGGAGGCGATCATGGAGGCCGGTCATTACCGGCTTGACAACCTGATCAATATCCTGGATAAGAATCGTCTGCAGATCGACGGCTGGGTCAAGGATGTGATGAATATCGATCCCATCGTCGATAAATATAAAGCCTTCAACTGGAACGTAATCGAGGCCGACGGCCATAATATGAAGGAGATCGTGGCGGCCCTGGAAAAGGCCAAAGAACATCGCGGCCAGCCCACCGTCATCGTCTTTGAGACCGTTAAGGGGCAGGGTGTTAACTTCATGGAGGACGTGGCCGGCTGGCACGGCAAGGCGCCGGTCTGCGAGCAGCGCGACGATGCCCTGGTGCAGCTGGGCGTCTCCGGCCGGCTGGATCTGGCCGCCCTGGATAAGCTGGCCGAGGACTATCAGGCCGAGGTGGATGCCAGGCTCGATGCCAAAATGCCCAAGTTCAGCCGTGATTACTTCTGGAACCATGAGAAGCACATGAAGGTGGAGATGGATCCGACCCGCAAGGGGTTCGGCCGCACGCTGGATGAGCTGGGCGACGATCCCCGCATCGTCTGTCTGGGAGCCGATATCTCCGGCTCGATCACCATCAGCCAGTTCTACGAAAAACATCCCGAACGAAAGGACCGTTTTTTGAGCATGGGCATCGCCGAGCAGAGCGCCACGGCGGTCGCCGCCGGACTGGCCAAGGAAGGCAAACTGCCGGTCTTTGGCACCTACGGGGTGTTCGCCTCCGGGCGTAATCTGGATCAGCTGCGGACCACCGTCTGCTACGGTGAGTTCAACGTCTTCATCGCCGGCGCCCACGGCGGCGTCTCGGTGGGGCCCGACGGGGCCACCCATCAGGCCCTGGAAGAGCTCTTCCAGATGTGCGGCTTGCCCAATATGGTCGTCGAGGTGCCCTGCGATGCGGCCCAGACCCGCCGGGCCAGCGAATACCTGCTTCTGCATCATCAGGGCCCCAAGTACGTTCGCTTCGCCCGCGAGGCCACCCCGGTGATCACCACCCCGCAGTCGCCGTACCAATGGGGAAAGGCCAATGTGGTCCGTTACCGGGGGGTGCAGGAGCGCTTCAGCGAGGCCTTCGAATGGACCCTGGCCGCGGAGTACCGCTCCGAGGATGAGGATCTGTCCATCATCGCCTGCGGTCCCTCGGTGCCCGAGGCGATGCGGGCGGCGTATATCCTCAAGGAGGATTTTGGCCTGGAGACGCGGGTCGTGGACATGCACACCGTCAAACCGCTGGACCATGAGGCCATCATCCGGGCGGCTGGGGAGACCGGTCTGGTGGTCACCGCCGAGGAGCATCAGGTGGGCGGTTTCGGCAACCTGATCAGCGCTGTCATGGCTCAGTCCCGGGAGCTGTTTGGAAAGCCGGTCCTGATGGGCATGGTCGGCGTCAAAGACCGTTTCGGAGAGTCCGGCCAGCCCTGGGAGCTGGTCAAGGAGTTCGAGGTCAGCGGGGAACATATCGCCCGGATGGCCAAGGATCTGGTCGATTTCAGAGCCAGGAAAGCCCCCGGCAAGACCTCCTGAGCCATCCCCGGAGACCGTTTTGCGGAGGGCGAAAATACCATTCCCGGGCCGCCTCCAAACCCGCCTTTCAGGGCACCGAAGATAATCTGCAAGACATTGCGGTATAAAAGATTTACAGGTATGAAAATGATGTTGACTTGACCAGGGCCTTTTTCTATATTGTTTGAAGTGTGAAATAATTCACAAAGTACGGGCAACAAGGAGGTCGATCATGCTTCCCGAGTTCCGGAACGAACCCTATACCGACTTCAGCCAGGCGGACAACCAGCGCCAGATGCAGGCGGCTCTTGAGGCCGTCGGCGGACAGCTGGGCAGGGAGTATGATCTGATCATCGGCGGCCAGAAGGTCAAGGCGGCCGAGCGGTTCAACTCCATCAATCCTTCCCGGAAAGACCAGATGGTGGGCGTGTTCCAGAAGGCCTCCGACCGGGAGGCCGGGCAGGCCATCGAGAATGCCCTGGAAACCTTTACCGGCTGGAGCCGGGTCGATCCGTCCGAGCGGGCCGAAGTACTGTTCCGGGCCGCCGCCGCCATGCGCCGGCGGAGGATGGAACTGGACGCCTGGATGATCATAGAGGAGGGGAAGAACTGGCTGGAGGCCGACGCCGACGTGGCCGAGGCCATTGATTTCCTGGAGTTCTACGGCCGGGAGATGATCCGGTTGGCCGGGCAACAGCCTCTCACCCCGGTGCCCGGCGAGAAGAACGAACTGGTCTATATCCCCCTGGGGATGGGCGTGGTCATCCCGCCGTGGAATTTCCCCCTGGCCATTCTTACCGGCATGACCTCCGCCGCTCTGGTGGCCGGCAATACCGTGGTGCTCAAGCCGTCCAGCGATTCGCCGGCCATGGGCCATCTGTTCATGGAGATCATGGAGGAAGCCGGCCTGCCCCCGGGTGTGGTCAATTTCATCACCGGCAGCGGATCGGCCATCGGCAACACCCTGGTGGGGCATCCCCGGACCCGTTTCATCTCCTTCACCGGATCCAAGCCCGTCGGCCTGGGCATCGTCGAGCTGGCCGCCAGGATGGCTCCCGGGCAGATCTGGATCAAGCGGGTGATCGCCGAGATGGGCGGCAAGGATGCCATCGTCGTCGATCAGGAGACCGATCTGGACCGGGCGGCCGAGGGTGTCAAGGTGGCGGCCTTCGGATTTCAGGGGCAGAAGTGCTCCGCTTGTTCCCGGGCTATCGTTCTGGAAAGCGTCTATGACCGCTTTCTGGAGCTGCTCGCTGAAAAGACCGAGACCATCACAGTGGGCGATGTGGCCGATCAGAAAAACTACATGGGCCCGGTGATCAATCAGCGGGCCATGGACTCGATTCTGGAATACATCGAGATCGGTCGAAAAGAGGGGCGGCTGATCACCGGCGGAGGACCGGCCGGCGAGGGCGGATTCTACATTCAGCCGACCATCATCGCCGATGTGAATCCCAAGGCCCGTATCGCCCAGGAGGAGATCTTCGGGCCGGTTCTGGCCGTGATCAAGGCCCGCGATTTCAATCATGCCCTGCAGATCGCCAACAACACCGAATACGGCCTGACCGGCGCGGTTTACAGCGACAACCGGGACAAGCTGGAGAAGGCCAAGAAGATCTTCCACTGCGGCAACCTGTACCTCAACCGCAAGTGTACCGGGGCTCTGGTGGGCGGACATCCCTTCGGCGGATTCAACATGTCGGGCACCGATTCCAAAGCCGGCGGGAGGGACTATCTGCTCCTTTACACCCAGGCCAAATCCATCTCCGAGCACATCGGGTAGCTCCACTTCTTTATGAGGTTTTTCGATGGCACAAGAGAAGATCAAGGTCGTCATCATGGGCGCCGCCGGGCGCGATTTCCACAACTTCAACGTCCGCTTCCGCGACGATGAACGCTACCGGGTGGTGGCCTTCACCGCCGCCCAGATCCCCGATATCGAGGGGCGCCGCTATCCTCCGGAGCTGTCCGGAGATCTGTATCCCGAGGGTATTCCCATCCTGGCGGAGGAGGATCTTGAAACGATCATCGCCGAGCACAAGATCGGTCAGGTCGTTTTTTCCTACAGCGATGTCTCCCAGCACTATGTCATGTATCAGGCCAACCAGGTGAATTCCTGGGGTGCCGATTTCGTCCTCCTCGGCGTGTCCGGCACGATGATACCGAGTTCCCGGCCGGTCATCGCCATCGGCGCGGTGCGCACCGGCTGCGGCAAGAGCCAGACCACCCGGCGGGTGCTGGAGATCCTCAACGACATGGGCAAGAAGGCGGTGGTCATCCGCCATCCCATGCCCTACGGCGACCTGGCCGAGCAGAAGGTCCAGCGGTTCGCCACCTACGAGGATCTCGACCGCCATCACTGCACGGTGGAGGAGCGGGAGGAGTATGAGCCCCATATCGATCGCGGCAATATCGTTTACGCCGGCGTCGATTACGGTCTCATCCTGGAGCAGGCCGAGCAGGAGGCCGAGGTCATCGTCTGGGACGGCGGGAACAACGATTTTCCCTTCTACCGCCCGGATCTGTTCATCGTCCTGGTCGATCCCCACCGCCCCGGGCACGAGCTGGGATTCTATCCCGGATATACCTGTCTGAGCATGGCCGATGTGGTGTTGGTCAACAAACAGGATACCGCCCGGCCGGAGGACATCGAGATCGTCAAGCACAACGCTCATACGGTCAATCCCTCGGCCGTCATCGTCAACGCCAATTCGCCCGTTGCCGTGGAGAAGCCTGAGATCATCGAGGGAAAGCGGGTCCTGGTGGTGGAGGACGGTCCCACCCTGACCCACGGGGGGATGGAATACGGTGCCGGAACCGTGGCCGCCCGCAAATACGGCGCCGCGGAGATGATTGATCCGAGGCCCTATCTGCAGGGCAGTCTGAAGGAGACCTTCCAGACCTATTCCCGGATCGGGCCGCTGCTGCCGGCCATGGGGTACGGTGATAAACAGGTCGCCGATCTGGAACGGACCATCGCCGCCGTCCCCTGCGATACAGTGGTCCTGGGAACGCCCATCGACCTGACCCGGATCCTCAAGATCGATCAGCCCCATGTCAGGGTACGGTATGAGCTGGAGGAGATCGGTCAGCCCGATCTGGTCAAGGTTCTGAATGATTTTTTCAGTGCCTCACCGCCGCCGGGCAGCGCATCATCGGCTTGAAAAACATAAGGAGAACACAACCATGAAGGTCCACGAGTATCAGGCCAAGGAGATGTTTGACGACTATGGTATCCCCATCCCTGCCGGGCAGGTGGCTGATACCCCTGAACAGGTCAGAGAGATCGCCTCCCGGATCGGCCCTCCGGTGATGGTCAAGGCCCAGGTGCATGTGGGCGGCCGTGGCAAGGCCGGCGGCATCAAGATGGCCGGATCGGTGGATCAGGCCGGCCGGCTGGGCGAGCAGATCCTGGGCATGGAGATCAAGGGCTTGAAGGTCGGCAAGGTGCTTATCTACAAGGCCGAGGAGATCGCCAGCGAAGCCTACCTGGGCGTCATCGTGGACCGGGCCAACCAGGTTCCGGTGGTCATGGTCAGCGCGGCCGGCGGGGTGGATATCGAGCAGGTTGCCCGGGAGACGCCGGAGAAGATCCACAAGCTGGCCGTCGATCCGCTGTTCGGCCTGCAAGCCTATCAGGCTCGGGCGCTGGCTTTTCGCATCTACGAAGATCCCGCCGTCGCGTTGCAGGCGGCCAAAATCCTGCAGCGGCTCTACCGGGCCTTCTGGGAATGTGACGCCAGTCTGATGGAGATCAATCCTCTGGTGGTCACCGGCGACGGCCGGGTGATCGCCCTGGACGCGAAGTTCAATGTGGATGACAATGCCCTCTCCCGCCGGCCCAAGATCGCGGCCATGAGAGACCGCAGCGCCGAGGTTCCCGAGGAGCTGAAGGCCCGGGAGGAGGGGCTCAGTTACGTCAAACTGGACGGCTCGGTGGGATGCGTCGTCAACGGCGCCGGCCTGGCCATGGGCACCATGGACCTGATCAAGCATTATGGCGGTGAGCCGGCCAATTTCCTGGACATCGGCGGCAGCTCCAGTCCCGAGAAGGTCAAGGTGGCGATGGATATCCTGCTGCGGGATGAGAATGTCAGGGTGATCCTGTTCAACATCTTCGGAGGCATCACCCGGTGCGACGATGTGGCCAGCGGGCTGGTCTCGGTCATCCGGGAGATGGGCGTGGATCTGCCCATGGTCATCCGCCTGACAGGCACCAATGCCGAGCAGGCCCGGGAGATCCTCCGGGAGGCCGATCTTACGGCGGTCGATTCGATGGAGGAGGTCGTTCAGCAGGCGGTTCAGATGGCCGCGGCGTAAGCCCGCGGACCGCGATGATGTTATCGAACACACAGGCCGTTTCCGACCGCAGCGGTGCCGGCTGGACCGCTGCGGTCTGGGGATCTCTGGCCCTGCTGATCCCTCTGGCCGTCTATCTGTGGACCCTGGGACCGTCCATTTCCTCCGGAGACAGCGGCGAGCTGGTCACCGGGGCGTACTGCCTGGGCATCGTTCATCCACCGGGATATCCGCTGTACTGTCTGCTGGGTCGGCTGTTTTCTCTTCTGCCGATGGGCGGTGTGGCTCATCGGCTGAATTTCTTTTCCAGCCTGAGCGCCGCGCTGAGCGCCGGGCTGATCTTTGTCTTGGTCAGGGAGCTGTTGGTTCGATGGCATCGTCGGCCGGTCGGGAGCCGGTCATCGGATCCTCATCCGGCCGGCCGGTCAGCCGGCCGCGGTCCCTGGATCGAGGGCGCCGCCCTGATGGCCGCCCTGACCTGCGCTTTTTCCCGGACCCTGTGGACCCAGGCAGTAACAGCCGAGGTGTACGCACTCAATCTGTTCCTCCTGCTGCTGTGCACGGCCGCCCTGTGGTGGTGGCGGCAGGGGGGACAGGGGCGTTTTCTCCTTCTGTTCGCTTTCGTCTATGGTCTCGGCCTGAGCCACCATCCCGGCGCGCTGCTGGCGGCTCCGGCCTTCGTCACCTTTCTGATCCGGCATCGTCACCGGCTCTTTGAAAGCCGCACAATCCCTCCGCTGATGCTGGTCCTGCTGCTGCTCGGACTGACCCCGTCGCTCTATCTGCCGCTGCGGGCGCTGGCCAGACCGCCTCTGGACTGGGGACATCCGACGACCCCGGGAGATCTGCTGGCCCATCTCACCCGGGCTTCTTACGGAAGTCTGAGCAGGCATCCCCGATCTCTGTCCCTGCTGGGCCGGCAGCTGCTCGCCTGGGCCGGTCTGCTGGGACGGCAGCTGGGCCCGGGCTGGGCGCTCCTGTCCCTGACCGGCCTGATCGTTCTGTGGAAACGGCAGCGCGACTGGGGCTTGCTTACCCTGATCCTGTTTCTAACCACCGGCCTGGGCGTGGTCGGCCTGCTGAACTTTCCGGTCACCTCCCGGGAACTGTATCTGGTGCGGGTCTTCTTTATCCCCACCTTCGGGGTGATGGCCCTGTGGCTCGGGCTGGGGGCAGGCTGGCTGGCCGGGAATATGCTGACCGCGGCCGGCGCTCTCCGGAAGCGGCCGGTCCGGACCCTGGGGTGGATCCTGGGCTGTCTCCTGCCGCTGCTGGCCGTTCTTCCCGCCAGCCGAAACCTGGCCGCCGCCGACCATCGCCATGATCGGTCGATGGCCCGGCTGGGAGGGGATCTGCTGGCCGCCCTGGAGCCCGGAGCGATCCTGTTCACCGGCCGGGACACGCCCACCTTCGCGATCGCCCATGGGCGTATCGTGGAAGGCCTGCGGCCGGATGTCAGCCTCAAGCACACCGGCTCCGGCGATATTTTCCGCTGGCTGATGCCTCCGCCGGTGCCGGTCGATCCCGCCCGGCGCCCGCTGTACGGGACGCTGCCCGAAGAGCTTCCTTATGTTCCCGGGTGGAGCCCGCAGGCGGTGGGATTGCTCTATCAGCTCCGGCAGTCGCCGATAGAGACGGAAAAACTGCTCCAGGTCTGGGGGGAGCTTTCCCTGGAGCTGCCCGGCCGCCTCCATCGGGGGGAGGATTTCCTCCTGGAGGAGCTCTATCGCAACTGTATTGCAGCCCGGGGAAATCTGGCCCGGGAACTGATCACCAGGGGAGAGCTCGATGCGGCCCTCACCCAGGCCCGAACGGCCGTGCGCATGGACTCCACCCTGCAGGGATCGCGCCCGGCCCTGGGATCCTTCTGGGCCCGTTTGTACAACGATCTGGGGCTGGCGCTGAAGGCGGCCGGCCGGGTGCAGGAGGCCGCCGGGGCCTATCGGCGGGCCATTGAGCTGGATGACGGATTTCCGGATCCGCTGAGGAATCTGGGGGTCGTTGAGGCCTATCATCTGGGCCGGCCCGCCGGGGCTGTCGAGGCCTGGGAGAGATATCTGCGGTTGCAGCCGGACGATCCCCAGGCCGGCCGGATCCGGTCCGAGATCGAGCGACTGCGCCAGACCATGAGAGAAGAACCCGATATCGCAGAGGACACCCCAAGGGGAGAATGAAACCGATGAGCATTCTGATCGATGGTCGCACGAAACTGGTCGTTCAGGGCATTACCGGACGGGACGGGGCTTTCCATGCCGGACAGATGAAGGAGTACGGGACCCGGGTGGTGGCCGGCGTCACCCCGGGCAAGGGCGGACAGGAGGTCCACGGGATCCCGGTCTACAATACCGTCGGGGAGGCTGTCGAGCAGGAGGGGGCTGACACCTCGATCATCTATGTGCCCGGCGCCTTTGCGCCCGATGCCATCTGCGAGGCGGCCGATGCCGGCTGCGGCCTGATCGTCTGCATCACCGAGGGCATTCCCACCCGGGACATGATCACCGTGATGCAGTACCTGTCGGCCGGCCAGGCGCGGCTTCTGGGGCCCAACAGCCCCGGTCTGATCTCGCCCGGGCAATCCAAGGTGGGCATCCTGCCCGGAAACATTTTTCAGCCCGGGCCGGTGGGAGTGGTCTCCCGCAGCGGGACGCTGACCTACGAGGTGGCTTACCAGCTCAGCCAGGCAGGCCTGGGTCAGAGCACGGTGATCGGACTGGGCGGAGATCCCATCATCGGCACCCGGTTCGTCGACGTCCTGGAGCTGTTCGAGGCCGATCCCCAGACCCGCGCCATCGTCCTCATCGGGGAGATCGGCGGCACCGACGAGGAGGAAGCGGCCGAGTATATCTCCCAGCAGGTGACCAAACCGGTGGCGGCCTTCATCGCCGGGCGGACCGCCCCTCCGGGCAAGCGTATGGGGCATGCCGGGGCGATCATCTCCGGTGGATCCGGAACGGCCGAGGACAAGATCGCTGCACTGGAGAAGGCCGGCATTCCGGTGGCCGCCCGCCCGGTCGATATCGTCGGTCTGATCCGCGACCGGCTCGACCAAGAACCATCGCAGGAGGAAGGTTGAGCAGGACCCTGATTGCCCTGAAATGGACCCCTGCTGCGGAAAGGTCTTGACAATCGGAGAGTCATGTGCTAAAATCAAAAGATACCGTTTTGACATATCGTTGGTTACTTCTGGCGAGGGATGAACGATGAAATACTGGCGACGGCCTCTGGACAGCGATGAAGTCAAGGTGCCCCATGGCGAGGTGCACATCATACTCGATCGCTGCAAGGGGTGTGGATTCTGTGTCGAGTATTGCCCTAAGGATGTCCTGGAGATGTCCGAGGAATACAACGCCAAAGGGTATCATCCGCCCCGGGTGAAAGATCCCGAGGGGTGCGTGCAGTGCAGGCTGTGTGAGATGCTGTGCCCGGATTTTGCCATCTTTGTTCTTCCCAAAGAACAAAAGGAGGCCCCTGTTGAAGGCTGATCCCAAAGGCGTATTGACCGGCGATCATTTTCTGGACGGCGATCATGCCTGCGCCGAGGGGGCTCTGGCGGCCGGCTGCCGCTTTTTCGGCGGCTATCCGATCACGCCGTCCACCGAGGTGGCCGAGAAGTTCGCCCAGCGATGTCCCCAGGTGGGCGCCATCTTTATCCAGATGGAGGACGAGCTGGGATCCCTGGCCAGCGTCATCGGGGCCGTCTGGAGCGGGCGCAAGGCCATGACGGTGACCTCCGGACCGGGATTCTCGCTGATGATGGAGCACATCGGGCTGGCCGTCATGACCGAGACCCCCCTGGTGCTGGTCAACGTCCAGCGGGGAGGTCCCTCCACCGGCCTGCCCACTCTGACCGGTCAGGCCGATATGATGCAGGCCCGGTGGGGTTCCCATGGCGATTACGAGATCATCGCTCTGTCGCCGAACTCTCCCCAGGAGGCCTTCGATTATACCATCAAGGCCTTCAATCTCTCCGAGCGCTACCGTGTGCCCGTGCTGCTGATGATGGACGAGTGCGTCGGGCATATGACCGAGAAAGTGGTCATCCCGCCGGCCGACCGGATCGAACTGCAGCCTCGCAAGTATTATAAAGGTAAAAAGAAGGATTATCTGCCCTTCAAACCGAACAAGGATCTGGTTCCCCCGATGGTCAAGACCGGCGACGGATACCGCTTTCACGTCACCGGCCTGACCCATGACTTTCGAGGCTATCCGGTGATGAGCGCCCAGTGCCAGGAGGAGAACGTCCACCGCCTGGTCGACAAGATCCGGCTCAATGCCGAGGATATCGTCGAGGTTGAAGAGGATCAGATCGAGGGAGCCGATGTGGTCGTGGTCTCCTACGGGATCACCTCCCGGGTAGCCCTGCGGGCCGTCGATCTGGCCCGGGCCGAGGGCATCAAGGTCGGGGTGCTGCGCCTGGTGGTGGTCTGGCCCTTCCCGGAGACATACATCCGCCGGCTGTCCAAAAAGGTCAAGGCCTTGGTCATGCCGGAGATCAATTACGGCCAGGTGGTCCTGGAGCTGGACCGCTGCGCCTGCGGCCGCGCCGAAGTCGTCCTGGTGCCGCACGGCGGGGGATGGGTTCATGACCCCGAGGACATTCTCTATGCGATTCGCCAGGCGGCCAGGGGTGAACGGGCCGGAGAAGGTATCGTGGAATATCCCCGCAAGAAAAGAGGTCAAGGATGAGCGCACCGAACGTCGCCGAGAAACCCCCGCCGAAAACCGTCGAGCCGCCCCATCCGATGGAATCGCTCCTGCGCATGGAGCGGATCCCGCACATCTGGTGTCCCACCTGCGGCATCGGCACCACCGTGACGGCCTTCGCCTCTGCCCTGGAAAAGCTGCAGTGGGACCTGGACAAGGTTTGCGTGGTCTCCGGCATCGGCTGTACCGGCCGGGTGGCTGGTTATATGCGGCTGGATTCCTTTCACACCACCCACGGACGGGCGGTAGCTTACGCCACCGGCGTAAAGCTGGGCAATCCCAAGATGAAGGTGGTCGTCTTCTCCGGCGACGGGGATCTGATCGCCATCGGGGGCAATCACTTCATCCACGCTGCCCGGCGGAACATGGACATGACCGTCATCTGCGTCAACAACTTCATCTATGCCATGACCGGCGGGCAATGTGCCCCCACCACGCCGCCCACCGGATACGCCACCACCTCCCCCTACGGCAATTTCGAGCGGCCCTTCAATATTCCCCATCTGGCCGAGTCCTGTGGGGCAGTCTATGTCGCCCGCTGGACAGCCCTGCATGTTCGCCGTCTGACCGCCTCGATCATGGAGGCGCTGCAGAAGCCGGGATTCTCGGTGGTCGAGGTGATTACCCCGTGCGCCAATTACTGGGGGCGGATCAACCGGCTGGGCACCGGACTGGACCTGATGAAGTTCTATCACGAGCACTCCGTGATCCGGCACGGGGCCGATACGCGCACGCTGGACATCGAGTTTCAGAAGGACATCATCGTCGGGAAGTTTATCGACCGGGAGCGGCCCACCTTCCTGGAAGCTTACAATCAGCGGTTGAGTCAGATACTGGGCGAGAAATTCGTCCCTTATGAAGGAGACTGACCATCATGCCGAGCTCCTCACTGACCGAGATTCGATTTGCCGGATTTGGAGGCCAGGGCATCATTCGATCGGGCATCATCATCGGCAAAGCCGTCTCCATCTTCGACAAGAAATTCGCCACCATGAACCAGTCCTTCGGGCCGGAGGCCCGGGGAGGTGCCTGCAGCGCCCAGGTGGTCGTCTCCGGCGAGAGGGTTCTCTATCCCTATGTGACCAGGCCGCACGTTCTGGTGGCCATGTCGCAGGAGGCCTTCAGCAAATACGAGCCGGAGCTGAAGGAAGGAGGCCTGCTGATTATCGATCAGGATCTGGTCAAGCCGGGTCCGGTCCGCAAGGGCATCACCCTGTACGGCGTTCCGGCCACCAGGATTGCCGAGGAGCTGGGCAACCGGATCATCGCCAACGTGGCCATGCTGGGTTTTTTCACCGCCGTCACCGGGGTGGTGACCGCCCGGGCCATGAAGGAGGCCCTGCCCACTCTGGTGCCGGAGCGCTTTGTGGACCTCAACCTGAAGGCCTTCGACCAGGGTTACCGCTACGGTCAGGAGCTGCGGGCCGGAGAGAAGAAATCCGCTTCCAGGGGTCGCGGCGGGAAAAAAAGAGCTCCGGCCCCGGCGAAGAAAAAAACCCGGACCGCCGGGAAGAAGTCTCCGGTTGCCGACAAAAAGACCAGGACCGCGGCCGGTCACCAGACCCGGCAAAGCAAACGGCCCAAGAAGAAGGGGTAGTCCGTTGACGCTACAGGAGATCGCCGATCAGCTCGGTTTTCAGGTCCGGGCCGGTGCCGGACAGCTTTCCGGGCCGGTCGGCGGAGGATACGCCAGCGACCTGCTCAGCGATGTCATGGCCCATGCCGGCCCCGGGGATCTGTGGATCACACTGCAGACGCACCAGAATGTCGTCGCCGTGGCGGTGGTCAAGGAGCTGGCCGGCATCGTCGTGGTCAATGGCCGGGAGCCGGATGAGGATACCATCGCCAAAGCCGAGGAGGAAGGTGTCGCGCTGATGACCTCGGGTCTGTCCACCTTCGAGCTGTCCGGACGGCTGTATCGACTGGGGCTGTCGCCTTCCAAGGAATCATGAAACGGTATCGGGCAGACCTGCATGTGCATACCTGTCTGTCTCCCTGCGGCGATCTGGACATGTCGCCGGCCCGTATCGTCCGATCGGCTCGGGACCGGAACATCGACATCCTGGCCATCTGCGATCACAACAGCTGCGAGAATGCCGGCGCCGTGATCCGGACGGCCGCCGGATCGCCCCTGCGGGTCCTGCCGGGCCTGGAGGTGACCAGCCGGGAAGAGGTTCATATCCTGGCGCTGTTTGAAAAACTGGAAGATGCCCTGGCCATGCAGGCGGTGGTCTATGCCAACCTGCCGGAGGGCACCGATCGGAGTTCTTTCGGACTTCAGGCGGTGGTCAACGAGCTTTCCGAGGTCCTTGATCTCAATGACCGCCCGCTGCTCGATGCCACCGCGCTGACCATCGACCAGGTTATCGAATACGTTCACCGGCACGCCGGACTGGCGGTGGCGGCCCATATCGACCGCCAGGGCTTCGGCATCATCGGTCAGCTGGGTTTCATTCCCCAGGATATCGCCCTGGATGCCCTGGCCGTCTCCCATCGTCTGCCGCTCGGGAAGGCCCGCCGGAAGTTTCAGGAATATCGCCGCTTCGCCTTCATCACCACCTCCGACGCCCACCGCCCGGAGCAGATCGGACTGGCCACGACCACCTTTCTGCTGCAGAAACCTTCTCTGAGCGAGATCGCCCGGGCGTTCAGGGGTCAGGGGGGGCGAAAGATCCTCACCTGAGGTCAGCGTGCTGGACTTGTCGCTGCATATACTGGATATCGCCGAGAACTCCATCGACGCCGGCGCTCTCCGGGTGCACATCGCGGTGGAGGAGGATATCGAAGGCGACCGGCTGGTGATCGAGATCAGCGATGACGGTCACGGCATGGACGCAGAGATGGTCCGCCGGGCAGCTGATCCCTTCGTCACCACCCGCTGGGAGCGCAGCGTCGGATTCGGACTGCCTCTGCTCTCCGAGGCCGCCAGACGAAGCGGCGGAGAGCTGTCCATCCGCTCCCGGCCCAGCGGCGGAACGCGGATCCGAGCCGTCTTCGGGCACAGTCACATCGACCGCCAGCCTCTGGGAGATATGGCCAAGACGCTGATCACGCTGATCGCCGGGCACCCGGATATCGAATTCTTCTACCGCCACCGGCGGGGAGAGAAGACATACACGTTCAGTTCCCCGGAGGTGACCAGGCGTCTGGGCGGTCGATCGATCACCTCTGCGGAGGGAATTGCTCTTCTTCGAACGATGGTAAGAGAATGTCTGCCGGCCGGTGCCTCGAACCGGAGGGCCTCGGCCTGAAACGAAGGCAGGGGGCATTCGTTTTCACCTGGGAGGTCTGGTATGGACCTGGCAGCTGCCGACCGGATCATCAAGCGATACGCCGGGGACCGCAGCGCCCTGATCGCCGTTCTGGAGGATGTTCAGGAAAGCTACCGTTACATTCCCCGGGAGGTGGCCGTCCGGATCGCCCGTCAGATGGACATTCCCCTGAGCCGGATCTACAGCCTGGCCACCTTCTACAGGGCCTTTTCGCTGACTCCCCAGGCGCGGTATCCGATCAGCGTGTGCATGGGCACGGCCTGTCACGTCAAGGGTGCTTCCCGCATTCTGGAGAAGCTGGAGCGGGATCTGAGTATCGCCGCCGGCCAGATCACCCCGGACGGCAATTTCGGGCTGGACGCCGTCCGCTGCCTGGGGTGCTGCGGGCTGGCTCCGGTGGTCACCGTGGGGGAGGATCTCTACGGCAAGGTGACCCTGTCCGAGGTGGACAAGATATTGAAGAAATATCAGGCCGCCTGCGCCGGGAAATAGTCCGGGCCGGGGAATCTGCCTGCACCGGGCAAGGAGCCCGGGCCGAAAGGAAAGAATCATGGCCAGATTGACCCTCGAGGACCTGAAGAAGATCAAGCAGAAGTCGCGCCGCATGACCTCCCTGCGGGAAGGCGCCGGACGGGCCAAGATCACGGTCCACATGGGCACCTGCGGGATCGCCGCCGGCGCCCGGGACATCATGCTGGCCTTCCTCGACGAAATCGAGAAGAACAAGGTTCAGGACGTCATCGTGACCACCTCGGGCTGCGCCGGACTGTGTAGCCGGGAACCGATGGCCACCGTTCAGCTCAGCGGACAGGCCCCGGTCAAATACGTCGACCTGACCGACCAGAAGGCCCGGCGGATCTTCGCCCGCCACGTCCAGGGGGGCCAGATCGTGACCGATTACGCCCTGGCTCTGGGCAGCGAGCGGACCGGCTGATCTGGAGAGGTACACGCATTGAAGGAATATCGAGCATATTGCATGGTCTGCGCCGGAACGGCCTGCGTCTCCAACCGGTCCTTTCAGATCAGGAAGGCACTGGTTGAGGAGATCGAGAAACGCGGCTTGCAGCACGAGGTGGCCGTGGTCACCACCGGCTGCAACGGTTTCTGTGCCGTCGGTCCGCTGATGGTGGTCCAGCCGGACGGGATCTTCTACCAGCAGCTGACCGAAGAGGATATCCCTCTGCTGGTGGAGGAGCATCTGCTCAAAGGCCGCCCGGTGAAACGGCTGATGTACACGCCGCCCGGCGAACAGCTGCCCGTCCCGCGGATGAACGACATCGGATTTTTCCAGCGTCAGCGGCTGATCGTGCTGCGCAACCGGGGGCTGATCGATCCGGAGAAGATCGACGAGTACATCGCCCGGGACGGCTATTTCGCCCTGGAGAAGGTCCTCAGCGGGATGGAACCCGAGGAGGTTGTTCAGGAGATCATCGATTCCGGTTTGCGGGGCCGCGGCGGGGCCGGTTTCCCGACCGGCCTGAAGTGGCAGCTGACCCGCCGGGCCAGCGACAACGGCGACGGCAAGTTCGTCTGCTGCAACGCCGACGAGGGGGACCCCGGGGCCTTCATGGACCGCAGCGTCATCGAATCCGATCCTCATGCTGTCCTCGAGGGGATGATCATCGGCGCCTATGCCATCGGCGCCGACCAAGGCCATATCTACATCCGCAACGAATATCCCCTGGCCCTCAGGAGGCTGCAGATCGCCATGGAACAGGCCCGGGAGTATGGGCTGCTGGGGACCGATATCCTGGGATCCGGATTCGATTTCGACATCCACATCACCCGCGGCGCCGGCGCCTTCGTCTGCGGCGAGGAGACGGCCCTGATGGCCTCCATCGAGGGCCGCCTGGGCGAGCCCCGGCCCCGTCCGCCTTTTCCCACTGAGCAGGGCATCTTCGGGAAACCGACCAATAACAATAACGTGGAGACCTGGGCCAACGTGCCCACCATTATCCGCCGAGGCGCCGACTGGTTCTCCCGGATCGGAACCGAGACCAGCAAGGGCACCAAGGTCTTCTCCCTGGTGGGCAAGATCAGCAACACCGGCCTGGTGGAGGTGCCCATGGGCATCACCCTGCGGGAAATTATCTACGATATCGGCGGCGGTATCCCCGACGGCAAGGCCTTCAAGGCGGTCCAGACCGGAGGCCCCTCGGGGGGCTGCATTCCCGCCGAGATGCTTGACCTCCCGGTGGATTACGAGAGCCTCAGCGAGGCCGGTTCGATGATGGGGTCCGGCGGCATGGTGGTCCTGGATGAGGACACCTGCATGGTCGATATCGCCCGCTATTTTTTAGCCTTCACCCAGGATGAGTCCTGCGGCAAGTGCACTCCCTGCCGCGAGGGCACTCGAATGATGCTCCATATCCTGAACCAGATCACCAGCGGACAGGGCACCATGGAGGATCTGGACACCCTGGAGTCCCTGGCCCGCGAGGTCCGCGAGACGGCTCTGTGCGGTCTGGGGAAGACGGCACCCAATCCGGTGCTGACCACGCTGAGGTATTTCCGCAACGAATACGAGGATCACATCCTGAGGAAGAAATGTTCCGCCCATGTCTGCCGGCAGCTGAACACCTATACCATCATCGCGGAACACTGCACCGGCTGCACCCGGTGCGCCCGGGAATGCCCCCAGGAGGCCATCTCCGGGGACCGGAAACAGCCCCATACCATCGACCAATCCATATGCGTCAAATGCGGTCTGTGTTTCGATGTCTGCCGTTTCGACGCCATCCGGATCGAGTGAGGAACCGGCATGCTCTCACTGACCATCGACGGAAGAAGGGTTCGGGCCCGGGAGGGTGAGACCATCCTGGCGGCGGCCCAGGCCGCCGGCATCGATATCCCGGCCCTCTGTCATCATCCGGCCCTGGAGCCGTATGCGGCCTGCCGGCTGTGCATGGTCGAGATTCTGGAGAAGGGCGGTTCCCGGTTGGCTACCTCCTGCAACACACCGGTCGCATCCGGCCTGACGGTGCGGACCCGTTCGCCCCGGGCCCTGGCGGCCCGCCGGATGAATCTGGAGCTGTTGCTCTCCCGGGCTCCCAAGGCGGCTGTGCTCCAGGCCCTGGCAGCCCGCTACCACATCTCCGGAACGCGTTTTCCGGCCGAGTCGCCGGATGAGGACTGCATCCTCTGCGGGCTGTGCGTTCGCATCTGTGAGCAGGTGGTCGGGGCCAGCGCCATCTGTTTCGCCGGCCGGGGATCGGAGCGTCATCTGACGACACCTTTCGAGATCTTCTCCGACGCCTGCATCGCCTGCGGGGCCTGTACCTACGTCTGTCCCACCGACTCGGTGCAGATGGAGAGCGAGACGGCCGAGCACTTTCGGGAACAGACCGGACCATTCCGCCAGTGCCGTTACTCGCTGATGGGCATCATTCCTTATGCTCTGTGCGCCAATAGCTTTCGTTGTGCCACCTGTGAGGTGGACCAGCGCTTCCGGGACTCCATGGAGACCCATCCCATCTTCGTGGCCCGGGAGTGCCGCCTGGAGCCGGTCTCGACCTATGACCGGTTTCTCCAGAAGATCAGAAAGGAATCAACCTGATGGACCCAGTGACCGGTCAGCGCGCCGTCACTCATATCGCCGATCTTCTCTCGTCGGAGGGCGTCACCCTCCATTTTCCCAGGGCCGATCTGGGCCCCTACCGGGTGCAGCGGGTGAAGACCTCGCAGTGCCAGGTGGCCTGCCCCCTGGGCACCGATGTCAAGGGGTATGTCGGTTTGATCGCCGCCGGGAAATTCGACAAATCGCTGCAGCTGATCCGGGAGACCAACCCCTTTCCGGCCATCTGCGGCCGGGTCTGCATACATCCCTGTGAGCCGGAGTGCCGTCGCGGGGAGGTGGACACACCCGTCGCCATCAGGGCCCTGAAACGATTCGTGGCCCACTATGAGCTCCAGGCGTCGGTGAAACCGGCGGACCGCCCCGCCGGAAGAAAGACCGCCGGGAAAGTGGCCGTGGTCGGTTCCGGGCCGGCCGGTCTGACGGCGGCCAGCGATCTGGCCCGCTGGGGATACCAGGTCACCGTCTTCGAGGCCCTGCCGGTGGCCGGCGGCATGCTCGCTGTCGGTATTCCGCCATTCCGCCTGGACCGGGACGTCATCCGGGCCGAGATCGATGCCATCGCCGCCCAGGGGGTGGACATCCGCACCTCCAGGAGGATCCGGAATCCCGAAGGGCTGCTGAAAAAAGGGTATCAGGCCGTCTTTGTGGCCACCGGGGCCCACCGGGGACTGAAGCTGGGTATCCCCGGGGAGGATCTGGAGGGCTGCAGCGATGCGTTGTCCTTTTTGCAGCGCGTCCATCTGGGCGATCTGACCGGCCCGGGCCATCGGGTGGTTGTGGTCGGCGCCGGATACGCCGGACTGGATGCGGCCCGGACCGCCGTGAGGCTGGGAGCCCGGCAGGTGGACCTGATCTATCGCCGATCCCCGGCCGAGCTGCCCTATCCTGAGATGGCCGCTCAGGCCCGGCGGGAGGGCGTCCGCATTCATGCCCATCTGGAGCCGGTCAGGATTCTGGGCCGCGGGGGAACGGTGCGCGGACTGGTCTGCCGCCGGTTGCGCTCGTCGCCGCCCGACCGGATCGGGCGCCGCCAGCCCATCCCGGTGAAAGGTTCCCGGCAGGTGCTCGATGCCGATGCGGTCATCTTCGGCATTCATCAGGAGCCGGACCTGTCCTTCCTGGGCCGCCGGCACCGTTTCCAGATCTCCCGTTGGAACCACCTGGAGGTCGATCCCCAGACCCTGGCCACCGGACTGGAGGGCGTCTTCGCCGGCGGCGATGTGGTCAGCGGGTCCAAGTCGGTCATCGAGGCCATGGCCATGGGCCATCAGGCGGCGGCCTCGATGCGACAGTATCTCGGAGGCGACGGCCGGGACGAGGATGCCGCCGGCCGGAATGCCGCCACCGCCGGCCGGGGTGAGGACCCAGCCATCACGGCCATGCGGTCCGCGGAGATGATCATCGAGGACTGGGTCCCGGAGGAGAAGGCCCGTCTGCGGACCCGCCGGGTCAGGCCAGCCACATGGGAGGGGCACTTCGCTGAGACGACCCGTCCGCCGGTCGAAAAAGCCGCCATCGAGGAAGCCCGGCGGTGCCTGATGTGCGGACCGTGCCAGGAATGCAGCGAATGCATCGCCACCTGCGAGAAGAAGCTCCTGGCCGTCTCGGTTCCGGGTGCCGGAGGGGGAGAGGCCCTGGTGCGGATCCCCTGGATCCCGGAACGTTTTCCCCGGGAGGAAGGGCCCTGGGAGATGCTCATCGAGCAGCCCGACGGGCAGCAGGTCACGGCACAGGCCTCCGCGGTGATCTGCCAGCTCTGGGAGGAGCTCTGCCGGGGCTGCGCCGACTGCGTTCAGGCCTGCTCGTACGAGGCCCGCCGGATGGTCTCCCGGGAGGGAGGGCTGGTTGTCTCCCAGGTGGATGCCGCCCTGTGCCGGGGATGCGGGGCCTGCGCCGCCGTCTGTCCCACCGGCGCCAGCGTGATGGGCCATTTCACCGAGCAGCATCTGGTCGGCCGGCTGGAAGAATCCTGGCCGTCATCGGATGGCCGCAAACGGCGGTCCAGAAACGACCGGCTCCGGCTGGTGGCCTTCGCCTGCCACTGGAGCGCGTATCCCCTGCTGGAGGAAGCTTCCCTCAGCCTGCCGGCCGATCTGCGGACCATTCGGGTGATGTGCCTCAGCGGAATCCATCCGGGGCTAATGCTGCGGGCTTTCGAGACGGGGGCGGACGGGGTGCTCCTGCTGGGATGCGATCCCCATAAGTGTCACTACGGCTCCGGTGGGGAGATCGCCGAGGCTCAGCTGGACACCGCCCGCCGGCTGATGTCCACGCTGGGCATCGATGAGCGCCGGATCCGCCTGGAGACGATCATGCCCGGACAGTCCGACCGGCTGGCGAGAGCGGTGAAAAACTTCACCAGGGCCGTGGGAAGATTAGGTCCAAGTCTGCTCACCGATTGAAACCGAAAAGGATCGCTGATGGATCCCATCGCCGAGATTATCCGGAAGTCCCGGGCTTACTATTGCCTGGATTGCGGCAAGTGCACCGGGAACTGTCCGGTCGCTCTCCACGATGAGGCTTTCTCTCCCCGGGCTCTGGTCCGGAGCGTTCTGCTGGGCGAAGGTGAGGAACTGGCCCACAGCCGGCTGCTGTGGTCCTGTCTGACCTGCCGGATGTGCCAGGAGCGGTGCCCCTCGGACGTCCAGTTTATCGATTTTCAGAGAAAGATCAGGGCTGTGTACCGGGATCTGGGCCAGCGGGAATTCTGCTCTCACGGAGGCGCCTTCCAGACCCTCCAGCGGATCATGACCGCGCCGCGCCTGAAGCAGGACCGGCTGGGCTGGGTGACCAGAGATCTGGATATCTCCCCCCGGGGCGAGACGCTCTATTTCGTCGGCTGCCTGCCATACTTCGATGCCCTCTTCCAGGACCTGGGCGTCGGTTCTCTGGATACGGCCCGCAGCACCGTGAGGATCCTCAATGCCCTGGGCATCAGGCCCCGTCTGCTGGAGAACGAGCGCTGCTGCGGCCATGATCTTCTGTGGACCGGCGACGAGGAGCATTTTCTCACCCTGGCCCGTCACAACGTCCGCGAGATCGAGAAACGCAGGATCAAACGGGTGGTCTTCTCCTGTCCGGAGGGATACCGCACTTTCAAGAAGGATATTCCGGAGTTCCTCGGGCCGCTCACATTCGAGGTCATCCATCTCAGTGAGCTGCTGGCCGAGGCCCAATTGCCGCTGGGCACCCTGGAGCGATCGGTCACCTATCATGATCCCTGCCGGCTGGGGCGGCATATGGGCATCTATGAGCAGCCCCGGGAGACCCTCAGATCGATCCGCGGCCTGGAGCTGAGGGAGATGTACCATCATGGGCATACCGCCCTGTGTTGCGGCACCAGTGCCTGGATGAACTGCGACCGGGCGTCGAAGGCGATCCAGATGGAGCGCCTCCAGGAGGCCCGACAGACCGGCGCCGAGCTGCTGGTGACCGCCTGTCCCAAGTGTCACATCCATCTGGCCTGCGCCATGAAGGATCAGCATCTGAACGGATCGCTGGACATAGAGATCAAGGATTTCGCCACTGTGGTGGCCGAATCACTGTCTTCGACCAATAAAGGAAAACACTGACCAGGAGCGATGTCATGCCGAAAGAGAGTGCCTCCGAAGAGGTCCGTATCGGCGTCTTCGTCTGCCAGTGCGGATTGAACATCGCCGGCACCGTAGATTGCGAGAAGGTGGCCAATTTTGCGGCCGACCTGCCCAACGTGGTCTATTCCGGTCATCAGAAGTACACCTGTTCGGAACCGGGCCAGCAGGTCATCAAGGATGCCATTGCCGAGCACGATCTGAACCGGGTGGTGGTGGCCTCCTGCAGCCCCAAGATGCACGAGCCCACCTTCCGGGCCGCCATTCAGGAGGCCGGTCTGAACATCTATCTCCTGGAGATGGCCAATCTCCGGGAGCATTGCAGCTGGGTGCATATCGACCAGCCGGAACAGGCCACCGAGAAGGCCAAGGATCTGGTGGCCATGTCGGTGGCCCGGGCGGCCCTTCTTGAGTCCCAGACGGAGTCGATGGTTCCGGTCATCCAGAAGTCCCTCGTCATCGGGGGAGGCGTGGCCGGCATTCAGGCGGCTCTGGACCTGGCCGATTCCGGATATCACGTCTGCCTGGTGGAAAAGAAGCCGTCCATCGGCGGGATCATGGCCCAGATCGACAAGACCTATCCCACCATGGACTGCTCCATATGAATACTGGGCCCCAAGATGGCGGATGCCGGTCGGCATCCGAACATTGAGCTTCTGACACTCAGCGAGGTCCAGCAGGTCGACGGTTACGTGGGGAATTTCCGGGTCAAGGTCCTCAAGAAGGCTCGCTATGTCGATGAGAAGGAATGCACCGCCTGCGGCGACTGTCTGGAGGTCTGCCCGGTGACCCGGCCGGACGAGTTCGACCTGGGGCTGTCCACCCGCAAGGCCATCTATCAGGAATTCCCCCAGGCCGTCCCGGCCGCATTTCTGATCAACATGGAAGACTGTCTGGGCAACGAGCCCATCGCCTGCGGGAAATGCCTGGAGGCCTGCGAGAAGAACTGCATCGATTATGACGAGAAGGATCATCTGATCGAGCTGGAGGTAGGCACTATCGTGGTGGCCACCGGGATGGACGTCTACGATCCCACCGAGCTCGATGAATACGGGTACACGCGCTACGAGAACGTCATCACCTCTCTGGAGTTCGAGCGCTTGATCAACTCCGGCGGTCCCACCAAGGGACACCTGGTCCGGCTGACCGACCGCAAGCAGCCCCGCACGGTGGCGTTCATCCAGTGCGTCGGCTCGCGAAGCGAGAAAAGGGGCAATCCTTACTGCAGCAACATCTGCTGCATGAATACGATCAAGGACACCCTGCTGATCAAGGATCACTGGCCCGAGGTGCAATGCAAGGTCTTCTACATGGATATCAGGGCTTTCGGCAAGGGATTCGAGGATCTCTACAAGCGCAGCATGGCCGCCGGAACGCAGTACATCAGGGGGATCCCCGGCGACATCTACGAGGATCCCGAGACCAGGAATCTGATTCTCACCGTGGAGGACACCACCACCGGAGAGCTGAAGAAACATGAGGTCGATATGGTGATCCTGTCCATCGGCGTCGTGCCTCCCAAGGATGCCGACCGGACCCAGCAGCAGCTGACCCTGCAGAAGAGCGCCGAGGGATTCTTCCTGGAGGCCCATCCCAAGCTCAAACCGGTCGATGCCGCCACCCAGGGCATCTTCTTCGCTGGATGCGCCGAGGGCCCCAAGGACATCAAGGACTCGGTCACCCAGGCCAGCGCCGCAGCGGCGCGCGCCAACCGGCTGATGCAGGCCGGCGAGGTGATGGTCGAGGCGATCACCTCCATGGTCGATCCCGACCTGTGCATCAGCTGCGGGATCTGCGCCCGGGTCTGCCCCTATCATGCCATCTCGGTCGACACCAGGAAGAAAACGCCGGCCGTCATTGTCGAGGCGGCCTGCGCCGGGTGCGGGACCTGTGCGTCGGAATGTCCCTACGGGGCTATCTCCATGAAGCATTTCACCGACCAGCAGATCATGGCCCAGATCGAGTCGGCTCTGGAGATCCATCCGGAGGAGAAGATCATCACCTTCGCCTGCAACTGGTGTTCCTACCCGGGAGCGGATCTGGCCGGCACCAATCGCCTGCAGTACCCCGCGAATGCCAGGGTCATCCGGACCATGTGCAGCGGTCGGGTGGATGAGCGGTTCATCTGGTATGCACTCAAACTGGGCGCCCCCATCGTGCTGATCAGCGGCTGTCACTTCACCGACTGTCATTATATCAGTGCCGTCACCTGGACCCAGAAGCGGGTGGAAAAAATCTGGGACAAGATGGAAGCTCTTGGTATACGGCCCGATCGGCTGCAGCTGGAATATATCTCGGCGGCCGAGGGCCAGAAGTGGGCCCGGGTCATGCGCGAGGTGGAAACGCTGCGCCAGGCGGTGACCAAAAAGGAGATCGAGCACACCCGCAAGGCCATCGGCACCGAGCTGCTTAAGAAGAAAATCCCCAGGGCGAAAAAGCCCCAGCCGGCGGCCGTCTGACCTCAAGGAATGGAGTATGAGAAACCATGACTGACACAAATTCGGCGCAGCAGGCCACTTTTCAATGCCTGCGCTGCGGGCATCGCTTTCAGGCCTCCTATACCCCCCGGATGGTGGAGGAGCGAAGCTGTCCCCGCTGCGCCAGCAATAGCGTTCGTCGGGTGAAATAATTCCGTCCGATGAAGTCTGGTCACCCGCGGTCCCGGAAGGCTTTCGACGAGACGCTTCCCAGGGGGCCAGGGCGGATGTGCACACATGGAGGTGAAGGCGTCATGATGGAGACCCAATTTCGAGGAAAGACTCTCCTCTTGGCAGCTGCGGCCGTGATCCTGTTGCTCACCGGCGCGGTCTCGGTTCGTAGCGAGGAGCACGGCAGCATTCGTCTGCTGTTCACCGGCGGCGTCACCGCGCATCTGGAACCCAGCGGGTGACGGGGCTGCCGCTATGGCGGCGTGGCTCGGAGAGCCACGTTGATTCAGAGCAAGCGTCAGGAAGACACCGATCTGCTGCTGGTCGACAGCGGCAACTTCGTCAAGGGCCAGGGAGCTGCCAATTTGCTGAGAGCGCAGTATCTGGCCAGGGCCATGTTCCACATGGACTACGATGCCGTCAACCTGGGCCGTGAGGAGATCGTCCTGGGGACCGATGAGATCCAGCGATTGCGTGATCTTGAACGGCTGCCGCTGATCAGCAGCAATGTGCTCCGGCGTGATCACAAGCGGCATCTGGTTCTGCCCTATCTCATCAAACGGGTAGGAGGCTCGGAGTTTCTCGGGTTCCGGTATGGAGGTCTGAAGGTGGCCCTGATCGGGCTGACCATGTCCGGAGAGAACGACATTTTGCGGCGGATGATCCCCTCCGATCTCAAGGTGGAGCCGGTAGTGGAGACGCTCCGGGCCACCATGGACAGACTGCGCGGCCGCTGCGATGTGGTGGTGGTGCTGTCGGATCTGGATCTCAGGGCTGCCCAGGATCTGGCAGCTGAGGTCGAAGGCATCGATCTGTTCTTTATCGGCGCCGGGGCCCGGAATAAATTCTCCGAGGAGGTCGATGGCACCATCTTCATCTACCCGGCCAAGAAGGGCGATGAGCTGGGCGACATCGAACTGGTGCTCGATGAAGAGCAGCAGGTGGAGACCTTCTCGGTGGAGTGGACCCTGATGGACACCTCCGTGACCGATGATCCGGAAATGGCCCGGCTGATCGAATCCTACAAGGAGGAACGCAAACAGCTGCAGAAGAGGCCGCCCACGTTGCAGAAATGACGCTGCGGGCGGCCTCTGACAACGGGGCCGGTCAAGGACATCCTTTGAGCGGCCCGCTCATACGTCTCTGTTCCCCGGCACCGTCTGCCCGGGGATAGCCTGTTCAGCCAGCGAACCACCGACGTTCCCCGGGGAGACATACCGGTCTTCCGGGGGAACGTCTTTTTTTCGGCCGGCCGGTGTCTCTCGTCATCAGGTCCCTGGCAGCCGGTCATCGACACAGGAGAGGATCATGTCGAGCAAACCCACTCTCCGCGATGTGCCCTCCATCGGATCGTTGCTGGACGATCCCGAGGTCAGAAAACGGTTTCCGACCGCGTCACGAAAGATGCTTACTCTGGCTCTTCGGCGCGTGGCCGATCGGTGGCGGCGGTCTATCCGCCGCGGCCAGCCGCCGCCGGGAGGGGTCTCCCGGAAGGCCTTTCTGGACCTGGCAGGGGAGAACCTCCGGGATCTCCAGCAGCCCGGGCTGCGGCCGGTGATCAACGCCACCGGAGTGATCCTGAGCACCAACCTGGGCCGGGCCCCTCTGGCTCCTCAGATCATCGAGCATGTGGACCGCGTCGGCCGGGGATACTCCGACCTGGAGACCGATCTGGAGACAGGCACCCGGGGCCATCGCGATGTGCACACGGCCGATCTGCTGACCCGGCTCACCGGGGCTCCGGCCGCCCTGGTGGTGAACAACAACGCCGCCGCCGTGGTGCTCATTCTGAACACCTTCGCCCGGGACCGCGAGGTGATCGTCTCCCGGGGCGAGCTGATCGAGATCGGCGGCTCGTTCCGCCTTCCCGAGGTGATGGCCGCCAGCGGCGCCCGGCTGGTGGAGGTGGGGACCACCAATCGGACCTATCTGAAAGATTACCGTCAGGCGATCACCGAGCGGACGGCGCTGCTGTTCCGCAGCCATACCTCCAACTATCGCCTGATCGGATTCACCCACCGGCCCGAGCTGGAAGAGCTGGCCCGCCTGGGCCGGAGGAAGGGTTTACTGACGGTGGAGGATCTGGGCAGCGGTTTGCTGGAATACCTTGGGCAGGAGGTGCTGGCCGGAGAGCCGACGGTGCAGCAGGCGGTCCGATCGGGGGCTGATCTGACCTGTTTCAGCGGCGACAAGCTGCTCGGAGGACCCCAGTGCGGCATCATCGTCGGGCGGAGACGGCTGATCACCCGGCTGCGTCAGAATCCCCTGTCCCGCGCCATTCGGGTGGGCAAATTGACCCTGGCCGCCCTGGAGGCCGTGCTTCGCATGTACCGCTATCTCGACGATCCCTCACAGGTCCTGCCTCATCTGCGGATGATCGGTCAATCGGCCCAGGCCGTCAGGGCCCGGGCCCGCCGGCTGCTGCAGCGGCTGGGGCCGGAGTTGAGGCAACTGTTCCAGGCCCGGCTGCACAGCGGGGAGTCGGCTGTCGGGGGAGGATCCTGTCCCGGCGCTCAGCTGGATACCTGCCTGATCGGTCTTCAGGTTAGGGGGGTGTCCTCCTCCCGTCTGGCCCGGATGCTGCGCCTGGGTGATCCGGCCGTGATCGGGCGCATCGCCGGACAGCAGGTCATGCTGGATCTGCGAACGGTGGACAGGGGCCAGATGGGTGATCTTCGCCGGGCGCTGACGGCCCTGGCCGACCGTATCCGCCGGGAGCGATAATGAAAGGGCCTCCTGTGGACAGAGACACATCCTTTGCCGCCAGGCCGGGCATCATCATCGGCACGGCGGGGCATGTCGATCACGGCAAGACCAAACTGATCAAGGCCCTTACCGGAGTGGATACCGACCGGCTGGCCGAGGAAAAGCGCCGCGGTCTGACCATCGATCTGGGCTTCGCCAGCCTGGATCTGCCCTCCTCGGGACCGGTGGGGATCGTCGATGTTCCCGGGCATCAGCGTTTCCTCAAGAACATGCTGGCCGGGGTGGGGGGCATCGACGTGGCCCTGTTGGTGGTGGCTGCTGATGAGAGCATCATGCCCCAGACCCGGGAGCATTTCCAGATCCTGCATCTGCTGGGCATCGAACACCTCCTGGTGGCTGTGACCAAGATCGATACGGTCGAGGCAGATCTGACCGATCTGGTGGTCTCAGAGGTGGAGGATCTGCTTGCCGGGACGGCCCTGGAGGGCAGTCCCATGGTCAGGGTTTCCTCGGTCAGCGGAGAGGGCCTGGAGGAGCTGGTCAAAGAGCTGGACCGGATGGTCTCCCGGCTGCCGCCCCGCTCGATCGGCGATCGGCCCCGGCTGCCGGTGGACCGGGTCTTCATCCTGCAGGGCATCGGGACGGTGGTCACCGGGAGCCTGATCGATGGATCGCTGTCCGTCGGAGAGGAGGTCACCGTCTTCCCCCGCGGTCTCCGAGCCCGGGTGCGTCAGATCCAGGTTCATAATCAGGAGGTCCAGAAAGTCGTCGCCGGCCACCGGGTGGCCCTTAACCTGACCGGTATCGGCCGGGAGCAGATCCAGAGGGGCGACACGATCTCCACCGAGGGGTCCTTCGAGGCCGCCCGGCGACTGGACGTTCATCTTCGGGCGGTGGGGGACGATCGGGTGGTCAAGGACTGGACCCGGGTTCGGCTCTACCTGGGCAGCGCCGAGCTGCTGGGCCGGCTGGTCATTCTCAGCGACAAGAGGATCCGCAGCGGCGAAGAGGCCTTCTGCCAGCTGCGGCTGGAATCCCCGGCCGTGGCCTGGATGGGAGACCGGTTCGTGATCCGGTTCTACTCTCCTCCTGATCTGCTGGGGGGCGGACGGGTCCTTGATCCCGTTCCGCCGAAGCAGAGACGGTTCGATCCGGTCGTCCTGGAGCAGCTCCGGGCCAGGGATGCCGGAGATCTGGGTGAGATCATCCGCACCGCCCTGTCCGCAGGCCCCATCCGGCAGGAGGTGCTGGGCCGCAGTCTGCGCTGGGCCGGTGGGGAAATCAGAGAAGCAGCCGAGAAGCTGCAGCAGGCCGGACAGATCCGGCTGATAGGTCCCTTTCTCATTCTGCAAAAGGACCTCGATGGGCTCGAGCAGCGGGTCGAGGAGCTGGTGGCCGATTTTCACCGCCGCCATCCGCTGAAGAAGGGTCTCTCCAAGGAGGAGTTGAAGAGCCGTCTGGAGGCGCCCGGACCGCTGGTGGAGGAGTTGCTGGCCACCTCGGAGCGGTTTCTGCTGGATGGAGATGCGGTCCGCCGGCGGGGGCAGAGCGTTCGCTTCACCGAGGAGCAGGAGCGCCACCGGCAGGAGATCGAATCGGCCTTCCTGGAGGCCGGGCTCAGCCCCCCCGACCGGGAACAGATCCTGTCCGATTTCGATCCCAGGGTCTTTTACGCTTTGGTCGAGGAGGGCGTCATCGTCTCGCTGACCCGGGAGATCTATCTGCATCGCCAGACCCTGGACACGGCCAGGGAACGCCTCGCGGAGGCCTTGTCCGCCCGCGGTCCTCTGCGGTTAAGCCAGATGAAGGATCTCTGGGGGACCACCCGCAAGTACGCCGTGCCTCTGGCCGAATATCTCGACCGTACCGGGTTTACCCAGCGGGACGGCGACAAGAGAATCCTGACAGATCGATCCTGAAGGATAAAAAGCATATGAAAAGTTCCTTGAACCATCGAAACGCCCGTCAGAACCGATTCGGCCGCCGCAACATTCGAATGGGCCGGATCGGCCATCTCTGGACGGTGATCATCGTCCTGCTGGCAGCCGGCCTGTTCCTGTCTCCCGGGATATCCCATCCCTGGGGCGACCGGGCGCACCGCTGGGTCAATCGTCAGGCCTTCCGCCATCTGCCGGAGGAGATGGCCGCTTTCGAGCGCTGGGCCGGCATCATCACGGCCTATGCCAGCGAGGCCGACCGCCGCAAGTCCACCGATCCCCTGGAGAGCCCGCGGCACTACATCGATATCGACCGATACCCTGAGTTTTCCCGGGGGCGGCTGTGCCGCGATTTGGATTCCCTCAGGGCGCGGTATGGTGACCAGCTGGACGTTTACGGGAACGGGGTGGTCCCCTGGACCATCGCCGGAGTGGCCGAGACCCTTTCGGTGGCCATGGCTGAGGGCCGCTGGCAGGAGGCCATCCTGCGGGCCGCGGATCTGGGACATTACGTCGCCGACGGCCATCAGCCGCTGCATGTCACCGAGAACTACGACGGCCAGCTGACCGGCAACGATGGGGTTCATCTGCGCTACGAGATCCACATGGTCAACCGGCACCTCGATGAATTGCCTTCCGATTCCTCGGCGGTCTCCCCGGTCTCCGATCCCCTGGAGTACTATTTCCAGACCATTCCGGGCACCTGGATGTATGTCGACAGTATCATGGACGCCGATCACCGGGCCCGAAAGCGGACCGCCCTGTTCGATGAGGAGTATTACCGGGTGATGTGGCGGCATACCGGCCGGTTCACTGTCGACCGTCTGTGCCAGGCCGCCCGCGTCCTGGCCGCCCTGTGGCAGACCGCCTGGGTGGATGCCGGACAGCCGGCCTTCCCTCCGCCGGCACCGCCGGAATCGATCGCCGGACTGCACCCGGAATCCGGGCGGCCACATCTGGCCGCCGTCCAGGGCGTGATCACCCTGGCCCCGGGGATCCTCGGTCGCCGGCAGGACCGGGCCTATCTCCAGGACGCATCCGGAAAGGGCATCCCTCTGGTCGGGGAGCTGGGTCCGGCAGCGCTCTCCCCGGGCGATCGGGTCTTTGCCGAGGGAATGCTCATCGAGACCGACGGCGTCGCCAGGATCGTCGGACCATCGGTCTCGGTCCTGGAGAGGAGCTGCACCCTTCCCCGGGCTCCCCTGCTGACCACCTGTCAGGCCAGGGATTCCCGCTGGGATCATACCCTGATCCGGGTCAGCGGCTCGGTGGTCTTTCTTCTGGAGGATCGGGAATGGACCCGGGTGCACATCGACGATAGCTCCGGCGCGGTGGCGGTGTTGATCACCGATGCGACCGGCATCGACCGGTCCCGGCTGCGGGAGGGCGATGTGCTCACCGTGTGCGGTGTGGGCATTCGTCTGGAGGGAGAGGGAGACCGGGCGGTGATCCCGGGAAGCGCCGGGCAGGTGCATGTACAGGGTCCCGAGGATCCGGATCCCGAGGATGTGTCCAGGCTCAAGGCCATAGGGTATATCGATTGAAAACTATTGACATCCGGTCTCGAAGTGGTTACCATAGCGTTGAGGGAGGCGGATAGGTGCTGGTGTGCCTGCTGGACTTCAAATCCAGTTGGGGGCCATATTGGTCCTCGGTAGGTTCGATTCCTACACGCCTCCGCCAGTTTTCCCTCTCCAGCGCTGTCCTGAAAAGGAAACCGCCCGATGAAGAAGGATCGCATCCGTCTGACCGGTCTGTCCGCCGCCGCCGGCTGAGCGGCCAAGGTCTGTAAGGAAGACCTGGCGCAGGTGCTGCGTCAGCTACCGGTCTATGAAGATGACAACATCATCCTGGGTTACGATGCCCTGGGAGACGCCGGGGTCTATGACCTGGGCGACGGCCGGGCTCTGGTTCAGACGGTGGATGTGCTCACCCCCATCGCCGATGATCCCGAGCTGTTCGGCCAGATCGTGGCCGCCAATTCCCTGAGCGATCTCTACGCCATGGGAGCCAGGCCGCTGACGGCCCTCAATATTCTGGCCTACAAACCCTCCCTGGACCTCGCCGTGGTGGAGCGGATCGTTCGCGGCGGCATGGAAAAGGTCCGCGAGGCCGGAGCGGTGGTCCTGGGCGGTCACACCCTCAAGGACCAGGAGCTGAAATACGGCCTGGCGGTCACCGGCCTCGTCCGGAAGGATGCGCTGGTGACCAATAACGGGGCCCGCCCCGGGGATCGTCTGATCCTGACCAAACCGCTGGGCACCGGGGTGGTCGCGACCGCCCTGAAGGCCGACGTGGCCGATCCCGCCGACGTCGAGCAGATCAATGAGCTGATGGCCCAGCTGAACCGAACCGCCGCCGAATGCATGGTCGCCGTGGGCGTCAACGCCTGCACCGACATCACCGGGTTCGGTTTTCTGGGACATCTGCTGGAGATGCTCCGGGCCAGCGGTGTCGCGGCCCGGATCCGAACAGAAGATGTTCCCCGGGTGAATCATGTCCTTGATTACATCTCCCGGCGGATGGTGCCCGGAGGCAGCAAGAAGAACCTCTCCTACATCCGGCCGTTTGTGACCTCCGGATCTCCCATCGATCCATTGATGCATGTGCTGCTGTGCGATGCCCAGACCTCCGGCGGTCTGCTGATGGCCGTCCCCGGGGAGCGGCATGACCGGCTCCTGGAGATGCTCCGCCGCCGGGGCGTGTCCTGGGCCCGCTCGGTAGGGGAGATCATCGAGGACCGGACCCCGCCCATTGAGCTGATCTGATCTGTGCAGCTGACCTGTTCAACCGGGGGGGGGTCTCCAACTCGACCTGTGACCTTTTGCTCAACGGATTGACAGAAATACGTTTGGAGCATTTTCAGGAGCTCCGGCAAGCTTGAAAAAGCTTGACTTTGCTAGTAAAGTTTGTTAGAATATTCATTCTATGCAGGAATGCGGTTCACGGTGTCAGATCAATCGACACCTGCACTCAAGACGTTGCCGGAGATGTCGCCGGCAGCATCGTTTTTATTGCCCAGAAACGAGCGACCAGCATCAGAGGAGAGAAAGTCGATGTCGAGCGCGCCGAGAGAGAGGACCCTGTTCATCGTCAAGCCCGATGCCGTTGCTGCCAGGGCGACCGAGAAGATCCTGCAGCGGATCACCGAAGCCGGTTTTCGGATCTGCGCCCTGAGATCGGAACATCTGACCGCCGAACGGGCCGGACAATTCTATCAGGTCCACCTGGGAAAACCCTTTTACGAGAGCCTGGTGGAGTTCATGTCATCGGGCCCGATCGTCGTCACTGTTCTCGAAAAAACCAATGCTATTAAAGACTTAAGGAAGACGGTGGGGGCCACTGATCCGGCCGAAGCGGAGCAGGGGACCATTCGCCGGGATTTTGCCGAGAGCAAGGGCCGTAACGCGGTCCATGCCTCCGATGGCCCGGAGACGGCTCGCCAGGAGATCGATTTTTTCTTTCCCGATACCGACTTCGATCACTAATCCACGATGATGACTCCCCTCCGCCCCGCGGCGTATCGCCGGGGGTCGGGGGGGAGAGGTCTGTCCGGCCGCCGGAGCCGGTTGCCGCTGTCCGGCCGCCTGGTTCGGCTGGATTTCTCGAGCCGAGGTGTTCCTTTCGCTGGAGCGAGCCATGAAGATCGAGATCCCATATGGGCAGAAAGACCGCCTGATGGTGACCGTGGATGATCATCGGGTCCTGGGCCGGATCCATCCCAATCCGACCGCCCCGGTCGATGAACGAGCGGTTCTGGAAAAGGCCCTGGGCCAGCCCATTGGATCCCCTCCGCTGGACCAATTTCTCCGGGGCGCAGAGGACGTGATCATTCTGGTCAACGATGCCACTCGCCCGACGCCCACGGCCAGAGTTCTGGAGACCATCGTTCCCCTCCTGGGGAACACTCCGTTCCGTTTTATGGTCGCCGCCGGCAGCCATCGGGGGCCGACCGAGAAGGAATTCCGTCAGATCTTCGGCGGTATGTATGAACGGTTCCGGGATCGTATCGAGGTTCATCAGGCCCGCCATCGAGAGGGCCTGGAGGTGATCGGAACGACCTCCCGGGGCACCGAGATGGCCGTCAACCGGCGGGTGCTCCAGGCCGATCGCATTGTGGTCATCGGATCGGTGGAGCCTCACTATTTTGCTGGTTTTACCGGAGGGCGAAAATCCTTCCTGCCGGGGGTGGCCGCCTTCGAGACGATCGAGCAGAATCATTCTCTGGCGCTCCATCGGGCAGCCCACACCCTGGCGCTGGAGGGCAATCCGGTCCACGAGGACATGATGGAGGCGGTGGCCCCTCTCCTGGAACGTCAGGTGTTCGCCGTCCAGGCCATCGTCAACCAGGAGGGCCGGATTCAGGGTGTCACCGCCGGCCATCTGCGGGACTGTTTCCCGCCGGCCACCGAGAAATCCCGTCAGGTCTTCGTGGTCCCGGTCCCGGAAAAGGCCGATGTGGTCGTCACGGTGGCTCCCTTTCCCACCGATATCAATCTCTATCAGTCCCAGAAAGCTCTGGAGAACGGCAAGCTGGCCCTCAAGGAGGACGGCATCCTGATTGTGGTCTCGGCCTGCCGCGACGGCATCGGCGATGACACTTTTGCCCGGCTGCTCAGCGAGTCGGCCAGCCCCCGGGACGCCCTGGAGAAGATGCAGCAGGGGTACCGGCTGGGGTATCACAAGGCCGCCAAGATCGCCGAGATCTGCCTGTGGGCCCATATCTGGGCCCTCACGGAATTATCCGACGCCCAGCTGGAGCCGCTTTTTATCAGGCCTGTTCATGATCTGCAATCCGCTCTGAACGAGGCCTTCGAGATCCGGGGGGCGGATGCCAGGGTTCTGTTCCTCATGGAGGGAAGCCTGACCGTGCCCTGTCCCTGCGATCTGTCCGCAGAAACACAATCGGCATGAACAACGAGAGGATGAGCGAGGACGGTATGAACGAGATCGTGCTGAAGAAAACTCTATCGCCTGAGATCAAACTGTATAAGGTCAAGGCGCCCCTGATCGCGAAGAAGCGCCGGGCCGGCCAGTTCGTGATCATCCGTCTGGAAGAACTGGGTGAGCGGGTTCCGCTGACCATCGCCGATTCCGATCCCCGGGATGGCACCATCACCCTGGTCGTCCAGGAGGTCGGGGCCACGACGCGGAAGATGGGCACCTATCGGGAAGGCGATCATTTTCTCGATGTGGTCGGTCCCCTGGGGCAGCCGACGGAGATAAAGAAATACGGAACGGTCGTCTGCGTCGGGGGAGGGGTGGGAAACGCCGTCGTCTATCCCATTGCCAAGGCCATGAAGGCGGAAGGGAACCGGGTCATCTCCATCATCGGGGCCCGGACCAGGGATCTGCTGGTGCTGGAGGATGAGGCCCGCCAGGTCAGCGATGAGCTCTACGTCACCACCGATGACGGTTCTTACGGAGAGCACGGGTTCGTCACCGACCGGCTGGCCAAGCTTCTCGGGGAGGAGAAGGGCGTCGGCCTGGTGGTGGCCATCGGACCGGCCATCATGATGAAGGCTGTCTGCGACCTGACCCGCAATCACGGCATCCACACCGTCGTCAGCCTGAATTCCATCATGGTTGACGGCACCGGGATGTGCGGCGCCTGCCGGGTGGAGGTCGGCGGACAGACCAAGTTCGTCTGTGTGGACGGACCCGAATTCGATGGTCATCAGGTCAATTTCGAACTGCTCATGGCCCGCCTGCGCATGTATCTGCCCGAGGAGAAAAAGGCCATGGATGCCTGGATGGATGAGAGCCACAAACGAGAAGGCGCGCCGGATGCCGAACCGACTTCAGTGGGAGAAAATGATGGCTGAGAAAAAGAAGAGGATCAAAATAGAGAGACAGCCGATGCCCCGCCAGGACCCGGCGGTTCGGGCGCACAATTTCGAAGAGGTGGCCACAGGATATGATCGGGACACCGCTCTTCTCGAGGCCAGCCGATGTTTGAAGTGCAAAAAGCCGCAGTGCGTCACCGGATGCCCGGTGGAGGTCGACATCCCGGGATTCATCAGCCAGGTCCAGGAGGGCAAGTTCCTCGAGGCCGCCCGGGTGATCAAACGAACCAACAGTTTGCCGGCCGTCTGCGGCCGGGTCTGCCCCCAGGAGGACCAGTGCGAGAAGGCCTGCGTTCTGGCCAAGAGAGGCTCTCCGGTCGCCATCGGTCGGCTGGAGCGGTTCGTGGCCGACGAGGAGGCCCGCCAGGGTTCTTCAGAAACGTCCTCCAAGACTTCCTCCGGCGGCCGCAGGGTGGCCATCGTCGGCGCCGGTCCGGCCGGTCTCACGGCGGCCGGGGATCTGATCAAGCTGGGCTATCAGGTGACCATCTTCGAGGCCCTGCATGAACCCGGCGGGGTGCTCATGTACGGCATCCCCCAGTTCCGGCTGCCCAAGGAGATCGTTCGCCGGGAGGTGGAGTATATCGAGAGCCTGGGCGTCGAGCTGAAGACCAGTTTCGTGGTCGGTATGCTGCAGACGGTCGATGAGCTCATGGCCAACGGCTACGATGCGGTCTTTCTGGGAAACGGGGCCGGTCTGCCCTATTTCATGGGCATCCCGGGGGAGAACCTCAACGGGGTGTATTCCGCCAACGAATTCCTCACTCGTTCGAACCTCATGAAAGCCTATCGCTTCCCCGAAGTCGACACACCCATCAAGGTGGGCCGGCGGGTGGTCGTGGTGGGCGGCGGCAACGTGGCCATGGATTCCCTGAGAACGGCGCTGCGGCTGGGTGCCGATCAGGTGACTTGCGTGTATCGCCGCTCGCGCGCGGAGATGCCCGCCAGAGGAGAAGAGATCGAGAACGCCGAGGAAGAGGGCATCGAGTTACAGCTGCTGACCAATCCGGTCCGTATTCTGGGGAATGAACAGGGCTGGGTCAAGGGGATGGAATGCATTCGCATGGAGCTGGGAGAACCCGATGCTTCCGGGCGGAGGCGCCCGGTCCCGGTGGAGGGGTCCGAGTTCACCATCGATGTCGATCAGGTCATCGTGGCCATCGGTCAGGGTGCCAATCCCCTGGTGGCTTCCACCACCTCGGGACTGGAGACCAATAAATGGGGCTATATCGTGGCCGATCCCGAGACCGGCGCGACCAGCAAACCGGGTGTATACGCCGGGGGCGACATCGTCACCGGGGCGGCCACCGTGATTCTGGCCATGGGGGCCGGGCGAAAGGCGGCCCAGGCGATCGACGAATACCTCAAAGGTCTTGACCGGTCACAGGCCCGGGTCGATCCCGGTGACCGCATGACCGGTCAGGAAAATGCTTGACAAGAACGCTTTCATCGATATATTGAGGAAGTCTTTTTATGGACATCCCCGTACGTGGACTCACCGACGGTCTCCGGCAACACTCGCAGCAGGTGGCCGTTGACGAACTCGGCCTGCCGGAAGAGGAGAACTGCTTCGCCCGGCCGGTTCAGCTCGAGTATACGGTGGAGAAGGCCGGAGGGCAGGTCATCGTCAGGGGAACGGTCAGCACCTCGGTCGACATGACCTGCTGCCGGTGCCTGGAGCCCGTTCAGATCGGACTCTCCGAGCCCTTCACCCTGCTGGTCAGATTCGATGCCGATCGATTCTCCGGCGGGAACGTTTCCGGCGACGCGCCGGGGGACCAGGGGGGTGAGGAGGTGAAATACGTACCTCCGGATACCGATCGTATCGACATCACCGAGGAGCTGCGCCAGACTCTGCTGCTGGCCCTTCCGGTGAAGCCGCTCTGCGATGAGAACTGCCGGGGGCTCTGTCCCCATTGCGGCACCAATTTGAACACCGGCAGCTGCGATTGCCGCCCCCGAACGACCGATCCCCGCTGGGCGGGGCTTGAGAATGCACTGAAAACATCACAAGGAGAGAACCGTGGCCGTACCGAAAAGAAAAATCTCCAAATCCAGAAGAGATAAGAGGAGAACGCACTGGAAGCTGTCGACGCCTGCTATGACTGAGTGCCCCCATTGTCATCAGCCCGCCAGACCGCATCGAGCCTGTCCGCATTGCGGGTACTATAAGGGTCGGGAAGTCGTGTCTCCCAAGGAGAAATAGGGTTCGAGAAGCGAGCATGAAGATAGCCATCGATGCCATGGGCGGGGACGATGCCCCGCACCCTATTATTGAGGGTGTGGTCCAGGCGGCCAGTCTGGTTCGGGAAGACACCGAGATCCTTCTGGTGGGTCAGGAAGCGCTCATCCGAAAGGATCTGAAAAGCCGCTTCATTCCCACAGAATTGCCCATCTCCGTGGTGCACGCCCCGGAGGTGGTCTCCATGGACGAATCTCCCGCCATTGCCCTGCGCAAGAAGCGGGATTCGTCTATCATGGTGGCCATCGAGCTGGTCAAGCGCGGACTGGCCGATGCCATCGTCAGCGCCGGCAACACCGGCGCGGTAATGGCCGGATCGCTGCTGGAGCTGGGACGTCTCGAGGGCATCCATCGGCCGGCCATCGCTTCCTTCTTCCCGACCGAGAAAGAGACTGCCGTGGTCCTCGACGTGGGGGCCAATGCCGATTGTAAGCCTATTAATTTATATCAGTTCGGCGTCATGGGCGGGATCTACGCCAGTCGTATACTGGGCCGGACGAGGCCCAAAGTCGGATTGCTCAGCATCGGGGAGGAGAGTTCCAAGGGGAACGAGAACACCATCCTGGCCCATCAGATGCTGTCGGGCAGCTCTCTGAATTTCATCGGGAATATCGAGGGGCGGGATATTCTTCGGGGCAACGTGGACGTGGTCGTCTGCGAGGGCTTCGTAGGCAATGTCATCCTCAAACTGACCGAGAGCATCGACGGGCTGCTGACCAGTCAGCTGAAGCGGTATGTCATGTCCAACCTGAGATACCGTCTGGGAGCGCACCTGCTGATGCCGGCGCTGATGGCCTTCCGCCGCGATCTGGATTATGCCGAGTACGGGGGTGCCCCCCTGCTGGGCATCAACAGTGTCTGTATCATCTGCCATGGCGGCTCCTCGGCCAAGGCCATTCGCAAAGCCATCGACGTAGCTCAGAGGATGGTCAAGGCGGACGTGAATTCCGGGATCGTCGAACAGCTCCAGCAAAATGGGAAGATACCTGATGAAAAATCATCCTCAAGCTAAGATCATCGCCACCGGTTCAGCGGTGCCCGAACGGATCCTGAGCAACCAGGATTTCGAAAAGATAGTCGATACCACTGATGAGTGGATCGTCTCTCGCTCCGGTATCCGTGAGCGCCGCGTCACCGATGAGCACACGGCCACCTCCGACCTGGCCGCAGAGGCGTCCCGCAAAGCGCTGCAGGAAGCCGGGCTGTCGGCCGAAGACCTCGATATGATCATCATCGGTACGGCCACGCCGGACCATGTGTTCCCCTCGACGGCCTGTTTTCTTCAGGATCATCTGGGGGCTGTCAATGCCGCTCCCATGGATGTGGGGGCGGCCTGTTCGGGATTTCTCTATAGCCTGTCGGTGGGGCGGGCCATGATCGAGTCCGGACACTACCGTACCGTCCTCGTCAGCGGAGCCGAAACCCTCACCAAGATCACGGACTATCAGGATCGCGGCACCTGTGTGCTGTTCGGGGATGCGGCCGGTGTGGCCCTGCTGCAGGCCACCGATGAGGATCGGGGCATTCTGCAGACCTATCTGGGGGGCAACGGCAGTCTGTGGCATCTGCTCCATATGCCGGCCGGCGGATCCCGTCGTCCGGCTTCCCACGAGACGGTCAATCGGCGCGAGCATTATATCAGGATGAGCGGCAACGAGGTTTTCAAATACGCTGTCAAGGCCATGGGCGACTCCGCACTGCAGGTTCTCAAGCAGGCCGGCCTGACGGCTGATGATGTCGATCTGATGATTCCCCACCAGGCCAATATCCGCATCATCAAGGCCACCGCCAGGCGCATTCATCTGCCCATGGAACGGGTCTACGTCAATATCGACCGCTACGGTAATACCTCGGCCGCCTCCATTCCCCTGGCCATGGACGAGGCCAGACGGAAGGGTCTTCACAAGCCCGGGGACATCTGGCTGCTGGTGGCTTTCGGCGGCGGATTCACCTGGGGATCGGCCCTCATTCGGTGGTAGTCTTTTTCCGGAGAACGGCATGAAACTGGCCCTGGTCTTTCCCGGACAGGCCTCCCAGTTCGTCGGCATGGGACAGGAGCTCTCCCGGGCTTATCCCTCGGTCCGGGAGCTGTACCGGCGGACCGATGAGATCCTCGGTGCACCAATCTCACGATTATCCTTCGAGGGCCCCGATGAGGAGCTGGTCCGGACGGAGAACACCCAGCCGGCCATCTTCGCCCTCAGCGTGGCCCTGTGGCAGCTGCTCGATGAGAGGGGTGTCCGGCCAGTGGTGACGGCCGGGCACAGCCTGGGGGAGTATGCCGCGCTGGTGGCGGCCGGAGTCTTCTCCTATGAGCAGGCCCTCCCGGTGGTCCGGCTGCGGGGACGTCTGATGCAGGAGGCCGGCCGGCGCCGGCCGGGAACCATGGCCGCTATCCTGGGGATGAGCGGTGAGGATCTCGCCGAGGTCTGCCGTCAGGCATCGTCAGCGGGCCTGGTGCAGGTGGCCAACCTGAACTCACCCGGCCAGCTGGTCATCTCCGGAGAGATCCAGGGCGTGGAGCGGGCCATGGAGCTGGCCCGGGAGGCCGGGGCCAAACGCGTGGTCCGGCTTTCCGTCAGCGGAGCCTTTCATTCACCGCTGATGGAAGATGCCCGCCAGCCGCTGGCCGAGGCCCTCGGCAAGATGACCATGGAGACGCCCCGGGTCCCGGTGGTGGCCAACGTCACCGCCCGGCCCATCGAATCAGCCGACCAGATACCGGATCTGCTGGTCCGCCAGCTGATCAGTCCGGTGCGCTGGTCCGAGTCGGTGACGACGATGGCCGGAACGGGCGCCGATCACTTTGTCGAGATCGGCCCGGGAAAGGTGCTCCAGGGACTGATCCGCCGTATCCTTCCGGGGACCGGCGTCTCGGGGGTCAGCGATCCTGATTCTCTGAAGGCCTTTTTCGATCAGCATGCGGCGTAATACCTCACTTCGTTCCCTGCGAGGCGAACATGAGTTTGAAAGATCAGGCAGCCATCGTCACCGGAGCCGGCCGGGGAATCGGCCGGGCAATCGCCCTGCAGCTGGCCGGGCAGGGAGCCCGGGTGGCCTGCTGGGATGTAGACCGGGACCTGGCTGAAGAGACAGCCACCCTGGTGTCCGGGAAGGGTTCGGAGGGTCTGGCCGGAGTGGTCGATGTGACCGATCAGGGGGCGGTTCTGGCCGCTGCCGAAGCAGCACTGGAAGCCTTCTCCAGGATCGATATCCTGGTGAATAACGCCGGCATCACCCGCGACAATCTGCTGATCCGGATGACGCCGGAACAGTGGGATCAGGTTCTCGATGTCAACCTGAAAGGCGCCTTTCATTGTATCCGGGCGGTGGCTCGGAGCATGATGAAACAGCGCAGTGGCCGGATCGTCAATGTCGCCTCGGTGGTGGGTATCCGGGGCAATGCCGGACAGGCCAATTACTGTGCCTCCAAGGCCGGTCTGATCGGCCTGACCAAGTCGGTGGCCAGGGAGTTCGCCGCCCGCGGCATCACCGTCAATGCCGTGGCCCCCGGAGCCATCGCCACGAAGATGACCAGAGAGTTGAGTGAAAAAAACAGAGAAGCTTTCTTACAGGCGATCCCCATGGCCCGCTTCGGGCAGCCGGAGGACGTGGCCAGGGTGATCTCTTTTCTGGTATCGGAGGACGCCGGATATATCACCGGTCAAGTCATCAACGTGGATGGCGGCATGCTCATGTCGTGAGCGGCCGCCAGTCTACACTCTCAGGAGGAGGATGGAATGTCCGTCGAATCGAAGGTGAAGGAGATCATCGTCGAACAATTGGGCGTGGATGCCGGCCAGGTGACACCGGAGGCATCTTTCGTGGATGATCTGGGCGCCGATTCCCTGGATACGGTGGAATTGGTGATGGCCCTGGAGGAAAAATTCGAGCTGGAGATACCCGACGAGGATGCGGAAAAGATCACCACCGTCGGGGAGGCCATCGACTACCTCAAGAAGAACGCCAAAGAAGCATGACCGGTCTTTTCTCCGATCGGTCCGCAGGAGCTTCTGCTTCTGCGGCCGGGAGAGCTTATCCAAGCACGTTTTCCCGAAGGTGCGAGATCCATGGAAAATAGAGTCGTAGTCACCGGTATGGGGATTCTCAGTCCCGTCGGTCTGAGCGTCGATGACTACTGGCAGGCCTTGCAGAAGGGCGCCAATGGCATCGGGACGGTGACCAGCTTCGACGCCTCCCAGCTGAGCTCTCAGATCGCCGGGGAAGTGAAGGATTTCGATCCGTCAGAATTCTTCAATCCAAAGGAGATCCGGCGCAACGACCGCTTCGTTCAATTTGCCGTGGCCACTGCCGCCGAGGCCATCGAGGATGCCGGTTTGGATCCCCAGACAGTCGATCCCTGGCGCGTGGGCGTCATCGTCAGCTCCGGCATCGGCGGCATCTCCACCCTGGAAAAGCAGCATTCCATCATGCTGGAGAAAGGACCCGGGCGGGTCAGCCCGTTCTTCATCCCGATGATGATCTCCGATATGGCTCCGGGAGCGATCTCCATTCGATTCGGCTTCAAAGGACCCAATTACACCACCGTCTCGGCCTGCGCCTCGGCCGGCCACGCCCTGGGGAACGCGTTTCGCATCCTGCAGCGCGGCGATGCCGATGTGATGATCGCCGGCGGAGCCGAATCCACCATCACCCCCCTGGCCATGGCCGGCTTCTGTTCCATGCAGGCCCTGTCCACCCGGAACGATGAACCGCACCGGGCCAGCCGGCCGTTCGATGCCCAGCGGGACGGATTCATCATAGGTGAAGGGGCCGGCATCCTGGTCCTGGAGTTGCTCCAGCATGCCGCCGATCGGGGCGCCACCATCTACGGAGAGATCGTCGGCTGCGGTTACACCGCCGATGCTCATCACATTACCGCTCCGGCACCCGGCGGCGTGGGCGCCGTCAAGGCCATGGAGCTGGCCATCGCGGATGCCGGACTGCAGCCCGGCGATGTCGATTACGTCAATGCCCACGGGACCTCGACCCCGCTGAACGACAAATACGAAGCGGCTGCCATTCATACGGTCTTCGGCGAACGGGCCCGACGGGTTCCGGTGAGCTCGACCAAATCGATGATCGGCCATCTTCTGGGCGCGGCCGCCGGCGCGGAGCTGATCGCCACGGTTCTCTCGGTGCGTGACGATATCATCCATCCGACGATCAATTATCAGCACCCGGATCCCGACTGCGATCTGGATGTGGTGCCCGGCGAATCCCGTCAGCAGCCCGTGAATGTGGCCATCAGCAACAGCTTCGGTTTCGGAGGTCACAACGTCTGTCTGGTGGTGAAGAAGTTTGAGGGCTGACCGTGACCAACGGAATGAAGGCGTTCCGCAAGCGGTTCCCGGGCCCACCGATATCGCCCGGCTGGAATCGGCCCTGGGGTACACCTTCGATGACCGGCAATGGCTGCTCAAAGCCCTGACACACCCTTCCTGTCCCCATCCGCCTGCCGGCGAATCCAATCAGCGGCTTGAATTTTTGGGCGATGCCACCCTGGGCTTTGTCGTCGCCGCCGAGCTCTATCGCCGTTTTCCCGAAGAGCCGGAAGGGCGGTTGACCGAGTTTCGCGCCACCCTGGTGTGTCAGGCGGCCCTGGCCCGGCAGGCCCGGCGGATCCATCTGGAGGAGTATCTGCTGATGGATCGGGGGCAGGCTCTTCAGGGAGGCACGGAAAATCCCTCCATCCTGGCCGATGCTTACGAGGCTATCATCGGAGCCGTTTATCAGGACGGGGGCATTCGGGCCGCCCGTCAGGTGATCGTCAGGCAGCTGCTGCGCAGCTGGCGCCCCCGGGAGGCCCCGGTCATTGCCCGCAACGAGAAAAGCCTGCTGCTGGAGCAGGCTCAGGCTCAAGGACTGCAGCCCCGCTATCGGCTGGTCTTCCAGGGCGGACCGGAGCACAGAAAAGTCTTTGCCGTGCGTGTTCTTCTGGGCCGCAGAGTGGCCGGTCAGGGATGGGGGTTCCGCAAACGTGACGCCGAGCGGATGGCGGCCAGGGAAGCGTTGATATCCATGGGTCTGTTGAAGGAAGATGCTTCCGTAGAGGGGGAGGATGCAGATGGAGTATTTTCTCACCGAAGAACAGAAGATGATTCAATCCTTGGCTCATGAGATCGCCGAGGAACAGATCAAACCGGTGGCGGCCAAGCATGATGAGACCGGCGAGTTTCCCTGGGACATCATGAAGATCCTGGCCGAGGCCGGTTTTTTCGGACTTTATATCCCCGAGGAATACGGCGGAGCCGGCTGCGGCATCCTGGAGCTGGTTCTGGTGACCGAGCAGCTCAGCCGGGCCTGCGGCGGCATCGCCGTCTGCTATGCCGGCAGCGCCCTGGGCACCTTCCCCATTCTCCTCTACGGCAGCGAAGAGCAGAAGAAAAAGTATCTCCCCCAGCTGGCCAGCGGAAAGAAGATCGCCGCCTTCGGCCTGACCGAGGCCAATGCCGGCAGCGATGCCGGCGCCATCGAGACCACGGCCATTCCGGACGGGGATGAATACGTGCTCAACGGCACCAAGCAATGGATCACCAACGGGGGAGAGGCCGACATCTACACCACCGTGGCCATGACCGACCGGTCCAGAGGCGCCCGGGGAGCGTCGGCGATCATCATAGAGAAAGGCATGAAGGGCTTCGATTTCGGGAAAAAAGAGGACAAGATGGGCATTCGTGCCTCGGCCACCCGGGAGCTGGTTTTCCAGGATTGCCGGGTGCCCAGGGAAAACCTCCTGGGGCGTGAGGGGCTGGGTTTTGCAGTGGCCATGAAGACCCTCGACCAGGCCCGCCCCGGTGTCGGGGCCCAGGCTCTGGGGATTGCCCAGGGAGCTCTCGATGAGGCCGTCCGGTACGCCCATGAACGGGTCCAGTTCGACAAGCCCATCTCCTCCTTCCAGGGCATTCAACACATGCTGGCCGACATGGCCACTCAGATTGAGGCCGCCCGGGCGCTGATCTACGCCGTCTCCAGGATGATCGACGCCGGGGTGAAGCAATTTTCCAAGGAATCGGCCATGTCCAAGCTGCTGGCCTCCGATGTGGCCATGAAAGTGACCATCGACGCCGTTCAGATCTTCGGCGGTTACGGGTACATGAAGGATTATCCCGTGGAGAAGATGATGCGGGATGCCAAGATCACCCAGATCTACGAGGGTACCAATCAGATCCAGAGGAATGTGATCGCGGGCAATCTGATCAAAGAACTGGCCCGTGGCCGCTGACGGCCGGGATCGCCCTAGCAGCGATCCGATCGGCCCGCCTGCCGGCGATAATCGGGGCAGGTCCGGTCCAACGGCGGCGACAGCGAGATGGGTGAGATGAAACCAATGAGAGCGGGGTCTCAAGGGGTCCGGGCCCACGACGGTCATCGATGGCGATTCGTGGATACCGGTCCCGGGGACCCCTTTTTCAATATGGCCCTCGATGAGGCTATCGCCCGGACCGTGGCCTGCGGGCAGGCTCCGCCCACGATCAGGGTCTACAGCTGGAGGCCGGCGGCCGTTTCCATCGGATATGCCCAGCGCGCTCAGCAGGTCATCGACCTGAAGAAGTGCGCCCGGCATGGCGTGCCGGTGGTGCGCCGTCTGACCGGCGGGCGGGCCGTTTTGCACCAGCGGGAGGTGACTTACAGCGTCATCGCCGGGCGTCGGCAGTGGGGTTCCGCGGATTCCGTGACCGGTATCTATAAGCGCATCGGCCTGGCACTGGTAGCTGGGCTGCAGACATTGGGCATCGATGCCGAGCTGAGCCGGCCGCGTCAGGACCGGACGCGGCCCCCGCGCCGTTCGGGCGATGCGCACCCCTGTTTTTCCAGTGCCGGACGGTACGAGGTGATGGTGGGGGAGCGGAAACTGATCGGCAGCGCGCAGCGGTGGCTGGAGGATGCGGTCCTGCAGCACGGATCCGTTCTGCTGGGCGCGGAACATTCCCGGCTGGCCGAGCTGTTGCCCGATCAACGGGAGACGGCCGGACCCCGGGCGGTCCGGCGGCTGGCCGCGAAGACCGTCTCACTCACCACCCTGCTGTCCCGGCCGGTCTCCTATGAGGAAGTCGCCGGAGCCCTGAGGGTCGGGTTCGGAGAGGTTCTGGGGATCGAGCTGAAGAGCGGATCCCTCTCCCTCAGGGAACAGACGCTGGCTCGATCGCTGGTCCGGGATCGCTACGGGCGGCTGGACTGGACGCTGCGGTCCTGAGAGCGCACTTTCGTCTTGACTTTTCCCTCCCTCCGGGCAATATTAAAAGGCCCGGCCTCGCCGTCGTGAAGCTGGGCTTGTGTCTGTCGGGCACGGTAAAAGCATTCCCTCACAGCGCCACCACAAAGAGAAAAGGGGATTCATGAGACGACGACCCTGTCGTGTGCCGAGCCGAACCTGTGCGGTCGCTCTGCTGCTCATCACCATCCTGTCGGCCTGCGGCACAAAGGAAGACCGCAAGACCTCCCCGGGAACCGGCGATGACCGTTACGGCGGCACGCTGGTGGTGGGCATTATCGGCGATGTGGATGCCCTGAATCCGCTGGTTTCCAGCACCCGGGGGGCCTCGGACATCGAGGGCATGATCTTCCTGACCCTGACCGATATCAATAAGGACCTGGACACCTACAGCCCGGCCCTGGCCAAATCCTGGGAGTTCTCCGAGGACCATCTGCAGTTGACCTTCCACCTGCGTGATGACGTCTACTGGACCGATGGCGTCAAGACCACCGCGCATGACGTCAAATTCTCCTATCAGAAACAGATCGATCCGGTCATCGCCTGGAGCGCCATCCGCTGGAAACAGTTTATCGAGGACGTGGAGGTGATCGACGACACCACCGTCACCTTCATATTTAAAGAGGTCTATCCCTACCAGCTGATGGATGCCGGCGTGGGAGCGATCATGCCCAGGCATCTGCTGGGGGATGTCCCCAGCGAGCAATGGCGCAGTTTGGAATTCAACCGCATGCCGGTCGGCAACGGACCCTTCAAGCTGAAGCGCTGGATCAGCCAGCAGACCATCGAGCTGGTCCCCAACGAGGATTATTTCGCCGGCCGGCCCTACCTGGACCGCATCGTCTTTCGTGTTATTCCCGACCAGACCAGCCTTCTGGCCCAGCTGAAAAGCGGCGATGTCGACCTGATGGAATCCATTCCGCCCAAGGACGTGGCCAAGATGGAGGAGGACTTTGCCAGCGGCCGTTCACCGGTGCGTATCGTCAAGTATCCCAGCCGGGCCTATGGATATATCGGCTGGAACATGGCCCTGGATCTGTTCGCCAGCAGAACCGTCCGCCAGGCCCTGACCATGGCTATCGACCGGGAAAACCTCATCGAGGCCGTCTATTTCGGGCTGGCCGAGCCCTGCCACAGCCCCATCTCACCCATTCTATGGGCTTACAATCCCGATATGCCCCGTTTTTCCTTCGATCCCCAGCGGGCCCGGGAGATGCTGGCCGCCGAGGGCTGGATCGATCACGACGGCGACGGATGGCTGGACAAGGATGGACGCAAATTCGAGTTCACCCTGAAGACCAACCAGGGCAACCGTATCCGGGAAGCCATCACCGTCATCGTTCAGGACCAGCTGGCCAAACTGGGCATCAAGGTCAGTCCCCGGCTGGTGGAATGGACCGTCTTCTCCGATCAGACCAACCGCAAGGATTTCGAGGCCATCGTGGCCGGCTGGAGCGTGGGGCTGAAAGTGGACCTGACCACCATGTGGCATTCGGAATCGATCAACGACAAGTTCAATTACGTCTCCTATTCCAATCCCCGGGTGGACGAGCTGATTGAGCAGGCCAAGCGGGAGATGGACCGCTCCCGGGCCAAGCTGCTGTGGGATCAGGCCCAGCGTCTCATCGTCGAGGACCAGCCGTACACCTTTCTCTATATTCCCGAGCAGGTCAACGGCATCCACCGACGGTTCCGCGACGTGAAGATGGATACCCGGGGAACCTATCTCTATCCGGAGACCTGGTGGGTGCCGGCCGATGAGCGAAAGTACTGATGGGCTGCCGGTCTCCTCATCATCCCGACCCCCGGTCCTTCGAACATTCCATGTTCTTTGAAATATCGGTTCTGGCGGGATGCCTTATGATCCTCCTGATGCTCGGCTGCGGGGGCGGTGGCGAGGACTCCGGATCATCCGGAGATCCATCGGTCGCCGGCTATGGGGGCACGTTGATCATCGGACAGATCAGCGAACCGGACGCCCTCAACGACTTCGTCTCGACCGATGCCAATGCCACCGCGATCATGGAGAACCTCCTCTATCTGCCCCTGACCCGATATGACCGGGACCTCGAGATCGTCCCCTGTCTGGCGTCATCATGGGAATTTTCATCCGATCGTCGCCAGCTGACCTTCCATCTGCGCCGGGACGTCCGCTGGTCCGACGGCGTGCCCACCACGGCCCACGATGTGGCCTACTGCTACCGGATGTGGACCGATCCTGAGCTGGGCTGGGCCAACCGTTCCATGCTCGACCTGGTCGATACGGTCAGGGTGGTGGACGATTTCACCATCACCTTTTACTTCCAGACGGCGTATGCCGATCAGCTCTCGGACCTTCAGCAGATCATCCAGCCCCGGCACCTCCTGGAGAAGACACCGGCGCTGCAGATGAGGTCCAGTCTTTTCAATCGCCAACCCGTCGGCAACGGCCCCTTCGTGCTCACCAGATGGGTCAGCAACCAGGTTCTGGAGTTCCGGGCGAACGAGGATTATTACGCCGGACGTCCTTATCTGGACCGGATCATCTTCCGCATCATCCCCGATCAAACGGCTCTGCTGACCAATCTGGAGATCGGGGAGATCGATATGATGGAAGCCGTTCCGCCCAAGGATTACGATCGTATCTCGAAAAACAACCGTCTGCGGGTATGGAGCTATCCTTATCGCGGCTACGTCTATCTAGGGTGGAATCTTCGTAACCCTCTTTTTGCAAGCCGAAGGGTTCGCCAGGCGCTGACCATGGCCATCGACCGTCAGGAGATCGTCGATGGGCTGTGGTACGGCATGGGACAGGTCTGTGTGGGTCCGGTGGCGCCGCACATCCGCTGGGCCTATCATACCGGGATCAAGCCCTATCCGTACGAACCCGGAAGAGCCCGGGAGATTCTGGCCGAGGAGGGCTGGATCGACCGCGACGGGGACGGATGGCTGGACCAGGATGGCCGGCGGTTTCAGTTCGAGCTGAAGACCAATCTGGGCAATCAGATCCGCGAGGATATCGCCGTCCTGGTGCAGCGGGATCTGGCCGCCGTCGGGATCAAGGTTTTTCCCCGTGTCATCGAATGGACCGTGTTCATCGATCAGACCGAGAGCAAGGACTTTGACGCCTTCATTCTCGCCTGGCAGACGGGATTTACCATCAATCCGACGGATATCTTCCATACCAGAGCCATCGACGGGAAATACAACATGGGCTCGTATTCCAATTCCGAGGCCGACCGGCTGATGGACGAGGGCCGGCGGTGTCTCGATCGTCAGCAGGCCGGCGAAATCTGGCGCCGGTTTCAGGAGATCATCCACCAGGACCAGCCGTACACGTTTCTCTATGTTCCCCCGCGAATCAACGCCATCGACGGACGGTTCCGCGATGTGCGGATGGATATCCGGGGCGCCCTGATCGATATCGAGGACTGGTGGGTTCCGGAGGATGAGCGAAAGTATTGAGCGGGACGGAGCCGTTCAGCCTGCAAGGTACATTTTCCGATAAGAAGCCGAGACCATGTGGACCTATATCATCAAACGTATTCTCATCTCCATTCCCCTGATCATCGGCCTGGCCACGGTGACCTTTTTCATCATCCACCTGGCCCCCGGCGATCCGATGGCCCTGTATCGCAATCCCGATATCAGCCCCGAGGTGATGGAGCTGATGCGCCGCAACCTGGGCCTGGATCAGCCGCTGCACATCCAGTATATCAAATGGCTGTCCAGCATGGCCCGGGGCAATTTCGGGATCTCCTTCACCGCCCACCGGCCGGTGCTCGATATCCTCAAAGAGGCCATCCCGAACACATTACAGCTGACCTTTCTGGCCCTGCTGCTGGATCTCATCGTGGGCGTGGTCATCGGGGTCATCTCAGCCATCAAGCAGTACACCGCCGTCGACCACTCCATCACCGTCACCGCTCTGTTCATCTACTCGATGCCCAGTTTCTGGCTGGGCCTGATGCTGATTCTTCTTTTTTCCCTGGTCCTGGGCTGGCTGCCGGCCTCGCAGATGCAGTCGATCAACGCCGACCTGTTCGGCTTCTGGCATCAACTATGGGACCGCATCACCCATCTGATCATGCCCGTTTTCGTCCTGGGCATCGCCACGGCGGCCGGCACGGCCCGGTTCATGAGGGGCAGCCTGCTGGAGGTCATTCGTCAGGACTACATCCGCACCGCGCGGGCCAAAGGGCTCAGCGAGCGGGTGGTCGTGTTCAAGCATGGTCTGCGCAACGCACTGATCCCCATCGTCACCCTGACCGGATTGTATCTGCCCTTTCTGCTGGGCGGTTCGGTGATCACCGAGACCATCTTCGCCTGGCCGGGCATGGGCCGGGTGGCCGTGGGGGCCATCTTCGCCCGGGACTATCCGGTGGTGCTGGCCGTCAATCTGATCGCCGCGGTGATGGTGGTGATGGGCAACCTGCTGGCCGACATCACCTATTCGCTGCTGGATCCACGCATCCGCCTGGACTGATCACCGGACCGGAGGAAACATTATGCCGGAAGGCATCATACCGGGAAAGAGACCGCCTACTCAGGACCGACGGAGAAACGCCCTGTGGATGTCCGTCTTCCTGCCCGGATCGGGACTTACCTTGCTCGGTGAACGGCGTCTGGGCCGGTGGCTGATGATCGCCTTTGTGCTCTTTACCACCTTCACCATCGGCCGCTGGCCGTCCGTCTCCAGCGGACTGATCCGGGGTTCACTGGACGAGCGGGTGGCTGCCGTCTTTCTGCTGGCCGTCATCGCGGGGATATGGTCCTTCTCGTTATACAGGGTCCTCCGCCGGGGACGCGGTCTGGAGGACAAGGGCCATAGCCACTGGGAGATCACCAAGACCCAGTTTCGCAAGAACCGGCCGGCCGTGGTGGGTCTGGTGGTGGTCCTGTTTCTCTACGTGGTGGCTTTTCTGAGTCCTTTTCTGGCCCCCTTCGATCCCAATGCCCAGGAGGATATCGTCCGTTCCCGGTATCTGCCGCCCCTGTCGGGGCTGTTTCAGCAGGTCATCGTGCTGCAGAACGGACAGCGGCTGGCGGCCGAAGACGTTGACCGACAGGGCGATGAGATCTCCTACCGGCCCGCGATCCGAGAGCAAGATCAGGCTCCTGCTGTGGACCTTCTGACCATCGATGCCGGGGAAGTCCGCGCCGTCGATCGGCGCTTGCGGCCCGGATGGTGGCGGGCGGATGTACACTGGCTGGGCACCGATAAGTTCGGCCGCGACATCCTCAGCCGGATCATCTACGGTTCGAGAATCTCGCTGAGCATCGGATTCGTGGCCGTGGGCATCGCCATCACCTTCGGCACCTTCGTGGGGGCGATCTCCGGCTATTACGGCGGCCAGGTGGATAATATCATCATGCGCCTGGTGGATATGATCCTGGCCTTCCCGCGCATCTTTCTGGTCCTGACCCTGATCGCCCTGTTCAGCCCCAAGATCTGGCTGATCATCGCCGTGCTGGGAGCCACCGGGTGGATGGGTACGGCCCGCCTGGTACGGGGGCAGATTCTGTCCCTCAAGGAGCAGGAATTCGTTCAGGCGGCCCATGCCCTGGGACTCAAGACGCGGCGGGTGATTTTCCGGCATATCCTTCCCAACACCATGGCGCCCATCATCGTCACCGCCACCCTGCGGGTGGGCTCGACCATTCTGGTAGCAGCGGCTCTCAGCTTCCTGGGGCTGGGTGTGCAGCCGCCCACCGCCAGCTGGGGAAACATCATCAACCAGGGCAGGGATAATCTTCTGGGGGCCTGGTGGATCGCCACCTTTCCCGGGCTGGCTATCGTCTTCACCGTGGTGGCCTATAATCTGTTCGGCGACGGCTTGCGCGATGCGCTGGATCCCCGGCTGAGAGATTGAGAGATCGACGACAGGGAGACAGAGATATGGTACGGCTGCTGGAGGTCAAAGATCTGCGAACCTATTTCTACCTCGATGAGGGCGTGGCCAAGGCCGTCGACGGGATCAGCTTCGAGGTCGACAAGGGAGAAACGCTTGGATTGGTGGGTGAGTCGGGATGCGGCAAGAGCGTTTCGGCACTGTCCATCATGCGCCTGATCCCCGACCCGCCCGGCCGTATCGCCGGTGGAGAGATCCTCCTGAACGGGAAAAATGTCCTCGCCCTCAGCGATGAAAAGATGCGCGACATCAGGGGCAATGAGGTCTCGATGATCTTCCAGGAGCCGATGACATCGCTCAACCCGGTCTTCACCTGCGGCAGCCAGATCGAGGAAGCCATCATCCTTCATCAAAAGGTCAACAAGAAGGAGGCTCGCCGGAAAGCCGTGGAGATGCTCCGGCTGGTGGGCATCCCGGCCCCCGAACAGCGGGTCGAGGAATATCCCCATCAGCTCAGCGGAGGCATGCGTCAGCGGGTCATGATCGCCATGGCCCTGTCCTGTCATCCCTCCCTGCTGCTGGCCGATGAGCCCACCACCGCCCTGGATGTGACCATACAGGCCCAGATCCTCGAGCTTCTGGCGCGGCTTCAGGAAGAGTTTAACATGGCGGTGATCATGATCACTCACGATCTTGGAGTGATCGCCGAGGTGGCCGACCGGGTGGCGGTAATGTATGCTGGAAAAATTGTTGAATATGCTCCTGTCAAGGAGATCTTCGGCATCCCGCTGCATCCCTACACCCAGGGGCTGTTGAAATCGATACCCAAGCTGACCGAGTCCAAAGAGCGCCTGGCGGTCATCTCCGGGGTGGTGCCCAATCCCCTCGAGTTCCCCCAGGGATGCAAGTTCCATCCCCGCTGCGCCCTGGCCATCGACGCCTGCCGGGATCCGGAACCCGAGCTCCGCCAGCTGAGCCCGGGTCACTGGGTGCGCTGCATACGAGCCCAAAGGAACGGGAGTTTTTCATGATCTCCTCGCCGCGGTCCGATGTCCTGTTGAATGTTCGGGGATTGAAGAAATATTTCCCCATCCGCAAGGGCCTGTTCTCCCGGGTGGTCGGTCACGTCAAGGCGGTGGACGGCGTCGATCTGTTCATCAACCGGGGGGAGACTCTCGGGTTGGTGGGGGAGAGCGGCTGCGGCAAGACCACCGTCGGACGGGTCATTCTTCGGCTGCTGGAGGCCACCGCCGGAAGTGTCCATTTCGAGAACCGGGACGTCCTGGCCCTGAGCCGTCAGGAGCTGCGGGCCCTGCGTCAGCAGATGCAGATCATCTTCCAGGATCCCTACGGCTCGCTCAACCCTCGAATGACGGTGGGAGGAATGCTCAGTGAAGCCATCAGGATCCACAAGCTGGCCTCCGGGAGCGGTGTCAAGAAGCGGGTCGGCGAGCTGCTCGATCTGGTCGGCCTTTCGCCGCAGCACGCCCGCCGCTATCCGCATGAGTTCAGCGGCGGACAGCGTCAGCGCATCGGCGTGGCCCGGGCCCTGGCGGTGGATCCTAAATTCATCATCGCCGACGAACCGGTCTCGGCCCTGGATGTCTCCATTCAGGCGCAGATCATTAATCTGATGCAGGACCTGCAGACCCGGCTGCACCTCACCTATCTGTTCATCGCCCATGATCTCAGCGTGGTCAAGCACATCAGCGACCGGGTGGCCGTCATGTACCTTGGTCGGATCGTCGAGCTGGCCCCCAAGAAGGAGCTCTATGAATGGCCCAAGCATCCTTATACCAGAGCTCTGATGTCGGCCGTACCCATCGCCGATCCGGGAGCCAAGGGTCAGCGCATCATTCTGCCGGGAGACGTGCCCAGTCCAGCCGATCCGCCCTCCGGATGTCCTTTTCACCCCCGGTGCGTCGAGCGGCTGGACGATTGTCACCAGCGCACGCCCCGGCTGTGCGATTTGGGCGACGGGCATTTTGTCAGTTGCTTGCTGTATCCTCATGAAAATAAAAGACCTTCAGAAACGCCGGGAGATTCCTGCAAAGCGGAATAAGATGCGTAAAAAAAGGGTTGACAAGATATCTCTTCGGTGGTATATTGGTCTTTTAGATGATAGTGGAAAACTATATATGTGAATGTGTTAGGCAAAATAATCATTCACAATGCCCCTCAGATTGCACCTGTTCACAGTGATGAGTGACCAACAACGAAGGAGGTGTCGAGCGAATTGTAAGCGTTGATGGAGATGTGTACCCTTGACGGCGGAATGAACCTGCCGTCGACGAGATGCCGAAGGACGGTTCGTCATGTTGACTCGCATCCGTCCCGCGACTCGAGGAAAGGAGTGGGAGGCATGTTGAGACGTACCAGTGTGAAGCTTATCTTCCTGGTGGTGGTCCTGTCGCTGATTGCCCTGCAGGCGGTCTGGGCCGGGACGACCGGAAAGATCACCGGCCGGGTGTATGATAAGAGCACCGGCGTACCCCTGCCCGGGGTGAATGTGATCATTATGGGCACCAGCATGGGAGCGGCCACCAATCTGGACGGCGATTATTTTGTCATCAACGTCCCGGTGGGCACCTATACTATGACTGCTTCCATGATGGGATACAGCCCTCTGGAAGTGCAGAACGTTCAGGTCTCCGCTGACCTGACCACGACCATCGATTTCCCTCTCGGGGAGACCCAGCTGGATATCGTCCGTGAGGTGGTCGTGGTGGCCGAGCGCCCCATCGTGGAGCGCGATGTCACCTCCAGCTCGAAGCGGCTCGACGGAGCCACCATCGAGCGTATGCCGGTGACCACCTTCACCGATGTGGTCGCCAATCAGGCCGGGGCTGTGGAGACCGGCGGCGGTTACTCCGGAGGTCTGCATATCCGCGGCGGCCGTGATAACGAGGTGGTCTACGTGGTCGACGGCGTGATCGCCAACGATCCGGTGTATATGCAGCGCGGCGTGAACATCGAGACCAATGCCATCGCCGAGATGTCCGTGATCAGCGGCGGCTTCAACGCCGAATACGGCGAGGCCATGTCGGGCATCGTCAACATCATCACCAAAGAGGGAACCCCCCATTACGGCGGCAGCGTGGAATACACCACCGACCTGCCGCTGGACGGGACCCGTTATGATTACGGCACCAATAAGGTGGAGATGAGCCTGGGCGGCCCGGTGCCCCTGGTGAATAATATGAACTTCTTCGTGTCCAGCGCCGTCGATGACCGGGAAGACCGCGATCCGGGGATCATTGCCAAACCCTATAATGACCTGTTTCGAAACAGCGGAACCGCCAAGCTGACCTTCAAACCGGCCACCACCCTGAAGATGACCCTGGGCGGTAACTGGGCCGAGACGAAATGGCACAGCTACAGCCACAGCCGCTCCAAGGGAAACTGGATGCAGGAGGTGCCCCTGAGCGAGGACGGCAACCTGCAGGTCAACCTGGCCACCACTCACACCATCAGCCAGTCCACCTTCTGGAACCTCAACCTGAGCTACTTCAATACCTGGCGGACGCTCAAGGGCCAGGACGGCAGGAGCTACCAGGACTGGCGGGCCGTCGGAGGCGGCTTGCCCTGGATGGATTACGCCCGGCAGCACGTCAACGATGCCGGAACAGCCTACGAGTCCTGGTACGACACCGAGACCCAGGAGTGGAGCATGCGCTGGGACCCGGAGCTGGGCGATTCGGTGCAGGTCACCCCTGATTGGGCCTGGAAATACTATTACACCCAGGTGGCCAACGATGAAGCCGGATATGCTCATATCGACAGCGCCACCGGCGAGCTGGTCTGGGATTACCTGGTCTGGGAGCAGGAAGCGATGAACAACCGCTGGTACGATACCGGCAGCTGGGAGATCCAGGGCGATCAGCTGGTCTATGTCCCCTTCGATCTGGAAGGGTATCTCGACGAGGTGGCCAACTCGGAAAACCACAAGAGCGACAAATATAACGGGGACATCCACAATTTCTACGGCCATGACTGGGATGATTTCTATCATTTCCGCTATGATTTCGTGCCCTGGTACCATGACCGTCAGACCACCTTCTACACCGCCGATTTCTCCGTCACCAGCCAGGTGAACAAGAGCAATCAGATCAAGGCCGGCGGCTATTACCGTTTCGGCGAGCTGGAGCTGACCGACATCCAGTTTCTCAACCGGAATCCCTATTCCGATAGCTACACCAAAGAGCCGGTATACGCCGCCGCTTACATGCAGGATAAATTCGAGTATGAGGATCTGACCGTCAATGCCGGCGTGCGGTTCGACTACTTCGATCCCAAATCGGATCATTACATCAGCCTGGAGGATCTCAGCCAGGGGGTGGCACAGGTCGATCCCAAGTACAAGTTCAGCCCCCGGCTGGGCATCTCTTTTGCGGTCACCGACCGCTCGGTGATGTACGCCTCCTATGGGCACTTCTTCCAGCCGGTCGAGCTGGGCGAGCTGTACCAGTCGCTGAACGTCGATTTCTCCACCGGCCGGCCCCTGATCGGCAATCCCGACCTGCCGCCGCAGAAGACGGTGGCTTACGAGATCGGACTGAAGTACGCCTTTTCGCAGGACATCGCCGGGGAGGTCACAGCCTATTTCAAGGACGTCACCGATCTGCTGGCTTCCCGCAAGCAGACCTCCCTGTTCCAGGACAACCCGGTGACCTACGACATGTTCATCATCGAGGATTTCGCCGTCATCAAGGGCATCGACATCTCGCTTTCCAAGCGGGCTTCCGAGTTTCTCTCCGGGACCCTGACCTATTCCTATCTCAATGCCCAGGGCACCGGCTCCTCCCCCCGGGAGGGTTACTATATCTACTCCAGCTCGACCACACCGATCCCCAAGAGGGAATACCCCCTGGAATTCGATGTCACCCACTCCCTGAAGGTCAATGCGAATCTCTATCTGCCTCTGGAGTTCGGACCCGAGCTGGTCTTCTTCCGGCCGTTTGCGGATCTGAACCTCAACGTGCAGTACAACTTTGCCTCCGGACCTCCCTACACGCCGGAGGACAGCCGGGGGAATCCTTCCCCGGACGTGGGCTCGCGGCGAATGCCTTCGACCCAGACAACCGATCTGCGGATCGACAAGATGTTCAACATCGGCGACATGTTCGCCTGGGGCATGTTCCTGGATGTGCGCAACCTCTTCGACATAGAGAACGTGGTGGACGTCTACCGCAACACCGGCGAGCCGGATGATAACGGCAACCCGCCGGATATTGAGGGATATGCCACCGAGGAGGCCTGGCGGGAGGCTTACGAGAACTGGCAGGTGCGCTACAAGGATCCGTTCAATTACAGCAACCCGCGGCTGATCCGGATGGGCGCCATGGTGCAGTTCTGATCATTGTCAACGGTCTCAGATCTTGCCATAGAAAGAAGAGCATTCCTCACGGGAGGCGAACATGAAAAATTGGAGAACTCAGGGAGGTTATACCGGCGGATGGCGCCTGGGCATGGCCATCATCGCGGTGGTCCTGCTCTGGGCGGTGATCGCCCAGGGGGCCATGCTGCCCAGGGAGCGAACCAGCTCCTGGACGGTCCCGCAGGGTCCGGTGACGATGTCCAAGGCGACCCAGGAATTCGGTCCTGAATCGGCCCGGGTGACCTGGATCGGGGTGGGCAGCCTGCGCAAATTCACCATCACTAATGCCGGACTGCTGGGCCTTTACGAGCAGCCCAACGACTGGGCCGGATACGACGGCACTTGGCCGACCAACACCACCAACTGGAATGGATACTGCGCCGAGTTTCCAGCCGGATCGAATCAGTTCTATAACTTCTCCAACGGCGCCTGGATCGGGGCTATGTATCCGTATGTGCTGGGCACCGACACCACCTGGGTGCCCCGGGTGGCCACCGGAGCCTACACCCCGGATATGGCACCGATGAGCAAGCTCTACGCCAGCGACCAGCTGTTGCCGCCGGAGAGCGATTATGCCGGCGCCAATATGTTTGCCGCCTCCGGCACCGATCCGCTGCCTTACCAGCAGAGTTGGACCTACGCCGACTCCGCGGCCATCAATCCCCGGCGTCGAGCCGCCTTCGGGCATAACGAGTACGCCCTCGATCCCGGCAACGGCGATATCGTCTCCCTGCAGGACACCTGGTGTGCTTACGGCGACTCGATCGAAGAGGGGCTGGGCAATTTCCTGTGGCCGGCTTTCGGCTACGACACCGACGGACTGGGTCTGCTGGTGGAACAGCGGACCTATTCCTGGAGCTACGGAACCAGCGCCAATTATGTGTTCATCACCTTCAAGATTACCAACACGAATAGTTTTGCCCTGGACAGCCTGTACTTCGGCTTCTTTATGGACAACGATGTCGGCCCGGGCGCCCTGGAAGAGGAGGGCGTCGGCCCCAACGACGACCTGATCGGTTACGATGAAGCCCTCAAGCTGGGCTACACCTATGACTACGATCTCCGTGAGCCCGGATGGGCCACAGCGGCCGGCTACATCGGCTGCGTCTTCGTGGAGACGCCCACCAATCCCGGGGAGGAAGATGAAATCGGACTGACCGCTTTCTCCACCTGGGTGCGGTCGGACCAGGGCCCCGAGGGCATCGTCGATGACGAACAGCAGGATCCCCTCAAGTACGGCGAGCTGGTCGGCGATTCCGACGGCCAGGGCCATGCCATTCCCGACGATCCCGATCCGGCCGTGTTCGAGGTCTTCGAGACGGCCCGGGATGTGCGCATGCTTCCCTGCAGCGGTCCGTATCGGCACCTGGAAGCGGGAGAGACGATCTACTGGACCGTGGCCTGCGTCATGGGCGGAAGCCTCTCGGAGTTGAAGGACAATACCCGCCAGGCCCAGACCCACTTCGACAATGGCTATATCGGCACCGCGCCGCCGCCCCCGCCCGAGCTGACCCTGACGGCCGGTGACGGCCGGGCCTTCCTCACCTGGGACGACTCCCCTGAGCATGTGGCCGACGTCATCACCGGGATCCAGGATTTCGAGGGTTACCGGGTCTATCGCAGCACCAGCGGACTGCCGGGCAGCTGGGAGCAGCTGGCCGAGTACGATATCGCCGGCGACAGCACCGGCCGGGCCGTTCAGGTGCGTTACACCCGCGGCAACGCTGTTGTCGATATGGGCTTCGATGGTTTCTATAAAGCCGCCGACAACTCCTATCTGGCCGGAGAGTACTTCATCGAGTTCACCAGTGATTCCACCTTCACGGTCTACAACAACACCCAGCAGACGCTCTATCGGTACGACGTCGGCACCCTCGATTCGACTACTCAGAGTGTTCCCCCGATCGAGTACTTTTCAAGCTTCTGTGTGGTCGACCCGGCCGACACCCAGACGGTCTACCCGTCGCCGCTGTCGGGCAACGAATATGTCGCCCCCTACGTTCCCGGGGCACTGATCTACATGAACGGTTTCTTCTTCCATATCGCTGAAGGAGAGCCCAGCGAGTTGCATCCGCCCGGAACGCTCTATAATCCTCAGGTCGGAGATCTTTTTACCGTGAACACCTACCTCAGCGAACCCCTGGGCGAGCAGAACGGTCTGTTCTACTCCTATGCTGATGACGGCCTGACCAACGGGGTGACCTATTATTATTCGGTGACCTCCTTCGACAAGGGCGTTCGCGAGCAGGGACTGGAGTCGCTGGAGAGTTCCACCACGGGCACCAAATATTCGGTCATCCCGCGCAGCGACGCCGCCGATTATTACGGCACCGACACCTGGTCGACGCTGAACAACCGGCTGTCGCACCCCTCCGGCACGGCCACCGGCTCCCTGTTCGTGGATGTGGCCCAGCCGGCTTACCTGTCCGGTCATGACTACTCGATCACCTTCCTGCGGGCCACCGAGACCCGGCCCAAGGCCGGGTGGTGGCGGCTGACCGACCTGACCGAGAACTCCATCCTGCTGGACTCCATGTGGATCACGCCCAGCGACACCCTGGTGGAGCCCACCGCCGAGGTGATCGACGGCCTCCGATTCCGGGTACAGTGCGACCGGAAGGCCAACATCGACACGGTCGGGCGATATGCCGGCCGCTGGACCCAGGGCGCCAACGGCTATAATTTCCAGGTCTTCGGCGGCCTGGATCTGGTCGATCCGGACGATCCATATAATTTCGAGATCACCTTTCCGGAGGGCGGAACGATCGACCGCATGGGCGCCGCAGTGCCCTGGAAGGTGACCAATATCTCCCTGGATGAGGAGTATCAGACCACCTGGCTGGACATCGACCGGGACGCCGCCTGGAGCGGCGGCGACCGGATCCTGGTGTTCAATAACCAGACCCCGCAGAAGCAGATCATCCAGCTGAACACCATGATCATCGATTCCACCCGGGCACCGGGAACGGCAGCGGTCTACTACATCGAAACCAATAAGCCGTTCACCGACAACGATGAGTACACCTTCAGCAGCAACCGGGTGCGCAGCGAGTACAACCTGGATAACATCACCGTGGTTCCCAATCCCTATTACATCCGAGCACCATGGGACAGCAATCGGTTCAATCAGTGGATCTATTTCCAGCATCTTCCGTCGCACTGCACCATCCGCATCTTTACCGCCGCCGGCCTGCTCATCCGGACCATGAGGCATGACAGCGAGGACGGCGACGGTTCGGCCATCTGGAATCTGCTCACCGACGAGAACATGCGGGCGGTCAGCGGATTATACATTTACCAGGTGGAAAGCGACGACGGCAAGACGGCGGTGGGGAAATTCGCCATCATCCGCTGAGTTCGTTTCGACGGCAAACCTTATGCTATTTTCAATGGAGGTGCACAGGATGAAAAGGATACTCGTGATCGCGCTGGCGCTGCTGGTCGGCCTTCCTCTGGCGGCTCAGGCCAGACTGGGGGGAGCGGGAGCCCAGTTTCTGGTCTATGGCGGCGGTTGCCGCTCGGTGGCCATGGGAGGGGCCTATGTGGCCCTGGCCGATGGGATCGATGCGGTGTTCTATAATCCCGCCGGCCTGGCCATGTTGGATGCTCCCACCTTCGCCTTCAACCACGGTGAGCTGTATGCCGACATCAACCTGGAGAGCGTGGCCTTCGCCACTCCCGCAATGGGCGGTGTCATCGGCTTCAGCGGGGTGGCCTTTCTGTCCGGAGACATATTGCGGACCACCTTTGAGGATCAGGAAGGACGCTCGGGAGAGACCTTTTCGGCCAATGATTTTGCCTTCGGTCTTTCCTACGCCCGGATGATGACCGATAAGTTCACCTCCGGACTGACCTTCAAGTACATCAGCCAGAACATCGACCAGGTCTCGGCCAATGGCTGGGCTTTCGATCTGGGAGGCACCTACTCGGTGGGAGTGGGCGATCTCAAACTGGGATTCGCCATCCGCAACTTCGGTCCTGATATGCGATACACCGGAGAGGACCTGGAATTCGATGCCGGCCTGCCCGATTACCCCGATGTCGATGAGGATATTCCGGCCAGCTACAAATCAGAGGCCTATCCCATGCCGCTGATGTTCCAGCTGGGCATCACCTATGATCTTATCTCCCAGGGTGCCAACCGTCTCACGGCCGTGCTGGACGGACTGCATCCCAATGATCAGGATGAGACCTTCGTGGCCGGTCTGGAGTACGGTTTCAACGACTCCTATTTCGCCCGGGTGGGGTACAACGGCCGGCAGAACATGGGATTGACCGCCGGGCTGGGAGCCAGGGCTGCGCTCAGCGCGGGGATCATGGCGTCGGTGGATTACAGCTATGAGGATCATGAATATCTGGATCCCATCCAGAGATTCAGCCTGTCGATCAGCTATTGATCTGTTCGGCGCGTCGATGAACGAGCGATGAATCAGAAGGAGGCCGGGATCGTGTCCCGGCCTCCTTTTTGTTCTGTGGATAGATGATGGGGGGGGGTCTCGTTCATCGGAAATTTAAATCGGCCTGAACCTCCTCAGGTGATCTTTTCCGCCTGACCTCTATTTCAATTTGAAATTTCCGATGAACGAGACCCCCTCCACCATATGATACATACATATTCCTTCCAAACTGATCATGTCTAAGAACTTTCCCACGAACACCATCATCTTCGCCGGTCTGGCCTTCCTGCTGCCCCTGGCGGTCTATGTGTATACCATCTGCCCCACCGTCCCGGCGGGGGACGGGGGGGAACTGATCTGCGCGGCGCATGATCTGGGCATCGCCCATCCCACCGGTTATCCGCTGTTCTGCCTGCTCGGGCGAATCTTCAGCCTGTTGCTGCCTTTGTTCAGCGTGGCCCTGCGGCTCAATCTGATGTCCGCGGTTTTTGCCGCCCTGACGGCCCTGATGACCTTTTTCCTGGGCAGGGAGATGATCCGGCCGCACGGCTCTGAAAATACGGTCATCGTTTCGCTGACGGCCCTCATGGCCGCCCTGATCCTGGCTTTCTCCCGGACTTTCTGGGCTCAGGCCGTTCAAACGGAGGTTTACGCTCTTCATGCCTTTCTGGTCTCCGCTGTGCTGCTGGTCCTGGTGCTCTGGCGGAGAACCGGCGACGTCCGGCTGGTCTGGCTGGGCGCTTTCCTCTTCGGACTGTCCCTGACCAATCATACCTCGGCCGTGATCATGGGCGTACCCTTTCTCTTCCTGCTGATCCGCGACCGGGAGCGGATCCATCTGCGGACGGATCTCCCCGGCTTTCTTATTTTCTTTTTTCTGGGATTCAGTCTGTATCTCTATCTGCCCTGGCGGTCGGCCCTGGAGCCGCCGAATGACTGGGGGAATCCCGAGACTCTCGGCCGGTTGTGGGATCATCTGACCGCTCGTCTGTATCACCGCCATTTCGTTCTCGCCGCGCCGGCCGCGGTGTTCAGGAATCTCCATCATTATCTCAGACTGCTGACCGGTCAGTTCGGTCCTCTGCTTTTTCTGCTGGGGCTTCCGGGAGCCGTGTGGCTGGCCCTCAAACGGCGGACTCACTTTTTTCTGCTGGTGCTGATCTGGGCGGCGAATGTGCTCCTGGCCGTCTCCTACGACATCACCGATATCGAGGCCTACTACCTGCCGGCCTCCATCGTGTGGGCCCTGTGGATCGGCCTGAGTGTCCCTGCAGCCCTTGCCCGGGCGGCTCCGCGCCTGGGGCGGACCGGTTCGGTGCTGCCGACCATCATCATCCTGGCTCTGTTGGCCGGGTATCCTCTGGCGGGAAACTTCTCCCGGGTTTCACAGAGGGGCCGGACCATCGCCGCTGATTACGGCAGCGGCATTCTTGACTGTGTTCAGCCCCATGCAGTGCTCCTGTCCTTCTCCGACAGCGAGCACTTTCCGGTCCTCTATCTACACCAGGTGGAAGGTATTCGGCCGGACATATCGATGCTGGGGCTGACCAGCACCGAGAGCCAGCTGCGCCGTTTTCTGGGACATCAGGAAGATCTTGCCGATGTCGGACAGGGACGGCTCCTCAGGATGGTGGTGGAAAGAAGCAATCGTCCGGTGAACATCACCAAGGAACATATGTCGCCGAAAAACGATATGCTCCAGACCGCCGACTTGACCCTGGAACCGTTCGGTCTGGTCTATCGTGTGCTCAGGGATACGGTCGGGAGGAAGGAGGGGGAGCGGTCCTGGTCCGGTTTCCGGGAGAATGCCTTCCCGGATCGTGGCCGGCGTTCCGATTACCGGGCTCTTCGGATGGAGGCGAATTATTTCCTCTCCTGGGGGGAGGACCTGCTGGCTGCAGGGGATAGCCTCGCCGCCCTGGAGAAGTTTTCTGTGGCTCAATCGGTGATAGAACAGCACCCCCTGTCCATCCTGCACAGCGAGATGGCCGTCTTTTTCCGACGGATCGGATGGCTGCCCGGCGCCAGGCAGGAGTATCATCGGGCACTGGCCAGTCCCAGGAAATCCATACGGGATGAATCATATATTCACGGGAATTATGCCAACCTGCTGGCCGAAATGGGAGGCCGGGGCGGGGCTCAGCGGGAATGGCAGCGAGCCCTGCAGATCTGGCCGGCCAATCAGGAGGCCCGGTTCAACCTGGCCCGGTTCAGGGGAAACCAGTATCTGCGCCAGGGACGCTACCGGGAGGCCGCTGACGAGTTCGAGAAGATGGTCCTCATCGATTCTTCCAATGCGGCGATATGGTATAATCTGGGAGCCATATACGCACACCGGCTGAACGATCTCCGGCGGGCCGAGGCGTCTTTTCAAAGATGTCTGCAGATCGATCCCCGGGGGCCTGCCGGGGCAGCGGCCGCAGAGGAATTGAGACGACTGCGATTCCGGGAACAATAACCGCCGGAGAGAGAGCGGTCACGAAACTTTGGGGGGAGAAAAAAATCGCCCGCCAGGATCATCCTGGCGGGCGATACTGTTTCAGGCGAAACACGGAAACAGGTGGTTTCCTGCGCCGCCGGTCAGCGCTATTTGATCAGGGCCATCTTCCGGATATCGGTGAACTGACCGGCCGTCATGCGGCAGAAGTAGATACCGCTGGGCACGGCAGCGCCCCGGTTGTTGTGGCCGTTCCAGCTGACCTGGTAGCTGCCGGCCGGCCGGTTGCCGTCCACCAGCTGACGAACCAGCTGTCCGGTGACGTTATAGATGCCGATCTGCACCGGGCCGTCCTGGGCCACATCGAAGCGGATATTGGTATCCGGGTTGAATGGATTGGGATAATTCTGGTGCAGGGCATAGCCCGACGGCACGGTGCCGTCCACCAGGGTGGGCTCCATGACACCGGTGCTGGGTCCGACGTGAAACTCGAAGTTGGGCACATACGGCGGGCCCGGCGTGACCAGATCGGCCGGCACCTTGAGATACTTGACCGGATTCTCGGTCCAGGTGCCCTCCTGCGGAGCGGTCTGGACCACGCCGCCGGCATCCTTGTCCTCGATATACATGACGTGCAGGGTGTCATTGACGACGGAGGCCAGGGTGGCGTAGTCTTCGTCCATGCAGTTGCCGGGAAACGCGTTCGGCGACGGGGTGTTGGTCAGGTTGGTCGGCTCCGACCAGTTCAGGCCGTCGTCGGTCGACACCGAGCAGAAGATCTCGCCGTTGGCGAAGCCGTGGCTGGGAATGGGGCCGCCGGAGGTGTCGCCCTCGACGCAGCGGACGTAGGTACAGTAGATATAGCCGGTGCCGGGATCGACGCCCAGGGAGGGCCGGTCCACGGTGCTGCGCCAGGCCCCCGAGCCGCGCGATTCATTGGCGCCGGCATTGGGCGAGCCGACATCGTACCAGCCGTCGGCAACCAGGGTGAGGGTGTCGTGCTCCTCGCTCCAGTGCCAGATCTGGGAGGCGTCCAGGGACAGGCCGGTAATGGCGAAGCTGTCCGGATGGGCCGCCAGGCGGGCATCGAAGCCCAGGTAGCGGGTGGTGAAGGCGGCATGGGCGTAATCGTCGTAGTCATAGACCAGGCTGACGTCGCAGTAGCAGCGCAGGGTGTCGCCGTTGGCCCAGGTGGAGTCGGGGTAGTGGCTGCTGTCCGGCTGGACCAGGTTGAGCAGATCGCGACGGTCGGTCATGTTCCAGGTGGTGCCGTCATCGGACTCCACCAGGGCGATGGTGTTGTTCAGCTGAGAGACCAGCAGGCCGTCGTAGGGCCCCAGGTTCATGACATCGAAATAGGACTTGCAGTAGGCGATGCCCACCTTGTTGGAGACCGGGGAGACGCCCACGGTCGGGGAGATGGTCACCAGGGTGTCGATTACCTCGAAAGGCGTATAGGTCATGCCGCCGTCCTCGGACCGTGAATAAGCGATCCGCTGCCAGACTTCATCGCGCGATTCACAGGAGACGACATGGATGAAATTCTGCTGGCAGACGTTCACATGCGGCCAGCTCAGTTCATCCCAACCGGCCACATTGTCGATATCGGTGGTCTGAAAAGCGCCGAAGCCCTCTAAAAAGTCGAAGGCCACCTGGGTGTTCCAGCCGGATCCGGGATCCAGCCGGGAGTGATAGGTGATGACCGCCTCGCCCCCGGTGAAATTGGACAGGGTGGTGTAGCCGGCCCGGTCGCCCTGATCGACCTGATAGCCCACGTCCGGCCAGCCCAGGGCGCCGGTGGTGGGATTGTAATAGTTATAGTAGATGTGCCGGTCGACGGCCTGGGCCTGCAGCCCGTTCATCCAGCAGAAATGCACCCCGCCGCTGGGGGTCAGGCTGACCATCTTTTCACAGGTGCAGTTGTGCTGGTAATCGTACCAGGTGGTGCCCAGGTTCATCGTGGTGCCCAGGGGATTGTCTTTGACCTCATTCAGCGGCTGGTAGGGGATTCCTCCGGTCATCTGGGGGAAGACAGCGTCGGGCTGAATGAGAGGTTCGGCCAGCCACATCTCCGGATTCTCAACGATGGTCACCGTGGCCGCCGAAGAAGTCACCAGTGCCGCGAGACAGATGGCGCAGCCGAGAAAAATTTGTAAGGATCTTTTCTGCATCGTAGGGCCTCCAAAAAACGATCACATGCCGGTGTGGAACGGTCGTCCCCGAATCATCGTTCGGAGATCACTCTATTCTTCGCGTGCATCACCCCTTTCTTCTCACAGACGACGTTATTGCTCCGTTCAGTGGCGTGATTACAAGGTTTCAGGACGGAGATGTTCAATAATATTGCAAAATACCAAAAAGAGGCTTGGTTGTCAACAAAAAAATGTCGGACAAGGGCTTCAACAGACACATCGGGGCCTCTGGAGAACGCTTGTTCGGTTCCCTGACCGGACCGAACCGGGTCTCTGGCCACGGTGGTGGCCCGCGATGCCGGAAAAATGCTTGACAATAAATATCGATTTGTGTACAATGAGAAGAGATCGATACAGCTTTTCTTGCGGTTTCTTACGTGGTTACCGGTTCAATTTCACCGCCGGTCGGTCCGGCGGTGAGAATGTTGGAATGTTCTACCACCTCACCAGGAGGACGGGATATGATGACCAAACCGGGTTTTTTTCTGACCGGACTGTGTTGCTGTCTCTGCCTGATGATACTCCAGTCGACCAACACCGCCCGCTCGGATACCGAAGACGCGCCGTATGCGGCCGGACAGATCATCGCCAAATTCGTTCCCGATGTGGGAAAGGTGGAGATTCAACAGCAGGAGGAAACCATCTCGTTCGAGCTTCCCTCGCTGGATGAACGTCTGGAACGCTATCACGTCACCGGAGCGCGGCCGCTTTTTCCGCACAAGAACTCGGAACTTGGTCATATCTATCAGTTCGATTTCGATCCTCTTTTCGATGCGGTCCAGGTGGCCGCTGATTTCGCTGGCGACAGCCATCTCCTCTACGCCGAGCCGAGATACATTCAGCGGCTCCATGAGTTACCGGATGATGAATACTATCTCACGGGGATTCAGTATTATATCGACTTGATGCAGTGTCCCCGAGCCTGGGATATCACCCATGGCGACAGCCTGGTGGTCATCGGCATCGTCGATACCGGCGTGGACTGGAACCATCCCGACCTGTACGCCAATATCTGGATCAATCCCGGGGAGGATCTCGACGGGGACGGTGCGCTGACCAACCCCGATTTCAACTTCGTCGACGATGACAGCAACGGGTATGTGGACGATATCATCGGCTGGGACTTCAGCGGCGCCGGATATCCCGATTGGAACCCGGTCGAATGGGCCCCTATTCACGGCACCCATGTGGCCGGATGCGCGGCGGCGGTGACCAATAACGGGACCGGGGTGGCCGGTGTGGGGTGGAACTGCTCGATCATGGCCATCAAGGCCAACGAGGACGGACAGGATGGCATCAAGCACGGCTACGAGGGAATTCTGTATGCCGCCGAGAACGGAGCCGATGTGATCAACACCAGCTGGGGACACTCCGGCGGAGGACCCAGCCAGTTCGAGCAGGAGATCATCGACAGCGCCTTTGCTCTGGGATCGATCATTATCTCCTCGGCCGGCAACGATCCCGGCGTCTCTCCGCCGGATACCTGCGAGATCGAATACCCGGCCTGGTATGACCACGTGGTCGCCGTGGCGGCCACCAATCAGAACGACCGGGTGACGAACTGGTCCTTCTACGGCAGCTGGGTCGATGTGGCCGCACCGGGGCAGGGCATCTACAATACCTGGTACGACGATAACTATGCCATGCTCCAGGGCACCAGCATGTCCTCACCCATCGTGGCCGGCGTGGCCGGACTGCTCCGGTCCATCGACCCGGCGATGAACAGTGACCAGTTTGAGGAGAAGATGTGGTACACCTCGGATGATATCAGCGACAAGAATCCTGGCTACATCGGGCGCATCGGCGGCGGCCGGGTCAACACCTACCGGGCCGTTCTGAGCATGACCGATCCGGGACTGGTCATCGAGGAGAGTCTCATCGATGATACCGCGGGCAACGGTGACGGACGCCCGGACCCGGGAGAGACGGTCTCCTGGACCATCACGCTGTCCAATACGCCCACCTGGCAGCCGGCCGAGAACCTCACAGTCAAGATCTCCTGTGAGTCGCCCCTGATCACTTTCTCTCAGGACTCGGTCGCCCTGGGGACCATCCCTCCGGGGCAGTCAGGAGACAACTCCTCGGATCCGTTTCAGTTTACCGTCTCCGCGATGGATACAGCCTGGTGGGCCAGGTTCCATCTCCGCATGGAGTCCGACGGGGCCGTCGGCGATCTGGTCGACAGCCTGGATATGCTCATCGGCCGCCCGCCGGTTCTGATCGTGGACGATGACGGCGGCCAGAACCTTGAGGGCAGCTATCAGCGAGGCCTGGACGGGATGGCCGTGCTCTACGAGACCTGGGATGTCATCAATCAGGGCAAGGTCGAAGAGGCCGACCTGATGCCCTACGATGTGGTCATCTGGCTGACCGGAGCCGAGTCGGAAAGCACCCTGACGGCAGAGGATCAGGACAACCTGGAGGCCTTTCTCGACGCCGGCCGTTTTCTGTTTCTCTCCGGTCAGAATATCGGCGATGAGATCGGTCAGTCCAGCTTCTTCAGCGATTATCTCCACGTTTCCCATGTGAGCGACAGCATGTCACTGGATCCGGCCTACCTGGACGGGGTGGCCGGCGATCTCATCTCCGACGGGGTCACGCTGATGCTTTCCGGATCCGAGCCGCAAAACTCTCCCGGCGGGATCCAGGCCATCGGCGGGGGCGTGGAACTCTTCACCTACCGGTCGGATCCCGAGATCGCCGGGGCGACGCGGTTTGAGTCCTCCAAGGGCTATAAGGTGGTCTATTTCGCTTTCGGGTACGAGGGCATCCGGGGGACCGACGTGTACACCGCCGGCCCGGTCGTGCTCAAGAAGATCATGAACTGGTTTCAGGTGGCCACCGCAGTCAGCGACGATCCCGATCCTCAGGGGTTGCCCCGGCAAGCCGTGCTGCGGCAGAATTATCCCAATCCATTTAATGCCCGGACGACCATCCGATATACGCTCTCGGCCCGCATGGCCCATCACCGTACCACCCTGAGAATCTACAATATTCTCGGACAGGAGATCCGCACCCTGGTGGATAAGGTCCAGCCGGCCGGCGAACACACCGTGCAGTGGGACGGCTGTGATCATCAGGGTCAGGCGGTCTCGACCGGGATCTATGTGTATCGCCTGCAGTCAGGCCCTCTGTCCGAGTCCCGGAAACTGGTTCTGCTGCGTTAATAAGGTCAAGCGGATCACCACTTTCAATTCCATACGAAGGCGTGACGATGAACAACAAGCATGCAATGGTCATGATTTTGTCGGCTGCTCTGGCTATTCTCCTGGGTCTGTTCGGCCCGGTCGCCGCACAAGCCCAGGATCCCCAGATCCAGCCGGGCGAGGTGATCGTCAAGTTCGCTCCCGGTACCCAGCTGCCGATGCTCACAAGCCGCGACGGGGTACTGTCCACCGGCCTGGCATCGCTGGACAGGATTTTGACCAAGTACGAGATCGCCCGGGCGGTGCAGCTCTTTCCCCATAAGTCCTCGGAGCTGGGATCGATCTATGAGCTTCAGTTCCCCGACACATACGACAGCCGCATGGTGGCCGGGGAGCTTTCCGGGGACGAGCACCTCTGCTATGCGGTCGTCCGGCACCTCAAACAGCTCTGCATGGAACCCAACGACCCTTACTTCCTCAACGGCGAACAGTGGTATCTGAATATCGTTCAGGCGCCCCAGGCCTGGGATATCGTCCAGGCGGACAGCTCGGTGATCATCGCCATCGTCGACAGCGGCGTCGATTTCGACCATCCGGACCTGTGGGACAACATCTGGCTCAATGATGGCGAGGATATCGACGGAGATGGTCGGATCACCTGGAAGGATTGGAACTACGTCGATGACGACAGCAACGGCTACCGGGATGATTTCTTCGGCTGGGACTTCGGCGGCCAGGGGGGAGGGGACAACGATCCCAACGAGAACGCCCCGGTCCACGGGACCCATTGCGCCGGGATCGCCGCCGCCGTGACCGACAACGGCATCGGGGTGTCCGGCATGGCCTGGAGCGCACGGATCATGGCGGTCAAAGCCAACCGGGATGGGGAGGACAACATTCGCTGGGGCTACGAGGGCATCCTCTACGCCGCCGAGAACGGCGCCGATGTGATCAGTTTGAGCTGGGGCAACACTTCCACCAGCGCGTTCGAGCAGGAGATGATCGACAGCGCCTATGCCCGCGGCGCCATTGTCGTCGCGGCCGCCGGCAATGATCCCGGCGTCTCCCCGCCCGACACCTGCTGGGTCCATTACCCGGCGGGTAATGAGCACGTCACCGCGGTGGCCGCCACCGACGTCAACGACCGGGTCACCGGATGGTCCTATTACGGCTGCTGGGTCGATGTGGCGGCTCCCGGATCGGCCATCTACAGCACCTGGTGGAACGATACCTATGCGACGCTGCAGGGCACCAGCATGTCCTGTCCGCTGGTGGCCGGGATCGCCGCGCTGCTGAGGATGCTCGATCCCGATATGGACAGCGATCAGTTCGAGGCCAAGATGCGCCACACCTCCGATGATATCACCGTCGCCAATCCCACTTACGCCGGGCGGATCGGCGGCGGGCGGGCCAATGCTCACGCCGCCGTACAGAGCTTCACCCGGCCCTCTCTGACCCTGGATGATGATGTCACCATCCTGGACGGCGAGGGCAATGGGGACGGTCGTCCCGATGCCGGGGAGACGGTCGACTGGATCATGACGCTGAACAATGAGCCCACCTGGCAGCCGGCCGAGCAGGTTCGGGCCCGGATCAGCTGCCAGGACGATGCCATCACCTTGTTACAGGATTCCTCCGCCTTCGGCGATATCGGGCCCGGCCAGGGGGGTGACAACACTGGCGATCCGTTCAGATTCTCGGTGGCACCGGGCAGCGAGGCGCACTGGACGACCTTCTCGATTCAGATAGAGGATGGTCTCGGTCAGTATGCGGCAGCGGACACCGTGGAGATGCTCATCGGCCGCCCGGATGTGCTGGTGGTCGACGACGATGGCGGGAACGATCACCAGGAGAGCCTGCTCGGCGATCTGGAGTATCTTTCGGTGGTCTATGATCGCTGGGATGTGGATGCCGATGCCAGGATCGATCCGGACGAACTGACACGTTATACGGCGGTCATCTGGATGACCGGCGATGAGATGGAGAACACCCTGACGCCGGACGACCAGGCCTCCCTGAGCGAATTCCTCGATGGGGGAGGACATCTTTTCCTCAGCGGGGAGAACATCGGCGATGAGATCGGGGACAGCTCCTTTTTCAGCGACGTCATCATGGTGGCCCACCGGGCCGATACCGTTTCCAATCTGCCGCCCATCGTGGAGGGGGTCGGTGGTGACGCCGTCACCGATGGGGCCCTTCTTTTCCTGTGGGGCTCGTTCGGCCCCATCGCCTCTCCCAGCGGCATCGAGGCTCTCGGGGAGGCGGTCGAGATCCTGACCTATCAGAACGATCCGCAGGAGCTGGCAGCGGCCGTGCGCTATCAATCTCCGCAGGGGTATCGGGTGGTCTATTTCGGTTTCGGGTATGAGGGCATCCGGACGGCTGGAAGCTATACGCCCTCGTGGGCGATCCTGGAGGGCATCCTCAACTGGTTCGGCCTGGAGACGAATCCGACCGCTGTCGATCCGCTTTCCGCAGCCGTTCTTCCCTGTGACTTTTACCTCTTTCAGAACTATCCCAATCCGTTCAACGCCGAGACCACCATCCGCTATGAGAACCCATCCGACGGATCACGGCGGACCACCCTGCGTATTTACAACCTCCTGGGACAGGAGGTCAGGACAGTGGTCGATGAACGCCAGGGTCCCGGGCGGTATCAGGCGGTCTGGGACGGCCGGGATCGTTCCGGAGCACCTGTTTCCTCAGCCGTTTACTTCTATCGATTGACCCGGGGGGAATATTCCCACACCCGGAAGATGGTCCTGCTGAGGTAAGACCGGCAGGTAAACGGGGTAACCGCCGGCTTCTTCGGGCGGGTGTTCAAAAAAAGCTTGACATCAATACAGGGCGATGTTATTTTGCTGAAAGCATAAGACTTATCATGCCGCAGCTCTCTGAACGGAGGGTCCGTATGAAACCTGAGGCACCCGTTTCCGGGGTGCATCCCTGTTGAACGGAGGCATTGAGTAGATCCTTTCACCCGTCAAAGGGAGGGTCGGTTACATGGTAGAACTTTTTATCAAGGGTGGCCCTTTTATGTGGCCCCTGCTGTTCGCGCTGATCGTCGGCATTGCTGTGGCCTTTGTGAAATTCTGGACGCTGACCAGAGCGTCCATTAATACCCGTAAGTTCCTGGCCAAGATCAAAGGCGCCCTCAGCACCGGTGGTGTGGACGCAGCCACCGAGATCTGCGTGAACACACGCGGTCCTGTGGCATCGATCTTTCATGCCGGCCTGCTGCGTGCCGGTCGTGGTGTGGAGCACGTCGAGAAAGCCATCGAGGGCGCGGCCACCATCGAGATGGCCTTCCTCGAGCGGGGCATGGTGTGGCTGGCCACCGTGGCCAATATCGCCCCTCTGCTGGGATTCCTGGGAACGGTGAGCGGAATGATCAAGGCTTTCGAGGCCATCGCGCTGGCAGGAGACATCGAGCCTTCCCTGGTGGCCTCCGGAATCTCAGAGGCATTGATCACCACCGCCTCCGGGTTGGCCATCGCCATTCCCATCCAGGCGCTGCATAACTTCTTCGTTTCCCGTATCGATAAGCTCATCATCGAGATGGAAGAAAGCTCTTCCGATCTGGTCGATACCCTCACCGAGATCGAACAGCGCTCTGGAGCCCCTGAAACGGCCGGGAGCTGAAGTCGATGAAAATACACAGAAGAGCCAGAGCCAATGAGGAGATACCGACCTGTTCGATGGCCGATATCGCCTTCCTGCTGATTATCTTCTTTCTGGTAACCACCACCATGAGCATGGAGAGGGGTCTGGGTCTCCAGCTGCCGGCTCTGGGACAGGGCAAGAAGGTTCCCAAGAAGAACCTCATGCATATCTGGATCAACGCCTCCAATCAGGTGGCCATTGAGGGGGATATCATCCCCATCGGTGAGCTGGAGTCCATCGTCCGCCGCAATCTGGAGGAGAATCCCAAGCTCATCGTTTCCGTCAAGACCGATCCAGGGGCCAGATACGAGACCATGATCGATGTCCTCGATGAACTGAAACTGGCCGAAGCGCCCCGGATTTCTCTGGCCGCGCCGGATTAGGCATCTGCCTGGGAGTGGCGATGAAATTTGAACGAAAATCCAATGTGGGATCGGTGATTCCGACCAGCTCGATGGCCGATATCGCCTTTTTGCTGTTGATCTTCTTCATGGTGACCACGGTCTTCAAGATTTACAGTGGTCTGGACGTGCTCCTGCCCCGGGCCGAGGCGACCCAGAAGATCGAGACCAAGAAACATCTCTGTCACATCTGGGTCAATACCCGGGGGGAGATCTCCATCGATGACATGATCGTTAAAGTTCCCATGGTCTATCCGGTGGTGCTGGAGAAGATGCGCGACAATCCAAGGATCATCATCTCCCTCAAGGCCGATCAGAATGCCCAGTATGGGACTCTCTCCGACGTGATGGAGGAGCTCAAGCGGGCCCAGGCCCTGCGAGTGAATTTCGCCACCGACCGAGAGCGAAAGTGAGGTGACCGGCCATGGTGCATAAGACGCCCAAAGTGGACCTCAAAAGCCAATATCAGGGGGTTTTCGAGAAGGCCCTGGTGCTCTCCCTGGCCCTGCACCTGTTCGTCTTCCTGACCTATGAAAAGGTGGAGGTTACGCCCTACGAGACCATCGCCAAGCAGGTGGTCGTCGAAGTGCAGGATATCCCCGAGACGCAGCAGGTGAAAAAGCTTCCCCCGCCTCCCCGACCCTCGGTGCCGATCGAATCGGAGAGCGATGACCTTCCCGAGGATGTGACCATCGAGACCACCGATCTGCGGGTGGACGTGGCGCCACCGCCGCCTCCACCGCCGATGGCCGACGAGTTCGTGGCCTACGACACGCCCCCCAAACTGATCAAGCTGGTCAAGCCGAAATATCCCGATATCGCCAGAAAGGCCGGTATCGAGGGGATGGTCATTCTCAAGATCCTGGTGGACGTTGACGGGTCCGTTATCGACGCCAAGGTGCTGAAATCCCTGGGCAATGTGGGCTGCGATGAGGCGGCTATCGAGGCGGCCAAGAATTGCAAGTTTGAGCCCGCCCTGCAGCGCGACAAACCGGTCCGTGTGTGGGTCAGTTATCCGGTCCGGTTCGTGCTCAAGGACGCCCAATAGATCGACTCACATGGCGATCATGAGAAGAGAAGGAGGCAGCGGTTTCGACCCTGCCTTTTTCTTTATCCCTGGGAAAAGCTGAAACTTTCTGACCCAGGATGCGTTTTAACAGATAGACTTTCCACCGTTAACAGATCACACCGGCGTACCCATGAGGAGAACTCCGATGGAAGATGACGTCAGAAGTGAACCCGAGCCGGCAGACAGCGGGCAGGCGCCGCGGATGGGTGCTTTCCGAAAGCTGTGGGGGGTGCTCGTCGATCCCGGCAGAACCTTCTCAGCTCTCGATCACAAGCCGTCATGGCTCTTTCCGGTCATCGTTCTGATCCTGGTGGCCATGATCAGCAGCGTCCTGGTGGCTGATTTCCGTATCCAGGAAGCCCGTCAGAGGATCGAACAGAATGACCGGTTTACCCCCCAGCAGAGGGAAGAGATCTACGACCGGATGGATGAGCAGCAATCCAAACCCATAATGAAACTTCTCAGTTACGTCATCGGACCGATCGTCGCCGTGTTTATCATCATCTTCTTTGTCAGCGCCGTTCTGTATTTCGGCGGCAATGTCCTGCTGGGAGGGGAGACCGGCTTCAAAAAGGTACTCTCGGTGTATAGCTGGTCCAGTATGGTGGCCATACCCGCATTGCTCCTCAAAACGCCGTTAATGCTGCTCAAGGAGACCTCCAAGGTGCACACCAGTCTGGCCGCTCTGATGCCCTCGGGCAGCGAGGAGGGCCTCCTGTTCAAGATTCTGACACATACCGATCTCTTCACCATATGGGAGATCTCTTTGCTTTCCATCGGCTTGGCAGTTATCTACAAGTTCTCCACTAAAAAGACGGCCGGTCTGGTCATTGGCCTGTATCTTGTCTATGTCGTTCTCGCGGTGGGATTCAGCATGCTGCTCGGGGATCGGTTCATAATGGGTTGATCCGGCCGGCCGAGGTCGATCCAATCGAGCCCTGTTCTTTCTAATGCTTTCTCGAGGATGGTGATGTGATGAAGGTCAAGCTTCGATTGTACGCTTGGATGGTGGTCATAGCGGGCTGTCTGCTGATCGGCGGGATACCATCTGCGGCCCAGGAGAGTGCCCCGGATGAGATCCGCACCCTCAGTCTGGACGAATGCATCGTCATCGCCATGGAACAAAACCCGGATGCCATCATCGGCATGAAATCGGTTCAGTCGGCCAAGGCCAATGTCCTCGGAGCCGTGTCCAATTTTCTTCCCCAGCTCAGCGCTTCATCTTCATACAACCACTCCGTCCAGTCCTTCAGAGATCCCCTCTCGGGGATCACTGTCGACGGCGTCGAGGTCCCGGAACGCTACCTGGAACGAACCAGCGATTCCTATTCCGCGGGCCTGAATCTGAGCCAATCCATCTTTCGGGGGGGCTATAACTTTTCCAATCTTGCCTATGCCCGTGCCGGCCATCGGGCGGCCAGGGAGAGTTTTATCCAGACCAGGCAGTCGCTGACCCTGGAGGTCAAGGTCCGCTATTATGATCTGCTCACGGCAGCCCGGCTGGTTCAGGTGGCCGAGGAGCTGGTGCACAGCTCACAGGAGCAGGTCAAACTGGAGGAGAACCTCTTTGAGATCGGCGCCACTACCGAGGCCAATCTGCTTCGGGCCAAGGTGAAATTGGGAGAGGACCGTCTGGGACTGATCACCGCCCGCAATAACCTCAGCATCGCCAAGGCCAACCTCAACGATATCCTCGGCTGGGACCTGGATGTGCAGGTGGAGCTGGTCGATGATCTGGAGGTCCAGAGGCCGCTTCTGGAGCTGTCCTCCCTGACCGAACGGGCCCTCTCGGAGCAGCCGGCGGTGAAGATCGCCGAGGCACAGCATGGCCAGGCCAGGGCCTCCCTGGGAATGGCCAAGAGCGGCCGCCTGCCGTCCCTTTCGGCCAGCGGCAGTTATTCCTGGTATGACAGCGATCTTCCGGAGGATGCCTCCGACTGGAAGGATCACGATTCCTGGAGTGTGGGGCTGTCGCTGAGCATCCCGCTCTTCGACGGCCTGTCCACCAAATCCAACATTCGCCAGGCCCAGCTGAACACGGCCATTGCCGAGGAGCAGCTCAAGCAGGCCCGGCGCGGGGTGGCTCTGGCCGTTAAACAGGCCTTTCTATTGGTCAAGGAGGCGGAGCAGCGCATCCAGGTCACCGAGGAGAGTCTCACCCTGGCCGAGGAGGAACGGCGCCTGGCCCAGGAGCGTTATCGACTGGGAGCCAGCTTCCTGCTGGAGTTGATCGATTCCCAGGTGGCCTATACCACGGCCCAGACGAATTATATCTCCGCCCTGTATGACTATAAACTGGCCCTGGCCCAGCTGGAACAGGCGGTGGGGGCGCCCCTGATGCCCTGATTCCGGCCACAGGTTCCCGGCCAGGGACCTCATCTCCGTTCGCTGAATCGATCGCCGAGTTCGGATCATGGAAACAGCAGGAGGAAGATGAATGGCCAACAAAAAGAAGAAGCGGGTGATCATCGGTCTGGCCATCGGATTGGTCGTGGTGATCATCGTCGTGCTCAACATCACCCGAAGTTCGGAGAAATCCGTCACCATTCAAGCCGAAAAGGTCCGCACGGGAAAGATTGCCTCGACCGTCTCGGCCGCCGGAAAGATCCAGCCGGAGACCGAGGTCGATATCAGCGCCAATGTCTCCGGCAAGATCGTTCAGCTGGGGGTCAAGGAAGGCGATGCGGTGGAGAAGGGCCAGTTTCTGGTCCAGCTGGACCGAAACCGATACCAGGCTCTGGTCGATCAGGCCCAGGCGCAGCTGGCCTCGGCTCAGGCCCGCCTGGTGGAGGCCCAGGCCGAATACCGCCGCATCAGGCAGCTGTATGATGCCAGCCTGGCCTCGGAAGCCGATCTCGAGGCCATCGAGGCCCGCAAGGATGTGGAGGAGGCCAATTACAAGGCTTCCCAGGCCTATCTTGACAAGGTCCAGGATGATCTGTCCAAGACGATGATCACGGCGCCCATGTCGGGAACCGTTTCCCAGCTCAACTCCGAGGTCGGGGAGGTGGTGCTGGGCACCGAGCAATTCTCCGGCACGGTGATCATGACCATCGCCGATCTGTCCCGGATGGAGGCGGAGGCGGATGTGGACGAGACGGATATCGTCGATGTCACTATCGGCCAGACGGCCAGTATCGAGGTCGATGCCCTTCCCGACTCGGTCCTCAGGGGAGAGGTGACCGAGATCGCCAGCAGCGCCTACACGCTGGGACGGGGGACTCAGGAGGAGGTCACCAATTTCAAGGTCAAGGTGGCCATCCTGGATCGGGTCTCCAGCCTCCGCCCGGGGATGTCGGCCACCGTGGATATCGAGACGGCCTCTCATCAGAATGTCCTCTATGTCCCCATCCAGAGCGTGGTCATGAGGACGCCCGCGTCCGATCCGGCAGAGGACAGGGAGGGTGAGAACCGCGAGGAGGGGGCGGAGACCGAGGAAGCTTCTGCCGGTGAAGAGGAGGCTTCGCCCGATGAGCAATCCCGGACGGCTCCGGAAGCGTCGGCTGAATCCACCGCCGCCGGGGAAGCCGCTGAACAGAAGGAGACGGGATCGCAGCAGGATGATGCGCCATCGGCGGGCGATGAGGAAGAGGAACTGATCCAGGTGGTCTTTGTGATCAAAGACGATGTCGCCGTCATGGTTCCTGTGGAAACGGGCATCAGCAGCGATACGGATACGGAGATCGTCTCCGGTCTGGAGGGCGAGGAGATGGTCGTCACCGGCAGCTATCGCGCTCTCCGGGATCTGCGGGACGGGCAGAAGGTCAAGGTTGAGAATCCGGATCAAGGGCCTGAGGGCGAAAGGCGGTGAGGGGATGGCGAAACTTATTGATCTAAAAGATATTACAAAAATATATCAGGTCGGGACGGTGGAGGTCCCGGCGTTGCGGGGCATCACCCTGTCGATCGATGTCAATGAATACGTCTCCATCATGGGGCCTTCCGGCTCCGGGAAATCGACCCTGATGAATATCCTCGGGTGCCTGGACACCCCCACGGAAGGGACCTACCAGTTCAAGGATCGGGAGATCGGCGGTCTGGATGATAATGCCCTGGCCGATATTCGCAACCGGGAGATCGGATTCGTCTTCCAGACCTTCAATCTGCTGCCCCGGGCGACCGCCCTGCACAATGTCGAGCTGCCTCTGATCTATAAGGGCACGCCGGCCCGGGAGCGCCGTCAGGCGGCTCGCGAGGCGTTGGAATCCGTGGGATTGGCCGAACGGGCCCATCATCGGCCGAACGAGCTCTCCGGCGGTCAGCGCCAGCGGGTGGCCATCGCCCGGGCTCTGGTCAACCGGCCCTCGGTGATCCTGGCCGACGAGCCCACCGGAAATCTGGACAGCAAGACCGGCGAGGAGATCATGGAGATCTTCGAAGACATCCATAGCAGCGGTAACACCATCATCCTGGTCACCCACGAGGAATATATCGCCCACCACACCCAGCGCTCCATTCGTCTGCTGGACGGCAAGGTGGCTGTCGATGAGCCTCAGCGAAATCAGAAGGTGAGAGAAGAGTCTTCCCGAGAGTCGCCCTTTCCGGCGTCCTGATATCCTGCCTGCGGTTCCTCTCAAACAACATCCCCTTACTGTCGGCAAGAGAACCGGTATGCATCCACGAGAGATCATCGAAAGCGTCCACATCGCCATGGCTGCCCTGAGGACGCATAAGGTTCGGGCCGCCCTGACCACCCTGGGTATCCTCATCGGCGTGACCACCGTGATCGGATTGGTCTCCCTGGTTCAGGGACTGAACCAGAGTTTCGCCGGTCAGGTGGCCAGCCTGGGGTCCAATGTTCTCTACGTCGAGAAATACCCCTGGTTTTCCGGCGAGGACTGGTATCGATACCGAAACAGGAAGAATATCACCAGGGAGCAGGCCGAGCGGCTGGACGGCATGCTGACTACGGCCAGGATGACCGCTCCGGTGGTCTATACCCGCCGGATGATCAAATTTGGTGACTCCCGGGCCGAGGCCATCCTTCTCCGGGGCACGACCTCGGAGTATCAGGATGTGGCCGAGGTCTATACCGCCTACGGCCGTTTTTTCTCGGCTGTCGATAATCATCGCCATAACCAGGTCTGTATCCTGGGGCAGGCGGTGGTGGATGCCGTCTTCCGGGATACCGACCCGCTGTATCAGCGGATCTATGTCGGTCCTTTCCGATTTTTGGTCGTCGGCGTCAAGGAGAAGAAAGGCAACCTGCTGGGCTTCAACCAGGATGAGGACGTCATCATTCCCATTCGGACCTTCGAAAAACTCTTCGGCTCGCATCGCTCCGTGGAGGTCATGATCGAGGCCGCCGATCCGCAGAATCTGGAGGAGACCAGGGAGGAGGCTCGCTGGGCCATGCGGATCATCCGCAAGAATAAGCCGGGAGAGCCGGATGATTTCTCCATCAATCAGCAGGACATGCTCACCGATATGTATAAGAAGGTCACCGGCACGATCTATCTGGTCATGATCGGCATCGGGACCATCTCGCTGGTCGTGGGCGGCATCGGCATCATGAACATCATGCTCGTCTCGGTCACCGAACGGACCCGCGAGATCGGCATTCGCAAGGCGCTGGGAGCACGGCGCCGCAACATCCTGTGGCAGTTTCTTGTCGAAGCCATTTCCCTGAGCTGTCTGGGCGGATTCCTGGGGATCCTCATCGGGTTCGGTCTGGGCAAGCTGGTGGCGGCCGTTTCTCCGCTGCCGGCCTCGGTCTCGCTCTGGTCGGTCTTCCTGGGGCTGGGTTTTTCCTCGGCTGTGGGCATCTTTTTCGGTCTCTATCCGGCAGCCAAAGCCGCCCGCCTCAATCCCATCGAGGCCCTGCATTACGAGTGAGGACGTCATGGATTTCAGCGAAAGCTTCATCATGGCATTGAGTTCCCTGAAGGCCCACAAGCTGCGGTCCATTCTCACCACCCTGGGCATCATCATCGGGGTGACCACCGTGATCACCATGATGTCCCTGACCGAGGGCCTGAAGAAGAGCGTCGAGGAGGAACTCAGCGTGCTCGGTTCAGATACTTTCTATGTGGATAAGTTCCCGGCCATCATCACCTCGGGCAAACAATGGCGGGAATATTCCCGGCGAAAGGATCTGACCTACCAAGACGCCCAGGCCATCCAGGAGGTCTGTCCCTCGGTCAAGACGGTGGCCGCCGACATCACCCTCTATCCCGGGGAGATGATCAAGTACCGGGGCGAGTCGACCGACCGGGTACCTATCTGGGGCGTGACCGAGACCTATCTGCAGGTGTATTCCTATTACGTCGAGTGGGGTCGTTTCATCACCCCGACCGACGTGGAGCACCGCAGACAGGTCTGCGTGCTGGGCCGCGATGTGGTCGAGAAGCTGTTTCCCTATGAGGACCCCCTGGAAAAATACGTCCGCAGCGGGCCGCATCGTTTCCTGGTGGTCGGCGTTCTGGAGGAGAAAGGCAGCTTCATGGGAGGCAGCCAGGATAACATCGTCATGATTCCGCTGACCACCCTGCAGAAGCTGGCCGGAGAGAACTTCTCGGTGGACATCGGGGTCAAGCCGGACAATGCCGGCGCCATGCAGAGGGCTCGTGACGAGGTTATTTCACTGCTTCGCCGGCGCCGCGGCCTGGCCTACAACGATCCCAACGATTTCGAGATCCACACCCAGGATTCCCTGATGGGGGTGTTCAATAATATCACCGGGGCGGCCTTCGCCGTCGTCATCGGCGTGGCCTCGATCTCATTGTTGGTCGGCGGCATCGGCATCATGAACATCATGCTGGTCACTGTGACCGAGAGGACTCGGGAGATCGGCATCCGTAAAGCTTTGGGAGCCAAAAGAAAAGACATCCTCTGGCAGTTTTTGGTGGAGGCCGCCGCGCTCAGCGCGGTGGGCGGCACGATCGGTATCCTGCTGGGTTTCCTCCTCGGCAGACTGGTCGGGGCGGTCTCTCCTCTGCCCTCTACCGTCCCGCTGTGGTCCGTGATCCTGGGATTGGGTTTTTCCACCGTGGTGGGCATGTTCTTCGGGATCTATCCGGCCACCAAGGCGGCCCGGCTGGATCCCATCGTTGCCCTGCGCTACGAGTAGTCCCGGGCCGCCGATTCCGGCTCGATGAGCCATTTTCTGCTTGCATTTCCCCCCCCGATTGTCTATAGTGTTTTTAATGAGACAGAGTTCGCTATTCCTTTTCAGGAGGGGTCATGTTCCTCTCCCGGCACAGGTTGCTTGAGATCCTGTTTATCTCCCCGCTGATCTTCGCTTTCCTCAGCGGCTCGCCTTCCCGGGCGCAACGCCGGACGCTGGACAACATTCCTGAGCGACCGATGGATTTTTCCATCAACAGCGTCCCTTTCTTCGATCCCGAGACCCGAAACAGCATTCTGGTCATCCATTATAAAGTGGTCAACGACCACCTCCAGTTCATCCGCACCGACGGCACATATCGGGCCGATTTTCAGGTCGTTTGTGTGGTGTATAACAATGAGGATCAGCAGGTTACTGGAGACGAGGTGTCCGGCAGCCAGTGGGCTGAAACCTACGATCAGACCAACGCTCGCGATATCTTCGTCGAGGGGCATTTTCAATTTCCCCTGGCTCCCGGAGAGTACCGGATGAGAACCTGGATCGAAGGACAGCATACCGGCGAAATGGTCCGGACCGAATCCCGAGCCCAGATTCCAGACTTCCAGCGGTCCGATCTGACGATCAGCGGACTGCTCCTTGCCGATGAGATCGCCCCCGGGGAGACGGCTTCTCAGGGATCGGGCGATCGCTATGAGCGTCATGGTCTTCTGATGGCCCCCAAGGTCAACCACATTTTCAGCGATCAGCACCCGCAGATGTGGTGTTACTTCGAGATCTACGATATGAAAAGCTCGTCCCCGGAGCCTTCCGCCTATCAGGCCGTCTATGAGATCATCGACCCCTCCGGACAGACGGTTCTGAGCGACACGGCCAGCATCCCCAGGAAGGGTATGGTCAGTGACGCCTTCAAGGATTTCCAGGTGGCCACGCTGGAGGAGGAGCAATACCTGCTTCGGGTGACCGTCAGGGACAGGGAGGATGGAAGAGCGGCCAGCCGGGAAGCTCCTTTTCAGGTTCGCTGGTCGACCATGGGCCAGGTGGCCAAGGATTACAAGGAGGCCGTCGAACAGCTCCGCTACATCGCCACCGACGAGGAATACAAGAAATTGAAAGAGGCCGAGGGAGAACAACGCCGTGAAGTCTGGCTGGAGTTCTGGAAGGAACGTGATCCAACGCCGGGGACGCCGGCCAACGAGATGAGAACGGAATACTACCGCCGGATCGAATACGCCAACGCGAACTTTTCAGTCGTCTCGACCGGCTGGAGAACTGATCGGGGGCGCGTTTACATCGTCTACGGTCCGCCCGATGATATCGAGCGCCACCCCATGGAGATTGACGGAAGACCTTATCAAATATGGCATTACTACAGCACAAACAGACGTTTCTATTTTGTCGACGAGGATGGCTATGGAGACTATAAACTGGTTGCCTGGCGGTAACAGGATTCGGCCAGCGCGGATCCTGGTCTCCATCATGATCCTGGCGCTGATCTCTTTGGGGCGCCATGGAGCAGCCGGGGAGGAACCGCAGGAGGGCCAGGGATTGCCCTTTTTTGTCGATACGGCCACCTTCAAATCCCTGGAGGATACCAATCGATCCTATGTCGAGATTTATTTCCTGCTCTCCAGTAAAAGCCTCTCTTTTGAATCGACCCCGGACGGTTTTATGGCCAACCTGCAGTTCGACGCCGTCATCACCGGCAAGGATAGCACTGAGCGATGGAGCCGGCAATGGCAAAAGAACATCCAGGTGGATTCCGAGGAACAGCTGCAGCAAGGCTCTTCCATCTTTGACATCGTCGGACTGATGCTGGAACCCGATTTCTATGACATTTACATCAGCTTGACCGATCAGGGGGATAAAAAGGCCAGTCTGGTCTCGGGAGAACTCTATGTACCGGCCTTTTCCGGCGATCAGCTGGCCCTCAGCCAGCTGGAGCTGGCCCTGGATATCGCTCCGGTCGAGGGGGCAGGGGACTTCATCAAGAACGGGGTGCGGGTTCTGCCCAATCCCATGCGGGCCTATGGGATCGATGTGCCGGTGCTCTATTATTATGCCGAGATCTACGGTCTGGAAATCGCTCCCGGGGCCGATTCCACCTATAGCGTTCAGCAGGATATCCTCAGTTCAGCCGGAGATGTGATCAAGAGCTATCCCCGGACCGTCAAAAGGAAACCCGGAAGCTCTGCCGTCGAGGTCGGCGGGGTCAACGTGATCGGCCTCACGCCGGACACCTATTTTTTGCGCCTGACCATCAGGGATCATCATGCCGGCCAGGAGGTGTCCAACCAGAGGTGGTTTCGGGTCACCGCCCCGGAGATGGAGTCGCCGGGGCCGGAGGAGCTGGCGGCCCTGACCAAGGAAGAGGCCAGCTATCGGGCGAATCTGATCCGATATGTGGCCAGTAGCGAGGATCTCAAGGTCTATGACGGGCTCACCCTGGATGGGAAAGCGAGATTCCTGGAGGAATTCTGGCTCCAGCGGGATCCCGACCCCGCCACGCCCTTGAATGAATTCCGCCGGGAGCATATGCGGCGGTGGAATTACGCCAACCAGCACTTCTCTCAATTCCAGCAGGACGATGGCTGGAGAACCGATCGGGGGCGGGTCTATATCGTCTATGGGCCACCGGATGATATCGAACGGTATCCCAGCGATATCACCAGGGTGGCCTGGGAGCGCTGGCATTATTATTCACTGGAGGGCGGTATCGAGTTCATCTTTGCCGATCTGAGCGGATTTGATGATTATATCCTCATTCATTCCACGGCCAAGAGCGAATTCCGGGATCCCAGCTGGACCGATAAGATCGCCAGATAATTACCCTGTTTGTTCCACCGTCTCTCCGAACCCGAATCCAGCGATGGATTCGGGTTTTTTACATCTCTGCCTTCCCTGCAGCGGCCGACCGTACCACTGGGTACAGTGAGCTGTACCGAAAGGGTCAGAAAACCCCCCAGGAGGACCTCCGCAGGGCGATTGACGAACGGCAGGTACTATGTAATCTTCTGATTTAATAGATGTTAGATCCATATCGAGAACACCCCAATCTTCTGGCACGGAGCTTGCGCCCTTGACAGGCAAACGATTGAGATCTCCGCTGCCATCGCTTCGACCGTCGAATGGAATCGGTCATCAACTCACCGCAGGAGTTCATATCGTTCGCTGAAAGAACGTTCACCCCGATCCCCAAAGGAGGGATGTGTCATGAAGAAGAAGGAACACCTGGTCCAGGGCGGACTGCTGACCCTGGCCATCCTGTTCATCCTGGGAGGATGCGGCCAGAACCAGAGCCCGGTGGGTCCCACCGGTTCTCTGGACGATGAGGCCTGCATCCGGGCTTTTGTGGAAGACAACGCGGAAATGTTTTCCTATGATTATCAGGACGGTTCCGAGGAGATCGCCGCCGGGAGCGATGAACCGGCCCTGTCCAAGGAGCTGGATGGGATCGATCCGGTGGCTTTCTGGCGGGAGATCACCGAGCGGGAGAAGGACATCGACGTCCACATCTACAAGGATTCCCTGGGGGCACACGCCGAGGTGACCATCACCACCTCTCTGCAGGGCTGGTTTCACACGGTCACCATGGACAGCGATTATACCAAGGAGATCGACGATACGGCGGTGAAATATGCCTATCTGGAACGACCCGCGAATCCGCAGGGCGAAGCCCGCCACGGGGGTTGGGTGCTCCGGGCCGTCTCCGGCTGGGAGATCGTTTCCGATCCCTGCACCAAGATGATCTACAGTGTACAGGTGACCTCCAGCAGCGGTGCGGTCGATACCACCATCACCGAGGTGTCCAGTCTCTGGGACCTGGAGGATCTTTTCGTCCTCGAACCCGGTGACAGCGTCACCCTGACGGTGGACACCGGCGATCCGGAGGATCTGGTCTTCCTGCATGCGCCGCATTTCTTCCGCCGTCCTTTCCAGCACATCGGCGGCGGCATCTTTCAGGGCACCTGGGTCACCGTCGACGGTCCGAATGTACCGCCGAGACCCCGTCACGCCACCATCGATGTAATTGATCATGGCGCCGTTTTCGACGATGGCATGCCGTATGATTCTCGGGCGTGGGGAATGGTCTATTTCGTCGGAGAGGGGCCGGTGGGGGATTGATCTTTCCCGGAAGGGGCTCAAGGCGGGGCGACAGATGATCGCCCCGCCTTTTTTTATGGTTCGCTTCGGTGGTGCGTGGCGGTCAAGAAGCGCGGCGGGATCTTCTCGGCTACCGCATAGGCCAGCAGGCCCCCCAGGGCGCCCGAGAGACCGCCGGCGATCATCAGAACGACGGCCGGCTGCTGACCGAATCCCCGGATCAGAATGACGATGCCGATACCTGTCAGGTTGGCCAGGATACAGGAAACAAGAAAGCGGCTGGCCCGAGATGCCGGACCTCGTCCGGGTATGCAAAAAGACAGTTCCACGGCTGCTCCCGGCAGCAGGAAGGTGGCCAGTGAGAGAATTCCGCTGGCCGGAGAGAGCCCCAGGGCCAGTGCGATGACGCCCTGGATGAAAGCCGCCAGAACGGCGCTGCCCGGTTTGTCCACCAGCCCGCGCGCCAGCGCCAGCCACATCATGTACAGGCCGCCGAAGACGACGCCTCCGGGAACGAAAAAGGTATTCAGCAACAGGCGTGAAAACGGCTGCAGCAGCGGTTTGAAAGCCATGCCCAGGGCGGCCATCAGGGTGATGATCAGCAGGTCCCGGAGCGAGAAGTAATAGGATTGATCCGGCCGATCTTCAGATTGAGGTTCTTTCGTTGTCATGTTACTCCCGGACTGGTTGGGCAACAGCTTCACATAATGGTACAAATCAACGAATTGACTGTCAAGAAGTATTTCCAGGCAGCCGGATCGACGGCGGGGGAGTTTTCCTCTTGACTCGATGACGCTGAAGATACTATATTGAGTTTTAACTTTCACCCGAAACGGAGGTGTTGGAACGTGAGAGTCGGGATATTAACCGGTGGCGGCGATTGTCCAGGGCTGAATGCCGTTATTCGTGCAGTGGCCCGAAAGGCGCTCAGCGTTTACGGATACGAGGTGGTCGGCATTCTGGAGGGATGGCGGGGTCTTCTGGAGAAGAAGACAAAGATCTTAGGACTTGAGCATATTTCCGGCATCCTCCATCGCGGGGGGACGATCTTGAAATCCTCCCGGACCAATCCTCTGGAGTCCGATGAGCACGTCAAGGATTGTTTCAGCAACCTGAAGGATCTCAAGCTGGATGCTCTCATCGTCATCGGCGGCGAGGACACCCTGGGTGTGGCCCGGGAGCTGTATGATCGCGGGGTCCGGGTGGTCGGAGTGCCCAAGACCATCGATAACGATCTCAACGGCACCGACTATACTTTCGGTTTCGATACAGCGGTGAACATTGCTACCGAGGCCATCGACCGGCTGCACACCACGGCCGAATCGCACAACCGGGTGATGATCCTCGAGGTGATGGGCCGCCATACCGGCTGGATCGCGGTCCAGGCCGGTCTGGCCGGCGGGGCCGATGCCATTCTCATCCCGGAGATTCCCTTCGAGATCGACAAGATCTGCGCGCTGATCGAGACACGCCACCAGAGGGGCAAGGATTTCAGTATCATCGTGGTGGCGGAGGGCGCCAAGATCCCCACTCCGGAGGACAAGGATGGCAGCTTCGTGGTCCAGGATTTGGAGACGGATGCCTTCGGTCATGTCCGGCTGGGCGGTGTCGGTAATGTGCTGGGCCGGGAGATCCGCCGGCGGACGGGTTTCGACACCCGGGTAACCGTCCTGGGACATCTCCAGCGGGGCGGATCGCCCTCGGCCTTCGATCGTGTGCTGGCCACCAGGTTCGGCATCGCCGCCATCGATCTGGTGAACGAGGAGCAATTCGGCAAGATGGTCGCCCTCAGGGGCAACAAGATCGTCGCCGTGAATCTGTCGGAAGCCACCAAAGAGATCAAGAAGGTGGATCCCAAGCTGTACGAAATTGCCCAGGTCTTTTTCGGCTGACACCTCGACCGGGGAGAATGCAGGATATCGCACACTAAAGTGTTTTCGAGATCAACTCAGAGGAGGCTGTACGATGGCAATTCGATTGGGCATCAATGGATTCGGTCGGATCGGACGATTGGTCTTCCGACATGCCATGAAGAATCCCACGGTCGATGTGGTGGCTGTGAACGATATCACCGATACCGCCACGCTGGCCCATCTGTTGAAATACGACTCGGTGCACGGCGTGCTGGATGCCGGTATTAAGGTCCGGGGACAGTCCATCGAGGTCGACGGTCAGACGCTGCATGTCCGCTCCGAGAGAGATCCGGCAGCCATTCCCTGGAAGGATTTCGAGGTCGATGTGGTCATCGAATCGACCGGGAAATTTCGCAAGCGGGATGATGCCGCCAAACATCTTGACGCCGGTGCTAAGAAAGTGATGATCTCGGCGCCCGGCAAGGGAGTGGATTGCACCATCGTCAGGGGTATCAACGATGATCAATATCAGCCCGAGAAACATGACATCATCTCCACGGCCTCATGTACCACTAATTGTTTCGCCCCGGTGGCCAAGGTGATCAACGATGCCTTCGGCATCACCAAGGGACTGATGACCACCATTCACGCGTATACCAACGATCAGCGCATCCTGGATCTGCCGCACAAGGACCTGCGCCGGGCCAGAGCCGCGGCGATGTCCATGATTCCCACCACCACGGGGGCTGCGGTGGCCACCACGGTGGTGCTTCCCGAGCTCAAAGGGAAGCTTGACGGGATGGCCGTCCGGGTTCCCACCTGGGACGGCTCGATGGTCGATTTCGTGGCCCAGATCGAGAAACCGGTCACCCGAGAGCAGATCAATGAGACCGTACGAGCGGCCGCCGAAGGCTCGCTGAAGGGTATCCTGCAGTATACCGAGGAGCCGCTGGTTTCGGTGGATATCATCGGGAATCCTCACTCGTCCATCTTCGACAGCCTGCTGACCACGGTCCTGGGCGAGAATCTGATCAAGGTCATCTCCTGGTACGACAACGAGGCGGCTTACGCCCTCAGGATGGTCGAGCTGGCTGCCGTGATGATGGGTTGAGGGAGCATTCCATGCCCAAGCTGTCCATCGACGATCTAAGCTTGAAAAATAAACGCGTCCTGGTCCGGGTCGATTTCAATGTTCCCCTCGATGAAGGTGGCCGGGTGGCCGACGACCGGCGGATCCGGGCCGCCCTGCCGACCATCCGGAAGATCCTGGACGAGGGCGGCAGACCCATCCTGATGTCGCACCTGGGGCGGCCCAAAGGTCAGGTGCGGCCTGAGATGAGTCTGGAACCGGTGGCCCGGGAGCTGGCCAGGCTGCTCTCCAGGCCGGTGACCATGGCCGGCGATTGTGTCGGGCCGGAGGTGGAAGCGCTCGTCGCCGGGCAGCCGGCCGGCGGGGTGATCCTGCTGGAAAATCTCCGCTTCCATATCCAGGAAACGGACAACGATCCTCATTTCGCAGAGCAGCTGGCCTCCCTGGGAGATATCTATATCAACGATGCCTTCGGCACCGCCCACCGGGCCCATGCCTCCACCGTGGGGGTGACCCGGTATGTTCAGCCGGCCGCGGCCGGTTACCTGATGAAAAAAGAGCTCGATATCCTCGGCCGGGCCCTGACCGATACCCCGCGGCCCTATGTGGCTGTTCTCGGAGGAGCCAAAATCTCCGGTAAGATTGAAGTGATCGAGAGTTTCCTCGAGCGGGTCGATGTTCTCCTGATCGGAGGCGGCATGGCTTTCACCTTTCTGAAGGCCAGGGGACTGGAGGTGGGCAGGTCTCTGGTGGAGGAGGATAGGGTATCCCTGGCGGACACCATCCTTCACAAAGCGGCTGAGAAAGGTGTCCAGCTGCTGCTGCCGGTCGACTGTCGGGTCGCCCGGGCCGTGGAGAAGGGCGCCGAAAGCCATATGGTATCAGCGGACCGCATACCGGCGGACCACATCGGAGTGGACATCGGTCCGGAGACCTCACAGCGTTTTGCCGAGAAGATCACGGCCGCCCGGACGGTCGTCTGGAACGGGCCCATGGGTGTCTTCGAGATCGATGAATTCGCCGCCGGGACCTATCGTATCGCCGAGGCCCTGGTCAAGGCCGCCGCCGCCGGCGCGTTGACCGTCGTGGGTGGCGGAGATTCCGCGGCCGCCATGGCTCGGGGGGGGTTTCAGGACCGGGTCGGGCATATATCCACCGGCGGCGGTGCCTCATTGGAATTTCTGGCCGGCACATCGCTGCCCGGTGTCGAAGCGTTGACCGAGAAAAAAGAATCCTGACGGCGGAGGTGTTATGAGACGTCCCATCATCGCCGGAAACTGGAAGATGAACAAGACCGGTCCCCAGGCGGTGGAACTGGTCAAGGCTTTGCTGGAGGAGCTTTCCGATCTTCCCCAGGTGGATATCGTGGTCTGTCCGCCGTTCACCGCCCTGGAATCGGTCGCCTGGGTTCTCGGCGACGGACCGGTCAAGATTGGCGCGCAGAACATGCACTGGGAATCCGAGGGGGCCTTCACCGGAGAGATCAGCGCTAAAATGCTCTTGACAATAGGATGCCGATATGTTATTTTGGGTCATTCGGAGCGAAGGACGCTTTTCGGTGAGAGTAACACCCAAATCAACAAGAAGTTAAAAGAAGCTCTGAACACCTCTCTGATCCCCATTGTCTGCGTCGGCGAACAGCTGGACGAGAGAGAGGCGGGGCGAACCGAGGAGGTCATCCGTAATCAGATTCTGGGTACCTTCGGGGATCTGACCGGGGACCAGCTCTCCCGGGTCGTCCTGGCCTATGAGCCGATCTGGGCCATCGGTACCGGAAAGACGGCATCTCCGGAGCAGGCCAATGAGGTCCATGCCTTCATCCGCGATCTTCTCAGGGAACAGATCCGGCCGAACCTGGCTGAGGAGATGCGAATTCAGTATGGCGGCAGCGTCAAGCCGGACAATGCCCGGGATCTTCTGCAGCAGCCGGAGATCGATGGAGCCCTGGTCGGAGGCGCCAGCCTGAAGGCCGCATCCTTCGCCGCCATCATTAAAAACGCCATCTAGAGGATGTATCATGTATGCATTTCTGATCATCGTACACGTTCTGATCGCCCTCGGTCTGGTCGTTTCCGTTTTGCTCCAGTCCGGCAAGGGCACCGGTCTGGCCGGCGCTTTTGGCGGTGGGGGTGGAGCCATGGGAGCGGTCTTCGGCGGACGGGGAGCAGCGACCTTTCTCAGCAAGCTGACCACCGGTCTGGCGATCGCCTTTTTTCTCAGTTGTTTAGGACAGAGCCTTCTGGCATCGAGACGTTTTTCCAATCGCCAGGAGAGTGTCATCCGGCGCGATATGGAGCGCCAGGTTCAGCAACAGAGCGAATCACCCGTGCCGCTGGTTCCGGCCCCTCAGCCGGTTGAGACCGGTACGCAGGGAGCGGAGGGGGAGCGGTCGGCCGCGGAGATGCCTGCGGAAACACCCGCGGAAGCACCTGCCGAGACGGGACCGTCGGAAGGGCCTTAAGTGAGCATATAATTTTTGCCGAAGTGGTGGAATTTTGGTAGACACGCTGTCTTGAGGGGGCAGTGGGTGGACACCCGTGCGGGTTCGAGTCCCGCCTTCGGCATTTTTCAGCCCGACGCCGGGGGAATGATACCCCCGGCGTTTTCATGTCTTGGCCGGACCTCCCGGCTCAAACCGGTGAGGAAGCGATGCCGGCACCGGCCACAGGTGTCAATCATTGCCAAAGAACTGTCAGGAAAGAAGACAATATAAAAATGTGGAAAAAAACGGGTTGGAGGTCACCCCCAGTGGACTGTCGGGAGAGGATACAGTTTTTACAAAAATTAAATTATTTCATTGTGAATCTTAAGCGCGGTTGTAATCCAATGAAAAATATAACTCTCTTTATCACAAATAGATACAAGAAAAATATTACGCTCAATGAGCTCCGCCGGTCCTTGGCATGACTGTTGCATGTTCTATGTTCGAGAGGAAATGTTTTGTCATCGCCATAACACGTAAAGGGGGCGAATATTATGAAGAAATCCTGGGTTTTCATCGTCGTCGTGACGATGTTGATCGCCGCACCGGCCTTCGGGCTGCAGATGATCACCAACGGAAACTTCGAGACCGGCGATCTCTCCGGCTGGACCGTTGCCGGGGATTTTCCCACCCTGGGAGCCATCACCGTGCCCAATACCTGGCTGAAGTCAGAGCTGGGCGGATGGGTCGCATCGGTGGCCCCGCCCACCCTGTTCGGAGCTCAGGCTATCGGCACCGCCGCTCTGATGCAGAGTTTTATCATCCCGGCGGAGATGACCATGGCCACGGTCGATTTTCAATACCTGCCGTGGAGTTTCGATTCCATCGAATTCGATTTTGTCTGGATCGGTATGCAGCACAACGGCGGATTCGACCTCTATGAGTACTGGGGCGGGGTGGATTTTGGCGGGTTGGAGACACCCGGCTGGCAGGATTTTCATCGCGGCTATGACATCAGCGGAGTGATGTCGCCGATCAGTTGCACCATCGCCTTCGGCGTCACCACCACCGAGGATATCGCGTATCCCACCGGTTTGTTGGTCGACAACGTCTCCGTGGAAGCGGTGCCTGAGCCTGCCACCCTGCTGCTGCTGGGGGGAGGATTGATGGGCATGGGTCTGATCGGAGCGGCTCGCCGGCGCAAGAGATAATGGCCGGCCCACTCGAATGGAAAAAGGGGGGATATGATCCCCCCTTTTTTTATTCACCTGTTTCCCCGGCGCACAGAGATGCGCCATCGTCCCCGGGAACGTTGAGGATACTTCCCGGGTTCACGGCAAAGGAAGGTTATGGAAGACCGGATTGAAACGATTTCTCGGCCGGCCCCGGTGTGGCCATCCTACCTGGTGTTGCACCGGACCGGCGAACTGGCTGCAAAGACCCTGCGAGCTCGCCGTCTGATGGAAGACTGCCGGCTGTGCCCCAGAGACTGCCGGATCGACCGGATGCACGGCCGGATGGGATTCTGCCGCTCCGGATCGCTGGCCCGCGTCTACAAATACAAGGTCCATCACGGCGAGGAACCGCCCATCTCCGCAAGCCGTGGCTCCGGGATCGTCTTCTTTTCCAACTGCACGCTGCGCTGCTCCTACTGTCAGAACGCTCCCATGAGCCATCTGGGCCGGGGCACCGATCTATCTCCGGGACGGCTGGCCGATATCTTCCTTTTTTTGCAGCACAGCGGCTGTCACAACCTCAATCTGGTCACCGCCACCCATTTTGTCTATCCCGTGCTCCAGGCACTGGAGCTGGCCGTGGTGCGCGGATTTCATCTTCCCATCGTCTGGAATTCCAGCGGATACGAGAATCTCGAGCTGCTCGCGCTGCTCGACGGCATCGTCGATATCTATCTGCCGGATATGAAGTATGCCGATCCAGAGGTGGCCCGAACATACTCGGCGGCAATCGATTACCCATCGGTCAACATGGCCGCGGCGGAGGAGATGTTCCGGCAGGTGGGATGTTTACGGCTCGATCGGGAGGGTGCAGCCCACCGGGGTCTGATCATCCGGCATCTGGTTCTGCCCCATGATCTGGCCGGCACCGCCGCGATCATGAAGCTCATCTCCGGCCGTATCTCCCGGCGGATCCACGTCAGCCTGATGAGCCAGTACCTGCCGGTTTGGGCCGCCCGGCAGGATCCTCTCCTGGACCGTCCGGTGACCGGGGGCGAGTATCAGCGAGCCATCGAGGCCCTGGAGAAAGCCGGTCTTTCCCGGGGGTGGACCCAGAGTCCGCCGGTATGAAAAAACAGGTTGACCGGCGGTGGATACATGACTATGTTACTTCGTTATCGTACCGGGGTCCGGAAGATCCTTTCTTCTCAGGATCCCGGTATCATTACAGATATTGTGGCGATGGGACAGGAGAGAACGAATGCTGCAGCCTTCCCGGTGTGTGCGGCTGGTTCTGCTGAGCGCTGTTTTCATTCTGCTGGCAGTGCCGGCCGCTGCGGAGCTGGGGGCCGCTCAGGATCAGGCGCTTCAGAATCCGGCAGTGGTGTCTATCACCATCTTCACCAGCCCTGACTGTGACCAATGCCGTACTGTCGAGGAGCATGTCCTCCCGGACTTGCGATCCAGGTACGGGGAGTCCCTTGAGATCAGGACGTTCAATGCCGACGATGGGGAGAATTACGATCTCCTGGGATTGTTAGAGCGGCGAGCCGGCGATACCGACAATGAGCTGCCGGTGGTCTTTTGCGGAAGGTATGTCCTGGGGGGCAGGTCGGAAGTAGAGGCGAGCCTCGACGAGATCATCGCCGGGTATCTTCGCGCCGGCGGGGCGGCGCCGATCGATCTGAATCCGGAGTTGCCGGTGGCCGAGGCGGCCGAGCCGCCCGCTGGGGGAGTGCCTATCGCCCTGGCCTATCTGCATCAGGGCGGATGCCAGAAGTGCGGGCGTGTGGAACGGATGCTCTCGGCCCTGGAACGCCGTCATCCCGATGTGACCGTCGAATGGTTCGATCTGTCGCTGCCTGAAAACAAGGTGCTGGCCGAGGCCATGGGCCGTTATACCGGCCTGACGGAGGAGCAGCGGCTGGTGGCCCCCTCCGTTTTCATCGGACGGGATGCGTTGGTGGGCTCGGATATTCGGGAGGATGCCTTACAGGCCCTGGTGGAAAAATACGGCCGCACCGGCGCCGAACCGGTCTGGAGGATCGTGGCCGGAGATACCGCTTCGGCGGTCCGGGGCATCGTCGAGCGATTCCGCGGTCTGGGTATCCTGACCATTATGCTGGCCGGATTGATCGACGGGGTCAATCCCTGCGCCTTCGCCACCATTGTCTTCCTGCTCTCCTACCTGGCTCTGGTGGGGCGGACCCGGCGGGAAGTCCTGATGGCCGGACTGGCCTTCACGGCGGCCGTGTTCCTGACCTACTTCTCCATGGGTCTGGGATTATTCCAGTTTCTGCAGCGACTGACGTTTCTGTCCCTGCTCTCCCGGGTGGTTTACGCTTTGGCGGCCGTGCTGGTTCTGGTTCTCTCGGCGGTCAGTTTTTATGATTATGTCCTCATTCGCCGGGGGCATCGGCCTTCGGAGATGAAGCTTCAACTGCCCCTGTTTCTCAAGCGCCGTATTCATGCCGCCATTCGAAAGCAATCCCGTTCCGGGCGGCTGGCCCTGGGCGCTTTTCTCACCGGCGCCATCGTCTCCGTCCTGGAGCTGGCCTGTACCGGCCAGGTCTATCTGCCCACCATCATCTTCGTCACCGGAGTGGAGGGCCTGAAGACCGACGCCATTCTGTACCTGCTGGTCTATAATCTGCTGTTCGTCCTTCCCCTGGCGGTCATCTTCGTGATCAGCTATATGGGTGTCTCTTCACAGCAGATCGGAGCCGCCATGGAGGCGCACATGGATCGGGTGAAGCTCATCCTGAGTCTCTTCTTCCTGCTGCTGGGCGTCCTCCTGGTGGTCATCTTCCTGAATTGATCTTCCCGGTCGTTTCCTTCCCCGGGATGTGCTTTCCCGGCCATCTCCAGCCGGCCGTTGCGGCGGAGCAGATCATTTCTGCCGCCGGCGGATCACATGGGCCGTCCTGCTCTCCGGCGGTCCTCGCGTTCATCGTGTTCGTCCCGGATGCTGCCCACGATCTTCTCCAGAAGATCCTCCATGGTGACGATGCCGATGATCCGGTCCTGCCGATCTGTGACCAGCGCCAGGTGTTCGCGCTTTTTCTGCAGCTGCAGAAAAAGCCGTTCGATGCTGGTCTCATCCCGAACCCGCGGGACCGGGTAGACCAGATCCTCCAGCGGTGTGTTCCGCTCTGATGTCAGCAGATGGTTGATGTCGACCACTCCCGTGATCTGGCCAGGTGTGTTCCGATAGACCGGAATACGTGATTTTCCTTCCCGTTTGATCAACTCCACCACCTCGACCGGTGTGCTGCTCCATTCGGTGGCGACGACCCTGTCCAGCGGGACCATCACCTCGCGCACACTGGTCTCCGCGAAATCGAAGATCTGTCCCACGATGTAGTGCTCCTGCCTCTCGATGAGGCCGTATCGATGGCTTTCCCTGGCCAGATAACGCAGTTCCTCACGGGTGACGAAGGGAGCTGCGCTCCGGCGGGAGTCCGTCTTTCTGCTGAACAGTCCGGAAAAACCGGTGGCCAGGAAGACCAGCGGCCTGAGCACCCGGTAGCTGAACTGGATCCAGGGAGCCAGCCTCAGGACCATAGAATCGGCATGGATGCGGAAGAAGTTCTTGGGCACGATCTCGGCGAAGATAAGGATCACCGGGGTCATGATCAGGGTCTGCACCAGGGCCGCCAGACTCGAGCTCTGGCCCATCAGCTGACTGACCAGCCGGGTGGCCAGCACCGAGCCGCCCACGATGGCCAGGTTTGTGCCCACCAATGTGGTCCCCAGGAAGGTCTGGGGACGCGCCCTGAGGTTCTGCACGATCTGGGCCTTGCGGTCTTTTTTCTCCACCAGATGACGCAGACGGATCCGGTCGGCCACCACCAGGGCGGTCTCAGCCCCGGAGAAGAAAGCCGAGGCTACAATGCAGAACAGGATCAGTAAGCAGGTCAGGAAGATGGACACGTCAGGAGTCTCCTTTTGGTGAATGGCGGTGGACGAAAGGTTTCCTGCCCTTCCGGACCCGCAGGGCGATGATCCGGTTGGGTGCTGCCTTGAGCACTTTCAAGCTCAATCCGTCCCACTCGAAGGATTCTCCTTCCCCAGGGATATGTCCCAGGTGGCCGATGATGAATCCGGCAATGGTCTTGTACTCGGGGTGCTCCAGCTCGGTGCGAAAGATCCGGTTGAATTGGTTCAGCTCCATCGACCCGGCCACCACGGCCGTCTTCCGGTCCAGGCGGTGATACGCCGCCGGGAGGCGCTCCTTTCGGTCGACGATCTCACCGACGATCTCCTCGAGGAGATCCTCCAGCGTGACCAGGCCGGAAAGAGCTCCGTGCTCATCGATGACGATGGCCATATGGGTTCCCGTTTTCTGAAACTCGCGCAGCAGCGGGCCAACCTTCTTCACCTCCGGAATAATCAGAGCGGTCCGGAGGTATTTCTCCAGGTTGTCGCCGGGTTCCCCGAACATGTCGGTGACCAGATCGATGGCGTGGACGATCCCGACGATCTGCTCCGGGTCCTGACGATAGACCGGAACCCGCGAGAACCCGCGTTCCTTCAGCTGAACCCGGGCCTGGTCCGGCCGGGTCTCAATGTCCAGGCTGAACATCTCGGTCCGGGGAGTCATCACATCGGAGGCCGGCAGGTGCCCGAACTCAAAAGCGCGCAGGATCATCTGCAGCTCGACGGGATCCACGATGCCCTCTTTATGAGACAGCTCGACCACCGTCATGAGCTCTTCCTCGGTGGGCGCGCCTTTTCTGACCCGGCGGCCGCCCTCGAGAAGACGGATCAGGGACTCGGTGGTTTTCTCCAGAGCCCGGACCAGCGGGGAGATGGCCCGGGAGAACGTCCACAGAGGTCTGGAGATAGCCGTGGAGAAGTGCTCCGGATTTTTGACCGCGACGAATTTGGGGGTGATCTCGCCGAAGATCAGAATGGCCGCGCTCATAACCACGAAGGCGATGATCTCACCGCGGTGAGCGAACAGGGAGACGAATAACACCGTGGCTAGGCTGGAGGCCATGATGTTGACGAACATGTTGCCGACCAGGATGGAGATGAGCAGTTTGGTCGGACGGCCGAGCATCTTCTCGATCAGCTCAGCATGGGTCTGACCGGTCTGTTTCATCCGGCGGATGCACAGTTTTCCCAGGGAAAAGAGGGCCGTTTCGGATCCGGAGAAGAAAGCCGACAGAGCCAGAAGAACGGCCAGGCCGATGAGGGAGAGAATGTTGGCCAGGATCACGCCGACGTCGCCAGGTTGAAGGGAAAAAAGGAGCTTGCTTCTGAAAATAATCAGTCTGTGGCCCGCTTGTCAAGAAAAAAGGTGTTCCCGTCAGGTCCGGCTGAAGGCGGAAACGCTTTTTCCACTTGACTTTCTTTCAATCGGCGTATTACATTAGCAGCAGTCCTTTCCCTGCCCGAGAGGAGATCGGTGCGGTGTCGCTGGACAGAGAGCTGGTTGGCCGTCTGGTTCGGAGCGCCCTTGCTGAGGATATCGGAAGCGGCGATATAACCACCGAATCGATTGTGCCGGAGAATGTTATCGTAGAAGCCCGGATCCTGGCCAAGGAGCCGGGTGTGGTCGCCGGCGGGCCTGTCGCGGAGACGGTGTTCCAGACCCTGAGCGCCGCCGTGCGATCGCGGATTGGCGTATCAGACGGTGATCGGGTCCGCCGGGGCGAGACGATCATGGATCTGATCGGACCGGCCGGTCCTGTTCTCAGCGGGGAACGGGTGGCGCTGAATTTTCTGCAGCGGCTTTCCGGTATCGCCACGCTCACGGCCCGCTATGTCGAGGCTGCGGCCGGCACCGGTGTCCATATTCTGGACACCCGCAAGACGACACCCGGCTTGAGGATTCTGGAGAAGTATGCGGTCACCATGGGAGGGGGACAGAACCATCGCGCAGGTCTCTACGATATGGCCCTGATCAAGGACAACCACATCAGGGTGGCCGGCAGCATCGAGGCGGCCGTGAAGGCGGTCCGGGACAGATACCCCGGGGCTCCGGTGGAGGTGGAGACCGCCTCCCTGGATCAAGTCGACCAGGCCCTGCAGGCCGGCGTCGACCGCATCATGCTGGACAATATGAGTCCTGACCAGGTGCACCAAGCTCTTCAACTGATCTGCCGCCGGAGTGAAGGATTGAACAAGCCCCGGGTCGAGGTCTCCGGCAACATCACTCTGGAGAATATCGGCCGGCTGGCCGTGAACGGGGTCGACGAGATCTCCATCGGAGCCCTGACCCACTCCGCTGCGGCCCTGGATATCAGTCTGGAGGTGACCGGATGGGGTCCCGGCGAGGTTCGGCCATGAAGGCGGGCAGAGGTTCTCCGGTGGATGAAGCCGTTCTCGGGGCTCTCCGCCGGAAGACGGGGCATCATCAGACCGTACACTGCCTGGGTGAACGATTGGGTCTGTCACCTCAGTCGGTGACCGCGGCGATCAGGGAGCTGCACCGCCAGGGATACGAGATCGAGGCGCATCCCGGCCTGGGATACCGGCTTCTGGCCGCGCCGGATCGGCTGTCTAGGCTGGAGATCGGACCTGTTCTGAGGACCCGTTTCATGGGACGCCCGGTCTATTCCTATGGCAGCGTTCGTTCCACCAACCGGGTGGCTCTGGAATTGTCCCGGAAGGGCGCGCCCGAGGGAACTTTGGTACTGGCCGAAGAGCAGCTGGCCGGCCGGGGGCGGCTGGGGCGAACCTGGCACTCTCCTCCCGGCCTGGGACTGTGGATGTCCCTGATATTGCACCCCCGGGTTCCCGCCGATCGGGTTTTTCAGGTGGCCATCTGCGGCGCCCTGGCCGTGGCCGAGACCGTCTCGGACCGATTCCCCCTGGACGTGAAGGTCAAATGGCCCAACGATGTCCTCATCGGAGGGGCCAAGCTCGCCGGGGTGCTGGTCGAATCGCAGTGGAACGGTCCCGATGCGCGCGGGGTGGTGGTGGGCATCGGAATAAACGTCAATCACCGGGCCAGCGACTTTCCCCGGCATCTGCATCATCGGGCCACCTCGCTGCGAATGGAGCTGGGCCGGGCGGTCGACCGGACGGGACTGCTGGGCGATCTGCTGGCCTGTTTCGAGAATATCTATCTTCAGTTTCACGACCAGGGCCTGGAGCCCTTTCTGGATCGCTGGCGTCAGCTGTCGGCGGTCCTCGGGCAGCCAATCCGGATTCAGATCGGCCGGCAGACCGTTCGCGGGCTGGCCGCGGGCATCGATGCCCAGGGAGCTCTTCTTCTGACCGAGGAGAATGGCGACCGGCATCGGTTTCTGGCCGGCGATGTCAGCGTGACGAAGATCGGTACAACAGAGAAATTCTCCTCCAGCCGGACGCCGACCGGAGACAAGCTTTCTCAGGGGAGACGCACATGTGGCTTGTAGCGGATATCGGCAACACCAATACCGTCCTGGGGCTGTATGATCCGGAGCCGGTTCGTCAGCTCCATCACTGGCGTCTCTCCAGCGATCAGGATCGGACCGCCGACGAGGTGACCCTGCTGCTCGGGCAGCTGCTGCGCGATGCCGGCGCCGAGCCGCGGCGGATCGAGGGGGTGGTCATCGGCTCGGTGGTCCCGGCCCTGACGCAGGCCTACCGGGCAGCCGCCGAGACCGTGCTGCAGCGCCGGCCCGTCGAGGTATCCAGCCGCCTGGACCTGGATCTCAAGATCGCCATTCTTCATCCGGAACAGATCGGAGCCGATCGCCTGGCCAATGCCGTGGCCGCCCGGCAGAGGTATCAGGGCGCCGTGATCGTGGTCGACTTCGGCACCGCCACCACCTTTGATGTTATCTCCGCCGCCGGCGAGTATCTCGGCGGAGTGATCGCCCCCGGGGTACGCACCTCGGCTCGCGACCTGTTCGCCCGGGCCGCCAGACTGCCTCGCTTCGTGGAAATCCGGGAACCGGCGACCGTGATCGGGAAGACCACCGAGGAAAGCATTCTGTCCGGTCTGTTCTTCGGGACCGTCGGTCAGGTTGACGGGGTGGTCAGCAGAATCGCCGAGCAATTAGGCGAGCAAGCCACCGTGGTGGCCACCGGCGGCCTGGCCCATCTGATCGCTCCCAGGTCGTCGACGATCGAAGAAGTCTGTCCCGATCTCACCCTGGTCGGGCTGGTCCTGATCGGGAAAATGGCCTCCGCATCCGGTTGATGCCGGCCAGAAATGTGAATCCGCCAGCTCCCTTCCCCGCTATATTTTTTCCCCCCGCTCTATTTTTCCCTTGCTTTTCCTCCGGCTATTGATTATAATATTTTCCACTTTAGCACTCTGTGCCGTTGAGTGCTAAAAAAATTATATAACAGTCTATTTTTAACAACTTATCTATCTCATTTCATCACCAGGAGATTGGAAAGGAGGTCAGATCATGAAGGTAAAACCTCTCGCCGACCGCGTCCTGGTCAAGCCTCAGGAGGAAGCGGAGGTGAAAAAGGGAGGCATCATCATCCCCGATACGGCCAAAGAGAAACCGCAGCAGGGCAAGGTCATTGCTGTCGGTCCCGGCAAGGTGACCGAGGCGGGGCAGAAGGTGCCTATGGAGGTCAAGAAAGGCGATGCCGTCCTGTATGGAAAGTATTCCGGGACGGAGGTGACCATCGATGGTGAGGATTATCTGATCATGCGGGAAAGCGATATCCTGGCCATCGTCTGATCACAGGGCCGGATGATCGCTGCTGAGTCGTATAGATGTCAATGAAAAGAAGTTGTGAAGGAGGATACTGATCATGGCAAAACAGCTGGCATTCGAATCCTCGGCCCGTGAGGCCCTCAAGAAGGGCGTCGATAAACTGGCCGAGGCGGTCCGGGTCACGCTGGGCCCCAAGGGCCGGAACGTGGTCCTGGACAAAAAATTCGGCTCCCCGACCGTCACCAAGGACGGCGTCACGGTGGCCAAGGAGATCGAGCTGGAAGATCCCTATGAGAACATGGGCGCCCAGATGGTCAAGGAGGTGGCCTCCAAGACCTCGGATGTGGCCGGCGACGGCACCACCACGGCCACCATACTGGCCCAGGCCATCTATCGGGAAGGTCTCCGCAACGTGACCGCCGGAGCCAATCCCATGGCCCTCAAACGGGGCATCGAGAAGGCCGTCAAGGCCGTGCTGGAGGAAATCGGCAAGCTGAGCAAGGATGTCCCCGGCCGCAAGGAGATCGCCCAGGTGGGCACCATCTCGGCCAACAACGATAGCGCCATCGGCGATCTTATCGCCGAGGCCATGGAGAAGGTCGGCAAGGACGGCGTCATCACCGTGGAAGAGGCCAAGAGCATGGAGACCACTCTGGACCTGGTCGAGGGTATGCAGTTCGACCGCGGCTATCTGTCGCCCTATTTCGTCACCGATGCGGAGAAGATGGAAGCCGCATTGGAGGACACCCTGATCCTGATCCATGACAAGAAGATCAGCACCATGAAGGACCTTCTGCCCATCCTGGAGAAGGTGGCTCAGCTGGGTAAGCCGATGATGATCATCGCCGAGGACGTGGAAGGCGAGGCCCTGGCTACCTTGGTGGTCAACAAGCTACGCGGCACCATCAAGGTCTGCGCGGTCAAGGCCCCCGGTTTCGGGGACCGTCGCAAGGCCATGCTCGAGGATATCGCCATCCTCACCGGCGGGAGAGTCATCTCCGAGGAGGTCGGCTTCAAGCTGGAGAACGTCACCCTGGACGATCTGGGCAAGGCCAAGCGGGTGTCCGTCGATAAGGAGAACACCACCATCGTCGAGGGCGGAGGATCGACCGCGGATATCAAAGGCCGGGTGGCTCAGATCAAGAAGCAGATCGAGGATTCCACCTCCGACTACGATCGGGAAAAGCTCCAGGAACGCCTGGCCAAGCTGGCCGGGGGCGTGGCCGTGCTCAACGTCGGTGCGGCCACCGAGACGGAGATGAAGGAGCGCAAGGCCCGTGTCGAGGACGCCCTGCACGCCACCCGGGCGGCCGTGGAAGAGGGCATCGTGCCCGGCGGTGGCGTGGCCCTTCTGCGGACCATCCCGGCCCTGGACAAGGTCGATGTCAAGGGCGACGAGAAGATCGGCGTGGGCATCGTCCAGCGGTCTCTCGAGGAGCCCATCCGGCAGATCGCCAATAACGCCGGCTGGGAAGGCTCCGTGGTGGTCCAGAAGGTTAAGGGAGAGGCCGCCACGGTGGGCTTCAATGCCGAGTCGGAGAAGTACGAGGACATGCTCAAGGCCGGCGTCATCGATCCCACCAAGGTGGTTCGCACCGCTCTGCAGAACGCCTCCAGCATCGCCTCGCTGCTGCTCACCACCGAGGCTCTGGTGACCGACATCCCGGAGGAGGAAAAATCGGCTCCACCGGCCATGCCTCCGGGAGGAGGTATGTACTAAGCCGTTGCTTCTCAACAGGAAAAAGCCCCCGGTGTGGAGAGCGCCGGGGGCTTTTTATGCCGCCTGACCACCACCGGGGCCGGTCCCGCCCGTCCCTATCCTTCAGGAAAGGCCCTCCTCAAAAAGTTTTCTTGACAACCTACCCGACATATTGTATTTTGCATTCGAGCAAGCTCAACTTCCTGCATAAAAAGCGCTAATCTGGAAGCATCGATCCATCTCGGTGGAGGTCCGATGCGCCGCAAGATCATCATCGATCGGTCCGAACGACTTCATCAGATTCCCTCCAGCCTGTTCGTGGACCTGAGAAGAAAGGCCCTCAGGGCCATGAAGAGAGGCGTGGATGTGATCGATCTGACCGCAGCCAATCCCTCCGAGCCGCCATCACCGAAAGTGATCGAGACCATTTGCCGCGCTGCCGGCCGGCCGGAATCGCACCGTTACGACCTGGGGGCGGATGCTTCCGTCTTCGGCCGGGGGATCGCCTCCTGGTTCGAGTCCCGCTTCGGCGTTTCTGTGCGACCCGATGATGAGATCCTGCCTCTGCTGGGAGCCCGCCAGGGGCTGGTCGGGCTGCCCCTGGCCTTCGTCAATCCCGGCGAGGTGGTTCTGCTGCCCGATCCCTGTTATCCGGTCTATCGGACCGGTGCCATCCTGGCCGGAGCCCGCGTGGAGACCATGCCGCTGCTGGAACGGAACGATTATCTGCCCAATCTCCAGAGGATACCCGAAGAGACGGCCCGGCAGGCCAGGATGATGTTCCTGAACTATCCCAACAATCCCACCACCGCGGTGGCCGACCTTTCTTTCTTCTCGGAAGTGGTGGAATTCGCCCGTCACTATAATGTGGCCGTGATCCATGACGCCGCCTACCTGTTGATGCCATCGAAGGATAACCGGGAACCCAGTTTCCTCCAGGCCCGGGGGGCCAGATCGGTCGCCGTGGAGATCTATTCTCTGTCCATGGCTCATCATCTGGGTGGCTGGCGGATCGGGTTTGCGGTCGGCAACCGCCAGCTTCTGGCCGGACTGATGGCCATCGGGGGCGGGCGTTCGGCCCTGCCGGCCCCGGTTTTGCAGCAGGCCGCCCTGACAGCACTGGTTGATGAGGCAACGGATCGGCCCGATCGTTACGCCTCCCGACGGGATCTGGTTATCCGGGGCCTTCGCCAGGCGGGATTGAAGGTCCGGCGCGCTAAAAAGATGCCGTTTCTGTGGGTGACGGTGCCGGGGCGCTATACCTCGCTGGGTTTTTCGCGGCGTCTCTTTCGCCGTACCGGGGTTCTGGTCACACCGGGCAGCGGATTCGGCGAGCAGGGCTCGGGATACATTCGCCTCTCGCTGACGGTTTCCGAGGAACGTCTCCGGGAAGCGGTGCACCGGATTGGCCGGCAAAAGGCCCTCTGGCACGGAAAAAGAAAGCGGGACGGAGCGACGGAAGATACCGGGCAGGATTGAAGGTCCGGCGACGCCGGCAGGAGGTTTCGCGGTGGGCATCATTCGACTGCAGAACATGACCTTTTTCGCCCATCATGGGTGTCTGGCTGCCGAGCGGGAGCTGGGCCAGACCTTTCAGGTGGATGTCGAGATGCGGCTGGATCTTGCCGGGGCCGCCGCCAGCGACGATCTTGGCCGGGCGGTCGATTACACCGAGGTCTATGGTCTGGTCGAGAAGGTGGTCTCGGGCTCCCAATTCAATTTGCTTGAGGCGCTGGCATCGGCCGTTCTCAAGGCCATCGCCGAACGATACCATCCCCAGGGCTTGACCGTCCGGGTACGCAAGCCCAATCCGCCGATCTCCGGAGGACTGGATTGTGTGGAGGTGGAACTCTCCGACGGCTGAAGGGGGGCGTCCTTCATCGCCAACGCCTTTGTGGGCCTGGGCTCCAATCTTGGCGACCGCGAGGATCATATTCGCCAGGCGCTGAGGAGGCTCGATCAGAGGGACGGGATTCGTCTCATTCGGGTTTCCTCGATCTATCAGACCGAGCCGGTCGGGTTCACCGATCAGCCCCTGTTTCTCAATGCCGCGGCCCATCTGGTCACCGAGCTGAAGCCCGCCGAACTGCTGGAAGTTCTCCAGGATGTGGAGCGGCTCATGGGCCGCCGGAGGACCATCCGATGGGGACCGCGGATCATCGATCTGGATCTGCTCCTCTATGAGGACCTGATCATCGAGCGTCCTCATCTAGTGGTGCCGCATCCGGAATTGACCCGCCGCGCCTTCGTGCTGGTCCCGCTGGCCGAAATCGCTCCCCGGACGGTGGAGCCGCGCACGGGGCAGCAGGTGGACCGGCTGCTGAGTGCCCTGGGATCCACCGACGGGGTGCAGCGTTATTCTTCCCGGGAAGATCATGACTATGACTGAGGCGCAGTATATTGTCATCGAGGGCGTCATCGGGGTGGGGAAGACCAGCCTGGCTAACCTGCTGGCCGAGGAGATGGATGCCCGTGTGGTCCTGGAGGAGGTCGAGGAGAACCCGTTTCTTCCGGATTTCTACCGTGAACCGGAGCGATATGCCTTCCAGACCCAGATCTTCTTCCTGCTCAGCCGCTATCGCCAGCAACTGGAGTTTCCCCAGCAGGACCTGTTTCACCACAAGATGATCAGCGACTATCTGTTTGACAAAGATAAAATCTTTGCATATATTAACTTGAGCGAAAAAGAGCTCAGTCTCTACGAGCGTCTCTGGACCCTGCTTCGACGCGACATCCCCCGGCCCGATCTGGTCATCTATCTGCAGGCCAATACCGAGACGCTGATGCACCGGATCCGCGAGCGGGGCCGCCCTTTCGAGAAATCCATGTCCCCGGAATACATCCAGCGGCTGAACGAAGCTTACAGCTACTTCTTCTTCCATTATACCGATTCCTCGCTGCTGGTGGTCAATACCGCCAAGATCGATTTCGTACACAATCCGGAAGATCTGCAGGACCTTCTCCGGCAGATCCGGAAACCTCACACGGGAACCAAGTATTATGTTCCCATGAGAGAATAGCCGGCATCCTGTCCCCCGGGACGCGATCCCGGTGGGGTGTTCTCTCCTGCTGTCAAACGGACGCGAGGGAGGTGGACCTGATGGACCAGGCGATGACGGTCAAGCGGTTCCGCCTGATGAAATCCAAGGAAAAGATCTCTGTCCTCACGGCCTACGATCGGCTCATGGCCCAGCTGCTCGACGAGGCCGGCATCGACGCCATCCTGGTGGGTGATTCCGTCGGCATGGTGATTGCCGGATACGCCACCACACTGCCGGTGACCATGGACGAGATCATCTATCATACCAGGACCGTCCGCCGGGGCGTCAAACGCGCCCTGCTGATCGGCGATATGCCCTTTTTATCCTATCAGACAAGCACCGCCGATGCCCTGCGCAATGCCGGCCGATTTCTGCAGGAGGGCGGCGCCGAGGCGGTCAAGGTGGAGGGCGGCCGGCACATGGCCGAGACCATCGAGAAAATGACCCGGATCGGCATCCCGGTGATGGGCCATCTCGGCCTGACGCCGCAGTCCATTCATCAGTTCGGAGGCTACGGGGTCCGCGGAAAGCAGCCCGATGAGGCCCGCCGCCTCCTCGAGGATGCGGGGATCCTGGCCGAAGCCGGGTGTTTCTCCATCGTCCTGGAGAAAATCCCGGCCGATCTGGCCCGGCAGATCACCGAACAGGTCCCCGTTCCCACAATCGGAATCGGGGCCGGCCCGGACTGCGACGGGCAGGTCCTGGTGACCCATGATATGCTCGGGCTGTTCGAGGATTTCCGGCCCAAGTTCGTCCGCCAGTACGCTCAGCTGGCCGCAGTCATGCGGGAAGCATTCCAGAGCTATATCAGCGATGTCAGGAAAGGAGAGTTTCCCGGCCCGGAGGAGAGTTATTAGATCCGGAGAGAACGCGTGGATATCGTCACCGACATCGGGCTGATGCACAGAACGGCCCAGGCCCTCCGTCAGGATGGAAAGCGGATCGGCTGCGTCCCCACCATGGGATATCTCCATCAGGGCCATCTCAGTCTGGTGCGCAGAGCCCGGGAGATCAGTCAGGTGGTGGTGGTCAGTCTGTTCGTCAATCCCACCCAGTTCGGTCCCCAGGAGGATTACGATAGCTATCCCCGGGATCTTCCCCGGGATATTCAACTGCTTGAGGAGACCGGATGCGATATCCTATTCCAGCCCGCCGCCGAGCGGATGTATCCTCCGGGACACAGCACCGTCGTTGAGGTCCAGGGCCTCACCGGAGTGCTCTGCGGCGCCTCCCGTCCGGGGCACTTCCGGGGTGTGACCACCGTGGTCACCATGCTGTTCGACATCATCAGACCGCATCTGGCCGTCTTCGGCCAGAAGGATGCCCAGCAGGCCATCGTCATCAGGCGCATGGTCACCGACCTGCATCAGGATGTCGAGATCGTGGTCGCTCCCACGGTCCGGGAGCCGGACGGCCTGGCCATGAGCTCCCGCAACAAATATCTGTCTCCCCGGGAGCGGCAGGAGGCGCCGGTGCTCTACCGGGCTCTGCAGCGGGCCCGATCGCAGGTTGAAGAAGGCGAACGCCGCGCCGACAGGCTGGTCCAGGGGATGCAACGGCTGATCGAGAGTGAGTCTTCCGGGCACATCGATTACATCGCCGTGGTGGATACCGGCCGGCTGCAGCCGCTGGAGGAATTGGCGGGTGAGGTGCTGATCGCGCTGGCCGTGAAGTTCGGACGGGCCCGGCTGATCGACAATATCATCTTCAACATCGGGGACAATGGAGTGCCGGGAACGTCGATGACATCCGCTTCTCCGGAAAGACCGTCGCCGGGCGGCGTATGAAAGGAAGGACCGTGGCGGCGCTGAATGCCGTAATTCTGGCGGCCGGAAAAGGGAAACGAATGAAGTCGGACCTGGCCAAGGTTCTCCATCCGGTGCTGGGTCTTCCCATGGTCGTGTATGTTATCCGGGCGGTGCGCCAGGCCGGATGCGAGCGGATCGTCGTGGTCATCGGACACCAGCGCGATCGGGTCAGAACGGCTCTTGCCGACCAGGGGGTCGAGTTCGTGGTCCAGGACGAACAGCTGGGCACCGCTCACGCCCTGACCCAGGCCGAGGAAACGTTTTCCGGCGAGCATGGCGATCTGCTGGTTCTGGCCGGTGACACCCCGCTGCTCACCGGACGGACGCTACAGCGAATGGTGGACCGGCATCGCCGCACCGGGGCCGCTGCCACCGTGCTCACGGCCGTACTGGAGGATCCCGCCGGCTACGGACGCATCATCCGAACGCCGGAGGGGCTGCTGGACGCCATCGTGGAGGATCGTGACGCCGCCGGACCGCAAAAGGAGATCTGCGAGATCAATACCGGGGCTTACTGCTTCGAGGCCCCTCTGGTCTTCGAAGTCCTCCAGGAGATCGGTACCGGCAATACTCAGAAAGAGTTCTATCTCACCGATGCCATCGCCCTTCTTCGATCCCGCGGAATGATCGTCGGCGCCATGGTGGCCGAGAACTGGCGGGAGATGCTGGGAATCAATTCCGCGGCACAGCTGGCCGAGGCGGAGATGATCATGTCCCGTCAAATTCAATCGGAAGATGAAAAAAAGGGTTGACATTTTTCGGGGATATGTTATCATTCTAGCAGAACCTGTGGGGGCAGAGAGGAGCTGCTCGTCATGCTCGGGAAAAAGATATGGCTGCCGATGATTATCATAGTGCTGTTGCCGGCGGTCCCTTTCGCCCAGACAGAGGCGCCGGATCAGCGGGTCGGTCTGACGCTGCCTGGACTGGGATTGAACATCCTTCCGGGAACATCCGGGGGAGTATCGTTGCTCGATCCCGAGCGTTTCCAGATGTCCCAGAGTTACGGTATATCCTACTCCTACATCTCCGGTGAGGGAAAAGGAGATATGCTGGGGCTCTACCAGAACAGGCTGTCCTACCGGTTCTCCCCGCGGCTGAATGTCCAGGTGGGTCTGGGATTTCTTCACCGTCCCCTGGCGACCCTCTCGGAGAACAGCACCATCCGCAGTCAAGCGCTGATGACCGCCTTTCAGGTGGACTATCGACCGTTCGATAACATCTTCATACACTTCAGCTACCAGTCCCTGCCCGGTATCGACAACAGCCGGCAGTGGAGATATCGGTAGCTCGGGCATCCGATTGAGGTCCGATTCCGCCGGTCGAAGAGCCATTCCTGCTGGCCATCGGATATCCCTCCTGCAAACGTTTCCCCAGAAAGGTCTGTATCGGCCGTATCAGATGGGCGGATGAACAGCACCGCCGCTTCCGGCTGTCGATGAGTTGCCTTACGGTCCGCCAGGCACTTCCGTCCGATGATCGATCATCACCCGGAAAGGAACATGAAGAAACGATCAAGATCGAAAAACGGAAACAGAGTTGCACGGAAGAAAAAAGGCCTTCGGGACCGAGGGCTGGAACTGGGAATAGTGTTTCTCTTTCTCGTTCTGGTCCTGTTTTTTTATTCCATCGTGTATCAGCGGTGGCTTGGCCCTGGCCAGGAGCAGCCCTCGCTGGTGGAACAAAAGGTCATCCGGGTGGAGGTGTTGAACGGTTGCGGAGTCGCCGGTCTGGCCGGGGAGGTAACCGACTTTCTGCGGCTGAAGGGTTTCGATGTGGTCAATGTGGGCAATGCGGAGAATTTCGATTTTCCGGAGACGCTGGTCGTCGACCGGATCGGTGATATGCCCGGGGCCTGGCAGGTGGCTCGAGCGGTGGGCATCGACAATGTCATCCAGCAGAAAGATGAGGATCTGCTTCTGGATGTGACCCTGATACTGGGAAGAGACCACGAGCAGCTGCTGCCTCTGAGAGCGATGCTGGGGGGTGATGAATGAGGCTGAAGCCCCGGGAGATCGCACTCCTGGCTGGGAAGATCGCCGTTGAAAAGAAGGCCAGCGACGTGAAGATCATGGATGTGCGGGAATTGACCGGTATCACCGACTTCTTCGTGCTCTGTAGCGGCAATCTGGACGTTCATGTCAAGGCCATCAGCGACGCCATCCAGGAGGGTCTGGAGGAGAAAAAGATCAGGGTCTGGCATCAGGAGGGGTATTCAGCGCTCCGCTGGGTTTTGCTGGACTACGTGGATGTGGTGGTGCATGTCTTTCAGGGGGAGGTTCGTGAATTTTACGGCCTGGACCGGCTGTGGGGCGACGCCGCCCTGGTGGATCTGCAGCCGGCCGAGGCGTGAGCTTTCGTGGAGAAGTGATTGCCGTCATGATCAAAGAGTATCTCGCCGAGAAGATTGCCCGCATCACCGCCCGCAAGAAGGACTGGCCGACGCTCTCTTCGGCCGACGTCCAGGTGGAGCAGCCCCGGAAGGAACACTTCGGAGATCTGTCCACAAATGTGGCTCTGATGCTGTCCCGGGAGGTGGGGGAGGATCCGCTGGGTATCGCCGAGGAGATCTCCTCCGGTCTTCGGCTGAACCGTCAGTACATCAAAAGCTGGTCCGTCTGTGCGCCGGGATTCATCAATTTCATCTACGGCAGCCATTACCTGCGGAGCCAGCTGCTGGAAATCCACCGATCCGGATCGTCCTACGGCACTTCCGATATCGGCCAGGGCAAAAAGATCCAGATCGAATTCGTCAGCGCCAATCCCACCGGACCGCTCAACGTCGTCAACGCCCGGGCCGCCGCCGTGGGAGACAGCGTCGCCCATCTCCTCCAGGCCTGCGGGTATCAGGTGGAGCGGGAGTTCTACGTCAACGATACCGGTGTCCAGATTCAGCGACTGGCCGAATCGGTGGAGATTCGCTACCGCCAGGTTCTGGGGGAGGATGTGGAGCTGCCCGAGGATGCCTATCGGGGTGACTACCTCATCGACCTGGCCCGTGAATTGGTCGATCAGGTTGGAAATGAGTATCTCTCGCTGCCGGCGGCCGACCGCAGGGAGAACATCCGCCACTGGGCGCTTCATCGGCTGATCGAACAGCAGCGGGAGGATCTGAAACGGTTCGGGGTGGTCTACGATGTCTGGATGAGCGAGAGAAGTCTCAAGAAATCGGGCGCACTGGAGGAGATTCTGGCGCTGTTGACCGATCGCGGGACCATCTTCGAGCGCGACGGTGCGGTCTGGTTTCGGGCCTCCGATTTCGACGACGACGAGGACCGCGTCCTGATCAAGGAGGATGGCGCCAGCACTTATTTTTTGACCGACATCGCCTATCATAAAAATAAATTCGACAGGGGATTCGACGCCGTCATCGATCTCTGGGGCCCGGATCATCACGGGTATCTTCCGCGCATGCGTTCGGCCGTTCAGGCCCTGGGCATCGATCCCGCCCGGCTGCGGCTGCTGATCATTCAGCAGGTCAATCTTCTCCGGGGAGGCCGCCCGGTAAAGATGTCCAAACGGGCAGGGTCCATCATCACCATGCGGGAGCTGATCGAGGAGGTCGGGGTCGATGTGGCCCGGTTCTTCTTCCTCATGCGCCGGCTGGAGAGCCATCTTGATTTTGACATGGACGTGGCCGTCGAACAGTCGGAGGAGAATCCCGTCTATTACGTTCAATATGCTCATGCTCGTATCTGCAGCATCCTGCGGCATGCCGATGAAAAAAACGCCCTGTCGAGCGATCTCCAGCAGGCCGATCTCTCCCTGCTGAGAACCCCGGAAGAACTGGAGCTGATCAAGAAGATCACCCGGCTGCCGGAAACCGTTCAGAGCGCCGCCCAGGAACTGCAGCCGCACCGGCTGACCGGTTTTCTACGCGAGGTCGCCACCTCCTTTCACCAATTCTATCATAAGCGCCGGGTCGTCACGGACAGCCAACCCCTCACCGTCGCCCGTCTGGCGCTGGTCAAAGCCACGCAGATCGTTTTGGGCAACGGCCTCAAATTGATTGGAGTAAACGCTCCCACCCGCATGTGATCGGCAATGGATCGGCCGTTCCGGAGTCTTCACGGCTGCGTCCGGTCCGTCCCACCTTTCCCTCCGGAGACCATCATGGATATCGCCGAGTTAAAATCAAAAACCATATCCGAATTGCTCAAGGTCGCGCAGGAGTTGAAACTCTCAGGCGTCAGCGGATTGAGAAAGCAGGAGTTGATCTTTCGGATTCTTGAGGCGCAGACCGAGAAAAACGGATTTATCTTCGCCGCCGGAGTTCTGGAAATTCTTTCCGAGGGCTACGGTTTTTTGCGTTCCCCGACGTATAATTATCTCCCCGGCCCGGATGATATCTATGTCTCTCCGTCCCAGATCAAGAAGTTCGATCTGCGCACCGGCGATACCGTCTCCGGACAGATCCGCCCCCCGAAAGAGACCGAAAAGTACTTCGCCCTGCTGAGGGTGGAGGCCGTCAATTTCGAGAATCCGGAGGCGGCCAAGGAGAAGATCCTGTTCGACAATCTGACACCGCTCTATCCTCAGCAAAAGATCCAGCTGGAGGAGCCCTCCAGCGATCTGTCCATGCGCATCATGGATCTGCTCACACCCATCGGAATGGGACAACGGGGTTTGATCACCTCTCCGCCCCGGGCGGGCAAGACCATGCTGCTGCAGAAGATCGCCAACAGTGTGACCACCAATCATCCGGAGATCAAGCTGATTGTGCTGCTCATCGATGAGCGCCCCGAGGAGGTCACCGATATGGAGCGATCGGTCAAGGGAGAGGTGATCAGCTCCACGTTCGATGAGCCCGCCGAGCGGCACGTGCAGGTGGCCGATATGGTCCTGGAAAAGGCCAAGAGGCTGGTCGAGCATCAACAGGACGTGGTCATCCTGCTGGACAGCATCACCCGCCTGGCCCGGGCACACAACGCGGTGGTGCCCCACAGCGGCAAGATCCTCTCCGGCGGCGTTGATTCCAATGCCCTGCAGCGGCCCAAGCGGTTTTTCGGCGCCGCCCGGAATATCGAGGAAGGCGGCAGCCTGACCATCATCGCCACGGCTCTGATCGAGACCGGCAGCCGCATGGATGAGGTCATCTTCGAGGAATTCAAGGGTACCGGAAACATGGAGCTGGTGCTGGATCGACGTTTGGCCGACCGTCGTATTTTTCCGGCCATCGACATCAACCGTTCCGGAACCCGCCGAGAGGAGTTGCTGCTTACCGAGGCCGAGTTGAACCGCATCTGGATCCTGCGGAAATTCCTCAACGAGATGAATGCCGTCGAGGCCATGGAATTTTTAGTGCAGAAGATGAACACCACCAAGTCCAACAAGAAATTCCTGGCATCGATGAATCAGTGAAAGTCCCCCGTCAGCGCGAGTCCCCGGTTGTCAGCAATTCAGTCTCCTTGTTTCCCGTCTGCGGCTCCTGCCGACCGGCCTTCTGCTCGCCGGCCCGAGAAATGATTTTCGCTTGCTTTTATCGGAAAAATGAATTATACTTATAGATTAAGTGGCATTGAGTACCCACCGATAAAAGACTTACGGGAGGTTGCTTTGAAGAAGGATATTCATCCTGAGTACAAGGAAGCGACGGTTACCTGCGCCTGCGGCAACGTGATTCATACCCGATCCACCAAGAGCGATATCCGCGTGGAGATCTGCTCCAGCTGCCATCCCTTTTTCACCGGCAAGCAGAAACTGGTGGATACCGCCGGGCGGGTGGAAAGATTTCGCCGCAAGTATGGTCTGGAGGAATCACCGGCCCAAGAGCCTGCCGGGGAAGCGGTTACTGATGCACAGAACGAGACCGCCGGGAAGAAGGCTGATGCCGGCCGAACAAACGGAAAAGAGGAGCAGCCCGAACCATCCGAGGGGGAGCAGCCGGAGGCCGCATCTTCTCAGCAAGCGAATGAAGATCAATAGCTTCAGAGTGGAGCGCTGGTGTATCTTTCATGGCCCCGGTGGGCCTGACCAGCGCTCTTTTCGTACCTGAATACTGAGGTGAGAGCTTGGCGATGTCAGAGAAGATCGAGGTCGGCGGACAGGCGGTCATCGAGGGCGTCATGATGCGCTCCCCGCAGCGGATCGTCACGGCAGTCCGCCGGAAGAGCGGCCAGATTACGGTCAAGAAGGAGCCCTATATCGCCCTCTCAAAGCGTTACCGCGTTTTGGGGTGGCCGCTGCTCAGGGGGGTGATCTCCTTTTTCGAGATGCTCGTGATCGGTCTCAAGACCCTGAACTACTCCGCCGAGGCGGCCATGGAGGATCTTGAGGAGAAGGATCAGGGGACAAAGAAGAGCAGCGGCGGGGGATTTCTGGTCCTCAGTTTGATCCTCGGCCTGGCTCTGGGATTGGCCATCTTCTTCTTTGTTCCTCTGCTGCTGACCTCGCTGCTGAAGATACATCGCGGTGCCCTGGGATTCAATCTGGTGGCCGGAGCCATCCGGATTCTCCTCTTTCTGGCCTATGTCTGGGTCATCTCTCAGTTCGGCGAGCTCCGCCGGATCTTCGAGTACCATGGAGCCGAACACAAATCCATCTATGCCTATGAAGAGGGGCAGGAACTGACCCCCCAGGCCGTTCGGCGTTTCAGCACCCGGCATCCCCGGTGCGGGACCAGTTTTCTGCTCATCGTTGCGCTGGTGGCGATCATCATCTTCGCCCTGGCCGATACGGTCTTCGCCTGGAGAACGGGCCATCTGCCCGGCCTTCTGCAGCGGCTTCTGATCCATTTTCTGCTGCTTCCTCTTGTGGCCGGCAGTTCCTATGAGCTGCTTAAGCTCTCGGGACGTTCCCGCCATCATCCGCTGGTCCGGTTTCTGATGAGCCCGGGGCTGTGGCTGCAGCGGATTACCACCAGGGAACCGAGCGATGATCAGCTGGCCGTGGCGCTGGCGGCCCTCAAGGAAGCGCTGGCTCCCTGAGATGATTTCCTCAAAGCAGATCTTCCGGCGATCCTGATGAACGCTCTTTCGATGGCATCGAGGAGATGATGTCAGCATGATGAACAAGATCCGAAAGGTCCTGGCCCGGCACGATGAGCTGCAGGGCCTGCTGGCCGATCCCGAGACGGTCGCCGACCGGGAACGGTATACCCGGCTGGTCCGCGAGTACCAGGAGCTGGAAGAGGTCGTCGAGGCGGCCCGGCAGTATCAGCGAATCGCCCAGAAGATCGAACAGGATAAGACCCTGCTGGCCTCTTCGGAGGACGATCTGGCCGATCTGGCACGGGAGGAGATCGAGGAACTGGAGGTCCGGCTGAGCGAGCTGGAGGAGGAGCTCAAGCTGCTTCTCGTGCCGGTCAACCCCCGTGATAAAGGGAACGCGCTGATGGAGATACGAGCCGGAACCGGCGGTCATGAGGCCAGCCTGTTCGCGGCCGATCTGTATCGCATGTACAGCCGCTATGCCGAGAAACAGGGATGGTGCCAGGAGATGATGGGCTCCAGTCCTACCGAGGTGGGCGGTTTCAAGGAGATCATCTTTGCCCTGGAGGGCACCGGAGCTTACGGGCAGCTCCGATTCGAGAGCGGCGTTCATCGCGTCCAGAGGGTTCCCGAGACCGAGGCCAGCGGGCGTATTCATACCTCGGCCGCCTCGGTGGTGGTCCTTTCCGAACCCCGGGAGGTGGAGGTACAGCTCGACCCCAAAGATCTTCGGATCGACGTCTTCCGCTCCTCCGGACCGGGAGGGCAGAGCGTCAACACCACCGATTCGGCGGTGCGCATCACCCATGTTCCCACCGGCGTGGTGGCCACCTGTCAGGACGAGAAATCCCAGCACAAGAACAAGGCCAAGGCTCTCAAGGTGCTCCGGGCCCGGTTGCTGGATCGCGCTCAGCGTGAACAGGAAGAGAAAATGGCCCGAACGCGCCGTTCCCAGGTGGGTAGCGGCGACCGCAGCGCCAAGATACGGACCTATAATTTTCCTCAGAACCGGGTCACCGATCACCGGGTCAACGTGACCCTGTACCGTCTGGAGGAGGTCCTTGACGGGGATCTGGATGAGCTGATCGAATCGCTCCAGGCCGCCGACCGAAAGAAGCGCCTGGAACAGGCTGATGTTCAGGAGGCCAGCGCATGACCACACGGGCGGAAGAACAGTGGAAAAAGCAGGTTGCGGGCCTCGAACGGGACTATCAAAAGGCTCTCCAGGTGCGCGCATTTCTGCTCTCGGAGCGGGAGATCGTGCTGGGCCTGATGGAGAAGTCCCTCTCCGGGGGCGATCGCGAGCGTGTCGATAATCTGCGCACCCGGATTCATGAAAAGAACCGTCAGCTCCAGCTGGTCGAGACGGAGCTCAAGGATATCGCCTCCCGGTTGAGGGAGGCGGAGGAACGTCTGCAGCAAGCCGAAGCATCGGGTGGCAATGGCGCCTAGCCAACGTTCTGCCGGATCGGAGGGCCGGGGGGTGTACACCATTGGAGAGGTCCTCAATCGGGCTGCCACATATCTTCAGGAGAAAGGACTGGAGAACGCCCGGCTGAATGCGGAAATCATGCTGTCAACGGTTCTTGGTCTCGGCCGTGTCGATCTCTACCTGCGTTTCGATCGCCCCCTCAGCGATCAGGAGCTGTCATCGGTCCGGGACCTGATCAAACGCCGCCTGAGCGGCCAGCCGCTGCAATACCTTACCCGGCAGACCGAGTTCTACTCCCTGACCTTCCAGGTCAGCCCTGCTGCTCTGATACCCCGCCCCGAAACGGAAATCCTGGTCTCAGCTCTGCTGGAACGTCTTGATCCCCGCACAGGAGATCTATCGGTGGCCGATGTGGGCACCGGGTGCGGGAATATCGCCGTCACCCTGGCCGTTCACCTGGACGGGGCCCGTCTGTGGGCCATCGACCGTTCTCCAGAAGCCCTGGCCCTGGCGCGGACAAATGCCCGCGCGCACGGCGTGGAGGAGCGAATCGAATTTCTTCAGGGCGATCTCCTGGAGCCGCTGCATCGGCTGACGGACCGTCTCAGGGCGGTGGTATCCAATCCCCCGTATGTTTCCACCGATGAACTGAAAGAGCTGCCGGTCGAGATCCGTGAACATGAGCCCCTGGAGGCGCTGGATGGCGGCCGTGACGGTCTGGAGGTCTTCCGGCGGCTGATCCCGGCGGCGGCCGAGATGCTGGCGCCGGAAGGGTGGCTGGCCCTGGAGATCGGTGCCGGGCAGGCCCGGCCGGTGGAAACGTTAATTTCCCGGACGAATTCATTCGGCGGCACGGAGACAATTCCCGACTATGCCGGGATCCCCCGGGTGATCCTGGCCCGGAAAGCCGTTCCTTCCGGAAAAGGATGAATCCCTTGACAGGGGAGGTCGATATGGCTGCCCGGAAGAGGCTGTTTCTTATCGATGGCCACGCCCTGGCCTATCGTTCATACTTCGCCTTCATCCGCAATCCCCTGATCAACAGCAAGGGCGAGAACACCAGTGCGGTGTTCGGCTTTTCCAGCGCCCTGCTGAAAATCATACGCCAGCACCGGCCCGACTATCTGGCGGTCGTCTTCGATACCTCCAAGCCCACCTTTCGTCATCAGATGTATGCGGAGTACAAATCCACCCGGGCCAAGATGCCCGATCCGATGCGCGAGCAGATCCCCCGCATCCATCAGGTCATTGAGGCGATGAACATTCCTATGCTGGAGCGGGAGGGGTACGAAGCCGACGATGTCATGGCCTCACTGGCCCGCCGGGCGGAGAAGAAAGACATGGATGTGGTCCTGGTCACCGGTGACAAAGATCTTCTTCAGCTGGTCAACGACAGGATCAAGGTGCTCGATCCCCGGCGAGGTGGCGAGGATGAGGTGCTCTACGATGAGCAAGGCGTGCGCCGTCGCTTCGGCCTCGAACCCGGGCAGATCGTGGATTTCATGAGCCTGAAAGGCGACGCCTCCGATAATGTTCCCGGCGTGCCCGGGATCGGCGACAAGACGGCCCAAAAGATCATCGAGGAGTATGGAAATCTGGATTCAGCCCTTCAGGCGGCCGAGCAAATGGACAATAAGCGGGTCCGGAAAGGTCTCCTGGAGCATGCCGGGCAGGCCCGCCTGTCCCGGGATCTGGTCCGTCTGAAGGACGGGCTGAAGGTGGATGTCAGCTTTCAGCAGCTGGCCCTGGGAGATTTCGACACGCAGAGACTGGTCGAGTTGTTCCGCGAGCTGGAGTTTACCAGCCTGCTCAGGCAGATATCGGTGGAGGGTCCCGAACACCGCTTGGATTGCTCGCTGGTGACCACCTGGAAGGAATTTTCAGCGCTGATCAGAACCCTGAAAAAAGCCGGTTCCTTCGTGCTCGACACCGAGACCACCTCCACCGATCCGATGAAGGCCGAGCTGGTCGGGCTGGCCTTCGCCGTCACCCCCGGAGAGGCATTCTATCTGCCCGTGCGCCACGAGGAAGGTCCCAATCTGGACCTGGAGAAGGTGTTCAAGGATCTCAGACCCCTCCTGGCCGATGATCGTATCGCCAAATGCGGCCATAACATCAAGTATGACCGCACCGTTCTGGTTCGCAGCGGCTGCCCCCTGGAGGGCATCGTCTTCGATACCATGGTGGCCTCCTATCTGGTCAATCCGTCGGCCCGCAGGCATAATCTCGATCTGGTCAGTCTGGAATACCTCGGGCAGAAAAAGATCCCCCTGCAGGACCTGATCGGAAAGGGGAAAGCCCAGAAGAGCTTCGCCGAGGTCCCCCAGAAGGATGCGGCCGAATATGCCGGCGAGGATGCCGACTGCACACTGCGCCTGTGGCATCTGATGCAGAAGAAGCTGCAGGAGCTGGATCTGGACGATCTGTTCAACCGGGTGGAGATGCCCCTGGTCAGCGTCCTGTCGGATATGGAGATGGCCGGTGTGCAGCTGGATGTGGATTTTCTCCGGAAAATGTCGACCGAGATGGACAAGGAGCTGGACAAGCTGGTCCGGGGGATCTACCGGATGGCCGGAGAAGAGTTCAATATTAATTCCCCCAAGCAGTTGAGTCAGATCCTCTTTGAAAAGCTGGAACTTCCTGTGATCCGCCGCACCAAGACCGGGTTTTCTACCGATGAGGGCGTTCTGGAAGAGCTCTCCCGGGAGCATTCCCTGCCGCGGAAGCTGCTCGAGTACCGCCGGCTGATGAAGCTCAAGTCCACCTATGTGGACGCCCTTCCGCGGATGGTCAATCCCCGGACCGGCCGGATCCACACCTCCTTCAATCAGACCATCACGGCCACCGGACGGCTCTCCAGCAGCGAGCCCAATCTGCAGAACATCCCCGTCCGGACCGAATTCAGCAAGACCATCCGCAAAGCCTTCGTGGCTCCGGATAAGGACCACGTCATCCTCTCGGCCGATTATTCCCAGATCGAACTGCGCATCATGGCTCACCTGTCCGGGGATGAGGCCCTGCTGGAGGCCTTCCGCCAGAATGCCGATGTGCACACCCGCACGGCGGCGGCGGTCTTCGGGGTCGACCAGAAAGAGGTCACCGCGGAACTGCGCCGGCAGGCCAAGGTGGTCAATTTCGGGATCATCTACGGGATGAGCCCGTACGGACTGGCCAAGCAGCTGGAGATCGAACCCCAGGAGGCGGCCCGGTTCATCGACAGCTATTTTCGGCTTTATCCCCAGGTTCAGCAATACATGGAGCGGATCGTCGAGGAAGCCCAGGAACGAGGGTACGTCACCACACTCCTGGGCCGCCGCCGATATCTGCCCGAGCTGCACAGCGATCAGGGTCAGGTGGTCGCCTTCGCACGGCGGACGGCCATCAACACGCCCATCCAGGGAACGGCCGCCGACCTGATCAAGCTGGCCATGATCCGCATTCAGCAGGCCCTCAGGGAGGGGGAGCTGTCGGCCCGGATGATCATCCAGATACATGACGAACTGGTCTTCGAGGTTCCCGAAAAGGAGCTTGCCAGAGTGCAGTCCCTGGTCAGGTCCCATATGGAGAATGCTCTTGACCTGAGTGTTCCCATCAGGGTGGACATGGGATCGGGGCGGACCTGGTACGAGGCCCATTAGAGGAGCGGATATGCTGGTCGTGGGCGTCACCGGAGGGATCGGATCCGGCAAAAGCACCGTCAGCCGGATGATGGCCGATCTGGGCGCCAGGGTTGTGGATGCCGACGTGATCGCCAGGGAGGTGCTCCGTGATGATCCCGGTTTGGTCAGCGAGCTGGCCCGGGAGTTCGGACAGGATCTGCTCACCCCGGATGGATCGCTGGATCGCAGGGAGCTGGGCCGCCGGGCGTTTCATGACCGGGGATCCCGGGAGCGGCTCAACCGCCTGATGCATCCGCCTATCCTGGCCCGGACCAGACAGCTCCTGGACCGGATCCGGAATCAGGGGTATGACGGCATCGTCGTCCTGGATGCCGCTCTGCTGGTGGAATGCCGGGCCCTCGATCTGATCGATCGTCTGGTGGTGGTCACCGCCGCCAAACAGGTCCGCCACCGGCGGCTGAAAGAGGATCGCGGACTGAGCAGCGAGGAGATCCGGGCCCGGGCCGCCGCTCAGCTGCCGCCGGAGGAGAAGACAGCGCTGGCCGATGAGGTGATCGTCAATGACGGCAGCCGGTCGGATCTCCGCCGGCGGGTCGGGGAAGTCTGGGACCGGCTTTGTGCCGGGTCCGGTCGATCCGGGTCCGGTCCGGCATCCGGCGGATGCCAATAAACGTGTTGACAGTCTGTCGATTGAATATTATTTTTATCAAAATTATCGGGGAACCGGAATGACCGGATGAGGTCCAACTGGATTCCTCCGGCATGATTCACATCACCAAGAGAGGTGGCGGGTGGCCGAGACGCACCTGGAAAAACGTTATGATCCTCAAAAAGTCGAGGGCAAGTGGTACTCTTACTGGAAGAGCGAGGGACTGTTCCATGCTTCCGCCGAGAATGCGGAACAGACCTATACGATCGTCATTCCCCCGCCCAATGTGACGGGTATTCTGACGATGGGACACGTGCTCAATAATACCATTCAGGACGTGCTCATCCGATGGAAGCGGATGCAGGGCCGCAACACGCTGTGGCTGCCGGGCACCGATCATGCCGGCATCGCCACTCAGAACGTGGTCGAGAAGATGCTGGCCAAAGAGGACCTCAGCCGGGAGGATCTCGGCCGGGAGAAATTCCTCCAGCGGGTCTGGGAGTGGAAGGCCGAATACGGCGGCCGGATCATCGGGCAGCTGCAGTTATTGGGCTGCTCCTGCGACTGGCAGCGCGAGCGGTTCACCATGGACGAAGGGCTCTCCCGGGCGGTCCGGGAAGCCTTCGTGCGACTCTACGAAAAGGGCCTGATCTACCGGGGCAAGTATATCATCAACTGGTGTCCTCGATGCCGCACCGCTCTGGCCGATGAGGAGGTCCAGCATCAGGATCTCGGCGGCCATCTGTGGTATATCAAGTATCCCATCGAGGATAGCGATGAGTTCATCACCGTGGCCACCACCCGGCCGGAGACGATGCTCGGGGACACCGCCGTGGCCGTCAATCCCGCCGACGAACGGTATCTTGAGCTGCAGAAGAAACAGGTCATTCTGCCGATCATGAAACGCCGCCTGCCGGTCATCGCCGACGATTTCGTCGATCCCGAATTCGGCACCGGGATCGTCAAGGTCACCCCGGCCCATGATCCCAATGATTTCGAGATGGGCCAGCGCCACGGGCTGGAATTCATCAATATCATGAACCCCGACGGGACCATGAACGAGAACGCCGGCGATTACGAGGGCATGGACCGCTTCGAATGCCGCGAGCGGCTGCTGGCTGATCTCCAGGAGAGAAACCTTCTGGTCAAGGTGGTCTCCCACGAGCATGCCCTGGGTCACTGTTACCGCTGCCACACGGCCATCGAGCCCTATCTGTCCAACCAGTGGTTCGTCAAGATGAAACCGCTGGCCGAGGCCGCCCAGGAGGTGGTCCGGGACGGCCGTCTGGCTTTCTATCCCCGGCGGTGGACCAAGGTCTATCTCAACTGGATCGAAAATATCCGCGACTGGTGCATTTCCCGCCAGATCTGGTGGGGCCACCGCATCCCCATCTGGCAATGCCTGGATTGCGATGAGATCATCGCCGCCCGGGAGGAGCCGACCGAATGCACCACATGCGGCAGCGCCAATCTTCGTCAGGAGGAGGATGTCCTCGACACCTGGTTCTCGTCCTGGCTGTGGCCCTTCTCGACCCTGGGTTGGCCGGACCAGACCCCGGATCTGAAGACGTTCTACCCCACCGATGTGCTGGTCACCGGCCCGGATATCATCTTCTTCTGGGTGGCTCGAATGGTTATGGCGGCCATGGAGTTCATCGGTCAGGAGCCCTTCCCCGAGGTGTACATCAACGGCATGGTCAAGGACGAGCAGGGCCGCTGGATGAGCAAATCTCTGGGCAACTCGCCCGATCCCACGGCCATCATCGAGGAATTCGGCGCCGACGCCCTGCGGCTGAGCATGATCCTGATCACGGCCGAGGGGCAGGACGCCTATTTCTCCAAGGAGAAGCTGGTCATCGGCCGGAATTTCGCCAACAAGATCTGGAACGCTTCCCGCTTCGTGCTGATGAACCTGGAGGATTATGATCCGGGCGGGATCGATCCCGATCGGCTGGAGCTGTCGCTGATGGACCGCTGGATCCTCAGCGCCTTTGATCGGACGGCCGCCGGAATTACCAAAGCCCTGGGGCGGTATCGCCTCAACGAGGCTGGCCACCTGATCTATGAGTTCTTCTGGCACCAGTTCTGTGATTGGTATCTCGAGTGGGTCAAGCCCAGGTTCTATGAGTCCGGCTCACCGGAGGACCGCCGGGCGGCTCAGTGGGTCACGGTCACCATCCTGGAGGGGGCCCTGCGTCTGCTGCATCCGTTCATGCCCTTTATTACCGAGGAAATCTGGCAGCAGCTGCCCCATGAGGGCACCAGCATCATGACGGCGCCCTGGCCCGAGGGCCGGGCCCGCGGGCGGGACCGGCAGGCCGAGAAGGTCGTCGAGCATCTGCGCGATATCATCGTGGCGGTGCGCAATATTCGGGCCGAGATGGATGTGCCCCCGGCCCGCCGGGCCAACGTTCTGTTGCGGGTCGAGGATCAGGAACTGCTCCGGCACCTGGAGGAGAACCGCGCCCTCCTCGACCTGGCCAGGGTCGATCGGGTGGACATGGGGCCCGGGGTCGAGAAAACGAAGACCTGCGCCACGGCCGTGGTCAAGGACGTGGAGGTGTTCGTCCCCCTGGAGGGGCTGATCGATCTTGCGGCCGAGCGCGATCGGCTGGAGAAAGAGATCGAGCGGATCTCCGGCCTGCTGAAGACCATCCGGTCCAAACTGGACAACGAGCAATTTGTCCGCAAGGCTCCCAAAGAGGTGGTCGACCGGGAGCGGACCAAACAGGAGGAGCTGGGCCTGCAGCTGGAGAAACTGAAGCGGAATCTGGCCATGCTGTCGGCCTGACGATCCTTCTCTCTCCCTCAAAAGGATGTGGACGATGATACGGAAAAGACAGCTTGCCGCCCTGATCATCGTGGTAGAGATGCTGATTCCCACTATCGCCCTGGCCGATGAGGTCGCCCTGACCATCTACAGCGGGGACTTCGCCCTGGTGCGTGAGGTGCGCACCGTGACCCTGCCCAAGGGGAGGGAATCGATCCGCTTCGCCGATGTGGCCGGGCATATCGATCCCACCTCGGTGCAGATCCGATCCCTGACGGCGCCGGAACAGGTCTCCATCCTGGAGCAGAATTACGAATATGATCTGGTCGACTCTCACCGGCTGCTGCAGAAATACCTGGACCGGGAACTCCGCCTGCTGGCCAAGGATGAACGGTTTTTCGAGGGCACCCTGCTGTCGGCTGCCAACGATCTGATCCTCCGGGATCTCTCCGGCCAGATCAAGATCATCAAGGCCTCCGAAGTGCAGATCCTCGAGTTTCCCCGGCTTCCGGAAGGGCTCATCACCCGGCCGACCCTGGTCTGGCTGCTGGACAGCCGGCGCTCCGGCGATCATCAGCTGGAGGTCAGTTATCTGACCGACGCGGTGGACTGGCATGCCGAATACGTGGCCACCGTCAATCAGGACGATACCCGCCTGGATCTGGGGGGCTGGGTCTCGATCGACAATCGATCGGGTGCGTCCTACCGGGACGCCCGGCTGAAGCTGGTGGCCGGCGACGTTCACCGGGTGGCGCCGCAGCCCAAGTTCATGGAGCGCATGCGCGCCGACGAAGCGCCGATGGGCATGGGCGTTCCGCAGTTCGAGGAGGAGGCTTTTTTCGAGTACCATCTCTATACCCTGACCCGTCCGGCCAGCATCGCCGACCGTCAGATCAAGCAGCTGACCCTTTTCCCCAGCACGGAGGTGGCCGTTCGAAAAATATTGATCTATGACGGGCGGTACAGCGATGCCAAGGTGGGGATCAATCTGGAGTTCGACAACAGGAAGCAGAACGGTCTGGGTATCCCTTTACCGGAGGGAACATTGCGTGTGTACAAGATGGACAGCGATGAGAGCCTTCAATTTGTCGGTGAGGATCTGGTCACACACACGCCCAGGGATGAAACGGTGCGCGTCTTCCTGGGCCATGCATTCGATGTCGTGGGAGAGCGAAAACAGACGCAGTCACGGAAGATCACCGATCGATCCCGGGAGGAGTCGTATGAGATAACAATCCGAAATCACAAGTCAGAATCCGTGGAGGTGATCACCGTCGAGCATCTTCATGGCGACTGGACGATCCTACGGTCGAGCCATGAATACCGCCAGAAGGACGCCGGAACCGTCGAGTTTCCGGTCCAGGTGGCGCCCGACGAGGAGAAGGTGATCACCTATACCGTTCGTCTCCAGTGGTGAGAATGAACGGGATGTTCACCCAGAACCTGGGAGAGGAGAAAATGAACAGATTTCACGTTGTCCTGGCGATCGTTCTTCTGATCGGTGCGGCGCTCTGGGCAGGGTGCCAGAATCCGGCCCTGACCGGCGCCAAGGTCTATATTCAGCAGCAGGATTGGGACAATGCCAGGGAGCAGTTGGAGGTCGCCGTTCAGCAGGAACCGGGCAATGCCGAAGCCCACTATCTGCTGGGCAAAGCCTATGGCGAGCAGAATCGTTATCAGGAGATGGTCGATGAGTTCCAGGCCTCGCTGGAGATCAGCCAGAAGTGGAGAGATGATATCCGGGTGGTGACTAATGAGAAATGGACCATGGCCTTTAACCGCGGCGTTCAGGCGGGAAAAGAGAAGGATTATCAGAAAGCTCTGGAGGAGTTCTCCACCGCCACTATCATCGATCCGAAAAATCCGGATGCCTTCAACAACCTGGGTTTCGCCTATACCAATCTGGATCGTCTCGATGAGGCCCTGGAGGCTTACGGCACCGTCCTGGAGCTGGATCCGGAGAATGTCGCCGCCAAGATCAACTCGGGAGTGATTCACTTTCAGAAGGACCAGGAGGAACAGGCTGCCGAGATGTTTCGGGGCGCTCTGGAGATCGACCCCGACAACAAGAATGCCCTCAGCATGTGGACCCTCTCTCTGGAGACGCTGGCCGATGAGCAGCGTCAGGATTTGAGCGGCGCGGCCTCCCGGGACGACTCCCTGAAGGTCATGGAGGAGGTTAAGAAGACCCTCAATGAGGCCGTCAGGGTCTATCGGATGGCCATCGAAGCGCATCCCGAGGAGAAAAATTTCGTATACAACCTGGGCGTTCTGTATGCCCGGGAATTGAAAAACTTCCAGGCCGCCGAGCCTCTCTTTGAGAAGGTGGTCGAGCTGGATCCCGAGGATGTGGACGCCTGGTTCAACCTGGCCACCGCCCAGCTGAACGTGGACAATCTGGACGGCGCGCTGGTCAGCCTGGAAAAGGCCGTCGAGCTGACCCCCGATAATCCAGATGTCTGGTACCAGCTGGGCATCATCTACGTCAAGAAGGGAATGAAGGAAAAGGGCGAGGAAGCCTTCAAGAGGGCCGAGGAGCTCAGCGGGGGAGAATAAGCAGGGGCAGGAGCAGAGAACACCGCCGGCCAGTTTTGTATTGACAAGATCACCGAGCTGTGTTACAATGTCATCGGTTTCAGGGGGCCATCGCCGGCCGCCGGAAGGAGATGGAATAGATGCCCGAGAAGATGAATGCCGTGGTGAAGACGAAACCCCAGCCGGGAGCCGAGTGGCTCCAGGTGGATATCCCCCGCATCCAGCCCGATCAGGTCCTGGTCAAGGTCAAAGCCACCTCCATCTGCGGAACGGATGTTCATATCTACAAATGGGATCCGTGGTCTCAGGGCCGTATCGGGAACAAGAGACTGCCCCAGATCCTGGGTCATGAGGTGGCCGGCGAGGTAGTCGAGGCGGGCGCTCAGGTCACCCGGGTGAAGGTAGGCGATTATGTCTCCGCCGAGACGCACATCCCCTGCGGCCGCTGTATCCAGTGTCTCACCGGCCAGCAGCACATCTGCGCCAACCTGTCCATTCTCGGGGTGGATTGCGACGGCGCTTTCGCCGAATACTTCGCCGTGCCGGAGTCGGTCTGCTGGATCAACGATACATCCATTCCGCCGGAGTTCGCCACCGTGCAGGAGCCTCTGGGCAATGCCACCTATGCGGTGCTGGGCGAGGACAATGACGTGGCCGGAAAAAACATGGCCATCATCGGGGACGGCCCCATCGCGCTGTTCGCCGTCGGGGTGGCCCGGGCCTGTGGAGTGACCGGGATCTTCCTGGTAGGCAAGTACGACTTCAATATGGATATCGGAAAACGGATGGGAGCCGATCATCTGCTCTATGCCAATCGTGATGATGTCGATCGTATCCAGTTCATCAGGGATCATACCTATGGATACGGCGCCGACATCGTGCTGGACATGGCCGGCAGTCCCCAGGCGCTTGAGGAAGGTTTTCAGATGCTTCGCAAGGGCGGCCGTTTCACCGCCTTCGGAGTGGCTTCCGTCTCTCCGACGCCGATCGATTACAACAACGGCATCGTCTTCAAGGGCGCCCAGGTGCACGGTATCAACGGCCGGAAGATGTATGACACCTGGTTTCGTGTCCGAAACCTGCTGGCTTCCAATCGTTTGGACATCGCGCCGGTGGTCACCCACCTGTATCCCCTGGAGGAGTACGCCAAAGGTTTTGAGGTCATGATGGAGCGTCCCCGGGCCTCGGCCAAGGTGGTCCTCTTTCCCGATCCGGCCGAGCTGCAAAAGGCCAGAGCTAGAACGTCATAACTGTTTCTGATATTCTATACCCGATTCATGGAGGAGGCGCCGATGTTCGGTGACATCAAGAAAGATCTTCAGAAGACCATCGCAGGGATCCGTGACGACGGGCTGTACAAGGAAGAGTGGGTGATCACCGGACCACAGGCCGCCGAGATCACCGTGGAAGGCGGTCAGCAGGTGCTTAACTTCTGCGCCAACAATTATCTCGGTCTGTCCTCCCATCCCAAGGTGATCGAGGCGGCTCATCAGGCCCTGGAACAGTGGGGATACGGGATGAGCTCGGTGCGCTTTATCTGCGGCACCCAGCAGATCCATAAGGAGCTGGAGCAAAAGATCTCCCGATTCCTGCAGACCGACGATACCATCCTCTATGCCGCCTGTTTCGACGCCAACGGGGGCATCTTCGAGCCCCTCCTGGGCAAAGAGGATGCCATCATCTCCGACGCCCTCAATCACGCCTCCATCATCGATGGAGTCCGGCTGTGCAAGGCTCAGCGGTTCGTCTTTCAGCACAATGACATGAGTGATCTGGAGGCCAAGCTGAAGGAATCCCAGGGAGCCCGGTACCGGATGATCGCCACCGACGGCGTCTTCAGCATGGACGGCGACATCGCCAAGCTGGACGAGATCTGCGACCTGGCCGACACGTACGATGCCCTGGTCATGGTCGACGATGCCCACGCCACCGGTTTTCTGGGACCCACCGGACGAGGCTCCATCGAATACCGCAAGGTTATGGGGCGGGTGGACATCATCAGCGGGACCCTGGGCAAGGCGCTGGGCGGAGCGTCCGGCGGATTCGCCTCCGGCCGCAAGGAGATCATCGAGCTGTACCGCCAGCGCAGCCGCCCTTACCTGTTCTCTAACACCCTGGCCCCGGCCGTGGTGGGCGCCTCGATGGCCGTCTTCGACCTGCTCAGCGAGACGACCGAGCTGAGGGACCGGTTGGAGGAGAACACCATCTATTTTCGTGAACAGATGACGGCGGCCGGTTTCGATATCAGGCCGGGAGAGCATCCCATCGTGCCGATCATGCTCTATGAAGCCAAGCTCAGTCAGGACATGGCCAGGGACCTGCTGGCCGAAGGGATCTATGTGATCGGTTTCTATTATCCGGTGGTTCCCAAGGGCCAGGCCCGCATCCGGGTGCAGCTCTCGGCCGGCCATAGCCGTGAGCACCTGGATAAGGCCATCGCCGCCTTCACCAAGGTGGGCAAAAAATATCAGGTCATCTAGCCTGCCCCGTCAGGGTCACCGGACGATCCAGGCTGCTGATGACATTCCCTGCCCGCCGGCGCCGCGCCACGGGTGGTGGATGCATCTGCGAGGAGGTTTCCTATGAGCCGTCACGATTCATTCCAGACGGTAAAGAATCTCGCCATCACCGTCGCTCTGGCCTTCGTCATCCTCGGTGCCGGGGTGATGCTGTGGTCATACCTTAGCCCGGCGTCCCGGGACACATCGCCTTCGCCGGTCGGTATGATCGTGGGATCCTCGGAAGCTCAGAGCGCGGAGTTCTACACCGTTCCCAGCCCCTTCGTCACCGTCGCCGAGAAGGTCAGGCCGACGGTGGCCAATATCAGCGCGGAACGGGTCACCGAGCGATCGATGATGCCCCTGGATCCCTTCCGTTTTTTCGAGAATCCCTTCGAGGATTTTTTCCGGGAACGCCAGGAGCAGCCCCGTGAACGTCGGCGGATGCGCGAGCAGAGTCTGGGATCGGGCGTGATCATCGATGCCCAGGGGTATATTCTGACCAATAACCATGTCGTCTCCGGGGCCGAGGAGATCAAGGTGCGTCTGTCCGATGACCGCGAATTCAGCGCCGAACTGGTCGGCCAGGATCCCGAGACCGACGTGGCCCTGATCAAGCTGGATATCGATGATCCCCTGGATCCGCGAGATGTGGCCATGCTGGGGGATTCGGACGACATTCGGGTGGGAGACTGGGCCATCGCGGTGGGCAATCCCTTCGGTCTCGACCGAACGGTCACGGTCGGCGTGATCAGCGCCAAAGGGCGGGCCAATCTCGATATCCTGGGCGGCGCGCCGGCCTATCAGAATTTCATCCAAACGGATGCGTCCATCAACTTCGGCAACAGCGGCGGTCCGCTGGTGAATATCAGGGGAGAGGTGATCGGCATCAATACGGCGATCAACGCCCAGGCACAGGGGATCGGCTTCGCCATCCCGATCAACATGGCCAGGAAGGTGGCCGATGAGCTCCGCGAGAGCGGCAAGATTGTGCGGGGCTATCTCGGCATGCTGCCGCAGGAGATCACCCAGGACATGGCCCAGGCCCTCAACCTGGAATCGACCGAGGGCGTTCTGGTGGGGCAGGTGAACGAGGATACCCCGGCCGAAAAGGGCGGCCTCAAGGTGGGAGATATCATCGTCCGGTTCAACAATCAGCCGGTTCGTGACGTGGAGCAGTTTCGGATGATGGTGGCCGATGAGAGGCCCGGGACCAAGGTGCGTATGCTGGTGATTCGTGAAGGAGAGCAGAAAACGCTGACCGTCACCCTTGGAGACCGATCGGAGTACCTCGATATCGCCACCGGACCGGAGCCGGAAAAAGAGGAGGAGATCTGGCTGGGCATGGAGGTCGAGGATGTCGACGGGGAATACGGGCGACGGATGGACCTGGAGAACAAGGACGGCGTGGTGGTGGTGCGGGTCGAGGCTGGGAGTCCGGCCGATGATGCCGGCATCGCCGCCGGCGACCTGATCCTGAAGATCAATTGGAACGATGTCGGTGGTCTGTCCGATTATCAACGCATCAGGGATTCTCTCCAGGATCAGGAGAAACCGATTAGTTTTCTCATCGAGCGGAACGAGCGGACCAGTTTCGTGGCCGTTAAACCGGAATGATCCTCGGGATGGCCATCGGTAGGTCATCATTCATCGATTCCACGGGAGGGGGAAGTCGATCATGGGTGAGCGCAGCCGCCGTCATCGAGATGCCAACAGGTCCCTGGATGTGTATCTTCAGGAGATCGGAGAGACCCCGCTTTTATCGGTCGAGGAAGAGATCAGTCTGGCCCGGCGTATTCGTCAGGGGGACCGGCAGGCACTCGATAAGCTCACCAGGGCGAATCTGCGATTCGTGGTCAGCGTTGCCAAACAGTATCAGAACCAGGGGCTTTCCCTGGCCGACCTGGTCAACGAGGGCAACATCGGTCTGATCAAGGCGGCCAAGCGTTTCGACGAAACCAGGGGCTACAAATTCATCTCCTATGCGGTGTGGTGGATCCGCCAGGCCATTCTTCAGGCTCTGGCCGAGCAGTCCCGGATCGTCCGGCTGCCCCTCAACCGGGTGGGAACGCTGCACAAAATCGGCAAGACCTCCAGCACTCTGGAACAGGAATTCGGCCGTGAGCCAAGCACCGAGGAGATCGCCCGTGAGCTGGAGATGAATCTCGGCGAGGTCACCGACACTCTCAAGATATCCAATAATCACCTCTCGCTGGACGCCCCCTTCGCCCATGGGGAGGACAATTCCCTGCTCGACGTGCTGGCCAATGAGCTGCAGCCGGCCCCCGATGACGCCCTGCTGGACGAATCTCTCAAGATCGAGGTGGCCAGAGCTCTGGAGACTCTGACCGTCCGGGAGGCCGAGGTGGTCAGTCTTTACTTCGGGATCAACCGGGACCGGCCTTACACCCTGGAGGAAATCGGCGGCCAGTTCGGTCTCACCCGGGAGCGCGTCCGGCAGATCAAAGAAAAGGCCATCCGCCGGCTGCGTCATGCCTCGCGCAGCAAACGGCTGAGGGCCTATATCCAGTAAGCCCGCCATTTTCTTGTCCTATCCCTCCAGACCATCAACACCATCCTGATCGGGGTTCTGATTTTGTGGACCCTGTACGGTGTGCTTCGGTTTTCAGACGGACGGTTTGCGGTTCACCAGTTGAGACAAGAAAAACCCAACAGATTGTAAAAAAATCCTTGACAAACACCACAGAAGGTATTATTCTTGGTCGTTTGATCCCGTATCATATAACCTGGAGAGATATATCCAGATGGCATTGATAACACGGAAGAACTATTCCATCATTGTGGTTCCCGAGGATGAAGGCCGGATGCGGCAGATCCGCATCTCCTCGGGTCAGGTCCGGGCCGTTATCGCCGGTCTCGGCCTGATCCTGCTGGCCGCCTCGTTCTTTGCCTTCGGTTATCTGGGCCGCTCCCGCGATGCCGCGGCCATGGCTCGACTGCACGAGGAGAACACCGCCCTGCGGTCCCGGGTGGCCCAGCTGGACAGCAGCATCTGTCTTTTTCAGGATGAGATGGCTACCCTGATCGAGACCGAGAAAGGTCTCCGGATCATGGCCGATCTGCCGCCCATCGACGAGGATGTCAGAAAGGTGGGCGTTGGCGGACAGGGCGGGATACATCCGGCCCTCATTTCCGGGTCCTTGAGCGCGAACGAACGCCCCGCGGACATAGCCCTGGCCGATGTCGATCGGCTGCTGAGGCAGGCCAAACTGGAGAAACAGAGTTTCCAGGAAGTGGAATCGGCCTTCAAGGAAAACATCGATCGGCTGCAACATACCCCCACCATCTGGCCGGTTTCCGGTCACATCTCCAGGGGCTTCGGGAAGCACACTGATCCCTTCACCGGGCGGATGCGTCAGCACGAGGGCCTCGATATCGTCAACCGGGTGGGCGCGTCGGTGGTGGCCACCGCCGACGGAAAAGTGATCAAGAGGGGATGGCAGGGGGACTACGGGTGGATGGTGGTCATCGATCACGGTTACGGTTATCAAACAGTATACGGACATCTGGATTCGATCCTGGTCAGAAAATCGGAGCGGATCGAACGCGGTCAGACCATCGCCACGCTGGGAAACAGCGGGCGATCGACCGGTCCGCACCTGCATTATGAGGTCCGGGTGAACGGCGCTCCGGTGAATCCCTATCGATATATCCTTCCGGAGGTGATCGTGGACTGAGGGCCTCCCGGAGGCACTCACCTGTCTCCCTTCCGGGGGAGCATGACAGATGAATGGATCAGAAAGCCGGTGGCGCACAGCCAGCGGTTTTTTTTTTGGCCGGGGGCTCTCCACCGGAGCAGCATCTGACCACTCTGCGATCGGCTCACTTTCGGGGGGCACAGATCGCTTCCGGCGAGCCACCGGTGAGCTCGTTCGGTCTCGATGAATCACACCCGCATCTTTGAGCGACATGACCGTTTTTCCATTCCTCAGGAGAGAAAGCCGCCGGCCGGCCTTGTGGGCCGCGCTCTTTCTGGTCGCCGGCATCTGTCTGGGACGGGCCGCCGACCCGCCCCTGATCTGGATCGGAGCGTCAGCCGGACTGATGTTGGCTGTTTCCGTCCTGGCGGCCTGCAGACGTCTATCCGAACCCTGGCCCAGTCTCTTTGTCGGGCTCACCCTGCTTCTGACGGCCTGCCTGCAGTACCAGGTTCGGGTTGATCTGTTTCCCCGGCATCATCTGCGCTATCGGCTCACCGGGCGGCAGACGGCAATTGAAGAGGTTATCGTCCGGGGCCGGATTCTTTCAGAACCCGAGGTCAGGGAGTCCGATGCCGCCTGTGTGATGCTGGCAGCTGCTGTCGATACCGGAAGCGGACCGTTGCCGGTCGCGGGCGGGGTTCTGGTCCGGATCAAGAATTTTCAGGGCCGGCCCGGGCCCGGAGACCGGGTCTCCATCCGCGGCCGGCTGCGTCGTCCCCGGGAGGCCCGGAATCCGGGGGAGTTCGATTACCGGAAGTATCTTCGGCGACGGAATATCTGGGCCGTGCTGACCGCCGATGCCGGGGATGTGGAGACGATCCGGCCGGGATCGAGGAACTGGCTTACCGCTCTGGCCGGCCGGGCACGGCGATCCCTCAATGACATCATCGCCAAAACCCTGTCGGGTGCCCCCCGGGCGTTGCTCAGGGGCCTTCTGCTGGGGCAGCGGGGCGAGGTCCCCGATGAGGTCACGGCGGCCTTTTCGGATGCCGGAGTGATCCATGTACTGGCTGTCTCCGGCCTGCATGTCGGGCTGATCATCGGCATCTTCTATGCCCTTTTTTCCGCCCTCAGATGTCCCCGCACGGCGGCCACCCTGCTGACCCTGACGCTGGCCGCTTTTTATATGGTGGTGGTCGACCTGCGGCCCTCGGTGGTGCGGGCTACAATCATGGCGGCCACCGTCATGGGCGGTCGCCTCCTGGAGCGCGATGCCGATCTGCTCAACACCATTCCCTTCGCCGGCCTGATCATCCTCATCCTGGATCCCCGGCTGCTCTTCGAGCTGGGTTTCCAGCTTTCCTTTGCCGCCACCTTGTCGATTGTCTATTTGCAGGGACGCCTGCAGTCGTTGTGCTGCCCTTTTCTTTCCCCCGCCTCTCCCAGATGGCTGCGCTGGGCCGCCTCCGGACTGACCGTCTCCCTGGCCGCTCAGCTGGGCACCCTGCCCATCGTGGCCTATCATTTTCAGAAGATCCCGGTCATCTCCCTGGTGGCGAATCTGGTCGTGGTCCCTCTGGTGGGCGTCGCCGTGGCCCTGGGATTTACCGTTGCGCTGCTGTTCCCCCTGAGCGTCGGACTGGCCAGGCTGTATGCGGACGCCAACTGGCTGGTGCTCAGTGCCCTGATCAGGCTGGTCGGCTGGGCCGCGGCCCTCCCGATGGCCTGTTTTCACGTGTCTCAGCCGGCTCCCCGCTGGATCCTGGTCTATTACCTGTTGCTCCTCCTGGGGGTCAATGTCAAGCGCTCCCGGACCGCCGCCCGGGTTTTCCTGACCGGTCTGCTGATTGTGCTGAACGTGCTGGTCTGGAAGGGCCCGCTGGCGGAAGGCGGCCGGCTGAGGGTGGTCTTTTTCGACGTCGGGCAGGGCGACGCCGCCCTGGTTTCCTTCCCTAACGGCCGCCGCATGCTGGTCGACGGGGGAGAGCGGACCCTACGCCACGACTGCGGGGAGCGGATCCTGTGCCCCTATTTTCTGAGAAACGGGATCCGTCATCTCGATGTGGTGGTCCTGACTCATGCGGACAATGATCACGTCGGCGGCCTGCCGTCCGTTCTGGAAAACATGTCCGTCGATCTGGTCCTCGATCCGGGGGCTGAACATCACTCGGCCACCTACCGGCGCTTCGTCTCCCTGGCCCATCGGCCCTCTGTGCGCTACCGGCGGGTTCGGGCCGGCGACCGTCTGCAGATCGACCAGCGGGTATCGGTCCGGGTGCTGCATCCCGCCGGGCGGTTCGTCCTTCCGGATGGACGAGCGCCCCTGGGTCTGAACAACAGCTCGATCGTGCTGCGTCTGGACTTTGACCGTATCGGCCTGCTGCTCACCGGGGATATCGAGGAGGAGGCCGAGGGGGCATTGGTATCTGCCGAATGGCTGGAGCCGGCCGCCTGTCTGAAGGTCCCTCATCACGGTTCCATCTCCTCCAGCACGATGCCTTTTCTGGAGGCGATCAGGCCCCGCCTGGCCGTTTTCTCTGTGGGCCTGGACAACCGCTTCGGTCATCCCCACGAGAAGGTTCTGGAACGCTATGGACAGTTGGGCGTCACTGTGTTCCGGACCGATCGCGATGGGGCGGTTCTGCTGGAGACCGACGGGCACGATCTCAGGCTGAGGACCACCGTGGATAGGAGGCGAATTCGGTTGCGGATCGTCGAGAACCGAACCGCTCCCGACGATTCCGTTGCAGGTTCCGGGGAACCGGCGGCAACACTTTTTCCTTGACTTGCCCTTCATCTGGGATTATTAATTACAACAATAGGTTATCTTCACCAAAGGGAGGTATCGAGATCATGAGAGCAAGCCCATCCTGTCGTCTCGTCGTGCTCCTGGCTATCCTCTGTCTGCTCCCCGTCCTGGCCTGGGGCGACGAAGAGCAGAATCCGGAAGCGATCGAGCATTATAACGCCGGTGTGGAGTACACCCAGAAGGGGGATTTCCAGAGCGCGGTGGAGGAGTATCTGAAATCCTTGGACATCGATCCGGAGAATGTCCAGACGCTGTATGGTCTGGGTCTGGCCTATCGGCAACTGGACGATCTGGATCAGGCCATCGAGTATCTCAGCCGGGCGACCGGCATCAATCCTCGCTACATAGATGCCTACTATGAGCTGGGACTGGTCTACTGGAAGGCCAAGCAATACCAGGAGGCCGTCGATCAGTTCCTTACGGTGACCAATTTCGGACCCGAGGCCGGGAGCAAATATCCCAAAGCCTACTATTCTCTGGGCCGCATCTATCTGTTGCAGGAAGAGCTGGATCAGGCGCTGGAGGCCTTCCAGATGTCGGTGGCCTTCGACGATCAGTTCGCCGAGGCGCAGTATTATCTCGGCGAGGTCCACCGCAAGAAGAAGGATCTCGGGCCGGCCATCGATGCCTATCTCCTGGCCGCCACTCTGGACAGCACCGACATGCAGACCTTCTACAAGCTGGGCATCGTTTACAAGGACGATGGACAATACCAGCCGGCTGTGGATGCGTTTCAGAAGGTCATTGGGTCCGGGACCCGGTTCGCCGTCGACAGCCGCTACCGTCTGGGATCGGTCTATAATTCCATGGGCCGCTATGAGCAGGCCATCGAGGTTCTGGAGGAATACCTGGAGCTCAAGCCAGGCGCCGCCAGCGCCCTGATGGCTCTGGGAGAGGCCCACGAGAATCTGGGCCAGTATTCGGAGGCCATCGACGCCTATGGGCAGGCGGCCGAGGACAGCCGCTGGGCGCAGTACGCCAATTATAAGATCGAACAATTACAGAAGTACGTTGAGGAATAGTGCCCCGGCCCGGTCTTCACCCTCTCGGTGTCCGGGAATCACCACTGACCAGAGAAGCCGCAGGAATGGACGCTCGATTTCTGCGGCTTTTTCCTTGAAACGTCAGGCAAGGGAGATAGTTCAATGGCCTCTGGGAGCAGATCCACCGGATTCGTTCAGACATCGGCCCAGCCCTGCAGAGCCGGAGGCGTGGTCCTGATAGGACAGGTCCTTCGGGCCCATGTGTGTCTGGGCCTTCTCTGGCTCATGGCCTGCGCCCGGGCACCCTCCTTCGACCTGGATGGTTCGCCGGCCGGGGGGCCGCGGGAGATCCTCCGGCGAATTCATCACAACGCCCTGCTGATCAACAGCCTGAAGGCCGATGTCCATCTGCGATCCGACCGCATACCTCAGAGCCGGCTGGCCCGGGCCGATCTCCTGTTCGCTCGTCCCGGGCGGTATCGGGTGCAGCTGAAGACCATCTTCGGCAACACCATGGCCGTGTTTACCGTCCGCCAGGATCAGGCGGACCTCTATCTGCCCGTGTCCAACCGCCTGTACCAGGGGGATCTGACGGCCGAAGGGATCCGGGAGCTGGTGGGTATCGAGCTGCCGGCCGTCGATCTGCTGGAAACGCTGTCCGGTATCTTCCACCTGCCCCCCTATGCGGAGCTCCTGGAATACCGCCAGGCGGGGGACGATCACCTGCTGATTTTTCCATGGAACGGAGGGCGCCGGGAGCTCAGGGTGGCCTCGGACGGGTACCGTATCCTCCACGACCGCTACCGCGATGCGTCCGGGCAGGTGGTCGTGGAGAAGGAGTTCGAGGGCTACCGGACGGTCGACGGGGTGGTCCTCCCGGAACGGATCCGGGCTTTCCTCCCGGAGCGTCAGGAGGGCCTGGAGGTGCAGTTTTCCCATCAGGCGGTCGATGTTCCCTGGACGGAGGAGGATTTCCGTTTGAGCCTTCCCGACGGCGTGGAGCGGGTTCCCTGGATCCCGGAATACCGTTGACATCACAGGCCGTTTGTATTACTTTGGGAACGCCGAGATGCGGGGCCGGAGCTTGACCGGGGTTCCGGCGGCGGCGTCGACCTGATCCGTCCTTCCGAGGTCATCCGATGCGTCTTTTCTGGCGTGTGCTCTCTTATATCCGACCCTATTGGAAGCACCTTCTGGTGTCCATCCTGTGTACGGTGATGTTCACTGCGCTCAGCGGGGCCACGGTTTGGCTGCTGACCCCTCTGATGCGGACGGTCTTTCTATCTCAGGAAGCGGCTCCTGCGATCTCGGCAGTCGAACAGGAAGCCGGCTCGCCGGAGCTGGAGATCACCGGCAAGCGCCTGGATCTGTCCCGGCTCAAGGACCAGCTCAGGTCCTGGACCACGGCGCTGTTTGCCGGCCGGAGCCAGCTGGATTCCCTCAAGCGGCTGTGCCTGGCGATCCTGGTGATCATTCTGCTGCGCAATCTGTTCTCCTATTTTCAGGCCTACTTCATCACCTATCTGAAGGAAGGCGTCATCAAGGATGTCCGCGACGCCCTGTTCTCCCATCTGCAGTACCTCTCCCTGTATTATTTCCATGGCAAACGCTCCGGACAGTTGATCTCCCGGGTGATCAACGATACGGTGACGCTCAACGAGACGGTCAACATCAGCTTTTCGGTCCTCATCCGGGATCCGCTACTGGTGCTCATCTATCTATTTATCGTTCTGCTGATCAACTGGCGGCTGACCCTGGTGATCATGGCCGTCCTGCCTCTGAGCCTCTATATCATCACCCGCATCGGGCGAAAGCTGCGCACCTACAGCACCCGGTCGCTGGAAAAGCTGAGCAACATCACCTCGATCCTGCAGGAGACCTTTTCCGGCATCCGCGTGGTCAAGGCCTTCGGCATGGAGAAGGTCGAGATCGAGAAGTTCAAACGGGAGACCAACCGCTATTTCCGAACCATGCTCAAGCGCGTCCGGGTGCGCTCTCTGGCCGGGCCGGTCAACGAGTTCCTGGGAACCGCCGCCGGGGTGCTGGTCCTCTGGTACGGGGGGCGCCAGGTTCTCCGGGGGGATATCATGGGACCGGAGGAATTCATGACCTATATCATCGCCGTCTTTCTCCTGATGCAGCCGATCAAGAGCCTCTCCAAGGTTCACAACCAGATTCAGGAAGGGCTGGCCGCGGCGGACCGGGTCTTTCGTGTCCTGGACACGCCCCCCAAGATCCATCAGGCGAAGGATGCGCTGGAGATCGATGATTTCCGTCAGAGCATTCGTTACCGGGATGTGGTCTTTTCCTACGACGGCGGGGAGCCGGTCCTCAATCATATCGATCTGGAGATCCGGCGGGGCGAGGTGGTCGCCCTGGTGGGCGCCAGCGGGGTGGGAAAGTCGACCATGGCGGATCTGTTGCCCAGGTTCTACGATCCCCAGGAGGGATCGGTGGAGCTGGACGGGGTCGATGTGAGAAGGATCTCCATCCCCTCGCTGCGCCGCCTGTTCGGGGTGGTCACCCAGGAGACCATCCTGTTCAACGACACCGTCTTCAACAATATCGCCTACGGGGCTCAGGGGGCCGGCCGGGAGGAGATCGTCGCGGCTGCCCGGGCGGCCAATGCGCATGACTTCATCCTGGAACTGCCCCAGGGATATGAGACCGAGATCGGGGATCGAGGGGCCAAGCTCTCCGGGGGGCAGCGCCAGCGCATCGCCATCGCCCGGGCGCTGCTGAAAAATCCCCAGATTCTGATCCTCGACGAGGCCACCTCGGCACTGGACAGCGAGGCCGAGATCTACGTTCAGCAGGCCCTGGAGCGTCTGATGGAAAACCGTACCGCCGTGGTCATCGCGCACCGTCTGTCCACCGTTCAGAACGCCGACCGGATCATCGTTCTGGAGGACGGAATGATCGCTCAGGAGGGCCGCCACGACGACCTCATTCAGCAGCAGGGCATCTACAGAAAGCTGTATGAGCTGCAGTTTCAGGAAAGGCCGGGCGCGGCGAACTCATGAGACTGAAGGCCATCGAACGGAAGGGCAAACGCCTGATGGTGACCGTCCTCGGCTTCCTGCTGGGGACGTCTCCCGTTTTTCCGAAACGGATCTCCAGGAGCCGCCTGCGCCGCGTTCTGGTGGTCCGGCAGGACGAGCGGCTGGGCAATCTGCTCCTCGTCACCCCGCTTCTGGAGAGCCTCCGGCGGGCTCTGCCGGAGGCCCATATCTCCGTGCTGGTCAGCCGGCGGTTCGCCGAGATCCTTCGGGGCAATAATGATATCGATGCCATCCTGACCCTGGACAAGCGGAGACTGTTGCGCAACCCGTTCCGGCTGGTCTCTCTTATCAGAACCCTGCGACGGGGATCGTTCGATCTGGCCATCGACTGCGGCCCGGTCGATGATATCTCCCTGAACAACTCCCTGCTGACCTATCTCAGCGGTGCCCCCCTTCGACTGGGACACCGCCGGGGCGACAGCCATATCTTTCTGAACATCGAGGTGCCCGTGGCCGGGGGCCAGAGGTCCGAGGTGGATCATCATGTGGACCTGGCGCGCCACATCTTCGGAGAGATTCCCGCCGGCCAGATGAAGCTGTGCCTGTCTCCGGAGGAACGGGACCGGGCCGTTCGTCGTCTTCGCGGCTGGGGTCTGAGAAGCGATGACCTGGTGATCGGGGTGCACGTCGGCGGACGAGGCCGCAAGCGGTGGCCGGCGCAGAATTTCTACGATCTGGGCCGTCGGCTCATCGCTCGCTTCGGGATCAAGATCCTTCTCTTCTGGGGGCCGAACGAACGGGAGCTGATCCGGCGATTCCGGGGCGAAAACTCTGCAGGTCTTCTGATACCACCCCTTTTGTCCATTCGGGATCTGGCCGCCCAGATCGAGCGGTGCGCCGTCTTCGTCTGCAATGACACCGGTCCTATGCACCTCGCCCGGGCCGTGGGCACCCCGACGGTGGCCATCTTCCGAAAGCCGAATTACCACCGATACGGTCCCCCGGATGAAAAGAACAGGGTTCTCTACCGCAGGGATGTCGAGATCACCGTCGATGACGTTGTGCCCGTTCTCGGTGAGCTGATCGAACCTCACCGTCACCATGGAAGCCCATGAGACTGCTCATCACCATGGATTTTCCTCCCCGGGAGGGAGGGCTGCAGACCTGGGCGTTCGAGCTGGCTCGTCACCTGCACCTCCTGGGAGGACCGATCACCGTTCTGGCCCGAAGACCGACCGCCGCCAACAGAGCCTTTGATCGCCGGCTGAGCTTTCCCGTCCAGCGGATGGGCGGACATGATTGGGATCATTACGGCCACTTCTACGTGGCCTATTACCTGTTGAAATTTCTCGCCCTTCGAGGTTCTAAACCTCTGGTATACGCCACCCACTGGAAGACGGGACTGGTGCCGGCCATGCTGGGATCGCTGATCGGCATGAAAGTGCTCATCGGCGCCCATGGCCTGGAGATTCTCAAAGAAAAGGGAATCCTGCGGCGATGGCTCATTCGGCAGGCCTTTCGGCAGGCTCACCGGGGCATCGCCGTCAGTTCATTTGCCCGGCAGGCATTGATCAGGCTGGGAGTGCCGAAAGAAAAGCTGGCCAGGATTCCCAACGGGGTGGATGTCGAGAGATTCCGCCCCGGCGAGAGATCTTCCACTCTGATCAGCCGTCACCATCTGCAGGACAGGAAAGTTATCCTCACCCTGGCTCGTCTGGTGCCCCGCAAGGGCCAGGATCAGGTCATTCGGGCCCTTCCCATGGTCCTTCGGAAGGTCCCGGAGGCGATCTATCTGGTGGCCGGAAAAGGAGGGGACGAGTCCCGGCTCAGGGCTCTGGCCGATTCGCTGGGACTCGGCGCTCGAGTGATCTTCTGCGGTTATGTTCCCGCCGATGAGGTGGTGGATTATTACCGTCTGGCCGATGTCTATATCATGGCCAGCCGGGAGATCGAGGAGACCGGGGATGTGGAGGGATTCGGAATCAGCTTTCTGGAGGCCGGAGCCTGCCGGGTGCCGGTCATCGGCGGCCGATCGGGCGGGGTGTCGGATGCCGTCATCGATGGGGTGACGGGACTTCTGGTCGATCCTTCCAATCCGGATCGAATCGCCGAGGCCATCATCCGTGTGCTCACCAATGAGGAGTATGCCGAACAACTGGCGTCGGCTGCCCGGAGGCGAATCGTGGAAAATCTGCAATGGGAACACATGGCTCGCAGATGCATGCGGTTGGAGGGCGACCGCCGCGAATGAGGGAGTCGTTGTGCGCGTTCTGCTGATCAGCTCGCAGAAGAACTGGGGCGGGGGCGAGGCCTGGATGCTCTCGGCGGCGCTGGGGTTGGCCCATCGGGGACATTGCATCTCGCTGGTCTGTCAGCCGTCCAGCGCACTGGCCGAGCATGCGCTGGCTGAGGGCTTCCGGCCTGAGATCGTGAGATTGCGAGGCGATTTCGATCCTCTCGTCATCGCCAGGCTGTACCGTCTCATCCGGCGGCACCGCATTCAGATGGTCTGCGGTAACATGGGTAAGGAGATCCGCCTGGCCGGACTGGCCGCCCGACTGGCTCATATTCCCTGTATCCGCCGCCGGGGCAGCGACATGCGCTATCCCAACAAGTGGCGCCACCGGCTGGTGGACCGCTGTTTGGTCGATCTGATCATCGTCAACTCTCGGGCCACCCGGAAGACCTTGCTGCAGGGAAATCCATGGCTGCCGGCGGAGAAACTGCGATTGATCTACAACGGGATCGCCCTTCCCTCCGGCGGCGGATCCGCTGTCAGAGACGAGGTGCTGAAGGAATTCGATCTCGGGAGAGCCGGTCCCATTCTCGGTATCGTCGGTCTGCTGAAGGAGCGAAAGGGACATCGGTTCCTGTTTCAGGCCCTGCCGCGAATCCTGAAGGAATATCCCCGGCTGTCCCTGCTGGTGGTGGGTGAAGGCGCGCTCAGGGAGCGTCTGGAGGTGATGACCAGGCGGCTGGATATCGACCGCCATGTCCGCTTCACCGGATTCCGGGACGATATCCCGCGCCTGATGGAGGCGATGGATATCGTGGTGCTGCCCTCCAAGAACGAGGGATTCGGCTATGTTCTGGCCGAGGCGATGTCGCGGTCCAAGCCGGTCGTGGCCAGCAGGATCAGCAGCATTCCCGAGGTGGTGGAGGAGGGCCTGACGGGTTTATTGGTGCCGCCCGGCGATGTTTCGGCGCTGGGCGATGCACTGCTCGACCTCCTGAGGGATCCGCGAAAGGCTCGGCGAATGGGCCTGGCCGGACGACGCCGGGTCGAACGGCACTTCTCCCTGGAGAGGATGCTGGATGAGGTGGAGCGGCTGTTCGAAGAGGTCATCGAGAAGGGCGGGTTCCGCAGGGCTCCTTGATCAGGATATAGTTCTTGTATTCCCCGATCACGGTGTGCAGGACGTGGTTCTCGAGAAAGGAAAGAATCCGGTTGGACAGTGTGTTGTGACGGTGCTTGATCCCCGGATCGTCTTCGACCTGCCAGTCCTTGTCGGCGATGCGCCGGCGCATCACCCGGGGATGGGTCCCCCTGAAACGGGCCAGATGCTTCAGCGAGCCATACCGGAAGGAGCCCTCCCGGTCAGGGTGCCGGCGGTTGACCCATTGGGCGTCGTGGTGCAGTGAGTCCAGGGCGATCTGCTTGCGTTTCATCAGCCGGGGAGGCCGCACCCAGCCGTAGTGATAGATGGACGCCCCGCTGTGGACGACCTTGATCTTCTCGCCGTGGCGGCGGAATCCCTGGGCACTCTTCCAGGATTCGATGCCCCGGCCGTTTCGAATGATCCGCACCTCACGGCGATACCAGCCGTGGGCTTTCTGATAGGTCTCGTAGCTGCCCCAGAAGTGGACGTAGTTGAACAGCAGACCTTCCACCCGGGGATGGTCCAGACAGCGCTCCATGGCCGACCGGATGATATCCAGGTATTTCTCGTGAACCACCTCATCGGCCTGAACGTAAAAACACCAATCGCCGGAGCACCGGGACAGGGCCAGGTTGGTCTGCTGGGCGTTGATGGCGCCGTGAACGAAATATTTGGGATCCCAGTCGCTCTCGATGATCTGTATCTTCGGATCGCCGATTCCCCGGATGGCCTCACCGGTGCCATCCTCCGAGCGGCCCAGGGCCACCCAGAACTCGTCGCAGATGGGCAGGATCGAGGTGATCGCCTCGACGATGGGGTAATCGAGCCGGAGGGCATCGCGAACGAAGGTGAATCCGCTGATCTTCATGATTTTTCTCCGGTTGAGGCCTGATGTCACCCAAGATAATCTGTCTCAGCCGGGGGGTCAAGGGAATTCTTGGTCTTGGAAGCGAGATGGCACATACTGCAGCTGATCGACGTTCGCTGGTGGAACGCCTGCGCCGATTACGGCGTCAGCCTGGCACTCGCCCTGCACCGCCGGGGACACCGGATTGTGGTGGCTGGCCAGGGGGGAAGCCCGCCCCTGATCCGGGCCCGGCAGCTGGGACTGGAGATCTGCGACCTTCGGCTGGGCCGGTCCGGTCCGACGCGCTGGGCTTCCGATCTGGACGATCTGGTGGATGTCATCCGCCGGGAAAAGATACATCTGCTCAATGCCCATCGGGCCGAGGGGCATCTTTACGCCAGCCTGGCCTCTCTCCGGCTGGGCCGCCGCATTCCGGTGGTCCGCACGCGCGGCGATATCCGTCCCCCCAAGGGCCATCTGCTCAACCGCTGGCTGCATCTCGATCTCACCGATGGGCTGGTGCTTCCCAGCAAGGTTCTCCAGCAACCCCTGGTGGAGCGCCTGGGCCGACGCCCCAAACGGTTAAGCATCATTCCGCCGGGTGTCGACATCGACCGGTTTTCCGGCCGTTTGTCTCCTCCACAGGCCCGCGCTCGTCTGGGCTGGCCGGCCGGGAAACCGATGATCGGCGGGGTCGGACGCCTCTCGCCGGTTAAGGGATGGGAAGTCTTCCTTAAGGCGGCAGCCGGGGTGGCCCGCTCCGTGCCCGATGCCCGGTTCGCCCTGGTGGGCGGTGACGCCCAGCTGACCAGAGCGGATCTGCTCAGCATGGCCCGACGGCTGGGCATCGAGGATCGGGTCCGCTGTATCGGCCGGGTGGATGAAATCATCCCCTATATGGAGGCCTTTGACGTTGCGGTGGTGCCCTCGGTGGGATCGGAGGCCATCTGCCGGGTGGCGCTGGAGCACATGGCCATGGGCCGTCCGGTGATCGGTTCCCGGGTCAGCGCTATCCCGGAGACCGTGATCCACGGCCGGACCGGTCTGCTGGTGGAGCCGGGTGACCACCGGACTCTGACCGAAGCCATGGTCACGTTGCTGAGAGACCCCCGAAAAGCCCGGGCCATGGGCCTGGCCGGGCGGCGGCGGGTGGAGAGAACTTTCACCCTTGAGCTGCTGGCCCGGCGCACGGAGAACCTCTATGGCCGGTTGTTGTCCGGCTGCTGAACGGGATCCGTTGGACACGGTGGAACAGGGAAACGGTCCATCACTCTGGGGAAGGTAGACGTACGATGAAGGGCTTGGAAGGGAACAATCCGGGGGAATCACCGATCGAGGAAATCGGAACCGTCGATGAGGGGCTCCCGATCTCGACGACATCGCGGCGGACGCCGAAGACCGGCCGGCAGCGGACCATACTTCTCTTCACCCTGCTGGGATTTTCTTTTTTCTCCCCCTGGACCATCGCCGGAGCGCAGCTCTGCCTGGGACTGGGTCTGCTCGTCTGGGTGTTCATGTTGTTTTTCCACTCACCTCGCCGGGTGGTTCTGTCCGGCCTGTTCTGGCCCGTGGCTGCCTACCTAGGAATTCAGTTTCTGTCCATCCTATTCAGCCCCGACCCGGTGACCGGCCTTCGAGCTGTTCGCGCCGAGTGGATCGTACTGCTCTTCTTTTTGGTCATCAACGCGGTCGATGAGGATCAAAAGACCCGTCTTCTGATCGGTGTCCTGGTCCTGACCACCGTTCTGATCAGCCTGTATGCCAGCTGGCAGCACTGGGCCGGATGGGATCTCTATCGCGGGCGTCCCCTGCGGGCCACAGGGAGCTTCTTCGAGGCCACCGGTCTGTTCGGTCACCATCTGACCCTCGGAGGATATCTGATGATGGTGCTGCTGCTCAGCCTCAGTCTGTTCCTGTTCGGAAGCCGGGGCCGGATGCGGCTGTTCTACGGATCGAGCAGTGTGGTGATCTTCCTGGGTTTGGTGTTCAGCTATGCCCGCAGCGCCTGGATCGGGTGTTTCGCCGGCGCCCTGGGCATCGCCCTCCTCCGGGGAAGAAGGACGCTGGCCGTTCTCCTTCCCTCCGCCGCTCTGATCATCGTTCTGGCCGTTCTTTTTCTGCCCCCGGTGCAGGAACAGTTCGGGGAGGCCCTTTCCCAGCTTGAGGATCCGATGATCAATTCCGATCGCCTGCCGATGTGGTCGGCGGCCTGGCGGCTGATCAAGGATCATCCTCTTCTGGGCGCCGGGGCCGGTCAGGCCGCCAGACTGTTACCCGCCTACGGCTGTGATCTGGGGTATGCCCATCTGCACAACGATCTGATCAACGTGTCAGCCAATTCGGGTCTGCTCGGTCTGGCTGCTTTTCTGTGGATCTGGGTGGCCTTCCTGCGGCTGACCGTTCGATGCCGGAGCCGCCTGCGTCATACCCCCCTGGCCGTCGCCCTGGCCGCCGCGGGATTCGGGATCGTCATCGCCCTGCTGGTGGCCGGTCAGTTTCAGTGCTATTATACCGACGCCGAGGATGGCATGCTGATGTGGTTTCTGATGGGATTGGTCGTGGCCGTCTGCCTGAAGAAGGGAGGATGTCCGGCAGCGCCGGCCTCCAGAAATTCTTCTGTGGACGGAACCGGGGGAGAGCGAAAGGCCTGACGAGATGCAGCGAAACGATTTTCTCAAAGAGGTAAAAAGACTGAATGCCAGAGCCGATACGGCTCTGATCGGCGAGGCCTTCGATTTCAGCCGCCAGGCTCACCGGGGGCAGCGGCGCAAGTCAGGGGACCCCTTTTTCGAGCACTGTATCCAGGTGGCCCTTATTTTGGCCGAACAGGGGCTCGATTCGATCACCGTGGCGGCCGCCCTGCTCCATGATACCGTTGAGGACGCCGGTGTGAGCATCGAGGAGCTGAGGAATCGGTTCGGGGGGGAGATCGCCGATCTGGTCGACGGTGTCTCCAAGATCGGCGGCCTGGCTTTTCGCAGCAAAGAGGAAAGCCAGGCCGAGTACTATCGCAAGATGATCCTGTCGATGGCCAGGGATATCCGGGTGATCCTGATCAAGTTCGCTGATCGGCTGCATAACATGCGCACCCTGGAGTATCTGCCTCCCGACCGGATCAAACGCATCGCTCAGGAGACGCAGGATGTCTACGCCCCCCTGGCGCATCGTCTGGGAATGGATCAGATGAAGCGGGAGATGGAGGATCTCAGTCTGAAGTTTCTGCAGCCGGAGATCTACGAGGAATTCTCGAAGAAGATCGCCCTTGGCACCCAGGCCCGGGAACGCTATATCGATCTGATCAGGGAGCCTCTGACCAGGGCTCTCCAGGAAGCCGGCATTCAGGCCACACTGACCGGCCGGGTCAAGCACCTGGCCAGCATCCATCGCAAGATCCTCCGGCGCCAGAAGCCGCTGGAGGAGATTTTTGATCTCACCGCCATGCGTGTGGTCACCCGCACCGTGCAGGACTGTTATCATGTCCTGGGCATCATTCATCAGCTCTGGAGGCCTATTCCCGGACGGTTCAAGGATTTCATCGCCATGCCCAAGAGCAACATGTATCAGGCCCTGCATACCACCGTGATGGGTCCTCAGGGCGAGCCGGTGGAGATCCAGATCCGGACCGAGGAGATGCACCGCACCGCCGAGATGGGCATCGCCGCCCACTGGCTCTACAAGGAGGGCCGCCGAAGTCCTGACGAGGTGGACGAATATATGGGCTGGCTGCGGCAGGTACTGGACTGGCAGCGGGACCTGACCGACCCCCAGGAGTTCATGGAATATCTTAAGTTCGATCTTTATGGTGAGGAGATATTTGTTTTTACGCCCAAGGGAGATCTGAAGCCGCTTCCCCGGGGGGCGACCCCCCTGGATTTCGCGTTCGCTGTTCATACCGACGTCGGGCTGCACTGTCAGGGGGCCAGGGTGAATGACCGCATGGTCCCGCTGGCCTCCCCGCTGCACAGCGGGGATACGGTCCAGATCATCACCTCTCCCGCGCAGCACCCCAGCCGGGATTGGCTCAATCTGGTCCAGACATCCCGGGCCAAATCCAAGATCCGGCACTGGCTCAAGGGACAGCGATACAGCCAGAGTCTTTCGCTGGGCAAAGAGATGCTGGAGCGGGAGATGAAAAAACGGAGGTGGAGGGCTCGCTCGTCCGAACAGCTCTCGGCGGTGGCCGGGGAGTTCGGGCTGCCGGATATCGAGCATTTCTATGTCGCGCTGGGGAGCGGGGATCTTTCGCTGCAGCAGGTCCTGGGAAGGCTCAAGCCCGCGGCCGGGGACCGGAAACCGGTCCCGGCCGCGACCGGACAGAGGGCCGCCCGGCCGCCTGCCGGGGATGGCCGGGGGGTTCAGATCCAGGGACTGGGCAGTCTGATGATCCGCTTTGCCAAATGCTGCCAGCCCATTCCCGGGGATTCCATCGTCGGGTTTGTCACCCGCGGCCGGGGCATTTCCATCCACCGGGCCGACTGTCCCAACAGCGTGCGGCTGATGGATCACCCGGAGCGTCAGGTCTCGGTGGAGTGGGATGCCTTATCGGAACAGGCCTTTCCGGTGATCATCGAGGTGGTGGCCAATCGAAGGGTGGATCTGCTCAGCGATCTCACCCGGGTGGTCTCCGATATGGGGGCGGATGTGCGCGACGCATCCGTAAAGGTGGAGGGGGAGGCCTTCTTCGGCACCTTTCGCATCGGCGTCCGTGATGTCCAGCATCTTCACGCCATCATGGATCGCCTGCGCCGGGTCAAGGGTACCGACCGCGTCATTCGGCGAAGCCGTGGTTCCGGATGACCCGCCGCCCGGAGCGCTCAACCTTCCGGAACCGTCCGGTCGTTCGAACCGGTCAGCCGGCGGGCGGCGTCAGCGGTGAGGAAAACCAATCCAGCTCGATATGAGGAAAGATATTATCACGCTTCTCACATTCCCCCAGGAACGTCCATTCCCCGGGATCGACCCATTCCCCCCGTCCATAACGCTGGGCCATATCTGCCAGGCGGTTGAAGGTCTGATGGTGCTCCACCAGCCGCAGTTCGGCATAATCGCGGGCTGACCAGGTGCTGATCAGAAATTGCCAGTCGGAAGCCTCCAGCAGGAGCAGCTCTCGGGCCATCTGCTTGAGGATGTTTTCCAGACGTTCATCCGGATTGCTGCCCAGCTCGGCCAGCAGTGCGGCGAAGCGGGCCTCGTCTTCGTAGATGTGCTTCCAGGTCCATTCGGTCCACTCGTTCAGCCAGATGTAATGATAGCCCCCCTGTCCCCAGGATCCTTCCGGCAGGGAGACGATCTGGACCGGGGCGGCTTCGTCCAGATGGTGGCTGCAGGTGGACAGCTCGATCTCCTCGTCCTCATCCAGCAGTTCGAGCACGCGGCTGAGCCAGCGCGGTCCTTCGAACCACCAGTGTCCGAACAGCTCGGCGTCGAACGGCGCGCAAAGCACCCCCAGACGGCCCGTTGTGCTGTGATACTCCTTCAGACTGTTCTTGATCAACTCGGCGAAATGGGCGGCGTTCTCCGGAATTCGCCCGTCGGCCCGATCGGGATCATACTCCTCCTTCTCGGCCAGGTCATTTTCCGGACCGGTGACCCGCCAGTAGCGGTGGCCACCGGGATAATGTTTTTTATGGAAATCGAGATACCAGCCGTCGCCGGGATATCCCCACTGGCTGGACCAGACCTGCAGGCCGGACTCCGGGTCGCGGGTGAACACGGCCACCGGTGAGCGGTTCTCCTCGTTGCCGCTTCCCACCAGATAGATCTCCCGGACGGTCTTCTCCTCATCCTGGGGGCGCTCCTGATATTGACTGGCGAACTGCTGCCACAGGCGGCGCAGGGAATCGAACCGGTCGATGTAGACACCGATCGACTTGCCCCCCATGAGAAGGGCCGAGTCGACGATGAAATACTCCAGGCCGTGTTCGGCCAGGATCCCTTCCACGCCCCGACGGGGATGGTCATCGGGGATGGCATCGGTCTTCACCGGGGGAGACCACCGGTATCCCGGCCGGTAGGCGCACTCCGGGAGCCAGATGCCCCGGGGTTTGGTGCCGAAATGGCGGCGGTATGTCTCCACGCCGACTCGCACCTGAAAGCCGACGTTCTCGTCGGTGCCCAGCAGCGGCAGATAGCCGTGGGTGGCGGCACAGGTGATGATCTCCAGATGGCCCTCATCCTGCAGCTTCCTGAAGGCGCCGATCAGGTCCCGGTCATACCGCTTCCGGTAACTCTCCCGGATGCGGCTGTAATGGTCCTGCCAGCGGGCGGCCAGATCGACCAGCGAGGATCGGCCCCATTGCGCAAAGGTTCGCTGATCCTCCTCGGCGGCGGAGATCTTTTCGTCAAGGTAGTGATCGAACTCCGACTTGAAATCATCGTCGGCCAGCTGTTCGCAGAGAACGGGGGTCAGTCCCAGGGTCAGCCGGGGAGCGCGCCCCTCGGCCAGCAGCCGATCGAACATTTCCAGCAGGGGGATATAGGTTTCGGCAGCCGCCTCGTTGAGCCAGTCCATCCCGTGCGGCCAGCGGCCATGGGCCATGACATAGGGCAGGTGGGCATGGAGAACGATGCATAATCGTCCAATGGGATTCTTTTTCATCGTCACCTCTTCTTGAGGGATACGCCCCCGGGGGGAACATGATGGACACAGGAATATAGAAAAACAGGGCTGACGGACGCCAACGGTCCTTCCCTGTTTGGCCGAGAAAACCGGATTTCTCAGAGGTCGAAAGTGGATCTCATCTTCAGGAACGAGGCGATCTCCTCCTCACCCAGCGGGATCATGATCGATGGCAGAGAGAGATCCCCGGACGGCTGTTCTTCAGCGGATTCCGTCCGGATCGAGGAGCAGACCAGCTCGATGAGCAACCCGTCCTCCTGTTCAGAGTGCAGCAGGCGGAGTCGGTACAGATCGACCGGCAGGCATTCCAGTGCCGCCACGGCGTTCTGAAAGGGGGCGGAAAAATCCGGGGCCACCAGGATCAAACGGGGCTGAACGATCAGGTCCCTGGCTTTTTCTCCCAGCAGCGGCAGCATCTGATGCCGATACCGCTGAAACCAGTGCACGTGTGAGAGCCCCTCCACCAGCAGGTCATCCCGGATTTCCGGAATGACATCGATGATCACCGGCCGTCCGTCGCCATCCACCGCCAGCAGGTCCATCGGCCCCCACGTGCCCCGGCCCTTGCCGGGATCCACCACCCGCAGGCCTTTTTCCAGGGACTGGGAATTCTCGGCCACCATCCGGGCCAGACGGTCGCGGTCTTCCATAGGTCTGCTGTTGAATACCTTGGTCACCCGGTCACCTCCAGGGTCTGGCGGAGATCCTGGAAAAAGGACCGCTCTTTCCTCTCCCGGAGTGGAGGCTGGATCCACAGCCTTTCGGCGATCTGGGCCAGGCACTGGGCCGCCCGCGATCGGGCCGGGGTGAGGCACAGGGGCGTGCGCTGGAGGATGGATCGTTCGATATTGACATCGGCGTACAGGTAGCCCAGATTGATCACCGTCACATTGAGGAACTCGCCCAGGGTTCGGGTCATCTGTTCGAAAATGGATTGCGCCTCCGAGACCATCCGGACCTGGTAGATGACGATGCCCAGGGCGACCTCCGGACGGGCCGCCAGGATGCGCTTGATCACCGAATAGGCATCCATCATGCCCAGGGGATCGGAGGGCACCATGACAACGATCTGGTCGGCCAGGCGATGGATCAGACCGGCGTTCCCATCGATGGAGGCGGGAGTGTCGACCAGGATCACTCGGGCGTCCGACTCGAACGACCGCAGCCCCGACCAGAGCTTTTCCCGGGATGATTCGGGGAGCTCTCTGAGATGCTGGAGATCCACATCCAGGGTGAGTATTTTCACGCCCAGGAGGCCTTCCAGGATGATCTCCGGCCGGCGGCCGTTTTCATCCACGGCCAGACGGGCCAGAGAATCGCCCGGCCGGCGGCCCCAAAGAAAGGGCTGGTCCGGAAAGCTGGGATCGGCATCGATGATACCGACCTGCCGTCTGCGGCGGGCCAGCTCGACAGCGACGTTGCACACCAGAAAGGACTTCTCCAGACAACGATGATCCCCGGTCACCGCCACCACCCGGGCGATCTCCTTCTCCTGAGGATCAGCTGCCGGGTGTGCGGCCGAATTCTCATCTGCCGGGGATGAGGAGGACGACTCCTGTGACGACAGAAAGAGGTGTGAGACGTCTTCCAATCCTTTTCCCAATCTTTTGTTATCCTTCAATTGAACCGTTCTCTTCGGGTGGGTGGACATCGACAACGGAATTTTTCACTCCATACGGTGTATCTATGGTCCGGTTATTATGAGGGTCTTCCATCCACCGGCCGTCGACGATGAAGCGGTACTGGTAGCGGCCCGGCTGCAGGTTCAGCACCGCGGACCAGACGCCCCGGCCGTCGGGATCGAGATGGGCGGCCCGGTCGGGTTGCCAATCGTTGAAATCTCCGGTCACCAGGACCTGACTGGCCTGAGGAGCCAGCAGTCGGAAGGTGAGACCCTGGTCGGACCAGCAGGGTCCCAGTGATTCTGCTTCGGCCGCGGCCGGCCGGATCTGATACTGACGGTCCCGGGCCTCATCGAGCACCTCTTCGGCCAGGGCGGCATAATCTCGATACCCGGCGCAGTGCCGGTCATACTGGCAGATGGGCTGGCCGAAGCCGGTGGCCTCTCTGAGACGCACGTTGATCCCGATGACGGTCCGGTAGAGCGCATCGCCGAAATGGGTTTTCAGCTCCGCCAGCACCTCGTTGGCGATCCTGGTTCGGCGGTCGAAGATGATGGCCAGCACCCGGACGTGTTTTCGCTGGCCGAAACGCTCGTCGACCAGCTGGATCGTCTCGCTGAGCTTGGCCAGGCCGTGCAGGCCGAAAAAGCTTGTCTCCACCGGAACGATGATCTCCCGGCAGGCCCTCAGGGCATTGAAGGTCAGCAAACCCAGGCTGGGGGGGCAATCCACGATGACATAATCGTATTCACGGTCCAATCGGGCCAGGGCGATGAGCAGGCGGTCCTCCCGGCCGGGGTGACCGGACAATTCCTGTTCCACGGCCGCCAGCATCAGACCGGAGGGGGCCACATCCAGATCCGGCCCCAGGCCGATCCGAATGTCCTTCCAGGTGGCCTCCGGATGGTGCTCCGAGAGCAGATGGTAGAGGTTCCGATCGATCTCATCGGGTTGAACACCGAGGCCCAGAGAGGCATGTCCCTGAGGGTCCAGATCGATCAGCAGAACACTCTGGCTCTGTTCGGCCAGACAGGCGGACAGATTGATGGCCGTGACCGTTTTCCCGCAGCCGCCTTTTTGGTTGATGACCGCGATAGTTCTCATGGTTCCTCTCCAGATTCATCGGACCTTTCGGAGGAACCTGCCGACCCACAGTCGGTTATCTCGTCACCCCGGAGGTTCCTGGGGACGTCCGGCGTGGAAGCCGATCTCGGCCCCCGGTTGGCCCTGTATCTTTATTTTTCCGAAGCGGTTCTCGAATTTTTCCAGATTCTGCTCCAGCGCATTGTGAAGCATCTTTATGTTCTGAGGCGTCATCACGATGCGGGCATAGACCTTCGTCTTCTGCACGCCCGGCATGACTCTGGCGAAATCGATGAAAAACTCCGAGGGCGAGTGGGTGATCAAGGCCAGGTTGGAATAGATACCTTCCGATTCTTTCTCTCCCAGTTCGACCGAGATCCGATGCGGTGCTTTCTCTGCCATGATGCTCTCCATTGAGTTTGAATACCCTGTATGTTGTGCCGGCTGGTGGTAAAGTACGTCCATTTGGTGGAAAAGTCAAGTGTATTTCCCGCCCCGGAGATTTCACTTGACAGCTTCCTTGAATCGATGTATATTTTCTGTAACCTTCGGGGCGAGGTGGAATTCCTCGACCGGCGGTGAAAGCCCGCGAACGATGACACACCCGGTGTGTGCTCGTGGAGCCGGTGGAATTCCGGCGCCGACGGCAAGAGTCCGGATGAGAGAAGGTGCATCGAGCGGTGGAGTCCGTGCGTCTGCGTTGGCCCCGGGGGATGTTCCTTTGGGGCCTTTTTTAGCGATGGCTCAACACGACGATCAGCGATATATGCGCCGGGCCCTGGGTCTGGCCCGCCGGGCCCTGGGAACGGCCTCGCCCAACCCCTGCGTCGGCGCGGTGGTGGTCAAGGACGGGGTCATCCTGGGTGAGGGGTATCACCGGCGTCCGGGAGAGGATCATGCCGAGGTCCTGGCCCTGGGACGGGCCGGCCGAAGGGCGCGCGGATCGACTCTCTATGTCAATCTGGAGCCCTGCTGTTTCCAGGGGCGGACTCCTCCCTGTACCGAGGAGATCATACGCCGGAAGGTGGCCCGGGTGGTCTGTGCCCAGGAGGATCCCAATCCCCGGGTGTCCGGCCGTGGATTGGCCCGGTTGCGGTCCGCCGGCCTGGAGGTGACCGCCGGTGTGCTGGAATCGCAGGCCAGAGATCTGAACGAGGCCTATAACAAGCACATCAGCACCGGTCTGCCGTTCCTGGTGGTCAAGATCGCGCAGACTCTGGACGGCCGTATCGCCACCCGGAGTGGAGATTCCCGTTGGATCACCTCCTTTCCGGTGCGCCGGCTGGTGCACCGGCTGCGGTCGCAGCTGGACGCCGTGCTGGTCGGATGGTCCACGGTGCGCCGCGACGATCCCCTGCTCACTGTCCGGCATGTGCGCGGTCGGGATCCTGTAAAAGTCATATTGGATAGTAGATTACGAACACCCCTGAAGGCCCGCGTGTGGTCCACCGGACGGACCGTCGTGGCCACCTGCGAGGGCCACGAGGAACATCGGCTGCAGCGCTACCGGGACCGGGGGGCGGAAATCTGGGAGTTCCCCTCCGATCCTTCCGGCCGGGTGGATTTCAAGAAATGCATCCGGCGTCTGGGCCGGGAGGATATCACCAGCGTGCTGGTGGAGGGCGGACAGAGGGTGTTCACCACCGCTTTGAGATCCGGACTGACCGATAGGGTGATCATCTGTCTGGCGCCCCGTCTGCTGGGGCGGGGAAAGGACGCTCTCGGCGACCTGGGGATCCGTCGGATCGCTGAGGCGCTGCCGATCCGGGAGATGAAGGTTCGTCGCCTGGGGCAGGATGTAATTATCACCGGCAGGATGTGAGGCAGTTATGTTTACCGGCATCATTCAGGAGACCGGGACCGTTCGTTCGGTTCGCCGCATCCCCGGCGGATTCCGCCTGACGGTCGCGGCCGGCAGGATCCTGGAGGGCATGAAGACCGGCGACAGCATTGCCCTGGACGGCGTCTGCCAGACCGTGGTGGCCCTCGCCGGGGGAAGCTTTCAGGTCGAGGTCCTGCCGGAGACCTTGCAGCGGACCACCCTGGGGAGTCTTCGCCCCGGCCGGCGGATCAATCTGGAGCCGCCGGTGGGATTGGACGATCGTTTCGGAGGACATCTGATCACCGGGCATGTGGACGGCCTGGGCACCATCCGTGCCCGCCGGTCCCGGACCGGCGATACCATCCTGAGGATCGGCGCGCCGCCGGGGATCCTGGCCCAGCTGGTGGAGCGGGGGTCGGTGGCCGTGGACGGGATCAGCCTGACGGTGATCTCGCTTTTCCAGGATGCCTTCGCGGTGGCCCTCATTCCACATACCCTGCAAAGCACCACTCTGGCCGCCAAAAGGGTCGGCGACCGGGTCAACCTGGAGACGGATCTGATCGTCAAGGCCGTTCAGCGCTGGATGGATCCGGCCCTGAAAAGGGGCGGGTTGACCGAGGAGCGTCTCAAAGAACTGGGTTTCTGACCGGCCCGGAATAGCCCCCCGGACCCCCGGCGCCGGATGCTCCGGGGGCCGAGAGGAGAACGACACAAAAGAGGTTGCTATGATCGCCAAAAAGACAACGGCGCCTTTCGATTCCATCGAGGAAGGCCTTGAGGACATCCGCCGGGGCAAGATGGTCATCGTCGTGGACGACGAGAGCAGGGAGAATGAGGGTGATTTCATCATGGCCGCCGAGAAGGTCACCCCTGAGTCGATCAACTTCATGGCCAAGCACGGCCGGGGATTGATCTGCATGCCCATGACCGGTGAGCGGCTGGACCGGCTGGGGCTCTCGCCGATGGTCAGTAAGAATACCGCCAAATTGGGCACCCCCTTCACGGTCTCTGTGGATGCCGTCATGGGCACCACCACCGGGATCTCGGCACACGACCGGGCTGCCACCGTTCAGACCCTGATCGATCCCCAGGCCGGACCTGAGGATCTGGCCAAGCCCGGGCATATCTTTCCGCTCCGGGCCATGGAAGGCGGCGTGCTGCGCCGGGCCGGACATACCGAGGCGGCGGTGGATCTGGCCGTACTGGCCGGCCTGACGCCGGCCGGATTGCTCTGCGAGATCATGGCCGACGATGGGACCATGGCCCGGGTTCCCCAGCTGCTGGAGTTGAAATCGCACTTCGATCTCAAGCTGATCACGATCAAGGATCTGATCTTTTATCGCCGCCGAACCGAGAAGATGATCCGCCGGGTGGCCACCACCAATCTGCCCAGCCGGTTCGGACAATTCATCCTCCATCTCTACGAGGACCGCATCACCGGCGACCACCATGTGGCCCTGGTCAAGGGACAGGTGCGGGGCAAAGAGAATGTGCTCGTCCGGGTCCATTCCCAGTGCCTGACCGGTGATCTGTTCGGATCGCTGCGCTGCGATTGCGGCGATCAGATGGCCGAGGCGCTGCGGCGTATCGAGCAGGAAGGGTGCGGTGTTTTTCTGTACATGAGGCAGGAGGGCCGGGGCATCGGACTGGCCAACAAGCTGCGCGCCTATGAGCTTCAGGACCGGGGACGCGACACCGTCGAGGCCAACGAGGAGCTGGGATTTGCTCCCGATCTTCGCGATTACGGGGTCGGAGCACAGATCCTGGTCGATCTGGGACTGTCCACCATCCGGATCATGACCAACAATCCCCGTAAGATCACCGGTTTGAAGGGATATGACCTCGAGGTGGTGGAGAGGGTCCCGCTGCAGATCACTCCTCGCCGGGAGAATGTCCGCTATCTCAGAACCAAGATGGAAAAATTGGGCCATCTGCTGGACGTTTCCGGGAAGGAATCCAGCCTGTCACAGGGGGAAGAGAGATGATCGTTCGCCAGGGAAAGTTGAGCGCTTCCGGCAAGCGCTTTGCCATCGTCATCAGCCGGTTCAACGAGTTCATCACCAGCCGGCTTCTCCATGGAGCCGTCGATTGTTTGCAGCGGCATGGCGCCAAAGAATCGGACCTGGAGGTCTTCTGGGTGCCGGGCGCATTCGAGATCCCCTATCTGGCCAAAAAGCTGGCCGCGGCCGGGAAGCATGACGGCATCATCTGCCTGGGTGCTGTCATTCGGGGCGACACCCCGCATTTCGATTACGTGGCCAATGAGGTGGCCAAGGGGATCGCCCACGCCGCTCTGGACACGAACCGGCCGGTGATCTATGGAGTGGTTACCGCCGATACGGTCGAGCAGGCCGTGGAGCGGGCCGGAACCAAGGCCGGCAACAGGGGTTTCGACGCCGCTCTGGCCGCCATCGAGCTGGTCGATCTGTACAGCTCGCTGGACCGCCGCAGGAAAGGGTAGAGGGATCACCGCCATGGGCAAACGGCGAAAAGCCCGGGAACTGGCCTTGCAGGTTCTTTACGCTTTTGAGCTTTCCGGAGATCCGATCGATCAGATCCTGTCGGGGATTCCCGATCGGGGATCGGTTTCCCCGGAGATCGGTGAGTTCGCCGCCTCCCTGAGCGAGAGAACGGTGCAGCACCTCGCCGAGATCGACGAGATCATCACCAGGAAGGTGCAACGATGGGAGCTGTCCCGCATCGCCGTGGTCGACAAGACCATCCTTCGGCTGGCCATCTGTGAGCTGCTCTATTTCCCCGATATTCCCCAGAAGGTGTCCATCAACGAGGCCATCGAACTGGCCAAGATTTACAGCACCAGGGAGTCGGGGAGATTTGTCAACGGCATACTGGACTCCGTCGCCGGTCTACATGGCGGCAGCAAAGATGATCCTGCCCTGAGGGCCAAGCAGGGGTGAGTGCCCCGGGAGAAAAGGGGGGTGCTGTGCGGTACGCCTTGCTGTCCGATATTCATAGCAATCTCGAGGCCCTGGAGGCCGTGCTGGAGGATATTGCCGGCCAGGCGGTCGATGAGCTGCTGTGCCTCGGCGATCTGGTGGGCTATGGCGCCGATCCCAACGAATGTGTCCGGCGGATCAGGGGCCTAACCTCTCATGTCGTCATCGGCAACCACGACAGTGCCGTCGTGGGTCTGACGGATGTCTCCAATTTCAACGCTCACGCCAGACGGGCCGTGGCCTGGACGGCAGAGATCATCGAGCCGGAACAGGCCCGATATCTTTCCCGGCGGCCTTTCACCGACCGTATCGATGATGGTCTGCTGGTTCACGCCACCCCGTCGGAACCGGCTGCCTGGCACTACCTTCTCTCCACCCAGGCGGCACGGTCCGAATTCCCGTCTTTTTCGGAATCGATCTGTTTCATCGGCCATTCACACCAGCCCGTTTTCTTCTCCAGCGATGGAGCGCCTCACTCCCGGAAGACGGACCGCCTGTCGTGTGATCCCGGTCTGCGGTACATCGTCAATGTCGGCAGCATCGGCCAGCCGCGGGACGGGGACCCCAGATCCTGCTACGCCATCTACGATGCCGACAGCCGAACCGTTCAGCTTCGCCGTGTGGCTTACGATATCAAAAGCGCCCAGCGAAAGATCCTCAAAGCCGGGCTCCCTCCCGTTCTGGCCGCCCGGCTGAGCCGGGGCGAGTGAGGATGACCGTCCGCGGGGCGGTTCCTCTCCGGCATGATGGAGGACCTCTCCGGCGGCTTCTCCCGGAACAGGGACACCGCGAAAGGATAAGGATCACCAGATGAGAAAGTGGAACGCGAGCGTCACCGGTTTCGTCATCGTATCGGTCATTGTGCTGATCGTCTATGTCCGCACCATGGCCGCCTCGGTTTCCTTCTGGGATTGCGGGGAATTCATCGCCTGCGCACACACCCTGGGTATCCCGCATCCGCCGGGCGCCCCTCTGTTCACGCTGTTGGGGCGCCTGTTCAGCCTGGTCCCGCTGTTCGGGACGGTCGCCCGGCGGGTCAATTTTCTGTCGGCTTTCAGCGGGGCCCTGGCGGCCGGAATGCTCTCCGTGGTGGTGCAGAAGATCTCCCGGAACTGGTTCGGCCGGGACCTGGGATGGAAAGGCGTCCTGCTGTCGGTGGTCGGAGGGATCGCCGCCGGACTGTGGATGGCTTTCAGCGACACCTACTGGTCCAACGCCGTGGAGACGGAGGTGTATGCGCCGGCCACCTTTTTGATGGTCCTGGTCATCTGGCTGCTGCTCCGGTGGCGCGAGGTCCGCGAACGTCCCGGCGGTGATCATCTGCTGCTGGTGGTGATGTATCTACTGTTCCTGGGCATCGGTATCCATCTGACCGTCTTTCTCATCGCTCCGGCCGTCTTCTTGCTGGTCATCCTGGTCGACGGCGAACGATTGCGCGACTGGAGGTTCTGGCTGGTCTCCATGGCCCTGGGGCTGGTCATCGCCTCTCTGGGAGAGCCCTTCCTGATGGCCGGCGGAGGGGCGCTGGTGCTCAGTCTCGGAGGCATGCTCTGGGGATCGCCCGGAGGGCGCCGGCGTTGGCGGTTCTGTTTCTGGATGGCGGCCCTCAGTCTGCTGGCCTATACCATTCAGGCCTTCATTCCCATCCGGTCGCTGCTGGATCCCTTCATCGATGAGAACGACCCGGAGAACTGGAATTCATTTATGTATTATCTTGGGAGGAAGCAGTACGGTCAGGAGAGCATGCTGACGCTGATGTTCCGCAGGAAGGGTGCCTGGATCAGTCAATTCGGCGTCCATCCCCGCATGGGCTTCTGGGGATTCTTCCGCCAGGGCTGGGCTCCGGCGCGTTGGTGGCCGGGGGTGCTGGGCATCGGACTGCTGGGCATGGTGGCAGGCTGGTTTCGGGAGCGGAAGATCTGGTGGTTTCTGCTCGTCCTGATGATTCTGTGCAGCCTGGTCATCGTTCTGTGGATGAATTTCTCCGACGGGAGTCGTGGAATACAGCTGGAGGTCAGGGACCGGGACTATTTCTTCACACCGACCTATGTCTTCTTCTCCCTGTGGATGGGATTGGGCGTCAGCGGGCTGCTCTGGCTGGTGTTGAAGAGATGGCGGACCTGGTACGGGCAGGCGGTCTTCTGGATCCTGCTGGCTGCCGCGCTGATCGCCCCGCTGGGCACCATGGCCTATAACTATCACCGCCACGACCGCTCCGGGAACCTGATCGCCCGCAGCTACGCTTACAATCTGCTGGAGTCCTGTGATCCCAACGCACTTTTGTTCACCAACGGGGATAATGATACCTTCCCCCTGTGGTATCTTCAGGAGGTGGAGGGTGTGCGCAAGGACATCCGGGTGGTCAATCTGAGCCTGCTGAACACGCCCTGGTATATCAAGCAGCTTCGGGACCTGGAGCCCAGGGTTTCAATAGACCTCTCCGACGGGCAGATCGATCGGCTGATGGCCGTCCGTCTGCGGGATGGGACCGTGATGAGAATCCAGGATCAGATGATCAAGGAGATCATCCGGACCAACCAGGATCGGCGTCCGATCTTCTTCGCCGTCACCATTCCCGAGGAGAACCGCGTCGACCTGGACGAGTATTTCCTCATGGAGGCCATGGTCTATCGCCTGCTGCCGGAAAAACGGACCCGGGTGATGGACCTCGAGCGGACCCGCCGGAATCTCAACGAGGTCTATCGATATGACAGCCTGAGCGACGAGGGTGTGTACAAGGATGAGAACACCCGGCGGTTACTCTACAACCTCTCCTCGGCCTTTATCAGCCTGGCCAATGAGTACTATAACGCCGGCCGGAGGGAAGAGGCCGAAGCCCAGCTGCGCATGGCCACCGAAGTGCTCAGCGGCGACTGGCGGCCCTATGCCTTCCTGGCCGACATCCTGGGAAAGAAAGGAGAGTATGCCGCCGCCCGGGAGCAGATCCGCCGAGCCATCGAATATGAGCCCGGTTTTTACGTGCTTCATCGTATGAGCGGAACCTATGCCGCCGCCCTGGGCGACACCGCCGGGGCCCTGGTCGCCTATGGGGAGGCCTACCGGCTGAACGCCTCCTCCCGTCCGGTGGTTATGGAGCTGGCCGATCTCTACCAGCGGACCGGCCGGATGGGCGAGGCCAGAGAACTCCTGCAGAGCTGGCTTGATCAGCACCCCGAGGATGCGGTGGTCGAAACGCTACTCGGGCGCACCCGTTCGATGCCGGTCGATGGGGGATCGTGATCGGGCCCTCCGGGGAGCAGGTCATATGGATCAGCGACATCAGGACCTTGCCAGTCAGGAAAAAACGCTCCACATCCTCGTCCTCTGCCTGCCCGGCATCGGCGATACGCTCCTGTTCACCCCGGCGCTTCGGCTGCTGCGGCAGCACTTCCCCGGGGCTCGCATCTGGGTCCTGGTGATGTTCCGGGGTTCTTTGCAGGTACTGGAGAAGAATCCGCATGCGGATCGTGTCATCCTGTGGGAATTTCTCAAAGAGGGCCTGGTTCGTTCCCTGAAATTCCTGTGGACGCTCCGCAGGCGCCGCTTTGATATCTCCATCATGGCCTATCCGGCCAATCGCATCGAGTATAGTCTGGTCCATTTTTTTATCGGGGCCCGGCAGCGGTATGGTCATCGATACCATCACCGGGATCTGAGCAGCATGAACGTCCTTCATGGCCGGACCGTCCGGGAGGACGACGAACGGCATAATGTCGAGGAGAACCTGGCTCTGCTGAGGCTGCTGGGCATCGAGGCCGAACATCCGGACGGGCTGGAGCTGTATCTGTCCGCAGAGGACCAGGCCTGGGCCCGCCGGTGGCTGCGGGAGCACCGCCTGGAAGGAGCCTGTCTGATCGGTTTTCACGCCGGAACGGCGGAGTTAAAAAACCAGGCCCGGCGGAGATGGCCGGTGGAACGGTTCGCCCGGCTGGGCGACCGGCTGACCGGGGAGTTGAACGCACAGACCCTGATTTTCGGGGGGCCGGATGAGAAGGACCTCAAGGAACGGCTGCGGTCCGGCATGTCCCATCCCGGCCTGGTCGTCTCCGGCACCACCATGCGGCAGACGGCCGCCCTGATCGAACATTGTGATCTGTTCGTCAGCAATGACTCCGCACTGATGCACACGGCCGCCGCCATGAAGGTGCCCTGTGTGGTCATCTTCGGTCCGACCAATCCCAAGTGGGTCTATCCCTACGGGACGTCCTACCGCATCGTTCGGTTGAACCTGGACTGCAGCCCCTGTTTTTATTATTCGGCCAGACCGCTCAGCTGCCGCAGGGGAGATTTTCCCTGCATCGCCGATCTGGGCGTCGAACAGGCCTTCCAGGCAGCTAAGGACCTGCTTTCCCGGGAATCGTCGTGAAGAGCTCTCTGATCAGAATTCTGAAGATCGTGGTCAGCGCGGGGCTGCTGGCCTATCTGGTTCACCGGGCCGGAGTGACCGAGATGGCAGCCGTCTTCCGGTCTGCCGAACCGATCGGTCTGGGACTGGCCCTGCTGGTCTATCTGGCCACTGTGGTTCTGATCTCCTGGCGATGGCAGATCCTGCTGTCCAGCCAGGGCGTGAACATTTCTTTCGGGCGGCTGGTGCGTCTCTACTTCATCGGATTCTTCTTCAACAATTTTCTGCCCACCAGTATCGGGGGCGATATCTACCGGGTGCTGGGCGCCGGCCGGCACGGCGGCCGGAGAGCCACCGTGGCGGCATCGGTGCTGGTGGAGCGGTTGATGGGCATGCTGGCCGTGTCCACTCTGGCCATCCTGGCGGCCGTGGTGGTGGTCCGCCAGCTGGCCGATGGAGGTGTTCGCGGGCTGACCCTGGGCTTCGGCCTGGCCATGCTGCTGCTGACCATAGTCTTTTTCCATCGGCGCACCTTCGCACTGGCCGAGCGGCTGATCAGACGGATCTCGCTGTGGGGCCTGGAAGCCAGGCTGCTGCGGCTTCATGATGCTCTCGACATGTTCAAGCAGAAACGGTCCGCCCTGGCCGCGGTCTTCTTTCTCTCCCTGGTCTATCAGCTGCTCATCGTCGTATTCAGTTACCTGGTCGGACGGGCTTTGGGTTTGGCCATCCCGCTGCGTTATTTTCTGCTTTGTGTCCCGTTCACAGTGATCATCAGCCTGGTGCCCATCTCCATCAACGGCCTTGGCGTGCGTGAGAGCGGATACGTGTTTTTGCTGGCCAAGATCGGCTACTCCAGCTCTCAGGCGGTCGGTCTGTCGCTGCTCATCTACGGGCTCAGTCTGCTGGCCAGCATGGTGGGGGGCGTCGCCTACATCACCCAGGGGACCTGGCCGCTGGCGGCCCGACGGTCGGCGGCGCGGGATCTGTCGTTGCACTCCCCGGAGCCCGACACGGCCGCCGAACCGGATCGCAGGAGGACCGGCGGATGAGGAAAAAAACGTCCACCGAGCGAACGGGCAGATCGCGCCGGCAACAGGCAGCTTCGTCCGGTCGTTCGGCCGCTGACCGGCCGCGAACCGGATCGTCGCCGGGGCCGAGCTCATTTCTCAAGCGGCATTTCCTCTGGACCATGGCCGGGCTGGTCCTGCTGGCCGTCATCGCCGCTGTGATCACATTCGATCCCATCCTGTCCACCAACGGGGATAATGCGCTGTATATCGTCCTGGCCATGTCCTGGTCCCAGGGCAGCGGGAACAGCACCATCTGCACCCCCGGGGAACCGGCCAACACCATGGTGCCGCCCGGATATCCACTGCTGCTGGCTCCCCTGGTGACCCTTTTTCCGGACCGCTGGCTGCCTCTGAAGTGGCTCTCCACGGTCCTCTTCATCCTGTCCGTGCCGGCCATCCTGTGGATGATCCGGGAACGCCGGGAGACGCTCCCGATGGCCTTCGGCGTGGCCGCGCTGGCCGCCGTCAACGTCAATCTTCTGATCTACAGCAGTCTGATCATGACCGAGATCCCCTTTCTGTTTTTCTCCATCCTGGGTCTGGCCCTGGCCCAGCGCTCTCTGAGATCGGGGGCCGGCCCCACGACCGGGAGAGAGAGGATCCTGTTCGCCCTGGCCATCCTGTCGCTGGTCGGCGCCTACCATATTCGATCCATCGGCATCGTCCTGCCCGCTGCCCTGGTCATCTATCTGGTCTTGAAGAAGCGCGCCCGGCTGGCCCTGTCGGCCGGCCTGGCCATCCTCCTGCTGTCGCTGCCCTGGGCCGTGCGCAACGCCACCGGTGGCGAGGGGGGAGGGTACCTGGAGCAGTTCGTCCTGCGAAACGCTTATAATCCGGATCTGGGGACGATCACGGCCGGGGACCTGTTTCAGCGCATCCTCACCAATCTCAAGACCTACGGGATCTACGTCAACGCCCAGGCGGTCTTTCCCTCTCTCTCGCCGCTGCTCAGCTTTCAGGGATTCACCGGGGGTTTTATCCTCTTGGGACTGGTGATCACGGCCATCGTCCTGACGGGTTTCGTCCACCAGGTCCGCAGCTCCCTGACCCTGCTGGAGATCTATACTGCCCTGTTTCTCGGCGTCTGCCTGCTGTGGCCCCAGATGTGGAGCGGGCTGCGGTTCGTGATCCCGATCATCCCTTTGCTGCTGTATTACTTTCTCTCCGGCCTGCGGGTGCTGATGCGGCTGCTGGAGACCCGCCTGTTCCGGCGGGCCGGCCGGCTGGCTGCGGCCATGGTGCTGATTTTGGTGCTGTTCTCCTCAGCCAGGGGCATCGCCGGGGCGGCGGAACGCTTCCGCCGCTATCCGGCCCAGTGGGAGAATTATTTCACCGCCGCTCGATGGAGCCGTCAGAACACCGGCCCGGGGAGCATTTTCGTGGCCCGGAAACCGTCGCTGTTCTACCTTCATGCCCGGCGGCAGGTGCTCAACTATCCGTACACCTCCGATACCGACCGGATGATGTCATTTCTGGCCGAAGAGGAGGTCGATTATGTCCTCCTGGACGGATTCAACTGGACGGGAACAACCCGGCGCTATCTTATGCCGGCCATCGGGGCGCATCGGGATCGCTTCCAGCCGGTCTACCGGCTGGAGAATCCCGACACCTGGGTGCTCCAGCTTTTGCCGCCGGCGCCGGAGGAGGGGCCATGAAACTGTCGGTGATCATCCCGGTCTACAATGAGGCTGCCACCATCGCCGAGGTCGTCCGCAGGGTACGGGAGGTGGACCTGGACAAGGAGATCATCGTGGTGGACGACGGATCCAGCGACGGCACGGTGGAGATACTCCGCCGGCTTAGCCGGGAGGGCCGGATTCTGCTGCACGAGTCCCGCGTCAATCTGGGCAAGGGTGCCGCCGTGCGGATCGGCCTGACCTATGCCGGGGGCGGGATCATCATCATCCAGGATGCCGATCTGGAGCTCGATCCCAACGAATACGGCCGCCTGATGGAACCCATCCTGGAGGGCCGCACCCGGGTGGTCTACGGCTCCCGGTTTCTGGGGACCAACCGGGGGATCCCTCTGATCACGCGGGCGGCCAACAGATTCCTGGTCCTGCTGACCAACCTGCTGTATGACAGTTCACTGACCGACATGGAGACGGCCTATAAGGTCTTCTCCGCCCAGGTGCTCAAGGACATCCGTCTCAGATGCATGCGGTTTGAGCTGGAGCCGGAGATCACGGCCAAATTGCTCAAGAACGGCGATCGCATCCTTGAGGTGCCCATCAGCTACCAGCCCCGGACCGTCCAGGGAGGCAAAAAGATCGGCTGGCGCGACGGGTTCAAGGCCATCATGACGCTGTTCAGATACCGCTTCACCGGCTGACCGGCCTGGGGAAGGAAGGTCTTACCGAATCGCCAATCAAAGGGGGATACGTGAAGGTTCTGATCACGGGAGGAGCAGGTTTCATCGGATCGCATCTGGCCGAGCGTTTGCTCAGGGACGGCCACGAGGTCACCATCATCGATGATCTGTCCACCGGTTCCAGGGAAAATTTCGAGCATCTCACCGATGAGAAGAAGTTCCACTGGGTGATCGACACCATCCTCAACCGGCCGGTGCTGGAGAAACTGATGGCCGGCTGCCAGATGGTTTATCATCTGGCGGCGGCGGTGGGAGTTCAGTACGTCATCCAGAATCCTTTGAAATCGCTGCAGATCAATATCGAGGGGACCGAGCAGGTGCTCGAGCTGGCCCTTCAGCACGGCTGCCGGGTACTGGTCACCTCTACCTCGGAGACCTATGGAAAGAGCGAGCGGATCCCTTTCCGGGAAGACGACGACGTCATTCTCGGGGCCACCACGGTGCGCCGCTGGGGTTATGCCTACTCCAAGGCGGTCGATGAGTTCCTCTGCTTCGCCTACTACCGGGAGAAGAAGCTTCCCGTGGTGGTGGCCCGTCTGTTCAACATCACCGGCCCGCGGCAGACCGGTGCCTACGGCATGGTGGTGCCCCGGTTCGTCAAGCAGGCCCTCATGGAGCAGCCCCTGACCGTGTACGGTGACGGCAAGCAGAGCCGCTGTTTCACCCATGTGAGCGATGCCGTGGAAGGCCTGGTGGCCCTGGCCGAGAAGCCGGAGGCGGCCGGGCAGGTGTTCAACGTGGGCTCCGACTTCGAGATCACCATCGAGGATCTGGCCCGGAAGATCAAAGAGATGGCCGGCAGCGCCTCGGAGATCAAGTACATACCCTACGAGGATGCCTATGAGAGAGGGTTCGAGGACATGGCCCGCCGTCTGCCGGATATCAGCAAGATCCAGCAGCTGACCGGATACCGGCCGCGGGCGTCTCTGGAGGAGATCCTCAAGGAGGTCATCGAGTTTCACAAGCATTGAGATGTCCACCGGTGCGATTGCATCCTTGAGGAAAGGAGCTTGCCGGCCGTGTCACGGAGAAAGCAGCTGACCGTATGGATCGGCCTGGTGATCAGCCTTCTGTTTCTCTATCTGGCGCTGCGGAATGTGCGCTTCGACGAGATCCGCCAGGCCCTGGGCCAGGTCGATCTGGGACTGCTGCTGCTGGCGGCCGGGATCTTCCTGATCAGTTTCGCCGTGCGGGCCGTCCGCTGGCGGTATATTCTCCGGCCGGTGGAGGAGATCGGCCACGGACCGGTGTTCTCGCTGCTGAGCATCGGCTTCATGGCCAACAACGTTCTGCCGGCCCGGCTGGGGGAGTTGGTCCGGGCTTATTTCCTGGCCAGGAAGACGGGCATCCGCAAGAGTCTGTCCTTGGCCACCATCCTGCTGGAGCGACTCTCGGACTTCGCCGCCCTGCTGCTCTCGGCTCTTCTGGTGACGCTCTTTTTCAGCATGCCGGCGGCCGTGGAGCAGGTCGGCGTCGTGGCCGGTCTGGTCTTTTTGCTGTTCGTGGTCCTGCTCATTCTGATGCATGCCCGCACGGCAGCCGTCCGGCGACTGATCGTGATGCTCCTTTCGCCGCTGGGAGAGACCCGGTCGAGAAGCGTGATGGAGCGGGTGGACGCTTTCATCCAGGGGCTGCTTATCGTCCGCACCGGCCGGGGCATCCTGTGGATCTTTTTCCTGTCGCTGCTGGTCTGGGGCCTGTGGACCGTGGCCCTGCATGAGACCCTGCTGGCCTTCCATATCGACGTCCCCTTCTCGGCGCGGCTGCTCATTCTGGCGGTGGTGAACCTGGGCGCCCTGATCCCATCCTCGCCCGGATACGTGGGCCCGTACCACTATCTGTGCTGGGTCTGCCTGTCGGTGTACGGGGTGGAGAAAAGCCTGGCGTTCAGTTTCTCGGTGGTGATGCATGCCCTGTGGTACGTGCCCCTGACCTGCATGGGATTCATCTTCCTGGGCAAGGAGCATCTGTCCCTTTCTCAAATTCGCTCGGTGGAGACCGATATGGGCTCCAAAGGATTCCCTCTGAAGGATGAGGAGCCGGAGGCGAATGAACCGGACCTCATCGTGAGAGGAGACCCCGATAATGAATGAACACAGCCCTGCGGTGGAGATATCCGTCGTCGTGCCGCTGTACAATGAACAGGACAATCTGGAGCCCCTTCTGGAGCGGATCCGGGAGACCCTGTCCCGGCTGGATCGTTCCTACGAGGTCATCTTTGTCGACGATGGCAGCACCGATGAATCCTTCCAGGTGATCCGGCGGCTGCATGACCGCCATGACGTCGTCCGGGCCGTTCGGTTCCGCAAGAATCACGGCAAATCGGCCGCCCTGGCGATCGGTTTTCAGGAGGCCCGCGGCGAGGTGATTATCACCATGGATGCCGATCTGCAGGATGATCCCGAGGAGATCCCCAACCTGCTGGGCAAGCTGCAGGAGGGATATGACCTGGTCTCCGGATGGAAACACAAACGGCACGACCCGATCACCAAGACGCTGCCGTCGAAACTATTCAACCGGGTCACCTGTCTTATCTCGGGCATCAGGATCCATGACATCAACTGCGGTCTGAAAGCCTATCGCCGGGAAGTAACCGAGAGCATCCAGGTTTACGGGGAGCTGCATCGCTATCTGCCTGTGCTGGCGCACTGGAAAGGGTTCCGCATCGCCGAGATCAAGGTCCGCCACCATCCCCGGCTTCACGGGCGTAGCAAGTTCGGCGCCGGCCGTTTCGTGAAGGGGTTTCTGGACCTGCTGACGGTCACCTTTCTGACTCAGTTCACCCGCCGTCCAATGCACCTGTTCGGTGTGCTGGGACTGGTTCTATTCCTGATCGGGCTGATCATCAATCTGTACCTGACCTGGTTATGGATCCACGGCATCGGTATCGGGCACCGTCCTCTGCTGTTTCTGGGCATCCTGCTGGTCATGGTCGGAGTTCAGTTCCTGCTGATGGGTCTGATCGGTGAGATGATCACCCATCGGGACGGAACCAGCCAGGATTATTCCATCAGGGAGCGGCTGTAAGCGGCGGCCGGAAAGAGCGGCGCTCTGCGGCCCCCGGCGGCCGTGGCCTTCCTGAAGACCGGAAGATGGCCTGTGAAAATCTGCTACTTCGGGACATACGAACGAAACTATCCCCGCAACCGGGTGGTCATCGACGCCCTGCGAACGGCCGGCGTGGAGGTGGTGGAATGTCATGTGCCGGTCTGGGAATTGACCCGCCACAAGACGGGCCGTTTTTTCCATCCCCTGTCGCTGCTTTCCCTGGCCGGGCGCATCGCCGGCGGCTACCTGCGACTGGCTGCCCGGTTCCTCCGCCTGGCCGGCTCTGTTGATCTGGTCGTGGTAGGCTATATCGGACAGCTTGATGTGCTCCTGGCCCGCTTCCTGATGGCCTTCCGGGGGCCCGCCAGACTGGTCTTCAATCCTCTTGTCTCCCTCTACGACACTCTGATCGATGATCGCGGGCTGTTCGGCCCCCGGTCTTTGCCCGCCCGGCTGCTCTTCGCTCTGGATCGCCGCGCCTTCCGCCGTTCTGACACGATACTTCTGGACACCAACGTCCATATTGATTATATTTCAGACAAATTCTCAATCGACCGCGGCCGGTTCGAGCGCCTTTTCGTCTCGGCCGATGAGAGCGTTTTCACGGCCCGAAAGGATCGACCCGGGGAGACACCGTTCATCGTCCTGTTCGTCGGAAAGTTCATACCGCTTCACGGGCTTGACCACATCATCCGGGCCGCCGGTCTGCTGCGGGACGATCCCCAGATCCGTTTCCGGATCGTCGGCACCGGGCAGCTGTATGATCGGATCATGGACCTGTGCCGCCGGCTGGAGATCGACACTATCGAGTTCATCGACTGGATCCCCTATCGGGACCTGCCCCGGGAGATGGGTCGGGCGCATGTCTGTCTGGGTATTTTCAGCCCCGGGGGGAAGACCGCCCGGGTGATCCCGAACAAGGTCTTCCAGGGCCTGGCCGTCGGTCTGCCCGTCATCACCGGGGATACGCCGGCCAGCCGCGAGCTGATCACCGGGGGGCGCGATGCTCTCCTGGTGCCGGTGGGGCAGCCGGCCGGACTGGCGCGGGCCATTCGCTCTCTGAAAAATGATCCCCGCTGGCGCGAGGAGATCGCCGCCCGGGGGCTGGCGCTGTTTCACCGGCGATGCCGGAGAGAGGTGCTGGGCCGGCAGCTGAAATCTCTTTTCGAACGGGTGCTGGATCGGGGCTGAGGCCATCTGCGGGATGACCGATGGGGTACCGCAGGAGGAGATGATATGACTTCCAAGACCACTGCCCGGGGGACCGTCTTGCTGGTCCTCTCCAAGGCCCTGTTCCTGGTCGGCAGTGTGCTGATCCATGTCTTTCTGGGCAGAACCCTGGGGCCCAGTGGGTACGGCCAGTACGGCCTGGCCATGTCCATCCTGCTGTGGTTCGAGGTGGTGGTCAACTCGGCCATCCCGTGGGCCGTTTCCAAGGTCATCAGTGAACGGAAGACTTTGGCCCGGCCCGTCTTTTTACAGGGCATGGGTTTCCAGATGGCCTTTTCCATGGTGGTGCTGGCCGTCTTTGTCGTTCTCGCACCCACCCTGGCCCGGATCTTCGGGGACAGTTCCATCCGCGTTTTGCTGTGGTGGGTGGCCCTGGATATCCCCTTCTTCGCCCTGTTGTCGGTGGTTCTGACCTATTTTAACGGGCTGCAGCGTTTCGGCCGCCAGGGTCTGGTCTCGATCAGCCGGATCCTGTTCAAGTCGCTGGCCACGGTCTTTCTGGTGCTGGGTGGCTATGAGATCACCGGCGCCCTGGTGGCCAACATCATCGCCTCGGTGCTGGCTCTGGCGACCGGGCTGTTTCTCCTGCGGCTGCCCCCGAAGCCTCCGGAGCGGGTCCGTCTGATCGATCGGGTGCTCAGCTTCGGATTGCCCTATACATGCTTTCTTCTCTGCGCTCAGCTGCTCCTCAGCATCGACCTGTGGTCGGTCAAGATCCTGGTCGATGATCCGGCCGCGGCTGGTTTTTACACCTCGGCCCAGACCATCTCCCGGGTGCCCTATTTTCTTTTCCTGGGCCTGACCACGGCCTTGTTTCCGGCCCTGTCGCATTCGGTCAGCAGCGGTCAGGAGGAGGCCAGCCGGAAACAGGTGCGGCAGGCCATGCGATTGCAAGCCCTGGTTTTGCTGCCAGCCGGCGCGATCGTGTCAGCTTCGCCGGGGGCCGTGGTGAAGCTGTTTTTCGGTATTGATTTCCAGCCGGCGGTGGCGCCCCTGACCCTGTTGTTCTGGGGCATGATCCTGTTCACCTGCTTTTATAATCTGGCCGTCATCCTCTCGGTGACCGGACGGCCCCTGAGCGCTCTCGGTTTCAGCCTGGCCTGCATCGGAGGCGATGTTGTGCTCAACTGGCTGCTGGTTCCCAGAATGGGTCTGACCGGAGCGGCTCTGGCCACCGCCCTGACCAGTTTGGCCGGCACCGTGATCCTGGCCGCGCTGGTGACCGCCAGATTCGGGGGCTTGCTGTCGGTCCGCACCCTGCTCAAACTCCTGGCCGCCGCCGGACTGGTCTTCGGTCTGTCGGCCCTGCTGGACCTGGAAGGCATTTTGCTGGTCGTGGAGGGAGTGGTGCTCTTCGGGGTCTATATCGGCAGCATGATCGCCCTGAAAGAAGTGCATCGGGAGGATTTCGATCGCCTCAGCGCGCTGTGGCCCTCTTCTCTTCGCTGGCCGCGCCGGGAGGTATGGTAGGTGACCGAGCCCGGATTTCACATCTGCCTGGTTTCCCAGCAGTACGGTGAGGTGAAGAGCGGCATCGGAATCTATACCCGGAACGTGGCCAGGAAGCTGCTCCAGGATGGCCATACCGTCACCCTGATCTGCCCTCATGAGCGGGCGGTACCGGATCTGCCCGGCCTTCGGCTGCATCCGGTGTCGGGTGCCCGAACCGGGTCGTCGCATATCCGCTGGGTGACTCTTTCCTGGCGATTCGGCAGGGCCCTCCGGCAGGTGCTGGAACGCGGACAGTTTGATCTGATCCATTTCACCGATGCCCGGGAGGCCCTGTTCTGCCGACGGACCGGGGTACCGTTGCTGGGCAACATGAACGATTATTATTTCGCCGCCGCGCCGGCCGCTCCGTGGGCCTTTCGACAGGATTACGTGGACTGGTTCAAGCGGTGGCTGTACTACCGGGTGGTCCGTTTCATGGAACGCCGGGCTCTGAACAAACTGGACGCCGTCATCTGCAACAGCCGTCACACCGCCGCGGTCCTGGCCGGGCAGTACCGTATCCCCGAACATCGGCTGCCGGTGATTTACAAGAGCATCGCCGCGTCAGGGATCGAACATGGCCGGGGCCGGCCGGAGGAGCACAGTGGAGGCGCCGCACAGGATCGGGATCAGGGCCGCGAGGTCCTGTTCATCGGCGGCAATGTCCAGCGCAAAGGTTTGCCGACGGTGATCCGCGCCGCTCGCAGGATCCTGAAGCGACGTCCCGGAACGATCTTCTCGGTGGTGGGGGACAATCAGAATCTCGGGGCCATGAAGGCGCTGTGCCGGAAAGAGGGCATCGAGGAACATTTCCGTTTCTGGGGCTGGCAGTCGCACGATCAGATCCAGGATCATTATCGGCGGGCTGCGGTCTTTGTCATGCCCTCCCTGATTGAGGCCTTCGGAGTGGTCTTCCTGGAGGCCATGGCCGCCGGCGTCCCGGTCGTCGGGGGCGATACCGGGGGGACCCGGGAGCTGATCCAGGATGGCGTCAATGGATGTCTGGTCACGCCCCGGGACCACCGCCAGCTGGCTGATACAATCGTCCGACTGCTCGAGGATGGGGCTCTGCGGCAGCGGCTGATCACCCAGGGACGGCATACGGTCCGAAGGTACACGGTGGAGGCCATGCTGGAGCGGACCTATGTTCTCTATCAGCAGCTGCTCACCGGACGATCGGGATCCGAGCTTCGGGCTTCCCGCCGGGGAAATTCCAAGATGAGCGTTCAGCCATGAGCCTGGCCCGGGTCCCCTGTCCCATCTGCGGTCCGGGAACCCGCGAGGTTCCCCTGTGGAAGAAGAACCAGCTGCAGTACGTGCGCTGTGACCGCTGCGGTCTGGTATACATCAATCCCCAGTTGACCGATGACAGCGTCGCCCGCATCTACAGCGAGATGCTGTACGATCAGAAATCGGACCGGCTGGACCTGCTGCTGGATCATCTGGATCGATATAAGTCAAGTCTGTTGAAAAGATTCGAGCGGTATCGCCGGACCGGTAACCTGCTCGATGTGGGCTGTTTCAAGGGTTTTTTCGTCTACAGTGCTGCCCACAGGGGCTGGGTGGCCATGGGCACCGAGGTCTCCCGGCCGGCGGTCCAGTTTGCCCGCCGGCAGCTGGGATTGACGGTGGAGCAGGGCGATCTGCTGAACCTGGAACGGTTCCACCGCGGCCAGTTCGATGTCATCACCCTGTTCGATGTCATCGAGCACCTCTCCCGACCGGACCGTTATGTCCGCAGGGCCTATCGGCTGCTTCGCCCCGGAGGACTGCTCTATCTGGAGACGCCCAACGTGCGGGCTCTGCCCCGGTATCTGCTGGGGAAGAGGTGGACCATCTTTCACCGGCTGCACCGCTATTATTTTCAGCCCGAAACCATCGACAGACTGCTCCGCAAGGCCGGATTCGAGAGGATCGGGATCACCACCGTGGGATTTCTGCCGCTGGGCACCCGGCGGGATGAGCCGGGATGCGAAGCCCCCGGCGGCAGGCGTCCGAAGAGCAATCGCCGGCTGCTGGAGCGCCTGCCCATCGATCTGATTCGTTCGGTCAAGGATGCCGTAGAATCGGCGGCCTTTTTTCCATTGGACCGAACGGGCTGGCGGGTCGGCACCAAGATGATCGTCCGGGCCCACAGGGGAGACTGAACACATGGCTTCCACGGGAGAATTGAGAAAGGATCTGGGCTGGCTGGCGCTGCTCTATGTGCTGGTCCTGCTGTTGTACCGGGAGGTGGCCTTCTTCGGCCGGATGTTCGTCTCGGCCGATACCATCGCCCAGGGAGCGGTCTTTCTCAAATACGGCTTCGGGCAGCTGGGCAGCGGCCGTTATCCGTTATGGTTCCCGCATATCTTCTCGGGCATGCCTTTTTTCGCCAGCATGTCCTTCGATCTGTTCGTCTATCCGGTGCGGATCCTGCTGCACTACGTGGATCAATTCGGTCTGCACATCCTGCATTACAAGATCGTCCATTTCTTTCTCGGCGGCCTGTTTACCTATCTGCTGATGCGCTCCTACCGGCTGGCCCGGTCCAGCGCTTTTCTGGCCGCCGCCGTGTTCATCTTCAGTCCCATGGTGGCCTCCCTGGAGCACGGCAACCGGATCATCACCGTGGCCTACATCCCGGCCGTCTTCTACCTGGTCCGCCGCCTGCTGAACCGGCGCGATCTGTTTTCCCTGGCCCTGGCCGGCCTGTTCATCGGATTTCAGATGATGGCCAATCACCTCCAGATCGTCTACTACACCTGGCTGCTGGTCGGATTCTGGTTTCTCGGCCGGGCGATCACCCGGATCCGCGAGCGGAAAGGCTGGAGCCGTTCTCTGACCGACGGCGCCTGGCTGGCCGGCGCCTTCGTCATCGGACTGGGCGTGGCCGCCCTGCTGCTGCTGTCGGTCTACGAGTATACCCCGTTCTCCGCCCGGGCCTCGGGGGATCCCCAATCCGCCTATCAGTTCGCCACTCAGTGGTCGCTGCACCCGGCCGAGATGCTCTCCTTCGTGATCCCCTCGTTCATGGGCTTCGGCGGCCAGACCTACTGGGGCTTCATGCCTTTTACCCATTGTCCCAATTACCTGGGGGTGGTGGCCCTGGTGCTGGGCATCAATGCGCTGATCCTGCGGCGGGACCGCCGGACCCTCTTTTTCGCCCTGGCCGGCGGACTGGCCGTGGTCATCTCCTTCGGCCGCTACCTGCCGGTGTTGTACAAGCCGATGTATGTGTTGCTGCCCTTTTTCGACAAGTTCCGGGTGCCGGCCATGATTCTGATGGTGCTATTTTTCTGTACGGCCGCTCTTGCGGGATTCGGCCTCCAGGCGCTCCTGGATACAGCCGCCGAAGGCCGGAAGGACCGGAAATCGGACCGCCGGGCGCCGGCCGCCCGGCGCCTGATGATTCTCGCCGTCGTCCTGGTGGGCCTGGGTCTGATCCTGACTCTGGCCCGGGGACCTCTGGCCGGTCTGTTCGCCGAATGGACCCGGGCCGGGGATGGGGCCATGAACCGGTATGGACAGCTCTCGCCGCAGATCCGGGCCCAGCTGGACCAGCAGCGGTTCAGCCTGTTCTTCGGGGATCTATGGAAAAGTCTGCTGCTGGCCGCCGCGGGCCTTGTTCTGGCGGCGCTTCTGCTACGTAAAAAACTCACCTCCGGGCTCTTCGCCGGCTTGATCATCGGACTGGTCCTGGTCGATCTGCTGTGGGTCGATTTCAAAGCGGTCAGCTTCGGCCAGCGGCGGGGCTACGAGCAGACTTACTACCGCCAGCGGCGGGACGATGTGATCCGCTTTCTGGAGGGTGATCAGACCCTCTTCCGGGTGCTCCCCCTGGATCAGATCACCTCCAATGAATATGCCTATTACGGGATCAGCTCGGTGGGCGGCTACCATCCGGCCAAGCTGGGCATCTATCAGCGGGCCATGGAGCAGATCGGCCCCGGAAATCCCAATTTCATGGACCTGCTGAACGTCAAGTATGTGATCACCAAACGGTCCATCGATCACCCCCGATTTGAGAAGCTTCTGGAAGGAGCTTCGGGAACGGTCTACCGCAACCGGATGACCCTGCCGCGGGCCTTCATGGTCTTTCAATATGAAGTCCAGGGGGATGAACAGGAAACCTTTCGGCAGGTGAGCTCGGAGAATTTTGATCCCCGGAAGACGGTTTTTCTGGAAAAGGAACCCGGCCTCCCTGTCGGGCCGGAGGCCGAGGCAACGGTGGAGATCACCGACTACGAGCCCCACCGGATCGTGGTCCGCGCCGGGAACGCCTCACCCGGTCTGCTGGTGTTCAGCGAGATCTACTATCCGGCCGGCTGGACAGCCGCGGTCGATGATCAGCCGGCGCAGATTCTCAAGGCCGACGGTCTGCTCCGGGCCGTGTATCTGCCCGCCGGCGAGCATCAGGTGGAGATGGTCTTCCGTCCGGGAACCTTCCGGACGGGATTGTGGACCAGTCTGCTGTTCATCGGCGGCATCGCCATCGTCCTGCTGGTCGCCGGAACCGGCGTCTTCCGCCGCCGGCGACAGCCAGCCCGGGGAAGGGAAGAACGATGAGTGTGCGGGTCAAGCCAACCCTGCTGGTGACCGGCTGCAACGGCCTGCTGGGGCAGAAGCTGGTGACGGCGGCCAGCGGCAGATACCGCACGGCCGGGCTGGATCGGGAGGACCATTCTGCGGTGGACTGTGATGATTTCTATTCCGTCGATATCACCGATCGGGACAGGGTGCTGGAGGTGATCGAGGAGATATCGCCGGCGGCGGTGGTCAACACCGCTGCGCTGACCAATGTCGATGCCTGCGAAAAAGAAAGAGACCTGGCCTGGTCCATCAATGTGGAAGGGGTCCGGCACCTCATGGACGGCTGCCGGCGAGCCGGGGCCATGATGGTCCAGGTCTCATCCGATTATGTCTTCGACGGCGAGGAAGGTCCCTACGGGGAGGAGGACGAACCGCATCCGCTGGGATTCTACGGAACCACCAAGCTGGAGAGCGAGCGGGTTCTAGCGGCCGGCCGGCTGGACTGGGCGGTGGTCAGAACCAACGTGCTCTATGGATGGGCTCAGGGCGTCAGGGCGAACTTCGCCCTGTGGGTGATCTCCCATCTGGCCGCCGAGAGGTACATCCGGGCGGCCATCGACCAATACGGCAATCCGACATTGGCCGACAGCCTGGCCGCCGGCATCCTCCTGCTGGTCTCGGGCCGGCATCGGGGTTTCTATCATATGGCCGGAGCCGATTACATGAGCCGCTGGGCCTTCGCCCTGAAGATCGCAAAAGTTTTCAAGCTCAATCACGAGCTCATCGCACCGGTGCTCTCCACGCAGCTCTCCCAGAGAGCTCCCCGACCGCACTGGGGCGGTCTGAGAGTGGAGCGGACCGCCCGTCAGCTGAATTTCGATGTGGTCGGGGTTCAGGAGGGTTTGACCAAGATGAGAAAACAGTTACCGAAAGATGAAATGGAGGGCTCGTGAAATCTCTGATCATCATTCCAACCTATAATGAAAAGGAGAATCTGGAGGCCTTGGTCGAGGCCATTTTTGGTCTCCAACGCGACATCGAGGTCCTGGTGGTCGATGATGGTTCTCCCGACGGCACCGGAGAGATCGCCGATCGTCTCTCGCAGGAGGACGACCGGATCCATGTCATCCACCGGGAGGGGAAACTGGGGCTGGGATCGGCGTATCTCCGCGGATTCCGGTTTGCCATCGAGCACAAATACGATCTCGTTTTCGAGATGGATGCCGATTTTTCCCACGATCCCGAGTATCTGCCCTTTTTTCTGGAGAAAGCCCAGGAGTGCGATGTCGTTCTTGGCTCGCGGTACGTTCAAGGGGTGAACGTTATCAACTGGCCTATGTCTCGTCTGCTGCTCAGCTATTTCGCTAACGTCTATACCCGGGTGATCACCGGTCTGCCGGTTAAAGATGCGACCGGCGGTTTTAAGTGTTTTCACAGGGAAGTACTAGAAAGTATTGATTTGGATAATGTTAAGTCTGACGGTTATTCCTTTCAGATCGAGATGACCTTCAAGTGTTGGAAAAAAGGGTTTCGCATCTGCGAGATCCCGATTATCTTTTATGAGCGCCGTAAAGGGCAATCCAAGATGTCCAAGAAGATCGTCCATGAGGCCGTGTTCATGGTCTGGCGTTTGCGGTTGATGAGTCTGTTCAAAAAACTGTGAGGATCCATGGCTGAACAGGCGGCGGGTATCGATCCCCTCGATGGGCCGGTCACCACCGACGTCTCGGTGATCATCGTCAGTTACAATGTGCGGGATTTTCTGCAGCAGTGTCTTCATTCGCTGGAGAAGGCCGGACAGGGTGTGTCGATGGAAATCATCGTGGTCGACAATGCCTCCGGCGACGGCAGCGCCGAGATGGTCCGCCGGCAGTTCCCCCGGGTCCGTCTGATCGAGAACCCTGACAACAGAGGATTTTCTCGGGCCAACAATCAGGCCATGCGGATCGCCGGGGGCCGCTACCTGCTGCTGATCAATCCCGACACACTGGCCCGTGAGGATACTCTGACAGCCCTGATGGCGTTTATGGAGGAGCATCCCCGGGTCGGGGCCGCCGGCTGCAAGATTCTCAATCCAGACGGAACGCTTCAGCTGTCCTGCCGGCGCAGTTTTCCGACCCCCTGGGTGGCCCTGTGCAAGATATTGGGTCTCAGCCGGCTGTTTCCCAACAGTCGGCTGTTCGGAAGGTACAACCTGACCTACCTGGATCCGGATCGCACCGCCCAGGTCGACGCCCTGTCGGGGTCCTTTCTCTTCCTTCGCCGTCAGGCCCTCCAGCAGGTGGGGCTCTTCGATGAAGAGTACTTCATGTACGGCGAGGATCTGGATCTCTGCTACCGGATCAAGAAAGCATCATGGGAGATCACTTATGTGCCCGCCACTCAGATCATTCATTACAAGGGAAAGAGTACCGAGAGCAGCGCCGGCACGGTAGTGGACTTCTACCGGGCTATGTACATTTTCGTCAAGAAGCATCTCCGGTCCCGATACCTGTTCTTTCTGCACTGGTTTCTGGTCCTGGGCATTACCATGCGGGCGGCGCTGTCCTTTGCCGGGCAATTCTTCCGTCGGTCGTTTCCGGTGTTCGTAGATGGGATTCTGATCAATGCGGCCCTCCTGGCAGCCATCCTGCTGCGTTTCGGAGAGTTCATTCCCCTGCCTCCGTTCTGGGATTTCTCCTCCTACCTGCTGATCCACGGCGTCTGCACCTTCGTCTGGCTGACCAGTTTCTGGGCCCTGGGACTCTATGACCGCAAACGGGACTCGCTGACCCAGGCCTTCTGGGCCGTCACCCTGGGCTTTCTGCTCATCTCCACACTGACCTATTTCAAGAAAGAATACGCCTTCTCCCGCATCGCCATTCTGACCAGCTATGTCTTCAACCTGGTTCTCATCATCGGCTGGCGGGGACTGCTGCGGATACTGGCTCAAACGGCCATGGGACAGTCCCTGACTCTGCGCCGGGCCGTGGTGGTGGGCGCCAATCAGGCCGGCCAGTCCATCGTCCGGCGGTTGAGGGGGCGTCTGGATCTGGGCAGCCGGGTGGTGGGTTTTGTCCGCAGCCGCCCCGACGAGGGGCCGGATTCTCTGTCCGGGCTCCCCGTTCTGGGGAACATGACGGACCTGGCCGCTCTGGTGGAACGGTATCAGATCCATGAGATCATCGTCACCAGCTCGTCACAGTCCTATGCCAATATTCTCGAGCTGGTCTCGGCCTGCGCCGCCTCCCGGGCCCGTGTCAAACTGGTTCCCAGCCCGTATGAGGTGATGATCGGGGGCGCGCAGATCGATCATATCGACGATATCCCTCTGGTGGAGATCCGTTACCGTCCCCTCCTGCCGTGGAACCGGGCGGTGAAACGTATCGGCGATGTGCTCATCGCCGGTCTGATGCTCATCCTGACCCTTCCTCCGGCCGTCCTGTGGGCTCTTCTGCACCGGCTGCACCCGGAGCAGTATCGTTTGCTGGTACGAACCGTTGGTCAGCAGGGCAGGCGACCGGTCAAATGGATCACCCGGCATATCGAGGTCCCCCTGGAGGGCCGCCGGAGCTGGTTTCGACGGTTTCATTACCGCTGGGCGCTGGACAAATGGCCCCTGCTGGTGTCGGTGATCAGGGGAAAGATCAGCCTGGTGGGGCCGCAGGCGAGGGAGTTCCCCGGCCGGAGAGCTGCCGTGGTCAAGCCCGGTATCACCGGGTTCGTCCAGATCCACCAGCATGAGCATCTTTCTCCCGAGGAGATCGATGAGCTGGAGATTTACTATCTGCGCAATCAATCTCTGATGCTCGACATGCAGATCCTGTGGAGCAATCTCTGGCAAGTCGTCCGGTGCGGAGGCGCCGGCGCCAGGGGAATGGAGCGAGCCATGGAAGGCTCTCAGGCCGGTCAGCCGGCCCGTTTCATCGGCGGAAGCGAAAGGATAGAGGATGAACGAATTCGTTCTCGAATTTGAGCGACCTATCGCCCAGCTGGAGAAAAAGATCAGGGATATGAAGGAGGTCGGTCCCCGGGAAGGCGCCGATCTGTCCCAGGAGATCCAGAGACTGGAGAAACGGGCCGAAAAACTTCGTCAGGATATCTACCGGAATCTGACTCCCTGGCAGCGGGTTCAGCTGGCCAGACACCCCGGGAGACCCTTCACGCTGGATTACATCCACCACCTGATGGAGGATTTCGTGGAGCTGCACGGGGATCGGCGCTTCGCCGACGACCGTGCCATCGTCTCCGGCCTGGCCCTGTATCGCAACAGACCGGTTGTGGTCGTGGGACATCAGAAGGGCCGTAATACCGAGGAGAACCTCAAGCGTAATTTCGGCATGGCCCACCCGGAGGGGTATCGCAAGGCGCTCAGGATGTTTCTCCTGGCGGCCAAATTCAGTCGGCCGGTGATCGTGTTCATCGATACCATGGGTGCCTACCCCGGTATCGGGGCGGAGGAGAGAGGTCAGGCCGAGGCCATCGCTGTGAATTTAAAGGTCATGTCCCAGCTGCCGGTGCCCATCGTCGTGGCCATCATCGGGGAAGGGGCCAGCGGGGGAGCGCTGGGGATCGGGGTTGGCGATCGCATCCTCATGCTGGAGAACGCCTGGTATTCGGTGATCTCTCCTGAGGGTTGCGCCGCTATTTTGTGGCGGGATCGATCACGGGCGCCCAAGGCGGCCGAAGCACTGAAGCTCACGGCCGAGGATCTGATGAAACAGGGCATCATCGATGCCATCGTCCCCGAGCCCCTGGGCGGTGCGCACCGTGATGCGGATGCCGCCGCAACGGCTCTGGATAAAGCTGTATCCGGTGCTCTGGAGGAGCTTTCCGGACTCTCTCCCGACGACCTGGTGGCTCAGCGGCTGGAGAAGTTCAGCCGTATGGGCGTGGTGCTTCCATGAACTGACGGGGAAGGATGGAAGAGATGATCGATGAGCAGCTGCTGAACATTTTGGCCTGTCCTGCGTGCAAGGGTTCTCTGGAGTATGAACAGGAAAAGGAGAAGCTGATCTGCCGCTCCTGCCGGCTGGCGTTCCGGATCGAGGATGGTATTCCGGTGATGCTGGTGGATGAAGCTGAACGGTTGACCGATTGAGGAGAAGGCATGGCTCGGTTGGCTTTCTGGACGGATCGGTCACGGCCCTATATCACCGTGACCGTGGCCGTCATCGTTTCCATCGTCCTTCTGACCATGGGACCCTCACATCAGATGGTCGTGGCCCGGACGGCGATGGTGACCGTATTGGCTCCGGTTCAGAAGGGCATCTCCTGGTTCCATCAGTTGGGGGATTTTCTCTCCCAGAACCGCCGCCTCCGCCGGCTCAATACCGAGCTGGCGCTGGAGAATCAGCTTCTTCGCGAGGCGCAGCTGGAAAACGTACGTCTCCGGCAGCTGCTTTCATTTCGCGAGCGGGAACAGCTGAACGTGATTCTGCTGGCCGAGGTGATCGCCAGGGAACCCGACCGGCAGATGAACTCCATCCTCATCGGAGCCGGCCGGGACCGTGATCTCAGACGAAATATGCCCGTGGTGACCTCCCGAGGACTGGTCGGCAAGATCGTCGAGGTCTTTCCCAGAACGTCCCTGGTTCAGCTTCTGATGGATCGGAATTGTCCTGTCAGCGCCATGATTCAGAGGACACGGATATCCGGATTGCTCAGCTATCGGGGCGGGACCGCCTTTCGTCTGGAGAACGTTCCCTGGCGGATGGACGTTCGAGAGGGCGATCAGGTGATCTCGTCCGGATTGGGAGGACTCTTTCCCAAGGGCCTGAGTCTGGGAGAGGTCATTGAGGTCAGCGCCCAGGAACGCTCTCTGTTCAAGGACATCATCGTTGAGCCCTCGGTGGATTTTAACAGTTTGGAGGAGGTCTTCGTCATCGTCCAGCCGGCCGAACAATCCCCAGAGGTGGAACCATGAAAGTTCTGCGAATGGTGCTGGTCTTCGGAGTGGCCCTCATTCTGCAGAGCACGCTGGTCAGGCTGGTGGCTATCGAGAGCATACAGCCGGATCTCATCCTGTTGACGTTGTTTTTTATCGCTCTGGCAGAGGGATCCTATCCGGCCACCATCGCCGGATTCTGTGTGGGTCTGGTTCAGGATCTGTACGCCCCGCAGACCCTGGGGCTGAATGCCCTGAGCAAATCACTGATTGGATTCGCGCTGGGTTTCTGTCGACGCGGGATGTTTGTGGAGGGACTGATTCCCCGGAGTCTGATCCTCTTCGCTGCCGTTTTGCTCCACGATCTACTGTATTTTCTCATCTCTCTGTGGCCGGATATTGGAGCCGGCCTCAACAGGTTCATCTTCGTCGGGCTCCCCACCGCCCTGTACACGGCCGTTCTTGGGTATGTGATCTTTTATTTTCTACACCGTAAAGAGCAGTTACAACCCCTCCAGGATATTTCATGACATCCTCTCGACGCCTGCACAACAGAACCGAGCTGATCCCTCTGCTGGTCGTCCTGGTTCTCTTCGGTGTGCTCATCTTCCGTCTGTTCTTCCTGCAGATCGTTTGCGCCCAGACGTATCGACGGCTTTCGGAGGAAAACCGCATTCGGGTGATCCCGGTCGACGCCCCCCGGGGCCATGTTCTCGACCGTCACGGGAACGTGCTGGTCTGCAACCGTCCGTCATATGTGGTCTCCATCGTTCCCTTCAAGCTCCGGCAGATGGAGCGGACCATCGAGACGCTGGCCGGTTTCCTGGGGATGGAGTCGGAGCAGATCATGATCCGGTTGAGGGAAAGCGGGCGCAGGCGATTTGAGCCGCTGAAGATCAAAAGGGATATCGATTTCAAGACACTGGCCGTTATTCAGGAACACAAGCTCGATCTTCCCGGCGTTATCTATCAGGTCGAGCCCAGAAGGGAGTATCTCTACGGGGATCTGGCGGCGCATCTTCTGGGCACGGTGGGAGAGATTTCCTCGGGGGAGCTCGCCGACCTGCGGTCCAGCGGGTATCGCCACGGGTCGCTGATCGGAAAAGGAGGCCTGGAAAAACAGTATGAGCGCTTTTTACGTGGCGAGGATGGCGTTCAGTATGTTGAGGTCAGCGCCGTGGGCAGGGAGATCGGCCCGCTGCCCAATCGTCCGGCGGTGGAAGCCAAGCCGGGAAACGATCTGATCCTGACCATCGATCTCTCTCTGCAGCGGACTGCCGAGGAAGCCCTCTCCGATTCCGTTGCCGGCGCCGTCGTGGCCATGGACCCGGCCAGCGGTGAGATCCTGGCCATGGTCAGCCGGCCCGCCTTCGATCCCAACCTGTTCAGCTCGGTGATCCCGGAAAGCACCTGGCGGGCGTTGAACGAGGATCCCGGACATCCCCTGCTCAACCGGGCCATTCAGAGCGCCTATCCGCCGGGCTCCATCCTCAAGGTGCTCACCGCCGGGGCCGGGCTCGAGGTCGGCGTAATCAACGAGCACACCAGATTTTCTCCCTGCACGGGCGCTTTCAAATACGGCGACCGGTGGTTCGGCTGCTGGCAATCCTGGGGTCACGGATCTCTGAACCTGGAGCATGCCCTGGCCCAATCCTGTGATGTCTATTTCTACCAGCTGGGGCTCAAGGTGGGCCTGGACAGGTGGAGTGATTTCATCAGCAGCTGTGGCCTGGGGAGATCTCTGGGTGTGGACCTGGCCGGTGAGGTGTCCGGACTGGTACCGGACCGGGATTTTTTCAACAACCATTACGGCCGGCGGAACTGGGGGCCCGGCGTTCTGCTCAATCTGGCCATCGGACAGGGAGAAAATCTGGCCACTCCCCTCCAGATGGCCTCCCTGATGGCAGCCATTGGAAACGATGGAGCCATCTACCGCCCTCACCTGGTCCGCGAGATCCGCAGCCTGACCGGAAAGTCGCTGGAGCAGAAATCGGACGTCATCGGTCAGCTGCCCATCTCAGCCGACCATCTGAAAACGCTGAAAAAGGGCCTTCGATCGGTTGTTCATCATCATCAGGGCACCGGCCGACAGGCGGCGGTGCAGGGCTTCGAGGTGGCCGGGAAGACCGGTACGGCCCAGAATCCCCACGGCGAAGATCATGCGTGGTTTGCGGCCTTCGCTCCCCTGGAGCAACCCCGCATCGCCATCGCCGTGATCGTGGAACAGGGCGGGCACGGGGGTTCGGTGGCCGCACCCATCGCCGGCCGGGTGATGGCGGCCTATCTGCGGGGGGGCGGTGTCCAATGAGCCTCTTGGCGATCAGCGGAAGAGATGTGGATTTCTGGATGATCCTGCTGGTCCTGCTCCTCTGCGGCATCGGGGTGGTCACCATTTACAGCACCCTGCAGGGCAGCGAGGTTTCATCGGACAGCCGTCTTCACCTCAAGCAGCTTTTTTGGATCGGTCTGGGAATGGCGGCCATGGTCATCACCGCGACGATCACCTACAAGGTCTATTATGTTCTCGCTCCCATCTTCTACCTGCTGTCCCTGTTGTCCCTGGGTCTGTTGTTCTTCCTGGGAGACAGGGGCGCCGGAGCGAATCGATGGCTGCACCTGGGTGGTTTTTCCTGGCAGCCGGCGGAGCTGGCCAAGGTGGCCACCATTTTCATGCTGGCTCATTATCTCTCCGGGCGGAAGACGACCGCCGGAAGTATCAAGCCCTTTCTTCCGGCCCTGGCAATCGTGGCTCTGCCCATTCTGATGATTATCCAGCAGCCCGATCTGGGAACCTCCCTGGTCTTCATGGCCGTTCTGGTGGCCATGCTCTATGGGGCCGGAATGAAACCGGTCGATCTGTTCCTTTTGCTCTCTCCGGCCCTGAGTGTGGTCTGCGCCTTTCATCTGATCTCCTGGATGATCTTCATCCTGGTCCTGCTGGTGGTTCTTTATCGGGCCCAACCGCGTTTTCTCACCACGGCGACCATCTTTCTGACCAATTTCGCCGTGGGCATCATCACCCCGATCCTCTGGCGGGGACTTCATGAATATCAGCAGAAGAGAATTCTGGTCTTTCTGGATCCCGGGAGGGATCCCCTGGGCGCCGGCTATCAGGTGATCCAGTCCAAGGTGGCACTGGGTTCAGGCGGTTTTATCGGCAAGGGATTCCTGGAGGGAACCCAGACCAAACTGGCCTTTCTCCCGGCGCAGCACACCGATTTTATTTTCTCGGCCTTCGGAGAACAATTCGGCTTTCTGGGAAGCCTGCTGATCCTGCTGTTTTTTCTTCTGTTCATCATCAGGGGCCTGAAGGCCGCCCAGATGGCCCGCAATCGGTTCGCCTCGCTGATCGCTATGGGGGCGGTGGCCGTCTTTTGTTTTCATATCTTCGTCAATGTCGGTGTGGCCATTGGCATCATGCCGGTCACCGGATTACCGCTGCCGTTCATGAGCTACGGCGGATCGTCCATGATCACCAATATGGTCCTGGTGGGGCTGCTGCTCAACATTCGTTACCGCTGGCAGGAGTATTAACTCTCGGGAGGTAGGTATGCATCCGGTGCTCTTCCGCGTCGGGCCCTTCGCCCTTCGTTCCTACGGAGTGCTGCTGGCGCTGTCCTTTTTCCTGGGCATTCTGCTGGCCAGCCGGCGGCTGACCAAGATGGGCGGTGACGGCGCCAAGATGATCGATCTCGCCGTGGTCATCATCATCGCTTCCATCGTCGGTTCCCGTCTGTTCTATGTCGCCTTTCACTGGTCTGAGTTCGCCGGACGTCTCCTGGATATCATCAATCCGTTCAATAATCCGGAGGGGATCGGCATCGCCGGTCTGTCCATGGATGGGGGGGTCTTTCTGGCCATACTCTGCGGACTGCTCTATCTCCGCCTGGCCAAACAGCCCGTCCGGCTGACTCTGGATGCCATGGCGCCGTCCTTCGGCCTGGGCATCTTTCTCACCCGGATCGGCTGTTTCCTCAACGGCTGCTGCTTCGGTCAACCCTGCACCACCGGCCTGGGTGTCGTTTTTCCTTCTGAAAGCCTGGCCGGCTGGCAGTATCCCGGCGTACCCATTCATCCGACACAGCTGTATAACGCCGCCGGAGGTTTGATCATGCTCGGTCTGCTGCTGTGGCTGGAACGGTACCGAACCTTCCGCGGATTCACCTTTCTTCTGGCCGTGATGTTCTATGGCGCCCTTCGATTGATCGTCGATTTCTACCGCCATTTCGAGGAGAACGTCTTCATCGTTCGCCTGGCGGGGACCGATCTGACCGCCAACCAGGCGATCAGCGGCCTGGCCATGCTGACCGCGCTGGTTCTGTTCATCCTGTTTCACGTCCGCAGCCATAGCCGGCCGCCGTCAGCGATGGGCGACCGAAGCGAATAATCCGCCCTGACCGCCGGGACAGACATCATGGGGCATGAGGTTCGATTCGCGGCCGTTTTTCCACGAAGGTTTTTCGGTGATCTCCTGGATTTCATCTATCCGCCGTTCTGCGGAATCTGCGGATCCCGATTGAACGGCGGGCAAAAATGTATCTGCCGGGATTGCTGGTCATCCCTGACGATCATCGAACCGCCTTTCTGCCGGCAGTGCGGCCTTCCCCTGGATTTGCCAGATCCGCTCTGCCCGGCGTGCCGCTCCCGCCGGCGCCTGTTTTCCTTTGCCCGGTCCCTGGGACCATTCGACGAACGTCTCCAGCGGATCATTCACCTGCTGAAGTATCGCCACCGAAAAAGCCTAGCCGTCCCTCTGGCCCGGATGCTGGCCTCCACCATGCGGCAGGACCGGCGTTTCGATGCCATGGAGGCCATCATTCCGGTTCCCCTCCATGCCGTCAGAGCGCGTTCCCGGGGATATAACCAGAGCGAGCTGATCGCGTTCCGCCTGGCCCGCCGGACCGGCCTGCGGTTGTTGAAAGACAGTCTCTGTCGAAAAAGAAATACACCTTCCCAATCCGGTCTCGGGCTGATCCGGAGAGAGATGAATGTCCGGGGTGCCTTCGGCGTGAAGCATCCGCAGACGATCTCGGGAAAACGGCTCATCCTGGTGGACGATGTTCTGACCACCGGCGCCACCGTCGATGCCTGCACCGAGGTCCTTCTGCAATCCGGGGCGGAGGAGGTTTGTGTGCTCACCGTGGCCAGAACGCCGGAGCCCGGCGTGACGCCGTGAGGGCAAGTCGATTCACCGGGTCAAACCGGCATGAACGCTGAGAAGGGGCCTGTCCCCGAAGGGGAGACATCCATGCGTTATCTGCCAGCCGGTAAGGTCAGCTGGGACCTTCTGGGCGGCCTGCTTCATCGGCAGCGGCTGGGGCATCCTGAGGTCCTGGTCGGCCCGGGCCCGGGTGAGGATGCCGCCGTGGTCGATCCGGACGGAAGATGCCTGGTGGCGGCCACCGATCCGATCACCTTTGCCGCCGATGCCATAGGGTATTATGCCGTCCAGGTGAATGCCAACGACGTCGCTGCCATGGGTGCGGAGCCGCGGTGGTTTCTGGCCACCATCCTGCTTCCGGAGGGTCAGACGACCGGGGCATCGGTCGCGGACCTGATCGATCAGCTGGGCTCGGCCTGCCGGCAGATCGATGTCGATCTGATTGGAGGGCATACCGAGATCACCTCCGGGCTGAAGCGCCCCATCGTGGTGGGCACCATGCTGGGGCTGGTCGACCGCGACCGGCTGGTTACCTCCGGCGGCGCCGGTCCCGGTGACCGGATCATCCTGACCAAAGGCGTGGCCGTGGAGGGCACGGCGGTGATCGCCAGGGAACTTTTTAGCTATCTTAAAGACAAGTATGACAGTGAATTCATAGAAAGATGTAAGAATTTACTTTATAATCCGGGTATCGGTGTCGTCAGGGAAGCGCGCACGGCCGTCGAGGTGTCCGGGATCCATGCCATGCACGATCCCACCGAGGGTGGATTGGCCACCGGTCTCTGGGAGCTGGCCGATGCCTCGCAGATCAGCCTGGTCGTCCTGCGGGACCGTATATTCATTCTGCCGGAGACCGATCGGCTCTGCCGGGAATTCGGTCTCGATCCTCTGGGCCTGCTGGCCTCGGGCGCGCTGCTGATCGCCGCCGGGGAGACCGCTGCCGACCGTCTGATCGGCGCGCTGGGGGAGAAGGACATCGCGGCCGACGTCATCGCCAGGGTGGATGCCGGTCGAGGGGTGCGCTGGGATGATGGATCCGTTGTGCCGCGGTTCGAGCGCGACGAGTTGAACCGGCTATTCCGGGATAGCTGAGCGGCCGGGGTCGATGGTCATGGCCGTTTTTCCATTGTACAGAGATTTTTTCCGGTTCCTCGAGGGGATCGAGACCGGTCAGGACCCCTGGGAGGTTTATCGGGACACCTATGTTCGCCCCCACGCGGCATTCTTTAAATCCTACTGGACAGCATATCTTCCCCATGTCGATGTCAAAACGCTGCAGGATCGGGTCAGGCGGGTGCGCCGCGGCCATTACGCAATCCTGGAGCACCTTGTCTCCGGGAATGATCTGGAGCGGAAGGCGACCGGCACGATCGAATCGTGTCACCGGCGGTTGCCCCTGGATCCGCGGCCGGATGTCTATCTGATGGTGGGTTTTTTCAGCGCCGACGGTTTTATGGTCATCCTGCAAGGGCGTCCTGTCATCGGTATCGGCCTGGAACGGTATCGTGACCTTCGGTTGCTGGATATTATCCTGGCTCATGAGTACTGCCACTGCGCCCGGCAGAGGGCCCTGGGAAACGGCCGCTTGAGCGCGCCGGAGCGTTCGGTTGAGAAATTATTCACCGAGGGCCTCTGCGTCCATTTCTCCCGGCAGGTGTTTCCCCGGCGTCCCCTCTGCGATCATCTGCTGATGTCCCGTCAGCGGCTGAACTGGTGCCAGGAAAACGAGAACAGGCTGCTGGACCTGATTCGGGATCGGTTAAGCAGTCCGCGGTGGATCCCGGCACTCTTTGGCCCGGGTGGTTTCATCGACGGTATTCCGCCGCGAGCGGGGATGTATCTGGGCTATCGCCTGGTGGAGAGAGCACTGGCGGAGAAGGGAGGGAGGTCTTTCGAGGACCTGCTGGCTCTCCAGGAGATAGCCGGCATCTGGCCGGAAGGGGACTGAGACGATGTGCATATCTGCCGCATGCGCCGGTCTCGCAGCCCTGCTGCTGGCTGGATCCGTCCTCAGTGAGGGAACTCTGTCCGGGGAAGGTGATCAGGTGAGAGGTGTTCACGACACGATGCATGGGCCGTTAACCATGGCGGCGGCGGAGGTCCTGGAATCCGGGGAGAAAGAGGATCTCATCTTCGCCATCTTTGCCGAAAGCGCCGAGCAGCTCGACCACGCCATCCTCCTGGCCGAGAGCATCCGCACCTTCGCCGGCCGATACAGGGACAACCCGGTTTGGGTCTATGTGCCCGCCCAGGGGATCGAACTTTCCGCCGATCTGGAGGTACGGCTGAAAGAGCAGGGAGTGGAGCTGGGCAGAAGCTCGGCTCCGGACGAGGCACTGTGGTTCTATTACGCTCGCAAGGTGTTCGCCGCCGCCCAGGCCGAAGCCCGGGCAGAAGAGCGAGGCCGGATACTGGCCTGGCTGGACGAGGATACCATTGTGCTGCGGGAACCCGGGGCGTTCGCTTTGGGATCGGAGATCGCCCTTGCCTACCGCCCGGTGATGCACAAGAACATCGGATCGCTCTATTCGGAGCCGGTGGATGATTTCTGGGGCCGCGTGTACCGCAGACTGGCGGTGTCCGATGCGGCCCTTTTTCCCATGATCACACCCGCCGATGGAGATACCATTCGGCCTTACTTCAACGCCGGTCTTCTGGTGGTCCGTCCGGAGCGCGGTATCCTGCGCCGCTGGGCCGGGGATTTCAGGAAGCTGTACACCGATTCCATGCTGGTCTCCCTGTGCCGCCGGGAAGTCCCCAGGCGCATCTTCCTTCACCAGACGGCTCTGGTGGGCGCCGTGCTCAATCTGGCCGACAGGGAGGAGATGCTGGAGCTCCCGGCGCAGTATAATTATCCCCTCTTTTTCAAGGAGATGTATGGAGCCAGTCGGACATTCGATTCTATCGACCAGGTGGTCACCCTGCGCTATGATGTCTATTTCCGCCATCCGGCCCCGGATTGGCGGGAAAAATTGAAAGGACCGGCTGAGAAGGTCGACTGGCTGAGTCAGAGGCTGGGGAGATGAACCCTCTGTCTCCGGAGGAGGGGGGCGGATCGAGCCGTCAGCGCGGGAGAAGAATCATCCCCGGACGGGATCTCACCCCCAGAGGGACAAAGAAGAGGCCCGGTTTCCGCGTTCAAGGGAGACCGGGCCTCTGTTCTGCGTACCGTGGATTTCGGTTACTCGAAGCTGACCTCCGGAGGGGTTTCGGCCGCCTCCGGCGCCTCGAAGAATTCAGCCCGCTGGAAACCGAACAGCCCGGCGATGAAGTTGGTCGGAAAACGGCGGATGGTCTGATTATACATCCGCACCGCCTCGTTATATCGTCTGCGTTCGGTGGCGATACGGTTCTCTGTACCGGCCAGCTCATCCTGCAAACGGATGAAGTTCTGATCGGATTTCAACTGCGGGTAGTTCTCGATAACCACCAGCAGGCGGGACAGGGCGGTGGACAGCTCGTTGTTGGCCTCGATCTTCTCGCCGACGGTGGCGGCCCCGCCGACCCTGGCGCGGGCCTCGGTGACCCGGATGAAGACCTCCCGCTCCTGTTTGGCGAATCCTTTCACCGTCTCGACGTAATTGGGGATCAGATCATAGCGGCGCTGGAGCTGATTTTCCACCTGCGCCCAGGCGGCATTGACGGATTCATCCAGGCCCACCAGGCGGTTATAGATCCCGACCGCCGAGAGGACCAGGATGAGACCGATCACCACCAGAATGGCCGCCACGACCAGAATCCAGACCCACGCTTTTCCATTCCGGTTCATCTTCAAACATCCTCCTCCTGTGTGAGTATCAGCGTGTCCACTGAATCGCTCAGGGCTTCGATCTCATCGACGTAATTGCGGAACAATTCGCTCAGTTCCCGGGCGGAGACCTTCACGCCGCCTTTCCTGATCGCCAGGAGCCGAAGCAGAACGGGAGCATTCATGTGAAACTCGGCCGCCACCTGTTGAACGATCTCCTCTCTGGTCCGGGGGATGGGGACGCTCTTGAGATAGAGCAATCCCTGAAAGATGGAGATGAAGGTGGTGATGGAGGCGGCGATGATCTCCCGGAGGTTCTTCGCCTTTCCCTCCGATTCCAGATAGGCCCGGCGGAGATGGAGCAGCTTGCCTTTCAGCTCGCGTTCGCATTGCACCCGTACCTCGGCGAGCTGAAAGCTGAGGTCCCCGAGAACATCCTCTCCATAGACCAGCCGATAGTTGGCCTTCATATCCAGGAACTCGATGGGGTAGGAGTCAAGCGATGAGGAGATGTATTCGGGGGTCATGAACAGCGGTGTGTTGACCATCCGTTTCCGCCAGCGGGCCACCGTGTCCATGGCCCTGTGCAGCGACTGTGCCGAGTCGTCCGCCAGCACCACCAGAAAATTCAGATCCGATTTCCCGGGGACGTATTCCCCGGTGGCGCCGCTTCCGAACAGGATGATGGAGATGAGGTCGTCCCCGAAGTCCTTCTTGAGATCGTTGCTGAAATCGGCGAAGACCTCCTCCGGTGTTTTGGGTGCCCTGGCCATGATGAACTCGCCCCCTGTGAAAGAGAATCGCTTAGAATCCGCGGCTGATGCCGCCCCCGCCGCTCATCCCGCCGCCGAATCCTCCGAAGCCGCCGCCGAAACCGCCCCCCTTGAAGCCGCCGCCGAAACCGCCCCGACCTCGCGGCATGCCGCCCAGGAGCAGGAGCGGAAGCAATCCCAGACGGCCGCCGAAAATCATGAAGATGATCAGGATGATCAGAAGAACAGGGATCCGAAAGGCTTGCCGTCCTCCATCCTCCGGTGGCGGCGACGGAGGCGGGCTCTCCAGCGAGAGCTGGACCCCGGCATCGACGGCGATGATCTCGGCGATGGCCGCGGCGCCGGAATAGAATCCATGCCCGTACCGGCCCTGGCGGAAAAAGGGCATCATCTTCTCATCGGCGATCTGGCCCAGGCGGCCGTCCGGAAGAAGGCCCTCCAGCCCGTATCCGGTCTCGATCCGAAAACGCCGCTCAGCCAGGGCCAAGAACAACAGAATGCCATTATCCCGGCCCTTCTTTCCGATGCCCCAGCGCTGGAACAGTTCGGTGGCGTAGAGCTCCTCGCTCTCGCCGCCGATATCGGGCATCGTCACCACGGCGATCTCGGCCGTGGTCTTCTCCTCGACCTGAGCACAGAGCGACGAGATACGGGATTCCTCTGATGCCGGGATGATCTCGGCGAAGTCGCTGACATACCCCCGCGGCTGGGGATACTGCTGGGCCGCCGACTCCCGGTGAGAGGTCACCAGAACCAGGCTCACCGTGACGGCCGCCAGGAGAAGGGCTCTGCGTGAGGGGAAAAGGATCATCTTTCCTCGGCGATCGGTGGATAGCGGTTTCTTTCATCAAGTATAGTCACCGAAGGTCCGGCTGTCAACTTTTTTCGGAAAAAAAGAGGTCCTTCCTCCTGAACAACACGGAGAAAGGACCTCACGGGCGAAACCGCTCCGAGATCGACGGAGGTGTTAATCCTCCGGTGCGGGAGGGATGAAGCCCTCTTTCATCATGGTGATGGTCTGTTCCCGGGCGCGCTTGATAATCTTCTCGGCCGTCTTGAAGAGCTCGTCCCGACTCATGGTGATCCGGGCCACGCCCTGCTCGATGGCCTTCATGCCGACCGCCACGGCCTCGCGGGGAAAGACCTCCCACTCGTCCATCGTGGGGATCAGATAATCCTCTCGCAGGCCGGTGTCCTCGGCGCATTTGGCCATCTCCTCGGCGGCTGCGATGCACATCTCATCGGTGATCGTCCGGGCCATGACGTCCAGGGTGCCGCGGAAGATGCCGGGGAAACCCAGGGAGTTGTTGACCTGGTTGGGGAAGTCGGATCTTCCGGTGGCCACCACCGCGGCTCCGGCCTCCTTGGCCTCCCAGGGCCAGATCTCAGGAATGGGATTGGCGCAGACGAAGACGATGGGATCCTTGGCCATCAGGGTGATCCATTCCTTCTTGATGGTGTCCGGTCCGGGCTTGGACAGGGCGATGAGCACATCGGCGCCCTTCATGGCCTCGGGAATATCGCCGACGATGTTTTCCTTGTTGGTTTTCTGGCACATCTCCCATTTCTCTTTGTACTTCTCCTGCAGCTCGGTGCGGCCCTTGTGCAGGGTGCCCTTGGTGTCGACCATGACGAAGTTCTCGGGATTGAACCCGGCGGCGATCATCACCCGGGCGATGCAGATATTGGCCGCCCCGGCGCCGACCATGGCCACCTTGACCGAGTCCATCTTGCGGCCGGTCAGCTTGAGGGCGTTGATCAGACCGGCCACGGTGACGGCCGCGGTGCCCTGCTGGTCGTCGTGCCATACGGGTATGTCCATCTCCTCCCGGAGGGTATCCAGAATCTTGAAACACTTCGGCTGGGCGATGTCCTCCAGGTTGATGCCCCCGAAGGAGGGTTGTAGCAACTTGACCGTGCGGATGATTTCGTCAGCATCCTTGGTGTCCAGGCAGATGGGAATGGCATCTACGCCGCCGAGGTACTTAAACAACAGGCCTTTGCCCTCCATAACCGGCAGGCCGGCCTCGGGGCCGATATCGCCCAGACCCAGGACACGGGTGCCGTCGGAGACGACGGCGATGGTATTCCACTTGTTGGTGTGTTCCAAAACCTTCTCGGGATGCTCATGAATATCCATACAGGGTTTGGCCACGCCGGGGGTGTACCAGATGGCGAAGTCATTAAAGTCCCGAACGCAGCACTTGGCCGTGGTCTCGATCTTTCCCCGGTAGAAGGGATGCAGTTTCATGGCATCCTGGCCGGGCTTTTTCGCTTTGGCGATGAGTTCCTCTTTGGTCATCTTTTCACTCATCAATGGCTCCTTCATGAGAGTGTCGGTGGTGGCAATAGGATGGGTCGTCGAGAGTCCCCCGATGGGGGACGATGGTCATAGACACCTCCTGTTTTGTAATCTCAGCCCTTGATACGGCCGATCTTGCTGCTTTCTTGCGGAGTCGATATCGACGTGGCGGTCAGCGATGATATTTCTCTCCCCGCATCATGGTCCAGGCCCGGTAGAGCTGTTCCAGCAGCAGGACGCGAATCATCTCGTGCGTCAGGGTGAAACGGGAGAACGATAACACTAGGTCGGCGCGGCCGGTGACCGATGTATCCAGGCCCTCGGGGCCGCCGATGACGAAGACCATCCTTTTGGTGCCCGTCAGGAGATGCTTCTGTAAAAAACCGGACAGCCCCCGGGAGGTCAATTCCTCTCCCCGGCTGTCCAGCGCGACCGTGAAGTCGCCGGCCTGGATTGTCTGCAGAATACGGGTTCCCTCTTCCCTCAGTGCACCCGGCCGGTCCGGTGATTTGGACTCCCGAATGACGCTCAGGCCGGCCCGGGTGTACTTTTGCAGGCGATTCAGGAAGTCGTTCTCCAGATCGCGAAGACGGGCGTCTTTCGTTTTCCCGATGACGATGATGTGAATGATCAATGGTCGTTTCTAAAGTTTATAGCCGATCTTTCTGAGGAACGCTTTTCTGGCCTTGACGTCATCGGGACCCTCGATTCCTTTGGGCACGGCCCCGTCGATAACGCCCAGAACACCCCGCCCCTGATCAGACACGGCTACGACGGCCTGGACCGGATTGGCCGTGGCGCAGAAGATGGAACAGACCTCCGGACAACTCTTCACGGCGCCGAGGACGTTGATCGGGAAGGCTCCCAGCAGGAGGATGACGAAGGTATGCCCGGCGCCCAGCGCCTGGGCGTTCCTGGCAGCCGTCTGACGCAATGTGTCGTCGTTTCCCTCCACCCGGATGAGACGGGGACCCGAGGCTTCGCAGAAGGCCAGCCCGAAAGATGCCTGCGGCACAGAGGAGGTCACGGCTTCATAGAGATCCTCGGCCGATTTAATGAAGTGCGTCTGACCGATGATGATGTTGGCATCCTGGGGAATTTCCATCCGGACAACTTCAAGCTCCATGGAGGCCTCCCGGTTTCGTTGATTGTCTGTTCAGCAGCAGTGAACGAACCGAATCTTCCAGCTGTCGGGTGAACTGGATGATGGTCTCTTTGCTTTCACTGAGCAGATGATTCCGGATAAACAGCGGGCGGCCGAAGTGCAATCCCAGTCTCCGGCCGGGGAAATAGACCTTGTCGGTTCCGGTGACCAGTGTGGGAATGACGGGAATGTCCTGAAACCCCTCGGTGTAGAGATCGTAGATGACCTTGGCGGCTCCCTTCTTGAATTTCCGTATCTTTCCCGGAATACTGCTGCCGCCCTCGGCGAAGATGCAGGCCAGCTGGCCTTCTCGAAGGGCTTGTTTGAGCTCGGTAAACATGCGGCGATCGTGGTTGCCCCGGGTGGTCGGGATGCTTCCGACCCTCTGCACGCCGGGAGAGATGTGCCGGGCCAGGAAGTGGCAGGTCTTCCAGGTGAAGGGACTGAACCAGGGATCAAACTTGGGGGAGAGATATTCGTAGATCATATCTGTACACCTGTTGACATCGAACAGTTGGTAGGTGGCCACATAGTGAATGGGCCGGGGAGCCCGGGTGGCGATGAACAGCACATCCTTCCAGTTGATATGATTGGCGGTGAGCAGTCCGCCGCCGGTGGGAGGGATGTTCTGCAGGCCGGTGGTGTCCACCCGCATGGTGTGCAGGACTCTGGTAAGTCGTTCTTTCCACTTATAATAGGTAAGCATATTGGTTTCTGTATTTTTCATCTCAATGATGCCCTCGGCAAGACCATACTGAGAGATGAGAAGTACGTAAAGTATTTAATAATAGCGCAGAATATGATAACTGTCAACCCAAAAGTTGTCCTCGCGGATCAGATCAACACGGCCGCAGGTGGTGATCAATCCGCAAACGTCCATCAGGCGGGCCGATCAGCCGCGAAAAAAGTCTTGACATTTGATAGGACAAGGTCTACATTGGATCGTGTTCGCTTTGAAGCGGGCAAAGCAAGCACTGCAATACACTTGTCCTGTAAAGGAGGTGATCACTCTTTCAAGATGTCTGTTCGAAAGAAAGGTACCACGATGCGGGAGCACGATCGGCGTCTTCAATCGAGCACAGAATCTGAACGGAGGGTAGACCGGTGAAAACAGGCAGGATTCTCACAGCCATCTCGCTGATGGCCGTATTGCTGTTGATGGTCAGCGGGGCCCAAGCCGAGATGATCTTCGGCGTCAAACCGTCCACCGTCGTACAATCCAGTTATTTCGGTTTTGTCGCCGGGACCAGCATGGTGATCGAGTTCGGTGTGGATTATGCGCGCGCGGGTGTCAAGGTGGAGGGTGATACGGAAGGCGATTTCGGCTTCGATCCCATCGAGGTCGATGCAGAGGTCTCAGCCAGCATGCTGATGCCCCATGGCGGCGTCAAGCTGTACCTGAAACCGCGCACCGCGGGGACCACATCGCCCTATTTTCTGGCTGATCTGTTCAAGGCCTTCACTTCCATCGATCCGGGCGAAGTGGATGATGCCACCGAGGATCTGATTGCCAGCGTGGAGGAGATGCTCAGCCCATTCGGCCTCAATCTGGGCTTCGGGGCCGAGTATCACTTCAGCGATCGGTTCAGCGTGGGCGGGGAGTATGGACTTCGCTACCTCATGTCCAGTACGGAATTCGATGAAATCGACATGAAGGTTTCGACCAATATCGGCATGACCTACGCGGCCATCACAGCCAACTTTGTTTTCTAAAGGATACCTGCTGCGAAAGGACGTCCTCGACACATCTGTGATCCTATTCAGGCTGTAGAGAACAGGGCCCCCACGAACCGGCCGGCATCGAATCGCTCCACATCTTCCAGGTTTTCTCCGAGCCCGATATAGGCAACGGGAATATGGAGGCGGTCGGCGATGGCGATGACGATGCCGCCTTTGGCCGTTCCATCCAGTTTGGCCAGGAAGATGCTGGAGATGCCCAGGTGGCGATGAAAGAGTTCTGCCTGGGAGATGGCGTTCTGGCCGACGGTCGCATCCAGAACCAGGATGGTCTCGTGGGGGCCATCCTGGTTCTGTTTGGCGATCACCCGTTTGATCTTGGAGAGTTCCTCCATGAGGTTCTTTTTAGTGTGCAGCCTGCCGGCCGTATCGATGATCAGGATGTCCGCATGGCGGGCCCGGGCCGCCTCAAGGGCGTCATAGGCCACAGCAGCCGGATCGGCGCCCGGCTGATTCCTGACCAGTTCGAGACCCAGCCGATTCGCCCACACCTCCAGCTGTTCGGCCGCTGCGGCCCGGAAGGTGTCGCATCCGGCCAGCAGCACCTTTTTCCCCTCCTGCTGATACAACCGGGCCAGCTTTGCGATGCTGGTTGTCTTCCCCGTTCCGTTGACCCCCACCACCAGGATCACATACGGGGGCGCCGGGGAGATCCCGGCTCCCGCCTCCTCGGACCCATCCTGAAAGATTCCCAGAACACTGTGTTGAAGAAGCTCCAGGACTTTCTCGGGTTCCGCATGCGGGAGGTCGTGAAGGCGTGCTTTGACCTCATCCAGAAGCTTGAGAGAGGTCTCCACCCCCACATCGCCGCGGATGAGTATCTCCTCCATCCGCTCCCACAGCTCATCGTCAAGGCCATTACGGCCCCGCAGGGTCTGAAGCAGGTTCCCAACCAGGTTATCTCTGGTTCGGCCGAGGCGCTTTTTTAGTGTCTTGAACAGTGCCATGAGAGATCTGCGTGTCGGTGGCTCTTGCCCTCGATCAGGCGCCGGCGAGATCAGCCGTCTCCTGAACCGACTCTCCCTCCTGATGGAGATTGACGGAAACAACCTTGGAGATGCCCGATTGCTGCATGGTGACGCCGTAGAGAACATGAGCGGCCGCCATGGTGTTCTTGTTATGGGTGATGATGATGAACTGCGATTTTTCGCTGAGCGTCTTCAACATGGATACGAAACGGCCGATATTAGCGTCATCGAGAGGAGCATCGACCTCATCCAATACGCAGAAAGGGCTGGGCTTGACCTGATAGAGGGCAAACAGCAGGGAGATGGCCGTAAGAGCCTTTTCGCCGCCGGAGAGCTGAGCGATATGGCGAAGTTTCTTGCCTCCGGGGCAGGCGAAGATCTGGATGTCGGCCTCCAGAGGATCCCGGTTACCGTTGAGGGTCAGATTGGCCTCACCGCCGTTGAACATCTTCTTGAAGATCTCCTTGAAGTTCTCGCTGACCTGTTTGAACGTGCCCGAAAAGAGGCTCCTGGCCCGGCGATTGAGATCGTCGATGACCTCATCAAGATTCTTCTCCGCCTTGATCAGATCATCTCTCTCGGTAGTCAGAAAATCAAAGCGTTTCTTCTGCGCCTGGTACTCTTCCAGGGCGGCCATATTCACCGGCCCCATGCTGTGCAGCCGGTGGCGCAAGGACTCGATATGCTGCTCCCTCTCGGCGGGATCCAGGGCGGTGTCATCCTCCTTCCGGGTTGCTGAAAAAGTTTTCAGGTCGGTTTCATACTCCGACTCGATCCGCTCCAGCAGCGATTGCTCCCTGATCTGAAGCTCGGCCAGCTGAAGCTCCAGCTGATGCATCCGGTCCTGGGCCTGTTCGCGTTCCTGCTGATCACCCTTCATGTCCTCTTCCAGGCTGTACACTTCTTCACGCAGGGCTTCGGTCTTTTCCTGAAGGTCCCGCTGCGTTTTCTGCAGCTCCTCTCGTTGTGTTTTCAGTTCCTGAATCTTGGTACCCTGCTGCCCGATCTGTTCATCCATCTGCTCCGTCCGGGTGGAGATGCCTTCGATTTCCGCTCTATGGCCGGCCAGCGTCGCTTTCAGCTCCGCTCCGATCTGCTGCCAGCGGTTCTCCTCCGCCTCGAGCTGGGCCTGATGTCCTTCCAATGAGACCAGCTCCACACGCGCCTCGCTGACCGTTTTCATGGCTTCCCGGGAAGACTGCTCCAGAGATCGGACCTCTTTCTCCCATTCATCGAGCTGCGTTTTCTTCTCCTCCAGCTCGGTATCGGTGCGGGACAGCTTGCGGGTCAATTGCTCCGCCGAGCCTTCCGGGGCATCCATCCGCCGGGTGAGTTCGTCGCGCTCGGCCTCCAGGACGGCCCGGCGCTCTGAGAGCATTTTGGATTGCAGGCGTTTTTCCTGAAGCGATGTCTCCAGGGGGGTCGTTTCCGTATGGTGAGTGTGGAGTTCGTTTTCCAGCTGTGCGGCCTGATCGGCCAGCTCCTGCGCCCGGTTCTCGATCCGGGCGTGGTCTGATTCCGCTTCCTGGACCTGGTGGTCGAGGCTGGACAGCGTTTCCTCTTCTTCTCGGAGCCGCTTCTGGCGGTCCAGAAGCCCGGCCTCCTGCGGGATCTGGCCGCCCTGTAGAAAGACCGGCGGCCGGTACAGGTCTCCCTCCAGGGAGACCTGTACCGGCTGTTCGCTCTCTGTGCCGGCCGACTCGAGCAGGTCGGGTTGAAGTTGTTCGACGATCAGAACCCGACCGAGCAGGAACTCCACCGCCGGCCGGTGCTGCGGTATGCAGCTGACCACATCAGGAGCCCAGGACAGCACTCCCTCCCGGGAGACTCTGTCCGGGGATCTCGATGGGGCAGCCAGATGTCTGGCCTCCTCCAGGATCAGAAAGGTGGCCCGTCCGGAGCGCTGCGATCGCAAATGCTCGATGGCCTTAAGGGCCGTTTCCCGCTGCTGGACGACGATCGTCTGAGCCGCTTCTCCCAGAACTGCCTCGATGGCCTTGACATAACGACCATCCGTTTCAATAATATCGGCCACCGTTCCGATGATGCCCGGCAGATGAGATAATTCGGTGAGCACGGATTTCACGCCCCTCTGATAGCCTTCATAGGTCTCCATCACGCTGCGCAGGGCCTCCAACCGGCTGCGGTGCATCTCTCTCTGGCCGTGTTGCTCCCGGAGACGAGCAGCCGACTCCTTGAGCCGGGCCGCTGTCTTGATCTCCTCCTGTCCGATCTGACTCTTCCGTTCCTCAAGCTGATCCGCCCGCTGTTTCCGGTCCTGGAGCTGCTGCTCCAGTTTCTCCGCCGAAGCCCTGATCTCCTGCTGGTCAAGGTCGATACGCTCCAGCTCCCGGGCGATGTCCTGGACGCGCTGCCGTGATGTCTCCCGGCCGCCGCCCAGGGAGATGAGCTGCTGCCGCAGGTCGGTCCTGCGTTCCGAGAGGCGGGCCATCTGCTCGCGAAGATCTTCCAGATCGGAACGTTTTTCGAACAGCCGGCCGTCAGCATCCGCGAGCTGTGTCTCCCGCTCCTCCAGTGTCCTTCGGGCTGTGGCCAGGCGTTCCGACAGCTGCTCTTTTTCTGCCAATCGCTGCTCATTCTCCCGCGCCAGCGCCTGATTTCGTTCCTCCAGGCTGCTCACCTCGCTTTGCAGGCGAGCCCGCTGAGCGGAAAGCCCTTCTCGCCGTTCTCCATTGACCAGCATCTGCTCGTTGAGCTGGTGGATGGACTCATCCTGCTGCGACAGCTGCGTCTGCAGGGAGGCCAACTGTTTTTCCTGGTCGAGGAGCTTTTTGCGGATCTGCTTTTCCCGTTCCTCCCTTGTTTTCAGCTGCTTCTGTGTGCCGCTGACCCTGGACCGGGCCTGTTCTAATTCCGCCGTCAGCTGTTTTCCTTCATCCCTGAAGCGGTGATAGCGGGAGGAGGCCAGCATCAGCTCGTGCTGCTTGAGTTCCTGAGTGTACCGCTGGTAGCGTTCCGCGGCTGCAGCCTGCCTCTTGAGTGAACGGACGCCTGTTTCAACCTCGGCAATGATATCACCCAGCCGCTGAAGATTCTCCTGCGTTCTGGTCAGTTTTCTGAGGGCCTCGCGGCGGCGGGCCTTGTATTTGGCGATCCCGGACGCCTCTTCGAAGAGTACCCGCAGGGCATCGGCTTGTCCTCCCAGGATGGATTCGACCATGGGCAGCTCGATGACCGAATAAGCGTGCGGCGCCATTCCCGTGTCCAGGAAGAGATCGACGATATCTTTGCGGCGGCAGGCGGTTTTGTTGAGGAGATATTCGCTCTCTCCGGAGCGGAACAGCCGCCGGGTGATCTGCACCTCGGAGTATTCGTTGGGCAGAACGCCGCGGGTGTTGTCGATGGTCAGGGAGACCTCAGCCATGTTGAGCGGTTTGCGCTGCGCCGTGCCGTTGAAAATGACGTCCTCCATATGTTCGCTGCGCAGCAGGGTGGGTTTCTGCTCTCCCAGGACCCAGCGGATGGCGTCGACGATGTTGGTTTTCCCGCACCCGTTGGGTCCGACGATACCCGTGATGCCCTCGCCGAACTTGAGCTGCAGTTTCGATGGGAAGGATTTGAATCCGAACATTTCCAGATGATTGAGAAACATCCTCCGCTTCTCCTCAACAAAATGCTGTGGCTCTTCGCGCTCCGGGTCCAAGCTGTGGTAGGACACGTAAAAATATATAATCCGAAGCCCCAGGTCAAGTTATTTCAGACCCCTGCCTCGAGTTCAGACACCGGCCATTCGGTCTGTCGGATCGCCCGGCAGACGATCCGGCGGTGAAAAAGAAGACCAGCTGGTTTCTCCACCAGCTGGCCCGTCGATCCGATAGGATGGGGAGGAACCGGGATGACGGCTGTCGGGAAACGAATCATGATGTGAAGATGCCGATATCCCAGGCCATTTTAAAATTGCACTTGTCACACTCGTCTTTGCCGCAGAATTCGTCGTGGCCGCGCAGAAGCCAGCATTTTTGTGCCAGACTACGGCGCACGATGCAGTCCTGCCGCTGGCAGCTATGGTATTCCCAGCAGTGCAGCCCGCGGATACGATCGGCTGCTCTCCGTGGCTCGCGGCGTCGATCGCGTTTCCGCCGCTCTTTCCCCGGCCAGGGTTTGATATCCGCTTTTTTCTCGGCCATGGCCGATGCTCGCTTTCGTGTTGGTCTTCAGGCAGAACCGCTCACAGCTGTATGTCGCCGTCCAGGTCGGTGAGACGATTGACTTCCTGAGGTGTCAGGGTCATGACGTAACCGTACCAGTTATCCATGAGGGTTTTCCACAACTGCTCCCATTCTTTGGCCGGCAGCAGCTGGGCCTTCAACGCCAGGCACATCCGGGTTTGCAGGGCCAGCGGTCCGAAGGATTCCGAACTGTCCGATTCAACGCGGATCAGGCTTCGCAGGATGGAAAAGAGCTCCTGCTCCTGCTCTTCCGAACAGCCCCTGAGGGCGACGATCTCCAGGATGCGCTCGAGATATTCGCGGCGCTGCCGCCAGTTCTCCATGGTCGCCAGGGAGGCGGTCAACAGCGGATTGGTCTCGGTGATGACCGTCTTGATCCTGTTCCAATGAGAGGCCGCCAGCGGCTGAAGCGCTCCGCAGCCGGACAATCGCCCCTCGATCCGGCCGGGGACGGCTTCGATGGCCGTCAGATGGGAGAGCGAGACCGGATTGGGAATGGCCTCCAGGGGCTGCAGCTCCACGGTCATTCCCTGGCTGGTTTGATAGCCGCGGGTATTGAGAATCCCCAGACAGGTGGCCACCATCTGGGGATGCGCAAAGCCGATGAAAGGATCATAGATGCGCACTGTGTCTCGAAGCAGGTTCTCCTGCAGGGAACAGTGCCGGCACACCCACAGGAGAGGTTCTCTCCTCTCGTCGGCCGCGGCAGGGGTAAAAAAGGATGACCAGTAGGTTTTGCTTTCGACAAGTCCCCAGACGGTTGCCATGGTGGTCCCGATTTGATGGTACGGCCGCTGATCCGGCGAATTGGTGGGATTCGTCTCCTGCACAGCGCCGTTCCCACCTATTGACACTATATCACAGCTCTGGATTTTTGTCAAGAAAAAAATATTTCTCGAAAAAGTCAAGGAAAAAACACGTCAGAAATACGTTTCCTGCCCTCCGGTATGTCCTGCCGGAGAGAGGAGGGGTCGTTCTGCGGCCCTCTTTTGGGGATTCGGGGATGGTTCCTGGTCAGGGAACGGAATCGGCCCAGGAAGATGATCAGACCGATTCCTCCTCCGATAGCCGCGAACAGGGGAAGGTGAAGAGACGAGGAATACCAGGCGAACAGCTGGCTGAGGAACAGAACGGTAAGATTGTTGATGCCATGGGCCACCATTCCGGTCGGCAGAGAGTTCGTTCGCATGACCATGTAGCCCATCAGCAGACCCAGGAGAGTGACCGGGATGAACCGCACCCGGCCGTGCAGGAGACCAAAACTGAGAGCAGCGATAAGGATCGCCGGCCAATGCCCGATGGCTCTCTCCAGGCTCCCCTGAAAGAGCCCCCGAAAAAGCAGCTCCTCTGTCAGCGGGGCGATGCCGATCAGCACCACTCCGACGATGATCAGATCAAAACCGCTCTGCAGTCGAAAGATCTCCCGGAAAAACATCTCCTCCTGCTCCAGCAATGCGACCAGAGTGGGGGGGATGCGCCCCGCCCGCAGGAGCCATTCCAGCAGGCCCCCGGCAGCGAGGGCGAACGACAGAGAGGTGCCGGCCACCGCGATGATCCCGTGAAGGGAGATGGTTCGCAGGCGAAGTGTCTCCCCGGGTCTGGGGCTGATCCACAGTACGGCCGCCGCGGCGGGAAGGAGCATCCCCATCAGCATGGCTGCGGCCACGGCCAGATTCTTGCCCAGGAGGGGCTTCATCACCAGGTGAATAGGCACCTGCAGAAGCATGCAGCCGGCCAGCAGGCAGATGGCCACCGGCAGCCGCAGGTAGATCTCTCCAAAGCCGGTCGATGGCGTGGCAGCGCCGCTTTCGGAAAGAGAGCCGTTCTCCGTGTGTCCCCGGATCATGGTCATTCCGCCGTTTCGGGCACGCCCACGGCATGCAGATACAGGCAGCTCTCCCGGGACGAATCGAGATCCAGCATACCATTGAGATCCTCATCCCGGAAAGCCCCCACGGCCACCGAGCCCAATCCCAGAGAGGTGGCCTGGAGATAGAGATTCTGGCTGATATGGCCGGCTTCCATGTGGACGTATCGTTCTCCCCGGAGGCCGTATCGCCGGGCGGTGCGCTCGAAGACGGCGGTCATGATGAACACGACATTGGCTTCTCCGACGAACGATTGACCCAGGCAGCCGGACACCAGGTCGTCGCGCAGGTCACCGTCGCGGATCTTTTCTAATGCATGGGCCCGGGGACGGTAACGATACAGCCCCGGGGGAAGATCGGCGACGTGATGCACGGCCAGGTACAGCTCGATGGGATACAGGGCGCCGGCCGAGGGGGCCGCTCGAAGAGCCCGCTCCCCGGAGAAGCCGGTGATGCCCTGGGCCGCATAGGTCAACTGGGAGAGCTCCTCCAGGCTGAGCGGCCGTTCGCCATAACGACGGATGGACCGCCGCGCTTTAATCGCCTGCTCCACCGTCAGGCCGTTCAGGGAAGGACGGGGAAGCTCGATCAGGCGGTTCTCGGGAGGGTGGTTCGTCGGCGGACCGGCCGCGAGGCCCGGGGGGAGGAGCAGCAGAAGCGAGCAGGCCGGGGGAAAGATCCACTGGAGCATGATCACCTCCTGGCGATGACCGAAGCGTTCTGGTGACAGGGAGATATCCGGGGGATGGGATGGAACTTTGGGGATCCGGCCGCGAGCGGATCAGGAACGGTTCCGGCACACGTGCGGGGCGGAAGATGCCCGGCGGAAGAAGAACGGTGTATACCGACGGATGGGCCTCAGGAGCTCTCCAGGAAATCCCTGTAGATGTCCTCATGTTCAGGATCGAGCTCCAGGAGCAGCGACAGGATATCCTCACCCTCGGGGCTGTTGGCGAACAGTTCGCCGATCTCCCGATAATGATGGGTGAAAAACCTGGCGATCTGCTCCTGCCGGTAGCGGACCCACTCTTCCTCGACCTGGTCCACGTCCTGGAGGATCTCCGCGATCATGTTCAGCGCCGACCGGCAATATTCACGGGCCTCCTCGATGCGCTCTTCCTCCCACAGCTGCAGGGCGTGAAAATAGACGGCCAGCATCTGCCGGTAGTCCACATTTTCCTCGGCCATGATCCTTTCCAGCTCGTCGGAGCGGCGGTTCCATCCGCGGTAGAACTCGCTGAACAGAGCCTCCTGAACGACTTCCTGGGTCAGTTTGAAATAGGGATCGCCCCCCAGGGTGGATCGCTTGTCCATCTCCCCGCCGACGATGAGATAGGCGTAGTAATCGAGAAGTCCGGTCAGGGAATGATAGATGACGGCGTCATGTTCCAGGCGCTCGTCGAACTGGTAGGCGAAATGACAGTCCTTGTCCAGGTACTGCAGGTCGTAGTCGTTGGAGGCATGGATACGGGCGCCGTAGCGGTCCTCGAACCCGACGCTCTCGTCAACCAGGTACATCCGGAAGGTGAACGGGATGGGGGCGCCCTCGAAGTCCTCGATCCATTCTCCGTCGGTGAAGTACTCCTCCAGTTCCATCTGGAGGTTTTCCAGTCTTTCCTGCTTCTCGAACGGGAGCAGCTCGGTATACAGCTCCACGGTAACGTCGAGCTGTTCACCCAGGGCTCTCGGCGACGGGAGGAAGGCCAATAAGAGGCACAGGATCATCAGGCACAGCGGCCGCCGCCCCGTTCTCTGACCGGCATGAACGTTCTTCAGTAAGCGCATCGTCGTCCTCCTGAACCGTTTCCTCTCCAGCCGGCATCTCCGGCTGGGGCGGAGAGATCTTTCTTCCGTCTACATGAATAATGGATTCCGAATCCCTTGTCAAGAGAGATTTTCCGGACCAGGCCCTGTATCGCACGAGTCGTCCTTGAGCCGTTCCCGCTGCGCCCGGTCGTTTCAGGGGGCTCCCGGAAGGCTATGTTTCCCTTGACAACCCGGCGGGATCATCGTACATTCCACAACTCATTCCCTGAGGAACGATGCCATGATCGAAATCCGAGAAGAGCTCTGTGACCGGTGCGGGACCTGCGTGAGCGTGTGTCCCCGGGATGCTATCGTTCTCGACTGCCGGGTTATCCGGGTCCTGCCGGATCGGTGTGATCGCTGTCAGCGATGCCTGATCGTCTGTCCTGTCCGAGCCGTGGAGGATTCGCCTTGAGGATCGATGAACGAGTCGAGGTGGTGGTGGTCGGCGCCGGTCCCGCCGGTCTGATGACTGCTCTGGCCCTGGCCCGAAAGGGGCGCCAGGTCCTGGTGGTGGACAGAAAGGAGCGCCTGGGAACCCCGGTCCGGTGCGCCGAAGGAGTCGGCCGGGAAGCTCTGCAAAAGTATATCGTCCTCGATGAACGGTGGATCTCGGCCGTCATCCGGTCGGTTCGTCTGGTGGCTCCCAGCGGCGGCTCCGTTGAGCTCAGCCGCCATATGGACGGCCTGGTCCTGGATCGGGTGGGATTCGAGGAGGACCTGGGCCGCCGGGCGGTCGAGGCGGGCGCCCGGATGGTTCTCAACACCTTCGTCGGCGGATTGCTCAGGGGGGAGGAAGGCGTTCGAGGTGTCCGCCTGGAGCAGAACGGCCGGACTCGACAGGTCGGCTGTCCCCTGGTCGTCGCTGCCGATGGGGTCGAATCCCGGGTGGCGCGCTGGGCCGACATTGAGACAGCCATGGCGCTCAAGGACGTCGAGACCTGCGCCCAGTATCTGCTGGAAGATATCGAGATCGCTGAGACCCGGTGCGATTTTTTCTTCGGCCGCCAGATCGCGCCGGGGGGCTATGCCTGGGTCTTCCCCAAGGGCCCACGCAGGGCTAATGTAGGTTTAGGCATCTGCGGCGGTCAGGCGGCCCGCCGTTCGCCCCGGGAGCTGCTCGACCGGTTCGTGGATACACACTATCCCCGGAGCCGGAAGATCCATTTTGTGGCCGGAGGGGTGCCGGTCAGCCGCTCGCTGAGAAAACCCTATGCTTCCGGACTGCTGGTGGTCGGGGACGCCGCCCGGCAGGCCAATCCGCTCTCCGGCGGGGGCATCATTCCGGCCCTGGAGGCCGGACGGCTGGCCGCCCAGACGGCTCACCAGGCTCTCTCCCGGGGGGATCTCTCGGAACGTGCTCTGTCGTCGTATGCGACGGCCTGGAACCGGTCTCTGGGCCGTTCGCAGAAAAGGTATTACCGGCTCAAGGAAGCGGTCAGCCGGCTTGACGACAGCACCCTGGAAGGCACCGCCGATGCTCTCGGCGATATCGATCCGGAGCGTCTGACCCTGTTTCGAGTCTTCGCCACCGCTCTGCGCCGTCATCCCCGCCTGATCTGGGACGCCCGCCATCTGTTTCTTCCCTCGGCCTGAGATTCAGCAGGATCTCGCATTCAGCCAGATGGGATTGGTCATGGCCAGCCGGGCCCGGGATCCCAGCCCGGATACGGCCTCGGCCCGCAGATAGGCCGGACCTCCTGATCCCTCCAGATGCGTCTCCAGCCGGACCTCATACATCCGCTGAAAGTCCCGGCCGCGGCGAAGCGAGCGGATTCTCCGCTCCTGCCCTCCGATCGTCCCGCGGTACAGATCGACCCGCTGCAGAGCCCCGAAATCGGGTGAGCTGCGGGCCGACAGGCCCACCGTGAAACGCTTTCCCCTCAGATCGCCCCCCGGCAAAGATGCGTGCTCCTGTTCGTCTTTCATCGTCAGATTGATAAAGGGTCCGTCGGTGGTCACCGTCCGTCCCTGCTTCAGCCCCTCCAGGATCTGTGCCCGGCTCAGCCCCCGGGGGCAGTGCACATAGGTGTGCACCCGGCCGAAGATCTGATCATCCGATTCTCTCAGAGCCACGAAAGGGAGACGCAGCTGACGGAAGCGGTTGAAGTTCCCGTGAGCGTCATTGCCCCCGATGAGATTCAGCCGGCGCCCCCTGAGAAGCAATCGGATCCAGCGCCGGCGGCCTTTCCACAGGCCGTTGTCCCGCCGTCCGTTCCAGATCTGCAGGCCGGACAGCCCGGCCCGGGCATAGTCGTCCGGGCCCCAGGGGCCGCGGCCCAGCAGCAGGCGCTCCAGAAAGGAGCCCGGCTCCTCCGGATGAGCCGCAAAGGCCACCCCTTCGTCCTCCACGACGCGCCGCAGCACCTGGCCGACGGACAGAGTCGGGGCGGTCCGCAGCCAGCGCTCGGCGCTGTCGCCGGAGCCGGGGATGAAGGTCCTCGTTCCCAGGGCCAGCAGATGGATGTTCCGTCCCCGGGCGCTTCCGCAGGAGATCTCCTCTCCCAGCAGAGGGATGAAATCAGGATGGAGGCCGCTCAGCCGCTCGATGACGCTCTTCAGATCGTTCCATTTGGCCAGTGAGGGATCGGGCCGCAGGGGATCCCCGGGCAGATCGTCCAGATCGTAGGAATGGTCGGTGATGGCCGTCCAGCGGAGTCCCAGGGTCCGCGCCAGGGCTACCACGGCCTCCGGAGGCGCGCCGAACTCGACCTGATCCTCGGTACAGGAACTGTGTACGTGGGGATCACCTGCGAACCAGTCCGGCCCGCCGGGCAGGGGATGGGAGGACAAAAGGCACCGCATGGAGGCATGCGACAGCCCCCGATAGTTATCATTGCGGAATCGGAACGGGCGGCCGCGGCGCCGCCCGGTGAACAAAGCGTCGATCCGGACGCGTTCATCGGGGAGGTGCTCACGGGGAATCTCCAGGATCCGGTGCCACAGCCGGCTATCGAGGTTGGGGATGTTCAGGGGAAAGGTTTTCTGCCATAGGCCGCCCGGCGACCAGCGTATCGTCACCCGGACCGATTCCAGGGTCACCGGGAATCGATCCGCATCTTTAATCAGACAGAGAACGGTCAGCGGCTGTCCGGGCTCGCATCGCCAGGGCAGGTCGGCCAGGATCTCCGGGAAATCGCTGCGCACCAGGCTCAGGTTCAGAGGCAGGGCGTAATGCGTTTCGGCGTACAGGGCCAGAAAAGGCAATGGCAAAGAGATGGGCAGAGGCATGTCATACTCTCGAAAACTGAGGCCAGGCGGGGATTACTCGGCGGATCTCAGGACAGTCTTCAGGGAAAAAGGGGCCATGCGGTATTCAGCCCGCAGCGGCAGGTGACGGTCGTCATCGCTGAACCAGAAGGCCAGTTTGGTCTTTTTCCTGACCAGGTTGTTGGTCATCACATCCGAGTCGGGCCGCTCGGGGCCGTCTGGGTTGGTCGGCTCGAATCGCACCATCACCTTGACGGCGTCGTGCTCCCCCAGGCCGGTCTCGGTCCTCTCTCGCCCCAGGACGGTGGTCCGGGCGTTCCACATCTCGCCGTCCAGATCGAGCGTCGATTCGATCACCTGGCCGTCGTGGAGATCGTATCCCCGGAGGACGAACAGGGCGGTGAACAGGTCCCGAACGTCCCGGGGAACGGGCCGGGGATCCTCTTCCTCGGTCAGGGCCAGTCCGTTCTCATAGCGGATGGCGCGCTGCAGATCGACGCCCGGCTCGCTGATCGACCGGCAGTATCGCAGCGTCCGGGCCGAGGGCCAGGTAAAATAGGCGTCGTACCTGTTGTCCACCGGATAGAGCAGCGAGTAGAAGGGAGTGCTCTTGCCCGTCACGGCCAGGTGGACCACCGGCTCATCGCCGGAATAGCCCGCCTCGGTGACTTCCAGCCGGGCGGTGACCACAGGGATGTTCAGGAAGGTGACATCGAAAGTCAATATCTCCCCGGAGAACGGCAGTGATGCATCGGACGGGCATGGCGCCGTCAAGCAGGCCGCCATAAGGATCAGCAGGACGACGAACAGGAGCGGTGCGCCGGCAGATGCGGGCACGCGCGATGAGTGGCAGGTTCTCATGGATGCTCCTCTGGCATGGTCATCGACGGCTTACCGATGTGGTGAATGAAAGCCAGTCCGCACAATCCGGGAATAAGGATATTGATGGCGAACAGCAGCAGGGCGGCCCCCAGGGCCGAGGACTCCTGAACGCCGAACCGGGAGAAGAAAAGCACCGCGGCGCCCTCCCGGATGCCCAGTCCGCCGATGGTCACCGGCACGGAGTTGACCAGCATGACCAGGGGAAAACAGATGATCATCGGCAGCGGGGCCACGTCCTCGAATGCCCACAGCAGAAAGTAGAACTGCAGGGAATAGATGATAAAATACAGCGCCGACATGAGCAGCAGCACGAGCAGCCGGTGGGTGTGGAGGCCCCGAAAGCCTTCCAGAAAATGGAAGGTCGTTCGTTTCAAAGGCAGCTTTCTGAAGAGTCTCACCGTGACGGCCAGGAAATGCCGAGGGCGCAGCAGCAGCCAGGTGAGCAACACCCCGAAGATCAGGACGGGAAGATACATGGCCCCGGAGTGCCACAGGCCCAGGCTGAATAACCCCAGCAGCACGGTGATCAGGAATGCGGTCACCTTGTCCACCGCCACCAGACCGATCAGCCGCAGCTTGTTCTCTCCGGGGATAAACAGCGCCCGGGAGAACTCGCCGACCTGTCCGGGGGTGGCCAGCACGAAGGCGTATCCGCCGATGACGGAGCGGATCAGCTGCCCCCGGGTGGCTTTCACCGAGGGCGACAGCAGATAGCGCCATTTGACGATCAGCATGGCGAAATTGACCGGCAGCAGGGCCAGGGCAGCCAGAAAGGGCCATGGCCGGATGTGCCCGAACGCCGTGGCGATCTCTCTCAGGTCCACCCGCAGCAGGATGATGATCAGCAGCAGCGGAGCACCCAGGATACGCAGCACCCGGGTGACCTTTTGCGTGCTCGAACGGGGTGCTTTTTTCTCCTCACACATCGGTCGGTTCCGGCACGGCCGCTTTTTCCCCATCCCCGGATGGTCAGACGGCCTCTTTTCTGACCACCAGTCGTGTCAGTCCCTCGGAACAGTTGCGGCACAGCGGGATGTGATCCCTGGCGGCCAGGATGCGGCCCCGAAAGGATCGATACGCCTGACCGTGCCAGATCTCGGCCACCGGTCCATCGCCGAAGGCATTGCCCAGGGGCATCTGGTTGTCCTTGTCGAAGCAGCAGGCACAGACCGTGCCGTCGCTGTTGATCACCGGGCAGAACCAGATCCACCGGCAGTGATGGCTCAGTTTTCCCCGCAGGCGGATGACGCCGTTCTCCAAACGATAGCGGCGATAGGATCTTCGCCGGGGGAGATAGGTTCGGGCCTCCTGTAGCGTTGACACCTGCAGGGTCTTCAGCGAGATGCGGTCTGTTCCCAGGGTCTTGGCCAGCGAGCGGAACGCCTCGATCTCGTGCTCATTGTGCCGCATGATCAGAAACTGCAGCTCGATGAACGGGCGCGACGCCCGCAGCCGCCTTTTGGTCCGGACCAGCGTCCGGATTCCCTCGAGCACCCGATCGAGATCGCCGCCCTTGCGGTAGCCCTGGTAGGTCTCGGGGGAGATGCCGTCCAGCGAGACGATCAGATCGTCGAGCCCGGAACGGACCAGTCGCCGGGCCATCCGGTCGTCGTCCAGAAAATGGCCGTTGGTGCTGGTCAGAACGGTCATTTTTCTGGCTTTGGCATACCGGATCATCTCGATCAGATGGGGGTGAAGGAACGGCTCACCCTGATTCCACAGGGTCAGATGCAGCAGATGCGGTCCCATCTGGTTGAGGATGCGGGTGTATTGCTTCAGCGGCATGTGACCCTGGGAACGGGTCAGCTTGCCCGCGCCGACCGCGCACAGGGGACAGTGCAGATTGCACAGACTGGAGGGCTCCAGCATGAGCATGAACGGACGGCCCCAGGCGATCGGCCGGCGGAGCAGAAGAGACAGCGCATAGGACGCCACCACCGGGGGAACATTGATCACCTTGCGCAGGGTCATCGGCGCCGCCAGGATCCGCCGGACCAGGAGAAAGGGCCGTCTCCAGCGGTCGGTGGAAGTGATCAAAGGAAGCGCTCCTTCCCCGGGCCGGACCGATCTCCGATCAGGTCGTATAGCGAGACAAGACGGTACCCCCGGCGGCGCAATCCGCGGATGATCATCGGCAGAGCCTGCACCGTCTGATGGCGATCCTCCTCCAGGTCGTCGTACTTGGCGTCGTGGAGCAGGATGATCGAACCTCTTCTCGAGCCGGACAGGACCCGCCGGGCGATGACGGAGGCCCCGGGCCGGGTCCAGTCTTTTGACGAGCAGGTCCACAGGACGGTGCGCATGCCCATGCGGGCCGCTTCCCTGAGGGCACCGGGACCCAGCAATCCCCGTGGAGGGCGGAAAAAGAGAGGGTCCTGACCGGTGATCTCGGCGATCAGACTCGAACAGCGTCTCAGTTCCTCGCGTACCGCCCGGCGTGACAGGAAGACGAGATGTCGATGCCCGTAGGTGTGATTCCCGATCAGATGGCCCAGTCGGACCGCCTCCCGGACCAGCTCCGGATAGCGCTCGATGTGGCGCCCTAAAGGGAAAAAGGCGGCCGGCACCTGATAGCGGGACAGGATCTGCAGGATGCGCTCGGTGTACACCGGATGGGGTCCATCGTCAAAGGTCAGGGCCACGGCGCGTCTTCCGGTATGGCCCCGCCAGAGGATGGCCTTCAATAGTCTGCATCTCCTTCGGCGATGCATCGTTCCCGAGGACATCGGGCTTTCGGCGCTCATCGATTTCCGTTCCCGGCCGGTCGGGTGCTGAGTTCGAATCCGGACCGCAGGCGGTGAACTTTCCTGACGGTATCCAGAAAATCCTCTATGTTTGGAGGATGAAAGAGCAGATACCGTTCGGCGTAGCAGCTGGCCCAGCACCCCGGACAGTTCCGGTATTCCTGGAGACGCTGCCGGTAGACCGGGCCGGCGAAGATCTCCTCGAGATCCTGGTCAAAGAGATTACCGATCGATCCTCCACGGCACAGATAGACCTCACCGTCCTCCATGACGACCGTCCGGGTGGACAGCACCGGGGCGTCCAGATAGGGGCAGAACCGGGGGTATCGGCCGCCTGCAGCGCTCTCGATACCCCGGATGAACGCGTCCAGATTGAGCAGGGCCGGATGGGACCTGATCCGGGACAGGATCTCCCTTAACCGGGGTCCGGGCCGGAGGATCAGTTCCGAGTCGGTCCGGGTGGTCTCGGTGAGCGTGTGATAGAGGCCGACCGTGGCTTGCCAGCCGCACTCGGCGATACGGTCCAGCAGGTCGGGAACCTGATCGAGGTTACGGTTGTTGATCACCACGTTGGCATAGAGCAGCGATCGGGCGTTCGACCGGGCCTTGAGGCGGGCGATGCGGCGCATCCGGTCGGTGACCGTGGGAGCGAAGTCGGTCACACCCCGCAGATCGTCCCCCAGTGCCCCCAGTCCGTCCAGGGACGTCTGGATATTGATCTCCTGGTCCAGGGCCGCCCGGGCCACCCGTTCCACGCGCCGAATCCCATCGTACAGGCCGGTCACCAGGGTGACGGCCACCGGAAAGGTTTTCCGGGCCTCCTGCAGGATATCCTCCACATCGGGTGCCAGCAGGGGTTCTCCTCCGCTGATCAGGCCCACGTGGGCGCCATAGTCCCGCAGTCGGCGGGCCAGTATTCGAAATCGGCTGCTGTCCAGGGAGGGTGGTTGGGTGCGGCGGTTATAGACGTCGCATTGACGGCAGCGCTGGCTGCACAGGCGGGTGATGCGCATCTCGGTGCTGGTGTTCATCGGACGCCGGTGAAGCCAGCAGCTCGCCGCCCTGCCGGCGAGTTTGGTGACATCGATCAGGCTCATCATCTGGTATCCGTGGCGATTCCTCTCTGTCCTCGGAAGCGGCGGTCCTTCCAGTGCAGATCCCCGCCCAGGCCGGCCAGCCCGGTGACCACGATGTAGGGCAGATGGATCAGCTCCCAGAGGGGGAAGACCGGCAGCCAGCCCCGGAAACCCATCCGCTGCGCGGCTCGAGCCAGCAGGATCAGCTCCGCGACGACCTTGACGGCGAAACAGCTCAGCGGAACGATCAGGCCCCGGTCCGAGACCAGTGCCGAGATAGCGGCCGCCGCCAGAAACAGGTTCAGCAGAAAGGTGATCAGCAGGAACAGCAGATTGCGGGGCTGCTGGTGGACGGCTTTGGAGGCCCATCTTCGCCGTTGCCTGAAGAAATCACCCAGCCGGGCATGGGGCCGGGTGGTCACGATGGTTCCGGGATCGATGGAGAATCTCATCCCGGCGCCGGCTATGGAGACCATCCGCTGCACCAGCAGATCGTCATCCCCGGAGACCAGATCGCGGATGGCCGCCAGGCCGCCGCTGCGCCGGTAGGCTTCCCGGCGATAGGCCAGATTGCCCCCCGAGGCGGTGATGATCCCGCGGGCCATGCCGCCGGCGGCAGCGGCGAACAGGGAGAACAGCTCCAGGTTTTGCAGCCGGGTCCACAGGGTCGGCCGGACGCCGGGATCATCGAGCGTCACCGGGCCGGCCACGACATCCACCCCCGGATCGAAATGGCGGACCATACCCTCGATCCAGGTGGGCGGCACGATGCAGTCGGCGTCCGTGGTCAGGATGATCTCCCCATCGCTTCCGGCGATGGCCTCTGACAGGGCGTGTTTCTTTGGGGCCCAGCCCGGCGGGACGGATGTGATCGGCAGCAGTTTGACGGCCGCATGGGCTTCGGCCCATCGGGCCACCTTCCGGTCCGTTCCGTCTGAGGAGTGATCATCGGCCACGACCACCTCATACCGGCCTTGGTACCCCTGCCGGGTCAGGGATCTCAGACAGGCCTCGATCGAATCGGCCTCGTTCCGGGCCGCCAGCACCACCGAGACGGGGGGCTGGCGGCGATTCTCTCCGCCGGACAGCCGATTCCATCCTAGGGTGAACAGCCAGACGGCTGCGGCATAGGCGATGGTCAGCACCGCCAGGGGGATGCTCAGGATCAGCGTCAGCATCTGGTCTCGCTTATCGAGCGGCCGCGGATCGGGAGACGGCCCGGTCGGATCGATCGGCGGCCGATTTCCAGCGGTAGCCTCCCAGGCTGCCCCACAGGGCGAAGAGGACGAAATACAGCGGATACAGGATGGCCACCAGAGGGAAGGAGCGCACCGCCTTTTCCTCGCCCAGAAGCCGGGCCGCCTTGAGCAGCAGGGCCAGTTCGGAAGCGACCTTGAGCGCCAGAGACAGCAGGGGCCAGGGGCCGGCTCCGGCGCCGGCCAGGGACAGGGGCACGGTGACGGTCAGGCCCAGGTTGAGCAGAAAAGCTCCACCGGCGACGGCCTTGACCGCCGGTCGGTAGTAGCGTCCCTTGGAGGTGCGCCGCCGCTCCTGAGACAGAAACTCCTTCAAATCGGCCGGCGGGTCCGTCTCCACGGCCGCCCGGGGTTCAAAGGCATACCGAAGCTGCCAGGACGTCCGGCGGGCCACCCGTTGCACGAACAGATCGTCATCCCCGGACAACGGCTCGGCCAGAGCGCTGAATCCGCCCACCTGGTCAAAGACCTCTTTGCGGTAGCCCAGATTACCGCCGGTGGCGGTGACGCCCTGCCCCCAGGCCATGGTCCCCGCGGCGACGGCCGACATCGACAGGCGCTCCACGTATCTCCACCGATGCCACCAGCGATGACCGTGCTGGCGGACGTGTCCGGCCACCAGTCCCACCCCGGGCTCAAAGTGCCTGATCATGGTTTCGATCCAGGTGCCCGCGGGACGGCAATCGGCATCGGTGACCAGAATGATCTCCCCCCGGGTGCGCTCGATCCCGGACTGCAGAGCCCGTTTTTTCCCTTTCAGGGGCCCGGGCTCAGACGAGGGGCTGACCAGCCGAATACGAGAGTCATCACGGCTGAATCGCTTGACCACTTCGGCCGTTCCGTCCGTGGAACGGTCATCCACCACCACGACCTCGTATCGCTCTGCAGGATAGGTTTGCGACCGGAGGGCTGCAAGACAGGCGCCGATGGCGTCTTCCTCATCCCTGGCGGCCACCACAACAGAGACCAGAGGGTGCTGCCGGCTCTGTCCCTGCCGGAGGCGATACAGCCCCCCCAGGACAAGCAGCACAAGGCAGGAGTAGACAGCGGACAATCCCAGGACGATCGCCGATATGATGGCAAGCGGAGACAATGGCCACATCCGGTTGAGATGGTGACTCCGTGGAGGATAAAGGTAACACATCTGAGGGTTCTTGACAACTGTTTTTCTGGCCGGCGGAGAAAGGTGTTGACTTTTCCAACCCTGAGTATTAGTTTCAAAGTATGGTACTTATATCAAATGAGGGATGATCGTATGAGAGCTCAGCCCAGTTTCCGGATCGCTGTTCTGGCGGTGTGTTTGCTGATCCTCTGCGCCGTTCCGTCGGCGGCGCGGTCCATTCACGATCAGGCCGGCACCAGCGCCTTCTCGTTTCTCAGGATCGGTGTCGGCGCCCGGGCAGCCTCCCTGGGAGGCGCATACGTCTCGTTGAGTCAGGACGCCAGCGCCCTGTACTGGAATCCGGCCGGCCTGACCCTGCTGGACAGCCATCGGGTGACTCTGGGATACGTCAATTACATCCTCGACATCCAGTCTGGATTTCTGGGTTATGTGCTCCCCCCGCGGGGCGATCTGCGGCTGGGCGTGGCCCTGAACTATTTTTCATACGGTGAGTTCCAAGAAACCACCATCGAAAATCCCAGCGGCGACGGTCTGGGCACGTTCGGCGCCATGGACATGGCTTTGTCCGTCTCCGGGGCCTATCCTCTTGAGCAGGGCCTCTCGGTGGGCGCCAGCGCCAAGATCATCTACAGCAAAATCGAGGAGTACAGCTCCGATGCCTATGCCCTCGATCTGGGAGCCCTGTACCCGTTATCCAACGGACGGACCCGGATCGGGGCCTGCGTTCAGAACCTGGGATTCCAGCGTAGCGGATATTTCACCGACCACACAGACGGATTGGCTCCGGTCTTTCGCCTGGGAGCCAGTCATCAGCTGCAGGGACTGCCGCTGCTTTTATCGGTCGACCTGTTCAAACCCACCGATCATCATCTCAACGTCGGTCTGGGCGGGGAATTCCTGCCCATCGAGGACGTCTCTCTCCGGATCGGCTGGAGCTCGCTGGGACAGGATCAGAAGGTGGGTACCGACTTGGATAATCTGGCCGGCTTCTCCGGCGGTCTGGGGATCGGCTGGCAGCGGTATCATCTGGATTACGCTTACAGCTCCCAGGCGGAGCTGGGGGATGTGCATCGGGCCACCATCTCGCTGGATCTGTAAACCCAAAGGGAAACCGTTTTCCCACCGACGGGCCGTCAGGCCCGTTTTTTTATGCGCCGGCCGAAGCGGCTTTCCGTCCTTGTGCCGCCCGGCGATGAAAAAAGGCGAGCCATGGCTCGCCTTTTTTGCATCCCTTGCTGCGGACGGTTACTTCAGCAGGATCATCTTGACCGTCTGGGAGAAGGAGGAGGCCTTCATCCGGCAGAAGTAGACCCCGCTGGCCGCCTCCCGGCCGCTGGCGTCTCGACCGTCCCAGCGCGCCCGGTAAGCCCCGGCCGGCAGATCTGCCTCCTGCAGTTGCCGGACCAGCTGTCCGGCCACATTATAGATGTTGATCGTCACCCGGGCCGCCTGCGGCAGGCGGTACTCGATCCAGGTCTCCGGGTTGAACGGATTGGGATAGTTCTGCGACAGGGCGAAGGACTGAGGCAGGGCCTCCAGCGGCGAGGCGCTGACCGGGCCGTAGATATGGGTCTGGCCGGAGAAGTCCTCGCTGACCAGCTGGTACCAGTAGGTCCGGCCGGGCACCACGTCACGGTCGATCCAGCTGTAGGTCCGGCCCTGCGATGAGCTGCCGGCCCCTGGAATGATCTCCACGGTGAGCGGCTGGAACTCCTTCAGAACGTCGTCCCGGCGAGAGATGTGAAAGCCCCGGTTGTCCCATTCGCTCTCGGTGGTCCATTCCAGAACCACCATCTCCTGGTCCCCCCGGGCGGTGAAGGATGATAGGGTCACCGGCAGGGCGGCGTCGATCGATTCCTCATCGGAGTGGCCGCTGAGGGTGCCGCCATCGTCGGCCACCACGATGTACCAGCAGGTGGTCAGCGGAGCGGTGGAGTCCACATAGGCAGGAGAGATCAGGTCCTTGGCCAGCCGGGCGTAGCGGCCGTTGCTGGCTCCGTTGCCCGCCCCGGAACCCTGGGAGCTGCGGTAGACCCGATAGGAGCCGTTCTTGGCCCCGGTCCAGGACAGCGAGACGATCCCCGGTGAGAGCATCGAGGCCCCCAGGTTGGTGGGCGTGGACGGGTTGGAGCTGGCTCCCCAGGAGGAGCTGCCCAGATCCTGGTAACCGAGATCGGTATCGACAAGACCGGTCAGCGAGCCGGCATTGCCTGCCTGGGCCCCGATGCCGGTAAACAGGATCACCAGGGTGTCGTTGTCATTGGTCACGGGATTCTCGAAATTGGCCCAGTCGATGAAGAAGTACTCCGAGGCGTAGCCGTTATCGGTGCCCAGACCGGCGTTCCAGTTGTCCTCGGTGAGGATCTCGTTATCGGTGTCACCACTCTTGCTCAGATAGGCTAAAAACGTGACCGTGCCGTCGGCCGGATAGGGGCTGGAGCCCACCCGGCCATAGACATAAGCCTCGGCCCGGTCGGCCATGGAAAGGGCCAGCAAGGCGGCGATCATCAAAAGAAGACTGCAGAACCAACGGGTACGGCGCATGGAATCCTCCTGGTGAGGGTTGAGGATACGGTTTTCTCTCTGTAAAGATCTTCTTGATCCCTGAAGGACGGCTGTCCCGGACCGCAGCGACCGGCCCGGAGTGACAGGGAGTCAGCCGCTCAGGGTGATGGCCAGGCCGCGCTGGTGTCCGTCTCCACCCGGTAGGGCCGGCCGGCCCGAATGGTGAAATCCCCCTGGGGGATGGGGATGGTGGAGTAGATGGTATAGGTCTGGGCGGTGGCGTTCCATTCGCTGACCGTGTAGCAGTCCGCGGCCGGCGAGCTGTTGCTCTCGATATGGGCCTCCAGGTCGCTGGTCATGGAGAGCGTATCAAGATCCAGAGGCAGTGAGATCCAGGTGTAATCGGTCCCGGTGGTCGACTCCAGCTGGAAATCGACGGAGTCGGCGGGCAGGACCCGGCCGACCAGCGTCCACACGGCGGCGGTATCGGTCTCGACCCGATAGGCCTGACCCGGCTGCAGGGCGAAGTCCCCTTGGGGGATGGGGATGGTGGAGTAAATGGTGTAGGTCTGGGCGGTGGCGTTCCATTCGCTGACCGTGTAGCAATCCGCGGCCGGCGAGCTGTTGCTCTCGATATGGGCCTCCAGGTCGCTGGCCATGGTCAGGCCGGTGTCGCCCAGGCAGAAAGCCACCCAGGTGTAATCGGTCCCGGTGGTGGCCTCCAGGGCGAAATCGTATTCCCCGACGCCGTTGGAGTTCCCGCCCTGGTTGCCGGCATCGTCCACCGCCAGAACCCGGTAGAAAGAATTCCTGTCCGTATTGCCCACTGCGGCGGCGGTATCGGTAAAGGTGGTCGAGGTGGTCGTTCCGATGGAATCATCCGACGCCGGTATGAATGATCCGGTGGTGTCGCGGAAGATAACATAACGGTTCAGGTTCTCGGCGCTGCCCGATGTGTCTGCGGTCACTGCCGACCAGCTCAGGGCGATGCCGGTATCGGCCGGCGAGGCCGACAGATCGGAGATAGACGCCGGCGGGATGACGTCATACAGAGGCGCGAAGATGACTTCACCGAAGGCCCCGTTTTCATCATCATCAACGATGATGCTGTCGATATAGACGTAGTCCTCGGTGCCCCAGTTATTGTAGGTGGCGGTGATGGTATTGGCGGTGAAATTTTTGAAGGTGAAGCCGGTCGGCGGGATGTCATTATAGAAAGTGTTGGATGCAGCCAGGCTGCCGCCCACCAACGGCTGGGAGTTGCCCGTGCAAACGATGCCGCTGCCGTCGAAATCGGTGATGATGCAGTTTTCTATAGCCGGGGAGGAATTGTTCAAGGAGATGCCGTTGGAGCCGATCGAGGTGATGGTCACATGGCGGATGGCGGACAGGGAAGAGCTGTCGCCGGCGATGCCGGTCGCGACGAAGGAGATATGACAGTGCTCGAAGATGCTGCCCGGGGGGTCGTTCTCGAACTCGATGCGGCCCCAGTTGGAGGTGTCCGGGCTGGACTCATTGGAGGTGAAGACGATGGGATCCGGGGCGGTCCCCTGGGCCAGCAGCACGCCGTTGATCTTCAGGACGATGACCGGAGAGACTTTCTGAAAACAGAGGGAGTCGCCGGGATCGATGGACAGGGTGTCGGAGGCTCGAACGGTGAGCAATTCACCGATGATGTATTTCACCGAATCGGCGGTGGTGACCGCTCCGTGAGAGGAATCGGCCAGATCCTCCATGGTATAATGAATACCGGATCCGGAGGTTTCCCAGGCATTTCCCGGGTGGGGCAGAAAGATGATCACTGTCAGGAGCAGGAAACAGAAGGCTCGTTTTGCCATTCATCCCCCTCGGTCTTCACACCGCATGTACACCCGCATCATCTGGCGGGCTCAACATTTTGTGTCTGTAATGAACCCGTCATTAGAATTTAATATATGTAAACCGTGGCAGTTGTCAAGTCTTTTAGAATCAGATATAAAAAAAAGAGAGGGGCTCACCCCTCTCTTTTTTCCTCCACGGTCGACGCGGTTTTTGACCGTTGGGATTAAGACTGGTTTCTCTTGAAACGATAGCGGCCATATCCGGCCAGTCCGAACAAACCCACACCCAGAAGCAGCAGCGTGTTCGGTTCCGGTACTTCGGGAGGCGGCTGCCCGCCGGCTGTAAAATCACCGGACAGCTCGGAGGAGAGCATATGGAAGGCGAAGTCATATGAATCGCCCGAGACATCGTCAGCGAACATGGTCACGTCGAGGATCTCGTGATTCCAGAAGTTCATCACGGTCAGGTCGGCTCGGTCCCAAATCCAGGAGTTATCGATGGGATTCCATGCCCCGGTCATATGCACGATGGAGCCGTCGGAGACCATTTCGCCATAAATGGACAGATTGGCCGAATTGATCGAGCCTTCCGGCAGATCATGGACGTAGGTGAAGGGTTCGTCGTTCCACACCCATCCGGAGAACATGTCCCAGGTGATGATGTCGGTGAAAGAGGTGGCCCCGGCTTGGCTCAACATCGTCACCATCATCAACAATACCATGCCGCCGATCGTTAAATGCACTCTTTTCATAGCTTCTTACTCCTTTTCGGCTGTGTTTTTGCTGTCATCGATCGATTGAATTGCCTACGAACCTTCTGTTGGTTTTGGACGCAACTACCGTGCCAATTGGTTTACGGGGAATTAAATAGAAACCATAAAATGTTATATAATAGTAAATTAGCGACTTTTTACGGAGATCTTTAGAGGAGAAGATGAGAAGGCCGAGACCGAGCGGAGGCACGAAAGTGTATGATATTCCGACATCGGTATTCGAGGCAACACAGTATCTTATTGTAAATCAATATATTAGCTTTGTTAGGAAAATCGACAACAGGATAGGTCCTGTGAACATCTTCTAACCTGTTGTTCTCATTGGAGTAAAGACATATCAAAGGTCTTTCAATATGTAGTGGTCTGACACTTTCGGGCCACACTGGCTGGAAGAAGGTCATTCAGCCCCGTTGTTTTCTGAAAAAAATTCCTTGACAAACCTGTGTTCCGTGATTATAGTGCAAAACGTTGCAAACCTGTGCATGCCTGTCTCCCGATGCGAACCCTCTGTCCGCTCGAGATTCGCCTGACACCCACCGGTCGAAAGAATGATGACTCGGAAGCCCAAAAAAACGCCGCCGGAACTGCTGGCCCATCTCAAGGAGAAGAATACTCAGCTGCGTGAGCGGCTCAGAGAGCTGAATTCGCTGTATCAGGCCTCCCAGCTGATGATCTCTCTGCAAAGCCTGGACCGATTGCTCGAGGGAGTGACCAGGCTGGCGGCGGATGTGCTCGGGGCCAAGACGGCATCGCTGATGCTCCTGGAGGAAGGGACCAATGAACTGACCATCGCCGCCGCCATCGGACTGGACGAGGAGACCGTGCAGACGGTGCGGATGAAAATCGGGGAGAGCATCTCCGGCTATGTTGTCGAATATGGCAAACCGCTTCTGGTTAAGAATGTTGAAACCGACCGCCGCTTCCAGCGGCGTAATCGAGAACGCTATGAGACCAAGTCGCTGATATCGGTGCCGCTGATCACCAAAGGGAAGATCCTGGGGGTGCTCAATCTGAACAACAAACATTCCGGCAAGCCTTTCACCTCTTCGGATCTCCGTTTACTGACCTCCTTCGCCGCGCAGGCGGCCGTGGCCATGGACAACGTCCGGCTGCTGGACCAGAACCGCCGCAAGATCCAGGAGCTGTCTGTACTCTATGATATCGCCCGCAAAGTCAGCACCGTCGACGGCATCGCCAAGGCGGTGGAGAACGTCTTCCAGGGCATCAGCCGCATCGTGGCGGTGGATCATTGTTTCTGGTTTCTGTGGGAAGAACCTTACCGCCGTCTCAGTCTGGCTTTCGCCATGAACGAGGGACGCTCCATCAGCCAATGGCTGGAGGGCCGGGAGATCTATCCCTCCGATGAACAGATCGATTGGCTGCAGAAGGAGAAGACCGAGCGTCTCAACCGGAGCATGAAGGAGACTCTGGTCGACTGGCAGCTGTGTTCGCCGGACATCAAGCTTTTCGAATCCTTCTCCATTCTGGTGCGAGGGAAACTTCACGGCCTGTTCTGTGCCGGGAGCACCATCGCGGAGAGCATTTCCCCCAGCGAGGGGCAGTTGATTTCCATCGTCATCTCCCAGGCTGCCTCGATCTATGAACAGATCGCCGCACTGAGCAGCGCCACCCAGGTGATGACCATGAGTAAGGTGGCCTCCGAGATCGCCCATGATCTCCGACATCCCTTAACCAATATCAAAGGTATTCTCCAGGTCCTGGAGAACAAGTGGTATGACGAGGAATTCCGCAAGGAATCGCTGCAGACGATTCACCAGGAGATCTACCGCCTCACCGATCTGACCAAGGAATTGGTAAGGTTTTCCAGTCCGCAGCGCTTTCAGGTCAAATATCGCGATATTCATCGGATCCTGGACCGTGCGCTGGACCTGGTGAAACACGAGCTGCAGGACAATCGGATCGAGATCACCAGACAATATGGTCCAAACTTGCCCTTCGTGCCGGTCGACGAGAGCGAGATGCTGGAGATTTTCCTTAATCTGTTGCTCAACAGCATCGAGAGCATTCAGGGAGACGGCCGGATCACCATCAGCACCGAGCAGGTCGACAGCATCAAGGACGAATCGGGCGCTTTCAAGAACCATCTGCGCATCGATGTTATGGATGACGGTCAGGGCATCGCACCGGAACATAGGGACAGGATCTTCGAACGGTATTTCACGACCAAGAAGAACGGAACCGGTCTGGGGCTGTCTATCGCCAGGCGGATCGTGGCTGCCCACCGGGGTCTGATCGAGGTGCATAGCGTACCCCAGAAAGGTACGACCTTCACGGTCTATCTTCCGGTCTGATCGGTGTCGGTCTCTTTTCTTGACAGGTGAGTGATCATGGCGAAAGAGAAGATTTCCTTACTGGTGGTGGATGACAATCCCAAGGTGGCCTGGATGCTGCGTGAGGGATTGAGCCGGGATGAATACGATATCCTGGCCGCTCCGGATGGCAAAAAGGGCATTCAGATGATGATCGAGGAGCAACCCCGGGTCATCATCCTGGATATCAAGCTTCCGGGTATGAACGGGATGGAGGTACTGGAACGGATCCGCAGCATCAACCGGCGGGTGGAGATCATCATGCTGTCCGGCTACGGAGAGACCAAGCAGATCGTCAAGGCCATGAAGCTGGGCGCATCCGATTTCATCAGCAAGCCGTTCGATGTGGAGGAGGTCGATATCGTCATTCGCAGCGTCCTGGAGAAGAGCGAGTTGAAAAGAGAGGTCCGCCATCTGCGGTCGGAGCTGCAGGCCAAGAGCGAGTATGATAATTTTGTCGGAGACAGCCCCCGGATTCTGGAGATCAAGTCCATGATCGAGCAGGTTGCCGACAGTGAACTGACCGTCCTTATCAGGGGTGAGAGCGGGACCGGCAAGGAGGTGGTGGCCCGGGCACTGCATCGTATGTCGGGACGGCGAGAGGGTCCTTTTGTCAAGGTGAACTGCGCTGCCCTGCCCAAGGAATTGCTCGAGGCCGAGCTATTCGGACACGAGAAGGGGGCATTCACCGGGGCGGTGAAGAAGAAGCCCGGCCGCTTCGAGCTGGCCTCCAGGGGGACCATCTTTCTTGATGAGATCGGGGAGATGTCCCCGGATCTGCAGGCCAAACTGCTCCAGGTTCTGGAACACCGCGAGTTCGTTCGGATCGGGGGTGTGGAGAATATCAAGGTGGATGTGCGCATCCTCTGCGCCACCCATCGCGACCTGGAAACGGCCCTGGCCCAGGGCCGTCTGAGGGAGGATCTGTTTTACCGGCTCAATGAGATCACCCTCTTTCTACCTCCTTTACGAGAGCGCAAGGAGGACATTCCTCTGCTGGTCGAATACCTGCTGCGAAAGACCTGTGAGCAATACAACCGGGAATACCGGCTCTTTACCCGATCAAACATGGAACTGCTGCAGCAGTATGACTGGCCGGGCAATATCCGGGAGCTGGAGAACCTGGTCAAGCAGATTGTGGTCCGCGACGATGAGGACATCATCTCTCGAGTGGTCACCCAGCGATCCCAGAAGCCTCAGGCCGCGGCGGCTCAGCCCCTGCCGGCATTTCAGATCGGCGATCTGGAAACCGGCATGTCTTTGAAGGAAGCCACCCAGCAGGTCGTGGAAAAGACGGAGAAGGAGCTCATCCGCGGCGCTCTCCACCGGACCAACTGGAACCGGAAGCGGGCCGCCGAGCTGCTGGGTATCAGCTATCGTTCCTTGCTTTATAAGATCAAGGAATACGGCCTGAATTGACCGGGTCCGGCACCCCGTTTGGCATATATATTGCTTAAATTTTTATCACTTGGAAAGGTGGGGACCGGAATCCGGAGTTCCCATCCTTCCACCTGTCAGCGCCTGAAAGGAGAGGACCTATGCCACGGTCAAGGCGTTCCGGTCCAGTGGGTTTTGTGATCATCCTGATCTGCCTGGGCCTTTTCGCCGCCCAGGCCGTCGCCCTGGAGTACGTCATCGGTGTCGATGATGTCATCCGGGTGTCTTTCTGGCAGCAGCCCGACCTTAACACCGTCTCGCGGGTGCGCCAGGACGGCCGCATCTCTCTGCCGGTGGTGGGGGATATCCAGGCCGCCGGTTTGACCATCGACCAGCTGGAGGAGAACATCGTCGGGGAGATCACCATTTACAATGCCATCATCTCTCAGGCCCGGGTGGAGATCATAGAGTACAACAGCCAGCGGGTGTTCGTCACCGGAGAGGTCTATCGTCCGGGGAAATACACCTTTGAGTTCATCCCCAATCTCTGGGAGGTGATCCGGGAAGCCGGAGGGCCCCGGGAGGGGGCCATGCTCGGCGAGGTGACCATCATCCGGGCTCAGGAAGGTGCCGGTGAGAAGATGACGGTCAACCTTTCTCAGGCACTGGAATCGGGGGATTTTTCCCGGCTGCCGGCGTTGAAGCCAGGGGATACGGTCATCGTGCCCGGGCGGCCGTCCGAAGCGGCCGGGGGAACGATCGACATGCTGGGACGCTCGGTGGTCTTCGTCTATGGTCAGGTGGTGCGCCCGGGCGTCTATCCGGTGGAGGAGACCAGCACCCTGCTGCAGGTTCTCACCCAGGCCGGCGGAGTGACCGATCAGGCCGATCTGTCAAAAATCCGTGTCCTGGTCGGCCAGGAGCGGACATCCTCGGTGGTTGTGGTCGATGTGCAGGAACATATCAGTCGGGGAGATCCGCCCGATTTTCCGGTGCACGCCGGCGACACCGTGGTGGTGCCGAAACGGTCCGGTCTGTGGCACAACGTGTGGAACGGGACCACCCAGTTCCTCACCTTTACCTCCGGAGTGGTGGGCTTTATCTATCTCATCGACTGGCTGCGCGATTGAGCCGGCCGGATCGATCATGAGGAGCGCGATGGACGTTCACGGGGAAGAGACCTTCGATCCACGGCAGTATCTGAGGGTCATCAGCAAGCGGAAGATCCTGCTGATCCTGCCCTTTCTGGGCGTGGTCATGACCGTCATGCTGGGCAGCCTGTTCATCGATCCGGTCTATCAGTCCTCCACCACCGTCCTGGTCTCCGAGCCGCAGCTGCTGTCCCAGAACGTCGAGCGGATGGCCTCCCGGGGGAGCCGGGAACGTATCGACACGTTGCGCCGGGAGATCACCAGCCGGGATTATCTCACCCGCCTGATCCGGACGCTGGGGTGGCACCAGGATCCGGCGCTGCGGGCTCAGGCCGGGCGGGAACAACAGAAGTATCCCGATCTGACCGTCGATGAGATCGTGGAACGATGGCTGATCGGCTCTCTGAGGAACAAGATCCGGGTTCAGGGACAGGGCTCGGATCTGCTGGTTCTCATGGTGGAGGACAATGATCCCAAAACGGCCCACCTGCTGGCCAAGACCCTCACCGATGTGTTCATCGATGAGACCCTGCGGCGGGAGCTCAGCGGGGTGCGCGGGACCCTGGAGTTCAGCAACGAACAACTGGCCATCTACCAGGCCAAACTGGAGGCCTCCGAGGAAAAGCTGCGCCGTTTCCGCGAGCAGATGGTGCGCCAGTCCCTGCAGCGGGAGGTCGGCGATGAGGACCATCTGCAGCAGCTCAACACACTGGTCTCCAGCGCCCAGAACGATCTTCGGGAGGCCGAGGGCCGGGTCACCTCGCTGACCATTCGGCTTCGAAACCTGGCATCGGGCGAATCACCGGTTCTGACCGACGTCGCCATCGAGGAGCTGAAAAGAGAATACCGGCAGGGCGGCCAGCGCCTGGCCGAGATGCTGACCCTGTATAGCTGGCGGGACGGCCGGGTGATCGCGCTGAGCGAGCAGATTAACGAGACCCGGAACGCCCTCAGAGAAGAGCTCGGCCGGGCCTGTGAGACGGTCATCGGAAACGATCAGCCGGTGCTCTGCGGCGTTCTGATCGATCTGGAGCTGGCCCGGGCCGACGAATCCTTTTTCCAAAACAAATGGAGAACGCTCAACAACGAGGTGGACCGCTATGAGCGTTCCCTGGTGGGAGCGCCTCAGGACGAGATGACCCTGGAACGGCTCAAGGAGGAAGTATCCTCCAACCGGAAGCTCTATGAGCTCTTCCTGGACCAGACACAGGGCGCGCAGATCCAGGAGGCCGCCCACCGGACGGCAGCCGAGGGGCGGTTTCGTCTTATGGAGCCGGCCATGCTGCCGCTCCAGCCGGTCAAGCCGAATCGTCTTCGTCTGGCAGGAATGAGTATCGTCATCGGACTGATGTTAGGACTCATGCTGGTCTTTCTGGTGGAATATCTGGACCATTCGCTCAACTCGGTGGAGGACGTGGAACGATACCTGGGGCATGCCGTCCTGGTGACCATTCCCAGAATGGATCTGGGCATCAGGCGGGGCAAGAAGGTTCGGCTGGTGGTGTTGGTAATCCTCAGTCTGCTGGCTGTGATTCTCATTGCCATTTTTCTCAAGCAGCGGCTTCTGGGCGCTTAAACCGATTCATCGATACATGGGAAATCGAGATGAAACCTGACCGCGATCATGAAAGCACCGTCCCCAGCCGGTACGTGGACGAGTCACCCGAGGGCACCGAGTTCCGGCGACTGGCCAAGAGGGTGCTGGACCTCTGTAAGCCCAAGGGCTCCCTGACCCTGATGGTGACCAGCTCCATGAGGGGAGAGGGGAAGACGACCATTGCCAGTCATCTGGCCGTTTCTCTGGCACGACGGAGAAAAAAGAAGGTTCTGCTGGTCGACGCCGATCTGAGAAGGCCGCAGATCCACCGCCTGTTCGGGTTCGATCGGCAGAACGGAATGTCCGAGATTCTGGAGGGTGAACTGACCGTTCAGGCAGCCCTCAAGAGCACCTCCACGGAGAATCTCAAGGTGATCACCGGCGGAAAGATGACCCGCAATCCTTCCAAGCTGTTCGAGAATGACCGCCTGATGGGGCTGATCGGGGAGCTGAAGGCCGACCATAATATCATCATCTTCGATTTTCCTCCGACCATCCCGGTCAGCGATCCCGAGGTGGTCGGGAGGATGGTAGACGGCATTCTGTTCGTCTACATGGCCGGAAAGACGCCCCGGGAGGTGGGACAGCGGGGCATCTCCATCCTGGAACGGGCGGAGGCCAAGATCCTGGGCGTGGTGGTCAACGATCTGACCGAGGTTCTGCCGTATCATTACCGGTACAAGTACTATAAATACTATAATAGTAAATCGAACCTGGCCCCGGCGCAGGAACAGCCCTCCTGATCTCCGGATGGGGCGGGGACTCTCCACAGGGGATGGATAGATCCCATGACAACGTATCTGATCACCGGAGGAGCCGGATTCATCGGCTCACACATCGTTCGAGAGCTTTTACGCCGCCGGCAGAAGGTCCGGGTGCTGGATAATTTTTCCACCGGAAGAGAGGAGAACCTGAGCGGCTTTGCGGACCGGATCGATCTGATCCGGGGCGATGTCCGCGATCAGGGAGCCGTCCGTCGAGCAGTCCGGGGAGCGGATTTCATTCTCCATCAGGCCGCCCTAGCCTCGGTGCCGCGGTCCATCGATCATCCACTGGAGACCAACCAGGTGAATGTCGGGGGCACCCTCGGTCTCCTCCAGGCCGCCCAGGAGGCCGGCGTCAAACGTTTCGTTCTGGCCAGTTCATCATCGGTCTACGGTCCCTCGCCGCGGTTGCCCAAGCGTGAAAGCGCCCGGCCGAGACCCATCTCTCCCTATGCCGTCAGCAAGTTTACCGGGGAGCAGTACTGCCGGGTCTTTTCCCGGTTGTACGGCCTCCAGACGGTCTGTCTGCGCTATTTTAACGTCTTCGGTCCGCGGCAGAATCCCGCCTCGCAATACGCCGCGGTGATCCCCAAATTCATTCTCGCCCTGCTCAACGGGGAGCCGCCGGTTATTCACGGTGACGGCGGTCAGAGCAGGGATTTTTCCTATGTGTCCAATGTCGTCCAGGCCAATATCCTGGCCTGTCGGTTTGATCAGGCCGGCGGCCAGGTGTTCAACGTGGCCTGCGGCCGGCGATACACGATCAATGATCTGGCCGCGCGATTGAGCCGCATGTTAGGTTTTTCGGATCCGTCCGTTCATACTGCTCCTCGCCCCGGCGATGTGCGGCATTCGCTGGCGGACATCAGCAGAGCCCGGCAGCAGCTGGGATATCGGCCCCAGGTCTCCTTCGAGGAAGGTCTGAAACGGACGGTGGCCTGGTTCAGGAAGACGCGGAAAACGGCTTCCCGAGGGTGACCCGGACCCCTTCGGTCTTTCGGTCACCGGCGCTGGGATAGAATCATGATCAATGCCCTGACAGTGGATGTAGAAGACTGGTTTCAGGTGACAAATTTTGAGAACGTTATCCGGCGGGATGACTGGGACGCCTGCCAGAGCCGGGTCGATATCAACGTTCGCAGGATCCTGGACCTGTTCGCCGCCCGGGATGTTCGGGCCACCTTTTTTGTGCTTGGCTGGATCGCCGAGCGACATCCACTGCTGGTGCGGACCATACGGCAGTATGGACACGAGGTCTCCACCCACGGCTATGCCCATATCCAGATTCAGAGTCAGACCCGGGAGGAATTCCGTCAGGACGTCTCCCGGGCCATCGAGATCCTGGAAGGCATCCTGGGGGAGAAGGTCATCGGATACCGGGCGCCGAGCTATTCGATTATTCCCGACACCATGTGGGCCTGGGAGCTGCTGGCCGATCTGGGTATTCGCTATGACTCCAGTATCTTTCCCATCAAGCACGACCGTTACGGCGTGGCTGCGCTGCCTCGTTTTCCCTTCACCGTCGACCTCAAGGAGGGCCGCGAGCTGATGGAGTTCCCTCTGTCCACGGTCAGGATCCTGGGACGGAACATCCCTTTCGCCGGCGGAGGGTATCTTCGTCTGTATCCTTACTGGTTCGTCAAATGGGCGGTCAGGAGGATCAATCGACAGGGGCATCCGGCCATTTTCTATCTTCATCCCTGGGAAATCGATCCTTTTCAGCCCAGGCAGAAGGTCCATCTTCTCAGGCGGCTGAGGCATTATACCAATATCTCCGCCACCGAGAGGAAGATCAGGCTGCTTCTCCAGGATTTTCAGTTCGCCCCCATCCAGGAAGTTCTCAACCTGTGAAGTATCCGCCGCAGGGGGCGTTTTTTCCGTTTCGGGTCTCTCGCGGAGATCTCATGCGCATCCTGATGATCGCCCCGGAGCCCTTTTTTTCTCCCCGGGGCACTCCCATCAGCATCTATCACCGGCTGAAGGCTTATTCCCGTTTGGGGATCCGCACCGATCTGGTGACCTATCACCTGGGCCGGAACCCGCAGATCGACGGTCTGCGGATCTTCCGCATCCCCCCCCTGCCCCTGGTCCGGCGGATCAAGGTGGGGCCGTCCTATATCAAGCCTTTTCTGGACGCGGCCGTCTTCCTCAAGGCCCTGGCCATGCTGGCCAGCGGCCGCTACCAGATCATCCATGCCCACGAGGAGGCGGCTTACTTCGCCGTGCCCCTGGCCTCCCTGTTCGGTCTCCGGCTGCTCTATGACATGCATTCTTCCCTGCCGCAGCAACTGGCTAATTACGGATTTTCGAGAAATCCCTGGCTCCGGCGGCTGTTCGCCCGGATGGAGCGATCGGTGCTGCGCAGGGCCGATACTGTGATCACCATCTGTCCCGACCTGCAGGACCATGCGATCCTGCACGGGGGTGGGGGAAAGTCCTTTCTGATCGAGAACACCTCCGTGGAACCGCCCCCTGAGGACATCGATCAGCGTATCCTGGAGCTTCGCCAGCGGCTCGGCCTGAACGGACGGCCGCTGGTGGTCTATACCGGCACCTTCGAGAAGAACCAGGGGCTGGAACTGCTTATTCAGGGGGCCGGTGAGGTTCTGTCGGAATTCCCCCGGGCGGCCTATCTGTTCGTCGGGGGGCGGCCCGACCAGATCGAGCGGTTGCGCCGGCTGGCCCGGCAGCATGGCCGGAGTGATCATTTTGTCTTTCCCGGTACCTGTCCGCTGGAGGAGGTGCCGGTCTATCTGGCCGTCGCGGATGTGCTCGTCTCCCCCCGGTCCCAGGGCACCAATACACCCTTGAAGATCTATTCCTATCTGACCTCCGGGAAGCCCATCGTGGCCACCGATCTGGAGACCCACCGCCAGGTCCTGGACGACCGCGTCGCCCTGCTGGTCCCGCCCACGGCCCAGGGACTGGCCGGCGGTATCCGCGAACTTCTGCGGGCCCCTTCCCGGGGCCGGGCTCTGGCCCGGGCGGCCGGAGAGCTGGTCCGGAGAAAATACAGCTATCGTTCCTATGTGGACAAAACCCGCCGGGCCCTGGAGCATCTCCAGGGGCGATAGAATTTCCCGGCGGCCGCTCGTTCCCGGAAAACGGCGGAGAGAGCATGTGCGGAATCTGCGGCCAGATCTATACCGATGGACAGCGAGAGGTGTCTTCGGAGGTGATCGCCCGGATGTGCCGGAGCATCACCCACCGGGGCCCGGACGACGAGGGCCACTACGTGCGGGGTCACATCGGCATGGGCAATCGGCGTCTTCGGGTGATCGATCTGGAGACCGGCCACCAGCCCATGGCCAACGAGGACCAGACCATCTGGACGGTGTTCAACGGAGAGATCTATAATTTCCCCTCCCTGAGAGAGGAATTGATCGCCCGCGGTCACATCTTCCGGACCCGCAGCGACACCGAAACCATCGTCCATGCTTACGAGGAATACGGCTGCCGCTTTCTAGAGCGTCTCAACGGTATGTTCGGCCTGGCCATCTGGGACCAGGCCCGTCAGCGGCTGGTGCTGGCCCGCGACCGGCTGGGCATCAAGCCGCTCTATTATTATTTCGACGGCGAGCAGCTGGTCTTCGGCTCCGAGCTGAAGGCCATCCTGGAGGCCCCGGGGGTGGACCGGTCCATCGATCTGACGGCGCTGAACAATTTCCTCACCTTCGAGTACGTCCCCGGCCCGCGGTCCATCTTCGAAAAGGTTCACAAGCTGGAGCCGGGGCACTACCTCATCTGGAAGGACGGCCAGCCGGCCGTTCACCGCTACTGGCGACTCTCGGTACGGCCCCGGCGCCGTCCCGACGCCGGCGAGCAGCTCCGTGAGCTGATCCGCGACGCCGTCCGGCTGCGCCTGATCTCGGACGTCCCTCTGGGAGCCTTTCTCAGCGGCGGCATCGACTCCACCATCGTGGTCGCCCAGATGGCCGGTCTGCTGGATGAACCGGTCAAGACCTTCTCCATCGGATTCCGGGAGGCCTCCTATAACGAGCTCGAGTACGCCCGGGCTGTGGCCGGCCGATACGGCACCGATCATCGCGAGGAGATCATCGAGCCGGACGCTTTGAAACTGACCGAGCAGCTCATCGCCCAGTGCGACGAGCCCTTCGGCGACTTCTCCATCTTTCCCACCTACCTGGTTTCCCGGATGGCCCGCCGGGAGGTCACCGTGGCTCTGAGCGGAGATGGAGGGGATGAGCTTTTCGGCGGGTACGACACCTATCGGGCTCATCGTTTCGACCGCCGGTTCTATCACTGGTGGCCGCGGTGCGTCAAGGAGGGGGTGGTCGGGCCGCTGGCCGACCGGATGGCCCCCCGGGAGGAGAAAAAAGGGCTGGTCAACGCCTTCAAACGTTTCGTTGAAGGCACCCGGCTGCCGGCTGACCTGGCCCATGCCCGCTGGATGATCTTTCTGACCGAGGCCGACCGGCGACGGCTGTTCTCCTCGGAGGTGCTGGACCAGCTGAACCGTCAGGACCCTTATGATTTTATCCGCCGGCACGCCCGGGCCGCCGGCCCGGCCGACGAGGTCAACCGCAGCGGCTATGTCGATGTGCACAGCTATCTGGTCGATGACATCCTGGTCAAAGTGGACCGCATGAGCATGGCCGTCTCGCTGGAGGCCCGGGTTCCGCTGCTGGACCACCGCCTGGTGGAATTTGCCTTTTCCCTGCCCCCGGATGAGAAGATCCGCGGGTTCGACACCAAGCATCTGCTCAAGAAAGCGATGGCCGACGCGCTGCCGGAGGCCGTCCGGAAGCGGTCCAAGCAGGGCTTCAGCATTCCCATCAAGAACTGGATTCGCGGCCCCCTGAGGACCATGATGACCGATCTGCTGTCCGCCGATCGACTCCGGCGGCAGGGGTTTTTCAACCCCGGCGCCGTCACCGAGCTGATCGACCGGCACCTACGGGGGACGGAGAACTGCAGTCATCAGCTGTGGGCCCTGATGGTCTTCGAGAGCTGGTACGACGCTTATATGGATCCGGTTTCGTTCAACAGACAGAGGTGATATGAGCCGACCATCCGATCTGTTGCGGCTGGCCCGGGTGACCTGGCATTATGCCGTGTCCCGACGGGACCGTTGCCGTTATCCGCCCTACCGCCTGTGGGTGGAGCCGACCAGTCTGTGCAACCTGCGCTGTCCGATGTGTCCCAACAAGTCGCTGGACGAGAGCCAGCGGGGCCTGATGGAGATGGACCTGTTTCGCGACCTCATCGATCAGGCGGCCGGATTCGTCCACGACATCAACATCCATCACCGGGGCGAATCGCTGCTCCATCCCCGGCTGGCGGAGATGATTACTTACGCCGCCGACCGCCGCATCATGGTCAAGCTGCACACCAACGCCACCCTGCTGGATGAAGAAAAAAGCCGGCAGCTGATCCGGTCGGGCCTGGGACTGATCTCCTTCTCCTTCGACGGCCTGGATGCCGGGACCTACGAGCGCTACCGCAAGGGGGCCGATTTTGGGAAGACGGTGGAGAACATCCTCCGTTTTCTGAGGATAAAAAGAGAATTGGGCTCCGACAGGCCGGTGACCATCTTTGAGATGATGGATCTCACCGAGGTTGACCGGCGATATTCTCTGGCCGGCCTGGCGGCTTTCCGTCGGCAGTTCGACGGCTTGCCCCTGGACCGCTTCGTGGTCAAGAAGCCGCACAATTTCGGTGGCAGCGTGCGGCTGTCGCCCGGAGGAGATCCTTCCCTGCGGGCGCTGACACCGTGCACCTTTCCCTGGCATTCCCTGGTTATCTTCTGGAACGGCCAGGTGGTTCCCTGCCCCCAGGATTTTTTCGGTCATCTGGCGGTGGGAGACGCCCGCCAGACCCGGCTGAGAGATCTGTTTAACGCCCCGCGGATGATCTCCCTGCGGCAGAGCATGCTGCGGCGTGAGGTCTCCGAAGAGGATCCCTGCGCCCGCTGCGATCTCATCCGCCGGCCGACCGTTCTGGGCATTCCGACGCAGAGTCTCAAGTACCTGCGCCGCTGACTTTTACCCCCTGGCTGGAATGAAACCATGAACCGGAGCCATCGTCCTTTTCGCGTGTTGCTGGCCGTTCCCCCCGGCGGATACATGGCTGAGCGCTGGAGCCAGGGCCGCATGATGCCGGCCCTGGGGCTGTCCTACCTGGCCGCCGTGCTCGAGCAACAGGGCGTCGAGGTGCAGCTGTTGCCCTGCCAGGTGCTGGGACTGACCGAGGAGCAGATCGCCAAACGGATCGACGAGTTCCGGCCGGACCTGGTGGGCGTGACCACCACGACCGAGAACCGCTTCCACAGTTTTCATCTGGCCGGCCTGGCTAAGCGGGTCTATCCGCCGGCCCGGGTGGTCCTGGGGGGGCCGCACCTGAACGCCACCGCGGTCGATACCCTGACCCACGTCGGGGCGGTCGACGGGGTGGTGGTTGGCGAGGGGGAGGAAACGGTGGCGGAGCTGGTCTCGGCCCTGCGGTCGGGCGGCTTGCTGGAGCACATACAGGGGCTGGTCTACCGCCGGGGCGACGAGGTCGTCGAGAATCCCCGCCGGCCGCTGATCCCGGATCTGGACACGCTGCCGCTGCCGGCCCGGCACCTGGAGCCCTGGGACCGCTATGACTGCCGCATGGAGGTCCCCGGTCAGGGATTGCTCCCGGCGGCCAACATGATGACCAGCCGGGGGTGCCCGTTCGACTGCAACTTTTGCGCCACGCCGATCAACTGGGGACGGAAGGTGCGGGGACTGTCGCCGGAGCGCGTCATCGCCGAGCTGGAACATCTTATCGAGCGCTACCAGGCCCGGGTGATCTGGTTCTATGACGACACCTTCAATTATGATCCCCGACGGCTGCGCCGCATCTGCGATCTGATCCGCCAGCGGGCCCTGGACATCCGCTGGTACTGCGAGGTCCGTGTCGATCTGCTGTCCAAGGCCGATCTGGAACTGATGGTCCGCTCCGGATGCTATTATATCGGTTTCGGCGTGGAGACCGCCTCGCAGCGGATCAGCCGGGAGATCATCGGAAAGAAGGTCGACCTTCCCAAGGCCCTGCAGGTGGTCGAATGGTGCCGCGAGCTCGGCATCACGGCCAATCCATTCTTCATCTTCAGCCATCCCACCGAGACCTGGGCCGAGGCCCGGGAGACGATCGAGGTGATCGAGCGCATCCAGGACCGCTGTGACATCAGCGCCTCCATCCTGCACATCTACCCCGGCACCCCCCTGGAGGAAAGAGCCCGCCGGGAGGGCCAGCTGCCGCCGGATTTCTCCTGGTCCAGAGCCGATTTTCGCAGCATCGTGGTCCTGCCGGCCGCTCAGGGCCACGTGCCGCTCTATGTCGACAAGCTGTCCTGGGCTCAGATCTGCCGGCTGATGTTCCGCTTCTCCCTGTCCACCGGGCGGGTCTCCCTGCGGCGCAAGATCCCTCAGGTGCTGAGAAGCATTTACTCGGTCGCCGACCTCTGGCGCTACACGGTTATGCTGGCCGTCTATCTTGGTTTTCAGACCCGCCGTCTGTGGAAACCGTTTCACCGGCGCTCCGGCGGCGGAGAGGGAAAGGATGGCCGATGAGGGTCCTGGTGACCGGTGGCACAGGATTTGCTGGTTATCATCTTTGCCGGCGGCTGGCCGGCAGCGGCCATCAGGTCGTCGCCCTGGCCAGACAACCGGATGCGGCCGTTGATCTTGAAAAGGCCGGCGGGGAAATCATCGGGGGAGACCTGACCGATCCGGGATCCCTGGAAAGGGCCCTGGACGGGGTTGAGATGGTCTATCATCTGGCGGCCGTTTTCCGCCGGGGCGATCTGTCGGCTGCCCGGATGCAGCAGATCAACGCCCAGGGGACCCGGAATTTACTCGACGCCGCTCACCGAAGCGGGACGGTCCGGAGGTTCGTGCATTGCAGCACCGTCGGTGTACATGGCGACACCGGCCGTCAGCCGGTCGATGAGGAAGCTCCCCTTCGTCCCGGGGATGCCTATCAGCGGTCCAAACTGGAGGGGGAAATGGCCGCCCGGGACTATGGCCGGGACGGCCGTCTGAAGGTGGTCATCTTCCGGCCGGGGGGCATCTACGGGCCCCGGGATATGCGCTTTTTGAAGCTGTTCAGGTCCATCCACCGGAGCCGTTTCGTCATGCTGGGGTCCGGAGAGGTGCTCTATCAGATGATCTATATCGACGATCTCATCGACGGCATCCTGCTCTGCGGCACCCGGGACGAGGCCCTGGGGCGGACCTATATCCTCACCGGCGAGCAGCCGGTGACCCTCAACCATCTGGTCGAAGTGATCGCCCGGGTCCTGGAGGTTCCTCCTCCCGGCGGGCACTGGCCGGTGATGCCGGCGTACCTGGCCGGGATGATGTGCGAGCTAATCTGCCGGCCGCTGGGCGTCGATCCGCCGCTGCACCGCCGGCGAGTCGATTTTTTCCGCAAGTCCAGGGCCTTCAGCATTGCCAGAGCCAGGAAGGAGCTGGGCTTTCAGCCGCGGACCGATCTGGAAACGGGCATCCGTCGGACCGTGGACTGGTATCGGAAGGAAGGATATCTGTGAGCGTATCAGCCGGGAGAGAGTCACGGTCGGCAGAGAAAGACCGGCAGTCCGGGGGAGAAAACCGGCGGCCGGAGCCGATCAACGTCCTCTGGGTCATCGATCACGTCTGTTACGACGGCAGTCTGCACGGCGGGGGCCGGCTGTACTGGAACGTGGTGCCCCGGTTCGATCCCCGGCGGGTGCGCATCGTGCCCTGTTTTCTGCGCTCCAGCGAGGTGCTTCGCAAGGTTTTCGCCGACGCCCCAGCCCCGGTCAGGATCCTGGAAAAGAGGAAGTTCGACCTGTCCACGGTGTGGACCCTGCTGCGGCTGATCCGGACCGAGAGGATCGATGTCATGCACCTGCACTGCTACGGGTCCTCCTCCTTCGGCCGCATCGCCGGCTGGATCGCCGGCGTGCCGACCATCGTGCACGACTATGATACCGAGGTCTACTTTCCCTATCCCTGGTACCTGTGGATCTTCGACCGGATACTGTCAGGGATGACCCGGGGTGCGGTGGCGGCCTCGCCGATGGTCCGCGAATTCGCCATCACAACCCGCAAGATCGCGCCGGAGAAGATCCGGGTACTGTTTCATGCCGTGCCAGAGGAGAAATTCCAGGAGCCGGATCCCCAGCGGACCGCCGGGATCAGGGCCGAGCTGGGCGCCGGCCCGGGGACCGGGATCGTCGGCGCGGTCACCAAACTGGGCCCCCAGCGGGGCAACGCCGATCTGATCCGGGCCGCACAGAAAGTATTGCAGCGCCGCCCGGAGACGATCTTTCTGCTGATCTACAAGGAGACCATCTATCACCGCGATCCGCAGAAAAAATACGTCTCCGATCCGAAACTGGACCGCAGCGAGGAGGGCCGCCAGGGCCTGGAGGATCTGATCCGGCGGCTGGGCATCGGGAACCGGTTTTTCCTCATCGACGGCCTGAACCGCTCCGCCGAATACATCGCCGTCATGGATGTGGTCACGGCCCCGTTTCAGAGCCGGCGGTTTTCCTCGGTCAAGCTCCTGGAAGCCATGGCCCAGGCCAAGCCGGTGGTGGCCACCGAGCTGGGCGAACAGCGGGAGCTCATCCGCGACGGCCGGGAGGGTTATCTGGTCCAGCCGGGCGATATCGACCGGCTGGCCGATCGGATCCTTCATTGTCTGGAGCACCCGGAGAAGCGCCGGCAATTGGGCCGCCAGGCCCGGGAAACAGCGCGAAAGCACAGCGTGCCCAGCGTGGTGGCCGATCTGGAAGATTGGTACCATCAGCTGGTCGCCGAGAACCGCCGCCGGCGGGGGAGATAAGCGGTGATTGTAGGCATCTGGAAAAAGGATCGTTCCCGGGAGCAGCTCCACCAGGAGCTGTGTGAGGGGGTCAGCCGGGTCGCGCCGGAGGAACGGATCCGGACCGGCTCCCTGTGGGCCGCGGATGGCCTGGCTGCCTGCTGGCTGCCCGAGGGCATGGAGACCTTCGACCGGATTCCGCAGCCGGTGGAGAGCGCCGACGGCCGTCAGGTGCTTTTTTTCCAGGGAAAGATCTATAACCGTGACCGGCTGGAAAAGGATATCCCGGCCGAGGGGGAAGGATCCGGCAGCGGCCGGGAAGATCTCCTTCTGGCCCTGTATCGCCGGGAGGGGGATTGTTTCCTGGATCGGGTCAACGGCAAGTTCACCTTCGCCCTGTGGGACCGGGACCGGCGGGCGCTGCTGCTGGGCCGTGACCGGCTGGGGATCGAGCCGATGTTCTACGGCGTCTCGGACGAAGGGATCTTCTTCGGCACCTCCCTGCCGGCGCTGCTGGCGGCCGGATGGGCCGAGCGGCGGCTCAACGAGCAGGTCATCCTGGAATATCTCCTGTTCTGCTATAATCCCGATCGCCGGACGATCCTGTCGGGCGTGGACAAGCTTCCCGCCGGACATCTGCTGCGGGCCGGCCCGTCGGGTCTGGAGCAGCGCCGGTACTGGCAGCTGAGTTTCGAGGTCCGACAGGACCGCAGCCAGCAGGAGACCATCGAACAGGTCGTCGAGCTGATCACCGACGCCGTCCGGCTGCGCACCGAACCGGAAGAGCCCCCGGGGATCTTTCTCAGCGGCGGGACCGACTCCAGCACCCTGGTCTCCCTGACCTCCAGACTCTATGACCTACCGCTGCAGACTTTCTCCTTCCGCTGCCGGGGGGAGTCCTTCGATGAATCCAGCTGGGCCGAATTTGTAGCCCGGCGTTTCGGCACCGAGCATTCCCTGATTCCTTTTGATGCCGCATCCGCCCTGCTGATCGAGGAGATCGTAGGGGGGATGGATGAGCCGTTCAGTGATATCGGCATCGAGATCGGCAGCTACCTGCTGGGCCAGGCGGCCGGGGGCCGGGTTCGTTATGTATTCAGTGGAGAGGGTGGAGATGAGGCCTTCGGGGGTCACCCCGTGTATCAGGCCGACAAAATGGCCGCCCTGATCGACTGGCTGCCCGGCCCGCTGATGAAGCCCTTCTGGGCCGCTCTGCAGAGGCTGCCCGACAGCGACCAGAAGAAGAACTGGCAGGTCAAGGCCAAGCGCTTCGCTTACAGCCTGTCCTTCCCCCGCGAGCTGCTCAGCCACCGCTGGCGGACCTACTATACCGAGCCACAGCTGCGCCGGCTGTGCGGCGCCGGGTTCCTGGAGCGCTGTGACCTGTCCGGACGATATGACGGCATGCTGGCCCACAGCCCGAACGGCGGCCGGTCCGATGCCCTGGCAAGAAGCCTGTCCAGCGATTACGCCACCCTGGTGGACTTTTATCTCCGCCGGCTGCAGCTGCTGCGGATCTTCTCGGTGGAAAGCCGGCTGCCCCTGCTGGACCACCGGCTGGTGGAATATGCCGCCGGGATCCCCTCGCGGTGGAAGGTGCGCCCTCTGGGCGAGACCAAAGTTCTCTACCGCAAGGCCCTGCAGAGCATCGTGCCCCACGAGATCCTCTACGGGCGGCCCAAGTTAGGACACAGCGTGCCGCTGAAGAACTGGCTCCGCCAGGATCCGCCTGTGCGCCGGCTGCTGGAGGACCGCCTTCATGGCGGGGCTCTGGAGTCGCGAGGAATCGTCCGCCGGGAAATGGTCGACCGGATGATCCGGGAGCACGACGGCCGGGTGGACAACCATTCCCACCGCCTGTGGGCTCTGCTGGTCCTGGAGTTGTGGATCGGTGAGCATTTGGGCGGTTGAGAGATGTTGCCTCCGTTCTGGGGATCATTCGCCGGCGCACGATGGTACGGCGGGCAAAGATCCGTGGCCCCCGATCGAATGATCCAGCGGTCTGTCGCCGACGCCCAGCGGTGTGAAACCATATGCTTAAATTTTTATTATATAGATAGATAACTCGATCATTTCATGTAGATTCTCACAAAGGAAAGGACCGATGAAAATTCTTGGGATCGCCGATGGCATGACCGGGGGCACGGCCCTGTGGGAGGATGGCAGGCTGGTCTATGCCATTCATGAGGAACGGCTGATGCGGGCCAAGATGGCCACCGGATTTCCCCACCGGGCCGTCACCCAGATTCTCGAAGATACCGGCACCGCCCCCGAGGAGGTGGACGGGGTGGCCGTGGCCACCATCCACGAGTACTTCGTGCCCCAGGCGGAGGGGTACGACGGCTGGCTGAGAAAGGACCAGGGTCCCCTGAAGGAGGCCATGCTCAGCCTGTCGGGAAAAATCCCCCGCTATTTCGGCGCCCGGCCGTTCATGAAGCGCTCTTACTACGGACTGAAATCTTTCCTGGGACGCAAGAGGCGGCGGGCCATTCCCCGGCTGCTGCAGGAGAAATGGGGCCTGCGGGGGCCGGTCCGGTTCATCGACCACCATTACGCCCATGCCTGCTCGGCCTATTATACCGGCGGCCACCGGCGGGCCACCATCATCACCATGGACGGCGCCGGAGATCACTGCTGTTCTCACGTCTATCTGGCCGAGGACGGCCGCTTCACCAAACTCTGTGCCCTGGACAGTTTCGATTCCATCGGCAACTACTATGCCTATGTGACCCATATGTGCGGATTCAAGGCCCAGAAGCACGAGGGCAAGATCACCGGACTGGCCGCCTACGGCGAGCCCATCCACACCGATATTCTCAGGCGGTTCATCGACCTTCGCGACGGCCGGATCGTCAACACCGGCCAGGTCTTCTACTGGTCGGCCGTCGATGCGCTTCAGAAGGCATTGCCCAGCGGCTACCGCGATAAGGATCTGGCCGCCAGCGTTCAGCAGGTCCTGGAGGACGTCTGCGGAGGGTACGCCCGGCATTGGGTGGACCGGACCGGCTGCGGCGATGTGGTTCTGGCCGGAGGAGTGTTCGCCAACGTCAAGCTCAATCAGCGGATCCACGAGCTGAACAACGTCGATTCGGTCTTCGTCCATCCCGGCATGGGCGACGAGGGCCTGGCGGTGGGCGCCGCCCTGGCCCTGGCCGCCGAGCTTCAGGGACGGGAGAACGGCGGCCTGGAGAGCGGACGGATCGCCGATGTCTACTGGGGACCGAGCTACGGCGAAAAGGAGATGGAACAGGCCCTGCGGCAGGCCGGCATCACCTTCCAGCATCATGACGACATCGAACAACAGGTCGCCCGGCTGCTGGCCGAGGGCCGCGTGGTGGCCCGATTCGACGGCCGCATGGAGTACGGGCCCAGGGCGCTGGGCAGCCGGTCGATCCTCTATCAGCCGACCGATCCGACGGTCAACGACTGGCTCAACAAAAGACTGCAGCGCACAGAGTTCATGCCGTTCGCCCCGGTCACGCTGGCCGAGTATGCCGACGAAAGTTATCTCAACATGGACGGCGGTCGTTATCCGGCCCGGTTCATGACCATCACCTTCGATTGCACCGACTGGATGAAGGAGCATTGCCCCGCGGTGGTCCACGTCGATGGCACGGCCCGTCCCCAGATCATCGACCGCCAGACAAATGCCAGCTACTATGGGATCATCGACGAGTACCGCAAGATCACCGGACTGCCGACGATTATCAATACCAGTTTCAACATCCATGAGGAGCCCATCGTCTGTACGCCGGCCGACGCCATCCGGGCCTTCCAGATCGGGCACCTGGACTATCTGGCCATGGGGCCATTCCTGGTGCCGTCCGAGGGAAACGTGTCACAGGCCCATGATGAACAGCCCAGGCAAAAAGACCATGCCGTCTCCCGGCCTTGACCAGGTCAGGCGGTACTGGGACCGTTATGTCTCCGAGCTGAGGGTCGACGGCCAGAAGTGGGGCTCATCCGGGTTTTTCGAGGTGATCAAGGGTGCCCATGATCCGGCCTATGCACTCAGCACCCGGCTGCTCGATCTGGACCGTCACTCCGGGGAGTCTGTCCTGGAGGTGGGTTGCGGGATGGGGCTGGACCTGGTCGAATATCTGCGGCACGGCCTGCGGGTCTCGGCGGTCGATGTCTCCCGGCGGTCTCTGGAGCTGACCCGGCGGCTGCTGGACCAGCGCGGGATGCGGGCTCGGCTGATGATGGCCGACGCCGAGCGGCTGCCCTTCGCAGAGGAGACCTTTCAGCTGGTGGTGGCCAGGGGTGTGCTGATGTATACGCCCGACGAGACCCGGGCGGTGAAAGAGATCTACCGGGTGCTCAAACCGGGTGGCCGGTTTCTGGCCATTCTGCACAACCGCCATTCCTGGTTCGTCGCCCTGGCCCGGCTCTCCGGGACCAATCTTTACAGCGAGCGGGGGGACCCGCCGATCAACCGGGTCCACTCCCGGCGGCAGGCGCGGCGTCTCTTCTCCGGATTCGATCATCTGCGCATCGTCCCGGATAAAGTTCCGTCGCCCAGCGAACGCCGGCACGGTCCCTTCGCCCGGCTTTACAACGGCCTGTTCGTGCCCCTGGCCGGGCTGCTGCCCCGGGCCCTGGTCCGGTCGCTGGGCTATTACCTCATCGTGCAGGGCGAAAAACCGAGCCGGCCGGAAGAATGAATCGACGGCACACACCCAGATCGGACCCTGGAAAGGGGATCCCATGAAGGTGACCTTTGTCTGCCCCGGCGACGAGATGCTGGGCATCGGATACATGAGCGCCGTCCTCAAGCAGCACGGGCACCACACCGATCTGGTCTTCGATCCCCGGCTGCTGCAGGACAGTCTCCTGTCGCGGACCTTTCTGACCCGGTATCTGACCCTGGACACCGATCAGATGGTCTCGCGAATCCTGGAGACCGAGCCGGACCTGGTCGCCTTCACAGCCACCACCAACACCATCCGGTGGGCTTTCGGGATCGCCGAACGATTGAAGACCAGAATCCCTGAGCTGCCGATCATCTTCGGCGGCCCGCACGTGACCGCCGTTCCGGAGCGAGTCATCGACAAGACATTCATCGATTATCTGTGCGTCGGGCCGGGAGAATACGCGCTGCTCAAGCTGGTCCAGGCGCTCGACACCGGTGATGCCGATGTGAACATCAACGGGATCTGGTCCAAGAACGACGGCCGGGTGGTCCCCGGCCAGGGCATCGACCGGATCGACGACCTCGACCGGCTGCCCTTCCCGGATAAGGAGCTGTTCTACGATCAGCTTCCCTTCTACAAGGATCCCTACGTGATCGTCTCCTCCCGGGGATGTCCGTTCAGCTGCAGCTACTGCCTGCAGAGCATGTACACCCACCTGTACCGCCAGTGCGGGGCCAAGCCCTACCAGCGGCGATCGGTGGACAACGTCATCGAGGAGCTGGTCCAGGCCAAGGCCCGCTGGGGTATGCGCTCGGTGAAATTCTTCGATGACCTGTTCGCTTTTCACAAAGGCTGGCTGCGGGACTTTTGCCAGAAATACCGGGACAGGATCGGACTGCCCTTCCGCTGCTCCCTGCATCCGGCCGTGGTCGACGAGGAGATCCTGGAGATGCTCAGGTTGGCCGGCGCCTATACCCTGACGGTAGGGGTGGAGAGTGCCAATCCCCAGATGCTCCGGGAGACTCTCAACAGAAAGGGATCCTACGAGAGGATGAAGCGGAGCCTGCGGTTGATGAAGCGCTCCGGGATCTATTTCTCCATCGACCATATCTTCGGCCTGCCCGGCGAGACGGACCGGGATCACCGGCTGGCTGCCGAGCTGTACAATCAGGTCCGGCCCAACAATATTCTGCTTTACTGGCTGGTCTATTATCCCAAGACGGATATCATCAAACACGGCCTGGAGGCCGGTCTGATCACGCCCCAGGATGTGGCCCTGATTGAGGAGGGCCGGGGGCACATCTCTTACAAGCACGCTCAGGGGGACCTGTACCGGTCCGCCTATCCGTATTATATCCTGTTCAATCTGCTGCCCCTCAAGTTCATCCCTCGTTTCCTGGTCGACTGGGTGGTCCGCAAGAACCTCATCCGGCTGTTCCGCTGGCCTATGTTCACCGTGGTGGCCAAGCAGTTTTTCGACAGCCTGGATCCGCGATCATCCCGCAATGAGCAGCTTCGCAAGACGATACATCTGTATCGCTATGTCCTCAGACAGCGCAGATCCGGAAAGAACCGGCCGGACCGGGAGGATGATGACCCCAGGAGGCGGGAAACATGCTCCGCCCGGCGGTGACCATCGGAGTGCTCAACTATAACGGCGGCCGCCTGGTGGAGGAGTGCGTTCGATCGGCGCTGGACCAGGATTACGATCCGGCCATCGTCCTGGTGGTGGACAACGGCTCGACCGATGACAGCCCCCGGCGGCTGCGGCGGTCCTTTCCCCGGGTCCGGCTGGTCGAATTTGCCGGTAACCTGGGACCGCCGGCGGTACGCAACTGGGTCATCCGCCACGCTGACACGCCGCTGGTCTTCTGCCTGGACAACGATGTCATCCTGGCGCCCGACTGCCTGACCCGGCTGATCCGGACCCTGACCGATGATCCCCGGACGGCTGTCTGCGGGCCCCGGGTGATGGATTATGACCGCCGTGACTGGATGCAGCTGGGCATCACCTATATTCACTATACCGCTGCCGTGGTCGTCCGCCGCGATCCCGTTGATGGACCCGTGGAGGCTGGATCGGTGGGCGGGGGGGCCATCCTCATCGACCGTCAGACGGTCCTGCGGACCGGCCTGTATGACGAGGATTATTTCTTCGGGCTGGAGGACAATGATTTCTGCACCCGGCTCCGCCTGGCCGGGTACCGCTGCTTGCACGTTCCCGATGCTCTCATCTACCACCAGGCCAAGAACCGGGGGCTGTGGGCGGCGGCCTATCAGATCCGCAACCGGTGGTACTTTCTTTTCAAATTCTATCGCTGGCGGACCCTGCTGGTCCTGTCCCCGGCGCTGATCGTCTATGAGCTTTCCACGTTGCTGTTTCTGGCCGCCCATAGGCGGTTGAAGGATTATTTCACGGCCCTGCGCGACCTGACAAGGCACCGCGCCGCGGTGCTCCGGAAACGAAAGCACATCCAGGCCCAGCGTGCCCTTGGGGACCGCCAGCTGGTGATCAGCGGCGAGATCTACCTGCGGCCGGAGATGACCGTGCGGCGGCACATCCGCTGGGCCCGCCGACTGCAGAGCGGTTTTTTCGGACTCTACTGGAAGCTGGTCCGGTGGCTCATCTGATGGAGGCGCACCGGGCTGCCGGATCGTCTGCGGCCGGCGCGGCCGGTCGGGCTGGCGGCCCCTGTCCGGGATGACGACGATGATCGATTCCACAGAGATCGGCAAGGAGCTGGATTGTCTGCGTGCCCGACGCTATCCTGATTTCGTCTTTTCGCGCAGAGGGACGCTGAGCGGGGGAGAGGTTCCCGTCTTCACTGCCCATACCATCGAGCCGGAAACCTTCGAACAGCAGCTGCGGTATCTGGCCGACAACGGGTATGCCGCCCTGTCCTGCGATCAGTTCTGCGACCATCTCCAGGGCGCCCGCCCGGCCGGTCCACGATCGGTTCTGCTGACCATCGATGACGGCCGCCGTAGCGTGTGGACGTTTGCTTATCCGCTGCTGAAAAAATACGGTCTGCGGGCCACCGTCTTTCTGATCCCCGGCTTCGTCCGGGAGACTTCGACGCTGAGGCCCAATCTGGAGGACCTGTGGACCGGGCGGTGCCGGCCGGATGATCTGCAAGGGGACCGGACCGACGGCGATCCGCTGGTCAGCTGGGCCGAGGCGGACCGAATGCATCGGGACGGGGTGATCGACTTTCAGTCCCACACCGCCTATCACCACCATATCTTCACCGGCCCGGAAATCGTCGACTTCTGCCGGCCCGACCGGGGAGGTATGATCTATGATCTGCCCATGTCCCCGGGACGGGAGAAACAGATCCTCGACGGCGGCTTCTCAGCACTGTGGGGCATGCCGATCTATGAGCATGGGCCCCTGATGGTCGGCAATCCGAGGTATATCGATGATCCCGGGTTGACCGACGGATGCATCGCCACGGTTGCCAGGTCGGGTGGTGACGATTTTTTTCGCCGAGCCTCCTGGCGTCGGGAGTTGATGGAATTCTGCCGCACAGCGAACCGCAGCAGCCGGTCTCCCGGACGGTTGCAGAGCCGCCAGGAGATGATCTCGGCCATCCGGGAGGACCTGGAGCTGTCCCGTCGCTGTATCGAGGATCGTCTGGATGGACACCGGGTGCTCCATCTCTGTTACCCCTACGGGGTGGGATCGGATCTCTCGGTGCGGCTGTCCCGGGAGTGTGGATACGTATCCAATTTCTGGTCCATCCGGGAGGATCGCCGAACCAACCGGCCCGGGGATGATCCCTTCGCCATCGTTCGCCTGAAAACGGATTATATCTTTCGCCTGCCGGGCCGGGGCCGCCGTTCGCTGCTTCGCGTGCTGGCCGCCAAGGTCCGCCGGCGCCTGAATCGATCCCTGGATTACGGGGGCCTGCGGCCTCCCGGGGAGGATGCCCGATGAGTGTACCGCCCCGCCGGTTCTTCCGGCAGGACACAGAGAGCTCTGCGCCCGCCGTCCGCATCCGCTGCTGGGCCCTGATCGGTCTGGCGGCCGGCCTGCTGCTGTCTTGGGCGGACTCGCCGTCGGCCGGGGGGCGGGGGGATGGCTGGCTCTCCGGGTGGTCATTCCGCCGCCAGCTGGTGGTCTCAAATCCCGGTCCGGCTCTCTACGATCATCCGGTCCGGGTGGTCTTCGACAACGCCGATTCGACCCGGCCGGATTTTCCATTCGACCGGGCTCGTCCGCAAGGCGATGATCTCCGGGCGGCCGGTGGAGACGGTCTCAGCCAGCTGCATCACTGGGTCGAAGAGTGGAGCGACAGTCTCGGGCGGGGAAGCCTGTGGATCGAGATGGACTTTCTGCCGGCCGGGGGTCAGACGATCGCCTATCTTTACTACGGGAATCAGGCTGCCGAGAGCACCGGCCAGCCCGACAGCATCTTTCTCTTCTGGGACGGATTCGAGGAGTTCGATACCCGTATGAACGCCCCAGATTCTCTGGGCACGCCCACCTATGACGGCTCCGGTCAGGCGGTCCACCCGGACGTGGTCTATTTCCCGGAGGGCTGGGGAAGCCCCATCGCTTACCATTATTATATGATCATGACGCCCTATCCGGACGGGAACGAGAACTACGAGAACCCTTCCTTGCTGGTCAGCGATGACGGTCTCCTCTGGCAGGTTCCCCCCGGCCTGACCAATCCGCTCTGGCCAGGGTCTCCCGGCGGCTACAACTCCGATCCCGACATGCTCTTCGCCGAGGGCCAGCTGCGCGCCTACTTCTGCTGGGCGGCCGGGCCCGGAGGCGACGAGACCAGCCGCGTGCTGACCTTCTCCAGCGCCGACGGGATCAACTGGTCGGACACCGCCCAGGTGATCACGGCGCCCAATTATCTGGTCTCGCCGACCGTCCTGTTCGAGAACAGCACCTATATCATGTGGTATGTCAAAACCGGCAATTGCTGGACGGACACCTCCACCGTGCATCGCCGTCTGTCCGATGACGGTCTCGACTGGTCCGCCGAGGAGGCGGTCTCGCTGTCCCTGGACGGATGGGTCATCTGGCATCTGGACGTTCAGCCGGCCGATTCCGGATACATCATGCTGGTGGCCGCCTATCCCGGGGAGCTCAGCTGTGTCTCCACCTCGCTGTTCCGGGCCCACAGCACCGACGGCCTGAACTGGTCGATGGATCCCCAGCCGCTGCTGCAGGCCAGTCCCTCGGGCTGGGATGAGGACAGCATCTACCGGTCCAGTTTCCTGATCGACGGGGACCTGTACCGCATCTGGTACTCCGGCCGGAGAACGGACGGCGGCACCGGTGAGGAGTTCTGGCACATCGGGTACACCGAGGGCACCCTGGAGGAGTTCGAGGCTCAGGGGGCCATCCGATGGGACCGGGTGGTCGGCGACGCCAGCGCCTCCGACACGCTGGCCCACGGCGATTCCCTGAGCCTGCAGATCGGCGCCGGGGGACATTCCGAGATCTATACCTATCTCTCCGGATCGATCGGCTTCAGCGGCTGGTTCTACGATGACCTCGACACCACCGCCGGCGGAGACGGCTGGCTCACTCTTTACGACAGCCAGCATATCATTGGGGTGGGCGTCTATGTCGATGTGTCCGATACCACGTATTCCTATGCTTCCTATGTCTCCGGCCCCTGGCAGGGGGTACCCACCGAGGTGGACAGGACCGCCGGGTGGCACCGGCTGGCCATCAACGTGCTGGAGGACAGCTGCCAGCTGTGGGTCGACGATCAGCTGGTCGGGCATCTCGACGTGCTCGATCCCGGGGATATCGAGCGGGTCGAGCTGGAGGGTCACGGCTGGTTCGATGATGTCGCGGTGAGAGATGTGACCTGGCCGGAGCCCGGGGTCAGCGTCGGGCAGGAGGAATGGCCCTTCGCGGTGGACGGTCTGCTGGTCAGGCCTCATGGCTCCGCCGCCGTCGGCCTGCGCTGGGATCCTTTGCCCGGAACGGTGGAATACCGCATCTACCGCAGCCTCAACGATCCGCTGGCCCTGCCCGAGAGCGCCCTGGCGGTGACGGCCGACACCGCCTGGATCGATGTGACCGCCCTGCTGGGCGATCCGGACTTCAATTATTACTACTGGATCCGGGGCTGGTCCGGATCGGTCCTCTCGGTCCCTTCCGGGGCCGTGGGCGTCTTTCACCGCCTGCAGATCGACCATTGAGCGGCTCCCGCCCGAAGGAGCCCGGTTTTTTTGACAGGAATGCCGGCCGGAACCATTCCGGGAGAGATGATGAACCATCAGGAGGTACCCGAGCGCCGCGCCAGCCTGGTCCGCAGCACATTCTACTCCGGCCTGACCACATCGGCCGGCCTGCTGCTGTTCGTCCTCATGATCCTGGCCGGTCGCTCCCTCGGCTCGCACGATTTCGGCATCTTCTCCTTTGCCCTGTCCCTGGCCAGTATCTTTGCCATCATCACCGATTTCGGGCTGGACGATCTGGTCGTCAGGGAGGTGGCCAGAGACCGTCGCCTGGCCGGGGAATACTTCGGCAAGATCTTCGTCTGGAAACTGATCCTGTCGGTCGTCGCCCTGACCGCCCTGGTGATCACGGTCAATGTCCTGAAATCCTCCCCGATCATCCGGATGGTCACCTATCTGCTTGGCTCCATGGCCATCTTCCGGTCCTTCATCACCACCGTGAGAGCCTTCTTCCGGGCCTTCGAGCGGTTCGACATGGAGGCCCGCCTGGTGATCATCGATCGGGTTCTTCTGTTCGCCTGCGGGGCGGCTTTCCTGCTCACCGGGTCCGGCGTCCTCGTCCTGGCCATCGTCTTCTCGGCGGTCCGGCTGGTCAGCATTCTCGTCGCCCTGATGCTCTTTCACCGCCGGGTGGACCGGATCGTTCCCCGCTTCGACGCCCGTTTCATCCGTACCTTCCAGATTCAGGCCCTGCCCTTCGGGCTGGCCTTTCTGTGTTTCGGTCTGTACACCTATATCGACAAAATCGTTCTTTCCCTGGCCCGGTCGGAGAGCGAAGTGGGTTTGTACAACGCCGGTTTTCAGCTCTACGAGGGGCTGATGATCATTCCCATCATCCTGGCGGCCGTCTTCTATCCCCGTCTCTCGACCCTCTTTCTGGGAGACCGGGAGCGCCATCGGGACCTCTTTCTGCGGGGCGTCAAGTATCTCATGATGATCGCTTTTCCCCTGGCTGTCGGGGGTCTCTTCCTGGCCGACGATCTGCTCTTGCTGCTCTTCGGCGCTGAGTTCCTGCCGGCCGCGCCAGCTCTCAGCATCCTGCTGTGTGCCACCGTGCTGGCCTTCCAGAACGTCCTCCTGCATACCTTTCTCAACTCCATGGACCGGCAGCGAACCATGCTGCTGACCACGCTGATGGGATTTGCCATGGCCGTGCTCCTGGATGTTCTCCTGATCCCGCGCCACGGCATCATCGGCGCCGCCGTGGCCACCCTGGGATATGTGGCCACCATTTTCGCCGCCGGCGGATGGTTCATACGGCGGTCCATCGACGGATCGGCCCTGGCGATGGCGATGGTCAAAGTGGGAGCGGCTGGACTGCTGATGGGCCTGCTGCTGTGGCGCCTGGAGTCCGTGCCGGTGATTCTGGCAGCAGCAGCAGCGGCGGCCATCTACGTCGGAGCGCTGCTGTTTCTTCGGGTCCCGGATCGCACCGAGCTGGACATCCTTCGGCAGCAGCTCCGACGGGTCTTTCCCCGAAGCTGAGCCTTTCTTTTCATCCGGCGGCCGGGCCCGGCGCCTTTGCGGAGCCGTCGAAGGTCTTCCCGCCAGCCCCAGAAACCCTGAGGAACCTTGCCGATGTCCGGCACCGACCGCTGCGCCCTGACCGTCTGTGTCCTGACCGAGGAGTTCTATCCGGTCATGGCCGGGGTGGAGGTCCACGTTCTGACCCTGGCCGATCGGCTCAGACATCGCGGCATCGGCGTCCATATCGTCACCCGGCGGCTGGACGGGCGCTGGTCCCGGCATGCGGCCGTGTCCGGCCATCCGGTTCATCGCCTGCCGCCAGCCGGCAGCGGGCAGCTGAACAAGTGGATCCTGATCCTGCCCGTCCTGCGCTGGCTGGCCTCCCATCGGGGGGAATATGACCTCATCTACGCGCCTCATTTCCGGACCCTGGGGATCTCGGCGGTGATCGCCGGACGGCTGCTGGGTAAGCCGGTCGTCCTGATGGAAGCCATTCACGGCGAGATGTCAGGGGAGATCTTCGACCATGGCCTCCGGCGTCTGCGGCTGAGCCGTTCCTTCGGACCTCTGCGGATGGCCCTGGGGTTGCGCAACCGGATCATCCGGCGGGCCGATGTCTTCGTGGCCAACTCCGCCGAAGTCGCCGCCGAATACCGCCAGCACGGGGTTCCGCCCGGGCGGATACGGCGTATCCCCCATGGGGTGGATACCGACCGGTTCTGTCCCGCCTCAGCCCGGAAGCGGGCTCGCCTCCGGAGCCGCCTGGGCATCGGCCCGGACGATCCGGTGGCTGTCTACGTCGGCCGGCTGGTATCCTATAAAGGGCTGCCCATGCTCATCGATGTCTGGGAGCGGATCATCGCCGACCGCCCCGCGGCCCGTCTGATCCTGGTCGGATCCGGCGCCGAGGGCACCGCGTACGATTGCGAGTCAGCTCTGCGCCGGTCGGTCGCCCAAAGGGGAATGGAGAAATCGGTCGTTTTCGCCGGCCGGGTCCGCCGGGTAGAGGATTATCTCCAGGCAGCGGATATCTTCGTCTTTCCGTCGGTCAAGGACACCTTCGCCATCGCCCTGATTGAGGCCATGTCCTGCGGGCTGCCCGCCGTCGTCATGGACCGGGGCGGTCCCGGGGAGATCGTCTCCGCCGGTCATGACGGTCTGGCGGTCTCCGGTCCCGATCGATTCACCCAGGCCCTGATACGCCTGCTGGACAAGCCCGGTCTGGCCGCCTCCCTGGGCCGGGCGGCCCGACGAACCGTCATCGAACGATACGCCCGGGAGCGGGAAGTGGGCGCCTATGCGGACCTTTTTTTCGGCCTGGCGGCGGCCGGGGAGGAAACTTCTTGACTCCGGGGATCATTTTTCAGACATTGTAGAGCACAGGTGTTCAAAATCCACACAGCTGGAGAGAAGGGACCGGGGTGAAAGGTCTCTGGCCGGACCCGGAGCGCCCGTATCTGCGCGGCCGGGCCGAAAGGACGCTTTTGGCATAAATATTGCGGATAATGGGGTGATACCCCTCTTTTCCGCATTCTGGAGAGGTGATGCCCTATGTTGCGATCGGACCATCGTATGAGTCTCTTGCTGTTGCTGCTGCTGACCATCTTCTGGGGGAGCGCAGGTTCCGCCGGCGCCGATCTGCCCCTGCCGGGCGAATGGACCGAACAGGGGACGGTCATATCGAAGGGATCCAACGGATCCTGGGACGATACCGACGTCCGCATGGGCTGTGTCATCGTCTTTCATGACAGCCTGTTTCTCTACTATGTCGGCGCCGACCATCAGCGTCCCGACGGGGATGCCGGGAATATGGCCATCGGCCTGGCCAAGAGTGCCGACGGCGTCAACTTCACCAAGTACTCCGGCAATCCGGTGATCACCTTTCGCCCCACCGGCGACGCCGAGGAATGCCCCGAGTTTCCCCAGGCGGCCGTCCTGGATGACGGCACCATCCGGATGTACTGGGGCGGCAACACATCGATCGGCGGCGGCCTGGTCCGCTGCGATATCTACCTGTCGACCTCCTCGGACGGCATTCACTGGAGCTCCGGCAGCAAGGTGATCGACTATGGCGATATCGGCAGCGGCGGCGGGGACGAGATCTGGCCCATCGGTCTGCTTCATGCTCCCGGCGGAACGGCCACCGGAACCGGCAACTGGCATATGTGGATCTGCGGCGACCGCACCCCCACGGGGTATTCCGCCAAGCTGGCCGTCTCCAGTGACGGTCTCAGCTGGCAGGAGCAGAACGAGAGCCCGGTGCTGACTGATTATCTCTGGCAGGAAGGCGTCTGTCCTGTCCTGCACGACGACGGCTCGATCACCGTGCTGGATTTTTGCGGCTGCGAGACCGGAGCCGGCCGGGAAATCCGCTTCCGGACCACTCACCGCAACTCGTTGCACTCTTATTCCGGCGTGATCGGCGCCTTCAACGACGATCCCTGGTGGCCGGGGACCGTGGGCGTGGTGGCCGATACCAGCGCCGGTCTGTGGCGATTGTTCTGGCCCGACCGCTCCGGCGACATCGGCGGGGTGATCAACATGAAGACCGCCCCCCTGGATTCCTCGCCTCAGAATCACGCGCCTCAGGCTTCCTTGACGACCGATCCGTCCAGCGGGCGGGCGCCCCTGGAGGTCGACCTGGACGCCTCCGGATCCTGGGATCCGGACGGTGATGATCTGACCTATGACTGGACCATCCGCCGGGGCGCCAATACCGTGGCCACCAGCCAGTCGATGACCTGGACGGTTACCTTCCAGGACGTCGATACCTATGACGTCATCCTGGTGGTCACCGACGACGGTGATCCGGCCCTGGACGATACGGCTACCGAACAGATCGAGGTGGTCGATCAGATGCCTCCGGTAGCGGCCTTTTCGGCCGATCCGATGAGCGGCACCTTCGAGTTTCCCCTGGAGGTGGATTTCGATGCCTCCGCCTCTGATGATCCGGACGGCTCCATCGTCTCCTACGACTGGAATTTCGGGGACGGCAGCGATTCCACCCTGGCCGGGCCGACTGTGTCGCATAGCTATCAGGATCCCGGCGGGGGATCGATCGCCGTGACCCTGACCGTCACTGACAATGAGCAGGCCGAGGATGATGTCACCCATCATCTGTCCTTCTCCGAGCCGGGCCAGGAGCTGGAGGTCTCCCAGATCAGTAAGACCAATTATCAGACGGCCTATCTCCAGGAGGGCCAGGAGTATTATGTGGATCGACCCTACACCGTGACCGACATCCCCGGCGGGTTTCAGGGCCTGCTGTGGATCAAGACGGCCAACGATGATAAGATGGCCACCGGAGAGAATTTTCTCTCCTTCACCATCAACCAGAACGCCACCGTGTATGTCGGCTATGACCACCGGGCTTCCAGTCTGCCCGACTGGATCGCGGATCAGTATGCGGCCGTCGGTGACGGGGTCGGGGTGGGCGACGTGTCCGCCTCGCCCCTGATGCTGTGGTCGCGCGATGTTCCCGCCGGACAGGTCGTCCTGGGCGGCAACATGGCCTCCGGGGCCAGCGGGGCGGGCAGCATGTATATCATCCTCCTGCGGGCTCTGGGCGCTCCGCCCGACACCCAGCCGCCGGACATCTCCGCCGTGATGGCCACCGGGATCGGGACTTCGGGGGCCACCATCGCATGGACCACCGACGAGCCGGCCGATTCCCAGGTGGAGTATGGATTGACCGCCGCCTACGGGGATCAGACCCCCCTGGACAGCGACCTGGTCACAGGGCACTCCGTCGGGCTGACCGGTCTGTCTCCCGGGATGGTCTATCACTACCGGGTGCGCAGCGCCGACGGAGCCGGCAACCAGGCCACGTCCCCGGACAATACCTTCCAGACGGCCGTCCAGGGCGATATCAGCCCTCCGCTGATCTCCAATATCCAGGTCTCGGAGATCTCCGGGTCCCAGGCCACGGTGAGCTGGACGACCGACGAGCCGTCCGATTCCCAGGTAGAGTATGGATTGACCGCCGCCTACGGGTCGGCCACCGGCCTGGACACCTCCCTGGTCACCGGGCATGCCTTCCAACTGACCGGCCTGTCTCCGGAGACGGTCTATCATTACCGGGTGCTCAGCGCCGACGCCGACGACAATCTGGCCGTCTCCGATGATGATCTTTTCGAGACCGGGCCGGAGGCCGATCAGACGGCTCCGGTCCTTTCAGCCGTGACCGTCTCGAGCATCTCCGACACCGCCGCCGTGATCTCCTGGACGACCGACGAGCCGGCCGACAGCCGTGTGGAATACAGCCTGGTGGCCGAGCAGTATAACTGGATCGTGGAAGATACCACGCTGACGATTGAGCACAGCACGGAACTGTTCGATCTGATGCCGTTCACCGAATACCATTTCCGCATCCTGGGGCAGGATGCTTCCGGCAATCAGTCAGCCACCCAGGATAGCAGTTTTATCACCCGGCAGGAGCTCCCCGAGGCGCCGGGGAAACCGGAACATTTCGACGATTAAACGTTTTCCCCGACCCGAAGACAGGAGATCCGGCGGGAGCCGGAGGGACCAGTGGGATCACCCGGCGAGACCATCGATCTGTCGATCATCGTCCCGGTCTTCAACGAGCAGGAAAACGTCAGACCTCTGTTCAAGAAGCTGGACGCTGTGCTGCAGAACCTGAACCGGACCTACGAGGTCATCTTCATCGATGACGGCAGCCGGGATGAGACCTTCCGGCGGCTGGAAGAGCTGCATGCCCGGCATGCACATCTGAAGATCATCAAATTGCGCCGGAATTTCGGCCAGACGCCGGCCATGGCCGCCGGTTTTGACGCTGCCCGGGGCGAGGTGATCGTCACCCTGGACGGCGACCTGCAGAACGATCCCGCCGATATCCCCCGTCTTCTGGAAAGGATCGAGCAGGGCTACGAGGTGGTCAGCGGCTGGCGGATCCATCGCCGGGATGCCTTCATCACCCGGATCCTGCCGTCCCGGATGGCCAACTGGCTGATCGGCCGGATCACCGGAGTGCGCATCCACGATTACGGCTGCACCCTCAAGGCCTACCGGCGGAGTGTGATTAAGAACCTTCATCTGTATGCCGAGATGCACCGCTTCGTGCCGGCCATGACGACCATCACCGGAGCGCGGGTGGGGGAGCTGGCGGTCAACCATCATCCCAGGATTCACGGGCGCTCCAAATACGGGATCTCTCGTATCGGCAAAGTCATCCTCGATCTGCTGACGGTCAAGCTGCTGATCCGATTTTCCCCCAATCCGGGCCACTGGTTCGGGATTTTCAGTCTGCCGTTCTGGATCATCGGGACCTTCATCGGATTGTGGTCCGTGCGGATGGCCCTGAGACCGCATCCGGAGGGTTTTTCCATCATCCTCCCGGCGCTCGGCGCGGTTATGCTGTTCACCGCTTTTTTTCTGATCCTGCTGGGCCTGCTCGGTGAGCTGGTGGTCAAGACGGGATCCTATCATATCGCCCAGATCAATCGTCCGGTCATGAAAGAGAATTGATGAACGAGAGCCGCGGCCCAAGCCCCGGACGGCGGCCGCGATGAGGGAGGCTCGTTCCGTGTATCTGTCAGTCGTCATTCCCGTCTCCTCGGAGATCGGAGATCTCCCGGAGATCTATCGCCGTTTTTCCGAACAGCTGGAACGATTCGGCCGCCGGTATGAGTTCATCTTCGTGGCCGACGGGGTCGACCTGCAGACCTTTGAGGTGCTGGAGGAACTTCAGCGCCGGCATGACGATGTCAAGATCATCAAGTTCAACCGCGTCTTCGGAGAGGCCATCTCTCTCTCCGCCGGTTTCGAGATCGCCAGAGGTGAGATTATCATCACCCTGGCTTCTTTTATGCAGACCCATCCCGAGGATCTGCCGGCATTGCTCCAGGAGATCGAAGCCGGCGCCGACATGGTCATCGGCTGGCGCCATCCCCGGATCGATCCCGTTCTCAACCGCTGGCAGTCCGGTGTCTTCAACTGGATCACCCGCCGGTTGACCAAATTCCCCCTGCACGATCTCAATTGCAGCCTTCGGGTCATACGCCGCCAGGTGGTCTCGGCCATCCCTATCTATGGCGACCAGTTCCGATTTCTGCCCATCCTGGCCCACCGCCAGGGATTTCGGGTCAAGGAGCTTCCGGTCCGGCATGTGGAAGAGAGGGGAACCACCGGGCTCTACGGCCTGGGGTCCTATGTCCGCCGCCTGATGGACATTCTGACCCTCTTCTTTCTGGTCAAGTTCACCAAAAAACCCCTTCGATTCTTCGGCCTGATCGGCTCGACCCTGCTGGGACTGGGGCTGATCATCAACCTCTACCTGACGGCAGTGCGGCTGCTCGGACAGGCCATCGGCGACCGTCCCATGCTGCTGCTCGGCGTTCTGCTGATGGTCCTGGGCATCCAGGTGGTTTCCATCGGACTGGTCGGAGAGATCATCATCTTCGCTCACGCCAAGAAGATCAAGGAATATCATATTGAAAAGATTCTGGAATAGAGAGCTGCTGCTGATCCTGCTTATCGTGTTGCTGGCTTTGGCCTTGCGAGCCTGGGGCGTCGGTCAGGGGCTGCCCGCCTCTTACTACCCTGACGAGCGTCACTTCATCAACCGGGCGATGAGCTTCGGGACCGGTGATCTGAATCCCCACTGGTTTCACAAGCCGGCGCTCTATATGTATGTGTTGTTCATCGAGTACGGATTGTTCTACCTCATCGGCCGGGCCGCCGGCGCCTTTGCCGGCCTGCAGGATCTGGCCCGGCTGTATATCAACGACCTGACTGCGTTCCTGCTTCTCGGGCGGATCACCACAGTCCTGCTGGGCACCGCCACCGTCTGGCTAGTCTACCGGCTGGGCCGGCGGATGTACGGATGGCGGGTGGCCCTGGTGGCGGCCCTGTTTCTCTGTTTCACCTTCGCCCATGTGAAAAGCTCACAGCAGGTCAAGGCCGATGTTCCCATGGCCTTCCTGGCCCTGGTGTCCTTTTACTTTATCTTCCGGATCCGCACCCGCGGCCGCTGGCCGGACTATCTGTGGGCGGGATTCTTCGCCGGTCTGGGCATGGCCACGAAATATACCCCGGTCGTTCTCTTGTTTCCCATCTTTCTGGCCCATCTGGGCTTTCTTGCATCCTGCCGGCCCTTTCCGTGGCGTCATCTGCTCCATGGAAAACTTTTTCTGGCGCCGCTGTTTTTCTGCTGCGGTTTTTTTCTGGGATCCCCCTATAATCTGCTGGACCCGTACTGGATCCAGACCAACCTGGCCACCTGGTTTCAGCCCACTCTGGCCACCGGAGGATCATCGGCCGGCTTTCCCCTGGCCGGCCTGGTGGAGAGACTGGTCCAGCCGGTCATTCATTTCGCCGAGGTGGTTCTGCGGGATGACGGCCTCGGGCCGGTGATGGGTACTCTCTCGCTGGCCGGACTGCTGTATCTCCTATTCCGCCGGCGCCGGGGAGATTGGCTCATTGTTCTGACCGTGCTCAGCGTGATCATCGTCTCCGGTCTGCTGTTCGGAACCTATGCCGAAGCCCGCCATTTCAATATCGTCTACCCTCTGCTGGCACTGTCCCTGGCCGTTCCGGTCGTCGATCTGGCCGGCCAGCTGGTGCCGGACCGGAAGGGACGGACCGGCACGGGAGGGGGGCTGGTCATAGCTCTGCTGGGAGTGGCGATCATCATTCCCTCGGCCGAGGCCATCATCGGCTATAATCTGCACATGGCTCGGACCGATACCCGGACTCACGCCAAGCGATGGATCGAAGCCAACCTGCCTGCCGGCAGCCGCATCCTGGTGGACGATTACTGCGTGCCGTTGAAGATGAGCCCCGGGCGGATCACCGAGCTGCTGGCCGATGCAAACAGAGAAGCCCGGGCCGGTCCCTTTACCACCCATGCCTCGATCTACTATCGTTATTATCTGGACACGGTCGAGGAGCCCAGCTACTATGTCTATGAGATCAGTCATCCCTGGTGGATGGAGGGTCATGAGGTGGCTGATGCCCTGACCCTGGATTCCGAATATGACCGGGATATGGGCAATCCTCTCAAGACCTGGGGCGTCTCCTCGCTGGAGAGCTATCGCCTCCGGGGGTATCGCTATCTGATCACCACCGATGACATCATCAGCCGATACCACTCGGAAGCGCCGCAGGTCTCTTCTTCGCCGGCCTTCGTCCGGTTCTACCGCCAGGTCACGGAGGAGGGCCGCCTGCTGCAGTCTTTCGATCCTCAGATCCTCGATGGGCCCGGTCCCCGTGTGCTGCTCTATGAATTTCCATCGACCGGTGAGACGACAGGTCCGGAGAACGAATGAGCCAGCGGGTACTGATGCTGCTGACCAACTGTTTCGAGCCCGATCCCAGGGTTCACGCGGAGGCCAGGACTCTGGTGGACAATGGATACCGGGTGACCCTGCTGGGCTGGGACCGGGATCGGAAGAAGCCGCCTCGCGAGCGGATCGACGGCATCGAGGTGGAAAGGATCTTTCTCCGCTCCCGCCACGGGCGGGGGGTCTCCCAGATCCCCTTTCTGGTCGGGTTCTGGCTGCTGGCCCTGGCCAGGAGCCTGGGCCGGCCGTTTGACCTGATCCACTGCCATGACCTGGATACCCTGCCCCTGGGGGTGTTGCTGGGCCGCCTGATCGGCGCCAGGGTGCTGTTCGACGCCCACGAGAGCTTTCCCGATATGCTCACCGGCAATGTCAGCCCGGGTCTGAGGAATTTCCTGGTCAGGCTGGAGGATTTTCTGATCAGACGAATCGACGGCCTGATCACGGTGGGAGAGCTGCTCCGGCAGGAATACCGGCGCCGGGGAGCCCGGCGGACCTATGTGGTGGGTAACTGGAAAAGACTGAAGGATTTCGAACCCTGGCGGGGTCAGGCCAGGGAGCAGCGGCGGCAGCTGGGCATCCCGGCAGAAGCTCTGGTGATTACCTATATCGCCTGGCTCAGCGGGGAGAGGCGTCTGCCCGCCCTGCTGGAGGCGGTCGATGGAGATGCCGGGCTCTATCTGATCATCGGTGGCCAGGGTCCCCTGGAAGAGGAGGTCCGGCGGAGGGCGGAGAAGAGCCCCAACATCCATGCCCTGGGTCCCGTGCCTCCCGATCAGGTGCCCCTGTATACGGCGGCGGCCGATGTGATCTATTACGGTTTCGATGAATCCCATCCCAACGCCCGGTACAGCGCTCCGAATAAGCTGTTCGAGGCGCTGGCCGCCGGCCGGGCCGTCGTCACCGGACGGTTCGGGGAGATCGGCAGGATTGTGGCCGGGGAACGCTGCGGCTTGACGCTGCCGGTCCTGACGGCCGAGAGCCTGACCGCGGCCCTGAGCCGGCTGCGGGAGCCCGGGGTCCTGGAAACCTTTCAGCGCCGCGCGCTGCGGGCCGGCAGGGAGCGCTATAACTGGTCCCGGGCCGCGGGGGAGCTGCTCAGGGCCTATGCCGAGGTGTTGCCGGGCCGGCCCGAGGAAGACACCTCATCGGCCGGATCATAGCCCGGGGAGTGGACATGGGCGAGCGAAGGATTCATGTGCTGCACGTGGTCGACTCTCTGAGAGTGGGGGGCCTGGAGAACGGCGTGATCAATCTGATCAACGCCCTGGACGAAACGGCATTTCGCAATTCCATCTGCTGTCTGAAGGAGACCGGCGATCTCCAGAACCGGCTGAAAAACGGGTCCGGAGAGGTTTTTGACATGGGCCGGCGTCCCGGACGCCACCTCTTCGGAAAGATAGCCGCCCTGGTGCGGGATCACCGGATCGATGTGGTTCACTCCAACAACTGGGGCACCTTCTTCGACTCGGTTCTGGCCGCTCATCTGGGCGGCGCCTCGCTGATGGTCCACTGCATCCATGGCCTGTTCACCGAGGATCTGCAGGACATGAGATGGCGCCGGCGGTTTCTGCAGCGCCTGCTGGCCCTGGGAACCCATCGCCTGTATGCCGTGGCCGACTATCTGCGCCGCTATTACATCCGCCGGGTGGGCGTTGCCCCCGGGCGTATCGAGACCATCCATAACGGTGTCGATATCCACCGGCATCGGCCTCCCTCTGAGGATCACCGGCGGACCGTGAGATCTCGACTGGGGTTCTCGGACGATGACATCCTTATCGGGTCGGTGGGGACGCTTTACTGGATCAAGGATCCGGAGACCCTGCTGGAGGCCGCGGCCGGGGTCTGTGAACGGCATCCTCGGGCGGTCTTTCTGTGGGTCGGCGACGGCCGGCTGCGGGACAGTCTTCAGGCCAGGGCCGAACGGATGGGTCTGGGCCGCCGGATGCGATACCTCGGTCGTCGCGATGATGTGGCCGATATTCTGGCCGGGTTGGACATCTTCGTGCTGCCCTCGATCATCGAGGGATTGTCCTATTCCATTCTGGAGGCCATGGCCACCGGATTGCCGGTGGTGGCCACCCGGGTGGGCGGGAATCCCGAGCTCATCCGGGATGGCCGGGAGGGCCTGCTGGTTGCTCCCCGTAGACCGTCCCGGCTGGCCGCGGCGTTGAGCACTCTGATCGATGACGGCGGGCTGCGTCGCCGCCTGGGCGCCGGCGGGCGCGTCCGTGTGGAGGAGCGGTTCAGCTTACGGACCATGGTGGAGCGCTACCAGCAGATGTATCGTTCCGTTCGATCTGCCGGGGAATCACACCGGCCGGAAACCGGCGGCCGGAGAAGAGGCCGGTAAATATGGAGAAGAACCGATTCTTACAGCATTCCACCTTCATCATGGCCAGCAAACTGGCCAATTATACCGCCGTCTTTCTGACCGGGATTCTGATCACCCGGTCCTTCTCCAAGACCGACTACGGCACGTTCTCCCAGGTGGTCCTGCTGGCCATGACCCTGTCCCTGATCCTGGGCGTCTGGCTGTCCAAGAGCATCTACTACTTCGTGCCCCTGCATCGCCAGAAGCGCCAGATCGTGATTCAGACCTATTTGGTCCTTCTGCTGCTGGCGGCTGCTGCCGGAGCGGCTCTGTGGCTGCTGCGCCACCGCCTGGCCGCCTGGCTGAACAATCCGGATCTGGCCGCCCTGGCGGTTCTGGTGGGACTGTACATGATCATGATGACCCTCTGGCAGCTGTCCGAGTCCTTTTTCATCTCGGTCGACCGGGCCCATATCTATGCGCTGGCCGTGATGGTCTTCAGCCTGATCTATCTGTCCGTGCTCGGCGCAGCGCTGGCCCGGGATATCTCCCTGGCCCAGCTGATCCGGATCATCGTGTACCTGTACGCCGGACTGAACTGCTTCGTCCTGATCAACATCCTCACCGTTCCAGGACCGCGGGGACCACTGCTCGAGCCGGGACTGCTGATCCGCCAGATTCGTTATGCCGGACCGCTGTTTCTTTCCTCCTTCGCCATCGTGCTGGGGCGGCAGCTGGACAAGTTCATCATCGCCTCGGTCTATCCCACAGCCGATTTCGCCGTCTATTTTCGGGGCGCCCTGGAGCTGCCGGTGGTGACTATCGTCACCTTCACCATCTCCAACATGCTTCTGCCGCAGTTCGTCAAGCTCTACCAGGCCGGCGAACGGAAGGATTTTCTGTATCTGTGGCATCAGGCGGTCAAAAAAACGGCCCTGATTATCTTTCCCATTCTGGTGATCTTTCTGTTTGTCTCCCAGCGTTTCATGACCTTTCTGTACACCGAGCGCTATATCCACAGCGCCGGCATCTTCAGGATCTATGTACTGATGATGATCTTTCATGTTACCGCCTATGACTGCATCATCCAGGCCACCGGCAAGACCCAGTTCATCTTCTATGCCTCCATGCTCAACGTCGTCACCACCCTGGCTGCCAGCCTGCTGCTGATCAGGTGGCTGGGCATCCAGGGGGCCGCAGCGGGTTTTTTCCTGGGCCAGCTGGTGGCCACCATCTACTATCTCGCCCGGATCCGGCGGATCTTCGATATCGCCCTGCGGCATCTGTTCCCCTGGAAGCACCTCTTTCAGGTGCTGGCCTTGGCGCTGACGCTGGGAACGCTGATCTACGGGCTGCATTTTACCGCCTGGTTCTCCTCCAAGCTGGTCTTCATGCTGGTTTATGGTTTCCTGTTCACCGCCATCTATATCCTGTTGATGTTCCGAATGGGCTTTTTAAGACGGGCCGATCTGAGTTTCCTCAAAGTACCGCTGGGTTCCGGCGACCGCCGCTGAGGATCCGGCGGGCCGGGGTAATGAGGGGAGGAAGAAACGCATGGCTGGGAGAGATGACATCCATGAACGGTCCCTGAAGAGCGATCGGGAGATCTTCTCCTTCACGGGCCGTCATGTCATCACCCACTACCAGATCCGCCGGGGCACGCTGCTGCTGGGCATCGGGCTGATGGCCGTTTTTCTCGGTGCGGTGCTGCTGTATCTGCCCGCCCGGGCGGGCCTGGTGGCCACGGGTGTGCTGATCTTCTCCGCCCTCCTGGCGATCTATCCCTACCTGGGTCTCTTCGCCCAGGTGTGGCTGTATTTCCGGCCTTTTCCGGTGTGGAGCGGACCGGAGTTTCTCCGTCCTATTTTTCTGGTCACCGTCATCACCATGCTGTTCTTTCTTCTGCACCATGTGTTCATCAAGAAACGGGGCGTCCACCTTCCGCTGGAAGCCAAGCTGCTTCTGGCCCTGCTGGGCTGTACGGTGCTGTCCTCATTCTTTGCCGCACACTCCAATGCGGTCAGCTTTTCGCAGAACGTGATCTTCACCAAGATCATTCTGTTTTATCTGCTGGTCATCAATCTGGTCACCAACCCGCGGGAGCTCAACGGATTCCTTTGGGTGATCCTGGCCTGCTGCGCCCTGGCCTCGCTGGAGGCCATCCGGGTCTACCGCTATTACGGATACGCTCGCATCGATACGGTCGGAGGAACGCATCGGGAAGCCAATTATCTGGCCGCCACCCTGGTGCTGGCCCTGCCCCTGGCCTTCTACAAGATCAGCAGCCGGAGAATGCTGGAACGGCTGGCCGGCATCGCCCTGGTGCCTTTGCTGATGGTCGGCGTGGTGCTGACCGGATCGCGCAGCGGCACGCTGGGCCTGCTCACCGTCCTGGGCCTGGTGGCCTGGCGTTTTCGCGGCCGCCGGTTGAGCATGGCTGTGCTGGTGGTCCTCCTGGTGCTGACCGTGGTGGCGGCGCCGTCTCATTACTGGAGCCGGACCAGCACCATCGTGGACTATCAGGAGGAGCGGGCGGCAGAGAGCCGCATCGAGCTGTGGAATGCCGGGCTGAAGATGTTCCTGGACCATCCCCTGACCGGCGTGGGACAGGGCAATTTCATCTGGATCAGTCCCCGGTACACCGATAACTACTATCAAATCTGGACCGGCCAGGGATATGTGGCCCATAACATCTTCCTCCAGTTCCTGGCCGAGGGGGGTCTGCAGACCCTGCTGGCCTTCCTGGCCTTTCTGTGGGTCACCTTTCGCGGGCTCCGGCGGGCCCGGAGAAGGTTGCCGGCCGGAGCGGACGATCTGAGGGATTTCAGCCACGCCGTGGAGATCGGGCTGATCGGTTTTCTGGTGGCCGGTTTTTTCCTCAGCTCGGCGCATCTGGATATTTTTTACTGGATCCTGGCTCTGGGACCGGTGACGATGACCCTGACCAAAAGGATGACCGGCCCTTCCGGGTCGGGTGCCGGGCTCGACGGACCGATGGAAACCAAAGGACTGACGGAAAAGAACGGCCGGGAAGCGGCGGCTATTTCGTCGGCCGGATGATGGAGAACCTGCATGTGCGGCATCGCCGGGCAGTATAATTTCGGGGACCATCGACCCGTCGAGGAGAAGATCCTGCGACGGATGTGCCGGGTCATCGAACATCGCGGTCCCGATGATGAGGGGTATTATCGGGACGGCGATCTCGGCCTGGGGATGCGGCGGCTGAGCATTATCGATCTTCCCGGCGGCGCTCAGCCGATCTACAATGAGGACCGCACCGTGGCCGTGGTGTTCAACGGCGAGATCTATAACTACCGCGAGCTGATCAGCCAGCTGAAAAGCAAGGGCCATCGGTTCCAGACCCGCAGCGACACCGAGACCATCGTCCATCTCTATGAGGAGATGGGTCCGGCCTGCCCCCGGGCGCTGCGCGGCATGTTTGCCTTCGCCCTGTGGGATGGTCCCAACCGGCGGCTGGTCCTGGCCAGGGACCGGGTGGGCAAGAAACCGTTATTCTACTGGCTGGATCGGGGGCGCTGCGTGTTCGGTTCGGAGATGAAATCCATCTTCCAGGACCCGGAGGTCCCCCGTCAGATCAACCTCCAGGCGGTGGTCGATTACCTCACCTTTCTGTGCGTTCCCGGGCCCAAGACGATCTATCGGAACGTCTGGAAGCTTCCTCCCGGCAGCGTGGCCGAGATCACCCCCCGGGGATTGCGGCTGTCGCAGTACTGGGACCTCGAATTCCAGGCCGTCGGGGACCGGGACGAGAGCCGGGTGTCCGGGGAGCTGATCGAGCAGCTTGAGGACAGCGTGGCCTGCCGTCTGGAGAGCGAGGTGCCCCTGGGGGCCTTTCTCAGCGGCGGGATCGACTCCAGCACCGTGGTGGCGCTGATGTCCACCCTGCAGGAGAATCCGGTCACCTCGGTCTCGATCGGATTCCAGGAGAAAGACTACGATGAATCGTCCGGTGCCGTCGAGATCGCCGAGCGCTTCAGGACCCGCCATCATACCCATGTGGTCCGCCCCGATGCCCTGTCGGTGCTGGACAAGCTGGTCTGGCATTTCGACGAGCCGTTCGCCGATTCCTCGGCCGTGCCGACCTATTACGTCTGCCGGGCTGCCCGCCAGCACGTCACCGTGGCCCTGTCCGGAGACGGGGGCGATGAGGCCTTCGGAGGCTATCGGCGGTATTATTACGATCTCCTGGAGGGACGGCTGAGAGCCGTCCTCCCGGCATTCGTTCGCCGGTTCCTGATTTCGCCCCTGGCGGCCGTCTATCCCAAGGCCGACCGGCTGCCCCGTTTTCTCCGGGCCAAGACGCTGCTGTCCAATGTGGCCGACACCGCCGAGCGGGGGTATCTCAGAAGCCGAACGATCTTTCAACCGGTTCTGCGCAACGCACTGCTGCGGCCGGAGGTCCTGGAGGCGGCCGGTCCCTATGACCCATTCTCCGTCCTGGAACCGCATTTTCAGAGAACCCGGGGCTGGCCCCATCTGTCACGCCTGCAATATATCGATCTGAAGACCTATCTGCCGGACGATATCCTGGTCAAGGTGGACCGGATGAGCATGGCCAATTCCCTGGAGGTCCGCTCTCCGCTGCTGGACCAGAGATTGTGGGCCTATCTGGCCGGTCTGCCGCCCGAACTGAAGATCAACGGAAAGCAGCGGAAGTACATTCTCAAGAAGACCATGGAGCCATTGCTGCCCGGAACCACGCTGTATCGCAAGAAACAGGGGTTCGTCGTGCCCCTGGCATCCTGGTTTCGGGACGGCATCCGGGCGATGAGCCGGCAGGTCCTGCTGGAGGAAACCCGGGCCGGCAGCGGGCTGTTCGAGCCGGACTGCCTGAACCGGCTGTGGAAGGACCATCAGTCCGGGCGGCGCAACTATGCCACCCATCTGTGGACCGTTCTCATGTTCGAGCTATGGTACCGCGGATGCATGAAGGAAGCTCCCCCGGGAGGGGGAGGCTGATGGCGGGGAAGAAAATGAGGATCGTATCCCTGACCAGTCTGTTTCCCAACCGGATGAACCCGGTGCGGGGCGTCTTCATCAAGGAGCGCCTGCGGCACGTGGCCAGGCGCCACGACCTCAGGGTGGTGGCCCCGGTGCCGTATTTTCCGCCCATTCGCTGCTACCACCGCTGGGATCAGTACACCCGGGTGCCGTCCCGGGAGCGCATCGGTCCCCTGCCGGTCTATCATCCCCGGTATGTGACCATCCCGCGGGTGGGCATGGCTCTCTATGGATTGCTCTATTTCCTGTCCCTGTATCCCTTCTTGCGGAGATTGCACCGCCGCCGTCCGTTCGATCTCCTGGACGCCCATTACCTCTATCCCGATGGGCTGGCCGCGGTGCTGCTGGCCCGGGCACTGGGCTTGCCGGTGGTTCTGTCGGCCCGGGGAACGGATGTCAATCTGTTCATGAGATTGCCTCTGATCCGCTCCTGGATCCTCTATGCCCTGCGTCGCTGCGACCGGATTGTGGCCGTTTCCGGAGCGCTCAAAGAGGTCATGGTGACGGCCGGTATCGGTCCCCGGAAGATCGATGTGGTGCCCAACGGCGTGGACGCCTCACTCTTTCCGACGATCTCCCGGGAGCAGGCCCGGGCCGAGCTGGGTTTGAACCCGATCGGCCGGATCATCCTGTCGGTCGGCAGTCTGCGGCCCTCCAAGAATTTCGAGCATCTGCTCCGGGCCCTGAAGAAGATCCGGTCGGACCCGGCCTCTAGGGATATCTCTCTGGCCATCGTGGGGTACGGGCATCATCGCTCTCAGCTGGAGCGGGAGATCTCCCGTCTGGGTCTCCAGGATCATGTCGTCCTGGCCGGCCGGGTGCCCCACGAGCAGATGGTCCGCTGGTACCGGGCCGCCGACCTGTTCTGTCTGGCCAGCGGATCGGAGGGCTGGCCCAACGTGATCTTCGAGGCCCTGGCCTGCGGTCTGCCGGTGGTCTCCACGCCGGTGGGCGGCGTGCCTGAGATCCTGATCTCATCCGATTACGGCATTCTGCTCGAGGATGCCGAACCCTCCCGGCTGACGGCCGGCCTGCACGATGCCCTCCGTCAGGCCCTGGAGAAAGACTGGGACCGGGACCGGTTAGCGGCCTATGCCCGGCAGCATACCTGGGACCGGGTGGCCGATCAGGTCATCGACTGCTTTCGAAGAACCCTCAACGGCCGGCGGTCCATGGCCGGCCGGGAGCTGGATGATGGATCCGAAGAAAGACCATGAGGTGACCTACGGAGCCCTGAGCCCGTCGGACGGCAAGGAGATCAATGATCTGTTCGCCCGAGCCTACGGCCGGAAACGAACCCTGGAGCAGTGGCGTTGGGAGTTCACCGGTCCGCCGGGGGACGACCCGGTGCTCTGGGCCGCCCGGGCAGGCGGCCGGCTGGTCGGGCATTACGCCCTGATCCCTTTGCCGATGAGCTTTTTCGGACAGCTCCTGGGAGGGGCCAAGGCCGAGAGCGCCATGGTCGATCCGGACTATCGCGGCCGGGGTATCTGTTCCCGTCTGGTCGATCTGACCCTCCGGGATGCCCGGGAGCGGTCCATCTCGGTGGTGTGGGGTTTTCCCAACCAGCAGTCTTTCCGGATCATGGAGCGCAGCGGCCGGATCCATATCGGTGGCCTGTATGGGTATGTCAGAGTTCTCCGGCGGATGCGGGTCTTCCGGGTCTATCTGAGAAAACGATGGGGCCGGACGGACCGGTCCGGCGGGCCTGGTGAATCGAAGGCCGAGGAGCCGGAGACCGGCCGGTTCCCCGACGGGGAGAATCCCTTCGACGATCGCTTCCGGAGGCTGTGGCAGCGCGCCCGGGACCGGCTGGGCATCACCATCGAGCGCAGCCCGGAGTACCTGGCCTGGCGATTCAGAGACAATCCCTACGGGCGCTATCTGACCGTCGTCCGCGGACCGGAGGGGGGACCTCTGGCAGGCTACATGATCGCCACCCTGAAGAGAGAAGGCCGCCTGTCGATCGGATATATTGCCGATTTTCTCTGCCTGGAGGACTGCGCCGAGGTCTTCGACAGCCTGCTGACCGAGACCATGGAGCGCTTGAGCGACGCCGGAGCCGATATGGTGGTGCTCTTTCTCAATCCGGCTCATCCTCAATGCCGGCCCCTGGTGCCGGTCCTGGCACGACGCCGCTTTCACCGGCGGAGCCGTCCCAAGCTGTTTTCGATAAAGGTATTCTCCGGAGAACATGGTGACGGGGGGACCGCCGACGATGACCGCCAGCGGTGGCACCAGATCGAGAATTGGTATCTGACCGGCGCGTTCGGCGAAGGCGTGGAGTACTGAGACGTGATCGATATCCTCCTCGACATCCCGGAAACTGACCGTCCCCGGGCCGCCTATGTCCTCGGGTTGCTGATGAACATCCTCGGCCTGGCGCACCGCTTTCTCGATGATGCGGACGGCGGCCGGTCCGGCGGGGACGATCCCCGCGGCGATGTGCTGCTCTATTATGGAGATCTCCGGGAGAACGGCCGGCAGCACGAAGGACGGCATTGCCTCGGCATCCAGGCCGTCGAAGGGGAGCGGTCCCCGTCCGAGGTCCGTTTTCTCCACTGGTCCGGGGGGCACCTGCCGGTTCTCTTCTGGGAGGAGCTGGCTCTTCCCGGAAAGCCCCTGATCGATTACGGCCCCCCCGCCGGACCGGCCGCCGTCTGGCAGGAAGAAGGCGGGCCGATCCTGACGGGCGCCGACCTGATCCGGACCTGCTTCGATCTGCTCTCCCGCCGGGAGGAATATCGGACCGATCGCCTGGACGCGTACGGCCGGTTTTCATCGGGGGACAGTCTGGCCCATCGCCAAGGGTTTCTCAGATTCCCGGTGGTCGATGGCACTGCGGCGCTGCTCGATGACCTGCTCACCCGTCTGTTTCGCGCCGGGCGGATCCCCTGCCTGAGGACCGCCCGCTGGCCCGGCGGCCGCCCGTGGGCCCTGTGCCTGACGCACGATGTGGACTGGGTGAAGAAATGGACCCCCGGGGGCATGGCCGGCTATCTGCTGGGCAGGGCCGCGTCCCCGGGATCCGCCGGGCGGGGCTGGCGGCAACGGCTGGGTGCGGTGCTCAGCGATCTGCGCGCCGGCCGGGATCCGTATGACAATATCGGGGACATCCTCGAGCTGGAATCGGAGCACCGGGTCTGCTCGACCTTCTTCTTTCTGCCCGGCGTCCCGAACCAGCGGCAGGGGGGACGGAAGATACTGGGGGGATATCCCGGCCGGTTCGATCTCGGCCGCCAGGCCGCCCGCATTCGGCAGGCCGGGGGAGAGGTGGAGCTGCACGGCAGTTTCGACTCCTACGATGATTCTCTCCGGCTGTCCCGGGAACGGGACAGCCTCGGCCGGCAGGCCGGATCCGAGCCCCGGGGGATCCGCCAGCATTTTCTTCGCTACCGTTTCCCCGACACGGCCCGGTACCACCAGGAGGCCGGGCTGGACTACGACAGCACCCTGGGATTCGGCGACCGGCCCGGATACCGATGCGGTATCTCCTTTCCCTACCGCCCCTGGGACCCCTCCGCGGAGGCACCCCTGGCGGTCTGGGAGATCCCGCTGGTGATCATGGACGGGGCGCTGGAAGTCGTCCGCGGGGGCACGGCGGAGGTATCCCGGGCCACCCTCGATGAGCTGCTCGACCGGACCGAGAGACTGGGAGGGGTCTGTACCCTGCTGTGGCACAATACCAGCTTCGCCGAGATCGACGACGGCGGCATGCTCGGGGATCTCTATGTTCGGGCGCTGCGCAAGGCCCGATCGTCGCGGGCCTGGCCATGCTCCTGCGGGCAGCTGCTGGAATGGTGGCGCTGGCGTTCGGGGGTCAAGCTGGACGACGTGACCGGACGGTCCCGGGAGGACCGGCGATGGTCTCTGCGCCTGCCGTCACCGGATCGCGGGTCCCTGGTACTGGAATTCCTGAACACCGCTGAACGGACCCCGCATATCGAGGGGTGCCGCAGCCGGATACTCTCCCGGGACGCCGGCGGGAAGGGGGGGTGGATGCGGGTGGAGGTCTCCGATTGGGACCGGCAGGATCTGTCGGTTCATCTCGCGTCAGATTGATGACACAGGAAAGATTCACCTATTCGGATCATTCGGGAGAGAGTGAGATGTCATGAATATCGTCGAGTATGACGACCGGTATGCCGAACGCTGGGATCGATTCGTGCTCGAGCAGCCGAACGGGACCTTTTTCCATCTGACCGGCTGGAAACGGGCGGTGGAAAGGACCTTCGGTCACCAGGCACATTATCTCCTGGCCCTCCAGGGTGAGCAGGTGGCGGCTGTGCTGCCCCTCTTTCTGGTCCGCAGCCGGCTCTTCGGCCGTTTCCTGGTCTCCAATCCTTTTGCCGTGTACGGGGGCATCTGCACCGATGATGAAGAGGCCCGCCGTCTTCTGATCCGACGGACCGAACAGCTGGCCGCCGATCTGAAGGTCGATTATGCCGAGTTCAGGAACCGGTCATTGGATCCATCTCCATGGCCCCACAGCGATCTGTACGTCACCTTCATCGAAGATCTTCCCCAGGATCCGGAGGACTGTCTCAGGAATCTTCCCCGGAAAGCCCGCGCCGCGGCCCGGCAGAGCATCGAGTTCGATCTTCAGGCGGAGTTCTCCCTGGATCAACTGGACCGTCATTATCAGCTCAATGCCGTCCAGATGCGCCGGCTGGGCTCGCCCGGGCTGCCCAGGGCCTGGTTCCGGGCGCTGGCCGAGGAGTTCAGTGACCGCTCCACCATCCTGACGGTGACCCATCAGCAGCAACCCATCGCCAGTGTGCTGGTGTTTCTGTTTCGCGACACGGTGATGCCCTATTATTCCGGATCTCTGGCCGAATACAATCATGTTCACCCTAATAATTTCATGTATCTCAAACTCATGGAGTACGGGGTTGGCCAGGGATATCGCCGGTTCGATTTCGGCCGCAGCCGGATAGACACCGGTCCCTATCGGTTTAAGAAGCACCAGGGATTCACTCCTCAGCCGCTGATGTATCAGTTTTATCTGCACAGGGCTGAGGAGATCCCCAGTGTCAATCCGTCCAATCCCAAATTCGATATCCCCAAGCTCATCTGGCGGAAATTGCCCCTGCCGGTGACCAAGTGGCTGGGTCCGAAACTGGTCCGCGGGATCCCCTGAGGAATCCGGGATGTGCCGGCGGATCTTCACAGACGGGTATGGAGAACGATGACATCAGTCAGCACATTGCTCCGCAGACCTTCACTTCAGGCCGGGATTATGGGCTTGCTGCTGGTGGTGCTGTATCACAGCGTCATCCTGGAGCTGGTCCATGACTGGATCGTGGATGAGAACTATTCGCATGGTTTTCTCATCCCCCTGGTCTCGGCGTACATGATCTGGCGCCACAGAGAACGAATCCGCTCCCTGCCCAGGGTATCCTCCGGCGCCGGTCTGTTCCTTATTGTGGGCGGTCTGCTGCTCTTCATGGTGGCCAGCATCGCGGTCGAGTACTTCACTCAGCGTCTCTCGCTGCTGATCGTCGGCGGAGGTCTGATCCTGTACCTGGGGGGCAGGCGGGTGGCCGGCGTGACGGCCTTTCCCCTGATCTATCTGCTGTTCATGATTCCGGTACCTTATGTGATCTATTATTCGACATCGTTCCCCCTGGAATTGCTGGCCAGCCGTCTGACCACCGCCGTGGTTGGTCTGCTGGGCATTCCCATCGTCCGGTCGGGCAACATACTCCAGCTGGAGAGCACCACCCTGCAGGTCGTCGATGCCTGCAGCGGGCTGCGGTCACTGATTTCACTGTCGGCTCTGGCCGCCGCCATGGCCTACTTGACGCAGAGGACGCTGGTTACGGGAGTGGTGCTGTTTGTCTCCTCCGTGCCGGTGGCCATCGGGGCCAATGTCCTGCGCCTGACCGTCACTGCCATTTTGGCATCGCTTTACGGCGAGAGGGTGGCCCAGGGATTTCTGCATCAGTTTTCGGGGATCCTGGTGTTCGCCTTCGCCATCATCTGTCTGGGCTGTATCGGAGGATTGCTCCGTTGGCTGGTTCACAAAAAAGATTCTGGCTCGCCATCGGCCTGCTGACGGCCGCCATCATCTATCGTCATCTGCTCTGGCCGGGCACGGCGCCGACCTCGAACCTGGCCGACCTGGGCAAGGTTCCCCACCGGATCGGCCAGTGGCAGGGGGCGGATGAGGCCCTGGAGGAGCATATCCTGGAGGTGCTCGGCCTGGACGCCTACCTGCAGAGACGGTATCTCGACCGTCAGGGGCACCTTCTGTGGCTGTATATCGGATACTATCTCAACCAGCGGCAGGGAAAAGGTATCCATTCGCCCAAGCACTGCTATCCCGGGGCCGGCTGGTCGATCGTCGAGAAGGGGGTCGAGGAGGTGGTGCTGGAGGATCCGGAACGATCACTCATTCGAACTCACCGGATCGTCTTTCAGAGGGAGGGAACCAGGCAGGTGGTCCTGTACTGGTTCCAGTCGACCGATCGGATCGTGCACAGCGAATATGCCCAGCGTTTCTACATGGTCCTGGACGCGGTGGTGCGAGGCCGCACCGATGGTGCCCTGGTCAAGGTCTCCGCCCCGGTACAGGATGATACCGAGAGCACTCTGGAGCGCCTCAAGGATTTCGTTCGGGAGGCCTATCCCTCCCTGGATGAAGCCTTTCGGACGGGTGACCGGTGATGAACATACTGTTTCTGACACATCGGGTGCCCTATCCTCCCGATAAAGGGGATCGCATCCGGTCCTACCATCTGATCCGGCATCTGGCCCGGGATCATCGGCTCCATCTGGCCTGCCAGGCCTGGTCCCGGGAGGAGGCTGAGGCCGCCGAGGGATTGCGGCATCTGTGCCGATCCGTGGAGGTGGTCCGCCGGTCGGCCCGATGGGCCACCTGGCGCAGCCTGACCGGGCTGGTCACCGGCCGGCCGCTGACCGTTCCTTATTTCGGTTCCCGGGAGCTCCAGCGGGCGGTCAGGCGGCGGTGCCGGCACGATCCCATCGACCTGGTGATGGCCTTCTCCTCCGGCATGGCTCAGTTCGTGCCTCGCCTTCCCGGGATTCCGCGGATCATCGATTTCGCCGATGTGGATTCCGATAAATGGATGCAGTATGCCCGTCACGCCGGATTTCCCCGATCCCTGATCTATACCCTTGAGGGACACCGGCTGCGCAGGTACGAGAAGGAGGTGGCCGGGCGGTTCGATGCCTGCCTGGTGATCTCCCGGGCCGAGGCTGACCTGTTTCGTTCATTTTGCCCCGACTGCCCGCTGGGGGTGGTCCCCAACGGTGTGGATCTGGAGTATTTCCGTCCCCGGGAGATGTCACCGGGATCGCAGGAGCTGGTCTTTGTCGGGGTGATGGACTATCACGCCAACGTCGACGGGGTGCTCTATTTCTGCCGGGAGATCCTGCCTTTGATCCGCCGTCGGATCCCGGAGGCGACTTTCACCATCGTGGGCGGGCGGCCCACCCCGGCCGTTCGCCGACTGTCTCGTCTGGAGGGCGTTTCCGTCGTCGGGTATGTTCGGGACGTGAGGCCGTATGTGGGCCGAGCAGCCGTCTGCGTGGTGCCCCTGCGGATCGCCCGCGGTGTGCAGAACAAGATCCTGGAGGCCATGGCCTGCGGGCGGCCGGTGGTGACCACCGGCCGGGCCCTGGAGGGGATCCAGGCCAGGCCGGGGCGCGACCTGCTGGTGGCTGATGAGGCCCGGTCTTTCGCCGACCGTACCGTGGAGCTGCTGCAGGATGAGAAGATGCGGGAGCGAATCGGCCGGCAGGCCCGTGCGCTGGTCGAGGATCGCTACCGCTGGGAACGGTGTCTGCGGTCCCTGGATGAGATCATCAAGGCGGCACGGAGGACTGGCGGATCTTTCCCCGAGAGCGGTTTTATTCCGCAACACAATGAACCAGAAGACCTTAACGGACCCAACGACCGTTCGGGAAGGTCTCGGCCGGCGGAATCGAGAGGGGATTTTTAATGTTTTTGGTCCTGTTCTTGCTTGTTATCATCGGGGCCGGCATCTTCCTGTGGATCCAGATATACCGGCGCAACGCGCATATCTGGGTGGGCAGCTATCTGCGTGCTCAGCTGAGCCCCGCTCCACCGTCCCCGGCCGGAGAACCGGTGCACATCCTGTTCTGCGTGGTCGACCACTATGAGCCGCTGTGGCACGGGGCCGACGAACGGCTGGCCCGGGAACGGGTGGAGCGATGGCTTCGGGATTATCCCCCGCTGGCCGATCGGCATCGCGACGGCGACGGGATCGTGCCCCAGCATACGTTCTTCTATCCCCAGGAGGAGTATCGGCCGGAGCTGCTGGAGCGGCTGGCCCGGCTCTGTCATGACGGCTATGGGGAGGTGGAGGTCCATCTCCATCATGACGGCGATACCGGAGAGCAGCTGGGCCGAAAACTGGAGACCTTCAAGGACCAGCTGGCCTCGCACGGTCTGTTGAGCCGGAATACCAGGGATGGCCGCCTGCAGTATGGATTCATCCACGGGAACTGGGCCCTGGACAATTCCCGCCGGGACGGCCGCTGGTGCGGCGTCAACGATGAGCTGCTGGTGCTTAAGAGAACCGGCTGCTATGCGGATTTCACCCTGCCCACCGCGCCTTCGGAGACGCAGACCCGCAAGATCAACAGTATCTATTACGCCACCGACGATCCCCGGCGGCCCAAATCGCACAACAGCGGCGTCGATGTCCGGGTTCACGGTCAGCCCAGCGGGGACCTGATGATCGTTCAGGGTCCTTTGACGCTGGATTGGAGACGCCGAAAATGGGGGCTGCTTCCCGGCATCGAGGCGGGGGAGATCAAGGGCGACTATCCTCCATGTGAGCACCGTGTCGACCTGTGGCTCAAGCCGGGCATTCATGTTCTGGGGAGTCCCGGGTGGGTGTTCGTCAAAGTCTTCACCCACGGGACCCAGGAGCGTAATCAGAACGCCCTCTTCGGCCCGCCGATGGACGAGGCGTTCACCTACCTGGAGCAGACCTATAATGATGGGCGGCGATATAAGCTTCACTACATCACCGCCCGGCAGATGTATAATATCATTCGGGCGGCCGAGGAAGGACATCGGGGCGATCCCCATCAGTACCGCGATTATGTCCTCCATCCGGTCGCCGGCGAATCGCTAGCGTCACAGAGAACAGGTGGCTGATATGAGGAGTATCCTACTGGTACAAGTCGACGAGAAGACCCAACAGACCCTCAAGGAAGCCCTCAGCTCGCCCGAAGAATTTGAGCTTCTCAGGTGCATGGCCGAAGAGGCGGAAGCGAAGGTCATGGAGCGGAAACCCGACGTGGTCTTTCTGAACATCTCCAAACCGGAGGTCACCCGGCTTCATCTGCTGCAGACTCTCCGCCGTCAGGCTCCGGGCGTTCCCGTGATCGTCATCGCCGACGGCGTCTCCACCTCCCTGGCCATCAAGGCGATGAAGGAGGGTGCGTTCGATTATGTGATCAAGCCGCTGGAGGTCGGACAATTGCGGGCTCTGCTGTCCAGGTTGACCCGGATGCAGCAGAAGATGCCCAGCCGGATGCCCTCGCAGTGGGAGGAGGAGGAGGAGGAGATCGTCTTCGTCGGAGCTCATCCCGAGATGCTGGAGATCTATAAGCTCATCGGCCGGGTGGCGCCTTCCAGTGTCCCGGTCCTCATCCAGGGAGAGAGTGGCACCGGCAAGGAACTGGTGGCCCATGAGATCCATCGCCACAGCGACCGCAGCAAGGAGAAATTCCTGGCGGTTAATTGCGCCGCCATCCCCGAAACCCTTCTGGAGAGCGAGCTTTTCGGTCACGAGGCCGGCGCCTTCACTGGCGCCACCGGCAGACGAAAGGGAAAATTCGAGCAGGCCGACGGCGGGACCATCTTTCTCGACGAGGTGGCCGACATGAGCGCCACCACCCAGAGCAAGGTCCTGCGGGTTCTGGAACAGCATGAGTTCGAGAGATTGGGCGGCACCGAGACCATCGGTGTCGATATCCGGGTGCTCGCCGCAACCAATCGCAGCCTGGTGAAATGCATGCAAGAAGGCGAGTTCCGGGTGGACCTCTTTTATCGACTGCGGGGTGCCTTTATCTGCCTGCCGCCGCTGAGAAACCGGGGCGATGATATCCGGCTGCTGGCCGAGCATTTCGTGCACCGGTTCGCCCAGGAGGTGGGCAAAAAGATCAACGGACTGCATCCCAAAACCATTGAGAAGATGCGTGCCTATTCCTGGCCGGGGAATATCCGGGAGCTGCGCAACGTCATTCACACAGCCGTCGTGTTCTGCCACGGCGAGGTGCTGCTGCCTGAGCATATCGTCCTGGAGGAGCAGGCCATCAATCTGGATGAGGTCGAGGACGACTGCCAGCAGGTCTTCATCCGGGCTCTCGAGCCGCTGTTCGATAAATTCCGGGACTCCGGCCGGGGCCACCTCTACCATCAGATGACCTCGGCGCTGGAGAGGGTGCTCATCCAGATGACCATGACCCGGATGAACAATAATCAGGTCAAGGCCGCCGAATTTTTAGGCATCAGCAGGAATACCCTGCGCGACCGGCTAAAAAAATACGATCTGTAATTCTGGGTTGCATTTTTCTCCTTTGGTGACGATATTGGGGAGTGTTCAAAGCGGCCCTTGAAGTGGGCAAAAGATCACCACGATGATATCGGGCCGTCCTGCCGACGAAATCCCGCCTTCTTATCGATATTGGTAACTACATAGTATAAAATAAATTAATAAGATCGCGCCGATGCCGGGCGGAATCCTTGGAAGCAGTCAACCTGGCATGATCGTTGCGGAACTGTCTTCAGGTCGATCCTCTCAGACCGATGCCGGGTCGGGGGGGCGGCCTGACCGGCCGGCAGAATGTATGCGGCGGATGGTTTCTATTGATCGAGGAGAGAACCGGTATGTTCACACGTTTGGCTCGAATCAGCGGAAGCGTTCTTCTGGGTGTGCTGCTGATGATGATCCTGGTGCGGCCGGGCGCCGGCTTTCAGGTGGAGCTGGAGGTTGTGGAGGGTGCCGGGATCAGTCGTCAGAACCATCCGGTGACCATGGGGGTTCCCCTGGCCAGAGGGGTGGTCACCTCGGATCAGGATGTCCAGATCGCCGGGACTCCGGGTCAGTTCACTGCCCTGTCTCGATGGCCGGACGGCAGCGTCAAATGGCTGCTGTGTGATTTTGCCGCCGACGTGCCCGCCTACGGAACCGCCACGTACTATCTGTCCGACGGCGTCGGGAATACCTCTCAGAGCTCTCTGCAGGTCACCGAGAACAGCGACAGCATCGTGGTGGTCACCGGTCCGGTCAAGTTCATCGTCAGCAAGACCAGTTTCAATCTGTTCCATCGTCTCTGGCTGGATGAGGACGATAGTGGGACCTTCGAGACCGATGAACAGATGATCGCCCCGCGGGCTGACGACGGGGCGGTGGTCACCGATGATGGCGGTCATCAATACCTGTCCGCCCTGGACGGGAATGTGGACGTCCGGCTGGAGGAGGACGGGCCCCTGCGGGTTTCCATTCTGGCCGAGGGCTGGCATCGTGATGCCTCCGGAGGGCGGGGTCTCGATTTCACCATCCGCATACACGCCTATTCCGATCAAAGCTACCTCCGGGTCTTTTATACCTTCTACAACCGTCAGAGCACCAGCATCGGTTGTCACTGGGATCCGCCGCCGCCACCGGAAAGCTATATCGACGTCGAGGATATCTCGCTGCGCAGCCATGTCGCCGTACAGGGCGATGTCCAATATGCCTTCGGGGGCTCGGAGGGCATGGTGCACAGCGGCAGCCTGCAGCCGTCGCAGCTGGCCTACATCTATGCCTACGGAACGGTCACACCCGGCGATCTGCATTACCTCATCGGCGGCAGCGTCTCCGGATCCGGCGACCGGGCCCGCGGCTGGGCCGATATCAGCGATGCCCGTTGGGGGCTGACCACCGGCATCCGGCAGTTCTGGCAGCACTTTCCCAAGGGCATCGAGGTGAACGCCGACGGCGAGATCTGGGTCCGGCTGATCCCGGAATACTACGATTCCACCCCGATCAATCCCGACGATGCCTATACGGCCGCCGATCTGATTTATTGTGGGGCGGCCAAGACCCATGAGATCTTTTACTATTTCCACCCCGGCGATCACGAGGCGGCCGGCTCTGAGGAGGTTATCGCGGCGCTGGAGCAGCCCCTGTACGCGTTCTGTACGCCCCAGCATTACTGTCAGACCGAGGTCTTCGGGAAGATGCCTCCGCGGGACCTGTCGCTGATCCGATCCCAGTACCGCTGGATTGTGGAGGACTGGGAGAACAAGGTCGAGACCATGCTGCAGACCATGCTGGACAACCGCGAATCCAGTTACTGGTCGGCCAAGAACGAGTACGGCATGTGGAACTACGGCGACAGCTACCAGTCGGAATGGTCGAACATGCAGTATGATACGCCCTATTCGCTGTTCATGCAGTTCTGCCGCACCGGCGACCGGCGTTATTTCGACCTGGCCGTGGACCAGTGCCGCCATTACCGCGATGTCGATATCGTCCATCATATGGGCGATGTCACGCCCGGCAGCCTCGAGGAGGCCTTCGTCGGATCGGCCCGGCGGCTGCCCAACGTCAACCATGCCCTGGGCTACGACACCGATTTCATGGGCGATATCTCGCTCAAGGGACCGGGGCTGATCTATCATTATTTCTTCACCGGCGACCGACAGTCGCTTTACGGCGGCAAAATGCAGGCCGATTATGTGCGCAATTCCGCCCTGGGCTATCAGCGGGACTATATCTTCTGCGGCCCGCGCCGCTACGGCATGGGCATCGAAGCCCTGCTGGCCTACTACGAGGCTTCCGGGGATGCCAGCTACCTGAACAATGGGGTCTACCATCTGGGCGATATCAGCAGCACCCAGAAGGCCTCAGCCTACACTCTGGTGAAGAAAGTCCACGAGCATCAGAACATCAGTCCCGATCATCCCGAGGAATGGGCCATCTGGGGATATGCCGGCTGCGACTGTGACGATGGGCTCAAGTTCGAGTCGATCAATTACGGCGGCTGCTCCTGGCAGGCAGGGATGACCTGGGACGCCATGCTCCATTACTACGAGATCACCGGTGATACCGTGGCGAGGGACGACATCCTCAGGGGCGTGGCCTGGATGTGTGACCCCAGTCGAACCAATCTGTGGAACGGATCCTATTTCTATGCCTATGACCCGGACTACGGCGACTGGTACGAGGGCCATGGCAAGGAGGGCGCCGGATTCATCAACGGTGTGTTGGGATTTGCCTACGGGCAGACCGGACATATCGATTACATCGACAAGGCCGTCTCGGCGCTGGATATCCAGGTGAACCACTGCGGAGCGACCACCGATCCGAAATGGTTCGCCCAGGTGACCAAGACAATCCCCCGGTTCTTCTATTATCTTAGCGAGGAGTTCGGCGTTCAGGACACCATACCGCCCAATCCGCCCACCGGGCTGCACCTCGAGGAGGCCACCGAACACTCCATCGGGCTGGCCTGGACCCCGCCGGCGCCGGCCTCGGACGGGGATGTGGCCTATTCCTATACCATCCATCGCGACGGCCTGCCGTTGGCCGGTTCCCTGAGCCCGCACTATGAGGATACCGGTCTGGATGAGAACAGCTCTTTCGAATATGCCATCTATTCGGTCGATAACGCCGGCAATCCCAGTACGACCGCAGCGGTCGGGACCTTCGGAACGCTGCCCGACACCGTAGCCCCGACCCTGACCGGCGTGACCCTGACCGGACTCACCGGACTGGAGGTGGTCTTCAGCGAGCCGGTGGAGCAGGCCTCGGCTCAACAGACGGCCAACTATGTCATCGCTCCGGGTATCACCATACACTCGGCCGTCCTCCAGTCCGATCTCCGGACGGTTCGGCTGAGCACCAGCGAGCACACCGAGGGCCAGACCTATACACTGACCCTGAACAACATCCGCGACCGGGCCGTGGTACCCAACACCATCGCCGCGAATACCCAGTACGTCTACCAGTTCCAGCTTCAGCTGATGATCAGCGGGATCAATCAGCCGGGCTACGTCGATGAGTATGTCCAGGTCGGCGAAGAATACTACATCGACCGTCCCTACACGGTCATCAGCATCCCGGCGGACAAGACCAATCTGCTCTGGATCAAGACGGCCAACGATGACAAGCTGAACGCGCAGGAGGAATTTCTCAGCTTCTCCATCAACATCGATGCCGACCTCTATGTCGGCTATGATCATCGGGCCAGCAGCCTGCCGGACTGGATCGCCGGTCACTTCACCGATTCCGGCCTTCAGATCGAGGTCTCCGACACCGATGCCTCGCCCATGACCCTGTGGGTCAAGCCGGTCCAGGCCGGAACGGTCAACCTGGGCGGCAATATGGCTCCGGGCGCCAGCGGGGTCGGGAGCATGTACATCGTTCTGCTGGGCGCCGAGGGGACGGTGACCGATACGCTGAGCCCGCAGATCTCCCAGCTGTCCGCCTCGGAGGTGACCGAGTCGGGCGCCGCCATCGGCTGGACGACCGATGAGCCGGCCGATTCCAGGGTGGAGTATGGCCTTGCCCAGGGCAGCTATCCCTGGGCGGAGACCAGCCCGGCCATGGTGCTCAGCCATCAGCTGGACCTCTCCGGTCTGGAGTCGGGCACCGTCTATCACTACCGGGTCATCAGCACCGACGGCTGGAACAATTCCACCACCTCCGGCGATGACACCTTCACCACGCTGGCCGAGGATACCACCCCGCCGGTGATCAGTCAGATCCAGGCCGGCGCGATCACCGCCCATTCGGCGACCATCACCTGGCAGACCGACGAGGCCAGTGACGGCCAGGTGGAATACGGCCCGGATGAGCAATACGGCTTTCTTACCCCGGTGGATACCGTCCTGACGACCGGGCATCAGAGAGCGCTCAGCGGACTGGAGCCCGGCCAGACCTATCATTACCGGGTCCGCAGCGCTGATGGCCAGGGGAACCCAGCGGTCTCCACTGATCACGACTTTACCACCCTGACCGAGGATAGCGCCCCGCCGGTGATCGATCAGATCGCGGTCCTGACGCCCACCGACAGCACCGCCCAGGTGACCTGGATGACCGATGAGGGGGCCGACTCCCAGGTCGAATACGGGTTCGACGCCGGCTATGGATATCTCAGTCCGCTGGATACAGCCCTGGTCCAGAGCCACCAGGTGATGATCGACCTGCCGTCTCCCGGCACGGCCAAGGCCAATCCTGCCGACGATTCGGCCGACCGGGAATTCTCCGGGACTGCCGTCACACCTTCCGGCGGGCGGACAGAACCCGCCCCGCTGACTCATGGTTTCAAGGAACAGGTCGTCTACCATTACCGCGTGCTCAGTCGGGACGCCTGGGATAATCTGGCCGTCTCAGACGATGACACTTTTTCCATCGACCTTGGCGACGCCCAGCCGCCCCTGATTCTCAACATGCAGATCTGGGATGTCAGGGACACCAGCGCACAGGTCAGCTGGGAGACCGACGAACCGGCCCGGACAGAGCTGTTCTACGGCACAGCCGAAGGGCAATACGAATGGTCTCTGACGGACACCGCTCTGGCCGTCCAGCACATCTTCGATCTGCGGGATCTGACGCCCGATTTCGTTTATCACCTCCAGGCCCGCGCTGAGGACCCGGCCGGTAACTGGTCCGTCTCGGCCGATACCGTTCTGGTGACCCGGCACGAGCTTCCCAAACAACCGGGCCAGCCGCAGCACTGGGATGATTGAATGGCCCGGTTCCGCATCCCGGCCGGCCCGGTCAGGCCGGGCCGGGAACATCTCCGAAAAGTGAAGACATCGTCAAATGACGGCGGAGAAAACCCTCGTTGCACGAAACGAGGATTTTTTTTAGGTTGCATGAAAAAAACCTTGCATTTCCCGGGAGGGATACGTAGATTGTTATTCAACATCATATGGTATCGCTCAAATGGCTCCAACCCCACGTCTTGGGCCCGAGGAGAAGGAATTATCCAAAGGCTTTTCGAGGAGGTTTATCCATTTTCGGCACAGATCGAAGATGATCCGGAGAAATATCATCGTGTTGAATCATAGACAGTTACATTTTTTAATCGGCCGTTCGCCGACGGTCACCTGGCGGTCGGCTGCTGTGACCATGCTCTTCCTGATGCTGGCTGTGCCCCTGGTCTGGGGCGGGGTGGATGACGATGAGCAGATCGGTTTTATCTGGCAGCCGCCGGTTAATGCCGAGACCGCGGTGTGGAAATATCACATCTACCTCTCGGTCGATGGCCTGCCCTTCGACAAGATCGACGAGACCATCAATACCTATTATATCGTCAGAGGCGACAGCGGATCCTGTTACCGGCTCCGGGTGGCGGGTGTGAATGCATACGGTCAGGAAGGATGCCCTTCACCGGAATCGGAGCCCATCTGGTGTCTTCCTCAGGAATTTACTCCGGTGGCGTTCGAATACGCCGCCACCCAGGCCGAGGAGCGCCATGATCACATCAAGCTGATCTGGGAGACCACCGGATACCTGCCGCCGAGCAGTTTTCACATCCATCGCCGGAATCTCGATAACAACCTGGAATATCCGGTGGAGGCAGAGGTGATCTCCGATCCGGCCAGCGGCACGGAGCGATTCCGGTATTGGTGCATCGACCGCCATGTCGCCGTGGGCGAGACCTATCGCTATACCATCCAGGCATCCGATCCGTCCGGATTCGGCGCCATTGCCGTGACGCTGTGCGCCCAGGCTAGGGGACCGGGCGATTATCGGCTCTTCCAGAACTATCCCAATCCCTTCAATGCCGAGACGACCATCTCCTATCAGAACCCTCAGGCCGGTCGGGTGGTGATCACCATCTACAACACCCGCGGGCAGAAGGTGAGGGATCTGCTGGACACGGTCGAGGCGCCGGGATTGCATCTGGTCACCTGGGATGGGCTGGATGGGGCGAGTGTGCCGGTGGCCAGCGGTGTCTATTTTTGCCACATGTGGTCAGAGGCGTTTGTGGATGTTAAGAAACTCACTGTTTTACGGTAGATTAGAACGATTTCGGAACGCCCTTTATACACCTAGCAAGAACGAAGGATTGTCGGTTAATTCGGCAATCAGTGGCAATCTCTGGCATCATTTGTGAAAGAGATTGCACATTTTATGCCTTCTCTTTCTTTTTTTCTTCCATTTTTCGGGAAGCCTGAGGTTTCAATCCCTCAGGCTTCCTTTTTTTCGCCTCTATGATTTTTCTAACCTGTTATCGTTTAGTAAATTGAAAATAGCGGGTGGCCGTCTCCCGAATCTCCCGACAGGTTGGCATAACCTTTGCGATAAAACGGGCCGAGAGAGGAACAGAATATCTTCAGCCTCGATCGTTGCTGGTGAATGAATCGGAAAGGTGAGAGGGAAGGGGACGGTTCCTGTGCGGTCGAAATCATTGAACATGTCAGAGACGGCGATCAACGGAATACCATGGAGTCCGGCGAAAAGGGCCGGATCGGTGGATGTGCTGGATACGCCAACATTCACCCTGGTACCGGATCGGGCCGGGCCGGGAACCGGACGCGCCGCTCAGGGTGTCAGACGTCCGGGGACGGATGTGTGCGGAGTGAATCGCTCTCACGACCGTATTCCATCCTGGCTGAGAAACTTTCTGGCCAATGCCATTATTTCTCCATCCTTCCTGTTGTCCTCGCTGCTGGTCTTCCTGTTCGTTCCCGACGCTGTCCTCAAGGGCAGGGTTTCCCTGGATATCAGACCCCGGTTGATGGAAACGATTCGACGGGCCATCGATATCGTGACCGCTGGAACACTGCTCATGCTGACGGCACCGATCTTTCTCATCGTTCCCATTTTGATCAAACTGGACTCGCCGGGAAGCGTCATCTATCGCCAGATCCGCGTCGGACAGAACCGCCGCAGGTCTCAACGGCGCCGGAATCCTTACCGGCTGAAAGGCGACCGCCGTGACGGAGACAGAAGACATCAGGACGGTCACGGGATGCTCTTTCAGGTCTATAAATTTCGTTCCATGCGGGAAGATGCCGAGAAGAAAAGCGGTCCGGTCTGGGCCCGCCAGGGAGATCCCCGGATCACCAAGGTGGGCAAGATTCTCAGGGCCACACGTATCGATGAGCTGCCTCAGCTGTTCAATATCCTCAAAGGAGACATGAGCCTGGTCGGTCCCAGGCCGGAGCGGCCGTATTTCGTCAACCAGTTTATCAGTCACGTCACCCGCTATGAGGATCGGCTGCAGGTCAAGCCCGGTCTGACCGGACTGGCCCAGGTGATGGGCGGCTATGACACCTGTATGGAGGATGTCTGCCATAAGCTGGAGCACGATCTTGATTACATTCAACAAAGATCGCTGATCCGGGATATCAAGATCATCCTCAAAACGATCGGTGTTGTCCTTACCGGGAAGGGGGTCTATGAGTGAAGCTGAGGGATGCCCGGAGGTCTTCACAGGCGTCCTCAGCCCCCGGTTGGCCGGCGGAAATATTCCCTTGACAAGAGCGGAAAAAGATGATAACTTAAACCTGTTCTTGTATCATCGGGAGACCGGGAAGGGAAAGACACGGAGGCCGTCGAGCCAACGGAGGAATGACGATAAATGAAACGCTTTTGCTATCTACTGGTTCTGATGGTCATGGTGACCACGGGAGCCAAAGTGTCAGCCCAGGAGGATGGGGCGGCCTCGCCCGCGAGCGGCAAATTCTCTTTGTATTCGAAGCCCTCGGGGGCTTTTGTGTATCTGCAGGGAGATTACGATTTTATCGGCGTCACACCCTGTGAGGTGCCGTTTCCCCTGGAGGGAAGCTATCGCGTCAAGGCTTTGAAAAGGGGATATGAGGATTGGTCCTCGCGGATCACCGTGGTCGGTGATCGCCAGAATTCCCTGTACATGAAATTGTCACCCAAGACGAAATGGAAGGCGGCCGTTCGCTCGGCCATCTTTCCGGGCTGGGGACAATACTACACCGATCGAAAGACCAAGGGAGTTATTTTCGGAATTTTGCAGATTGGCTCCCTTTTAGGCACGGCTTATGCTTATCAGAATTATGAGGATACCAAGGACGATTATTACACCGCGGTGGATCGTTACCGCAACGAAAAACGGATCGATGAGCTGGACCGGCTGCGAACGGAGATGAACGATCTGCGTCGTGATGCCGATTCCGCCTGGGAGCTGAGAAACACCTTCCTGGCCCTGACGGCCGGGATCTGGACCTATAATGTGCTCGAATCGGTCCTGTTTTTTCCCCGGTACGGGCAGGATATGTATAATGGGGCGCCGGCCACCATTACCGGAAGTATTGGAAGGGATGGGGCCAGGATCGTGATTGCCAGGTCTTTCTGATTCCCTCCGTTTCCTCCGGGACCCTCACCGCGACCACCGGCGGCCGACCCTCAGAGCCTGAATGGAGAGAGAATGAAGTTTCTCAACGGTATCGGAAAGAACGGTATCGTCATCCTGCTGCTTGCCTGTCTGTCGATGCTGGCCTCCTGTTCCAAGGATCACGATCCGGTGGCCTATAACAACCCCATCGACACCGGCCAGGTTGAGATTCCGCCGGTACCCGAAGACCTCCGGGCCCGGGTGGGAGACCGCACCGTCGTGCTCTCCTGGGAGGTCAGTGCCGCGGATGATGTCCGGTGGTATCGCGTCGACCGTAAGGACTCACTTGGCGGAACGTTCTCGGTTATCGACTCGGTCGCTGAGAGATCCTATCGGGACACCGGCTTGCAAAACGGCAGGATCTACCGCTATCGTGTCTGCGTCGTCAACCAGGACGGCTATGTGGGCAGCTATTCTCACCAGGTCAGCGCCCTGCCCAGCGGATTTACGGTGACCATCAACGGAGGCGACCGTTATACCAGCAGCACCGACGTCAATTTATCCCTCTCCGCTCCAGGCGGAGCCGGCTATATCCTGCTGGCCAGTGATTCTCTCTTCTCGGGAGTCTCCTGGGAACCCTTTGTCGTGCAGAAACCATGGACGCTTTCCCCGGGCGATGGAACCAAAGAGGTTTACCTCAAGGTTCGTGATCTCGATGATAACGAGAGCTGCGATCATTACCGGGACGATATCATCCTGGATACTCAGGCCAGTATCGCCAACCTGACCTTCGCGCCGGTCGATTCCCTGCTGTCACCTGGCGACCGGATCCATTTCTCCATCGAGACCGGTGAGTCAGAAGGCCAGGCCAGCCTGAATATCGGAACCGTTGCCCTGAATAAGAAGCTCTATGACGACGGCACTCACGGGGATGATGCCGCCGACGATGGCGTCTATCAGCTGGATTACACCATCCCCAGCGGAGTAGAGGTCATCGACGCGGTGGTGACCGGCCGGTTCGTCGATCGGGCCGGCAATCAGGCAGAGGAGTTCCCCTCGGTCAGCACCCTGAATATCCAGCAGGCCCCTCAGGCCGTCCAGCTGTTCTCTCCCGGGCTGCTTACGGATCAGACCACGGCTCTGCATATCACCTGGACACGAAATCAGGACAATGATTTCGCAGCGTATCGCCTGTATCGGGCTCTGCAGCCCGGTGTTGAGGACGACCCGGACAGGCACCTGGTCACCGATATCTCCGCCCAGGCGACCACTTGGTACGATGATACCGGTCTGGAGGAGAACACTCCCTATTATTATCAGCTGGCCGTCTATGATCTCTACGGTCTTTCTTCTTTCAGCAATGAGGTTTCCGCCACCACGATGGAGAACGAGCCGCCGCAGCCGGTCACCCTGCTGATCACCTCGGTCGATGTGACGCCCCAGGATTCCACCACGGCGCAGATCGAGCTGAAGTGGACCCGTTCCCAGGAAGCCGATTTCAGTCATTATCTGGTCTATCGCGACGAACAATCACCGGTGGACGATTCCTCCACGCCTGTCGAGCTGATCAACGATCCTCAAACCACCGTTTTTACAGACACCCAACTGGAGTTGTCAACCCGTTACTATTATCGTGTCTCTGTCTGCGACGAGGGCGCTCTCTGCGCCAGCAGTAATGAGGTGAATGCGACGACGCCGTCTGGACCGTGAACGGATACGGAGCTGGAAAGGATAGAGCCGTGCAAGAAGCCAGAACTCAAAGCGATCGGGAGCGCATCGAGGAGCTGATCCATCAGGTCAGGGGGGTTCTCTCGGCCTACGTTTCCCTGACCAATGATGGAGAGGTGGAGGAGATCCACATTCTTGGCGATGCCGAGAGAACGCCCAAACAGATCGTCAGGGACATCGAGTCCATGCTGGCGACTCAGATGGGGCTGCGCATCGACCATAAACGAGTCAGCGTGGCCCAGATGCGAAAATCAGGCCGGCCGCCTCAGGCTAAAGCGGCGATGCGGCTGAAGTTTCGCAGCGTCAACCTGACCGTCACCGGCGTGGCCGCCGAGGCCCAGGTTGAGATCGAAAAGGATGAGGTGGTCGCCACCGGGATCGCCTCCGGCCCGAGCTCCTCTCAGAATCAGATGAGGTTGGTCAATATTGCCGCCATGAGAGCCATCGAGAAATTTCTGCCGCCGGACCATTCCCTGTCCCTGGAGGAGCTGAAGGTCATCCCCATGGGCGAGGAGGAGATCGTCTTGGTGGTTCTCAATCTTCTCAGGCCCCGTGAGGAGATCCAGCTGGTGGGCAGCGCCATCATGGGAAGCGATGTCAAAAGGTCCGTGATCTTCGCTTCATTGAAAGCGTTGAACCGCTATATCGGAAGGATCGACAGCACCTCGAGGGAATAACACCTTCCTGGTCATGAGGGGAGGACTCCATGGATCTGGTCGCAAGGATCAATGCTCTCCTGTGGACCTGGATTCAAAGTCTGAGATCTGTGAAAAGGATCTCACTTTTTTTTCCCTTTCTTCTGTTCGCCATCTTACAAGCCGGCCTTCTCCTGTTGCTGATCTTTTTCTACCTGCCGCCCATCTCGGGCTTGCTGATTCCCCTGATCCGTCAGCTCTCCCGGGAACCAGCTCTGCATTATCCCCAGTTCTATTTCTTTCTGCCCGGTCTGTTCTCCCAGATCAACGGCTGGCTGTTGAATCCCCTCATCGGATGGCTGTTCGTTGGAGCGGCCACCCTCATGTTCGCCGGATGGTATCGGCAAGGGCCGGTGAGAACGGGCTCGGCGCTGGGTGGAGCTCTTCGCCGGATGGGCCCGCTTTTCGTGGTCGGATTGGCCGAATGGATGGTGGTCAGGCTGGTGATGTGGCTGTTTCGCTATCTGTCCGCGTCGGTCTGGCATTGGGCCACGCAATCGCCGCGGCTCTTTCTTGTGCTGGGATTTTTCATCAGCATCGTCTTCATCACCCCTTTTGCTTACACAGCGGCCGAGGTGGTTCTGGCACGGCGGTCCATCGCCGGCGCTCTGCGGGGCAGTTTCGCTCTGGCTCGAAGGAACTATGGACTGACCTATCTTTTCTTCGCCGTTCCTTCCCTGTTAACGCTGGCGATGAATCTGGTCTTTCAGTATGCGCCTGTCATCGTCACCCGGGCCAGCCCGGGCGTGTTGGTGACAGTGATGATCGTCAATATCATCGTCACCGTGGTGGTGAATTTCATCATTGTGGGTTCTTTAACGGCTTTTTACCTGCGAGCCACTGAATAAAGGCCGTCCCCCCGGATGGGGCCTGTGTATCCGATCCGCAAACCCTGTGCAGGCCGTGAAAAGGATAGACCGGATGGTGACCAATCGACACTATGGATGGCTGCTGATAGGACTGATCCTGCTGATGTCCTGCGCTCAGGATGAGGGCGTCGGGGACCGCTATCGCGCCGAGCAGATGTACTATCATGCCGGCAGGATGTACCGGACCCTGCAGATCGATCCCGGAACATTCGATCCGGAACGCTCCCGACAGGTCAGAGGATCGTTCCGCCGCATCATCGAGGCCTATCCCGTTTCCTCCCTGGATCAGGATTCCGGCTATGATGCCGATGTCCGCTCGGAACTGCTCACCATCACCGGGATGAGCCGGTTGAGTATCGCCGACCTGTTCTTTCGGGAGGGACAGACTGATTCGGCCGTTGCCGTCTACCGGCAGGTGATCCAGGATTACCAGGAACACCGGTCGATTGGCTCCCGGGCACAGTATTCCCTGGCCATGGTCTATCAATCCGCCGATCGCTGGCCGGAGGCCGTGACGGCGTATGAAGCCCTGCTGGAGAAGTATCCTCCCTTTCAACAGACCCCCGAACAGCCGGATGAGAGTATCCTCAACATCCCCGGATATGTGGCCGCCGCCTATCTATCCCGCGGCGATTCTGCCCGAGCCGGGGACTATTTTCAGAAGGCCCGGGACTATCTTTCCAGTGTCATCACCCGGTGGCCGGAAACACCCACCGCGCAGATGGCCCAGAATCACATCGTCAACACCTATATCAGGCAGCAGCGGTGGTCATCGGCCGTGGCCGCCCTGGAGAGTCTGGCGGTCATGATCCCGGCCGGAGACGATCCGCCGGACGCTCTTTTTGTGATGGCCACGCTGTGCTCCGACAGACTCGGTGATCTCGATCGCGCTTTGGGGATCTATGAGGACATGCTCCAGCAGTATCCTGGTTCCGAGAAACTCTCCCGGGCCATCCTGGCGATAGGCCAGCTGTATTTCCAGCGGGGAGACCTGGATGGGGCCCGCCAATTCTTCGGCCGGGTGATCGAGGAGTATCCCCGGGACGCCGAGACCGGCGCCTCTGCTCAATACGCTCTGGCTCTGAGTTACGAATTCGAGGGTGACTGGAATAAAGCGCTCAATGAATTTCGCTGGATCGTGGATAATTATCCCGGTTCACCAGAGGCCTTCGCCGTGCCCAATCATATCCTCGAACATTATCGTCAGTATGGAGAAGAGGAGCTCGCTCAGACGGCCTATCAGCAAGCGCTGCGGATCTATAACGATATCGTGGCGAAAAATCCCGATTCACCCGGTGCATTCCAGGGTCAATGGTACATCGCGCAGAGCCACATATTGATGACCTCCTGGGAACAGGCGGCTGCCGCACTGGAGCAGCTGATTCAGGATTACCCTCAGAGCCAGCAGATTCTGCCTGCCCTGATAAGTCTGGGGGAGATCTACGAGCTGCACCTGGGTAAGATCGATCGAGCCCTCGGGACCTATCAGACGATCCTTCGATTGGCCCCCCGCAGCCCGTATGCCGGCATCGCTGCCGAACGGATCGGGCGGCTACAGAAAGCGCTGCCATGAGCCTTCCGGACGTTCTTCCACTCTTCAATATCGTCATCTCCACCACGCTGGCTCTGCTCGTCTGGCGGCGGAATCCGCATGTTCTGGTGGCGAAGATCTTCGCTCTGGGCGTTCTGACAGTCGTCGTCGTCGAGCTGGGCCATTTCCTGTCCAGGATCAACAGCACCGCCTCCGGTTCTTTTCTCTGGTACCGCGTGGCCCTGGCCGGTCTGTGTTTCCTCCCGCTGACCTGGTCTTTGTTCAGCATGGTGCTGTTCCAGCCCCGGCCGAAGGAAATCCTCAGACGGAGACGTTTCCATCTCGGTCTGCTGGCCGTCTTCGGAAGCGGTTTTTTCGCTTTGCTGCTGACCGGTCGACTGCTGGCGCTGCCCCCTGTCGCCGAAAAACCATGGATAGGAGCCATTCAATTCACCGCCGCGGGGCGCTGGTTTCTTATCTATATCCTGCTGGCCGCCGTCATCGTGTTGGTCACCCTGGACAATACCTACCGGAGGGTCAAGCAGCCCGGCGGACGGCATGCTCAGTATGGCCTGATGAGTGGTCTACTCTATCTCATCTTTCTGTGCAGCCAGGGTTTGCTGTTTTCCCGAGTCCCCTCGCCGACCCTCTATCTGGGCTCCGGCATCGTGGCCGTCTCCAGCCTGCTGGTGGCCTACGATATCATTCGCTACCGGCTGCTGGAGGTCGACATCTACGTGGGCCGGGGAGCGGTCTATTCATCGGCCATTCTTCTGCTGGTCGGCGGATACCTGATGTTGATGGGATTGGTCGGAAAACTGGTCAGAATGCTGGGCGGCAACCTCAGTCTGTTCTTCACCATCCTGGCCGCTTTCGTGATGCTGCTGGTCTCCCTGGTCCTGCTTCTCTCCGGCTCTCTGAAGAAAAGACTGAAACTGTTCATCGATCGAAACTTCTACCGGGGCCGCTACGATTATAGAGAGCAATGGCTGCGATTCAGCGAAGAGATGTCCAGTCTGCTGGATCTGGATGTGATCATCCGGCGTTTTCTGCAGATGGCGTTGGAGACAATCGATGCCCGCAAGGGAAGCATCCTGGCGCCGTCCGAATCAGGCGGCGACTTCCAGCTGGTGGCGTCTGCTGATCTTCAGGGGGAAGATCTGCGCATCCCCGGAAACAGCGATTTTCTGGATTGGCTGTTTGTCCTCAGCCAACCCATCCGGCTGGACGATCCCCGGCTGCAGAAGAACGCCGTTGCTGCGGTGGGCCGCCAGAGAGATCGATTTCGGGAGCTGGGATTGGTCGTGCTGGTGCCCCTGGTGACGAAGAGGAAACTGGTTGGTCTGCTGGCCGTCGGACCGGCCAGATCCGGCCAGACCTATTCCGGTGTCGATCTCGAACTGCTGGAGGCCATCGGTAATCACCTCTCCATGGCTATGCTCAATGCGACGTTGAGTCGGGAACTGGTCATCAATCGGGAGCTGGAGTTCATGCACAAGGTCTCCTCGTTTGTCGTTCATGATCTGAAGAACTCGGTTTCCACCCTTTCCATGCTGCTGGAGAACGCGGTTGGAAATATGGAGGATCCCCAGTTCCGTCAAAGCATGATCCGGACCATTGCCGGGACAGTCGAGAGGATGAACGGGCTGATGGGGAAGATCCGGACCATGCCCAAAGACATGGAGCTGGACCGCCGGCCCGAGGATGTGAACCGGATCGTACAAGATGTGGTTTCCAAAACGAAGATCGATCGATTGAATCGTATCGAGTTTGTCGAGGATCTGACTGATATCCCCCCGACCAATGTGGACCGTACGTATCTGGAGAAGGTCCTGACCAATCTGGTGATCAATGCCATCGAGGCCATGCCGTCGGGTGGCCGTCTGAAAGTGGCCACCCGGGTCGTCCAGAACGGTCCCGGACCGGGGGGTGGTGACCGGGCCGGCGCCGGCCGCTGGGTGCAGATCGAGGTGGCCGATTCCGGGTCGGGAATGAGCCGGGAGTTCATCAACCAGCGGCTCTTCCGGCCCTTTCAGACCACCAAAAAGAAAGGTTTGGGTATCGGATTGTATCAATGCCGGGAAGTCGTCGAGGCGCACGGAGGGCGGATCGAGGTGTCCAGCACCGAGCGGGAAGGCACGGTCTTCACCGTTCGCCTGCCAATCGAACATTCCATCGGGAAAGAGACCGAATGAAACAGAAAGACCATAGCGAAGAGAGAGACAAGGTCCTCATCGTCGATGATGATCAGGGGATCCGCGATCAGTTGATGTGGGCCCTGAAGGACCAGTACCAGGTGTTCCTGGCCGAGGATGCGGCCACGGCCATGGAGATCGTCACCGACCGCAGACCCCAGGTGGTGGCTCTGGATATCAGTCTCTCACCATTCGAGCAGAATGAGGAAGGGTTCGAAGTGCTCCGCAAGACCATGGAGATCGATCCCAAGATCAAGGTCATCATGATCACCGGCAATGAGATGAAAGATCTGGCTCTCAAAGCCGTGAACATGGGTGCTTACGACTATTTCAACAAGCCCATCGATCTGAGTGAGATGAAAATCATCATCGGCCGGGCCGTCACCATCCAGCGGCTGGAGCGGGAGAACGAACAGCTCATGGAAAAGCTGGAGGCCGAGCGGCGTTTTCATGACATCATCGGCAGCTGTCCCCAGATGATGAAGGTCTTCGATCTGGTCGACCGGGTGGCCACGACCAATGCCACGGTGCTCATCTCCGGGGAAAGCGGGACCGGCAAGGAGCTGGTGGCCAAGGCCATTCACCGCCAGTCCATGCGTCAGGGAAAGCCGTTCGTGCCGATCAACTGCGGCGCCATACCGGAAAATCTTCTGGAAAGCGAGCTGTTCGGTTACGAAAAGGGGGCTTTCACCGGAGCTGTAGAGAGAAGGAAGGGGAGATTTGAACTGGCCAACGGGGGAACCATCTTTCTGGATGAGATCGGGGAACTCAGCCTGGCACTCCAGGTCAAGATCCTCAGGTTCCTGCAGGAGAGGGAGATCGAACGTGTCGGCGGCCGGGAATCTATCGAGCTGGATGTACGCATCATCGCAGCCACCAATAAGGATCTTCAACAGGAGATGGAAAAAAGCAGTTTCCGCGAAGATCTCTATTATCGGCTGAGCGTGGTCTCCATCGCTCTGCCGCCGCTGCGCGACCGGGGAGACGATATCGTTCTTCTGGCCAATTCCTTCCTCCAGCATTTCAACAAGGAATACGGCAAGAATATTCAATCCTTTTCCTCTGAGGCTCTCCTCCAGCTGCAGAATTACAACTGGCCCGGTAACGTCAGGGAGCTGGAGAACCGGGTCAAACGAGCCGTTATCATGTCGCGGGCAAAACGTGTGCTTCTCGAGGATCTCGATCTGCAGATGACCAAGAAAGGCGGTCGCCTGACCCTGCGGGAGGCCAGGGACCGGCTGGAAAAGAAGATGATCACCGAGGCCCTGCTGCGGAGCAGGGCCAACATCTCACGATCGGCTCGGGAGCTGGGCGTCAGCCGGGCGACCCTGTATGACCTTCTGTCCAAGTATGATATCTCCAAGGAGGAATATTCCTGACCGCTTGTCGGATTCTTGTACAGCATAAATCACTTCATTGACAAGAGCTTGTACTGGAAAACCGATCGCAGACTGTCGAAAATCCTGACACTTTTTCCCCCGCCGTCAGCCGGATGATCATACGATCACCACAGCGGCGGGGTTTTTCGTCGGAGTAGGTCTATATATCGTCTTGTGTTAGAAAAATCCTTGAGCGAGAAGAAGTTTACCGATTGGAAGTTGGCATGGAGTTTGCCATTCTGAACAGTGGGTTACTTTGTCTGGTGACCAGGAGCGAACGAGTACCAGCGAAGAGAAATACTCACCGCGATCATCTTCTGCCGGTCGGACGCCCCCGCGGCGTCAGCAGCCCGGCAGCAGATGCAGGCTTCGCTCGAGCACAAGGAGACATCATGGCAGTGAGGGGAAACGGTCACAGCCAATTCGAGAAGCAGCTCCGCAAAATGAGAACGGAAAACGAATCGCTGCACAAACGTATCTCCTATCTGGAGAAGATGAGCGAATTCGATGAAGTGACCCAACTCTATTCTCAGGGCTACTTCGAGAGGAGATTCACCCAGGAACTCCGGAGAGCCGAACGGTATTGCGAGTTTCTATCCCTGGTCCTGATCGATATGAGCTCTGCGTTAGCGGATCAGAGCTCTGCAGCGGAAGTGAAAGCGGTCAAGGATCTCGGACAGCTGATCGGTCATACCGTGCGGGCCACGGATATTCTCGCCAGGCTGGGAAAGAATCGATTGGCCGTGCTGCTGACCGAGACCCCTAAAGAGGGTGCTTTTCGACTGGCCGAAAGGTTGAGCGAGAAGATCACCGGCAGCAGTCTTTCGGAGGGACTCCAAGGATTGAAAGAGGAGTCCCTGAACATCGGCATCGCCTCTTTTCCCGAAGATGGCGCCCAGCAGGATGATCTCCTCCAGGTGGCCAGTTCACCGCTGAACGGCGGTTCCTCCGTTTTGCGGGGCCCGGAGTAGAAGGTCAGTTTTTGCATCAAGCACAGTGGTTTGAAGAAAGGGGGATAATCATCCCCCTTTCTTTTTGCGCCCCGTTCGCGACCACGATCCCGAATCGTTTTTTTCTTGACTTTTCCGGACGATTGTTATATTCACAATGACAGCAGAATCGCCATCAGGTGACCGGATGCTGCCTTTTGTCCGGCCGCGTCTTCCCGGCTCGATCCATTCATCAGGGAAAAGGAAAGCGCCGTGAAAGTCAGAGTCCTGTACAATCCCTGGTCCGGCTCTCAGCTGAAGTCGCGGGGGGACCTCGACGAGTTGCGGTCCGTTTTTCTGGGCTACGGTCTCCAGGTTGAGATGATCCGGTTGACCGAGAAATACCAGTGCACGGTGATGGCCCGCCAGGCGGTGGAGGAAGGGTATGATATGGTGGTTGTGGTGGGCGGGGACGGCACCGTGAACGAGGCCGTGTGTGGTCTGGTCAACAGCGATGTGCGTCTGGGGATCATTCCGGCCGGCTCCGGCAACGGCATCTCCCGCACGCTGGGTATTCCGCTGAACACCTATGAAGCATGCCGGGTGATCGCCGAGGGCGATAACCGGCGGATCGATGTCGGGCTGCTCAATGGTCATCATTTCCTGGGAGTCGCCGGAGTCGGATATGATGCCCTGGTGGGACACCTCTTCGAACAGCGCTGGGGCAAGCAGCGGGGACTCGGCAGCTATTTTCTCAGCGCCCTGGCGGGGTATTTTCAATACCGGCCCTATCCCATTCAACTGCGTACCGGTCAGGAGTCTCGATCGATCGCTCCGCTTCTGGTCACCATCGCCAACACGACACAATTCGGCGGCGGTGCCATCATCGCCCCTCATGCCGTGCCGGATGACGGACTGTTCGACGTCTGCATCATTCACCATCTGAGTCTTCTCCAGGCCCTCTATTATTGGCCCAGGCTTTTTTCAGGGCGCATCGACACCGTTCCCCAGTGGGAAATGCTGCGAGCCGATACTCTGGAATTGCTCTCCGAAAAACCGGTTCCGGTGCACGTCGACGGAGATTTCCTCGAATTGAGCGCCCATGTGCGCATCTCCCTGGTGCCGGGCGGATTGTCTGTCCGGGTGCCCGGCTGAGCGATCGCGGCCGGAAAAGCATATCGGCACGGGATTTGCTAAATTCTTCTCACTGAATGGTTCTGATGAAGATAAGACATAATGGTCCGCCAGAAATACTCTTGACAACCTTCTCGTATCGATGTTATATTGAAATCAGATCGTTGGAGCGCATCAAGCGCTGCTCCGGCCGGTTGCATACCGATGTCTGAGGAGGTGTCTACAGGACATTCGCTAATGGGTTCCGAAAAACGTGATCGACATCCCCATTAATCGTTTTGTGCATTCCTGCTAATGAACCTGAATGAAGGGATGATGATCGGATAACCGTCGAGACGCGGACCTCAACCCTGTCGATCGACCTTCGTATCACCGGGTCGATGCAGGTATGATTGAGACTGTTGGCAAGGTGAGATCTCTCTTTCGGCGGTTTTTTATTTCCCCGTCGCATCCCTGAACGATCCCAGCGATGGAATCAACATCTGATCATCCTGTTGATTGGAACAGAATGGAGAGAGCGATGAATGTAAAAACGCCCGGCCGATATATGGCCCGATTACTCATATCGATCATGGTCATGGCCGGTTTCGCTACCGTCCTGCCGCTCTCGGCATGGTCGCAGGCCGGCGGGGGACGGCAAGCGCCGATCTCGACCTCCCGTCAGCGCGGGGAAGACGCCGATCCGGCCAGGCAGGCGGCCGGGATGCGGCTGCTCCGCTCCGACGAGGAGGCGGTGGAGGTGGAGTACATCTCGCCCCCGTTTGGCGTCTCCAGCGAGGTCGTGGAGGGCCTGAAATACCAGCGCATCGATATGCCGGGAGCCGGTCTGACATTTCAGGAGGGAGCCCCTCAGCTCCCCGCCCGGATGGTCACCGTGGGCATTCCTCCAGGTGTGCAGGTGCGCGTCGAGGTGCTTCTTACCGAGACGGATCATATAGCGGATATGCAGGTCTATCCGGCGCCGAAGAAAGTGATTCGCCGGACCGAGGACGGTCATCACTACAGCGATCTGCAATTCTTTCGGGACGAGAACTGGTATGGCCGCGACGCTTTCTATCCAGCCGCCGTCGCCGAGGTCATCGAGACGGCATCCCTTCGGGATCAGCGGCTGGCCCGCGTGGAGCTGCGCCCCCTGCAGGCTAATCCGGTGACCCGGGAATTGCTCTGGCACCGGCGGATCGTTCTCCGTCTCAACTTCGTAGGCGGTAAAAGTGACGCCGGGTGGTCTGACGGCCGGCCGGTACGCCTGCCGGAGTCGAACGGAGGGTTCGAGCCGGTGCTCGAGAAGGTGCTCATCAATTATGAATCCTCCAGAGCATGGCGGAGCCGGCCGTCGGAGCCGGGCATGCTGAAAGCGGCCGACAACAAGACGCCGTACGGTGATTCAACCGCCTACAAGATCGCCGTTCAGGAAGATGGCCTGTACTCCATGAGCTATGAGTATCTCCAGAGTCAGGGCGTGCATGTCGGTCAGATCGTCCCCCGGACGGTGAAGATGACCTGCCAGGGCCGCCAGATACCCATATACGTGTCCGGCGCCCGGGATGGGCGGTTCGATCCCGGCGACGCCATCCAGTTCTGGGGCCAGATCCATTACGGGGACGTCCATCATTTCGATCCTTATTCCCATACCAATATCTACTGGCTTCACTGGGATGAGGAGATCGGCATGCGGATGGTGGAGCAGGACGGTTCTTTGATGGAGGAAGATCCGGGCAGTGTCATCATTCCGGAGCACTACCGGACCTCTCTGCGTCTGGAACAGGATGTGAATTATGAACGGCTCTCACAGGTCAGCGACGAGAGCATCGATCGCTGGTTGTGGGAGGAATTCCGGCCCGACACCACCCGGGATTACAATTTTGAGCTATCCCACATTGTCGACACCCTCGCGTGCGGGGTGGAGGTGCACCTGCGGGGGCTGACCTATGCGTCGGCTCATCCCAATCACCACTCCAAGATATGGCTCAACGGTATTCCTCTGAGCACGGAATACTGGAACGACCAGAGTGAATTCATCTACCGTGAGGACAACCTTCCCGGGACGAACCTCTGGGAAGGAGCCAATCTGTTACGGATCAAGAACCTCGGCGACACTGAAGCCGGGGATGTGGATACCTTTCGGCTGAACTGGATCCTGCTCCATTACTGGCGTCAGTACTATGCCGACCGCAATGAGCTGCGCTTCGCTTCCCCGGAGGGTGGTGACCTGGGGCTCTATGAGTTCCACCTGAAGGGTTTTACCACCAACGATATCGAGATCTTCGACCTGGCCGGCAAGAAGATCGTCAACGCCGATATCCGTCCCGACAGCACCAACTATGAGGTCGTCTTCCAGAATCAGGTGGTCCGCCCGACCGAATATATCGCCGTGTCGCGCGGCCGGATGAAACTACCCTATTCTGTGACGCCCAATCGGGCCTCGAACCTTCATAGTTTTTCCAACGGGGCCGATCATATCATCATCGTGCATGACGATTTTTACGACAGCATAGTTCCTCTGGCCGATTTCAGGCGGTCGCAGGGGCTCCGGGTGGCCGTCGTCCGGATCGAGGACGTCTACGACGAATTCAACGATGGCATCATCAGTCCGGAGGCGATCCGTGATTTTCTCCAGTTTGCCTATCAGCACTGGGCGACCCCGGCCCCGGTAAGCGTGCTTCTGGTGGGAGACACCTCCTGGGGATATGACAAGCCCATCACCCATAAAGCCTATTGGGTACAGCCCTGCTACGTGCCCACGATGATGGCCTGGACCTCCGGCTGGGGCTGCTCGGCTGCCGACAACCGGCTGGTCTGTGTGGCCGGGAATGACAGATTGCCGGATCTGTTCGTCGGCCGTTTCCCGGTGAACTCGGCGGAGCAGGCCGATATTGTCGTCAACAAGGTGATCCAGTATGAGGCCGACCCATTGATCGGTCCCTGGCGAAAGCGCATTCAGCTCCTGGCCGGGGAGGGGGCCACCTTCGAGAACGGCTGTGTGGCCCTGGACAGCGCCTTCGTGCCCCCGGGATACGACGCCCCTCGCATCTATACCGAATCCGGCTCGATTCATTTTGGAACCACCCAGGACCTTCTGGACCAATGGGATCAGGGCGTCGCCATGGCCACCTTCTCCGGACACGGGGGTGGGAGCGTCTGGCTGGACGCCAACTTCTTCCTGACCGAACATGTCGCCCAGCTGGAAAACGGGCGGCGGCTTCCGGTGGTCCTTAGTCTGACCTGCTTTGTGGGTTTTTTCGACAATCACCGGGACAGCTCTCTCGGAGAGGTCATTCTGAGGGCCGATGATAAGGGGGCCGTCGCGCACTTCGGTTCCTCCGGAGTGGCCTGGGCGAATGAGGACAACCTGCTGGGACAGAATATCTTCGAGTCGATTTTCGAAGACGGGGTTCGTCACATCGGGCAGATCTTTGCCGAAGGTAAATTAGGCCCCCGGCGGATCTCGCAGGAGCTGGTGGATGTCTTCAACCTGCTGGGAGATCCGGCTACCCAACTGGGGCTCCCGGAAGCGACCGTCTCCCTGGATATGCCGGATCATTCCCTTCCTTCGGGAGAGCCGATCTCCCTGTCCGGCAGTCTGACTGGCGGTCCGGCAGGAAACCTCCAGATCTCCCTGGGAGAGGTCGATTCCACCGGCTGGCAGGCAGACACCACTCGGATCAATGGCCCCGACAAAATCTTCGCTTCCCGGATCCCCACGGTCCAGGAGACTCTGTCGGTCGGCGGCGGCAGCTTCAACTGGCAGGTGACCGTTCCCGATACCATGCCGGAGTATCCCTATTACCAACCCACCGGCGGGCAGAAAACGGTCAGGGCTTACTTCTGGAATGACCAGACCGATGCCATCGGCTGGGCTCCCGTCTATCTGGATGTGCCCTATGTTCATGACGTCCATATACAGCCGGAGGAGCCCATGGCCTGGGAGGAGGTCCATATCTTTGCCGATGTGGATCTGGGCAGCGGGCTGGATTCCGACGGACCGGATACGGTCAAGGTGCAGTGGGGACTCCGGGACACGTGGCTCTACAACCACATACCCATGTCCCTTCAGGGGGGCAGCACCTACCAGACCGCCGAACCTCTCTCCGTTCAGGGCGGAGCGTATGTCTATTATCGGATCATCGTCTGCTATGGAGGAATTGGAGGGTCCGCATCGACGCACTGCGATACCAGCGCAGTGCGCTACTTTCAGGTCGCCCGGATTCCCAATCTGTGGTTGGCCAGGCGGCACATATCCACCTTCGTCCAGAACAATCAATACTCGGTCGGCGCCTGGATCCACAACGCCGGGGTGGTCGATCTGGACTCGGTACTGATCCAGTTCTACAACGACCATCCCGATTCCAACCGCCGCATCGGTTCGGATCAATGGATCACGGTTCCGGCGAACGACTCCGCTTTTGCGGTCGTTCCCTGGGAAGGGCCCGGCCAAGGCCACGACATCTATGTCTGGCTGGATCCCTACGGGGATATCGAGCAGGCGCCCACCTTCGACGATCGGGCGCATCGGGAATTCACCAACACCTATTTGGTCACCTCGTCGGGAGGATCCGTGGTACAGGGTGAACATTCCCGTGTTCATCACGCCAGCGGCAATGCGGGCTGTGAGATCGCTCCCGGAGCTGCCAGTCTCAGCGCCCTGCTGTTTATCGATGACCAGGGCGCCGATTCAGCCTCCTACCTGGATACCTACCATCCCGATCACTACAATCAACCCGGGCTTTCTCCGGCCATCCTGAAGGACAGCAGCCAGGCTGCCTATGGCCTGGTCTGGTCTGACAGCACGGTGGATGTGAACTCAGGCGGAGCCGAAGTGACCATATGGTATCACCCGGATGACAGTCTGACCGTGCTGGCCGCCCAGATGGATCAATTGAAGATCTGTCGTTTCACCCCCGATATCGAACGCTGGGTGATGCTCTCTCAGCAGACCGTCTTACCGGAATCGACCATGGTTCAAACCCAGACCGATCAGCTGGGTGTCTTCGGCCTGTTCATCGTCGAGGATGCACAGGCGCCCCTGGTACGTATTAGCGTGGAGGGACAGTCCTTCACCAGCGGAGACTATATCTCTTCCAATCCGGTCATCTCGACGGCTATCGAAGATGAGAACGGCGTCGATATCAACACCACCGCGGTAGAGGTCACCCTGAACGGCGATCCGGTCGCCGAGAGCGAATATTCGCTGGATTATTCACCTCAGACCAGCAACCTCTCGCTGCTGACCTTCGCTCCCACGCTCTCTGCGGGAACATACACCTTCACGGTGAAAGCCCAGGACTGTCTCGGTAACGTTGCCGCCGACTCCATTCAGTTCGGCGTGTATGCTGGTTTCGAGATCCCCTTTGTGGCCAATCATCCCAATCCGTTCGAGACCGAAACGGTATTTGCTTTCGTCGTGGCGTCGGACGCACCGGCCGAACAGGTGCTGTTGAAGATCTACACCGTTCGGGGCCGGCTGATCCGGGAATTTCGCCACCGTGGCGTCGGTCCGGGCTACGTCGAGATCGTCTGGGATGGACGCGACAGCGAGGGCGAACCGGTGGCCAACGGGGTCTATTATTACAAGATGTCCGTGACCGCAGGGGATGGAACTCGCGTCTCACCGGTGGTCGGAAAAATGGCCAAACTCCAATAAATTTTTAGGTCTTAGGACTGGGCGGGACGCCCAGCCGGGAACCGTCCGGACCGTGCGTGAATCCTAATCTGAGGAGCTGATGAGCGATGAAAGTGACGCAGGTGTGTATGGCCGTCATGGTGCTGCTGCTGATATTCTGTCGCCCGCCCGAGGTGCGGGCCGGAAAGTATGCCGCCGAATTCCTATCCGAGGGCGTCGGCGCCCGGGCCCTGGCCATGGGCGGTGCCTATGTGGCTGTGGCCGACGATGCCACGGCCAATTACTGGAACCCGGCCGGACTGCCCTTTGTCCGGGGTCCGGAGATCGGCTTCAGCCACGTGACCATGTTCGATGAGCTGGCCAACTACGATGCCATGACCCTCAGCGTACCGGTGGGCCAGACCATCGGATTGGGACTGACCTGGATCCGATTAGGGGTCGACAACATCCCCCGCTACGATGCCCTGCTGGGCACCACCTCGGACCGTATCGGGCAGGCTCATCCGGAATGGCGCTCGGACGGTCAGTCCAGCGGCTCTTTCAGCGATACCGAGCAGGCCTATGTCTTCTCGGTGGCCAAGCGTTTCGATTTTGACCTGTTTCTGGGAGGCGGACTGACTCCTCTGATGGTGCCCATCGAGTTCTCGGTGGGGGCCAGCGGCAAATATATCTCTCAATCCCTGGATGATCACAGCGGAACCGGACAGGGTTTCGACCTCGGCACCCTGGTGCGTATCGGCCTGACATCCGAATCGCCTGAGGTTTCGACCCGGTTCCTCTCTTTTGGTTTCGCCATGCAGAATGTGGGGACCAAATTGACCTGGGACACCGAGAGCGACCATCAGGATGAGGTCACCCGAAATATGCGGGTCGGTCTGGGATTCAGCCAGGCCTTGACCTCTCTGTCCAGTGTGGTCACCCTGGCCGTTCAGCTGGATGACCAGTACGACCAGGATATTTGTTACGGGGGAGAGTACGGCTTCCGCGATATGATCTTTCTCCGCGGCGGTGCCGATGTGAACGATTTTACCGCCGGGGCCGGCCTGAAGCTCTATATGGTCCGGCTGGATTACGCCTTCGTGGGCTACGAGCTGGGCAACACTCACCGGCTGAGCGCGGCGGTGGGTTTCTGATCCCAGGCCGCGTGCAGAGCGGTAGAGGAAAAACACGGCATACATTTTGCTTATTGAATACATGCCTTTCTTTTCTCTCTACTTACGCTTCAACAACGATCAGCGTCAGCGGTCTGCTGATCGGTGAGATGGTCAATCGCAAGTCACGATGAGCCATTTCCGGGATTGGAATTGTTATGCCGACCGGTACTCCCAAGGTTATACCTTACAAACAGATACTGGTGACAGGAGGAGCCGGTTTTATCGGCTCCCATGTGGCCGAACGACTGCTGGCCGACGGCGTTGAGGTCATCAGCCTGGATAATTTCGACGAGTATTACGACCCCCAGATCAAGCGTCAGAATATCGCCTTCGCTCTCGGCCAGGAGAGCTATCAATTCATCGAGGGGGATATCCGCGATCCCGATCAGCTCAATCATCTTTTCGCCCGGTCATCCATCGAGGCCGTGGTTCATCTGGCCGCCCGGCCCGGCGTGAGACCTTCTCTGAAGCAGCCTGGTCTGTATGAACAGATCAATGTGCAGGGAACCCTGAATGTGCTGGAAATGGCCCAACGATACGGAGTCGAAAAGGTCCTCTTCGCCTCATCGTCCTCGGTATACGGCGAAGTGAACTCCGCACCATCCAGGGAGAGCGATCCGGTGGATCGTCCTCAATCCGTCTACGCGGCCACAAAAAGAGCCGGGGAACTGATGGCATCAGCGTATCATCAGCTCTATGGCATCTCGATCGGATGCCTGCGGCTGTTCACCGTCTATGGCCCCCGGCAGAGACCGGAAATGGCCATCCATAAATTCGTTCGTCTGATCGACAGAGGAGAAGATGTGCCTCTGTTCGGTGACGGCAGTTCGGAGCGCGATTACACCTATATCGAGGACATCATCGATGGCATCGCGGCAGCCCTGAAGGTCAACTTCGGATTCGAAATTTTCAATTTGGGAGACTCCCGGCCGGTTCCTCTGGGACGGTTGATCGAGATTATCGAACAGCATCTGAACCAGGAGGCCCGCCGGCGGTCTCTACCCCGGCAGCCCGGCGACGTTCAAAAGACCTGCGCGCATATCGGGAAAGCCCGCCGAATGCTGGGATATCAGCCCCGGGTTCCGATTGAGGAAGGTGTCGCTCTGTTCGTCCGGTGGTACCGGGAACGGCAGCAGACCGTATAGCCGATCGGCTTTTTTCAGGAGGTCTTGACCGGTGAGGAAACGATGGATCAAAACGATAGGCACGGGGGTTCTGTGCGCAGGGCTCCTGCTCATCGTGATGAGCTCTTCTTCCTGTGTCCGGCTGCGGGGACGGCCGCCTGTGGAACCTGTGGAAGAAGAAGCCCCGCCTCCCTCCGAGGTGACGGAGACGCCGCCGGCCCAGGAGATGGTGGAACCGGTCGGCGTTGATCAGACCGTGACGGTGGCCGTTCCGTCGCAACCGCCTCCGGAACCTGCCTGGACGGAAGAATACCGTTTGGGATATGGAGATATCATCTCGGTGAAGTTCTTCTACGACCCGGAATTAGACCAGACCGTCACCATTCGGCCAGATGGCCGGATCACTCTGCCTCGCCTGGGAGACGTTCTGGTGGTCGGCATGACGCCCACCCAACTGGATGAGTTGATCACCATGGAATATGCCGAGATCATTCGGGACCCCGAGGTCACCGTTATTGTCGAGCAGATCGGCGAGGATGTCGTCTATGTGCTCGGCGAGGTCAACCAGCCCGGCGGATATCCGCTGAACGCCTATGGCACCACGGTGCTGGGAGCCATCGCCCTGGCCGAGGGATTCAAGAATACGGCAAAACTGAGCAGTGTGATTCTCATCACCAAAGATGCCGCGGGGACTCCCCGGCCGCAGCGGCTCAACCTGACCCATGCTGTCGGCGGCAGCCGGGAGGACGATCCCTACCTGAGGGGCAGCGAGATCGTCTATGTGCCCAGCACCTTTATCGCCCAATTGAATCTGTTCATGGATCAGTTCTTTACCAAATTGTCTCCACCGATGAGCTTTTATCTCAAGGGCTATGATGTTCTTCACCCCGAACAGCATCGTTATAATCCATAACTCATGAGCATGCTCATTTGAGGAGTTCCAAATCATGGATGAACAGTCTCAGAGCAGGATCATTTCCACTCGGGACGTATTGTTCGTCATCTTCAAGCGGCTGAAGATGATCATCGCCGTCTTTATCATCACGGTGGTGACGGTGATCATCGGCATCATGCTGGCCGAACCCGTCTATGAGAGTTCCGCCAAGGTGATCATCAACCGCGAGGTTCCGGAAGCGGTCCTGAGGGTAGCTCCGTGGATACCGCTGACGCGAAGATTCGAGCTGGAAGAGGAGATCAATTCCGAGATCGAACTGATCAAGAGCCGGGCCGTCGCCGAGGATGTCATCGACCAACTGGACCAGCTCGGCGAGGAGGTGATGCCCGATCTCGAACAGGCGGAAGCCGAACCGGCCGAACCACGGACACCGGAGGAGAACGAGCAGGACCGACTGACCAGGGTCATGGCCATCCAGCGGGGCATTGAGGCCGAACCGGTCAAGAAGTCAGATGTCATCCAGATCAGTTTCCGTTCCACCAATCCACGGAGGGCCATGGCGGTGGTCGATGCTGCCGCCGATGCCTATATCGGTTACCGCACCAGGATCTACCGTTCCACCGGGGCGGTGGACTTCTTCGACGAGCAGATCGAGGTGGCCAGAGAAAATCTGGATCAGCTGGAATCGGCTCTGAAAGATTACCGGCAGCAGGAGGCGCTGCTGTCCTATGAGAAGCAGCAGGTCATTCTGCTGAACAAACTGAACGAGTTTGAGACTTCCCTGACGGGCGTGAGAAAGGACATCATCAGCACCGAGTCCAAACTGGCCAAGGTTCGGGAGTACTGGTCATCGCCTCTCCAGCCTCTGGTGCCATCTCTGGAGATCAGGGAGGAGACGATCATTTCCGAGATGCACGATCGCTTAATCACACTGCGCCTGAGCCTTAACGAGTTACGCACAAAATATACCGAGGATCACCGGGAAGTCCGCAGCCTGCGGGAGGAGATCACCCTGGCAGAAGCGGACCTGAAGCAGGAAGTGGAAAAGGTCATCGATCTTCAGGAAACCTCCCTGTCGGCTCTCCGGGCTGAGGAAGAAGCCCTTCGCTCCACGGTCAACATGCTCTACACCGAGGTCAAGACTCTTCCTGAAAAGGAGCTGACCATTTCCAAACTTCAGCGGGCGATCGACAATCACCGGGAAGTCTACTCCATGCTGATGCTCAAAAGGGAGGAGGCTCGTGTCACCGAGGCCAGCGACCGCCGGCTGGCCAACGTCTCGGTGATCAGTCCGGCCACCATGCCCCGAAAACCGGTCAAACCCCAGAAGGGTTTGCTGCTTTTCGTGGGCTGCCTGATCGGGATCATCGGCGGATTCGGACTGGCTTTCGTGCTCGAATACATGGATCATTCCCTGCGGACCAGCGAGGATGTGGAACACTATCTGAATCTTCCGGTCCTGGCCTCGATTCCGGATACGAAGTCGGCCTGAACAACGATCCGAATCGAGCCGTTTATTCATTCGGATGGAATAACATGTACGAACAATTCTATGGCTTGATCGAAAAACCTTTCGGGGTCACCCCTGATCCCAGATTTCTCTTCCTCAGTCCCCAGCATCGTGAGGCCCTGGCCTATCTGCAATACGGGCTTCGCGAGCGGACCGGATTCGTGGCCATCATCGGGGAGGTGGGCACCGGCAAGACCACTCTGCTGCACACTCTGTTGAATGATCTGGACGCATCCACCAAAACGGCCTTTGTGTTCAACACCGCGCTGACGGCCAAGGGCCTGTTTCGCATGATGGCCGCCGACTTCGGGATGAAGACCTCGGCCAGGACCAAGACGGAGCTGCTCCTGGACCTGCATCAATTTCTGCTGCGACAGTTCGCCGAGGGTGTTCAGTGTGTTCTGGTCATCGACGAGGCTCAGAATCTGAATTATCAGCTTCTGGAAGAGATCCGGATGCTGTCCAATCTGGAAACCGACCGGGAGAAACTTCTTCAGATCATCATGGTGGGACAGCCGGAGCTGGCCGACAAGCTGGCCATGCCCAGACTGCGCCAACTGCGTCAGAGGATCAATGCCCGATACCGCATCGGCCCGCTCAATGAAGAGGAGGGTGCCCGCTATATCGCCCATCGTCTCCGGGTGGCCGGTCTTTCCCGGGAGAATCCTTTCTCTCCGGAGGCGATCGCTGAGATTTTCCGATGCACCGACGGCATTCCCCGGCTGATCAACATGGTCTGCGACCGGGCTCTGGTGCTGGGCTATGCCCGGGAGCACCGGCGTATCGATCTGCCGCTCATCCGCGAGACCATCAGCCTCCTCACCGCCCAGGGGGTTTTACACAGCCGGACGAAAGAGCCGCCAATCCCCCAGCAACAGCAGCCGACACCCGTGCCGGCGGGAAGTTATCACAGGTCCTGGCCGCGACGGACCGTTCGTTCCGCCCTGGCGGCCACCGGTCTGATGGCCGCTGCGGTGCTGTTCAGTCTGCCCCTGAATTCGTCAGAGTCGATCGGCGAGGATCAATTCCCGGCCGGCATCTCCCTGGGTATGAGAGGAGCTTCTGTCTGGTGGTCCGGCCTGATCCAAGTTCCCTCCGCCCTGGAGGACCCGTCCCTGGAGCAATTGCCGGAAGCATATGAGGATGAAGCGGTCACCGAACGCGGCGATGATCTTCCGGAAGGGCCTCATTCCGTGCATGTGGCCTCGTTCCGGGACCTCGTTCGAGCCGAGAGTTGCGTCCGGCACCTGGAACAGAACGGCTTTCATACGGTTTTTGTCATCCCGGTGAAGCTGAACGGATCCGGTCGGTGGCACCGGGTGACGGTAGGGCGGTATGGCGATCATCGGTCGGCCCTGGAGGCGGCCAGGGAATATGTCTCCGCTGGCATCTTTCAGTTCGCCCAGCCTGTCCCTTTGGAGAAGGGTCGGGAGAATGATGCGGCCGCCGGGTATCAGGCCGCTGAACCGACCTCCGGTGAAGGAGTAAGGGATGAGTGAGATCTACGAGGCATTGAAAAAGGCCGAGAAGGAAAAAGAGGGCCGGACGAAAGGAGCCCAGGCGACCGCTGAGGAGAGGGCAGATCGATCGACCCCGCTGAGGACACTGTCCTCTTCCGATTCCACGAGTCCGGCTGAAGAGTATGAGAAGATGTCCAGCACGATCCGCGCCATCGGAACGGACCGGCAGATCAGATCCGTGCTTTTTCTCAGTTCCGTCCATGGAGAGGGCACCTCCTCGGTCTGTGCTCAGTTCGCCCGCTCGATCGCTCAGGGAGACGGTGAGAAAGTACTGCTGGTTGATGCCAACCTGCGCAGCCCATCGCTTCACACCCTCTTTGGCCTGGAACGGGGCAGAGGACTGACCGAGCTGCTGGACGGCCACGTTTCGGCCGATACGGTCATCAAGGAAACACGCACCCCGGGACTTTCGGTGATCACCGCGGGAGAGTCCACCCAGGATGCCCCCAGACTGTTGGGCTGCCCGCAGATGAAAAAAGTCCTGGCGGATTGGAGAGATCAATACTCCTGGGTCATCTTCGACGCCTCACCGGCCCTGGCCTACGCAGATGCGGTGGTGCTGGGAAGGCTGCTGGACGGCGTCATTCTAGTGGTTCAGGCCGGCAAGACCCGCTGGGAGGTGATCCGCAAGGCACAGGAGATTCTCAAGAATGCCAAAGCGAATGTCCTCGGGGTGGTTCTCAATAAGCGTCAGTATGTCATTCCCAAACCCATCTACCGCCGTCTGTAGTGCAAGAGGAGCATCCGCTTGAAGGCCTTTCTGCTGGCGGCGGGTCTGGGAAAAAGGCTTCGGCCACTGACCGATTCGCGGCCCAAGTGCCTTGTGCCTGTGACCGGCAGGCCCCTCCTGGATCACTGGCTCTCTCTGTGCCGTCGGCACGGCATCGACGAGGTTCTGATCAACCTCCATCACCATGCCGATCAGGTCAGGGAATACATTAACGCCAGAACGGACCGGACCCCGCGGATCCAGCTCTTCCCGGAAGAGCGGCTGCTGGGCAGCGGGGGCACTCTGGCGGCCAACAGAGATTTCGTCCGGCAGGAAAAAGAGTTCCTGGTTCTTTACGCCGATAACCTGACCAATGCAGATCTTGACGCCCTGATCCGTTTTCACCGCACCCATGACGGTCTGGTCACCGTGGGACTTTTCCATACGGCCGTGCCGCAGCAATGCGGCATCGTCGAGCTCGATCGAGCGGGAAAAATCCGCTCTTTCGAGGAGAAGCCCGACCGGCCGCGCAGCAATCTGGCCAATGCCGGCGTGATGGTCATGGATGCCGGGGTGTTTTCTTTCTTTCCCGGTACCCGGGAATTCGATCTGGGGCATCATCTTCTGCCCCGGCTGGCGGGGCGTATGTACGGCAAGGTGATCGAGGAGTATCTTCAGGATATCGGAACCCTCGAAAAGTATCTGGGTGCTCTCAGAGACTGGCGGGGGCTTGAGCAATCACGGGCGGGCAACGGTTCCAGCCAAGAGGTGACGGGAGAATCATCGTGATTATCACGCAGACTCCATTGAGGGTCAGTTTCGTGGGCGGGGGGACGGACTTGAAGAGATTTTACTCTGAAGAGCCCGGTCATGTTCTCAGCGCCGCCATCGATAAATATGTCTTCGTCATCGTCAAGGAACGGTTCGATGACAAGATCGTGCTGAACTATACCCGCAAGGAGATCGTCGATACCGTCGACCAGATCCAGCATGATCTGGTACGGGAAACGATGAAACTCACCGGGGTCGAGAAAGGCGTGGAGATCACCACACTGGCCGATATTCCCTCCCGGGGGACCGGACTGGGATCCTCCAGCAGTATCACGGTGGGACTGCTCAATGCCCTGTATGCCTATCAGGGAGAATTCAGAGATGCCCAGCGGCTGGCCGCGGAAGCCTGCCAGGTGGAGATCGATATCCTGGGGGCGCCTATCGGCAAGCAGGACCAGTATATCGCCTCTTTCGGCAATGTGCGCCTGATCACCTTTCATCCCGACGAGCGGGTGGATGTCAGGCAGGTCAAACTCGATTACAGCCTGCGGCGCCGCTTCAATGAGCGCCTGATGCTGTTCTATACCGGGAAAACGCGCAGCGCCAATAATATTCTGGCCGAGCAAAATCAGCACATACCCCAGCGGCGGGAGATCCTCCGGGAAATGAGCCAGCTGCCCGAGGTCTTCGAGGCCTGTCTTCACAACGGGAATCTGGATCAGATCGGGCAACTTCTTCACCGGAATTGGGAACGCAAAAAACGGCTGGCCAGCGGGATCACCGACGACACCATCGACAGCCTCTACGAGGCGGCCCTGGAGGCCGGCGCTATCGGAGGCAAGATCACCGGCGCCGGCGGGGGCGGTTTCTTACTCCTCTATTGTTCCGGGGAGAAACAGGAACAGGTTCGCCAGGCATTGTCACATCTGACCGAGCTGCCCTTTCGATTCGAGAATCAGGGCAGCAAAATCATCTTCAACATTCATCGTTAAAGGGACCATGAAACCGAAACAGAAAGGATGCATGACCGAGGCGCAGCTGGCCAAGGTTCTCGATGTCCACCGAAAGACGGGCCGCCGCCTGGGCTGGGCGGCCGTGGAGCTGGGATTCATCCGTGAGGAGGAGCTGCTGAAAGCGCTCAGCGCTCAGCTATCGCTTCCCTACATGCGCATCGCACCCAAACTGCTTACCAGAGAGATCGTCTGTTTGATTCCTGAACTGGCGGCCAGACGGCACCATATGATCCCGGTGGAGAAGAAAGACGGCCGGCATCTGGTTCTGGCCATGGCCGATCCTCTGGACGAACGATCCCGCCGCGAGGCCCGGTTGATCACCGGGATGGAGATCGAGGTGGTCATATCGCTGGAGGCCGAGATCACCACCTGCCTGGATCACTTTTTCGGTCCCGGTCGTTTGGATCCGGAACCCTCGGCCGATGCCTTCCACAAGAAGATCGGGGAATTTCTCCTGGAGGGCGGATTCATCACCCAGGGGCAGCTGCAGACCGCCCTGGGTCAGCAGCGGTCCAATGGCAGCCGGCTGGGAAACATCCTGGTGGAGATGGGGATCATCTCGGAGGATAACTGGATGCAGGCTCTGGGTATGCAGCTGGATATGCCCTATGTGCATCTGGCCAGCTATGGTCTGGATTCCAAGATCGTGAGGACCATTCCCGAGGAACTGGCCCGCCATTACTGTCTGGTGCCCATCGCCAGACAATTGAATGTTCTGGTAACGGCCATGGCCGATCCTCAGGATGAGGTGGCTCGGACCGTCATCGAGGGGAAGACCGGCTACAAGATCCGTCCGGTGATCAGCTCTGCCGGGGCCATCGGCGAGGCCCTGGATGGTATCTACGGCCAATCCGCCAGGCAGGAGCCGAAGATGGCTTTGCCCGAGAAACGCATCGGGGAATATTTGGTCGAGGGCGGTTTCATCACCGCCAAACAGCTCCAGCTGGCCCTGGAGCGACAGCGCCGGACGCCCAAAGATCTGCCCACCGCTGAGGAGTTTTCCCGACACTATTTTGGGAAATTGAAAAAAGTCCTGGCCGCCATTCCGGTGGACAAGATCGATCGCATCGTGGAGGTCTTGCTACATGCGTATTGCCATGACCGCCACATCTTTATCATGGGCAACGGCGGCAGTGCCTCGAACGCCTCCCATTTTGCCTGTGATCTGGCCAAGACGCCGGTCAGCCAGACCGGCCATCGGGTCCGGGCCATGTCTCTGACCGAGAATCTGCCCCTGTTGACGGCCTGGTCAAACGACACGCATTATTACTTCGGTTTCGTTGAGCAGCTCAAGAACCTGATGAATTCCGGCGACGTGGTCATCGGCATCAGCGGCAGCGGAAATTCCCAGAATGTCCTCAACGGTATCGCCTATGCCAATTCCATCGGCGGCAAAACGATCGGTCTGATCGGATTTTCCGGAGGCAAACTGAAAGACCTGGCCCAGGAGTCTCTGACCGTGCCCAGCGATAATATGCAGCGCGTCGAGGACGTCCATCTCATCCTGGTGCACCTGATCTCCACCTATCTGAGACGCCGTATCGAGGTCTGGCAGGATGGGGCTGAGTGTGGGGAACCGGACGGTATGGGGAAGGCCGAATCATGAGGATCGCCATCGCCGGCACCAAGGAGATTCCCGCCCGCCACGGTGGCTTCGAGACCTGTGTGGAGGAGGTCAGTACCCGTCTGGTTCAGCGGGGACATGATGTGGTCCTCTATTACCGATCCAACACCGACCGGGGGAAAACCTATCGGGGCGTCCGGATGGTCCGGGTGCCGGAACTGGAGAACAAGTATCTGGCCACCCTGTTCTCGACCCTGCTCTCCATCCTCTCGGTGGCCACCAAGAGGGTGGACGTGGTCCACATCTACGGCGTGGGCAACTCGGTGCTGGTCCCCCTGCTGCGGGCGGTTTCCAAAAAAACGGTGATCTCGGTGGACGCTCTCGACTGGAAACGTTCCAAATGGAACCGCTTTGCCAGCTGGTACCTGCGGATGGCCGAGCGGGTGGCCTCCCTGTATGCCGATCGGGTGGTGGTGGACAACAATGTGGTCGGCCGGTACTATCGGGAGCGATTCGGGAAACGGACAGATTTCGTTCCCTATGGATCGAACATACTGCGCAGCGAGGAATCGGCAGCGCTCCGGAAATACGATCTGAAGCCGGACGGCTACTTTTTGTTCGTCGGCCGCTTGAAGCCCGAAAAAGGGGTTCACCGCCTTATCGAGGCCTACCAGAATCTCAAGACGGACAAAGCCCTGGCGATTGTGGGCGACGATCCTTTCAGTCAGGAATACATTCAATCCCTGAAGAAAACCCGTCACGCCGGGATCAAGTTCCTGGGGTATGTGTACGGTGATGAATATCGCCAGCTGAGCAGTCACGCGTATGCCTATGTGACCGCCTCGGAGGTGGAGGGCACCTCACCGGCCCTGGTGGCGGCCATGGGATTCGGCAACTGTGTCCTGGTCAATGCCATCGAGGAGAATCTGGAGACCATCGGGGATGCCGGGATGAGCTTTTGCCGGAACGATGTCGAGGATCTGCACAGACAGCTGCAGCATCTCATCGATCATCCGGAGGTGGTCGCCGAATATCGCCATCGAGCCCGCAGGCGGGTGGCTGAATATTACAACTGGGACACTGTCACCGATCAGCTGGAGAACATATACAGCTCGCTGTAAGGGCGGTTCTGTCATGTGGAATCGTTTCGCCAAACGCGTTATGGATGTGGTCATCGGCACGATCGGATTCGTGCTCAGCATTCCCCTGTGGCTGATCATCTCCCTGGCCATCAAACTGGATTCAAAAGGTCCGGTTCTCTTCCGGCAGGATCGATCGGGCCAGGGGGGGCGGGTCTTCAAGATGCTCAAGTTCCGCTCCATGGTCATCGATGCCGAGGAGAAATTGCAGCACATGGAACACCTCAACGAGGAGAAGACGGGCCTGATCATCCGGCTGCGAGACGATCCCAGGGTGACCGGGGTGGGCAAGGTGCTGCGGAAATTCAGTCTGGATGAGATTCCGCAGTTTCTCAATGTCATCAAGGGAGACATGAGCCTGATCGGACCACGGCCTCCCTCTCCGGATGAATATGCCCGCTACGATCGGAGACAGAGACGTCGTCTGGAAGTGAAGCCCGGGCTGACCGGTCTCTGGCAGGTGAGCGGTCGGAAGGATACCGATTTCGATTTCATGGTCCAGAAGGATATCGAATATATCGAACAGCAAAGTCTTCGCTTCGATCTGCAGATCTTGCTCAAGACGATCCCGGTGGTCCTGACCGGCAAGGGCGCTCGATAGCTCCCATTCCCATTCGCGGATCTGTTGGATGAACGAACCAGGCGGCAGGGTTCCCCGGCGGAGGCCGGGGGCGTTGAGGTGTCCGGCCCAAAGCGCTACCGTTTTCGGGATGAATTTCGGTTCCGCAAGACGGTGCGATGGTCAGACACGATTCAACGACACTGCTCCACCGGGTTATTCGATTGGATTCCCGGATTCACTCCCCTGTCCGGATTATTATTTTCGCGTGAATATCGAGGTCCTCGAGTCTGATGAACGAAATCAGCAGAAGAGTCGGACAGCCCATGATGGGGTCGGCGGAGCGGTTTTTTTTACCTCTCCTGATCGGATTGATCTTTGGTCTGTTCGTTCTGGGCATCTTCACGCTGCCCATGAAATTCACCTATTACTTCATCGCCGGACCGGTCATTCTCTTTATCGCCATCATCTCCGGAAACCTCAAACGCTTCTTCCAGGGCGTCCTGATCTTCATCATTCCCATCAACTACGCCACTCATTTTTTCCGCCGCGAGTACGAGTTCGGCGGCGGGGGCGGTCTCAGTTTTTCGCCCCTGGATATCGTGCTCATCGTCCTCTACGGGATCTGGCTGTATGAGCTGATCTTTCAGCAGTCCTCCCGGAATGTTCGCTTCTTTCGCCGGATCGCCGTTCCCGCCCTGGTCCTGGTGGCCTACAGCTTTCTGAGCATGATTCCCGCCCAGGATCCCTACATGGTCCTGTTCGAGAACGTCAACGTCCTGCGGGCCATCCTTCTCTTTCTGTACATCGGCAATCACGTCAGAACCCGGAAAGATCTCCACCGGGTCGTGTTCATCCTGCTGCTGTCGTTGTTTTTACAGAGTATGGTGGCCATGGCCCAGAAATGGCTGGGCATTTCTCTGGGACTGCAGCTGTTCGGAGAGTACGCCGAGCTGCGGACCTTCACTCTGGATTATTACCTCAAGACCGCCCGGGTGGGGGGCACCATCGGGCACCCCAATGCTCTGGCCAAGTATGTGGAGATGCTCATCCCTCTGGCCATGGTGCTTTTATTCACCCGTCTCCGCGCGAAATATAAGGTCATGTCGATGATCACCTTTGTGGCTGCCCTGGTGGTCCTGCTGCTGACCCTGTCCCGGGGAGGATGGGTCTGTTTCGCCGGATCCATAGTCCTGGTATTGCTGCTGATTTTTCGAGCCCGGCTGATCAGCCTGCGAACCCTGGTGGCCATTCTGCTTATCGGCGTGATCTTCGCCGGGGTCGGAGCCGGATTTTCCGGCCTGGTCCAGTCCCGGCTGTTCGGAGATGACTACGGTGCCGCCAAAGGCCGGATGCCTCTGAACCGCATCGCCATCAACGTCATTCGGCATCATCCGGTTCTGGGTGTGGGGGTGAAGAACTACGGCAAGGTGATGCACCTGTATAATCCCAACATCGAGCGGATGAGGACCAACATGGTCCACAACGCCTATCTGCTGGCCGCTGCCGAGATGGGCATCCCCGGGCTGCTGTTGATGCTCTGGCTGCTGATCGCCATTCTCAGGCTGGGTCTGGAGAACATCAAGCGCAAACAGGATACCTTTCTGAAGTCGATCAACATCGGCATCGTGGCCGGGCTGGCCGCCCTGTGGGCTCACTGGCTGGTGGATATCGGCTATATCGGCAGGTTTTCCGTGTTCTGGGTGATGGTCGGCTTGATGGCCGCCACCTGGCAGATGAAAGAAGAGACGCCCGCTGCCCGGACCGGGTCCTGAGAGGGCCGGCTCGGCCGGGTCATTGGCTGTGAAATGAACCCTTCGAATGCTTTCCGGCGAAACGTAGCCGGATTCCAGGGAGGTGATGGGTGCTTTCCAAGAGAGCGTGTGACGGCAGGACCGCTGACAGGTCCCCCGAGGAGATGCGATGAGACTATCCACCCTGGGCCGCGTAGCCAGGAATTCGACCGCGGTCAGTATCGCCCTATTGATGAGACGAGGGGTGAATTTTCTTCTCTATGTGCTCATCGCCCGATATCTGGGGGTCTTCACTTTCGGCCAGTTTTCGCTGGTCTACAATCTGTTTCTTATCTTTGAGGTGCCGGCCATGTTCGGATTGGCCAACCTGACCGTCCGGGAGGTGGCCAAGAACAAATCCGAGTATGGCCGTTATCTGATCAACGGGCATTTTCTGGTCCTGTTGGCCTCCCTGGGCTCCATGGGGATCTGGATCCTGGCGGTTCACCTGCTGGGCTATTCGGCCGAGGTCATTCGGGGAACCTATCTGCTGGGCCTGGCTCTGATCCCTTTTTCGATGAAAAACATCACCGAGGCGATCTTCAAAGCCTTCGAACGGATGCAGTTTATCGTCTACGCCTTCGCCTCGGCGAATATCGTTCAGCTGATCCTGGTGTGGCTGTTGTTATCCCGGGGATACGGACTGCAATGGATCTTTGCGCTGGTGGCCGGGGTGCAATTCATCTGGCTGCTGCTCGACTGGTTCTTCATCTATCGATATTTCCCGGCGACCAGCTGGAAGCTGGACTGGGGCTTCTGCCGGCAGCTGGCCAGAACAGCCACCACCTTTTTAGGCATCGGTGTGTTCAATATTGTCTTTTTGCGCATCAACGTGGTCATTCTCTCGAAGCTGTCCGGCAACAGGGCGGTCGGATTGTACAACGCCGCTTTCCAGCTGACCTTCTTTTTTATGCTCATATCCCGGAGTCTCTGGGAGGCGGTCTATCCGGTCCTGTCCCGGACCTTCGTCAACAACCGGGAACGTTTTCGGCAATATACCGAGCGTTCCAGCGAGTTTCTGACCTCGCTGTCGATCCCCCTGGCCATCCTGTTTGTGTTCCTGGCCGAGGCCATTCTGCTGGTCTATAAGAACGAGTTTGTGGCCGCCGCTCCGGTGCTCAGGATCCTTGGATGGCTGCTGGTGCTGATGTCCTTCGAGAGGATCTTCGGCGGGGTGCTCCTGGCCGGTGGTCAGCAGAAGTCCAATCTTGTCATCACCATGATCAATACCGTCGTTCTGCTGGTCATCAGCGTCCTGTTCATTCGGGCGTACGGTCTGGTGGGCGCGGCCTGGGCGATCCTGATCAGTCATTTTATCTCTTTCCTTCTGCATCTGCTGGTTGTGTGCCGGAAGGTGTTTCCTTTTAACGTACTCCGGGTTGCCTGGAAGCCTCTGGTGGCCAGCGCTTTCATGACCGCCCTGATTGCCTGGCTGTCGCGATCATCGGGTCTGCCGGTGGTGATCCCCGTCTCGGTGGTACTGTATGGCGGGGTGTTGCTGGGTCTGCATCTGATCTTTAACCACCGCCGCGGTTCGATCCGGAAATGGCTGAATGCCGGCCGGATCCCCCCGGACATCCAGGAGCCGGAGGTGTGAGATGACCGGCCGGGACATGAAGGTCCTGTTGGTCAATAAATTTTACTATCTGCGCGGCGGAGCCGAGAGGAGCGTTTTTGAAACCAAGAAGCTCCTGGAGGAGAAGGGCCACCGGGTCATCCCTTTCTCCATGTTCGATGAACGTAATCAGCCATCGCCCTACGGGAAGTATTTTGTCGATCAGGTGGAGTTTAATGCCCGGCATTCCGTCCGCCAGAAACTGAATATCGTTCCCCGGGTGATTTACTACCGGGAGGCCAGGAGGAGACTGGAACAACTGCTCCGCAGGGAGCGGGTGGACGTGGCTCATCTGCACAACATCGCCCATCAGATATCGCCGTCTATCCTCGACTCGCTGCGTAAGGCTCAGGTGCCTGCGGTGCAGACGCTGCACGATTACAAGCTGATCTGCCCGACTTATACCCTCATGGCCGGGGGCAAGGTCTGTCAGCGCTGTCTGGGGGGACGATACTATCATGCGGTTCTGCAGAAGTGCAATAAAGGTTCTCTGACAGCCAGCCTGCTCAATACGGTGGAGATGTATACCCATCGGGCCCTGGGGCTGTATCGTCGCGGCATCGACCTGTATCTGGCGCCCAGCCGGTTCTTAAAGAACAAGCTGAAGGAGGACGGCACTCTCAGGACGCCGGTGATCTATCTGCCCAACGCCATCGACGCCGGCCAGTACCGGCCGCGTTACGACGACGATGGGTATGGTCTCTACTTCGGCAGATTGTCGCCGGAGAAGGGAGTGCACACGCTCATCCGGGCCATGAAAGGGCTCCCCAGTATCGAGCTGCGCATCATCGGGGAAGGGTTGCAGGGAGAAGAACTGCGGCGGATGGTCGAGGAGCAGAACGTAACCAACGTTCGATTCCTCGGGTCGTTGTACGGCGATGAGCTCAAAAAAGTTCTCTCCGGGGCCCGGTATGTAGTCGTGCCCTCGGAGTGTTACGAGAACTGCCCGTTCTCTGTGCTGGAATCCTTCGCCATGGGTAAACCGGTCCTGGGATCTGCCATCGGCGGCATTCCCGAGCTGATCGACCCCGGAGCCGACGGATGGCTGTTTCGCCCCGGCGATTCCGGCGATCTCCGGGAGAAGATCCGCCAGCTCGACCGGGACGGCCGGGTTCGCGCCGCCATGGGCCGCCGGGCCAGGCAGAAGGTAGAACAACGTTTCGGTCTGGAGTCGCACTATCGGGATCTGATGGGCGCCTATCGGCGGGTGATCGAACGACCGGGGTCTTTCAACTGATGGACGCGGGTATGTGACTATGAAAACCGATGAACATTCACAGAAGCTGATCATCGTCGGATTGGACGGCGCCACCTGGAGTGTCATCGATCCCCTGATTCAGAAGGGAAAGCTGCCGCACATGGCCCGGTTGATTCGGGAGGGAGCCCGGGGTGTGCTCAGGTCGCTGGATCCGATGATCTCCACCATGCTGTGGACCTGCATCTCATCAGGCAAGCTGCCCGACGATCACGGCGTGCGGGATTTTGCCGTCTCCTCCAGAGCGGTACGCTGTAAACGGCTCTGGGACATCTTCGAGGACGCCGGGTACACGTCCGGTGTCTATGGACATCTGATCACCTGGCCGCCCGATCCGGTCAACGGTTTCATGGTCCCCGGCGCCTTCGCCCTGGGGCCGGAGACGCATCCACCGGATCTGGCTTTTTTGCGAAGGCTGGCCATGGAGGAGGTTTCCGGAAAACGCCGCCGCCTGAGGGATATTCTGGGGTATGCCTGGAAAGGGTGGCGGCACGGAGTGCGGCCGAAGACGCTCTGGGGGCTCGGTACTCATCTGGCGCTGTCGACTCTGGGCCGCATCGAGCCGCAGATGGATTTCTATCGCAAACGGCTGCTCAAGCTGTGGGTGGACACCGATGTATTCTGCCATCTGATGAAGGCCTACCGGCCGCAGTTCTCCTTTTTCTACACCCATCTGCTGGATTCCACCCAGCATCTGTTCTGGAAGTATCATCAGCCGGAGCCGTTCGGCGATCTTCCCCGGGAGGATCTGGGCCGCTATTCAGGGATTGTCGCCCAGGCGTATGAGCAGTCCGACCGGGCTCTGGGCCGAATGCTGGCCGCTGCCGGCCCGAACACCACCGTGATGATTATCTCCGACCATGGAGCTCAGGCGGCGGAGAACGCCCGGGAGGGAGCGGCCTGGACGATCCGGACCGAGAACCTTTTGAAAATGCTGGACCTGTGGGGCCGGGTGAGCGCGGTCAATATCGGTTTTCACCTCTATCTCAGTCCCAGGATCGAGCGGCCGGGGGCCAAAGAGAAACTGATCGAGATCTTCAGGGGGATCGTCGAGGAGGACGGCAGCCAGCCGGTCTTCGAGGTCATCCCCATGGAGCATTCCTATCTCAAGGTCATGGTGCCTGAGGATCGCCTGGAACAGCTCAAGGGAACGACCGTCCGGGTGGGAGAAGAGCGCTGCCGGTTTGAGGATCTGGTGGAAATCTCCACCGGTCGGCTCTCCGGCGCACATCATCCGGAGGGCATCTGCATCCTCTGGGGACGGCCCATCAAGAGGGGCGCGCGCCTCTCCTCGGCCAATCTCCTGGACGTCACTCCCACCGCGCTGATGCTGATGGGGCTCCCGGTGGCCGACGATATGTCCGGGCGGCCTCTGATGGAGGCGGTCAGTGAGAAGTTTCAGGCGTCCCATCCGCTCCGCCGGTGCCCGACCTATGAGGATCGGCGGCGGACCGAGGGAGACGCCGACGAACATGAGCCTATGCCCGAGGAGCTGGTGAAGCAGCTCAAGGCGCTGGGATATCTGGGTTGAATACAGTGGAGAACCGATGGCGGAGAAGAAGCAAAGCTTGATCGTGCTTGGCGTGGACGGCGCCACCTGGGACCTCGTCGACCCCCTCATCGCCAGGGGAGAGCTGCCCAACTTCCGTCAGCTCAAGGAACGCGGTGCCTGGGGAGAGGTTCAGACCACCTACCTGGGTTCGCCGGTCATCTGGACGGCCATCTTTACCGGGAAGGATCGTGAGAAGTTCGGTGATCCTTTTTTCGGCATCGATCGGGCCCGGCTGCGGGCCAGGAGGATCTGGGAGATTGCCGCCCGGGAGGGATTGCGTATCGGGGTGCTGCATCCTCTGCTCACCTGGCCGCCTCTGGAGACGGACGGATTCGTTATTCCGGACATCTTCGCCATGGGTCCGGAGACACATCCTCCCCGATACGAGTATTTCCAGAAGCTGTATCTTTCCAGGCACGGAGGGAATCTTCTGCAGCAGGCCTATTATTTCCTGAGGAGTTTTCTCCTCGCCGGCGGACCGGATGTGGCTTTCAGCGCCCTGCGTTTTCTCACCTCCACGGCGCTTCGCCCGCAGTTCCTGAACACATTCCGAAGACGGCTGGAGGTGGTCACCCGGATGGATTTCCGGCTGTTCCTCAAACTGTACCGGACCTACCGGCCGCAGCTATGCGCTTTTCACCTCCACGCGGTGGATACGGTCTCTCATAAATACTGGCAGTACAAGGACAAACAGGGTCCTTACGGCGGTGTTATCAACCATTTTTACCGGCTCGCGGACCATTTTCTGGGCCGCGTGATGGGATCGCTGGACGAGCACACCAGCCTGGTGGTTCTGGCCGATCACGGTTTCCAGGAGATCCAGGATGAACGGAACAAGTTCGAGCTCAACGTTCCCGTTCTGAGAACGCTGCTGGATGCCGATCAGAATGTCCGGGCGGTGCGTATCGGCAATGCCTACATCGTCAATCTGGGATCCGGCGTCGATCCGGCGGCTGCCTCGCGGATGACCGAGACCCTGGCCGGCGCTGTTCTGCAGGACGGCAACCCGCTGTTTATCAATGTGCATCAGATCGATCAGAATATACATTTCCGGCTCACCCGGCGCATTCTGGAGAGCACCACTCCTGACACCGAGGAGATCTCTTTCCGGGATGGTGCGCCGCTCCGGTTCGGAGATCTGTTTCGTCAGAAGACGTTCGTGGATACGGGAACCCATGTGGCCGGTCGGGGTATCTTCGCCGCCTACGGCCGGCGATTCCGGTCCGGCGTCCACCTCGATAAGGTCAACATCTTCGATATCACGCCGACGCTCCTGGCCCTGATTGGACTGCCGGCGGCCAGGGACATGGATGGAGAGGTCGACCGGAGATGGTTTCACGATCAGGCTCTGAAGGATCTACAGCTTCGCACGATCGAAACCTACGAGGAAAAGACCGCTGGAAAAAACGCCGCGGATGAAGCGACCTTCACCGACCAGGAGGTTGAAGATCTGGAGGAACGCCTGAAGATGCTGGGATATTTGTAATCATGGAACACTGCGGGAGGCATTCATGAAGGTTTTGGTAACGGGCGCAAGAGGTATGCTGGGAAGCGACCTAAGCCCCATCTTTGACCGTCAGCATGAACTGCTGGCCACCGATCTGGAGGAACTGGACGTTCGGGATCCTGAAGCGGTCTTTCGGACTTTCGAGGAATTCGAACCCCGGCTGGTTCTCCACCTGGCCGCCCTGACCAATGTGGATGGCTGTCAGGGAATGCAGGACGAGACGTTTCTAACCAATGCCGTGGGCACAAAGAACATCGCGCTGGCCAGTGCCCGGGCCGGGGCCGCCATGGTCTATATCAGCACCGGATCGGTCTTCGACGGGACCAAGAGCGAGCCCTACACCGAGTTCGACCACCCCAATCCGCGAAGCGAATACAGCAAAGCCAAGTATCAGGGAGAGCTGGTGGTCAGGGAGCTGGTCAGGGAGCATTATATCGTCCGGGCGGGGTGGATGTTCGGGGGAGGCCACCGAGATAAGAAGTTCGTCGGCAAGATCATCTCTCTGGCCAGGCAGGGAAAACCACTCCAGGTGGTGAATGATAAATTCGGATCACCGACCTATACCAAGGACATGGCCGAGGGAATCCTGAAGCTGGTCGGGACGGGATGGTACGGCACCTATCATCTGGCCAACGAGGGCTGCTGCAGCCGCTATGAGTATGCCTGTAAGGTCCTGGAATTGGCCGGAGTCGAAGGATATCCGGTGAAACCGGTGAGTTCGGAAGCGTTTCCCCTCCCGGCTCCCCGGCCGCGCATGGAGGCGATTCGGAACTACCTGCTTCATCTGCTCCGGCTGGACTGGATGCGTCCCTGGGACGAGGCCCTGGAGGATTATATCCGGAATCATCTTCAGCTGGAGGATGAGAACGAGACCGGAGCGGATAAAGGAGCCTGATATGAAAATTCTGGTGACCGGGGGAGCCGGATTCATCGGCTCAAATGTTGCCGATGGGTTCATCGCCCAGGGACATCGGGTGGTGGTGGCCGATAACCTGTCCTCCGGCTATGCCCGGAATGTCCCCGAGAAGGCGGTTTTCTATCAGCTGGATATCGTCGATGCCGGGCTGGAAGAGGCCTTTCGCAAGGAGCGTCCCGAGGTGGTCGTTCATCATGCGGCCCAGATCGACGTTCGAAAATCGGTCGAGGATCCCATGTATGACGCCCGGGTCAACGTCATCGGCTCTCTCAATGTCATCCAGCAATGCCTTCGCCACGGCGTGAAAAAAATCATCTATGCCTCCACCGGAGGCGCCGTTTACGGCGAGCCGGAATATCTGCCGGCCGATGAGCGACATCCCATTCGCCCCCTGTGCCAGTACGGCGTCACCAAGCATACCGTGGAGCACTATCTGTATCTTTATCGCCATCACTACGGTCTTGACTATACTGTTCTGCGATACCCCAACGTCTACGGTCCCCGGCAGGATCCTCTGGGCGAGGCCGGTGTGGTGGCCATTTTCACCGAGGCCCTGATGCACGGGCGCCGGCCGACCATCTATGGGGATGGGAGTCATACCCGGGATTACGTCTTCGTCGGGGATATCGTGGCCGCCAATATTTTGGCCCTGCAGCGGGGGAGTGGCATGATCCTCAATTTGGGATGGGGACAGGAGATCAGCGTCAACCAGATCTTCGCCACACTGAAGAAAGATCTGTCCTCGGATGTGGAACCGATTTACGGGGCAGAGCGCCTGGGCGAGATCCACCGTATCTGCCTGGACAGCGGCCGGGCTCGAGAGGTGTTGGGCTGGAGGCCCGAGGTCGACCTGGAGCAGGGCATCGGCCGAACCGTTCAGTATTACCGTCAACATCCTGATCAGATGTCGTCCACGTGATCGAACATTCCTGCCGAAAGGGACGAATATGGAGTTAACCGGCAAACAGATCATGGTCACCGGGGGAGCCGGATTTATCGGCTCAACCCTGGTCAGGGAACTACTCAAGGAAAAGGCCCGGGTGCTGGTGTACGATAACTTCGTCAGCGGTGACAGGGCCAATCTCAAAGAGGTCGAGGATCAGGTGCAGATCCTGGAAGGCGATATCCTCGATCCCGGGTTGTCAGAGATTCTCCGGCAGCACCGGGTGGACTGCGTCTTCAACCTGGCCGCCGAGCCCTATATACCGCATTGCTATGACCATCCCCGGAAGTTCTTCGAGGTCAACGCCACCGGAGCAATGAACGTGATGCTGGCCTGTCGGCGGGCCGGCGTATCCCGGATGCTGCAGTATTCCTCCTCGGAGGTCTACGGCTCAGCCCAGTATGTCCCCATGGACGAACACCATCCTCTGGCGCCATGCTCGACCTATGCGGTCAGCAAATTGGCCGCCGACCGGCTCTGCTACAGTCTGCACAAGGAACAGGGTCTGCCCATCATCATCCTGCGGCAGTTCAACACTTACGGTCCCCGGGAGACGCATCCGTATATCATTCCCGAACTGATCACCCAGCTGTCCGGTTCCAATCGTCTCAAGCTGGGCAACATCAAGGCCCGCCGGGATCTCACCTATGTCGACGATGCCGCCCGGGGATCGGTCGAGCTGATGAAATGCGACCAGGCCGTGGGCCAGGTGGTCAACCTGGGCCAGGGACAGGACTGGTCGGTGGAGGAGCTGGCCCTGACCATCGCCCGCCTGATGGGACATGAGCAGGTGGATATGGAGGTGGAGCAGGTGCGGCTTCGGCCGATGGATGTGCAGCGTCTCAATTGCAGCTATTTCAAAGCCATGACCCTGTTCGGCTATCGTCCGCAGATCTCTCTGGAGGAGGGACTGAGGCGGACCATCGAGTGGTATCGGCAGAATGACCACCGCTGGGTGTGGGAGACGAAGATGGCCGCCGAGGAACAGATCTGGCGGGATCCGGAGACCGGGGACGAGACGAAGGAGCAGTCATGAGAATGGACCGTGTTCACCCTGACCGGGCATCGGAAAAGAGGCACCGGCGCACCTTTGGAGGGATCTCACGGCGGTGAGCGCTCTGATCACCTTCGGTCGCAATCGGATGGCCTACACGGCACTGCGCAGCCTGGCCCGGCGCGGGATCGGCGCGGTGGTGGGGGATAGTTACTCGCCCTCGATGTGTTTTTATTCCCGTCACTGCGACGGGCACTTCATCTATCCATCGCCCTACCGCCATCCGGAGGGCTTCATCGACAGCCTCATCGGCCAGGCCCGAAAACGGGGCTGCCGGGTCCTCATCCCGATGCATGAGGAGGGCTATGTCATGGCCCGCTTCCGGGACCGCCTGGAACCCCATTTCATGGTGCCTCTGGCCACGGAAGATCAGATCATGGCCCTGCATGACAAGGGCCGGTTCGCCGGCCTGGCCGAGCAATTGGACCTTCCCGTTCCGCGGACCTTTCTGGTCAACAGGATGGAGGAGGTCGAACGAATCGCCGGGGAGGTCTCCTACCCCGCCGTGGTCAAGCCCCGGCGGGCGCACGGCGCATTCGGACTGCGTTACGTGCGTGTTGCCGAAGAGCTGAGGAAGACCTTCACCGAGCTGGTCGATCGCTATCATTATGCCAGCCATGAGCTGCCCATCGTCCAGGAATATGTTCGCGGCACCAAGCACTCGGTCTGTATGCTGTTCAACCGCGGTCGTCTGAGAGCCCTGTGCACCTTTCGGTTTCTCCGGGAGTATCCCGTCGACGGGGGCACCGCGGTGCTGCGCATCAGCACCCGGGAGGAGCGCATGGAACGGATCGCCCGGCAGACCCTGGAGCATCTTGGCTGGCATGGTATCGCCGAGGCGGAATTCCTGCTGACGCCGGAAGGCCGTCCTCTGCTGCTGGAGATCAATCCCCGTTTTTGGGGCTCTCTCTACCAGGGTGTGGCCAGCGGCGTGGATTTTCCCTATCTGCTCTACCGCATGGCCCTGGATGGTGACGTGGATCCGGTGCTGGACTATCCCACCGGGGTCAAGACCCGCTGGCTGTGGGGTGATTGGCGGGCCCTGTGCGACTATCTCCGGCACCCGATCAGCCAGCGGAAAGCGCTGCTGGACTACCTCAAATGTTATCGCCGCGACGTCACCTATGACGATTTTTTCTGGGACGATCCGGTGCCCTTTCTGGTGGAGATGATCTATCCGCTGGCCTCCTTTCTGACCAAGGGCACCTTCAACCCAGTGGAAGAGGGCAGCGAATACGACCGTGAGGAGTAAGCGGATGGGACCCGTCTCTCCGAAATCGAATGGAAACCGGACGCTGCGCCGTGTCATCACCATCGCGGTTCTGGGGATTGTGACCCTGCTGGTGATCCTCAGACTGTCCGGATTCCGGGCCTCCTGGGAGAAGTTGCTCGCCCTGGAGCTGAAATATGTGGCCCTGGCTCTGGCGGTTCATTATTTCGCCTTCTGGCTGAGGGCCGTTCGCTGGAAGGTGCTCCTCAGCGCCCTGGGACAGGTCCTGCGGGTCTCCACTCTGTTCTCCTATATCCTGGTGGGCTGGTTCATCAGCGCCGCCGTGCCAGCCCGGGCCGGCGATGTGGCCCGCGCCTACCTGCTGAAGAACGATCGCGGCATCCCTCTGCGCCGGGGATTCGGCAGCATCTTCGTGGAAAGGGCCATGGACGGGGCCGTCATCCTGACCTGCTCGCTGCTGTTCAGTTTCTTCATCCTCAGCCTGGGGCTGCCCAAGTGGGTCTTGACCCTCTATCAGGTAACCTTTTCCGTTCTGCTGGTGCTGCTGATCAGTCTGTACTTCATACCGCGGTGGGAGCATCGGGTCAGGAAACTTTTCTCCTCGGCCCGCTATCAGAAGCTGGTTATGTTTCTGTTCCGGCTGATCGACCATGTGCGTAATATCGCCAAGAGCCCGGGACGGACTCTGATATCCCTGGCGCTGACCGTGGTTATCTGGTTCTGTGACGCCCTGGTGACCTATCTGATTCTGCTCAGTCTGGACTATGCCCTGCCCCTGCCCTGGGTGGCTTTTATTTCCTTTACGGTCAATCTGGCGGCCACCGTTCCCATCACTCCCGGCGGGGTGGGGCAGATCGACGCCGTCCAGTATTCATTGTTTACCTTAATCGGCGTGGCCCGGGATATCAGCGGAGTGACCATTTTGATCAGCCGGGTCATCTGTTTCTGGTCCTTCCTGCTGGTCAGCGGACTGTTCACCTATGGCAGCGGCCTGGCCCGGCTGCTCCGGACCCTGCCCGGCCGCAAGGGTCTCATGGAGACCTCGGTGGAGCCGACCGGCCGGATGGAACGCCTGAGCTCGGAGCTGTCGAAATAACATCCCTGGGCGGAGACGGTGCTATGAAGCAAGCTTCAGGAATGATATCGCTGTTGACTTCCGAGAGGCAGACCTGGAAAGCCCATCTCTCCCGGCTGAAAAAGGCCTCACCGCAGATCTTTACCATCGTTTCCAGAAGCCGGACCGTGGAGGAGGCCCGCCGCCGCCTGTTCCGCTATCTCAGCGGTCATCAGAGAGCCCTGCAGATGGGCCTGGAGCGGATACAGCATCTGGAGCGGGCCAACATGCGGGAGTGTCTGAACGTCTTCAAGAACATCCTGTCCCGGCGAAACGAATCATTGACCGGAACAAGCACGCTGATCCATCTGTATCATCTCATCCACGGCACCGACCCGGATCTGATCCGGTCGGTAACGGCCGATTTCGTCGAGGAGCTGGTCCATCTGTTCCGCGGCGTATCCGGCCGCTCGGGGATCTATGACAATCTGAAACGGCCCGCGTTTTTAGAGATGCGGGGGCGCCGCGCCGCCCGATCGAGATCAGGACATTTAGACACCATGGTCAAGTCCATGGAGCGGTACCTGTCACGATATCACTCCGGCCTGGAACCCGGGGTGGCCGCCCGCCGGAGCCGCCAGCGCACTCGTATCCTCCGGTATTTCGGGGCCAGGCGGGATGCCTGGAATGACTGGCGGTGGCATCTGCGGCATGTGGTTCGGGATGAACAGACCCTCTCGGAGCTGATTCAGCTGACGCCCGGGGATATCCGGCAGATCGCCCGGGCCCGGGCCCATCATATTCCCTTCGGCATCACCCCGTTCTATCTCTCACTGATGGAGCAGGAGGCCGGCAGTCAGCATGATCGGACCATTCGGGCTCAGGTGATTCCGCCGGAGAGCTACGTCAACTGGATGATTCAGCACCAGGAAGACCGGGAACGCTCGGCCGACTTCATGGGTGAACACGACACCTCTCCCATTGACTTGGTCACCCGGCGATATCCGCAGATCGTGGTTCTGAAACCTTACAATTCCTGTCCCCAGATCTGTGTCTACTGTCAGCGGAACTGGGAGATCCGGCAGGTTCTGGGACCCCGGGCAACGGCTTCCCGGGAGGCTCTGCAGAAAGCCATCGACTGGATCGGCGATCATACCGCCGTCAGGGAAGTTCTGATCACCGGAGGCGATCCTCTGGTCCTCGCCGATGCCCGGCTGGACGCCATCATGAAAAAACTGGGCCGGATCGATCATCTCGAACGGATCCGGATCGGCACTCGCCTGCCGGTGACCGTTCCCCAGAGGATCACCCCCCGGCTGGCTGCCATGCTGGCCAGGTATCAGGTGCCGGGGCGCAGAGAGATCATCGTGGTCACCCATGTGGAGCATCTCTCCGAGGTGACGCCGGAGATGGCTCTGGCCGTGGACCGGCTCCGCCGCCGCGGCCTGGCAGTCTATAATCAGCTGGTGTTTACCACCTTCAACAGCCGCCGTTTTGAGAGTGCGGCACTCAGACGGCAGCTCCGCCTGATCGGGATCCAGCCCTACTACACCTTCGTCACCAAAGGCAAGGAGGAAACCGAGGCCTACCGGGCTCCCATCGCCCGGCTGCTGCAGGAAAAACGGGAGGAGGTGCGCCTGTTCTCCGGGATGGTGCGCACCGATCATGCCGTCTTCAATGTCCCTCGTCTGGGAAAGACCTATCTCAACGCCGGCCAGGACCATGATGTCATCATGATCCGCCCGGATGGCCGCCGGGTGTATGAGTTCTTTCCCTGGGAGCGCAATATCTCGCCTGTCGACAGCTACATTCACGTCGATATGCCCATCCACAGCTATCTCAGGCGCCTGGAGGAGATGGGAGAGAACCGGGACGATTATCGGACCATCTGGTATTACTTTTAGTTTCTCGAGGATCCTGTATGGAGATACCGCAGATCGAACCCTGGATCGATGAGCGCGAATTGGACCAGCTCCGCCAGGTGGTGGAATCGGCCTGGCTGGTGGAGGGCCCCAAGACGGAGGAGTTTGAGCGCCGCTTCGCCGACCTGGTGGGCTGCCGCTTCGCCGTGACGGTGAACAATGCCACCGTGGCTCTCTACGTCAGCCTCCGGGCTCTCGGCGTGGGACCGGGCGACGAGGTCATCGTTCCCGATTTTACCTTCATCGCCACGCTCAACGCCGTCACCTGGACCGGAGCCACACCCGTCCTGGTGGATGTCACCGAGGAGACCTGGAATATCGATCCCCGGGCAGTCGAGCACGCCGTCACCGGACGGACCCGGACCGTCGTTCCCGTTCATCTCTATGGCCAGTCGGCCGACCTGGAGACGCTTGAATCCATCACCCGGCAGCACGATCTGGTCATGGTCGAGGACGCCTCCGAGAGCGTGGGCTGCCGTTTTCAGGGCCGGCACGTGGGCGCCTGGGGACAGGCCGGCTGTTTTTCCTTTTACGGTAACAAAACCATCACCACCGGCCAGGGAGGGATGATCACCACCGACGACGAGGAGGTCCGGCGCCGGTGCATCGTTCTCAAGAATCACGGCCGCGAGGAGCGGGGCACCTTCGTCCATCGGGAGGTCGGCTATAATTTTGCCTTCACCGATCTGCAGGCCGCCATCGGTCTGGCTCAGATGGATAAGCTGGAGGAGATCTTCCGGCGGAAGAAGGGCCACCATGAACGCTACCGGGAACGTCTGGCGGGGGTGTCGGCGATCAGCTTTCCGGCCGGCGATCCGCGCTGTCAGACCGTTCCCTGGTTCACCAACATCCTGGTGGACGATCCTCAGGCCCTGGGCGACCATCTGGCGAAGGCCGGCATCGGGACCCGGCGCCTGTTCGTTCCCCTGCACCGGCAGCCATGCTGTCGGGGGCAATTCCCGGACCGCTTTCCCGTTTCCGATCGGATCTATCGGCATGGACTCTCCCTGCCCTCCTCGGCCACCCTGACCGATGATCAGGTCGATCATATCTGTGACCGGATCGGGACGTTTTATGGGAGGTGACCGACCGCATGATGATCTCCGTGGTCTTGCCGACCTATAATGAACGGGACAATATCGTCGAACTGGTCGAGAACCTCACCGGGGTGCTGGAGAAAGGCCATTCCTATGAGATCGTCGTGGTCGATGATAACAGCCCCGACGGCACCGCCGGGGCCGTAGAAGCCCGCTTTGCACAGGACGATATGGTCAGGCTGATCCGCCGCAACGGACAGCGAGGCCTGGCCACTGCCGTGCGGCGGGGCATCGAGGAGTCGCGGGGTGAGATCATCATCCTGATGGATGCCGATTTCAGCCATCGCCCCCAGGATCTTCCGGCCATGCTGGCGTTGGCCGATCGTCACGATCTGGTCAACGGCTCGCGGTATCTGCCCAAGGGAGGATTTCAGGGAAGCCTGCGGGCCCGGACGTCCAGCTGGATCATCAACTGGTTTTTGAAGGTCCTGCTGCGTCTTCAGACCACCGACAGCACCAGCGGTTTCCTAGCCATCCGCCGCTCCCTGGTGGAGAAGCTGTCGACGGAGAACATCTTTTACGGCTACGGAGATTTTCATTTCCGTCTGCTGGTGGACGCCGGCCGCCATCAGGCCTCCATCGGCGAGGTGCCGGTGGTCCATCAATTCCGTCGCGGGGGGCGGGCCAAGACACGATTGTTCCGGGACGGCTGGGGATATGTCTGGTCGGCGGTGAGAATCCGGCTGGGCCTGGAGCGGCTGTAGAGAGCCAGCTGACACAGAGATCGTTCCGCGAGATGAAGTCATGCATGAGAGGGTAACCACAAAGCGACATGGCGTTCTGCTGGCGCTCATTCTCCTGCTGGGCGCCGTGCTTCGCCTGTTCCGCCTGTCCAGCCAGAGCTTCTGGTGGGACGAGGTCTACAGCGCCTCCCTGTCGGCTCAGGACCTGGGAACGGTGCTGCCCCGCTTCGGACAGACCCCGGCCTTCTACCATGTTCTGCTTCATTTCTGGCAATATCTGGGTCGAGGCGACGGGACCATCCGGCTGCTCTCGGTCCTCTTCGGGGTGGCCACGCTATGGGTCGTCTACCGCCTGGGCCGGGAGCTTCTGGACAGTACTCAGGGTTTGATGTGTGCCTTCCTGATCGCCGTCTCGCCCTTTCATATCTGGTATTCCCAGGAAGCGCGGATGTACAGCCTGCTGATCCTGCTGTGCACTGCGGCGACGCTGTTCTTCGTTCGGTTTCTGAAGCAATCTCCCGGCTGGCCGGGACTGTGGTGGGCTCTGATGACTGCCCTGGGGCTGTATACGCATTATTACGCCCTGTTCGTGCTGGGTTTTCAGTTGCTTTTTCTGATCATCTACCGGCGGCGATATCGATCGCTCTGGCCGCGTGTGTTCTGGGCCCTGCTGGCCGTCGTGCTTCTGGTGGTGCCCATCCTGCTGCTGTTCTTTCCCGGGGGACGGTACGCCATGGTCTGCGCCGAGGGGGCCGGCCGGAATCCCCTGCGGCCCTTTTCGGTGCCCTATACCTTCTTTGCTCTCAGCCTGGGATTCAGCTTCGGCCCCTCGGTGACGGAGCTGCACCACCTGGCCGGGTGGCCCACGATACGGCCTTATCTGGGACATATTCTTCTGGCCGGAGCGCTCTATACAGTGCTCTTTCTGATGGGATTACGCTCACTGTGGAGTGATCGCCGGCGGCTGAGTTTTCTGCTGCTGTACCTCTTCGTGCCTATCGCATCGGCCTGCATCACTGTGCTGTTCCTGCCGCAACTATCGTATAATGTGCGCTATGTCTCCATGGTCCTCCCGGCTTACGGATTTCTTATGGCCGGCGGCCTGCTGGTGCCTGCGCGGCGGCTGATCCGCTGGGGGCTGCTGGCCCTGGTGCTCGTTCTGGTGTCGATATCCCTCTATCACTATTATGCCGATGCGCGGTATCACAAGGAGGATTTCCGCCTGGCGGTGGAGATCATCTCCCGTCATGAGCAACCCGGGGATGTCATTCTGGCCACGCATTTGCGGCCTATCAAGTATTACTATCACGGTGACCTGGCCATTCATAATCTGCTCTGGTCGCCGGGATTTTACCGCCGTATGATCGATGTCCGTCTGCAGCGCTATCGGCGCTCCTGGGTGCTCATCTCCCGGAGCTGGGTGTCGGATCCAGAAGACAAGATGATCGAGCATATGAGAGGAAAATATACCGCGGTCCGGGAGACCACCTTCACCGGTCTGTATCTAGGCCTGTTCGATCTTCAGAAGGGATCGCAGGGGAAAAGATGAGGACCATATCGGCCAAGGAGGTGTGCGGGATGTCGTTTCACAGCAAGAAGTTCGGGGAGGATTTCCGGAAGGTAGGGTCCGGTCTGATCGCCGCTCTCATTCTGCTGTGGGGACCTGCCTGCGAAAAGAAGTCCACCAACGGGCCCCCTCCGGTCACACAGTGGGTGGCCAGCAACCAGGGATTGGGAAACCTGAGCGTCAATTGCCTGGCCGTCCATCCTGACGATCCCGATATCATTTTCGCCGGGACCTTCGACGGTATCTACCGCAGCACTGACAAGGCCGGTACCTGGACCCGGGTGGACAGCGGGTGGACCCAGCGGGAGGTCACGGCCGTTGCCTTCGATCCTCTGGCCGGAGGTGTGGTCTATGCCGGAACCCGGGGAGGCGGCGTGTACAAGAGCACCGACGGGGGTGATCACTGGGAGCGCAGGAACACCGGACTGACCGATCTTATCGTCTGGGGTCTGGCCGTCGATCCAAGTCATCCCGATACCGTCTTCGTCGGCCTCGACGGCGGCATCTGCCGCACGTACGATGGCGCCGATTCCTCCTGGACCAAGGTGTACTGGTACCAGCGGACCTGTCTGGCCATCGATCCGCAGAACTCCAGGAATATTTACGCCGGTGGAAAATTCAACAATCTGCATCGCAGCCTGGAGGGTGGTGACAACGGCACCTGGGGAGTGAGCTCCGAGGGTATCGATCAGGGCGGTCCGGAATCGCGGATCCAGTGGATCGCCATCGATCCGCGAAATCCGGTGGTGCTGTATGCCACCTCCACCAACAACGGTCTTCACAAGTCGACCAACCGGGCGGGCAACTGGAATCGGATGGATACCGGGATCAATTCCGCCGATGTCAATCAGGTGGTCATCGACCCGTCGAATTCCAGTGTCCTTTACGCGGCCGCGGACAACGGCATCTATCGCAGTCTCGATGCCGCCGTCAGCTGGGAGGGGATGAACGACGGCCTGCCCGGTACCAGCCCGGATACCCGGACGGTGGCCGTCGATCCGCTGGACCCCGATCGGCTCTATGCCGGGACCTGGGGGGATGGTGTTTTCGTCTGGAAGGAAGAGTGACATCCGCAGGGGCCGCAGCCCGGCGACCATTCCGCCGGACCGGCCGAGAGTGACAGGGAAAGGAGGAAGGTGTTGATACAACCGCATGGTGGAAAACTGGTCGATCGCATCATGGGACCTCAGGAGCGCCGGCAGGCTGAGCAGGAGCTTTCGGGTTGGCCTCAGGTGATCCTGGCGGCGGACATGGTCTCCGAGGTACAGAATATCGCCCGGGGAGTGTTCAGCCCCCTGGAGGGTTTTCTCGGCCGGGATCAGCTGAAATCGGTCGTTCGGGAAGGACATCTGCCTGACGGTCTGGCCTGGACCATTCCGATTCTCCTGGCCGTCGATGATCAGCAGGCAGACCGGCTGAAAGAAGGCCAGCCGCTGGCTCTGATGGGACCGGGGGGAGATCCCCTGGCGGTGATGCATCTGGAGGAGAAGTACCGTTTTGACCGAGCCGAGATCGCCCGGGGGGTCTTCGGCACAGATGATCAGGCCCACCCGGGGGTCAAGGGGCTGTTCGATCTGCCGGAGGTCTTCCTGGCCGGCCCCATCGACCTGCTCGAGGATATCAAGACGCCCTATCCCAAATATAATCTGTCCCCCCGGGAGACCCGGTACCTGTTCAAGCAGAAGGGCTGGGACACGGTGGTGGCCTTCCAGACTCGAAACCCGCCCCACCGGGCGCATGAGTATATCCAGAAATGCGCCCTGGAGATCTGTGACGGCCTGTTCATCAATCCGGTCATCGGCCGGAAAAAGACCGGGGATTTCACCGACGATCTGATCCTCAAAGCTTACCAGACGCTGATCGACGATTTCTATCCTGACGATCGGGTGGTGATGAGCATCCTGCCCTGGCAGATGCGTTATGCCGGCCCCCGGGAGGCCATCTTCCATGCCATCGTGCGGAAGAACTTCGGGTGCACCCATCATATCATCGGGCGTGACCATGCCGGGGTGGGCGATTACTACGACACCTATGCCGCGCACCGCATCTTCGCGGATTTTCCGAATCTGGGCATCGAGCCGCTGTTCTTTGAGCACTCCTTCTGGTGCCGGGACTGCGGCAACATGGGCACCTCAAAAACCTGCCCGCATGACAAGACATCCTGGCTCAGCCCCAGCGGGACGAAGATTCGCGGCATCATCACCGAGGGGGCCGAGGTGGCCCCGGAGATCATGCGCCCGGAGATCGCCCGGGTGCTGACCTCTCAGGATCATCCCTTCGTGGATTGAGCCGCAGACAAGCGGCAAGAGATATGAAGGGCGATGGGGGAGACATTTTTTTTTGAAACGAACCCTGATCAGGACTGTTTCCTGGTTCACCTGGGTCTCAGGCCTGGATCGGCTCATTCACGCGGTCAACCGCCGGCGGGGAGGCGTCATCCTCGCCTATCACCATATCAGCGGCCCTGCCCTGGAGCGTCAGCTCGAGTTGTTGGCCCGATGGTACACTCTCGTCTCTCTGGACGAGTTTGTCCACCGGCATAGCCAGGGCCGGACGACCTCGGGATTGCTGGTTATCACCTTCGATGACGGATTCGCCGACGAGGTGGAGGCCGGCGCCGCCCTGGCTGTCAGCCGGAACTGGCCGATGACCTTTTATCTGCCGACCGGATACATTCTGTCCGGACGGCCCTACTGGTTTATCCGGCTGGCCGCTCTGATGCAGGCAGCGCCCTCCGGGTCCTACCGGATCGGGGAGCACAGCTTTGAGGTCGGCGGCGATCTTTCCCGCGAGATGACCAGAAGGCGGATCGCACGAGGGCTGTTCGGCCGTCCGTCAGAGGAGATCGAGTCGTTTCTCGACCGTCTCGATGAGACCCTGTTTCCATCCTGGAAGGTGAAGCCGGATCTTGGTATTCCTGCCCCCATCTCAGCAAAGCGGATTGCCGAGCTGGCCCGTCAGGAGGAAATATCCTTTCAGGCCCATTCGGTCAGCCATCCTTATTTGGCCATTCTTCCCGAGGTCCAGATCCTGCAGGAGATGGAGAAAAGCCGGAACGATGTAGAGGCCATGACCGACCGGCCGGTGCAGCACTTCTGTTATCCCTATGGAACGCTTGAGTCCATCGGATCCAGGGCTCCCGAACTGGCCCGCCGGCTGTTTGCATCGGCCGCCACGTCTGTCCGGGCCCGCTGCCGGCCGGGTGCAGACCGGGCGCTGTTACCCAGGATCACCATGCACGAGCACTATACGCCGGGCATGACCAGTCTGAAGGTGAAAGCCACCCGCTGAGCATGGCGCACCCCGAATGCGGCGGCGTCCACCAGGGGGGCTTTCGTGCCGGCCGGAACACGGTCTGGCACCAAAGGAGTGGGTGATGAGAAATCCTGGAGCGCTGCTCGACAGGATCGATATCCTCGGCAGTACCGAGGTCTCCGAGCAGGCTCTGGGAGATTTCTTCCAGCGGATGTATCCCGATCGGGCAGAGTTTTTACAACGGCATTGGAGATGGCTCTATCGGATCGACGAATTCCCCGACCTGGGTCCGCCCCTGGTAGCCTTGCTCGATGATCAGGTCATCGGGCATGTTGGACAGATTCCCGTATTCATCCGCAGAGGCGATCGGGAGATACTGGCGGCCTGGGGTGTGGATGGCGGTGTGCTCAGTCCCTATCGAGGCAGCGGGATTGGCTGGAAACTCATGGATCTGTGGAGCCGCAGGTATTCCGTAGGCATGGGTTTCTGCACCGAGGCGCTCTTTCGAATTCTAATCAAGCAGGACTGGAGTCCTCGTCGGGCGACATGGTACATGCATCTGCCGCTCAAGCCGCACCATCACCCGAAATTTCGGAGAAAGTTCCCGATCCTGCCGCCCTGGATCGGGGGGACGGTATGGAATCTGGCGGAGCGCCTGATGATCACCCTGCGCACCCAGGAGTGCAAACCCCTGCGACGCGTTCCGCTGTCCGCGGAGAGACTGAGCAGCTGGTCGCTGCTCCATCATTCCTGGTCATGGAAAGCTCCTCTGCACGTGGCCAGACGGGCGGATTTTCTGAGCTGGCGTTTGCTGCGGTGCCCATTCCGGGAGCAATACCATATCCTGGAAATGGAAGATATCCCTCTGGCGGCCGTGGTGAGGGTCTTTCAGGTCGGCGATCTGAGACGGGCGCGGATCATATCCGTTTCCGGTCGGGCTTCCAGCAGGGGCCAGGTGGGACGATTCTTCGGTTCTCTGGCATCCTGGGCCATGAAGCAGGACGTCGATATGCTCAGTATGGTCCATGGCGATCCCCGGGTGGTTCATTGGGCTCACCGCTGGTTTCCGGTCCGCAGCCGGCTCCGTTTTGCTTCTATCAGCAACGATCCCGAGGGCCGGGACATGATCAGGGGAGAGGACCATATCTGGGAACTGATGGACTATGATCTTGATTTTCTAATCGGGTTTCAACGATATTAAAAGAATATGGTTTCGACCGAAGACCGCCGGAAGGATGGATGTATCCAGCCGGGAAACGAAATCGTCGACAGTCGATCGATACCTGAGGAGATCCTCTTACCGTGATCGACCTTCCGGACCTATCAGCCAGCATGGACATTCGCAGATCCACGGAGGTTCCCCGGGAGGCGTTAAACGCTTTTTACGGAGAGATGTTTCCGCAAAAGGCCCGTTCCCTGATCCGGCACTGGCGGTGGATGTATCGGGTGGACGATCAGCCCCGGGTGCCGGCGCCTGTGGTGGCCGTCCTCGACGGGGAGGTGATCGGTCAGTATGCCCAGATTCCCGTCATCATCGGCAACGGGGAGATTTACAAACAGGGGGTCTGGGGGGTTGATTACGGCGTGCTGGATCGCTTCCGCCGTTACGGGATCGGGTACCGGCTGATGGAGACCTGGCTGCACCAGCATCCCGTACACATGGGATTCGCCACCCCGGCATCGTACCGCATCGCGCTCAGACAGGGATGGAGCCCCAGACTGACCAGTCTTCTGCTGCAGCTGCCTCTCTGGCTGCAGCATCATGCCCGGTTTCAGCACGGGCCCTGGCGCATTGGGGGAATGTTTCTGGGGCATTGTCTGCACCTTCTGGCCCGGGTGATCATCCGGGCACGATCCCGGCGCTGGGCCTCCCTGGAGCCGGCGGTTCTGTCGCCGCAGCATCTTCAGGGGTGGTCCCGCCTGCATCACCCCGGCGAGCCCGAGGAGCCCGTGACCGTGGCCCGAACGCCCGAATTTCTTCGCTGGCGACTGCTGGACAGCCCTTTCCGTAATCAGTACTATTCTGTGGAACTGAGCCACAGCGATCTCCGGGCGGTGATCAGGCAGAGCGGACGCGGCGGCCGGAAGGCGTTGCGTATTCTATCCATTTCCGGGCATGCCGATGGCCCTGAGGAGATTGAGCGCCTGCTGGGGAGTATCGTGCGATGGTCTCTGGATCATGACATCGGCCTGGTGCAGATGGTCCATGGTGATCCGTTCGTGATCCAGGTGGCCCGGAGATGGTTCCCTCACCGCAGCGCCCTGCGGCACGTGTATTATTGCAACGATGACGGGGCCCGGCGCCTGCTGGATGACCGGCCCCATCTGTGGGAGATGCTGGACAGCGATTTCGATCTTGCCGAGGACGGATCGACCGATGAATCCAGCGGGACCTGAGCGGGTTCGGGCTGGAAGATTTTAAGACCCTTTCGGGAGCCCGGCGGCGAGCCGCAATCAAAGGAACAGAACGGACATGTCTCACTTCTACAGAGGATTAAAACGACTCTATATGTTTCGCCGGCCGGCCCATGTCGGGATTCTGTTCCGGGATCGACGAGGGCGGCCGGAGGCGATCGCCGGCGATGAGGAACACCTCGCCGCCGCCCTGGAGTGGCTGTGCCGGGCCCAGGATGTGACCAGCAGCGGGGGTGTCTCGGCCGGATATCACCTGGCCCGGGGCTGGAAACCGGCCTTTCCCGAGACCACCGGATATATCATCCCCACGTTCCTGGCCGCCGCCGACCGCTTCGATGGACAGGAGTATCGAGATCGGGCGCTGAGGATGGGGGACTGGGAGATCGACATCCAGCTGGACTCCGGAGCGGTGCGCGGTGGGGTGGGCCTGAACCGGGACCCGCTGGTCTTCGACACCGGCCAGGTGATCCTCGGGTGGGTGGCCCTCTCTCGGACCACCGGCCGGGACCGTTATCTGGAAGCCGCCGTCAGGGCCGCCGATTGGCTGGTGGACATCCAGGACGAGGATGGCGGCTGGTCGCGGCACACCTTTCAGGGCCTGGCCCGGGTCTATCACGCCCGGGTGGCCTGGGCCGTGCTCAGCATCTTTCAGCAGACCGGCCAGGAGCGTCACCGCCGTTGCGGGCAGCGCCACATGGAATGGGTCCTCTCCCAGGCCACCGGCAAGGACTGGTTCCGGAAGATGGCTTTCGATGATGTCTCCGCACCCCTGACCCACACCATCGCCTATACTCTCCGGGGATTGTGGGAATGCGCCCGCCTGCTCAAGGATGAGCAGGTCCCCCGGCTGGTGGTCCGGGCCTGCGATCGCATCATCGACCGGTATCGGCTGACCGAAGAGGGCTCCTCCGGAAGCGAACCGGCCTTTCTGCCGGCCACCCTGGATGAGAACTGGAACCCCGCAGACGGCAGCTATTCCTGTCTGACAGGCAACGCCCAGCTGGCTCTGCTGTGGCTGAAGCTGGCTCGGACTCGGGAACAGGACCGGTACCGTCTGGCCGCCGGACGCCTCATCGACGGCGTCAAGACGAGGCAGTCGCTGACCTCCGGAAGCGGGGCCATCCGGGGGGCCGTGCCGGGATCCCGGCCGCACGGAGGAGGATACCTTTCCTATACCTATCCCAACTGGGCGGCCAAGTTTCTGGCCGACGCCCTGCTGGAGAAGATGGAAGTGGAGCGCATGAACGGGGAGGATACTCCATGAGCACACCGACCGTCGGGATGGCCATCGTTCTGGGCACCCGTCCGGAGATCATCAAGATGTCGCCGGTCATCCGGGAGTGTCAGCGCCGGAAGCTGGACTTCCTCCTCATCCACACCGAGCAGCATCACAAGTTCGAGATGGACCGGGTCTTCTTCCAGGACCTGGAGCTGCCCGAGCCGCAATACCGTCTGGGCATCGGCCAGGGGGCCCACGGCGCCCAGACCGGCCGGCTGCTGCAATCCATCGAGGAAGTTCTCCTGGCCCGGAGCCCCGATGCGGTTCTGGTTCAGGGAGACACCAACACCGTTCTGGCCGGAGCCCTGGCCGCGGCCAAGCTGCATATTCCCGTGGGCCATGTCGAGGCCGGACTGCGCAGCTATGACCGGAGGATGCCGGAGGAGCTGAATCGCATCCTGGCCGATCATGCCGCCGATCTGCTCTTTGCGCCCACCGGTCAGGCCCGGGACATCCTGCTGTCCGAGGGGATCGATGCCGGGAAGGTCCATGTCACCGGCAATACCATCGTCGATGCCGTCCAGCAGAACCTGGCCATTGCCCGATCCCGATCGAGCCCGCTGTCCGAGCACGGTCTGAAGCCCGGATCTTACATCGTGGTCACCGCCCACCGGCCGGAGAACGTGGACCACGGCGAACGTCTGGCGATGCTGCTGGAGGCCGTGGCCCTGGTTCGGAGAGAGACCGGTCTGGAGGTCATCTATCCCCTGCATCCCCGGACGGAGAGCAAATTAAAGACGTTCGGTCTCCGGGTTCCGGAGGAGCTTCGCATCGTTCAGCCGCTCGGCTTTCTTGATTTTTTACGGCTGGAGGCGGAGGCGGCCCTGATCCTGACCGATTCCGGCGGTATGCAGGAGGAGGCCTGTATTCTCCAGGTCCCCTGCGTGACCCTGCGGGAGAGCACCGAGCGTCCCGAGACGGTGGATGCCGGGGCCAATGTGGTGGCCGGTATCCGGCCCAGGCAGGTTCTGCAGAGCGTTCAGGACATGCTCGGCGCCGACGGCAGCTGGCCCAATCCCTTCGGCGACGGTCACAGCGGACAGCGCATCATCGATATCGTCACCGGCACAACCGGGGAGAGCTCGCCGTGAAGGTTCTGTTCGTCTCCCGAACACGTTCCGATAAGAAGAACGCTCTCAATCATCGGCTGAAGATGCTCGCCGGGGGACTGGAACGGCTGGGCCACCGGGCGGATCTCCTCTACCTCGGCGATCATCTGCGGACCCATCCCCCGATCCTTAGCCCGGTGGGCTTTGATAGATTGCTGCCGCAATGCCGCGGCTACGACGTCATCCATGCCGGCACGGCCTTCGGGGGATTCCCTCTGTGCCTGTTCAAGCGGTACCTGGAAGCGCCCCTGATCCATGACATGCATGGAGACGGCACCGGCGAGATGCTGATGAAGTTGCGCTTTCAGGATCGAACGCTGAAAACCGCTTTTTGGGTCGTCCAGAATTCGATCATGGAAGAGGTGGTCATCCACCGGGCCGATTATCATCTGGTGGTCTCCCGGCCGCTGCGGGAGCTGCTTCTCGGCCATGGCGTGCCCGCAGACAGAGTGGCGCTGGTGCGCAACGGGGTCGATACCGACCGGTTCAGGCCGGAAGAGAGGAAGGCGTCAGGTCCCTTCGCCGTCTGTTATGCCGGTGATTTTCAGGTCTGGCAGGGGGTGGACCTGTTCATCGAGGCTCTCCGGAAGTTGCCGGAGGAGGATATCCGCTTCACCTTCATCGGATTTCGGTCCACGCCGCAGGATCAGGCCTGTAAGAGGCGCCTGGAGCGGCTTCTCACATCTCGGGTCCGGCTCATCGATCGCCTGCCGCAGGACGAGCTTATCGAACAGCTCCGGCAGGCCGATCTGCTGGTGCTGCCGAGGCCTTTTCACCGGGCCACGGCGGTGGCCATGCCGACCAAGTTCGCCGAGTATCTGGCCTTGGGCAAAGCGGTGCTGGTCACCGAGGTGGATGAGACAGCCCGGTTCGTCCGCCGGCACCGCTGCGGACTGGTCAGTCCGCCGAGCGCCGGCGGCCTGGCCGAGGGCATCCTCCAGGCCCGCCGGGCCGGACGTGCCGAGCTGTCGGCCATGGGCCGCCGGGGCCGCCGGCTGGTCGAGGAGTCCTTCTCCTGGGAGGTCATCTGCAAACGGTATGAGAGATTCTTAACCAGAATAGTCGAATCAGGAAACCATTCGTCAATCAACCATCCATTCTCTTGAAAGGAGGCGTCTCTATGGCCATCGACAAGAAGGTGCTGGTCATCGGCCTGGATTGCGCCACACCGCAGCTGGTGTTCGATCGCTGGCTCGACGACTTGCCCAATATCAAGTCCCTGGTCGAGAAAGGGATCTTCGGTAAACTGAAGAGCACCATTCCGCCCATCACGGTGCCGGCCTGGACCTCCATGCTATCCAGCAAGAGCCCCGGTGTGCTGGGCTTCTACGGATTTCGAAACCGCAAGAATCACACCTATGACGAGATGTACTTCGCCACCTCGGCGGCCGTCAAGGAGGACCGTGTCTGGGATATTCTCTCCCGACACGGGAAGCGGAGTATCGTCGTCGGCGTACCCCAGACCTATCCACCGCGGCCCCTCAACGGATTGCTGATCTCCGGATTTCTGGCCCCGGATACCGAGTCGCAGTACACCTATCCGGCGGAATTGAAGGCAGAGATCAGCAAAGCGGCCGGCGATTTTATCCTCGACGTCAAGAAGTTCCGCACCGAGAATAAGGATGATCTGATCCGGCAGATCTACCAGATGACCGAGAACCGCTTCCAGGTGGCCACCTATCTGATGGATCACCACGACTGGGATTTCTTCATGTTCGTCGAGATGGGCATCGACCGCATCCACCATGGTTTGTGGAAGTATTTCGATGAGAAACACAGGCTCTACGATCCGAACTCGCCTTACCGGGATGAGCTGAAGAAGTACTATCGCTACGTCGATCAACAGGTCGGCGGAGTGCTCGACCGGACCGATGAGAACACCGTCATCCTGGTCGTTTCCGACCATGGCGCCCAGCGTATGGAGGGCGGCATCTGCCTGAACGAGTGGCTCATCCGAGAAGGGTATCTCAAGCTGAAGGCCATGCCCGGAGAGATCACCCAGCTGAAGAACGATAACATCGACTGGTCCGGCACCCGGGCCTGGGGATCCGGAGGATATTACGGCCGGCTGTTTATGAACGTCAAGGGCCGTGAGCCCCAGGGTGTCATCGAGCGGGACGATTATGAGAAGGTCCGCGACGAACTGATCGCCAAGCTGGAGGCCATCGAGGATGAACAGGGCGTCAACATCGGCACCCGGGTGTTCAAACCGGAGGATGTCTACCCCCAGGTGAAGAACGTGGCCCCGGATCTGATTATCTATTTCGGCAATCTGGCCTGGCGTTCGGTCGGCAGCGTCGGATTCGGCTCCATTCATACCTTCGAGAATGACACCGGGCCGGACGATGCCAACCACTCCCAGCATGGGATCCTGGTGATGGCCAATGCCGGCCTGAAGCCCGGACGCCGCGACGGTATGCACCTCATGGATGTGGCCCCCACGATCCTCGATGTATTCGACATTCCCGTTCCCGATGATATGGAAGGTAAAAGTCTACTGTAACCCGAGGAGGAAGGTGATATGGAACAGAAAGGATGCTGTGTCTGGTTCACCGGTCTGCCGTGCTCGGGCAAGACCACGGTCGCCGACCTGGTGGCCGAGGAGCTGAAGAAGAAGAATCTGCGGGTCGAGCGTCTGGACGGGGATATCGTCCGGCAGAGTCTGACCCGCGATCTGGGTTTTTCCAAGGAGGACCGCGACAAGAATATCGAACGGGTGACCTTTGTGGCCAAACTGCTCAGCCGCAACGGAGTGGCCGTTCTGGTCTCCTTCGTCTCGCCCTATCGCAAGGCCAGAGATCATGCCCGGGAGGAATGCACCAATTTCGTCGAGGTCTTCGTCGATACCCCTGTGGAGGAGTGCGAGAAACGCGACGTCAAGGGGATGTACGCCAAGGCCCGGGCCGGAGAGATCAAGGATTTCACCGGTGTCGATGATCCTTACGAAGCTCCCCTGAATGCCGAGCTGATTCTGGAAACGGTCGAGACGACCGAGGAGGAATGCTGCCGGCAGGTCATCGAGAAGATGGCCCAGCTGGGGCTCATTCCCTCTGCCGGGGGAGAAGGAACGCCGGAAGAGCCGGTCTATTCCCCCGAGGAGGAAGAGAAGATCCAGAAGCGGCTCGAGGACTTAGGGTATCTGTGATCGTGGCGATCGACCGGAAGGAGGTTTTCCCCGAATGGCATTCTTGAAATTCCGCAAAGGGAAAAAACGGGTCTTCGTCTTCAGCATCGATGGCGTTCCCTATACTTTTTTGAAGGCCCAGATGGAGGCCGGTCGGTTTCCCCATCTCAGGGAGCTGGATGGTCAAAGCCCGCTGTCCCGGATGCGGTCGGTCTATCCGACCATCTCCTCGGTGGCCTGGTCCAGTTACATGACCGGTCAGAATCCGGCCAAGCACGGCATCTTCGGATTCGTGGATCGAAAACCGGGCTCTGCCGAGGTGTTTATCCCCACCTCGCTGAACATGACCAGCAAGACCCTCTGGGAAATCCTCAGCCAGCACGGCAAGCAGGTGGTGGTGATGAATGTTCCGGTAACCTATCCGCCCCGGCAGGTCAACGGCCTGCTGGTCTCGGGATTTTTGGCCACCGATCTGAAGAAGGCCACCTACCCGGCCGAAGCGGCTGCCGAGCTGGAGTCCATGGGCTACCGGATCGATGCCGACGCGGCGCTGGCCCGGGAATCGCTGGACCGTTTCCTGGATGATCTCCACCAGACCCTGGATCGACGCGTCGAGGCCATGTTTCATCTCATGGAGCACCGCCCCTGGGATTATTTTCACGTGCACATCATGGGAACCGACCGGATCAATCATTTCTTGTGGGGCCATATGGAGCGCGGCGACGCGACATACGCCCCCCTCTTTCTGGAGTATTACGACCGCATCGATGAGATCCTCGGCCGGCTGCTGGATCGTCTGGATCCGGAGGTTCATTTCATCCTCATGTCCGACCATGGATTCTGCACCATCAAGGGGGAGATCAACCTGAGCCGGTATCTCATCGAGCAGAATCTGTTGAAGTACCGATCCTCGCCGCCCAAGGGGCTCGCCGATATCCATCCCGAATCCCGGGCCTACACGCTGCTTCCCGGACGGGTGTACATCAACCTCAAGGGCCGTGAGCCCCAGGGTGGGGTGGATCCGGAGGAGTATGAGCAGGTCAGGGATCAGGTCGCCGACACACTGCTCCAGTTTCGGCTTCCGGACTCCGGCGAACCGGTCATCCGGGAGGTCTTCAAGCGGGAGGATATATACAGCGGAGAACATCTCGAGGCGGCTGCTGATCTGTTCGCCATTCCTCACGACGGCTTCGATCTCAAGGCCGACGCCCGGAAGGAAACCCTGGTGGAACACTCCGCTCTGGTCGGCATGCACACCTATGACGACGCTTCGGTGCTGATCCGCGGATCGACCGCCATCCGCCCAAACGTGGAGATCATCGATCTGCTGCCCACCGTCTTTGACCTCATGGATGTTCCCGTGCCGGCCGATATCGACGGTCGCAACGCTGTGACGTGATCTCGGGGAATATCCGGGAAGAGCGGAGCAGCGAGAGAGTCATGGAGTGATCAAAGTGCCAAAAACCGGTCTCAAAACACTGGTCCTCGGTCTCGACGGAGCCACCTGGGAGGTCATCGATACATTATTCGATGACGGCCAGCTGGACCATCTGCGCCGGCTGATGAAGCGGGGGACCTGGGCCAGTCTGCGGTCCACCATTCCCAACATGAGCGCTCCGGCCTGGGGCGCCTTCATGACCGGGAAGAACCCGGGAAAACTGGGGGTTTATGATTTTTACACCTACGATCCCACCAAATACAGCTTCCTGGAGCCCAGTCTGATCACTTCGGCGCCCATGTCGGGGCAGTCCCTGTGGGATATCCTCGGCCGATTGGATTACCGCGTCGGCGTGATCACCGTCCCGGTTACCTATCCGCCGTGGAAGGTCAACGGATTCATGATCTCGGGCTATCCCTGCCCGGACACCCGGCGCAATCATACCTATCCGCCGGAGCTGGCCGACGAGATTGCCGAGTGCTGTAACTGGCGGGCCGATACCCAGCGGACGGCGACCCTGGAGGAGCTGGCCCGGATGGGGGAGCAGATGATGGTCCAGCGGACCGATCTGGCGCTGCGCCTCCATCAACAGCATCCCTGTGATTTCCTCTGTCTGGTTCTCGGTGCCACCGACATGGCCCACCATTATTTCTGGAGCTACAGCGCGCCGGGACATGATCGCCGGGCCGCCGATGACAACCTTCTCGGAGATGTCATTCCCCGTATCTACCGTCAGGCCGACCAATGTCTGGGACGGCTTCTGGAGATCTGCGGCCCAGACACCAGGGTGATCGTGCTCTCCGATCACGGCGGCGGTCCGGCGGCCGACCGGGCGGTCAATACTAACGTCTGGCTGCGCCAGATGGGCCTGCTCGAGGTGGCCAGGGAACGGCAGCTGGTGGCCTCCATGAGCCGGCGGGTCCTGCAATTGCTCAAAAGGCGTATCCGCCGCTGGATCCGTATCCGCCGCTGGCTTCCCGATGCGCTCCGCCACCGGGTCCGCCAGGTCAGTTTCAACGTTGCCTCGATCGATTGGTCGCGCACGCAGGCTTACCGGTTTCCCATGTCGCCGCCGGCCGAGGGTCTGGTTATCAACGTGGCCGGGCGGCAGCCCCAGGGGATCGTCCAGCCGGGCCGGGAATACGAGCAGATCCGCAGCCGCCTGATGGAGCAGCTGGGCCAGCTCCGGGACGAGGTCAGCGGAGAGAAGCTGGTCTCGGCCGTCTATCGCCGCGAGGATCTCTACAGCGGTGAATATGCCCACCAGGCCCCGGACCTGGTCGTCCTGCTCAAGGAGGGGTACCGCGGAGGGACCGGTCTGCAAGGCCCGCTGGTGACGCCCTATCCCCTGGGACAGGTTAACGGCCAGCATACCCTGGACGGTATTCTGGTGGCCGCCGGCCCCGATTTCAGGAAGGATCACCACCTGGAGGGGGCCCATATTCTCGATGTCGCCCCGACCATTCTTCATGCCCTGGGCGTGCCCATTCCCGAGGATATGGACGGCCGGGTGCTGGCCGATCTTTTCGGCGAGAACTATCTGCAGAATCATCCGGTTCGTTATTCCCGGCCCCTGGGTCCCTCCGGAGCCCCCGAGGGAGAACTGACCGCCGAGGAGGAGGAGACCATGAAGGAGAAACTGCGCAGCCTGGGGTATCTGTCCTGAGATGCTTCCGTCGAAAGCTGAAACTCTCCTCATCCGAACCCCTCGGTCCGTCGGACCGGGGGGTTTTCTCTGCCGGGAGCCTGCGGCGCTGCGCAACATGTTTTCACCAACCGACCCATCCTGAACAGCCTCCGGCCACCGAATGGAAAAGATAACAAATTAGTATAAAACAGGTTAGAGAACATCATCGAGTCCGTCCGTCCGACCGGCGGGGATCGCCGGCGAACTGTTCAAAAAGGGATCAACCGGGGCCTTGATGAGGATCGGGCAGGGACTCGATTAATCGCTTTAAGATTATGTATTACAATATATTATAGAGCTTTTTGAATCCCCTCCAATTCTGGCGGACTTCTTGCAATGAGAATCATGCGGAATACTCTCTGCGTACCCCTCATGCTCTCATCTGCCGGAGGTCCTCATGGGATTGGCGAACGTTTCCCGCCCGCTGCTCATCCCCCTGTGTGCTCTCACCTGTGCTCTTTTCGGCCTTTCGTTGCCGGTGCTGTCGGCCACCATCGTGGTCGATGCCGGCCGGCTGGAAACTGACGTCAACCGGCTGATGCTCGGCAATGCCCAGCCCTTCGGCCACGGTGATCTGTTGCTGGACGAATCGACCTGGGGTTTCGATCCCCAGGCCCTGGCCATGGTCGAGGAACTCTCGCCCACCGTGTTGAGATTTCCCGGCGGCCTGAAGGCCAATGAATACTTCTGGGAGGACGGCATCGGTCCTCAGGCGCAGCGTCCCTCGCCGCGACGGAACCAGTTTCAGCCTTATAGCTTTCATTACGGCACCGACGAGCACATGGCTCTCTGCGAGGAGATCGGAGCCCAGGCTTTTCTGACCGTCAATTACGGGACCGGTCTGGCGGGTGATACCATGTCCACCGAGGTTCCTCTCAGCCGGCGGGTGCAGCGGGCCGCAGACTGGGTGGAATACTGCAATGCGCCCAACGATGGATCCAATCCCAACGGCGGCGTGGATTGGGCGGCCCGCCGGGCCCAGAACGGACATCCCCGGCCCTACGGCGTCCGATACTGGGAAATCGGTAATGAGATCTACGGCGAGACGGCCACCGGCCGCCCCGACGATGTCGAGGAATACGCCTCTGATCTGATCCAGTTCTCCCAGGCCATGAAGGCGGTCGATCCGGGGATCAAGATAGGGGCAGTGGGCGCCGTCATCGCCCATTGGCACCAGTGGTGGAACGACAGCCCGCACGAGTGGAATCCGCGTCTGCTGCAGATCGCCGGCGACCACATCGATTTCCTGGTGGTTCACTGCCATTACCCCGGCATCACCGAGGTCTCCGGTCAGGATCTCTACCGGGCCGGCATGGCCAGCGCCGAACAGGTCCTCATGGACCTCCAAGAGGTCCGCGCGGTGATCGATGCCCAGGGGTATCCCGAGATGGCTATCGTGCCGGGAGAGAACGCCTTTTTTGCCGGGGTGGACCAGTGGCATCTCAACTCCACCCTGGTGGCCGGTCTGCATTATGCCGATCTGACCATGACCTTCCTGGAGCACGGACCGGAACTGGGTATCGAGTTCGCCTGCGGCTGGACCCTGACCTCCAATACCCCCAGCGGGGATATCGCCTGCCGCTGGTCTCCCTCGCGGCGGTTCGCCAATCCGGAGTATTACGCCCAGCTGGTCCTGGGACAGCACTTCGGGGACCGGCTGGTGGCTGATACCGTCGATTGCGGCACCTTTTCGACGATCGAGGTCTTCAAGGTCAAGCCGCGCTCGGACGTTCCCGAGCTGGCCTGCTGCGCGTCGATCGACTCCACCGGCCAGACACTCTTCCTGGCAGTGGTCAACCGTCAGCTCGACGATGCGGTGCTGACCGACATCCGTCTGGAGAACTTTCAGCCCGCTTCCGACGTCAACCTGTGGACCCTCTGTGGACCAAGCATCATTGCGGACAATGAGGAGGATCCCGGTTGCGTGACCCTGGTCAGCTCCTCCCTGGAAAAATCGGATTCGATCTTCCAGTATCTCTTTCCGGCCCATTCTCTGACGGTCCTGGAATTTCACAGAGTACCCGGCGGGGAAGAGGAGGGGGGTGAGGAGCCATCCGAGCCCCCGGTCATCTCCAGCGTCCAGGTCCACCGCCGGGACGGCACCAGCGTGCGGATCACCTGGAAGACGGACCGGGCCGCCAGCTCCATCGTCAGATACGGCGCCGTTCCTGGCCAGCTGGATCATCTGGTCGAGGATCCCGCCTGGGTGACCGAGCACGAACTGCTGCTGGAATCGCTGGTTCCGGAACAGCACTATTATTACCGTGTGATCAGCCGGGATGTGTGGGGTCAGGAGGTCTCCGGCCAGGAAGCTCCCTTCTGGATGCCGGATATCACCGGGCCGGTGGTCGAGGACCTGGAGGTCACCTCGGTCAGCGAGAGCACGGCCGTGATCTGCTGGCTGACCAGCGAACCGGCCGATGTCCGGGTGCGATACGGCATCGATCCGGATCTGGAGGAGCAGGTGACCCTTCGTGAGCTGGCCCTCCAGCATCAGGTCACTTTGGCCGATCTGCAAGCCGCCACCGGATACCGCTTCACGATCAGCGGAACCGATACGGCTGGAAATCCGGGCCAGACCGCCGAAGGCCTCTTTACCACCGCCTCTCCGCAGATCGGCTTGGTGGGGAATGGGTCGGGAGGGGGGCTGCCCGGGGAGTACGGTTTGTGCCAGAACTATCCCAACCCTTTCAACGGCTCGACCACCATCCGCTACCGCCTGGCGGATGCCGGCCCGGTGACCATGAAGATCTTTAACGCCAGAGGCCAGGAGGTGGCCACCCTGGCCGATGAATACCAATCCGGGGGGGAGCATCAGCTCTGCTGGGAAGCCCGGGATGAACAGGGCCGGGAGGTGGCCAGCGGGATCTATTTTTGCTGTCTGCAGGCGGAGGGATCCCGCTGGATGCGCAAGATGACCCTGCTGCATTGAGGGGGCTGCTGAATGGGGGCCGCCGGTGTGATCGGGCGGCAATGGGGAAACGGGAGGACCGCCGGGAGGCGGTTTTTTTATGGCCGGTATCCAGGACCTGGGTGCGTCTTCCCCGGGGGCGCAAACTCAGGCGCCGGGTCCTTTGTCCCCGGGAACGTCCTCGGCAGTGGACTTTTGAGGTGGCTCCCCGACGTGTTCCACTCCGCCGGAGGTACCGTGCTTGAGGGCCGTATCGTAGGATTGCTTTACCCGCAGCACCTCCCAGCCTCTTCGGGGAACGCCCAGCAGCAGATTCCCGGCCGTTCGTAACAGGTTGGAGGGCTGTTTTCCGTCGGGGTCGGTCTCATAGCCGTATTTCCGGAGCGTGCGGCCGGCGATCAGGGTGAAGCTGCGGATCTCCCGGGGCGTGAGGTTCTTCTTCCATTTCTTGACGTTCTTGCTGTTTACCGGCCGGAAGATCAATTTGGAGTGATGCGTTCCGATATACTTATGGCTGCTGCGGTGGAATTCCATCATCCCGGCCTGGTAGTCAATGTCAAGAAGCCGGCAGACCGAACGGACCGATTCTTCGGTCCGCTGCAGGAGGTCCTCATACCGCAGGATCATCCTGTTGGCTTCCGGGATGCGGGAGAACGATTTCTCGATGCGGGACAGCTTGAAGCACCAGTCCAGAGCGATGGTCGAGACGTTTCCCTTGGTCCTGTCGATCTTCCGCCAGCTGTCGAAGACGTCCCGGCCGTCGCGGACGATATGAATGAAACGGGCCTGAGGAAAGAGGCTGTGGAAGATGTCGACCTTTCGAAAGAAAGGCGGAGTCTTGTCGCCCCAGATGCTTTTCCCGTTCTGACGGGCATAGATGGAGTAAAGATCCTCGATCAGCCGGCCCAGGGAGATCTCGTCTTTCTCGGCCAGCTCCGCGAGATAGGCCTCCAGATCGCAGGCCCACAGCTTCAGCTGGGGATTGAGGGACAGATAGCTGACCAGGGCCGACAGGGCTGGTCCGGAGATCGGATTGCGGAGGTTTCTCTTCTTCAACAGGGGAATGAGAAAGGTGCCCTCCTCGGGAATGGCGATCTGCGAATGAGCATTGAGGATCAGACGCAACAGGGTGGTCCCGGATCTCTGAGCCCCGATCAAAAAAAAGGGAGCTGTGTTCACTCCATCTCCTCCGTGTTTCCTGGCCCGATGGGCGCTCTGGTCTGTTTTACGGGGTGTTTTTCTGAATATAGACAGGCCGCCTGGGCTTGTCAACGCCTTTTTCCGTCTCCCTCCATGGAATCCTGACATCCGTTTTGGCGATGGCCGCGACCGGATCCACTTTGAGGTTGACAGATCTGCGGTCGGCACCTATTTTATGATGGAGAGAGCCTTTCCCAGAATCGGTTTTCCGAGAGACAGAGGAACCCCACATGCGGTCTGCGGAAAAACTATTCTTGCTCATCACTTTGATCTGCGCGCTGGTCCTGTCCCATCACCGGGAACCCCGGGCCCAGTTCTACTTCGGAAAGAATAAAATCCAGTACACCGATTTCCAGTGGCGGGTGATGAAGACCGATCACTTCGAGGTGTACTTCTACGAACAGGAAACGGAGCTGGCCGAGGTCGCCGTGGCCATGGCCGAGCGGGCCTATCAGGACCTGTCGGTCCGTTTTCACCAGTCGCTGGACAAGCCCATCCCCCTGATCCTCTACAGCGCCCACAACTATTTTCAGCAGACCAACACCATACCATACCTGCTCCCGGAAGGCGTCGGCGGATTCATGGAGTTTTTTAAGGGCCGGGTGGTCCTGCCCTTCGACGGCTCCTATGCCCGCCTGGAGCATGTCATTCGCCACGAGCTGGTGCACGTCTTCACCCTGGCCAAGATTCGCGTGGTGCTTCGGGATCACGAGAAGTTCCAGTACCATCTGCCGCCGCTGTGGATGCTGGAGGGCCTGGCCGAGTACTGGTCGACCGAATGGGATGCCCAGGCCGAGATGATCATGCGTGACGCCGTCATCTCCGGGAACCTGGTACCCCTGGAGCAGATGTATCGTATCAACGGCACCTTCCAGATGTACAAGGAAGGCCAGTCGGCCATGGCCTTTATCGCCGAGCGGTACGGCCAGGACAAGATCCTGAGCCTGTTCGAGAACTGGTGGAAGGAAAAAAAGTTTGCCAGGGTTCTGGAGAGGACATTGGGAGAATCTCTTGAGGAGGTGGACCGCCAGTGGCGCTACAGCCTGAAGAAACGGTATTATCCGCTGATGCAGGACCACGATATGCCCCGGCAGATAGCCCAACGGCTCACCTTCGAGGGCTCCAATGTCAAACCGGCCATCTGTGCCCCTGAACTCTTCGGCCAGGAGGCGGTCGTCTTCATGTCCGACCGGATGGGCTATCAGGCCGTCTACCTGTTATCCTCCGCAGAGGGTGAGGGTGAAGAAAGACGTCTCATCCGTGGCGAGCGGAGCTCCGATTTCGAATCCCTGCACCTGCTGCGCAGCAAGCTCGACATCTCTACCGAAGGCCTGCTGGCCCTGATCTCCAAGTCCCAGGAAACCGATGTGCTGCACATCTGGGATCTGGAAAGCGAGCGGATCGTCCGCACCTTCCAGTTTCCGGGTCTGATCGCCCTGTCATCGCCCGCCTGGTCACCCGGGGGAGACCGGCTGGTCTTTTCGGCCGCCGATCAGCGGGGTCATGTCAACCTCTACCTGGTGGACGCCGAAGGCGGCCGTCTGCAGCCCCTGACCGATGATCTCTATGACGATCGGGAGCCCGACTGGTCTCCGGACGGCCGGAGGATCATCTTCAGCTCGGACCGATCGTCCTGGGGGCGGGACGGATTCCGCAACTTGTACCTCTATCATCTGGACCACGATCGTATCGAACCGTTCACCGACGGGAAGCACAACGATTATGCGCCCAGCTGGTCTCCGGACGGCTGGCGGATCGTCTTCAGCTCGGACCGCGAGGAGGTCTTCAACCTGTATATCAAGCGCCTCGGCACGCCACCATCCGAGGTCCGGCGGGTCACCAACATCCTGACCGGTGCGTTCGATCCGGTGTGGATGTCGGACGGCCGGAGTCTGATCTTCTCGGCCTTTTCCGAGGGCCGCTTTCAGCTGTATCGATTCGAGATACCTGATGACATGGAATCGGATCCGCCGGTCATGGCCTCTCCTGTCCAGCATGCGGATTCGCTTGCCTCCGACCCGCCGGTCATGGCCTCCGGGGAGCAGGACCACTGGCGTCCGGAGAAGCTTTCCACCCGGCAGGCTCCCGCCCTGGCCCGCTACCGCAAACGGCTCTCTCTGGATATCGCCCAGAGTGCCATCTCCTACGATCCCGTCTTCGGCGTCGGCGGGGGCTTTCAGATGGCCCTGACGGATATGCTCGGAGACCATCAGTATTATTTCCTGATCAATAACACGGCCAGCGACCGGCGTGATTTTCTGTCCAGCTTCAACTTCGGCTTCAGCTATTTCAACCTCTCCGGGCGTACCAACTACGGCGGCGGGGCCTTCCATTTCGTGGATGACTATTATGATGATTACTACGGCTGGTACTACGAGCGCCAGTACGGCGGATTCGTCACCCTCAGTCATCCCTTCTCCAAATATCACCGCGCTGAGACCAGCACGCTGGTGAAGAACTCCGACAAGGAGAACTATGATTCCGGGAAGAGCCGCTCGACCATCCTGGCGTCGCACTATCTTTCCCTGATCAAAGACACCTCCCTGTGGGGACCGGCCGGCCCGGTGGACGGGTCACGGATGAAGCTCAGTCTAGGTCTCACCTGGGAGCCCCGCAGCGGGCGGATCTTCAATCGCGTCCTGCTGGTCGATCTGCGGCATTATTTCCGTCTCAGCCGGCGCGTCTGTCATGCCGTTCGGCTGGCTGGCCGGGTCAGCCAGGGGCTGGAACCGCAGATCTTCTACATGGGCGGAAGCTGGGACATGCGGGGCTATGACCGGCGTCATTTCATGGGCCGCAAGATGCTCCTGGTGAACAACGAGCTGCGCCTGCCGGTGATCGATAATCTTCTGGTCGGCTTCCCCTTCGGCAATCTGGAGCTGCAGGCCATTCGCGGCGCCCTGTTTCTCGATCTGGGTCAGGCCTGGAACGAGAACCTGCCCCTCCGGGAGGAGATCCTCGGGCTGCAGGGATCCTTTGGCATCGGTCTCCGGGCCCGGGTGGGTTACTTTACCGTGCTGCGTCTGGACTTCGCCAAGCTGACCGACTTCAACACCATTTTCCCCCAGACCAAGGTCCAGTTCTGGTTCGGATGGAACTATTGAAAAAATATCTTTCGGCCCTCGCAGTGGTGTGCCTGGTACTGGTCGTTCTCCTGCCCGGTTCCTCCTGCCGCAACCGCCTCTCTCTGCCCGGCGGTCCGGGCAACAGCCCGGGATGGCCCACGGCCAGCGGAGAACCCGCCCCCGGGGGGCTTTCCTCCACACAGCTTGTCTTTCCTTTACAGCTTCGCTGGAAAACCCGCACCAGAGGTTCGGTGGTCGCCTCACCGATGGTGATCGGCGATCTGATCTGCGTGGGGACCCTGGGAAAGCGGTTCTATTTCCTCTCGGCCGCAGACGGCCAGCGGTACGGTGCCATAAAGACAGACGCCGGCATCTCCGCCACCGCCGCTGCCGGAGAGGGATCCGTCTACCTGGCCACGGAGGCGGATGAGGGTCTGGTTTATGCCTTCGATCTGCGTCGGGGAGAGATCCGATGGAAGACGGCCGTCGGCGACGTGTCCGCCCCGCTGATCTATCATCGGGGACGTCTTCTGGTGAGCACCAACCTGGGCCGGGTTATCTGCCTGGGGTCCGAGGATGGATCCAGCCTGTGGCAGTTCTCCACCCGGGGCATGAGAGTCACGGCGGCAGCTGTGTCCGGCGGGACGGCCGTCTGCGGGTGTGATGATGGATATCTCTATGCGCTGGGATTAGAGGATGGTCAAGAGCGCTGGAGCCGCCAGCTGGAGGGGGCCGTCTGGTCACGGCCGTCGATCGGCGGTAACCGCATCTATGTGGGAACGTTTGAGGGGACTCTGTATTGTCTGGAGTTCGATGATGGGGAGATGATCTGGCGTCGGGAACTGGAAGGGGGGATCACCCGGCCGCCGGCCCTGGGTGATGAGGTCCTCTTCGTGGGCACCGACCGCGGCCTGCTTGTGGCCGTCGACCGGCACAGCGGGCAGTCCCGGTGGGCTCATCGGATGGCCGATGCCCGGCCAGGGGCTCCTCTGGCCACTCCTGAGGCGCTCCTGGTGGGCGGTAGCGATGGTCAGATCACAGCCCTGAGCGTGGAGACCGGTGAACCGCTGTGGAGCCATCAGGTCGCCGGAGGCGTTGTGGCAGCGCCTGTCATCTGGCAGGGCCGGCTATATGTCGGCTCCACGGACGATGTCCTGTATGCCTTTACATCGGCCCACTCCGAGACCACAGCGGCCGCGCCGGCCGGAAGAAAGCCTGCCGGCGAAGCCGGATCGCTTAGCCCCTGAAGAACCGGTCCCGGTAATCCTTGATCTCGGCCTCGGCTCGGATGCTCTCGAACCAGTCGGAATAGGCCTGATTCTGTTTCTGGCGCAGCAGGTCGATCTTGAGAGTCTCTTTGTCCTCCTCGAACCGTTCCAGATCGGCCTCTTCCCGGGCGGCTACCTGGAGAAAATAGAACCCCCGGCTGGTTTCGACCAGATCGCTGATGCCGTCGACCGGCAGGCCGAACGCCGCTCCCACGAACTCGTTCATCTGTCCGACCCCGGGCACGTAATCCCGGCGGGTGAACATCTCGGTCCCTTCCAGGGTCACCGAGAGCAGGTCGGCGACCTGGCCGAGATCGCTGGCATCGGCCAGGACATCTCCGAAGGCCTGGGCCTGTTTTCTGGCCAATTCCCGCTGTCTCTCCCGTTTCAATCCCGCCCGAACCCGATCGGCGATCTCCTCCAGGGGGGGAACGCCGGCCTCCTGCCGCTCCCGCAGGGAGACCACGTACACTCCGGTCTCATTTTCGTAAGGGCCACCCACCGCCGGCGGATCCTCAGAGAAGGCGTACAGCACGGCATCGCTGGCCCGTCCCAGGCCGGGCACGAAACCGCTTCCTTCCCGGAAGAAACCGGTCTGTTTGATCTTGACATCCATTTCCTCGGCGGCCTGCTGCAGTCCTTCCTCTTCGGCCCGCCGGGCCACCTCCTCGATCCGCTCTCCAATGGTCTCCAGCGTTTCCGGTCCGGGAAAAACCTTCAGCAGAATGTGGCGGGCCCGCACCTGCTCCTGGCCGTCGGCCATCTTTTTCTCCTCGACCCTGATGAGATGCCAGCCGAAGGCGCTGCGCACCGGCTCCGAGATCTCCCCCTCGGCCAGCCCGAAAGCTGCCGCCTCGAAAACACTGTCCATGACGCCTCGTCCGAAGAATCCCAGATCTCCGCCCTGTTCAGCGGTCGGGCCCTGAGAATACACCTCGGCCAGCTCGGCGAAATCCTCGCCCTCCAGGATCCGCTCGCGGAGCATGTCCAGCTCGGCCCGGGCGCTGTCCTCATCGGCCGGCCCCGGCGTCTTTTCCACGAAGACGTAATCGAGATTGGCCTGCGGCGGCCGCTGAAAATCCTCCTCATGCTCCCGGTAATAGCGCTCCACATCCTCTTCGGTCAGCTGGTCATCATTGACGGCGAACTGTCCCGGCTGAAAGGTCACATAGTTCACCCGAACCTTCTCATTGTTCTCCTTATACTGCTCCAGGACTTCCCCGTTGGTAACCCGAACGGTGGCCGTGATAAGCGTTTGCAGCTTCTGCATGGGGATCATGGCGCGGTACTGGTTCTCCAGGGGCCGCCAGTCGTATCTCGGATCGGCCAGCACCTGGGCATATTTCTGGGGATCGAACCGGCCCTCGGTCTGCAGGGCCTCGTTATTCATGATGTAAGGGGGAGGATTATTCCTGATGTAGTGCATCAGTTCTTCATCGGTCACGGTGATGTTGCGTTTCTCGATCTCCTCGGCCAGAAGGATCTGGTTGACCATCTGATTCCAGGTTTCATCCCGCAGCCGGCGGAAGGTTTCCAGGTCGATCTGTTCCTCCGTCCGCTCCTGGGTCTGGGTGTAGAAGTTCTGGAAGGCGCGGTAAAACTGCTGGTAGGAGATCTTCTGCCCGTTGACCACCCCGATGGTATCCGATCCCGCCTGGCGCCTTCCGGTGACGTTCATCCCCCAGGCGAAGATGATCGTCCCGACGAAGGCGATGATGATGATCCACAGAATAACCTTGGTGTTCTGGCGCATTGTTTTCAGCATCGCGGAGCTCCTTTTGAAACCAGAGAATGGCCGGCTGGAACGAAGATTGCTATAATTGTGCTAAATTACGAAATAAAGGTTCTTCAGGCAAGGGAATTTTCCGAACCGGAGGTTCTGGAAAAAATTGAGGTAGAGAAAAAAAATCCTTGACAACGGCGGAAAAAGGTATAGATTTCTAGTGGTTTGCGAATGAGGACGACACAAGATACTGTATCAGCAAGAACTCACACCTCAGGATCTTTTGCGGTGTGCTGACAAATCGGCCCGTAAAAGGAAGGGGGTTGGTTTATCGTTTCGTTTTTCTCTGCATGAAATACGGCCCCAAACGATCAGATTTCTATTATGAGCGGGCCGTCTTCGAGCCATCATTGAGGGTTCGCAGTCCTACGAAACTGATCTCTCCCCAAAAAGGAGGTGATGTTGATCAGATCATAATGACCGGTTATTCGTGGGAGCACCCACGTCGTGACCGTCGCAGCAGGCGATGGTCTCATATCAAGGAGGGTTTTCTCATGTTCCGTAAATTTGTCCCATTGGCAAGTGTCCTCGCACTGGTCCTGTTACTTCCCTGCCTGGTTCTGGCTGCGGATGTCGGGAAGATCATAGGCACCGTGACCGACATAGCAACCGGTGAGCCCATGGTCGGCGCCAATGTGATCCTCGAGGGAACCACCCTCGGCGCCGCCACCGACATGGAGGGCCAGTATCTCATTCTGAACGTACCTCCTGGCGTCTATAACATGGTCGTCAGTGTGGTCGGCTACAGCACAGCCCGCGTCGAAAATGTCATCGTGAACGTGGACCTGACCACCATTCAGGACGTTCAGATGGAAGAGACCGTGCTGGAGGGTCAGGTGGTGATCGTCACGGCAGCCCGCCCTCTGGTCGAGCGGAACGCCACCAATGCCACCCGGATTCTCCGTCTGGAGGATTTTCAGAATCTGCCCATGCGTGATTATACCGAGGTGGTCGCCACCCAGCCCGGCGTGGTGGCTGTCGGAGATGCCATGCACGTCCGCGGCGGCCGGCAGGATGAGATCGCCTATTACGTGGACGGCGTCTACATCAACGATCTGCGCACCGGAGAGAAGATGGGCGATGTGCCCATCAACTCGGTAGAGGAGATCTCCTATCAGGCCGGCGGCTTCAATGCCGAATACGGCTTCGCCAACTCCGGCGTGGTCAACACCACCACCAGGACCGGACGCTCCAGGTATAATATCAACGGAGAGGTCATCACCGACAGCTGGCTGAGCCAGGAAGAGGAGAACCTGGGAGCGTATTCCTATGGCTATAATGTGTACAACATGGGCCTCAGTGGTCCGGTCCCCGGCCTGAACAATAAACTCCGCTTCTTCTTCACCGGCGAGCGCCGTTATATGGAGGATCGCCGTCCATCGGTGGGTATGCACCCCGAGCTGGTCTCACTGTACCAGGTGGCTACCGCCGAGGATCCCATCGATCCCCTGTACGAGATCGGCGACACCGTCCAGATCGCCGATCTGACCCAGGTGGAAGGTCCCCTGCCGCACAACCATGAGAGCGAGTGGATGTTCAACGGCAACCTGCTCTTCGATCTGCGGCCGGTCCAGGTCAAGGTCGGCGGGCACTACTGGAACTCGGACTTCCAGGAGTATTCCCAGCATCGCTCCCTGATGGAAGCGTCGATGAAGCACTATCCCACCGACGAGGAATACTCCTACTCGATGTACGGCAAGGTCACCCATACGGTCAATCCGACCACCTTCTACACCGCCAACCTGAGCTACCACTCCCACGGCACCGAGCGCGGCGATGGTTTGCTGGGCCGTTACGTGGCCGATTACGGGGATCTCAACGACTGGAACGAGAACGACAAGACCGTCCCCTTCCTGGTCCTGGACGGCACCAACCCGGGCGATCCCTATCGATTCGGCTCCGGTGTATTCGACTCCATCAGCGTCTTCGACGACTACTACCTCAACCGGTCCAAATCCATGGCCGCCAAATTCGACCTGACCACCCAGCTGCTCGACGTCCATGAGTGGAAATTCGGATTCGAGTACCGGTACAATACCCTGCGGCGATACTCGGTGACCAATCCGATGCAGATCGCCGGCACCCTGGGCGATAATCCTCCGGAGACCGACCTCGACGTGCGGGCCGCCTATCGGGCTGCCTACACGGACAACTTTGGCTATCCCATCTACTTCGGAGACATGGGCATGGATCCGGTGGATCCCGACGATGTGCTCGACTCCGGCAACGACGGAGCCAAGCATCCCCTGATCGCCTCGGCCTACCTGCAGGACAAGGTGGAGATCTCCGACCTGGTTCTTAATGTCGGCCTGCGCTGGGACATGATGGACGCCAACGACAAGAAACTGGACGATCCCTACGATGTGCCCATCGACGAGGACGGCTTCATCATCCAGGACGAGCTGGTCGACACCGAGGCCAAGCATAACTTCAGCCCCCGAATCGGCATTGGATTCCCGGTGACCGATCGAACCGTATTTCACGCCCAGTTCGGCAAATTCGTCCAGCAGCCGCAGTTCTCCTTCCTGTACACCGGCTGGGACTATCTCGCCGGACAGATCCAGCAGGGCAACCAGGTGGATATCGGCAACCCCGACCTGGAACCGACCAAGACCACCCAGTACGAGGTCGGTCTGAGCCAGCAGGTGGGCGAGAACGCCGCCCTGGACGTGACCGCCTTCTACAAGGAGATCCGGGACCTGATCGTGCTGCGCAACCGCTACCTGGCCAGTCCCAACACCTACCCGCAGTATCAGAACGGCGATTATGGATCGGTCAAGGGCTTCAGCATCAACTTCGATATGCGCCGCACCAACCGGATTGCCGCCCATGCCAGCTACACTCTGCAGTTCGCCGGTGGGACCGGTTCCAGCGCGGGCGGGAACTTCTACGTCACCTGGATCGGCCGGGAGTACTATCCCACCTTCGTGGCGCCTCTGGACTTCGATCAGCGGCATACCGGCTCCCTCAACCTGGACATCCGCACCAGGGCCGATGACGGTCCCATGCTGCTGGGTGGCCATCCCCTGGGCAACATGGGCTTGAACATCTACTGGTCCTTCGGCAGCGGCCTGCCATACACGCCCAAGCGGATCGGCGACACCATCTTCCAGGCCCGTTTCAGCACCGCGTTTCCCACCGGGGCGATCAATTCGGCCTATACCGACTGGACCCAGCAGATGGACCTCAAGCTGAACAAGTCCTTCGATGTCGTCGGGGTCAATATGGACGCCTATCTGTGGGTGATCAACGTGCTGGGCACCAAGAATCCCTTCAACCGGAAGAACGACCGGTTCAACTACGGCCTGGACATCAACAACACCGATTACCAGGGGATTTACGAGGCCACCGGCCTGGCCGATGACAACGGCTGGCTGGCCACCGCGGATGGACAGAGCTGGGTGGCCAACAACGGCGGCGCTCCGGCTGAGGATCTCTACCGTGCGTATATCGATCATCCATATAACTGGGGAACGCCCAGGCAGTTCCGTCTGGGCCTGCGCTTCGATTTCAATCCCTGATAACCGTGTTCAGCTACGGCAAGTGAGATCAAGCGCGTGAATGTGACCATTCACAATCCAGACGAGGAGGAACCATGATGAGCCGAAATCGAGGTTTTACCACCCTCGGCTCCGTCGTCACAGTGATCCTGCTGGCGCTTCTGCTGGCGGGCGCGGCGTGGGCGCTTCCCCCCAGGTCGGCAGAGAACGCCGGAGGGGAAGTCCTGGCCAAGCCCTCCGCGGTCAGCCACGCTCACTTTGACGGCAATACCATCGATTGCATCATGACCAATGACGGCCTGATCGTCGACGACCGGGTGACCGGCAGCTCCGGCATGGAGTGGCCCAAGGGCACCGGCAAGACGATCGATTTCGCCTCCGGCCTGTGGCTGGCCGGCATCGGTCGCGACGATGGCAAGATATACACTGCCTGCGCCGAGTACGCCAGCGAGCTGGTGGCCGGTCCCATCGGGGGCACCTCCGGGGACGAGGCCTACCGCATCTACAAGATCAACAAGGACGGAACCGGTGACTGGGACGAATGGCCGGTGGACCAGGGCGCCCCGGTGGACGAGAACGGAGACCCGGCCATCGTCGGCGATCAAACGCTGTGGTGGGTGTGCAACGACGGCAACAGCGCACAGCATTCCAACGTGTTCAGCACCTCACCGATGAATGTCGAGGTGCACATCAAGGTCTTCGGCTTCAACCGGGCCGATCCCATGGGCAACATCATGTTCGTCGAGTGGAAGTTCATCAACAAGGGAACGCAGGCTTTCGACTCCTGCTTCGTGGCTCAGTGGGATGATCCCGACCTGGGCGACGCCTCCGACGATCTGGTCGGCTGCGACACCACCCTCAGCCTGGGCTACTGTTACAACGGCGGCCCGGTGGACGGCATCTACGGGACCACCCCGCCGGCCCTGGGATTCGACTTCTTCCAGGGGCCGGAGGTGGAGGGCGAGTACCTCGGCATGACCGCTTTCGCCTGGTACTACAACGGCGCCCCGGATCCTTTCGATGATCCGGAGATTCCCGCGGAGGCCTACTGGTACATGAACGGCTATGCCGGTGACGGCACCCCGTACACCGACCACGAGGGCAATGAGACCATCTTTCCCTTCGCCGGCGATCCGGTATCCGGCACCGGCCATCTGGACGGCGAGGTGGTGCAGCCCGGTGACCGCCGCTTCCTGATGTCCTCCGGACCGTTTACCCTGGCCCCGGGCGATACCCAGATCGTGGTCGGCGCCAAGATTATCGCCCCCGGCATCAACGCCACCAACGCGGTGGCCGCCCTGCGCTTCTTCGATGGCTTCGCCCAGAACGCTTATGACAACGATTTCGTCCTGCCCTCGGCTCCCACACCACAGGTGGAAGCGATCATGCTCGATGAAGAGATCGTCCTCACCTGGCAGGAGGGCTACGAGGAGATCGAGTCCTACGACTTCAGCGGCTACACCTTCCAGGGTTACAACATCTATCAGGGCGAGTCGGTCTCCGGTCCCTGGACCCGTCTGGCCACCTTCGACATCATCGACGACTATGGCATCATCTTCGATAACACCTTCGACCCCGAGACCGGCCTGGTCCTGGAGAAGCCGGTCCAGTGGGGAGCCAACACCGGCATGCAGCGCTGGTACGTCATTGACGAGGACGTGATCAACCAGGCCCCGCTGAGCAACTACCGCCGCTACTATCTGGCGGTGACATCGTATGCTCTGGCCGAGGACCCGGCCATCGCCCCGCGCACCGTGGAGAGCCCCAAAACCGCCCTGGCGATCAACGATTCGCTCGATTATCTGATTCCCCAGGAGCGGTTCGAGGATGACGTCATCGGTATGGTCGGAGATACCCTGGAGGTGACCCACACGGCCGGCGGCAGCGACGGCATCATCACGCCCCTGGTCATCGATCCCACCGAGGTGACCGGCGATAACTATGAGGTTTCCTTCTTCGAGCTCGAAGAGGAGACCGCCTGGAAGCTGACCAACACCAGCACCGGCCAGGTCGTTCTGGATAATCAGCTGAACCAGACCAACGACCAGGATTACATGATCGCCGACGGCCTGTTCGTCAAGGTGGCCGGCCCGCCGCTGGGGATGAATGACTGGGATTACTCCGACACACGGTGGTTCAGCTGGGTCAACTGGGGCGGCTCCGGTTTCGGCGGCGCCGTCGGTGTCGGCATCGAGTTCTTCTACAGCACCCTGTCGGCGGCCGACTACAAGACGGTCGAGATCCGCTTCAGCAAGACCGAAGCGGATTGGACCAACTGCAAGGTGTTCCGCCGCGATATGGGCTACGCCGTGCAGCCCGGCCTGGGAACCTTCCCCGGATCGGCCTGGGATGTCGACTCCGATCCAGCTCGCCGGCTGAACATCTGCTTCGTCGAGTATGACGATCCAGGCGTCAAGCCGGCCAATATGACCTGGGATCCCAGCGACGCAGACGACGGCGGCCGCGAGTACCTGTTCATCATGAACAGTGACTACGATGCGGTCACCGCCGGCGGATATGACGATGTCAACTTCGGACCCGAGGCCGACGTTTTGTGGGCCTACTGGCCGAGGCTGCGGGGTTCGACGCATCCGTTGCTGGAGACCGAGGGCACCTGGACGCTGATTCCCAATTACGTCAACACCACTCAGGATATCTTCAGCTTTACCGCACCGGATGCGCCGGCCACGGGAGCCAGCGTCGAACAGGTCAACCTGGAGAAGATCAAGGCGGTGCCCAATCCCTACTTCGGGTTCAACCCGCAGGAGCGGATCGCGACCGACCGGTTCGTCACCTTCACTCATCTGCCCACTGACGGCGTGACCATCCGCGTCTTTACCCTGGACGGCACCCTGGTCAAGATCATTGACGACGACGAGCGCGAGCTTCAGGGAACCCTGGGAACGCCGGTGGCCTACTGGTATTTGAGGAACCAGGGCAGCGATATGACCAACCCGCAGTCCGGAGTTCCGGTGGCCAGCGGTATGTACCTGGCCCACGTCGAGGTCGAAGGGGTCGGTGACAAGATCATCAAGATGGCCGTGTTCATGCCGGAAGAGAGGCTGGATTTCTTCTAATAGGACCGCACAAGGACTCTCTGGTGGACCCGCTTCGGCGGGTCCACCATGAACCTCTCACCAAACAGAAGGAGCTATCCATGAGAGCCAAGATTTTCGCTTTGAGCACCTTGCTGCTGGTCCTCCTGGTCTTCAGCGCCAGTGTCCAGGCCGGCAGCGGGCTGCGAAAAGGCACCGCCGGCGCCACGGAGCTTCTCATCCCGGTGGGATCGCGGGGAACCGCGCTGGGTGGCGCCTTCACCTCCGGTATCAGCGGGGTGGAGGCCCTCCACTGGAATCCCGCCGGCGTGGCCGCCAGCGAGATGAACACCGAGGTGATGTTCAGTCACCTTAACTACATTGCCGATATCAACATCGAGTACGCCGCCGTGACCTCCCGGATGGGAGATTTCGGCTTCCTCGGGGCCAGCTTCAAGACCGTCGGCTTCGGCGATATCGAGCAGACCACGGTGGAAAATCCCGACGGCACCGGGACCACTTACTCACCCAATTACATCACCATGGGGCTGACCTATTCCCGGGCCATGACCGACCGTATCCTGTTCGGCGTGACGACCAAGCTGATCTCCGAGAAGATCATGCGGGAGAGTGCGTTCGGCGTAGGATTCGACTTCGGTCTGCAGTATCTGTCGGGCATTTCCGGCCTCAAGCTGGGCATCACCCTGATGAACCTGGGACCGAATATGCGCTTCGACGGGCCGGATCTGGAGCATGCGGTGCTGCTGCCCGGTACCGAGGAGGGCACCGAGGAGGAAGCCATCCGGACCACGCTGGCGTCCTTCGACCTGCCGTCATTTCTCCAGTTGGGCGTCTCCTATGACTATCCCTTCAACGGTCAGCATATGATCACCGCCATGGGCAATTTCCAGAATCACGGGTACAGCTATGACCAGTACAACTTCGCCCTGGAGTATAATTATGACGGTATGCTGTTTCTCCGCGGTGCCTTCACCACGGCCTATCGCGAGGATGATCCGGTCGAGGACAACGGTTTTCTGTCCAGCGACGAGGATTACCTGTGGGGTCCCAGCTTCGGAGCCGGCTTCAAGTTCAATCTGACGCCGACCACACCGCTGTCCTTCGATTATGCCTACCGCACGGCGGAGTTCTTCGACGCTCCGCAGTGGTTCACGGTCACGGCCGGGTTCTAACGGTCTGCTGAACCAGCTGTGATGTTCGAAAAGGCCGGTTCTCCCCGGAGAACCGGCCTTTTTTCGTTTCCCTCTCCCGGAAGGTGTTGACAAGGGTCTTGCAAAATGGTATTATTAGCTGAACGTCCGGCAAACAGAACCCCCCCTTTGAGAACCTTCGGTTGAACCGGTGATGGAATCCCAGGACATACGCCTCAAGATCATACTGATCCTTTGTATCGTCTTTTTCCCGCTGGCTTCGTCTCCCGCAGATGGCGAGTATCGCTGGCCCCTGAGCGCGCCTCCGGCATTGACCTCCACGTTCGCCGAGCATCGCTCCGGCCACCTTCACGCCGGGCTGGATCTGAAGACCTGGGGACGGCAGGGCTACTCGATCTATGCGGTGGCCGACGGCTATGTCTGGCGGGTAAGAACCTCGCCCTGGGGATACGGAAAAGCTCTTTATCTCCGGCTGGAGGACGGCCGGACGGCGGTGTACGGGCATCTGTCCTCCTTCAACGACGCCATCGAGAAAGCCGTCCGGGCGGAGCAGACCCGCCGGGGCCGCTACAGCATCGATCTCTATCCGCCGCCCGGAAGCCTTCCCGTGACAGCGGGACAGGAGGTGGCCCGCTCGGGCCGCTCGGGGTGTGCTCATCCTCACCTGCATTTCGAGCTTCGCGATGAGGACAATCGGCCGCTCAATCCCATGTGTCACGGATTCACCGTCGATGACGACCGCAGTCCCCGGATGGTCTCGGTGGCTATCAGGCCGCTGGGACAGACTTCCTCCGTCGATGGGCGCCATCAGACGGCCGTCATCCCACTGCGCTGGGACACCCGGCAGGGCTGTTATACCATTGCCTCGACCCCGCACGTGGAGGGTCGGGCTGGGCTGTCCCTGTCGGCCTACGATCTGGCCGACAGGGCCCAGAACCGGCTGCATGTCTATGCCATGGAGCTGACGGTCGACGGACGGGAGGTCTTTGCCAGCGAATACCGGCACTTTGAGTTTGAGACCAGCGCACAGGTGGATCTGGATACCGACTTCGATCTCTATCGCCGGGGCCGGGGCATCTTCCGGAACCTCTATCTGGCGCCGGGCAACCGGCTGCCTTTTTACCGCACCGACCCATCCGGCGGCGGAGTTCTGGAGGCGGCCGCTCTGGGGTTCGGTTTCCACCGGGTGACCCTGACGGCCCGGGATTGGTCCGGCAACCGTTGCCAGGCGAGCTTCCAGCTGCTTCTGGACGAGCGGCCCGGGGTGGAGAACGTTCAGCTCCGGGAGGACTCACTGGGTGTTCTGGCCTCCTTTGAGGCTCACGATCCCGATGGATCCGCGGTCCGCACCGGGATCGAGATCTCACGCGATCTGGGGCGGCACTGGATCTCGCAGCCGGCCGTTCCGGACGGAAAGAACGGGAACAGTTACCAGGCTCGGTTCGACCGGGGGACCGATGACGTGCTGCTGGTCCGGGCCTGGGCCGAGGATGAGTTCGGGATCCGCTCCCGGCCGCAGCTGGAATCGCTGGGAAGTCTGCCAAACGGTGGCGGAGAGCCCGAATTCCGCTGGGAGTTGACCTACCACGGCGAATTCATCGAGATCGCCCTCCAGGCCGACCGGCCGCTGCGCCGGTCCCCGCGGGTGCTGTTCAACCGCCCCGGCCAGGAGCCGCGTGCGGTGACCATGTCCCCCTGGGGATCGCAGCGCTGGCAGGGACGGTGCTCCCTGATGGGCGGGACGGACGGTGAGGCGATCCTGACCGCGGCCGGCCGCGATCTGTCGGGGAATCTGGGCGTCAATGCCCTGACCCTGAGGATCGAGACCGTCACCCCCGGCGAAGGGGGAGTCGTCCGGGATCCTTCCTCCGGAGCCGAGGTCGTTTTTCCTCCCGGGGCCGTGTATCAGGCTTTTGCCGCCCGGATCGAATCGGTACACATCGACGCTCCGCCGGGGTGCGTGGTGATCGGTCCGGCCTGCACCGTTCATCCCCAGGACCGCGTGTTCGCTGAGCCGGCCACCCTGTGGCTGCCGATCTCTCCGCAGCAGGAGGCCAATGAGCGGATCGGGGTATATCGCCGGAGAGGTTCTGATCGGTGGTCCTACGCCGGACGTCTGGTCCGGGAGCAAGGCGGTGCGCTGGGCGCCCGGGTGAAGAGGTTTTCCACCTTTGCCCTTCTCGAGGACCTCAGCGATCCGATCATCTGGCGACTGAGACCGGCCGATGGTGCCCGGCTGTCCGATCAACGCCCGACCCTGTCGGCCGGGATCCGTGATCAGGGCTCCGGCATCGGCCGGGAGGAAGATGTGATCTGCACCCTGGATGGCCGATCGGTAATCGCCGAATGGGATCCCCCCGTGGAAACGGTCCGTTATCGGCCCTCGTCTGCGCTGTTTCCCGGGGAGCACCTCTTCGAGGTGACGGTGACCGATCGGGCCGGGAACCGGTCGACGGCCAGCAGCCGTTTCACCGTCCTGGAGTGAGAAAAAGCAGAGCGGAAGAGAATCTGTCACTGCCAGGAAAGAACATCTGAACGGGATATGCTCGTATGAAGCAATTCGTCCATCTGCACAATCATACACAATACAGCCTGCTGGACGGCGCCTGCCGGATCGAAGATATGGTCGCACTGGCGAAAAGGTATGAGATGCCGGCGGTGGCCATCACGGACCACGGCAACATGTTTGGCGCCGTTGAGTTCTATCGGAAGACCATGGAGCAGGGGCTGCGTCCGATCATCGGCCAGGAGGTCTACGTCGCCCGGGGAAACCGGCGTAACCGGAAACCGGCCCAGAGGGGAGAGGAAAATTATTATCACCTGGTGCTGCTGGTCAAAGACAGGGAGGGGTATCAGAACCTGATGAAGCTCTCCTCCATCGGGTACCTGGAGGGTTTCTACTACCGGCCGCGGGTGGATAAGGAGGTTCTGGCTGAGCATCACCAGGGACTCATCGCCCTATCCAGCTGTCTGCATGGCGAGATCCCCCAGCTGCTGCTTCGGGGACAGCGCCAGAGGGCCCGCTCGGCCGTCATGGAATACCGCGATATCTTCGGAAGCGATAATATTTACATAGAGATACAAGATCACGGGATTCCTGAGGAGAAGAAGGTTCTGGGAGAGCTGGTCGAGTTGAGCCGGGAGGTGGACATCCCTCTGGTGGCCAGCAACGACTGTCATTACCTGCACCGTGAGGATGCGGCCGCTCATGATGTCCTGCTGTGCATTCAAACCGGACAGGATGTTCAGGATCCCGATCGAATGCGGTTCACCACCGACCAGCTTTATTTCAAATCGCCCGAGGAGATGACCGAGCTGTTTTCCGATCTTCCGGAGGCCCTGGAAAACACCCTGGAGGTGGCCGAGAAATGTCATCTGCTGCTGGATTTCGATCAGGTACACCTGCCGCATTTTCCCTTGCCCAAAGGATTCGACAGCACCCAGTCATATCTCGAGACGCAGGCCCAGAAGGGACTGGCCAGCCGCTATTCCAAGGTCACCCCGGGGCTGGAGCAGCGACTGGAGTATGAGCTGTCGGTGATCGAAAAGATGGGCTTCAGCGGATATTTTCTGATCGTCAAGGATTTCATCGATGAGGCCAGGCGGCAGGGCATCCCGGTCGGTCCGGGCCGCGGCTCGGTGGCCGGAAGTCTGGTCTCATATGCCCTGGGTATCACCGGTATCGATCCGATCAAGTACGACCTCATCTTCGAGCGTTTCCTCAATCCCGAGCGGATCAGCATGCCGGATATCGATATTGATTTTTCCGATCGCGAGCGCGAGCAGATCATTCGATACGTCAGGGACAAGTACGGGCGGGATAATGTCTGCCAGATCATCACCTTCGGGACCATGGCCGCACGGGCAGTGATCCGGGATGTGGGCCGGGTGATGAAGATGTCCTATTCGGAGGTCGATCGGATCGCCAAAATGATCCCTGCAGAGCCGGGTATGACCCTGGACCGCGCCCTGGAAAGCGTTCCGCCGCTGAAGCAGATGATGGATTCGGAGGAACGATACCGGCAGCTGATCTCCTATGCCCGCACGCTGGAGGGGCTGGCCCGGCACGCCTCGACCCATGCCGCCGGAGTGGTGATCACCCCCACGGAGCTGACCGACTACGTTCCCCTGTTCAAGAGCAGCAAGGACGAGGTGACCACTCAGTACGATATGAAATCTCTGGAGACCATCGGACTCCTGAAGATGGACTTTCTGGGGCTGCGCACCCTGACCGTGATCGATGATACCGTCAAGATGCTCCGGGAGCGGGGGGTGCAGGTCAACATGAAAGGGCTGCCGCTGGACGATGCCAAGACCTTCGCTTTACTGTCCCGTGGAGAGACGGTGGGTGTCTTTCAGTTCGAGAGCTCCGGGATGCGCGATTACCTGCGCAAGCTCAAGCCCGAGACGCTGGAAGACATGATCGCCATGAACGCTCTTTACCGGCCCGGACCCCTGGGCAGCGCCATGATCGACGAGTTCATCCACCGCAAGCACGGACGCCGGGAGATCTCTTACGAGCATCCGCTGCTGGAGCCGATCCTCAAGGAAACCTATGGCGTCATCGTATACCAGGAGCAGGTCATGCGCATCGCCAGCGAGCTGGCCGGCTTCAGCCTGGGAAAGGCCGATCTGCTGCGCCGGGCGATGGGGAAAAAACAGACCGATATCATGACCCAGCAGCGAGAGGAATTCGTCCACGGGGCCAGGGCCAAGGGCGTTTCCCAGTCGGTGGCCAGTACCATCTTCGACAAGATATCGCACTTCGCCGGATACGGGTTCAACAAATCCCATGCCGCCGGATATGCCCTCATCGCCTATCAGACGGCCTATCTCAAGGCCCACTATCCCCTGGAATTCATGGCCTCCACCTTGAGCAGCGAGATGGATAACAGCGACCGCATCGTCACCTTGATCAATGAATGCCGCCGCATGGGCATCGATGTTCTGCCTCCGGATATTCATGACAGTTTCCATGATTTTCGGGTCATCGACGATGATATTCGCTTCGCCCTGGGGGCGGTGAAGAACGTCGGCCGGGCGCCGGTGGACTCGATCATCTCGGCGCGCGGATCGGGCCAGCATTTCACCACTCTATTCGATCTCTGCGAGCGGATCGATCTTCGCTGGGTGAACAAGCGTGTGCTGGAAAGTCTGGTCCAGGCCGGCGCTCTGGACAGCCTGGAGGGCCACCGGGCTCAGAAGATGGCCATGATACCGAAGGCCATGGAATATGCCCAGAGCCTGCAGCAGGACCGGGAGCGGGGACAGACCTCCCTGTTCTCGGCCAAGGGAGGCGGTGAGACACTGAGGATCTCCCGGCCCCGGCTGCCCAATATCCCGGAATGGCACATCAATGAGCTGCTGGCCAGGGAAAAAGCCCTCCTGGGTTTCTATGTCTCCGGGCATCCGCTGACCAATTATGAGGATGAGGTCAAGGCCTTCGCCACCCTGTCCCTGGACGACCTGGATCGGGCCCGGGACGGCCAGGAGATCTGCGTGGCCGGCATCATTACCGCCTTCAAGAGAACCACCGACCGGAAGAATCAGTCCATGGCTTTTCTGACCCTGGAGGATTTTTCCGGATCAGCCGAGGCCATTCTTTTTGCCGAGCCCTTCGAGCGGCACCAGACACTGGTCTACAATGATTCGGCCATCCTGGCCAGAGCCGTCATCTCCACGCGGGAGGGAAGCAAGGCCAAGCTTCGCATCTCCGAGATGGTCCCTCTCTCGGAAGTGAGAGAGAAGTTCGTCACCACCGTCGGGCTGACGGTCTCGACCACGGGATTGGAAGACGACTTCATCGAATCCATCAAAAAAACCCTTCTGGAGCATCCCGGAAAATGCCAGGTCATTCTGCATGTCAAGACTTCCAAGCATCCCAACCTGCAGATTCGTCTGCGCAAGATCAAGGTGCTCCCCTCCAAAGAGCTGATCACCCGGCTCAAAGAACTTCTCGGGCATGATAATGTCTGGCTGCGGGCGCCGTGCACCATCACCTCTCCCTGGTCAGACCGGAGTAACTCATCGAAATATTCCCGCCGCTGACTGGAGACGGGTCCCGGAGTGAGGACGCAGAGAAGCCGGGTCACCTGATCCGCTGCGAGGTAGATGACATGTGCGTCGTTCGTCGAACCTGGCGCGTCGGTTTGCTCCTGACGGTCCTGGCAGGACTGGTTCTTCCAGCCGGGAAAGCCATCCCCGGGCTGATTGGGTCCTCGGCCAGATCACTGATTCAGCAGGGATCCTTCACCAGGGCGCTGGAGGTCCTCTCCGGGGAGGGAGCGAGTGACGCGGGGAAGATCCAGTTGTTTCAGAAGGCCTACTGTCTGCAGCGGCTGGAGAGATGGCCGCAGGCGGCCGAGCTCTATCAGGGTCTGATCTCTTCCGGGGAGGTTGCCGGGGAGCATAATTCTCAGGCCTCGATGGCAGAAGAGATTTCACCGGCCGGGGATGACTTCGATTCTGCGGCCCCGGATTCTATCCTGGACGATTACCTTCTGCTGTTCGCCGCCACCTGCTTGCTTCATAGCGAGGACTACACCGCGGCGGAGAGACATCTCTACGCGCTTCTGGATCGACCGGAGAGCCTGTTGAAGCCGGAAGCGGATGAACTGCTCGGGCAGCTTTTTCTACGCTGGGGGCGGCCTGAACAGGCCATACGGGTCTATCGTCGGCTGTCCGCAGAATCTTCCGGCGGATCGGAGTACCCTCGCTTCCGGTATGGGCTGGCCGCTGCTTACCGGCAGGCCGGCCGGACCGCCGAGGCCGCCGCCGTGCTCGAGGAGATCATTTCCGGCCACCCGTCCAGCCGGGAGGCCCTGACCGCCCTGGCTGACTATCTCTCCCTCCGTGGGGAACCCCTGGAAGGAGAGATGCTCTATCGGGCCGGTTGGGTCTATTATCATGGACGCCAATATGACCGGGCAGCAGGGGCCTGGGATCGATTCGCGGTCAGCCATCCCCGGCATGAGCTGACTGACCGGGCTCTTTTCCTCAGCGCCCGGGCTCTTTTTCAGGACGGTCGCTATGAATCGGCCCGGGAGCGCTGTCGCCGCCTTCTCTCGGGCTCTGACCGCAGCGATTGGCTGACCTCGAGCCGTTTCCTGATGGCCCGATGCGATGAGGGCGAAGGGCTCACCGGGCAGGCCATCGAGCAGTATCGCCGGTTCGCAAAGACCTATCCCTGGAGCCGACTGGCCGATGATGCCCTCTGGCGTCTGGCCCGGATCCTCGAGCGGGACGGAGATCTGGCCGGCGCCGAGAAGGAATACTGGAATCTCAGCCAGCGCTATGGCAGCCGGAAGAATGCGTCCCTGGCCCTGTGGCGCGCCGGGATGTATGCTCTGTACCGGGGCGACACCGGCACGGCCCGGAACCGGTTGCGACGCCTGGTAGCCAGCCGGACCGGCGGGGATTATGCCGACGGAGCGCTGTATTGGATCGCCCGGACATATGCCGGCGCCGGCGACCGGCGCCAGGCCGCGCTGCAGATGGAGAAGGTCATTCGCAGTTCGGGGGAGGGGTATTACGCCGATCTGGCCGGCAGCTGGCTGGGGACCGGATCCGGGGCCGAGATCCCCGATCATGAACCGCTCACCGATATCCTGGCCGGCATGAAAGAGATCTCGCCGGCCGAGCTGACCGATGACCTGCGGATTCGGATGCACAAAGGCCGGCAGCTGGTCCATCTGGGATTGCTGTCCAGGGCACGTCCGGAGCTGAAGGCGGTTCATGAAGCGGCCCACGATCATCCGCAGGCGGTGAAGGAGCTGCTCGGTCTCTATGAGGATTATCAGCTTCCCGCTGATGCGCTTCGGCTGGCGGTCAGCCTGCAGCAGCGCCGGCCGCAATCCCGGGTCCGTCAGGCGGCGCAGTATTTTCTCTATCCACTGGCATACGCACAGCTGGTCGAGGATGAGGCCGAAGCCGCAGGACTGGATCCCTTTCTGATCCTGGCCCTGATGCGAACGGAGAGCCTCTTCGATCACCTGGCCATATCGCCGGCCGGCGCCCGGGGTTTGATGCAGATCATGCCCGCCACCGGACGGGAAATCGCTGCCCGGATGGGCGCGTCCGGTGGGGAGGGGGTCAATCTGTACGACCCCCAATGGTCCATTCGCATGGGCGTCCACTATCTCGGACAACAGATCCAGGCCTATGACGGTCAGGTCCAATTCGCCCTGGCCGCCTACAATGCCGGGCCGGGCAACACGAACCGGTGGCTGAAGCGTCTCCCGGGCATCGATCCGGAACTGTTTGTCGAGCTGATCGATTTCGGCGAAACCCGGCAGTTCATCAAGAAGGTGCTGGCCGCCCAGTCCCGTTATCGGAAGGTCTGGGGCCATGCCGGGTAAACGGGCCGGGGCGCTGTTCTGCATCCTGTTGCTGGCGTTCTGCGGCCAGGCCAGCGCCGGCAGGGATCAGCCGTCCACTCTGGTCTTTCCAACATTCGAGCACACCTGGGGGATTCGCAAAGCCCGGCCGGCCCATCTGTTCATGTTCGTGGGACTGAGGACCCGCTTCGACGATCCCCGGGGACTGGCGGCTGTGCGGCTGGGATCCTGGGACGATCCCGGGACCGATGACGACGATGATGAGCTGGTCGTGTATGGCGTCAACTCCGGCCGAAACAATATCATCTGGAATACATCCATGACCAGCGTCGGCGTGTTCGGGGATCACCTGCTGAACAGGCCGGGCGGGATTGCCGCCTTACCGGAGGGCCATGTCTGGGTGGCCGATTCCGGGAATCACCGCCTGGTCCACCTGTTCAATCCCGGGGATCGGCTCATCTGGCAGGGTGCTGTCGGTGACTCGGGGAGCGGGCCGGGCCGGTTCCGGTCTCCATCCGGTGTGGCGATTGATGCGCAGGGACGGCTGTATGTCACCGATACGGGCAACTCGCGGATCCAGGTCTTCGACGTCGATGGCCGGCTGCTGCGGCTGATCCGGTCGGACCTGGAAGAGCCCCGGGGGATCGCCGTCATCGATGACCGGGAGGTATGGTCTTATTATCGGGAGTCTTTCCTCTGCGTCGCCGATCGGGGCGGCCGCCGGCTGACCAAGTTGTCCCTCGAGGGGGAGTGGCTGGCGAGCGTCGGTGACCAGGAAACTGCCTGGGATAAATCATCTTACGGGTACCCGGCGATCGATTATTACGGCAATGTGTGGGTCACCGACGGGGACAATCACTGTATTCACAAGTTCGATCGGAACCTGAACTATGTCGTTTCCTTCGGCCGCCGGGGAGACGGTCCGGGCGAGTTTCGATCTCCCCGGGGACTGGCCATCTGGAAACGGTTCGGGCAGGTCTTCGTGGCCGAGGAAAACGGAGCTCAGTACTATTGGATCGGCGTCGATGTGCTGGATGTCCGGGTCGATCCGGATCCGGCCGGACGGGGCTGGCTGATCCACTTTTTTCTCACCGAGCGGGGCTTTGTGACCGTGGAGATTCGGAATTCGGAGGACCGTCAGATCGGTCTGCTGGTGTCCCACAGACAGATGGCCATTGGCGGACACGATGTGCGCTGGGACGGCCGCCGTCCCGGTGGCGCGAGTCTGCCGGAAGGTTCCTATACGGTGAGAATCACGGCGGAACCGACCTATTCGTCCTATCATTATTTCGCCAAGACGGTGGAACGGCGGATCAACCGGTGACCATCGATGGGGAAGGGAGTGATACCGGTATGGAGAGGCTGTGGGCGCCCTGGAGAGCCCCTTATATCTTGGGGCCTAAAGAGGAAGGCTGCCTGCTGTGCCGCATCGGAGGAGAGAAAAAAGATGATCGGAACCTGGTTCTGTGGCGCGGTCGGCTGTGTTTCGTGATGATGAACCTCTATCCCTATAACAGCGGTCACCTGATGGTCGTGCCCTATCGTCACGAGAAAGATCTGGAGAACCTCAGTCAGGACGAGGCGGGGGAGATGATGGATCTGGCCGGCAGGTGTATCGGGGCGCTCAGACGGTCCATGCATCCTCAGGGTTTCAACCTGGGTATCAACCTGGGCGACATCGCCGGGGCCGGGGTGGAGGATCATCTCCATCTGCACGTGGTTCCGCGCTGGAAAGGCGATACCAATTTCATGCCCGTAGCCGCCCGGACCAAGGTCATCTCTCAGGATCTTGGGGAAACCTACCGTACCCTGCGGGAGGCCTGGCCGCGGGAAGAGGAAACGAACAGGCAAGATTGATCTCACCGGAGGCATGATGGCGCGCTCCCCCAAGAAACCGAAGACAGGTAATGGTCTGCCGGGTCCCGCCGTGGTCACCGGCATCTTCCTGCTGGCTCTGACCGTCCGGCTCATCTACCTGTGGCAGATGCAATCCGGCCCGCTCTTCGACACCCCGGTTGGTGACGCCGGCTGGCACGACACCTGGGCCCGGGCTCTTCTTCAGGGGAACTGGCGGTATTCCGGGGTCTTTTTTCGGGCTCCCCTGTACCCTTATTTCCTGGCCCTGATCTATGCTCTCCTGGGGCAGGGGTACCTCATGGCCCGGGTGGCTCAGATCGTGCTGGGTAGTCTCAGCTGCCTGCTGGTGTATGGCCTGGCCGGCAGATTGTTTAACCGTACCGTGGCCCTGGTTGCCGGGGTGGGCGCCGGTCTCTGTGGGACGATGGTTTTCTTCGACGGTGAGCTGCTCATCGTGGTCCTGATCATCTTCCTTGACCTTCTTCTGCTGTGGCTGCTGACCGGCCGCAGCGGCCGTTCGGGGTGGATCGGCACCCTTCTGGCCGGGCTGGTCCTGGGACTCAGCATCATCGCCCGCCCCAACATCGTTCTCTTCGTACCGGCCCTGTTTTTCTGGATCTGGTTTCAGGACGGCCGCCGGGACCGGCCGAGGTTCTACCGCAGGATCGGTCTGATCGGACTGATGGTTGTGTTGGCTATCCTCCCGGTAACCCTCCACAACTTCGGAGCCGGGGATGGACGGGTGCTGATCTCCTCCCAGGCCGGCATCAATTTTTACATCGGCAACGAGCTTCGGGCCGACGGGAAGACCGCGGCGCCGCCGGACGGGGTGACCTACGAGGACTCAGGAAAGGACAATGTCTGGGCGGCCTCGGAGCGCATCGCCCAGGAGAAGCTGGGCCGGCGGCTCAAGCCTTCGGAGGTGTCACAATACTGGTTCGGCCGTGCCTTTGGGGAGATCGGCCAGGCCCCGCTGCGGTGGGCCGGCCTGATGCTGCGCAAGATCTATTTTCTGCTCAACGGTCACGAGATCGAGAGCAACATCAGCATTTACTCCGCCCGGGAGTGGTCCCCGCTGCTGCGCATCCTGGTCTGGAAGGGACTGATCTCGTTTCCCTTCGGTCTTCTGCTGCCTGTGGCCCTGGCAGGGCTGTGGCTGTCCCGGCGCCACTGGCGCAACCACCTGCTGATCTATCTCTTTCTGATCTCCTACGCCATTTCGGTGATCCTGTTCTTCGTCAATGCCCGGTTCCGCATGCCCCTGGTGCCGCTGTTGATTATCTACGCCGCCTGGGCAGCGGTCTGGTCGATCGAGCAGGTCCGCGCGCACCGCTGGACCGCTCTGGTTCTGCCGTCGGCGATACTGCTGTTGTTCCTTCTGCTGACCAACAGCCGGTTGTTCGGGGTCACAGAGATCAATCTCGCCCGGGAGCAATATTCCCTGGCGGTGGCTTATGAACGCAAGGGTCTGAAACAGAAGGCGGTCGAGCACTATCAGCGCTGCCTGAGCATCGATCCCTATACCGTTCAAGCCCGCTATAACCTGGCCAAAATCTACCGTGAACTGGGATATCTCGACGCCGCCGTCCTCGAGTTCCAGCGGGCTGTGGCCCTGAAACCCGATTTTGCCGAGGGGCACAACGGGCTGGGCATCACCTATGCCCGTCAGGGCGCGTATCAGCAGGCTATCGAGCAGTTCCGTCGGGCTCTGGCTCTGAATCCTGATCACGGATGGGCTCAGCTAAACCTGGCCAACGTCTACTTCGAAACGGGCCGGGCCGACAGCGCCCTGGTACGGTATCGTCAGGCCCAGCGGCTGCTTCCCCAGGTGGGATATATCCGGGAACAGATCGCCCGGCTGGAGGCCCGGGAGCAGCGCTAGTATCTCGTCTCCATAAGAAAACGGCTCCGGGGGATTCCTTCCCCCGGAGCCGCTCTTGTTTCGGCCATCGTTCGCCGGACGAGCCGTTTGGCGGACCTACTTGTCGGTTGTCGAGTCGTCCATGCGATTGACCAGCTTGGCCATACGGGCTTTATGACGGGATACCGTTCGACGATGGACGATGCCTTTGGAGGCGGCCTTGTCGAAGACGGAACTGGCCTCCCGCAGGCGGACCGAAGCCTCATCCTTGTTCTCCGCCTGACGAACCTGCTTCTCGGCCTTTCGGACAGCGGTCTTCATCATCCGATTGCGCAGACGTCTCTTTTTGCTCTGCCGGGCGCGCTTGATGGTTGAAAGATGAACAGCCATGGTGACCTCCTGAAGAGTTAAGTCTCAACAATATATAAATGAAAAAGAGACTTGTCAATCAGAAAATGAGTGATATCATTTTTCTTGACACCTTCAGACCTCGGTGCTATTTTAGCTCCTGTATGGTATTGGCGGAAGAATCCGAAGAATTTAAAAAGCATTCTGCGGTCCCGGCGAACTCTTTTTCGCCCTGAGCTCTCTGGTCGGTGAGGCCTTATGATTGCGCGCTCCAAGCTGGAACAGATACCCGCTCGGCCGGGTGTGTATCTGTTGAAGGGGGCCGATGGAAAAATTCTGTACATCGGCAAGGCCAAGGTTCTCAAGAACCGTCTGCGCCATTATCTGGTTGAGAATCAGGATCATCCGCGGCTGAGGGCGCTGGTCCGGCAGGTCACCGAGGTGGATACGGTGGTCACCGACACCGAGGTGGAGGCGCTGATCCTGGAGGCCAATCTGATCCGTCTGCACCGTCCCCGGTACAATGTCAACCTCAAGGATGATAAGCGCTACCCATTTATAAAAGTCACACTACAGGAAGCATTTCCGCGGCTTCTGGTGGTCCGGCGGCGGCAGCAGGATGGGGCCAGATATTTCGGGCCGTATACCAATGTCAGGGCCATGAGGGCGACCATCAGAACCTTGCGCAAGATCTTTCCCATCCGGACCTGCTCGCATGTCCTTCCCGGCCGCCATCCCGTCCCGCTATGCCTGGATTATCATATCAAACGCTGTTCAGGTCCCTGCGAGGGCAAGATCAGCCGGCGGGATTACCGACAGATGATCGAGGGTGTCTGCCTGTTTCTCTCAGGGGAGAAGACCCGTCTGGATCAACTGCTGCGCCGGGAGATGGAGATCGCCGCCGGGCATCAGAATTTCGAGTTGGCCGCTCAGCTGAGAGATCAGCTGTTTGCCCTTCAGGCGGTGATGCGCAAACAGAAGGTGGTCTCTCCCGATGGCATCGATCGCGACGTGCTGGCCTTTGCCTCCCGAGGAACCCGGGCCTGCGGTGTGATCCTTCAGTTTCGAGAGGGGACCATCATCTCCCGACAGCAGTTTCAGGCCACGCTGCCTGCTTCGGTCGATCCCGCCGAGACGCTGTCGACACTGATTCGCAGCCATTATGCCGACGCTGCCCTGATTCCCAGGGAGCTGCTGCTCTCTCACCGGCCGGACGATTTCGATCTGCTGCGACGCTGGCTGAGCGATCAACGAGGCGGCCCGGTCCAGCTGGCCGTGCCCAGGCGTGGCGAAAAGGTTAAGCTGGTCCGCATGGCCCTGATCAACGCCCATCATCTGCTTCGTCGCGACCTGGCTGAACGGGACAGGAAGAGAACGGTCATTCCGCGCTCGGTCACTGCCCTGCAGCGGGAGTTGAATCTCCAGACGCTGCCCCGGCGTCTGGAGGCCTTTGATATCTCCAACATCGGCGGTCAGGATGCCGTTGGCTCGCTGGTCGTCTTTCGAGACGGCCGAGCCCGCAAGAAAGAATATCGGCATTTCAAGATCCGGACGGTCAAGGGGCAGGATGATACCGCGATGATGGCCGAGGTGGTCGGTCGGCGGTTCCGCAGACTGCTCAGAGAGGATCGAACCCTTCCAGACCTGGTGGTGGTGGACGGCGGCAAGGGTCAGGTTTCGGCAGCCCAGAGCGTTCTGGAGCAACTCAACCTGGGTGAACAGCCCCTGATCGGATTGGCCAAGCGTCTGGATGAGGTCTTTCTGCCGGGACGTTCAGAGCCGTTGATGATCTCCAAGAGCTCTCCGGCCCTGAGATTACTGCAGCGTATCCGGGATGAGGCCCACCGGTTCGCCATCGAATACCACCGGCGTCTTCGGGGGCGGCGGGTACGGGAATCCGGGCTGGAAGCTATCCCCGGGATTGGAAGTCACCGGGCAAGAGAGCTGCTGCGCTATTTCGGTTCCCTGGAACGTCTTCGCAAGGCCTCCCGGGAGGATCTGACGGAGGTCCCCGGGCTGGGCCCCGCGCTGGCCGAACGGATCGCGGCCTCATTATCACATCGCGGCTGAGCGTCTGCGGGAGCGCTGATCGATCCTCTGAAAGTGGGCTGCTGAGCTGAACGGAGATTGAAGTGATACTTGAACATATTATCGTAGGAGATTTGCAAACAAATTGTTATATTTATGGATCCTCAACCTACAAAGAGGTCATCGTGATCGATCCGGGAGGAGATGTGGAGCGAATCCTGGCCGTTCTGTACCGCCTGACGGCCCGGGTGCGCTCGATCGTCAACACCCACGGTCATGTCGATCATATCGTAGCCAATCGAGCGCTGAAAAAAAGGACCGGCGCCGAGATACTGATCCACCGAGCCGACGGGGAGATGCTCATCGATGCCCGGAAAAATTTCTCCAGCATGCTGGCTGTGCCGGTGACCTCTCCGCCTGCCGATCGTCTGCTGGAGGGGGGAGATGTGATCCAGGTCGGCGATCTGGAGCTGAAGGTAGCTTTTACGCCGGGGCACTCTCCCGGAGGCATCTCACTGCTCGGCGACGGGATGGTTTTCACCGGCGACACCCTCTTTGCCGGCTCCATCGGCCGGTGGGATTTTCCCGGTGCTTCCTACAATCTTCTCCTGGCCTCGGTACGCAACAAGCTCCTCGTGCTGGACGATGAGACGGTGGTGTATCCCGGCCATGGTCCGGCAACGACCATCGGCGAGGAAAAACGGTATAATCCCTTTTTCTCCAGCGGTACAGTATAGACCGGCAGCGAATGGCTGTCCTTTCCGCCCAGCATCCCCTTCTTGCTGGAAAGCGTAACCTGCCATGGATCTGAGATCCGCCCGGGACGAATTTATCCGCTATCTGCAGGTCGAACGCCGGCTGTCGCCGGCCAGCTTAGACGCTTATCAGCGGGATATCGGCCGCTATCTCCGGTTTCTCACATCACGGGCTGTGCGCTCCCCTGACCAGGTCTCCTCCAATCTGGTCACCGAGCACCTGATGCACCTTCGTCATCAGGGACTGGCACCCTCATCGGTCGCCCGGCATCTTTCGGCCATACGATCGTTCCACAGATTTCTCTGCCTGGAGGATCACAGTTCCGGAGATCCGACCGAGTACCTGCATGCGCCCCGGCTGTGGAAACGGCTTCCCGATGTGCTCCATCAAAATGAGATAGAAACACTTATGGCCCAGCCAGACACATCTACGCCGGCCGGGCTGCGCGATCGAGCCATGCTGGAGCTGATGTATGCCGCCGGTCTGAGGGTCTCGGAGATGTTGTCGCTGAAAATCTCGGACCTGATGCCGGAGCTGAAGTATGTCCGGGTCATAGGCAAAGGACTGCGGGAGCGGGTGGTCCCCGTGGGAAGCGAAGCCGTTCGATGGGTTCAGCGTTATCGCCAGGAGATTCGGCCGCTGCTGGCCAATCCTCTGTCCGATGAGGTGCTGTTCCTCAATCTCAGGGGAAAGGGGTTATCCCGGATGGGATTCTGGAAGATTCTTAAAAAGTACGTGGCCATGACCGGGATCAAGACGCCGGTCAGTCCCCACACCCTGAGGCATTCCTTTGCCACCCATTTGCTGGAGGGAGGAGCTGACCTGCGGGCCGTTCAGGAGATGCTGGGGCATGCCGATATCTCCACCACGCAGATCTATACCCATGTCGATCGGGAATATCTCAAAGAGGTCCATCGCACCTTTCACCCCAGGGGCTGATCAATGATCTGGTCAAGTATGGTGACAACGGGAAGCTCGACCTCACCGGACAACGACGCCTCCCGGGCGCCCCGGCTGAAGGCCGCCCGGTTGATGACCGCTGTGCCCGAAACTCTTCCGACGGGGACATCGATCGGCGAGGCGATGGACCGGATGCGCCGGCACGGCGCCAATTGTCTGCCGATCAGGGATCAGGACCGGATCGTCGGGATGGTCACCCGATGGGATCTGGACCAGGCCCTGGAACACCGTCTGGGCCGGGAATCGGTGAAGATCGTGATGACCGTTCCATTGCCCTCCGTCGGTCCGACAGCTTCCTGGATGAGAATGTATCGGCTGATGATCGAAAACCGTATCGAGCATCTGGCGGTAGTTGGGGGAGGAAAACTGCTCGGGATGGTGGCCCAATCCGATCTGCTGAGCCATGATCTCGGGCCGGAAGCCTCCACTTGGAATGCGTTCTCTTCTCAGGAGGAGAAGGTCGATCTTTCTCCGGCCATGGAAAAACGGTACACGCCCAAAATTCTGAATATTTTGCGCCGGGCCGGACGGTTAGGGCGGCAGCGGGGTGAGGAGGTCTTTCTGGTGGGTGGCAGCGTTCGCGATCTGTTGCTGGATATCGACGATCAGGACATGGATCTGGCCGTAGTCGGGGATGGCATGGCCTTTGCCCATGCCTACGTTTCCCGATACGGGGGCAAGGTGGTCTGTTATCGCCGTTTCGCCACAGCCTTGATGGTTCTTCAGGGAGGTCTCAAACTGGATGTCGTCTCTGCCCGGTGGGAACAGTACCGGCATCCCGGTGCGCTGCCGGCCGTCGAGCCGGGGGCCCTGGTGCATGATCTCTATCGCCGGGATTTCACCATCAACGGCCTGGCCATCCAGCTCTCCGGCCGGAAGTTCGGCCGCCTGGTCGATCCCTTCGGGGGGCGCCGTGATCTGCGCCGCGGGATCATCGAGGTGATGCACAATCTCAGTTTCGTAGACGATCCCACCCGGATGATCCGGGCGGTCCGCTTCGAGGGACGCTATGGTTTCCGGATGAGTGTCCGCACCCGGCATCTTCTCCGGCAGGCGGCCGCGACCCATATGCTGGAGCGCATCTCCGGGCAGCGTCTTCGCCAGGAGCTGCTCATCCTGCTGCGCGAATCCGATCCGCTGCCGGCCATTCGCCGTTTGGATCATCTGGGCATTCTGGAGAGTCTCCAGCCCGATCTGAGACTCACGCCCGCCCGGATCGATCTGCTCAGGCGGACCGGGCGGTATCTGTCGAAGTGGAAGGAGCGCTGGCCGGAGGAAGAGGTCTCCGGCTGGATGGCGTATCTGCTGGGTGTGCTGTCTTCCCTGTCACCCGGGGAATCGGAACGGCTCTCTGACCGTCTTGCCCTGCAGCGGAAAGCGGTCGAGGCGATTCGTTTGGCCCACCGGTTCGGCCCCGAGGTGATCAAGGCGCTGTCCGCCTCCCGCCGGCCTCCCGACAGCGTCCTCTATCAGATCCTGCACCGTTTCCCCTCCGAGGTGCTGATTGCGCTGATGGCCCGGAGCGGGCGGCGAGCGGTCTCCAGCCGCATCGTTCGTTATCGCGCCCGCCTTCGCGATGTGCAGCTGGATATCAGCGGCGAGGATCTCAAACAGATGGGCTTGCCGCCCGGAACGGCGTATGGGAATATTCTCGACGGCGTGCTGATGGCCACACTCGACGGCCGGATCACCGGCCGCCGGCAGCAGCTGGAGATGGCCCGGCGGCTGGCCGAGAGAGGGCGGTCAGGATCCCGAAGACCGCCGGCGGTCAGGACGAAGAGCAAGAGTTGAGGCAGGTCCGGTATGGAGGACAGAATTCTCCAGATCATCCCCATGCTCCCGGCGGTCCTCCTGGCGCTGACGATTCACGAATATGCTCACGGTCTGGTGGCCGACCGGCTGGGGGACCCGACCCCGAGGGATGCCGGACGACTGACGCTCAATCCCCTCAAACATCTCGATCCCGTGGGGACCCTGATGCTGCTGATCGCGCATATCGGATGGGCTCGTCCGGTGCCGATCGATCCACGCAATTTCGATCATCCCCGAACCGGCATGATCTGGGTCTCACTGGCCGGGCCCCTGGCCAATATGGCCGCAGCCCTCGGTTTCGGGCTGATGCTCCGGATCGTGACCCCCGAGACCCTGATCGCCTCACAACCTCTGGGGACAAGCCTGCTCTCCTTCCTGCTGTGGGGACTGTTCATCAACCTGGTGCTGGCCGCCTTCAATCTATTGCCCCTGCCGCCCCTGGATGGAAGCAAGGTGATCCAGGGTCTGCTGCCCGCCCGGGCGGCCGATCTATACGGGGCGGTGGGCCGCGCCGGCTCGCTGCTCCTGCTGGGGGTGGTTCTGGTCGGCCGGTCCCTGCTGTGGAGAACGATCGCTCCCTTTATCCGGTACTTCGGCGATCTGTTCGCCGGCGAGGGGATTGTTCAATTATTGAACCTATGATGACCATTCGATTGGTCTGCCCGGTCCGGTGATTTCTATTTGCATTTTGCAAATTATCATGCTAACTTCTTGAAGTAATATGTCGGGAGTCACTTAAGAATCCTATACGGTGCCGGAACCGGACCGTCAATCGGCCCGACACGGGGAAAACAGCGCCATTTCAGCTTTTCCTGAACCCATCGGTCGTGCCCGGACAGACCGGATGCCATCGGGGAAGGGATGGAGAAGAAGGCCATGGCCATGCAGATGGATCACGAGATCGTCACTCTGAAACTCAAACATACTTTCCGGACCTCCCGGGAATCGAGCGACCAGCGGCGTAATGTCCTTTGTCGTATTCAGTTCGATGATACGACCGGCATCGGTGAGGCAGCCCCGTCGACCTACTACGGCCAGGATGCCGATTCGGCCGGGGCGGCGCTCCAACGGGCGGCCGAACGATTGGCCGGGGATCCTTTCCGGCTGGAGGACCTTCTGACCGATATGGCACGCCTTTTGCCACACCAATCTGCTGCCAGGGCGGCCATCGATATCGCCCTCCATGACGGTGTCGCCAAGACGCTGGGGGTGCCGCTTTATCGAATGCTCGGCCTGGATCCCGGCAAAACGCCGCTGACCTCGGTGACGGTGGGGCTGGACCGGCCGGAGATGATGCAGCGGAAGGTCCGCGAACTGGGGCCGGTGCCCATTCTCAAGATCAAGGTGGGGGGGGACCAGGATGAACAGATCGTCAGGGCCATCCGCGAGATCACCCCGGCCACCCTGCGGGTCGACGCCAATGCCGCCTGGAGCGCTCCCCAGGCCCTGGAGAAGATCACGGCGTTGCAGGATTATGACATCGAATTCGTCGAACAGCCCCTGGCGGCCGATGATATCGAGGGCCTGCGATGGCTTCAGGAACGAACCGAGATGCCCATCGTGCTGGATGAAAGCGTTCAGGTGGCCGAGGACATTCCCCGGCTGGTCGGCTGCGCTCAGGGCATTAATATCAAGCTGATGAAATGCGGGGGCCTGCGGGAGGCCCTGCGGATGATCCATGTGGCCCGGGCCCATGGATTTCAGATCATGCTGGGCTGCATGGTGGAAACCTCCGTGGCCATCACCGCGGCGGCTCAGCTCTCGCCGCTGGTCGATTTTGCGGATCTTGACGGTCATCTGCTGATCGAGAATGACCCCTACCTGGGGGTGGGGGTGACCGATGGAAAACTGGTCCTTCCCGACCGGCCGGGGATCGGCGTTCAGGAGCGCCCGGCCAAACGGGAGGGCCGGCCATGAAGCGGGACGGTTCCCCCAGGGAGTTTCGGTTGCGCCGGCCCCGCGGAGAGAGACGCGACGACCAGGACGGCTCCGGCAGACACTTCGATTTCCGGCGGCCGCGACGGAAGCCGCCCTTTCAGCTGGCCCGCCTGATCTGGCTGGTGGCTTTATTGATCCTGGTGATCTTTCTGATACGCTATTTCGGGATTCTCAGCCGGTGAGAAGGTTCTTGAGGAGCATTGTCAGCCGGCCGGGAAATCCGGTATACGGAGGAATCTGTGGGCAAACGTTTAGGCGAGATGCTCGTCTCCGAGGGCATCATCACCCAGGAGCAGTTGCAGGAAGCGCTGCAGAGACAGCAGGAACTGGGCGGCAAACTGGGAGAAAACCTTGCTGAGCTGGAATACATCGAGAGCGAGGAAGCCATCATCGAGATCCTCGGCCGGCAGCTGAATGTCGGCGCCCTGAAACTCTCCGAGATGGAGCTCGATCCCGATGTGGTTGAATTGATCCCGGCCGAGATGGCCCAGAAGCTCTGCGCTATCGCGGTGGATCGCGATGGCAATACCCTGACGGTGGCCATCGCCGATCCCAGCGATGTCTTTTCCATCGATTCCCTCAAATTCGTCACCGGGTGCGAGATCAAACCGGTGGTGGCGGCCGATTCATCCATCCGCCGGGCGATCGAGAAGTATTATCAGCTCGACGATCAGATCGCCGAGATCGTCAAGGATCTCATCGATGAGGATCTGGAGGTGGTTCAGGAGGGGGAGGAAGAGGAGCTTCCCGACATTCAGGAGCTGCGCTCGGCGATCCAGGAAGCCCCCCTGGTCAAGCTGGTCAACGGGATCGTCTCCGACGCCATCCGTAAAGGCGCCAGCGATATCCACATCGAGACCCACGAGAAGACGCTGCGCGTCCGCTACCGGATCGACGGAACCCTGATGGACATGCCCCCGTTGCCCTACCGCCTGCGGGCGGCCATCGTCTCTCGGGTCAAGATCATGTCGGAGCTGGACATCGCCGAACGGAGAGTTCCCCAGGACGGCCGTATCAAGGTCAAGATGGCCAATAAGACGGTGGACATCAGGGTCTCCACCCTTCCGACCATCTTCGGCGAAAAAGTGGTCATGAGGATTCTGGATCCCACCAATCTGATGCTGGACATGGAGGATCTTGGGTTCGAGAAGAAGGCCCTGGGTGATTTTCAATCAGCCATTCAGAAGCCCTACGGTATTGTCCTGGTGACAGGTCCGACCGGAAGCGGCAAGACCACCAGCCTCTATTCGGCCATGAGATTAATCAATAAGCCGGATGTGAATATCATGACTGCCGAGGACCCGGTGGAATATCATCTCGACGGCATCAACCAGGTCCAGGTGCGATCCGAGATCGGCCTGACCTTCGCCTCGGCGCTGCGCTCCTTCCTGCGGCAGGATCCCAATATCATCATGGTCGGGGAGATCCGCGATCTGGAGACGGCTGAGATCGCCATCCGGGCGGCCCTGACCGGTCACCTGGTGATGAGCACGGTGCATACCAACGATGCCCCCAGCACCATCAACCGGCTGGTCGATATGGGTGTGCAGCCCTTTCTAGTGTCTTCGTCTTTGAACCTTATCGTGGCTCAGCGGTTGCTGAGAAAGATCTGCTCGTACTGCAAGCAGAAGGAAGAACATACCAGGGAGCGAACCGAGCTTCTGGAGAAGCTGGGGCTCGGTCACGATGAGGCGGAACAGTTCGACACCTATCACGGAGCAGGGTGTTCGGAATGCCATGGGACCGGCTTTTCCGGCCGTATCGGCATCTACGAGGTGATGCCCATGACGGCCAGGTTGAAAGAGCTCATCGTGGAGAATGCCTCCCGTGAGATGCTTCGCCGGGAGGCTCTGTCGGAGGGTGTCCTGAGCCTGAGGGACGCGGCTCTTCTCAAGCTGAGGCAGGGTGTGACGACTCTGGAGGAGGTCCTCCGCGAAACGGTTAATGAGTGATCCACTCCCGGTATTGGAGGAAACCATGCTGACCCTGAAACAGTTATTGGAGGAAATGGTCACCAAGAACGCCTCCGATCTCCACCTCACCGTCGGAGTGCCTCCGGTCTTCCGGATCGACGGCGAGCTGGTCCAGTCGCCCTACGACATTCTCAAACCGCCGGACGTCCAGCAGCTGGCTTTCAGCGTCCTGACCGAGAACCAAAAGAAGAAGTTCGAGGAGAGCAAGGAGCTGGATTTGTCCTTCGGTATCGAGAATCTCAGTCGGTTCCGGGCCAATGTCTTTCTTCAGAGAGGCTGCGTGGCCATTGCCATCCGGCAGATCCCCTATTCCATTCCCTCTTTCGAGGAACTGGGACTGCCCAAGGTGATCGGGGAACTGGCCCTCAAGCCGCGCGGTCTGGTGCTGGTGACCGGCCCGACCGGAAGCGGCAAATCGACCACCCAGGCGGCCATGCTGGATATGATCAACCGTCATCGAAGCTGTCATGTGGTCACCGTCGAGGATCCCATCGAGTTTCTGCATCAGCACAACCGCTCGGTGATCAACCAGCGGGAGGTCTATGAGGACACCAATTCCTTCGTCAACGCCCTCAAGTATGTCCTCAGAGAGGATCCGGATGTGGTCCTGGTGGGGGAGATGCGGGATCTGGAGACCATGGAGACGACCCTGAGAATCGCCGAGACGGGCCATCTGGCCCTGGCCACCTTGCATACCAATTCCTGTGATCAGAGCATCAACCGGATCATCGACGCCTTTCCGGCTCATCAGCAGCCTCAGGTGAGAACCCAGTTGTCCTTCGTCCTGGAGGGGATCATTTCCCAGCAGCTGCTGCCCAAGATCGGCGGGGGGCGCTGCCTGTCGCTGGAGATGCTGATCTGCACTCCGGCCATTCGGGCTCTGGTCAGGGATCAGAAGGTCCATCAGATCTACAGTCTCATCCAGGCGGGTGCCAAGTATGGCATGCGGACGATGAACGAGTCCCTCATGGAACTGTGCCAAGCCGGGCAGGTGTCCATGAACGATGCCCTCCAGTGCAGCTCCAAGCCTGATGAGCTGAAGGAGATGCTGTCGGTCGGCGGGCGGGCCGGAAAATCATCGGGTGCCTCCTGGCGCATGGCAGCGCAGCAGAAATAGTCCGAGCTCTTTTCCCCTCAGCGAGGAGTCATCGTGCCCAATTACGTTTATCAGGGACGCGCCCGGCATCGTGGCGCCGTCTCCGGTGAGCTCATCGCCGAAAGTCCCGAGGAGCTGACCAGAATCCTGCGCAAGCAGGGCATTCTGGTCACCTCCGTACAGCGCAAGATGCTGCAGTTGAACTTTCGTCTCCAATCGAAGGTTCGCAGCGGGGATATGTCCTCCTTTACACGGCAGTTCGCCACCATGATCAGCGCCGGCCTGCCCATTATGCAGTGCCTTCAGACCCTCCAGGAGCAGACCTCACGCGAGCGTTTCAAGGAGATCATCGGGCAGGTGAGCGATTCGGTGCAGAGCGGGAAGACGCTGGCTGAGGCCCTGAGTCAGCATCCCAAGGTCTTTAATGCGCTGTACGTCCATATGGTCGAGGCCGGTGAGATGGGTGGTATGCTGGATGGTATTCTGCTGCGTCTGGCCACGTATCTGGAGAAAGCCAATGCCCTGAAAAGGAAGATCAGAGGGGCCATGGTCTATCCGGCATTGATCAGCCTGGTGGCCATCGGGGGCACTATCTTTATGCTGACCACCATCGTGCCCACCTTCGCCAAGCTGTTCGAGGAGTTCGGCGGGACCCTGCCGTTTCCCACCCAGATCGTCCTCAGTGTGAGTTCCTTTCTGCAGAACTCCTACCTATTTCTATTCGGCGGCGTCGGTCTGCTGGCCACCGCGGTCAGGTATGTCTATCGGACGCCGGCCGGACGCTACAAGATCGACACATTCCTTCTCAAGATCCCCGTCTTCGGAAGCCTGATCAGAAAGAGCGCCATCTCCCGCTTCAGCCGCACCTTGGGAACACTCCTGGCCAGTGGCGTAGCCATTCTGGATTCTCTGACCATCACCGCCAAGACGGCCGGCAACAGCGTGGTCCAGGAGGCAGTCAACAAGGCCCGCTCACGCATCGCAGAGGGTCAGACCATCGCCGAGCCGCTGAAGCAATCAGGCGTTTTTCCCCCCATGGTGACACAGATGGTGGCTATCGGTGAACGCACCGGCCAGCTGGACAACATGCTCACCAAGGTGGCCGATTTCTACGACGAACAGGTCGATGCTGCGGTGGCCGCCCTGACCTCGGTGCTGGAGCCCATCATCGTGGTCTTTATGGGTGTGATCATCGGGGGGATCCTGATAGCCATGTATCTGCCCATGTTCGACCTGATCAGCGTCATCAAATGATCACCTGCCGTCCCATCCGTCTGAGCGCGATGGGGAGCGGATCGTTTCGGAAGCGTGTTCATTCTTCTTCGGAGTTCATTCCTTCGGTCTGAGAGGATATCATTCATGCTCCTTCAGAACCAGCGGGGAATTGACCTCAGGTCGATTCACGGCCTGATGATCTTCCGGTTGATTCTGGTCACGCTGATACTGGGTACCGTCATCGTCTTCCTTCTGGGGAGCCGAGCGGAGTTCTCACTGATTCCCATCGGCGGTCTCCTGATCCTCACTTACCTGATCTCCGTTTTTTACTGGCTGGCCCTCAAGTGGGAGATCTCGCCGGTGCTCCTGATCTACGTCCAGCTCAGTGTGGACGTGGTACTGGTGACAGGCATTCTCTATTATTCGGGCGGGGCGGAGAGCATTCTGACGTTGCTCTATCTGCTGATCATCATCAGCGCCAGCATGTTCCTCAGGATGGGGGGCATGCTCATCATCACTGCCGTAGCCGCGACCGCTTACGGGCTGCTCAGCTGGCTCCAATATGAGGGCCTGGTAGCAACCGTTTCCTTCTTTGAGCCGGACCGTCTGTCCCGCCCCCCGGAACAGTCGCCGCTCAACGTCGTCCTGAATATCTGCTTCTTTTTTCTGGTCGCTATCCTAAGCGGGTTTCTGGCCGAGAAACTCCGCCGCAAGGGCGAGGAGCTGGAGACCACCTCGCAGCGTCTTCGCCGGATGCAGCTGGACACCGACGATATTTTGGAGAATATCCCCAGCGGTCTGGTGACCCTGGACGGGGAGGGCCGCATCGAATATTTCAATGGTGCCGCCGAGAAAATCCTCGGGCTGCATGTCTCGCAGATCAAGGATCAACCCTATGATCAGGTCTTCGATAAAGATCATCAGGAGCTCACCGCCGTGCTGCGCACCGCGCTCGAGGAAGCGGTGATCTACGAACGCAAGGAACTGACCATCACCTCCCAGGGCGGCAAGAGCATCCCACTGGGCATCAGCACCACGCTGCTGGGCGTCGGCGACGGCCAGCGCAGCGGGGTAATCGCCGTCTTTCAGGACCTGACCGATGCCAAGGAGCTGGAGCAGAAGGCTCGCCAGGCGGATCGCCTGGCGGTCCTGGGGCAGCTGTCGGCGGCCATCGCTCATGAGATCCGTAATCCTCTGGCCACCATCAGCGGCTCAGTGGAGCTGCTCAGGGATACTCCCGAGCTGTCCGGTGAGGAGCGCAAACTTCTGGAATTGGTCACCCGCGAATCGGAGCGGCTCAACCGGATCATCACCGACTTTCTTCTCTATGCCCGTATCCGTCCGGCCGAGAAAGCCGAGGTGGAGCTGTCCCGGACGATCGATGAGACCTTGATGCTGATCCGTAATCACCATGACTATCATGATGGTATCGAGATCGTCAACGAGACCGGTGATGAGCAGCTATGTGTCTGGGCAGACGGAGATCAGGTCAAGCAGATCTTTCTCAATATCGCCATCAATGCTCTGCAAGCCATGACCCAGGGGGGGAGACTGACCGTCGGTCTGAAGAAAAAGGGGGTGGAGAGACAGGACCAAGATGAGAAAATGGTGCACGTCTTTTTTCAGGATACCGGCACGGGCATTCCGCCCGATGAGCTGGGCGATGTCTTTGAACCCTTTTACTCCTCCAAAAAGGATGGCACAGGTCTGGGGTTGTCCATCGCCCAGCGGATCGTCGAGAACAACGGCGGGACGCTGACAGTGGAGAGTGAGCCGGGGAAAGGAACCACCTTTACCGTTTCACTGGTATCGGAACGGTGATTCAGCGAGGCGAGAGAATGAAGAAGCACAGAGATGAAGGGCGGGATATACGCGATCGCCGCCGTAAACAGTTTCTCAGGCGCGTCCAGGAACAGGAATGGAAGAAGGAACAGTGGCAGCTTTGGGCTGCCGATGAAGAATCTTATCCCCCCGATCAGGCGGATCTTGACCGTGATCGTGACAGCACCAATTGAGACATGCATGATTGAGACATTGCCGGACACCGCAGGAAGGGAGCACACATGGCGAGCGAGAAGATCTTAGTGGTCGATGATGAAGAAAGCATGTGCAATTTTCTCTCTATCATGCTGAAGAAAGAGGGCTATCAGATCGCCACGGCGCTCTCGGCCAAGGAAGCGCTGAAAAAGATGTCCAAAGATACCTTCGATGTGGTCATCAGCGATCTGAAGATGAAGGAGATGAACGGCCTGGAACTGATCGACGAGATGGCCAAAATGGAGTCGGCTCCCTATGTGATCATCATGACCGCCTTCGCCACCATCGAATCGGCTATCGAGGCTCTCAAGAAGGGAGCCTTCGATTACATCACCAAACCCTTCAAGGTGGATGAGATCAAGCTGGCCGTCGCCCGGGCGCTGGAACAGGGGAAGATCCGGAGCGAGAATGTCTATCTCAAGAAACGGTTGAAGAAGTCGGAGGGATTCAATACCATCATCGGGAAGAGTGATATCATCCTCGAAGTGCTGGACCAGGTGCGTAAGATCGCCGACAGCGACAGCACCGTGCTGCTTACCGGGGAGAGCGGGACCGGCAAGGAGCTGGTCGCCCGGGCCATTCACGAGCACAGCTACCGAAGCGAAAAGACTTTTGTGACAGTCAATTGCGGTGCCCTCCCTGAGGAACTGCTGGAGAGTGAGCTGTTCGGGCATAAGAAGGGTTCCTTTACCGGGGCGATCAGGGACAAGGAGGGGCTCCTTGAGGTGGCCAATGAGGGCACCTTCTTCCTCGACGAGGTGGGCGAGATGTCGCCCCGGATTCAGGTCAAACTCCTCCGTGTTCTGCAGGAGAAAGAGATCGTGCCGGTGGGCGGGACCTCTCCCGTCAAGGTGGATGTCCGCCTGGTGGCAGCGACCAATGCCGACCTGGAAAGCGAAGTCAGCATGGGACGCTTCCGCAAGGACCTGTTCTATCGCTTGAACGTTATTCCCCTGCATATACCGCCCCTGCGGGATCGCAAGGAGGATATCCCCCTGCTGGTCGATCATTTTCTCAAGAAATATATCAATCAGGAGGGAAAGACCAAGAAGTTCAATGCCGATGCTCAAAAAGCTCTCACACAGTATGCCTGGCCGGGCAATGTGCGGGAGCTGGAGAACGTCATCGAGCGGGCCGTGACCCTGGTTCCGGGCGCCACCATTACGGAGAAGGACCTCCCGGAGAAGATCGCCAAGGGACAGGGGCGGCTGCTGGCCAAGGCCAGGGAGCCGGAGAATCCCACCATGGAGACGATCGAACGGGCCTATATCTATTGGATCCTGCAGGAGTCGGGATGGCAGAAGCAGCGCGCTGCCGAGATCCTGGGCATCGATCCCTCGACGCTCTATCGCAAGATCGAAAAATATGGCCTGAAAGACATGAAGTAATTTATCAAAACATGAAAAATAACAAAAGAAATAATAATGCATTAACACTTATAGAGCTGCTCATCGTCGTGGTCATCATAGGCATCCTCACCGCTCTCGCGCTGCCCCGTTTTCTGAGCATGCAGGCCAAGGTGAAGGGCTCCGAAGCCCGGGGGATGCTCAAGGCCGCCCTGGTGCTGGAGAAGGCTTATTACAGCCACCATGGCCGGTACTCCGCCTCGCTCGATTCGATCGGCTTCGTTCAGACACCATTGATTACCGACCTGCCCGCGGGCAATGCCCGTTTCCGGCTGACGGTTCCGGTGGCCGGTGCGACGGAGCTGCAAATCATGGCTACCTCGGTGGTCGATTTCGATGGTGACGGCCGGTACAGCACCTGGATGATTGACCAATCCGGACATCTGGAGGAACTGGTGACCGATTGATCGTTTCTCTATGGCCGGTCCACGAGGGCCATCAGGTTCCTTTTAGGCACCGCCGGGGAAGGCTCAGAATGCTGTTGGTGCTGGCAGTTTGCAAGACAGACCGGGAGTGTGCTCACCACTGGTGAACGGCCCGCATTGGGAAGCAAAAAAAATATTAAAGATAATATCTTGACAGATAACGTGTTGTGATTCTGGGTACAAAGGCGGCAGTGGCCCTGACCTGTTTTGGTTTAGAATTTGCTCCCATAAGCCATTGCCGTTTCATTGAGCGAAGTCCTGGCAAGAAACAAAGACTTTAGCGGAGAAGGAGGTGAGTTCAGATGTTGATGAGACTCCACAACCGACGCGGTTTCACGCTCATCGAGTTGATGATCGTGGTCGTTATCATCGGTATCCTGGCGGCCCTGGCCATTCCCAAGTTCATCAAGGTGACCGGGAAAGCCAAGGTGTCCGAGGCCAAAACGATCCTCAAGGAGATCTTCACCCTGGAGAAGGCCTACTTCAACGAGCATGACTGCTATCGCACCTTCGCCGACGGAGCGTCCTGCGATGCCATCGGATTCGATCTGCCCGAGGGTACCTCGCGATTCCAGTACAAGGTGGAGAGCACCGACACCACGGCCAACTTCACGGCCCAAGCTACCGAGGCTGTCGACGTGGACGGCAGTGGTTCAACCACTGGATACCTGACCATGGATCAGGATGGTGGGACGGGTGGAGGCAACGGCCTCACCTGGTAGGAAATCGCTGATCAATCGGGGAAGGCAAGGGCGGCAGAATCTTCCCTTGCCTTCCTCCCTTTTCTCCTGCGAGGAAAAGGAGAGGGAGTCTCTATTGGCATTTTGGATAAAGGCGATCGGTTCGGGAATCTGTTTTTTGTTCGGTTCTCTGGTGGGGAGCTTTCTCAATGTGTGCATCTGGCGTTTGCCCCAAGGCCAATCCATTGTCAGACCGGGCTCGAGATGCCCCCGGTGTCAGGTCCGGATCGCTCCCCGGGACAATATCCCGCTGCTCAGCTACCTGCTCCTGCGGGGCCGATGCCGAAGTTGCGGACAGCCCATCTCGGCACGGTACCCGGCAGTGGAAGCTCTCGCCGGCGCATCGGCTGCCGGGCTGTTCATCGTTTTCGGACCCACTGTCCAGACGGCCGTCTTTTTCGCCCTGATCTGTTTTCTCATCGTGGCCACCTTCACCGATCTGGACCGGATGATCATCCCGAACTGGATCACCCTGCCGGGCATCGTTCTGGGGCTGTCGATCAACGCGCTGGTCTCGCCCGGCGAGATCTGGAAATACCTTTTGGGTGCGGTGGTCGGGGCGTTGTCGCTCTTATTGATCGCTCTGGTGGGCGAATGGATCTTTAAAAAGGAAAGCATGGGAGGTGGTGATCTCAAGCTGGCCGCCCTGGTCGGTGCTTTTCTGGGATGGCAGAGCGTGCTGCTCTCGCTGTTTACAGCCATCCTGGCAGGTGCTCTGACAGGCACGGCGTTGATCATCCTGGGACGCAAAGAGCGCCAGCACTATATTCCTTTCGGCCCCTTCATCGCCATCGGGACGATGGTGGCGATCTTCTGGGGCGGCGATATCATTCAAGCATATACGAATTTAGTACTCCTCTAAAGGCAAACCACTCGCGAGGGTGGGACGCAAAGCCACGGGTCTTTACGGCGGGTTCTGCGGTGGACGTCTGTCCGCCAGGATCCGGCGAGAAACCTGAAATGAGTTGCCCAGCCACGGGCTCAGGGTCTCGCACGATGGAAGATAGCCGGGCTGCAGGAGCATGGTGATCTACTTGCATCCGGCAGGTAGATTTTTTTTTGTGAGGAACGATGTTTATTTTCAAAGAACAGAATCGAGGAATGACGCTGGCCGAGCTGACCATCGTGGTGGCCCTGCTGGGCATTCTGATGTCCATGGCCGTTCCCAGCATGACCAGACATCTGCCCGCCATTCGCCTCCGGGGCGATGTTCGCGATGTCGCCTCTGCCTTCCGGCTGGCTCGCATGAGGGCGGTCGCCGAGGGGGTCCAGTACGGCGTGTATATCGATGGCGGCCAGACTCCGGCGGAGTATGTCTATTTCGTGGATGATAATCAGGATGAGGCCTATAATCCTGGTGCTGATGAGATCATTTATACACGGCAGATGTTCAAGAAGACACGGTTCCGGGGGGTGGGCTTTGCCGGAGATACGGCCATCTTCAAGACCGATGGCTCCTCCAACGGCGGGTGGCTGTCGATGGGGTTGGCCGGGCGAAGCGATTCGATCATGGTCGATGTGCTTCCCAGCACCGGCCGGGTGAAGATCATGCGATAGGAAGTGATGGTTATGCGATATCTTGATCAGCGCGGAATGACATTAGTGGAGATCATGGTGGCTATGATCCTGCTGGCCATCGCCCTGGCCTGGCTGGCACCTCTGGTGGTCGTCTCGATACGCAGCAATCGGCTGGGCGCCGATCTCACCCGCGCCTCCGTCTCGGCTCAGGATAAGTTTGAAGAATTCAAGAATAAAAGTTTCAACTATCTGCTGGTGAATTCCAGCGGTCAGGATACGGTGGGCACACAGATACGCAGCTGGACGATTACCGAGGAGCCCGGCCAGGTCGACCTGCTCCGCATCGTTATGACACTTGATTGGGTGGATCAGGACGGCGGCGATCACCAGGTGTCCTTCACCACATTGCAGGCCAGATCGAAATAGGTACGCGGAGAGGATGATCACTCATGAGAGACGTAAAGAAGCGCAAAAGACAATGCGGTTTTTCTCTGGTGGAGCTGATTGTGGCCGCCGCTATCATGGGCATTATCGTCGGTGCCGGGCTGTCTCTCTATCTGAACCAGCAGAAACAATACCTGATCCAGGAACAGGTGGTCGAGACCCAGCAGAGCGTGCGGGTCTCGATGAATGAGCTGACCAAAAACATCCGTATGGCCGGCTACGGGTATTTTCCCACCGGCCTGGATCCGGTTGAGTCGGTGGACAGCGATCCCGATACCATCATGTTGCGGCAGAACCTCAACGATTGCTACGCCATCATCGGGAAGAGCGTACAGTCCAACACCATGCATACGCGAGATAATGTGTCCTGCTTTGTCTATGGTTTACGGGCCTATATCTGGGACTTCAACGGGCAATCGGAGTGGTTCGTGGTCGATCATGTGGATACCAATGAGGGATTGGGATGGTATGAGATTCATGCCACGGAGAATCTGCAGAACGTTTATGATAAAAAGGACAATCCTCAGGTAATTGCCATGCAGGAATTGAAATACTTCATCGATCAGCAGACCGATCCCGATCACCCCGCTCTGATGCGATCAGTCAATGGAGAGTCCCCGCAAATGTTCGCCGAGAACGTGGAAGATCTTCAGGTGACCTACATCCTCAAAGACGGGTCGACCACCTCTCAACCGAGCAATGTCAACGATGTCCGGGAGGTCCAGATCGAGCTGAGCGCCCGCACCGAGCGCCAGGATCCGGAATGGACCGATCTGGACCATGATGACGGATACCGCCGGCGGATGCTGGTCTGCCGGGTCGACGCTCGTAACCTGGGGCTTTAAAACCGGCAACGGTCGAGAAGAGGTGATGACGATGATCCCGACGATCCTTTCCAATGATAAAGGTGCGGCTCTGTTGACCGTTTTGGCCATCGTTTTGCTGTTGACCTTTATAGGCACTGTCACGGTGATGACCTCCAAGACGGAACTGGATATCAGCGGCGTGGACCGGACCGAGAAGATGGCTTTCTACGCCGCCGAGGCCGGGCTGGAGAAGGCTATCGGGGCCATCATGTATGAATATTCCAATTACGGAATGCCACCGGATCCTCTGCCCGGCGGCCAGTTTGAATTGAACGGCTATACGGTGACCTACTCAACCACCGACCATGGAGCGCCACAGATCGATTATCTTACTCATGGAGCCTATAAGGGCCTCTATGCACTGGTGAAGTCGTTCACCGTGGACGCCGACGCTACCGGCGGAGCCTATGCGGCCCGCGCCGAGGTGACGCAGGATATCGAGGATGCTCTGATTCCCCTGTTCCAGTTCGCCGTCTTCTACGAGGACGATCTGGAGATCGCTCCGGGGCCGTATATGACCTTAGGCGGCAGGGTTCACACCAATATGGACATGTATCTACAGGCCGATAACAGCCTGTCGATCGATTCCTACACTACCGCCGCGGGCAATATTTATCACGGCCGGCATCCCGACTCAGGAAAATCCACCAGCTATGGTAATGTGCTGATCATGGACGCGGTCGAGGAATACGAAAACATGCGAAACGGAGATGGATCGTGGCTGGACAGCCAGGAGGAGGATTGGGTGTTCTCCTCCCTGCAGCGCTGGGACGGCCGCGTGGAGGACAGCGCTCACGGCATCACCGAGCTCTACCTCCCGGTGGTCACTGCCGGCGAGCCCATCGATCTGATCAAACGCGGCGACGGCAACCCCGACAGCTTCGAGCACAAGGCCGGACTGAAGATGGTCGACGGTGATGTCTACTGGAGGGATGAGGAGAACGAATGGCAGGAGGTTACCGAAACGTTCGAGGACGACGGTATCCTGACCTATGGGTCCTTCTTCAACTATCGCGAGGGGAGATGGATCTCCTCCTATGATATCGACATCTCCGAGTTGAACGACAGCGGCTATTTCCCGGACAACGGTATCCTCTATGCTGCGCACACCAATGATGATAACGGAGCCATCAGGCTGGTGGACGGTGAAGAGCTGGCCGGCCCCCTGACCGTGGCCACCGAGAATCCCCTCTACACCTGGGGCGATTATAACAACGTCAACAAACAACCGGCCGCCCTTCTGACCGACGCCTACAACGTTCTCTCCAACGCATGGCAGGACTATCGCAGCACCGGCTCCCTGAGCCTGCGGATAGCCAGCAATACCACCGTCAACGCCTGTTTTATGACCGGCAACGTGCCCAGCGAGAGCAACCATTACAGCGGCGGGCTGGAGAACCTGCCGCGATTTTTGGAGAAATGGACCGGCAAGACCTTCTACTATCGCGGCTCCATGGTCGATCTGTGGGAGAGCGAGCAGGCCACCGGCATCTGGTACTATGGCGGCTATTTCTATACCGCGCCCAATCGTGACTGGGGCTTCGACAGCATGTATTTGGACCCCACTCGGCTGCCTCCGGGCACACCCCAGGTGAACGCTATTCAGCGCGGGCAATGGAACCATCAGCTGGCCATGGGTGATTAGGTTTTCCTGCGGCCGGATGAAAATCATTTCGTTTTCCCTTGACAAAGCCACTCTGATCGATACATTATGTTTCACCCGAGAGGTCTCGACCTCTCCTGAAAAGGAGATCGACGTGTTTAAGAAGAAACCGAAGACCTCGGTGGGGCTGGATATCGGGAACTATTCCAGCAAACTGGTCCAGCTGGAGCATGGACCGGAGGGTTACACGCTGCTCTCCTACGGCGTGTATGATCAACCCTCGAACAGCATCATCGAGGGGCAGATCAAGAACCGGGAAGCAGTGGTGGCGGGCATTAAGAACCTCATCCAGCGGTGCGATCCCCATATCAAGGATGTGATCATCTCGATCTCGGGAAAGGGTGTGATCACCGATCGGATCACCCTGCAGCAGCGTAAGGGCGTCAAGACCAGCCAGCTGGTCCGTTTTGAGGCCGAACAGCGCTGCCCTTTCGATGTCGAGGACGTGACGCTGGATTATAAAATCGTCAAGTTTGATGAGAAATCCGAACGTCTCGACGTGCTGCTGGTGGCGGCCAAGAACGATCTGCTCTATGATCTTCTGTCGGTCGTCTATGAGGCGGAGCTGAAGCCCATCGTGGTCGATGTCGACGCCTTCGCTCTCTATAATGCCTGGGAGATCAATTACCGGCAGCAGAAGAAGGAGGGGGAACAGGAGGGTGGAGAAGGCGAGAACCTGGCGCTGGTGAATATCGGGGCCGAGACCACCAACGTGGTCTTCATCCACGAGGGCAGCTATCATTCCACCCGGGACCTGTCGGTGGCCGGAAACAGTTTTGTCAAGACCGCCCAGAGACAGATGGGCGTTGATCAGAAACTCATCCATCAGGCCCTCCGAGGCGAGATGGATCCCAAGGTCGACCACAATACCTTCATGTTCGCGGTCAATAAAAGCAGCGAACTGTTGTCCAAAGAGCTGGAGCTGGCCTTTTCCTATTTCACATCCGACGCCAAGGTAGAACGAATCGATCGGATACTGCTCAGCGGGGGCTGCGCTCTGATTCCCTGGTTACCCGGTTTTTTGGAAAAACGTCACCATGTGACAGTGGAGAAATTTAATCCTGTGAGAACGCTGTCCTGCTCACCGGAATTGCAGCAGAATGGTTTTCAGGAGATGGCCCCGTCACTGGCGGTGTGCATCGGATTGGCCCTGAGACAGGCAGAGTGACGAATGATCCGTATCAATTTGTTGCCCGAAGAATTTCATGTTCGTAAGAGGAAGATCCATGTCTCCATCCGGGCTGGCTTTTTCGTTGCTGCCTTTGCCGGACTCTGTGTTATCATCCTGCTGCTTACCCTGTGGCAGGGATCACGGATCAGAGTCCTGGATGAAGATATCCGGCAGACCCGCATGGAGGCTGAGCGTCAGCGGGCCGATCTGGCGCTGGTGGAGGAGCTGACCGCACTCAAGGAGCGGATCCTGGAGCGCATGCAGGTGGTCGAACAGCTCAACCAGAACCGCACCCGGTGGATCGATATCCTCACCGACCTGAGCACCTCGATGCCTGAGGAAACATGGCTGATGTCGTTCAAGGAAGAGTATGCCGGAAATTCCGGACAGGCCCGTATTCAGGGCATGACCTTCAGTCTTAAACCGATCGCCCTATTCATGGACCAATTGGAGGAGAGCGATCGGTTCCACCAGCCGCAGTTCACCTATGCCCAGAGGATGCCTGTTCAGGAAGGCATGGCCTATGATTTCGAGATCCGGGCCAAGCTGTCCGCTCCCCAGAGACCTCACCTGAGCGAAGAGACATCCGGCGAGGGACAATCGGCGCCGGCTGATGGCCATAAGAGATAGCTCCAACCGGCCGTTTCATCCCCCGGACAAACAGACCAAAACGTCCCAGAAGGGAACGCGATGAGTCTGAAAGATACCAAAGTACAGATTCTTATCCTGGCCATACTGGTTTTTTCTGTGGGGCTGTATTTCTGGTATACCGGGGTCTACCGCCCCATTCTGGTTCAAAAGAAGGAGAAATCGGAGGAGCTCCAGCGCCTCAGGGCTTCCCTGGAAACGGCCAAGGAACGGGCCGCCCGCCGGGTCTCCCTGCAGCAGGAATATGATCAGCTCAAGGAGCAGTGGAAGGTGGTCGAGACCCTGCTGCCTAAAGAACGCAACATGTCTGATTTCATCCAGAATCTTCATCGCATCAAAGGGAAAGTGGATGCCACCGTGGAGCGTGTCTCGCCGATGCCTTCGACCACCGTGGATTTCTATACGGAGAATCCCTACGAAGTGGAGATGCTCACCAGCTATCATGGACTGGGCCGGTTCTTCAGTCATGTGGCCAACTTGCCCATTATCGTCGATGTCTCCGATCTGGATATTATCGCCCTGCCTCCGGAGAGGGAATCGGAGGAGGAAGAATCCGAGATCGTCGGGCCCAGCATCAGCAGCCGTTTCACCCTGACGACCTACAGTCTGTCCCAGCAGATACAGACCGGGCAGGAGGAAAACCGTTGAGGTTCTTCGCACCGGATATCATATCCCCGCGAAAGCCGATCCGGCGGCGGGCCGGCCTGGTGTCACTGTTTCTTCTGGCCTGTCTGTGGATCTCTTCCGTGGAGGGTGCCTATCAGGTGACCGGCATCTCCTTTGACTCATCGCCCGGGGAGATCCGGGTGAACATCCGGACCGACGGCCCGGTGGCGTATGACTATTTCACCATGGAGGAGACGGAGCCTCAGCTGATCATCGATCTGACCGATGCCGTTCACGCTCTGGAACGGTATCGTTTTGAACCGCCGGCGACCGATGTCATCCGGCGCGTTCGCACCAGCCAGTACCGCCCCTATCCTCATCCGGTGGTCCGGGTCGTTCTGGATCTGCGTGATATCGTTCCCTTCGAGTTGTCGATCGTCGACCAGGATCTGGTCGTTGCGCTGACCGCTCCGGCCTCGGCCCCGGGAACCGGGCGGGCTGACGGGGAGCTATCCGGGAACCCCGTTATGAAACCGGAGCACGCCGTCATGACAGAGGCCGGCGATGAGCCGGAAGCGGATATACATCCGGACCCGACCGTCGAGATAACGGTCCCTGAAAAGAACGTTTCCGAGCCGGACCGTCCGGAGACCTCGGCACCGGCCCAGGCGGAGCCCTCGACGATGGAATCTCCACCGCCGGCGCCTGCCGGGATGGAGCCCACCGAGATGGAGCCCACCGAGATGGAGCCCGCCGTGATGGAATCCGCGGCAGCGAAGGTGGAGGGAACGGAACCGGATACGGCCGTATCCACACACCAACCGGGGTCGCTGATGGACCGTTTGATGGCCCTGGGTATTCGCGAGCCGGTCTCTTATCACAGCGGCGGGCGGAGAGATCCCTTTGTCCCGCTGCCGGCCCAGCAGGATGTCGAGTTCGGGCAGACCCCGCTGCCGGACGTGGAAAAACTCTCCATCGTCGGTATTCTCCAGGGATTCGATGGATACCGGGCACTGGCTCAGGACGACGAGGATAACGGCTATGTCCTCAGGAAGGGGGATCGGGTCCTTCACGGATATGTGGCCCGCATCGAGGCGGAGCGGGTGATTTTTTATCTGAACCGCCGGGGGCTGGACCGAACGGTTATTTTGAAGATTCCACAGTAATTATTCTTCAGATATTCTTCTGTGAGGTAAAACCATGGTATCGGCAAAGGTGTTACTCAAAACGACGCTGGTCACACTGCTGCTCTTCCTTCTGCTGGCTCCCATAGGGTGGGGGGGCGGGTCGCAGAAAGTGATCACCTCCCTCAACCTGCAGAATGCCGATCTGCTGGCCGTGCTGCGTTTTCTCTCCGAGTTCAGCGGTCAGAACATCGTGGCCAGCGCCAGCGTCAAGGGCACTGTGGTGGACGTCCAGCTGCGCGATGTCACCTGGCGTCAGGCCCTGGAGATCATCATGAAGATCAATCACCTGGCTGCCATGGAAGAGAATGGATACATCCGCGTGCTGCCCCTGGACGAGCTGTACAGCACCGAGCTGGAGCTGCAGCAGTATCTGCAGGACAAAGAAAACCTGGCCCAGCTGGAGCATCGTATCCTGCCCGTGGAGCATGCCAAGGCAGAAGAAATCCAGAGGGCCCTGACCTCGGTGCTCTCGCCGCGCGGACGGATCGATGTGGATCGGCGGACCAATGCTCTGATCATCACCGATGTGTCCGACAATCTCGATCTGGTGGCCCAGATTGTGTCCGAGCTGGATCAGGAAACCCCCCAGATCACCATCTCGGCCAAGCTGTTCGAGATCGATTCCGAGGCGCTGTTCGAGATGGGTCTCGACTGGAGCGTCATCCAGGACGGGCGCAGAGGGGAGCAGTCCACCACCAGCGGTGTCTCCGAGGCTCTGGGAAAGTTCACCTACAGCACCATGAAGGATGATATCAGTCTGGATGCCTTCCTCTCCACCCTGGTGAGCGACGGCCAGGCCGAGTATCTGGCTCACCCGGAGATCACCACCGTGGATAACAAAGAGGCCACCATCATGATGGGGCAGGAGATCCCCCTCAAGGTCCTGGATGAGGCCGGAAACGTAATCACCGAGATGACTCAGGTCGGGACCCAGCTGACGGTGACGCCCCATATCACCTCGGAGAACACCATCCTGATGGATCTGCAGCCGGAACGCAGCTCCTATGTCGTCGACCCCGGGGCCGGCGTGGTCATCAATACCCAGAAGGCCCAGACCAGCGTGGTGGTCCGCAACGGTCAGACGGCCGTCATCGGGGGTCTGACCACACAGGACACCAAGCAGTCCGAGAAAGGTCTGCCCTTGCTGAAGGATATCCCCCTGCTGGGGAATCTGTTCAAGTTCACTCGCGAGGAGGTCGTTAAGACCGATCTGGTCATCTTCGTCACCCCTCATATCGTGCCCTCCGAAGAATAATCCCGCACACGTCCCGGCCGGCGCGCCCCGCCCCGCCTGTCTCCTTTCCGGCCCCGCCTCCGGGATGCTCTCCGAGTCCGTCCGCACTCGATTGTCCGGTCCCCGGTAAAAATCTCTTGCCATAACCGTTCCCGGTTGCTATTTTGATTAGAAATGGGCAGTTAGAGAAGCCCATCGGGCCTTCCCCGGACGCCGTTCAGGGGGCTGGGATACCATGAATGTCCTCATCACCGGTCGGCCCGGCGTGGGCAAGACGACCGTTATCCGCCGGGTTGTGGATCAGCTCGAAGGCCCTCTGGGCGGCTTCACCACCCAGGAGATCCGCCGCGGCGGCCGCCGCGTGGGTTTCAGCATTCGGGCGGTGGATACCGGTCAGGAGGGGATTCTGGCCCATATCGATTTCTCCGGACCCCATCGGGTCGGACCTTACGGGGTCAATACCGCGGACATGGAGCGAATCGGCGTCTCCGCCCTCGACCGGGCGCTGGAAACGGCCCATGTGATCGTCATGGATGAGATCGGCCGGATGGAGAACTACTGTCCCTCTTTTCAGTCGGTGGTCCTCCGGGCGCTGGATGCTGACCGGGACGTCCTGGGCACTCTGCAGATGCGGTCGACGCCCTTTCTGGAGCGGATTCGCCGGCGGGAGGACGTGATCATCAAACTGGTCACCCGGGAAAATCGCGGCGCCCTGCCGACGCTCCTGCTCGATCTTTTCAAGGACGGCCGCCGGCTGAGGCGATTATAGTCTGATGGTTTCTCGAGCGGTCATCGCGCGTGTTGCGGTCTATCTCACGGCGCTGCTGGTGGTCATCTGGCTGCTGCGGGGATGGGAGGGGCTGCTGCCCACCGACCGGATGACCGTGATCGAGGTTCACCAGGCCGATCGATGGTCACAACGGACGGCCGGTCCGGAGGAGAAATTTCTCTTCGTCCGGGTACAGATGCGCATTGATCCGGACGATCTGGAACACTGGCAGCCGGCCATGTTCCGGCTGGAGGATGAAGCCGGGCGGCCCTACCGGCCGCTCGATGATTCTCCTTTGCTCAAGAACTCACCCGGCACAGAACCGGATCGGCCGGTCGAAGGCGTCCTCGTGTTCCGGGTGCCGGCATCTGTCCGGGGTCAGAGCCTTTCATTTTTACCGGAGGGTTGGGATCATGCCGATTCCGCAGACTATCAGTCAGAAAATACTGGCCCGTAACGCGGGCCTTGAGGACGTATCTCCGGGCCAGATCGTGACCGTCTCGCCCGATGTGATCCTGACCCACGATAACTCAGCGGCCATCTCGGGCAAGTTCGCCCAGCTGGGTGTGGACCGGGTCTGGGATGCGGAGCGACCGGTCATCGTTCTGGATCATGTCGTCCCGGCGGCCAACGAGAAGACGGCCGGGAACCACCAGACCATCCGGGATTTTGTTGACCGGCAGGGTATCCGCCATTTCTACGATGTCGGCGTGGGCATCTGTCATCAGGTGGTCCCCGAGAGGGGCCATGTCCTCCCCGGCTCGCTGGTGCTGGGCAGCGATTCCCACACCACCACCTACGGCGCCTTCGGCGCGTTTGCCGCCGGGATCGGCCGCAGCGAAGCCGCGGTGGTCTGGGCCACCGGAACGATCTGGCTGATGGTGCCCGAGACGATGGTCATCGAGATCGATGGAACCTTCTCCGCGGGCGTCTATCCCAAAGATCTTATTCTGTATATCATCGGCCAGCTCGGTGCCGACGGAGCGCTGTATAAAGCCGTGGAGTTTCGTGGTCCGGCCATTGCTGAGCTGGATATCTCCGGCCGTATGACGCTGTGCAACATGTCGGTGGAGATGGGCGCCAAGGCCGGCATCGTGGCCGCCGATGAGAGGACCATGGAGTGGCTGCGGGATCGCGTCGAGGGGCCGCTGGAACCGGTGATCTCCGATCCCGACGCCCCGGTGGAGCGGACCATCCGTTATGATATCGGTGAGCTTGAACCTCAGGTGGCCTGCCCCCATACGGTCGATAATGTGGCCCCGGTCGGAGAGGTGGCCGGGACCCGGATCCATCAGGCCCTGGTGGGAACCTGCACCAACGGCCGTCTGGACGATCTGCGCCAGGCGGCCCAGGTCCTCCGCGGCAGCAGCGTGGCGCCGGGGGTGCGGCTGCTGGTGCTGCCGGCTTCGGCGCAGATCTATCGCCAGGCCATGGCCGAGGGGATCCTGGAGACGCTGGCCGCGGCCGGAGCGATCATCCTGAATCCCGGCTGCGGGCCCTGCCTGGGCGCCCATGAGGGGGTCCTGGCGCCGGGCGAGGTCTGTATCTCCACGGCCAACCGGAATTTCAAGGGCCGGATGGGATGCAAGGAAGCTTCCGTCTACCTGGCCAGTCCGGCCACCGTGGCGGCATCGGCGGCAGCTGGAACGATCGCCGATCCACGCGATCGGCTGGCCCATTGACCCGGACCAGGGGAGGTATCGAATGAGATCCATACGGGGGAACGTCTGGAAATACGGCGATGATGTCAACACCGACGTCATCTTTCCCGGGAAGTACACCTATACGATCAGCGATCCGGAGGAGATGGCCAGGCATGCCCTGGAAGATCTGGATCCCGATTTCGTCGGCCGGGTTCAGCCGGGCGATATCATCGTGGCCGGCAAGAATTTCGGCTGCGGCAGCTCCCGGGAACAGGCCGCGACCTGTCTGAAATACGCCGGGGTGGGCGCCATCATTGCGGTCTCCTTTGCCCGTATCTTCTATCGCAACGCCATCAATCAGGGACTGCCCGCCCTGTCGGTGCCGGAGGCGGCCGGAGCGCTCAAGGCCGGCCAGGAGGTGACCGTTGATCTGTCTGCCGGAGAGATCACATCTCCGGAGGGAACTTTCTCCTTCCCGCCGCTTCCAGAATTCGTCATGGGCATCATGGAGGATGGCGGATTGATCCCTCATGTGAAGAAATCCCTCGCCGAAAAGGGGGCCGGATGATCGCCCTATCGATCGACCGCCCGGCAGGCAGGGGAAGAAGAGGCTCCGGGTTCTCCCTGCCGGGCTCTCTCTTGATCGTCCTTCTCTTGTTGATCGCAGCGGCCGGCTCCGGGGCGCAGACCGGATCAATGGTTGAAGCACCTGCCGGCGCCACCGAGCAGAACGTGCTTCCGGCCGTGCCCGCCGGCCCTCTCCCAGCCTATGCGCCCGGCGAGATTTTGATCAAGCTGGTTCCCGGGACAGCCAAGATCGAGGATCGGGCTGTTGTCCAACCGTTGGCCACCGGCGATGATGGCCTGGACCGTCTCAACAGGCGTTTTCAGGTCCGGACGATGGAAAAAGCCCTCAAGCCGAGACCTGCCGGCAGGGCGGATCCACGGGCCGACCGTCTGGCCAGGGAATTATCCAACATCTACCTGCTGCGCCTGGCCGGAGGGGCCGATGTCCCGGAAGCCATCGCCGCCTACCGGTCCGATCCCCGGGTCGTCTGGGCCCAGCCCAATTATCTCAACCGTCCCTGTGTGGTGCCGGACGACTCCCTTTACGGGGAACAATGGGCTTTGAGCACCATGCGCATGCCGTCGGCCTGGGATATCGAGCTGGGCAGCCCGGAGATCGTCATCGGCTTCGTGGATTCGGGCATCGATTACTATCATCAGGACCTGGCCGGGAACGTATGGATCAATGCCGGCGAAGATCTCAACTCCAACGGACAGGTGGACGAGAGCGATTTCAACGGCCTGGATGATGACGGCAACGGATACGTCGATGATCTTCGCGGCTGGGATTTTTCCGACGCCCCGCAATTCGCCGGACTGGGAGATTATCTCGACCGGGACAACGATCCTGCCGACGAGCTCGGTCACGGGACCCATGTGTCCGGCATCGCCGCGGCGATAGGAGATAACGGCGTCGGGGTGGCCGGTCTCTGCTGGCGCGCCCGGATCATGCCCTTGCGGGCTTCCTTTCGCCTCTCGGTGGGCGCTTTCCTGGAGGACGACGATGTCTCCGCCGGCATCGTCTACGCCGCCGATAACGGCGCCCATGTGATCAACATGAGCTGGGGCGATCCCCGGATCTCACCCATCGTCCAGGATGTCGTGACCTATGCCTATGCCAGAGGGTGTGTTCTGGTGGCGGCGGCCGGCAATGCGGACGAGGAAGGGCTTTTCTATCCCGGCGGTTTCGATGAGACCATCGCGGTGGGCGCCTCCGACGTCTACGACCAGCGGGCCGGATTCTCCAGCTTCGGCAAGAACCTGGATGTCCTGGCGCCGGGCTCCAACATCATCAGCACGCTGCCCGGCGATGCCTATGGCACCCAGGGGGGAACCTCTATGGCCACGGCCCATGCCACCGGATTGGCCGCTTTGATCCTGTCCCGGGATCCGGGGCTGTCCGCCGAGGAGGTCCGAGGCATCATCACCGCCTCGGCCCATGATCTGGGACCCGACGGCTGGGACGCCCAGACCGGGAACGGCCGTATCGACGGGCTGGCCGCCCTGCGCATGGAACGGACCACCCGGGTGCGGATCCACAGGCCCTCGACCGGACAGGGGGCCGATGACCGCATCGCGATTGTGGGCACCGCCATGGGCCCGGCCCTGCAGAGCTACAGCCTGGCCTACGGATTGGGGCTCAGCCCGGATGAGCTGGAGACCATTCTGGGACCGGTCGAGGAACAGGTCTGGGAGGAGACCCTGATGGTCTGGGAGGCGGCCGCCGAGTTGCCCGATACCGCGGTGGCCATTCGTCTGCAGGTGCGTCATCTCGACGGCAGCCTGGCGGAGGACCGGGTGGTCATTCATATCGATCACACCCCGCCGGTGCTGCAGGATGTCCGCCTGGTCCGCCGGCTGGACGGTGAGGACTACGCCTCCTATGCCGAATGGCGGACCGATGATGAGAGTCTCCCGGAGGTCTCCTATCGCCGCCAGGGCGACCAGGATTTCTCGATCCTGAAGGGCATCCATTGGGGGACCGAGCATTCCCTGGATCTCTCGGCGGAGCTCAGTCCCGGCCAATACCAGGTCGCCGCGGCGGCGACCAATGCCGCCGGCCTGCGCACGCTGGATGATCATGCCGGCTCCTATTATCAGCTCTCGGCTCCCTTCGAGCAGGTCGAGCGGGGCGGATACCTGCTGCTGGATGGGCTTCCCCTGGGCTACCAGTTCGAGCGGACCGTCGACCTGGACGGGGACGGCCGGCAGGAGCTGCTGTTCATGGCCTTCAGCGACACCTCCACCTATGGCCCGGCCCTGGTCTATGAGATGAACGACGGGGGATCGCTGGAGGAAGTCTTTCGCAGCCAGGCCCATTATCTGGTCTGGGACGTGGGCGATTCCGACGGCGACGGCCGGATGGAGATCCTGGGAGGCGGTTACGCCTCCATCGCCCTCTATGAAAGTCCCGCCCCGGGAGGGTTTCCCGATCCGCTGAATCCAGTCTGGACCGAGGAAGGGGTCTGGGGCAGTCAGTTTGCCGACACCGACGGCGACGGCCGGATGGAGATTATCTCCAAGCTGGAGGTGGGCTCCGACGTGGTCATCTATGAGAACGTGACCGATGACAGTCTGGCCCGGATAGCCAGCCTGCCTAATCCCACCGGGGGCCGCAACAGCACCGGGACGCGTTTCTCGGTGGCCGATTTCGACGGCGACGGGCGCACTGAGATCCTGGCCGGCGACTCCGACGGGGACATCTTTCTCTACGAGTGGGACGGATTTGATGGATACCGGAACTCATGGACGGACAGCACCGGACTGGAGGACGCCCGCTATCTGGCCGCCGGCGATTCCCTGGAGGGGGGTGGAAAGTGGTTCGCAGTGGCCTCCAACCGGACCGATGTCTACGATCCCGGGGCCACCTTCTGGCGGCTTGACGTCTATGAGCCCGATGGAGATGACGACTTCCACAGGATCTGGTCCGCAGAGATTGCCGGGGTCAGCGGACAGGGCAATGGCCTGCTGGCCGCCGATGTCACCGGGGACGGACACAAGGAGATCGTTTTCTGCGCTTTGCCGGATTTGTATGTCTTCGCACAGGCCGCCCCGCACACCTTTACACCGATCTGGTATACTCCCTGCGGTTTCATGTACCGGCCTTTCGTCGGGGACCTGACCGGGGACGGGGTCGGTGAACTGGCCTTTAACGGCCCGGACGAGATGATCGTTCTGCAGCCGGCCGACGCCCAAGGTGCGCCCCCGCCGCCCTCGGGGTTGACGGCCCGGCCTCTGGACCGGAAGCGCGTCTTTCTGGAGTGGACGGCGGTGGAACAGGTCGCCGGCTACCATCTCTACCGCGGCTCGGATTATTATGACCTCGACCGGTTGGAGATGGGGCTGACAGCCCTGACCTATGTGGACAGCGGCCTGGTGGAGAATGAGACCTATTATTACGCCGTGACCTCGGTCGATTCTTCCGGCCGGGAGAGCCGTTTCTACTCCTCGGTCGTCTGGGCCACGCCCAATGCGCCGCCGCAGCTGGATACCGTGAAGGTGATCACCGGGCGCCATGTGGCGGTGCTGTTCGACGAGCCCATGGGACCGTCATCGCAGGTAGCCAGTCACTATGCCCTGTATTCTGGCAGCGGCGATGAGCTCATCGCTGCCCCTTCCTCGGTGCTGCTGGACCAGGCGGACCGCCGGGTCCTGCTGAGCTTCGATCACTCTCTGGAGCCGGAGACCGCTTATCGCCTGGCGATGGCCAATCTGCTCGATGCCACCGGGGTGCCGCTGGCCGAAGAGTCCGGCAGCGTCTATTTTATCACTCCGCCGGAGGACCTGATGCAGCCGCTGATCATCCGCCGGGGCCAGTTGCTGGGCCGCTCCCAGCTGGAAGTGCTATTCAGCGAAGCGGTCGATCCGGTCAGCGCCCAGGCCTCCGATCACTATACTCTGGAGCCCTTCGGCACGGTCGATGAGGCACGGATCGATTCTCTTCAGGCCGACCGGGTCCACCTGACGCTGTCGGACCTGGAGCAGGCCGGTATCCTCTACACCCTGACCGTCAGCGGGGTGTGGAGCCAGACGCTGGACAAGACGATCCTCTCCGGGATCGGTGACGCGGTCTCCTTCGCCCTGCCGGCCGACGATCTCTCCGGAACCCGGGCCGCACCGACCCCTTTCGTGCCCGATCGGGATCAGGCGGTGACCTTTTCCGGACTGCCGCCGGGAACGACGGTTGCGATTCTGAGTCTGGCCGGAGAACGAATCTGGGAGGATCAAACCGAATCGGGCGGGAGTCTCGATTGGAAGGGCTGGAATGAGCACGGGCAGGAGGTCGCCGGCGGGATCTACGTCTATATCATCATCAAGGGGGACGAGGTCAGGCGGGGAAAACTGGTGCTCATCAGGTAGACGGAGCGTCGGCTTCCCAGACCTGCAGGGTCAGAATTCCGTCACGCAGGCGTCCATAGGTGAAATGAGTGATCCAGTCGCCGATATTGAGGTAGGTTTTGGGGCCGAAGGACCGCAGGGAGGGATAATGGGAATGGCCCAGGATCACCGCGTCGAATCCCTGTGACAGGATCTCCCGGGCCGCCCGTTCGTATTCGTTCACCAGCTCCAGGGCCTTCTGGTCGGTGTAGGCCCGGCTGGAAGCCGAGGCCAGTCTGGCCAGGGGGATGCCCACGTCGGGATGGATCAGACGATAGAGCCGGATATTCAGGGGGTGCCGCAGGATTCTTTTCAACAAGCGGTACCCCCGATCTGTTTGGGCCAATCCATCCCCATGGGCGATATAGAGACTCAATCCCTGATGCCGGACCGAAAGGGGTTCCCGGGAGGTCTCCACACCGATCTCCCGGGGGAAGAAATCGTCCAGCCAGAAATCGTGGTTGCCGGCCAGATAGATCACCCGGGTGCCGTTCTGGACCAGATCGGCCAGGCGGTGGAGGATGCGGTAATGGCCCGAGGGAACGACCTGACGGTATTCGAACCAGAAGTCGAACAGATCCCCGACCACATAGAGACGGTCGGCACGGGTCCCGATGTGGTCGAAGAACGAGATCAGACGCTCTTCCTTGCGCTGTTCCATGGCCCGGCTGTGTTCGCCTAAATGCGCATCGGAGATAAAGTACACCGTGTCCTTGACCGCCACACAGGATCCTTTCAGGAGGATGGAAAGATCTTTAAGCGAGACAACAGAAGGAAGACAGTAATATAGTCCGGATGTCAGGAAAGGCAAGCCATTTCCGGAGAAAAGGAGATCATCCGCCAGAATGCGATCGCAGGCTGGCGGTTTTTCTATGCATACGATCTTGGCCTGTCGAATATTGAGCACATATTGACCAATCCGCCAGGTACCGCATGACCATCTGGACCGGTTTTTGCAGGGTATCAACAGGTTGGTGGAGCGTACCGGTCCAGAAAACAACGACCGATGGTATCCATAATAGCATGGAATCGTTCGGCTTATAAACTATCAGGTGGGTTGTAACCGAGATCACAGTCATGGCCGTCGATATTGGCATGGTGTTTGCATTAGATAGGACCGGTGTGTTCGCATTCTATGGCTTTCCCGGGGAAATGTCTTGCTGTCTGCCCTGGGGACCATGTGATCTCCCGGCCAGGAGTGCTTTTCGACGCCTGAGGGGGTGGCTTTGATGGCTGTTTACCGGCGGTTTTCATTTTTGTGGTCCACGGTTTTCGTTGCGATCATGGTGCTGGGTACCGGATCCGCCCGGGGCAAACTGGGTCTGCTGGGCCATTGTGATTTCGGCATTCATCAGGCCCAGAAATCCACCGACGATATACAATTCTATTCAGACTGGCCCGATCCATACAGCTGGATCACCTATCAGGGGGAACCGATCTCCTCCCACGCGTCCACACGGCATTTCTGGCTCTTTCTGCAGGTCTCCGATGACCAGCTCAGCGGGGCTTTTCTCCAGGCCGCAGATCTGCGCTGGGATCTGGAGACGATCCTGTCGCGGACCGGGCATCCGGAGGAAAATGACAGCCGCCTGTTGTTGATACAGGAGGCGCTGCAGCAGTACGGACAGGATGTCTCGGCCAAAGGCGCCTATTTTGAGATCATCCTGTGCTATGATCCCCAGGCGCCCAATCCCAATCCACTGGCGGACTTCCAAATGGCTTATCCAGGCAGTCAGTATTTCTATGTTCTGGCGGTCTACAACCTGGGCATGTCGGAGGCTGTGGACATCATCTGGAGCGACGTGGTCGTGGCCGCCTCGCTGTCATCCTTCACGGCCCAGTCCAGGGTGGGGGAGGTGGTCCTGGAGTGGACCACGGAGAGCGAGCGGCAAAACCTCGGCTTTCATATCCTCCGCCGGAACGGAATCCAGGGGGCCTTCCAGCCGCTCACGGAAGGATTGATCCCCTCCGCCCAGGGCGGTCATTCCCTGACTCCGCAGAGCTACCGGTGGGTTGATCGTCAGGTCGAGGCGGATCAGGAATATCAATATCAGCTTCAGGACGTCAGATTCGACGGCAGCCGGACCGTCCTTGGAACCGTGACGGTCGGACCGCTGTCAACAGGCACCGAGCCCCGCCAGTACCGGCTGCTGCAGAATTATCCCAATCCGTTCAACGCCGGCACCGAGATCAGCTACATACTTCCGGCCGCCTCGGAGGTGCTGATCAGGATCTACGATGTCAGCGGGAGGCTGGTCAGAACGCTGGTCGCCGGCCATCGTCAGGCCGGCCAGCATGTGGTTCACTGGGATGGTCGCACGGAAACGGGCCAGGCGGCCGGGAGCGGTCTCTATTTCTGTTCTTTTGAGGCTCAGGGACATTCCCAGAGGATGAAAATGGTCCTCCTCCGCTGAGCTCTGCCCATACCGTGTGTTGCCCTTCACCCCGCCGCCGGGTTTCGATCGCCCGGCGGTTTTTTTATTCGAAAAAATGGGAATCCCGGAGCCGAAAGGGATGTCCAATCTCTGAGCAGCCGATCCTGCCGGCCGGGTCGGGGACCACCCGGGCCGGGGAAAAGAAAACTTGACAAGTCCCTGTCGGAGGCGTATTTTAATTTTAAGAAGCGATGTCGAAAGAGCTCACAGGAGGAGATCCTGGACCGAATCGTCATCACCGGAGGCCACCGACTGACCGGAACGGTACAGATCGGCGGCTCGAAGAACGCCGCCCTGCCCATGATGGCGGCCGCCATTCTCTCCCCGGGTCGGACGCGCCTCTCTAACGTACCGCTTCTCAAGGATGTGCAGACCTTCTCCGATGTTCTGCGGGTTCTTGGTGCCCGGGTTGAGCAGCGGGGTCATACCATCGATATCGATGCTTCCAGCATCTCACATCTCGAGGCGCCCTATGAGCTGGTCAGAACCATGCGGGCATCGGTCTACGTGCTCGGCCCGCTGCTGGCCCGTTTTGGCCGGGCCAGGGTCTCTCTGCCCGGGGGGTGCGCACTGGGGCCCCGGCCGGTCAATCTGCATATCAAGGCCATGCGGGCACTGGGTGCACGGGTCGACATCCGCCATGGCTATATCGTGGCCCGGTCGAAAAAGCTCCACGGGGCGGTCATCGACTTCGATCTCTCCAGCGTGGGAGCGACGGCCAATGCTATGATGGCGGCTGCCTTGGCGGCCGGCACGAGCAGAATACAGAACGCCGCCCGGGAACCGGAGATCGTCGCCCTGGGAAAGATGCTCACCGCCATGGGGGCTGGCATCACCGGGCTGGGCACTCACACCATAGAGATCCAGGGCGTGCCGGAGCTGAAAGCCGTCCGCCGGCGGGTGATCCCCGACCGTATCGAGGCCGGCACCTTCATGGTCGCTGCCGCCATGACCGCGGGAAAAGTAGCCCTCACAGGCGTTCGCCATGATCACCTGTCGTCGGTGATCGGCAAGCTGGAGGAGGCCGGCGTCAGGGTGGACCGGGAGAACGGCCGGCTGGTGGTCAGCGGATCCGCTTCCCTTCGGCCGGTCGACATCATCACATCGCCCTATCCAGGATTTCCCACTGATCTTCAGGCTCAATTCATGGCCCTGCTGGGCCTGGCATCCGGCACCAGCGTCATCACCGAGACCATCTTCCCCGATCGTTTCACGCATGTCCCCGAGCTGCGGCGTTTGGGTATGGATATCAAGCTGGATGCCAATGTGGCTGTGATCACCGGTGTCAAAGGTTTGAGCGGAGCTCCGGTGATGGCCTCCGACCTGAGGGCCAGTGCCGCATTGGTGCTGGCCGGCCTGGTCGCCAATGAACAGACCGATGTGCTGCGGATCTATCATATCGATCGGGGCTATGAACGTATCGAAGAGAAACTGCGCGATCTGGGAGCCGATATCCGGCGGGAACGCCAGTGATGTGTTCCCAGAACATCGGATCGTTCTTCGGCGACGGTTGCGGGACCTCCCCGCCGGCATCTCCGGAAGAGAGGAAACAAAGGAGTAGAGAAGTGCTACGAAGAATCGTATGGCTCCTTCTGGTTGGCATCATGGTGACGTTCGGAGCCCTCGGAGCCGGCGCTCAGGAGTTTGGCAAGAACAAGGTCCAGTACAAAGCCTTCGACTGGTATTATCTTCGATCCTCTCATTTCGACGTTTTCTTCTATGATGGTGAAGAAGATCTGGCCGATTTCGTGGCCCGGTACAGCGAGCAGGCCTACGATCGCATCAAGAAGGACCTCCGTCACGATATCCGGAAACGCATTCCTATTATTATCTATAAATCGCATAATGATTTCCAGCAGACCAATGTCATCCTGGAGCTGCTCGATGAGGGTGTCGGAGGGTTCACCGAGTTCTTCAAGAACCGGGTGGTGATGCCTCATAACGGGTCCTACGAGGATTATCGACACACCCTTCACCACGAGGTGACCCACGCCATCATGATGGACATGCTTTACGGCGGCGTGGTCGAATCCCTGATCCGGCGCCAGTATTTCTTCATGCCGCCCCTATGGTTGGTGGAGGGTTTGGCCGAGTATGAATCTCTGGTGTGGGATAAGAACAGCGACATGTTCATGCGCGATGCCACCATCAGCGGCTATCTCTATCCCCTCAACGCCGTCTATGGCTATATGAACTATAAACAGGGTCAGTCGGTGGTCCGGTACATCGCCGATCGCTACGGCGGCGAGAAATTAGGCGAGATCCTCAGCAAGGCCAGACTTCACAGGGATATGGAAAAGGCTCTCAAATCATCGATCGGCATGGGCGTCAAGGAGCTGGGCGAGGAGTGGTCGAAGAAACAGCGTATGCGCTACTGGCCGGAGATCGCCCGGCGTCAGGAGGCCAAGGAATTCGCCCGGCAGTTGACAGATCATACCGAGGATGGCTCCGGTTTCAATATGAAGCCGGCTTTCTCGCCGCGCGGGAACCGGCTGGCCTTCTTCTCCAACCGCAGCGATTACACGGATATTTATCTGCTGTCGGCCATCGATGGGCAGCTCCTGGATCGGCTGGTCAAGGGCGAGCGATCCGGGGGCCTGGAATCGTTGGCCTTCTATCGCAGCTCCATCGGCTGGTCTCCCGATGGCGAGCATATCGTTTTCGTGGCTAAAAGCGGCGGAGGCGATGCGCTGTATATCTTGCAGGTCGATAAGAAGAGGATCATCAGAAAATATGAGCTGCCTCTCGACCTGCTGGCCTCGCCCCACTGGTCTCCACTGGGCGACCGCATCGTCTTCACCGGTCTGAAGAACGGTCAGGCCGATCTATACCTGCTGGAAAACGAGACCGGAAGACTGACCCGTTTGATGGATGACGCCTATGATGATGTCGAGCCGGTCTGGTCCCCGGATGGCCGGCGAATCGCCTTTACATCGGACCGGCCGGTGGAGACGGCCGAGAGCGCCGGGACCGACGAGGATATCGACAGCACCTCCACTTACGGGAATTATAATCTTTTCGTTTTGGAGCTGGCCCGGGGCGACATCTCACCGATCGTTATCTCCGAGGGACAGCTGCGCTCTCCCAGCTGGTCTCCGCAGGGAGATAAGCTGTGCTATACATCCGATGAGAACGGGATCAGCAATCTCTATATCGTCGATCTGGAAAGCCAGCAGCAGTATCCCATCACCGATGTCCTCGGAGGTTGCTTCACGCCGTCCTGGTCCGGCGATGGGAAACGGCTGGCTTTTGCTTATTTTCAAAAAGGTGGCTGGGATCTCTACGTGATGAAGGATCCTCTGGAGAAGCCGGCGCTCAGCGAGTCTCTGACGCCGACGCCCTTCGTCGCCGAACAGGATGGCCAGACCGCCTTTCTGGCGGCCACCACCGATGGCTCGATGGTCTCTTTCGCCCCACCGCGGCCCGAGACGCAGCTGGCTCTGGCGGACACGGCCGCAGCAGACACGGCCGTGGCGGACACGGTCATGACTGATATACCCGGGGAAGTGACAGCCGGCGATTCCAGCGAGGCGATGATTGCGGCGGAAGATTCGCCGGGAGATGATCTGCCGGTCGGCGAGACGGACTCATCGCTGGTCCCCATCGTCCTAGATGAATTCCTGGGGGACAGTCTCCTGGCCACCATCGCGGCCGAATCCACCGCTGTGGCCTTTCCCGATACCGCCTCGGTGACCCTGGGACCGCGCAAGTACCGGGTCCGTTTCACCCCCGACGTGCTCAGCGGGGCCATGGGCTATGACACCTATTACGGTTTCCAGGGCGAGTCGGTTCTGGCCATCAGCGACCTGCTGGGCAATCATCGCTTCTATCTCTATACCAGTCTGTTCTATTCCCTTTCGGAGAGCGATTTTCAGCTGGCTTATTACTATCTGCCCAGGCGGATCGATTACGGCATCGGCATCTTTCACCTGAAGAATTATTTCATCGATCAGTATTCGCGGTTGTTCTCCGATCGGCTTTACGGCGGGTATGCCAGTCTGTCGCGGCCGTTCAATAAGTTCAACCGCATCGATATGGCCCTTCAGGCGGTGACCATCGACCGGTATTACTACGACCCTCCCTATGATGATGATATCACCCGGCTGTTCCAGATATCCTCATCCCTGATCCACGATACCGTCCTGTGGGGTAATACCGGGCCGGTGAACGGATCCCGATGGAAGCTGTCGGCCGAGTACGCTCCCCGGATCACCGACAGCGCCCAGTCCTATTCGCGGCTGATGCTGGACTATCGACGCTATATAGACTACCGGAAGAAATACAATTTCGTCTATCGTCTGGCGGCCGGGGCCAGTGTGGGCGAGGATGCCCCGCGGTTCTATCTTGGCGGAACTTCCAATTGGCTGGACGCTCAGTTCTACCAGGGCGATCAGTATTATACGGTGGAGGATATCTACTTCGTCGACCGCATCACCCCGCTGCGTGGCTTCAACTACAATGAGTTACAGGGCTCGCGTTTCGGTCTGATCAACCTGGAGTTTCGATATCCCTTCGTCGACTATCTGATTGTCCACTGGCCGCTGCGCTTCGGTATCAGCGGCGTCAACGGCGCCCTGTTTCTCGACGTGGCCGCGGCCTGGGATGAGACAGAATCCTTCAAAGGCGGCACAACCAAGGGAGGCAGCCACCTGCGTGACCTGAAGACCGGTTTCGGCTTCGGTACACGGGCGAATCTGGGGATCTTCGTGCTGCGCTTCGATACCGCCTGGAAGACCAATTTTCAGGATATCTCGGCGAAGCCAAAGACCTACTTTTCCCTGGGGGCTGAATTTTAAAAGGAAAGGAGGGCCAATGCGCGGTGTCAAAGTCGTGAGTCTCGTTCTCATGCTGATCCTGCTGATGGGCGTCGCGGGGGTCGGGGCTCATCAGGACGGATTGTCTGTCAGGCAGCGTACCGGGAGTGAAGCGGCCTCGGGGCCGCTCACCCAGGCCAAGGGAGACACCATCTATTATACCGGTTTCGAACCGGGCGATCCGGTGGGCATGAACATGGATTATGCCGATAGTTCGCCTGATCAGTGGCATCTGACCCGTGAGATGCTGTATCAGGGGACCACCACCTGGTTGACGGCTCCGGTGGACAGTTATTTCTGTCACGTCGGGAACGACACCTCGGGATACAGCGATGGAAACGAGATTGGATATCAGGTCGAGTTCGATCTGACCGGCTACAGCGATGCGGATCTCTACTATCTTAGTGCCATGCAGGCCTACGAGCATCCCACCAACGCGGATATCTTTGATAAGTTCGTCGTCTGGGGACAGTATCAGGGGATGGGGGATAACTGGTTCAATCTCGATCCCGGCGAGGGATATGCCTGGGGAGGCGACTGGGGAACCTACTGGTATGAGCCGGATGGGGGGGTCATCTCGCTCTCCGATCTGGCCGGCAATCCCGGCGTCATCGTAGAGTTCTGGTTTCTGTCCGATTCCGGTAATCCGCAAGGGTTCGGGGTGGCTATCGATGAGATCCTGGTCACCGGGACACCGGCCACAGGCGTCCATGAGCAGGGGGAAGAGACCACCGTTCCGCAGGGCTACCGGCTGCACCCGCCCTATCCCAATCCCTTCAATGCGCAGACCAGCATTCGCTACCGGTTGGGCCGGTCAGTTCCCATTCGGATCGAGATCTACAACCTGCGCGGCCAGCTGGTCAGAACACTGGTCGATGGGATTCTTCCCGCCGGCGAGCACATCGCCAGCTGGAATGGAACAGACCGCCGCGGGCAGGCGGCGGCCAGTGGCCTGTATTTCTGTCGCCTGCAATCGGAGAAATTATCGCTGTGCGAAAAGGTGGTCCTGTTGCGGTAGGTACCCCTGAAAAGAGGACCATGGTACACGAAAGAAGCGCCGGGAGATTGGATCTCCCGGCGCTTCTTCGTGCCGTCATCTAATGACTGTGTCCGTCCCGCCTTGCTGTCTGACCGTGTTGGACCCGCCCGGAAAGGTTGATACCCGGCGGCTGTCTGAGGGGTTCTTACTTGCCACTGCCCTTGAATTTCAGCTTCTTGGGATCGATGTAGAACATGGCCGTGAGGAAGATCTGCACTTCGGCCCCACCGCTGCCCAGGCTGCGGATGCGGGAGGGAAGCCCTTCGGTGATCTGAATGGAATCGCCCTTTTCCAGGGTAATGGAATTTCCGTTCAGCTCGATCTCCACCTTGCCTCTCTGGACGGTCAGCATCTTCTCATCGCCGACATAGCCCAGGGGGTGAATGGTCAGTTCTCCGTTGAATTTCGCGTTGGCCACCACCAGTCTGGCATCATTCATATCTGAGCTGGAGAATTCCAATTCGTATCCATTGCGGGAAATCCTCCGGCGCTTTTTCTCCGGGATCAGCTGATAGCTCTTATCCTCCTCGGTGGGAAGAAAATAGGCTGCCGGCTTGCGCAATGCCTGGGCGATGCGATACAGGGTATTGATCGTGGGCGAAGCCAGGCCCCGCTCCAGCTCCGAGATATGTGTGGCGGTGACATTGGACATCTCGGAAAGCTGTTTGAGCGTGAGAAGCTTTTCTTTACGAAGGCGATGGATTTTCCGCCCCAGATCGAATTTGTCGGCCATGATTGACCTCCTTCAGGGATAGAGGTTACAGCTCAGGGATTCTTTCTTAAACACATAAATAGTATAATATATACCTGAAAAAAGGTCAATAGACGGAAATACGTATATTTGGCTATAAAACTACGTAATTCTATGAATAAAAATATTCACAGAATTGGGAAAAATTTCGCCTCAAGGGGGGATATCAAGGCTCGATCTGGACCAGCTTTCTGCGGATAGCATACTTGACCAGATCAGCAACCTTATGCAGTTTGAGCTTCTGCATGATGTTGTTCCGGTGGGTCTCCACCGTCCGGATGCTGATGTGCAGGTGCTCGGCGATCTTGCTGCTGGCCCACCCTTCGGCGATGAGCTTCAGGATCTGGCGCTCCCGAAAGGTCAGCTTATCGGGGAAAGGCGGTTGAGGGGAGGATCTGTTGCCGCGGAGATATTCCTGAACGAATTTATGTGAGATGGTCGGGCTGATATAATTTTCATCCTGGTGAACGGCCCGGATGGCGGTGACGATCTCCTCCGCCGTGGCCTTCTTGACCAGATAGCCGGAAATATCCATCTTGAACATCTTATAGACGAATTCCTCGTTGGTATGCATGGTCAGGATCAGGATCTTGACATCGGGATGCTCTTTCTTAAGCACTTGGGCGGCCTGCTCTCCCTGCATGGTCGGCATGGACAGGTCCAGAATGACCACATCCGGTTTCAGCTTACCGACCACCCGGAGCAGCTGATGACCGTTCTCGACATCGCCCACTACCTCGATGCCATCCACCTTGCTCAACAGGCACTTCAATCCCTGCCGAACGATGGTATGATCGTCAGCCAGGAGAACACGAATATCACTCATCGTCGGGTTCCTTCGCCCCGTCTGGGAGAACGGTCTCCAGCGTGGAAAGGCAGATCATTTGTGAATCGGCATGCCCGATGCGACAGGGTCCGATCGTTTTCACAGGGTGTCCTTGCTGAGGGGTGAAATATCAAAATACTTGAAATATGTATATAACATCATCGAGCGTATTTGTCAAGCTTTCTTCACCTGAAGATCGTCATGGTCCGGCCGTAGCGGCGGACCCGGGCGCGGAAAAAACAGTTGACCGCTGAAGGTTCTTTTCGTATTATTAGAAATTCTTAAATTGCCCGTTTTCTATTTAGATAGCCATTTCCGGAGGTCTGTTTCCTACCCCCCTGCGATGTGCCGGGAGAGAGTCGATGGATACCTGGATTCGGGGCGGGCTCCTGGTCACGCCCGAAGGCAGCTCTCGTCTCGAGATCGGCATCCTGGATGGACGGGTCGCCAGGGTGACCGATACCCCGGAAGAGGATGCCGAAGAGGTGATCGATGCCCGCGGGAAATGGGTTTTGCCGGGCATCATCGATGTTCATACACACATGGAACTCCCGGTGAGAGGGACGGTTTCGGCGGATGATTTCGCCTCGGGGACACGGGCGGCGGCCTGCGGTGGGGTGACCACGATCATCGATTTCAGCCTCCACCGGCCGGAAGCATCGCTGATCGATTGCTACCGTCAACGAAGACGGTCGGCCGACGGCCGGGTGGCGGTGGACTATGGACTTCATGCCGAGATTGTCGATCCCGGCGAGCAGGTTCTGGATGAGATCCCCGTCCTGGTCGAGGAGGGCGTGACCAGCTTCAAGCTGTATCTGGCCTACGGACGCGACGGCCGTATGGTCGATGACGGCCAGCTGTATGCTGTACTCAAGCGAAGCGCCGGGGCCGGTGCGCTGGTTATGGTTCACGCCGAGAACGGCTCTCTGACCGATCGCCTGACGGACGAACTGATCAACCGGGGGCAAACCGGTCCTTCAGCTCATCCCCGCAGCAGGCCCCATTTCGTGGAGCAGGAGGCCGTCAGGCGGGCCGTGGCCATCAATCGGTTCGCCGGGGGCGCCCTGTACGTCGTGCATGTCAGCACCCGCTCGGCGCTCGATGTCCTCCGTAAGGCACATCTCCGAAACGAGAGAGTCTGGGCGGAGACCTGCCCGCACTATCTTCTTCTGGAGGAGGGCGCCTATTCGCATGAAGACGGCCTGCAGTACATCGCCACACCTCCGCTGCGCACCTCTGACGATCAGGAGGCCCTCTGGGAGGGTCTCCGGGAAGGGGAGCTCTCGGTCGTCTCCACCGATCACTGCCCTTTCACCAGGCAGCAGAAACTGGACCGGGCCGATCGATTCGATCGGGTGCCCAACGGGCTGCCCGGGGTGGAGACATCGCTGCGCCTGATGCATGCATACGGAGTCGGTCAGGGACGGCTGGATCCCGGCCGGATGGTGGCTGCCATGTCAGCAGATCCGGCCAGGATCTTCGGTCTGTATCCGCAGAAAGGCTGCCTGCAGGAGGGCAGCGATGCCGATATGGTCATCTTCGATCCGGAGAAGGAATTCGTCCTTTCAGCCGAAGATCTGCATATGCAGACCGATTTTTCACCTTACCAGGGCTGGTCCGGGCGCGGGGCCGTGACCATGACCCTGCTGCGCGGCCGGATCATCGCCCGTGAAGGCCAGTACTGCGGCCCGGCCGGTGATGGTCACTATCTCCGGAGAGCGAAATTCGACATCGGGCGTGCCCCCGTCGCGCCCCGGTCAGATGAGTGAGCGCGGTTTCCATTCAGACCGGCCGTTTGAGCGTCTGCCGGTCAGGCCGCCCGAAAGGAGCTTTCAGGAAAACGAGATGAAACCGACTCAGACCGAGCTGGTAGGCCGGCCGGTGCCGAGGATCGATGCCCGATCCAAGGTGACCGGCCAGGCCGCTTATATAGCCGATCTTCCCGCCGAGGGCGTGCTCATCGGAAGAATGCTGCTCAGCCGGCATCCTCACGCCCGGGTCAGCCGTATCGAGACCGGAGAGGCCAGGGGGCTGTCAGGCGTTCGGGCTGTGATCACGGCCGGGGATATTCCCGGGGACAACCAGATCGGCGTGATTCTTCCGGATCAGCCGCTGCTGGTCGCCGAGAAGGCACTGTGGATCGGCGACTGCCTGGCGCTGGTGGCGGCCGAATCGGAATCGGCGGCCGAGGAGGCGCTGGAGCGCATCCGGGTGGATGAACAACCGCTGCCGGTGATCGATGATCCGGAAAAGGCCATGCAGGATACGGCCGCACCGCTTCATCCCGGGGGAAACGTTCATACCTATCTGAAGATCCGCAAGGGCGACGTCGAGAGGGGCTTTGCTGCTTCAGACATCGTTTTTCAGGAGACCTTTCACACCCAGCGCCAGGAACACGCCTATCTGGAGACCCTGGGCGCGGTGGCCGTCCCGCAGGGCGACGGATCGCTGCAGGTTTTCGGCTCCATGCAATGCCCCTTCTATGTCCAGAAGGGGGTGGCCGGCGTTCTGGGGTGGCCTTTGAACCGGGTGCGCGTCGTCCAGACCACCACCGGGGGGGCCTTCGGCGGAAAGGAGGACGTTCCCTCGGAGATCTGTGCCTTCGCCGCCCTGCTGGCCGTCCGGACCGGATGCCCGGTTCGTATGATCCTCTCCCGGGAGGAGGATCTGCGGCGCAGCAGCAAGCGGCATCCCATGACCATCGACTACCGGATGGGTGCGTCGAAGGACGGCCGCATCCTCAGTGCCCAGGTCCGGGTGGTGGCCGACACCGGCGCCTATGCCACCATCTCTCCGGTGGTGCTCTATCGCAGCACGGTGCATGCCGCCGGTCCTTATGAGATCCCCAACGTCAACGTGGACACCTATGGCGTCTATACTCACAGCACTCCCAACGGGGCTTTTCGCGGATTCGGCACCCCCCAGGTGACCTTTGCTCACGAGTCGATGATCGATCAGCTGGCCGACCGGCTGGGTATGGATCCCATCGAGATACGGCTCAAGAACGGCCTCCGGACCGGCTCGGCCACGGCTACCGGGCAGGTCCTGACCGACAGCGTCGGGCTGGAGGAAACTCTCCTGAAAGCCCGTCAGGAGAGCGGCTGGCAGGAGCGCCGCGGCGTTCCGCAGACCTCGTCAACCCTGCGCCGCGGCATCGGTGCGGCCACCATGTTCTACGGCGTCAGCCTGGGAGCCAAAGGCTGGTCTCTGGATGCGGCCGCCGCCTCCGCTCAGGTGCACCGGGACGGTTCGATCAGTGTGGCCACCGGCTGCACCGAGATGGGCCAAGGAGCCCAGACCGTCATTGCCCAGATGGCCGCTGACCGGCTGGGCCTGGGCCTGGATCGGATCACATTGCTGCCGGCCGACACCAGCCGGGTGCCGGACAGCGGTCCCACGGTAGCCTCCCGGACGACCGTCTTCAGCGGCAATGCCGTCCTCGACGCCCTGGAGAAGATCGCAGCCAACCTGGCGGCGGCGGCCGCGGAGATGTTCGAATGCCGTCCCCGGGAGATCTCTTTTGAGGCCGGACAGGTGCACGGCGGAGGCCGCTCGGCGCCCTTCGAGGAGATCGCCGAGCAGTGCTACCTGCGCAATGTTCACCTGGCCGCCGAGGGGTGGTACGTTTCACCGCCCTGCAGTTTCGACAATCAGACCGGACAGGGAGACGCGTATTATGTTTACGGCTACGGTACGCAGATCGCCGAGGTGGAGGTCGACCTGGAGACCGGCCGGGTGAGGGTTCTGAGAATCACCGCAGCTCACGATGTGGGGCGGGCCATCAATCCTCAGGGCGTCCGCGGGCAGATCGAGGGGGGGGTGGTCCAGGGAATGGGGTACGGCCTGATGGAGAACTTCCAGGTCATCGGCGGTCAGATCATGACCCCGGATCTGGCCACCTATATTATTCCCACCGCGCAGGATGTTCCCCTCATTCGCAGCATCATCGTCGAGGCGGCTTCCTCGGACGGCCCCCACGGTGCCAAGGGGCTCGGGGAACAGCCCCTTATTCCGACCGCAGCCGCCATCGCCAACGCCGTGGCCCATGCCACCGGTATCCGCATGAGAACACTGCCCATCGGTCCGGAGGCCCTGCGCCGGGCCATCAACGGGGAGGATGAAAAAAGGTGACCGAACAATCCATGACGCGTGCAGAATATCTTCAGGAGGTTGAACCGCTCTTTCAGGACCACCAGGCCCGGCTGGAGGCGTCGAGATGCCTGTTCTGTTATGATGCCCCCTGCACCCGGGCCTGTCCGGCCGGGATCGATGTGGCCGGTTTCATCCGCCGGCTCAAGGAGGAAAATGCGGCCGGAGCAGCGCAGCTCATCTTTGAGGCCAACATTCTTGGCGGCACCTGCGGACGGGTCTGCCCGGTGGAGATCCTCTGTCAGGAGGCCTGCAGTCATACCGAGCTGTCCGACCCGATCCAGATCGGCCGGCTGCAGGCTTATGCCTGGAGCCGGGGATATGATCGGCTGGATATCACAGCGCCGAAAAAGACCTCCCCGGGCAGGGTGGCGGTGGTGGGCGCGGGGCCGGCCGGGCTTGCGGCAGCCGCCGAGCTGGCCCGGTTAGGTCTCGGGGTCGAGGTCTTCGAGAGTGGCGAGGGCGCCGGAGGTGTGCTGCGCTCCGGTATTCCGGCCTACCGGCTGCCCGAAGAGGTACTCCAGAGCGAGCTTCGCCTGATCGATCGTCTGGGCGTCACCTTCAACTGGAACCGGGAGTTCGGCAGAAATCTTTTACTCGACGAGCTCCGCTCGGCCGGATTCGATGCCATCCTGCTGGCCCTCGGACTGGGACAGAGCGCCCGCGTGGGGATCCCCGGCGAAGAGCTAAAGGGCGTTTTCTGGGCCGCCGACCTGTTGTCCATGATCAAACGGGATCCGCAGGGGCGCGAGGAACTGGCCGCCAGCCTGGGACCGCGAGTGGTCGTCATCGGCGGGGGCAACGTGGCCGTCGATACGGCCTGTTCGCTGCTCCGGCTGGGAGTGGCGGGGGTCTCGCTGGTCTGTCTGGAAGGTCCCGGGGAGATGCCCGCCTTTCCTTCCGAGGTCCGCTTCGCCCTCGAGGAGGGCGTCGAGCTGGTCACCCGCAGCCGGCCCCTGCGCATCACGGGCGACGAGGCCGGCACCGTCTCCGGCCTGGAAGGCGTCGGTATCGAGTGGAAAGAGCCGGGCTGTTTTCTGCCTGAGAATGCCGTTTCGATCCCCGGAACGGAGTTTCGGCTGCGAGCTGACAGCGTCGTCGAGGCCATCGGCCAGCGGTGTCCGAGGGGCGTCCTGGAGACTTTGGAGCTTGAACTGACGCCCCAGGGGCTGATCCATGTCGATCCTGAAACCGGGCAGACCTCCGATCCCGTGATCTTCGCCGCCGGGGATATGGTCACCGGTGGAGCAACCGTCGTTCAGGCCGTGGCCGGCGGGAAAAAGGCGGCCCGGGAGATGTATCGCTCTCTTGAGGGAAAAAAATAGACAGCACTACCCGGCGCCGGCGTCATCGATCGCTCGCCGGGCGAGCGCGGCGCCTGTCCGGACACCATGTGAAGCTGACAAAGGAACCGTCCATGTCTCGAAATGTCGATCTGAGCATTGAATTCTGCGGGATTCGCTTCGACAGCCCCTTTCTGCTGGCCGCCTCGCCCTGTACCGACGATGCGGAAATGGTGGCCAGGGCTTTTCAGGCCGGCTGGGCTGGAGCGGTCCTGAAGACCACCTCGGTGGAGGACACTCCCGTGGATCTGGTCTATCCCATGATCGTCGGTCTGGATCATGAGGACAAAAGGATCTTCGGCCTGGGGAATATCGATCTCATCTCCCATCATCATATCGATGTGATCGAGGAGCGGATCCGGACCTTGAAGGCCCGGTTCCCGGACAAGATTGTGGCGGCCAGCATGATGGCGGCCACCCGGGAAAATTGGACGGCGGTCGCCCGGCGGCTCAGCCGGGCCGGGGCCGACCTTATCGAGTGCAGCTTTTCCTGTCCTCAGGGCACCCTGGGCTCCAAGCCAGGCTTCATGCTCGGCCAGGATCCCGAGCTGGCCGGCGAGGTGACCGGCTGGGTCAAAGAAGGCGCCGGTCCGACCCCGGTGGTGATCAAGATCACCCCGCAGGTGGCCGATATCGTGGAAGTGGCTCAGGCCGTCAAGGAGGGCGGCGCCGACGGCATCTGCGCCTCAAATACCATTCCCTCTCTGATGGGCATCGATCTGGAGACTTTCGAGCCCTACCCCCGGGTGGATGGCAAATCGACCTACAGCGGCCTTTCCGGACCGGCCATCAAGCCGATTACTCTGCGGGTCATCGCCGAAATCGCTCGCCACGTCGGGATTCCCATCACCGGGACCGGCGGAGCCTCCGACTGGCGCGATGCCGCCGAGTTCATGCTGGTCGGCGCCCGGACCGTGCAGTTCTGTACCGCGCCGATGCATTACGGCTATCGGATCATCGATCATCTCAAGGATGGTCTGGAGCGGTACCTGAGGTCCAAGGGAATGCAGGCAGCCGGCGAGCTGGTGGGACGATCGCTGACTCATCTCGTCAATCATGAGGAGCTGTCGCGGACTAAAAAGGTGGTCAGCCGTATCGATTCGCGGCTGTGCATCAAAGATGACCTCTGTTATCTGGCCTGCCGGGACGGCGGGCATCAAGCCATTGAGCTGGGCGAGGATCGTATCCCCATCATGGACGAGGAGAAATGCGTCGGCTGTGGATTGTGTCTGTCCGTCTGCCCGGTGCCCGGCTGTCTGCGTCTGGAGGAGGTTTCCCGAGAGAAAGCACCGGCTGAAGACAACTCGGAATGATCGCCGGAAAGGAAGGTGACATGATCGGCAGAGATCAAGGCGGAGAGAAAGACGAAAAGAGGATGGCCGAAAATGGGGGCACCAACGATCTCCTGGTCGGCGGCGACTATGTGATCACCCTCAACAGGTCCGGTGAGATCATCCCCCGGGGCGCGGTGCTCATCCGCGACGGTCGGGTCGCCGAGGTCGGCCCGGCCAAGGCGCTCGGCCGGGAGCATCCGGAGATACGCCGGTTGGACGCCGGCGGAGTCATCATGCCCGGTCTGATCTGTGCCCACATGCACCTCTACAGTACCATGGCCCGGGGCATGGCCCTCAAGGATGAGCCCCCGGCCAATTTCGTCCAGATCCTGGAGAGGTTATGGTGGCGGCTGGATAAGGTTTTAGGGGAGGAGGATATACGCTACAGCGCCCTGGTGGCTCTGATGGCCTGCATTCGCCACGGTACCACTACCCTCATCGATCATCATGCCAGTCCCGGACATATCGCCGGCAGTTTGGACATCCTGGCCGATGCGGTCCGGCAGGCCGGACTGCGGGCCTCGCTGTGCTACGAGGTCTCCGACCGTGGGGGATCCCGGGAGGCTCAGGCTGGCATCGAGGAGAACATTCGTTTCCTCCAGCGGTGTCGGCGGGAGGGGGACCCTTATTTGGGAGCCAGCTTCGGCCTGCACGCCTCCTTCACCCTGTCGGATGAGACGCTGGATCGCTGCGTCCGTGAGGCCGCCGAACTTGGCTCCGGATTTCATCTTCATGTGGCCGAGGACGCTGCCGATGTCCGCGACGCCCGGGAGAAATACGGAAAAAGCACGGTTCGGCGCCTGGCCGATGCCGGGATACTGGGTCCCCAAACCCTGGCCATTCACTGCGTCCACGTCGATGAGGAAGATATCGGGCTGCTGCGGGAGACCGGAACCAAGGTGGTTCACAATCCTGAGTCCAATTGCAACAATGGCGTCGGTGTGGCCCCGGTTCTGGAGATGATGGCGGCCGGCATCCCGGTGGGATTGGGCTCTGATGGGTTCACGGCCAATATGTTCGACGAGATCCGGACGGCCAACATCCTTCATAAGCTCGATCACCGGGATCCCCGGGTGGCCTATGCCGAGGTGCCCCGGATGATCTTCGAGAACAACCGCCGCATCGCCGGTCTGTACTTCGACCCGCCCGTGGGAATCATCGAGCCCGGGGCGGCCGCCGATCTTATCGTTCTGGACTACGATCCGGCCACACCGCTCGATGCCGGCTCATTCTGGGGACATCTGCTCTTCGGTCTGGCCGGGGCTCGGGTGAACACGACCATCGTGGGCGGAAAAATTCTGATGCACAAGGGAGAGCTTTTACATCTGGATGAGGCCGAAATCTGCGCTCGCTCTCGAAAATTATCTGAGAAATTATGGGACAGATTCTAAGGAAAGGAGTGCTTCATGAGCGTGAAGTGGGATGCCAACAAAGGGATCGCTGAGAATATTTTCCAGACCATTGGACGAACTCCTCTGGTGCGCTTTCATTCCGTGACACGGGGACTGAAGCCGGAGATTCTGGGAAAGATCGAGTGGTTCAGCCCTACGGGCAGCCTGAAGGACCGCATCTTCTATGAGATGATCACCCGGGCCATCGAGGATGGAGACCTCAAGCCGGGGATGGAGATCATCGAGACCTCCACCGGTAATGCCGGGATCGCCTGTTCCTTCGTCGGGAAGATGCTGGGCTATAAGGTGACCATCGTCATGCCCGACGGGATGAGCGAGGAGCGGATGAAGATCATGCGGGCCTATGGCGCAGAGATCATCTTTACCCCGGGCGCCGAATCGGACGTGGATCTGTGCATCGCCAAGACGGCCGAGATCAAGGCGGCCAATCCGGGGAAATACTGGGAGCCGGACCAGTACGGCAACGCAAACAACATCGCAGCTCATTATAAGACCACCGGTCCGGAGATCTGGGAACAGACCGGGGGCCGGGTGGACGCCTTCGTGGCCACGCAGGGGACCGGCGGAACCATAACCGGTGTGGGCAGGTATCTGCGGGAGCAGAACCCCCAGGTCAAACTGTACGCCATCGAGCCGACCGAAGCGCCCATGCTGTCCAAGAGGGAGTGGGGGTCTCATAAGATCGAGGGCATCGGAGACGGATTCGTGCCGTTCAATCTGGATCTGTCCCTTCTGGACGGCATCATCACCACCACCTCGGATGAGGCCATCCAGATGGGCCGTCGGCTGGCCCTGGAGGAGGGGGTTTTCTGCGGCATCTCCTCGGGGAGCAACGTGGCCGCGGCCGTGAAGCTGGCCCAGCGGCATCCCCGGCTGGGCCGTATCGTCACCATGATCAACGACACCGGACAGCGTTATTTCTCGACCGAGCTGTGCGGCGAGCAGAAGGAAGTCGAGATTCCCGAGAGGGACCATCCCATGGGCCAGTATACCATCGATCAGCTGGATCAATACCAGAGCAGCTGGGAGATCATCGAATAATTCCTGACTGCCAGGAGGAACCTCAAATGAAAACAGATACATTCCGCGGCAGGGATTTCATCACCCTGTTGAATTACTCCCGGGAGGAGATTGAGACGATCCTGGAAGTGGCTTTGAGTCTCAAGAGCAAATTCGCCACCGGCGAAGCGCACCATCTTCTGGCCGATAAAAGCCTGTTCATGATCTTCTACAACCAGTCCCTGCGAACCCGCAACAGCTTCGAGGCCGGCATGACCCAGCTGGGCGGACATGCCCATTTTCTAGCCCCGGGAAAGATCTACACTCCGGCCCTGGCCGGTGATGAGCAGGCATACTCCACCGAGCGTGTTTCCGACGTGGCTCGGACGCTGTCCCGCATGGGCCATGGAATCTCCATCCGGATGTACGGCGATCCGGTCGGCTGGATCTATGGAAAGGCCAACACCATCGTCAACGAGTTCGCCCGCTGGGCCGATGTGCCGATTATCAATATGGAGTGTGACAAATACCATCCCTGCCAGGCGCTGGCCGATCTGCTGACCATCAAGGAAAAGCTCGGCGGCTTCAAGGGCCGGCGGTTTGTGATGAGCTGGGCGTATTCGCCCAGTGCGGAGAAGCCCCTCAGCGTGCCTCAGAGCGCGGTGATTGCGGCCACCAAGATGGGCATGGACGTCGTTCTGGCCCACCCCAAGGGCCTGGACCTGGACCCCGAGGTTGTCAAAGCCTGTCAGGTCAACGTCCAGAATCAGGGCGGATCCTTCGAGATCTCCAACAATATGGAAGAGGCCTTTCAGGATGCCGATGTGATCTATCCCAAATCCTGGACCAGCCTGGAGAACATCCCGCCGGCGACGGCCAAACCACAGATGGAGAAGACGGAGAAGCTGTTCACGGCGAACAAAGACTGGATCTGCGATCAGTCAAAAGTGGAGCTGTGTAAACCGGGGGCATACTACATGCACTGCCTGCCCTGCGACCGGGGTTTCGAGGTCACCGACGAGGTCATCGACGGCCCCAGGTCTGTCGTGTTCGATGAGGCGGAGAATCGCCTCCACGTTCAGAAGGCGGTCATGGCCCTGACCATGAGATAGACGACGAGGAGAGAGATGGCACAATCAGAACTCTATGGCAAGGACCTCATCTGCACCCAGGATTGGAGCGTCGCCGAGCTGGAGCAGGTCCTCCGGCTGGCGGCGGAGATGAAAGCAAACCGTTTCTCGGAACGGTACACGTCTCTGCTGCAGCATAAGACGTTCATGATGTTCTTCTACAATCCCTCCGTCCGGACCCGCCAGTCTTTCGAGGCCGCTGCCACGGAGCTGGGCGCCCATGCGCAATTTCTGGAGCCCAAAGCCATGCGCCTGAAGACCAAGCATTCCGCCGGCGAGACCATCGAAGATGCCGCCAAGGTGATGAGCCGGTACGCCCACGGCCTGGGCATTCGCATCCTGGAGGATAAGATCGAGGCTTACGGTGACGGTGACGAGCTGCTCCGGGAGTACGCCCAGCATGCCTCCATCCCGGTGATCAACATGGCCGATGACAAGTACCACCCCTGTCAGGGCCTGGCCGATGTGCTGGGGCTGCGTCAGGCCTTCGGCAGCGATGATCTGCGGGGCAAGAAGCTGCTCCAGATCTGGGGCCACGGGGCCCTGGCTCGTTCCTGGTGCTCGGTGCAGGAGAGCCTGCTGATCAACTCCCGCCTGGGAATGGACATCACCCTGGCCTATCCCCAGGGGTATGATCTCGATCCGGAGGTGATCGAGCAGGTTCGTTCCAACTGCGCAGAGGCCGGATCCGCACTCGAGATTCTCCATGATCCCCATGCCGGCTACGCCGGCGCTCACGCCGTCTATTCACGCAACTGGATGAGTCCAAATGCGTACGACGGAGGATTTCAGAAAGAACACGAGGTAAAAATGGCCATGCAGCATGCCGACTGGATCTGCGACCAGGAACGCATGGCCATGACCGATGGAGCCTTCTTCATCCATCCCATGCCGGTGGACCGGGGCCATGAGGTGACCGATGAGGTGGCCAGCGGCGAGCGATCGATCATCTACGATGTGGCCGAGAACCGGCTGCACGTCCAGAAGGCCGTCATGGCCCTGACCATGGGAGAGTGAGCCATGCCTCCTATTGCCGTGGTCGCCGTTGGCGGCAACTCGCTGATCAAGGACCGGGATCATCAGACCGTGGCCGATCAATATCAGGCCGTGGCCGAGACCTGTGTGCATATCGCCGGCCTGGTGGCCTCCGGATATGAGGTGGTCATCACTCACGGCAACGGCCCCCAGGTGGGTTATATCCTCCTGCGGGCCGAGCTGGCCTCCGGGGTGCTCCATACCGTGCCTCTGGATTCCTGTGACGCCGATACTCAGGGGGCCATCGGTTATCACATTCAGCGGGCCCTGGGCAACGAGTTCGGCCGGCGGAAGCTGAACAAGCGAGTGGTCACCGTGGTCACCCAGGTGGTCGTGTCGGCCGATGACGCCGCATTTGAACACCCCAGCAAACCGATCGGCCCTTTTTACGATGCCGACCGGGCCGAAGCGCTCAAGCGTGACCACGACTGGCAGATGGTTGAGGACGCCGGGCGAGGATACCGCCGCGTGGTGCCCTCTCCCAGGCCGATCGAGATCGTCGAGATCGAAAGCATCAGATCTTTGCTGAGGGACGGATTCGTGGTCGTCGCCGTCGGCGGCGGCGGTATTCCGGTGGTCCGCGACCGCAACGGCGAACTGGCCGGTGCCGAGGCGGTGATCGACAAGGATCACGCCTCCGGACTGCTGGCCGCCGAGATCGACGCACACTTGCTGATCATCTCCACCTCGGTCGACTGCGTCTACCGCGATTACGGCTGTCCGGACCAGTGTCCGCTGGGTCATCTGACCGCGGCCCAGGCCAGGGACTATCTCCAGCAGGGCCAGTTCGCTCCCGGAAGCATGGAACCCAAGATCCGGGCAGCCATCGATTATCTCGACCGGGTCGACGGCCAGGTGGTGATCACCTCGCCGCAGCAGATGGTAGACGCCGCCAACGGGCGCGCCGGCACCCTGATCACCCGCTGATCCGGAGGAATCATCCAGCATGGACCATGTCCGGTCATTGCAATGCATGATCTGCGGCCGGGAGTATGCGCCCGGTGAGGAGGACTATACCTGCCCGTCCTGCGGGCCGGAAGGCATCCTGGACGTCATCTACGACTATGACCGGATCAGCAGCCGATTCACCCGGGAGATCCTGGCCGGCCGCCGGGAGCGATCCATCTGGCGGTATACCGAGCTGCTGCCGGTCGCGCCCGACGGACCTCGACCGCCCCTGCAGATAGGCTGGACACCGCTGGTTCGAGCGGACCGGCTGAACCGGTCGCTGGGTTTCCCCAACCTGTACATCAAGGATGACGGCCGCAATCCCACCGCCTCGTTCAAGGACCGGGCCAGCGCGGTGGGAGTGGTCAAGGCCCTGGAAGGCGGTCACACGACCATCGCCTGCGCCTCCACCGGAAACGCCGCCTCCTCGCTGGCCGGTATCGCCGCCAGCGCGGGATTGGAGACGGTCATCTTCGTGCCCCGCACCGCGCCCCGGGCCAAAGTGGCCCAGCTGCTCATTCATGGCGCACGTGTCTTCCTGGTTCGTTCCAGTTACGACCAAGCTTTCGATCTCTGCCTGGAGGCCGCCGGCCGTTTCGGCTGGTACAACCGCAACACGGCCATCAATCCGTACCTTTCCGAGGGCAAGAAGACGGCCGCCCTGGAGATCTGTGAACAGCTCGACTGGCGGGCGCCGGATACGGTCTTTGTGTCGGTGGGCGATGGTTGTATCATCGGGGGCCTGTGGAAGGGATTCCATGATCTTCTGCAGCTCGGCTTCATCGACCGCATGCCCCGGCTGGCCGGCGTTCAGGCCAGGGGGTGTCAGCCGGTCAAGAGAGCCTGGGAAACGGACCGGCCGGTGGAACCTGTGGAGGCAGAGACCCTGGCCGACAGCATCGCCGTGGGGCATCCGCGCGATGCCCTCAAGGCGCTGCGGGCTGTGCGCCAGTCCGGGGGTTTCATGATGGCCGTCAGCGACGAGGAGATTCTCCAGGCCATGCGGCGAATGGCCTCGGAAACCGGCATCTTCGGAGAGCCGGCCGGCGTAACCGGCTTTGCCGGATTCCTCCAGGCGCTCTCCGGGGGACATGTGCAGAAGGACGAACGGGTGGTGGTGGTGATGACCGGCCACGGCCTCAAGGATATCGAGGGCGCTCTGCGGGCCACCCGGGCCCCGATGGAGATCGATCCCACCCTGGAGGCGCTGACCGAAAGCATGGGGGAGAAAGGATGAGCGACTCGGCCGACCTGCTGGAGATACGGCTGACCGTCAACGGAAACGAGCGATACCTGCGGGTGCCTCCGGAGACGACGTTGCTGGAGTTGCTCCGCCGGCACCTCGGTCTCACCGGGACCAAGGAGGGCTGCGGGAAAGGCCAGTGCGGGACCTGCACCGTTTTACTGGACGGCCGACCGGTCAACTCCTGCCTGGTGCTGGCCGCCCAGGTCGACGGCCATCGGGTGACCACCATCGAAGGCCTGGCCGGGGACGGCCGGCTGGACCCGATTCAGGCAGCCTTCATCGAGGAAGGCGCTGTTCAGTGCGGATTCTGCACGCCGGGTCTGATCCTCACCGCCCGGGCCCTGCTGGATGAAGATCCCCATCCCGGTGAGGAACGGATCCGCGAGGCCATCTCCGGCCACCTGTGCCGCTGCACCGGATATGCCGCCATCGTCCGGGCCATCCTCCGGGCGGCGTCAGAGGAATCCCCGGGTCGTTCCAACCATTCATCATAAGGAGGTTATCATGTCCGATGGCCCCTTTCGGTTGTCCCAATACAACACCACCGTTCGTCAGGAGATCCTGGGCGGGGTGACCACTTTCATCACCATGGCCTATATCATCATCGTCAACCCGGCCATCCTGGAGGCGGCCGGAATACCCCGGGGACCTTCCATGGTGGCCACCATCCTGGCGGCCGCCTTCGGCACCCTGATCATGGGACTGTATGCCAACCGGCCCTTCGCCATCGCTCCCTACATGGGGGAGAACGCCTTCATCGCCTTCACCGTGGTCAAGGTCCTGGGCTATAGCTGGCAGACCGCCCTGGGGGCCATCTTCATCGGCGGCGTCCTGTTCACCATACTGACCGTGCTGCGGCTGCGGTCCTGGCTGGCCAACTCCATCCCCCAGGGACTGAAGTTCAGCTTTGCCGCCGGCATCGGGCTGTTCCTCACCTTCATCGGCCTGAACGAGACCGGACTGGTGGTCCTGGGCTCGCCGGGGGCGCCGGTCAGCCTGGGCAAGGTCACCAGCCTGCCGGTGCTGCTGTCAGTGTTCTGTTTTCTGCTTATGGGCATGCTGCTGATCTGGAAGGTCCGCGGCGCGCTGCTGCTGAGCATCCTGGTGGCCACCCTGGCGGCCATCATTCTCAAGGTGGTCCCGGCCCCGGAGAGGCTGGTCAGCCTGCCGCCCGGCCTGGGACCCATCTTTCTGAAGCTGGATATCCTGGGGGCGCTCACCTGGGGATTCTTCGCCGTCATCCTGACCGTCTTCGTGATGGATTTTGTCGATACCATGGGCACCCTGATCGGCGTCTCGGCCCGGGCCGGGCTGCTGGACGAGAACGGTAATCTGCCTCAGATCGAGAAGCCCATGCTGGCCGATTCCCTGGCCACGATTGCCGGCGCGCTGCTCGGCACCACCACCACCGGGACCTATATCGAATCGGCCGCCGGCATCGAGGCCGGCGCCCGCACCGGCCTGTCGGCGGTGGTCACCGCGGTCATGTTTCTGCTGGCCCTGTTCCTGGCTCCAATCTTCACCGCGGTGCCGGCCCTGGCCTATGGCCCGGCTCTGATCGTGGTGGGATTGCTCATGCTCAGCCCGATCGCCTGCATCAAGTTCAAGGACTACACCGAGCTGATTCCGGCCTTCATGACCGTCGTGCTGATGAGTTTCACCTATAATATCGGTGTCGGCATGACGGCCGGTTTCGTGCTCTATCCTTTCTTCAAGCTGGTGGCCGGCCGTACCCGGGAGGTCCACCCCGGCATGTGGGTCCTGGGAGTCCTGTCGCTGCTGTTCTACATCTTCTATCCCTATGGCTGAGATGATCTCGGCGATCGTTCTGGCGGCCGGTGCATCGCGCCGCATGGGGCGTCCCAAACCGCTGATCCCTCTCGGTGGCCGGACCATCCTGCAGCGAACTCTCGATCATCTGCGAACTGCCCGGGTGGATGAGATCGTGGTCGTCCTGGGGCATCGGGCCGAAGAGGTCCTGCCCGCGCTGCGTGGACTGGGTTGCCGGGTGGTGATCAACCATCACTTCGCCCTGGGCATGAGCAGCTCCATTCGGAGAGGGCTTCAGGCTGTGCATCCGCGGGCTGAGGCCGTGCTCATCGTTCTGGGCGATCAACCGCACATCGGATCCGAGGTCATCAACCGGCTGGTGGAGGGCTTTCATCGCCGGGACCGTTCCATCGTCGTGCCCGTTTTCAGCGGACGGAGGGGCCATCCGGTGCTCTTCGGCCGCATATTCTGGGACCGGCTGCGGGCCCTCAGGGGGGATGTCGGGGGCCGGGAGCTGCTCAACCGGTATCCGCGGGAGGTTTACCAGGTGGAGGTCGATGATCCGGGCATCCTGGCGGATATCGACCGTCCCGAGGATGTAAAGAAAGAGGAAGCTTCACACCGCACCGGGAATGCTGGATGCGGCCCGGCGCACGAACAACCGGAGGATGCCGGCCGGAGCGCGGAGGATCGCCCCGGCCGGATTCCCGACCCATGATACCATCCACCGGGAGCTGCCGATATGCTCCATCGATTTGAATATATACGGCCGGAACATCTCGGCGACGTGCTCGATATCCTGAAACAGAGGAAAGGGCAAGCCAGGGTTTTGGCCGGGGGAACCGATCTGCTGGTTCGCATGAAGGAGGACGCGGTCCGGCCGGAGGTGCTCATGGATATCGGTCGGGTGGATGAGTTGCGGGGCATCCGGCCTGAGAACCGGTCGATCTGGATCGGACCGCTGGCCACCCATCGGGAGATCGCCGGATCGGACCTGATCCGCAGGCACGCCCCGGCGCTGGCCGAGGGCGCTGCCCGGGTGGGATCGCCTCAGATCCGCCAGCGGGCCACCATCGGAGGCAACCTGGTCAACGCCTCGCCGGCCGCCGACACGGTGCCGCCGCTGTTCGCCATTGGCGCCGAGGTGCACATCTCGTCGGCCGGAGGAGGCCGGTGGCTGGCGGTGGAGGATTTCTTCCTGGGGCCGGGAGAGACCGTTCTGGAGCCGGATGAGCTGGTCACCGGACTGAGGTTCCCGCAGACGGATGGTGACCGGGTCGCCTCCCGGTATGAGAAGTTCGGTACCCGGAATGCTCTCTCGGTGGCGGTGGCCTCGGTGGCTGCGGCGGCCGCCCGGGAGCCGGATGGGACCCTGACCTGGATACGGATCGCCCTGGGATCGGTCAGCCCCACGGTGCTGCGGGTCCGGGATGCGGAGAAGCTGTTGACCGGCAGGATACCCGACGGCGGTCTTATCGACCGGGCGGCCCGGGCGGCCGCCGGGCAGTGCTGTCCCATCGATGATGTCCGCGGTTCGGCCTGGTACCGCCGGCAGCTGGCGGCGGCCCTGCTGAAACGTATCTTAGGGGACTGGACGGAAAAGGATCAGCGATGAGAACGATCCATCAGGATGGCGCCGGAAGCGATGGCGGAAAAGTGGGTGGCGCCGGAAGCGACGGCAGAGGAGTCACCGGCGCTCATCGAGATGGCCTCGGAGACGAGACCGCCGGTAAGCAGACCGCCTATCGCGATGACGGCATGTGTTTCGTCTGCGGGCCGAAGAATCCCATCGGTCTTAAGCTCCACTTTACCCTGACGCCGGAGCGGACTCTGGAGACGACCTTTGTCCCCCAAAAGGTCCATCAGGGGTATGCCGATGTGGTCCACGGCGGCATCGTGGCCACCATTCTGGACGAAGTCATGGTCAACCTGCCCAATCGGCTGGGGCAGAGGGCGGTCACCGCCCGCCTGGCGGTCTCTCTCAAGAGACCGGCCATGGTCGGGCAGCCGCTGAACTTTCAAGCCCGCATCCTCAGGGAGACCCGCCGGACCATCGAAGCCGGTGCCACGGCGCGCCGGGAGGACGGGACCTTGGTGGCCGAGGCCGCCGGGACGCTGATCAAGGTCCCTGCCTGAGCGAAAGACGAGCCGAATAGAGACATCTCAAAAGGAGTTCGTGTATGGTCACGGTGAAAAAAGTCTCCCAGGTCGACGGTCATGAGATTCAGATGGAGGGCGTACAGGGCGTCGCCATCAAACGGCTCATCGGCGCCGCCGAGCATGTGCCCACATTTGCCATGCGCCTCTTCGAGGTGCAGCCCGGCGGGCACACGCCCCTGCATACCCACGCCCACGAGCATGAGGTCTTCGTGGTCAGCGGACGGGGGGTGGTCAAGGGGCCCTGGGGGGAGAAGCCGCTGGAACCGGAAACGGCCGTCTACGTCCCGCCGCAGATCGAGCATCATTTTCTTAGCAGGGGTGATGAACCTCTGCGTTTTCTCTGCCTGGTTCCCCTGGAGGCCGATCGCTGAGAACCGGCCGGGCCCAGAAAAGTGTTGATTTTTTGATGCGGATAGCATTACTTTGAGTCAACAGGTCGGAAATAGGTCTCGCTGTCGTGCAGGGGAGAGGTCCATGAAGGTCCTGCTGGTGGGTGGAGGGGGGCGTGAACATGCCCTGGCCTGGAAGATGACCCGCAGCTCCCTCAGACCGGAGCTGTTCGCTGCGCCGGGCAACGCCGGCATCGAGGAGGTGGGGACCTGTGTACCTATCGCCGCGAACGATATCGACGAACTGACCGCCTTCGCCCGGAAAGAGGGGATTGATTTCACCGTGGTTGGACCCGAAGCTCCCCTGGAAGGTGGTCTGGTGGACCGGTTCCGGCAACACGGGATGTCCATCTTCGGTCCCACCCGGGCAGCGGCCCGCCTGGAGACCAGCAAAGTCTTTGCCAAGCAGTTCATGGCCCGGTACCATATTCCCACGGCGTCAGCAGAGGTGTTCGACCGCCCCGAGAAAGCCCAGCAAGCCGTCCGCGCCGGAGAGCTGCCGATCGTGGTCAAGGCCGACGGGCTGGCCGCCGGAAAAGGTGCCATCGTAGCCCGGACGACCGATGAGGCCACGGAAGCTGTCGATCGGATCATGATCCAGCGGGCCTTCGGTGATGCCGGCCGGCGGGTCCTCGTCGAGGAGTGTCTGCAGGGGGAGGAAGCCTCCATTCTGGCGCTGGTCGATGGCCAGCGCCACCTGACCATGATCGCCTCACAGGACCACAAGCCGGTGTTGGACGGCGATCGGGGGCCCAACACCGGTGGCATGGGCGCCTATGCACCGGCTCCGGTGGTGACCGAGATGATCATGCGGCAGGTGGAAGAGGAGATCCTGACGCCGGCCGTCGCCGGCATGGCTGCCCAGGGATGCCCTTTTCAGGGAGTGCTCTATGCCGGTTTGATGATCACTTCCGAAGGCCCCCGGGTGATCGAGTTCAATTGCCGTTTCGGAGATCCGGAAATACAGGCCATCGTGCCCACCATGCAGGACGACCTTTTGCAGCTGATGCTCGATACTGCTGCCGGGGATCTGACCCGATGGAAGGATCTCCGATTCGAGGGCGCGGCGGTCTGCGTGGTTATGGCCTCGGGCGGATACCCCGGTTCTTATCGCAAAGGGTACCGTATCGACGGTCTTGAGCAGCAGATCCCGGGCAGCGTGATCTTCCATGCCGGGACCCGGCGGGAAGATTCCCGGGTGGTCACCGACGGAGGCCGTGTGCTGGGGGTCACCGGTTTCGGATCCGATGTCGCCGAGGCACGCCGGCGGGCCTACCGGGCGGTGAAGTCGATCAATTTTCAGGATGCCCGGTACCGCAGCGATATCGCCCATCGGGCCCTGCGGCACCAGGAGGAGAAACCCTCGATCGGATGATTCTATGAAACCTGTATCGATGAAATGGGTATCGTCTTTCAGTCGCGGCGGATCATCTCCGCCGTCCGGCTGGCTGCCGCCTGCTCTGCTGCTGTTCGCTCTGGCCATGTTTTCCATCGGCAGCGCCGTGGTGGTGGATGCTCCCCGTGTGTCCAGGTCGGGCAGTATCTCGACCTTTCGTGCCGCCGCCGGCGGATCCGGTGCAGGCGACGAGATCAATTCCGTGCCGGCGATATTTCAGCGGCTGGATAGCGAAGAAAGCAATGTTCATATCGTTGAGGACGGTGATGATCTGTGGACCCTGGCCAGCGATTACGGCACCAGTGTCGAGGCCATCGTCAGGGCCAACCGGTTCACCTATGCCCGGCGGCTGAGACCCGGGCAGCAGCTGAATATACCGGCTTCCGCTGCCGAGGGCTGCGATCTGATGCGTCTCTGTCAGCCGCAGGTCGACTGGTTTCCGCAGGCAGCCGGCCAGATGGATTGGCCGCCGCTGACCAAGACCATACACACCGTTCAATCGGGGGAGAATCTATGGGTCATCGCCCGGAAGCATGGTGTCGATGTGCCCACCCTGTTTGGCGCCAATGAGCAGCTCGACGGTGACTATATCCATCCCGGCGATCAGCTGGTGGTCCCCTCGCAGAAAGGCGTCCTGGTTACGGTGAAGAAAGAAAAATCCCTTTCACAGATTGCCGATCGATATCGCGTTCCCCTGGCCACCGTGTCCCGAGCCAATCGTCTGGATCCCGGCGCCATGCTTGCACCCGGCCAGGAGATCTTCGTTCCCGGAGGACGTCCTCTGGATCGGGGGACCTTCATCTGGCCTCTGGTGAACTACGGGCGGATCAGCTCCGGGTTCGGGTATCGTACTCACCCCATGTACCGCCGCCGGCTGTGGCACTCGGGAATCGACCTCACCGCCGGGTACGGCACGCCCATCCGGGCGGCGCGCAGCGGCAGGGTGATCAGCTGCGGCTGGAACGGCGGCTATGGAAAAGCGGTGGTTCTCCGGCACGATAACGGTTTTCAAACGATCTACGGCCACTGTTCGAAAACCTATGTCAAACGGAATCAATACGTCAAGAAAGGACAGACCATCGCCACGGTGGGAAGCACCGGCATATCCACCGGCCCTCATCTGCATTTTGAGGTACGCAAGGGGGGACGGGCTGTGAATCCATTGAGATATCTTCCTTACTGGTAAGAATGGCGCGCAATGGAGCCGTCCACCCGGATGATCCGGGACCGGCGAGCCGCGAATGTGGAGGGAAGCATGCCAGAATTGAGAAAAGACCCGGTCATCGGACGATGGGTCATCATTGCCACGGAACGAAGCAAGAGGCCCGATGATTTCGGCTCGCTCGAGGAGTCGCCGCAGAGCGCCGAAAATTGTCCCTTCTGTCCGGGCAATGAGTCCATGACGCCTCCTGAGATTCTGGCCTATCGAAATTCAGGCAGCAAACCCGACCAGCCCGGCTGGAGGTTGCGAGTGGTCTCCAACAAGTACCCTGCCCTGCGCATCGAGGGTCAGCTTAATCGGCGGGGTGACGGGATGTTCGACATGATGCAGGGGATCGGGGCGCATGAGGTCATCATCGAGACCACCGATCACACCAAGACGCTGGCCGATCTGGAGAAGCAGAATATCGAGGAGATTCTGTGGGCCTATCGCGACCGCATCCTGGACCTCAAAAAAGATGACCGGTTTCGCTACGTTCTGATCTTTAAGAATCAGGGACGTGCTGCCGGCGCCTCACTGTCTCACAGTCACAGCCAGCTGATCGCCACGCCCATCGTTCCCAAGAGGGTCACCGAGGAGCTCAAGGGCGCCAGTGAATATTATGAATACAAGGAGCGCTGTGTCTTCTGCGATATGCTCACCCAGGAGCTCAAGGAACGGGTCCGGATCATCGAGGAGAACGATGACTTCGCGGCCATCGCGCCATTCGCCTCGCGATTTCCATTCGAGACCTGGATCATTCCCAAGATCCATGAGGCTCATTTCGAGGAAGCCACCAAACACGAGTTCACTCAGCTGGCCGGCCTGCTGCGCAGCGTGATGGGAAAACTCAAGGATACCCTGAAAGAGCCCCCCTATAACTTTGTTATTCATACCGCACCGTACGTCGACGATTACTCCAAGGAATATCACTGGCACATCGAGATCATGCCCAAGCTGACCCGCGTGGCCGGATTCGAATGGGGCACCGGTTTCTACATCAATCCCACTCCGCCGGAAGAAGCAACCAAATTTCTGAATAACGTTTCATCATCATCTTAGGATCGCCAGGAGGTAATATGTCAGGATCGGTACGCGTTCTTTTCGCCGCCGCAGAGGTGGTTCCCTATGCCAAAGTGGGAGGCCTGGCCGATGTGGCCGGGGCTCTGCCCAAGGCGCTGGCCGCATTGGGCCTGGACGTGCGCGTCATTATGCCCCTGTATGGCTCCATCTCGAAGAAGGACTTCGCGATTCAGAAGTTGAAAGAACTGCCCCCGCTGGCAGTTCCACCCGATGGAAAGAAGGCCGTTCTCTGGCAGACCACCCTTCCCGGCAGTGAGGTGAAGATCCTGTTCGTGGAGAATCGAGCCCTGTTCGGGCGGACCGGCATCTATTCTCATCCCAGGACGGGGCAGGGATACGATGACAACGCCCAGCGATTCGGCTTTTACAATCGGGCGGTGCTGGAGGCTCTCAGGGGCAGCGACTGGATTCCGCAGATCATTCACGGCAACGATTATCACTGCGGACTGATCCCCGTCTATCTACGCATGCGATACGGCGATGATCCCAATCTGGCCGGTATCAGGACCGTGTTCAGCATCCATAATCTGGCCTATCAGGGACGTTTTCCCATGGATGATTTTTCCGGCCTGGATCTCCCCGAAGAACTGGCTCATCCTATGGGCGCATTGGAATATTACGGGGAGATCAATTATATGAAGGCCGGCCTGATCTTCTCCGATGTGCTCAATACGGTCAGCGAAAAATATGCCCAGGAAATCCAATCCAGCGGCGAGTACGGCGCCGGTCTGGAAGGTGTTTTGCAAAGCCGCAGCGCGGACCTTTACGGCATCCTTAACGGTGTGGACTATTCCCGGTGGAATCCGGAGACCGATCCCCTCATCGATCACCCATACAGCCAGGAGGATCTGACCGGAAAGGAGAAAAATAAGGCGGCGCTGCTGAAGGCGTTTCATCTTCCCGAGAGCGCGAACCGGATTCCTCTGGTGGGCATGATCTCCCGGCTGGCTGACCAGAAGGGCTTCGATCTGTTGCTGGAGAAGGCCGAACAGATTCTCCAGCTGGACCTGCAGCTGGTCATCCTGGGAACAGGGCAGAAGGAATATCACCGCCGTCTGGAGCAGGTGGCCAAAAAGTATCCGCGGAAACTCGGACTGGCCCTGACCTTCGACAATGCCCTGGCTCATCAGATCGAGGCCGGCGCCGACATGTTCCTGATACCGTCCCGGTATGAACCCTGCGGGCTCAATCAGATGTACAGTCTGCGTTACGGGACCATTCCGGTGGTCCGCTCCACCGGCGGCCTGGCCGACACGGTCATCGACCTGGACGGCTCGCCGGAGCGGGGTAACGGGTTTGCCTTCCAGGACTATGATGCCGAAGCGATGCTGGATGCCCTCACCCGGGCCATTCGCGCTTATGCCGATCAGAATGGATGGCAGGCGCTGGTCCGGCGGGCCATGGGATTTGATTTTTCCTGGGCCCGTTCCGCCGAACGTTACCGGGAATTATACCAAAAAGCGCTCCATAAGTGAGTCGCTATTGTGACCTTGAACCGAGACGGGGTGGCCGCAGAGCTCCCCGTCTCTTTTTTCCTGCATTCCCGGGGGAGGCCATGAAACCGCCGAAATTAAGCTCCGGTTCCTTGATCGGGCTGGTCGCCCCGGCCAGCCCGGTTCCCTCCGGCCGGATTCTGGAGCGCGGTCAGGCCGTCCTGGAGGAGATGGGCTTTCGCGTCAGGATGGGCCGCCATGTCCGCCGTCGCCGGAACTACCTGGCCGGAGTGGATCAGGTTCGGGCCGAGGATCTCAATGAGATGTTTGCTGATCCCGAGGTGGATGCCATCTTCTGCGTTCGCGGCGGATACGGCACCGCCCGCCTGCTGGACCGTCTCGATTTCGCTGCGCTCCAGGCTCATCCCAAGGTGCTGCTGGGCTACAGCGATATCACCGCACTGCAGCTGGCCGTCTACCGTCGCATCGGGCTGGTGACATTCTACGGCCCGATGGTAACCACCGAGATGGCCAAGACCTTTCACCCTGAGACCCGTCGGCGGCTGCTGGCAGCAGTGACGAGTACCGAATCTCCTGAACCGGTGTCCGCCGCTCCCCGGGATTCTCCGCCCCTGGTCATCCGGCCGGGTGTGGCCGAGGGGCGGCTGGTAGGGGGATGCCTGTCCGTCCTGGTCACCCTGCTGGGCAGCGACTACATGCCCTCTCTGGAGGGGACGATCCTGTTTCTCGAGGATCTGGACGAGGAGCCCTACCGCCTGGATCGCTATCTGACCCAGCTTCGGCTCTGCGGGGCTCTGTCCCGGGTGTCCGGCGTGGCTGTGGGTCAGCTGATCGACTGCGAGCCCCGGGAGGACCGGGCCGACTATATCCGGGCCCATGGATCCCGGGATGTTCTTCGCGATCGTCTGGGCGACCTGAATGTTCCCGTGCTGGCCGGCCTGGGTTTCGGCCACGGACGCGACCAGGCTACGCTTCCGCAGGGCGTCATGGTCCGTCTGGATGCCGATCAGGGACAGCTGCATTTTCTGGAATCCGGAGTGGGATAAAGAAGATCGAAATGAAGATCGATACGAGAAGACAGATATGTCTCGCCCGTTGATCAGGATTCTTGGACTGACGCTGCTGCTGGCGGCAATTCTGTGCCTGGGCCTGATCGCCGCCCTGAGGTGGACCCCGCTGGCCGCCTGGCTGACCAACCGGGCTATCGATCGTTTTCTGGAACCGGCCCTGGGAGTGAGCATCGAGATCCAGGATGTCGGGGGAAACCTCCTCGATGAGTTCGCCGTCGAGGGCGTTCAGGTGTGGTCCCGGGACGGCCGGGAGCTGGCCCGGATCACCCTGCTCTCGCTGGAGTATGACGGACGCGATCTGATCAGGAGGCGATGGCGGCTGAACAGACTGATCCTGGGGGAGCCGGTCCTCTATCTGGCCCCGGCCGACCCCCGGGAAACGCCGGCAGGTGAAGAACCGGAGGCCGATGCCGGACCGACAGATCTTCGTCTGCCGCTCGATGATCTTCCGGATCTCATTCTTGCGGAGGGCAAGATCATCAGGGGCCGGATCATCGACGGGGACGGCGTGCTGGCCGACAGCCTGATTGTCCGATGGTCCCTCGAGGTCAAGGATGCCCGAGCCCGGCTGGAGGTCCCCCGCTGTTCCCTGAAATGGTCCCGGAGAGGTCTGTCCCTGCGAAGCAGCGCGTCCGGGATCGTCGTCTCGACCCGGGAAATCAAGGCGGAGCTCCTGGAAGTCCGTACCGCGGAATCGAACCTGGACCTTTCCGGCCGGCTGGGATTCTGGCCGAGCCTGTCCTGTTCTCTCCAGGTGCAGTCTGATTCGCTCTCTTTCGATGAGGCCGCCCGGGTGCTGGCCGAGAGCGGTCTTCCTTCCGGACGTCTGCGGTCGAGCGGCCGGCTGCTCTATGACGGCGTGACCTGGAGCGGGCGGATGGAGATAGGGGGCCGTGTCGACCGGTACCGGATCGACGGACTGGAGGCCGCCTTTTCCTGGGGCCAGGAGCGGCTCGCGCTCGATGAGCTTTCCCTGCAGGGTCCCGGTGTGGACGTGCGGGGCAGGGGAGAACTTTTCCTGGGTGGTCCGAAACCCGTCGTCGACGCCGACCTGATCCTTCGCGACGTCGATCTTGGCGCCGTCATCCCGGAGGCGCCCAGCACCCGGCTGAACGGACGGCTGATGGCTGCCGGGACCGGACTGGATCCCCGCTCTCTCGATCTCGGCGTCCATGTGGCCCTGGATTCGACGACCGCGGCCGGATATACACTGGACAAGGTCGAGGGTCGGTTCCAGTACCGTCAGGGCGTTCTGAGCACGACGCGGGGGCTGGAGATCGAGGGTCAGGGCGTCCGGCTGCTGGTGGTCGGCTCCCTGGACGATGAGCAGCGGCTTGACGCCGCGGCCCGGATCAGCGTGGACGATCCCGGCCGACTGCTATCCGACCAAGCTCTGAGCGGCGTTCTTCAGGCCCATGTTCAGGCACAGGGTCACCTGAAAGATCCCCGGGTGGCCGGCCAGATCGAGCTGACCGGCCTGAAATACGGTGAACGGCAGGCGGACCGGATCCGGGGAAACTTCGGTCTGTCCGGGGCCGTCTCGCGGCAGGAAGGTTTTTTCGCTCTGAGGTTCTTTGATGCCCGGATCGGCTCGCTGTCCCTGAAGGAAGGCCGGGTGCGGGGACGGCTGAAGGAGCGCAGTCTCTTACTGGATTCTCTCTTCGTGGAAGGTCCCCAGGGGACGATGGCGCTGGTCGGAAGGCTGGATATGGCCGAGGATCGGCTGACGCTGGCGGTTGATCGGTGGCACGGCAGGATCATGGAGGTCGATTTCCAGGCCCTTGGGCCGCTGGAGGCGGTCTACGAAGGAGAGAGACTTTCTCTGCGCGATATTCAGCTTTCGGTCGGGACGGGTTCCCTGACTGCCGAGGCGGTCATCGGACCGGGATCACAGATCAGAGGACAGCTCCATGCCGAGCGCCTGAAAACCGAATGGTTTTCCAGGCTGCTTCCCGGGGAGCGGCATCTGTCCGGTCCGGTCACCGTTGATCTGGCCGTCGACGGATCGCTGGAGAGACCCCGTCTGGAAACCGCTCTGATCTGGGAACGGGGGCGTTTTGATCGGCTGGATCTGGAACGGTTCAAGACCCGGCTGAAGGTCACCGGGGACAGCCTGTCGGTGGAGGAGCTGAACGTTCGCAGAGGGGAGACCGAGCTACGGGGAGGAGGCCATCTGTTCGTGGATCTCTCCCGCGGGCGGCTGCTGGACGACCGGGAATGGGATCTGGAGATCGCCGGCCAGGGCAGCGACCTGAGCGTTCTGTCCCTGCTGATCGAGGATATCCAGCGGGCCGAGGGGCCCTTCACCCTGCAGCTGCGGGCCTCGGGGACGCCTCGAGAGCCCACCTACGAGGGTTTTTTCCGGCTGCAGAATGGATCCCTGACGCTGATCCCTCTGGGAAACGAGATCCAGAATATTATCCTCCTTGCCCATCTCGACGGGCAATACCTGGTCGTCGATGAACTCTCCGCGGAAACCCCGATCAAAGAACGGAACCTGTTCAAGCGTTTCCTGGCCTGGATCTTCGGAAGGCGGGGGCGTGGCCGGGCCCAGGTCCGCGGGCGCGTGAACCTGGCCGATCCGGCCTTCGACCTGTCGATCACCGGCCGGAGATTCTACGTCGAGTACCTCCCCCAGGAGGCCGAGGCCGAGGCCGATTTCAATCTGCGCGTCAGCGGGAGGCAGCGGCCCACCATTACCGGACAGGTCGACCTGCGTCGGGCCCTGATCAGCCGCTCCATGGAGGCGGCTCCCGGGGGCCCGCCTGCCGAGGGACCGCCACCCTTCGATCTCGATCTGACGGTTGATATACTGAAGAATTTTTGGCTGCGTAATGAATCCGTTGACATTGAGATACGAGGACAACTTCGAGTGATGCAGGAGATCGGAGCGATCAGTCTGCTGGGCGCCCTGAACACGGTCAAGGGCACCTATTACTTCTATGGCCGCAGCTTTCAGATCGCTCGTGGCGAGGTGACCTTCGATCGTCCCGAGGAGATCAATCCCCAGCTGGATATCGCCGCCTGGACAGAGGTCAACGGGGAGCGCATCGATCTGCTCGTATCCGGCCGGCTGCAGTCCCCCAGCGTCACTTTGACATCGAGTTCAGGGTACGGGGAGGGAGACATCATCTCCCTGCTGACCCTGCAGCAGACCGGCACCGAGCTGGACACCCTGGCGGCCCAGGAGCTGGTCGCCCGACAGGCCGAGAGCATCTTCGGCGGCTACCTGCAGCAGGCCATCAATCGAAAAACGGGACGTTTTCTGGGAGTGGAGACGTTCAGCATCCAGCCGGATCCCAAAGACCGGCTGGACATCCGTCAGGCCGAGCTGACCGTGGGAACCTATCTCTCCTCGCAGGTCTATGTCGAGTATTCCCGCCGCCTCTCCCAGGAGAGCGGCGAGCAGGTGGGCATCGAATACAGTCTCAGCGAGAACCTCTCTCTGCAGGGCCGCCGTGACAGGGATGGCCTCTATCGACTCGGTGTTACCGCCCGGTGGCGGTATTGATCACCGGCAAGGCGGGCGACTGCCGGAGAAAAGCCATGTTCATTCATCGAGCGAAGATCGATCGAAGAAAAGCGCGGCCTGCGGCTGTCCTGCTGCTGACGGCCGTTCTCCTGGCCCTGGCAGCGCCCGGGGTGAGGGGCGCGACGGTGGATAAGGTGATCATCGAGGGCAACCGGAACTTCTCAGACGGTCAGCTCAAAGACCTGATGAAGACCCGATCCAGCGGCTGGTTCAAGAGCCGTCCGTTCGTCCAGAGGAACCTGGAGATCGACCTGGCCAATGTCGAGGCTCTCTATCACAAGCACGGGTTCTTGGACTGTGTCCTCAACTGGGAGAGGAGACCATCGGAAGAGGAAGGCCAGGTCATCATCGCGATCATCATCCAGGAGGGATCCCGAACCTTTATCCGCCAGCTGTCCTTCAATGGCAATCAACGATTGAGCGATGATTCTCTGACCGAGAAGCTGGTATCCAGAGTCGGACAGCCGCTGGACGTCTCCTCCCTGCGGGCTGATGCGGGTGTCATCTCCGATCTTTACGGCAACGCCGGCTATCCTTATGCCCGGGCGGCTGCCGATGTGCAGCGGGAGAGCACTGCCGCGCGGGTCACCTTCCAGATCTCCGAGGGACCGCCGGTCCATATCCGCCGCATCGGGATTCGCGGTCTCCAGCGGGTGAAAAGCTCGGTGATCCGCCGGGAGATGACCATCGCGCCCGGCGATCTCTATAACCGCGAGACCATCCTGGACAGCCGCGGGCGGATCTACAGCACGGGACTTTTTGGTTACGTCGACCTTCGGCTGACGGCCGAAGGGGCCGATTCAACCCGCCCTGACCTGTCGGTCTTCGTTCAGGAGAGGCCGCTCCGCTGGATCGGATTGAGCACCGAGGCGGGGCAGGACGCCGAATATGACCTGACCACCGACCTGAGTGCGGAATGGGGAAATAAGAACCTCTTCTCCACGGGCCGTAGGCTGTCCCTGGAGGCGACGGCCACCTTCCGGGTGCTCACCGAATGGGAGAATCTCGAGAACCGCCTGGAGCTGACCTATACCGAGCCCTGGTTTCTGGGGATGCGTATGCCGGCCTGGGTCAACCTCTATTTTCAGCCCGGATCCAAATCGAAGGGGCGCAGCTACCGGGTACAGCGGTTCGGAGGCGAGTTCAACATCAGCCGGGAGCTGGGCCATTTTTCCAGGATCTGGTCGACCGTCCGATACGAGAAGGTCGATATCTTCGGGATCGATCCGGAGGTCGCCGAACAGTTGCGTAAGCTTGCCGGAGTGCGCATCCGCCGGTATGTCTCCCTGTCCTGGGAGCGCGACACCCGCGACCATATCTTCGAACCCGCCGTGGGATCGCTGTCTCAGATATCCGCTCAATTCGTCGGCGGGCCCCTGGGCGGCGATGACCATTACGTCAAGGCGCAGGCTTCCTGGAACCGCTACCAGCGGTTCTTCTCCCCGGCCGTTTTTGCCTCCCGGATCAAGATCGGTCTGGCCGAGAAACACGGCCCCGGGGAGGAGGTGCCCCCCGATGACCGTTTCTTCGCCGGGGGCGCCAATACCGTCCGGGGACTGGCTGAACGCAGCCTGGGACCGGAAGATTCAGCCGGAAATCCGCTGGGAGGAAAGGCGCTTTTTCTTTTCAACCTGGAGCTGAGAAGAAAAATCTGGTGGCGTCTGGGCAGCAGTCTTTTCTTCGATCTCGGCGGGATCTGGGACGATCCGGCCACGGCCCAATTCGAACAGCTGTCGGCCACCACCGGTTTGGAGGCCTGGATCTCCACGCCGGTGGGTCCGGTGCGGGTGGCCCACGGGATCCCGCTGAGTAAAGATCTCAAGCCGGACAAAGGCCGCTGGCATGTGGCCATCCTGTTCGCGTTCTAACAATAGTCTGTATATATACGGGAAGGAGGTCATCATGGGGGACGCCAGGAAGATCAAACCGGCCGCCCGGACCAGAGATATCACCTATGCGGTTCGCGACATCGTGGTGCTGGCTCAGGAAGTGGCCGCCGGAGGCAAGCAGATGCTCTACCTCAATATCGGCGATCCCAATCAATTCGATTTTCGTACCCCCGGGCATATCGTCGAGGCCGCCCACCGGGCCATGGAGAACAATGATAACGGGTATGCGCCCTCTTCGGGCATTCCGGCAGCCCGGGAGGCTATCGAGGCCCGGGCGCGGCAAAAAGGGATCAGCAATGTACTCGATATCTTCATCACCAGCGGGGTCAGCGAGGCCATCGACGTCTGCTTCACCGCCCTGGCCGATGCCGGGCAGAACATCTTGATCCCCACGCCCGGCTATCCTCTTTACTCGGCCGTGCTGAACAAACTGGGGGTTCGTCCGAACCGGTACTATCTCGATGAGGGCAACGGCTGGCAGCCGGACCTGGATGATATCCGGGAGAAGATCGATCCGGGGACAAGGGGTATCGTGCTGATCAATCCCAACAATCCCACCGGCTCGGTATGCACCGAGGAGACTCTCAGGGAGATTATCTTACTGGCCCGGGAGCACGGTCTGGTCATCTTCGCCGATGAGATCTATGACCAGCTGGTCCTCGAACAGAAGGAGCACCGCTCGGTGGCAGCTCTGGATGCCGAGGCGCCGGTGATCACCTTCAATGGTCTGTCCAAGGCCTACCTGGTGCCGGGCTGGCGCATCGGCTGGGGGGTGGCCAGCGGGGACGGAGAGATCATGGGTGCCTATCTGGAGGCCGTCAACAAGCTCCTGCGGGCCCGTCTGTGCGCCAATCATCCGGAGCAGTACGCCATCGCCCCGGCCCTGCAGGGCGATCAAAGCCATCTGGAGGAGATGAAGTCCCGGCTGGTCCGCCGCAGAGACCTGACCGTGAACATGCTCAATGCCATCGAGGGGATCTCCTGCGTCAGGCCCGAAGGGGCTTTCTATGCTTTTCCCCGTCTGGAGATCGAGGGGACCGACTGGGATTTCGTCCGCGCCCTGATCCAGGAGACCGGGGTGGTGGTGGTGCCCGGAGGAGGATTCGGACAGCGTCCCGGAAGCCAGCATTTCCGGGTCGTCTTTCTGCCCCCGGAAGAAGTTCTGGAGCAGGCCTATGATCAGATCGGCCGGTTCATGAAAACCTATTCAGCCCACCGATGACCCCGGCCGGGGATCACGGTCCGGGAGGATCAGAGAGCGATCATCGAGATATCGGCGGACATCGAAGGACCGCAAAGGATGAAACCGAACATGCCTGAACAGTTGCTGTTGAAGAAGGCCAATCTTTTTCCCCTGGGAGATATTCCTCCCGGCGCCGATGCCCTGCTGATCCGGGACGGCCGCATCGCCTCGATGGGGCGCACCCGGGCGATGAGCAAGGCCCTGGATCCCTCGGCCCGAACGATCGATCTTCGGGGCCGGACGGTGCTGCCGGGATTTATCGACAGCCACGTCCACCTGGCCGAGACGGGCCTGCTGCGGCAGGGACTGGACCTCAGCCCGGCCAGGCACATCGGCGAGGTGCTGGAGATGCTCTCCGGGGCTTTTCCTGACCGTCAACACCCGGGATTTTTTCGGGCGCACAGTTTCGATCCCAGTCTGATGCGGGAGGGACGGTATCCCACCCGGGAGGAGCTGGATGCCATCTCCTCCCGGGTGCCCATCTTCATCGTCAGACGCGACGGCCACTCCTGCGCGGTCAACACCGCTTTCCTGCGGCATTGTCCGCTCAGCCCCGAGACCCCCGGTATGGAGCTGGTTCCAGGAACGGGACAGATCAGTGGAATTCTCAGGGCCGAGGCTCTGGAGCGGGCTCAGGCCTGCCGCCACCGTCTGATGGGTTCTGAGGATCGCATGGAGGCCATGCGCCAGGCCTGCCATCAGGCGCTCCGCCGGGGGGTGACCACCCTGCATGCCGTCTGCGGCCGGGTCGAAGATATCGCCCTGCTGGGCCGCCTGAGGCGGGAGCTTCCTCTGGAGGTGGTGCCTTATCCCAACGTTGCCGACCCGGAGATGGTCATCGACCGCAGGTGGCCCCGCATGGGGGGCGACATCCTGGTGGACGGATCGTTTGGATCGCATACCGCGGCACTGATGGAGCCCTATGCCGACCGGCCGGGGGAGAGTGGCCTGCTGTACCTGACCTGCCGGCAGCTGGTCGAACTCATCGGGCCGGCTCACAACGCCGGTCTGCAGGTTTCCCTGCATGCCATCGGGGACCGCGCCATCGAGGAGCTGCTGGCAGCCTACGGGAAGGTGTTCGGGGATCATCCCCGGGAGAACGCCCGTCACCGCATCGAGCATGCCGAGCTGCTGCATTCCGATCAGATCGAGCGGATCGCCAGGTGGGGAATCATCCTGGCCGTTCAGCCGGCCTTCGAGGCCTTTTGGGGCGGGCACGATGGGATGTACGCCTGCCGCCTGGGGCCGGAGCGGGTCAACAGGACCAATCCCTTCCGGGAGCTTGTGGATGCCGGCATCCATCTGGCAGGGGGTTCCGATTCTCCCATCACGCCCATCGATCCGCTGGCCGGCGTGGCCGCCGCGGTGGTCCATCCCAATCCGCAGCAGCGTCTCTCGGTCGTCGAGGCGGTGAGCCTGTTTACCGCCGGCGGCGCCCGGGCGGCCTTCCAGGAACAGGACCGGGGGCTTCTTCGGGAAGGTCAGCGGGCCGATCTGGTGGTACTATCACGGGATCCGCGGCAGACGGCGGCCGCGGACATCGGGCAGATACCCATCCACATGGTCATCTCCGGCGGCCGGATCGCCGTCGGTGAGGGCGAGCCAGACGGCGATCCGGCCCGGGAAGGCGCTGACGCTCCGGCAGACAAAAAGTAATTGCATCGCTATGGGAGAATGGATATTTTAAGTTTTCACCGCAACAAAGGAAACGGGAGATGAATGGTGCCGGAATCTGCCGGTCAGGACGTTACTTACCACTGATCCTCAGCGCCGTGCTGCTGTCTCTGTATAGCTTCGGCTGCGGTGGCGGTCAGAATCCCGACGGCAAGGTCTACCGGACCTATCTCAGCGCCGATCCGACCACCCTGGATCCGGCTCTGTCGAACGATGCCGGCAGCGGTGAGCTCTGCGCTCTGCTCTATAACGGCCTGGTGCGTTTCGACCACCACACTACGATTCTGCCGGATATCGCCGAGCGCTGGGAGATCAGCCAGGACAACCGCACCTATACCTTTCACCTTCGTTCCGGGATTCGCTTCACCAGCGGACGGGAGGTGAACGCCGGGGATTTCAAATACTCCTTTGAGCGGGTGCTCGCTCCGGCCACACGATCCTCCCGCGGCTGGGTCTTCGAGCCGATCGCCGGGGCCCAGGAATTTGCCGCCGGAACGGCCGGCGAGGTCTCCGGCATCAGAGTGGTCGACCGGCAAACCCTGGAGATCACCCTGGCCGAGCCCTTCGCCCCGTTTTTAGGTTTTCTGGCCATGCCGGCCGCCCTGGTCGTCCCCCGGGAGGAGATCGAGCGCTGGGGGCAGGATTTCTCCGAGCATCCCGTGGGCACCGGCCCCTGGGTCCTGGAGAAGTGGGTTCACGACGATCATCTGCTGTTGCGGGTCAACGAGGATTATTACGGATCCCGGCCGAAGCTCTCCCAGGTCCGTTACCGCATCATCCCCGAGACCATGACGGTCACAGCCGAGTTCGAAGCCGGGAATCTGGAATGGATGAGCATTCCATCGGCCGAGTTCGAACGCTGGACCGAGGATCCTGAATGGCAGCCGTATGTCCGCTCCCAGCTGAAGCTGCAGGACACCTACATCGGGATCAACAATCAGAAACCGCCCTTCGACGATATCCGTGTCCGCCAGGCCCTCAATTACGCCGTCGATGTGGTCACCATCATGGAGACCATCAGGCCCGGCCGGGGTATCCGGGCCAACGGGGCCGTCCCGCCGGGATTGCCGGGCTCCGATGACGACCGGCCGCCCTATCCCTACGATCCCGGGAAGGCCCGCAGTCTGCTGGCCGAAGCCGGTTTTCCCGACGGCTTCCGAATGGAGATCTGGAAGATGCAGAGTCCCGAGGTGACCCGTATTCTGGAGGCTGTCCAGGCCTATCTGGCCGATGTCGGCATCCGGGCCGAGATCGTCAGCCGGGATTGGGGAATACTCAAGCAGGCCATCAACCAGGGAGAACCGGACGCCTACTACATGACCTGGCTGGCCGATTATCCCGACGGGGAAAACTTTCTCTATCCCACTTTCCACTCCTCCAATTGGGGCGGTGGCGGCAACCGGGCGCGGTACAAGAACGAACGGGTCGATGAGCTCATCGAACAGGCCCGCACCATGCTCGACGATGAGGCCAGAACAGAGCTGTATCGGCGCATCGACGAGATCATTCACCGGGAAGCCGCCTGGCTCTATCTGTGGTATCCCAAGATCTTCGTGGTTCACCAGCCGTGGGTCAAGAATTTCCGTCAGCATCTTATGTTCAATGCCGACAAGCTCCTCGAGGTGGACATCCAGACGGACTGAGGTCTGACCGGTCGGACTCCAGCAAGCGCCGGAGGGGGAGGTCTTGTGACTGAATACATCATCCGGAGAATCCTCCTGGTCATACCGGTCCTGTTCGGCGTCACTCTGGTCACCTTTATCCTCATGTACGTGGTGCCGGGCGATCCGGTGCTCAGCATGGTCGGGGAGCGATATGATCCGGAAACGCTGGAAAGCCTGCGGGCCGAGTTGCATCTCGATGATCCCCTCCCGCTCCAGTATCTGCGTTATATCGGGGGCGTCCTGCGGGGGGATCTGGGGCGCTCATTCATCACCAACCGCCCGGTGCTGCAGTCGATCGCCGAGAAGTTTCCCAATACCCTGCGGCTGGCCTTTTCGGCCATGGTGGTGGCCACCCTGATCGGGCTGGTGGTCGGCATCATCTCCGCGGTGAAGCCTTACTCAATCTGGGACCGGCTGAGCATGACCTTCGCTCTGGCGGGCATCTCGGTGCCCGTTTTTTGGGTCGGTCTGATCCTCATCCTGGTGGTGGCCGTTCAGTTCAAGCTGCTGCCACCCTCGGGATTCGGCGGCGGGAACGTTAAGTATCTGATCCTCCCGGCGATCACCCTGGGAACCCGCTCGGCTGCCTTTATCGCCCGCATGACCCGGGCCAATATGCTGGAGGTGATCCATGAGGATTACATCCGTACGGCCCGGTCCAAGGGACTTCGGGAGTTCTGGGTGATCAACAAGCATGCCCTGCGCAATGTGATGATTCCCATCGTCACCGTCCTGGGCATGGATTTCGGCAGCTATCTGTCCGGATCGGTCCTTACCGAATCGATCTTCGGCTGGCCGGGGCTGGGCCGATTTACCCTGCAGGCCATTCTCAAAAGGGATTTTCCCGTCATCCAGGGAGCCGTGCTGTTCATGGCGGTGATCTTCGTCTCGGTCAACCTGGCCGTGGATCTGCTGTACAGCGTTCTGGATCCTCGCATTCGCTACCGTTAGCCGGGGGCCTGAATCCGATGAGCGACGATACCCCAAAACAGAATGCCCGGGAACGCGGCGGTGGCGGACCGTGGAGTGAGGCCTGGCGGCGTCTGCGACGCAACCGCATGGCCATGCTCGGCCTGGGGATCGTGGCCGGGCTCATCCTGGTGGGCCTGCTGGCCAATGTTCTGGCGCCCTACGATCCCTACCGCATCGATCTGCAGAACCGGCTCCAGCCGCCGTCACAGACCCACCTGTTCGGTACCGACGATTTCGGCCGGGACATCTTCAGCCGGACCCTGTACGGCGCCCGGATCTCCCTGGAGGTGGGCATTCTCTCACGCTCGGTGGCCCTCAGCCTGGGGATCTTCCTGGGCGTCCTGGCCGGTTACTTCGGGGGCAAACTTGATATGACCATCATGCGGCTGACCGACGTCATGTTCGCCTTTCCGGCTCTGCTCTTTCTGATCGGCATCACCGCCGCCCTCAGGCCTGGCTTGACCACTTTGTTCTTCGCCATCGGCCTGGTCGGCTGGGCCCCCATGACCCGGCTGATGCGAGCTCAGGTGCTGGCCACCAAGGAGAACGACTATATTACCGCCGCCCGGGCCATCGGGCTGAACACCGGGCGTATCGTCGGACGGCATCTGTTTCCCAACTGCCTGGCCCCGGTGATCATCTCCTTCTCCATGGGCATGGCTGCAGCCATCATGGCCGAGGCTTCGCTGTCCTTCATCGGCCTGGGGGCCCAGCCGCCCACGCCCAGCTGGGGCTCAATGATCAGCCTGGGGCGGGAGTATCTGCGCTCCGCTCCATGGGTGACCGTCTACCCGGGCATCGCCATCGGACTGACCGTGCTGGGCTTCAACCTCCTGGGCGACGGATTGAGGGATGCGCTGGATCCGAAAATGAAGGTGTGAGAGAGACCATGACATTTCCGTCGGCAACAAGCCCCATCCTGGGCATCGATCTGGGCGGCACCAAGATCGCCATCGCCTGCGCCCGGCTGAACGGCCGGGTGCTGGCCGAGCGGCGCATCCCCACCCGGCCGGAGGAAGGTCCGGAGAAGAACCTGGAACGGGCTCTCGATACCGCCGGCCGGGTTCTGGACCAGGCCGGGGCAGCGAAGGTGGAGCTGGCCGCCGTGGGGGTGAGCATCCCCGGTCCCTGGGACCATGATGCCGGGACCTTCCTGGATCTGCCCAACCTGCCGGGGTGGGAGGGATATCCCATTCGCAGGAGGCTGGAGGAAAACTTCGATGTTCCCGTGCACATGGACAACGATGCCAATGCTGCCGCCCTGGCCGAGTGGAAGTTCGGCGCCGGGCAAGGCTGCCGGGACCTGATCTACCTGACCATGAGTACCGGCATCGGCGGCGGCCTGATCCTGGACGGTCGTCTATACCGGGGCAGGAACTACAACGCCGGGGAGGTCGGTCATCAGGTCATCCTTCCGGATGGTCCTCTCTGCGGCTGCGGGCTGCCGGGTCATCTGGAGGCCCTCTGCTCCGGGTCCGGGATGGCCCGCCGTCTGCGAGACATGGTGACCGGGAAGAACTCGATCATGTGGCAGATGGCCGGGGGCGATCCAGAGAAGCTATCCGCCGAGATCCTGGTGGAAGCCGTTCGTCGGGGTGATGGGTTAGCCGGGCAGTTTTTTCAGCAGACCCTGGATGAGCTGTCCACCGGGCTGGCCAACCTGGTCTTCATCCTCAATCCGGAGATGATCATCCTGGGGACTATCGTAGCCAAAAACCCGGACCTCTATCTCCAGCCGCTGGATCGTCTGGTGCGACGGAAGGTCTGGAAGATATTTACCCCGGACCTGCGCATCGTGGCGGCCCGGCTGACCGACCGGGTCGGCGTGTTCGCGCCGCTGGCCCTGATCCTGGATGCTCTGGATCAAGAGCCCGAGGAGGTGACTGAGTGAAGATCTACATTTCTGCTGACATGGAGGGACTGGCCGGTGTGGTCGGTGATCAGCAGCGCAGCCGCACGGGTCAGGACTATCAGGCGGCCCGCCGCTGGATGGCGGGGGAGATCAACGCCGTTATCGAAGGAGCCAAAGAGGCCGGCGCCAACGAGTTCGTGGTCAACGACGCCCACGCCCTGGGCCAGAACCTGGACCTTCCGGATCTGCACCAGGAAGCCGACCTCATCGGCGGGGCCGCCCGGCCGCTGAGCATGATGGAGGGCATCCAGGCCGGATTCGATGCCGCCATCTTCGTGGGCTATCATGCCATGCGATCCACCCAGGACGCCTGTATGGATCATACCTATTCCGAGGCCAAGGTGATGGCCCTCAGACTCAACGGCACACCCTATGGCGAGATCGGCATCAATGCCCGGGTGGCCGGCCACTTCGGAGTGCCGGTGGTGCTGGTCAGCGGCGATGATAAAACGGCCGCCGAGACGGCTGCCTTCCTGGGTGATGAGGTGGAAACCGTGGTGGTGAAGAAGGCCATCGGCCGTCATGCCGCCCGGAGTTTCGGTCAGGCGCGGGTGCATCAGATGCTGCGGGAGGGAACCCGCAGAGCGCTGAAGGACCTCTCCCGGTTCAAGCCCCTGGTCCTGCCCGGACCCATCGAGATGGAGCTGGAGTTCGTCGGTACCGAGCAGGCCGACCGGGCCCAGCTGCTGCCCGGCATCGAGCGCACCGGACCCAGGACGGTGGCCGCCCGGGGATCCAATTATCTGGAGCTGTTCCGGCTCTTTCTGTTCATGCTGCGCTAGGAGCTGTTATGCTGCGACTGGCCGTGATGGCCTCCGGAGGCGGCACCAACCTGCAGGCCATTATCGATGCCGCCGAGAGCGGTGAGATCGATGCCCGGGTGGTGATGGTGATCAGCAACAACAGCACCGCCGGGGCTCTGCAGAGGGCCCGGCGCCACGGCATCGAGGCCATGCATCTCAGCGCCAGGCAATTCGCCAGCGGGGAGGAGTTCGACCGTGCCCTGCTGGATGCTTTCCTGACCCGCCGGGTGGACATGATCATCCTGGCCGGCTACATGAAGCTGCTCAGCCCGACTGTCGTGCGAGCCTTCCATCACCGCATTTTGAATATCCATCCCGCCCTGCTCCCCTGTTTCGGGGGTCCGGGGATGTACGGTATGCGCGTGCACCGGGCGGTCATTGAATCCGGGGCCCGCTACAGCGGGGTGACCGTTCATCTGGTGGATGAGCAGTACGATCACGGCCCCATCGTGTCCCAGCGGGTGGTCCCGGTGGGCGAGGATGACACCCCCGAAACCCTGGCCGAGAGGGTTCTGGTGCGGGAGCATGAGATCTACAAGGAGGTCATTCAGCTTTTCGCCCAGGACCGGGTTCGTGTGGAGGGGCAGCGCGTGCGGCTCCTGCCGCCGTCTTGATGACGATGAGAACAGAGTCACGGGAATCAAAGTCAAGAAGGGAGGAGATGCATGGCCAAAGCCCTGCTGTCGGGCAATGAGGCGGTCGCCCGGGGGGCCTATGAGGCCGGATGCCGATTCGCCGCCGCCTATCCGGGAACTCCCAGTACCGAGATCCTGGAGAATATCGCCGGCTATGGCCCCATCGATGCTCAGTGGTCCCCTAATGAGAAGGTCGCTTTCGAGGTGGCCATGGGTGCTTCGTTCGGGGGTGTCCGCTCCCTGGTGGCGATGAAGCATGTGGGACTGAACGTGGCTGCCGATCCGTTGTTCACCTCCTCCTACGTGGGCGTCAACGGCGGCTTCGTCATCATCACGGCCGACGATCCCGGGATGCACAGTTCCCAGAATGAACAGGACAATCGGCGGTACGCCAAGTTCGCCAAACTGCCCTGTCTGGAGCCGTCCGACAGCCAGGAGGCCAAGGAGTTCGTCGGCCAGGCGCTGGATATCAGCGAGCGATTCGACACTCCCGTGCTGCTCCATCTGACCACCCGGATCTGCCATTCCAAGGGCCTGGTCACCCTGGGCCGGAGACACCGTCTTCGTCGTAAGGAGTATCACAAGGATGCTCGCAAGCGGTTGATCATTCCGGCTCATGCCAGGGTGCGGCATTCGGTGGTGGAGAGACGGCTCAAGGAGCTGGAACGATTCTCCAACCGAACCACTCTGAACCGCATCGAGCGGGGAACCTCGGATCTCGGCGTGGTGACCAGCGGGGTGGCCTATCAATACGCCCGGGAGGTCTTCCCCCGGGCCAGCTTTCTCAAGATCGGGATGTCCTTTCCCTTTCCCCACCAGCTGGCCAGGCGGTTCGCCCGGGGGGTGAACAAGATCTACGTCGTGGAGGAGATGGAGCCGGTGCTGGAGGAAGAGCTTCGTCTGACCGGCATCCCGGTTACCGGCAAAGAGCGCATTCCGGTGGAGGGCGAGCTGAGCCCGGAAGCGGTTCGCCAGGCCTTCTTCGGGAAACGCCGCCGCCAAAGCGCTCCGGCGGCCAGGGTGGGCCGGCCGCCGGTGCTCTGCCCGGGTTGTCCTCACACCGGGCTGTTCTATACCCTGAAACGTCTCAAGATCGGATCCACCGGAGACATCGGCTGCTATACCCTGGGAGCCCTTCCGCCGCTCAACGCCATGGACACCTGTATCTGCATGGGGGCCAGCATTGGGAACGCCCTGGGAATGGAGAAGGCCAGGGGGCCGGAAGGGGCCCAAAAAATGGTCGCCGTCATCGGCGATTCCACCTTTCTCCATTCGGGTATGACCGGGCTGCTGGACGTGGTCTATAATCATGGTACCACCACCGTGATTATTCTGGACAACCGCACCACAGCTATGACCGGCCACCAGGATCATCCCGGGACCGGCCGCACGCTGAAGGGGGATCCGGCCTCGATGGTGGATCTCAAGAAACTCTGTCAGGCCCTGGGGGTGGACGATGTGGTCGAGGTCGATCCTCATGACCTCAAGGCCACCCGCGAGGCCGTCAAGCAGGCGGTGGGGAAACGTCATCCCTCGGTGGTCATCACCCGTCGTCCCTGTCTTCTGTCTCGGGAAGCGGATCAGACGGCCGAACCGCTGAGCGTCGATGAAGCGATCTGCACGGCCTGCGGCCGATGTCTGGAGCTGGGATGCCCGGCCATCGTCCGGCAGCCAAACGGGAAAGCTGAGATCCAGAAATATCTCTGTGTCGGCTGCGGGCTCTGCCGCCAGGTCTGTCCCCAAGGAGCCATCGGCTGATCACCGCGTCTCATTGAGGAGGCGCCAGAGGGAGGGAATACGCAGTGCTCTATGCCGTGATATTGGCCGGGGGCCGGGGGGAGCGCTTCTGGCCCTGGAGCCGGAAAGATCGCCCCAAGCAGTTGCTGCCTATCACCGGCTCCAGGACGATGCTCGAGGAGACGGTGGAGCGTATCCTGCCGCTGATCCCGGAGGAACGTATCCTGCTGATCACCGGTCAGGAGCTGGCCGGAGTGATCGCCCGGGAATGCCCCGGACTGAAGAACATCCGTACGGTCGCCGAACCCAAGAGCCGCAATACGGCCGCGGCCATAGGACTGGCCGCCATCCTGCTCCGCCAGGAGGATCCCGGGGCGGTGATGGCCGTTCTCTCGGCTGACCATCAGATTACGCCTCAGGAGCAATTCCTGAAAACTCTGACCACGGCGGCGCAATGTGTTCAGGATGCGAACTGGCTGGTCACCTTCGGTATTCCGCCGACCCGGCCGGAGACCGGGTACGGATATATCGAGCTGGGTCCCAGGCTCAGCTGTGAGCAGGGCGGAGCCATTTATCAGGTCAAGGAATTCAAGGAAAAACCGAATCGCATGGTGGCCCAGCAGTTCTATCTGGACCGTGAACATCTGTGGAACAGCGGCATGTTCGTCTGGAGGGTCGACACCATCCTGGAGGCCATGGCCGCGCACATGCCACAGCTCCGCCAGGGGCTGGAGGAAGTGGCCGGCATCTCCGGGGGACCCCGGCGGGAGAAAGAGATCCAGAACCTCTACGACCGTATCGATTCAATCTCCATCGATTACGGCGTCATGGAGAAAGCAGATAACGTCGTCGTAGTGCAGGGAGATTTTCGCTGGGACGATGTCGGCACCTGGTCCTCACTGCGCCGTGTATACAAACCGGATGAGAACGGGATCGTGACCCTCGGCGATGGGCTGGCGGTGGACAGTTATGACTGTATTCTGGCTGGCGAGGGCCAGGGTCTGATCGCCACCTTGGGCGTTTCGGATCTGATCATCGTTCGCACCGGGCAAAGCGTTCTGGTGGCCCATGCCAGCCGGGCCCAGGATGTGCGTCAGCTGGTGGAGAAGCTGGCCGACCGGCCGGATCTGAAGAAGTACCTGTGAGCTCTGTCTTCGTTCTTCTATTTGTAGTTATTTATCGGGAGCGCTGACGTGAATCGGATTTTCTCTGTTCTGATAGGGCTTATCGCCCTGATGCTGTTTTCCTGCACTCCAGTTCCCCCTGGCCAGATCGAGCCATCGGCCGACCTGGCCGAGTCGGAGAGCGATTTTGATCCGCTGGCCCAGGATGCCGAGCGTCCCATCACCATCGCCCCTGAGGGTGGGGACGAGGGGCCGGGGGCGTCACCCCGGGGGCAGGAGGCACCTTCTGCTGCCGATGATCTCACCGGTCCGGAGCGGCCCGGTGTGGTCCGGGGATATCGCGTGCAGATCTTTCTTTCCGATGACCTGCGAGAGGCCTCCCGGGTGATGGCCGAGGCCCGGGAGCGGTTCGAGCAGGAGGTGTATCTGGAATACGATGCTCCGTATTATAAGGTCCGGGTGGGTGATTGCCCCACCGAGCGGGAGGGAGAAGAGCTTCTCCGGGTGGCCCGCCGGCTGGGCTATCCGGATGCCTGGCTGGTTCGAACCATCATCAGTCTTCCCTATCAAGAGGCGCCGTAATGGGTGATTCACACATCGTGCGCGTCGACCCCCTGCACATCTCGCAGAAGGACCTGATGACGGCCGGGAAGATCATCACCGGCGGCGGCCTGGTGGTCTATCCCACCGAGACGGTTTACGGCCTGGGCGCCAACGCCCTGGACGGGAAGGCCGTCGGACGGGTCTTCCAGGCCAAGGGGCGGGAGGCCGGTAAACCGCTCATCGTCCTGGCGCGTGATTTCGATCAGCTCAAGGAGCTGGTCGATGAGATTACGCCGTGGGCCCGAACCCTGATGGGGCTGTTCTGGCCGGATGGACTGACCCTGATTATGTCGGCCTCGTCATCCGTTCCCGGGGAGCTTCTGGCCGGGGGAACCTCGATCGCCGTGCGGATCTCTGGTCATCCGGTGGTCCAGGCTTTGCTCGGGGCCGGAGGGGTGCCGCTGACCTCCTCGAGCGCCAACCTGTCCGGTCGCCCGGCACCGACCACGGCCGCAGCCGCGCAGCGTCTGCTGGGGGATCGGGTCGATCTGATCATCGACGGAGGAAAGACCGGCGGCGGGCGGCCCTCGACCGTTCTGGATGTCCGTACCGAATCTGTCCGGCTGATCAGATCCGGACGGATCTCCACCGAAGAGATCAGAAAAGTGGTGCCCCTTGAGGATGGCGAACAGGACCGGTCGAAGACGACCGGGAAGATTCTATTCGTCTGCACCGGCAATACCTGCCGTAGCGCCATGGCCCAGGGATTATTTCAGAAGATGCTGTCATCTCGAAATCTGACCGGCATCGAGATACGATCGGCCGGTACCTCGGCCGCCGAAGGAACGCCGCCGACGGCGCTGGCCCGCCAGGTGGCCCGGCAGCAGGATGGGGTGGACATCTCGGAGCATCGCGCCCGGCCATTGAGCCCGGAGATTCTGGAAGCGGCCGATATTGTTTTGACCATGAGTTTGTCCCATGCCCGGAAGATCGAGTCGATGGGCCGGCAGTTCGTCCGCAAGACCTATCTGTTGACCTCCTATCCGGCCTGGGAGCACCCCGATCCGGACGATATCGAGGATCCCATCGGCGGGACCCGGGAGGATTACGTCAGGGTCTATCGGCGCATCAGGGAACAGCTGGAAAGGATTCTTCCTGCGGTTCTGAAAGAGTACGGCATGACATCCCCGGACGCTTCCTGAGCTGAAAGATTCGCCCGCCCCAGCTCGATCGGTCAGCGCACCGTTTGGTCCGGCGATGGTGAAAGGATACCATATGAGACGTTTCCAGAGGTCCCCGGTCCTCATCGCGATGCTGGTCTCCGTCGGGCTGCTGATGATTCTGCAGGTCGTCCGGGCCAACGGGCCCGATTCCCTGTCGCCTGATTCTCTGGCTGACGATGTTCCTGGCGGGGATTCCATCTCGGCCCCAGGTGCGCAGGATACCCTTTCCGCCCAGGCGGGTGATTCCACCTCGCCCGGGACGGCTCAGGCCGATTCGGTTCAGGGCCGACCGCCTCCCATCCCCGTCGATCAGCTCCGAGTGATGGACAACAAGGCCTTCGGCGTCGGGGAACGCCTGGAGTTTGAGATCTCTTACGGCCCGATTGACGCCGGCACGGCCGTCATGGAGGTCAAGGAGATCACCAAGGTGGAAGGGCGCGATTGCTACCGGGTGATCTCCACGGCCCGCTCCAATCGTTTCTTCTCGGCCATCTACCGGGTAGAAGACCGGGTGGAATCGTTCATCGATATCAAGGGACTGTTCCCCTGGAAGTTCAAGCAGAAGCTTCAGGAGGGAAAACACCGCGCCGATCGCTGGGCCATCTATGACCAGATCAACCATACCGTCGTGACCAACCGGGGAGAGCTGGATACGCCGCCCTATGTCCAGGATGTTCTTTCCATCATGTACTTTGCCCGTACCCGGGAAATGACGGTGGGTGAGACCTTATATGTGGACAGCCATTCCGGCCGCAAGGTCTATCCGCTGGCGGTGAAGATCCTGCGCCGGGAGCGGATCGAGGTCCCGGCGGGAGCCTTCGATTGCCTGGTGGTGGAGCCGATGCTCAAGGCCGGGGGGCTGTTCAAGCACGAGGGCCGTATCTGGGTGTGGTTGACCGAAGACCCGATCAGGCTTCCCGTGCTGATGAAGACCAAGGTGATCATCGGAACGGTGGATGCCAAGCTGAAGACCTATCGTTTGGGGAAGATCCTATGAAAAACTCGAAGCGCTCCTCCCCGGAGGAGATGAATCTGAACAGAGTTCATCCCGAATCGATGGCCAACCGGCCCAGCAAGGTTCGGGTGGAGGATTTCGCCGAAGTGGTGCCGCACCGGGAGTGGTTCGACCGGCTAGATCAGGCTCTGCCCCGTATCCTGGCCGGAGAATCGTTTCCCTGTGTGGTCGATCACATCCTCACGGCGGTGAAGAGACAACGACCGGTGATCTTCATGCTCGGTGCCCATGTCATCAAGTGCGGATTGTCGGCCCTCATCGTGGATCTGATGCGCCGCGGTGTGATCTCCGGGGTGGCGCTCAACGGCGCCGGAGCGATCCATGATGTCGAGATCGCCCGCTGGGGCGAGACCTCTGAGGACGTCGAGACCGCCCTGGCCGAGGGCCGCTTCGGGATGACGGCCGAGACGGCCGATTTCATCAACGGTGCCCTGCAGAAGGCCGGGCAGGATGAGGGGTATGGGGCCTGCCTGGGCAGGTGCCTGGCCGGGGACAATCCTCCCCACGGCGATCTCAGCCTGCTGCTGGCGGGACATCGGTACGGAGTGCCGGTCACCGTCCACGTGGCCCTGGGGACCGACGTGATTCATCAGCATCCTTCCACCGATGGGGCCCGCGTGGGGGAACTGAGCTATCGAGATTTCAAGATCCTGGCCAGCCTGATCTCCCGGATCGGTGATGGCGGGGTGGTTCTCAACGTCGGTTCGGCCGTGATCCTGCCGGAGGTATTTCTCAAAGGCCTCTCTCTGGTCATCAATCTTCAAGGCCAGATCGGTGATTTCGTCACCGTGAATTTCGATATGATTCGACACTATCGGCCCACCATGAACCTCGTCCGTCGGCCTGTCCGGCTGGGAGGTCGGGGGTATGAATTGACCGGCCACCATGAGATCATGATCCCGCTTCTCTCCGCGGCCATTCGCCATGGACTCGCACAGGGGAGATCGGAAGAGGAGACGTCGGCATGACGGAATTACGAAGAGATCCCATAACCGGACGATGGGTTATCATCAATGCACAGGAAGGGAATCATCTGCTGGATCTGCGGGCCGTGGATTATGACGGCGACGAGGACCACTGTCCTTTCTGCGAGGGTCATGAGGATCAGACCTCTGAGGAGATCTGCGCCTTGCGCCCCGAAAACAGCCAGCCCAATGCGCCCGGCTGGTACGTTCGCTGCATCCCCAATATTCATCCTGTCCTGACTGTGAACAACGATCTGGGCCGCCGTGGGGTGGGGCTCTTCGACATGATGAACAATGTAGGAGTCCATGAAGTCGTCATCGAAAGCCCTGATCATCATAAAGATTTTCACGATTATGAACCGGCCCAGATGAAAAGGATATTAGAGGCTTACCGGCAGCGGATCGTCGAATTGAAGAAGAATCAGCACCTCAAGTACGTTCTGGTGTTCAAAAATCACGGGAAGCGGGCCGGCTCCCTTCATATCGCTCATGCCCATTCACAGGTCATCGCCACCCCGGTGGTGCCCATTCGTCTGAAAATGGAACTGGTCGGCACACGCAAGTACTTCCAGATGAAAGAGCGGTGCATCTTCTGTGATGTCATCCGCCAGGAACTGAAGGACGATGTCCGGGTGATCGAGCAGAATGACAGCTTTCTGACGCTGGTTCCCTTCGCCTCGCGGTTCCCCTATGAATGCGCCATTCTGCCCAAGCGTCACATGGCCTGTTATGAGGACGTCGAGGAGAAGGAGCTGGACGATCTGTCGAGCATCTTCCAGAGGACCTTCCGGCGGCTGCATCAGGTGCTCAACGATCCGGCCTATAACTGCGTCCTCCACGATGCCCCCAACACGGTGCCCAAGAAAGGCGCCTGGAAGACCATTCAGCGGGACTATCACTGGCATTTCGAGATCATCCCCCGGACCATGCGCACGGCCGGTTTCGAGTGGGGGACCGGCTTTCATATCAATCCGGTGGCCCCGGAGAAAGCGGCCCAGGATCTGAAATCGGTCGAACTATGAGGAAAACGGATCACCCAGGACCCGAAAGGAGGCAGCATGGATAAGATCGTCGAATGTGTCCCCAACTTTAGTGAGGGCCGGGACCTGGATATCATCAAGGCTGTGATCGGTCAAATATCGGCCATCGAGGGGGTGAAACTCCTCGGCGCGGATCCGGACAGGGACTATCATCGCACGGTGGTGACCTTCGTAGGAGAGCCTGATGCCGTGGTCGAGGCCGCCTTCGCCGCCACCCGGAGGGCCGCCGAGTTGATCGATATGACCCGGCATCAGGGCGAACATCCCCGCATGGGAGCCACCGATGTGGTCCCCTTCGTGCCGGTCTCCGGCGTGACCATGGAGGAATGCGTCCGCTGTGCTCAGCGCTATGGTCAGCGGGTGGGAGAGGAGCTGGGCATTCCGGTGTATCTTTACGAGGAGGCCGCCAGCCGGCCGGAACGCCGTAATCTGGCGAAGGTGCGCAAGGGTCAGTATGAGGGGCTGGCGGAGAAGCTCAAGGATCCGGAATGGAAACCCGATTACGGCCCTGCCGAGATGAACGAGCGGTCCGGAGCCGTCATCACCGGCGCCAGGGTCTTTCTGATCGCCTATAACGTCAACCTGGATACCGAGGATGTCGACCTGGCCAACACCATCGCTCAGAATATCCGTGAGAGCGGACGGGTGCTCAAGGACGATCAGGGCCAGACCATTCGGGATGAAAAAGGCAAAGCCAGGCGTCAGCCGGGAACCCTGAAGGCGGTGAAAGCCATGGGCGTCCTGATGGAGGAGCATCACATCTCCCAGGTATCGATGAACCTGGTCAATTATGAGATCACCCCGCCGCATGTGGCCTTCGAGGAATGCCGCAAACAGGCCGCCGATCTGGGAACCAGGGTCACCGGCAGTGAGATCGTCGGCCTGACGCCTCTCGAGGCACTGGTCATGGCCGCCCGGCATCATCTCCAGTCGCAGGGCCGGGAGGCCGATCTGGCCCCTCGGGAGATGGTTCAGGTGGCCGTCGAATATCTCGGCCTGAGCCAGTTACAACCCTTTGAGCCCGATGAAAAAGTGATCGAATTCCAGATAGGAGCGGCCTGATGTTAATGGAGAGAACACTACAGGATTTTCTGGAAGAGCTGGCCTCTGATTCTCCGGCCCCCGGCGGAGGGAGCGTGGCTGCCCTCTGCGGCGCCCTGGGTGCCGCTCTGGTGGCCATGGTCTGCCGGCTGACGGTGGACAAACCCAAGTATGCCGATGTCAGCGATGAGCTCCGCCAGACGATGGATCAGGCAGAGACCCTGCGGCAGACTTTCGCCCGTCTGGTGGATCGGGATACCGAGGCCTTCCAGGCGGTCATGGCCGCCTTCCGCATGCCCAAGGAGTCCGATGAACAGAAGGCGGCCCGGTCGAAGGCCATTCAGGAGGCCACCCGCGGGGCCGCCGAGGTACCTCTGGAGGTTCACAACCGGACGGTCGACCTGATGCACCTGGCCGATCAAGCGGCTCGCAAGGGAAATGTGAATTCCATCAGCGATGCCGGCGTGGCCGCCGAGCTGGCCCGGGCCGCTGCCGGGGGTGCCGCGATGAATGTCAAGATCAATCTGGGGGGATTGAAGGATCAGGATTATGTGACTAAGGCGGAAAAGAAGTTAGGATCTAACAATAATGCATTAAATGATATATATGGAACACTTAAGAAATACGTTGATGAGAAAATCGCCTGATCCGCCCGATCAAATCCAGGGCATATACCCTCGTCAACAGGCCGGAGCGACCACTGCTCCGGCCTTTTTGTATGGACCGGATCTGCCGACCACAGCCCACCCGCCGCCGGGGTAAAATGCAAGGTGCTCTTGCAAACTGAGTTCACGCCGGCCGGCAGGACATCGTCGGACGGCTGCAGTTGTATTGTAACAAGCTATGGTACAATAAGAAACAACACATGGGTGATTTGGCACAGCCTTTGCCCGATGATACCATTGATCCTCAGAAACCCTGTATCGATGCCCCGGATCGGTTCCCTGACAGGGAACCGGACCGGAAACCGGTCAAGACTGGAGAGCGGAGTGGGAAAAGCGGTCGCCGAGCGGCAGCGGATGTCCACGAAAACGATTTGGAACGGACTGGTGGGTCAGCATCCGTCGCTGCGCAAGATCTTCTCCGAGGTGGAGAAGGTGGCCCGCATACCGGGCATCACCGTGCTGATTACGGGGGAGAGCGGGACGGGCAAGGAACTGGTCGCCAAAGCGCTGCACCGTTTGAGCTTCGGCGGGGAGAAGCCATTTGTGGAAGTGAATTCCTCGGCCATTCCGGACAGTCTTCTCGAGGCCGAGTTGTTCGGCCATGAGCGCGGGGCTTTCACCGATGCCAAGACGCAGAAGAAGGGTCTGCTGGAGGTGGCTCACGGGGGCACCCTGTTCCTGGACGAGATCGGGCATATGAGTCCCAATCTCCAGGTCAAACTGCTCAAGGTTATCGAGGAGAAATATTTTCGTCCGCTGGGAACCACCCAGGAGAAAAGAATGACCGCCCGAATCGTGGCGGCCACCAATCTGGATCTGGAGCAGGCCGTCCGGGAAGGGCGGTTTCGTCATGATCTCTACTACCGGCTGAGCGTTTTTTCCATCCACATTCCCCCGCTGCGGGAAAGGGAGAGCGATATCCTGCTGCTGGCCGAGCATTTCCTGGAGCGATTCAGCCGGGAGCACCGCACTGCGGCGAAGACATTTTCCGCTGAGGCGCGGCAGCTGCTGCTGGATTATTCCTGGCCCGGCAACGTTCGCGAGCTGAAAAATACCATCGAGCGGGCGGTTCTGATCAATGGTCACCATACTCTTTACCCTGAAGATCTGGCCACCGATCGGCGAATCAGTGAGCGCCGCCGCGGTGGGGAGCAAACGATTGTATACCTGCGCGACGGCGAAGAACTGCGGGTTAAGCTGCCGACCCGGGGGCTGAATCTGGAGAGGCTGGAGAAAGAGATTCTCCGCGAGGCCCTGTCGCAGACCGGCGGCAATCTCAGCCGGGCGGCCCGATTGGTCAGCCTGAGCCGGGATACGCTGAGATACCGGGTGAAAAAATACAGACTTAAGGTCAATGGACATCGTCGCTCGTCCGAGGACCGATCGAAAAGATCCAGCGAACCCATCAAGCGACTCATCGGGAGGTTCCCTCCCAACTCTCAGGAGTGAGGTCCGCTCAGCCTCCTGATGTGCGCTTGATCTGGAGCCGGGCTGTCGACTCTCCGTTCAGGAGAGCTCGACGCCCGGCTTTTCATTATCCCGAAAACCCTGAAGTCTGTTATCAAGAAATCAGTTGCCCGTTCAAGGCGAATAACGTATATTCATCTGGATAGGCATGAGAGAGATATCGATGGAAGAGAACGGATGATACCGGATACACCGCCACGACGTCAGATCCAGGATCTCCAGGATCAATTTGTAGAGCTGCTCCAATCGCTCTCTGAGACGATCGACGCCCGTGACCCTCATACCCGGGGTCACTCCCGGCGCGTAGCCCGGTATGCCCTGGCGGTGGCCCGGCGGATGGAATGGCCGTCCGAACGGAGACGCCGGCTGGAGATTGCAGCCCTGCTGCATGACGTCGGGAAGCTAGGGGTGGAAGCCTTTATACTGGCCAAGCCGGCCACCCTTGATGAGCGGGAGATGGCGGCCGTACGGTATCATCCTCTTTTAGGCGTCCGCATACTGGAGTCGGTCCAGCAGCTGGCCGACATCATCCCTTTCATCCGGCATCATCATGAACGTTTCGACGGCGGCGGATATCCTGACGGACTGAAGGGGTCGGATATTCCCCTGGAAGCGCGTATCTTGAGCGTCGCCGATGCTTTTGAGGCCATCACCTCCAACCGTCCCTACCGCCGGGCCCGGACACCGCAGGAAGCGCTTGAGGAGATCCGCAAGGGGGCCGGATCGCAGTTCGATCCCCGGGTAGTAGAGACCTTCGAGAGCCTCTTCGCGGACGGCCAGCTTGAGCCATCGGACGATGATCAGGACCCCTGAACCGCGATCGCCTGCCCGGTGATGGATCTCTCCGAACAACATCGTATCTCTTCCTGACCGGCAAGTCTGCGATAGGAACATGTCCCAACGAGTCGATCTGCATATTCACAGTACCGCTTCCGACGGCCAGATGACCCCCTTCGAGGTGGTCCAGTGCGCTCTGGAACGTCAGCTGCGGGCCATCTCCATCACCGATCACGACAGCGTGGTAGCCATCGAGGAGGCTCAGAATTGCGCCCGGGACACCGAACTGGAGGTGATCCCCGGGCTCGAGCTGGGGCTTGCCCATCGGGGAGCCGATGTACATCTGCTGGGCTATTTCATCGATCCCCGATCACCGGAACTGCTGAAGGCTCTTGATCGTTTCCGCCGGCACCGTTACCGCCGCGGGGAAAAGATCATCGATAAACTCAACCGGCTGGGTGTCGATCTCCGGATGGAGACGGTCATGGCTATCGCCGGAGATGCTCCCCTGGGTCGCCCTCACGTGGCCGATGCCATGGTTCGTGAAGAATATGTCAACAGCTATCGCGAGGCCTTTGCCCGCTATTTAGGATATCATGCTCCGGCCTATGTGCCTCGCTCCGGCGTTTCCCTGGAACAGGCCATCGATCTGATTCATCATTCCGGTGGGGTGGCCGTGCTGGCTCATCCCGGAGTGCTCAGCCGCGATGAGCTCATCCCGGAGATGGTCGAGATGGGCCTCGACGGCCTGGAGGCTTATCATTACATCCATGATCAGGAAACGGCCCGGCGGTATGTTTTGCTGGCCCATCAGCATGGGCTGGTTTTCACCGGAGGGTCAGACTGCCACGGCGGTCGAACCAGCGGCCGTCATCTGCTGGGAAAGGTCCCGGTTTCCTATCACTGTGTTACCGCCCTGAGGAAGCGTCAAAAGTGGCTGGGATTGCGATCCGTTACACCCTCGTGAGAGCACCGGGGCGGCGAGGCTGCGCGGCCTTCGGCCTGGGCGTGATGATGCTGGTCCTGCTGTCGGCCTCCGTGAGCCGGTCCGCAAGCCAGATCCCGGAGGCGGACGCGGTCGCCGCTATCGAGAGGGCCCGAACCGAGGGCCGACTGGACGCGGAGACAGCCCTGGTCTACCGCGTCTGGGCTGCCCTGGATCGGGAACGCCTGCCCGAGGACTTTGCCCGCCGGCCGCGGCGGCTGCAAAAATCTCTGACCCCGGTGATGCTGGAGGTCCGCTCCCGCTGGTCGGAGCTGAGTCCCACAACCCGCTCACTGCTGCTTCCCTATCTGCAGCGGCCTACCGAGCTGGGTCAGGAACCCTTTGCCTACGGTCATTCCTATCTCGTTCCGGCTTTTCACTACGACAGTCCGGGCGGCCACTTCCGGATCTGGTACGTCACCTCCACCGATGACGCCCCCGAGCCGGTGTACAGCTATGGAGACACCATTCCCGACTGGATCCATCTCTGTGCCGAGGTGCTGGATCATGTCTGGTCGGTCGAGATCGACTCCCTGGGTTATCGCTCGCCGCCGCCGGATGGCCCCTGGTATCAGGACGAGGATTATGGCGGGGATGAGCGATACGATGTGTACATCGAGAATCTCAACCGGCATTACGTCTACGGCTACACCCAGAGCGAATATTATGTCCAGGGTGAAACGCCCCGGGCTTCGACCAGTTATCTGGTGATGGACAACGATTACGCCGGCATCTATCCCTCCGCCGGAGCGGAGGGGTTGAAAGTCACCGCCGCGCATGAGTTTTTCCATGCCGTTCAGTTCGCCTACGACACCCTGGAGGAACGGTTCTTCATGGAGATCTCCTCCACCTGGATGGAGGACGTGGTCTACGATGAGATCAATGATTATGACTATTACATCGAGAACTCCGGATCGATCTTCAACCATCCGGGGCAATCCCTGACCACCTTCGACGGCATCTTCGAATACAGCGCCTGTGTCTGGAATCACTATCTGGCCCGTCAGCACGGAACGGATCTGATCCGTCAGATTTGGCAGGGCTGTATTCACGACGCGGTCCTCAATGCCACCGAGGAGGTCCTCCACGCCCAGGGCAGCGGACTGGCCGAAGCGCTCCACGAGTTCGCCATCTGGAATGTGTTCACCGGTCCGCTGGCCGACACCACCCAATTCTATCCTGAGGGGCACCGGTATCCCCAGGTAAGGATTCCAGCCGAACAGATCCATGCTCAGTGGCCCGTCTCGGTCGACAGCGTGCCCCGGGCGCCCCAGCCGCTGGGAGCCGGTTACGTCCGCTTCGATCGCCCTGTCGATCTCACCGGGCTGGCTGTGGAGGTCGCCGGGGATCCATCGGTGGCCTGGAAAGCCAGCCTGCTGGGAGCCGGTCCGTCTCACCGGGTGACGCCCATCGCCGTCGACGGTTTCGGTCGGGGAGAGGGGCTGCTGACCGATTGGATGGATGATGGCTCGGCCCTGCTGGTCATGACCCCCTTCAGCTTCACCGCCTCGCCGGTTTCGTTCGGGTATCAGGCCCGGGCCGACTCTACCGTGCCGCAGCCGCCCGTCGCGGTCACCTCCCTGGGACAGAACTATCCCAATCCGGCAGCCGGGGAGCGCGCCGTGATCCCCTTCAGCGTGACCGGGGAGGGCCGGGTGACCCTGCGGATCCTGACCCTGGATGGTCAACTGATCCGGGAATTTGACTGGGGCCGGATCGAGGCCGGAGACTACTATGGACCGGACCCGGCCACCGGGTCCTGGGATCTGACCAATGCCGCCGGACACCGTGTCGCCGCCGGCCTGTATCTTTACCAACTGCAAGCCGGAGGCACGGTCAAGACCCGAAAGATGGCCGTCCTGAGGTAGCAATATGAACATCGGAGATCTGCGCATCGAACCGCCTGTTCTCATGGCTCCCCTGGCCGGTGTAACCGACTCGGTCTTCCGGCGGCTGGCCAGGGAATACGGTGCCGGTCTGGTCTTCACCGAGATGATCAGCGCCCAGGGGCTGATCCACGGCGGATTGAAGACCCTCCAGCTGATGGCCTTCACCTCTGAAGAGCGGCCCATCGGTGTGCAGCTGTTCGGCTGCGATCCCCAGGCCATGGCCCGGGCGGCGCAGATCGCCGCCAGGCAGGAACCCGATCTGATCGATCTGAACTTTGGCTGCCCGGCGCGCAAAGTGGTGGGTCAGAACCGAGGATCGGCCCTATTGCGGGATCTGGATCTGCTGGAGCGGATTGTCCGGTCGGTCACGGCGGCCGTGGACCTGCCGGTCACGGCTAAGATCCGCAGCGGCTGGGACCGTGGTTCCATCGTGGCTGTGAAGGTGGCCCGGATCTGCGCCGGCTGTGGTGCGGCCGCGGTCACGGTGCATCCCCGTACCCGTCAGCAGGGGTTCTCCGGGCATTCCGACTGGGGTCTCATCGCCGATGTCAAGCAGGCGGTCGATATTCCCGTGATCGGCAACGGAGATATCCGCCAGCCGGAGGATGGGCTGCGCATGGTCCGGGAGACCGGCTGCGATGCCGTCATGATCGGCCGCGGAGCCATGGGCCGTCCCTGGCTGCTGGGACAAACGGCCTGCCTGCTGTCCGGGAGGCAGCCCGATTCCGAGCCCGATGTGGATGAGCGCATCGAGCTGTGCCTGAGGCATGCCCGGCTGCAGGTGGACGCCAAAGGACCCACTGTCGGGATTCGCCAGATGCGTAAGCATTTCGGCTGGTATACCAAGGGATTCCCGGGGGCGACCCGTCTGCGCAGCATTCTGGTCATCCAGAAACGGCTGGAGGATGTGGAGAAGGTCTTTCGGGATTACCGCCTCCGTCAGGATGCCGGCACACCGGCCATGGCCTGATATCGGCGACGGGCCCGAATGTAGGGGAGGCGAATGATGGCAGAGAAAGACCGGGTCCGTGAAATTCTCCAGACCCTGAGCCGGGGCGAGATGACGGTCGAAGAAGCGGCTCTTGCGCTGGACCGATTCCCCATCGAGGACATCGCGTTTGCCCACATCGACCATCACCGGACCCTCCGGCGCGGCTTCCCCGAGGTGGTCTTCTGCCAGGGGAAGACAGCGGACCAGGTGGTCGCCATCCTCAGCCGGATTGCCGGGGCACACGGCACCTTTCTGGCTACCCGGGTCGATGCCCGGATGGCCGACGCTATCCTGCCACAGATTCCCGGGGCGCGGTATCATCCTGTGCCGGGTATCATCTGTCCGGAGTCGATCGAGCCCCCCAAGAGTGGACCCATCATCCTGGTCATCTCGGCCGGCACCTCCGATATTCCCGTGGCCGAGGAAGCGGCTGTCACCGCCGAGGTAATCGGGTATCGTATCGAGCGGCTCTATGATGTCGGCGTGGCCGGTCTGCATCGGCTCCTGGGCCACTGGGACGTCATCCGGCGAGCCGCCGTGATCGTGGTCGCGGCCGGCATGGAAGGGGCCCTGGCCTCGGTGGTCGGCGGACTGGTGGCCGTCCCGGTCATCGCCGTGCCGACCTCGGTGGGATACGGAGCCAGCTTCGGCGGAGTGACGGCCCTGCTGGCCATGCTCAACAGCTGCGCGGCCGGGGTGACCGTGGTCAATATCGACAACGGTTTCGGGGCCGGCTATGCCGCCGGATTGATCCTTTCCTCGAGGAGGCGAGAGGAAGAAACAGGAGAGGGCGCATGAGAGTGGCCTATTTCGACTGCTTCTCCGGCATCAGCGGGGATATGATCCTGGCCTCTCTGATCGATGCCGGACTTCCGGCCGACCGGGTGCGTCAGGAACTGTCCGGGCTGCCGCTGACCGGCTGGGAGCTGAGGGTTGAGCGGGTCACGCGTGGCAGCATGGCGGCCAGCCGGGTGGAGGTGGTGGTGAGCGGGGATCAGCCTTCGCGTCATCTTGAAGATATTTTAGAGATGCTCTCAGCCGGCAGACTGGACCAGGAGATCGTCGAGACGGCCGGCCGGGTCTTCACCCGGCTGGCTCAGGCCGAGGCCAAGATCCACGGCCGGGACATCTCCGAGATCCACTTCCACGAAGTGGGCGCCGTGGACGCCATCGTGGATGTGGTCGGGGCGGTGGCGGGTTTGAAGCTGCTCGGGATCGAAGAGGTCTACGCATCGGCTCTCCGTCTGGGTACCGGATCGGTCACCTGCCAGCACGGGGTGCTGCCCGTTCCGGCGCCGGCCACCCTGGAGCTTCTCCGAGACACTCCCATCACCCGAACCCAGATCGAGGCCGAGCTGATCACGCCCACCGGAGCGGCCATCATCACCACCCTGGCCAGGCGCTTCGGTGCCTCGCCGCCGCTGCGCCTGGAGCGGGTCGGCTACGGCGCCGGCCGCCGGGATCTGGAGGAGATGCCCAATCTGCTGCGCCTGCTCATCGGTGCTGCCGAGGAACGATGGGGAACGGACGGGACCACCATCCTGGAATGCAACCTGGACGATATGAGCCCGGAGCTGTGCGGCCCTCTGGTGGAGACCCTTCTGGGGCAGGGAGCCCGGGACGCGTATCTCACCCCGGTGATCATGAAGAAGGGCCGGCCGGCTGTGGTGCTGACCGTTCTCTCTCCGGTCGAGCGGATCGAAGCTCTATCTCGAGCTATTTTCCATCACACCACCACGCTGGGAATTCGGTCGTTTGAGACCATCCGGCGCACGCTGGACCGGCGTATCGAACGGATCGAGACAAACTGGGGCCCGGTGAGAATCAAGGTCTCCCGATTCGAGGGCCATGATCGGGCAACGCCCGAATACGAGGACTGTCTGCGGATTTCACAGCAGCACTCGGTGTCTCTCAGAGAGGTCTACCGGGGCGTTCTTCGAGCCTGGGAGGACCGTTCTCAGGCCGGGCATCGCCGGGATCAGGGGAGCAGCGCATGAACCGCGACCTGGATCACTTGCGGCAGAACATCAAACAGGACCGCTTCCACTCGGTCTACCTTTTCTACGGTCCCGAAGAATTCCTCAAGGAACGAGCCGTCCAGGAGATTCTGGCCAAGATGATCACGCCGGATCTCAAAGAATTTAACCTGGATGTCCTCTACGGGGATGAGACCGATGCTGCAACGATCGTCGACCGGGCCGCCTCGCTGCCCATGATGGCCGAACGGCGGGTCGTCCTGGTACGGAATGTGAATGATCTGCCAGCCGAGGAACGCAGAAAGATCCTGGAGTACTCGACCTCCTCCGAGAAAAGAAGGTGTCTCGACACACTGGAGAGAGACATCCGGAAAATCGAAAAGCAATTGCAGGATAGAGAGGAAAAGGCAGACTCGGGCCGGAAAGACGCCACCGGTCCGCACGCTGGGTCGCAGAGGAAGGATCTGTTCAGGCAGCGTAACGATCTGGTGGAGAAAAAGACAAGCATTCTGAAGGATCTCGATTTTGCTTTTCCGCATACCTGCCTGCTGCTGACGGCTGCCAGGGGGGATGTGACCAGGTTGTTCCATCGGGGAGAGAAGAAGATCCCATCCACGGATGAACCCTGGCTGAACGTTTTTGCCGACCGGACCGTCGCCGGGATTGAGTTTAAAACCCCCCCGGAAAAAGACATTCGAGCCCGGGTGAGCCGGCTGGCCCGGGATCACGGGAAATCGATCGCTCCCCGGGCGGTTCGGATGCTGGTCCAGGCCATCGGCAATGATCTCCTGGCCCTGGATAATGAACTGGCCAAGCTGAGTATCTACGTCGCCGATCGGCCGGAGATCGTCCCCCGGGACGTCGAGATGGTGGTCGGCGAGATGAAAGCCAGAACCGTGTGGGAACTCTGCAGCGCCGTGCTGTCCGGAAATGCCGCCCGGTCCTTTTCTGTCCTCGGCCGTCTCCTGGAATCCGGCATCGCCGTGCCCCAGCTGACCGGAGCGGTGCGCTCAAGACTGCATCGTCTGGTCCCCGGAGGTGGAGGGGGATCGAGCGGGCCTCGGTCCGGAGCTTCGCCGGAACGCATCGAGAAGGCTTACGAGCTGCTCTATGAGACCGAGTTGTCCTTTCTCACCGGCCGACGGTCGGCGCCTTTGGCTATGACCCTGATGGTCGATCAGCTCTGTCACCTGTTCAGCAGCCCGGAGAGTGCCGTGCACCGACGACAACGGAGATCCTGATGGCCGGCGGCCCGTCATCCAGGATCCGGTCGATCGCCGGGATCCTCGAGCGCACCTACGGCCCCAGGACCTGGCGGCCGGGAGAGGACGTTCTCTCCCAGCTGATCAAAACCATTCTCTCGCAGAACACCAGCGACACCAATTCTCTGCGGGCTTTCCATCGGCTGCGACAGAAATATCCCGCCTGGCAGGACGTCCACCGGGCCACTATCCGGCAGGTGGCCGACGCCATCCGTTCCGGCGGCCTGGCTGATATCAAAGCCGGCCGTATCAAAGCGATTCTGGGGCAGATCTACCGGGAACACCCGGACGGCGACCTCTCCTTCTTGACCGATTGGCCGACCGGCCGCATCCGGGAGTACCTGGAGCGGTTTCAGGGCGTAGGGGAGAAGACCGTTGCCTGCGTGCTGCTTTTCGCCCTGGGCCGACCGGTGATGCCGGTGGACACCCATGTACGCCGGGTCAGTCAGCGGCTGGGTCTGATACCGCCAAGAACCGACGCAGCCGGGGCTCATCGACTGCTCCAGGAAGCCGTTCCCGCCTCCCTGGTGTATGCCTTTCATCTTCATCTCATCGAACATGGCCGAAAGCTCTGCCGGGCCCGCAAGCCTCTTTGCGGCCAGTGTCCGCTCGGGGACCGCTGCCTGGCCTACCGGGAGCACTGGCCCCAGATCCGGTGAGGGGAGCTCCGCAGGTGGCCGCAGGGCCCTTCAGGAGCAATCCCCCTGGTCATCAGGAGCATTATCATGTGGCTGGTCCTGGCCCTGACCTGCTCACTGTTCAACGCCCTGCAGGGCGCTTACGGGAAGAAGATTCTCGACCGGATCAATCCCTATGTGCTCACCTGGGCCATGTTCCTCTATGATCTGCCGATCATGGGGGTGCTGTTGGCCATTGACGGGGTCCCCGTCATCCGGCCGGGCTTCTGGCCGGCGCTGACCGTCACCCTGTCGATCAACCTGCTGGCGGTGACGCTGTATATCCAGGCTATCAAGCGGTCGCCCCTGTCCCTGACCATGCCACTGCTCGCCTTCACGCCCATCTTTCTGGTGCTGAGTGCATGTATTGCTCTGGGCGAGCGGCCCGGACCCCTGGGGATGGTCGGGATCATGCTCATCGTGGTGGGAGCCTATTGCCTGGGCCTGCAGGGCCGTCTGTCCAATATCCTCGATCCCCTGCGGTATCTTGGCCGGGAGCGGGGCAGTCAGATGATGCTGGCGGTGGCCTTCCTCTGGGGGATTACGGCGGCGGCCGATAAGGTCGCCCTGATGAACAGCTCGCCGGTCTTTTTCGTGTGCACCTTTCATCTGCTCTATGCCCTGCTGTATATCCCCATCGTCCGGTGGCGGGCCAGACAGGAAGCGGGACAGATCCTTCGCCGGGGACCGGCACTCTTTCTGTTCGCTCTCCTGGGAGCGATCATGATCATCTCGCAGATGACGGCCGCGCGGCTCATTCTGGTCAGCTATGTGATTGCCATCAAGCGGGCCGGCATGGTCTTCAGCATACTCCTGGGGTACCTCTTCTTCGGGGAGCGGCATCTTGGCTGGCGCCTGGCCGCTGCCGCGTTGATGGTCGCCGGGGTTTGCTGCCTGGTGCTGTGAGTTTCTCCTTGACAGACTCCTTTTTCGGTGTATTTTTTGGTCAGGACGCTGCCGGAACGGCAATCGCCTGAGGAGACGGTGATGAACGAATCCCCCCTGGACGAGCTTCTGGATTTTGCCCGAACCACGGCCCGGATGGCCGGAGATCTGCTGAAGAAGCGGGCGTCCCGGGGGTTTCGGGTGGAACACAAGGGGGCCGTCGATCTGGTCACCGAGGTGGATCGCCATTCCGAGCAGGCCATCGTCGAGGCCATTCGCTCCGCCTATCCGAATCATTCTGTCCTGGCCGAGGAAGGAACCATCCGGGCGGAGTCGAGCGCCCTGAGGTGGATCGTCGATCCGCTGGACGGGACCACTAACTATTCCCACGGGTATCCCTGTTATGCGGTCTCGCTGGCCCTGGAACGTCAGGGTCGGATCGACCTGGGGGTGGTCTACGATCCGCTGCGGGACGAGCTGTTCGAAGCCCGGCGCGGGGGAGGGGCTCATCTGAACGGGAGACCGCTCAGCGTCTCGTCGACCGATCGACTGACCGACAGCCTGCTGGCCACCGGATTTCCGTACGATATTCGCACCAGTCCGGAGAACAACCTGGATCACTTCGCCCGTTTTGCCCTCCGGGCTCAGGGGATCCGGCGGGATGGATCGGCTGCCCTGGATCTGTGCTATCTGGCCGCCGGACGGTTCGATGGATTCTGGGAGATGAAGCTGTCTCCCTGGGATGTGGCCGCCGGCGCCCTGCTCGTGGCTGAAGCCGGCGGGCGGCTGAGCGATTTCGCCGGTGGTCCGTTCCGTATCGACGACCGTCAGGTGATCGCCTCCAACGGCCGGATCCATGAACAGATGATCACCATCTTGCAACAGACAGAATGATCGCTCGCAGAAGGAGGCACCGCTGATGATCGAGAACATCACCTGGCTGGGACACGCCACCTTTCGCATCGCCGGTGAGAAGATGATCTATATCGATCCCTGGAAGCTCAAGGGGGAAGGTCCCAAAGCCGATATCATCCTGATTACCCACGATCATTATGATCACTGCGAACCCCAGGATGTGGCCAAAATCCAGAAGGATGACACCGTCATCGTGACCACCGCCGACTGCGCCAGGAAGCTGTCCGGCGACGTCCGGGTGATCACACCGGGCCAGAGAATGGAGCTTGACGGGATCGTCGTCGAGGCCATCCCGGCCTACAACCTGGACAAGGAGTATCATCCGCAGACCAGCGGATGGGTAGGATTCGTCGTCACCGCAGGGGGGCAGAGAATTTACCATACCGGTGACTCCGATCTCACCGAAGAGATGAAGGCGGTTCGGGCGGATATTCTCCTCGTGCCGGTGGGCGGTACCTACACCATGACGGCCGAGGAGGCCGCCCAGGCGGCCAACGCCATCGGCCCCTCATGGGCTGTACCGATGCATTACGGTGACATCGTCGGATCGGACGATGATGCCGCCCGGTTCGAGGAGCTCTGCCGGGTCCCGGTGAAGAAGCTCCTGTCCCATAACTCTTGAGGAGGTGACATTATGGAGGAAGTAGAGGTTGGAAAGGTGGTCGATTACTTTGCCAAGGTCAACGTGGCCGGCATTCAGATGAGCGGCCCTCTGGCGGTCGGCGACACCATTCGCATCAAGGGCCATACCACCGATTTCCAGCAGAAGGTCGAGTCCATGCAGATCGAGCACCAGGTCGTTCAGGAGGTCTCCGCCGGCGATTCGGTGGGCATCAAGGTGACCGACCGCTGCCGGGCTCACGATACCATCTATAAGGTGACTGAATGACCGCACCGTGGTCAGGATCCTATCGGGTTCCGGCCCTCACCGTGGATCTGATCATCGAGATGGAGGAGGGTGGGGTGGTGCTGGTGAAAAGAAAAAACCCCCCGCATGGCTGGGCCCTGCCGGGGGGGTACGTGGATTATGGTGAGACGCTGGAGCAGGCGGCCGTTCGAGAAGCTCGTGAGGAGACCGGATTACAGATCGATTTGAAAAGGCAGCTGCATACCTACTCCGATCCTGCCCGGGATCCCCGGCGGCATACTGTCACTACCGTCTTCGTGGCCGCCGCCAGGGGAGCGGTCAGCGCCGGGGATGATGCCGGCGAGGTGGGTGTCTTTCCCTGGGATCGGATTCCCGCAGAACTGGCCTTCGACCATGCCCAGATCCTGGAGGATTATCGCACCGGCCGGTGGGACGAGGCCCCCTGAGAGGGCCACGGCTCTGAGCGTCTGATCGGCATCAGCCGTGAGCGTTCATCACCCGTGAGCTGTGCCCGTTGCGTTCCTTCTCTTGCTGGCAGTGAAGACACAGCTTGGCGTTGGGAACGGCCAGCAACCGGCGGGGATTGATCGGCCGGGAGCAGACCGCGCAGGTACCGTAATTTCCTTCCTGGATGCGATGCAGGGCCTGGTCGATGGCCTTGAGCAGTTCCTGCTCGTAGAGATACAGTTCCAGGGAATTCTCTCGTTGATAATGCTCCGAAGCCAGATCGGCGATCTCTCCATCGGATCCGTGAAGGTCGCCGTTGGCCACCCTCGGCGGGACCCGGATGTTCTCCTGTTCCATTCGCTGAAGGTTCTCCAGCAGGCGTATGCGCATCTTTTGCAGGTTCCGTTGGATGGCGTTCATATCCCGTTTTCGCACCAGTCATCGCCTCCGTTTGGTCGGTTCGGGTCCGCTCATATCCCTCGGAAAAAGGTGTGCTTTATTTGTTCGCAAAAGTTATGCCATAGAACCACTTTTTTTTCTTTTTCAGAGCATCCGGACGGTCGTCTCGGAAATCGGTTAAGAGTTTATGAATCAGTAAATTCAACAAAAGCCAGGAGGATGTGCCGACATCCCGGCGGGTTACCTCAAGGATCTCCAGGGCGGTCGCCGCGAGAATTCCGATTGTCGGTGGAATATGCAGAAATTCGAATGAAATATGCAATACATTGCACATTTGAAGAGGACACAGCGAAGGGGAGCCGAGGCTCCCCTTCGCTCGTTTGACATCCCGCCGAAACCCGGCGGATCTTATCCATTCGATCGTCTGCGCCGTCTGGAGTATCCCCACAGGGCGGCCAGACCGGGAGCCAGCAGGAGCATGGTGGCAGGCTCGGGGACCGGATTGACCTGCAGGTTCAACCGGTCGTTGCCGCAGTCCATGGTCCAGTGAAGGCCGAATGACGAGGCCGGATCGCCACCAATGGATGTCCAGTCGAAGCGGCTCTCGATCACCCAGGTAGGATATCCGTTCTCGATGATGCCGGTCTGATGGTAGGCCAGCGGCTGCATGTCGATGAGTGTTCCGCCTACTATGCGCGAGGGACTGGAGGACGAGTAATCGGTGGCATTCAGCCAGGTGGGATTGGCGAATAGACCGCCGGCCTGCGCTCCGGTGGTCTTCAGGCCGAACTCGTAGACGCCGTCCAGGTCGAGATCGATACCGAAATCGCCGGGCAGGGCCGAGAAGATGCCGTCACGAGGGAAAGAGGTGACCAGGGCCACATAGGTCATCCCGCCGGTGACGTGGGCATACAATGCCTCCGCATCATAAGCCTCACCGCCGCTGGGGAAACCCGAATGGCCGCTGCCCCAGTTGTCTTCCTCGATCCAGCTGACGCCCGCCGAAGGGAGCCACTGGACATGAGGCTGGACGCCCCAGTCGTCCAGCAGGCCGTTGATCAGATAGGCATCGGCTCGCTCAGACGACAGGGTCACAATGAAAAACAGGATCAGGATCAGGGTGAACGTTTTCATCAGCACCGGACCTCCTTTTGTCAGGGGAGAGGAAAGAGTATCTGTCTGATGTCTTCCTCTCAGAACGCAATCTCCGTGCCAGTCCCACAAAAGTGTCCCCGGAATGGCCCTGTGATTCGATGAAGATTATAATTATAAGTGGGTTAGAGATATCCCCCGGCGGCAGGACGAGTATCCGGCCGGTGACCTCACCGCCGCCGGAAGTTGCAAATCTTTGCACACGCAAAAAGATGAGGGCAGCGGATGCCCTCATCTTTGGTGACTCTGTCCTCCGGTCGCGGGCAGATTCTGTTCTTCCTCCTCCGCGTGGGGGCGCACAGGCCGGACGGCTCTTTTCCGGAAATGCCGTTGTTTTTTCCCCGGGGGGTGTCCCGGCGGTCATGCTTGACCTGTCAGGACGATCCTACGGGCTGACCCGACCCTTATGTATCGGCAGGGCCGCCGTCCGATGAACCTTCCCTGTCCTTGGCCTTCTCCCACAGCCGGTCCATCTCCTTGAGGCCCACCTCCTGGGGCTTCAATCCCCGATCGCGAAGCTGAGATTCGACATATTGGAATCGAGCGATGAATTTATCGATCGTCCGGCGGAGGGCATTCTCCGGGTTGGTCTCCAGGAAACGGGCCAGGTTGACCAGGGAGAAGAAGACGTCTCCCAGCTCGTCCTCGACCGCCTCCCGATTCCTTTGCCGATAAGCGGCCCGGAACTCGGACAGCTCTTCCTCCACCTTGGCGAACACCTGGTCGATGTGATCCCAGTCAAATCCCACCCGGGCGGCCTTTTCCTGAACCCGGTGAGCCTTGAGCAGCGCCGGCAACTCCCGGGGGATGCCCGCAAGAATAGAGGCGTCGCTCCCGCTTTTGCCATCGGCTTCCTGCTGTTTGATCCGCTCCCAGCGCTCGACCACCTCCCGGCTGTCGCGCACCTTTCGGTCGCCAAAGACGTGCGGATGCCGTCTGGTCAGCTTCTCGGTGAGGCTCTCGATAACGTCCTCGACATCGAATTCGCCGTTTTCCCGGGCGATCTGGCTGTGAAAGACGATCTGCAGCAGCAGATCGCCCAGCTCTTCCCGGAGCTGCTCGGGAGCGCCGCCGTCGATGGCTTCCAGGACCTCGTAGGCCTCCTCGATGAGATAGGGGCGCAGGCTGAGATGGGTTTGTTCCCGGTCCCAGGGACAGCCGTCCGGTCCCCGAAGACGGATCATGATCTCTTTCAACTCCTCGAATTTGGTGGCCATAGCTCCTCCAGCTGAGTTTGGAAATCAGGTCTCTCTCGATCATCCACTCTGGCAGCAGACATAACCTTTTAATCTATTTCAAGAAGGCACTCAAGTCAAGAAAAATGCTTGCATCGACATGTCGAATTCTGTATGTTTCTTAAGGACTTGGCCCGATCTGCGGGCCGCCGCAGAAGATCCGTATGAATACCTTTCAGGCCCATGGAACATCATTCCTCACATGATCATGATCCCTCCGCGAAAACGGCCCTCAAGCATGTCACCGCCGAGGGACTGCGCCAGGAACTGGAGCAGAAAAACGCTCAGCTGGAGATCCAGACCCGGCAGCTGACCGAGATTCTCAAGATCAACGAAGCCCTTCACCTGGATCTCAAGCTGGAGGAGGTCCTCGACCGGGTGGCCCGGGCCGTCCAGCGCAGTCTCGGCTTTCGCCGTGTCCTGATCAGCCTCTATGATCGGGACCGTCACGTCTTCAAGAGGGTCGCCCAGGCCGGATTGAGTCACGAAGAATTCCACCGGGCCTGTCAGCAGGAGGTCCCCAAAGAATGTTTTTTCCAGTTTTTCCAGGAGAAATACGAGATCGGCAACGCCTTCTTCGTCAGCCATCAGGAGGGTGTGGCCACCGAGTACGATATCAGAGCCGAGGGCGCACCGGAGACGGGCGGGGGATGGCATCCCGATGATTATCTGCTGGTGCCTCTGGTGAGCGCGGATCACAAACTGCTGGGCGTCATCTCTGTAGACAATCCGACCAACGATCAGGTTCCCGATCTTCAGACCATCGGGATTCTGGAGCTGTTCGCCAACCAGGCCGCCCAGGCCGTGCTCAATGTGATGCTCTATGACCGAGCCAAATCGAGGGCCCGGGCACTGGAAACTCTGGGGATGATCAGCAAACAGATCGGCGCCCAGCTGGACTTCAACCTGCTGCTGGAACGCATGGTGGATATCATCCAGACCCGTCTGAAATGCCAGTACTGCGCGGTCCTGTTATGGAATCAAGATGAGAACAGCTGGCAGGTGGCTGCTCCCAAAGCAACGGCACCTTCGCTGACGGTCGAGCTGAACAAGGTCGACCATATCATCCAGCAGGTGGCCCGCCGGGGAAAACCGGTCATCTCGGAGCAGCTGGAGCCGCCGCCCGGCCAGGGTAAGGTATTTCAGAGCGCCCAGTTCAGCGCTTTTCTGCCGTTGACGATTGAGGGCACATTGACCGGCATCCTGGTCATCGTCGGCCGCCAGGACATGCTCTTCAGGGACCGCGATGAGTTGTTCTGGAATTCCCTGGGCGATCAGATGGCCACCGCCATCGGGAACGCCCGCCTGTATCAGAATGCCAAGGTCTCCTCGATCACCGACAGTCTCACCGGTCTGTATAACCGCCGTCACTTTCAGGAACGGCTGGTAGCCGAGGAGAGCCGCAGCCGGCGGCATCAGCATCCCTTCTCGATCATCATGCTGGACATCGATCATTTTAAGAACTACAATGACACTTGCGGGCATCCTACCGGTGATAAAGCGCTGACCATCATTGCCCGGCTGATCAAGGCCGAGGTCCGGGACATCGACATCGTGGCCCGCTACGGAGGCGAGGAGTTCATCGTCGTCCTGACCGAGACGGACAAGGCCGGCGCCTGGAAGGTGGCCGAGCGGATCCGCAAAAAGGTGGCCGATCATAAATTTCCCCATGCGCAGGTGCAGCCTGACAAGCGGTTGACCATCAGTCTGGGTGTGGCCTGTTTTCCCGATGATGGCGACGATGCCAAGGACGTGGTCGAGCGGGCCGACGAGGCCCTGTACCGGGCCAAGAAACTGGGGCGCAACCGGGTCTTTCTATGCGGTCAAAGCGAGACCGAAGGCCTGGACTGAAGAAATACACTTGCCGCCGGTCGGGACCGATCCGGCAGGCGGCAGGAGAAGCCATGATGAGTGACCAACCCGACAGGATGCGCATCGCCGGCCGCTGGGTGGCAGCGGAGCGGTCGATCCCGGTGACCGATCCTTTCAACGAAGAGGTGATCGGCGAAGTCCCGCAGGCCGGTGCCGGGGAGGTGGAGGCGGCGCTGGACAGCGCCGTGCGGGGTGCCCGGCAGATGGCCGGACTGACCGCTGCAGAGCGTCACGACATCCTCCGGCGGACCGCCGAAGGTCTCCGGAACCGGAGCGAAGATCTGGCCCTGACGCTGACCCGGGAAGTGGGCAAGACGATCCGCGAGGCCCGCGGAGAAGTGATGCGGACCATTCAGACCTTCACTGCGGCCGCCGAGGAAGCCAAGCGCATCCATGGTCAGGGCGTGCCCATGGACGCCGATCCACGCGGCGCCGGACGGCTGGGTTTCACCCTGCGGGTGCCGGTGGGGGTGGTGGTGGCCATCACCCCGTTCAATTTTCCTCTCAACCTGGCCGCGCACAAGGTGGCCCCGGCCCTGGCGGCGGGCAACAGCGTCATCCTCAAGCCGGCCACCGAGACGCCCCTGGCCGATCTGCGGCTGGCCGCCATTCTGGAGCAAAGCGGCTTGCCCGAGGACGCTCTCAACGTCATCACCGGCCGGGGAGACCAGGTCGGCCCCCCGCTGATCTCGGATGAACGCGTTCGCATGCTGTCCTTCACCGGCAGCCTGGACGTCGGCAGGACGATGACGGCCGTTCCCGGGATCCGCAAGACAACCATGGAACTGGGATCCAATTCGGCCGTCATCGTCATGGCCGACGCCGATGCGGATCTTGCGAGCCGGAGGATCGCAGCCGGAGCCTTCGCCCTGGCCGGGCAGGTCTGTATCTCCGTCCAGCGGGTCTACGTACAGCGTCCGATCTTCGATCGGCTGGTGGAGACGGTCTGCGAACGAGCCGGGAAGATGAAGATCGGCGATCCCCGGGAGGAGGCCACCGACATGGGGCCGATGATCTCGCAGGCGGCCGTCGAAAGGGCTCAGAGCTGGATCGAGGAGGCTCTCGAGGCCGGTGGGAAGCGGGTCTGCGGAGGTCGCCGGGAGGGAGCCCTGCTGTGGCCCACCGTGCTCACCCAGGTGCCGGACACCTGCCGGATCAGCTCGCAGGAGGCCTTCGCTCCGGTGGTGATGATCAATCCGGTGGACACGCTGGAGGAGGCCATTGCCAGGGTCAACGACTCCCGGTACGGCCTTCAGGCCGGCATCTTCACCGGGGAGCTCTCCGGGGCCCTGCGAGCCGCCCGGGAGATCGAGGTCGGCGGCGTGATGATCAACGAGGTGCCGACCTTTCGAGTGGATCATATGCCTTACGGGGGCATGAAGATGAGCGGGATCGGGCGCGAGGGACTGCGCTATGCCATCGAGGAGATGACCGAGATCCGTCTGGTCTGCTTCCGGACCTGAACGCGCTGTCGCCGAGCCGCATGTCGACCGGGGAGGTATTCAAGTTGACAATCTTCCGAATCGTGCTGATCCTAATGACGATTCTGGCGGTGACCGCCGCAGCCCAGGCCCGGCAGGTGGATGTCATTCGGGCGGAGGGCGTCATCGGTCCGGTCACCACCGAGTTCATCACCGAGAGCCTGGACCGGGCCGTGCAGGATGGATCGAGCTGCCTGATCGTGGAGCTGGATACCCCCGGCGGCCTAATGGACTCGATGCGCTCGATCGTCAAGGCCTTCATGAGCTCGCCCATCCCGATCATCGTCTACGTGGCTCCATCCGGGGCCCAGGACGCCTCAGCCGGCGTGTTCATCACCCTGGCGGCGCATGTCGCCGCCATGGCGCCGGGCACCAACATCGGGGCCGCCCATCCGGTGACCATGGGGCAGGAGATGGATGAGACCATGAGCGAGAAGATAACCAACGACGCCGTCTCCTATATTCGCGGTATCGCCGAGCAGCGTGGCCGCAATGCCGATTGGGCCGAGGCCGCCGTGCGGACCAGCGAATCGGTGACCGCCGGGGAGGCTCTGGATCTGGGGGTCATCGACCTGATCAGCGAGAGCCGCCAGGCTTTGCTCGATTCTCTGGACGGCCTGGTGGTCGAGACCGCCCAGGGATCGGTCACACTGGAGACCCGCGGGGCGACGATCAGAGAGCTGCAGCTTGGATTCCGCTACCGGGTGCTGAACATCATCTCCAATCCCAATGTGGCCTATATCCTTTTGATCCTCGGTTTTTACGGACTGTTCTTCGAGCTCTCCAATCCGGGCGCTTTTCTGCCGGGCATCGCCGGCGGCATCTGCCTGATCCTGGCTTTCTTCGCCTTCCAGGTACTGCCCATCAACTACGCCGGGCTGCTGCTGATCCTGTTCGCCATCATCCTGTTCATCGCCGAGGCACTGACGCCGACCTTCGGCTTTCTGACCACGGGAGGGATCATCGCCATGATACTGGGATCGCTGATGCTGATCGGCTCTCCGGCTCCGTTCCTGCGTCTCTCCTGGCAGATCGTCGTGCCGGTGACCCTGGCCACGGCGGCTTTTTTCCTGTTCGCTCTGGGCATGGCCCTGCGGACCCGCCTGCGCAAACCCACCACCGGGAAAAGGGGTCTGATCGGCGAGATCGGAGTGGCCGAGACCAGGCTGAATCCTGACGGAAAGATCTTTCTCCACGGCGAGCTGTGGAATGCCCGCTGTCCCGAGGTGATCAGGAAAGGGGACAAAGTCCGGGTGGTAGCGGTGGAGCGGCTTTTACTGCATGTGGAACGATTCAGGGAGGAGGAGTGATATGGGCATCTCTTTTCTCTACCCGTTGATCCTGGTGGCCATCTTCATTCTGGCCAGCGCCGTTCGCGTGCTCAAGGAATATGAGCGCGGCGTCATCTTTCGTCTGGGGCGCCTGGTCGGCGCTAAGGGTCCCGGTTTGATCCTGCTTATCCCTATCATAGACAAAATGGTCAAGGTCAGCCTGCGGACCGTGGCCATGGACGTCCCGCCCCAGGACGTCATCACCAAGGACAACGTCTCGGTGAAGGTCAACGCCGTGGTTTATTTCCGGGTGATGGAGCCGGAGAAGGCCATCGTCGAGGTGGAAAACTATCTCTTCGCTACCTCGCAGCTGGCCCAGACCACGCTGCGCAGCATCCTCGGACAGGCCGAGCTGGACGAGCTGCTGGCCGCCCGGGAAAAGATCAATCACGAACTGCAGTCCATCCTCGACCGGCTGACCGATCCCTGGGGTATCAAGGTGGGTACCGTGGAGATCAAGCATGTCGATCTGCCTCAGGAAATGCAGCGGGCCATGGCCCGGCAGGCAGAGGCCGAGCGGGACCGGAGGGCTAAAGTGATCAATGCCCTGGGAGAGTTTCAGGCTTCCGAGAAGCTGGCCGAGGCCGCCAGCGTGATCGGGGACCATCCCATGGCTCTGCAGCTGCGCTATCTGCAAACCCTTTCCGAGGTGGCCGCGGAGAACAACTCGACCATCGTCTTCCCGGTGCCCATCGACCTGTTCAAACCGTTTCAGAAATTGATCGCGTCGAAGAACCTCAAGGACAAGGGGGAAAGTGTCTAAGCGTTTCATCCTTATCGTGCTCGATAGTGTCGGCATCGGCGAGCTGCCCGATGCCGGCCGATACGGGGATACCGGCAGCAACACCCTGGTTAACACCGCCCGGGCGGTGGGCGGACTGCAGGTGCCCCATCTGGCCGAGCTGGGCCTGGGGAATATCATGCCCATTCCCGGCGTCGAACCCTCGCCGTCGCCCCGGGGAAACTACGGCAAGATGGCCGAGCGGTCGGCCGGCAAGGACAGCACCTCCGGCCATTGGGAGCTGATGGGGCTGGTCACCGAACGGCCTTTGCCCGCCTACCCGGAGGGATTCCCGGACGAGGTCATCGAGCCCTTCGAACGGGCCGTTGGACGAAAGGTCCTGGGCAACAAGGCCGCCTCCGGAACGGTCATCATCGAGGAACTGGGTCAGGAACATCTGCGGACTGGCTGTCCCATCGTCTATACCTCAGCAGACAGCGTCTTTCAGATCGCCGCCCACATCGAGATCATTCCCCTGGAGGAGTTGTACCGGATGTGCCGTATCGCCCGGGAGCAGCTTCAGGGCAAGCATGGGGTCGGGCGGGTCATCGCCCGGCCGTTTGCCGGTCCGCCGGGGCGGTTTCAGCGGACGTCCGACCGCAAGGATTTTTCTCTCCCGCCCCAGGGCGAGACCGTGCTCGACCAGCTCAAGGAGACCGGCTGGCCGGTGGTGGGCATCGGAAAGATCGAGGATCTGTTCGCCGGCCGGGGGCTCACCAAGGCCATTCATACCCGGAATAACGCCGACGGCCTGGTCCGGCTGGAGGAACAGATGGGCCTGGTCGATCGGGGGGCGCTGTTGATCAACCTGGTCGACTTCGACATGCTCTGGGGGCATCGCAACGATCCGCAGCGATATGCCCGCGGCCTGGAGGAGTTCGACAGCGCCCTGGAGTGGTTTCTGGACCTGCTGGGACCGGACGATCTGGCCGTCATCTCCGCCGATCACGGCAACGACCCGACCACGCCCAGCACCGATCATTCCAGAGAACATGTCCCCCTGCTGGCCTTCGGTCCCGGCCTGAGGAAAGGGGTTAATCTGGGCGTCCGGGACAGCTTCGCTGACCTGGGCGCCACCGTGGCCGAACGCTTCGGGCTCAAGGGCACCGGCCAGGGACGCAGTTTCTGGGCCGAGATCAGCCCTGCGAGTCAGAAAGCCTAATCCGTAAGAAAAGCATCCCCATGCAGGAGCCATGGAAACACCCCCGGGTGAACGTGGCCCTTTTTTGCAGAGAATCCGAAAGGATGTCCATGGATATCGGAGAGATCATTGCGGCCAAGCGGGACGGCCGGCGACTGTCCCGGGAACAGATCGAGTACTTCGTCGGGGCCTACGTCCGCGGCGCCATCGCCGACTATCATCTGGCTGCCCTGCTGATGGCCGTCTATCTCAACGGCATGACCTGGGATGAAGTGTATCATCTGACCATGGCCATGCGGGATTCGGGGACAGTTCTGGACCTCGGCCCGGTGGGATCGGCCACGGTGGACAAGCACAGCACCGGGGGTGTGGGCGACAAGGTCTCTCTGGTGGTGGCCCCTCTGGTGGCGGCTGCCGGGGTGCCCGTTCCTATGGTCTCGGGCCGGGGCCTGGGTCATACCGGGGGTACCCTGGACAAATTGGAATCTATTCCCGGTCTGCGCACCGACCTGTCGCCCGATGCATTCATCGGCCAGGTCCGGGAGAGCGGCCTGGCCATCATGGGGCAGAGTGAACGGATCGCTCCCGCCGACGGCAAGCTCTATGCTCTTCGGGATGTCACCGGCACGGTGGGCAGCGTACCGCTGATCGCCAGCAGCATCATGTGCAAGAAACTGGCCGTCGACCCGGACGGACTGGTCTTCGATATCAAGGTGGGCCAGGGCGCGGTCTTGACCACGGAGCAGGACATCCGCCGGCTGGCCGGGCTGCTCAACCGCATCGGCCGGGCAGCCGGCATGAAGACGGTCGCCGTTCTGACCCGCATGGATCAACCGCTGGGGAGGGCGGTGGGTAACGCCGTGGAGGTGGCCGAGGCCATCGGATGTCTGAGCGGCGAAGGACCGAAGGATCTCCTCGAGGTGACCCTGGCACTGGGAGCGCAGATGCTTCTTTTAGCCGGGGCGGCAGACGATGAGACAGAGGCCCGTGATAAGCTCCAGGACATGCTGCGCTCAGGAGCCGGTTTACGTTCTTTCCGGGAAATGGTTCGCCGTCAGGGAGGGCGGGAAGAAGTGGTGGATGATCCCGGACAGCTGCCCGAGGCCCCATGGCGGCTGAAGGTGAGCAGTCCCGGAACGGGATACATCGGCAGCGTCAACGCCCTCGAGGTAGGCAGGATCTCGGTACGGCTGGGGGCCGGAAGGCAGCAACTGGACGATCGGGTGGATCACTCGGTGGGCGTGCTGGTCCATAAGAAGGTGGGGGACGCTGTGTCGAAGGGAGAGATCATGGCCGAGGTGCTTGCTGGGGACGAGAAACGCGGTCTCCAGGCGGCAAAGGACATCAGCCGGGCTGTGGTCATATCCGAACAGCCGCCGGATGTGCCTTCGCTGGTCATGGATATCGTCGAGGGGGGTGGGGACGAGCCCGAGGAGACCATCTACCGCTAGAAAAAGTGGCCTTCCGGACCGGACTCCGGTTCTTCCTGCTGATCCCGGCCATGCTGCCGCCGGGAGCATTTCTCGATCGGCTCGGTTCCCTCGATAAAAATCTCCCGGCGGGTCACCGGGCAATTGGGGGTGGCCAGCAGTTTGGTCTCATCGCAGATGGTCCGGAAGATGACCCCGGTGGGAACGGTGAAATCCTCGACCGGAAGATCCTGGTGGGCACCGAGCATGAAATCGGTCCAGATGGGCAGCGCCACCCGGCCGCCGGTCTGATTTCTCCCGATGGGGATCTTGCCCTCGGAGAATCCCACCCAGACCCCGGCTGCCAGCTGAGGAGTGAATCCGATAAACCAGGCGTCGGTGTATTCATCGGTGGTGCCGGTCTTACCCGCAGCCGGACGGACGAATCCGTTCAGTCGTGCTCCCCGGCCGGTTCCGCCGGGATCGTCCATCACGCTCTGAAGCAGGTTGGTAACCACATAGGCGGTCGAGGCGCTGAGCACCTCCTCCTCGAAGGGGGCGTTGTCCTCGACGATGTTCCCGTCCCGGTCAAGGATCTGGCGGATGAGGATGGGCTCATGGCGGATGCCGTGATTGGCCAGGGCGCCGTAGGCGGCGGTCAGCTCGATGAGCTTGACCTCGGAGGTGCCGATGGCCAGGGAGGGGACCGGTTCGAGAGGGGTGCTGATGCCCATGCGCTGGGCGTAGAAGATGACCTGGGCCGCGGAGATGCGCTGGAGCAATTTGATCGCCACCAGGTTGATGGATTTGGCCAGCGCCTCCCTGAGGGTGACCGGGCCGCGGAAGGTGCGGTCGTAATTCTGAGGCCGCCATTCTTCCTGCCGGCCGATAGCCGGCAGAACGATGGGGGCATCGTAGATGATATCGGTGGTCTTCCAGCCGTTATCGATGGCAGCGGCATAGAGGATGGGCTTGAAAGAGGAGCCCGGCTGCCGCGGCGCCTGGGTGACGTGATTGAATTTGGTGGTTCGGAAATCCCGGCCCCCGACCATCGCCCGGACGTAGCCGGTGTGCGGCTCGATGGCCACCAGGGCGGCCTGGATCTCGCGGGGAGCCAGGGTATCTTTGCCCGTCGCGGTGGCGGCCGGCACCAGATAGCGGGCATCTTTGGATGCGGCCTTGGCATCGATGGTGGCCTGCAGCTCTTCCATGCGGGCGCCGATGGTCTCTTCGGCCAGCGCCTGATAACCGGCATTCAGGGTGGTAAAAACCGACAGACCACCCTGATAGAGCGAATGGATGCCGTACGTGTTCTCGAGGTACTGGCGCACCTCTTCGACGAAGTAGGGAGCCAGCCCGCCCTGCCGTGATCGGGGATCGAGGTGCAGCGGCTCCTCCAGAGCGGCGGCCGCCTCCTCCCGGGTGATGGCGCCGTGATCCTCCATCGCCCGGAGGACAATATTGCGCCGTTTCAGGGCCAGCTCGGGATGCTCCAGGGGATCGTAACGGTAGGGGGCGCCCAGCAGACCGATGAGCAGGGCCGATTCACCCAGCTCGAGCTGCTCGACATCCTTATTGAAGAAAGTCTCCGCAGCGGCCTGGACGCCGTAGGATCCCTGACCGAAGTAATAATGATTGAGGTACATCTCCAGAATCTGATCTTTGGAATAGCGCCGTTCGATCTGGATGGCCGTCATCCACTCCTTGATCTTCCGGGTGAGGATTTTTTCCCGGCTGAGAAAAAGCATCCGGGCCAGCTGCTGGGTGATGGTGCTGGCCCCCTCGGCGTACCGCAGCGCCTTGAGATCGGCCCACAGGGCGCCGCCGAAACGGTGAAGATCCACGCCCCAGTGCTGATAGAACTTGCGGTCCTCGGTGGAGATCAGAGCATCCAGCAGGTATGGTGACATCTTCTCCAGCGGGACCAGGATGCGCCGTTCCTTGTAGAACTCCTTGAGGATCTGGCCGTCATCGGAATAGATTCGGGTGATCAGGCTGGGCTCATAGCGCTCCAGCTGGCTCAGGGATGGCAGATCCGAGCGGTAGGACAGCCAGATGATGGTGGTTGCCAGAACCGTCAGGATGACGAAGATGAGATACAGCAACAGAGCCAACTTGGCCAGACGCCACCAGGGATTGCCGGGGACGGCGGGCTGCTGATGCGGCATGAACGCCCTTATCATGGGAACGGCCTCAGCGTGGAAGAGAGATTGAAATAGATCGATGCAGTATAGGAAATTTGCGCCAGGATGTCAAGGGACGAATATGCTTTCTGGCCGATGAGACCATTTTCCACTTGCCAGAGCGGTCCTGAGGGACTATTATTCCAAAAATATATCTGAGACTCCCATCCGCAGGCAGGGAGACAGGAGGACAGGCATGCGAGATGTGTCAGACCAGCTCGAGGTCATCAGACGAGGCACCGAGCAGATCATTCCGGAGGACGAGCTGATCGCCAAGCTGGAACGCTCCGTGAAGACCAACACGCCGCTGCGCATCAAGCAGGGATTCGATCCCACCGCCCCGGACATCCATCTGGGCCACACGGTGACAATCAACAAGCTGAAACAGTTCCAGGACCTGGGCCATGAGGTCATCTTTCTAATCGGTGATTTCACCGGCATGATCGGCGATCCCAGCGGGAAGATGGAGTCCCGGAGGCAGATGACCCGCGAGGAGGTGCTGGCCAACGCCGAGACCTACAAAGAGCAGATCTTCAAAATTCTCGATCCACACAAGACGCGCATCGAGTTCAACAGCACCTGGTGCCGGCCGATGACCTTCGCCGATGTCCTGGAGCTGGCCTCCAAGTATACTGTAGCCCGGTTGCTGGAGCGTGATGATTTTTCCGAACGCTTCCGCGACAACCGGCCGATCAGCGTGCTGGAGTTTCTCTACCCACTGGTGCAGGGTTATGACTCGGTCGCCCTGCAGGCCGATGTCGAGCTGGGAGGCACAGATCAGATCTTCAATCTGCTGGTTGGGCGCGAAATCCAGAGAGAGTACGGCCAGGAGCCCCAGGTGGTGATCACCATGCCCCTGCTGGTGGGCACCGACGGTGTCGAGAAGATGAGCAAGAGCCTGGGCAATTATATCGGCATCTGCGAACCGGCCCGGGAGATCTACGGCAAGACCATGTCCATTGCGGACGATCTCATCGTTCCCTATTTCCGTCTGCTGACCGAGGTGCCCTCCGATGAGCTGGCCGATATGGAGAAACGCATGCGCGGCCAGCGGATCAATCCCCGGGATCTGAAGATGCGGCTGGCCCGCGAGATCGTCACCCGGTACTACGATCATGATGCCGCGGCGGCGGCAGAGGAGGAATTCAAGCGCGTTTTCCAGAAGCAGGGCCTTCCGGATGAGATCCCCGAGTATGCTGTTCCGGCAGGGGAACGCCCCGTTTGGATCGTCAAGCTGCTGGTCGCCTCCGGCATGGCCTCGAGCAATGGAGAGGCCCGGCGTCTGATTGCCCAGGGGGGTGTGAGGATCGGGGAGGAGAAGATCACCGATCAGGATCTGGAGCTGGAGGTCGGCGAGGAGATCCTGCTCAAGATCGGGAAGAAGCGTTTCCTGAAGGTGGTCCCGGGTGAGTGAGAGAGTTATATCGGGAGGAGTATTGGATTGACGTCGTCAACTGACAACAGAACGCTGTGGGCTCTGATGCGCCCGGTCGATCTGGTGACCATGCTCTATCTGGCGGTGATCGCCGTGCTGATCGTGCTGTTCCATCAAGGTGTTGGCGGCTGGGGATGGTTCGTGCTGGCCCACCTGTCCGCAGTGCTGCTTATCGCCACGCTGATCCGGAAAGCCGACCGCCGACCGGGCTGGCTGGGCATCCTCAGACACTGGTATCCGCTGCTGATCTTCTTTCCCCTGTTCGCTGAGATGAACGAGCTGGTCACGATGATCTTTCCTTTCTGGGCCAACTCCTGGCTGATCCGGCTGGATCATGCCCTGTTCGGCGTTCACCCCACGGTCTGGTTCGAACAGGTGGCGACCCCAGCGCTCACCGAGCTGATGGTCGTCTTTTATCTGGCCTATTTCCTGCTCATCCCGGCAGCCGCCCTGCCTCTCTATCTGAGGGAGAGACGGCGTGAGTTCGATGGTCTGATGTTGAACACCGCTCTGGCTTACTATCTGTCCTTTGTCGCTTTTCTCTTCTTTCCCGCGGTCAGCCCGCGGGTCACCCTGTCCCATCTGCAGGGCGGCCCCCTGGAGGGAGGATTTCTTCTCCACATTCTGTATTGGGTCCAGGGATTTGGCGGCATCCGCGGGGGGGCTTTTCCCAGTTCCCATGTGGCCGTGGCCTTTGCCGTTCTCTTCTCGGTCCACCGGTATGAGCGGAAGGTATTCTATGTGCTGCTGCCCTTCGTGCTGGGATTGGCCGTTTCGACCACCTACTGTCGCTATCATTATGCCGTCGATGCCATCGCCGGGGCGCTGCTGGGTCTGTTCGCCGTCATCCTGGGGCGGAAGCTCTTTCTGCGCTGGGAACAGAACTGGATCGGCGCGTACCGGGGTATTATGGAGCCGCAGGGCATCACCCCTTCCCCGGAACCCTGTATGGGAGCTGTTTCAGTCACCACAGAACAGAGGAGGCATCATGCTGGAAGAGATGGATCTCAGACTGCAGGAATGCGCAAAGAAATTGAATAAGATCAAGGAGTATCTTTGACCTGGAGGAGAAACAGAAAGAGGTTTCCGGTCTGGAGCTGAAGATGTCCCGGCCCGGCTTCTGGGATGACGCCGAGGAGGCTCGGAAGACCGTCGAGCGAATGAAGGTCCTCAAGCGTTCGATCGATCTGTGGACCGGTCTGGATGACCAGCGCCAGGATGTCCAGGAGCTGATCCAGCTGGCCGGGGAGGACACCGGAGACGAGACCATCCTCAAGGGCATCGAGGAGGAGCTGGACACACTGGAGAAGGGCGTCGCCGATCTGGAGCTGCAGGTTACCCTGGGCGATCCCGACGATCACAAGGACGCCATCGTGGCCATTCACTCCGGGGCCGGCGGCACCGAGGCCCAGGATTGGGCTCAGATGCTGATGCGTATGTACATGAGGTGGGCCGAACGGCAGGGATTTTCGGCCCGAATTCTGGATCTGCAGCCGGGGGAGGAGGCCGGGATCAAGAGCGCCACGCTGGAGGTCCAGGGGGAATACGCCAACGGATATCTGAAGACCGAGAACGGGGTACACCGGCTCGTCCGGATCTCTCCATTCGACGCCAACAAGCGGCGGCACACCTCATTTGCCTCAGTCTTCGTTTATCCTGAGGTCGATGAATCGATCGAGGTGGAGATCGACCCCAATGATCTCCGCATCGACACCTATCGGGCCAGCGGGGCCGGCGGCCAGCACGTCAACAAGACAGATTCGGCCGTGCGTATCACCCACGAGCCCACCGGGATCGTGGTCCAGTGCCAGGCGGAGCGCTCCCAGCATCGCAATCGGGAAAACGCCCTGAAGGTCCTCAGAGCCCGTCTGTACCAGCATTTTCTCCAGGAGCAGAGAAGCAAGCTGGAGAAGATGGAAGAGGAGAAGAAGAAGATCGAATGGGGCAGCCAGATCCGCTCCTACGTGCTGCATCCTTACACCATGGTCAAAGACCACCGGACCAGCGAGGAGACGGGAAACGCACAGGCGGTCCTGGACGGCGAGCTGGATAATTTTATCCAGGCCGTTCTGACCGCTGACCTCGCCTCCTGATAGGGCCGGAGACAGTCGCACCCGGCCCGGAATCCTTTTCCCTTGACACCTTCAGGGGTGGTGGTTATATTTTTTTGGAGGCCCTGATGGCCGAAAAACGAGAACGGGACGCCGGGGAGGAGACCACAGGTCATCGCAGCAGACGCCTGGAGAAGCTGGAACTGCTTCGCGAAAAGGGCCTCGATGCCTTCCCGCATCATTTTTCACGAACCCATCTGGCCGAGGAAGTGCTGACGCGGGCCGAACCGCTGGCCGCGTCGGAGGAGACCGTGCGGCTGGCCGGGCGGTTGATGTCCCGGCGAGGGCACGGGAAGACCTGCTTCGGCCATATCATGGACGGATCCGGCCGGATCCAGGTCTATCTGCGCCGCGACGATCTTGGCCAGGAGAACTTCGAGACCTTCCAGCTCTTTGATATCGGAGATATTATCGGCCTGTGGGGCCAGGTTTTCCGAACCCGGACAGGGGAGACGACCATTCGGGTACAGGGATTCCAGCTGCTGGCCAAATCTCTCCGCGACCTGCCGGAGAAGTGGCACGGGCTCCGTGACAAGGAGCTGCGTTACCGGCAGCGCTACCTGGATCTGATCGTCAACCAGGAGGTCCGCCGGACCTTTCTGCTGCGCACCGAGGTTATCTCGGCGCTGCGGCGGTTCCTGGATGAGCGCGGCTTTCTGGAGGTGGAGACACCCGTTCTGCAGCCCATCTATGGCGGCGCGCTGGCCGAGCCCTTCGTGACCCATCATAAAGCCCTGGGATTGAAGCTTTATCTGCGGATCGCCGATGAGCTTTACCTCAAACGACTGATCGTGGGCGGCTTCGATCGGGTCTACGAGCTGTCCAAGGATTTTCGCAACGAGGGCATCGACCGGACCCATAACCCCGAGTTCACCATGCTGGAGCTGTATCAGGCCTATGCGGACTACGGCGATATGATGAGACTGACCGAAGAGATGATCGGTCAGGCGGCCGAGCGAACCCGGGGAACACTGCAGATCGAGTATAACGGCGCTCCGGTGGATCTGTCTCCGCCCTGGAAGCGTCTGCCCTTCTTCGAGGCCCTGTCCGGGGGGATCGGGAAAGACGTTTCCGGCTGGAACGAGGACCAGTTACGGGAGCTCATGCAGCAGCATGGCCTGGAGGAGCATCCCGGCGGGGGACGGGGCCGGATGTGGGAATCGCTGTTTGACGCCCTGGTGGTGGACACGCTGATCGATCCCACCTTGATCATCGATTATCCCGTCGAGCTGTCACCTCTGGCCAAACGTCACCGCAAGACCCCCGGGCTGGTGGAGCGCTTCGAGCTCTATGTGGCCGGACGGGAGCTGGTCAACGCCTTCTCCGAGCTGAACGATCCCATCGATCAGCGTCAGCGTTTCAAAGGGCAGGTCCGGCAGGCCCGGGAGGGCAGCGAGCAGGCCCAGAGGGTGGATGAGGACTACCTCGCCGCCCTGGAGTACGGTATGCCCCCCACCGGAGGGCTGGGGATGGGGGTGGACCGGCTGGTCATGCTGCTGGCCGATGTGCCCTCCATCCGGGATGTGATCCTGTTCCCGCACATGCGGGCCGAAAACCCCTGACCGTCACTGAGGGATCTGATGTCCTACGAGTTGTTCATCGCCCGCAGATACCTGCGCTCCAAGCGCAAGGTCAAGTTCATCTCGGTGATCACGCTCTTCTCGGTCGGCGGCGTGTTCGTCGGCGTCGCCGCCCTGATTATCGTCCTGGCGGTGATGAACGGCTTCGAGAGCGAGGTGCGCACCCGCATCGTGGGCACCACCGCCCACGTCAACGTGCTCTCCTTCCAGGACGGGGGCATGGAGGATGCCGATCAGATCATTCCGGTGATCGAGGAGATCGAGCATGTCGAGGGAGCGGCGCCGTTTATCTATTATAAGGCGGCCATTCGCTCTCAGTACCGCAGCGACGGTCTTTTGGTCAGGGGTATCGATCCGGGACAGGAACAGCGGGTCACCGATCTGCAGCGAAACATCGTCCACGGCACGCTGGATCTGGAGCCGGCCCCGGATGGGGACGGTCCGGAGCTGCCCGGTATCGTCTTAGGCTCCTCGCTGGCCGAAGCCCTGGGCGCCACCCTGGATCAGCGGGTGACCCTGCTCAGCCTCCGGGACACCCAGGACCGGGGCGCCTGGATGGTACCCAAGGCAGCCCGATTTCGCGTCGTGGGGATCTTTGAGACCGGCATGTATGAATATGATTCGGCCCTGGCTTATATCTCCATTCCGGCCGCGCAAAAGCTGTTCGAGATGGGGAACAGAGTCACCGGCGTCCAGGTCAAGACCGATGATCTCTATCGGGCCGGAGAGGTGGCCAAGGTCATCGGGGAGCGTCTGGGATATCCTTACTACACCATCGACTGGATGCACATGAACAAGAACCTGTTCTCCTGGATGACGCTGGAGAAGTGGGGCATGTTCGTGATCCTCAGCCTGATCGTCATCGTGGCCACCTTTAACATCGTCAGCACGCTGATCATGGTGGTCATGGAGAAGACCCGCGACATCGGGATTCTCAAATCGATGGGCGCCGCATCGGGGAGCATCATGCGCATCTTTATGTTCGAAGGCCTGCTGGTCGGTCTGGTCGGTACCCTGATGGGCTGTCTGGGCGGGTATCTTATCTGCTGGGCACAGGAGACCTTTCATTTCTTCTCCCTGCCGGCGGAGATCTACTTCATCAATACACTGCCCATCGAGATGCGCGCGCTCGACTTCGTCAAGGTGGCCGCAGCCGCCATGTCACTCTGCTTTCTGGCCACCGTCTACCCGGCCCGCAAGGCCGCCAAACTGGTGCCCGTCGATGCCATCCGATACGAGTAGAACGATCGCCCCGAAGACGCCCGTTGCGCAGGCCGCGGTGCTCATCGAGACCGTGGGCGTCCATAAGAGTTATCTCTTCGATGCGGGACGGCTGGACGTCCTGCTGGGGATCGATCTGCAGATCCGCCGGGGCGAGATACTGGTTATTGTCGGTGCTTCCGGAGCCGGCAAGAGCACCCTGCTGCATATTCTCGGAGCCCTGGACCGTCCCACCAGCGGCCAGGTCCGTCTGGACGGCACCGATCTGTTCTCCCTTTCCGACCGGCAGCAGGCCAGGATACGGAACAAAACATTGGGATTCGTTTTCCAGTTTCATCATCTCCTGCCGGATTTTTCCGCCCTGGAGAATGTCGCCATGCCCCTGCTGATCGGCGGCCGGGATCCCCAAAAGGCCCGGCAGGCGGCCATGGACCTTCTGGACGAGGTCGGCCTGCGTGATCGGGCTCATCAGAAACCGAACCAGCTATCCGGAGGCGAGCAGCAGCGTGTGGCCGTGGCCCGCGCTCTGGTCAATGAACCACTGGTCGTGCTGGCGGACGAGCCCTCCGGGAATCTGGACCGTTCCAACAGCGAGATGCTCCACGACCTCATCTGGCAACTGAGCCGCTCGAGACAGCGGGGCTTCGTCATCGTGACCCATAACGAACGACTGGCCGGCCGGGCCGATCGACGGCTTCGGCTGGTGGATGGCAAGCTGAAGATTCTGAACGGATAAATGGGGAAACACCATGCTCTGCCAACGCTGTGGTAAAAACGAGGCCGCCATACAGCTGACCAAGATCGTCAAGGGGAAAAAGACGGTTCTGAAGGTGTGCAGGGAATGCGCCAAGAAGGAAGGCTACGAGGACTCGCTGTCGGCCGGGACCTTCCCGGTGTCCAATTTTCTGGGCAGCATCATGCCCGAGGGCTCCACAGCCGATGCCAGCGATCTGCCCAAATTGAAATGCTCCGGCTGCGGTCTGACCTATAGCGAGTTCCGGAACAGCGGTCAGCTGGGCTGCTCGCTCTGCTATCAGACCTTCTTCGACCATCTCAAGGATCTGCTGCGGCGTATCCACGGGAGCAATGAGCATGTCGGCAAGGTGCCCCGATCCTCACGGGACAAGTTCATCGCCCGGAGAAAACTGAACAAGTTGCAGCAGCAGATGAAGATCGCCGTGAAAAGCGAGGATTTCGAACAGGCCGCCACCCTGCGGGATAAGATTCAGCGCCTACAGCATCTGGAGAAGAAGATATCGGGGGAGGAGGCCTCGGAGTGAAGCTGGACGATCTCACTCATCGATCGGCTGTATGGCTGGATGGCTCCGGGCCCGAATCGGGCATCGTGCTGTCCAGCCGGGTTCGCCTGGCCCGGAACCTGAGCGATGTTTCTTTCACCAATCGATCCAGCGAGAAGGAGCAGCAGTCGGTTCTGGAGCAGTTCCGCCGGGCGTCCCAGGAGGCCGGCATCCTGCGTCGCGGAGCCATGCTGCAGATCAGCCACCTCTCCATGCTGGACCGTGCGTTTTTACAGGAACGGCATCTGATCAGCCCGGCGTTGATGAAGATGGATCTGGACTCGGGGCTGTACCTGGATGAACGGGAGATGGTCAGCGTGATGGTCAACGAGGAGGATCACCTCCGTCTGCAGGTCATGCAGTCGGGCCTCCGGATCCAGTCGACCTGGGAGATCATCGACCGGATCGACGATCAGCTCAGCGATCACCTGAAATTCGCCTTTTCCGAACAGTATGGTTACCTGACAGCCTGCCCGACCAATGTCGGCACGGGCATGAGAGCGTCCGTTCTGATTCATCTTCCGGCTCTGGTTTTGACCAAGGATATAGACCAGGTGATCAAGGGCATCGGTCAGGTCGGCCTGGCCGTACGCGGATTTTACGGCGAGGGCACCGATGTGCTGGGCAACCTGTTCCAGGTGTCCAATCAGGCCACCCTGGGCCGGACGGAGGAGGACATCGTCGATAACGTCCAGCGGTTCACCAAGCAGATCATCGATTTCGAGCGCAAGGCGCGGGAAACCCTGCTGTCCGAGGCGCGCCATCAGATCGAGGACAAAATCTGGAGGGCCTATGGATTGCTGCAGAATGCCCGGGTCCTCTCCTCGGAGGAACTGATGAGCCTGATCTCGGCGGTGCGGCTGGGCGTCAGCATGGAGATCATCACCTCGGTGTCCATCGCCACCCTGAACTCGATGATGATCCTGATGCAGCCTGCCCATCTGCAGAAACTGTTTCGCCGCAAGATGGACGCCGATGAACGGGATGTTCGCCGGGCCGAGATGGTTCGGGAGAAGCTGAAAACGCTCGCTGTGGAAGACGGATCACAGCGGGGGACCTGACGATGATGATCATGAAACAGGGAGGGACCCTGAGATGAACGGCATGTACACAGACCGAGTGAAACGGGTCTTAACGCTGGCCCGGGAAGAATCGGTCCGCCTGCACCATAATTACGTCGGCACCGAGCATCTGCTGCTGGGCATCCTGCGCGAGGGGACCGGTGTGGCTGCCTCCGTTCTGGTCAGTCTCAACCTGGGTTTGGATGAGATCCGTCAGGCGGTGGAGGAGGCCATCCCGGCTTCGTCGGGCGCTCTGACCATCGGACAGATCCCCCTGACTCCCCGGGCGAAGCGGGCGCTGGAGCAGGCTTCTCACGAGGCCAGAGCACTCAACTCGAAGCAGGTCGGCACCGAGCATCTGCTGCTGGCCCTGCTGGCCGATCCTAAAGGTGTCGCCGCCCAGGTTCTGCAGAATTACGATATCAGTTACAATGAAGTGAAGGAAGAGCTGGGCAAGATGATCTCCGGAGAGGCCAAGGGGGAGGTGCGCAGCAAGACGCCAGCCATCGATCATTTCGGACGGGATCTGACCGAAATGGCCAAGCAGGATCAGCTGGACCCGACCATTGGCAGAGACAAGGAGATCGAACGGGTCTCGCAGATACTGTCCCGGAGAAAGAAGAACAATCCGGTTCTCATCGGCGAGCCGGGTGTGGGCAAGACGGCCATCGTCGAGGGTCTGGCCCAGCGCATCGAGCAGAACAAGGTGCCTTATGTTTTGAGGGGAAAACGGCTGATCGCCTTGGACCTGGCCGCCATCGTGGCCGGCACCAAGTACCGCGGACAATTCGAGGAGCGGCTGCGGGCTATTATCAACGAGATCAAGAAGGCCCAGGATGTGATCATCTTCATCGATGAGCTGCACACCATCGTCGGAGCCGGCGGGGCGGAGGGAAGCCTGGACGCCTCCAATATCTTCAAACCGGCCCTGTCCCGCGGAGAGTTGCAGTGCATCGGAGCCACCACCCTGGATGAGTACCGCAAATACATCGAGAAGGACGGGGCCCTGGACCGGCGTTTTCAAACCATCGTGGTCGATCCGCCGACCAAGGAGGAGACCATCGAGATCCTTCTGGGATTGAGAAAACGCTACGAGGAGCATCACCGGGTCAAGATCACCGACGCGGCCCTGCGGGCCGCGGCCCGTCTCTCCGACCGCTACATCACAGACCGCTATCTGCCGGACAAGGCGCTGGACGTCATCGATGAGGCCGGCTCACGGATCCATCTGGCCAGCTGCAGCGATTCGGAGGAGATCCTCGGTCTGGAAAAACAGATCGAGAACGTCAACGAAGAGAAACGGCGCTGCATCAACCGTCAGGAGTTCGAGAAGGCTGCCCGGCTGAGGGACGTGCTGGCCGATCTGGAGGAAAAGCTGAACACCGCCAGGAAGGAGCATTGCGTCGAACTGGGAGAGGAGGATGTGGCCGATATCGTCTCCCGAATGACGGGCATTCCCATCTTTCGACTGGAGGAACAGGAGTCGGCCCGGTTGCTGCGCATGGAGAAGGAGCTGGGCAAAAATATCATCGGGCAGCAGCCGGCCATTTCGGCCATCGCCCGGGCCATCCGACGCAACCGGGCGGGGTTGCACGACCCCCGGCGCCCCATCGGTTCGATCATCTTTCTGGGACCCACCGGCGTCGGCAAGACGGAGCTGGCCAGGATCCTGGCCGAGTTCCTGTTCGATGACCGCGACAACCTCATCCGGCTGGACATGTCCGAGTACATGGAAAAGTTCAATGTCTCCCGCCTGGTGGGCGCCCCTCCCGGATACGTGGGCTACCAGGAAGGCGGCCAGCTGACCGAGAAGGTCCGCCGGAAACCCTATTCGGTGGTCCTGTTCGACGAGATCGAGAAAGCCCATCCGGATGTGTTCAATATCCTTCTGCAGATTCTGGACGAGGGGCATCTGACCGACAGCTTCGGCCGGAAGGTTGATTTCCGCAACACCGTGGTGATCATGACCTCCAACCTGGGTACCCGCGAGGTGGGCAAGGGCCAGGGGATGGGTTTTCACAAGAGCGGTCAGAAGGAGAAATACGAGCAGATCAAATCCAGGATCGAAGAGGCCCTGAAGAAGACCTTCAATCCGGAATTCCTCAACCGCATCGACGAGACCATCGTTTTCCATCCCCTGGGAAAGAAAGAGATCCTCAAGATCATCGATCTGCTGCTGGTGGAGATCGGTGAGCGGGTGGCCGAACAGAACATCACCGTCACCCTGACCGGCGAGGCCAAAGAACTGCTGGTGGACAAGGGTTTCGATCCACTTTATGGGGCCCGTCCGCTGCGACGGGCGCTGCAGCGGTATTTCGAGGATCCCCTGGCCGACGAGATTCTCAAGGGGAAATTTCCTCAGGGCTCCGAGATCAAGGTCGGCCGCCGGGGTGATAAGCTGATCTTTACCGGTTCAAAGTGATCTCACCTGATCCGTTCTCAGGGGGGAGCAACGCTCCCCCCTTTTTCTTCTCGTTTTTTTTCGTGTCAGGGAACTCATGAAGACACGCCTGTGGGTTTTGATCATCGTCCTGATCGTCTCCCTGGTCGCGGTCAGTCTCTATATCGGCTGGCAGCGCGCCGGCGTCGGCGGGCGGGTGGAGCGCCAATTCCGGGCCCGGCTGGAGCAATACAGCGGCACCCGGGTGGAACTGGAGGAATTCCGCCTGGGGCTCGGGTATGTCGAGATCGAGGGGCTCCGGCTGACGGACCGGGATGCTCGCTTTGTTTTCTCGGCCGAGCGTCTGCGCCTCAGTCTCTCATTCATCGATCAGTTGCTGGGCAGCATGGGATTCGGCATCGGCATCCGCGAGGCGTTTGCCAACCGGCCCCGTCTAGAGCTGGATCTGGATCGGCTTCAGCGGGAAGAGGGCCGCGGCGGAGACAGGCTGTCCGGAATGATTCGATTCCTGCCGCAGCGCATCACCATCTCCAAAGGCTCCATTGTCATCAATTCTTCGGTGACGGAACGGTCCAGCCGGATCACCGATCTGGACGGGTGGCTGGAGGAGGGGGAGCAGACCGGGGGCATTTTCCGATGCAGCGGATCCTGGGGCGCCGAAGGAGGGAATCTGATCATCTCGGGAACCTACACCGATCGGCTGGAGGGTTACCAGGTTCAAGGAGAGCTCCACGAGGCTCACCTGTCCGAGGTCCTGGCCCCCGTCCTGTCTCCGAGATACAGCTACCATCGCGACCGGCTGGATATGACCATCCGGGCGACCAGAAGCCCGGATGATGATCGGACCCATATCGATGGCGGTCTGGGCATAGAGGTCGACCGTCTGGTGGACGAGAAGATCGGCATCACGCTCCGGGATGTGAAGACCAGGGCCCGTCTGGAGGGCATGGATATGATCCTGGAGGGAGCCGAGGCCAGTGCTCTGGGGGGAGTGGCCCGGGCCCAGGGACGCATCACCGACCTGCTGCATCCGACCACAGATCTGCGCATCTCTCTGCGATCCATCGATCTCGAAGAGTTGTGGGGTGGACTTCTGGGAGAACACCGGAGGCCGGTTCTGAGCGGCAGGATGAACCTGGAGGGTCGGCTCACCGGTTCGGCCGATGACGTCAGTTTTCAGGGCCGCGTCTCTGCCCCGGCCCTGGAGGTGTCCGGCCAGACCCTGACCGATCTGCGGGGAACGATCGCCAACCGGGGGTTCCATATCCGTATCGACGAGCTGACCGCCCTGCTGCCGTGGGCCGGGGTGGGATGCAAGGGAGAGCTGGATCTGTCATCGTCACCACCCGGGGTACTGCTTGATTGGCGTCTGGAGGATGTCGATCTCGCCGCCGCTCTGGAGAGTACCGCGCTCGGCGGGCTGGCTGGCAGAGGTCTCATGGCCGGCCGGATCGCCGGACCGGTCACGGCCCTCCGGCTGCGGGGAGGATTCCAGCTGCACCAGTTGACACCTTTCTGGCTGCCGGTCGATGCCCTGGCCGGCTGTTTTCACTGGGACGGACGGCGGCTGAGTTACCGGGTGGCCGCCCCCGATGGCACCATTCGGCTGGAAGGCGGTGGCGATGGTCTGTCTTTTCGGGACCGGCAGGAAGCCATCCTGATTCTCGATCGCGTCCCCGCGGAGGGTCTGATCGCACGCCTGCCCGGTGGGCGATATGCCGGGAGCTCCATCGACGGACACTGGCTGCTCTTTCTGTCCCCGTCTTCCCTCACTTCGGTAGGGCAGTTGGATCTGGGATCGCCGCAGGGAGTTCGGGGCCGCTTTCGGACCTCGCTGACCGTGTCGCAGCCCTGGGATGCCGACCGCCGGATCGAAGCCCGGGTGGCTTCTCAAGATCTGACCATCGGCGGCGCGCCCCTGGAGCTGTCGATTCACGCCGCCCTGGACCAGGACGATCTCTGGCTGCGGGAATTTTCCGCAGGCGATGAGCTGACTGCCTTTGCCAGGGCCGGTTTCGGCGGGGAGGCGTCCCTGGAGGGAGGTCTGATCTTCGACCATCTTCGGCTGAGACAGCCGGCGGCCCTGATCATGCCTTCAAAGGGGCGTTGGATGCCGGATGGATTGCTCTCCGGAGACCTGTTCATCGGCGGCACCTGGAAGGATCCCCGGGTGAAAGGCCGGATCCAGGTTGAGGATGGACAAGTGGGCCGGCTGAGCGATCTGATAGTCAGGATGCCGCTCCGTTTCCAGGGGGGTCGCCTGGAGATGGGCCGGACCGAGCTCTTATCCGGCGGACACAGGTTGCTGACCCTGGAGGGATATGTCGATGATGCTGAACGATGGCGGCTGCTCGCCTGGGGGCAGGGGGTGGAGGCCGATCGGGCGGCGGCCCTGCTGCCGCGACCGGTCGACCGGGCCGAGGGGAAGCTGCAGGCCGTCTGCCGTCTGGAAGGATCCCCGGACTTTCCCCGGATGGAGGCCCTGCTGAGCTGGCGCGACGGACGGATCAACGACCTGAGCTTCGATCGGCTGCATGCCGAGATCCGTAAAAGTCACGGTCTCTGGCACCTGGACCGATTCACCCTGGAATCTCGGGACCAGCTGCGTATCTGGGCCTCAGGCACGGGCCCGGGCGACCTGTGGTGGCCCTTTCCCGTTCCGGCACCGGCGGAATCCCCGGAGCTGGATGTGAGCATCGGTGCCGAAGGGGAGATCGTCTCCCTGCTGCCGCCGCTCACCGGACTGGTCGACGATGCCGGAGGAAGAGGCGTGCTGTCCCTGCGTCTGGGCGGGCTTCCCGGGGCTTTGGTGGTCGGCAGCGGGCGGTGCCGGCTGTACGATGCCTGGATCGAGCCGGCCGTGTTCATCGACCGCATCGAGGATCTGAACGGACGGCTGGAGATCGGTGAGCAGGACCGCTTCGTAGACATCGATCATCTCTCCGGCTCGGTCAGCGATCGCCCTCTGCTGATCGGCAACCGGAGGGCGGTTCTCGATGACCGCCTGGAACCGCTGACGATTCCCGGCCTGGGACTCGATCTCGGGATCATCACGGTGGCCACCGAACAGGACGGCATCGAGGTCAATATGCCCGGACTCATGGCCAGGGGGGCCACCGGGCAGATGCGGTTCTGCTCGGCCGATCGGCAGGGTCCTCTGCTGATCAGCGGGCCGCTGGAATCACCCGGGGTTACCGGAGTGCTGGTCCTGAATCATCTGGAATTCACCTACCCCCGTATGCCCGCATCCGGACAGACATCCCTGAGGTTTCTGTCCTATGTCCAATGGGATCTTCTGGTCGAAGCCAATAACGATGTCTGGTACCGGAACGACTACGCCCGTCTGAGGCTGCGGGAGGATATCTCCCGGTTGCACTTCGCCGGCAGTACCGATGAAAAGACACTCAGCGTGGCGGGACATGCCGAGGCAGACCGGGGAGAGATCACCTACCTGGACAGACCCTTTGAGGTCAAAGAATTCCAGATAGATTTCGAAGGCCAGACCAAACCCGCCTCTTCCCGGCCGGATAATCGGCCGTTCGTCTCGGGCCAGTTCGAGACCACCGTCTATGATGACTCCACCGGTGTGGCCACCGATATCTATCTGACCCTGTACACCACCGATCCCGAGACCGGGGAGAAGCTGGACCGGGGGCAATGGGGCGATTTCGAGCTGGAATTGTCGTCCAACGATCCGAGCGATGATGACCGCCAGAAGATCCTGGCAAAACTCGGCTATAGCGGAGATTACAGCGAAAAAGCGCTCTCGCTGCTGCAGGTCACACTGGGACCCAAGCTGAACGAGGTCTTCCTTCGTCCGGTCATCCAGCCCGTGGAAAGGACCATCAGGCGGGCTCTGGGCATCGATGTGGTCCGGCTGCAGCCGGGCCTGACCTGGAATCTTCTCTCCCAGGAGGAAAGCCCGCCGGGTGAGTATCAGTCCCTTTCCCGACGCCTGGTTTTTCCGAGGACCACCCTTCTGGTGGGGAAGTACCTGACGGACAACTGTTTCCTTAGCTATCTTGGCAAGTTTCAGACACGCACCGACGAATATTTGGACGATCGGCTGGGCATCAGCCATCGCTTCGGACTGGAGTACAGGCTCAGCGGCAGGACCATCCTGGATATCGAGTATGACTATGAACGGGACCTCACAGAGGGCGATAAGAGGGTCAAAGCCACCAGCGATAAACGTGTTCAGATCACGCATAATTTTCCCTTCTGAGGACCGCTGAAAAATGCCTGACGATGAAAATTTCTCTTGCAAACGGAAGAGGGATGTATTAAAATAATAAAATACTTGCTCAAACAAGAATAACCAGAAGGTATCAGCAAGGAGAGGACCGATGGCCCACAAGAAAGGTGTCGGCAGCTCACGCAATGGACGGGACAGCGCCGCCCAGCGTTTGGGCGTCAAACGTTTTGCCGGACAAAAAGTACGTGCTGGAAGCATCCTCGTTCGTCAGCGAGGAACCCGGTTTCATCCGGGTGATAACGTCGGGATCGGCGGGGATGACACCCTGTTTTCCAAGGTCGACGGCGTGGTGTCCTTTGAGAACAAAGGACGTCATCGCAAACAGGTAAGCGTGTATGCAACGGCCCCGGAGGGGCAAAACTCCTGATCATTCAGGAGTTTTTTTAGGTATCATTGAGAAATTTTTCACGAGCCCCCCTTCTGCGGACCGAAGTTGACGGGAGAGCAATGTGATACGGGCGGGGATCCTGCTCAGCGGCCTGGGATACGCGGACGGCTCCGATATTGAGGAGACCGTCCTGACGGCTCTTTTTCTTTCGGAATCCAATGCCGAGACGATCTTCGCGGCGCCCGACCGGTCTCAACGGGAGATCAGGGATCACCGCTCTTCCAGAAATGTCGGGGGAGAACGTCATATCCTGGCTGAATCATCCAGGATCACCCGGGAGGGAGTGAAGCCGGTCGACCACGTCGAGCCGACCGATCTTGACCTCCTGATTATTCCCGGAGGGCTCGGAGTGCTCAGCAATTTGTGTGATTTCTCCATCCATGGAGAAAATTGCACTGTCGATGAGAGCATCCGCCGACTGGTCGGGGGGATGGTCCGCCGGAAAAGGCCGGTGGGAGCCATCTCTCACGGGATCATTCTTCTGGCCAGGATCCTGAAGGGCCGCCAGGGGATCAGTCCCACACTGACGTTCGGCAATGACGCCCAGATGAGCGGTCACATCCAATTGTTCGGCGGGACCCCCATTCCGACGAAGGCCGATGAAGCCCTGGTCGATGAACAGAATCGACTGGTCAGTACGGCGGGAGCGGCCTCGGGCGCCAGGATGGCCGTTTTTGCAGAGGGCATTCAGAATCTGGTCAGAGGGACTTTGGAACTTGTTCACAGAGGAGAGAGGGATGAGAGAAGTACAGGCTAATCAGATCACCGAAGTGGTCAAGAATCTGTGTATGGAAGCCAACTACGATCTTGGCCAGGATGTGGTCGAGACATTAAAGCAATCCCTGGAGAAAGAGGAATCCCCCTCCGGGAAGGAGATCCTGGAGATGATCCTGGAGAATGCCGTTATCGCCAGAGAAGAGCGGCTGCCCATTTGCCAGGATACCGGTTTTGCCGTCCTGTTCGTGGAGCTGGGTCAGGACGTGCACATCGTCGGGGGCCAGTTCGAAGAAGCCGTCAACGAGGGCGTTCGCCAGGGATACACCGAGGGCTATCTGCGCAAGTCTATCGTCGACGATCCGGTCCTGGAGAGAAAGAATACCTCCGATAATACTCCGGCCGTGATCCACACCCGGATCGTGCCCGGCGAGCAGATCCGCATCGTCTTCGCGCCCAAGGGCGGCGGCAGCGAGAACATGAGCGAGGTGAAGATGATGAAAGCCGCCGATGGTATCGAGGGGGTCAAGGATTTCGTGGTCGACAAGGTGAAGCGATCCGGCGGCAATCCCTGCCCGCCGGTGGTGGTCGGGGTTGGTATCGGCGGCACCTTCGAGAAAGTGGCCATGCTGGCCAAGCAGGCCCTGCTGCGCCCCCTGGGTCAGCGGCACCCGGACGCCCGTTTCGCGGCCGTCGAGAAGGAGATTCTCGAGCGGACCAACAAGCTGGGCATCGGACCGATGGGTCTGGGGGGACGAGCCTCCGTGCTGGACGTGCACCTGGAGGTCTTTCCCTGTCACATCGCCAGCATGCCGGTGGCCGTGAACATGCAGTGCCATGCCGCCCGGCACAAGGAAGCCGTCATCTGAGACGGACGACCATTTCAAAACCGAGATATTGATACATTCCTGATAAAAGGGGGAAGGACGGTGGCGGAAACCATTACACTGCAGACACCGCTTTCGGACGAAGATGTCAAAAAGCTGAAGATCGGGGACAAGGTTCTCCTCAATGGCGTCATCTACACCGGCCGGGATGCAGCCCATAAGCGTCTGGTGGAGCTGATCGACGCCGGCAAGGATCTGCCCATCGATATCAAAGGCCAGATCATCTACTACGTCGGTCCCTCTCCGGCCAAACCAGGAAAACCGATCGGCTCGGCCGGACCCACCACCAGCTATCGGATGGATCCCTATGCACCCGCCCTGATCGCCAAGGGGCTCAAGGGCATGATCGGGAAAGGACCCCGGGGAGAGGGTGTGGTAGCGGCCATGAAGGAGCACGGAGCCGTCTATCTCGGGGCTGTCGGCGGCGCGGCCGCCCTGATCGCCCGGGCCATCAAGAAGGCCGAGGTGGTGGCCTATGAGGATCTGGGCCCGGAGGCCATTCGCCGGCTGGAGGTGGAGGATCTGCCGGTCATCGTGGCCCAGGACTCTCACGGAGGCGATCTCTTCCGTGAGGGGGTGGAGCGATACCGGCAGGATTGACGTCCCCGGGGCGCCTGGCGCGCCGGCCACCAGATCTCATTCACAAAGGAATGATGTATGCGAACGGAATTGTCGGCCAACAAGGTCAAGGGAGATTTCCTCGCCAAGGTTGTAGAGCTCAGCGGCGAAAGTATCCTGGCCTGCTACCAGTGCGGCTGCTGCTCGGCGGGATGTCCCGTGGCGGAAGAGATGGACCTGCTGCCCAACCAGGTGATTCGCTATGTGCAACTGGGATTCGAGGATGAGCTGATGAAATCCAAGACCATCTGGCTGTGTGCCTCCTGTTTTCAGTGCCATGCGCGGTGCCCGAGGGGCATCGACATATCCAAGATCATGGATGCTCTGCGTCAGATGGCTTTGGGATCGGGCCCTGATCGGTGCGGACCGGACGAGATTTCCGCCGCGGAGCTGGCCGGGGCTCCACAGCAGGCCCTGGTCACCGTGGTGCGAAAACTCGGGAATTGAGGTCCCGTTCAAACGGACATACGGAGGGTCAAATGAAGCTGCCGTACTACCCCGGTTGTACCCTGAAAGATCGAACCTCCCAGCTGGAGAACACCGCACTGGCAGCCGCCGCGAAATTGGGCGTCGAGCTCCAGGAGATACCCAACTGGACCTGCTGCGGAGCCGTCTATCCGGTGAGCGAGACCAGAATCATGAACCTGGTGGCCCCCATTCGGATACTCAAGGAAATCGGTGAGAGCGGGGCAGACCGGGTGGTCACGATCTGTGATTTCTGTTACAACGTCCTGAAAAGAGCCAACCGGGCCATTCTGGATGATGACGTCAAGCGCACCCGGGTGAACCTGTTTCTCAGTGATGACGATCGCCGATGGGCCGCCAGCGGGCGCAAGGTCGGCGAGGGAGAGGCCTATGACGGCGGGGTGAAGGTTCTCCACTATCTGGAGATGCTGCGCGACCAGGTCGGCTTTGAAAAGATGGCCGCCGCCGTGGAGCGGCCGCTGGAAAACCTGCGGCTGGCGCCTTATTATGGATGCAACCTGCTGCGTCCGGCCCAGGAGATGAATTTCGACGATCCGGAAGATCCCAGCATCATGGAGGACTTCATCGGGCATCTGGGCGGTCGGGTGGCCGCCTTTCCCTATCGCACCGAGTGCTGCGGATCCTTCCTGGGGATTTCCTCTCCCGCCGCTGCCCGCCGCCTGTCGCACACCATTCTGGCCTCGGCGCAGAAGAACGGGGCCGATGCGGTGGTGCTCAGCTGTCCGATGTGTTTCTATAATTTAGAGACCAAACAGAAAGAGCTTATCCGGGAATTCCCCGGTTTCCAACCCATACCGGTCTTCTTCTTCACCCAGCTGCTGGCTTTCGCTCTGGGTCGGGATGCCGAGACGCTGGGATTCGAGGAACACTATGTCGATCCCCTGCCGCTGCTGCAGGAGCGAGTTTCAGCCTGAGCGGACGGCCGGTCAGCCGATCTTCACGATGATCATGGCAAGAGGAACACAGTACTTTCCTGAGGAGTACAGATGAAACGAATTGGGGTCTTCGTCTGCCACTGTGGTATCAATATCGCCGCAACGGTGGATGTGGAAAAGGTCGTGGAGGAGGTTCGCCGCTACCCGGGTGTGGCTCATGCGGAGCACTATCAGTATATGTGCTCCGATCCCGGGCAGAAGCTGGTTCAGGAAGCCATCGACAAGCATAAGCTGGACGGCGTGATCGTGGCGGCCTGTTCTCCCACGCTGCACGAAGTGACCTTTCGCCGCGCCTCCGAGAACGCCGGACTGAATCCCTACCAGTGCGAGATCGCCAATATTCGGGAACAGTGCAGCTGGGTACATGCCGACCGGGGAGCGGCCACCCGAAAGGCGATCAGGATTATCGAGAGCCTGGTCGAGAAGGTCAAATACGATGAGTCCCTGACTCCCCTGAGCGTTCCGCTGACCAAGCGGGCGATGGTGGTGGGAGGGGGTGTGGCCGGGATCCAGGCCGCCCTGGATGTGGCCAACAGCGGGTATGAGGTGCTCCTGGTCGAGAAACAGCCCTCCATCGGCGGTCACATGGCCCAGCTGTCGGAAACCTTCCCCACCCTGGACTGTTCCCAGTGCATCCTGACGCCCAAGATGGTCGAGGCCGGGCAGCATAAAAACATTAGGCTGCTAACCTATTCCGAGGTCGAGGAGATCTCCGGCTATGTGGGGAACTTCACGGTCAAGATCCGGAAAAAAGCGGCCTATGTGAACTGGGACGCCTGCACGGGCTGCGGCGTTTGTACCGAGAAATGCCCCAAAAAGGTGGATTCGGAGTTCAACTGCAATATGGGCAGCAGGGGGGCCATCTATACCATGTTTCCCCAGGCGGTGCCCAACTATCCGGTCATCGACCGGGATAACTGCCTGTACTTCACCAAAGGACGCTGCCGGATCTGCGAGAAGGTCTGCGATCTGAAGGCCATCGATTACGAGCAGAAAGATGAGGTTGTCGAGGAGCAGGTCGGCGCCATCGTCGTGGCCACCGGCTATGATACCCTGCCTCTGGATCAGCTGGGAGAGTATGGATATGGAAAGCTGCCGGACGTCATCGATGGCATGGCCTTCGAGCGCCTGCTCTCGGCCTCCGGCCCCACCGGCGGTGAGATCCGCCGGCCCTCCGACGGGAAGGTGCCCAAGGAGATCGTCTTCGTGCAGTGCGCCGGATCCCGGGACCCGGAGAAGCACCTGCCATACTGTTCCAAGATCTGCTGCATGTACACGGCCAAGCACGCCCTGCTGTATAAGCACCGGGTGCACGACGGCCAGCCTTACGTATTTTATATCGATGTGCGCACCGGCGGAAAGAGCTACGAGGAATTTTACCATCGTGTCTCGGAAGAGGAGGGCGTGGTCTACATCCGCGGAAAAGTATCCCGGGTCTTTCAGGACGGCGATCAGCTGATCGTCTGGGGAGTGGATACTCTGACCGGGAAGAAGGTCGAGATCGCCGCCGATCTGGTCGTTCTGGCCACCGGTATGATCCCCTCTGCCGGCAGCCAGGCGCTGTTCAGTACCCTGAAGCTGGCCTCCGACGAGAACGGATTTCTCAGCGAGGCCCATCCCAAACTGCGGCCGGTGGAGAGTATTCAAGCCGGTTTTTATCTGGCCGGAGCGGCACAGGGACCGCGGGACATTCCCGAGACCGTGGCCCAGGCCAGCGGGGCGGCCTCGAAAGTGATTGCCCTGTTCTCGCAGGAAAAGCTGTTTCATGAGCCCATCGTCGCCTGTGTCGACGAGGATCTGTGCAGCGGGTGCAAAGTATGTATCTCCGCCTGCCCCTACGATGCCCGGGAATTCGATGAGAAGGAGGGCATCGTCAGGGTCAACGAACTGCTCTGCGAGGGATGCGGCGCCTGCGTGGTGTCCTGCCCCTCCGGAGCGACCCAACAGAAAAATCTGACCGACGAGCAGATACGCGAGATGGTCAAGGCCTCCCTGGGAGAGTGAACATGTTTGAACCCAAGATCGTCTGTTTCCTCTGTAAATGGTGCACCTACGCGGGGGCCGATCTGGCCGGCACCTCCCGTCTGGAGTATGCCCCCAATGGGGTGAATATCCGCTTTATGTGTTCCAGCCGGCTGGATCCGGAGCACATCCTGTGGGCTTTTCAGCGGGGCGCCGACGGCGTCTTCGTGGGCGGCTGTCATCCCGGCGATTGTCATTATCAGGATGGAAATTACAAAACCCTTCGGCGGATGGAGCTGTTTCGCAGAGTACTCAAGCAGTTCGGTCTCAACGACCGGCGGCTGCGCCTGGAGTGGGTGTCTGCCGCCGAAGGAAAGCGGTTCGCCGAAGTGATGGACGAATTCACAGAACAGGTACGAGCTCTCGGTCCGCTCCAATTGGGGTCGGGAAAAGGAGGCCAACATGTCGGCTCAGCGAAAAAAAGCAGCTAAGGGTTCCCAGAAGAAACCGGAGGACACGGGTCATCTGGTGCCCATCTATATCATGGGCCAGCGGTACATGGTCCCGGGCAGCCTGACGATTCAGAAGGCCATGGAATATGCCGGATTCCAGCTGGTCCGGGGGTGCGGCTGCCGGGGCGGCATCTGCGGGGCCTGCGGCACGGTCTTTCGTTTTCCCGACAGTCACCGGATCGAGGTCGGTCTGGCCTGCCAGACGGTCGTTCAGCCGGACATGCACCTGGCTCAGATCCCGTTCTTTCCGGCCAATAAGGCCACCTACGATATCGAGAAACTCTCGCCCACCGGGGCGGATATATCCAAGCTCTATCCGGAGATCTATAAGTGCATCGGCTGCAATGTTTGCACCAAGAGCTGCCCCATGGACATCGACGTCATGGAATACGTTGCCCGGGCCATCCGTGGCGACATCGCCGGCGTGGCCGAGCTGTCCTTCGACTGTGTCATGTGCGGTCTGTGCGCTGCCCGCTGTCCGGCCGAGGAGGCCCAGTATAATTTTGCCATCCTCTGCCGCCGGCTGTACGGACGCCATATCGCCCCCCCGGCCAAACATCTGGCAGAACGGATTCGAGAGGTCAAAAAGGGTCAGTTTGACCGCCCGCTGCAGAACCTGATGCGGTCGGGAAAGGACACAATCGTCGCTCTGTATAAAGAGAGAGAGATCGAGCCAGACATGGCCGATGAGGACTGGACGCCGGAAGACGCTCGCTACGTGTGAGCTCAACGGCCATGCCGAGGAGGTCCGCAATGCCTTACACACCTGAACTTCAGAAATACATCAAGATCGTCGAAAAGACCAGACCGGCACGGGTTGAGCGGAAGAAAAAAGGGCAGGAATTTCCCGCCATCCCGGTCGATGACCGGCCGGATATATTGAAGAAGTATCATCCCGATTTCAAGACCGGGACCCGACGTGAAATCAAGGTGGGGCCCAATAAGGGCTATGCCATATCCAATGAATACGTGGATCTTCTGGAGGCCCGCAGCCGCATCGACCCCAAACAGATCGATCTGTCCCATGTCGACTACGAGACCGACGTGCTGATCATCGGCGGTGGCGGTGCCGGAGCGGCCGCGGCTCTGCTGGCCCAGGAGAACGGCGCCGGTGTGCTGATAGCCACCAAACTGCGCCTGGGCGATGCCAACACCATGATGGCCGAGGGCGGTATTCAGGCCGCCACCAAGCGGGGAAAGGATTCGCCTTACTACCATTACCTGGATGTCATGGGTGGAGGCCATTTTGTCAACGATCCTAAACTGGTCCGTACCCTGGTGCGCGAGGGGCCCGGTGTGATCGGCTGGCTGGAAAAGATGGGCACCATGCTATCCAAGTATGAGGACGGCACCCTGAAAACCATGCACGGGGGCGGCACCTCCCGGAAGCGGATGCACTATGCTGGCGACATCACCGGGGCGGAAATCATGCGCACGCTGCGCGACGAGGTCAAAAACCGACCCGATGACATCAAGGTGCTGGAATACGTCGCCGCTGTGGAGCTGATCCTGACCGAGACCGGCCAGTGCGCCGGCGCCGTCTTCTACAGTCTGGAGACGCGTGAGTTCTTCGTGGTCAAGGCCAGAGCCACCATTCTGGCCACCGGCGGATCCGGCCGCCTGCACATTCAGGAATTTATGACCACCAACCATTACGGAGCCACCGGAGACGGGCTGGTGATGTCCTACCGGGCCGGCGTAAAGCTCAATTTCCTGCATACCGTACAGTATCATCCCACCGGCGCCGTCTTCCCGGAGCAGGCCGAGGGGCTGCTGATCACCGAGAAATTCCGCGGCGCCGGGGCCAATATCGTCAACGTCGAGGGGGAGCAGTTCGTCTACGAGCGTGAGCCCCGCGACGTGGAGGCGGCGGCCATCATCCGGGAATGTTCTCCCGACATCGGCAAGGGCGTGCCCACGCCCACCGGAAAGTTCGGGGTGTGGCTGGACTCCCCGATGATCGATATGCTCAAGGGAGAAGGCACGGTGCGCAAGGAATTCCCCGGCAAGCACATCCTCTTTCGCCGCTACGGCATCGACATCTCCAAGGAGCCCATGCTGATCCATCCCACTCTGCATTATCAGAACGGTGGGGTGGAGATCAATGACAAGTGCGAGACCAGTCTGCCCGGGCTCTATGTGGCCGGTGAGACGGCCGGCGGGATCCACGGGGAGAACCGTCTGATGGGCAACTCGCTGCTGGACGTGACTGTCTTCGGCAAGATCGCCGGCGAGCAGGCCGCCCGGTATTCACGCCGAAGAGCGCTCCGGGGCAAGCTGACCCTGGATCATGTCCGCCGCTACCACCGGGCGCTGAGCCGGGCCGGTGTGAAGACCGACCGGATCGCGCCGATGATCCTGCCCGATTACACCAATCCGGAGGTCAAAGAGCGGCAGCTGACCACGGTCTACGAGGGAACCCTGCGCTAGGATCAAGTTCTGTGAACATGGCGAGCGGAAGGCCGATGTTTCATTTCTCGAAAAGGCGGGAAGATGGCTAAACTTAAAGTTGCGCTGTACTGGGCGGCCAGCTGTGGAGGTTGTGAGATCTCCATCCTGGACATCGGGGCCAAGATCCTTGAATTCGTCGAAGGCGCCGACATCGTCTTCTGGCCGGCGGCCATGGATTTCAAGTACGCCGATGTGGAGGCCATGGAGGACGACAGCATCGATGTGACCCTGTTCAACGGAGCCATTCGCACCCAGGAGAACGAGGATGTGGCCAAGCTGCTGAGGAAGAAGAGCAAGGTCCTGGTGGCTTATGGGTCCTGCGCTTATGAGGGCTGTATTCCCGGCCTGGCCAATGTCACCGATCGCAAGGGCATCTTCGAGAGGGCTTACGGGACCACGCCGACCACCAAGAATCCCAAGAATGTCCGGCCGCAGACCACAACCAAGGTACCCGAGGGCGAGCTGCACCTGCCGGAGTTCTACGACACGGTCAAGACGCTGGCCCAGACGGTGGATGTCGATTATTTCGTTCCCGGCTGTCCTCCCACCGGCGAGAAGACCTGGGAGGTCCTGCAGGCCGTTCTGGCCGGTCAGCTGCCGGAAAAGGGCTCGGTGGTGGGGGCCGGAGTGAAGACGGTCTGTGACGAGTGCCCCCGGACGAAGAACGAGAAACGGATCAAGGAATTTTACCGGCCGCACTTGAAGATCCCGGAACCGGACACCTGCCTGCTGGAGCAGGGCATCTTTTGCGCCGGGTTCGCCACCCGGGACGGATGCGGGGCGCAATGCATCCAGGTCAACATGCCCTGCCGGGGATGCTATGGGCCGCCCCCTCAGGTGATCGATCAGGGGGCCAAGATGGTCAGCGCCCTGGGATCGATCATCGACGCCGAGGACCCCGAGGAGATCAACCGCATCCTGGACCAGATCCCCAATCCCATCAGCTATTTTTATCGCTTCGGATTGCCCTTATCCATTCTGCGCAGGAGAATCATGAAATGAAACGTATCACCGTCGACCCCATCACCAGGCTGGAGGGACACGGCAAGATCGAGATCTTTCTGGATAAGGCCGGGGACGTGGCCAATGTCTACTTCCAGGTGCCGGAGCTGCGGGGCTTCGAGAAATTCTGCGAGGGGCATCCAGTAGAAGAGCTTCCCCGCATCACCACCCGCATCTGCGGAGTCTGTCCGGAGGCTCACCACATGGCCTCGGCCAAGGCCTGCGATGCCGTCTACGGAGTGGAGATCCCCAGTGCCGGCAGGAAGATCCGGGAGCTGATGTACTCGGCCTTTTATGTCACCGATCACGCCACCCATTTCTACATCCTCGGCGGTCCAGACTTCGTGGTCGGTCCCGAGGCCGATCCGGCCCAGCGGAACATCCTCGGTGTGATCGCCAAGGTCGGTAAGGAGGCAGGTCTGAAGGTGATCAATGCCCGTCATGCCCTGCACAGCGTCATCAAGATGCTCGGCGGGCGGACGGTGCATCCGGTCAATGCGCTTCCCGGCGGCGTCAGCAAATCGATCAACGAGGAGGAGCGCCAGCAGATCGAGGCGGTGGCCAAAGAGGCCGTCGATTTCGGCCAGTGGAGCCTGAAGCTGTTTGACGATATCGTGCTGGCCAACAAGCAGTATGTCGATCTGATCCTCAGCGACGCCTATGCCCACCAGACCTATTCCATCGGCACGGTGGATGAGAACAACCACATCAACTGCTATGACGGCCAGCTGCGGGTGGTCGATCAACAGGGCAAGGAATTCGCCAAGTTTTGGGCCGCCGATTATCAGAAGCACCTGGAGGAGCATGTCGAGCCCTGGACCTATCTGAAGTTCCCGTACCTCAAAAAAGTCGGCTGGAAAGGTCTGCAGGACGGCCCGGACAGCGGCGTCTATAAAGCCACCCCGCTCTCCCGGCTGAATGCCGCCGAGGGCATGGCCACGCCGATCGCCCAGGAGCACTACCAGCGATTCTACGATACCCTGGGCGGCAAACCGGTCCACGCCACCCTGGCCACGCACTGGGCCCGGTTGATCGAATTGATGTATGCCGCCGAGCGGATGATGGAACTGGTTCAGGATCCGGAGATCACCAGCCCCCAGGTGCGGACCGTTCCCACCGAGACGCCCAGGGAGGGCGTGGGGCAGGTGGAGGCCCCCCGGGGTACGCTGATCCATCATTATATCACCGATGAGAACGGGATCGTCGAGAAGGTCAATCTTATCGTCGGGACGACCAACAACAATGCTGCCATCTGCATGTCCCTGAAGAAGGCCGCCCAGGGCGTGATCAAGAAGGGCCAGAAGGTCAGCCAGGGATTACTCAACTTGGTGGAGATGGCCTTTCGGGCCTATGATCCGTGCCTGGCCTGCGCTACTCATTCGCTACCCGGCCAGATGCCCCTGACCGTGGAGATTCGCGATCACCGCCGCCGGCTGGTGGAGACCATCTCCCGTTCGTGAGGAACCGGGTGCGTGCCGGTCGTCCGATGACCGGCAGACGGTTCCCTGCCGGCATTCAGAGCGACCGAATGAGGTCTGGAACGTCAAGTTCCGGTTGTGATATGATATCACTCTGCTGAAGAGAAGTCCCGCCCCCGGGCGGGACTATCTTCTTTTGGAGGCCTCGAATGAAGAACACAGTCGCCATCGTGGGGGCCGGTCCCGGCGGCTATGTGGCCGCCGTGCGAGCGGCCCAGCTGGGCGCCCGGGTCGCGCTGGCGGAAAAAGCGGACGTCGGCGGCACCTGCCTGAATCGGGGCTGCATCCCCTCCAAGGTGATGCAGGCGGCCGCCCATCTGCTGATCAACTGGCGCCGTGGTGAGCGCTTCGGTCTGTCAGCCCCGGGTCCGGCCCGGGTGGATCTGGCCCTGTTGATGGAGCACAAGGACCGGGTGGTGGCCGACCAGATCAGGGGTATCGAGCATCTTCTCCAGCACCAGGGCGTCGATCTGATCCGGGGCCGGGCGAAGATCTCCGGTCCGGGAGAGCTGCGTATCGCCACCGAAGACGTGGGGGAGAGGATCATCAAATGGGACCGGTTAATCCTGGCCGCCGGCAGCCGGCCGGCGCCGCTGCCGGGGATCCCCTTTGACGGGCGGAGGGTCATCTCCAGCGACGACGTCTTCCGGATGGACGAGTTGCCCGAGTCGCTGTGTATCGTCGGGGGCGGGGCCATCGGCTGCGAGTTCGCCTGTATCTTCGCCGCCCTGGGCGCCCGGGTGACCCTGGTCGAGGCCCTCGACCGGCTGCTGCCTCAGCCGTCGGTGGACCCGGACTGTTCCCGGACACTGGCCCGGGAGATGAAGAAACAGAAGATCGAGGTGTTGCTCCAGCATACGGTCGTCTCGGCCCGGCAGAGGGCAAAAGGGATTGAGGTGAGCATCGCTCCGGCCGGCGATCGGTCTGAGCGGGACGATCCTGACAGGCAGCGGACCGGGACCTATGACCGCATGCTGGTCTGCATCGGCCGGCGGCCGGATCTGTCCGGACTGGGGCTGGAGACGGTCGGTCTGGAGACGGATGAGCATGGCTGGCTGCAGGCCGACGAGAGGATGGCGACCGGCTGCGCGGGGGTCTACGCCATCGGCGATGCGCTCGGACCGTCGAAGGTGATGCTGGCCCACGTGGCTTCAGCCGAGGGCGTGACGGCCGCCGAGAATGCTATGGGTCAGGAGTCGGCGATGAGCTACCGGGCCGTTCCCAACGCCGTCTATTCCATACCCGAAGTGGCCAATGTGGGTCTGACCGTATCGCAGGCCGAAGAACAGGGCCTTTCGGCAAAGACCGAGAGCGTGCTCTACCGGGCCGTCGGCAAGGCCCATGCTCTGGGTGAAACGGCCGGCCAGGCCAGGATCGTCTGGGAAGAGGGAACCGGCCGGGTGCTGGGCCTGCATATCGTCGGAGCCCGGGCCACCGATCTGATCGCCGAGGGAACCCTGGCCCTGCGGATTGGAGGCCGGGTGAAGGATCTGGCCGAGACCATCCATGCCCATCCGACCCTGTCGGAGGTGATCATGGAGGCGGCCCTCAAAGCCGACGGCCGGCCGAGACACGGATGAGAGCGGTGATGTGATGTCCGACGGAAAAAACGTGCTCGTCCTCGGCCTGGGAAACGATTGTCTCGGCGACGATGCGGTCGGGCTCCTGGCGGTTCGTCAGCTGCGACGCCGGCTTGGGGAGAACGGGTCAGGCGTCGATCTCGTGGAGGCCTCGGCCGGGGGGATGATCCTGCTGGACCTGATGGCCGGCTACCAGGGACTGATTCTGATCGATGCCATCCAGACCGGCGGCGGCGAGACGGGCCGGATCTACCGTCTGACCGAGAATCAGCTTCCGGCCGTCGGGCCGGAGTGTTCGGCGGCGCCCTGGTCGGCCCATCATATAAGCCTGCGTCAGATCCTGGAGACCGGCCGGCGGGTCGGCTGCGATCTGCCGCGTTTGGTCATCGTCTATGCCGTGGAAACGAATCTTCCTCAGGAGTGGCGCCAGGGCTGCAGCCCGCAGGTGGAACGGGCCATTCCGGAGGTCGTCCGCCGGGTGATCGGAGAGATATCGGCTGTGAAGGCAGCTGCCCGGCAGGAGAAAGGCGCTCAGTGAAATCCAGGACGCACATCGATTGTACCGGTCGCATCAGGGATGAGGTCCGGGCGGCCGTCATCACCCTCCGGGGAGTGGTCCAGGGAGTCGGCTTCCGGCCTTTCGTTCACCGGCTGGCCCGGGAGTGCGGTCTGGCCGGGACGGTGCGGAACTTCTCCGGTGGCGTCGATATCCGGGTGGAGGGTCCACCGGATCGGGTGGAGATCTTTCACCACAGGGTGATGCGGGAGGCGCCACCCCTGGCGCGGATCACCGAAGGGGACTGCCGGCCGGTTCCGCCGCAGGGGCTCAAAGACTTCTCCGTGGAACAAAGTTTCCGGTCGGAGGACCAGTTCGTTCTGGTGCCGCCCGATATCGCCACCTGCGGCCGCTGTCTTGAGGAGCTGACCGATCCGCAGGACCGCCGCTACCGGTATCCGTTCATCAACTGTACCGACTGCGGTCCCCGGTTCACCATCATCCGGGAGATGCCTTACGACCGGCCGATGACGACCATGGCCGACTTTGCCATGTGCCCCCGCTGCCAGGAGGAGTATGGCCAGATCGAGCACCGCCGCTATCACGCGCAGCCCAACGCCTGTCCCGACTGCGGGCCCCAACTTGCATTCCATCGCGGCGGCCGGAAGGAAGCCGGGGGAGAGGCGGCCCTGCGTCGGGCTCTGGCCTGTTTACAGAACGGAGGGATCGTCGCCGTCCGGGGCCTAGGCGGATTCCATCTGTGCTGCGATGCTTCCAGCGCTGGAGCCGTCCGGGAGCTGAGACGCCGCAAGCATCGGCCGATCAAACCGCTGGCCGTGATGATGGCGGATCTGGAGACGGTTCGCCAAAGCTGTTATCTCTCGGAACAGGAGGAGGCCGAGCTGACCTCGCCGCAGCGGCCCATTGTGGTCCTTCGACGGCGGGACCGGACGGCGGTCTGCGCGGAGGTGGCGACGGGCAACGATACTCTGGGCGTCATGCTGCCCTATACCCCGGTCCATACCCTGCTGTTGTCCGGCGGGTTCAAGGCCATCGTGGCAACCAGCGCCAACCGGAGCGACCAGCCCCTGATCGCCGATAACCAGGAGGCTCAGGAAGGGCTCTCCGACATCGCCGATGGATTTCTTCTTCACGATCGCCGGATCCACACCCGCTGCGACGATTCCATCGTTCGGCTGATCGGCGACGGTCCGGTTCTGCTTCGCCGGGCCCGGGGTTACGCGCCCATGCCGGTGCAGCTGCCGCTGAGCGGCCCTGCGGTGCTGGCCTGCGGTCCGGAACTGAAGAACACCTTCTGTCTGACACGATCCGATCATGCCTTCCTCAGCCAGCACATCGGCGACCTGAAGAATCTTGAGACGTACCGATTCTTCGAGCAGATGGTCGAGCGGTTCGAGGATCTGTTCGACATAGAACCCCAGGTTGTGGCCCACGATCTGCACCCCCAGTATCTGTCCACCCAGTATGCCCGGCAACGGGCGGCGGACAGTGCGTCTCAGCTTCCCATGGTGGCCGTTCAACATCACCATGCCCATGTGGCCGCCTGCCTGGCCGACAACGGCGTCCGGGAGCCGGTCATCGGAGTGGTCTTCGACGGCATCGGCTATGGCGATGACGGACACATCTGGGGGGCCGAGTTCATGGCGGCCGACCTGGGAGGGTACCGGCGGCTGGGGCATCTCAGATACATCCCCCTGCCCGGGGGCGATGCTGCCAACCGGCAGCCCTGGCGAATGGGACTGAGCTATCTGTACGCCGTTCTGGGGAAGGAGACGGACGCCCTGGCCGGGCGACTGCTCGGACAGGACGAGACCTCCCGCCGGTCTATCCTGCGGATGCTGGAACGGTCCGTCAACACCCCCCCGGCCTCCAGCATGGGGCGACTGTTCGACGCCGTCTCGGCCCTGCTGGGACTCTGCCAGGAAAACACTTTCGAGGGGCAGGCAGCCATACAGCTGGAGGTGGCCGCCCGGGAGGCCTCCGATCGGTTGCCGGGTTACGACTGGAGATTGCGTCAGGAAGGATCACAGCTGGTCGCCGATCCTGAGCCGCTGATCCGGTCCATCCTCGAGGACCTGGATCAGGGGAGGCCCGTGGCTGAGATCGCCCGGCGGTTTCATCGCTCGGCGGCTGAGCTGGCCGTCCTGGTGTGCCGGCGGATCCGCCAGCAGAACGGGCTGGACCGGATAGCCCTGACCGGGGGCAGCTTCCAGAATGCCATCCTGGCCGAACAGACAGCCGATCTGCTGCGGCGGGAAGGATTTCAGGTTCTGACCCATCACCAGGTGCCGCCCAATGACGGGGGGGTGGCTCTGGGACAGGCGGCCGTGGCTGTTTTTCAGCAGGGGGGAGGACGAACATGTGTCTGAGCGTGCCCATGCGGGTGACCGAGATTCAGGGCCATAGCGGACAGGCCGATATCGGTGGGGTGTCCCGGCACATCGACCTGCGTTTTCTCGAGGATGTCAGCATCGGCGACTATGTCATCGTCCATGCCGGGTTCGCCCTCCAGAAGCTCGATCCCCGGGAAGCCGAGGAAACCCTGGCCCTGCTCAGGAAGATGCTGGAACACGATGGAACATCTCGATGAATACCGCGATGCCGGACTCTGCCGGCAGCTGTCCGGGAGGATCGCCCGCGCCGCCGGTGACCGCGAGATCACTTTGATGGAGGTCTGCGGTACCCACACTATGGCCATCTTCCAGTACGGTCTCAAGGAGCTGCTGCCGCCGAATATCAAGCTGCTCTCCGGTCCCGGGTGTCCGGTCTGCGTGACGCCCAATGAGTATCTCGACCGGGCCGTGGCCTATTGCCGCCAGGAAGACGTCTGGGTGGCCACCTTCGGAGATATGCTTCGCGTTCCGGGGTCGCACTCCTCGCTGATCAGGGAGCGGGGCGTCGGGGGCCGGGTCCGGCTGGTCTATTCGCCGGCCGACGCCCTGGAGCTGGCTCGGCAGATGCCCGATCAACGGATCGTCTTTCTGGGCATCGGGTTCGAGACGACCAGCCCACTGGTGGCCGCCGTGCTGGCTGACGCCAGGCGGAAAGAGATGAAAAATTTTTTCGTGCTGGCCGGGAACAAGGTTCTCCCGCCGGCCCTGCAGTTGCTGGTCAACGACGAACAGCTCGGTCTCCAGGGACTCATCTGCCCGGGCCATGTCAGCGCGGTGACCGGGAAGGGAATCTATCAGTTTCTGGCCCGCGATCACGGCGTCGCCTGCGTCATCTCCGGATTCGAGCCGACCGATATTCTGCAGTCCATTCTGATGCTGGTCTCCCAGATTGTCAGGGAACAGCCCCAGGTCGAGAATCAGTACCGCCGGGTGGTCCCCGATGAGGGCAATCGGCGGGCCAGGGAGCTGATCGAGGAGGTCTTTGAACCCGGTGAGTCCTCCTGGCGAGGGTTAGGATCGATCCCTGAATCCGGACTTTTTATTCGTCAGGCGTATCAGGACCACGATGCCTGGTCCGCGCTGCCGGTCGAGGTCGAGCCGCCCATAGAGCATCATGGTTGCATCTGTGGTCTGATCTTGAGGGGACGCAAACAACCGGCGGACTGCGCTCTGTTCGCCGGCACCTGCACCCCGGAACATCCCGTGGGGGCCTGCATGGTCTCCTCGGAGGGGACCTGTGCGGCGCACTATCGCTATGCCCGGAGTGAAATCAACTGAAAGGGAGGGATTCATGAAGGTGGTGGAATTTCAGGAGGGAGAAAGCTTCGATATCGAGCTGGAGGAGGATCTGCTGAAGAAGAATCGGGAGATCGCCGAGGCCAATGAGAAGCTGCTCAAGGAACACGGGGTTCAGGCCATCGACGTGATGGGATCGATCGGCTCCGGAAAGACCACTCTGATCGAGCGGATCGCTGCCCGCCTGGCCGGCTCGGTGTCGGTGGGCGTGGTGGCCGGAGACCTGACCACCACCATCGATGGGGAACGGATCGAGAGACACGGTGCCCGGGTGGTGGAGGTCAACACCGGCAAGGAATGTCACCTGGACGCCAATCTGGTCGGTAAGGCACTGCGCTCTCTTCCCCTGGACGAGCTGGATGTGCTGTTCGTCGAGAATGTCGGCAACCTGATCTGTCCGGCCGAGTTTCCCCTCGGTGCCCGGAAGCGTGTGGTGGTCATCTCGGTCACCGAGGGGCCCCATATGGTGGTCAAACATCCCTTTATCTTCGCCGAAGCCGCCGTGGTGGTGATCAACAAGACCGAGCTGTCCGAGGCCATGGGCGTGGATCCTGAGCAGCTGGCCTCTGATGTGGCCAGGGCCAATCCCAACGCTCGCGTTATCAAGGCCAGTTTGAAAGATGACCGGGGAACCGATCAGGTCCTGGAAGCTCTGGGATTGGTATATGCATGAGTTCTCTATCGCCCAGCAGATCGTCGAGGTGGTCCTGCGGACCGCCCGGGAGCAGCAGGCCCGGGAGGTGGAGCGGGTGGTGGTGGTCATCGGGGAGCTGGCTCTGCTCAACGGCGAACAGGTCAAGTTCTGGGTGGAGGAGATGTTTTCCCGCCAGCCGCTGACCCGGTCCGCCCGGCTGGATCTCGAGACCCGGCCCGGACGGGTGCACTGCCCCGGGTGCGGGTTCCAGGGTGATCCGCCGATGCCGGGTCCGGAAGCCCATTTTCTCTCGCCCTCGCTGATCTGTCCGCGATGCGGCCAGGCCGGAATGGAGATCCGGGAAGGAAGGGAATGTCTGGTCAAAAGGATCACCATCACAAAAGAGAACGGCACACAATGAGCGAGCGGATCGTTCTGGCCCACGGCGCCGGAGGGAGGCTGAGCCGCCGGCTGGTCTCCGAGCTGATCCTTAAGTATTTCGGCCATCCGGTCCTGCGGCGCCTGGAGGACAGCGCGGTGCTGGAGCTGTCCGGGGGACGGTGGGCCTTCACCACCGACTCCCACGTCATCCGGCCGCTGTTCTTCCCCGGTGGCGATATCGGCAAACTGGCCGTCTCCGGAACGGTCAACGATCTTTTATGCGCCGGCGCCCGGCCGCTGTATCTGAGCCTGTCCCTCATTATAGAGGAAGGACTCCCGATCGTGGATCTGGACCGCATCCTCAGATCGGCTGCCGATGAGGCCGCTGCGGTCGGCGTGAACATCGTCTGCGGAGATACCAAGGTGGTCGAGCGGGGTAAGGGAGACGGATTGTTCATCAACACCGCCGGTGTGGGATCGATTCCCACGGGGGTGGATCTCTCGCCGGAGAAGATCCGGGTCGGAGATGCCATTCTGGTCAGCGGCACGATCGGCGATCACGGCATCGCCATCCTCTCGCAGCGGGAGGGATTCGAGCTGCACAGCTCCCTGGAGAGCGATTGCGCTGCATTGCATGGTCCGGTCCTGGCCGCCATGGAGCACCCCGGGGTGGTGCACTGCCTGCGCGATCCCACTCGCGGGGGACTGGGCACGGTGCTGGCCGAGATGGCCGCCGACCGGGGGGTGGGAATGGAGGTGGAGCAGGAGCGGATCCCGATGCGCGACCAGGTCCGGGGAGCCTGCGAGATGCTCGGACTGGATCCGATCTATGTGGCCAACGAGGGCAAGATGGTCATGATCGTCGAATGGGGGCAGCATGAGGAGGTCCTCAGCCGTCTGGTGAAATACCCTTTGAGCCGACGGGCCGCCCTCATCGGCCGGGTGGTGGAGGAACACCCCGGCATGGCCGTCCTGCGGACATCGGCCGGCGGCAGCCGGATTATCGATCTGCCTACCGGGGAACTGATCCCTCGCATCTGCTGATGCTGCTGAAATCGCCGGGGAGGCAGAAGAATCTTCGCTGCGACGGCACCGTGACTGAGCTTCTGCTGCAGGCGCCGGGCCACAGAAGATATCGTCGTTTTCGAATGGAGAAGGGATGCCCTTCTCCTTTTTTTATGAGACGGGGAATATTTCCAAAAGGACCCTTGACTTTTGCAATGAGATCTTTTATAATTAGGCCCTGAAAAAGACGGCCGCTTTTCTGGTATAACCTATTGATTTAGTATGGCTTTAGAAGCGGCGAAAGGAAGCCTAGAAATCTATATATCTGAATAAAAAACACTTTTAGAAAAAGGCTTTTTTCAATGCCGACAGAGGCAGACGACCGGACTTATGGCGTCAGAAATTTCCTTTACCTCTTTTTCATCCTCATGATCATCTGGCTGGCCCTGACCTCCAGCTTCCACTGGCAGGAGCTTTTGGCCGGAGGCATGGTCAGTCTTCTCCTCGCCATCATCTTACAAAAGACCTATCATAATTTAGGTCTCCCGCCGCTGAGCATCAAAAGGATCACCTATTTTCTCCTCTACATCGCCGTGCTTTTCAAGGAGATCATCAGGGCCAATCTCGATGTGGCCTATCGGGTGATCCACCCCAGGATGCCCATCAAGCCGGGTATCGTCGTCATCAAAACGACCCTCAAGCAGGATATCGCCAAGACGATGCTGGCCAATTCGATCACGTTGACTCCTGGGACGTTTACCCTGGATATTCTGGGTGATCAGCTGCTGATCCACTGGATCAATGTGCAAGCCGAGGAGACTGAGGAAGCCACCAGGATCATCAGGGACCGGTTTGAAAAATATCTCAAGGTGATATTCGCATGAATGAGCAGATCCTGTTCGTTTTTTTGGCCGTGATCGCCGGAGGCATTTTCCTCGGCTTGGTCCGCATGCTGAGAGGTCCCACCTCATCGGATCGTGCGGTGGCGGTGGACACCATGACCACCACCGTGGTCGCTTTCCTCGTGCTTTTAGGATTTCTATTCCGGAGATATGTGTATCTGGATGTTTCACTGGTCTATTCCCTGCTGGCCTTCGTCGGGCTGGTCGCTCTGGCGAGATATCTGGAAAAAGGATTCTGATATGCAGCTCTTCGGGATCATCGTGACCGCCATTGGGACGCTTTTTCTCTTTCTCGGGAATCTCGGCGTGCTCAGACTGCCGGACGTTTATAACCGGATTCAGGCAGGCACCAAATGCACCACCCTGGGCGCGTTTTTGACCATTCTCGGGGTGGGGATCATGCAGCCGGACTGGTTCTGGAAAACACTGCTGATCGCCGTCTTTGTTCTGGTCACCAACCCCATCTCCAGCCACGCCATCGCCAGAGCTTCGCGAAAGAGCGGCGTCCCTTTGTGCGACCGCAGCGTGGTGGATAAGACGGAGGAATTCTCCGGATTCGGGGAGAAGACATGATTCTTATCGTCGGCGCGTTGATCCTGCTGATGCTGGCCGCCGCTATCGCGGCGCTGTTCTTTAAGGACTTGATCAATGCGGTGATCGCTTCCTGCATGGTCAGCCTCATCGCCGCGATTCTGTTCTATCTGCTTCAGGCTCCGGATGTGGCTATGGCCGAGGCATCCATCGGCGCCGCCCTGGTCAGCGCCATCTTTATTATCGCCATCAGACGGACTCAGAGGAACGAGGAATGAGAAGCATCATCAGTTTTGTTCTTCTTCTGATCATCACCTGGGGCATCTCCCTGTCGTTGGACCGGATCCCTTTCGGCGAATCGAAGACCCACGTGGGCGATTACTATATAGAGAAGGGCAGAGAGGAGACCGGTGCTTCGAACGTGGTTACCTCAGTGGTGGTTAATTACCGCGGTTTCGATACCCTCGGCGAGGTGACCGTGCTGTTCGTGGCCGCCATTGGGCTGAGCGCCGTTTTGTACACTCGGAGAAAGAAACAAAAAGGCGAGGTTGAGCCGGCCAGTTTGGTGCTGACCACAGGCTGCCGGTTTCTATTCCCCCTGATTCTTCTTTTCGGGGCTTACATCTTCATCCATGGGCACCTCACTCCCGGCGGGGGATTCCAGGGAGGGGCCATTATCGCTTCAGCATTTCTTTTGGTCTATATGGGGTGCCGGGGAAGAAGGATCAGTGAGACGGGGAGTAAAACGGTTGAGTCTTTGAGCGGACTGATTTTTCTGGTGGTCGGACTGATCGGGCTGGCCGTGGGCGGCCGTTATTTTCTATTCAACTTCCTGCCCAAGGGAGAACTCAATTCGCTGTTCAGCGCGGGAATCATTCCGATTATTTACATCGCCATCGGCTGCAAGGTCGGATCGGAACTAGGCGGGATCATCGACCGTCTGGTGGAGGAGAGCGGATGACTTTTCTGCAGGACTATGCTTATTACATCGGGGCATTTGGGCTTGTCTTCATCGGCTTGTTCACCATGCTGGTCAAGCGGAACCTGATCAAGGTCATCATCGGCCTGAGCATTCTGGAAACAGGCGTCAATCTTTTCCTCATCTCGGTTGGCTATATCAGCAAAGGCACAGCCCCCATTTTTTCGAAGACGGGTCTGAAGGCCGAGCGCATGGTCGATCCCGTTCCACAGGCTCTGGTGCTCACCGCCATCGTCATCGGAGTGGCCGTGCTGGCGCTGGCTCTCTCCCTGGCCGTCAGGCTGTATCATCATTACGGCGTCCTTGATCTGAGGAAGATAAAGGAGCAGAGATGGTAAGCCCCGTCCTTCTGATCACCGTCCCACTGGGACTGGCGTTCGCTCTCCCTCTTCTGGGATTGCTGTCCAGAAGGATGGTCAAGTATATCCCGGTGGCCGCCTTTCTGTTCAACCTCATCGTTGCTCTGAGCCTGTTGCCGGAAGCGGTGAAGCATCCTCTGGTGGTTTCTATCGGTGGATTCTCACCGCCGTTCTGTATCAATCTGGTTGCCGGCCCGGTGGGGGTTTTGTTTTCCGCCCTGATCGCCCTGGCAGGATTTGCGGTGGCCACCTATTCCCTGCGCTATATCGAGTCGGGAGCGCAGGAGAAATATCACATGCTCTATCTTTTCCTGCTCACCGGCGCCACCGGGGTCGTCCTCACCGGCGACATCTTCAACCTGTTCGTTTTCTTTGAGATTCTGTGTATCTCATCCTACGCTCTGGTGGCCTATCTGGGGGATCGAGCCAGTATCGAATCGGCGGTGAAATACCTGATTCAAGGATCGATCGGCTCAAGTTTTCTCCTCATCGGTATCGGTCTGCTGTACGGGCTTTTCGGAACACTCAACATGGCCGATCTGGCCCGGCAGATCGCTTCGGCCAGCCCGATATCCATCTATGTCCCCATGGCACTGATGGTCACCGGCTTGGGCATCGAAGCGGCCATCTTTCCATTGAACGCCTGGCTTCCCGACGCGCATTCCTCTGCGCCCTCGTCGATCAGTGCCATTCTCTCCGGCATCGCCATCGAGGTCGGTCTCTACGCCGTGGTGCGGGTGATCTTTACCATCTTCGGTCTGTCCAGCATGCTCATGTTCTTCGTCTTCCTGGGGGTCTTGACCCTTCTCATCGGGGAGCTGTGCGCGTTCAGTCAGGCCAATGTCAAAAGAATGCTGGCCTATTCCAGCATCGGCCAGATCGGCCTGGTCGTCTTTGCCATGGCCATGGCCACCTCTCTGGCCATCAGCGGAGGCCTGTTTCAGCTGGTCAGCCATACCCTGGGAAAAGGCCTCTTGTTTCTGGCTGCCGGATATCTGGTGTATCGAAGCGGATCGATGGAAATTTCTTCTTTGGAAGGCCTGGGAATGCGGATGCCGCTGACCTCCCTGGCCTTTACCATCGGGGCTTTCTCCATCATCGGTCTGCCCCCCTTTATCGGATTCTCCAGCAAATTTCTGATCGTTCGAGCAGCCCTGGCTCAACACACGGTTCTCTTTACCGTGCTCGTCGGGCTGGTCCTGTTGGGGACGGTCATCGAGGGGGCCTACTTTTTCCGGGTTGTCCAGGCGCTGTATTTCAAAAAAGGCAATGGCGAGCAAAAAAGGAATGATGCTCCGGTGAGCGGTCTCATTCCCATGTTTCTTTTGATGGTCCTGATCGTCGTGATGGGAGTCTATCCGGCGCTGATGACCGATGTTTTACACTCTGCGGCCTCCGAGTTTCTCGACAGAATTGCCTACATCAGGGGTGTGATCGGATGAGCTTGGAATTATTACTGGCCGTCGCTTTCGGCGGTTCATTCTTGACCTATCTGTTCAGCAAAATTTCTACTCGGCTGAGGGATGGCTGTGCCGTATTCATCTCACTGGCTCTGGTGGCGATGGTGGCCAGTTTCTATGGCACGACCGTGGAGGGATCTTTTTACTCCGGTTTTCTCGGTCTGCCGATGATCCTGAGAACCAATATGCTTTCATGGTTTTTTGCCATCGCCGTCTCCAGCCTAGGAGCCCTGGCCGTTATCTTTTCTCTCTCCTATATGAAGGATCGGAAGCGGACCGACTTCTATTACCTGATGTTCCTGTTGGTCAATGCCGCCATGCTGGGCGTTGTCTTCTCAGGCGATCTGGTCTCTTTTTTCATCTTCTGGGAAATCATGAGTTGGTCGACCTTCCTCTTGATCAGCTACAACCGAGGACCAGCCCTGTCTGCCGGAATGAAATATATCGTCATGTCCATATTTGGCTCCATGGCCATGCTGGTTGGGATGCTATCGCTCTTTGTGACCAAGGGGACGCTGAACATCGCTGAGCTTTCGACACTGGTGGCCTCCTCTTCTCCTGGGTATCTCCTCTTCCTGGTGGTTATTTTCGGCTTTGCCTTCGGCATTAAAAACGCCGTTATGCCCCTGCACACCTGGTTGCCTGATGCCTATGCGGAGGCGCCTTCTCCATTTACCGCTGTTCTATCCGGTATGCTTACCCGTATGGGCATGTATGGTTTTCTTCTGATTCTGTATGTCATCGTCAGTGCTGCAGGGACGCTCCAGTTGGGTTCGGGAGTATTTCGATTTCATTATATCCTTGCCTGGCTGGGGGCCGTGACCATCGTGATCCCGACCTTTATCGCCATGCTTCAAAATGACGCCAAAAAGCTGTTGGCCTGGCATGGGATCGGACAGGGCGGATACATGATTGTGGGCATCGCCTATGGGACCGGTCTGGGGATTGCCGGAGGAATATTCCATACTCTGAACCATGCCATCTACATCGTCCTTCTGTTCCTCAGCGTGGCCGCCGTGCAATACCGAACCGGCGGGGTCCGCGATCTAAATTCCTTAGGCGGTCTGATCAAGAAAATGCCGATTGCTTTTCTCGGCGGCCTTCTTGGCATCTGCGGTCTTATCGGAATCCCGATGACCAACGGATTTGTCTCCAAATGGTTGATCTATAAAACATTGATTCTAGGGGGCTCACCCTTCTTGGCCTTCGCCGCCCTGATCGGCACCTGGGGAACCATCCTGTCCGTTTACAAATTTCTGCACAACATGTTTCTGGGGCAGCTGCCAGAGAAGTATAAGGATATACGCCCGTCTCCTGTAAGCATGAAAATCCCCATCATCATCCTCTCGGGGGTTATTCTTCTGTTTGGCATTTTGCCCGGTATCCCCCTCAAGGTGATCAATTCGATCAGCGTTTCGTTCGGCTTTGAGTCATTATCGGTCTCCTTATGGGGCATTGCTTCTGAAACAGGGGCCTTGAATACCATCAACCTCTTTGCCGCCGTTCTCATCGGGTGTTTTTTGGTCGGATTTCTCTTCAGGGCGGGAAAAAAGAGCATTCCGGTTGACCAGGAAAACACCTATGCAGCCGGGGCGGCCGTTCCCCGGGGCAAGTATCATTATACCGTCGATTTCTATAATCCTCTCTACCGGATGATTACGCCCTATCTAAAAGACTTCGTTGACGTCTTCTACATGAAGCTGGCCGGATGGACCGGGCAGCTCTGCGCCGGGGTCAGGCGGCTGTATACCGGGTATGTGGGTCATTATGTGATGTATATCGTGCTGTTTTTAGCCCTGCTCATTTTTGTTCAGGTCAAGTGGAGTCCATGGTGATGCCCATTCTTGAAATCATTGTATCTCCGCTTATCGCGCTGATCATCGGGCTATTTTTCCTGGGATTGTCCCGAAAGATCATGGCCCGAATCCATTGGCGCTATGGTCCCCCGATCACTCAGCCCCTGATCGATATCATCCGGCTGTTCAGTCAAAGAAGCGTCACGCATGGAAGACTGTTTCACCTGGGGATGATCCTTGCCTTGGCCGGTTCCCTGGTGGTGGTTCTGTTTCTTCCGCTGGGTCGGTGGTGTCCCCTCAGCGGCTCCGGCGGGATGTTGGTGATTCTCTATCTGATGCTGTTGAGCCCATTCGGTATCGCCCTCAGCGGGGGAGAGGCGGCCAATCCCAACACTAGTATCGGGATTTCCCGAAAATTACTCTTGGCTCTGGGCTATGAGGTGCCATTATTGCTGATTCTTCTCTCGGTCATGACCCGCTATCAGACCATCTCCATCGTTGAGGTCGTCGATGCCCAGCAGGGGGCGAGCTGGGCGCTGTTTTCTGCCCCCTTGTTCATTTCCGGCATCGCCTATATTCTTATCCTGCCGGCCATCCTGGGCATCCGTCCATTCGAAATGGTCAAAGCAGCTCAGGAAATTTCATCCGGGCCGATGGTCGAGTACGGCGGCCAGTTTCTGGCCCTGGCCACTCTTCAGCATGCTCTCAGCGAGTTCATTGGTATTGCCCTGTTCGTCAATCTGTTCCTGGGAGGTGCAGGGAATCCGTTAACCTTTTTCCTCAAAATGCTGGTGGTCTTCATCCTGGGGCTTTTCGTCAATGCCGCCTTACCCCGCTTGAGGATTGAACAGGCCATCAAGTATCTGTGGAGATGGCCGACGCTGATCGCATTCATGGGCATGATCGTGGTGTTGGTTGTCAGGAGATAGCAAATGGATCGCAACCAATTGATCAAGTGGCTCAAAGCACCGGCCAAGATGAGCCATAAGTATTCCCTTCACGCCGTCTATTTCTGTACCGGGTGCGGAATCATCGAGGTTCCGCCGGTGATTACGGCTCGCTGGGATGCGGAGAGATTCGGCGTTCTTCCCGTGGCCACTCCCCGGCAGGCTAATCTTTTCCTGATCACCGGCTATGTTTCGGTGAAGACCTTGAAGGCGATCATCCGGACGTATGAACAGATGCCGGTACCGAATTACACCGTGGGATTTGGTTCCTGTCCGATCAACGGGGGGATGTACTGGGATTCCTATAATACGATCAAACATTTGGATAAGTACATACCTATCGACGGCTGGATTGCCGGGTGCATGCCCCGGCCGGAGGCCATCTTCGTTGCCGTCACCCATCTGTAGACATTGATCGACAAGGATATGGCGGATGGGTACAAGCGCTACCAAAAACAGTACCAATTGTATCGGGCGAATCAGGAACAGGTCCTCGGAAAGCTTGAATGGCCGCCTTTGTTTCCCATAGAGGAGAAGGATGAACCCAGCCCTCAGGAAAAAGCTGTCATCGACGTTCAGTGATCTCGAATTGACGGCTGCTGAAGATGGCGGATCGATCATCTCCGCCCCCAAAGGATCTCTCCTCTCTCTGCTGAGCTTTGTAAAAAGCCAGGGGTACGAGCATCTACAGCTGGTCTCCTGTGTCGATTGGATCGACCAGAAGGAGTTCGAGCTGGTCTATGTCGTTTCACCATATATGAACCGGGATCATGAACACAGCGATGAGGAGAGATCGAACCTCATCGTCAAGACTCGCATCTCTAGGGAAGATCCCCGGTTTCTGACGGTCATTCCGGTTTTTAAAAACGCCGAACCCTACGAGCGCGAGCTGCATGAACTGTTCGGAATACACTTCGAAGGGCATCCCCGACTGATCCCCCTTTTTCTGGAGCGGGACTATCCCATTCCCCCCTTTCGCAAGGACTTCGATACCAGGGAGTACGTCCAAGAGGTTTTTGACAGTATCCCGCCGATCGAGGCTCCTGAGGAGTGAGAAGTATTTCAAAGATGGAAGCTCTACATACAGATAGATCTGCTGATCCAGGCCCTGGAGCCAGAGAACTCGAATTATATTTCGGTCCCCAGCACTTAGGGATGGTGGGAAATTTCAGCATCACCCTCAAGGTGGAGGGCGACCGGATCATCCAGGCCACGGCCAATCCCGGGTATCTCCATCGGGGATTCGAAAAACTGATGGAGCTGAGGACCTGGATACAGAATTTTCCCATGGTCTGCCGGATCAATGTGGTCGAGCCCGACTCCATGGAGATGATCTACTCGATGGGTGTCGAGAAACTGGCCGGGATCGAGGTTCCGGAAAGGGCTCACTATGTGCGCAGCATCTATCTGGAGCTGGCCCGGATCGGTTCTCATCTGTTTGGTCTCTGGGCCTACGCCAACATGCTGGGATTCGACACGGTGGCTCAGTGGGCCATGTATCACCGGGACCTGGTGCTGGACCTTTTCGAGGAGCTGACCGGCGGCCGGGTCTACCACATCTATATATGGCCCGGTGGGGTGCGGAGAGATTTCCCGGAGGGGTTCACGGACAGGATAGTCAACACCCTGCATACCATCGGCGGGTGCGTGCCGGATTATGATGCCGCTTTTTTCGAGAACCGCCTGTTTTACGAGCGGGCCAAAGGGATCGGAACGGTCGCCCGGAAAGAGGCCAAGGAGATGGGAGGGGCCGGCCAGGTGCTCCGGGCGACGGGAATGGAATACGACATCAGAAAGGTGCAGCCCTACGCCGCGTATGATAAAGTGCCCTGGTCGGTGCCGACCCGTGAGGACGGCGATGCCTATTCCAGAATCTGGGTGGTCCGGGACGAGATGATCGAGAGCGTCCACATGATCTTCAAGTTGCTCGAGGCCATGCCCCAGGGTGAGGTTTACAACAGAATTCCCAATCCCTTCAAATGGAACATCCCGCCGGGAGAGGTTTACGTTCGGTGTGAATCCTCTCGTGGTGAGCTGGGGCTCTATCTAGTCAGCAATGGTGGGGACAAGCCCTATCGGGTGCACTTCAGGACCCCTTCTTATCCCCACGGGCTGACCATTTTAGAAAAGGCATTACAGAACGCCAGCATTGCCGATGTGGGTAATATCATGATCAGCCTCTATGTGGTTGCTCCGGAAATAGACAGGTAATCCATCACCTTGGGGAGAAGCCGTACCATGGCCAAACGAAGTCTCATCGGTCCGTTGAAGACCGTAAGGTTTCTTTTTCAAAAACCCAAGACGCTGCGATATCCGTTCGAGCCCAAGGAGCCGGCTCGCAGATACCGGGGTTTTCATCTCAACGATTGGGACGAATGCACCGGTTGCGGAAACTGTGCTGATATCTGCCCCAACGAGGCGATCAGTATGATCGAGATATCCCAGCTTGAGCCAGAGCCGGGGAAGAAGAATGAACGGCCGCAGCTGGATTACGGACGGTGCTGTTTCTGCGGTCTCTGTGTGGACATATGCCCTCCCGGCTCCCTCAAGCTCTCCCGGGACTATTTTCACATCCACTTCGATACCGATACGTTCGTCTTCATCCCCGGCGATGAAAAAACGAATCGGGAACAGTTTCTCCCTGCGGAAAAATATTCGATACTGAAAGCCAGTCTGTCGCACCGGAAAGAGGACTACGAGGGATTTTCCTCCGATCTCCGCTTTACCCTGTTCAAGCCTGAACGTGTGGAGATGCCTGAAGTGTCGCCCGAGGAAAGAACACTCTCATTCGTCGAGCAGGTCATCGGATACAATAGGGAAGAGGCCCGAAAGGAGGCGGCCCGCTGTCTGGGATGTCAACTCTGTGAGGAAGCCTGTCCGGCCCATCTGAAGATCTCCGATTATATCCAGGCCATCTACCAGGGACGGCCGGAAGAGTCGCTGAAGAAGATCTTTGAGGATAATCCCATCCCTTCCATCTGCGGAAGAGTCTGCATGAAGCACTGCGAGGATGCCTGCTCTCTGCGCCTCAGAGGACAGCCCCTGGCCATCCGATGGCTGAAGCGCTATGTCGCCGATACGATACAGGATTACCAGGCGGCGCTGGGGGAGACGCCGGCCGAGTCCTCGGGGAAAAAGGTCGCCATCATCGGGGCCGGCCCCGGTGGTTTGGCAGCAGCCTATTTTCTGACACTGAAGGGCCACCAGGTGGTGGTTTGGGATGAGCTGAACGGTGGTGGGGGCATGATGCGAATCGGTCCGCCGACCTATCGATTGCCCCTGGAGAGCATCGATAAGGATGTCAACTACATCGCCTCTCTGGGCGCCGAGTTTCGATTCAACAGCAGGGTCGGACGAGATGTGACATTTGATCAGCTGATGGACACCTACGATGCCGTCTTTATGGGTATCGGGACCACGGTGAGCCGTTCGACGAGAGTGAAGAATGCCGAAAAATGCATCCTGGCTCTCCATTTTTTAAAGGACAATAAGATCGGAGACCAGCAAGCCGTGAGCAGAAAGGTGATCGTCATCGGCGGTGGAAACGTGGCCATGGATGTTGCTCGGGAAGCACTCAGGCTGCAAAACATGCAATATCAGGATGGCCAGACCAGCACCACCGCTGTTTCCCTCGAGGACTGGGAGATCATGCCGGCCAGCGAGGAGGAGATCGAAGAGGCCAAGGCCGAGGGGGTAGCCTTTCAACCCGGATGGGGCCCCAAGGAGGTGCGCCTGGATTCATCAGGCCATGTCGAGGGGCTGCTCTGTATGAAGGTCAAATCGGTCTTCGATGAGCAGGGACAGTTTGCGCCCACCTTCTATGAGGACCAGGAGATGTTTTTGGAAGGCGACCTGATCATCGAGGCCATCGGCCAGGCACCGGACTTTTCGTTTCTGCCAAAAAAACAGTTTGACAGGCTCGAATTTACCGAGAGGAGGAAAGTCAGGGTCGATGAGAACGGGATGACCTCCCTTGATGGGGTCTTCGCCGGCGGTGACATTGTCAACATCAATTTGGATGCCGTCACGGCGCTGGCCGACGCGAAAATTGCCTCCCAGGGCATAGATCGATACATTCGTAAAAAAAATACTTGACAAAGCATTAAGTATAGTATTATACTCTCACATTATCGATTGTGAAAAGTTTCTCAATTCAAGCTGGAGACCCTGTGAAAGCTCTGTCGACCACCCGGGAGCAATTCGAACTCTTCCTGGAAAAGATCGTCGGGCAAGGCCTTTTCTTTGCCACTACGGAGGATGATGAGGGCCGGGTGCATTTTGAGAAACTGTCTGCGGACGAATCGACCAGGGTTTTCCTGGGCAAGGCCAGATCCCTCGAGACGATCAAGGCCTTTTTCTTTCCCCCTCGATCCGTCGTCGCCGAATACCCGGAGGGTACGTCCGAAAAAGAAGAGGGGACACCCGCGACCGGCCGGACCGTCATCGTCGGTCTACGAGCCTGCGGCCTGAAGGCCCTGGAGATTCTCGATCGGGTCTTCACTGACGACGTGCTCGATCCCTTGTACCAATCCCGCCGGGAGAACAGCCTGATCATCACCTGTGACTGTTCCCAGCCCTATGAGACCTGCTTTTGCACCGAGGTCGGTTACGGTCCCTATGCGGAATCCGGATTCGATCTGAACATTTCCCCTCTCAACGGAAAGCTGCTGGTGGAGGTCGGCTCCCCGAAAGGGGATCAGGTTGTTTCGGAGCATGCTGATCTGTTCCTCGAAGCCCCCGAGGATCTACTCCAGCGCCGCCAGGCCAATCGCCAGGCAGTGGTCGAGCAGGCCAAAAAGATCAACAAGCCGTTCAACATCTCGCCACCCTATCAGCAGACTGTCCAGCAGCAGCTGACCGGCGAGGCCTGGAAAAAACGGGGACTGGCATACTCTTGTGTCGAGTGCGGCGCCTGCACCCATGTCTGTCCCACCTGCCGCTGTTTTCTCCTGGTCGATCACCAGAAAAACGGCGGCTACCAGCGTTCCATGGTCTGGGATGTCTGCTTCTATCCCGGATACTGGCGCATGGCCGGGAACCTTTCACCGAAACCCCGGCTGATCGATCGTTTCCAGAACCGTTTCTCCTGTAAGTTCAGCTATTTCCCTGACAATTACGATACCATCTCCTGTACCGGATGCGGCCGCTGCATCGAGGCCTGTCCCGGCAACATCGATATCCGCCGCTGCCTCAGCGAGCTGCGTTCCGGCGAAAAGGTCCCCAAATAAAGGACACCATCCTTTATGGCAGAACATCAGAATCCATATCAGCCCACCATGGCCGAGCTGATCGAGGTTATCGAGGAGACGCCCACCATCAAGACCTTCGTCTTTCGGCTGGAGCCGCCGATCGACTTCCGGGCTGGTCAGTTCATGGAATTGACCCTTCCGGGTCTGGGCGAGGCTCCCTTCACGCCATCGTCATCCCCGCACCAGACCGAGACCATGGAGATCACCATTCTGAAGACCGGCAAGGTGACCGACGCCCTCCATGAGCAGAAAGCAGGGGTGCGGTTGGGCCTCAGGGGACCTTTCGGCAAGGGCTATCCGGTGGACAAGTTCAAGGGTAAGGAGATCCTGGTAGTCGGCGGCGGCGTCGGCTTGGCCCCGCTGCGCTCGCTGATCTATACCCTGCTTCACCGGATCGATGATTTTAAAAGAGTGTCCATCAAGTATGGAGCCCGCATGCCGCAGGAACTTTGTTTCCGCCGTCAGCACGAGGAATGGGGCAGGGCGAAATCGGTCGATATGGATGTGACTATCGATCTGCCCGCGCCCGGCTGGGACGGCAAGGTTGGACTGGTGACCACCCTGCTGGACGATCTGGACATCGATCGGGACAACTCCTTCGTGGTCACCTGCGGTCCCGAGGTGATGCTCAAGTTCGTCACCCTGAAGCTTCTGGAAGAAGGATTCAAACCGGAACAGATCTATCTTTCGATGAACAGAAACATGAGCTGCGGCATCGGCAAGTGCGGCCACTGCATCGTGGGGAAGTACTTCCTATGCAAGGACGGACCGGACATGAACTATGCCGACGTGATGGATGTCCCTGGCCTGTTCGGATGAGGTAATCCAGGACCATGGCTTCAGCGAAATCCCAGAAAAAAACTACCCCACAGCACCATAAGGCAATCTGTCCGATCTGTTCGCTGCAGGACGGCTTGATCCTTCAGTGGAGCAAACCGACTCCTCTGTTCACCGAGGGCTCACTCTTCGCGGTGGACTACGATAGAGAGAATCCCGTCAACGAGGGGTCCCTCTGTCCCCGGGGCAATTCGGTGGCCGAGCTGATCGAGCATCCCCAGCGTCTGGACTGTCCGCAGGTGGACGGCCGGCCGGTGGAGTGGTCCGAGGCGCTCACCCGGGTAAGCCAAGACCTCAAAAAGGTCATCAAGAAACATGGCCCTCAGGCCGTCGCCATTCTGGCCGGTGGATCGCTGGGGCTGGAGGAAGCCCTCGGTGTCAGCCGGCTGGCTGGTGAGATTCTCCAGACGCCCCATGCAGCCCCGCTGTTTCCGGACGACGGCCCGGTCTTTGCCCGTCTGGCCGCCCTGGGCTGGGATGACGGCTTTACCATGGTCGATCTTCAGGAGCGGCAGACCTCACTGTTGATCGGGGACGTCTTCACCGAACATCCGGTCATTTCCAAGAGAATTCTGAAGGCAAAATATAAAGATCGCTCGCACCGATTGTTCGTCCTCGACTCGGTGCCCACTCAGACTGCCTGGTTCGCTCATCAGCATCTGCAGCCAGCCGCCGGCACGGAGGCCCTGATCCTGGCGGCTCTGCTCCAGCTGGTCTCCGGGGGGAAGGAACTCTCGGTCAATCTGGACCTGAAGGCGGTCGCCGGCCGAACGGGCGTCTCCATCGAGCAGATGGGAACGGTGGCCACAGCTCTGAGCCAGGCGTCGGACGGCATCGTTGTGCAGTCCAGTCTGTTTGGACGTCAGGGACAGGTCGGGATGTGCGCCCTTCTGGCTCATAGCCTGACCCGTGTGCTCAACGGAAAATTCGACTTTCTGCACCTGCCAGTGTATGGTAACGGCCGGGGGGTCTATCAGATGATGGCCGCGGACGGCCGGAAGACCGCCGCCGGACCTGAGATCATCAAACTGATCGAACAGGGAAAGGTCAAGGCCGTGGTGCTGTTTGGCGTCGATCCGCTCTCGGCCATGCCGTCTCCAGCGCTGGAGGATGCGCTGGGGAAACTGGATCTGCTCTGCGACATCGAGCCGCTGCCTACTATGACCACCCCTCTGGCGCAGGTGGTGCTGCCCGGCGCCATCGGACCGGAGAAGAGCTGCCGCTGGCTGTATCTCAACGGCAACGTCCAGGATAATCCTCAGGCCATTTCTCCGCCGGGCCTGGCCAGGCCGGAGGGATGGATCGTCGAGCAGCTGGCCGAACGGGTGTCCAAGGGTGCGGGATTCACCGTCGATTCCGGAGAGGTAGACAGGAAGCTGTCCGGCGACTCCAGCGGTTCCTGGGCGGAGATGCTCAAAGCCGAAGGAAAAACGTTGCACCAGGAGCTCACCACCAAGGAGAGCGGCGAGGGGGCCTATCCGCTGTATCTGGTCTCCGCCGCCATGCCGGCGCATGTGGGAGACGGCTCGCTCACCCGGCATTTCACCTGGGCCAAGAGAGTGGCCGCCGAACCATGCATCTGGGCCAATGCCTCCCTGATGGAGGAGCTGAATGTCCGCGAGGGCGATCAGGTGCAGATCTCCTCGAAGGCCCACCGGGTCATCCTGCCGATCATGCTGAACGCGGATCTGCCCGACAAGACTATTACCGCTCCGGCCCATTTTCCACAGGTCCGCCAGCTGTTTTCCCTGCCGACGAATGCGGCCACCGGAGAGCTGGACATGGGGCCCGAGCGGATCTCGGTCTCTCTGCCGAAGGAAAAATGATCACCGTTGCCGCATCAATCGCGGCCGGCCAATGAAGGAAATCGATCAAGTGAGCGAACAAGTTATCGATCAAAAAGTCATCGTTCTCAACCTCGATTATTGTATTGGCTGCCGCAGCTGCGCCACGGCCTGCACCGAGAGCCACCATCAGTATCTCAGCCTGGTTCACGGTCAGGTCAAGCAGCTGGCCGAGCTGCCCCAACATTGCCGTCACTGCCAGGACGCGCCCTGCGTGGCGGCCTGTCCTACCGAGGCACTGAAGAGGGATGACAACGGCATCGTCCGCCGCCATATCTTCACCTGTGTGGGCTGCCGATCCTGCGTTCAGGCCTGTCCCTTCGGCGTCCTGGACGAGACCCTGCTGCGGCACGTGACGGCCAAATGCGATCTCTGTGTGGACCGATTTGTGAAGGGCCTGGAGCCCCGCTGCGTGGCCACCTGTGTTTCCGGTGCCCTGACCTTCGAGGATCTTTCGGAGGTCTGGGAAGAGGACCGCGTGCAGATGGGATCCCGTATCATCGCTCGTAGCCCCTGGAAGAGAGCTTAGAGACCCTTTCTGTAGAGACCCTGCTGATGGAAACGATCATCTATCCGCTGATCTATTTTCTGGTCTTCCCGGGATTTCTGTTCACCAGCGTCGTCGGGCTCCTGGCCAGCTGGGTGGATCGAAAAGTGACCGCCCGGGTGCAGTGGCGCGTCGGGCCTCCCTGGTACCAGCCCTTTGCCGACGTGCTGAAACTCCTGGGCAAGGAGACTATCGTGCCGGCCGGCCCGAGGGCGACGCTCTTTCTCATCGCCCCGCTGATCGGGCTGGTGGGGGTAACGCTGGTCTCGACCATCGTCTGGATGGTCAACCTCAATCCGGGCAGCGGCTTTTTGGGCGACATGATCGTGGTCATGTATCTGTTCACCCTGCCCTCCCTGGCCGTCATCATCGGCGGATCGGCGTCCAAGAATCCCCTCGGAGCACTGGGCGCCAGCCGGGAGATGAAACTCATCCTGGGCTATGAATTGCCCTTTCTGATCGCCGTGTTCACGGTGGCCATCAAGATCGGCTCGATCCTCTTTCAGGACATCCTCAGCTATCAGGAGTTCAATGGCATCATGCTGCGGCATCCTTCCGGGATCATCGCCTTCGCGGTGGCCATCATCTGTGCCCAGGCCAAGATGACGCTGATTCCCTTCGATATCCCTGAAGCGGAGCAGGAGATCATGGCCGGTCCTTACATCGAATACTCCGGAGCGCCACTGGCGGTGCTCAAGCTGACCCGGGCGATGATGCTGTTCACCGTGCCGGTGTTCCTCATCTCCATCTTCTGGGGCGGATTCAACTTCGCCGGCTGGAATATACTGTGGTCCATTCTGAAGTATGTCACCCTGCTGGTCATCGCCGTTCTGATCCGCAATACCAACCCCCGGCTGCGCATCGATCAGGCGGTCCGCTTTCTGTGGGGTCCGATGACCGTGCTGGCCATCATCGGCATGGTTCTGGCCGTAATGGGGTACTGAGGCGACGGGATATCGAACCGATCAACGATAACAGATTTGGAGAGCTGCTGTGGCGCTGAAGCATTTGCCCCTGAAGAAATCGCCGTGGATCTTTCACCTCAGCACCGGATCCTGCAACAATTGTGATATCGAGCTGCTGGACTGTCTGACGCCCCGTTTCGACGTGGAGCGCTTCGGCATCCTGCTGATCGGCAGCGTGCGCCATGCCGACGCGCTGATGGTGACCGGCGCCGTAACCCGGCAGTGTGTGCCCCGCCTCAAGGAATGCTACGAGCAGATGCCCAAGCCGGGCCTGGTCATCGCCATCGGCCAGTGCGCCTGTTCATCGTGCATCTTTCGGGATTCGTACAATATCGTCGGACCGCTCGACAAGATCATCCCGGTGGACGTCTATATTCCCGGGTGTCCGCCCAAGCCGGAGGCCATCATCTCGGGCGTCGTCAAGGCCCTGGGAAAACTGTAAGGTCAAAGATGAGCGATCAGAGAAAACAGACCCTGAATTCACTGCAGGAACGGTTCGGATCCAAGATCGAGATGGAGGAACGTTCTCCCAAGAGAATATACCTTTTGGCGGACAAGGCCGATGTGCCCGACGTCATCCGGTTCATGTTCCAGGAACAGGGCGCCCGGCTGTGCACCGCCTCGGGTGTGGACGGCCGCTGGGGGGTGGAGATCCTCTATCATTTCTCCTATGACGGCCAGAACATGATCGTCACGCTGCGAACGCTGGTCGAGAAGCCGTTCTTGAAGATAGATTCGGTGGCCAACTTTCTGCCGGCCGCCAACTGGATCGAACGAGAGATCCATGAGATGTTCGGGGTGGACTTTATCGGGCATCCGGATCTGCGCAGGCTGCTGCTGCCGGACGACTGGCCCGAGGGGGAGTACCCCTACAGGAGGTCTTGATCGTGAGTTATTCCGTCCCCATCGGTCCCTATCATCCCCTGCTGGAGGAGCCGGAGTTCTTCACCCTCAAGGTGGAGGGCGAGCGGGTGGTGGACATGGACGTCCGTATCGGATACAATCACCGGGGCATCGAGAAGATCGCCCAGAGCAAAACATGGGACCAGGATACCTTTTTAGTGGAGCGGGTCTGCGGCATCTGCTCCACGTCGCATCCCATCGCCTATGTCAACGCCGTCGAGGATCTGCTGGGGCTCGAGATCCCCGAACGAGCCAAGTATATCCGCTCCGTTGTCGGGGAGCTGGAGCGCATCCACAGCCACCTGTTATGGGCCGGGCTGGCCGGCCATTTTATCGGGTACAATACCGTCTTCATGTGGGCCTGGAAATACCGCGAGATCGTCCTCGATCTGTTCGAGCACATCACCGGCAACCGCAATCATTACGCCATGATGCGCGTCGGCGGAGTGCGCAGGGACATCCTCAAAGAGGACATCCCCGATTTTCTGGCCGGCATGGACGAGCTGAACAAGAAGAACGATATGCTGACCAAGGCCGTCCTCGACGATCCGGTGCTGCATGCCCGCCTCAAAGGCGTCGGCGTGCTGTCCAAAGAGGATGCCATCGCCTATGGCGTCCTGGGACCCACGGCCCGCGGATCGGGTTACGACATCGATGTGCGCCGCGATGAGCCCTATGCCGCCTATGATCTGGTGGACTGGGATGTCATCGTCCTGCCGGATGGGGATGTCTTCGCCAAGGCGGCCGTCAGGCTTTTGGAGAATGCCGAGAGCGTTAAGATCATAAATCAATGTCTGAAACGGCTGCAGTCGATGCCGGAGGGCGATTTCTTCATCCCGGTGGAGGATTTTCCCGTCGGGGAGGGCATCGGGCACCATGAGGCCCCTCGGGGGGAGGTTTTCCATTACGTCCGCTCCGATGGTTCGAACTGTCCCATTCGCCATAAGATCCGAGCCCCGACCTTTCAGAACCTGCCCTCGTTCAAGGCATCCTGCATCGGCGAGACGGTGGCCGACGTCACCCTGGTGACGGCCAGCATCGATCCCTGCTACTGCTGTACCGAGCGACTGATCCAGGTCGATGATGCCGACGGGAACAAGCTGTATGATGGTCAGGATCTGATCCGTCTGTCTCAGGAGAAGACCGAGCGTATTCGCAAGCAGATGAAAGGTTGACCATGCATCCGCTGTTATGGCCCATCGTTGTTCCTGCCATCGCCGGCTTCCTGTGCTTCCTGGTGCCCCGGAAGGTTCGCGGGCTCCGCGAGGCGCTGGCCATTCTGGCGACTCTGTGGGCTTTTCTGCTGACCATTCAGATCTTCCGGGGCGGGGAGATCTGGCTGCGGCAGGAGTGGCTGGAGCTGGGCTCTTTCTCGGTGAGATTCGATCTGAGAGCCTACCAGTTCAGCTCTTTCGTGATGATGTTCATCGCTCTGTTCGGCCTGGCCGTGGCCAGCTACTCGGCCTCATATATGGCCAAACGGCCGTCGACCAGAAGCTACTATGCCTATCTGCTGTGGACCGTGGCGGCCTCCATAGGAGCCGTTCTGGCGGATAACCTCCTGGTCATGCTCATCTTCTGGGAGATCGTGACGGTCCTGTTCTATCTCCTGATCACCCGGGAGGAAGGCAAGAAATCGATCTCCGCGGCCCGCAAGAGCTTTATCATTCTGGGATTCTCCGATTGCGCTCTGCTGCTGGGCATTCTCTTCGTCGGCGCTGTCGGGGGCAGTCTGAGCATCGAGCAGCTGAGTGTCAGACTGGGAGATACAGTTACCTACGCGGCCTTCATCCTCTGCACCATCGGTGCCCTGGCCAAGGCCGGAGCCTGGCCGGTGCACTCCTGGGTGCCGGCCGCCGCCGAGGGATCGCCCACTCCGGTGATGGCTTTTCTACCGGCCTCGCTGGATAAACTGCTGGGTATCTATCTGCTGGCCCGTCTGACGCTCGATCTGTTTGTGACCGACCACGCCATGGGCCTGATGCTGATGATCATCGGCTCGGCCACCATCATCTTCGCCGTGATGATGGCTCTGGTACAGCACGACCTGAAAAAACTGCTCTCCTTTCACGCCGTCAGCCAGGTGGGCTACATGGTCCTGGGCATCGGAACGGGAACTCCCATCGGCATCATGGGCGGCCTGTTCCATATGGTCAACCACGCCATCTATAAATCATGTCTGTTCCTGGGAGCCGGAGCGGTGGAGAAGCAGACCAAGACCACCGAACTGACCAAGCTGGGCGGCCTGGCCGCGGCCATGCCGGTGACCTTCGGGGCCATGTTCGTCGCCTCGATGGCCATCTCGGGCGTGCCCCCGTTCAACGGATTCTTCTCTAAATGGCTGGTCTATCAGAGCCTGGTGACCATCCGGCAGCCCATCTTTCTGATCGCCGCCCTGTTCGGCAGCGCACTGACGCTGGCCTCCTTCATCAAGGTGCTGTACTCGGTCTTCTGGGGGGAACGACCCAAGAAGCTGAAAGGGGTCAAAGAGGTCGGTTTCCTGATGGCCTGGCCCATGGTGGCCCTGGCGCTGCTCTGTATCCTGTTCGGCATCGTGGCCCAGTTTCCGCTACGGGCTTTCATCGGCCCGGTGGTGGGCTTTGAATTCAAGCAGGCGCCGGCCCAGATCAGCATGACCAACGCCCTGTGGAGCCCGACCCTGGCCACGGTGCTGATCGTCATCGGGCTGCTGCTGGGACTGTTCGTCTATCTGATGGGCCGGATCGGGTCGCGCCGGAGGGCTCCGGCCTTTATCGGCGGGGAGAAGCTGGACACCGATGAGACCCGGGTGGTGGGCACGGGATTCTACGAGACCATCCGCAATCTGGGGATCTTTCGGGGCATTTACGGCGATGCCGACCGGGGTGTCTTCGACGTCTACTTTCTGGGGGACCGCTTTGGATCGCTGGTGGTCAACTCTCTTCGCCGGCTGCACGACGGGGTTCTCTCTTCCTATCTATCCTGGAGTATCATCGGTCTGGGCCTGTTGGTCTTTCTCATGGAACTGATGTAGGCTTCAGCGAGAGGCGAGAAGATGCTGCTGTTCGTCTTCATATTGATTTTCATGAACATCGGGGCGATCATCGCCATCGAGAGCAAGTCCCTGCTGTCATCGGTGATCTCCATCGGGGCGGTCGGCTTCGGGGTCAGTATTTTGTTCCTCTTCTTGGGTGCCCCGGATCTGGCCATCACCCAGGTGGTGGTGGAGATCCTCATTCTGATTATTTTAATTCGGGGTACCATCCGGCTGGACAATACGGCCATCGAGAAGTACCGCGATACGTTCGCCATGGTGGCCAGTCTCATCTTCTTCGGCCTTTTCTTGACCTTTGCCTACGTGGCCTATAAATCGCTTCCCGAGTTTGGGCATCCGCTGATGCGCGTCTCGCGGGAGTACCTGCAGCACGGGGTGGAACGGACCGGGGCGCCGAACATCGTCATGTCGGTGATCCTGGACTACCGGGCCTACGATACTCTGGGCGAGGCCACCGTGCTGTTCACCTCCATCGTCGGAGCTTTTGTCATCCTGCGACGCCAGGGTCGAAAGAAACTGGAGGAGAAGGATTCCACCAAGGTGGGGATCCCGGGCGATTTTTAAAATATCTGCTGGAGAAGAAGACGACATTCTCAAGGAGTCTGCGGTGAATCAGCGTTCGACAGAGGGCATGACACTGATCGTCAAGTCGATCGGAAGATTGGTGATCAATTTCATCATCCTCTTCGGCGTATACATCATTCTCTACGGGCACATCACTCCGGGGGGAGGATTTCCCGGGGGTGTCATCGTGGCCACCGCATTTATCCTCATCATGCTGGCCTATGGGCGAGAGACGGCCCTGCGAAAGTTCGGGGACATGACCGCCTCGCTGCTGGATAATTTCGGCGCGATCAGCTTTCTGATCATCGCGCTGCTGGGTTTCGTGGGCGGATACTTCTTTATCAACTTCATCTCCCTGGGCACGCCCTTCGATCTGTTCAGCGCCGGCACCATGCCGCTGAGCAATATCGCCATCGGGCTGAAGGTTGCCGCCAGCCTGTATGCCGTCTTCGTGGCCCTGGCCATCTTCGGGAAGATCATAGTCCACCGTCCGCCCGCCGAGGAGGAAGGAACAACGGAGGGGCAGAGCCAATGATCGTCTATCTTCTGACCACATTCCTGTTCGTGCTGGGCCTCTACTGCCTGGTGGCCAAGAAGAACATCATCAAGAAGGTCGTCGGGGTGATCACCATGGAATACGCCGTCAACCTGTTCCTCATCCTGGTCGGCTATAAGCAGGGGGGAATCGCCCCGATTCTCAGCAAAGGCATGAGTAAGACGGAGTTCGTGGCCCACGCCGTCGATCCTCTGCCGCAGGCGCTGGTGCTCACCTCGATCGTCATCGGCCTCGGCACCACCGCTCTGATGGTGGCTCTGTGCATCCGGCTGTACGAACGCTATGGGACCTTCGATATGACCGAGATTCGCCGGCTGAGGGGTTGAGGAGGACCTTGCCGTTCATTGGATCATTTCAGGTGATCCTCTCAAGGAGTTTTTCTTAATGAACCCTGTGCTTCCCCTGTTCATCGCCGTGCCGCTGGGGACCGCTTTTCTGATCCTCATCCTGGCCAAGCTGTGGAGAAGGATCGGCAGCCCGCTGGCCTTTCTGGCCACCCTGTGCCTGGTTATCTTCGCCATCAGCCTGATCGGCCGGCAACCGGGGATCTACCGTATGGGCAACTGGGCCCCGCCCTGGGGAATCGTTCTGGTCTCCGACGGTCTGAGCACCCTTCTGCTGCTGACCATCAGCATCATCGCTTTCCTGGCGATCATCTTCTCGGTCCGCTACATGGACCGGTACACCTCCAAGCCGAAGTTCTTCGCCCTGTTCATGCTCATGGTCGGCGGGATGAACGGCGTGGTGTTGACGGGGGACTTTTTCAATCTGTTCGTCTTTCTGGAGATCGCCTCACTGGCCTCCTATGCTCTGGTGGCCTTCGGGTGCGAGCATGAGGAGCTGGAGGCGTCCTTCAAATACCTCATCCTCAGCGGGGTGGCCTCCACCTTTTTGCTGCTGGGTATCGCCATCACCTACAGCCTGACCGGAAGCCTGAACATGGCCGACGTGGCCCGCACGGTGGGACAAATGACCTCCAACAGCGCGGTGCTGTTCGCCACCGCCCTGTTCATCATGGGCTTCGGTCTCAAGGCGGCCCTGGTGCCTTTTCATCCCTGGCTTCCCGATGCCCATCCGGCGGCGCCGGCGCCGATCTCGGCCATGCTCTCCGGCGTGCTCATCAAAGCCCTGGGCGTGTACACCCTGATGCGCCTGATCTTCAACGTGTTTGGGCTCTCCCCATTCATCTCCTCGGTGCTCATGGTCTTAGGGGGTTTATCGATGGTCGTGGGCGGCTTGCTGGCCATCGGCCAGGATGACCTCAAACGCCTGCTGGCCTATTCCAGTATCAGCCAGATCGGGTATGTGGTCGCCGGTATCGCCCTGGGAACTCCTTTGGGGATCCTCGGGGGACTGTTCCATCTGATCAATCACGCCACATTCAAGTCGCTGCTGTTCCTCTCTTCCGGAGCCATAGAGTACGGCACCGAAACCAGAAAGCTGAGCCGCATGGGCGGGCTGAGCCGCAACATGCCGGTCAGCACCACCTCGGCGGCGGTGGGTTTTCTGTCCATCTCAGGTATCCCGCCGCTGAACGGATTCTGGTCCAAGCTGATCATCGTCATCGCCCTGATTCAGGCCAAACAGTACATCCTGGCCACCGTGGCCGTGCTGGTCAGTTTTCTAACCATCCTGTATTTCATGAGGGTGCAGCGCAACCTGTTCTTCGGTGACGTGCCGGCCGGTCTCTCCAAAACGAAAGAAGTTCCTTATCTGATGCGGGTCTCCCTGGTGGTACTGGCGCTGATGTGCCTGGCCATGGGGCTGTTTTATCCCTATCTTTCCGGTGCCATTCTGGATCCGGCCCGGGACGCCCTGCTTGAGGGGACCGCGTACATACAGAAAGTGTTCGGAATCTAAGGCCTGCCTGTGCCCTGACGGAAAAGGACGCTGTCGATGGCCAATCGTATCTTTCAATTTCTGATCATCTTCATTCTGTGGCTGCTGCTGACCTGGTCTCTGCAGCCCCAGGAACTGATCGTGGGCCTGGCGTTATCTCTGCTGCTCAGCCTGCTGCTGCATGACATCTTTCTGCAGGGATCCCAGAAGCTGGTCCAGCCGGCGCGGTATTTCTGGTTCCTGATGTATCTACCGGTTTTCTTCTACTATGTGATCTGCGCCAATCTGGATGTGGCCTATCGGGTACTTCATCCGGACATGCCCATTCGGCCCGGTATCGTCAAGGTGCGCACCTCCTTGACCAGCGACATGGGCCGGACCTTCCTGGCCAATTCCATTACCCTGACGCCGGGCACTCTGACGGTGGACATCATCGGCGATCATCTCTACATTCACTGGATCAATATCACTACCGAGGATCCCCAGGAGGAGACTGCCATCATCGTCCGCCGGTTCGAGCGTATTCTCAGGAGAATATTCGAATGATTGCCCTGTTTGTCCTTCTGATCGTGTGCTGTTTTCTATGCCTGTACCGCATCGGCATGGGGCCGACGCCGCCGGATCGGACGGTGGGCATCGATATTCTGGGCACCCTGGTGGTGGGATTCTGCGCCCTGACGGCCATCCTCACCGGTAAGGACTGGTACATGAATATCGCCATCTCCTGGGCCCTGCTGAGCTTTATCGGGACCATCGCGCTGGCCAAATTTCTGGAGGGAAGGGGTTTCGATGAATGAGACCATCGGCATCGTGATCATCTCCCTGGGCGTGGCCTTCGATCTCTTCGGCTGCATCGGACTGGTCAGGCTGCCCGATATTTACAACCGTCTACAGGGCGCCACCAAGTGCGTCACCCTGGGCACCTGTCTCATTCTGCTGGGCGTTCTGGTCCATTCCGGCGGTGCGATGGGCATCAAGGCTCTGCTGTGCGCCGTCTTCATCCTGCTGACCTCGCCGACCGGCGCCCATGCGTTGGCCCGGGGGGCACACCGCAGCGGTGTCAAGCTCTGGTCCGGCAGCGTGATGGATAAATACGCCGAGGATTCCGAGGGACAGCTGGATCAATAGATCCCGGAGGCATGTCATTGAAAAAACCGAAGCTGCGAGAACTGAAGGAGGCGGTCACCGCTCTTCTTCAGGGCCCCTATACGGCCAAGTTCCCTAAAGCCCCTCCGATCTTTTCGAAGCGTTATCGGGGGAAGCCCAAGTACTATGAGGACGATTGCGTTCTCTGCGGGGCCTGCGCCGAGGTCTGTCCGCCTCAGGCCATCGAGATGATCCAGGAGCGCCGCGAGGATGGCAGCGCTGTGCGCCGGATGGTCCTGCACTATGACATCTGTATTCTCTGCGGCCAGTGTCAACGGGCCTGCATCACCAAGAAGGGCATCATCCAGTCCGACGAATGGGATCTGGCCCTGTTCGATCACCACCAGGCGGTGGAGACGGTCGAGGGAGAGCTGCTGGTCTGCGATCACTGCGGCGAGTTCATCACTGCCCGCAAGCATCTGGAGTGGATCGCCAAAAGGCTGGGGCCCATCGCGTACGCCAATCCGAATCTGGTGCTGGCCGATTGGGGCCGCAGGGGATTGGTCGAGGATGTGCCCGAGCGGGAAGATCGGCCACTGGATCGGACCGACAACATCCGGTTTCTCTGTCCCAGCTGCCGCCGCAAGCTGATCCAGACGGAGGAATGGGGCTAAGATGCAGTTAGCCCGGTTGCACGATCATCTTTCCGGCCGGGTGGTCATCGTCGGGGTGGGCAACCGGATGAAGGGTGATGATGGATTTGGGCCGGTCGTGATCGAGCGGCTTCAGAACCAGGTGAAGGTGCCCCTGTTCGATTGCGGCACAGTCCCGGAGAACTTTCTCAAACTGATCCGGGAGGAACGTCCTCAGACGGTCCTGGTGTTGGATGCGGCGGATTTTTCCGGTCAGCCCGGTGAGATCGCCGTGATCGAGCCCGAGCGGTGGCGTGGCGGAGGGTTCTCTTCGCACAGCATGTCATTAAAACTGTTTGCCGATCTCATTTCACAGGATACCGGAGCCGGTGTCTATCTGGTGGCCATACAGCCCAAGCGACTCGGCTTTGGTGAACAGATGAGTCCGGAAGTGAGGGAGGGATGCCGTAGGCTGCAGAGATGGCTGGAGGATGCCTTGCGTGCTCACAGCTGATCGATCTTTCATGCCTCTCCATGACGGATCTGCCCGACGGGCAGATTTTTTATTATCCGGGTTTTTTCGAGGTTGTTCGCAAAAGGCTCAGGGTAACATGAATTTTTTCTTGTTTTCTGAACCCGGGAACATTATTTTTTAAAAAATACACTCTTTCGGAGGGATGGGACGAAATGCAGCATGTCGCCATCCTGGGATCGACCGGCTCCATCGGTAACAATGCGCTGGACGTCCTGGGCAGAATGAAGGACCGTTTCTCGGTCTGCGCCCTGACAGCCGGACGCAATGTCGATCTGCTTCAGCGGCAGGCCGAGGAGTTCGAACCCGGGACGGTAGTCATCGGAGATCCCGCCCTGTCGTCAAAACTGGGCTCTTTGAAAGCCGAGATACTCACCGGTCCGGAGGGACTGGAAACGGTGGCCGCTATGGAACGGGCCGACATTGTGCTCAACGCTTTGGTGGGGGCTGCCGGTCTGGTGCCCACCCTGAAGGCCCTGGAGGCAGGCAAGCGGGTGGCCCTGGCCAACAAGGAGAGTCTGGTCCTGGGCGGCGAGCTGGTCATGGACAGGGCCCGGGAAGGCCGGGGCAGTCTGATACCGGTGGACAGCGAGCATAGCGCTATCTTTCAATGTCTCCAGGGACACCGGACGGAAAGCGTCAAACGTATCATCCTGACTGCATCGGGAGGGCCGTTTTACGCCTTCAGCGCAGAGGAGCTGCGGTCGGTTTCTCCCCAGCAGGCCCTGTCGCATCCCACCTGGAATATGGGCAACAAGGTGACCATCGACAGCGCCACCCTGATGAATAAAGGGCTGGAGATCATCGAGGCCCACTGGCTCTTCGGAGTCCCGCTGTCGCGGATCGACGTGCTCATTCACCAGCAGTCCATCGTCCACTCCCTGGTGGAGTTCACCGATCACACCATGCTGGCCCAGCTGAGCGTACCGGATATGCGGCTGCCCATCCAGTACGCCCTGACCTATCCACAGCGGGCGCCGAGCACGCAGGCTTCTCTGGATCTGGCGTCGGTGGGGGCGCTGACCTTTCAACAGCCTGATCCGGTGAAATTCCCCTGCCTGCAACTGGCCCGCCAGGCCGCCGAGCTGAGCGGCACCATGCCGGCGGTGCTCAATGCCGCCAACGAGGTGGCTGTGCCGGCGTTTCTCCAGGGACAGATCCGGTTCACCGATATTCCCGAGGTCATCCGAGAGACCATGGCTCAGCATCGGTTGGTTCCCCATCCCAGGCTGGAACAGCTCCAGGAGGCCGACCGCTGGGCCCGACAGACGGCCTGCATCGAGATGGACCGCATGACCCAGGGCCGTAAAACGGGTGGAGCATGAAGATATGTTCGATGAACTGACCCGCCGTCTTAACCAGGCTTTTCGGAAACTTCGCGGCCGGGGCAAACTATCCCCTGATGACGTTGACGAAGCCCTCCGGGAAGTGCGCCGGGCTCTTTTAGAGGCCGATGTCAATCTTCGAGTGGCCAAGGATTTCACCGCCCGGGTGAGAGACAAGGCCGTCGGCCAGGAGGTGCTGGGAAGCATCACCCCGGGTCAGATGGTGGTCAAGATCGTCCATGATGAGCTGATCGCCCTGCTGGGAGGTGAGGCGTCTGGCTTACAGCTGGACGGTCCCGGACCGGCCGTGATCATGCTGGTCGGTCTGCAGGGAAGCGGCAAGACGACCGCGGCGGGTAAACTGGCCCGTCATCTGAAATCGCAATCCAAGAAAGTTTTACTGGCCGCCGCCGACATCTATCGGCCGGCAGCCGTGGAGCAGCTTCGCCAGCTGGGAGAGCGGATCGGTATCGAGGTGTACTGGTCGGAGAATGAGGATCCTGTCAGGATCAGCGAGCGGGCCGTGGCCCGTGCCAAGGATCAGGATATGGAGGTTGTCATTCTCGATACGGCCGGGCGCTGGCATGTCGATGATGAGATGATGTCCGAACTGGAGCGTATCCGCGGGAAAGTCTCACCGCAGGAGATCCTGCTGGTGGCCGATGCCATGACCGGGCAGGAGGCCGTCAATCTGGCCCAGGAATTTCAGCGTCGGCTGGACATCAACGGCGTGGTACTGACCAAGATGGACGGCGATGCCCGCGGCGGGGCGGCTCTGTCGATTAAGGCAGTGACCGGACAACCGATCAAATTCATCGGGGTCGGAGAGAAACTGGACACGCTGGAGCCGTTCTATCCCGACAGGATGGCCTCACGGATCCTGGGCATGGGTGATGTGGTCACCCTGGTGGAGAAGGCTCAGGCCACCATTGATCGGGAGGAGCAGAAGAAATTAGAGCAGAAGCTCAGGGAGAAGGCCTTCACGTTCGAGGACTTTCTCACTCAGCTGCGGCAGCTGAAAAAGATGGGTCCCCTGGAGAACCTTCTGGAGATGATGCCCGGCGTCAATCTCAAGGGTATCCAGGTTGACGAGAACGCTCTGGTGCGCGTGGAAGCGATGATCAACTCGATGACACCACAGGAACGGGATCATCCCCGGATCATCGACGGCAGCCGGCGCAAACGGATCGCCAGAGGCAGCGGGCGGACCATTCAGGAGGTCAACCAGCTGCTCAGACAGTTCAGCACCATCCAGCAGATGATCGAGGGGATGGATGAAACGGGCTGGCAAAAAGCCCTGTTGAATCGCAGACCAAAGATGAAAAGAAGAAGACGTCGATAAATACTTGACCTGTGAGAGGAGGTGAGCAGTGTGTCGGTAAGGATACGGCTACGGAGAATGGGAGCCAAGAAGAACCCCTTTTATCGCATTATCGTCGCCGATTCGAGGAAACCCAGAGACGGCCGTTACATCGAGAGCATCGGGACCTATGATCCTCTCAAGGAACCGGCCAGCATCCAGATCGAGGAGGAGAAGCTGTTCGGATGGCTGAAGAACGGCGCTCAACCCAGCGATCCGGTCTGGGATCTGCTGAGCCGTTTGGGATTGCGGCAGAAGTGGGAAATGCTCAAGAGCGGACAGGACCTCTCCGACTGGCAGCCGCCGGCGCCAAAGGCACCGAGGCAAAAGAAGAGAACCAAGGCCGCGGCCGCCAAGGAGGAAACCGTAAAAGAAACGGCTGAAGAAACAGAGGAGCCGGCGGTGGAGGAAAAGGCCGAGGCCAAGGCCGAGGAGTCTCCTGCGGAGGCAGCTGAGCTAAAAGAAAGCGTCGAGGCACAGGCGGAACCGGCGGAGGAGGAAGAGGCCCCGAAGGAGAAGACAAAGGCCAAGGAGGCCAAGAAGGAGTCCAAGACAGCGGTCCAAGAGAAGAAAGCCAAGGCTGAGGCAAAGCCTGAGGAGGCTGACGGCGAGTCTGATCAGACAGCCCCGGAAAAAGAGGACCAGGATCAACAGAGCCAGAAAGAGGATACCGAGAAGGCCTGATGCCCGAGGAGGTGAGGGACTCGACAGATCCGTTGCCACACCGCTCATTGTCCGATAGAGGAGGGGCCGACGATGAAAGAATTGATCGAGCTTATCGTGAAATCTCTTGTGGATCAGCCCGATGCGGTTCAGGTCAATCAGGTCGATGGCGAGAAAACCATTGTCTATGAGTTGCGTGTTGGCCCTGGAGATCTCGGAAAGGTGATTGGGAAGAACGGCCAGACGGCCAAATCCATCCGTACGCTGGTCACTGCCGCTTCGGCCAAGATAGGCAAGCGGGCCGTGCTGGAGATCCTGGAATAGTCTTTTTGTGGAAGAAGACTGAGGTGAATTTCACGGACACAGAGCTGCTGCCCATCGCTGTGGTGGCCAAACCACATGGACTCCGCGGGATCTGTAAAATACTGCCATATTTCCCGTTAGAAGAGTTACTTGATCGTATATCTGAAGTTCATCTGACCCGGGACAGGCAGACCAGAACCTTTGCCAAGCAATGGTATCGACGAACAGGACGGTTCGGTCATCTCAAGCTGGAAGGATTTGAGACCGCCGATGATGTCGATGTCTACCGCGGCTGGATCATCTCGGTCCCCCGGGAGGAACTCCCGCCGCTGCCCGATGGACGGTATTACACCTTTCAGATCATCGGGTTGACCGTGGTGGACGAGGATGGGATGGTCATCGGAACGGTCACCGACGTGCTGGCCATGCCGGCTCACGACCTCTATGTGGTCGAGACCGAGACGGGCGAGGCCCTCATCCCGGCGGTGAAAGCCCACATCAGAAAGATCGATCTGGTCTCCGGCAGAATGGTCGTGAGGGACATTCCCGGTTTGATCGAATAAGGGCGGATGGTCGTGCGTTTCATGGTCCTGACACTGTTCCCCGGGATGTTCGACGGTTACCTGGATGAGAGCATCATCAAACGGGCCCGGGAGCGTGATCTGATCGATATCACCTTGCGGGATATTCGAGAATTCGCCGGCGACAAGCACAGCACGGTTGATGACTACCCCTTCGGCGGCGGCCCCGGTATGGTGCTCAAGCCCGAGCCGGTCTTTCTGGCCGTGGAACAGGCCCGGCGGGAGCTGCCCGAAGCTTCAGTGATCCTGCTCACGCCCCAGGGACGGCGTTACGATCAGAGGATGGCCGGCGATCTGGCCGCGGAGGGTGGCCTGATCATCATCAGCGGCAGGTATAAGGGATTCGATGACCGCATTCGCACCCTGGCCGACAGGGAGATCTCCATCGGTGATTTCGTCATCTCCGGGGGCGAGCTGGCGGCAATGATCCTGATCGATTCGGTGGCCCGGCTGATCCCCGGCGTGCTCGGGGATGCCGAATCGGCCGAGGGCGATTCGTTCTTCGAGGGTGTCTTGGAAGGACCGCAGTACACTCGGCCGCAGGAGTTTCGCGGCCAGGTGGTACCTGACGTTCTGATTTCGGGTCACCATGAGCAGATACGACTCTGGCGACGGAAGGAGGCCCTCAGGAGAACATTTCGGCGCCGCCCGGATCTGCTGCAGAAAAGTCCCCTGAGCGATGAGGATAAGGAACTCCTCTCTCAGATCAGGGAAGAGGAAAAGGAGTCAGAGATTTAACCAGGAGTGAGTGATGGACATGATCAGACACGTGGAAAATCAGCAGCTCAAAAAGGATGTTCCCGAATTCGGCCCCGGAGACACGGTCAAGGTGCACGTGATGGTCAAAGAGGGTGATAAAGAGCGGTCCCAGATCTTTGAGGGAGTCGTTATCGGGAGAAAGGGATCCGGCACCAACGAGACCTTCACCGTACGCAAGATCAGCAGCGGCATCAGCGTAGAGCGGATCTTCCCCTTACATTCGCCCCAGATATCCAAGATTCAACGGATTCGCCGGGGTCGGGTGCGCCGTTCCAAACTCTATTATCTCCGCGAGCTGAAGGGAAAGAGCGCCCGCATCCGGGAGAAGCGTTAGTCCTTCTAGCGCCTTTCCGAATCCTGGCGGGAGTCGTCTTGATGACGGAGAAGGACAGACGATTTCGGCAGATGCTGACGGTCGAGCAGGGACTGATGGAGAACGGATGTCAGACCGTCTGCGGGCTGGATGAAGCCGGGCGCGGCCCGCTGGCCGGACCGCTGGTGGCGGCAGCGGTGATGGCGCCCTGGCCATGTTCCTGGGTGGGTCTGGACGACTCCAAGACTCTGACCCCGAGGTCCAGGAATGAGTGGTACGAATTGATTATGTCTCAGGCCCGGGCTGTCAGTGTGGGCCTGGTCTCGGCCCGGCGGATCGACCGCATCGGGCTGCAGCAGGCCAACTGGGAGGCGATGTGCTCGGCGGTGGCCAACCTGTCCATGATGCCGGATCATGTGGTCGTGGATGGCCCCTGGAGAATTCAGGGGCTCGATGTTGCCCACACTCCGCTGGTCAGAGGAGATGGGAAAGCTATCTCGGTGGCGGCCGCCTCGGTGGTGGCCAAGGTGACCCGGGACCGGATGATGATCCGTATGGACAGCGAGTTTCCCGGCTATGGTTTCGCCAGGCACAAGGGCTACGGCACGCAGGAGCATCTTGCCGCCCTGCGAAACCGCGGCCCCTGCCGGATCCACCGGAGAAGCTTCCACCCGGTCATGAACCTGGTCACTAGGCAGAAAGGTGACAATCGCACGCGACCGCGTCCAGCCGTGCGATCCGGTCTCCAGAAGGAGGATTAGAAAAGCGGACCGTGTGAGATGTGAACAAAGGTGGCTGTCGGAAAGAGCCGTGGTGTTCTGGAGAACGGCCGTGCGGTCTTTCCCCGGCCCCGGAGAATGAGTCTCTGACCCCAACTTAGCTGTTTTCCGGTTGAGGGTTTTTTTCTGCCCGCTGATCTGGCACGAGTCTTGGAGGACTGGTGCCTCCGGCGGGCGTTTTCATGAGGATGAACGATGCATGTGCTGATGATCGCGCTGATCGATGAAACGGTCGTGCCCAGCCAGGACGACGTCTGTGAAATCCTGGATGCGGCCCGGTCGCTGGCCAGGGTGGGTGTTTCTGTCACCATGGTGATGAACCGTCGTATCACTGCTGGCTTCCCTGTGTCCTCTGGGAACGGCCGTTCTCTCGCCGCGGGCGTTTCGGACCGCAGGTCCACGCTCGAGTTGATCTCCGTTCCCCGGCTGGGTGTGATCCCTGTGCGAAGAGCTGCCCAGATGCCTCTGGCCGTGATTCTGCAGGCCGATCTTTCGGTGCTCGCGGAAGTGACAGCCCGATGGGAACGCGGCCGGACATATGATCTGATCCACTGCTTCGGGTGGCGGGCCGCGCCGGCCGCGGGGCTGCTTGCCCGGATGATGAGCCGACCGCTGGTAGCCTCGGTCCGCGATACGATCGCCGATCGGTCGGACTGGCTGGAGGATCCGGTAGATGCTTACAGTCGTCATGTCTGGCGATGGCTGCTGCCGCTTTGCCAGGCTGTGATCTGTCCCGATGAATATCAGAGAGAGAAGATCAACGATCTGTTCCTGGCCGGGAAGCGGAATGTTCATCTGCTGCCCTCGGTCTCTGCCGGGGCAGGTGAGCGGAAAGGATGGTCTGGCTCCGGCGCAGAAGAATCCGATCCCTCAGCCAACAGCGATCATGGTCTGAGTATCAAGGTCCGCGGGGACGAGAAAAGAATCCTCTGTCATGCTCCCTGTGGATTCACCGACGGATCGAGAAAACTGCTGCAGGCGATGGCTGGCATCAAGCACCGGTCTTCCGATCCTGTGCGTCTGTTTCTGGCCGGCCCGGCCCGCCGGCCTGATCATCGGGTCCTGACGAGTGTAATCCGGCGGCTGGATCTGGCCGATCGGATCATCTTTTTGGAGCCGCGAGCCGAACCATTCTGGTGGGACGCGGTCCTGTCGGCGATGGATCTGATGATTCTGAACGATCCGGTCCCGTTCGTCGGCAATCTGATCTGGAAGACGCTGGCTCTGGAATGTCCCCTGCTGGTTTCCTGGGAAAGCCCGCTGGCATCATGGCTCCGGGATCGAGGTCTGGAGAAGGCCGTTTGGCAAACAGGCCAGATCCGGGAAGATCGGTATCTGGAGAGAGCCCTGTTCGATAAAGCTCTAAGAGAAAGACTCTCCGGCGCAGGAAAAAACCTGATCAAGGGGATCAGACCTTTGGGAGAACGATTGGCCGAATTCTATCAACAGATCCGCAGAAAAGGAGGGGCGGAGGTCCGGAAGGGAGGTGAACATCATGCTGTTCGAATCTCCGAGCATGGAGGTGGTGGAGGCATTCGATGATCAGGATGCCTTCTTCGCTCCCAGGATTCCCTGGACAACGATAGCGGCCTGTATTCTGGTCACCATCGGCACAACACTGTCGGTGTAAGTGGATCCGGAGAGTGCTCCGTGTCGCCGTCCTGTTCACAACCGCTGCGGCCGTGGCAGCCTGGGAACATTCTGCCGCGGCCGCCCACCAGCCATGATTGAAGGGGATCGATATGGAAGGCGTCAACATCCCTTACCGCTGCGCCATCTACTGGAAGGTCGCGGTCAGCGATTCCCTGCCGGAAGTCACCATCTATGGCCTCACCGGCCTGATCAAGCTCAATCACACGGCCACGATGATCTGGCTGCTCTCTGATGGACGTCGCAGCGAGCGGCAGATTCTCCGGGCTGTGGCGGAACGCTTCCCCGGAATTTCGAACGATCGGCTCGAGGAAGAAGTTGGACAGTTTCTCTCCCGGGCGGAGTCATGTGGACTTCTCATGCGTCAGTGGGATCCGCTGCAGCCTTACCGGGTGATCGGCGAGAGGAGCCTGGAATGATCGATGTGGCCCTCATCACCGCCCCCTCTCCCGTTCCTTTTTCGGTCTTGGCATCCCGTCATGCCGGGACGCCGCCGCTGGGAGTGGCCTATCTGGCAAGTGCTCTGCAGCAGGAAGGCTACCGGGTCGGCATCGTGGACATGAATCTGTGCTCCATGACGCGTCGTTACCTGCGGCGGTTTGTCGAGATCAAGCGCCCCCGTGTGGTGGGCATCTCAGCGCTGACCGAGTCCTTCCCCAATGCGATTCGCATCGCCGCCATGGTTAAAAAGGTCTCCGAGCGTATCGCTGTCGTCGTTGGAGGACCGCATGTCACGTTCTCTCCGCAGGAGACCCTGCAAACGGGTCCTTTCGATTTCGTGGTCTGCGGGGAGGGGGAAAACACTTTACTGGAGCTTGTCGAATATCTTCTCAAAGATGGCAAGGGTCCGGATGAGATCCCCGGACTCTGCTGGCGTAGCGGAGCGGAGTTCTGCCACAGCTCACCACGGCCTCCCAGACAATGTCTGGATGAGATGCCACTGCCGGCTCGCCGCTTGCTGCGTCTGGATGAGTATCCCAACGCCGGCGCCGTCATCACCGGACGGGGCTGTCCTAACCGGTGTATTTTCTGCACCGCCGGGGCCATGTTTGGAGGAAAATACCGCCGGCGATCTCCACAGAAGGTCGCCGAGGAGATCGATCGCCTGATCGATCTGGGTGTATGGTCGCTGATGTTCCTGGACGACACGCTGACCGCCGATCTGGAACGATTGGACCAAATTCTCTATCTCCTGGATAAAAGGGGAATAGCCCTGCCATGGGTTTGCGAATCGCGGGCAGATATCGAGGACCCCGGTTTTTTCCGGAAGATGGCCAGGGCCGGCTGCACCGGGGTACAGTTCGGGGTGGAATCGGGATCTGCGGAGATTCTGGCCCGGCTGGGAAAAGGGATCAGGCTTGACCAGGTCATTCGGGCCGTGGGGGAGGCCCACCGGGCGGGTATCCATCCGGTCTGCAGTCTGATGATCGGTCTGCCGGACGACACCGAGAGAACGGTTCTGCAGACGATTGAATTTGCCGCTGGACTGCAGAGGGAATTCTATGCCCGGGTGGGTATCTCCATCGCCACCCCGTTCCCGGGGACCTATCTTTTTTGCCATACCCGAAAACTTGGGGTGAAGATCGAGGAGCGGGACTATGGCCGGTACGATCTTCATACCCCGGTGATGCGCACCCGTCACCTGGACCGCATACAGATCCGCAACCTGCATTTCGAAGCCATGGACCGGCTGCGGCGCACCGCGCCCCAGGGGATGAGCAACCTGTTTCCGAGTCCTGCGGGACCGGAGGGGGCCGTTTATGATCCTCGGGATGAATGGGTGTGATCGACGTTTTGGGAATATGCCGGTCACAGGTCTGAGAACCTATCCTGTGCCGGAAGCGTTCCTCGACAGGCCGGGAAGGACATTGCTGGCCCTGATCTGGCGCATCGAACGGGATTTCTGGACGGGGGGAGTGAACGGCGGATCGCTGTTTTTCTGCCTGGGATGGGCCGGCCTCAGATGGCTCCGGCAGGGTGATATGACCGCGTGGTGGCTGCCTTTGCAGCTGATCCTCATTCCAGCCCTGATGGCCGTTGAGGAATTTCTCCATACGGTGGTAATGATACGAAAGGGGATCTCACCAGAGATCGTGGATCTGGTCATGATTCAGAAGGTCGGCCGAAATGGAATTGTCTGGCTGTGTTGCGGGGCAGCGGCGAGGGTGAGAGGGAAGGTGTCCGGTCGCGACCGCATCCACATCGCCGCTCCGGGACCGCTCCTCAGCCTTGTCCTGCTGGGCCTGGCCTGGCTGATATGCGGCTTGCTCGACGGTCATCCCTGGTGGGGAAGCGTTCATCGAATGACCCTGCCCGTTTTGAGCTATCTGGCCGGCGGATGGTTTCCGCTGCCGGCGGTGCTGACGCCGGATGTGGTCGTGATCCGGCAAGCTGCGCAGGAAGAAGGGTACTCGTTGCGGCGGATGGTGAAGGAGAGTTATCGAGGGATCAGATGTCTTTGGAGAAAGGCCGAAGGGCGAGGATGAGAAAGAGTGCGGAGTCGAAAAGAAAATACCTCGATCTGGGTCGCAGAGGAGAGCAGCTGGCGGTTAAACATTTGCGGCGCAAGGGTTACAGGATCCTGAGGCGGAATTTTCACACCCGGCGGGGGGAGATCGACATCATCGCCCGGCAGGGTGATCAAATCGTCTTCGTCGAGGTCAAGACGGCCCGGGGGAAGTCTTACGGATCTCCACGTTCCTGGGTCGACTCGCGCAAACAGGCCCGGATTATCTATGCCGCCGTCGTTTATCTGGCGCTGAAGGAGATTCAGGATACCGACTGCCGTTTTGACGTCATCGCCATCGAGCTGGACCGGTCCAGGCCTCGCCTGACCCATGTCGTCAACGCATTCACGGCCTGAATGTGGATGAGAGTTTTGCTTGACAATGAAGCGTTCAGATGATACTATTACATCGGAAAAATGACGATTGGGAGAACGAGATGGACGGACGTAAGAGAAGCAGAAGAATCGATATCGGATCGGTCCCGCTGGGCGCCGGTCATCCGATCGCAGTGCAATCAATGACCAATACCGATACCGCAGACATTGCCGGAACCCTGAAGCAGATTCGCCGCCTGGAGCTGGTCGGTTGCGAGCTGATCCGGGTGGCCGTCCCGGACGAAGCAGCAGCCGAGGCCCTGCCGGAGATCAAGAAGGGAATGACTGTGCCTCTGGTGGCCGATATCCATTTCGATCACCGGTTGGCCATGATGGCCCTGCGGGCCGGCGTCGACAAGGTGCGCATCAATCCCGGAAATATCGGTGCCCGCTGGAAGGTCAAGGAGGTTGTTCAGGCGGCCGAAGATCGACAGGTACCCATTCGAATCGGCGTCAATGCCGGTTCTCTGGAGAAACGGCTGCTGCGGGCACACGACGGACATGCCACGGCGGAGGCTCTGGTGGAGAGTGCGGCCGGGCATGTGAGCATTTTAGAGGATCTGGGCTTCAGACGTATCGTTATCTCGGCCAAGGCCTCCGATGTCCTGCGTACGGTCGCGACCTGTCGGCTGTTGTCCGAGCGGTTCGACTATCCCTTGCATCTCGGCGTCAGCGAGGCCGGCACGGTCAGGTCGGGCACGATCAAATCCGCGGTCGGCCTGGGGATCCTCCTGGAGGAGGGGATCGGCGACACCATCCGGGTCTCCCTGGCAGGGGATCCGGTGGAGGAGGTCCGAGTCGGGTATGAGATTCTTAAATCGTTGGGTCTCAGGGAACATGGGCCGATCATCATCGCCTGCCCCACCTGCGCCCGGGCCCAGATCGACGTGGCCCGCATCGCCGCTGAGGTGGAGGAGCAGATCGCCGATCTGAAGGGTTCCGTCAAGGTGGCCGTCATGGGCTGCGGCGTCAATGGACCGGGAGAGGCTCGCGAGGCTGACGTCGGCGTGGCCGGCGGCCGGGGCGAGACGGTTCTATTTCGCAAAGGGAAGGTGGTGGGGAAGGTCAGGGAGGGGGATATGGTCGGGGTGCTGGTGGAGGAGGTACGAAGACTGGTCCACGAAGAGTGACCGTCATCCCGTGCCTGAAACCAGCACAAAGAGAAGGGAGATAAACGATTGCCGAAAGGCGATTTTTTATAGGAAACACACGCCCTGATGCTATTGCGAACTTTTTCCCAGGAGAAATAGCCTGGTGATCCGCTCCGCCGTTTCCGAGGTATACATTCCAGCGTTCTGCATGGCTTTTTCCAGATTCACCGGTCCGGGCACGATCGAAAACACCGCATCGATGCCGTGCTCGACCAGCTTGCCGGCGCCTTCGCCAAGTGAACCGGCCAGGGCCACAACCGGGATACCATGCTTCTTGGCCAGCCGGGCCACACCCACGGGCGCCTTGCCGAAGGCCGTCTGACGATCCAGCTTGCCCTCGCCGGTGATGACCAGATCGGCTCCCTCTAATTTCTTCTCCAGCTGTGCGGCCTCCAGGACGATATCCACTCCGGGCCTGAGCCTGGCTCCCAGAAAAGCCATCAATCCAGCTCCCAGTCCCCCGGCCGCGCCGGCCCCGGGCACGGTAGCGACCTTGATTCCCAGATCCCGCTCGATGCTCTCGGCATACCTGGCCAGATCAGCATCCAGCTGCCGGACCATCTCCGGGGTGGCGCCCTTCTGCGGCCCATAAACGACAGGAGCGCCCTGAGGCCCGGTCAGAGGATTGTCCACGTCGCAGGCCACCACTGTCTCTACTTTTTTTACAGCCGGGTGCCGCCGGCTCAGATCGATCCGGGACAGGCGGGCCAGACCGTCGCCGCCTCTGGGAATGTCCTGGCCGTCTTCATCCAGCAGAGCGCACCCCAGGGCCTGGGCCATGCCGGCCCCGCCATCCACCGTGGCGCTGCCGCCGATACCGACGATGACCTTCTCGACCCCTTGATCCAGGGCCGCGGCGATCAGCTCTCCGGTGCCGTAGGTGGTGGTCTTCATCGGATCGCGCCGATCCATGGGTACCAGGTGCAATCCCGAGGCCAGGGCCATCTCGACGGCGGCCGTTCGTCCGTCACCCAGAAGCCCATAAGAGGCCTGCACCGGATCCCCCAGAGGACCGGTGACGGTCAACGTTACCATCCTGCCTTTTGTCGCAGCCACCAGTGCTTCGGCCGTACCGTCCCCACCATCAGCCACCGGGATCTGCTCCACGACCGCATCGGGCAAAACCCGGTGGATGCCAGCGGTGATGCTCTCGGCGACCTCTGGTGCACTCAGGCTTTCTTTGAAAGCGTTGGGCGCAACCACGAACTTCATATTCTTAGACATTTAACCTCCAGATAAACAACTTATTAAGAACAATACATAATAAATGACTTTACACGAAAAAACTCGGATATGGTACAGGATAGGGAAGAAAGGATTCGATGTCAAGCTTTTTTCGAAGATCAGCAACTGGCGAACGGAGAAAGCCCTTGATTTTTATCCCCCCAGATTGTAGGTTAGGTAACCCGGCCCGGCGACAGCGGTGATGAGAACAGTGAACAGGGATCAAGACGAAAGAGCCGGTTTTTCTGTTGTTAAAGGCCTTTGTTATGAGCAAGAACGAACGACAAGATCAAACCACCGGAGGCAGCAACAACTTGAGCTCCAACTCCAACGACGACGCCTGCACAGGCGCCGGTGGCGGCACAAATACCAGCGCCGGCAGAGACGCCAGCACTGGCTCCAACATCAGCGCCGGCACCGAGACTGGCGAAAGCACCGACACCGATAGCGACAGGAATACGACTCCTCCCGCCACCCGATTCACCCACATCGGTCGCTCCAAGCTGCTCTCCGGCTCGATCCCCGGGGCCCTGTTGCGGTTGTCCCTGCCGGTCATGGCCACCTTTCTGCTGCAGACGCTTTATAGTATGGCCGACGCCTTCTGGTTGGGCAAACTGGGGCGGGAGGCTATCTCGGCACCGGGCATCTCCTTTCCCATCCTGTTTTTCTTCGTCTCCCTGGGAGCCGGATTCTCGGTGGCCGGCACCGCCCTGGTCTCACAGTACACCGGCAGTGGACAGAAGGATCAGGCCGATCTGGCGGCCGGGCAGACCCTCATCTTTCTGCTCATGGGCGCCGTGATCATTTCCCTGGCAGGTGTGATGGCCTCGGGTTCCATCCTGCGTCTGATGCAGACCCCGGCCGATGTGTTCGTCAACGCTCATCTGTATCTCCGCGTCCTGTTCGTCGGCATCCCCTTCATGGCCATCTCCTTCGTCTACGGCGGCATCATGCGGGGGGTCGGCGACGCCGTCACCCCGATGATCATCGATATCGCCACCAATCTGCTCAACATCCTGCTCGATCCCTTCTTCATATTCGGCTGGGGCTTCTTTCCCCGCATGGGGGTGGCCGGAGCAGCTCTGGTCACGGTCGGCTGCCGATTTCTGGCCTCGGCGGCCTGCGTCGCCCTGTTGATCTCCGGCACCCGGGGTCTGAAGGTACGTTGGCCCCAGATGCGTCCCCGGTGGAATTACCTGGGACGCATCATGCGCATCGGCATGCCGGCGGCCATCGGACAATCGGGGGCCTCCCTGGGCTTCATGGTCACACAGGGTTTCGTCAACTCCTTCGGGTCGGCCGTGGTCGGCGCCTTCACCGTGGCTGTGCGGGTCATCCATCTGATCAATGTCCCGGGCATGGGCTTCAGCGCCGGGGCCTCGGCTTTGATCGGCCAGAACCTGGGCGCCGGTCAGATCAAGCGGGCCGAGAAGACCGTCTGGTGGGGGGTGGGCATGGTGGCCGCCTTCCTGGCGGTGGGCTGCTCGCTGCTGGTCTTTGCCAGCGAGCCGATCATCCGGCTGTTCATTAACGATCCGGAGGTGATCGCCGAGGGGATCGTCCTGTTCCGGGTCATTTCTTACTCGGTCTTCTTTTTCGGCATCATCATGGTCGTCTTCGGAGCCTTCCAGGGATCCGGAAAGACCACCCCGGTGATGGTCTTGTCCCTGACACGTCTGTGGCTGCTGCGTATCCCCCTGGCCTACCTGTTCTCCTTCATCCTGGCCTGGGGACACCTGGGCATCTGGTGGGGGATGTTCATCTCCAATGTGGTCATCTCCCTGTTGGGACTGTACTGGTTCAGCAGGGGAACCTGGAAGCAGAAGGTGATCTGATTTTACCCTTGTTCTTGCCCCTTTAGTTGGCTATATTAATGGACTTCACTCTTCATCCAAATCAATAAAAAGAGGACTGTTATGGTCGAGATTCGGTTTCATGGACGAGGCGGTCAGGGCACCGTGACGGCCTGCAAGGCCCTGGCTGATGCCCTTATGATGGAGGACAAGTGGGTCCAGACCTTCCCCGAATACGGGGTGGAGCGCCGCGGCGCCCCGGTGGTCTCCTTCACGCGCATCGACGACAAACGCATCTATATGCGCTGCAAAATCTATGAGCCCGACCACGTGGTCGTCATGGATCCCACCCTGATGGAGGCCGTGGATATCACCGAGGGACTCAAGGATGGTGGATGGGTGATCATCAACTCGGAGAAACCGCCCGAGCACTTCGAGTTGCCCGATCGCTTCAAGGTGCGGACCTTCGACGCCAGCTCCCTGGCTGTGAAGTATGGCCTGGGATCCAAGGCGGCGCCCATCGTCAATATGCCCGTGCTGGCGGCCTTCGCCAAAATCACCGGATTCGTGGGCAAGAAAGCCCTCCTCGATGCCGTCAAGATGGAGTCGCCGTTCAAGAAAGAGGAGAACGTCAAGGCAGCCGAAGAGGCCTACGAGAAAGCATAGCGGGGATCCTCAAAGCTGAAGATACAGAAGCAACGTTCCCATTTCCAATCCAACGACCGGGGGCCGACTATGGCCGAAAAAACGGCAGAGAAAAAGATCGAGATCAAGGGCGAAAGCGACATGCCCCCGATGGCCATGTCGCTGGGCCTGATGAGCTGGAACAAGACCGGATCGTGGCGCAATCTGAGGCCGGTGATTGACTACGAGAAGTGCATCAAATGCATGATCTGCTGGAAGTTCTGTCCCGATGCCTGCATTCATATCGAGGATGGAAAACCGGTCATCGATTACGACTACTGCAAGGGCTGTATCATCTGTGCCGTCGAATGTCCCAAGGACGCCATCTCCGTGGAGAAGGAGGAATAGGTGAAAAAGGTCATCATGGGCAATCATGCCCTGTCATACGGCGCCCAGCTGGCCCGGACCCAGGTGATCGCGGCCTATCCCATCACGCCACAGACCGAAGTTGTGGGCTTTCTCTCAGAGTTGTGCGCCGACGGGAAGCTGGACGCCAAATTCATCAAGGTGGAATCGGAACACTCCGCCATGGCCGCCGCCATCGGCGCCTCGGCCGTGGGAGCTCGGACCTTCACGGCCACATCGGCCCAGGGCTTGGCCCTGATGCACGAGATGCTCCACTGGGCGGTGGGCGCCCGGCTGCCGGTGGTGCTGGGCAACATCAACCGGGCCATGGGGCCCCCGTGGACTATATGGACCGATCAGAACGACTCGCTGTCCCAGCGGGACACCGGTCTGATGCAGTACTACTGCGAATCCAACCAGGAGGTCCTGGACACCGTCATCCAGGCTTACAAGGTCTCCGAGCATGAGGAGATACTATTGCCGGCCATGATCGTGCTGGATGCTTTCGTGTTGTCGCACACCTCCGAGGTGGTCGACATGCCCGATCAGGAGCTGGTCGACAAGTACCTTCCGCCTCGCAAGGCCACCTACCGGGTGGATCCCCGGGAGCCTCACGCCTTCGGCAATCTGACCGCGCCGGATCGATACTTCGAGCTGCGCTACAAGATCGAGCGGTCCATGAGGCAGGCCGAAGGATTGATCAGGGAGGCCGGCGAGGAGTTCGGCAGGATGTTCGGACGACATTATGGGATGATCGAGACCCACCGGGTCGAGGATGCCGAGACGATCGTGGTGGCTACGGCCACCATCGCCGGCACAGCTCGAACCGTGATCGATGAGCTGCGTGAGAAGGGAGAGAAATACGGGCTGGTCAGGATACGGGTCCTGCGGCCGTTTCCCTTCGACGAGATCAGACAGACCCTGGCCGGCGCCAAGAAAGTGATCGTCATCGACCGGAATATCTCTTTTGGCCACTCCGGAATCTTCTTCCAGGAGGTCAAATCGGCCATGTATAACCAGTCCCAGCGGCCGCCCATCTTCGGGTATATCGCCGGGCTGGGCGGACGTGACGTCACTCCTGATGTGATCAAGGAGATCATCGGCGATGCTGCCGGTAAGGAGCAACCCATAGCGGATATAAACTGGATAGGATTGAAGCCATGAAACTGACCATACCGGAACAGGAACTGATGGTATCGGGCCATCTGGCCTGCCAGGGGTGCGGGGCCACGCTGGCCATGCGCTATGCCCTCAAGGCCCTGGGCCCGAACACGGTATTCTCCATTCCGGCCTGCTGCTGGTCGGTCATCGACGGGCCTTTCCCGTACTCCACCCTGAAGGTGCCTATCTTCCATACCGCCTTCGAGACGGCCGCCTCGGCCGCCTCGGGGATCAAAGCCGGCCTGGAGATGATCGGCAACGAGGAGACCAACGTGGTGGCCTGGGCCGGCGACGGAGGCACCTTTGATATCGGCATCCAGGCCCTTTCCGGCGCGGCTGAGCGGAATGATAACTTCATGTATATCTGCTACGACAACGAGGCCTACATGAACACCGGTATCCAGCGCAGCTCGGCCACCCCGTGGCGCTCCTGGACCACCACCACGCCGGAGAAGCATCCCAAGGAGACACCCAAGAAGGACATAATCGGCATCATGGCCGCCCACCGGATCCCCTATCTGGCCACCTGCTCGGTGGCCTATCCGGAGGACATGGTCAAGAAGGTGACCAAGGCCAAGGAGATCAAGGGCTGCAAGTTCATCCATGTTTTTGCCCCCTGCCCCACCGGCTGGCGGACGGCCCCGGAGAACTGTATCAAACTGGCCCGGCTGGCGGTCAAGACCCGGCTCTTCCCGCTCTATGAGATCTTCAACGGGGTGGACTACAAAATCAGCATGAAGGTGCCCAAGCCAGTCCCGGTGGAGGAATACCTCAAGCCCCAGGGGCGTTTCCGGCATCTGACCGAGGAAGATGTGGCCCAGATTCAGAGGAACGTGGACTATGAGTGGGATCGGCTGATGCGGATGGTGGAGGGGTAAAGAAACCCCTTGTTCGTGTTGGTGATTTGTGTTCGTAAAATATAAGGAAAAGAAAAAGCCCGGCTGTGATGGCCGGGTTTTTTTCTAAACGCTATCGAAAGAAAATAAAATCCTCATCGTCCTCTCAGATCTCCAGCCTTTCCCACAGCGTGAGCACCTTCTTCTCTAGCTCGACCGCCTGCTCCAGGGCTTCGATCTGCTGCCGGATGTTCTCATCCTGCAGCATCCCCCGGCCCTCATCCTGGAAGGGCGGGGGGATGTGGTAGCTGCTGAGGATCTCCGCCTCCTGGCCGAACAGATCGCCCATCTTGCGATAGACAGCGTCGTTATCAAACCGGCGGTAGCGGATCTCCTCCTGCAGATAGGTCCGGGCGGCCCGGCGGGCGTCGACCAGGCTGGTATAGTTCCAGTAGTTACCCAGCAGATGCTCCCCGCGTTTCTCTCCGGTCCCGGCCAGGAACTTGCCGATCTGGCCGAGGATCTCCAGCCAGCGTTCCAGCCCGGCCCGGCCGGTGTGATAGGGCCCGTAAGATCGGTTCTCCAGAAGGTTCTTCAGCAGGAAGAGAGAACTCATCTCGGCCTGATCCCGGTTGATCGGACCGAGCCCTTCGCCCAACAGATAGACGGTCCAGGGATCCTTCTCGGCCGGCTGAGGTTTGTTCTTCTGCTCGTTATAGAAGGTCAGCGCCAGGTAGCGGTCCTGGGCGTCGATCCCCACGATCAGGCCCCAATCCGGAACCCTGATCAGGTCGATGGCCATGGCCGGCCGTCCGGCGGCGATGTTCTTCTTCACGTCCTCCTTGATCTTCTTCTCGCCGTCGGCGGTCTGACGAATACGGTGATCGAGGCGCAGCACTCTGAGGATATAACCGGCGCTGTCGAATCCGCAGGTGGCGTCCGGGCCGGAGGGACACAGACCGGTATGGTGGATCTGCACCCGGAAGGCGGCCCCGGAGAGGCCCATCAGGGAGTTGTAAGTGTATTCCTCTCCGATGAACTCCAGAGACCGCTGCAGGGCGGCGATGAAGGTGTTCATCTCGCCGTCCTGCCAGCTCAATCCGCGGATACCCTTGAGGATGTTCATGGATACTTCCTGTGAGTGAACGATCGGCGCCGGATCACGATCTCGCCATCGCCGTGGCCGGCTTTCCACCAACACCAACACGGGTTTCAGTGTTTCTTGGTCAGCTCCCAGACCCCATCCCAGTCATCCGGCGGGGGAGAGACCTGATACTGCTCGCAGCGCTCCACATAAACCCGGGTCGCGGGATCGTCCGGCAGTTCCTTGAAAACGCCGATCGCGGTGGTCCATTTCCTGTCCCTGTAGAGCTGTAGTCCCTCCTGGAACCGGTCCAGTGTTGCCCGGCGCTTCGTGCTCAGCTGTCCCCTGCGGGCCAGCAGCTCATAGATGCGCACCGGTTCCCGTTTGCCCACCACCCGGATCCGGTCGATCTCCCGGGCCTCGACATGGTCTTTGACCTCGGCGTAGGTACTTTCTCCGATCAGGATCCAGATGCCGTACTGCTTGCAGGCGCCTTCCAGACGGGCTCCCAGGTTGACCGCATCGCCCAGGATGCTGTAATCGAAGCGATCGCTGGATCCCATATTGCCGACCACCATCGGTCCGGTGTTCAGACCGATGCGCATGTGCAGCTCGTGACCGCTCTGCTGCCGCATCCGGTCCCTCAGCTCGACCAGGCGTTTCTGGCAGTCCAGGGCTGCATGACAGGCCCGGACCGCATGATCGGGCTGGTCCAGAGGCGCGTTCCAGAAGGCCACGATGGCGTCGCCGATGTATTTGTCCACCGTGCCGCCGTGACGGAAGATGACTGCGGTCATCTCAGAGAGGTAGCGGTTGAGCAGATCGGTCAGGTCTTCCGGCGAGAGACTCTCGGCCACCGAGGTGAATCCGGCCACGTCGCTGAAAAAGACGCTCATCTGTCTTCGCTGGCCGCCCAGTGTGAGCCGGTCGGGATCCTTGAGGATCTGCTCGATGACCTGATGGCTGAGGTAGTGCTGGAAGACCTTCTTGACGAAGCGCTTCTGTCGCCCTTCCAGGGCGTAGTTAAGAACCGATCCGGACGCGAAGGTGACCACCGTCCCGGCCAGCGGGGCGATCAGGGCCAGCCACAGGCCGGCCCGGAAGGCTATGACGGCGGCCGCGACGGGCAGCAGCAGGCAGACGAGAACACCCGCGGTCATCCAGCCCAGCTTTCGCGGCCAGGTGACCGCCAGAGCGGTGAGCAGGGCCGACAGCAGGATCATCACGGCCGTCATCCAGCCCGGGGCTGGAGCGATCAGATCACCGGCCAGGAGATTGTCGATGACGGTGGCATGGACCTCGACCCCGGGATAGACCGAGCTGAACGGGGTGGGGCGCAGATCCATCAAACCGGGGGCGCTGAAGCCCACCAGGACGATCTTATCCCGGAACACATCCGGATCGATCTGCGGCTCCAAACCCTCCTCGAGCTGCAGCTGTGACTGGATCACGTCGGCCATGGAGATCGACCGGTAGGTACCCACGCCGCCGCGATAGTTGATGATCAGGCGGCCGGTCTCGTCCAGGGGCAGCGGGCGGCCGTCCAGAGACAGAGTTCCGCCGGGCTCTGCCCGCAGAGCTTCGCCGGCCAGCTGTCGGACCACGGCCAGAGGCAGGGCCGGATAGAAACAGCTTTTGTAGGAACAGATCACAGGCAGGCGGCGGAAGATGCCGTCATCGTCGGGGGGGAAGCTGACATTGCCCACCGTGCGGGCCGAGGACAGAATTTCTTCGACCGACAGGGTCACCGAAAGACGTTCCAGGGTCATCTCCGGCGGCCATCCCGGCGATGCGATGGCGTGCTGCCGGAGGATGGCCTCGCCGGCGGTGTCGACGGTCGACGGCTCCTGTGCGCTGAAGAAGGCGGCCAGAGAGGCAGTGCCGGCCTCGGCCAGGACCATCCCCAGATACAGGTCGTCCTCCAGGCCGTAGACCGAACTCTCGGTGAACAGGACGTCGAAGACCACCACCCGGGCGCCGCCGGTCTGGCAGAACTGCACCGCAGCGGCGTAGAGCTGCCTCGGCCAGGGCCAGCCCAGGCCCTCCTGCTCGTAGAAGTCCAGACTCTGCTGATCGACCAGCAGGATGCTGATCTCCTGGCTGGCCGATGAGGAATCGGCCAGCGCCCGCAGCCGCCAGTCCCAGCTCTTCCACTCCAGGGAGCGGAACAGACCGGCGCCGTGGAGGATGAGGATGATCAGTCCGATGGCCAGTCCCAGAACGATGGTACGGATCGTCTTCTGTCGAGCTGATTTGGACATAGGCGGCTATCCCACGGTCTGGTCGAAGCGCTTGGTCCGCGATGGATCGGGCGAGCCGCTGTAGCCCTTCGAGGAGATCTCCCCGCGTACCTTTTCCAGCCGGTCATTGGGATCCGGGTGAGTCTTGAAGAAGCCCGCGCCGGTGCTTTTCTGTGTGCTGGAGGCCATGGCCTCCAGGGATTCGGTCAGGCCGGAGGCGGCATAGCCCGCCGAGGTGGCGTAACGCAGGCTCAGCTGATCAGCCTCATACTCCTGTTGCCGGCTGTAGCCGTTGACCACCAGCTGGTCCACGATGTCGCCCAGGGCGCCGTCGAAGGCGCCGGTCAGCTTGGACAGCTGCTCCTGACTGTAATGCTTGGACGTCTCAGTCAGCAGGACGTCGAAGGCATCCATCAGCCGGGATTTCTTGATCGCCTTGAGACCGTGCTTGGCGCAGACGTGGCCCACCTCGTGGGCCAGGATGCAGGCCAGGGCTTCCTCGTCCTGGCAGGTGGACAGCAGCCCCCGGGTGACGAAGATGAAACCGCCGGGGCAGGCGAAGGCGTTGATCTCCTCGCTGTTCAGGACCAGGAAGTGGTATCCGCCATAGATCTCCGGGCGGTCGGAGGTATAGGAGACCGCGGTGCCGACCTTGTTGACGTAGGTGGTCAGCCGGTCGTTCTCATAGACCGGGTACTGGCTGAGAATCTTGGCCGCCACCGACCGGCCCAGATAGTACTCCTGCTCCTCGGTGAGGTCCTCGAAGCTGTGTTCCACGGCCACAGCCACCTTGTCGATGGAGTCCTTCTGTTCCTCCGTGATAACACCTTGCTTCTCCAGCACGGTGGTGCTCATCTTACTGACCGTGGCGCAGGCCAGGATGGAGACAGCCGCCAGGATGCTCAGGATCACAATGGTCTTGTTCATCGGCCACCTCCATATTCTCCCAATTTCCCCTCTTTGAAGAACCGCTCCATATCCTCATCGCTGATGCTGATCCGGCTCATCCGGTCCACCCAGGTATAGTCCAGATTGGCCGTCTTCTGATACTCCTTCTCCACCTGCTCGTTGAATCCCTTGCCGGCCAGGGCCACCTCGTCGGCGGTCGTCCCCGTACCCGAGGTCCGCCGGGCGGTCAGGGAGAAGGAAGGTTCCTCCACCGCGCTGCCGTGCACCCATCCCTGCAGCCCGGCAGTGGTCAGCCCCTGGATCCAATCACCCTGCTGGTCCAGCTTCTGGATGGTGTCGCCGTAGTTCAGGGTGGTCACGGCCGGGGCATAGAACTTGGGACTCTTGCGCAGCTTGGTCGTCTTGACTGTGACTGTGAGGGTCTCTGCGGCCATCACTCCGGCGGCGATGAGTACGGCCAGAAGGATGGAAAAGAAGAGCTTCCTTTTCATAGAGAAAACCTCCTTTCTGCGGTCGTCACGTTTCAACGTTTGATTCCCCTGAGCCCTCAAAGTATATTTCACCGATCGGTGCATGTCAAGCCCTTATTTATTCGATTCCTCGCCCAGGCGCTCCGGGGAAAGCGGAGCCACAAACAGGGTTTTCTCCCGTTCCACGGCGGCCGTTCCGGGTTTGGCCCCTCTGGGTTTTCGGACAAAGCGCTTCTCGGTGAGGATCACCGGCACGGTGCCGGAATGCCGGGCCCGGCTGAAATGGGCCGCCAGTCCGGCGGCCAGTTGGGTGATGTGCCGACCGGGAGGATCCTTGCGCCCGGCCCTGCGGATGATGACGTGTGAACCGGGCACACCCTGGGCATGCAGCCACAGGTCGTCAGGACGGGCCACCCGGTGGGTCAGCTCATCGTTCTCTGTGTTATTACGCCCCACCAGGACCAGCCAGCCGCCGGGCAGGGTATAGGTTCGGCCGATGGTGCGTCGTTCGGGCTCTCCGCAACCAGCCGCGCGGCCGTTCTGACCGCGGCCGGCCCGGCCGGCAGAAGCCGCTGCACCGGTATCAAGATGTTTCAGCCGGACCTTCACCGTCTGAAGCTCTTTCTCGTCGGAGATAGCGGCCAGATCCTCCCGCAGAGCGATCAGCCTGTCGATCTCCTCATCCAGCTGGCGGATGCGCTCCTTCACCTGGGGCAGAGCCGCTCTGGCCTTGCGCGAGCGTTTGAAGTATCGCCGGGCATTCTCGGCCGGGCTCAGTGCCGGGTCCAGGGTGATCTCCATCTTTCTGGCCGGGCCGGCCGGATCGGTCAGACTTACCCGGGAGCGTCCCTTTCGCAGACGGCTGAGGTGAGCGGTCAGGAGAACGCCGGCGCGGTGGTACTGATCGGCCCGCTGAGCCCGTTCCAGATCCTGGTCAAGACGCTTCCGGACCCGTCGGCGGCGGTGCAGGATGAGATGAATGCGCCCCAGAACATCTCTTTTCATCTCCTCCCCGGCGGCCGCACCGATTTTCCGGTGAAACAACTCCTCGAGAGCCTGGCTGAGACGGTCGAAACGGCGTTTTCGATCCTCCGGGACAGATACGGGATTATAGGGCAGCAGCCACAGGGGCTGCTGAGAGTCATCCAGGATCAGCGTGGGAGAGTGAGGTCTCTGATCAAGACGTGAGATCCATGATTCAAGAGACTCCCAGAGAGACCGCTGCGCCTCTGGGCTTGTCCCGAGGTCGTCGGGGGAGATGGCGGTCGCCGCCAGGATCTCATCGAACAGGTAGGGACTGGCCCAGGGCAATAGCCGGGCGAATTTTCCCTTTACCGAATGCTCGCCGATTTTGTGGAAGGCTTCCAGATAGTGATCCGCCGAGTCGACCGTCGGATGCAGACCTGGTGGTGGTGGCGGTGGCTGATAGGGTTCGCCGGGCAGTACCTGTCTGATGCGGCTGATGCGCCGATCCACCCGATGCAGTGCAAACAAAACCGCCTGACGATCGGACTCCAGCAGGATGATATTCTGGCGCCGGGGGACCAGTTCGAAGATCAGGTCCCGTTTGATGAGGCCGCGGATCTCATCGGTGCGGGTCAGTTCCAGCCGGATGATGCGATCCTGACGCCAGCAGAACACCCTCTGTATGGAGCATCCCCGGAGGTGTTCTTCCAGGTGAAAGCCCTCAGGTGGTGTGGCGGCCCGGGGGTCTTTTCTCTTGACCATAAAAGGAATAAACAGCTCCGGCCGGGTAGACATGACCAGACGGTCATCCCGATCCCTTGACTCGATCGACAGGTACAGGCCGGCGGAATGCTCCAGCCGGCCGACGGCGGCGACCTTCCGACCCTGTAGAAGCTCATTCAGCTCGGCGGCCAGTGCCTGGATGGTGAGCAGAGGAAGCTTCATCGACAAATCCACAATCTCCTTTTATCTAACAGGTAGCCGTTATGATGTGATGTAATAAATGAGGATCGAACAAGAACGCCATGGTTCCACAATAAGATATGCCTGATAAACGAGTCTGTCAATGGTTTCCTGCAAATGGCCTTATTTTCGGCCGAAGAGGAGATTTAAATTGACAATGTCAGAATCATTTCGTATATATTGAGTTTGTAAAAAAAAGGCAGGTATCTATGGTCGAGAGCATGACCGGGTATGGTCAGGGAGAGATCGAACGGGACGGCGTCAAGGTGACGGTGGAGGCCCGTTCGGTGAACAATCGGTTTCTGGATCAGCAGATCCGGATGCCCAGGTTTCTTCACCCTCTGGAGGGGCGGGTCCGGGAGACGGCCGGATCGTTCATCAGCCGGGGCAAGCTCAATCTTAGCCTGATCTGGGAACAGTTGGATGAGGGGGCGGTGGGGATCACCGTCGATCTGAAAACCGCCCGGGCACTGCGCGGGCTTCTTGAACAGCTGAAGAGCTCTCTCGATCTGGGAGGGGAGATTCGCCTGGAACACCTGATGAATTTTTCCGAGATCTTCCAGCAGGAGCGCCAGGAATGGGACCCGGACCGGGCCTGGCCATTGGTGGAAGAGGCTGTTCGTCAGGCCATGGAGCATCTTCAGAACATGCGCCGCAAGGAGGGGCGGCAGCTTGAAAAGGACATGGTTGCTCGGTTGGATCATCTGGAGGAGCTGCTCAACGAGATCGAAAGCAGTTATCCGGCCAATGTCCAGGAGATACAAAAGAAGCTTCAGGAACGTATCGGTGAGCTGATCGTGGCTCCTCAGATCGATCCGCAGCGGCTGGCCATGGAAGTGGCCATTCTGGCCGAGAAGGCCGACATCACCGAGGAGTGCGTCCGTTTTCGCAGCCATATCGAGATGTTTCGATCAACTCTGCAGACGGACGGGCCGACAGGAAGAAAGCTCAATTTTCTCCTTCAGGAGCTCAACCGGGAGGCCAACACAATGGCCTCCAAAGCCAACGATGTCAGCGTGGCCCACAGGGTGGTGGAGATCAAGGAGGAGATCGAGCGCATCCGGGAACAGGTGCAGAACGTGGAGTGAACGGATCGATGCGATCGTCAGCCTGGAAACAGGAAGGATTGCTGGTGGTGGTCTCATCGCCCTCGGGCGGGGGAAAGACCACCATCGTCGATCAGCTCAGGGAAAAGCATCCGGAATATGTCTACTCTGTCTCGGTAACCACCCGGCCGATACGCGCCGGAGAAGTGAATGCAAAGCATTACACCTTCGTCGAGCCGGAGGAGTTTCGTCGCCGGCAGGAACGGGGGGAGTTCGCCGAGTGGGCCCGGGTCCATGATCATGCCTACGGTACTCCCAGGCGGGTGATCGACCGGGTGCTGACCAATGGTCAGGTGGCCCTGTTCGATCTCGATGTCCAGGGCGGGCTGCAGATCAAGGAATCATATCCTCAGAGTGTGCTGGTCTTTATTCTCCCGCCCACCTTCGAGGAGTTGGAAAAACGATTACGCGGCCGAGGCACCGATCCGGAGAAGGTTATCCAAACCCGGCTGAGGAATGCCCGCCGGGAGGTGACCTTCTGGCCGCAGTATGATTTCGTAGTCATGAACAACCGGCTGGAAGAGGCCGTCGACCGGGTGGAGGCTGTCATCCTGGCCGAACGGTGCCGCTCCAGCCGCAACCGCATCGACTATCACGAGGAATAACGTCTCCTCAAGAGACAGGTGATGTGACCAGGAGGATGAGGATGAATTACGTCACGTCCGATGAACTGATCGGCATGGTGGAGAATAAATACGAGGCGGTGGTGGTGGCCGCTCTGCGGGCCCGACAGCTGAACCTGCTGCAGAAAAAGCAGCAGGAGTTGGATCAGGAACAGGTCCCGGAGGAAGAGAGCGAGGAAGTTCTCGAGGACGAGATAGAAAAGGAGCCCCGGCGGGAGGCCAAGGAAAAGGTTACCGTTCTGGCTATGAGAGAACTGCTGGGGAAAAAGATCAATTACCACCGCGAAGAAGAGAAATAATATCACCCTGGTGAGGAAGATGCCGCGTTCTCTGGTTGTCGTCGAATCGCCGGCCAAAGCCCGGACGATTAAAAAATATCTCGGGAAGGGATTCGAGGTCAAGGCCTCTATGGGGCACATCAAAGATCTGCCCGAGAAGGAGCTGGGGGTCGAGATCGAGGACCAGTTCCGGCCCCACTACAGCATCATCAAGGGGAAGCGGAAAGTCGTCAAGGAGTTGAAGGACTCCGCCCGGAAGGCGGGCACCGTGTATCTGGCGGCCGACCCGGACCGGGAGGGGGAGGCCATCGCCTGGCACGTGGCTCAGGAGCTGGAGGGCGACGGTCGAAAGATCTACCGCATCCGGTTCAACGAGATCACCCAGCGCTCCATTGCCGCTGCCATGGAGCGGCCCGACTCGATCGACATGAGCCGGGTCAATGCTCAGCAGGCCCGCCGGATCATGGACCGTCTGGTGGGCTATCAGGTCAGCCCTTTTCTGTGGCGCACCCTCTATCGGGGGCTCAGCGCCGGCCGGGTGCAGTCGGTGGCCCTGAGGCTGATCTGTGAGCGGGAAGCGTTGATCGATGCCTTCGTGCCTCAGGAGTACTGGAGCATCGAGGCTCTTCTGCAGGGTGGCCAGGGGGAGCCTTTCGTCGCTCTGCTGAACACTATCGGAGGCAAGAAGGCCGTCGTGGAGAACGAATCGGCGGCGCACCAGATCATCTCATTGCTGAAAGACAAGCCTTTCGTGATCAGCGAGATCCAGCAGAAGGATCAGAAACGGAATTCGCCTCCACCGTTCATCACCAGCACCCTGCAGCAGCAGGCCGCCAGAGCGCTGCGATTCCGGGTCCAGAAGACCATGATCATCGCCCAGCAGTTGTATGAGGGACTCGATATCGGCGGGAACAGTCCCGAGGGTCTGATCACCTACATGCGAACCGATGCTCCGAGGATCTCCGGGGAAGCCCTCGATCAGGTCCGTGATTTTATCAAAAACACCTTCGGGGAGCCCTATCTGCCCAAAACACCACGAAGGTTCAAATCCAAGCGGGGCGCCCAGGAGGCTCACGAGGCCATTCGGCCGACCTCTGTCCACCATCGTCCCGAGGATCTCAAAGCCTATCTGGACAGAGATCAGTTTCGTCTCTATCAGCTGATCTGGAAACGGTTTGTCGCCTCCCAGATGAATCCGGCCCGGTTCAAGGTCACCAAGGTCGAGGTGCAGGCCGACGGCCACGGGTTCCGGGCCTCCGGATCGGTTCCTGTCTTTGACGGCTATCTATCGGTCTACCAGGAAGCCCAGGAGGAAAAATCCAAGGAAGAAGGCCAGTTGCCGCCGCTGGAAAAAGGCGAGTCACTGGATCTGAAATCCCTGACCCCGGAGCAGCATTTCACCAAACCGCCGCCGCGCTATAGCGAGGCCACCCTGGTGAAGGCCCTGGAATCGGAAGGTATCGGCCGGCCCAGTACCTATGCGCAGATTATCACCACCATCCGGAACCGCAAGTACATCGAAACCGAGAACCGGACGCTGAAACCCACCGATCTGGGAAAGACGGTCAATACCCTGCTGGTGGATAATTTCCCGGATGTCTTTCAGGTCGATTTCACGGCCAAGATGGAGGAAGAGCTGGACCGGGTGGAAACCGGGGAGTACCAGTGGCAGCGGGTGGTGGATGATTTCTACGGCCCCTTTCAGCGGGATCTGGAGGAGGCCAACAGCAAGAAGGCCGATCTGAAGAACGCCCTCCAGAAAGAAACCGATGTCGTCTGCGAGAAATGCGGCGGCGCCATGGTCATCAAGTGGGGCCGCAACGGCCGCTTTCTGGCCTGCTCCAATTTCCCCAAATGCCGCAACACCAAACCCCTGCCCGGCCAGGAAGCCGAACAGAAGACCGATCAGGTATGCGATCGATGCGGCGCCCCGATGGTCATCAAAACGGGGCGGTTCGGACGGTTCCTGGCCTGCTCCAATTATCCCCAGTGCCGCAATACCAAACCCCTGCGGATCGGCATCCGCTGCCCGAGGGAGAATTGCCCGGGACATCTCATCGAGCGAAAGACAAAACGGGGAAGACTGTTCTACGGCTGCAGCGAGTATCCCAAATGCAATTTCGCCACCTGGGATAAGCCGATCGACAAGATCTGCCCCCATTGCGGCGCCAAACCCATGGTGGAGAAACGCACCAAAGCCAAGGGGACCTTCTATCGCTGCCTCAGCTGCAAGGGGGAGGTGAGTCCGGAGGAGGTGGAGGACGATTCGTGAGCCTCTGCTCCGGTGAACACGATGCCTTCGGCACTGGTCATAGGAGGCGGTCTGGCAGGCAGCGAGGCGGCCTGGCAGATGGCCCGGGTGGGAATTGCCGTCGATCTCTATGAGATGCGGCCTGACCGCCGCACGCCGGCCCACCGGACCGGATGGCTGGGAGAGCTGGTGTGCAGCAATTCCCTGAAGTCGGATGCCGACGACACCGCCAGCGGCATGCTCAAACGCGAGTTGCGGGCACTGGGCTCGATGATTCTGGAGGCGGCCGACCGGACAGCCGTACCGGCCGGTTCAGCGCTGGCCGTCGACCGTGACCGTTTCGCTGAGGAGATCACCCGGCGTCTGCAACAGCATCCACTGGTGCGGATTATTTCCCGGGAGGTCACCCGTCTGCCCGCCGGGCGGCCACTGGTGGTGGCCAGCGGTCCGCTGACCTCCGAGGCTCTGGCAGAGGACCTGGCCGCACAACTGGGCCAGGAGAATCTCTTTTTCTTCGATGCCATCGCGCCGCTGATCGAAGCCGACAGCCTGGATGAGAGCCAGATCTTCGCCGGCTCACGCTACGGTAAAGGCGCTCCCGCCTATCTCAACTGTCCCCTGGATCGACAACAATACCAGCGATTCTATGATCAGCTGGTGGCTGCCGAAACGGTCCCGCTGCACAGCTTTGAAGGGGATCTTTTCTTCCAGGCCTGTCTGCCGATCGAGGAGATGGCCCGGAGGGGTCCCCAGACCCTGCTGTTCGGGCCTCTGCGTCCGGTCGGACTGATCGATCCCCGGACCGGGGAACGCCCCTGGGCTGTCGTTCAGCTGCGGCAGGATAATACGCAGGGGAGCATCTATAATATGGTCGGATGCCAGACGCGGATGCGTCAGCCGGAGCAGAGGCGGGTGTTCAGATTGATTCCGGGACTGGAACGGGCCCGGTTCTTGAGATACGGCAGCATACACCGGAACACCTATGTCTGCGCTCCTCGTCTCCTGGATCCTGATCTCAGTGTACGCGGCCGGGCGGATCTGTTTCTGGCTGGGCAGATCACCGGTGCGGAGGGATATGTCGAGGCCGCGGCCACCGGACTTTTGGCCGGGCTCAACGCAGCCTGCCGGCTGCAAAACCGGCCGCCGGTGCTGCCGCCCGAGACCACCCTTCTGGGATCTCTCTGCCGCTATCTAGCGACGGCCGATGCTGAGCAGTTTCAGCCCATGAACGTCAATTTCGGGATCCTGCCGCCGCCCGGCAAGCCGATTCGCAACAAGCGGGATCGCCGAAAGTGGATGATCCGAAGAGGACTCACCGATCTGGATGTCTGGACGAGAAAGGAAGGTCTGCACCGCCGTGGCGAACCTGGAACAATCGCTCAAAAAATTTCTGGTCTCTCTGGCTCTGGAGCGAAATTACTCCGAGAACACGGTCAAGGCCTATAATAGCGATCTGGTCCAGCTGGAACAGTTTCTGCAGCAGCAGCTGGGCCGCAAGCAGCTGTCGGTCCGGGAGCTCAACCGTCTATCCATCCGGCATTATCTGAGCACGCTGCATCGGAAGAAGTACAACAGTCATTCGATTATGCGCAAGCTCACCGCCATCCGCTCATTTTGCCGCTACCTCTGCCGCCAGGGACTGCTGCCGTCCAATCCGGCCACCGGCCTGATACCGGCCCGGGGTCAGAAGAGGCTTCCTTCCTTTCTGGAAGTGACCCAGGCGGCCAGGGTGATGGATCTGCCCGACCGCAAGAAGGTCATCGGACTGCGGGACCTGGCCATCCTGGAGCTGCTTTACGGAACCGGTATTCGGCTGATGGAGCTGGTCGGGCTGAACCTCACCGATGTGGACCTGGTCGGCGAGGTCATCAAGGTACGGGGAAAGGGTAAAAAGGAGCGAATCCTTCCCCTGGGTCGAAAAGCCCAGCAAGCCCTGGAAAGCTATCTTGACCGCCGCAGCGAGCTGTCCGTCAAAGGTCGGCGCCCGTCCCGGACGGCCGTCTTCCTGAATTATCAAGGAGGGCGCATCTCGGCACGCAGCGTCCGGCGGATGGTCACAGGATACCTTCGCCAGGTCTCGGAAAAAAGTCATCTCAGCCCCCATCTGCTGCGTCACACTTTCGCCACCCATATGCTGGATGCCGGCGCCGATCTGCGGGCGGTCAAGGAGCTGCTCGGGCACGCCAGCCTGTCGTCCACCCAGATCTATACTCATGTGACCGTGGAGAAGCTTCGCCGGATCTATGATCAGGCGCATCCGCGGGCCTGACCTGAGGCGTGATGATAGAATACACCGGAGCCATTCACATCCACTCGGAATACTCCGACGGCACCAAACCCATTCCGGAGATCGCCCGTATCGCAGGAACGGTGGGGCTGGATTTTCTGCTCTTTGCCGATCATATGACCCTCCAGCCGCTGGAAGACGGGCACGAGGGATGGCACGACCAGGTCCTGGTCCTGATCGGTTATGAGATCAACGATCACAACGATCACAATCACTATCTGGCCTTCGACGTTCAACAGGTTCTGGATCAGAAACTGTCGGCGCCGGAGTATGTTCGGGAGATCCATCGCCGCGGCGGACTGGGTTTCATTGCCCATCCCCATGAAGTCCGCCAGGCCTTCGATAAATTTCCGCCTTATCCCTGGACCCATTGGGAGGTCGATGAGTTCGACGGCATCGAGATCTGGAACCACATGTCAGAATGGATGGAAGGGCTGACCAAGGCCAACCGTCTGAAGATGATCCTTTCGCCCCGTAAGCTGCTCAAGGGCCCTCCGGAGGCTACCCTGGAGAAATGGGATCAGCTCAGCGCCCGCCGCCGCGTGACCGGCATCGGGGCCATCGACGTGCATGCGTATCCCTACCGACTGGGACCGTTCACCATCGTCATCTTTCCCTACAAGGTGCAGTTCAAATCCATTCGCACGCACCTGCTTCTGGAAGAATCCCTTCAGGGTGATCTGGAGAAGGACAAGCGAGCTGTGTACGGTACCCTGCGCGCCGGCAGAGCTTTCGTCTCCAACTACCGCTGGGGAGACGCCCGCGGATTTCGTTTCCGGGCCCGGGGACAGGATGGCGATGCGCAGATGGGGGAGTCTCTGCTGTGTCTCCAGGGTGTGGATCTGCTGGCCCGAACGCCGGTCGACTGCCGCATCGTCATGATTCGAAACGGTCAGGAGGTGGCCGAGACATTCGGCCGGGAGCTGTTTCATCGAACCGATCTGCCGGGCGTGTACCGTATCGAGGCTCATCGGCGAAAAAAGGGCTGGATCTATTCCAATCCCATCCGGCTGATCCTCGATCCGGACCGGGGATGGTCAAAAAAGTCTTGACAAAATCAGGTTCATCGGCTATACTACAAAGACGATAGAAGAAAATACGCGAGCGGGAATAGCTCAGCTGGTAGAGCACCACCTTGCCAAGGTGGATGTCGCGGGTTCAAGTCCCGTTTCCCGCTCCATTTTTTCGGCGGCGGAAGTCGTGTCAATATGAATACGGGCGGCATAGCCAAGAGGCTAAGGCAGAGGTCTGCAAAACCTCCATCCCCGGTTCGAGTCCGGGTGCCGCCTCTTTTTTTTGTGCCTCGGCCATGAAACGTTCTCCATCATCCCCGCACCGGGCAGCTTCTCCACGCAGGAAGGGCCGTAAGGACTTCCAGATGCTGTCCCGCCATATCCTCCGAAGAGCTAATCGAAACGCCTCCCGAATCGGTTTTCTCAAGGAAGTCTCCGAGATGCTGCTGAAATTCTCCGGCTGCGACGCCATGGAGCTGTGGCTGAAAGAGGAAGAGGATTATTTTCGATGCCGCACGGTGCTCTGTCTGGCCGGCAGCTATCATTTTCATGTCCTCCCCAGGCTGGCCGATGGGCATCTCGGCGAATACCGGCATGCCCCGCTGGAATCTAAACTGGCCCGGCTGAGCTGGGAACTGATCCACCGGCGCTACGATACCGAATCGCCAAACATGACGGAAGGAGGAAGTTTCTTCAGCGGATGTATCGACGAGGAGATCGAACGGATTGCCACGGGGGATACATCGGCTGACGGTAAAGATGCCCGCAAGAGCCGCCCGGACGAAGGTTCCAGGATCAGCATACAGGCTGCCGAGGATCATACCGTTGAGAGCGGTGATTATCGTTCCGTGGCCCTGCTGCCCCTGCAGATCAGCCAAATCAACACCGGTATCCTGTGGATGAAAAGCCGAAAGAAGAATGCATTTACCCGCCAGGAGATTGAGCTGTATGAGGACAGCGTGGAGGTGCTGGCGGTGACCTTGCTGAATCAGCGGGCCCGGGCAGCCTGCCGGGAACGAGTCAAGGAGATGACCTGTCTGTACCGGATTGCCAAGGCCGCCGAACAGCCGGACATGACCACGAGCCAGCTGCTGCAAAACATCGCCGAACTGCTTCCCCCGGCCTGGCAGTATCCCGAACTGACCTCTGCCCGGATCGTGATCGACGGACAATCCTTCGAAGCCCCTCAATTCTGGGATGGTCAGTACAAACAGTCGGCCAGGATCGTGGTCGATGAGAAAGAGCGGGGCGTTGTAGAGGTGGTCTATTCGGGACATCCGCCGGAGCTGGATGAAGGGCCTTTCCTCAAGGAGGAACGCGCCCTGATCGACAACGTGGCTCGCCAGGTGGCCATGATCGTCGAACAACGGGAGGCCGAGGAACAAAGAGAGATGCTGGAGGGGCAACTGCGGCATGCCGATCGGCTGGCAACCATCGGGCAACTGGCTGCCGGAGTGGCTCATGAACTCAACGAGCCCTTGGGCAACATCCTGGGATTTGCCCAGCTGGTTCAAAAAGAGAGCAGCATGCCAGTTCAGACCAAGAAGGACGTGGATCGGATCGTCGCCGCCTCGCTGCATGCCCGTGAGATTGTCAACAAACTGAAATTGTTTGCCCGCCAGAGTCCGCCTCAAAAGGTGCAGCTGGATCTCAACGAGCTGATCGAGAAAGGCCTGGTGTTCATCGAATCACGCTGTGCCAAGGCCGGCATCGAGATCGTTCGTTCGCTGGCCGACGATCTGCCGACCATCACGGCCGATCGCGGTCAGATCCATCAGGTGCTGGTGAATCTGGTGGTCAATGCCGTCCAGGCCATGCCTCAGGGCGGCCGCCTGACCATCACCACACGAGCCGGGGATAACAGCGTCTTCATGACCATTGAAGACACCGGCGTGGGTATGTCCGAGAAGGTCCGCCACCAGATTTTCGTCCCTTTCTTCACCACCAAGGATGTCAACGAGGGGACCGGATTGGGACTGGCGGTGGTGGACGGCATCGTCAATGCCCATTCGGGCCGCATCAGAGTGGAAAGTCAGGAGGGCCAGGGCAGCCGCTTCGTGATCCAGCTGCCCGTCGAGGAGCCTGCCTCGGGGAAGGAAAGCTGAGATGTCCGCTGCCAAGAGTAAAGCCAGCATGCTGGTGGTCGACGATGCGGTTGCAACTCTGGAGATGATCCAGCGCAAACTGGACACCCAAGGATATCGGGTCTACACCGCAACCAGTGTCCCTGAGGCCATCGAGTTTCTGAAAGGGACCGCTGTCGATCTGGTCATCACCGACCTGAAGATGCCCAAGGTCAGCGGCATGGAGTTGATCCGCTACGTCCGGGAAAATCTCAGGAACACCGAGGTGATGATGGTTACCGGCTATGCCACTGTGGAGGGCGCGGTGGAGGCGGTCAAGGGAGGCGCTCAGGATTATCTCAGCAAGCCGTTTACGGACCAGGAGCTGTTCGAAGCGGTCGAGCGGGTCATGGACAAACAGCGCCTGCGCCGCACCCAGGCAAAGAAGGCTGAGGAGCCACCCTCCAGACATGGCCTGATCGGTCAATCGAAGGCCATGAAGAAAATCGGCGCCGATATCTCCAAGGCCGCCTCGACCGAGGCCACCATCCTCATCACCGGAGAAAGCGGCACCGGTAAGGAGCTGGTCGCCAGGGCGATACATTACAGCAGCGATCGCTCTTCAGCCCCCTTCGTGCCCATCAACTGCGGGGCTATCCCCCGGGAGCTGTTCGAAAGCGAGCTATTCGGGCACATGAAGGGCGCCTTCACCGGGGCCAGCGAGTCCCGGGCCGGCTTCTTTCAGACCGCCGACGGGGGAACCATCTTCCTGGATGAGATCGGCGAAATGGACCTTGCCGTCCAGGTCAAGCTATTGCGCGTTCTGCAGGACAAGGAGGTCTTCATGGTGGGATCGATGCGGCCCCGCAAGGTCAACGTCCGCATCCTGGCAGCCACTAACATGGATCTGCCAGTAAGAGTCAAGAAGGGTTCCTTTCGTGAGGATCTCTTTTTCCGCATCTCGGTCATCACCATCGAGGTCCCTCCGCTGCGCGACAGGGGAGAGGATGTCCTCCTTCTGGCCCAGCATTTTATCCACAAGTTTGCTCAGGAATCCAACCGCCCCGCGCCGCGGCTGTCCGACAGTGTCCTCCAGGTGCTCAAGAATTATAGCTGGCCGGGCAATGTCCGCGAGCTGGAAAACGTCATCCAGCGGGCCGTCGTGATGACCGATAGTGACATCATCGAGGTGCCCGATCTGCCGGCCAATATGCGCTTCACCGGGACCCACCTGGAAAGAATGCAGAGAACCCTGGCTGAGGTTGAGGCCGAACATATCCGCAACGTTCTGGCCAGCGTAGACGGCAACAAGACTCAGGCCGCTCAGATTCTGGGCATCGATCGAAAGACCCTTCGCCAGAAGCTCAAGGATTCCCCCGATCCGTCCTGAGCGGACGATCCTCCAACCGGGGAAATTCTCCCCACCGGTACAGTTCTCCCCGCAGTGCATTCTTTTTTTGGCCCCCGACGATTGAATTCGGGGGTTTTGCTGTACTCCTCCGCATCGTTTTTCTATTCTCTATAAACCATTATATTACTGTAGGTAACAAGTATTTCAGGATACTCGATCTGTCAGTTCTGGGGAATTTTTCGGCGACCCGTCACCTCTGGCATAGGCTTTGCCTTACTTCTCCTCCGGACGACAAAAAAACCAGTCATCATCACCTCAGGGAAGGAGGAAAGGTTGGAGACGATCGTCAAAAATCACCGCCAAGAGACATCGGAGAAAGGAGAGGACGAGATGAAAACCATGGTCGAGAAACAGAAGGTCGAAAGGAATACGATGGAAACGGTCGCCGAGCAGCAGACCCAGAAGGTGATCGATAAGAGGGCCGAAGTCGCCGAACCGGTCCCCGGTAAAACGAAAGAGGAAAAAGTTTCCGCGGAGGTCACTCCCAACAAGGGGCTCTGTGCCACCTGCACTGAAGCGCCTCATTGCGTCTATGCCAGAAATGCCACCGCGCCCATTCTGTTCTGCGAGATGTTCGATGAGGGCAAACCGGTAGAACAGGTGGAGCCCGAGAAGCCCCAGTCCTCGCCCCAGCATTCCAGGGAAGAGAAACCTGCCGGTCAGCTCAAGGGTCTGTGTATCAACTGTGAACATCGCGGCACCTGCACCTTTCCCAAACCGGAGGGGGGCGTCTGGCATTGTGAGGAATATCGCTGAGGCGATCAGGTGATCGATGCCCTCTGGCAGGGGCGTTCGATCTTTCCACAAGGAGGAATGTACCATGAGCAACAAAACCGTCGCCATGGAAAAGGTGGTCGAAGAGATCAAAGCGCCGGCGGTCAGCACCGCGCAGCCGAAGAAAAGGAAATACAGCGTCTACGAGAACGTCACCCGCCAGTTCAACAAGGCCGCTGACCTGATGAGGCTGGATCCTGATATCCGTAAGATTCTGGCCAACACCATGAACGAGATCATGGTGCACTTTCCCGTCAAAATGGATGACGGCCGGCTGGAGGTCTTCACCGGATATCGTGTACAGCACAACAATGCTCAGGGACCTTTCAAAGGCGGGCTGCGCTTTCATCCCGACGTGGACATCGATGAGGTCAGGGCTCTGGCCACCTGGATGACCTGGAAAGGGGCCATCACCCAGATCCCCTTCGGCGGAGCCAAAGGCGGTATTCAGTTCGACCCGACCAAATATTCCCGAACGGAACTGGAGCATATCACCCGCCGGTTCACCTTCGCGCTGGGCGACACGATCGGGCCGGAGTATGACATTCCGGCACCGGATGTCAATACCAATGCCCAGATCATGGCCTGGATACTGGACACCTACCTGTCCCTGAGGCCCCCGACCAGCCGGCAGAACGAGCTGCATGTGGTCACCGGCAAGCCCATCGAGGCCGGCGGCTGTATCGGCCGCGATAAGGCCACCGGGCAGGGGGTGGTCTACATCATCGAACAATGGGCTCAGGATCATCATTTCGAGCTGAACGGCGCCACCTTCATGGTTCAGGGATACGGCAATGTGGGATCCTGGACTGCACAGCTGCTGCAGGAAAAGGGTAGCAGACTGGTCGCCGTGGAGGATGTCACCGGGGCCATTTATCAGCCCAAGGGGATGGATGCCAAACATCTGGCCGGCTACGTCCGTGCCAAGGGCGGGGTGGCCGGATACAAGCTGGCCGACTCCATCGATCGCCAGGCTTTTCTCGGAACCAAGGCCGATATCTTCGTGCCGGCGGCTCTGGAGAACCAGATTACAGCGGAGACCGCACCCCTGCTGAACGTCAAACTGGTGGCCGAGGGAGCCAATGGTCCCACCGATCCGGAAGGAGACGAGATTCTGGATTTGCGCGGGATCGATGTCATTCCGGACATCCTGTGCAATGCCGGGGGGGTCGTGGTCAGCTACTTCGAGTGGCTTCAGAACAAGCGCAGCGAGACCTGGGAGCTACAGGAGGTGGATGAGAAGTTACGCAAAAAGATCACCGATGCCTACCGCCGGGTACGTGACACCGCCAGGGACCACCAGACCAATTGGCGCACGGCCGCCTATATCGTGGCCCTGAGCCGGCTGGAGCGGGTCTATAAAGAGAGGGGAATTTTCCCTTGATGGGTGACGGATGGTGGAAAACGAGTAAGACGGCTGCTCATCCAGCCGCCTTCTCTGTATCGATCGGCACAAAGAGCAAGCCGCCTGGATTTTGATGGGGCCAGGCGGCTTACTTTATCCATGCATGATAGGGGAATGCCGGAGGTCGGACTCGAACCGACACGAGCCGAAGCCCGGGGGATTTTGAGTCCCCTGCGTCTACCAATTTCACCACTCCGGCGTGATACTCAGCTATTGAAAATATATCTCCGGACCCCGGAATGTCAAGGGGAATTTGGGCTTTTGAGCCAATTAATCCTTGACAATCAGGCGAAGAGATATTATGTTCAAATTTAATATATCCGATGGGTGCGGATGTATAAGGGATGGGGTATACCTGTCCCATCGATACCAATAAGCGGAAGTCGGTAAATAAGTTAACCAAACATCACAGGCAAAGGAGGGATCCGTCAGCGAATCTATTTCGGACCGAACCTGTTCGTTACGAAACCGAATGTATTGAGGAGGACCAACATGGCCAAGGAAAAGAAGGACATCAGTGTTCTGTTAGATGAGAAGCGCATTTTTAAGCCCAACGAGGATTTCGTCAAGCAGACCAACGTCAAGCAGTGGATGGATGCCCGCGGTATCGGCGATCTCGACGAGCTGCTGAAAAAATCCCAGGACATCGAGTGGTTCTGGGGTGAGATGGCCAAGGAACTGCTGGAGTTCTACGAGCCATATGAAAAGGTGCTGGAATGGGACGCTCCCTGGGCCAAGTGGTTCGTTGGCGGAACCTACAACATCGTTCACGATGCCCTGGACAAACATGTCAAGACGGCCACCAAGGATAAAGTGGCCTATATTTTTGAGGGCGAGCCCGGCGATGTCAAAAAGTGGACCTACGGCGAGCTTCATGCCGAGGTCAACCGGCTGGCCAATGCCATGAAGAAGCTGGGTGTCCAGAAGGGCGATCGGGTGGGCATCTATATGCCCATGCTGGTCGAGCTGCCCATCGCCATGCTGGCCTGTGCCAAGATCGGGGCCATTCATTCGGTGGTCTTCTCCGGATTCAGCCCGATGGCTTTCGCCGACCGGCTCCATGACTGCGAGGCCAAAGTAGCCATCACCTGCGATCATTTCTACCGCCGTGGCTCCAAGGTGGCCCTCAAGGCCCAGACCGACGAAGCTCTGGCCAATGCCCCGACCGTGAAGCATTGCATCGTCTATCGGCGCACCGGCGACGAGGTGCCCTGGACAGAGGGACGGGATCACTGGTGGCATGAGATCTGCGAGGCCGAGTCGGACGAATGCGAGACCGAGAAACTGGACGCCAACGATCTGCTTTACATCCTCTATACCTCCGGAACCACAGGCAAGCCCAAGGGCATCCAGCACGCCCATGCAGGATATGCCCTGGGCACGGCGGCGACCCTGAAGTGGGTCTTCGACCTCAAGGATGAGGATGTCTGGTGGTGCGCCGCCGATATCGGCTGGGTCACCGGTCACAGCTACATCGTCTATGCGCCGCTGATCCTGGGCACCACCTCGATCATCTATGAGGGAGCTCCGGCTTTCCCGGATCCTGAAAGATGGTGGCAGATCGTTGAGAAGCACGGCGTGACCGTGCTGTACACCTCGCCTACGGCGATCCGCGCTCACATGCGACTGGGTGAAGAGCACCCGGACAAGTGTGATCTCAGCTCCCTGCGGCTGCTGGGCTCGGTCGGCGAACCGATCAATCCCGAGGCATGGATGTGGTATTATCAGCACATTGGAGAGCAGCGTTGCCCGATCATGGACACCTGGTGGCAGACCGAGACGGGTCACTTTTGCATCACCCCGCTGCCCATCACGCCGCTCAAGCCCGGATCGGCCACCAAGCCCTTTCCCGGTCTGATGGCCAAGGTGTTCAACGAGGAAGGCGAGCCGGTGGTTAATGCCGGCGGCAACCTGGTGATGCTCAATCCCTGGCCCGGTATGCTGCGCGGTCTGTATAAGGATCCGGAAAGATACAAGGATGTGTACTGGAGCCGTTATGATGGCATCTACCTGGCCGGTGATGTGTCCCGGCAGGATGCCGACGGGTATTTCTGGATTCAGGGCCGTGCCGACGATGTGCTCAACGTGTCCGGTCACCGTATCGGCAACTCCGAGGTCGAATCCGCCCTGGTCAGCCATCCCAAGGTGGCCGAGGCGGCCGTCATCGGCAAACCCCATGAACTGAAGGGCGAATCCATCTGTGCCTTCGTGGTACCCCGGCAGGGCGTCGAGCTCAGTGATGAGCTGCGTGCCGAGCTGCGCGAACATGTCGGCATCGAGATCGGCAAGATCGCCCGGCCCGATGAGCTGTATTTCGTCCACGACGTCCCCAAGACTCGTTCCGGCAAGATTATGCGGCGGGTCATCCGGGCCAAAGCCACCGGGGAGAAGGTCGGAGATATCTCCACGCTGGCCAATCCGGAGGCCGTCGAGGAAATCGGCAAAGCAAAATAACACTGCCACCGGAAAAGGGGAGCCGCCTGCAGGGGTGGCTCCCCTTTGCCTGAAGGGAGGCCTTGAATGGCCCAAGAGAAAGTTTTCAATCGATGGCTGGTCTTGCTCGGCGCCATCCCCATTCAGCTGTGCCTTGGCGCTATCTATGCCTGGAGCGTGTTCACCCCGGCGCTCAAGGAAGCGCCATTCAATTTCAGCGCCACCCAGACTCAGGTCGTCTTCTCGGTGGGTCTGGCCACATTTGCCGTGGTCATGGTTCTGGCCGGTCGCTGGCAGGCCAAGGTGGGGCCCCGCAAGGTAGCTTTCATCGGTGGTCTGCTGCTGGGATTGGGCTATGTACTGGCCAAGTTCCTGGGCACTTCCTTTCTCGGGCAGGTCATCTGCATCGGCCTCATCGGAGGCGCCGGCATCGGACTGGGGTATGTCTGTCCCATCGCCGTGGGCATCAAGTGGTTTCCGGATAAAAAGGGTCTCATCACCGGACTCGCCGTGGCCGGCTTCGGCTTCGGCGCCTTGATCTGGATCAAGCTGGCCGGCTCCTGGGGCCACCTGATCAGCAGCATGGGTGTGCTCAATGTCTTCGGGTTGTACGGGATCATCTTTTTCGTCATCGTGGCCCTGGGCAGCATTGTCATGATCAATCCCCCGGCAGGATGGAAGCCGGCAGGCTGGAAGCCCCCGGAGGCAGGGACGAAAACCGGACGGAACATTCACGGCGCCGACATGGGCCCCGGCCAGATGCTGCGCACGCCACAGTTCTATATGCTCTGGGTTATCTTTATTTTCTGCGCTATGGCCGGACTGATGACCATCGGTATCATCAAACTATTCGGCATCGATGCCCTGCAGCAGGGTGGTTACTCTGCTGCTGAGGCCAGCGCCATCGCTGGAACGGCCATGGCCGTGTTCTACTCCCTGGCCAACGGCATCGGCCGTATTGCCTGGGGAACGATCAGCGATGCCATCGGACGCAAGGCGGCCATCTTCCTGATGGCGGCCATCCAGGGCGTGATGATGCTGCTTTTCTTCCAAATGGGGGGAGCCCCGGCGCTGTTCTATCTGGGAGCAGCTATCATCGGGTTCAACTTCGGGGCCAATTTCGCGCTCTTTCCGGCGGCCACGGCCGATTTCTTCGGCTCGGCCAATGTCGGACAGAACTACGGATGGATGTTCACCGCCTACGGTGTCGGCGGGATCGTGGGACCGATCATGGCGGGTATCTTCCGCGATGCCGGCAGCTTTACCCCGGCGTTCATCATCAGCGGGATTCTCTGTCTGGTCGCTGCGGTGATCGCCCTGTTGACCCGGCCGCCCAAGAGCTGATTGTTAACCTAACCGAGACCTTCACTTTCTCTTAGGATAGAGAATGAAGAAACTCACGATCACGTGCGTCATCGCTGCTGCGGCGTGCGCCGCGACGCTGGGCTTCGTTACGACGGCGCAGGCCAGGGTGACTCCTTACGGGTATATTAAGCTGGACGCCTCCTACGATCAATCCAGGACGAACGATGGAAATTTCGTCTATATCGTCCTGCCTGAAGCCACATCCGATGATGAGTTCAACATGACAGCCAAGCAGACACGCCTGGGGCTGAACTTTCAGGAGGAGAAATCGGAAGGTCCTCAGGTGACCGGCAAGCTGGAGCTGGATTTCTACGGCGGAGGAGCGGAGAATAAACCCAATCCCATGCTCCGGCACGCCTTCATGAAGCTCAGCTACCCCGGGTTCAGCCTGCTGGCCGGGCAGACCAGCGATCTCTATGCCCCGCTCAATCCCACCACCCTTAACTACATCGTTCTGTGGAAGTGCGGAAATACCGGCTATCGCCGGCCGCAGATCCGCCTGACCAAAACCATGGATCTGGGGGAGAAAGCCCGTTTGACACTGGCCGGTAGTGTGAACCGTTCGGTGGGCCTGGGTGAGAGCGGTGAGGATGCCGCTCTGCCGGTCGGGATGGCACGGATCGCGGTATCCGCTCAGGTAACTGGCCAGGAATTTGCTACACTAGGTTTATCTGGCTTGATCGGCCGCGAGGAGTTGGATGTTATCGATGAGACGTTCGAATCGGAGGCCGTGGCTATCGATGTGATCATTCCTCTGGGAAAGAAGGCTTCCCTCAAAGGGGAGTATTACTGGGGCCAGAATATGGCCAGTTACCTAGGTGGCATCGGCCAGGGGATCGACCTCGACCATCGGGAGGAGATCGAGTCCAGCGGCGGATGGGTTCATCTGGCTTTGGAACTCAATGAAGAGGCTGGCCTGAACGTGGGGGCCGGTCTGGACGATCCCGAGCTGCAGGCGGGTGACAGCACCAACGTGTTGGACAAGAACCTTTCCTATTTCGGCAACATCATCTGGAAGTTGCACTCGGCCGTCTCGGTGGGCGTTGAATATCTCGGCACCGAGACCACCTATGCCGATGGGGAAAACTATCAGAATCATCGCGGACAGCTGTCCTTTCTTTACAGCTTCTAATTCGTCATATCGGACAGGCCTTGCCCAATTTTGGAAAGGGATTGAACACACACCATGTAAAGAAATGTTAACGATCTGTGGGGCTGTAGCTCAGCTGGGATGAGCGCTTGTCTGGCAGACAAGAGGTCACGGGTTCGATCCCCGTCAGCTCCACTTCGAGTGTTCGCATTCGATTGGTTAAATAAGAGAGAAATGGAGACCACGTGGGGCTGTAGCTCAGCTGGGATGAGCGCTTGTCTGGCAGACAAGAGGTCACGGGTTCGATCCCCGTCAGCTCCACTTCACCATGTATCGGCCTGCTGCCGAGCAGGCCTCGATCCGGTGAGGGGAAACGATCCATGAATCGACGCAGTCATTTTCTTCTCTTGATGATAGTGGGGATTCTCTTCCTGGCGGCCTGTGCGGCCGATCCTCCGACACACAAACAGGCCAGCACACAGCCCCAAAGAGAGGTTCAGCTGGGCGAGTACCTGACCGGTGAGCAGGCCCTGGCCCAGGCCGAGAGTCTTTACGCAGCCGGGACCCGGCAGCAGCAAGCGGAGCAGTGGGCGTCCGCCGAGGAAAGCTATTCTAGCGCTCTGCAGGTACTGGCCGAACTGACCTCGGCCGAGAACTATCCCTCCCAGGCACAGCGGTACGATCACCTGGTCAAAGATTTGGCCCAGCGGTACCCCGAAGTGCTGGATCATCTCGATCAGCTGCCTCAGGAGAGCTCTCTGGCGCTGCTGCTGATGAAGCTGGGTGAGCTGCGGGCCGATGGTCTGCTCAGCGATACCACCGAGAGTGACACCGGTCTGGAATTGGAGGCGGATGTTCCTTACGATGTTCCCATCGATTGGAATGAGAAGGTGGAGAACAGCATCCGCTACTTTCAGGTGGATAACCGCAAGGCCTTTGCCCAATGGCTGAACAGATGTGGACGTTATCAGGAGATGATGCAGTCCATTCTCAGGCAGTACGGGCTCCCGGATGACCTCATTTATCTGGCCCTGATCGAGAGCGGATTCAATCCCCAGGCTTATTCCTGGGCCCATGCCTCCGGACCCTGGCAGTTCATCTCCAGCACCGGCAAACTTTACGGCCTGACCTATGACTGGTGGCTGGACGAGCGGCGCGATCCGGTCAAGTCCACCCATGCCGCGGCCAAGTATCTCAAAAACCTTTATGAAGAATTCGAGGATTGGCGCCTGGCCCTGGCCGCCTATAACTGCGGAGAGGTTCGCGTGCGCAGGGCCATTGCCAGCGCCGGGACACGCGATTTCTGGAAGCTGCAACTGCCCCGCCAGACCAGAAATTACGTCCCTCTGTTCATGGCCGCCACCATCATCGCCAAATCGCCGGAACAGTATGGATTCACCGTTCAGCCCGAGCCGCCACTGCAGTATGACCAGGTGACCATCGATGACTGTACCGATCTCAAGGTATTGGCCCGCTGCTGCCATAGCTCGGTCGATGAGATCCAGGCCCTCAATCCCGAGCTGCGCCGCTGGTGCACACCTCCCAATCACAAGCACTATGTGCTGAAGATACCGGACGGTACCCGGGATTCCTTTGTGGCAAATTATGCGCTGGTGCCGGAGAGCGAGAAGGTTTCCTGGCAGCGGCACAAGATTCAGCGGGGCGAGACACTCTCCAAGATCGCCCGCAGTTACGGCACCTCGGTCCGGGCCATCACCGATGCCAACTCGCTGCGCAGCAGTCACCGAATCATCGCCGGTAAATATCTGCTCATTCCCATCGGACCGTACAGCGGGGCCTCGTCAACCCTGGCTGCAGCCTCTTCATCGAACAGGTCAGGGACCTCAGGTGAAAAGCTTATCTACACCGTCAAGAAGGGGGACGCCCTCAGCCGTATCGCCGCCAGTTTCGGGGTCAGCCTTTCTCAGCTGCGACGATGGAACAATCTTCGTTCCGGAGCGTATATCTATCCGGGAGATAAATTGACCATCTATTTATCCTCCGGCGGTTCTGCCCCGGTCGCCGGCAGGGAGGACTTCACCGAGCTGGTCTACACGGTCAAGCGGGGCGATACGCTATGGGACATCGCCCAGGATTTCGGAGTCAGTCTGGCCGAACTGATCCAGGATAACGGACTCCGGAATCCCTCCCGTATCAAGCCGGGCAGCAAGCTGAAGATCAAGCGGCTCAATTAATCCCAAGCGGGTGAAGGGTATGAAACGAAACGATGTCATCATCGCGGTCCTCATCGGCCTCAGCGTGTTGTTTGTGTTTGTGGTCTTCTCTCTGGCTTTTATGAATCTGTTCACCGGACGAACTCTCTCATTTGCTCCTTTGGGCCAGCGGATCGCGGTGATCGAGATGTACGGGGTGATGACCGAGTCGCAATCCACCGTCCGGCAGTTGAAGCGATACGCCCGGGATGAGAGCGTCCCGGCCATCGTGATGCAGATCAATACCCCTGGAGGCACGGCAGCGGTAGCCCAGGAGATCTACAGGCAGATCGAGGATGTTCGTCAGGAGGGCAAAAAGGTAATCGCCTCCATGGGGCCTCTAGCCGCCTCCGGCGGCTATTATGTGGCTTGCGCCGCAGATACCATCATGGCCAATCCGGCGACGCTGACCGGTAGTATCGGCGTGCAGATGCGCCTGCCCAGCACCGAGGAGCTGTTTCGGAAAATCGGCGTGGAATTCAGGGTCATTAAGAGCGGTCCTCACAAAGATATCGGTTCACCGCACCGGCCCATGACCGAGGAGGAGAAAAGGATTCTTCAGGCCGTGATCGATGACAGCTACGAGCAATTCGTCGAGGTGGTCATGAACGGACGGAAACTGGGCCGGGAAGAGGTTTTGGCCGTAGCCGACGGCCGTATATTCACCGGACGGCAGGCGTACCGGATGAAATTGGTCGATGAGCTGGGGACCTATGAGGAGGCCATTCTCTTAGCCGCCCGTATGGTCGGCATTGAGGGGGAGCCCCGCCTGATCCGTGAACGGCAACGTAAAGAAGATCTGTTCGACATTGTTTTCCAGCTGGCCGGACGATTGGGGGGATCGGCCGACAAGCAGGCTGCACTTGAATACTTGCTGAATCCGTGATAACTTTTTCCTTGACTTTTTCATTTTTAGGAAATATCTTTAAGGGTCCAAAGAGGTTAGAGAAATATGCCCATTTACGAGTACATCTGTCAGGACTGTGGAAAACGCTTTGAATGCTTGTTGCGAAGCCGTCAGGATGAGCAAGCCATCGTCTGCAGTCATTGCGGGAGTAACAACGCGGAGCGCATCTTCTCAACCTTCGGCCTGGGGGGTGGAAAAGGTGGGGCTGGTTCCTCGGGTGGAAGTTGTCAGACCTGCTCCACAGGAACCTGCAGCACCTGTCGCTGAGACGCCCGTCGGTCACCGGGCCTTTCTCATACACTCATGGTGGAAAAGGAGGGATGACGAATGACCAAGGCCGATCTTGTGGAACAGGTCGCCAGCGTGACGGGACTGACCAAAACGGATACCGCCATGGTTTTTGAGGCCTTTCTGAAAGCCATTTCGAATGCTTTAATCAGAGGAAATAATATCGAGATCCGGGGTTTCGGCAGATTCAAGGTGAAACGCCGTAAAGCTCGCGTCGCCCGCAATCCGCGGACCGGAGAGGCGGTTCCTATTCCGGAGAGGAATGTACCCATTTTTCAGCCGTCCAATTTCCTCAAAGACCGGGTTGCCAGAGGCGAATAAGGACATTTCTCGGTAGTATTTCACAGATTCAGTCAGAAGGTTTTGCGATCATGAGCAGGGCGCAATCTGCCCTGCTCATCGTATGTAGGTCATAGAGAAGTCTTTAAGAATATGTGCTGCGAAGGGGGAATTATGCCGAGTGGAAAGAAAAGAAAACGCCACAAGATTGCCACCCACAAACGGAAGAAACGTCTCAAGGCCGATCGTCATAAAAAGAAAAAGCGGTGAGGTTCGCCGGAGGGCGCGGCGTGATAAAGGTGGGGATCGTTTCTGACACACATTGGCATGAGGCCGATGGTCCTTTGCCTCCGGAGCTTTTCAGGGCACTGGAAGGGGTCGGCCTCATTCTGCATGCCGGAGATCTGGTGACCCTCAAGATCATCGACCGGCTCAGCGAGATCGCTCCGGTCAAGGCAGTGGCAGGAAATATGGACAGCGCTGAGGTCAGACAGCAGCTACCGGCCAAGCGGATCCTGGATATTGAGAAAATCCGCATGGGCCTGATCCATGGCTGGGGACCGCCCCAGGGATTGCCTCAAAGGGTGCTGGAGGAGTTTCCCGAGGATGTCAACGTGGTGGTTTTCGGACATTCCCATCAGCCATACCAGGAATGGATCGACGGTCGGTTGCTGATCAATCCCGGCAGCCTGCTCCAGGATCGTTTCTCCGCAGGGCGGTCCTATGGCGTGCTGACGGTACAGGACGAACACATCCAGGCCGAGCTGCGCACCTGGTCAACATAGCGGATTCTTTATTCAATCCCGTAGATGTTTTTCTTCACCATTTCACCATCACACAGAGGAAATGCAGGCGATGACAGACAAGAAAGCAGATCTGGCCGGTCCCGGCATCGGCAGCTATGAGGATCTGAAGAAAATCCTGCCGGATGATTATCAACCCATCCTGGATCCCAAAGAAACCCAGCAGGCCATCACCGCGATGAAGACCTATATCGAGGATCATCTCAGCCGGGAGCTCAATCTCATCCGGGTGGAATGCCCGCTGATCGTGGACCGCGAGAGCGGGATGAACGACTACCTGGATCGCGATGGTTCTCGAACCCCGATCGAGTTTCATATCTCCAACGATTATGATCAGCATCCTATCGATGCCCAGATCGTGCAGGCGGCCACCAAGTGGAAGCGTTGGGCGCTGAAGCAGTTCGCTATGGAAGTGGGAGAGGGCCTGTTCACTGATATGCGAGCCGTCCGTAAGGACTATTTCCTGGACCATGATCACAGCGCCTACGTAGATCAGTGGGACTGGGAAAAAGTGATCACGACCGAGCACCGGAATCTTGAATATCTTAAGGACACGGTTTGCACGCTGTGGTCCATCCTTCGCGGAGCCGGGGCTCATGCCGAGGAGATGTTTCCTCAGTTGAAGACGGATCAGTATCCGCCCATTCCCGAGGAGCTGACCTTTCTGCATGCCGAGGAGATTCTCGACATGTATCCGGATCTGCCTCGCAAGGCTCGAGAGACCAAGGTGCTGCAGGAATACCCAGCCGTCTTTATCATCGGTGTCGGGTGGACCCTTAAAGACGGATATCCGCACGAGATGCGGGCGGCAGATTACGACGACTGGGTCACCGAGACGGTCACCAAGGACGGCCAGCTGATGCACGGGCTCAACGGTGACATTCTGGTATGGAATCCGGTTACCAAGCGGCGTCACGAGCTGACCTCCATGGGCATCCGGGTGACCAAGGAGACGCTCAAGATCCAGCTGGAGATGACCGGACAGCTCGACTTTCTCAAACTGCCCTACCACAAAATGATCCTTAATGACCAGATACCGCTGAGCATCGGCGGCGGCATCGGACAGTCGCGAACCTATATGTATCTGCTGCGCAAGGCTCATCTGGGGGAATGCAGCGTGACGGTCTGGCCGCAAATCCTCAAGGATCTCTGCGCTGATCGGAACATCCACATTCTGGAATAGTCACGTCTGACGAGGTCTTTGACCCAGGGCCGCATGTTCCTCATGCGGCCTTTTTTTTCGATGAAATGATGGATGCTCCGTTGAAGGGTTCTGGCGCCCGAGAAAAATCCTTGCCGGCGCATGATCCAATGGTTATATCATATGCAAAGAGGCTTGCCTAAGATCACATGATCAAAGCCCATGGGGAGATGGAATGAGCCGCCGAGTATTGACCATATTCTCCGTTCTGACCATCACTCTCTGGATGGTCGGGGCACCGGCCGGATTGACCTTCGCCCGGACTCCCTCAGATATTCTCACGCCATCGCAGGGTCTCAACGGGGGATCATCAGCCAGGAAGACCATCGCCCTGACCACAGACAGACAGGATATAATCTCGACAAGATCCCTGTCGATCGTCGTGGCCGGAGGTCTGGCCACCTGGCTGTCCCTGAGAAACGAGAATCAGGGATTCATCAAACGGTTTCTGGAGCAGTCCGCCTTCGATCTGGGGTGCGACGCCGGTGATGTCTACGGAACCGGTATACCTCAAGGCGTCGGGATACTGGGATTGGTGACCGTCGGGTACCTGGGCGATCAGGATAAGCTGACCGAGGCCGGCCGTGATCTCTCCCTCTCTCTGATGGCCTCGGGAGCGATCACCTGGGCGCTCAAGATCGGGCTAAACCGAAAGCGGCCCAACGGGGGGAAGTATTCCTTTCCCTCCGGTCACACCGCGGTCGCTTTCAGCACTGTCCCGGTCGTCGGGCATCATTTCGGCTGGAAAACCGGGATCGCCGCCGGCGCTTTGGCAGGATTCACGGCCCTGGGAAGGATGGAGGAGAACAAACACTATCTCTCCGATGTCATCTTCGGCGCCAGCGTCGGACTGGCCGCAGGATATGCCACCGTGGCCAGGAGGGATTCTCCAGCCGGGCTGGGGTTCCTGTCCATCGGCCCCGGACATGCCGGCATCAAAGTGCGTTTTTAAGATAAAAAACTTGACAATGATGCAAATTTTCGTAATACTATCACATTCACGTTCCAGTCTTTGATTCCCATTGCGTCCCCGTCGTCTAGCCAGGTCTAGGACACCGGCCTTTCACGCCGGCAACACGGGTTCGAATCCCGTCGGGGACGCCTGCCTTTTTCGATGATGTCCCCACACCAGAATATCACCCATATCATCAAGCGGCATGGCGAGGTGGTCCCACTCGACCGGGACAAGATCGCCAACGCCATTTACAAGGCCGCCGCCAGCGTGGGTGGGAAGGACCACCAGACAGCCACCAAGCTGGCCGGCCAGGTGGTGGATAAGATCAACGAGCTGTATACTCCCCAGGCCACCCCTTCGGTAGAGGAGATCCAGGATGTGGTCGAAAAGATCCTCATCGAGAACGGGCACGCCCGCACGGCCAAGGCGTACATCCTCTATCGCGATCAGCGATCCCGGCTGCGGCGGAGAAAGAAGGCCGGTGCCGTCACCCAGGGCTATATCCCTTATCAGGTGATGTGGAAGGTCCTGTTGTGGAACGTGATGCACGGTGTGGATACGGTCGAGGGACTGAACCGGCGGGTCAAGGATGGGACCTTCCCGCAGCTGGTCCACGATGCCGATGCCGCCTTCGACGCTGAGATCGCCAAGGCGGCAGGGGATATCTGCGAACCGGACCCGTCGATCCAGCTGGTCATCGTGGCCGGTCCATCCTCTTCCGGTAAAAGCACCACCATGGCCAAGCTGATCACCGAACTGCGCAAGCGGGATTGCCAGCCGGTGCCGATGAGTCTGGACAATTACTTCTTCGATCTCGAGATGCATCCCCAGGATGAGTTCGGGGACTATGACTTCGAGACGCCCGAGGCTCTGGATCTGGATTTGATCAATGAACATCTCTCGGAACTGCTGGCCGGAAAGACGATCGCTGTCCCCCGATATGATTTCAAGACCGGCCGGCGCCAGAAAAAGACCGATCCGATGACGCTGGGGCCGGGTCATATGCTGGTGGTGGATAGTCTGCATGGATTATATGAGCCGCTCACCAGAAGCATTCCTCATGACCGGAAGTTCAAACTGTACATCGAGACCATCAGCCAGTTGCGCGACGAGAAGGGACGTTTTGCCCGCTGGACCGACATACGCATGCTGCGGCGGATGATCCGCGATCACCTGCACCGAAGCTACGATCCATGGCGCACCATGGGCCACTGGCATTATGTGCGCCGCAGTGAATTGAAGCACATCATCCCATACATCAACGAGGCCGATTTTATCCTCAACGGCGCGCTGCCCTACGAGTTGCCCATTTTGAAAAAGCACCTGTTTGAGTACTTTCCCGGATTTATCGATCACTGGAAGGATGACGATCGACGGCAGGACGCGCTGATGCGGGCGCAGCGGATCTATCAATTTCTCTCCACCATCGAGCCGGTCGAGGATGATTCATGCGTGCCGAGGGATTCCCTGCTGCGTGAGTTCATCGGAGGAAGTGTTTACGTCTGAAATACGAAACATGTGATCGTGTTCGTAGATGGTGTTCGTGAGGACGATGATACCCGGCCAGATCTGGCCGGTTTTTTTTGCTCAAGTGACGATCGTAAATCTCTGCCGATGCAAGCTAAACAGGTAAAAGCTTTCGGATTGGAATAAAAATTGCAGGGTAGTGAGTACGCCGTTCAAAGGGAGTTGTATAAGTGCAGGCGAGTGTCCCATGACCCAAAAGATCCACAAGAAGAATCCTGCCAATGAGGTCGTCTCCTCATCCTCGAGAGGTTTCAAGACTATTCTCTCGGAGATGTCCGAGGGAGTGGTGGTGGAGAACGACCATTATCAGATCGAGTATATGAATCGATCGCTGATCGAGCGCTTCGGCAATTGCGTGGGACAGAAATGTTATCGGGCCTTTATCGGCCGCCAGAGGCCGTGTCCCAACTGTTCGGTCAGGGAGATCATTCATAAAGGGAAAAAACGCTTTGAGTATACCGCCCGGGATGCGGCCGGACGGAGCTATGAGCTGGTGGCCACGCCTCTGCATCATCCCGACGGCAGCGTTTCGGTCATCGAAGTGATCCGAGATGTCACCGAAAAGCGAGCTGCCCTGGAGAAGATCGAGCGGGAGAAGAGGATTTCCAAAAGCATCATCGAGAGCATCGCCCATGGCATCATGACCGTTAATCTGGACGGCCGGATCACCTCCTGTAACCCGGCCATGAGGAAACAGTTGCATCTTCCCCGAAGACAGGTATGCGGCAAAAAAATCTGGGAGATTCTCAAACCTGTCCCGGCCAAACGATGGCGCCAGGCGTATGAACAGCTGGTTCGCTCCGCTGAACCCATCGAGTGGGACCGTCTTCAGGTACAGTATAATGGCCGCCAGGAGGTGGTCAATGTCAAGATCGTTCCTCTGGAAGACGATTCCGGCGAGGTGACGGGAAGCATCGATGTCTTTGATTTCCTGACCGACAAGATCGGTACGGAAAGGAAGCTGAAAGAGGCCAAACAGTTCTATGAGGTCTTGCTCCATGATATTCGAGAGATCGTTCTGGTGCTCAGGGACCGTAAGATCATCTGGTGTAATCGCCGGGCGGAAGAAGTGCTGGGGTACTCACGAAATGAATTGCTGGGCCGAACGACGGCCCGGCTGTTTTTTTCTCACAAAGGGTATCTGGCATTTATCAAAAAAGCCTACGGCATTCTGGAACATTCCAATCGGTACAGCGGGCTGCTGTCGCTGAAAACAAAGAAAGATGATACACTGCATATCGAGCTTTCCCTTTCTGCCACCGGCCGGCATGGCCAGCGGGTGACCGATGTGATCGCGGTCGGCAGGGACGTGACCTCGCGATACCGGGCCGAAAGAGAGAAACGGGAACGGGCCCAGAGACAGGTCATTTTGAATAAGATCAGCACCAAGATCAGCTCCTCCATCGACCTGAAGGAAGTTCTGCGGTACAGCGCCAGGAGTATTCTCAAGCTCACCGGCCTGGATGGCTGTTCTATCGTGCTGTATGATGAAAAAAGCGGAACTCTCAAGGATTATGCTTCATATGGGCTGAATAGGAGTTTTCAGAAAAATCTCAAATGGCGATTGCGCCCCGGGGGAGTGACCGAATGGGTCATTCAAAATAAAAAGATCCTGCATATACCCGATACCAAAGAAGACCCGCGAAGCGCCGGATCCCGGGCAACCAGGGTTGCGGGAGTGAAGGCGCTGGCGGCTTTTCCGATTCCTTCCAAAAGATCGGTTATCGGGTTGATCTTCATCAACAAATTTCAGCCCGGAGCCTTTGAATCAGAGGTCATCTCCCTGGTCACCTCAGTCGCTTCCCAATCGGCCGTGGCCATAGAGAACGCCAAGCTCTACCGGCAGTCGAAAAAAGCATATCAGGATCTGAAGGCCGCCCAGGCCGATGTGGTTCACGCCGGCAGAATGGCCGCCGTGGGACAATTGGCTGCCGGTATCGCCCATGAGTTAAACAATCCCATCGGCGGTATTCTGGGGTATGCTCAGTTTGCGGCCAGCAAGCTGCAGCAGGTCCGGATGGATTCGAAACAAGATCAGATCTTGGACAATCTTTGTCGCTACCTGGGTTACATCGAAAAAGAATCTCAGCGCTGTAAGAATATCGTCCAGAAGATGCTAAACTTTTCCAGAACTGAGCCGTTGAACTATCATCGCATCGATGTCAACAAGATACTGACAGAGAGTATCCAGTTCATGGAGCATAGTCTGGATCGCTTCGGGATCACGCTGAAGAGGAGATTCAGCCGGCAATTGCCCGATATCATCGGCGACGGTCACCACCTCCAGCAGGTTTTCGTGAATATGATCATCAACGCCCAGAAGGCGATGAATGAAGGAGGATGCCTGACGGTCACAACCTGCAAGAGAAAGGACCCGGATAGAGGTGAGGAAGTGGTCGAGATTCGCTTCACAGACACCGGATGCGGTATTCCCAAAGAACTTCAGGACAGGATATTCGAACCGTTCTTTACCACCCGGCGTATCGGTGAGGGAACCGGCCTGGGGCTTTCGATCAGCTACCGTATCGTCAAGAATCACGGTGGTGATATCTCCGTCAGAAGTCAGGTCGGCCGGGGAACCTCTTTTTCAGTACGTTTGCCGGTTCGTCGCCATGAGAATATGAAAAACAGGTCAGCAACTCAACCAGGAGATTAAAAAAGGATGGCGGTGCAGAAGGATCACGAACACATCGACAGGGAACCATCCGTCACACCGGCCGATCAGATCGCGGGTGATGAAAAAGTGAGAACGTTGGTGGTCGACGATGAAGAGATCGTGCGCAGCTTTCTGATTGACGTGCTCACCGATGAGGGATATCAGGTCACGGCCGTATCCTCGGGAGATGAGGCCGTCAAGTTGATGACCATGGAGAATTACGATCTGATCATCACCGATATCAAGATGCCCGGCACGGATGGTATGGAGGTGCTTCGGGTTGCCAAGGCGCGGGATCCGAACCAGAACGTCATCGTGATGACCGGTTACGCCTCCACCGAGACGGCGGTGGAATCGATGAAATTAGGAGCCGCCGATTATATCACCAAACCGTTCAATCTCGATCAAATCAAGATCGTGGTAGCCAAGACATTGGAGAGGAGCCGGTTGAGGCAGAAGGCTGAGGAGGGAGAGATCTACAAGCAGCTGTCTCGTATCGACGGACTGACCGAGCTCTATAACTATACGTTCTTTCAGCAGCTGCTCAAGACCGAGGTGGAACGGGCCGGCCGCTACGGGCATCAGCTCTCCCTGCTGATGATCGACATCGACAACTTCAAGGGATATAACGATGCCTACGGCCATCCGGCCGGAGATGATGCTCTCAGGAGATTGGCCCGGGTGATGTCACGGGCGGTGCGGGGATGCGACTTCATCGCCCGCTACGGAGGCGACGAATTCGTGGTGGTGTTGCCCGAAACGGATCAGACCGAGGCCAAAACGATCGGAGAGCGTCTTCGCACCCTGGTGTCGAAAACGATATTTGACGGCACCCGGGAAGGCGAAGAGAGCATTATTACGGTCAGCGTCGGATTGGCCACCTATCCCAAGGATGCGCAGACCAAGGAGGATCTGGTGAAACGAGCCGATCAAGCACTGTATCAGGCCAAGTCGAAGAACAGAAATAATCTCTGCGTTTTCGGGGAGTGAAGGCGGCTGTATCGACGATCGTGTGGAAACAGGCAGGAGGATATATGAAAAGCGCTCAGGAGAAAACCTGAGCGCTTTTTTTAATGCCGAAGGGGGGATTCGAACCCCCACGGGTATACACCCACTGCGCCCTGAACGCAGCGCGTCTACCAGATTCCACCACTTCGGCAGATAAGCTCAAAACATTCTGTCTTGGTGCTTAATAAAATAGTCTCTGGCCCTCAACGTGTCAAGATTTTTCTTGCCCGAATTGGCTCGATGCACTATTTTGGGCAGGAATAGTGGTCTTCTTTGCCGGAAAACGGCCTTCTGCGCGAGATCGAATCAAATGCCACGTCAACCGCTTGATAATAGAAAAAGAAAAGCTGCCCGGAGCTCTCAGGGGGGCGAAGGCGTATCAGGCAGGCGGAAGACGATCGCCACCAACAGAAAGGCTCGTCACGACTATCACATTCTGGAGACCATGGAAGCCGGCATCGTGTTGCATGGCGGCGAGGTCAAGTCGCTTCGCCAGGGGCGAGCCAATCTCCGCGATAGCTATGCCCAGGTGGAGGACGGAGAGCTGTACCTTTGCAACGTGCACATCAGTCCTTATGAGCAGAGTGGTCCATTTGGCCCTGATCCCCGCAGGCGGCGAAAACTTCTCATGCATCGACGGGAGATCAAAAGGCTTCTGGGAAAAACAGCCCAGAGAGGATTCACCCTGATCCCATTAAAACTCTATTTTTCAGGACCCGTTGTCAAGGTCGAACTGGCCCTTGGACGGGGCAAGCGGGACTATGACCGCCGTCAGGATATCACCAAGCGGGAGACCGATCGAGATATTCAGCGAGCCGTCAAGGATCGCGTTCTGGGGCGGGATCAGAAAGGTCGAAAGTGAGTCGATCATGAATCGAGCACCATGTTTTTCTTTGATGATGTTGTTTCTTCTGATATCGTTTTCTCTCTGCACGGTCTGTTGGATCGCAACGGCCGGTGCAGACATCCGGGTCGATATCAGCGACGGGAAAGCCTCCCGGACGCTGCGTTCCGCTACCATCGACGGAGCCGTTTACGTGAACCTGGAGGATCTGGCGGCCATGCTGGGCTCGGGACAATTCTGGCGAACCGAGACCAAAAAGATGGTTCTCATCCTGGGGCAGCACAAGGTGAAAGTGACAGCCAACAATCCTCTGGTGATGGTCGATGATCAGCGGTTTCAGATGCCTCTTGCGGCGCGTTACGGGATCGGCGGATTGCAGGTGCCAGTGGAATATTTTATACCTCTGGTCAATCCGCTGCTGTCCGACGGACTCCGGTGGACAGCAGCCGACCAGACCCTGCAGATGGACTTGTCGGAGACCAATATCCGCCGTCTACAGATCGACCCGAAATCGAACGGCACTCTGGTCACTCTCTGGCTCGATGAACCGCTCACTTTCGAACTCAGCACGAGCCGGCCAAACTGGCTTCACCTGAGCCTGTTCGGTGGCAATCTTAATCCTGGAGAGATCAATTCGTTGCAGCAGATCGGCCATGTGCAGGAGATCCGCGCCTACCAGTTTCCCGATTGCGCCCAGATCTCCCTGAAACTGAAGGAAGAATCGATCAGCTATAAAGCATATGCCCAAAGCGAACCGGACCGCATTCTGCTCAGTCTGCGCACCGAAACGTCCGCCCGCTGGAACGCCTCTCAGGGTCTTATCCGTGCCCGGGGATTCGAGACCGAACGGGCTCAGAATCCGGTCGATGTGGTGGTCATCGATCCCGGGCACGGGGGAAAGGACCCCGGGGCCATCGGTCCCTCGGGGCTGCAGGAAAAGGAGGTTGTCCTGGATATCTGCAAGCGACTGGCCAGCCTGCTGCAGACCCGGCTGGGGATCAATGTGCTCCTGACCCGTGAGGATGACACCTTCATCTCCCTGAGCGGCCGAACCAAGATGGCCAATGCCGAGGGAGCTGATCTGTTCGTCAGTGTTCATGCGAATGCTTCCAAGCGAAGATCGGCCAATGGATTCGAAACCTATTTTCTGGCCGAGGCGAAGAACGATGCCGGCCGGGCCGCCGCCATCCTGGAGAACTCCGCCCTGCGGTTCGAGCGACCGGAAGCGTCCATGGAGGGAATGAGCGATCTGGACTTTATCCTCTATGATATGGTCCAGAATGAATTTCATCAGGAAAGCGAATATTTAGCCAGCATCATTCAAGAGCAGCTCGATGATCAGTTGTCGATTAATAATCGGCGCGTCAATCAGGCGCCATTTTATGTCCTCAACGGCGCCTATATGCCGGCAGTGCTGGTCGAGACGGCATTCATCTCCAACCCGGAAGAAGAGGCGCTTCTGAAAAAGAGGTGGTTCCGCCAGAAGATCGCCGAGGCGCTGTATGAGAGCGTAAGGACTTTCAAGGAAAAGTACGAAAGGCTGTAGATGGTATCCGGTACCATGCATGAGGAGATGAGTTCACGTCCCATCGGTGTCTTCGACTCGGGCATCGGCGGTCTGACGGTGGTCCGGGAGCTGTTCCGCCAGATCCCCGGGGAATCGATCATCTACTTCGGGGATACCGCCCGGGTTCCCTATGGGAGCAAATCCGACGAGACGGTCCGGAGCTTCGCCCTGCAGGATGCCCTATTTCTCGCCCAACAGGGTGTCAAGCTGATCGTAGTAGCCTGTAATACGGCCTCGTCCAACAGTCTCGATCTGCTCAGGGAGAAGATCCCGATGCCCATCGAGGGCGTCATCCAGCCCGGCGCCCGGGCCGCTGTAGAGGCCACCCGGAGCGGACGGATCGGGATTATCGGCACCGACAGCACCATCGCCAGCAGGGCCTATGAGCGGGCCATCGAGGAGCTGAATAAGGATATCAGCATCTTCGCCCGTAGCTGTCCTCTGTTTGTCCCTCTGGCCGAGGAGGGCTGGGTCGACGACCCCATTACCGCCCAGGTGGCCGAACGGTACCTTTCGCATCTGCGACGCTGCCGGGTGGATGTTCTGGTCCTGGGATGCACCCATTATCCTCTGCTCCAGGACATCATCGCCCGGACCATGGGTCCGGAGGTGACCCTGATCGATTCGGCCACGGCCACCGCTTCCGAGGTCGGCCGGATTTTGGATCGGGGAAAACTGCGCAATCTTGGCACAAAGACGCCGGAGCATCATTTTTATGTCAGCGATCTACCCCGCCGGTTTGGAGAGGTAGGGGAACGCTTTTTGGGCAGTTCTCTGGCGCACGTCGTGCGGGTCAATAATCTCGAAAGGCCGGTCGGATGATCGAACGTCCCGACGGAAGAAGGCCTGATCAGCTGCGCCCGGTGCGTATTCATCGGCGATATCTTCCCCATGCCGAGGGCTCGGCCCTCATCAGTGTGGGGCAGACCCGGGTGCTCTGCGCAGCAACGGTGGAGGAGTCAGTGCCGTCTTTTCTGAGGGGCCAGGGTCAGGGATGGATCACCGCTGAATACGCCATGCTGCCGAGGGCCACACAGGAACGGACCTCCCGCCGCACGGGAGGACGTTCCATGGAGATCCAGCGCCTGATCGGACGCAGCCTGCGAGCGATCACCGACCTGGAGCAGCTGGGGGGTCGGACCATCATTGTGGATTGCGATGTCCTCCAGGCCGACGGCGGCACCCGCAGCGCAGCCATCACCGGGGCCTTCGTGGCCCTTTACGACGCGGTGCGCTGGTTGCAGAAACGGCACCTGTGCGGTCAGGAGGTGGTCAGTGATTTTCTGGCCGCCGTCAGCGTAGGGCAGGTCTCCGGCCGAATGATCCTGGATTTGTGCTACCAGGAAGATCTTGCGGCCGGGGTGGACATGAACGTGGTTATGACCGGTTCTGGCCGGTTTGTCGAGGTCCAGGGGACCGCCGAGGAGGATCCCTTTTCCCGCCGGCAGATGGACGAGATGCTGTCTCTGGCCCGCCGGGGCATACAGGAGCTGGTATCGGCACAGAAAAAGCTACTCAAGGTGAACCAGCCATAGAAAGGAAATGATCCCCATGCGACTGGTCCTGGCCACCCGCAACCGGCACAAGATTGGGGAGATGCTGGCCATCATGGGAACTCTGGAAGGGCTGCAATGTATCTCTCTGGATCGGTTTCCCGAAGCGCCGGAGGTTGACGAGGACGGCCGGACGCTGGAGGAGAATGCCGTCCTCAAGGTTCGTCAGGCCGTGTCCAGCACCGGTCAGCTGTGCCTGGCCGAGGACACCGGTCTGGAGATCGATGCCCTGGGGGGGCGTCCCGGAGTCCGGTCAGCGCGATTTGCCGGGGAAGCGGCCCGCTATGAGGAGAACGTGGCCAAAGTCCTGGATCTCATGAGGACCGTGCCTCCCGAGGAGCGGACCGCCCGGTTCCGCTCGGTGGTGGCCATTATGGAACCGGCCGGCAAGCCGCAGATCTTTGAGGGTCTCTGCCCGGGACGAATTCTCTCTGAACGCAGAGGCACGGCCGGTTTCGGCTATGATCCTATCTTTGTGCCGGCCGGTTTTCAGCAGTCCTTTGCCCAGATGGCTGTTGCTGAGAAGAACCGTATCAGCCATCGGGCCAGAGCACTGGCAGCAGCCAGGGAACATGTGATCGCTCTTATCTCGAGGGAAAAGAATCGGGGCGTGGCGCAGTCCGGATAGCGCACCTGCTTTGGGAGCAGGGGGTCGGAGGTTCAAATCCTCTCGCCCCGATCTGCCTTCAGGCCGTTTCGATGATCCATCAAAGAAAAGAAATGGGTCTTTCGGCAGGAGGGATGGCTATGACAGCGATCAGGATCATCATCGGGTTTGCTCTGCTGGGCACTATTGTAGCGGCCTGTCAGACTGCACCGCCGTCAACGTCACCGGAGCCGCCGGACATACCGGAGGACATGCCTGATGATTTCCATGTCCGGTCGGAGTACTATGGCCAGGCCGTATCCCCGGTCTATCACTACGACTATTTCATCATTCTGGCTCCCGCAGGAACCGACACCATCTCCTTTCACCCCGACTATATGGAAAGCAATCCACCGGTGTGGATCGAGGCCTTCGATGCCACTGATGTTCAGTTGGAGAGCCTCTGGGACCTGATGGTGACCGAGGACATCTTCCGCAGCGACTGGATCCGTTCCCCGGACACGCTGTACGGCGCCTGGACCCGTCTGCTCTACGTTACTGCACAGCAGCGATCGTATACCGTCCCCCAATGGATTCAGGATACTACCTCCGCCAATGCGGTGTATGACCGCATCGATTCGCTGGTTCCGGCCGCCGTCTGGGACAGCCTGTGGACCTGGCGGGATCGCTATATCAGCGGGGATACGACAAGCAGCCGCTTTTGAAAAAGTATCGCCTTTCATTGCCAAAGCGCAGTCGGCGTTCCTGAACGGAATCAGACCACCATACTCAGTGAGCGACAGGCATGCATGATGGTGATGTGACCGTTGAACAAGTTCGGAGCCGCCAGGACATGAAGGCTTTTCTCCGTTTGCCCTGGCATATCTACCGGGGTGACGCCCATTGGGTGCCGCCACTGATTCGGGATGTGAGATTCAAGCTGGACCGTGATCAGCATCCGTTCTTTGAGCATGCGAAAATGGAGCTCTTCCTGGCCCGTCAGGGAACAGAGCCAATGGGCAGAATCGCAGCCATCGTGGATGATCGTCATAATGAGTTTCATCACGAGCGCACCGGAAGCTTCGGTATGTTCGAGTGCGTCGAGGATTACGAGGTCGCATCTTCGTTACTGTCCGAGGCGGAGAGGTGGTGTCGGGAACAGGGTATGAACCGGATACGCGGACCGCTGAATTTGAGTATGAACGATGAATGCGGCTGCCTGGTTGAAGGTTTCGATTCCGCTCCGGTGATCATGATGCCGTATAATCCTCAATACTATCTTTCCTTCTTCGAACGGTTCGGTCTGGTCAAGGCGAAAGATCTCTATGCGTACCTGAAAAACGATATCGGCGTGGCCAGTCGAATCGAGAAACTGGTCGAAAGAGTCAAGAAGAAGGAGAATGTGACCGTCAGGCCGATCAACATGAGCAGGCTTCAACAAGAGCTTGAGATCATCATCGATATCTATAATAGTGCCTGGAAATTAAACTGGGGTTTTGTGCCCATGACCAGAAACGAGATGCTGCTTATGGCCAGGGAGCTCAAGCCCATCGTCGAGCCCGAGCTGGTTCTCATCGCCGAGGTCGACGGACAGCCGGCGGGAGTCAGCATCACCGTACCGGATGTGAATCAGGTTCTGAAAAGACTGAACGGCAGGATCTGGCCCATCGGTTTTTTGAAGTTTCTCTATTTTAAGAAAAAGATCACCGGTCTGCGGGCATTGGTCTTCGGCATGAAAAAGGGCTATCGCCTCAAGGCGATCAGCGCCGTTCTCTACTACGAGACGGAAAAAGCCGGCGCCAGATTGGGCTACCGGTGGTGCGAGATGTCCTGGAACCTTGAGGACAATACCTTGATTAATAACTTTGATGAAGCGGTGGGGGGGAGATTATATAAAAAATACCGGATCTATGAGAAAGAAATCGATGAGGGGAGAGAAAGATATGTTGCCCGGAGTGCATCGAGAGCGGAAAAAAACACTTGACAAAACTCCCCATTTTGCTAATACTAAAGGCAGGGTTCGGTTTTTTCCGACCACGGTCGCTTGGCAGCGGTTGACCGTGGGTGTTGAATAACCCCTTGTGCGCCTGTAGCTCAGTTGGATAGAGCAACGGACTTCTAATCCGTAGGTCGCTGGTTCGAATCCAGCCAGGCGTGCCATCTCGAGAACACGTGGTGGATGTAGCTCAGTTGGTCAGAGCACCAGGTTGTGGCCCTGGGGGTCGAGGGTTCAAATCCCTTCATCCACCCTTTTTTATTGACATATCCTGCATACGGACCGATACCCAATAGGGAGTGGATGATTATGGCCGATTGTCAGCACACGTGGGAGATGACAGGCATCACCTTCGGGTTCGTCGTTTTTGAGAAGTGTTTCCATTGTAAGGATCTGAGAACCTACTTTACCGAGGAGGACCATCCGTATCTCGGAGAGGGATACCGGGAGGATGATCATTACTGGAACCGCATGGAGGCCGCTCAGACCTTCCAGTTCGACCTCAAATGCAACCGATGCGGCCATGTGGAGCCCTTCCGGGATCTCATGGGCCTGCTGCACTGTACCGGCTGTCTGGATGACTGTCCGGTGAACATCAGACGTCTGGAGCTGGAGAAGGACCACACCTTCGTGCTGGTGGCCTTCGGATTTCTGCCGCAGGCCATAAAGACGCCGATTCCCGAGAAGAAGCTCGACCTGCTGACCGACTATTTTAACAGCCGGCGGGATACCTCCCGGTCAAAGATCCAGATCCTGCCCTTCACCCTCATCGAGGACCTGCCCCGCTGTAAGGGTGATTTTATTCATGATATCGGCATGCTGTCGCAGGAACCGGTCACCGAGAGAAAGCCCCTGTTGTGATCTTCAGAATGTGATCAACATGATGTTCCAGGTAGAGGAGGATCGATATGACCGTCAATGAGATGGCCCAGGAGGTTGGTTTAAAATCGCTGAGCACTTACGAGGATCGTCCAGTCAACGGTGTCTTCGTTTCCGACATGGTCAGCGATGTTATGGCCGGGGCCAAATCCGGTAACCTCTGGCTGACGGTACAGACTCATAAAAGCATCGTTCCGGCAGCCAACCTGGTGGATGTCTCCGCTGTGATCATCACCGGGGGAAAGGATGTTCCCGCCGAAACGGTGGAGCTGGCCAGCAAGTTTAATATCGCGGTATTGTCCTCCGATCTGCCCACCTTCGAGCTGGTAGGGAAGCTCTATCAGCTGGGACTGGGCAGCTCCTAACCGAATCCCACCCTGTATCTTCACTCAGAGACCGCCGTGACATCCTTCCTCTTCACGGCGGCGGTTCACCATTTGATGTGTCGGGAAAACCGGTATGGACATCAGAGCCATCAAAGAGGCCCTGGATGCCGAGGTCGTCGAGGGCCAGAATCTGCTCAGCGACCAGGTGGATCACGTTTATGCCTCCGACCTGATGAGCGATGTGCTGGCCTTCGGTCAGCCGGACTCCATACTGCTGACCGGCCTGGCCACCCAGCAGGCCGTGATCTCCGCTCACATGGCCGAGTTTAAAGGCGTCGTTTTTATCCGCGGGAAACACCCTAAGGATGGAGCCGGAAAGTTCGCCCACGATAACCGGCTGGTGATCCTTTGTTCCAACCTTGACATGTATGAGGCTTGCGTTCGCATCGAGAACCTGGTACGGGGGGAGCGCGATGAGCTGGAAGCACGGAAAAGAGCCGATAAACCCGAAAAATTACTGCTCAGCCAGGAACGTTTCATGGAGGGGAGCGATTTCGCCAATGCCGGAATGATCTCCACTGAGATCAAGTCAGTACTGAAGAAGATCGGATTCGACCCCAAGCTGATCCGCCGCGTGGCCATCGCCACCTATGAGGGTGAGATGAACGTGGTTATGCACGCCAAGAGGGCTCATGTCTTTCTCACCGTTACCCCGCAGGTCATCGAGGTGGTCATCGATGACGAGGGCAAGGGCATACCCGACGTTGACAAGGCCATGCAGGCCGGATTTTCCACCGCCACAGAGGAACAGCGGGCCATGGGATTCGGCTCCGGCATGGGACTGCCCAATATCCGCCGGAATACCGACGAGCTTAATATTGAGAGCCAGGTCGGGAAAGGCACCCGGCTGCAGATGCGATTCATGATCTAGGAAGAAACGATCACCGGATAGAGTCCGATGGAACGATACTATCATGCCCACATGATCGACGCGGACCGCTGCCGGGGGCACATGACCTGCATGCGGGTCTGTCCCACGCAGGCCATTCGAGTTCGCCACGGCGAGGCCAGCATCTCCGAAGAGCTGTGCGTCGATTGCGGGGTGTGCATATCAGCCTGCCCGGCTGGGGCGATCGTACCCATCTCCGACACCATCGGCGATTATGTCCATTTTAAATACCGGGTGGTGGTGCCCTCGCCGGTTCTCTATTCGCAGTTCGATCCCAGCATTCATCCTTATATCATTCATCAGGCCTTCAAAGAGCTGGGATTCGACGAGGTGGTGGACGTCAGCATGTCCTCGACCGCTCTGGCCCGGGCCCTGATGAAATACATGGAGGGATACAAGGGACGATTGCCCCTGATCGCCTCTCATTGCCCCTGTGTCATCCGGCTGATCCAGGTGAAATATCCGGACCTTGTCGAACTGATTGTTCCACTGGATGCTCCCCGGGAGGTCACCGCCCGGGAGATCCGTAAGAGTTTCCCGGAGAAGCTCGGTCTGAAACCAGAGGAGATCGGCATCTTTTATACCGCCACCTGTCCGGCTAAAACCGTCTCGATCAAACAGCCGGCAGAAAAAACCCGTTCATGGTTTGATGTCGTCATCGCCATCCGTGATGTCTATCCGGTGCTACTGCCTCATATCGTCTCACTCAAGGAGCGGTTCGATCCCCAGGAGGTTCCGGATAATTTCACTTTCAACACCGGATGGGCCACCCTGGGCAGCATTACCCAGCAGGCCGGGATGGAAAACTGGCTGTCCGTTTCCGGGCTGAGTCATGTGCAGCAGATCCTGGATGATATCGAAAATTCCCGGCTGCGTAACATCGATTTCGTGGAAGCTATGGCCTGCATGCTCGGCTGTCTGGGGGGTTCGTTCAACGTGGAGAATCCCTACGTCGCACGAACGAACACCATGAAACAGAGAAGCAGGTATGAGACACCGGTCGAGGTGGATGACGCCGATATCGCGGAGAAGATCAAGACGGGTTATTATCTGCTGGAGAGTCCGGTGCTGCCCCGTCCGACCACCTATTTCGACACCGACCTGGAGACCTCCATCAAACGGATGAGGGAACGGGAACGGGTCTATCGGAAACTTCGTCAGATCGACTGCGGCTGCTGCGGATCGCCCACCTGTATGGCCTTTGCCGAGGATTTCGTCAGGGGAGAGGTCAGACTGACCGATTGCATATTCTTGTCCGGAAAAATAAAAGAAGAGGAATAGCAAATCGCTTGAGCGTTGGGGAGGGCGTTGGTGACCAGGAAGGAAAGAGAGACTCTGTTTTCTGGGTTTCAAGGTCAGGAAGGCGAGCTCATACCCCTGCTTCAGAAAGTTCAGGGACAAAAAGGGTACATCTCACCGGAGGCCATCGAGGAGATCTCGCGCTTTCTCCGGATTTCGGAGAACCAGATCTTCGGCGTGGCCTCTTTTTATTCCCAATTCCGCTTCACGCCTCCCGGGCGTCACCATATCCGGGTCTGTCTGGGCACTGCCTGTCACGTGCGCGGCGGACAGGTGCTGGTGGATGCCCTGCAGCGAACCCTGGATGTTTCTCCCGGGCAGACCACCGCAGACAGGCGTTTCGATCTCCAGCGAGTGGCCTGCCTGGGCTGCTGCGCGCTGGCCCCGGTGATGCAGGTCGACGACGATGTGTACAGCCGGATGACGGTCATTCGACTGGCTGAGATTCTGGAGAGATATGCGTAGTATCGAGACAACCATCCACAGCGCCCGGCGCCGGTGGGACCGGCTGCAGCACAGTAAAACACCGGTCATCTTCCTGGGTGCTGCCTCCTGCGGCCTGGCGGCCGGTGCCAGAGACACGCTCAAGGCTATTCGACGAACCCTGAAACAGCACGGTCTGAAGGCCAGGATCATCCAGACCGGATGCATCGGTCCCTGCTATCTGGAGCCGCTGATGGATCTGGCGGTCCCCGGATACCCCCGGATCAGCTACAGCAACGTCACTCCGGAGAAAGCCGAACAGATCGTCAAGACTTTTTTAAAAAAGGGAGATCCCCAGCTGCAGAGGGCGGTGGGTCATTTCGGAGACCAGAACGGGGAGAACAAGCTGGACGGTGAGCTGGACCGCTTCTTCGATCTGCCCATGCTGGCGCCGCAGGAGCGCGTGGTCCTGCGAAATTGCGGATTCATCGACCCGTCGGACCTGTCCCATTATCTGGCAAATGACGGCTATCAGGGTCTGTTGAAGGCACTGGAGCTGGGTCCTCAGGGTATCATCGATGAGGTTGACCAGGCCGGGCTCAGGGGACGGGGCGGGGCAGGTTTCCCCACCTATCGCAAATGGCAGATCTGCCGTGATGCGCCCGGCGATACCAAGTACATCATCTGCAACGCCGATGAGGGTGATCCCGGCGCATTTATGAATCGTTCTCTGCTGGAAGGGGATCCTCACGCCGTTTTGGAAGGAATGCTCGTGGCCGCCCTGGCCATCGGGGCGACAAAGGGCTATATCTATATCCGCGCCGAGTACCCTCTGGCCATCATCCGTCTGAAGACGGCCATTGAACAGATGCGGGCTCACGGGCTGCTGGGCGAAAATATCCAGGGTTCGGACTTCTCCTTCGACATCATCATCAAGGAGGGCGCCGGCGCTTTCGTCTGCGGTGAGGAGACCGCCCTGATCGCCTCGGTAGAGGGAAAGCGAGGCATGCCACGATCGAAGCCGCCTTTTCCGGCCATCTCCGGTCTGTGGGGCAAGCCGACCATCATCAACAATGTCGAGACGCTGGGTACGCTGCCCAATATCATCCGCCATGGATCGCAGTGGTACCGGCAGTTCGGAACTAAGGGCAACTACGGCACCAAGACCTTCAGCCTGGTGGGCAAAGTCCGGCGCACCGGTCTGATCGAGGTACCCCTGGGCATGACCCTGCGCCAGATTATCTTCGACATCGGCGGGGGTACCAGCAAGCCTTTTAAAGCCGTGCAGACCGGGGGTCCTTCAGGAGGCTGTCTGTCCGAGGAATTTCTCGACACCCCGGTCGATTACGAGTCCCTCACGGCGGCCGGATCGATCATGGGCTCGGGAGGCCTGATCATCATGGATGAGGACACCTGTGTGGTCGATGTGGCCCACTATTTTCTGGATTTTACCCAGCAGGAATCCTGCGGCAAGTGTTCCCCCTGCCGGGTGGGCACCCGCCATCTGGTCGAGATCCTGGAGAACATCATCGAAGGCCGGGGAGAGCCGGAGGACCTGGTCAAGCTGGAAAACCTGGGTCAGACCATCAAGCGGGGAGCGCTCTGCGGGCTGGGACAGACCGCGCCCAACCCGGTGCTCACCACGTTGCGCTACTTCCGGGATGAATACCTGGAACATGTCAAGGAGAAATACTGCTCGGCGGCCGTCTGCCGGGAACTGGTCGAATATCGGGTCGTCCCGGAGAAGTGCACCGGCTGCCAGCGGTGCGTCAGTGTCTGTCCCACCGGGGCCATCACCGGGCCGCGCTCGGAACCCCACAACCTGGATCCCAGCAAGTGCATCAAATGCCGGTCCTGCTATGAGGTCTGCCGGTTCGACGCCATCGCCGGCGACGCCATCGTGATCCGTTCCAAACGGGAAAAGCCGCAGGAGAAAAATGACCGCAGCTAAGAACGTCACCATCACTATGGATAATCGAATCCTGAAGGTGGACCGGGGCCTGACCATTCTCCAGGCGGCCGAGCGCAACGGAGTGTATATTCCCACCCTGTGTGCCCATCCGGATCTGTCGCCCTTTGGGGGCTGCCGGATGTGCATCGTCGAGGTGGAGGGTATGCGCGGTTTTCCCACCGCCTGCACCACGCCGGTGCAGGCTGGTATGGTCATCCGCACCCGCACCGCTGGCGTGCAGGCCGAGCGGCGCGAGATCCTGCAGCTGATCCTCAGCGAACATACCTCCAGCTGCCTGATCTGCGATGAACGCAACGACTGTCGCGAGAACATGACCACCATCCGCAAGGCCGGGGTAACCACCGGCTGCCGTTACTGCCCCAATGACAATCAGTGTGAGCTGCAGGAGGTGGTCGAGTATCTGGAGCTGGACCAGATCGACTATCCCATCTCCTACCGGCATCTGCCGGTGGAGAAAGAGGATCCTTTCTACGACCGGGACTATAATCTCTGTATCCTGTGCGGCCGCTGCATCCGTATGTGCCAGGAGATACGCACCGCCAACGTGCTGGCCTTCAAGCAGCGGGGCCGGCAGACCGTCATCGGCCCGGCTTTTCATCGCACCCATCTGGAGGCCGGTTGCGAGTTCTGCGGGGCCTGTGTCTCGGTCTGTCCCACCGGCGCGCTGGCCGAAAGGATCAGCAAGTGGGACGGCGTGCCCCAGAGATCGGTGACCACCACCTGTGCGCTATGCGGGCTGGGGTGTCAGCTGGAACTGCTGATCAAGGATGATCGCGTTCTATCCACCCTTCCGGCCGATGATGGACTGGTCAACCGGGGACAGCTGTGCGTCAAGGGACGGTTCTGCGTCTCAGGCCTGGTCAACGGACATCGCCGCCTGAGGAAACCCTATGCGGTAGAACAGAACACCAGGGTGGAACTGTCCTGGAAAGAGGCCTTCGAGCTGGCGGCCGGGAAACTGAAGGATTGTCCGGCCGATCGCTTCGCCATGATCGTCTCTCCCGACGGAACCAACGAGGATCTCTACATGGCTCAGAAGTTCACCCGGGTAGTCATGGGCTCCGACCGCATCGACACATCATCACGGCGTATGTATGGCGCCGCATTCAATGCCTATCTCGATCTCTTCCGCCGTTCAGTGCCTCTGAACCGTCTGGAGACGGCCGGAACGATCCTGTCCGTGGGGCTGGACACCCGCTACGGGCGCTCGGTGGTTGGAGTCCAAATCCGGCGGGCGATGCGCCGGGGCGCCCGGCTGGCCACCATCCATGCCCGGGATCATAACCTGGCCCGGATCGCCGATCTGTGGCTGCAGCCGAGGCCGGGCGAGGAGCTCGAACTGATCGATGCCCTGGCCCGGGGGGTGTTGCGGGAAGGCAAACGCAAGGGGCGCCGACCGGAAGCCGTCGCCGGGACATCATCGGTAGATGGACTCAGGAACCACCGAACCGGGGACGCCGAGGCACTCGTCGATCTGCTGATCGAACCTGGCGAGGTGATCATCCTGGTGGGTCCCGATGTTCTCTCTTGTGGCGACGTGACCGCCATTCTTAAAAAGATTCTCCAGCTTGCAGTGAGACTCGAGGCCGGGATCATGCCCCTGCCGGCGCATGGAAATCTGGTGGGCACCTTTCTCGTGGGAGCCTGCCCGGAGTTGCTGCCGGGTGGCCGTGAACGCGGCAAAAAAGAACAGGCCGCCCGGATGGAGCGGCTCTGGGGCGCCCCATTGCCATCCTCAGTGACTCGGTGGAACACCGCACGGATGGATACCGGACGCAGGTTGAAGGTCCTCTATTTGATCGGTGAGATGCTGCCGGAGGCGCACCGGCTGGCTGATTTCGTCATCTTTCAGAGTATCTATCCTCCCCAAGATCCCCGGCAGGCCGACCTGGTTTTTCCTGCGGCCGCCTTCACCGAGACGGAGGGCACCTTTTTCAGCGGCCAGGGGCGGTTGCAGCGGGTGCGAAAAGCGATACGGCCGCCCGGGAAGGCCTTGTCCGACTGGGATATCCTCAGCCGTCTGGCCCGTGCTATGGGCCAAGAGGACGCGGGGTTCCGCGGGATTCGTCAGCTTCAAAAGGAGATCAATCGATGCCTGGGCGGGCGATACGAACTCACCCGTCCAGACCGCAAGGAAAGACCGCTGACCCTGGAGACCCGCCTGAACACCGTCAGAGAAGAGGATGACAGCAGTTTGCGGGGCCGTCTGCCCTTTGTCCTCTTCTCCACCTCATCAGAGGACCGTTACCGCGAGGTGCCGCTGGAACGAGCTGTTGACGATGCCGCCGTTATTTTCCCCGTCGGGCAGATCAGCCTGAACCCCCAGGATGCGCGGCGGCAGCGGATCGAGCCGGGGGACCGGGTGATCATCTCGCGGGGCCGACAGCGATGGATCTGGCCGGCACGGATCACCGGCCGGCAGCCGGCAGGCACCCTGCATGTGGTTCTACCGCCCGGGCAGACGATGAAGCCGAATCCGGCGCGTGTCCGCCTGAAGAAGTATCGATAAAACGGTCCGGCCGAACAAGCACCTCGACCGGCATTCACCGAGAGCATGCCATGCGCAAAATTCTCGAAAGCCTGATGATCGTTCCCAATATCCATCTCCTGCGGGTCGAGGCTCCTGATGTGGCCGGGCAGATCGAGCCGGGCCAGTTCGTCATCCTGCGGGTTGAGGAGGAAGGCGAGCGCATCCCTCTGTCGGTCTCCGACTGGGATACCGACCAGGGCACCATCACCATGGTGTTCATGAACGTAGGGGGGACCACCAACCGGTTGGCCTCGCTGAAGGCTGGAGAACATCTGCCCACGGTGGTGGGACCGCTGGGCAATCCCACCGAGATCGAGAGATATGGCACGGTGCTGTGTCTGGGCGGGTGCTACGGGATCGGCAGCATCCTGCCCATCGCCAGAGCTCTCCGGGAGAAGAAGAACAGGGTCATCACCGTCATCGAAGCCCGCAGCCAGTTTCTGCTGTACTGGGAGGACCGGCTGAAAGCGGTGTCCGATGAACTGGTGGCCATCACCCGCGACGGCACCCGGGGAAGAAAAGGGCACGTCACCCGCCTGCCTGAGATCGTTCAGGCTCACGGACCGGTCGACCGGATGATCGTCAATGGCTGCACCTATCTGCTGAGAAGGGCCTCCGAAACCAGCCGGCCCCTGAAGATGAAAACCATCGTCAGTCTGAATCCGATCATGATCGACGGCACCGGGATGTGCGGCGTCTGCCGGGTCAGCGTTGGCGGCACCACCAGATTCGCCTGTGTGGATGGTCCCGATTTCGACGGTCACGAGGTGGATTGGGATGAGCTGGCCCAGCGCCGCCGGATGTATCTGCGCGAGGAAGCGGTCACGGTGCAGCACGAAAGATGCCGGTCACAGACCGGTTTACGATAGGGACAACCCCATGGCGAAGGCAAAGAAGGCCGGCATGGATCTTGACCGAAGACCCATGCCGAAACAGAATCCTCTGGTGCGAAGGCACAATTTCAACGAGGTGGCCCTGGGCTATGACGCCGAGACCGCCCGGCAGGAGGCTGCCCGCTGCCTGAGCTGCAAGAAGCCTCGCTGTGTCAGCCACTGTCCGGTGGAGATCGACATTCCCGGGTTTATCGGACAGATCGCCCGGGGGGATTTCCAGTCCGGGATCGCCGTGCTGAAACAGAAGAACGTGCTGCCCGCCGTGTGCGGACGGGTTTGTCCCCAGGAGGAGCAGTGCGAGTCGTCCTGCGTGCTGCTCAAGAAAGGCGGTCAGATCGCCATCGGCAGGCTGGAGCGTTTTCTGGCCGACTGGGAGGCCCGGCAGGGCGAGGTCAGGGTGCCCCGCCGGCGGAAATCCACCGGAAAGAAGGTGGCCGTCATCGGCGGAGGTCCGGCCGGATTGACCGTGGCCGGTGATCTCATCAGGCTGGGCCACAAGGTGACCATCTTCGAGGCTCTGCACAAGATGGGCGGGGTGCTGATCTATGGGATCCCCGAGTTTCGCCTGCCCAAGGCTATCGTCGATCGGGAGGTGGAATACCTGCGCCGTCTGGGCGTCGAGTTGATCACCGATTTTGTGGTCGGTAAGACACGGTCGGTGGACAGACTGTTGGATGAGTACGATGCCGTTTTCGTCGGCTCCGGCGCCGGGCTGCCCTGGTTTATGAATATTCCCGGAGAGAATCTCAACGGCGTATATTCGGCCAACGAATATCTCACCCGTATGAATCTGATGAAGGGCTTTCAGTTCCCTGATTTCCCCACGCCCATCAAGGAGCACCACAGGGTGGCTGTCATCGGCGGGGGCAACGTGGCTATGGACTGCGCCCGGACAGCACTGCGGCTGGGAGGGGAGTCCCGGATCATCTACCGCCGCTCGCGTCAGGAGCTGCCGGCCCGGGAAGAGGAGGTCGAGAACGCCGAGGAGGAGGGCGTCATCTTCGAGTTTCTCACCCTGCCGATCCGCTATATCGGGGATGACCGCGGATGGGTGCACCAGATCGAATGTCTGCGCATGGAACTGGGTGAACCGGACGATTCCGGAAGAAGACGGCCGGTTCCTATCGAGGGATCGGAATTCACCCTGGAAATGGATGCCGTGATCTGCGCCATCGGCAACAGCCCCAATCCGCTGATCCCGCAGACGACCCCCGGGCTGGTGGTCGGCAGAAGAGGTAATATCGTGGCCGATGAGGAGACCGGGCAGACCTCCCGGGAGAGAATCTGGGCCGGAGGGGACGTGGTCACCGGAGCAGCCACCGTCATCCTGGCCATGGGGGCCGGACGAAAGGCAGCCCGATCGATCCATACATACCTCTGTCAGCATTAAAGGGGAGACCTGCTGTTGTCTCCGCGAATCCCGCCGGGGAGGGAATCGGTCCGGACGACAGGATTTTGAAACATACCGCCTCATTATTCCGTAGTTAAAAGGAGTTACTGATCTTTCATTCGTCGGGGCTCTCCAGCGGAGAGCTCTTCTTTATCAACCAGGGAGGAGAACAGATGGAATCGACCCGTTTTCGTCTCTCCATCATGGTCATGACCGCGGTCCTGTTGCTGTCTCTTTCGGGCATGGCCGTGGCCGAATTGCCCGGTACCCTCAACCGGGAGGAAATCCCGGATGAGTACAAATGGGATCTCAGCGACATCTATCCCAGCTGGGAGGCCTGGTCAGAGGGGATGGCCCGGATGGAGACCTTGATGGAGGAATATGTCGCCCTCAAGGGCACCCTGTCACAGGGACCGGAGGCGCTGTTGAAAGCCTTCCGGCTTAGCGATGAGCTGGGCATGCTGCTGTACAAGGTCTATCGCTATCCGGGGCTGGCCAGCGCGGTAGACCAGAAGAACAACGAGATCGCCGGAAAACTCCAGCAGGTCCAGATCGCTTACGCCAAGTTCAATACCGCCACCGCCTGGTTCGACCCGGAACTGCTGGCCATTCCGTGGGAGACCATGAAAGGGTGGCTGGACGAGACCGAAGAGCTGGCGCCTTACCGCTACAATATCGAGAACCTCTACCGTCAGCAGGAACATGTCCTGGATGAGGAAAAAGAGGAGCTGCTGTCCTATTTCTCCAGATTTAACGGCGCTCCCGGCACGATATTTCGAAAGCTATCGACGGCCGACATCAAGTATCAGAAAACGGCCTTGTCGGACGGCGACACATTGACCATGACCCCCGGTGAGTATTATAACACTCTGAACAACAATCGTAATCAGTCAGACCGGGCCAAGGCGCACCAGGTTTTTTACGGCATCTACGATACCAATGCCAATACCTATGCCGCCATCTATGACGGGGTGCTGCAGCGCGACTGGGCCTATGCCCAGGCCCGGAAATACAATTCCTCACTGGAATCCTATCTGGATGATGATAACGTGCCCGTTGAGGTCTTTGAGAATCTGGTCTCCATGGTCAAAGCGGGCACCGAACCGGTCCGTCGCTATCAGAAGCTTCGCCAGGAACGGCTCGGGCTGGAAGAGTATCATCTCTACGATGGTTCTATCGCACTGGTCGATTTCGACAAGAAGTATGACTACGAGGAGGCCGCCACCTACGTTGTCGAATCGGTCAAGCCCCTGGGGAAGGACTACCAGAAAAAGATTAAGAACTGCTTCGGCGACCGCTGGATCGACGTCTACGAGAACGAAGGGAAGTCCACCGGGGCCTTCTCTGCCGGTGTCTACGGCGTGCATCCGTATATGCTGATGAACTACAACGAGACACTGGAACATGTCTTTACCCTGGCCCATGAGGTCGGTCACACCATGCACACCATCCTGTCGCACGAGAATCAGCCTTTCGCCACCTCCGACTATACCATCTTCGTGGCCGAGGTGGCCTCGACCATGAACGAGGCTCTGCTGCTGCAGTATCTCTTCGATCGCACCGATGATCCCATGGAGCGGATCGCCCTGCTGGAGCAGTCCATTAACAACATCACCGGAACCTTCTATACCCAGGTGATGTTTGCCGAGTTCGAGTGGCGAGCCCATCAGATGGTGGAACAGGGTCAGCCGATCACGGCCGAAGTGCTCAGAGATCTCTATATCGGCCTGCTCAGGGAGTATTACGGCGACAACATCACGCTGGAGGGCGATCTGTACGGCTCGACCTGGGCCCGGATCAGCCATTTCTATGGAAGCCCTTATTATGTTTATAAATACGCGACCTGCTTTGCTTCCTCAGCGAAACTATACCAGGAGGTCACCTCCCCGGATAAGAAGACCCGGGCGGCTGCCCTGGACCGCTATCTGACCCTGCTCAAATCCGGCGGAAACGACTACCCCATGGAACAGCTCAAGAAGGCCGGCGTCGACCTGACCGATGCTGACAATTTTCAGGCGGTGGTCGATCAACTTGACGGGCTGGTCACCCAGCTGGAAGAGGAACTGGCCAGGCTGTAAAAGACCGATGTAAAAGCACCACAGAATTAGGGCCCCGGTTGTCAGCCAGCCGGGGCCCGGCCGTAGCATCAGGGTTTCTGCGGGCGATAGGAGGCCGCCGGAGCGGGAAAAAAAACTTGACAACTTCTGGAAAGTTCACTAAATTATTGATTCAATGGAAATAGTGACCATCGTCCAGGGATGCTGCTGCATCTCAGAGCCGACCCCATCGTTCCGCATCGATCCTTCAAAACGAGATTGAATAGAGTAGTTATCTTCAAGGTGGAAGGGCGATTAGCTCAGATGGCTAGAGTGCTTGCTTGACATGCAAGAGGTCACTGGTTCGAATCCAGTATCGCCCACTCCTTTTTTATCTAACCGGAAGATAAAAAGCAGGCTGGAGACACATTGAGGCCGCATCCGCTGGGGGGCGATATCTGAAGCCGTGGTCGTTGATTACGGCGAGAAGGTTCTGCCCGCCTTTTTTACATTGGGGGAAAAACGGGTGTCCACCGTGCAGCTGACATTTGCCGACCAATCGACGGATCGGTTTCCATCCGGCATGACCCTGCTGGAAGTCCTTCAAAAGGTGGATCCGAAAGCTGCCAGAACAGCTCTCGCCGCACGGATCGACGACCAGCTGGTTGACCTCAGCCGGACCGTGGATCATGATGCCCGGGTCAGTTTCCTCACCTTCGAGGATGAGGAAGGAAAGAAGATCTACTGGCACAGCAGCGCGCATATCATGGCCCAGGCCGTTAAAGAGCTGTTCCCCTCGGCTCGGCTGGGCATCGGGCCGGCCATCGACAATGGTTTCTATTATGATTTCGACATCCCGGAATCGTTCTCTCCGGAAGATCTGGAGACCATCGAGAAGCGTATGAACGAGATCATCCGCAAGGATCTTCCCCTCATCCGTCAAGAGATGGAGCTGAAACAGGCCCGGAAGATCTTTGAGAAGATGGACGAGCGGTATAAACTGGAGCTTTTGGATGAGATGGACAGCCAGCAGGTCAGCGTGTACGGCCAGGATGGATTCAAGGATCTCTGCCGCGGTCCGCATGTGCCCTCGACCGGCCGGATCGGGTTTGTCAAAATTCTCGGTGTGGCCGGGGCGTATTGGCGGGGTGATGAGCGAAATGCCGTCCTGCAGCGTATCTACGGGATCGCCTTCCCGCAGAAAGCGGAACTGAAGGAGCATCTCCGACGGCTCGAGGAAGCCAAGAAGAGAGATCACCGCAAGCTGGGCCGCCAGCTGGATCTGTTCAGCTTCCATCCCCAGGCGCCCGGTTTCCCCTTCTGGCACGACAAGGGATTATTGATCTACGACCAGTGTGTCCAGTACTGGAAACAGCTCCACCGTCGGGAGGGATACCGCCTGGTCCGCACCCCGATGATGCTCTGCGATGATCTGTGGCGCTGCAGCGGGCACTGGGATCACTATCGCGAGGCTATGTACTGCACCGTGATTGACGATGTCGGCTATGCCATCAAACCGATGAACTGCCCCGGGGGCCTGCTGATCTATAAGAATACCATGTGGTCCTACCGCGACTTTCCCCTGAAAATGGGCGAGCTGGGGATGGTCCACCGGCACGAAAAGCACGGGGTGCTGCACGGATTATTTCGGGTGCGTCAGTTCACCCAGGATGATGCCCACATTTTCTGCCTTCCGGAGCAGGTTGAGGACGAGGTCATCGGCGTCATCGATATGGCACTGGAGATCTATAACGCTTTCGGATTCAAGGATATCTACGTGGAGCTTTCCACCCGGCCGGCCAAATCGATCGGCAGCGACGAGATGTGGTCACGGGCCGAGGAAACCCTCCGCCGGGCGCTGCAGAGAAAAGAGATCTCCTATGAGCTGAATCCGGGAGAAGGCGCTTTTTATGGTCCCAAGATCGATTTCCATATCGAGGACTCACTTTTCCGGCGGTGGCAATGCGGCACCATTCAGGTGGATTTTTCGATGCCGGAACGTTTCGAGCTGGAATATGTCGGCAGCGACGGCGAGAAACACCGTCCGGTGATGATCCATCGAGCCCTGTACGGATCGCTGGAGCGGTTCATTGGTATTCTTCTGGAGCATTACGGAGGCGATCTGCCGCTCTGGCTGGCCCCGGTGCAGGTCCGGGTGATCCCGGTCAGCCGCGATCATATGGACTACGCCGACCAGACCGCGAAACGATTGATCGAGGACGGTATCCGGGCCGAGTTGGATCGGCGGGATGAAAAGATGGGCTACAAGATCCGCGATGCGGAGACCTCGAAAATCCCCTACATGGTGGTGGTCGGGGAGCGGGAGGAGTCTGAGGGAACCGCGTCTCTTCGACAGCGGCGCGGCGAGCAGCAGGGAGGATTGAAGATCGAGGAGGTTATCGCACGGATGCAGGAGGAAGTCGATCGGAAAACCCAGTAACAGGTTTACCCCTTTCAAGGAGGCGTGACGATTTTTAAGCAGGTGCGTGTCAACCAGCAGATTCGTGTTCCCCAGGTGAGACTGATCGCCGCCGATGGAGAGCAGATCGGCATCGTCAAGCGGGACGAAGCTCTCCGCATGGCTGAGGAACAGGGGCTCGATCTCGTTGAGGTGGCCCCACAGTCAAAACCCCCGGTTTGCCGCATCCTGGATTACGGAAAGTACAAGTATGAACAGAGCAAACGGGCCAAGATCGCACGGAAAAAGCATCATTTCATGCAGCTCAAAGAGGTTAAGCTGCGTCCCAAGATCGAGGAGCACGATTTTCAATTCAAGCTGAATCACGCCAGGAAATTCTTGGAGTCCGGGAATAAGGTCAAATTCACGGTCTATTTTCGGGGCCGGGAGATCACCCATAAAGAGTTCGGAAACAAACTTCTCGACCGCATGGCCGAGGAGCTGCAGGATGTGGCCTCCATCGAGCGGGCCAACAAGATGGAGGGCCGCAATATGGTCATGACGATGATCCCCAAGCATTGAGACAACGGAGTGTTCCCATGCCGAAGATCAAAACAAACCGCGGCGCGGCCAAAAGGTTCCGCAAGACGGGAAGCGGAAAGATCAAGAGAAACAAGGCCTATGCCAGTCACATTCTGACCAAGAAGAGTGCCAAGAGAAAGCGCGATCTGCGCAAGGGCACCCTGGTCGACAGCGCAGATGAGAAGAGGCTTCGTCGCCTGTTACCATCGTAGGAGAGAATAATGCCCAGAGTCAAAAGTACAGTCGCCTCCCGACAGAGGCGTAAGAAGGTTCTTCAGGCGGCCAAGGGATATCGCGGCGGGCGGAGCAAACTGTACCGCACCGCGCAGGAAAGCATCAACCGGGCCAGAGCGTATGCCTATCATGGACGCAAGCTGAGGAAAAGAGATATGCGCCGCCTGTGGATCACCAGGATCAATGCGGCTGCCAGATTGAACGGATTATCCTACAGCACATTCATGAAGGGACTCAACCAGGCCGGGATCGATCTGGATCGCAAGATCCTGGCCGAATTGGCCGTTCATGATGCGCCCGCCTTTGCCCGAATCGCCGAAGCGGCGAAGGAACGATTGTAACCTGATCAGGACGGACTGGCGTGGGTGAACGGACCGGATGAGCCGTCCGAATCGGTCGGACATCTGTCCGTCACCGGCCTATTCCGTCTTTTTTCTTCCCCGGGAGATCACAGGAGAGCAGGGACCGATGAAACAGGATCTGGAACAACTGGCCGCAAAGGCGATCGCGGAGATCACCTCGGCCGAGGATACGGAGACACTGGAGCAGATCCGGGTTCGATATCTGGGCCGCAAGGGACGTTTGACCCTCCAGCTCAGGCAGGTTGGGCAGCTGCCGGCCGAGGAGCGGCCGGCCATGGGACAGCTGGCCAATCAGGTCAAGGTGCGCCTGGAGAAAGCCCTGGAGGAGAAACAGCAGGCCCTGACGGTCACCGGCAGGGGACCGCAGGACGCCTTGGATATTACCCTTCCGGGGCGACGTACCTGGGTGGGGCGCTGCCATCCGCTGACCCAGGTCACCCGGGAGATCGTGGATATCTTCCGCTCCCTAGGTTTCGGAGTCGCACTGGGGCCCGAGGTGGAGACCGACTACTATAATTTCGGTGCTCTCAACTTTCCTCCCGATCACCCCGCCAGGGACATGCAGGACACCTATTATCTGGGGGAGGAGATCCTGCTGAGAACCCATACATCCCCGGTCCAGATACGGGTCATGGAAGGTCAGGAACCGCCCGTTCGCGTCGTGGTCCCGGGACGAGTATACCGCAATGAGGAGATTAACGCCCGCAGTTATACCGTCTTCTATCAGGTCGAGGGCCTGGCCGTGGACCGAGGTGTCACCTTTGGTGATCTCAAGGGGGTTTTGACCAGTTTCGTGGAGCAATTTTTTGGTCCGCGGACCAAACTCCGTTTCCGACCGCATTTCTTCCCCTTCACCGAGCCCAGCGCCGAGGTGGACATCAGCTGTTTTCTCTGCCAGGGAAAGGGCTGCCGGGTCTGCAAGCAAACCGGCTGGCTGGAAATACTCGGATCCGGAATGGTCGATCCGGCCGTTCTGGAAGCCGTTGAATATGATCCCGAGGTCTATTCCGGGTTCGCCTTCGGCATGGGCGTGGACCGGATCGCCATGCTGCGGTACGGGATCAATGACATCCGTCTTTTTTATGAAAACGATCTGCGCTTTCTGAGGCAGTTCTGATCCCTTGGGAGTCAACGTTCCATGAAGATCAGCAGAAAGTGGCTTCGGGACTATGTCGAGTTCGACCTGACCGATGAACAATTGGCCGAACGGTTGACCCTGACGGGTACCGAAATTACCGGTATCACCTCCCTGAATCCAGGCCTCGATGATGTGGTGGTGGGACATGTCCTGACCAAGCAGAAGCATCCCCGGGCCGATCGCCTCTCGGTCTGCCGGGTGGACGTGGGTCAGGAAGAGCTGGAGATCATCTGCGGGGCGCCCAATGTGGAAGCAGGCCAGAAAGTACCGGTGGCCCTGGTGGGTTCGGTCCTTCCTGGAGATTTCCGGATCGAGGCCCGGGCCATTCGCGGAGTCCAGTCACGGGGCATGATTTGCTCTGAGAAGGAGCTCAACATCTCGGAGGAGGCAGCCGGCATCATGGTCCTGGACGATGATGCTCCTACGGGAAAACCTCTCCAGGAGATCCTTTCCCTGGACGATGTCGTTCTCGATGCCGACCTGACCCCGAACCGCCCGGACTGTTTCAGCATGGTGGGTATCGCCCGTGAGGTGGCCGCCATCACCGGAAAAACGTTCCATCCTCCCGTGCTGACGTCTCCCGAACCCCCGCCGGCCAAAGGCCGAAAAGTCCCTGTCACCCTTCAAGACCCGGAAGCCTGTCCGCGTTACTCCGCCCAGCTGATCGGCGGGGTCAAGATAGGGCCTTCACCGTCCTGGCTGGCCAGACGATTACTCGCCGCCGGTGTCCGTTCGATCAACACCGTCGTAGACATCACCAACTACGTCATGCTGGAGATGGGACAGCCACTGCATGCTTTCGATTACGATCTTCTTCTAGGTAGCCAGATCCAGGTTCGCCGATCCCGTGCCGGGGAACACTTCGTCACCCTGGATGAGAAAGAGCATACGCTGAACGACGAGATCCTGCTCATCTGTGACGGAGAACGACCGGTGGCTTTAGCTGGTATCATGGGAGGTCTGGAATCGGAAGTCCGTCCGGAGACGGTCAACGTCCTGCTGGAAAGCGCCTATTTCGAACCCACCGTGATCCGCAGGGGCTCCAAAACCCTGAATATCTCCACCGAGTCATCCCAGCGATTCGAGCGGGGGGTGGATCCGAACGGGGTGCTGGCCGCGTCCCATCGGGCCCTTGGGCTGATCCTGGAGCTGGCCGGAGGAACTCTGCTTGCTGAGCTGACCGATGAATATCCCAGACCGATCGAACCGATCGCCGTTGAGCTGCGAACGCAGCGGGTCAACGAGATGCTGGGCACACAACTGGAAACCAAGGAGATCCGGGCACATCTGGACAGCCTGGGCCTGGAGACCGATCAAAAAGCCGATCAGAATGATTTGGTGACCGTCACGGTGCCGACGTACCGCCCGGACCTGACCAGGGAGATCGATCTGGTCGAGGAAGTCGCCCGCATGTACGGGTATGATCGCATTCCGGCCACTGTCAGGACCGGCGGATCCCTGAAGGTCACTCAGGACGAAGAGGATCGTTCCCTCAATCGTCTCCGGACTGCGCTGTGCAGCCTGGGGTTGCAGGAGGTGGTCAGCAACAGTCTGTCCGATCCGAAGCTCTTGAAGGCATTGGACTATCCGGAAGATCCCAGGCACATCCTCAACCCGCTCAGCGAGGATCTGTCCGTTCTGCGCCCCAGCCTGATGCCGGGACTTGTTCAGATTCTCGCCCATAACCGCCGCCGGGCGCTGCGGGATCTTCGTATCTTCGAGATCGGTAAAATCTTCCGGCAGCCTGCCGAGGGACAGATCACCGATGAGAGGTGGTCCCTGTGCGGTCTGCTGGCGGGCCGCAATAGAACGAGAACCTGGGATGAGGATGACCGGAGCGTGGATTTCTTCGATCTGAAGGGGTTGCTGGAATCCATTCTCATAAAATTATCTATTGACAAATTTCATTTTTTAGCGTATGATGAAGGGGGTTTTTTCCAGCCGGGCCGTGCCGCCACTCTTGTTTTAGGAGAGACGGTCTGCGGACATTTGGGACGGCTGGATGATGCTGTTATGCAGATCTTTGATCTGGAAGAGGAGGCCTACGTTTTCGATCTCGCTGTCTCCACCTTGATCGAGGCCATGGAGGGGACCGGACGATACTGCGAGCTGCCCAAGTTTCCTCCTGCCGATCGCGATCTGGCCATTGTGCTTTCGGAGGATATCCCGGCGGCCGATGTGCAGGAAAGCATTCGAAAGAGCGGCCGCGGGCTGGTCGTGGAGATCGAGCTGTTCGATATCTATCGGGGAGAACAGATCCAGGCCGGGAACAAGGGGCTGGCATTTTCACTGCGCTATCAGTCAACCGAGAAGACCCTCACCGATGATGAGATCGAAGCCGTTCAAAAGAAGATTCTGAAAGATCTGGAACACCGATTCGGCGCCCAACTACGCGGGGCCTAAACTTTATAAAACACTCCAGGTAATAGCTATAATACATTGATACTCCTTTCGAAGAGGTGATGCGAATGCATATGGAACGTTTCGATCAATTGGAGGAACGGATCAATAAGACGGTCGAGAAGGTGGCCAAACTGACCGAGGAAAATAAGGAGTTGACCCATACCAATCAACAGCTTCAGGCCAGGATACAGGAGCTGGAGGATGCCAACAGCAAGCTGAAAGAAGAAGGGGAACGGCTCAAGAAATTGGAAACAGAAGGGCAATTAGGCGAGAGCCAGAAAGAGATCACTGAAAAAGTCAAGAAGATGCTGCAGAAGCTGGAAATCGTTGAAAGCGGATTGTCATGAGCAGCAGCCCATGCCGCTCATTTGAGATGTGTGACGAATACATATATACCAATCTGTAAAAAGACAAAGGTCGTGACGACGGGAGGACGGGAGGTTCCTTTTCAGGTTTCAGGAGGGACGGGGAAGATCGCCAGAGTTCCCAGAGAGGTGTTTTCCCCCTCCGACTGATCAATCTCTTCCGGGCAGTATCACCATGGACAACGAGAAACATACGGTGAGAGTCAACATCTACGGAAACGAATATCCCATAAAGAGCGAGGCGGATCCCGAGTATATCAAGAGGGTGGCCAAGTACGTGGATCAGAAGATGAGAGAGATCGCCCACAAGGTCGACAACCGAACGGCGCTGGAGGTGGCCATCCTGGCAGCCCTGAATATCACCGACGAGCTGCTGCAAGAGAAGGCTGATAAAGATAAGACCGTTGCCGACATCGAGGACCGCACCGCTGAACTGACCGAATGGCTGGAAAAGACTCTTCACTCACTGTGATGAGATCACGGTCCGAAAGAGAATGAACAGTTCCTCATAGTGCAGTGACAATGTGGGTTCTGAATGTGAACCCCGCCCTCTCCGCGGTGAAAGCGAAACACAAAAGCTTTCGTCAGGGATCACCTATACGGACGGATCATCGTCCGGTGATCACCCTGGAGAACGCGGAACAGAGGCGGGTTTTTTTATTGCGGAACCTGAACCCGAGGGGTGGTGGGACGTCGTCAACAGAGGGAGGGTTCGACCATGGATCAAACGCAATTCATTGGGTTGTTGCCGCTGGTAGCTACACTATTCTTTCTGGGCGGCTGGTGGGTCAGCCGCAGGATCAGCGAAGGGAAGGTCAACAAGGCCGAACGTCTGGCTCAGAAGATCATCACCGATGCCGAAAAAGAAGCCGAGATCAAGGTTCGGGAAGCCAAGCTGGAAGCCAAGGACGAATGGTACAAGGCCAAGATGAAATTCGAACAGGAGACCCAGGAGAAACGGGTTGAGATTCAGCGGCTGGAAAGGAAGCTGTCGGAGAGGGAGTCGAATCTGGACCGAAAGGTTGACATCCTCAATAAGAAGGAGAGAGAGAATCAATCTCGAGAAAAGAATCTGATCGCCCGCGAGCGTGCTGTACGGGCGAAGGATGTGGAGCTTTCCCGGCTGATTCAGGATCAGAACCGTCAGCTGGAGCGTGTCGCCGGGATGACCAGCGACGAGGCCAAGAAGCTTCTCATGGCCAACCTGGAAACCCAGGCCCGACGCGAGGCCGCCAAACTGATCAAGGAGATTAAAGATAAAGCCCAGATGACGGCTGAGCGGGAGGCCAAGGAGATTATCGTATCCAGCATCCAGCGATGCGCCGCCGATCACACGGTGGAGTCCACCGTTTCGGTGGTTCAGCTTCCCAACGATGAGATGAAGGGACGAATCATCGGCCGTGAAGGCCGCAATATCCGATCCTTCGAGACAGCCACCGGGATCGATGTGATCGTCGACGACACCCCGGAGGCCGTTATCCTGTCGGGCTATGATCCTATCCGACGGGAGGTCGCCAAGATGGCTCTGGAGCGGCTCATCCTGGACGGCCGCATTCACCCAGGACGCATCGAGGAAACGGTTTCCAAGGCCGAGAAGGACATGGAGGCGATCATCCTGGAGACCGGCGAGCAGGCCTGTTTTGATGTCGGGGTGGACGGACTCCATCCGGAGCTGATCAAGCTGCTGGGACGCCTGCGCTACCGCACCAGTTACGGGCAGAATGTCCTTCAACATGCCAAGGAGGTGGCCACTCTGGCCAGCCTGATGGCCGCCGAGCTGGATCTGGACACCCGCCTGGCTAAGCGAGCCGGACTGCTGCACGATATCGGCAAGGCCGTGGACCGGTTCACCGAGGGAACGCATAGCCAGATCGGATTCGAGATCTGCCAGAAGTACGGTGAGGATCCGGTGGTGCTCAACTCCATCATGGCTCACCATGAGGACGAGGCGCCCAACACCCTGATCGCCGTTCTCATCCAGGCCGCCGATGCCATCTCCGGGGCTCGACCGGGGGCCAGGCGAGAGACGCTGGAAGGGTACATCAAGCGGCTGGAACGGCTGGAGGAGGTCGCTGATTCTTTCCGCGGCGTGGGCAAGGCCTATGCCATTCAGGCCGGACGGGAGATCCGCGTGATCGTCGAACCGGAAAAGGTCGATGACGTTCATGCCGCCGAGCTGGCCGAGGAGATCGCTCAGAAGATCCAGGCCGAGATGGAATACCCCGGTCAGATCAAGGTCACCGTCATTCGCGAGATCCGCTCGGTGGGTTATGCCAAATGATGGACGTCAGAGACAGGTCCGGTCTTCGATGAACATACTTTTTATCGCCGACATCGTGGGGCGTCCGGGACGCAGAGCCATATCCGGTCTGCTCCCAGATGTGATTGAAAAGCACGATGTGCACGTATGTGTGGCCAACGGGGAGAACGCCGCCGGCGGTTTCGGTCTGACCGAAACCATCGTCAGGGAGCTTCATCAGTGCGGCGTCGATGTGATCACCTCGGGGAACCACCTGTGGGACCGCAAGGAGATCATCCCTCTGCTGGACGAGGACCCTTTCCTGCTTCGTCCGGCCAACTATCCTCCAGAGGTGCCCGGCTGCGGAACGGCCATCTTCGAGCCGCCCGGAGGACCTCCGGTGGGCGTCCTCAACCTTCAGGGGAGGGTCTTCATCAGTCCTATCGATTGCCCCTTTCGGGTAGCCGATCGCGAACTCGGCTATCTGAAGGAACGTACCAGGATTATCCTGGTGGACGTTCATGCCGAGGCCACGTCGGAAAAGATCGCCCTGGGCTGGTATCTGGACGGCCGGGTCAGCGCCGTGGTGGGCACGCATACCCATGTTCAGACGGCGGACGAGCGCATTCTGCCGGGGGGGACGGCTTACATCACCGATGCGGGCATGACCGGCCCTCACGACTCGATTATCGGAGTGAAGAAAAAAGCCGTCCTGGAGCGTTTTCTAACCCAGTTGCCGACCCACTTCGAGACGGCCACCTCCGATGTGCGGCTCTGCGGGGTGCTCATTAAAGTGGATCAGGATTCCGGACGCGCCATCGAGATCGACAGGATCAACATCAATCATCCTTGAGATCGTCGCCGGAGGAGAGATGTCCGCACGGCTCATCGACGGCCGCAGGATCGCCCAGGAAATGCGTCGGGAGCTGGTCTCCAGGATCGAGGAACTGCGGAAACACAGAGTGGTGCCGGGCCTGGCCATGATCCTGGCCGGGGAGGATCCCGCCTCTCTGACTTATGTGGGAGCCAAAGCGAAGGCCTGTGAGAAATTGGGCCTCTACTCCGAAACCCTCCGTCTGCCGGCAACGGCTGACAAAAAGACCATCCTTGATGCCGTCCGGCAGCTCAACGAACGCCGGGACATACACGGCGTGCTGGTTCAACTCCCTCTTCCATCCGATGTCGACCCCCGGATCGTGGCCGAGAACATTTTCCCCCAGAAGGACGTGGACGGATTTCATCCCCTCAACATCGGCCGGCTGATGACCGGCCAGGAGGCCTTTGTTCCCTGCACACCGGCGGGGATCGTGGAACTGTTCCACAGAAGCGGGCTTGATCCCGGTGGAAAAGATGTCGTCATCTTGAGTCGCAGCGCTCTCGTGGGACGTCCTCTGGCCCTGCTTCTGATGGCCAAGAAGAGTGGAGGCAATGCCACGGTCACCGTCTGTCATACCGCCACGGCCGATCTGGAAGGCCACTGCCGGCGGGCCGACATTCTCATCGCAGCCATGGGAAAGCCAGAAGCCATTGTCGGGGATCAGATCAAAACGGGAGCGGTGGTCATCGACGTCGGCGTTCACCGTAAAAAGGATCCGGAATCGCCCAGGGGATACCGCCTGATCGGGGATGTGCATTTCCCCTCGGTCCAGGAAAAGGCATCCTGGATCACACCGGTTCCCGGCGGCGTGGGACCGATGACCATTACCATGCTGTTGAGAAATACGGTGCAGGCGGCTGAAAGAATAACCTCAGGGAGAAGCGCCGGCTGAACCCACGGCCAGAGGGATCAAAGATGGACCAGCATCACATGTTCACCGTTTCGGAGCTCAACCGCAAGGTTAAGGGGATTCTGGAGAACAGTTTTCCGGTCATCTGGGTCTGCGGAGAGATCTCCAATTTCACCTGGCACTCATCGGGTCACATGTATTTCACCATCAAGGACAGTACGGCCCAGCTGCACTGTGTGATGTGGAAGGAATACAACCAGCATCTGTTTTTCACGCCTCGGGAAGGATTGATGATCCAGGTCAGGGGCAAGATCAGCCTGTACGAAAAGAGCGGACAATATCAGCTTCTGGTCTATCAAATGGAACAGCAGGGAGTGGGGGATCTTCGCCTGGCCTTCGAGCGTCTGGCGGCCAAGCTGAGAAGTGAGGGACTGTTCGATCACCGGCATAAAAAGCCCCTGCCGCGTTTTCCGGAGCATATCGCGGTGGTCACCTCTCCGACCGGGGCGGCCATTCGAGACATCGAGGGGGTAATCTCCCGGCGCTTTCCCGCGGTCCGGATTCTGCTGTTCCCGGCGACGGTCCAGGGCCGGGGAGCCGCCCGGGAAATCGCCGAATCCATCGAGGAGATCAATCAAGACGGGACCGCCGATATTATCATCGTGGGACGGGGAGGAGGCTCCCCGGAGGATCTGTGGGCTTTCAATGAGGAGATCGTGGCCCGGGCCATCTTCGCTTCCCGCATTCCGGTGGTCTCTGCAGTGGGACATGAGATCGATATGACCATCTCGGATCTGGTCGCCGACCTGAGAGCCCCGACGCCGTCGGCCGCCGGAGAAATGGTCGTCCCTGACGGGCGCGAAGTGATGGTTTTACTTCAGACCCTGCAGGCGCGGATGAAACGAGCGGCAAAACACCTGGCCACCGAGCGGGGCAGGTATCTGCAGGGGCTGAAAAACAGTCACGGCATGAGACGTCCACGGGATCTCATCGAGCACCAGCGGCAGAATCTGCGCTCACAGGCCGGGCATCTTCATACGGTCGCCGAACGTCACCGCAGGGATCTGAGAAACCGGCTGCAGGCCAGAGCAGAAAAATTGGCCGCTCTGGATCCCTCCGCGGTGCTGTCCAGAGGATACAGCATCTGCCGACGACTGCCCGATGAAACCGTCCTCACCGATGCCGGATCGCTGCACAAAGAAGATATCATTGAGGTCACCATGGCCCGGGGCAGCATCGAGGGAGCGGTCACCCGGGTTCGGCCCGCCGGCGGCATTCGATAGGGAAGGAGCGGTCGATTGGAAAAGAAAGCTACCTTCGAAGAGGCCCTGGAAGAGCTGGAGCGGATTGTCGAGCGTCTGGAGGGGGGACAGCTTTCCCTGGACGAGGCTATTCTGTCGTTCGAGAAGGGGATCGCCCTGGTCAAACTGTGCGGCCGACGGCTACAGCAGGCTGAGAAGAAAATCGATCGGCTGTCTCAGCAAACCCAGGAGATCCTTCCGTCGGAAGATGACCTTCTGGCTGAAATCGACGATCAGGATGAAGGTGATAGGGAATGATCGACTTTGCCGACTATCTCCGACAGCAGGCCGGACGGGTCAACGACCGTCTCGACGAACTGCTGCCCGGACCGGATGAACGGCCCGAATCGGTTCATCAGGCCATGCGCTACAGCGTCTTCGCCGGCGGAAAGAGGATCCGGCCGATCTTGACCCTGGCCACCGCGGAGATGGTCGGAGGCCAGGAAAAAGATGTCCTCGATCCGGCTTGTGCCCTGGAGATGATCCACACCTATTCGTTGATCCATGACGATCTGCCCTGCATGGACGACGATGACATTCGACGCGGGAAACCGACGCTGCACAAAGCTTTCCCGGAAGGTATCGCCGTTTTGGCGGGCGATGCCCTGCACGCCCTGGCCTTCGAAATCCTGGCGTCAACAGCGCCGTCCTCTCTGGTTAAGGAGGTGGCCGGGGCTATCGGATCCCAGGGGATGATCGGTGGGCAGACGGTCGATCTGGAATCGGAAGGCAGGAAGCTGCTGCCCGAGGAGATCGAATTCATCCATCGTCACAAGACCGGCATGCTCATCACCACCGCTCTGCGGGCCGGGGCCATCTGTGCTCAGGCTGGGGAAACGAGTCTGGACGCGGTGACCAGATACGGACAGTGTATCGGCCTGGCTTTTCAAATCATCGACGACATCCTTGATGTCGAGGGGAACGCGGAGATGCTGGGAAAACAGACCGGTATGGATATCCACCGGCAGAAAGCCACCTATCCGAGTGTCTTTGGTTTGGAGGATTCGAAGGACCAGGCCGTGAAACTGATCGCCGAAGCCAAGGAGTTTCTCGTCCCCTTCGGTCCCGACGCACGCCGGTTATATCAGATGGCCGATTTTATCGTTCAGCGAGTGAGGTAGATGAGAGATGATCGACAGACCAGGGGAACAGCCGGTGATCGATCGCATCGAGACACCTGAGGATATTCGCAAACTGACCATTCCGGAGCTGGTCATCCTGTCCGGTGAGATCCGGGACCGGATCATATCGGTCGTCTCCCAGCACGGCGGACATCTGGCGCCAAGTTTAGGAGCGGTGGAGCTGACCATCGCGCTGCACTATGTCTTCGATACCCCCCGGGACAAGATTATCTGGGATGTCGGCCACCAGGCCTACGCCCACAAGCTGATCACCGGCCGGAGGAATTCTTTCGAAACCATTCGGCAATACGGCGGCATCAGCGGTTTCTGCAAGCGCAGCGAGAGCGAATACGATGTCTTCGACGCCGGTCATGCCTCCACATCGATCTCCTCGGCACTGGGGGTGGCCTGCGCCCGGGACCTGGCCGGTGAGGATTTTCGGGTCGTCGCCGTCATTGGCGACGGTTCGATGACCGGCGGGCTGGCCTTCGAGGGCCTGAACAACGCCGGGGCTCTGGGAAAGGATCTGGTGGTGGTGCTCAACGACAATACCATGAGCATCTCCAAAAACGTCGGGGCCCTGTCCACCTATCTGACCGATCTGATCACTAATCCGCTCTACAACCGGCTGAAAGATGACATCTGGCTGCTGACCGGGAAGATGCCCCGGGTGGGTCGGGGTCTGCGGGCCCTGGCGCACCGCACAGAGGAAAGCCTGAAAAGCTTCCTGGTTCCCGGTATGGTCTTCGAGGCCCTCGGCTTCCGATATTTCGGTCCCATCGACGGACATAATTACACCCAGATGATCCGGACGCTCAAGCAGATCAAAGAGATCAAAGGCCCCATTCTGCTCCATATCCTGACCAAAAAGGGCCGGGGATACCGTTTCGCCGAGGAGGACGCCTCCAAATTTCACGGCATCGGAGCCTTCGAGAAGGTCAACGGAACTGTAAAGAAACGCAAGAAGGCACCTTCCTATACAGAGGTCTTCGGTGACACCATGGTTCGGCTGGCCGAAGAGGATACAAGGATCGTCGCCATCACGGCGGCCATGTCCATCGGGACCGGTCTGACCGAGTTCGCCCGACGATATCCCGATCGCTTCTTCGATGTGGGTATTGCCGAGCAGCATGCCGTGACCTTCGCCGCCGGACTGGCCTGTCAGGGGATGAAGCCGGTGGTGGCCATCTACTCCACCTTTCTGCAAAGAGCTTTCGATCAGATCGTCCACGATGTGGCCCTGCAGTGCCTGCCGGTGGTCTTCGCCATCGACCGTGGAGGTCTGGTCGGAGAGGACGGCCCCACCCATCACGGGATACTGGATCTGGGCATGCTGAGGCAGATCCCCGGCATGACCATCATGGCTCCAAAGGATGAGGATGAGCTTCGTCATCTTCTGCAAACGGCCATTCGATATCAGCAGGGCCCGATCGCCGTGCGCTATCCGCGGGGCAGCGGGGTGGGGGTAGCTCAGGCCCCGGAGCTGCGAACGATCGATAGAGGCACCTGGGAGGTGCTCCGGGAAGGCGGTCATGCGGCCATTCTGGCCGTCGGATCGATGGTCTATCCAGCCCTTCAGGCGGCTCACACTCTTTCTCAGAAATCAATTGAGGTAACCGTTGTAAACAGCCGTTTCATTAAACCATTAGACGAATTAATGTTGAAAGATCTCATCAGCCGTCATGATCATGTGATCACCATAGAGGAGAACGTCCTGGCCGGTGGATTCGGGAACGCGGTCCTGGAATTCCTGGAGCAGAATCACCTTCGGGATGTTGCTGTCTGCTGCGTGGGGTTGCCCGATCAATTCATCGAACATGGTTCTCGAGACCAACTGCTGAAGGACGTTCGATTGAACGCCGACGGTATCTGCCGGCAAGTCCAGAAGGAGCTGAACACCTGATGAAGGTCGGTATTCTGGCCAATACCAAAAAAGAAGGCTGCCTGGAGGTGGTCGAGGGATTGCTCGGATGGCTATCTGATCACGGGCATCAGGCCGTCCTGCCCGAGGACCTTTCAGGCGAGTTGCGAGGCCGGAGAAAGGGCTATCCCCCGGGACTTTTCCACAGGCATTCTCAACTGGTGGTGGCCATCGGAGGCGATGGGACGATTCTTCATGCGGCCCGCGTTCTGGCTCCTCAAGACGTGCCCGTGCTGGGCGTCAATCTAGGGACGCTGGGTTTTCTCGCAGAGGTGGTTCCCCGGGAGCTCCACCGGGCCATGAAGAAAGTCCTGGCCGGAAAATACACTGTCGAGGAGCGCATGCTGCTCAAAGCCCGCATCGGCGATTCAGGAGCCTGGCATTACGCCCTCAATGACATGGTCATCGATAAAGGCGGCATCTCCCGGGTGATCGAGCTGCATGTCTGGATCGACGAACATTTCGTCGGCTCCTATAAAGCCGACGGGGTGATCATCTCCACTCCCACCGGTTCGACCGCCTATTCTCTCTCGGCGGGCGGTCCGATCATGAATCCCAAGATGCGGGCCATCTTGGCCACACCTATCTGTCCGCACTCCCTGGCCGTGCGCCCCCTGGTCATCGATCCTGACGAGGTGCTCAGGATCGAGGTGATCTCGGATCACCAGAAGATGACCTTTAACGTCGATGGCCAGGAGAGCCACCGCCTGAGATCCGGCGATGTGATGACGGCGGTGGCGGCTCGGCCGACACTGAAACTGGTCCGCGTGGGATCACGGTCTTTTTACGAGATCCTGCGGACCAAGCTGAAATGGGGCATCAAACCGGCAACCGAAGAGGACTGAAGAAGAGGACCGATGCTCAAAGAGTTGACCGTTCAGAATTTCGCTTTACTGAAGACGCTGCATCTGGAGCTGGACGAGGGACTCATGGTGCTGACCGGTTCGACCGGCGCCGGGAAATCGATCGTCGTGGGAGCCATCGGGCTACTGCTGGGAGAACGGGCCGGCGCTCATCTGGTCCGAAAAGGGACTGAAACGGCCTCCGTGGAGGGTGTCTTTGACCTTTCCGGTCGAAAAGGATTGGTCGGACGGCTCGATCAGATGGGTCTGCAAACCGAGGACGGGCTGGTCGTCATCAGGCGCCTGGTTTCCCGCAAGGGAGACAGCAAGGCCTTTCTCAACGGATCACGCCTGACGGTCTCGCAGCTCAAGGAGGTCGGAGATCTGCTGGTCGATCTCCACGGACAGCATGATCACCAATCCCTTCTGCGGCCGGCCCACCACCTGGAGCTCCTGGATGATTATGGTCAGCTTCGGACACTCAGAGAGGAGGTCGGGGAGCACTACCGGTCGCTGGAAAGACTTCACCAGGAGGAGACAGCTCTGTCCGGCGACGTTCGGATGCGTGGACAGCAGCGCGAGTTCCTGGAGTATCAGCTGGAGGAGATCGAGCGCTGCAAGCCCCGTCGGGACGAGGATGCAGAGCTGGAAAAAGAGCGTCTCGTTCTGGCCCATATCGAGGACCTGTTTGAGGGCTTGAAGTCGGCTTACGGAACGCTTTTTGAAGATGAGCATTCTCTTATCGAAGGACTCTCCTCCGTCCGGGGCCAGCTGTCAAAGCTCTCCCAGATCGATGAAGAACTCAGCAAAAGTCAGCAGGATTGCGCTACCCTGGTCTATCAGCTGGAGGAGCTGGCCGCTGAATTACGGGCCCGCCTGCAGGCTCTGCAGCCCGATCCGGAGCGGCTGGCCGAGATCGCCGATCGCCTGGACGAGCTGACCCGGTTGAAGCGCAAGCACGGCGGCTCAATCTCTGCGGTGCTCCAGCGGCAGCAGGAGATCGCCGCCGAGCTGGAGACGCTGACCACCGGAGATCGGCGCCTGGGAGAGATACAGGATGAGATCCGGGAAAAAGAAAAACAGCTCGGTGCCCTCTGCCAGAAGCTGTCCGACTCCCGGAAGCGCTCGGCCGGCAGCCTCAACCGAGAGGTAGAAAAACAGCTCAAGAATCTGGGTATGCCGGGAACACGTTTCTCGGTCGAGATCCAGCAGCAGGCCGATGAAGGGGGTTGGGCCCGGGTTCCGGGCGGCCGGTACCGCTGCGATGCCAGCGGCATGGACCAGGTTCAATTTCTCATCTCGCCGAATCCCGGGGAAGGCTACCGGCCGCTGGCCAAGATTGCCTCGGGAGGAGAGATCTCCCGCATCATGCTGGCCATGAAATCCATCCTGGCCGGCGCTGATCAGGTGCCGCTGCTGGTCTTCGACGAGATCGACGTCGGTATCGGGGGGCAGGTGGCCGAGGTCGTTGGCCGGGCACTGCGGTCGCTGGGGTGCACGCATCAGGTGTTGTGTATCACCCACCTGCATCAGATCGCCTGCCTGGCGGAGAACCATTATCTGGTCTCCAAAGAACAGCGTGACGGACGCACCGAGACGGTCATTCAACGTCTCGGCCTTCGCGAAAGAGAGGGTGAGATCGCCCGCATGATGGGCGGGCAGGAGATCACCCCGATCACCCTGAAGCATGCCCGGGAATTGATCCGGCAGCGGGATCGATCAGAGGCGAAATCCTGATATGGTCATCGACGAACTTGGACAAGTTATCCGCCGGACTCCGGTTCTGACCTTGGCCAATGGATTGAGCCTGGCCCGGCTGATCCTGCTGGTTCCTATCTCGCTGTTACTCTGGAAAGACGGCAGCTCGGTGCCGGTGACGGCCATCGTGCTGATCTGTGTGGGATGGCTGAGCGATGGTCTGGACGGAATGGCTGCCCGCCGCCTTCATCAGATCTCCGAGCTGGGGAAGATACTCGATCCCGTGGCCGATAAGATCTTCGTACTGGTGCTGCTGATCGTTCTGACGGTGGTTCGGGATTTTCCCGTCTGGCTGCTGATCGTGATCATCCCCCGGGATCTGGCCATTCTGTGGGGGGGGGTGTTCCTCGCCCGGCGGCGAAAAACGATCGAGCAATCCGGGCTGTGGGGAAAAATTACCACCAACGTGCTGATGGCCACCGTGGTGTCGTACCTGGCAGGCTGGAACATCCTGATGCCATGGCTGCTGGCAGCGGTTCTTTTCTCGTTGGTGGTCTCCACATGGCAGTACGCCCGAATTTTTCTCCGGGCTCTGGGGACATCCACCTGACCGATCCCAATGAATCCTTCCCGTCGCCGATGCCCGAGAGATGGCAGAGTCAGGAGGGGGTGAGCATGCCCGTCTTCGACCGTCTGGGCCGGCTGACCATCATATTTTTCGCTCATCTCTATCGATTTTCGGCTCTGGCGCTAAGCACCCTTCGGGCCGTCATCCATCTGCCCAAATATATTCATCTGGTTTCCACACAGATGATGAGTATCGGGGTGCGCTCTCTGCCCATCGTGGTATTCACCGCCGCCTTCATGGGCATGGTCACCTCGGTCCAGGCCGTGTATCAGTTCCAGAGCTATGTGCCCCTCTACCTGGTCGGCTCGGTGGTCACCGAATCGGTCGTTCTGGAGCTGGGTCCGGTGCTGACGGCTCTGGTCCTTTCCGGCCGGGTGGGTGCCAATATCGCCGCTGAACTGGGCACCATGAAGGTCACCGAGCAGATCGATGCGCTGGAATCACTGGCCATCGATCCGATCGCCTATCTGATCATGCCCCGGGTGATCGCCGGCATGATCATGCTGCCCGTGCTGACCGTTTTTGCCGATGTCATCGGCATGCTGGGCGGTCTGTTCGCCTCGGTGCTCAGTCTGCAGATCACTTACTTCGACTTCGTCAAGGGGATGCGGATCTATTTCGTGCCCTGGGATATCTTTTACGGTTTGATCAAGGCCTTGATCTTCGGAACGTCCATGACCATGATCTCCTGTTATCAGGGCCTCCACGCCGGCGGGGGCGCCGAGGGGGTGGGACGGGCGGCGACCAATGCTGTGGTGGCATCCTGCCTGTCCATTTTTCTGCTCAACTACGTACTGGCCGCTCTACTGCTGTAAGCTGTTGAGGAAGGAGCTCTGTTCCGTGAGACCGTTGAAGAATGAGACGGTAGTGGGCGTGATCATCTTCTGTTCTCTAGTTCTGCTGGTGGCCAGTCTGATGTGGCTTGAGGACGTTCATTTCGGCGGACAGGGGATGACCGTGGTGGCCCTTTTCCCCGATGTCAGCGGGCTCAACCGGGGAGATCCGGTGACCGTGGCCGGTCTTCCGGTGGGGCAGGTCGATGACATGTCGCTGCAGGGAGATCGGGTACTGGTCACCTTTCGCATCGATCAGGAAAGTCTTCTATCTCGAGGTTCCAAAGCCGTTATCAGAAGCCAGGGCGTCATGGGGGAGAAGATCGTCTCCATCGTCCCCGGTGAAGGTCCGGAAATGCTTCGTTCGGGCGACAGAATAATGGGTCTCTATGAGCAGGATTTCACTCAGGTGATGACCCAGGCCGGCGCGGTCGGGGATGATCTGCGGGACGTGCTGGCAGCCATCCGTGGTGTGCTCGACGATTCAAGCCGCGGAGGACTCCGGCAGGCTGTCAGTCTCGCCGGAGAAGCCTCGAATCAGCTCCAGGGACTGCTCATGCGCAACGCCAGCCGACTGGACGAGACCATCGTCAATCTGCACCGGACCTCCTCCGCTCTGGCCAGGCTGCAGCCGGGTGAAGGGGCCGAACAACTGATCCCCAATCTGGAAAAGGCCTCTCAGGATGTCAGCGACGCGGCCGAACACATGAGAACCATCTCCGCCTCCCTGGACTCTCTTCTGGGGCCCAGTCTGGAGGGCCGGAGTACGCTGGGGCGGCTGCTCGCCGATGAGACCCTGTACCGGGATATCCGCCTGCTGGTCGGACACCTGGATTCGCTGGTTGTGGACGTCCAGAAGAATCCACATCGCTATTTCAAGGTTGAGATTTTTTGAATTCCGTGACCCCGAGTGAAAGGGGGAGATGCCGATGCTGTCACAGAGGGAGTCTTATTTCATTCGGCCCCTCAGTGTGATGGCCGAGGTGGGTATACGCAACAGCGCCATCCGTGGCCTTTTTCTGAAAATGGCCAAGAAACGTTTGTACGATGAGGTGGTCGTAAAAAATGTCACCGCGCGTCCTCGCCGCATTCAGGAAGAAAAATACCTGATGGTCCGCAATATGCTCAACTCCATCGAGAAGCTGTTTCAGGAGAATCACCTGTCGCACGAAGCTGTCAATGGAGTTCTAAAGATCCTGGTAGGCGAGGTGCTGCTGAATGATATCGGTCACCGTAAAAGGGCCTTTCAGGAGGATCGCGGGTCTCATCCCGGCTTCCTGACCATCAGCCCCACCAATACCTGTAACCTGTGCTGTCGGGGCTGCTACGCGGCCAGCTCCCGGAAAGAAAATATCCGGTTGGATTACAACACCTTCAACCGCATCATCGACGAGAAGACCCGCTTGTGGAATTCCCATTTCTGTGTTATCTCCGGCGGCGAGCCGTTTCTCTATCAGGACGACGGAAAAGGACTTCTGGATATCGCTAGGGAGCACACCGATAACTATTTTCTGGTCTACACCAATGGAACCCTGATCGACCGGTCACTGGCTTCCAGACTGGCTCAGGCGGGTAACATCACCCCGGCCATCTCGGTGGAAGGCATGGAGCAGGAGACCGATCAGCGTCGCGGCCGGGGAGTGTACCGAAAGATCCTGAAAGCCATGAGGCACCTTCGCGATGCCGGGATCCCTTTCGGCATCTCAGTGACGGCCACGAAGAATAATGCCGATCTGGTGGTCAGCGACCGGTTCGTCGATTTCTTCTTCGAAGAACAGGGGGTGGCATACGCCTGGATCTTTCAGTATCTGCCCATCGGACGCCAGTTCGACACCGACCTCATGGTCACCCCTGAACAGCGATTGAAGATGTATCATCGGGAGCAGGTTCTGATTCGTGACCGGGGTTACTTCATAGCCGATTTCTGGAACTCCGGACCGGTCAGCAACGGATGTATTTCCGCCGGCCGTGAGGGGGGATATCTGTATATCGACTGGAAGGGCGATGTCATGCCCTGTGTTTTCTTTCCCTATACGGTGGACAATATTGGCGAGATCTACCGGAGGGGAGGAGACCTCAATTCGGTCCTCGACTCCCCGTTTTTCAAGTCTTTGCGTTCATGGCAGCGGGAGTATGGCTATCTCAAGCCGGCCCAGGAGGTGGGAGATCTGATCGTGCCCTGTCCCTATCGGGATCATTATAACCGCGCCTGGAAGATAACCGTCGATTCTCAAGCACGTCCGGCCGATCGTGCCGCCGCCGAAGCGCTGGAAGATGAGACGTATCGGGAGAAGATGATCAATTATGGAGACGGGGTGGCGAATCTCTTCGACGACATCTGGGACCGCATGTATATCGATCCGGAGACAGCCGCGTCCGGGAGGAATCCGTGATCCGAAGGCCCCCATGGTTCTCCGCGGCGCTGGTTTTATGGTTCTTGGTGATCTGCTGGCCGATACCGGCCGGGGCGGTCGATCTCCCCGTGGACCACTGGGCCTATGAGTATCTTGATCGGATGAAAATCAAGGGGATGCTGCCCGAATGGTTCAACGGAACCCGACCGCTCCCCCGGAATGAGATGGCTGCTGCCGTCTCACAGCTTCTGACCGCCGCCGAAGAGAATGATGACCGTATCACCGAGGTGGAACACCGCCGGCTGCGCTGGCTGGAACAGGAATTTTCCGAGGAGCTGAGGGATCTTGGATGGTCGGAGGCCGGTCCCGACCGGCATCTGTTCCGCTGGACCGACCCCGAGGATGATCGTCTTCTGCTGCTGGACTTGGGGGGCGATATCGGTGCACGAGCGGGGGAAGAAGGAGGCCGATCCCGCCGCCTGTTCGATATCCGCGGTCAGATCCAGGCCAGGGGTCGCATGAGCCGGCACCTGAGCTTTGGGGCCACAGTGATCAAAGGTCAGGTGAGCACCAATCTCGACCGGGTCCGAGCATCCGATGTCGGCCTCAGAGGATATTTCAACAGTCAGGGAGCCATCGGCTACTACGACCGGGCCTATGCTCACCTTTCGCTGCAGTATCCCCACGTAGAGGTGCAGCTGGGCCGGCAGCCGGTCGACTGGGGACCCGGACGACAGGGCAATCTGACCCTTTCGAGCTATCCCCCGGCCTACGATTTCGTCACCCTGCGGGCTCGCCTGGGGCGTTTTCGGTTCGTCCATCTGCACGGTTTTCTGCTCTCCGACGTGATCCACACCTACGAGACCGAGGATGGATTCATTCGCCGGGAATACGCTGAAAAATACGTCGCTGCTCATCGATTGGAATACTCTCCCTTTTGGCGACTCACCATAGGGCTAACCGAATCGATCGTCTATGGAGAGCGGGATCTCGATCCGGCCTATCTCAATCCCCTGCTTCTCTTCTGGTCGGCTCAGCACAGCTCCCGCGACCGCGACAACGAGACCATGAGCGCGGATGTGGAGTTCATTCCTGTGCGCGGATTGAGATGCTTTGCGGCCGTTTTGATCGACGAGATCTACCTGAAAGAGATCTTTGCCGACGATGCCCGCAACAAGGTGGCGTTCCAGGCCGGCTGTGACCTGATCGATCCTCTCGGCTGGGATGATACCGACCTGCGTCTGGAATATGCCCGTGTCCAACCGTGCGTCTACTCGCATAAATTCCCAGTCAACACGTATCGTCATGACGGATGGTCTTTGGGCCACTGGCTGGATGAGAACGGCGACGACATCTCCTTATTCGCCGGGCATCGTCCTTCGGAGCATCTTCGTTTGGTCGCGGAATTCTCCCGAACGCGCCGGGGAGAGCCGGGTCAGCTGCCCTGGTGCCACACTGATTCCGGACGCTATTCCTTTCTTCAGGGGATCATCGATCGGAGCACACAACTGATTCTGACCCTGGATCTGGAACCGATGAAAGATGTCGCCGTCCAGGGGGGATATCACTGGCATCGGCGTGAGAACCAGGATCACATCCGCGGCAATGACGTCACCCGGCATGAGGCCTTCCTGAACATTCATCTTGAATATTGAGACGCCCCTCGATAACTCTCCCGGCCGAATTGCTCCCCGGCAAAGAAAAACTGCTTGATATTTTTTCCCCTGCAGGCTAAATTGAACTGTGAGGATGATGGTACTTCGGTTTCGGAGGTGCTGACACGGAGGAAATGTGAAAGGACGTGTGATCGATATCATCGTCTATCTGATGCGACAGATAGACGAAAGTGGCAAGGGGCTCAGCCAATTCGACCGGTTGGTGGAGGATCTCCACAACCGCGGATATCAGGAGGGGGAGATTAACACCGCCTTCTTCTGGCTCCTGGAAAAGCTTCGCCTGCGGCTGAGCCAGCTGTCCCGTCAGCAAACCCGGACGACCAATAAGTCCAGCCGCATTCTTCATACCACCGAACGGCTTCACTTTTCAAATGCCGGTTACGGATATCTCATACAGCTCTACCAGCTTGGGCTGATCGATGACGAGCAGCGGGAGCAGATCATCCAGAAGGCGATCCTTTCCGGATGGGATGAGATCGGAGAGCCGGAGATCAAATACCTGGCCGCCCGTCTGCTGCTCGACACCGATGAAGATCATTTGGACCCCGGACACCTGCTGCTGCTGGATGAGAGCACCGACGGATCGGTTCATTAAAGAACCGGAGGGACGGGGTGGTGCGGCCCGCGAATACGGAGAAGACAGAGTTACTGGACCAGGCTCGTCGATATCTCCGGCAGCAGATGGAGTTGGGCTTCGAGCACGGCTATGGGATGCCATCCTGGGAGCCCACCGAGTCGCCTGACCGGCAGGCCAAGTCGCCTAAACGGAAGGCCGAGTCGCCCGACCGGCAGATGGAAACACTGTACCATCAGATTAAGGACTGTACCAGATGCCCGTTGGGCCACAGCCGAACGAAATTCGTCTTCGGTGAGGGCCACCCGCAGGCCGACCTGGTCCTTATTGGTGAAGCACCCGGTCGGCAGGAGGACCTGCAGGGTCGGCCTTTCGTGGGGCCGGCCGGTCAGCTTTTAACCAAGATGCTGGCTGCCATCGATTTAAAACGAGAAGAGGTTTTCATCGGTAACATCCTCAAGTGCCGGCCGCCCAACAACAGGGATCCGCTTCCCGAGGAAGTCCGCTGCTGTGAGCCACATCTGCAGGCCCAGTTGTCGATCCTGCAGCCCGCCATCATCTGCGCCCTCGGACGGATCGCCGCCCAAACTCTGCTGAGGACCAAGAGTCCCCTGGGACGCCTCCGGGGTTCCATACACCACTATGGAGATATTCCCCTGCTGGCGACCTATCATCCGGCCGCTCTGCTGAGAAATCAGAACTTCAAGCGGGGTGCCTGGGAAGATCTGCAGTTGCTCCGGAAAGAACTTGACCGGCTGAAAACCCGGTGATGCTGGAGAGATCACCGCTGGAACGAGACGATGAATAAAGTTGCCGCAAAGACAACCCAGTCCGCGTCCGATCGTCTTCCGCCGCAATCCATCGAGGCCGAGATCTCGGTCCTGGGAGCCATGCTGCTGGACAAATCGGCCGTCGGGACGGCGCTGGAGTTGCTCGACGAGTCCTGCTTCTATCGCAAGAGCCACCAGAGGATCTTCCGGGCCATCATCGCTCTGTTCGAGCGCAACGAACCGGCCGATCTGGTGACGGTGTCCGAGGAGTTGAAACGACAGGATCATCTGGAGGAAGCCGGCGGACGGGCCTACATCGCCTCGCTGCTGGACAACGTGGCCACCGCCGCGAACATCAGCTACCATGCCGGCATCGTTCAGGAAAAGGCCATCATCCGAAGACTGATCGAGGTAGCCACCCAGATCGCTGCACAGAGTTATGGCCAGGTTGAGGATGTCGATTCTCTTCTTGACCAGGCTGAGCACCAGATTTTCGCCATCGCCGAGCGACGGCTGCGGCGGGGATTCCTGCCCCTGGAACGGGTTCTCCATGATGCCTTCGAGAAGGTCGAAAAACTGCACGACCGCAAGGGCGGCGTCATCGGCGTGCCCTCGGGCTTCAAGAAGCTGGACGAGATGACCGCCGGTTTTCAGCCCGGCGATCTGGTGATCATCGCCGGGCGGCCGTCGATGGGGAAGACGGCCTTCGCTCTGAATATTGCCCGGAATGCGGCCGTGGAACACAAGGTCCCCACGGCTGTGTTCAGTCTGGAGATGGCCAGCTATCAGCTGGCCCAGCGATTACTCTGCAGCGAAGCCCGGGTGGACGCCCATCGGGTGCGGGCCGGAACCCTTCCGGACCAGGATTGGCAGAAACTCAGCATCGGCGTGGGCAACCTGGCCGAGGCGCCCATCTATATCGATGATTCGCCGATGCTCACTGTTCTGGAGATACGAGCCAAGGCCAGACGCCTGCAGGCCGAGCGCAACATCGGGATGGTCATCGTCGATTACCTCCAGTTGATGCAGGGACCCCGGGGGGCGGAGAGCCGGCAGCAGGAGATCTCGGTTATCTCCCGTTCGCTGAAGAGCCTGGCCAAAGAGCTGCAGGTTCCCATCCTGGCCCTGTCGCAGCTTTCCCGTGCGGTGGAGGTCCGCGGGGGCGACCGCCGGCCGCAGCTGTCCGATCTGAGGGAATCAGGAGCACTGGAGCAGGACGCCGATGTGGTCCTGTTCATCTACCGCAGCGAGCGATATCATCCCGACGATCCGGAGCTGAAGAACAAAGCCGAGGTGATCATCGGCAAACAGCGCAACGGTCCCACCGGCACGGTTCATCTGACCTTCATGAGTCAGTATACCAGCTTTTTCGAGCCGGCTTTCGAGGGAGATCAGCCCATCGCCGGAGAGTTCTGATGGCCCAGCTGCTGGCCTTCATCGGGCGAAGGACCATCTCCTTCGTGAAATACGTAGGCGGCGTAATTCTTCTGCTGGGCCGTATCTTCAAAGGACTGCCCAGGCTGTTCAGAGATGTCCATCTGCTCGTCGAGCAGATGTCTTTGATGGGTGTCAACTCACTGCCCCTGGTTCTGCTGACCTCGGTCTTCACCGGGGCCGTTTCTTCCGTGCAGGCCGCCTATCAGTTCAAAAACCTGGTGCCCATGCGCTACCTGGGATCCGCGGTGGGCAAGGCGGTGGTCATCGAGCTGGGGCCGGTCCTGACGGCTCTGGTCGTGGCCGGAAGAGTGGGAGCCTCGATCGCGGCCGAGCTGGGGACCATGAAGGTCACCGAACAGGTCGATGCTCTGGAGACCATGGCCATCGATCCGGTCCCCTTCCTGGTCACGCCTCGTTTCATGGCCGGATTGATCATGCTTCCCGTTCTGACCATCCTGGCCGATTTTGTGGCCATTCTGGGCGGCTATCTGGTCGCCCTTCTGTTTCTCCAGGTCAGCTCGCATACCTTCCTCAGCGGTCTGAAGATGTTTTTCCACCTCCGGGATGTCATGGCCGGGCTGTTGAAGGCCTTCGCCTTCGGAGGCATCATCGGCATCATCGGATGCTATCAGGGATTTCAAACCCGGGGCGGGGCCAAAGGGGTCGGCCAGTCGACCACCCGGGCGGTGGTGATCTCATCGGTGCTTATCCTGATCGGCGATTATCTGCTGGCTTCGGTGCTCTTCTGATGAACGAGACCAAGGAACACATGATCCGTATCGTGGATCTTCACAAACGGTTCGAAGATCATCATGTGCTCAACGGCATCGATCTTGAGGTGGGCCGCTGTGAGACGCTGGTCATCATTGGCCGAAGCGGATGCGGCAAGAGCGTCCTGGTGAAACACCTCAACGGGCTGATCAAACCCGACCAGGGACACATCTACGTGGACGATGAGGACATCACCCAATTGAGGGGTAATCAGCTCTTCCGTGTCCGCCGAAAGTTCGGTATGCTCTTCCAGGGAGCGGCCCTGCTGGATTCCATGACCGTCGGGGAGAACGTCGGGCTGGGCCTACGTCATCATACTCAGTTGAGCGAGAATGATGTTCGGAAACGGGTCGAGGAAAAGCTCGCCCAGGTGGGCCTCTCGGGATTGGAGAACAAGTATCCGGCGGAGCTCTCCGGAGGGATGAAGAAACGGGTCGGTCTGGCCCGGGCCATGGCCCTGGATCCGCAGTGCATCATCCTCGACGAGCCCACCACCGGCCTGGATCCGATCATGGCCGATGTAATCAACGAGCTCATACTCCAGCTGCAGAAAGAGCTTTGTATTACTTCCATCGCCGTGACTCATGACATGGTCAGCGCCAACAAGATTGCCGATCGCATTGCCATGCTGCATGAAGGCCGGATCATCTTTGACGGTTCGCCGGAGAAGATCCAACGGAGCGATGATCCGGTGATCCAGCAGTTCATCAACGGCAGCGCCGTAGGGCCGGTCAAACCGATATAGGCGATCCCGGTGACGACCAGTCACAGGACGACGGCCAGGGGCTGAATTCATCAACCATCATCTCAACCTCTTCGAGTCAATCATGACCAAGCGGAAAACGGTCTATGTCTGCCAATCGTGCGGCTACCGATCACCCCGGTGGATGGGGCGCTGTCCCGACTGCGACAGCTGGAACAGTCTGGTCGAAGAGCTGGAGCCGGCTCGCCCGTCAGCGGCCGGGCGGGGAACTAGCCCGACATGGGCGGTCAAGGCGGTGCCGGTGACCCAGGTAGACATGGAGGATCATGGCTGGACGTCCACCGGCATCGGAGAATTCGACCGTATCCTGGGGAACGGGGTGGTCTCCGGTTCGCTCGTTCTGGTCGGGGGTGATCCGGGCATCGGCAAATCCACGCTCATGCTCCAGGTGGCTGCACAGCTGGCCCGGAAAGGACACCAGGTGCTCTATGTCTCCGGCGAGGAATCGACCGTTCAAACACGGGGACGGGCTGAACGGCTTGAAGCGCTCAGCGATCATCTGTCGCTCTATCCCGAGGTCGATCTGGGCCAGATACTGAATACGGTGGAACAAATCCGGCCCTGGGCGGTGGTCATCGATTCCATTCAGACCGTCTATCATCCGGATCTTCAGGGACCGCCGGGCAGTGTCAGCCAGATCCGGGAATGCACCGCCGGCATTATGCGGCTGGCCAAATCGATGCACATCACCTTTTTTCTGATCGGTCACGTGACCAAATCTGGAGCCATTGCCGGACCCCGGCTTCTGGAGCACATGGTCGATACGGTGCTCTATTTCGAGGGTGACCGGCATCACGCCTACCGCATTCTGCGGGCAGTGAAAAACCGCTTCGGATCGACCGATGAGATCGGCGTCTTCGAGATGAGCCCGACCGGTCTCCTGGAGGTGGCCAATCCCTCGGAGATCTTTCTGTCGCATCGCGGTCAGGCTTCATCAGGATCGGTGGTGGTCGGCAGCGTCGAGGGCACCCGGCCCCTGCTGGTGGAGGTTCAGGCGCTGGTCAGCGCCAGCAATTACGGCGTCCCCCAGCGGGTGGTCAGCGGGGTGGAACACGGCCGCCTGGTCATGCTGCTGGCCGTTCTGGAGAAGCGGTATGGTCTCCGTCTGGGAACTCAGGATGTCTTCGTCAACGCCGCCGGCGGCATTCGGCTCAACGGTCCTTCCGTCGATCTGGGGATGGCCGTGGCGGTCGTTTCCAGCTACAAGGATCGGCCGGTTCAACCCAGGACCGTGGTCGTCGGAGAGGTCGGACTGGGGGGAGAGGTTCGTCCGGTGCGGCTTCTGCAGAAACGGATCCGGGAGGCGGAGAAGCTCGGCTTTGAGCGCTGTATCGTGCCTCAGGCAAACCTCGGCAAGGAGAAACAGAAACGGTCCATCGAGGTGATCGGGGTCGAGGATTTAGGCCAGGCGCTCGACCAGCTGTTGGGCTCCTGGAAAAGAAAAGGGGCCACCCGATGAAGCTCTCTTTCGACGTCGTCGCCACGGATGACCGGACGGCGGCCCGGACCGGACGGCTGAACACCCCCCATGGAGAAGTGATGACGCCCGCCTTCATGCCGGTGGGCACCCAGGGGACCGTGAAGACCCTCTCTCCCCGGGAACTTCAGGAGATCGATGTCCGGATCATCCTGGGGAACGCCTATCATCTGTATCTTCGTCCCGGACCGGAGATCGTCCGCGCGGCCGGTGGTCTGCACGGATTCATCTCCTGGGATCGTCCCATCCTGACAGACAGCGGCGGTTATCAGGTTTTCAGCCTGGCCGATCTCAACCGGATCACCGAGGAGGGAGTGACCTTCCAGTCCCATCTGGACGGCTCCTATCAGATCTTCACCCCGGAAGGGACCATGGAGATCCAGCACGACCTGGGCGCCGACATCATCATGTGCTTCGACGAATGCACCCCCTATCCCTGCACCCGCCAGGCTGCCAGAATGTCGATGGAGCGTACCGTGCGGTGGGCTCGGCGGTGCCAGCAGAAACACCGCCAGCTCCAGGAGAGCGACGGCGACGATCAGGCCCTGTTCGGCATCGTCCAGGGCAGCACCTATGCGGATCTGCGTCAGGAATGCGCTGATACCCTGGTGGAAATGGACTTTCCCGGGTATGCCATAGGCGGTTTGTCGGTGGGGGAACCGAAGACGGCCATGTTTGAGATGATCGAAGCCACCGTGCCCCGGCTTCCAGAGAGCAAACCCCGCTACCTGATGGGGGTCGGCTTTCCCCAGGACCTGATTGCGGCGGTGGCCCGGGGCGTGGATATGTTCGACTGCGTTTTGCCCACCCGCAATGCCCGCAACGGATCGGTCTTCACCAGAGAGGGCCCCCTGGTGGTCAAAAACGCCGTCTATGCCCGGGATTTCGGCCCCCTGGATCCTGACTGCGATTGTTACACCTGCCGTTACTTCAGCCGGGCCTACCTGCGGCATCTGTTCCAGGCCGGGGAGATCCTGGCGCCGCGGCTGGCCACACTGCACAGTATCGCCTTCTATATGTGGCTGATGGGCGAGGTCCGCCGGAGCATCGCCGAGGGGCGATTCGAATCATGGAGCAGAACGTTTCTGGAACGCTACCACCAGGGAGAGGAAGTGGAGCGAGCCAAAGCAACCATCTTTCCAGGAGGTGAACAATGAATCCTATCTGGTTGGCCATGTCCTCATCGGGTCAGGGAGGAGGAGGGGGATTGGGGATGCTGCTGCCCATCATCCTCATCTTCGTCATCATGTATTTTCTCATGATCCGGCCGCAACAGAAGAAACACCGGGAACATCAACAGATGATCCAGTCGCTGCGAAGAGGCGACCGGGTGATCACCAGCGGCGGGCTGTACGCCACCGTGCTGAACATCAAAGAGAAAGAGAACGTGGTGGTGGTCAAGATCGCTGAGAACGTCAAGGTCGAGATCCAGCGCAACTCCATCGCCGGAGTGATCGAAAAGGGCGAGTAACAGAATGCGACTGATCTTCATGGGAACACCGCAATTCGCGCTGCCCAGCCTGGAAAGGCTGGCGGACAGCAGTCACCAGGTCCTGGCCGTGGTCACCCGGCCGGACCGTCCCCGGGGCAGGGGATTGAAGAAGTCCCCGCCGCCGGTGAAGCTCCTGGCCGTCTCCCGGGGATTGCCCGTGCTGCAGCCCGAGAACTTGAAAGATAAGGAGTTCATCGACCGGCTGTCCGAATACCGGGCCGATCTCTTCGTGGTGGTGGCCTTCCGCATCCTGCCGCAGGAAGTGGTCACCATGCCGCCCCGGGGAACCATCGACGTGCACCCCTCGATGCTGCCCCGCTACCGGGGAGCGGCCCCGATCCAATGGGCCATCATCAACGGTGAGAACCGGACCGGAGTGAGCGTTTTCTTTATCGGCGGGAAGATCGATGCCGGAGACATTATCCGGCAGCGGGCCGTGGATATCGATCCCGATGAAACCGCCGGGGACCTGAGCCGGAAACTTGCCGGAGTCAGCGCCGAGGTCCTCCTGGAGATCATCGACGAGATGGATCGCGGCGAGGTGGCCACCGTCAGCCAGGAGGGAGTAGAGCCCAGTCCGGCGCCCAAGATCACCCGCCAGCATGGACAGATCCGCTGGGACCGGACGGCCCGGGAGCTGAAGAACCTGATCCGGGGACTGAATCCCTGGCCGGGGGCATACACATCGTTCGCCGGAAAAACGATTAAGGTCTACCGGGCCGAGCTGGCCGGTCCCTCGCCGGATGGTGCCGCACCGGGAGAGATCACCTCGTCCGATGCCCGCACCGGACTGGTGGTCAATACCGCCGACGGCCAGCTCTCTCTGACCGAGGTCCAGCTGGAGGGGAAGAGGAGGATGAGCTCGGTTGAATTCCTGAGGGGCTTTCGCCTTCAGGCCGGCGATCGTTTCGAGGTCTGATCTGCGATGAAAGGCAAGCGTCTCTTTTTAGGGCTCTCATCCATCAGCCTGATCGTGCTGATGCTCATGGTCGTCGTTCTGTGGTACCTGGTGGCTCCCCGCCTGGCTCAGATCCATCTCGGGCTGCCGCTGCTGGTGGGATTCGCCCTGGCGGTGTTCGCCCTGGTGGTGAGCTTCGGGCTGCTGATGCTGATCATCTCCACGGCCACGGAAAGAAACTTTCTCTTTCCCGGGTGGAACCGGCTGACGGTCAAGGTTCTCTTTCCCATCGTACTGCAGGTGGGCCGGGTACTGGGAATTCATCGTGACGCCGTCAAACGGTCCTTCATCCAGGTCAATAATGCTCTGGTTCGTTCCCTGGGAAAAAAGTTTCACGGTGATCGGGTCCTCCTGCTGCTGCCCCATTGTCTTCAGAAGTTCACCTGTATCTATAAGGTGACCGCCACCATGGAGAACTGCCGCCGGTGCGGCCAGTGCGTGGTGGGAGATCTGGCCAAGCTGGCCGAGCGGTACAATGCCCCGGTCTCCATAGCCACCGGGGGAACCCTGGCCAGACGGGTGATCGTGGAAACACGACCGCAGGCGATCGTCGGCGTGGCCTGCGAGACCGACCTGACCAGCGGCATCCAGGATGCCTATCCCATACCGGTCCTGGGGGTCCTCAATGAGAGACCCTTCGGTCCCTGCCGGAACACCACCGTGGACCTGGCCAGGGTGGAGGAAGCCCTGCAGTTCTTTCTCGGCCCAGCCGTCATCAAGCTCCGGGCGGCTCCTGATCAGGAGACGCCCGTGCCGACGGAAGTGGCCAACCGATGACGGCGCCTGCAGAGGCTCCCGCCCATGATGGGGGATCGTCGCATCGGAGGGCCGCGGCCCGGAAGAAAGTTCCAGCCAGGCAAAAAGCTTCCGCCCGCGAGACGGCCCTGACCGTTCTGGTTCGTCTCCAGCGGGAGGATCTCTTTGCCGACCATGCCCTGATGGAGGCTCTGGACGGCAGCCGTCTGGAAAGACGGGACCGGGCTCTGGTCACCGAGCTGGTCAACGGGGTGCTGCGGTGGCGGCGGCGGCTGGACTGGCACCTGGACCATCTGCTGACCCGCCGGAGGGTCGAAGACCTGACCCCCTGGATCGGCAACATCCTGCGACTGGGCCTTTACCAGCTGAGATATCTGGAACGCATCCCGCCGTCTGCGGCCACCGATGAATCGGTAAAACTGGCCCGGCGCTACGGCCATCGGGGAACCGCCTCTCTGGTCAACGCGGTGCTGAGAAACGCGCTGCGAGCGGGTCTTGAGGAACCTCCTTTCCCTTCCCGGAAAAAGGACGCAGTCCGGTCCATCGGCATACAATATTCCCATCCGGATTGGATGGTCGGCCGCTGGCTGGACCATTACGGGCTCGAGGAGACGGTCCGGCTGTGCGAGGCCAATAATCATGCGCCGTCCGTGACGGTCAGGATTCATCGACTCAGGGCAACCCTCGAACAGGTCCGACAGGCCCTCTCGGATGTCGGCATCGAGAGTCAGCCGGGCCGGATGATCCCCGGATTTCTCCGCCTGCGGTCGGCCGGAGATCTGACTTCCAGCGAAGCATTTCGCAGCGGGTGGCTGCAGGTGCAGGACGAGAGTTCCGGGCTGCCGGTAATGCTGCTCGATCCCCGGCCGGCGGAGCGGGTCATCGACCTGTGCGCTGCGCCCGGAGGAAAGACCACCCATCTGGCCGACCGGATGGAGGACCGCGGATTTCTTCTGGCCGTCGACAGGCACCCGGGTCGCCTCGGTCAGCTGGTGAACAACTGCCGCCGTCTGGATCTGAAATCCGTCCGTCCGGTGATCGCCGAAGGGCGCACTCTGAGTGTCCGGCCGGTGGACAAGTTACTTCTGGATGCTCCCTGCTCGGGATTGGGCGTTCTGTCCAGAAGGGCGGATCTCCGCTGGAGGAAAACAGCCGACGATATCCCCCGGCTTGCCGAACTGCAGCTGGAGCTGCTCCGCCATACCGTGGAGCTGGTCAGGGTCGGCGGCACTCTGGTCTACAGCACCTGCACCATCGAGGACGAGGAGAACGAGAACATCGTTCGGCGGATACTCTCAGAGAGAAAGAACGTTGTCCTGGACACGCCGCCGGCCTTCATGCCCCCGGAGACAATCACGCCGGAGGGGATGATCCGGACCTTTCCCCATCGTCACGGCGTGGACGGCATCTTCGCCGCCAGGTTACGAAAGATCGGCGAGTCACACTCATGAGCCACATTCGTAAAATCGCACTGAGAAGCCTGTTCGTCCTGGCCATCTGGCTGTTCCTGACGGCCATCCTGCTGCTGGCCCTGGACCGGGTCATCATGCCCCGGATCGTGCGTCACAACGAACAGATCGTGGTCCCGAACATCATCGAGATGACCGTGGCGGAGGCCGAATCGACCCTGACCGAACGAAGGTTACAGCTCTACGAGACCGGCCGGGAATACGATCCGTTCATTCCTCCGGGCATGATCCTCTCGCAGCAGCCCGAGGGCGGCAGTCTGGTCAAGGGCAAGGGACGGACGATCTATGTGATCATCAGCCGGGGCGGGGAGAAGGTGACGGTGCCCAATCTGCAGGGGGTTTCTCTGCGGCAGGCTCGCCTGCTGCTGGAGCGTGTCAATCTTGGCCTGGGGAAGATTTCCTGGATGTACACCGAGGATTTCCCCGAGGAAGTGGTCATCTCCAGCGCCCCGGGATATAAGGCGGAGGTGTATCAGGGCGAGGTCATCGATCTCCTGGTCAGCCAGGGGCCCGTGCCGCCCACCGCGGTGGTGCCGGACTTCATCGGCTACAGCCTGGAGGGTGCCATTCTTCTGGCCCAGGACAACGGTCTCAAGATCGGCACCATCATATACCGCCAGGATGATGACCTGCTGCCCGAGACCGTGCTGGAACAGTCCATCAAGGCTGGATCAGAAGTTCCCCGGGAGTCGGTCATCGATCTGGCTGTCAGCGCCATCGACTGAGGTGACCCGTATGACGACACTGTTTTCATTTTTGTTCGTTCTTGGCGTCCTGATCTTCATCCATGAACTGGGCCATTTCGCGGTGGCCAAGTTTCTGGGAATCAGGGTGGAGAAATTCTCCCTGGGATTCCCGCCCAAGATGGTGGGCAAGAAGATCGGCGAGACCGAATACTGCCTCTCCTGGATTCCTCTGGGAGGCTATGTCCGGCTGGCCGGAGATAATCCGGAAGAGGAGCTGACCGGATCGCCGCGGGAGTTCCTCTCCCGCCCACGGTGGCAGCGGGCCCTGGTGATCATCGCCGGCCCGGCGATGAACTATCTCTTCGCCATCCTGGTGGTCTGGCTGATCCTGTCCATCACCGGGATCGGAACCTATCCCGCCGTCATCGGCGAGATCGCCGACGGCTCTCCGGCCCAGGCCATGGGGTTGAAAGTTGAAGACCGGGTGACGGCCGTCAACGGGCAGCCCGTCTCCACCTGGGACGAGATCATCGAAGCCCTTCCGGAGGACGGCGGCCGGGCGACCATTCAGGTTCAGCGTTCCGGGCAGACGCTCCAGCTGGCCGGAGAGCTGCCTGCGGAGAGCTCCGACCGGTCCGACCGGCTGGGCATTTTGCCGCTGTTTACCACCGAGGTGGGGGAGGTGGAGAAGGATGGGCCGGCTTATCGGGCCGGCATACGCAGCGGTGATGTGATCGTGGCGGTCAACGGGATCCCGGTCACACGCTGGTCGGAGATGGCCCAGCTGATTCAGTCCCGGCCCGACACCCTGATCGCCCTCAGGTGGCGGCATGGAGAACAGGTCCGCCACGACACCGTCACGACCCGGTCGATGGAGGTGCCCGGTGGCGAGAACGGGGAGATGATTGCCGCCGGCTACGTGGGCATCACCTCAAAGATCATCCTCAAAGGGATCGGACCCTTTCAGGCGGCTGTCGAGAGCGTCCGCTGGACCCTTCAGACCACCCGGGAAATTTACCGGTTCATCAAGGGGCTGTTCACCGGACAGGTCTCCGCCCGGATGGTCGGCGGCCCTATCTTTATCGCTCAGGTGGCCGGACAGACCGCCCGGCAAGGATTCACCGTGCTGATCTACTTCATGGCCATGCTGAGCGTCAATCTGGCTCTGATCAATGTGCTGCCGATCCCCGTGCTGGATGGCGGTCAGCTGTGCATCCTGCTGGTCGAGTCTCTCAAAGGCGGTTCTCTCAGCCAGCGGCAGAGACTGATCGTCCAGCAGATCGGTCTGGCGCTGATCATCCTGTTGATCATCTTCGTCATGTTCAACGATGTCGATCGACTCTTATAGCCATGAGTGTTATATCACCCGGTCGGACGGTCCGGGGGGCGGCCGGTCAGCAGAGCCGTTCGGCCTCGGAAAGGTGTTGACAAACAGATCCGCAGAACCTATTATATGAAACCCCTGACGGAACTGGCGGCCGGAATGAGCGACCGCACCGGGGCACGATTTCCAGAATGTACTGTTGAGAGAGTCACCTGATACGGGAGGTGTGTTGTGATTCAATTGGCGGAGCGGATGTCACGTCTGGGAACTGAGACCGCCTTTGAGGTTCTGGCCAAAGCGCGGGCGCTGGAGGCCCAGGGAAAAACGGTTATCCATTTAGAGATCGGAGAACCCGATTTCGACACGCCGGTCAATATCCGCGATGCGGCCAAGAAAGCGCTCGATGAGGGGTATACCCACTACGGTCCTTCCGCCGGACTGCCCGCCTTTCGTGAGGTGCTGGCCGAAGAGGTCTCCGCCGGCTGGGGCGTCGAAGTCGCGCCGGAACAGGTGGTGGTCACGCCGGGGGCCAAGCCGATCATGTTCTTCGCTATCCTGGCCCTGATCGACGCCGGAGATGAGGTGATCTATCCGAATCCAGGATTTCCCATCTACGAATCGGTGATCGAATTCGTCGGCGCAAAGGCCGTGCCCATCGTTCTCCGGGAGGAGAACGACTTCGAGATGGACATCGACGAGCTGAAAGGGCTGATCACGCCGAAGACCAAGATGCTGATCATTAACTCTCCAGAGAATCCGACCGGCGGCGTGCTCAGCAAGGACAACCTGGCCGCCATCGCCGACATGGTCCGGGGAAAGAACATCATGGTGCTGACCGATGAGGTCTACCATCGGATCATCTACGAGGGTGAGCACCACTCCATCTTTTCGGAGCCGGACATGGTCTCTCAGACCATCCTTCTGAACGGGTATTCCAAGACCTATGCCATGACCGGCTGGCGGCTTGGATACGGTGTCATGCCTGCCGATCTGGCGGAGAAGGTCGCTCAGCTTCAGACCAACAGCAACTCCTGCACCTCCAGCTTTACTCAGATGGCCGGCATCGAGGCGCTGAAAGGCCCTCAGGACGCGGCTGAGAAGATGGTGGCCGAATTCCGCTGCCGACGGGACGTTATCGTGGATGGTCTCAACGCCATCGACGGCATCTCCTGCCTCAAGCCGAGAGGCGCTTTCTACGTCTTCCCCAATGTCAAGGAGGTCGGCCTGGACTGCCGCCAGCTGGCTGATCGGCTGCTGCAGCAGGGAGGTGTGGCCGTTCTGCCGGGGACCTCATTCGGGCAGCACGGCGACGGCTATCTGAGGTTTTCCTATGCCAATTCAGTGGCCAACATTGAAGAGGGTCTGGAGCGCATTCGAAAGACTCTGGCGGCACTGTAGCCGGGACGCTTCCAAGCGATCCTTTAAAGAGCGGCTCTCTGGGCCGCTCTTTGTCTAAAGTTATGAAAGAACCTGTCATCGAGATCCCGACCGGGATCAGTCGGGAGTACGTTTTTACTGACAAGGCCGCCGCCCACTGGAGCGGGGAATCCTCGGCAGAGCCCACCCGGGCCTATCACGGCCTGTGTGTCCGGATGCAGAAGCTTCTGGAATCGTGGCGTTTTCAGGTCGAAGGCCAGTGGCTCGATCCGGCCCAGGCCACGGTCCGTCTGCATCCCCATCTGTTGGAACGGATCTATCCGCAAAGCAGCCTGCGGGAGAGAATCTGCCTGCTGGACGGGGGGGCCGGACTGGTGGTGGAGCTGGAGGGCCGGGGGATGAAGGCGGGTGTCTGGCGGCCGTTGGTGGATATCCGCCCGGTCCGGACGCCGAGGCGGGTGCAGTATCGTACCCTGTGGAGATCCCGAAAACGTCAGCTGCTGATCCAGGGAGATCTGGCCATCAAGGGATCGCCGTCCTGGCTGGGGCTGGTCGCCAGCGTCCCGATGACCTTCGATCCCCGGTCACGTCAGATAAAGAAGTCCTATCGGCGGGGACAGATGCGCGGCGTCATGGCCAAGGGATATCCCTGGCAGCCTGGAGATCTCTGCTTTCAGGCCGTCGGGGAACGGGCCCGGTTCCTCTGCCTGGCCGGAAACAGTCAGCGGCAGGTCCAGGAAGGTCTTGACCGGATTCTAACTTCTGCCGGCCGCCTGATGCTCCGGAAAAAAATCCGCCTGGGCAAAGTGCTGCAGCAATGCCCGGTTCATACAGAAGACGCTCGTTTCGATGCCGCCCTGGCCTGGGCCCGGATCTCCCTGGATGCGCTGATCATGAACCAGAGCGGATTGGGCATCTACGCCGGATTCCCCTGGTTCGCCAACTTCTGGGGGCGGGATACCTGCATCTCGCTTCCCGGAGCCACCTGGGTCACGGGACGATTCCCCCTGGCTGGAGAGCTTCTGCTCTCCCTGTCCGGCCGGCAGGACAGGAGACGGGGATCGCCAACATACGGACGGATCCCCAATCTTCTCGAACCCGGCACCACACTATACAACACCGCCGATGGAACCCTCTGGTTCGTCAAGCAGGTGGAAGAATATATCCGCTACAGCGGCGATCGGTCCGCTCTGAAAGCGCTTTTTCCAGCGGTCAGGAAAGCCCTCGAGGGGGAGAGGCGTCTGCGAACCGACCCGGACGGCCTGGTCCGTCATGGTCCGGCCGAGACCTGGATGGATGCCGGCGGCGATGCCCGTCCGGTGACCCCCAGAGATGACCGGGCGGTCGAGATTCAGGCCCTGTGGATCTCCGCTCTGTCGGCCGGCGCCCGTTTGGCCAAGCTGACCGGCTGTTCGGAGCTGGCCGCACGATGGCGGGATCTGTCCGCTCGGGTCAGCGATGTGTTCCGCCGCCGATACTGGGATGCGGAGCGGAAGTACCTCTACGACCATCTCGACAGGGATGGTTCGCCGGATCACCAGATCCGCAGCAACGCTCTGCTGGCTCTCACCGTGCCGGGCAAGCCGCTGCTCTCAAAGAGCCAGGAGCGATCGGTTCTTCAAACGCTGCTTGGCCGGCTGGTCACCTCTTACGGGGTCAGCACCCTGGATGCGGATGATCCTCAGTTCCGGCCGCAGCATAGAGGGGGGCGGCGGTATCACTTTGATCAGGCCTATCATAACGGAGATGTCTGGCCCTGGCTCAGCGGACCGTTGATCACGGCGCTGATCAGGAACGGCCGGCTCTCCCGGGCTGCAGCTCTGACCGACCGGCTGACCGGGCACATCCTGGAAAAGGGCTCTGCCGGGACGCTCAGTGAGCTGTTCAATGCCGTCCCCATCGAGGGGAATGACAACGAGGCCGGGGCGTATTCCCAGGCCTGGAGCCTGGCCGAATATATCCGGGTGGTGTACCAGGACTATCTGGGCGTCCATCCAGACGCCCTCAGGGGAGAGGTGGTCATCGATCCGGCCGTGCCATCCGGCTGGGGAACGGTCCGGTTTCGTTTTCGGGTCGGCCGCGCCGAGGTGAGCGCCGTCTATGATCGTCCCCGACCGTTCCGCAGTTTCCGGTTCCATCTTCTCCAAGGCCGTCAGCCTGTCAGGATCATCCTCAGAATTGGGCTGCCGCGACGGGAAAAGCTGGTCCTGGAAGATAGTCTCAGGCCGGGCCGACGGTCCGAGTTCACCATCGTGCCGGCCGGAAAAAACTTGAATATTCGTATCAACGGCCGGAAAGCTGCCGGCCGGATGATCAACGTGCCATGACCATGGAGGCCGCCATGAGAGACTTCATCTTCAGGAGAAAAGGCATCTGTTTCAGCCTGGTGATTCTGGGGGGCTGTCTGCTGGCCCTGCTGCGATGCGCCCCGGCGCCGAAGATCCTGCCCACCCGGGAAGTGCCGGTGGAACCAACTATTCGGGTGGCCGTGGTCCAGGGAGAAGAGGAGGTCCGTTTTCGCTGTACCTCTGATTTCTGGGCAGTCAGTCCCGCCGGAGAAATCCTGTTCGATTCCGGGACGGCAGAAGAGGTCTGGCGTGTGCGGCTGAAATTCGGCCAGCCGGCCGATCTGGTGTACGGGCTGGTGCTCTATGAGGAACACCGGCAGGAGGAAGCCGGGAAACATGTTCAGCGATTGGCCGAGCAAGGCTGGAAATGCAACATCCTGACAGTGGGAGAGGCGATTCGTATCGGTCAGCGGGTGATCAACGACAACCGGCAGTACTGGGTCTTTCTGGGACCCTACGTCACCCGGGAGCAGGCGGCCGCCTATCGCGACCGGCTGCCTGATGATGCTCTCGGGAGGATCATTCCGGAGCTGGCCGGTCCGCCCCTGGGCGCGCTGGATCTGATCGATCCCGCCGGAGCGGTGGTGTTCTCATCGGGGGAGTCCTTTGCCCTGGTGAAAAAGGATCCTGCCGGGCTGTTTACCCTCGAGGAGGTCACCATCGGACGCGGTTATGCCTGGGAACGCCAGGAGAACCGCACCTACCGTGGAGGGCTGGTATTTCAGCTGGGCAACGATGGCAAGGTTCTGTGCATCGATGAGGTGGATCTGGAGCAGTACATCAAAGGAGTGCTCCCCAAGGAGATGAGCCCGGGATTTCCCGCCGCCGCGCTGCGCGCTCAGGCCATTGCCGCCCGCAGTTACACGCTGGCCCGGTGGGGCATCCAGCATCGCCTGGATCCCTTTCACCTCTGTGCCGAGGTGCATTGCCAGGCATATGCCGGGGTCGGTCAGGAGGACGAACGGACCAATGCGGCTGTGGAGGAAACCAGGGGACAGGTGCTGATGTACCGGGACCGCATCTGCGAAACCTATTACAGCGCCGTCTGTGGCGGGCATTCCGAGGGCAATCAGAATGTCTGGGGAGGGACCGCACTGGATTATCTGCAGGGCGCCTATGATCTGCCGCCCGATCAGATCCCCTATTGGAATGTCTCCTTACAGGACGGGGGAGAAGAACTGGACAGATGGATCCAGGCCGAACCGCCGGCGTTCTGTAACCATCGCTTCACAGAGGCGCCCCGGGCCACGCATTACACGAGAAAGTATTTTCGATGGGAGACGACCTATGGCCGCGGGGAGCTGGAGGAGATCATCAGGAACAAGCTGGGTATCGAGATCGGCTATCTTCTGGACATCATCCCCCTGGAGCGAGGGGTTTCTGGACGCTGTATGTCCGTGAGAATCCTCGGGGATGAGGATGAAGCGGTGATCGAGGGCGAGCTGAATATCCGGCGGGCGCTGTCACCGAACCATCTGCACAGCTCCTGTTTTCTGGTCACCCGCCGGATGGGTGAGGACGGCCTCCCGGAATCGTTCACCTTTCGCGGCGCCGGCTGGGGTCACGGCGTGGGCATGTGCCAGGCCGGAGCGGCCGGAATGGCCCTCAAAGGCTACCGGACGGAGGAGATCTTACAGCATTACTACCGTGGCACCGAGCTCCGCAGGCTCTACGGGATCATCTCGCTGTAACCGGCGGCGATTGATTTTCTATTGACAAGAAAGGCTTTATCGACTAATTTGATTAAGATATGTCCGGAATCTATCGAATACGATCCAGCAGGAGGAACTGATGGCTAAACGACAGAGTTTCGCCGATAAGGTCGCTCATGCTCAGGCTCGAGGACAGAAGAACTGTCCCCAGTGCGGCAGCCCCATGCAGGTGATCAGACTGGTCACCTCGGAGCGATCCCCGAAAGGCTCCTATCGCTTCATCAACAAGATGGTCAACGTGTGCCAATGCAATCAAAAAGAGATCTATGGGTAACGGGTGTCCGTGAGCGGTTCGAGTCCGACATCGAGCCCCTTCTGCCATTGGTCTCTAAACCCCATCAGTATGTTGGGGGAGAGCTGAACGCCAGTCTCAAGGATCACCGCGCAGTCTCCCTGCGTTTCGCCCTGGCCTATCCCGATGTATACTCCATCGGGTTGTCCCACCAGGGCCTGAAAATTTTGTATCATCTGCTCAACCGGCGTTCAGATATTGCGGCCGAACGGGTTTACGCTCCTTGGGTGGATATGGAGAAACTGATGAGAGAGAGGGGAATCCCCCTCTTTTCATTAGAATCCTATCTGCCCGTGAAACATTTCGATGTGCTCGGATTCACCCTGCAGCACGAGCTGAATTTCACCAATGTGCTCAATATGCTGGACCTGGCCGGGATCCCTCTCCGTGCCGTGGACCGAGGCGAGGAAGATCCTCTGGTGCTGGCCGGGGGCTCATGCGCATCCAATCCTGAGCCGCTCGCCGATTTCATCGATGCTTTCGTCATCGGAGATGGAGAACGGCTGGTCGAGACAATCGCCGATACGGCCATCGCCGGAAAGAAGAGCGGATGGAACCGTCAGGAGATCCTTCTTCGTCTGGCCGATCATAAGGGCATCTACGTTCCGTCCTTCTATCGTCCGGAATATGACGAATCCGGGCAATTCAGTCAGATACAATCCGTGCGGCGGGAGGTACCGTCCTTCGTCGAAGCCGGTACCGTCGAGGAGCTGAAACCGGAGTATTATCCGACCCGTCCTCTGGTGCCACTGACCGAGATCGCTCATGACCGTCTGACCATCGAGATCATGAGAGGGTGCACCCGGGGTTGCCGTTTCTGTCATGCCGGAATGGTCTACCGACCTGTTCGCGAGAAGGCTATCGGGGACATCATATCCGAAGCGGTCATCGGGATCGGGCATAGCGGATGGGATGAGGTCTCCCTGGTCTCTCTGTCCAGTTCTGACTATAGTTGTCTGCCGGAAGTGGTCTCCGAGCTGAACCGGAGGCTATCCGATCAAAGGGTCGCCCTGGCCCTGCCGTCACTGCGTCCGGATTCCTTCACCGAGGAACTGGCCCGGTCCATGCAGCAGGTTCGCAAGACCGGCCTGACCTTCGCCCCGGAGACGGGCACCGCCCGATTGCGGCAGGTCATCAACAAGGATTTTCAGGAGGAGGATCTCTTTCGGTCCCTGCAGATCGCCTTCGACAATGGCTGGGAATCGGTCAAGCTCTATTTCATGATCGGTCTTCCCACCGAGACCCAGGACGATATCAACGGGATCGTCGATCTGTGCCGGACGATCTTCAGGAAGATCAGAAAAAAAGGACGCCGGGAGATCCATATCAGCATCTCGCCGTTCACTCCCAAGCCGCATACCCCGTTTCAATGGGCCGGGCAGGAACCCGCCGATGTGCTGGAACAAAAGATGCGCTTTCTCAAGTCCCGCCTGGCGCGCAAAGGGGTTCGGGTCAGCTGGCGGGACCCCCAGGTTTCCTTCCTGGAAGCCGTTCTTGCCAGGGGAGACCGGCGGTTGGGAAAGGTCCTGGAGCTGGCCTGGAGATCCGGATGCCGCTTCGACAGCTGGACGGAACGATTCGATCACATCCGCTGGCAGGAAGCATTTTCCCAGGCCGGCGTCGATCCCCGTGAGTATGTCCGGGAACGACGTGAGAACGAACCGCTGCCCTGGGATCATATCCACTACGGTGTCCGCCGCACCTATCTGCTCAGGGAAAGAGAAAGAGCTTTTCAGGGAAAAAAGACTCCCGACTGCCGACAGAAAGGCTGTCAGGGCTGCGGGGCTCATCAGGGCCAGGAACCGAACAGAAGACCGGTCACACCGGCTGCTGAAAAACCGAAGCCGGAGGAGAACGAACTCGGAATCTCCTATGGAAGAAAGAAGAAGCGAGCCGTTCGGGGACGCCCGCAGATGGCCAGAACCCGTATGCGGGTGCAATATACCAAGGAACGTCCTCTCAGGTTTCTTTCCCATCTGGATATCGTCCGGCTGGTGGAACGGACCATCCGCCGGGCCGGGCTGCCGATCCAATACTCCGAAGGCTTTCATCCTCATCCCAGGATCGCCTTCGGTCCGCCTTTGGCCCTCGGCCTGACCAGCCGGGCTGAGTATATGGATCTGCAATTCGCCAAACCCCTGGTCGGCGATCTGGGCTTCCGCCTGCAGAGGAAGTTTCCCCGGGGCTTCAGGATCGTCACCACCCGGGCCATCTTCAGGAAGACCGAGGCCCTTACGGCGGCCATCAATGTGGCCGACTACCGGGCCGATCTGAACGGGATGGAGCATACTTCCGGACTTGAGGAGACCCTTCGGGCGCTGCTCGGATCCGACCGGCTGATGATCCAAAGATCGACGCCCAAAGAGACCAAGACGGTTGAGGTCAGCGGACTCCTGCTGGATCTCGGTTTGGAGAAGACCGCTCAGGGGCTGTTTTTATCGATGCGCCTGCGGACCGGAGCGCAGGGGCATATTCGACCTCAGGAGGTCCTGGAGCTGGCCCTGGGGCTTCCCCGAGAGGATTTATTGACCATACCCGTGGAGCGGACGGCTCAATATATCGAGTCCGATCAAGGGCTGCTATCGCCTCTCGATATCATTTGAGAGTGCCGGGACTATTGTGCGGCCATCGGAAGGAGAGCGACCGGTGCGCAAAGAAATCGTCATCAATGTCGCCATGAATGAGACCCGAATCGCCATTCTGGAGGATGGCCAGCTGGTCGAGCTTTTGGTGGAGCGATCTGAGAGAGAGCGGATGGTCGGGCATATCTTCAAGGGCCTGGTGACCTCCGTTCTTCCGGGCATGCAGGCCGCCTTCGTGGATATCGGGCTTCCCAAAAGAGCCTTTTTGCACATCTCGGACATCTCCGAGGTGATCACCGAATCGAGCACCCTGCTGGATGCACCGGACGAGGAGGATCTGCAGAAGAAATCAAGGAAGCGGGACACGCCCATTCAGAATCTGTTGAAGAAGAACCAGGAGATTCTGGTGCAGGTGATCAAGGAACCCATCGGCACCAAAGGTCCCCGGGTGACCACCCAGATATCCCTGCCGGGCCGGCTGCTGGTGCTGATCCCCAATGCGGATCACCTGGGTATCTCGCGAAAGATCGATGCCTGGTCGGAACGGAAGCGCCTCAAGAAGATGGTCACCTCCGTGCGCCCCGAGGGATTCGGTCTCATCGTCCGGACCATCGGAAAGGGGAAAACGGAGGATGACTTCCGCCAGGACATCGATCAGCTGCTGAAAACCTGGGAGCAGATCAAGATCAAAGCCCAAAAGGTCAAGGCGCCGGCACTGGTTCACCGGGAAATGGGCATCACCTCCAGTCTCATCCGGGATCTGTTCACCGAGGACATCGATTTGCTGGTCCTGGATTCGAAAAGGGAGTATGATCAGATCATCTCCTATCTGCAGTCGGTCTCTCCAGAGCTGCGGTCGCATGTCAAATTGTACTCCGACGACACGCCCATCTTCGACGCCTACGATATCGAGTCGGAGATCGATAAAACCCTGCAGCGGAAGGTGTGGATCAAGAAAGGCGGTTACATTGTCATCGATCACACCGAGGCCCTGGTGACCATCGACGTCAACACCGGCCGTTATGTCGGGAAGGGAAATCAGGCGGAAACGGTCTTCAAGACCAATATGCTGGCGGCCAACGAGATCGCTCGCCAGCTGCGGCTCAGAGACATCGGCGGCATCATCGTTATCGATTTCATCGACATGGACGATCCTCAGCATCGGCGGCGGGTCTTTAACGAGATGAAGAAGTTGCTCAAAAGGGATCGCTCCAAGACCTCACTGCTGGAGATGAGCGAATTCGGGCTGGTGGAGATGACCCGGCAGCGGGTGCGTCCCAGCTTGATTCATACGTTCCGTGAGGCCTGTCCGATCTGCGATGGAACCGGGCGGGTCTCCTCGAGCATCACCGTGTTGACCAAGATCGACCGCTGGCTCAAGCGGGCTGCCGCACAGTTGAAGAAGGAACGCCTCCTCCTGGTGGTCTCGCCATCGGTTCGTGAACATCTGCTGAGGAATCGGTCGGAGCAGCTGTCCAAATTACGCCGGCAGTATCATATGAAGATCCAGGTGGAGGCCGATTCAACGCTCAAGATGGATCGGTACCGGTTCTACTCGATGACCTCACAGCGGGACATCACCGACCAATTTAAGGCTTGACATTCACCACCCAGTCGCTATATTCATCAACGACTTATCGATACCGATCGAGTGTTGCCGGGGTCTCCCTGAAACCCTGTGCGGCCGGACCGATCGGCATCTTCGAAGCAACCTCTCAAGACAAGGAGACGTCTTATGTATGCAGTTGTCAGAACAGGAGGTATGCAGTTCAAGGTGATCCCGGATGAGACCGTTCGGGTGCCCCGTTTGGAGGCCGAGAAAGGACAGCAGGTGACCATCGACGAGGTCCTGCTGCTGCAGGATGGGGACCGGACGATGGTCGGCTCCCCCACAGTCTCCGGCGCTCAAGTGACCGCCGAGGTGTTGGCTCATGGAAAAGAGAAAAAGGTTACTGTTTTTAAGATGAAACGGCGCAAAGACTACCGCCGTACCAGAGGACATCGCCAGGGGTATACCGAGCTGCTTATCAAGAATATCTCCCTTCCTCAGGGTGATTGAAACATCGATCGGTCCGATCCCACCATCCAGGTCTGCGGGGGCTGGAAAGGATGATCCCCATGAAAAGACAGTTGGTTCTCTCAGCGTTGCTGATCCTGATGCTGACTGCACCGCTGACGGCCCAGGAGAAGGTCGCCGAGGTGTTCGTGGAGGGTAACGTCTATGCCGACTCGTCCCTGATCGTGAACACCGCCGGGCTGAAGACCGGGGACCAGCTTCATCCCGAGAAGATCCAGCAGGCTATCCGCCGTCTTTACTCCCTGGGACTGCTTTCCGATGTCCGGGTGGAGACCCGTCCAGCCGGAGAAGAGGTTGACGTGATCCTGGTGGTCAGTGAGTTTCCGGCGCTGGAGAAGACGGTTATCGAGGGTGAGGATAAACTCGATGAGGATGAGATCCTGGCCGTCGTCGAGCTGGGGGAGGGACAGATCGTCAGCCCCTCTGTCATCCGCAGGAAGGCTCAGGACATCAAGGAGCTGTATACCTCTAAGGGGTATTTGCAGGCCCAGGTGAAAGCCGAGCTGAGCGAACCGAATCCGGAGGGCCGGGTACAGCTGATTTTTCACATCGATGAGGGGGAGAAGGTCCACGTCGAGAAGATCGAGATCAAAGGGAACCAGGCCTTCGATGACGGCAAGGTCAAGAAGGCCATGGAGACCAAAGAGAAAAGATGGTGGCGCAGCGGAAAGTTCGAGCGTGAGAAATATGAGCAGGATAAGAATCTGATCGTTGATTTCTACCGCAGCAAAGGGTACATCGATGCCGCCGTCGTCTCCGACTCCCTATGGTATGGCCGTCAGGGAAAGGACCTGTTCATCCAGTTGACCGTCCAGGAAGGCAAGCGCTACCGGGTCGGGACGATCGCTTTTCGAGGGTATGAACTGTTCACCGAGGAACAGCTCAGAGAGCAATTGACCCTGGAGCGGGGGGATATCTTCAACCAGGAGAAATATGATGAAACCCTGGCCAACCTCTACACCCTCTATCAGGAGCAGGGTTATCTCTATACCCAGGTCCTGGACCGCAAGGTGCCCAGCGATTCCCTGATCAACCTCGATTTCGAGTTCATCGAGGGTCAGCCGGCCCGGGTGCATAAGATCATCATCACCGGGAACACCAAGACCAAAGAGAAGGTTATCCGCCGCGAGCTGGTCATCAGACCCGGCCAGATCTTCAAACGTTCGGCCTTCCTCAGAAGTCACCGGGAGGTCTACTACCTCAACTATTTCGCCAACGTCATCCCCGACTACCAGACCCTGCCCAACGGCGACATCGACCTCATCTTTCAGGTGGAGGAAAAACCTACCGGACAGGCCCAGGTGGGGGTGGGGTACAGCGAACAGGACAAACTGGTGGGGACCATCGGCCTGGGAGTGCCCAATCTGTTCGGCAACGGACAGCACCTGGAATTCAACTGGGATTTCGGTAAGACTACCCAGAATATCAGGATCGGTTTCACCGAGCCGTGGTTTCTGGACACCCCGACCAGCGCTGGCTTCGACCTCTATCAGACCAGCCGAACCTGGACCAGTTACTACACCGAGGTCCGCCGGGGAGGCGATCTTCGCCTCGGGCGGAGGTTATCCTGGCCGGACGATTACTTCAGAATATACTGGAAGTATAGGCTTGAAGACGTTGAATATAAAGATTTTTCAAGATCATACAATCCCTCTGAAGAATATGATCTGCGGCTCATCGATTGGCCCCAGAGAACCAGCAGCACCACCTTCACGCTGATTCGTGACAGCCGCGACCTGCCGGAGTTTGCCACCATGGGTTCGGTCCATTCGATCAGCTCAGAGTTCGCCGGCGGAATTCTGGGAGGCGATGTCAACTATCACAAACACATCTTCGATTCATCCTGGTACTTTCAAAACCTGTGGAAGATCACCCTGATGCTGAAGACACGGGCCGGCATCGTGGACACCTATACCAATTCCCAGAGCGTGCCTTTCAGCGAGCGGTTCATGCCCGGCGGAACCAGTTACGATGGTATGATCCGGGGATATGACAACCGTTCGGTGGGACCGGTCGAGAACGGGACAGAGATCGGCGGCAAGACGATGCTCATCTTCACCGCCGAATATCAGTTTCCGGTCGTCGAGCAGCAGATTTACGGCCTGCTGTTCGCCGATGCCGGAAATGCCTGGAAAAGCCTGGCCGAGACGGACGTCACCAATGTAAAACGCTCCGCAGGGGTGGGCGTTCGGATCGTCGCTCCGATGATCGGGGTGATCGGTTTCGACCTGGCTTATGGTTTCGATAACATCGAAGGAGGGGAGTGGCACCCTCATTTCCAGCTGGGAACATCTTTCTAATTCACGAGTGTGTGATCCTGTTCCATCCATCAGCAGAACGTCGTAAGGAGGGGATCGATGATGCAGCACGTTCACCGATTTCTCGTCACCGCGGCTCTGGGAGCTCTCTTTGTCTTCCTCTGCCTGACCCCGGCCCGGGCCGATGAGCTAAAGCTCGGATACGTCAACTCCGCCGAGATCTTCGCTCGCTATAAGGCTTTTTCCGACGTCCAGGAGCGGTTCAACAAGGAAGTGGAGAAATGGCAGCAGCGCACCGAGGAGATGAAAAGCCAGGTGGATAGTCTGGCTGCCTACATCAAGGGCGAGGTCACCGTCCTCCCGCCCCGGCTTCCCTTCCATGCCCTGAGTGAAGCCAAGCAGCAGGAGAAGCAGCAGGAGTATCAGTCCAAAGAATCCGCCTACCTGGAGTATGTCAACACTATCTTCGGACCCGATGGAACGGCTGAACGGCGAAACGCCGAGCTGACCCAGCCGGTTTTGGATAAAATCAACAGCGTGATTGCCCGCCTGGCACAGGAAGATGGCTATCACTATGTCTTCGATGCGGTGGCCGGCAACATCGCCTACGCCGATACCAAGTTCGATCTCACCGATATGGTCATCGAGGAACTGAACAAAGAGATCGAGTAAGTCTGTTCGCTGCCGAGGTGGTTGTGTCAAAAACGGTCACAGAGATCGCCCGATTGCTCAAAGGCGAGGTGGTGGGTGACGGCGAGGCCGTGATCACGGGTATCGCCGGCATCGCCGAAGCTCAGCCGGGAGAGATCACCTTCGTGGACTCCCCGCAGTATGAGTCCTTTTTGGAGACCACTGCCGCCTCCGCCGTGATCGTTGGAGCCAAGACCGACACGGCCGGAAAGACGATCATCCGTGTCGACAACCCTCGGCTTGCTTTTGCCCGGGCCATGCGGATCTTTTATCCTCTCGGACCGAAGGGTCCTTCGGGAATCCATCCCTCGGCCGTTATAGGAACATCCACCCGGTTGGGTGAGAATGTCCGCATCGGGGCTCACACCGTCATCGGAGATGAGGTCGAGATCGGTGACGGGGCGGTCATCTTTCCGTTGGTTTCCATCGGTGCGCGGACACGGATCGGCCCGGGAACCGTCATCCATGCCAACGTATCCATCCGGGAAGGGATCGAGATCGGCAGGGAGGTCATCGTCCACAGCGGGACGGTAATCGGCAGCGACGGATTCGGCTATGCCCAGGACGGGCAGGAGCATCTCAAGATTCCCCAGGCGGGAACGGTGATCGTCGAGGACCAGGTGGAGATCGGATCGAACGTTTCCATCGACCGGGGCACGCTGGGCGCCACCCGCATCGGCCGCGGGACGAAGATCGACAACCTGGTGCAGATCGCCCACAATGTCATCATCGGCCCCAACACCCTGCTGATCGCTCAGGTAGGCCTCTCCGGCAGCACCCGCATCGGGGCCAACGTCATCCTGGCCGGTCAGGTCGGCGTGGTGGGACACATCGAGATCGGCGATGGAGCCATCGTGGCGGCGCAATCGGGCGTCAGCAAATCGATCTCTCCGCGCATGGTGATGTTCGGATCACCTGCTCGGGAGCTGAAGAAGGCCAAACAGATCGAGGCCTGCATCAGCCGTCTGCCGGACATGTACAAACGGATTCATCGTTTGGAGAAAAAAGCAGCTCCTCCGCAGGAGGAAGAAGAATGAATGCACCGCAGCGGACCATTCAAAAGGCCATTTCCTATTCAGGCACCGGGCTGCATACCGGTAATAAGACCACCGTCACCTTTCGCCCAGCTCCGGCCAATTCGGGAGTCCGATTCATTCGCACCGACCTTGAGGACCGTCCCGAGATCCCGGCCCTGATCAATTATGTCATCGGATTGGATCGGGGCACCAGTCTGGGGAAGGGACAGGTGAAGATCCACACCGTGGAGCATGTCCTGTCCGCTCTGGGTGGATTGCGAATCGACAATCTCCTGGTAGAACTTGAGGCCAATGAACCGCCGGTGGGCGATGGCAGTGCCAAGCCGTTCGTCGATGTGCTCCTCAAGGCTGGGATTATTGAGCAAGAGGAACCCAAGGAGTTCGTCGAAATCGACATGCCCATCTGGTACTCCAAGAAGAAGGAAAAGGGCGTCGAACTGGTGGCCATCCCGGCCGACGACTTCATGATTACCTTCATGGCCGACTACAAGAATCCCGCACTGGGCACTCAGTACACCGCCATGTACTCCCTGGATGACGATTTCGTCAAGGAATTCGCGCCGGCCCGAACCTTCTGTTTTCTTCACGAGGTGGAGGCGCTCAAGGAGCAGGGTCTGATCAAGGGCGGCACGCTGTATAATGCCCTGGTGGTGGGTGACCACGAGGTGGACGAAAAGGAGCTGGAGTATCTCAAGAAATTGTTCGGGCTGAAGAAGAAGGTCTTCGTGGGCAAGAACGGCTTTCTGAACAACACCAAACTCCGCTTTCCCAACGAGCCCTGCCGCCATAAGGCGCTGGACCTGATCGGTGATCTGTTCCTTCTGGGGGTCAACCTCAAGGCCCATGTGCTGGCGGCTCGATCGGGGCACGCCGCCAACGTGGCCCTGGTGAAAGAGATCCGCAAATACTATGAGAAGAAGAAGATCCTCTCCAAATATCAGGACAAGGCCTCCGGCGAATATCAATTGGATATCGGGGCCATCAGCCGGATTCTTCCTCACCGCTATCCCTTTCTTCTGATCGACCGGATCCTGGACCTGGAGAGCAGCAAACGGCTGGTAGCCATCAAGAACGTGACCATGAACGAACCCTTCTTTCAGGGACACTTTCCCGGACATCCGATCATGCCGGGGGTGCTTATCGTCGAGGCCATGGCTCAGGCCGGGGGCGTTCTGCTGCTCAACACGGTGGAGAATCCGGAAAGTAAACTTGCCTATTTCACCGCCATCGACAAGGTCAAGTTGCGCCGTCCGGTGATCCCCGGGGATCAGCTTCGCTTCGAGCTGGAGATGGTCCAGTATCGCCTGAGCCGCTGCCGAATGATCGGCAAGGCTTATGTGGACGGTCATCTGGTGGCCGAGGGCGAATTCATGGCCGCCCTCGTAGACCGCTGAGCAAATCTGATAAGGAAGACACAAACCAGTGAGTATCCATCCCACGGCCATCGTGCACGACCGAACTCAATTGGGTCAGGACATCGAGATCGGTCCCTATAGTATTATCGGGCCGGAGGTCACCATCGGCGATGGGGTGCGCATCGCCAATGCGGTCGTTGTCCAGAAAAACACCCGTATCGGCAGGGGATGCCGCATCTTCACCGGCGCCGTTCTGGGCACCGAGCCGCAGGATCTGAAGTATCGGGGCGAGAAAACCTGGCTGGAGATCGGTGAGAACACGACCATCCGCGAGTACGCCACGCTCAACCTGGGAACCGCCGAGAGCGGCCGAACGGTCATCGGAAGAAACGCTCTGATCATGACCTATGCCCATGTGGCCCATGATTGCGTGATCGGCGATCACGTCATTCTGGCCAATGCCGTCAATATCGCCGGCCACGTTGAGGTTCATGATCACGTTTATGTCGGCGGTGTGGTACCCATTCACCAGTTCTGCAAGATCGGCCGTCATGCAATGATCGGCGGCGGATTCCGGGTCACCCAGGACGTCTGTCCTTACATGCGTGTGGCCGGATATCCCCTCAGGGTGATCGGGGTGAACACCATCGGTCTGGAAAGGAAAGGGATCTCCCCGGAAGCCATCAAGATCCTCAGAAAGGCGTACAAGCTGCTGTTTAAAAGCAGGCTGAATATCTCTCAGGCAGTCGACAAGATTACCAGCGAACTGCCCATCAGCGAAGAGGTTGAGGACATTCTTCAATTCATCAAGAAAAGCGAGCGGGGGCTGATTCGGTGACCATTCCGGTCCATCACCTGACCTCTTTGCCCGGGGACGGAATCCCCGGGTTTTTTTAGCCGAAAGGTATTGACAGATTGGCCTCTTTTTGGTACATTGGAGCAGCGTTGCCATCCCGTTGTGGAGGGAAGTTTTTCATGAATCCAATCGATGTCGGTGTCGTGGGGGTCGGGCATCTGGGCAGTTTCCATGCCCGGGCCTACCAGCAACTGGACGAAGCCCGGCTGGTGGGGCTCTATGATGCCGACGGTTCAAAAGCCGAACGACTGGCAAAGGAATTCGGGGTCGAGGCGACAACCGATTTGAATCAGCTCCTGAAGATGACCCGGGCGGTCAGCGTGGCCGTACCCACCAGAGCGCATCACCGCATTGCCTCGCAATGCCTGCAGGCTGGCGTGCACGTGCTGGTGGAAAAACCGATCTCGACCACGCTGGAGGAGGCCGACGACCTCATCCAACAGGCCCGGCAGGCCGATGTGCTGCTTCAGGTCGGTCACATCGAGCGGTTCAATCCGGCTTTCCTGGCCCTGTCTGAGATGCAGCTCAAGCCGGTGTTCATCGAATCACATCGCCTGGCGCCGTTCACCCCCCGGGGCGCCGATGTGGCCGTCATCCTGGATCTGATGATCCACGATATCGATCTCGTCCTGGCACTGGTGGATCTTCCGTTTCGCTCGGTCGAGGCCGCCGGTGTCGCTGTGCTTTCCCAGGGTGAGGATATTGCCAACGCCAGGATTACCTTCACCAACGGCACCACGGCCAACCTGACGGCCAGCCGCATCTCCACCAAGGCAATGAGAAAACTGCGTCTGTTCGGCCCCGACACTTACGCCTCCGCCGATTTCCTCAATCATGCGGTGGAGATCTTCCGCCTTCGCCGCGATGAAGGGCCGGCGGATCAGGTCCAGCATCCCCTTGGAGACGTGGTTCAGGAGATCCTGTTATCCAAGGGTCAAACCATCGTCTGCCAGCACCCCGTACTGGAGAAAAGGGACGCCCTGCAGTTGCAGCTGAGATCTTTTCTGAACAGCGTTCAGCAACATCAGCCGGCGGTTGTCAGCGGAGAGGACGGCCGTCGGGCTTTACAGCTGGCTCTGGATATCGTCGACCGCCTGACGGAGCACGCCCGGTGGGTCAGGGCGTCGACGCCGATATGAGCGGCGGGTCTATTTTTATGGTCGCCGGGGAGGCCTCCGGCGACCTTCACGGTTCCCGGCTGGCCCTTGAACTGAAGAGGCTGGCCCCCAATTGTCGTTTGGCCGGTATCGGCGGTCCCAAGATGCGGGATGCCGGCGTCGAACTGATCTATTCCCTGGAAGATTTTGCCTTTTTGGGCTTCAGCGAGGTGGTCCGGCATCTGCCGTTCATCTTCAGCGTCTACCGAGAGCTGGACCGCCTTTTTGAGCAGAACCCGCCGGATGCCGTCGTGTTAATCGATTATCCCGGTTTTAACATCCGGCTGGCCAAGAAGCTGAATAAAAAGAACATCCCCATCCTGTATTACATCAGCCCACAGGTCTGGGCCTGGCAGCCACACCGGGCGCGGCTCATCTCCCGTCTGGTCGACCGCCTGGTGGTGGTGCTGCCCTTCGAGAGCGAGTTCTACCGCCGCCGAACCGGCCGCCGTCCCCATTTTGTCGGTCATCCTCTGCTGGAGGTGGTCCGATCGGACACCTCCCGAAAGGAATTCTGCTCGCGCTGGCAGCTGCATCCCGACCGGCCCATTATCGGGCTGCTGCCCGGCAGCCGGCCGCAGGAGATCGAGCACCTGCTCCCCGACATGCTGGCCGCCGTGCGACGACTCCAGAGGAAAACGCCTTCTCTGCAGGCGGCAGTGGGAGCACTCTCGACCGTTCCGGAAGAACGGTATCATCAGCTGGCCGGATCCTGCAGCGATCGGACCGCCCTGGTTATCGATGCGCCCTATGAATTGATGCGCCATGCCCGCCTGCTGCTGGTGGCCTCCGGAACGGCCACGCTGGAGGCGGCTATCGTCGGCACGCCGATGGTTATTCTCTACCGCATGTCGCTCCTCTCATGGCTGCTCGCCCGGGCGATGGTCAAGGTGCCGTACATCGGATTGGTCAACCTGGTGGCCGGACGAAAGATCGTTCCAGAGCTGGTCCAGCATCAGGTGAGCCCGTCACGGGTGGCCCTGGAAGCCCGTCCGCTGCTGCAGGAAAGTTCCCGGCGGCAATCCATGATCGAAGATCTCTCGGAAATCCGTCAGCGGCTGGGCCGAAAGGGTGCCTCCCGGAGAACGGCGCGGCTGGTCTTGAGCCTGATCGAGGAGGGGGGATGACGGCGTGGCACGGGGAACCTCTCTGAAAGATCGGATCATCATCTGGGTTGTTTCCCGCGCGGCTGCGCTGCTGATTATTCTGCTGGGTCATACCTGGCGGATCCGGTGGTATGGCCAGGATCGGGTCCGGGCCGCCCGGAAAGACGGCGGCAACGTGATCTATGCTTTCTGGCATGGCCGCATGCTGGCTCTGTGCTTCAGTCACCGGCGGAGACTGGCCCATATCATGGTCAGCGAACACCGGGACGGAGAGATGATCGCCCGAACGGTCGATCTGCTCGGGTTCGTCCCGATCCGCGGATCGACCACCCGCGGAGGATTGCGAGCCCTGTTCCAGATGGCCGACCGGGTCAGCGCCGGTCATGATGTGGCCATCACTCCGGACGGTCCCAGAGGACCCCGGTATCAGGTTCAACAGGGCGTCATCATCCTGGCCCAGCGAACCGGGATGCCCATCGTTCCTGTGGCCAACAGCGCCTCGTTCCGGAAGACGCTTTCCTCCTGGGATCGGTATATCATCCCCCTGCCGTTCTCACGGGTGGCCATCCTGCACGGTGAACCGATCTCGGTGCCCCGTCAGCTGACCCCAGAAGAGATGGAGTCGACACGGGCCCGGCTGGAGAACGACCTTCAGGCACTCACCCGTCAGGCTGACGAACTGATGGGACCGGCCGGCCTCCGCTGAGTCCGGTTCCGTCTTTTCGGCAGGATGACCGCCGGCGCAGTATCCGGTGACCGCATCTTATTTCCTTCGAGAAGATCCATGCCTTTCTTATACGACCTCCTCCTGGCTTTTGCATTGCTGCTGGCCAGTCCCTATCTGCTGCCCAAAATCCTGCTGGGCCGTCACGGGCTGGCAGAACGCCTGGGAATTCACCCGGCCGGCAGTTCATACCGCCGGGAGGAACAGGGTCCATCCATCTGGATACACGCTGCCTCGGTCGGTGAGGTGAACAGTCTGGCGGCCTTTTTCCCCGACCTCAGCGTTCTTTTACCCCGGCACAGATTCTTCCTCTCGGTAACCACCCGGGCCGGGAAAGAGCGGGCCGCCAACCTTGATCAACGGCTGGAGAAGATATTCTATCTGCCCATCGATCTGTCCTTCGCCGTGCGAAGGGTTTTGAAGCGTGTCCGCCCTCAGGTGCTGGTTCTGACGGAAACGGAGCTGTGGCCGAATCTCATCCTCCGGGCCCGTCAACAGGGCACTCAAGTGATGCTGGTTAACGGCCGGATGTCCTCCCGAAGTCTGTCGCGATACAGGGCCTTCCAAAAGACCATGGGCCGCATCATGAATGCCATCGATCTGTTCTGCGTCCAGACCGAGCAGGATGCCCGGCGTTTTCTTTCACTGGGAGCGCCCTCGGAGCGTCTTCAGGTGACCGGCAATTTCAAGGGCGATCTATTGATGATCTCCGGCCTGCGAGGCCGTCGCGGGTCGGTGCGTCAACAGCTGGGTATCGCTCCTCAGGAACACGTTCTGGTCGCCGGGAGCACCCGGCCGGGTGAGGAGGAAATCCTCCTCGAGGCCCTCAAGGCTCTGCGGGAGAAGAACCGTTCCGTTCGGACGATCGTCGCGCCACGGCATGTTCATCGGGCCGGTCGGGTATCCCGGCTGCTCCAGGCGGGCGGGCTTACGGTGGAAAGGCTCAGCCAGTTGAATAGTTCTGCGAACCGCAGCTGGGATGTCCTGGTGGTGGATAATCTGGGCCAGCTGCTCCGTCTCTATGCGGCCGCCGATGTGGCCTTCGTAGGCGGCAGTCTGCTGCCTTTCGGGGGGCATAATCCCCTGGAGCCGGCCTCCTATGGACTCCCGGTCCTGTTCGGCCCACACATGGAACACTGCCTTCAGAGTGCCCGCCTGCTTCTGGACAGCGACGGCGGTCTGCAGGTTACGAACGAGGAGGATCTGCAGGATCACATCAAGCGGCTGCTGCAGGACGGCGACGAACGAAACCGCCGCGGCACCAGCGCTTTGCAGGCCGTTCAGAAGAGTCTCGGCGCCTCCCGTCGGACGGCCGAGGCCCTCAAGGGGGCGATGACCTGACGATCATGTCCGCTGACGTGACCAAGGCCTGGGTTCGGAGATGGAGGAGGGCCGTTCTGGAAGATCGACCCGGCCTGCTTTATATCTTGTTCCGCCTGTGCTGCCGGATCGTATCGGTTCCCTATCGGTGGATCACAGCCCTGCGCCGGAGGATGTATCAAACCGGCCTGCTGCCAAGGCACGCCGCGGCCGGCCGGGTGATCAGCGTGGGGAATATCACCATCGGCGGAACCGGAAAGACGCCGCTGGTTGTTTTTTTGGCCGAACGTCTGCAGAGGGATGGCAACCGTCCGGTCATCCTCACCCGGGGATACGGCCGGCACACATCGGACATGGTCGTTCTTCCGAACGAAACCGCCGGCTGGGAGCGGGCTGGTGACGAGCCCCTGATGATGTCCGCCGCTCTTCCACAGGTGCCCATCGTGGTCTTTGCAGACCGAGCGGCTGGAGAAAGGACCGCCCGGGATCTTTTCCATCCGCAGTTTTTCCTTCTCGACGACGGCATGCAGCATCTCCGAATGCAGCGGGACGTCGAGATCGTGGTGATCGATGCCACCTGCACGCTGGAGGGTGAGCGGGTCTTCCCGGCCGGACGGCTGCGGGAACCTCTTTCGGCCCTGCGCCGGGCCGATCTTTTCTTTCTGACCAGAACGGAGCAGTCCGACCGGATCGAGGCGATATCTGATTTCCTGGCTCGACACCATCCCGGGATCACACAGGTTCGCAGCGTATTCCGGCCGTGGGCCCTGCGAGAGCTGCCCGGCGGCATCCGTCAGCCCACGGACATACTCACCGATCAGCCGGTAGCGGTCTTCTCCGGCATTGGCAATCCGGAGGCCCTGGAGCGTTCCCTGACCGCACTGGGGGCACGCCTGGTGGACCGGATGCGGTTTCCGGATCACCATCCCTATTCCCCGGAGGATGTCGATCTGATCGAACGGCGGGCCAGGGATCTGAACGCCCGATGGATCGTCACCACCGAGAAGGATGCCGTCCGGCTGGAAGACATCGACCATCGAAGCATCCCCTTTCTGGCCCTCATGGTCCGCCTCGAGATCACTTCGGGCGAGGAGGTGTTCTGGCGGATCGTCAGGGGAGGATACTGAACCATGCCCAGGATCTATACACAACAGGATGTCGATCCGACAATTCTGGACGCAGCCAAGCTGGCCGTGATCGGATATGGCTCCCAGGGGAGGGCTCAAGCGCTCAATCTTAGAGATAGCGGCCGCCGGGTGGTGGTCTCCGATCTGCCCGACGGTCCTGCCTGGAGAAAAGCTGAGCAGGACGGCTTCAGGCCGCTGACCGTTTCCCGAGCGGCCGAGCAGGCCGACATCGTGCTGCTCTTGGTCCCCGATCCGGTGCACGGCCCTGTCTTCCGGAAAGAGATCCAGCCGCATTTGACCGCCGGAAAGGCGCTCATTTTGGCTCATGGGTTCAGTCTTCATTATGGCGAGGTGGAGCCGCCGGACGATGTCGATTGCCTTCTGGTGGCGCCCAAAGGCCCCGGCTCCCTGGTCCGCAGGCTGTATCGAGACGGTCAGGGAATCATCTGCCTGCTGGCCGTTCACCAGGACGCCACCGGTCGGGCCAAAAAGGTGGGATTGGCCGTGGCGGAGGGCATCGGGGCGGCCCGGGCCGGCATCATCGAAACGACCGTAGCCGAGGAGACGGAGACCGACCTGTTCGGGGAGCAGGTCCTGTTATGTGGGGGCCTTTCGGCTCTGATCAAGGCCGGATTCGAAACACTGGTGTCTGCCGGCTATGCTCCCGAAGTGGCCTATTTCGAATGTCTCCATGAGATCAAACAGATCGCCGACATGGTCTATGCTCACGGGATTCAGGGGATGCGCCGGAGGATCAGCGAGACGGCACTTTACGGCGACCTGACCCGCGGCCCCCGGGTGATCACCGAAGAAACCCGCAAGCGCATGAAGGAGATCCTGGGAGAGATCCGCGACGGCCGGTTTGCCAGGGAATGGCTGGAAGAAAACCGCCAGGGGCAGCCGAACCTGAAACGCATGGCAGCTCAGGACGAAAGCCATCCCGTCGAGAAGGTGGGGGAGATACTTCGCCGGCTGATGCCGTGGATCAAGGAATCTCAAGGATGAGCAATGACCAGCTCAAGGAAAAGGATGAACCATGAATGATCAGACCACCAATGTCCTCATCGCCGGGGTGGGTGGCCAGGGCGCCCTCCTGGTCAGCGAGATCCTCTCGCTGGCCAGCATGAAAAACGGCCAGGATGTGAAAAAGAGCGAGGTCCACGGCATGGCCCAGAGAGGCGGCAGCGTGGTCAGCTATGTGCGCTATGGCCGGCGGGTGCAATCGCCCCTGATCGAGAAAGGGGCCGGTCATGTCCTCCTGGCTCTCGAGGAGCTGGAGGCCCTTCGCTGGAGCCATCTGCTGAGCCCCGATGGCGTCATCATCATGAACAGCCAAAAGATCAGTCCGCTGCCGGTGGCCGTCGGCCTTCAGAAGTATCCCCAGAAGATCGACGCTCAATTGAGGCAACGTGCCGGACGTCTGGTCGTCATCGACGCCGTCACGTTGTCCCGGCAGGCGGGAAATATCCGGGCGGTCAACATCCTTATGCTGGGTGCCCTGACCGCTCATCTGGGCATGGATCCCGATGTGGTCAGATCCGTCCTGCGATCGAGACTCCCTCAAAAGACCTGGACGGTGAATCTGAAGGCTTTTCGGATGGGGCTGGAAGCGTACCGGAAATCGGTTTCTCATCATCAATGATCTTTTATCAGAAAGGAGACTTCTATGGCCCAGAAATTGGCCCTTATCGGTTTTGGAACCGTTGGGCAGGGGTTGGCCGAGATCCTGATCGAGAAGAAAGATCAGCTGAAGAAGCGGTACGGTTATGAAGCCGCGGTGGTGGCCATCTCGGACATCAACCTGGGCTCGGTCTTCAAGTCCGGCGGCCTGGATCTTCGGAAGGTGCTCGAGCAGGTCGAGCGGGACGGCCGAATCGACACTGTTCCGGGTGCGTCCACCGGATGGGACAGCCTCGAGACCATTCGCGAGAGCGGCGCCGACGTCGTCGTGGAGCTGACCTATACCGATATCAAGACCGGACAGCCGGCCACCGATCATGTCCGCACCGCCCTGGAGAACGGCCGGCACGTGGTCACCAGTAATAAAGGTCCGGTGGCTCTGGCCGGCAAGGAGCTGGCCCGGCTGGCGCAGGACAAAGGGATCCAGTTTCGCTACGAGGGCACCGTGATCAGCGGCACGCCAGCGCTCAATCTGGCCATGGAGAATCTGGCCGGCACGGATATCCGCGAAGTCAGAGGCATTCTCAACGGAACCACGAATTTCATCCTCACCGAGATGGAGGCCGGGGCGGGGTATGAGGAGACATTAAAGAAAGCCCAGCAGCTGGGCTACGCCGAGGCTGTGCCGGATGCCGACGTGGAGGGCTGGGATGCGCTGGCCAAGATCGTCATCATCGCCAATATGCTCATGGGCGGCGACCTGAAAACGTCCCAGGTGGACTGCACCGGCATCACCGGGATCACGCCTGATGACATGGCCGAGGCACGCCGGGAGAATGCCCGCTGGAAACTGATCGCCCGCGCCTGGCGCGTTGACGGCCGCATTCAGGCCAGCGTTTCTCCCCAGAAAGTGCCTCAGGATGACTTTCTGGCCGGTGTCAGCGGCGCCACCAACGCCATCACCTTCGACACCGATCTCCTCGGGCCGGTCACCATTGTGGGGCCGGGCGCCGGCAAGATCGAGACCGGCTATTCCATTCTGGTGGACCTGCTGGCTATTCACCGAACACAATAGGAGGGACGTTCATGAAGATGCTACTTGACGGTCAGTGGGTGGACCGTGACGAAAAGATCGAGGTTAAAAATCCCTACGATGATTCTCTGGTCGATACCGTTCCGGCGGGCAGCGCGAAGGATATGAAGGCCGCCATCGCTGCGGCCGTTGAGGGATTTAAGCAAACCCGCCGTCTGTCCACCCTGGACCGCATCACCATTCTGTCCGACACCGCCGGGATGATGAAGGAGCAGCACGAGGACCTGGCCAAACTGCTCTCCTCGGAGGGCAGCAAAACCATTCGGGAGGCCCGTTTCGAGGTGGGGCGGGCCATCACCACGATGACGGTAGCCTCGGAGGAGGCCCGTCGGATCAACGGCGAGACTCTGCCCTTCGACAGCCGGGAAGGATCGGTTAACAGACGGGGCTATTATTATCGCTTTCCCATCGGTGTCATCGGGGCCATTACACCGTTCAACGATCCTTTGAACCTGGTGGCCCACAAACTCGGTCCGGCTCTGGCCGGGGGGAACTCGGTGGTGCTGAAGCCGGCCACGGTGACCCCCCTGGTGGCGCTCCGGCTGGGCCGGTTGATCCTCAAGGCCGGATGGCCTGCCAGGGGGCTCAACATCGTCACCGGCCACGGCCATGAGATCGGAGATGCCCTGGTGACCGATGAGCGGGTCCGCATGATCACCTTCACCGGAGGCCCGGAGGCCGGCCGGGAGATCGTTAAGAAGGCCGGATTGAAGAAGATCGGCATGGAGCTGGGATCTAACTCGGCCGTCGTGGTCATGGACGATGCCGACCTGGGGAAAGCGGTTCCGGCCTGCGTGGACGGGGCCTTCGGCTGTGCCGGCCAGAACTGCATCGGCGTCCAGCGGCTGTTCGTTCACCAGGACGTCTTCGAGACCTTTGAGAAGCAAATGGTCGCTCACACGGAAACGCTGGTGGTCGGGCCGCAGCATGATGAGAAGACCGACGTGGGCCCGATGATCACCGAGGGCGAGGCCCGGCGGATCGAATCCTGGGTCCAGGAAGCGGTCCAGGCCGGCGGGAAGGTATTGACCGGCGGTCTCCGTAAAGGATCTGTCTACATGCCGACCATCATGAAGGATGTGCCCATGGACGCCAAGGTGGTCGCCGAGGAGGTCTTCGCTCCGGTGGTGGTGCTCTTTCCATTCACCGACCTGGCCGAGACGATCGAGACCATCAACCGCTCCAAATACGGTCTTCACGCCGGTATCTTCACCCAGGACATCAACAATGCCTACCAGGCCATCGAGGGGATCGACGTGGGCGGCATCATGATCAACGACACCTCCGATTACCGCATCGATCAGATGCCCTTCGGCGGCGTCAAGCTCAGCGGGCTGGGGCGTGAGGGGCTGCGGTATGCCCTCTATGAGATGACCGAGCCCAAGGTGGTCTGTTTCAATCTCTAAGACATCCCTGGAAACAGCTCTGCCGTACCGAACGTCGCCATTCTGAATCGCAGGCCGAACCTATGTAACTGAGAAAAGGGGGACCCAGATGAAGATGGACGATGTCGCCAAATTAATGTCCAAGCACGGTATTCCCGGATACGACGCCCATGATTTGCCGACCAGCAAGAAACGATTTCCAGACGGCGCCTGGTACCGCATGGAGATCTCAGGGGTTGAGCGCCCGGTGGTCCTGGAGGCTCTCATCGATGAGATGAACAAACGCAAGGTACCTATTCACCGGATCATCTCGGTCGTCATGGGGGCCACTCTGTTGGACAAGGCGGAGCTGAAGGACTTCGCCCAGATGGCCGCCGAGGCCAAACTGGAGGTCATTCTGACCCCGGGACCGCGGGCCTCCTGGGATACCGGCCGCCAGCTGGTCACCCCTGAGGGGGCTTTCTCCGGACTGCGCTTCCGGGGCAGCGATCAACTCCGACAGGTGATCACCGATATCTACCGGGCCATCGATCTGGGCTTCCGGGGATTTCTGGTTATTGATGAAGGCCTGCTGTGGCTGCTCAACGAGATGAAGAAGGCCGGCGATCTGCCGGACGATCTCACCTTCAAAGTGTCCATCTATGCCGGGCATGCCAGCGCAGCCGGCGGGAAGGTCCTTCAGGATCTGGGGGCCGGCAGCTTCAATCCGGTCGCGGACATCAGCCTGGCGGAGTTCGCCAGCATCCGCCAAGCCATCGATATCCCCATCGATGTACACATCATCCTGACCGACTCCTTCGGCGGATACATGCGTTTCTATGAGGGTCCGGATATGGCCCGGGTGTCCTCTCCCTGCTATTTCAAGATCGAGCCCGGTCCGGGCTGCGCCGCCGGTCCCGGGGCACTGTACAAGCCCTGGACCAGTCCGCAGATGATGGCCGACTGGGCCCGGGAAAAGGTCAAGTATGCCCAGATTATCCATGAGCTGATCCAGGAAAACGCTCCCCAGGTCAAAATCTCAGAGCAGGGCCCCGATGATCTGGCCATTCCCCGGCCCTGATACGGAGGATCAGATTCTCATCACCAGGCGGTCGTGAAATCACTCTTGACAAAGAACTTGGATTGATTATATTATTTCTGTTACCGGATAATCCAAGGAGGTGAAGATGCGTCTCGTTTTTCTGATGATGCTTGTGTCGGCCTGCATCTGTCTGGTGATCACCGGATGCGGATCGAAATCGCCGGAGGAGCTGTTCGATCTGGCCCAGCAGGCGGAGAACGACGGAGATTTCCAGAAGGCGGTCGATCTCTACACCATGCTGCTGGAGAAATACCCGCAGAATGAACACAATTACAAGGCCCAGTTCATGATCGGCTTTATCTATTCTGAAGAGTTGAAGGATTATGATCAGGCCCGGATGGCTATGCAGAAGGTGGTCGATCAATATCCCAACTGCGATCTGGCCGACGATGCTCAATGGATGCTGGATCACATGGGGAAGAATCTGGAAGATATCGAATTCGAAGAGACCGCGGGAGAGATGGAAACGTCCTGAGATGGTTCCCACAGATGGAGCATAGAAAAGGCCGGCGACCATCGCCGGCTTTTTTTATGCTCTCCTGAAATTTTCTATCTTGACAGCCGTGAGAATGTGGGCTATATTGCGGCTACAGAAAACAGCGCAGGTGCCGCCATCGCGGAGAATAGGGAAATCGGTTCGAAACCGTGCGGCCCCGCCACTGTGATCGGCTTGAGGTCCGGAGAGATCCGAGAACCTCTGGAATGCGTCAGCGAGCCACTGGAATCTCAGGTTCTGGGAAGGCCGACAGCATTCCTCGCCGAGAGCCAGGAGACCTGCCTGCGCGCCGTTCGATGTGAAGCCTTCGCGGGAAGGCCGGCGTTCGTATCCCAACTTTGAAGGTTGGGATTTTTTATCTTCCCCCGACGGGAAGTTTTTTTATGCCATCCCATCATCTGCGCATCATCGTAATCACCGCTGTTCTGGTCGCCCTGGCGGTCGCCCTGGGCTTCGGGCTGGCCCATGTGCCCAATGTGGAGCTGATCACCCTGGTGGTCTTCATCTCCGGGCATCTGCTGGGAGCCAGGATCGGTATGGTGGTCGGTGCCGTTTCCATGGGGCTGTTCACTGTCTTGAATCCTATGGGCATGCCGGTCATTCCACTTGCTCTGGCCCAGGTAACGGCCATGGCCCTGATCGGACTGCTGGGCGGGCGGACGCACACCTGGGTGAGGCGGCCGCCGTCATGGGTCCGGATGGCTCTGTGCGGCCTGGCAGCCACGGTTTTCTACGACCTTATGACCAACCTGGTCATGGCTCTGTCCCTGGGGATGCTTGGCCAGCTGGCCAGGGTCTTGATCGCCGGGCTGACGTTTTCGGTTTTGCATATGATTTCCAATACCATCATCTTCGCTGCCGTCGGCTCAGGTCTTATCCTTGTCAGAACAGGTGTGCAAACAGATCGACCAGGCAGATGATACTGATCCAGCCATCACACTTTTTTTCTAAAGGAGGCCTCTGTGGGAAGACGCTTTCTGTGGTCCCTGCTGGTCATCACCCTGCTGGCCAACATCCACCTCGATATCGTCAATGCTCAGGAAAGGCCCTTCTATCAGGTCGACTACGAGCTGCAGCCCATCGTGGTGACCGCCACCCGCACGCCCCAGACGCTGTGGGAGAGCACTGCCAATGTCTCCATCCTGCCCTGGGAAGAGATCCAGCGATCCTCGGCTCTTCACCTGGGAGACGCTCTCAACGCGATTCCCGGGGTCGCTATCGGAGAATACGGCGGTCTCGGTCAGAATGTCGCCCTCAGCCTGCGGGGCAGCACCGCCGGGCAGGTCCTGGTGCTGGTCGACGGGGTGCCTGTCAACGACCTGCAACTGGGCGGTTTCGACCTCAACCGGCTGTGCCTGGATAATATCGATCGGGTGGAGATCATCCGCGGGGCCGCCTCGGCCCTTTACGGGGCCGATGCCATGGGCGGGGTCATTAATGTGATCACCCGCCAGGCACCGATCTCCGGGGTCACCTCGACCGTATCATACCGTCAGGGCGATTACGGCCTGGAAAGAATCTCCGGCCGCCTGGCCCGGTCTGCGGGGAGCAGATTCCGCGTTCACGTAACCGGCTCCAAGACCGATTACGACGGATTCCGCGAGAACAGCGATTACAGCGGGCGGCACCTCGACGCCCGTCTGGCGTACCCTCTGGGAGCCGGCGGTCAGCTGGCCTACAGCACCCAATACTATGATGCCGATCTGGGTGTACCCGGAATGGAGCAACTGCCCACCCCGCTGAGCCGGCAGAAGGATGAAAGCTGGCACCATACCCTTTTTCTTGAGGCATCACCGGCATCTGGGCACCGGCTGCGGTCCATGGTCTACCGCCAGTACAGCCGGCAGGAATTCGATAATCTCGACTGGTTCGTCGAGGCCGATCATAAGCGCTGGATCCACGGGGCCGATCTGCAGCACACCTTCTCACCCCTTGAATCGCATGCCGTCACCTGGGGAGGGGAGATCCAACATCGGCGGTTGGATTCCACCGAGAACGGCCGTCAGAATTTGAGCCGCGGCGCGTTTTTCGCCCAGGATGAGGTCTCCATCTACGGTCCTCTGCGAGCCCGGCTGGCCGCCCGGTATGACTATCATCAGGGCTTCGACGACCAGATCAACCCGGCCCTGACGGTCACCTGGCTGATCACTTCATCCGCCTCTCTGTTCGCCTCCCTGAAACGGGCCTACCGGGCGCCGACCTTCAATGATCTTTTTTGGCCCCAGGCCCGATACGACTATGACTTCGACGAGCAGTACGATTACGGCGAGAGCGGCAATCCGGACATCAAGCCGGAACGGGCCATCTCGGCACAGGTCGGGACGCGGGGACGGATGGGACCGCTACGGGGAGATCTGTGCCTGTTTCACCGCCGGGTGGAGAATCTCATTCAGTGGGACAATGTGGATGACAATTACTCCTTTGGATACTGGATGCCGGTCAACACCGACCGGGCCCGTATTCAGGGTCTGGAGAGTCATCTCGAGGGAGATATCTTCCCGAACCTGCAGGGATCGCTGGCCTATACCTATCTCGACGCCCGCGACCGTAAAACCGACCATCTGCTGCCCTATCAGCCCCATCATCAGCTTTCCGCACACCTTCGGTCCGCCCTGACGTTGATCTCTGGTCAGTTAGAACTCTACGCAAAGGTGGAACTTGAGGCGATCGGAGAGCGCTATGCGGACAGCGTGGAGAAGGACCGTCTGGCCCCTGAAACCTGTCTCAACGCCCGAATCGATGCTCGTTTCCTGGAACATCTGACCGTCTATCTGACCGGTAGAAATCTGGGCGATCGAAGATTGGTCCTGCGTTCTGGCTACCCGTTATCGGGCCGCACGTTTGGAGGAGGATTGAGCTGGACCTTCATGGATTGAGAAATCCCCGCGTATAAAAAAGCGTTGACAACGTTTCTGAAATGTGGTAAATTATACAAAATTCAGGCGTTGAACCTCTCGCGGAGCACCACCGGTGGACCCTTGGGGACTGGTCCGGGTGAGCGTCGCCGACGTTCGCTGCGGTCCGGATCAAAGATCAGAGCAGGTCACACAGGCCATCATGGGGACTGTGGTCTCCGTGTTGACCCGCCGGCCCCAAAAATGGATCCGCGTCCGGCTGCCTGATGGATATAAGGGTTATATCCATAAAGGTTTATTGCAACTCGTAGATGACCGGCTGGTTCGCCGATGGACCCGTCAGGCTGATACCTTGGTGACGGTTCCCTGGACCCTGATTTACTCCCGACGCTCGCCGCACAGCGATCCGGTCAGTGATGTGGTCGTCGGGACACGGCTGTGCCGGGTCGAGGAGAGCACCCGCTGGATACAGGTCCGGCTTCCGGACAGTCGTCAGGGCTGGCTGGCACGTCATGAGACCACCCGGTTCAGCCACCTGATCCACCCGGAGGGCGGAACGCCCGGGGATATCATCCGGCTGGCCAGGCGTTTTTTGGGCATACCGTATCTCTGGGGCGGGCTCACTCCCAAGGGTTTCGATTGTTCCGGATTCACTCAGACCGTCTTCGGTCTGAACGGATATCAGCTGCCGAGAGATGCCTACCAGCAGTTCCGGTGCGGCCAGAAAATACGCTCGCGGAAAGAGCTGGCCCCGGCCGATCTGCTGTTTTTCAAAGGATCGGGCGCCAAACGAATCAGCCATGTGGCCATTCATCTGGCCCGGGAACAATTCATTCATTGTTCCGATCTGGTCAAGATCAACAGTCTCAACCCGTCCGCTTCCGATTACGATGCTTCGCTGGAAGAGCATTATGTTGGAGCGAGAAGGATCGTGGGGGGTAAGAACGGGGCATGCTGAATCGACATGTCCTGGTGCTCAACCAAAATTATGAGCCTTTGAGCATCTGCACGGCCAAAAGGGCCATCGTGCTGGTTTTTCTGGGAAAGGCCGAGATCGTCGAAAAGGACAGTCTCGAGGTCCATTCAGTCTACCGATCCTTTCCTCTGCCCAGTGTCGTGCGGCTGTTCATGTATATCGCCATTCCCCGCAAACGGATTCTCCTGACCCGAAAGAACATCCTCAAGCGTGACAACCATCAGTGTCAGTATTGCGGGACGAAGCAGCAGCCTCTGACGCTGGATCACGTCATCCCCAAGAACAGGGGAGGGAAAGACACCTGGGAGAACCTAGTCTGTGCCTGCGCCCGCTGCAATAACAAAAAGGGCCAGCGCACGCCGGAGGAAGCCGGCCTGGTGCTGAAACGACAGCCGCGCCGGCCGAACTATTTAATGTTCATTCGTCATTTCGTCGGTATCAATGACCAGCGATGGTGCCGGTATCTTTTCCTGGATGAGACCACGCTGGCCAGCCGGTACCGGTGATCTTCGATAGAGAGATGCGCATGGCCAAAAAACGAATCCTCAGCGGTATGCGGCCCACCGGAAAACTTCACCTGGGGCATTTCGCCGGGGCACTGGAGAACTGGGTCCGGCTGCAGGGCGAGTATGAGAACTTTCATATGATCGCCAACTGGCATGCCCTGACCACCGCCTACGAGGATACCAGCATGATGCGGCAGCATATTCTGGACATGGCCATCGACTGGCTGTGCGCCGGTATCGATCCGGAGCAGAGTCCCATCTTCGTGCAGTCCGACGTCCCGGAGCATGCCGAGCTGCACCTGCTGTTCTCCATGCTGGTGACCAGCGCCCGGCTGGAGCGGAATCCCACGCTTAAAGAGGTCATCCGGGATCTGCATCTGGGCGAGAACATCAGTTACGGTCTGTTGGGCTATCCGGTGCTGCAGGCTGCCGATATCCTCATCTACAAGGCCGACGCGGTCCCGGTGGGAGAGGACCAGGCGCCTCACATCGAGCTGTCCCGTGAGATCGCCCGGCGCTTCAACGGCCTGTACAAGCCCGTCTTCCCGGAACCGAAGGCCCTATTGACCACCTTCAGCCGTCTGCCGGGCACCGATGGAAACCGGATGAGCAAGTCGGTGGGCAACACCATCAATCTATCCGATCGTCCCGAGGAGATCACCAAGAAGGTGATGTCCACCATCACCGATCCGAAAAAGATCCATGTCGATGATCCCGGCCGGCCGGAGATCTGCACCGTCTTCACCTATCATCAGAAGTTTAATCCTCAGGGGACGGCCGAGATCGAAAAGCTCTGCCGGGCCGGCCAGCTGGGCTGTGTAGCCGACAAGAAGGCGCTAGCCGAGAAGGTGATCGATTTCCTGGCTCCCTTCAGGGAGAAAAGGCGGCAGCTGGAGGCGAATATCTCCGAGGTGGAGGATATCCTTGCCGAAGGCGCCCGCCGGGCCCGGGCCATCGCCTCCGAAACCATGTCGGAGGTCCGCGAGGCGATGCACATCCGATAGAAACTCAGGAGAGGCGCGCAATGGTTCCGTCCATGCTGGCATCCACATACGAGACGGCACCTCCGCCCGGTTACCAGGTCAAGTTGCCGCTGTTCGAGGGACCTCTGGACCTGTTGTTGTTCCTGATTCATCGGGATCAGATCGATATTCACGATATCCCCATCGCCCGCATCACCGAGGAATATCTCGGCTACCTGCAGATGATGAGGGTTCTTCAGCTCGACGTGGCGGCGGAATTCATAGTCATGGCTGCCACTCTGATGTCGATCAAATCACAGATGCTGCTGCCCAGACCGGAGCCGTTCGGTGAGTTTCCCGAGGAGGATCCCCGGCAGGAACTGGTCCAGCGTCTGCTGGAATACCGCCTCTACAAGACCGCAGCGCAGTCGCTGCTGACATGTGAACAGCAGGCTCGGCAGATCTTTACCCGGCCGGGAGAGAGCCCTCCTGACGAGATCGAAGAGCCAGAGGATCTCTTGGAAGTCAGTCTCTTCGAGCTGATCAGCGCCTTCGAACAGCTTATGGAGACTCATCCCGAGGAAGTCGTCCATCATGTCGTGCTTGAGGAATATACTGTGAAGCAGCGATGTGATTATATTCTCGATCTTTTACAATCAGAAAAGAAGATCGCTTTTGGGAAACTGATCCGCTCCGACTTTCGACCTATCGCCATGGTGATCACCTTCCTGGCCCTGCTGGAACTGATGCGGGTTCACCAGGTCGTTGTCAGGCAGAGGACGGCTTTCGGCGAGATCTGGATTTACCAGCGTACGGACTCCACGGAGAAAAACGCGACATGAACGACCGGTCCATCACCGAACATGAATGTATTATCGAGGCGCTGCTGTTTGCCAGCGATCATCCGCTGAGCTTCAACACCCTGATGTCGCTGGTGGGAAATATCGATGCCGCCCGCCTTCAGTCGGTTATCGCTGCACTCAGAAGGCGATATGATCAGAATGGGCACAGCTTTCAGATTATCGAGATCGCCGGCGGCTATCAGATGTGCACCCGCCCCCGATACGCCCGCTGGATCAAGGAACTGTACCGCGACAGGAACTCCGTGCGTTTGTCCAAACCGGCCCTGGAGACCCTGGCTGTCATCGCCTACCGGCAGCCCGTTGTCCGAACCGACGTCGAGGCGATTCGCGGCGTCAACATCGAGGGCGTACTAAAAACCCTGCTTCAGCGAAACCTGATCACCATCCGGGGCCGCAAGAAAGCCCCCGGACGGCCGCTGCTCTATGGCACCACCGATGAATTCCTCCGCTATTTCGGGCTGAACAGGATCTCCGATCTGCCCACCAGGGAGGAGTTGAAATCTCTCATCGAAGCGGATGAGCCGACAGAGGAAGTGGTAACCGATCACGATCATCCGGTTGAACAGATTTCTGGCCCGGCATTCGGGGATCTCACGGCGCCAGGCGGATCAGCGCATTCAGAAGGGACGAGTGCAGGTGAACGGCCGGCCAGTGACGCGGCCCGGGCTCCTGGTCGATGAGGCACGTGACTCGGTGACCCTCGACGGCCGCCTTCTCACCGTCGAGACCGGACAGCTTTACATTCTGTTGAACAAACCGGCCGGCTATCTGGTCACCGCCTCCGATCCTCAGGGACGGCCGACCGTCTATGACCTGCTCGAGGAGATTCCCCGGCGCGTCTTTCCGGTGGGCCGCCTCGACCTGGATACCGAGGGCGTGCTGCTGCTGACCGATGACGGCGATTGGGCCCATCGCCTGATGCATCCCCGTCATCAGGCGGTCAAAGGGTACCGGGTTGTTGTGGAAGGGGAGATGAATCCAGCCGATCTGGCCCGGTTGACCAAGGGCGTGTCCCTGGAGGATGGTTTGTCACGCGCCAGAACGGCCCGCCTGGAATCGTCCGATTCGGGCCTCAGCGCGCTCTATCTGGAGTTGATCACCGGGAAGAAGAGGCAGGTCAAACGGATGTGCGCCGCCATCGGGCATCCGGTCCGCAGACTGGTGCGGATCAGCTTCGCCGGCCTGACGGCTGGAGATCTGGAACCCGGCCAATGGCGCTACCTGGAAGCCGAAGAGGTCTCACGACTATCGAAAGAGGAGAGACAGCCAAGGTGAAAGCACCCTCACTGGTGGTCGCCATCGACGGCCCGGGAAGCAGCGGTAAAGGAACTCTGGGTATGCTGCTGGCCGAAAAATTGGGCTGCACCTTCGTCGACACCGGGGCCATGTACCGGGCCCTGGCCGTCGAAGCCCTCCGCCGGGGATTGTCTCCAGACGAAGAGCGGCCTCTGGAGGAACTGGCCAAGGAATCCGAGATCCGCTTCTTGCAATCCCCCGAAGGGAACTCCTGGCCCTACCGGATCACCATCGGCGGCCGGGATGTCACCGATCAGATCCGCACGCCGCGTATCGACATGGCCTCCTCGCGCATCTCGGCCTATCCCGTCGTCCACCAGATCATGGTCCGAAAGCAGCAAGACCTGGCCCGGCAGGGCGGCGTGGTCATGGAGGGACGGGACATCGGCACCGTGGTGCTGCCCGACGCTGACGTGAAATTCTTTCTCACCGCCTCGGTCGAGGAAAGAGCCCGCAGGCGCCACCGCCAGATGCAGGGATGGGGACGTCAGATCGATCTCCGGCAGCTCGAGGAGCAATTGAGCCGCCGGGATGATAATGACAGCCAGCGGCAGGTGGCTCCGCTCAGGCGGGCCGAGGATGCCGTGGTCATCGACACCACCGAGCTGTCCATCGAGCAGGTTCTGGATCGCATGCTCCAGCATCTGCCTTCGGAGGCCGCGGCCCAAGGCACCGAACCATAGGATAAAGGGCCATGCGGCCTCTGTATACATGTTCAAGGAAGTTCTTACAGATTCTGTTGAAATCGCTCTTTGGCTTGCGCGTCTATGATGCCGATCGGGTCCCCCGTCAGGGGGCCGTCATCGTGGCCAGCAATCATATCAGTCTGGCCGATCCTCCGGTCGTCGGCGCCGCCATTTCCAGAGAGATGTATTATCTCGGGAAAAAGGAGCTGTTCGAGAATCGTTTCCTGGGCGCCGTGGTCACCGCCTATAATACCATTCCGGTCAGCCGGGGCCGGCCCGACCGGGCGGCTCTCAGGCGTATCGGCCGGCTGCTTCAGGAGGGCCAGGCGGTGATGTGGTTCCCGGAGGGCACTCGTGGGCCCGGCGATCGTCTCCTGCCGGGCAAGATCGGTCTGGGAAAGCTGGCCGTGGATGCCGGTGTGGATGTGATTCCCGCCCATGTGAGCGGTTCCAACTGTCTGAGAAAAACGCTCACCCGAAAGCGGCGATTGATCGTCCGATTCGGCCCGCCTGTAACGGCCCAGTGGATAAAAGAACAGGGCCAGGGTAAGATGGCCTACCGCCGGGTGGTCGATGAGGTCATGCGGCGCATCGAGGACCTGGGGCGCCCGGCACGTATAACATATTGAGTACCATCGGCTCTCAGGAGCCGAAATCCATATAGAAAGGGGAAATGCAACAATGATGCTGCCAGAAGATCGCGAGCTGGACCTCTCTTCCTCCGAGGAAGAGAAGGAAAAGAAAGACAAAGGAGGTGAGACCGGGAAAGCCAGATCGTCCGCAACCAAGGCCAAGACCTCCACAGCCAAAAAGAAGTCCGCCGCCGAGAAAAAGCCGACGGCCAAGACTGCCGGGGAGAAAGAGCCGGCAAAGGAGAAAAAGCCGGCCAAAGAGAAACAAGCGGCCCAGGCGGACGAGAACCCAGTCGAGGCGGCAGAGAAACCGGTCAAGGAGAAGACACCGGACAAGGCGAAGACCGCCCCCGCTCCTGCCGGAAAAGGGGCTGCGAAAACAGAACAGCCGGAAGCGGGCACCGAACCCGAATCGCAGGCATCCACGGCCACGGCCGTGTATGATGACGACGAGGGTTACTCCCAGGAAGAATTCGAGGAGATGCTGGCCGCGTACGATGAAACCATGCAGGACATCCGGGAGGGCGAGATCGTCTCCGGGAAAGTCATTCAGGTGACCGAAAGCGATGTCATGATCGATGTCGGATTCAAGTCGGAGGGCGTTATTCCCATCGTCGAATTCGGGGAGCCGCTCAACGTCAAGGTCGGAGATGAGGTCGACGTCTTTCTGGAGAGCATGGAGAACCAGGAAGGACAACTGGTGCTCTCCAAGCAGAAGGCCGACTTCATGAAGGTCTGGGACACGATCAAGGAATCCTACGAGAACGGGAAACTGGTCGAGGGCCGTATTCAGCGCCGCATCAAAGGCGGTATGGTCGTCGACCTGTTCGGCGTGGATGCGTTCCTGCCCGGCTCTCAGGTGGCTTTGCGGCCGGTACCTGATCTGGACAAACTGATCGGAGATGTGTTCTCTTTCAAGATCATCAAGCTGAACAAGATGCGTAGAAACATCGTCATCTCCCGAAGAGTCGTCCTGGAGGAGAAGCGGGCCAAGGCCAAGGCCGAGATCATCAAGGAGCTGGAGGTCGGTCAGGTGCGCGAAGGAACGGTCAAGAACATTACCGACTTCGGCGCCTTTATCGACCTCGGCGGAATCGATGGTCTGCTTCATATCACCGATATGTCCTGGGGACGGGTCAGTCATCCCTCCGAACTGGTGGCCATCAGCGATGTGCTCAAGGTCAAGGTGCTTAATTTTGACCGGGAGCGGGAACGGATCTCCCTGGGACTGAAACAGCTGACTCCGTATCCCTGGGAGAACGTCGAGGAAAAATATCCCGTGGAGAGCAAGGTCCGCGGGAAAGTCGTCAGCATCACCGATTATGGCGCTTTCGTGGAGCTGGAGAAAGGCATCGAGGGACTCATCCATATCTCCGAGATGTCCTGGACGCAGCACATCCGGCATCCGTCCAAGGTGGTCGCCATCGGGGATGTGGTCGAGGTGATGGTCCTCAAGGTGGACAAAGAGGGCGAGAAGATCTCCCTGGGGCTGAAACAGATCCAGCCCGACCCCTGGCTGACCCTGGAGGAACGCCATCCGGTGGGCTCGCGAGTGGTCGGCAAAGTCAGGAACCTGACCAACTTCGGCGCCTTCGTGGAGATCGAGGAAGGCATCGACGGCCTGGTGCACATCTCGGACCTCTCCTGGACCCGCCGCATCCACCATCCCAGCGAAGTTCTCAAGAAGGGAGACAAAGTCGAGGTTGTGATCCTCAACGTCGATAAGCAGAATCGCCGCGTCTCCCTGGGATACAAGCAGCTGATCGAGGATCCCTGGGAACATCTGGCCACCGTCTATCCGGTGGGAATGGCGGTGGAGGGTAAGATCCTGCGCCTGCTGGAAAGAGGGGTTATCGTGGAGCTGCCCGAGGATGTGGAAGGGTTCGTTCCTCTGACCCAGCTGGGTCGTACCGACATACATAAACCGGCAGAGGCCTTCTCAGTAGGGGAGAAGATCCCCCTCAAGGTGATCGAGTTTGATCTGGACAACCGCAAGATCATCCTCAGCGCCAAGGCCTACTTCGAAGATCGCGAGAAGGCCGAGCTGCAGGAGTATCTTGACAAGCATCCGGTGAAGAAACTGACCATGGGCGATGTGGCCGGAGCCGAGTCCGTCGACAAGGCCGAGGCCGGACAAGAAGCTGCCGATGAAAAAGATTCCGACGAGGAGAAGGCAGCCCAAGCTGAGTCCGAAAAACCGGACGACGCCCCGAAGGATGCCGGCCAGCCATCTGAGGAAGATTCCCCGGATGACCAGGACAAGGAAGCACCTGCGGAGGAAGAGCAGGAAAAGCCGACCAAGGGAAAGACTGAACAATCGGTAGAGACGGAAGAAACGGCGGAGTCGAAAGAGCCGGTGGAGGAGACCGAATCACACGAGGAACAAGCAACCTCATCGGATGAAGAGGTGCCCGAAAAGAGCAAGGACACCTAAGGTCTCAATCCAGTCATGCCTGAGCCCCCAGGTTCGCATTCACCCGGATGCCGGCACAACTGGGGGCTTTTCCTTTTTCTGCAAATCGAGCGATAGCCTCAGCCGATGATAATGTGGAGGAAGAATACAATATATGAACGCCGAAACGTTTAACATCTTCTCCTTCTTTTCTCTCATCGGAGGACTGGCCCTCTTTCTATTCGGACTTCGCATGGGCGGAGGTCATCTGGAAAGTGTTGCCGGCAATCGTCTACGCTATATCATCAGTCGATTGATCAGCAATCGATTCAAAGGTCTGGCCGTAGGAGCTCTCTCAACCGTCATCCTCCAGAGCAGCAGTGCCACCACCGTCATGCTGGTCAGTTTTACCAGTGTCGGACTGATCAGTGTTTTACAGAGTCTGAGTTTAATCCTGGGCGCGGATATCGGAACGACAATAACCGTCCAGTTAATCGCTCTTAAGATCTACGATTATGCTCTCTTATTGGTCACACTTGGTTTTCTTATGACACTGATGAACAAAGATACTCGTGGCTATCGGATCGGGGGAGTAATTCTGGCATTCGGATTCATTTTCTTCGGCATGAGCGTCATGTCCCAAGCGGTATCACCACTGAAGAATCATCCACAGGCCACCCATCTACTCATGTCGTTGGGAGATAAACCTATCTGGGGAATCATAGTATCTGCTTTATTTACAGGCATCATACAAAGCAGCGCGGCAACGCTCGGACTGGTCTTGACCTTATCGCTGCAGGGATTGATCGTTGATCTCTCAACTGCCATCCCCCTGATTCTCGGTGCAAACATAGGAACGTGTGCGACCGCTTTACTTGCAAGTCTGAGCGCCAATACAGAAGGGAAAAAGGTGGCTTGGGGGCACACCGTCTTCAAAATTACCGGTGTTGTGATCATGTTCCCATTCATTCGTCCAGTGGCGGATGTATTTAGCCATACTTCCGGGGATATCACTCGACATATCGCGAATATTCACACCTTTTTCAATGTGGGTATGGCGTTTCTTTTCATACCCTTCATAAAAATATATGACAAGTTTCTTCAAATGCTCTTGCCACAGAGCGAACCTGCCCCAAAGGCATTTGCACCGCGTTATCTGGAACCTAGCCTTCTTCAATCACCGGATCTTGCTCTCGGTCAGGCAACTCGTGAGATACTCCGTATGGCCGATATCGTATTTGACATGGTGAAGAACACCATGACGGTGTATCGCAATAACGATGAAGATTTGTACCGACAACTCGTCTCTCAAGACGATAAAGTCGATCTGCTTGAGGAATCGATCACACCCTATCTGACCAAACTGTCCCAGAAAGAACTGAATTCTCAGCAAGGGGATCGGGAAATCGCTCTTCTCTTTATCGCCAGTGAACTGGAACAGATAGGAGATCTGGTCAGTAAAAAGTTGATGGTTTACGCCAGAAAAAAGATCGATGAGCCATATTACTTTTCCGATGAAGGATTCGACGAGATCAGTCAGTTCCATGCCGAGGTCGTAACCACACTGCAGATGACAATTAATGCCTTCGCCTCCTGGGATAGAACTTTAGCAGAAAAAGTGATAGAAAGAAGAAAGCGTCTCTCTCTAGAAGAAAACCGGCTCCATCGAGCGCACATCGATCGTCTGCATAAAGGCCTCAAGGAGACATTGGATACCAGCGCCATACATATGGATTTGATCAGTGATCTCAACCGCATCAACCTGCACGCCTCCAAGATCGCTTACGCCGTCCTGGGAAAGGTCTGATCCGGGGGAGAGGGAGATGGTGAAAAATATTCTGGCCACTGTCGATGGATCCGCATACAGCAAGGCCGTGCTTCAGCAGGCCATTCAGCTGGCTCTGAAGTACGATGCCCTGGTGCGGTTCCTGAGCATCGTAGACGTGCGCATATTCGAATGGTCCATCTCGATCGGGGCTGACGGATTCATGCCCATGATGCCGGCCACCGCGACCTACCAGAAGGAAGCCCAGAGAGTTCTGGAGGAGAAGGCCCAGGAGGTGCTCAAGACCTGTGCCCGGGAGGCCGAGCAGGCCGGTATACGGTTCGTCGCCCGAAAGATCGCCGGCTCGCCGGTGGAGGTGATCTGCGAACAGGCCCGCATGGTCGATCTCATCGTCATGGGTCGTCGCGGAGAATATGCCCGCTGGGGGCACAAACTGATGGGCGCCACTCTGGACGGAACGGTGCGCCAGGCCAACAAGCCGGTCTTCGTCCTGCCCCAGCAGTACCGGCCGATCGAGAAGATGCTGCTGGCCTACGATCGCAGTGCCCAGGCCAGCCATGGTCTTCAGATCGCCGCCGACCTGGCCGGCCGGTTTCAATGTCCGCTGGTGATCCTGGCCGTAGATGACGACCATGCTTCAGGACAGAGGACCATCGACGAGGCCAGTCAGTACCTGCAGGCCTATGAACTGGAAACCTCCACCAGGATTCTGGGAGGCAAAGCCAGCGACGCCATTCTCCAGACCTGCGAATCAGAACAGGCAGATCTGGTTATCATGGGCGTCCATGGACATGCCCGTCTGTGGGAAGCATTGCTGGGGTGTACCGCCGAGGAGGTGCTGCGGCGGATCGATCTGCCCCTGTTGCTGGTCCGATGACCGGCCGGCGCAAGAGATATCCAGCCAACACATGAGGAGCATCAAGCTTATGGCCATGAAAAAAGTCTCTATCGAGGACATCGGAGCGCACGTCGAAAAGGAAGTCACCGTCAGCGGCTGGCTCTATGGACAAAGATCCAGCGGCAAGGTTAAGTTTCTGATCATCAGGGATGGCACCGGCCTTTTGCAAAGCGTGGTTTTCGAGAAGGAGGTCGATGCCGAGACCTTCACTCTCTGCGACCGGCTGACCCAGGAATCTTCTCTGAGTGTGACCGGCATGGTCCGCGAGGACAAGCGGGCGCCCGGCGGCTACGAGCTGGGCATCCGATCCATCGAGATCATTCAGATCGCCGAAGACTATCCTATCACGCCCAAGGAGCACGGGGTGGCTTTCCTCATGGACCATCGCCACCTGTGGCTGCGCTCATCCCAGCAGCATGCCATCCTGCGCATCCGCGACGAGATCGTGCGCGCCTGCCGAGACTTTTTCACTCAACAGGACTTCGTTCTTATCGATGCCCCCATCTTCACTCCGGCGGCTGTGGAGGGTACCACCACGTTGTTCGAGACCGAGTATTTCGGGGAGAAGGCCTATCTTACTCAGAGCGGACAACTATACAACGAAGCGGCGGCCATGGCCTTCGGCAAAGTCTATTGTTTCGGACCGACCTTCCGAGCGGAGAAGACCAAAACCCGCCGGCATCTGACCGAGTTCTGGATGGTCGAGCCGGAGATGGCTTTCTACGATCTGGAGGACACCATCGCTCTGGCCGAGGACTTCATCGTCTTCATCGTCTCCCGGGTTTTAGAGAACCGGGAGAAGGAGCTCGAGACCCTGGAACGGGATCCGGCCATTCTCCGCAAGGTGGTCAAACCGTTTCCCCGTCTCTCATACAGCGATGCGGTCAAAATCCTCCAGGAGCAGGATGAAAACTATGCCTGGGGGGAGGATTTTGGCGCGCCGGAGGAAACTTTTCTGTCGGAACGGTTCGACCGGCCGGTGATCATACACCGGTACCCTCTCGAATGCAAAGCCTTCTACATGAAGACCGATCCCCAGGATGAGCGCCTGGCGCTCTGTGTGGACGTCCTTGCCCCGGAGGGGTATGGAGAGATCATCGGTGGAGGACAGCGTGAGGATGACCTGAAAGAGCTGGAGAAAAAGATCGATCACCACCAGCTTCCCAGGGAACCGTTTCAGTGGTATCTGGATCTCAGACGCTACGGAAGCGTTCCCCATGCCGGGTTCGGTCTGGGGATCGAGCGGACCGTGGCCTGGATCTGCGGCCGCCCTCATGTCCGGGAAACGATCCCGTTTCCCAGACTGCTGTCTCGCGTATATCCCTAATCATTCAACCCTGGCGCCTTTTCCAGAGGATCATGAGCGCATGAAAACGGCATCCCACTATCCTTTTCAAGAGATCGAGTCCAAATGGCGTCGGCGCTGGCAGGAAAGCGGCATCAATACCGTCGATCTCCAGACGGCTCAAAAGAAACTGTATTGTCTGGTGATGTTCATCTATCCCTCGGGGTATCGCCTGCACACCGGGCACTGGTACAATTACGGTCCCACCGATACCTGGGCGCGTTATCAGCGCATGAAAGGCTATGACGTCTTCGAACCGATGGGATATGACGCTTTCGGCCTCCCGGCCGAGAATTATGCCATCTCGCACGGCGTCCATCCTGCTGAGAGCACGGCCGAGAACATAGACCAGATCCGTAAACAGCTCAAGGTCATGGGCGCCATGTACGACTGGGAGAAGGAGATCGACACCAGCTCACCGGACTATTACCGCTGGACGCAGTGGCTGTTCCTACAGCTCTATCACAAGGGGCTGGCCGTGCGCAAGAAGGCGCCGGTCAACTGGTGCCCCAGCTGCCAGACCGTGCTGGCCAACGAACAGGTGGTCGATGGGATGTGTGAGCGGTGCGGCGCCACGGTGACACACAAAGATCTGGAGCAGTGGTTCTTCAAGATCACCGAGTATGCCGACCGGCTTCTCGAGGGACTGGATCGCATCGATTGGCCGGAAACGACCAAGATCATGCAGCGCAACTGGATCGGGCGAAGCGAGGGCGTCGAGGTGGTCTTCAAAGTGGCCGGGAGCGAGGAGACAATGCCGGTCTTCACCACCCGGCCGGACACGCTCTACGGGGTCACCTATATGGTCCTGGCCCCGGAGCATCCCCTGGTCGAACACTTGACCACCCCGGAGCAGAAGCCGGCGGTCCAGGAATACGTCGAGCAGGCCCGCCGGGAGAGCGACATTCAGCGAACCTCCACCGAGCGGGAGAAAACCGGCGTCTATACCGGCTCTTATGCCGTCAATCCGATCAACGACGAGCAGGTGCCGGTGTGGATCGCTGATTACGTTCTGGCCAGCTACGGCACCGGAGCCGTCATGGCCGTGCCGGCACACGACGAGAGAGATTTCGAGTTCGCCAAGAAATACGATCTGCCCATCCGCGAGGTCATCCGCCCGAGTGGCGTAGGGGAGGGGGAGGAGCTGAAAGAGGCCTATGTTGGGGCGGGCGTGATGGTCAACTCCGGCCTCTTCGACGGTCTGAGCTCACAGGAAGGCTGGAGAGGAATCGCGGATGCTTTGGAGAAATCGAACACCGGAGGGCGCTGCGTCAATTATAAGCTCAGGGATTGGCTCATCTCCCGTCAGCGTTACTGGGGGGCGCCCATCCCGATGATCTACTGCCCAACCTGCGGGGTCGTGCCGGTTCCGGAAGAGGATCTTCCGGTCCGCCTGCCCCGGGAGGTCGATTTCAAGCCCAAGGGCTCCGGACAGTCGCCCCTGTCAACCAATCCTGATTTTGTCAACACACACTGTCCTTCCTGCGGCGGAGAAGCCCGCCGCGAGGTGGACACCATGGACACCTTCGTCTGTTCCTCCTGGTACTTCCTGCGCTATCTCAGCCCGCGTGATGACAGCCGTCCCTTCGATCCGGAACTGGCCGCCAGGTGGCTGCCGGTGGATCAGTATGTCGGCGGGGCCGAGCACGCCGTGATGCATCTGCTCTATGCCCGGTTCGTCACAAAGGTGCTCTTCGATCTGGGGCACATCACCTTCGACGAGCCTTTCACCCGACTGGTCCACCAGGGGACGATCACCAAGGACGGTGCCAAGATGTCCAAATCCAAGGGCAACGTGGTCAATCCGGACGAGTTTATCGAACAGTACGGCGCCGATACTTACCGGGTTTATCTTATGTTCATGGGTTCCTATCAGGATGGGGGAGACTGGAGCGATGAGGGCATCGTCGGCATCGATCGTTTTCTGAACCGGATCTGGCGTCTCGTTGGGCAGTATCTGGAGATGAAAGACTCTCTGGGGACTCAGGAACCTCCCGCAGAGATCCTTCGGATCTTGCATGCCACCATCCAGCAGACCGGACACGACCTGGAGCGCTTTCATTTCAACACCGCGATTAGCCGGATCATGGAGTTTGTCAACGCGCTCTATCTGTATATCGGCGAGAAAAGACCTGAGGATCTCAGCGGAGAGCTCTTAGGATTGACCATTTCTAATCTGGTGCTCTTGCTGGCTCCGTTCGCCCCGCATCTCTCTGAGGAGCTGTGGACCCTTCTGGGCAATTCGGAGAGCGTCTTCCTGCAAAGCTGGCCGACCTTTGATGAGAGCTATCTGACCACCGACCAGATCACCATCGTGGTTCAGGTCAACGGGAAAGTTCGTTCGAAGATCGAGGTCCCTGCAGATCTTGACCAAGATGAGCTGAAGAAAAGGGCTCTTGAGGATGAAAAGATCAAGTCTTATACCTCAGAGGGTATCAAAAGAGTGATCGTTGTTCCCGGTAGGCTGGTCAATGTCGTCGTCTGATCCATCTGATGGGATATATTTTTAGTTCTTTCTATGAATTTACCAATAGGAGTATTATTCTCAAATTTTGCTTTTTAACAAGAGTATGGTCTTGTAATAGGGTGGTCCGAGCCGGTTATTTTTGGTCTGGACCACCTTTTTTTGATTCGAACACCCTTGATGTATCTGTTAGTTTACATAATATATCTTATCGGACCCAATTTATAGATGAAAAAAGAGGGCGCTGTGCGGCGCCCCCTTTTTATCTGTGCTTGTTATCTGTGCTTGATATAAATCCTGAAGTTCTAATGCTCTTTAAAACCGATGACCTTCACTCTCTATCTTCGGTCATCGACTTCTATTATCAATCATCGTAGAGGCCGTTATCCCTCATGACCTGATGTAGATTCTAAGGTGCGTTCTTCTGAGGTCGATCCAGATCCAAATTTCGCAGCCGACTCCAGGGTGGCCAGTTCCATCTTGGCCTCCGGAAGCAAACGGCTCTCAGGATACTTCTCGATCAGCAGCCGATACGCCTCCATGGCCATCTCACTCTCGCCCGTCAGGGTAAAACAGCGTCCGGCATTCATCAGGGCTTCTGGAGCGCCATAGTACTCAGGGATCTCCTTGGCCGTCCGGAGATACCACTGCCCGGCCTGTGAGAAATCCTCCATCTGCTCATAGCAGGTGGCCATTCCGGTGTATGACGCCGCCGTGAGCGTCTTATCTGCGTGATAGTCCTCGATGTAGGTCTGATAGGATATCACCGCTTCATCATACCGTTCCAGCTTAATGCGGCTGTCGGCCATATAGAAGACGGCCCGGCCGGCCTCCCGGCTGCCGCTGTACTGGTCGGTGAGCATCTGGGCCTGCTGAATGGCCTGTTCCAATTGCCCCCGGCTGTAAAGAAGCTCGACCTGGCCGAGCAGACGAACGGCCGTCTCCCGGCTGCGGCTGCGGCTGGTGGAAATGACCGTGGCCAGAATGGCGACCACCACCACGACGGCCACTCCGGCCAGAACGGTGTTCTGATGCTCCCGGACCCAGGTGGTAAACTGCAACGTTCCGGTGACAAAATGGTCTTCCTTGAGATCGTGCTTTCTGATCCGGATCTTCTTTTTTGGCTTCTTAGCCATGTTGTAATCCTTTATAGGGTAATAAGTTACAGGATACCAGTACCCCCGGCCCGATTCGAACGGGCGGCACAGGGATTAGGAATCCCTTGCTCTATCCACCTGAGCTACGGGGGCATGAGGAGTTCAACTAAGCGTTAAATATGGAGAAAAACTCTTTGAGAGGCAAGTGTTTTTTGTTGTCGGTACAGCTCAACTAGGAGAAAAAGCAGACGCCCGCTAGCAACTCCCAAAAGGTTGATAAAGAAATATCCACCGCCTCCGCGCCTCGAATACAGCTCTCACCTTCCGCCACCAGCGCTGCTACCGCCAGGGCCATGGCCACCCGGTGATCCCCGTGGCTGTAGACAGTAGCCCCATGAAGGCTGGTCGGTCCATCGATGATCCAGCCGTCCCCGGTGGCCTCGATATGGGCGCCCATCTTGCCCAACTCCTCGGCCATGGCGGCGATACGGTTGGTCTCCTTGACCTGTAACTCGGCCGCGTCCCGGACGATGGTCTTCCCTTTCGCCTGGGTGGCCAGGACGGCCAGCACCGGCAGCTCGTCGATCAACGAGGGCATGATCGGGCCGGAGACCTCCATGGCCCGTAGCTCTCCGAATTGAACCGTGAGGTCGGCCACCGGCTCGTGGCCGAGCAAACGTTCGTTCTTCACCTCGATCTCAACTCCCATTGGCTTCAGTACATCGAGCAGGCCGGTCCTAGTCGGATTGACGCCCACGCCCTCGATCGTGAGCTGCGATTCCGGCACCATAATAGCAGCGGCGAGAAAAAAGGCCGCCGAGGAGAGATCCCCCGGCACGGTGACGTCCCGGGCGGCCAGCTCTCCCCCGCCCCGGAGGGAGACGAGATCGCCGGAGACGGCCAGATCGGCGCCCCGGTCGTTCAGCATCCGCTCGGTGTGATCGCGGCTGGGCGCCGGCGAGCGCACCGTGGTAAGACCATCGGCATACAAGCCGGCCAACAGCAGAGCCGACTTGAGTTGAGCGCTGGCCACCGGCAGGGTATGGTCGATCGGCCGCAACCGGCCGCCGCGGATATGCAGCGGGGCGAACCGGTCCCCGCCGGCGCCAGTGATCTCGGCGCCCATGGCCCGCAGCGGCTCGATGATCCGCCGCATGGGGCGCTTTCTCAGTGAATCGTCACCGGTCAGAATGACCAGGAAGTCCTGCCCGGCCAGCAGACCGCTGAGCAGTCTCATGGTCGTCCCGGAGTTGCCGGCATCGAGCGGGCTCGGGGGCGGCTGAAAGCCTCGCAGGCCATTGCCGTGCACACGCAGGGTGGTCTCATTCAGCCGATCGATCCGCACGCCCAGATATCGCATACAGTGGACCGTGTTGAGACAGTCCTGTGAGGCGGGAAAGTTCTCGATCCGTCCCAGACCGCCGGAGACGGCTCCGATCATTACGGCCCGGTGGGCGATCGATTTATCGCCCGGCATGTGCATCGATCCGGAGATCCTTTTTGCCTTTCCGATCCTCTTATCCATGGTGCACTGCTGCCCGCTGCGCCTTGGGAAGCCTACGGTGCACAGCCAGGCCAACCAGATCGATCTCGGTCATCAGCCCGCGGAAATCTTCCGGGGTCAGTGACTGCGGACCGTCGGAGAGGGCCTCCTCTGGATGGGTGTGCACTTCCACGATGAGGCCATCGGCGCCGGCGGCCACTGCCGCCCGGGCCATCGGTCCGACCATGCGGCGGCGGCCGGTCCCGTGACTGGGATCGGCGATGATGGGCAGGTGGCTGATCCGCTTGACCTCCGGAATGGTGCTGATGTCCAGGGTAAATCGGGTGTAGACGTTGAATGTCCGTACGCCCCGCTCACACAAAATAACCCGATGATTGCCCTCGGAGAGGAGATACTCGGCGGCCTGGAGAAATTCCTCGATGGTGGCCGAGATACCCCGTTTGAGCAGGACCGGCTTTCTTGCCTGTCCCAGCCGCTTGAGCAGGGCGAAGTTCTGCATATTCCGGGCGCCCACCTGAAGAATATCGGCATACTGCTCCACCAGGGAGACATTTTCCGGATCGATCGTCTCGGTGACCACCAGCAGTCCGGTCTGCTCCCGGGCCTCGGCCAGGATCTCCAGCCCCTCCTCGCCCAATCCCTGGAAGCTATACGGGGATGTCCGCGGCTTGAAAGCCCCGCCTCGAAGGACGGTAGCGCCACCCTCCTTGACCGCATGGGCAATCTCCAGAAGCCGCTCACGCGACTCCACCGCACAGGGACCGGCCATCACCACCAGGTCCTCTCCCCCGATGGTGGCACCGTTGAGATTGATGACCGTGTCCTCCGGTTGAAACTCCCGGGCCACTAATTTGTAGGGCTTGCCCACCCGTACCACCTTCATCACCCCGGGCAGCATCTCGATCTTCACAGGATCGATCGACTCGGTCTTCCCGGTCACCGGAATGGCCATGCGTTCCAGTCCCGGTGTGGGATGGGGGCTCAGCCCCAACGCCCTGATATGCCGGCAGACCTCCTCGATCTGCCCTTCGGTGGCATTGGCATTCATCACAACGAGCATGGTTCTCATCCTTTCTCATTCGAGAGAATGTGTGTCAACCTTCCTCGGTTTTCGATCCTTTCCGGATCTCCTCCAGCAGCGCCTGCAGTCCCAGAAGGTAGCTTTCGGCCCCGAAGCCGCAGATCTGGCCGACGGCCACCGGCGCGATCATCGACCGGCTGCGAAACTCCTCCCGGGCGAAGATATTGGACAGGTGCACCTCCACGGTGGGCATCCCCACCGCGGCGATGGCGTCCCGGATGGCCACGCTGGTATGGGTGTATCCGGCCGGATTGATCAGGATGCCCGCGGCCCACTGACCGGCATCGCCGATGGCGTCGACCAGATCGCCCTCGTGGTTGGACTGCCGGATGGTTATCTCGACGCCCTCCCGGGAGGCCAGCTCGGTCAGCCGGGCGTCGATATCGGCCAGGGTCTCCTGTCCATAGATGTCCGGCTCGCGCATGCCCAGCAGATCGAGATTGGGGCCGTGCAGAACGAGTATCTTGGTCATCAGTGCTCCTTGAGAATGTCTAAAATCAGTGTGTCCGGCACATCATCATGGATCTCCACCCGCCCGATCTCCCGGGGCAGGATGAAATTCAGCCGGCCGGCAACCATTTTCTTGTCCCGGCGCATGAAGGAGATGACCGCCTGGGTATCAGCCTCGCGATCCCTGATCGGCAGACCGGCCGCCCGCAACAGCATCTCGATCCGGCGGAATATCGCCTCATCGGCGAGCTTCATCCGCACCGCGATCCTGGCGGCATGGGCCATCCCGATGGCCACCGCCTCGCCGTGCCGGTAGGTGGTGTATCCGGTGGCCGCCTCGATGGCATGGCCCAGGGTGTGACCGAAATTGAGAACGGCCCTCGCGCCCCGGTCACACTCGTCGGCAGCCACCACGGAGGCTTTGATCCGGCAGGACCGCGTCACCGCCGTTTTCATGACCTGGCAATCACAGCGCAGCAGATCATCCAGATGCGTCTCGACGAAATCGAACAATTCACCGTCGGCGATAATCCCATACTTGATCACCTCGGCCAGCCCGGCGCGAATTTCTCTCGCGTCCAGGGTCTGGAGCGTCTCCAGGTCCGATAAAACAGCCCGGGGCTGATGAAAGGCGCCGATCATGTTCTTTCCCCGGGGATGATCTACCCCTACCTTTCCGCCCACGGCAGCATCGACCTGGGCCAGCAGGGTGGTCGGCACCTGGACCAGATGGAGCCCCCTCTTGAAAGTGGCCGCCACGAAACCGGCCAGGTCACCGATGACGCCGCCGCCCAGGGCCAGCACTGCATCACTGCGATCCAGACCCTGCTCGAACATGACGTCGTAGAGCCGGGAAGCCCATGCCAGCGTCTTGTGCTCCTCCCCGTCCGGAACCCGGATGGAGTCAACCTCGAATCCGGCCTCTCGCAGCCCCCGGAAGAGCCGATCCCCGTAGAGATCGCCGATCACTGGATTGGTCACCACCAGGACCTTCCTACTCTCCAGCCGGTCCTGCAGAAGTCCTCCGGCCCGGCCGAGCAGATCCCGGCCGATGAGCACAGGATAGCTTCGCGGGCCCAGATTGACGATAACCTCATCCATGATCGATCTCCCCGGTATCGGATTCCTTCAATCGCCCGATGATCCTTTCCACGACCTTCTTCACCGACAGCCCCGAGGTGTCGATGTCCATGTCGGCGACGGCATAGAAGGGCAGCCGGACCGCGAGCAGATTCTCGATCCGGCCCCGTCGGTCCTCGACCTCCATCAGCGGCCGGTGATGCTGACCGGCGATGCGCCTCACGATCATCTCGGGGTGAGCCATGAGGTGCACCACCGGGCCCATCCGCTTGAGATTTACGACGTTCTCCCGATCCAGAACCGCTCCCCCGCCGGCGGCCAGGACCACATCCCGGCGCTGCGAAACCTCGGCAACGGCCTTTTGCTCCAGCTTTCTGAAATGCGCTTCCCCGTGCCGGCGGAAGATCTCGGCGATGGAGATCCCTTCCTGCTCTTCGATGACCGCATCCAGGTCGATGAACTCCTGGCCCAGCCGCTCGGCCAGTACTCGACCGACGGCCGTCTTACCGGTGCCCATGAAACCAATGAGAACGATGGAAGGCATCCTGCTCAGGTCCTTTCGATCTGTTCCAGGTAACCCTTGAAGTTCCGCTTCATCTCTTCCAGACTGTCACCGCCCAGCTTCTCGCACAGAGCCCGGGCGATCTCGAAGGCGGTCACGGCCTCGGCGATCACGCCCATGGCCGGTACCGCGCAGACGTCAGACCGTTCCTTGATCGCCCGGGAGGACCCTTTGGTTTCCAGATCGACCGTCTCCAGCGGCTTCCCCAGGGTCGGCAGGGGCTTCATCGCCGCCCGCAGGACGATCTGTTCTCCGTTGGAGATCCCGCCCTCGATGCCGCCGGCCCGGTTGGTCCGGCGGGTGAACCGGTAGCCGTCATGCTCGATCTCATCCTGCACGGCCGATCCCGGACGCGCGGCCGCCTCACATCCCAGCCCGATCTCGACCCCCTTGACGCCCGGGATAGACATCAACGCGCCGGCCAGCCGGGCATCCAGCCGCCGGTCCCAGTGGACATGGCTGCCCCATCCCGGCGGGCACCCGGTGACCCGGATCTCGCAGATCCCGCCCAGGGTGTCCCCTGCCGACCGGGCCCGGTCGATCTCGGCCATCATGGCCTGTTCGGCCTGCGGATCCGCGCAGCCCACTACTGACCGGGCCACCCGCTCCTGCGACGCCTGCCAATCCATACCGGACAGGTCGGCGGTGACCGGACCGATCCGAATGACCTGGCTGCCCACCATGATGCCGAACTCCGCCAGCAGCTTCCTGGCCACCGCACCCACGGCCGTCCGGGCGGCCGTCTCCCGTGCGCTGGCTCGCTCCAGGACGTCCCGGATATCATCGCGTCCGTATTTCTGACAGCCGGCCAGGTCGGCGTGCCCCGGCCGGGGCCGGGTGACTCGCTCGACAGGCTTTGAAGGTATCTTCTGTCCCATCTGGTCCTGCCAGTTCTGCCAGTCCCGGTTCTCGATGACCAGCGCCAGGGGGCTGCCCAGAGTGTGGCCGTGCCGGACGCCGGAGAGGATACGGACATGGTCCGACTCGATCTTCATCCGTCCGCCGCGCCCATAGCCCATCTGACGCCGCTGCAATTCGTGGTCGATCTTTCCGGCTGAAAGCTCCAGTCCGGCCGGCAGGCCCTCCATGATGGCCACCAGGGCCGGCCCGTGAGACTCCCCGGCGGTCAGGAATCTAAGCATCTGTCTCCTCCTTATTCCGGCTCCCGGGATGATAGAGCGCCTGCCTCATCACCTCCACCGGGGCCTGCCGGCCGGTCCACAGCTCGAAGGCCAGGGCGCCCTGATGCAGGAGCATGCTCCGTCCGTCGGCCCATCTCCCCCCCCTTCCACGAACCAGCCCGGCCAGCCCCTGCCCACCCCGCCCATAGACAATATCATAGACCAGCGTGTTCTCCGAGATCAGTCCGGCATCGAGTTTCAGCGGCACCGCCGCGGCGTTGACCACCAGATCGGCCTGCCGGATCTCGCGGGAGACCTGCGGATTCTCCCAGGCCAGAGGTCTCGCCGAAATCTTTTCGGCCCATTCCCGGGCCCGGGCGAATGTTCTGTTGACCACGGTCAGCTCCTCCGGGCTCTCCAAACTGAGAGCATGGCTGATGGCTCTCCCGGCGCCTCCGACGCCGAACAGCACGATCCGTTTCCCGTGCGGTTCAAAATCATGATCCTTCCGCAGGGATCTCAGAAAGCCTTCTCCGTCGGTGTTGTATCCGGTCAGAATCCCCTCACGGTTGACCACGGTATTGACCGCCTGGATACGTCCGGCTAGGGGCTCGATTGTGTCCAGGAGATCCATCACCGCCCTCTTGTGCGGATGAGTCAGATTGAATCCGATGAATCGAAGCCCTCTGGCCGCTTCCACAGCTGCGGACAATTGCTCGTGTAATACATCAAGTGAAACGTATATCACATTTATATTCAGTTTATTAAAAGCAGCGTTCTGCATAACTGGAGACAGGCTGTGTGAGATAGGATGCCCGTACAGGGCGGCCAGCCGGATCCCGGCATCGGTTCGCGCCATCATGACCGTTCCTCCTCCTGATTCAAGTTGAGATAGTCCCGCCCCTGCTCCATGACCCTGCGGAATCCTTCCAGGTCTGTTGAAGTGACCATCCCGGTGATCTCCTCCACAGCGGTCCTCAACTGCCTGAACAGCTCCGCCGAATGGGGATTGGCTCTCTGGATCTCGAAATACAGATCGGGGTTCTCGGTAATCACCGAGCGGGTGGTGTCCATCTGGCGAAGAAACGTGGTGCTGGCCGCCCGGGAGAGCTCTTCATAACTCAGGCCGCTCCGGGTCAGGGTTCGGGCGAAGACGATGTTCATCAGGTGCGACAGTCCCAGGATGCAGGACATCAGCCGGTCGTGATGCATGATGTCCACCTCGACCAGCCGGGCGGAGGTTTCGGTCAAAATCCGGCGTACCCGCTCCAACGACGGTTGGTCGCCGCAGCGGCACAGACAGATGACCTTATCGGACAGCACCCGGGCGCCCGGGCCGAACATGGGGTGCAGACTGGCCACCCGCAGTCCGGCCTTCCTGGCTGCGGTGATCTCACCGAGCAGCCCGCTCTTAATGCTGGCGATATCGCAGATGATTCCCTGAGGCGCCCGATCGATCAGCTGCCGGTAGATCCCTGGACTGGCCGCCAGTGGTGTGGCCACCAGGATCAGGTCGGCCCATCGGCAGGACTTGGAGAAACCCTCGAAGGACCGAAATCCCGGCAGAGCACCGGCCGGATCGAGGACCGCCGCCTCCCGGCCCTGATTGCGAAAGAAGCGGGCAAACCAGCTGCCCATTCGTCCCTTGCCCCCGATGATCAGGATTCGGTCGGAGGTCAGGTCTTGCCCGGCCAGGGGCAGCTCTTCCTGGCGGACACAGGCCTCCTGGATCAGCCGGGTCATGACCGCGTTCACCAGGCCGGACGGAACTCCCTGATCTTCAGCCCAGCTGCGGGCACGCTCGAGGACGGTCTTTTCCATGCTCCAATCGCGAATTGGTTTTCCGGCGCGCCGTTTTTCTCGTCCGATCTTCTCGGCCAGCTCCAGACGCCGGGCGACAAGCTCGATCAGCCGCTGATCAAGCTCAGCGATATCGGCTCTCCATCGTTCCAGCCGGTCCATGTGAGCATCCTTTCCAATAAAAGACCCGCCTCCGAAAATGGAGGCGGGTCTCATTCGCTCGCTGGCTTGTTCTCAGCCGTTCACCCAGACACCTCGTTCCCTTTCGGCGGCTCCTGCGGCTCTGTCCGTCGATAGCCGTAGGTATAATAATAGCCGCCGTAATAGCTGTCGGCCTGTACCGCCTGGCCGAACGAGTGCCAGGGTATGTTCAGAGAGAAACGAGTTGAGCTCATGGTATTCCTTACACTGAGAAAAGACAGATTTCACTCTTTCCTATGATTCTAACAGAAAAGTCGATGTTTGTCAAGAGAAAAATTTTGTCGCCGGATCAGAATGGATCGGCTGTCGAATCGTCCCGGAGCCTCTGCCGGATCCTGCTCCGCTGGCTCCGGCTATTCACTGTCATAATGGACCAGCGAAAAGACCTCCCGGTCGCCCAGCTTTTTGCGGCCCTGCAAAAAATCCAGCTCGATGAGAAAGGCCACGGCCACGATCTGGCCGCCCAGCTGCTCGACCATCCGGCAGGTAGCCTCGATGGTCCCCCCGGTGGCCAGCAGATCGTCGACCACCAGGATCTTCTGCCCCGGCTCGATGGCGTCCCGATGGATCTCCAGGGCATCGCTGCCGTACTCCAGCTGATACTCCAGGTGCAGCGTCTCGGACGGGAGTTTTCCCGGTTTACGCACCGGAACCACACCGGCCCCCAGCCGGTAGGCCAGCGGCGCAGCCAGCAGAAATCCTCTGGCCTCGGTGCCGACCACCAGATCGACCTGATGCTCGCGGTACCGCTCATAGAGGGCATCGACCGCCTTGCGGAAGGCCCGGCCGTCCTTCAGCAACGTGGTGATATCACGAAAGACGATGCCCTTCTTGGGGAAATCCGGAATATTGCGAATACGTTTCTTCAGCTCTTCCATCTCGTCCCTTCCGATGATCGTCGGTGGTCCTGCTTCATGATCGTTCCGAAAAACTGACCCTTAAAAAGTTACCCGAAAACCCTCGTACTCGTTCTCGTTCTTGTCCATCCAGCTGACCTGCACGTCCCGCACATGGGCGGCCGGCGGACCCACCCGGAGGGCCCTGATCAGTTCCTCGACCATGCCCCTTTCCCCTGCTGCTTCCAGCTCCACATCGCCGTCCGGCCGGTTGCGGACCCATCCGGACAATCCCAGCTCACGGGCCGTCTTCTGAGTGTAGTACCGGAAGCTGACCCCCTGGACCAGCCCGCTGACCCGTATGTAGGCAGCCGCTTTCATGATCGCTCCGCGATCAGCTGAAGGATCCGCTCGACGGCCTCCCGGGCCGTCCCGGCCTGTTCCATACCCTCGATTTGCCAGCTGTCCAGTCCCACCACCGGGATGCCCATGTTCAGACTCAGGGCGATCTCCGAGAGCGTCCCGTACCGGCCCCCGACGGCAATGATCCCATCGGCGGACCGGACCACCAGAACGTTCCGGGCGTGGCTGAGCCCGGTGACGATGGGGAGATCGACGTACTCATTGGCTTCCTGGGCCGAAAACCCCGGCAGGATACCGACCGTCAGTCCGCCCTCGGATTTGGCCCCGGCGCAGGCAGCGGCCATGATCCCTCCCAGGCCCCCGGTGACGACGATACAGTCTTTCCTGACCAGCTCGGCGCCCACCGCCCGGGCTGCTGCGGCCTGCTCTTTCGAGCAGGTCCCTCCGCCGATGACGGCCACACGGAATTTTTTCTTCTCACGGATCGATGGCATGGAGTTCTGGGGCGGGAAAGAAGAAATGGTCGGGGCGAGAGGATTTGAACCTCCGACCTCCTGCTCCCGAAGCAGGCGCGCTTACCGGACTGCGCTACGCCCCGACTGAAAATTCTTCTTCGATTGTCAGATGGCATCCCGCGAAACGATCTGCATGCGCTATGGTTTGCGGCTCCCTGAGAACCGATCACAGCGTCCACAGACTGATGGCGCCCAGCGAGGCCAGCGTCACCACGGTGCCGGCCAGCAGGATGCCGAGGATGATGGCCGGCAGTGCATATCTGAATCGAACGCCGAACAGAAAGGCGGCCACGGTACCGGTCCAGGCCCCGGTGACCGGAAGAGGAATGGCCACGAAGAGGATCAGGCCAAGGGCTTCATACCGTTCGACAACTTTCCCTCTGCGGCGGGTTCTGGTAAAGAGCCAGTCGAAAAAACGGCGAAAGAACATGAAACGCCTGCTGAGCGCCTCCGACAGGGGACCCAGAAACAGCAGCAGGGGGATGACCGGGATAAAATTGCCGATCACCGCCCAGAAATAGGACTGCTGCCAGCTCAGCCCGCTGCTCAGCGCGTAGGGGATCGCCCCCCTGAGTTCGGAGACCGGCAGCATGGCGATGAACAGGGTGTACAGCTCCCGGGGGATATGTCCGGCCAGTGACACCTGTGATTACTCCTGCGCCCAGCCATGATCGCCGATCAGGGGAACAAAGGTGCAGCCGCAGATCTCATCGGTCTTGAACTGATCCCCGTTTTTCTGAATGCACATCAGATTCTGAAAGGCCGAGCTGCCCACCGGGACCACCAGACGTCCGCCGTCCTTGAGCTGCTTCTGCAGCGGTTCCGGCACCAGCGGCGAGCCGGCCGTGACGATGATGCCGTCATAGGGAGCGAACTCCCGCCACCCCAGCGTCCCATCGCCCACCTTGATGACCACATTCTCGATCTTCAGGCGGGTGAGCAGCTCCCTGGCTTTCCGGGCCAGAAGGGTATCCCGTTCGATGGAATAGACCCTCCCGGCCAGCCTGGAGAGAATGGCTGCCTGGTAACCGGATCCGGTGCCCACCTCGAGGACCTTCTCTTCCCCCTTCAGGTGCAGGCACTCGGTCATCAGGGCCACCATGTAGGGCTGAGAAATGGTCTGCCCATGCTCCAGCGGAAGGGGATAATCGTTATAGGCCTGGGGCTGCAGCTGATCGTTGACGAAGGCGTGCCGGGGCGTATCTCGAAAGGCCTTCAGAACACGCGGATCCTTGATGCCCCGGGAGACCAGCTGGTCCTCGACCATCCGCTCTCTCTCGACGACGTGCTTGTCCGCCTCGTCGCGGTCTTTTTGAGTATCTTTCTCCTCATCGGAGTGAGGCATAATCCCATTCACGGAGCTTCTCCATGGCGCGGTAATTGGTCAGGTCCAGGTGCAGCGGGGTGACGGAGATCTTCCCCGATTCGATGGCGCTGAAATCGGTCTGCTCGCCTCCCTCCCAGGACGGCTGCTTTCCGCCGATCCAGAGAAAGGAATTGCCCTTCTCATCGGTCTTGATCTCCACAGCGTCATTATAGATTCGCTTGCCCAGCCGGGTGATTTCCACCCCGGCGATGTCTTCTTTATCCAGGTCCGGGACGTTGACGTTCAGATAGGTGTCCTCGGGCAGTCCGTTTTCCAGAACCATCCGGGCGATCCCGGCGGCCACCTCGGCGGCCACGGTAAAATCTATCGGTTTCCAGTCGGCCAGCGAGACGGCCATGGAGAGGATCCCCAGCATGGTGCCCTCGATGGCGGCGGCCACCGTCCCCGAATAACTGACGTCATCACCCAGATTGGGACCGTGGTTGATGCCCGAGATGATCAGATCCGGCCGGCGGGTGAGCAGATGCCTCACGGCCAGCATGACGCAATCGGTCGGGGTTCCCTGCACGGAATGGATCTTGTCAGCTACCTGGTGAACCCGGAGCGGCTTGGACAGCGTCAGGGAATGGCTGGTGGCGCTCTGGTCCTGATCCGGAGCGACCACGATCACATCCACACCCAGTTCCATGATGGCCGCTCTCAGAGCCTCCAGACCCTTGGCGCCGGCGCCGTCATCGTTGGTCAGCAGCACCCGTGTCTTACGTTTCTTCATGATAAGAGAACCATTTTCAAGACCAGCCGAATGAACCGAAGCGTATCCCGGCCCGGTCGAATGGCGCTGCGCTCTTCCCCGTAGATCGAGCTGATGGGCAGCGACCCGATACGATATCCCATGCGTCCGGCCTGGATGAGCATCTCCGATTCGGTATCGTATCTGCTGGTGGTCAGCCGCAGCCGCCGGAGCACATCGCTGTGGATAAAGCGGTACCCGGACTGGCTGTCCGGGATCCTCTGACCGGCCAGTGCGGAGACGACGGCCGAGGTGAGCCGGTTGGTCAGCTGCCGGATCCAGGGCATCTGACCCACCCGCTTCATCCGTGTCCCGACGATGAGCCCTTCCTGCCGGTTTTCCGCCCGGGCAAGAAATCCGGAGAGAAATCGGACTTCGTGCTGTCCGTCGGCGTCCATCAGGATGGTGCCGTCATAGTTCCGGGCAGTCACCATCTCGAAACCGGTTCGCAGGGCCGCTCCCTTGCCTCGATTCATTTTGTGAAAGAGCACGGTGACGCCCAAAGCCCCGGCCTTCGCACCGGTCTCGTCCCGCGACCCATCATCGATGACGATGATGTCCTCCCGGCCCATGAACCGCAGGGCACCCTGGATCACTCGGGTGATGGTCCCGGCGGCATTATAGGCCGGTATCAGCAGGGCAACTCTCAAGGGAAACGATCGACTCCCTTCTTTCTCCCTGTCGGCCGTCTCTCGGGAAGAGTTCGGAACGGAGTAATCTTTATCTATTTAACAAGTTTTTCTTCCCGGGGCAAGACCTTTTTTCAGGATGGAATAAATTTCGGCCCTGGTCCCGCCGCCGGGAAGATCTTATCGCAGCAGGACCATCTTGCGGGTCTCGGTGAACGAGCCCGCCTGCAGCCTGCAGAAATAAATCCCGGCGGCCAGATCCCGGGCATTCAGTTCAACCTGGTGAGATCCGGCCGGCAGCCGCTGCGAATAGAGCGTCCGGACCCGCTCGCCGAGGACATTGTAGATGGCCAATTCTACCCGGGTATTCGCGGCCAGATCGAATCCGATGGTCGTCGTCGGATTGAACGGATTAGGATGATTCTGGTACAGCCGGCAGGTCCGCGGCAGGCCGGGTGCATCCGGATGGACCATCTTGGCCGGCCCGGCGACCATCCGGAAATGCCTTTCCTGCCGGTAGACGAACTGATAGTGATCCGCGGTCCTCAGGTCCAGGTCGGCTCCCGTCTCCATATCTATCAGCCGGATCTCCACAGCGGATGGGGGCTGCCCATCCAGCTCCCAGGTCAGCCGGACGATCGATCCGAGACGATTGGAGGAAATCCTCAGATCCCAGATCTCAGTGCTCCTGTTCGCCGGCCGGAAATCGGCAGCCAGCGTGCCGGTGCCCTCCGGCCAGTCGGGATGCATGGAGGACAGCGAGACGTAGGATCCGACCGGGGGCGGTTCACTCAGATCCAGAGGATCGCGCAGGGCTGATGCCGATGGAGCACAGCCGAAATAATTATACTCATCGCGCGCCTCCCCGCAGCGGGCTATCACCCGAAGAGCCCATCGGCCGGTCACTTCTCTGGCTTCAATTCCCGGACGCCGGTCGCCCTCCGCCGCCCCCATACCCATGACGGGCGGGATCTTGAGGGTCACATTGCTGCCGGTCAGATTATGGAATGCGTAGCCGTGCCAGGGACTCAGATAGGTTATCTGGGTGGGCAGGAGCCACTGCCCCTGGTAGGCATAGGGTCCGTTGACCGCCGTGGTGTCCATCCGCAAACTCCGGGTGGAGACCGGAAAATAAAAAGGCAGTCCGACGTCGGTCCAGCCGGGCTGAAGAACGACCTCGAAGGAGTCGGCGGTGGTCACGGTGGTCCCGGATCCGGCGTCGATGTTCTCGACCGGATGGCTGGTGATCAGCCAGAAGGCTCGTCCCGGCGCGAAATTCCCGGCTGCGGGATGTTCGTTATAGGTCTCGTTTTGAAACCGGAAGAATCGCCAGTGAGTATCATCATAGTCGCCCAGATCATCGCCCAGCACCGCCTCGACGCTGGTATTATCGAGCTCCAGGGGCACCGAGAACATCTGGTAGGCGGTCTGCTCGCTGCCGCCGGCCAGGGTCCCGGCCCGGACCAGATTGTCAACCTGCACCCGGACCGAATGCGGCCACAGGGATGGATCGATTGCCGGATGGAAGACGGTGTTGGCCCCATCGGTGGCCGACAGATAATACTCCAGCCCCCCGGAGGTTACCTGACCGGCCGGGATGGTGCCGCTGAACTGGTCTCCTGCCCCGGTCATGGTCAGGGTGTTGAAGGTCAAATCCCCTCCCCGGCGGTAGTACAGTGTGGCCATGGGGCTGCCTCCGTCATCGGTCACGGTGGCCGTCACAGTCAGGCCGGTATTCTCCTGCGCCAGAGAGACCGGGGTGTGGGTGATCACCGGCGGCGCGTCGGTGACGGTCACCTGGTGGGGTGAGGTGAGATAATTGGTCGGCGGGTGATAGGACCACAGGCCACCGTCGGTAGCCGACAGATAGTACTCCACCCCGGGTGTCATCACCTCCGTTCCCGGCACGATGCCGGTGTACTGATTTCCCGACGGCGCCATGGCCGCGGCGGTGAATCCGGTCTGACCCATCCGGCGGTAATGCAGCGTGGCCCCGGTGACGCCCCCATCGTCGGTGATGGTGGCCGTGATGTTCAGGTCCTGGCCGGCAGGAGCCGTAGAGATCGGCGTGTGGGTGATCACCGGAGCAGTATTGGTGACCTCCTTGCGGACTATGATATCGTCTAGAAAGACGCCGGTCGCGCCATCGATATAGTCGCTGGTGAAGATGAAAGCGATCCACACGTTGGGATTCCCGGTGAGATCGCCAAGCGTATACACATCGGTGAGATCGAACTCCTCCTGCCCCAACCAGCCGGATGAATATCCGCTGGTGGTGATTCCGTAGAACTGGGTTCCATCGCCCGAGGCCATGATGCCGAGAACGTCATAGCCCTCCTCGGTATCCAGCCAGTAATAGAACAGCAGCTCGGCGTCGCCGGCATCGCTGAGGTCGAACGGACCCCAGATCATCCAGGCTTTCATGTCGTCGGGATACATATCGGTGGCCGGGTTCAGATCGGGATTGCCGGTTCGATGGGCGCCGCAGCACCACCCGCTGTAACTGCCTCCGTGGGACGTGTAGCTGCTCTTCCCCCAGTAGTAGGGGGCAAACCCGATGGAGTTGAAGGTCTGCCAGCCGTTGTACTGCGGAAACTGGACCTCGAAAGTCTCGTTCAGAAGCACCGCCCAGTCCTTCCCGGCTGTATACTGTCGACCGGCCCCTGCGGACGCATCCGCACCGGTCTGCACGGGGAAGTACTGCACCCGGTCCCGCGACGGATCCACCTCCATGGCACATTCCTGCCAGCGGGGAAGCCCGGAGCCCGGAGATATTCCCGGTGAAGATATCTTCCCTTCATCTTGAACCGCTTCTCCCGGCAGGCCGATCAGGATAACAAGCAGTACCGAGGCCAGTACCGGGGCGGTTGAGAACAGTGTGCTTTTCATGGGTTCATCTCCTCATCAGGAAGAAGAAAAGATCTGTTCCTCAGGGATGGTCCGGAGGATCGGGAAGTTTGCTGGACGGTGTGCCTCCGTCCCCTCCTCCGTCATCTCCCCCCGACATGGCCACGGCGGCGATGCCGACCACCGCCAGAGCACCCAGACCCAGCCAGTGCCAGGTCTGCAGGCCGCCCTTTTTCTCCTCCATGACGATATCCGGCTTTTCCGGAGGAACGGTCGGTTCCTCCTCCCGGGCGACCGGTTTGCGCGGCGGCGTCTCGGCAACCTCCGGTTCCGGCTCCGCGGGCGGAGCGGCGGCCATTTCCGTCTCCTCGGGAACGGCCTCAGGCTCGGGCGTCTCGACGACCTCTTCTTCCTCGGGCGCCGGCGCCTCGACCGCTTCAGCTTCCTCCTCCTGTGGCGTCACCGGCGGTGCCACCGGCGGGACGGCCGTCTCGCTCTCGGCCTCTTCCTCCTGGGGCACCTGCTCAGGTTCCGGTTCCTCGGCCGGAGCCGTCATCTCTTCCGGCTGGGTGGTCGAGATGACGATGTTGATGAACGTCTCATCCTCGGGAAATCGGGCCAGCATGCGTCCGATTGGATCCTGCAGCCTGAGATAATACTCCAGTCCCTCGGCAGTGATCCATTTGGCCGGGATCTGGCCCTCGAAGAGAGCTCCCCCGGCCGCGCTCATGGAAAATGATCGGAAATCCTTCTGCCCCGTCTTGCGGACCATGACATACATCAGGACGCCCGTGGTCCGGCCCTCCAGTTCGGCGGAGATCTCGACCGGCTGATCGGGCTGGGCCGAGATGACCGGCTGGTGCCGGATGAACCACTCCTCCTGTGCGTGAAGACCGGACACGTGAACAATGGTCAGCAGATGCAGGACGATCAGTCCGATAATGAACGGTGCTTTCGCCATATCCCCCTCCTTGAGAGAAGTGACACTCTCCGGACAGACTCTTGACATCCTGTTCCCCTGGTTGCGAAGAAACGGTGCTTCATACTAGTCATTTCATCGGATATTGTCAAGTGAAAAAGGGCTGTGTTCCGTTTCCGGATCACAGCCCTCTCCAAGGTCGGGGCGACTGGATTTGAACCAGCGACCACTAGCCCCCCATGCTAGTGCGCTACCGGACTGCGCCACGCCCCGACGAAAGATATTCTATCGTCTTGTCCCGGTTTTCTTAATCTATTGCACCGCCGGGAAAAAATCAAGTGAAAAATATACCGCCAACGCTCAGCCTGACTGCAGTATCTCCAGCAGTTCCTGAAGATCTTTCTTGACCATCTTGAGCACGTCGCGCATGACGGCATCCTCGAAATTCATCTCCAGTTGATTGGAAGATGGACTTCTGCGGATCTGCGACAGCTTCTTGCGGGCGCCGGCGATGGTATAGCCCTCATCGTAGAGCAGCTGCTTGATGGCGAAGATGGACTTGATATCCTTGATGCGATAGGCGCGATTGCCGGCCCGGTTCTTGGGAGGTGCCAGAGTGGGAAATTCATCCTCCCAGTATCGCAGGACGTGGGGTTTGAGGTTGGTGAGATCGCAGACCTCGCTGATGGTATAGTACATCTTGGTCGGAGAGAGTTTGACCAAAAGAACCACCTCCCCCTTCGGACATGGAATGAATCGTGATATCAGCCTTCTCTTAGAATGGTTCCTGTTCCGCCAATTCCGGCTTGGGATCCCGGGTCATGAGGTCATTGACCGCTTCCCGGGGATCCTTCCCCTTAAAAAGCACCCGGTAGACCTGCTCGGTGATGGGCATCTCCACGCCGGTCCGCCGGGCCAGGGCCCTCCCGGAGTCGGCGGTGTTGACCCCCTCGGCCACCATCTCCATGGAATCGAGCACCTCCTGGAGGGACCGGCCCTTGCCGATCTGTTCACCTACGTACCGGTTCCGGCTGTGCTGGCTGCAGCAGGTGGTGATCATATCGCCCATGCCGGAGAGACCGGCAAAGGTCTCCTGACGTGCTCCCAGGGCCAATCCCAGGCGGCTGATCTCGGCCAGCCCCCTGGTGATCAGGGCGCCTTTGGTGTTGTCACCGTATCCCAGGCCGTCACAGATCCCGACGGCGATGGCGATGATATTTTTCAGCGAACCGGCCAGCTCGACCCCGACCAGATCATCGTTGGTGTAGACCCGGAACGTCGGGCTCATGAAGACCTCCTGCACCCGCCGGCCATGGGTTCGAGAACAAGCCGCGGCGACCACCGCGGTGGGAATCTCCCGGCTGACCTCCTCGGCATGGCTGGGACCGGAGAGCGTCACGACGGGCGTGACATCGGGCAGCTCCTCTGCCAGGACCTCGGACATGCGCTTGAGTGTCTTCCGTTCCAGTCCCTTGGCCACGTTGACGGCCAGTGCTCCGGCCGGCAGCAGAGGCGCTGCTCCGGCGGCCAGCTGTCTCATCAGGTGCGAGGGCAGGGCGAAAACGGCTATCTGAGCGTTCTCCAGGGCCTGCTTCTGATCATGGGTAATGATGATTTCCTCAGGGATGGTGACGCCGGGCAGAAAAGTTTCGTTGCGGCGGGAGGACCGCAGTCTCTCGGCGCGATCCTGAAAATACTCCCACAGATGGACCCGCTGTCCGTTGTGGTAAAGCAGGATGGCCAGGGCGGTGCCCCAGCCCCCGGCCCCCAGTACGGCAACCTGGCTCATCGGTTCTCCCCTTTCCTTGGGGACGTCTTCAGCGAGAGCCGGTTCTCGCTGCCCCGCAGCAACCGGCCGATATTGGCCCGGTGACTGGCCAGCACTCCGACGGCCAGCAATACGGCAAAGACCAGCAGCGGCATCGGCGGAGAGACATCGAAAAGTTGGCCCTGAAGGAAGAGCAGCGGGGTGACGCTCACGGCGGCCAGCATCGAGCCCAGCGAGACATATCTCGTGGCGGATACCACCGTCACCCAGATGACCAGAGCCGTCAGGGCTACCAGGGGCGCCAGAGCGAACAGCACCCCGGCGCTGGTGCCCACTCCTTTTCCTCCCCGGAAACCGATGGTCACCGGAAAGATGTGCCCCACGATGGCAGCCATTCCGGCCAGAACCTTCAGCAGTTCGGGATCGGGCGGTCGGCCGAAGGTCAGCAAAGGCACCAGCAGCAGAACGGCGGCCAGTCCTTTAGAGATGTCCACGGCCAGGACCGCCAATCCCCATTTCAGGCCCAGGACCCTGAGGGCATTAGTGGCTCCGGCGTTCCCGCTGCCGTGCTCTCGGATGTCGGTCTTCCGGAACCACTTTCCCAGCCACACGGCCGTGGGAATCGAGCCCAGCAGGTAGCCGGCTGCCAGGATGAGAACAACCTGCATCAATCCTTCCCCTCTCGCTGCCGGATCCACACGCGCAGCGGCGTGCCCACGAATCCGAAGGAATCTCTCAGCCGGCGATGGATGTATCGCAGATAGGGCGCTCGAAACGCTTTGGGATGATTGCTGAAAAAGATAAAGGTGGGCGGATGGACCATCTGCTGGACGGCATAGTATATTTTCGTCGGCCGGCCCCGCAGAGAAGGCGGTTGCCGTCGCCCGATCAGCTCCCCGACAAACCGGTTCAGCCGTCCGGTGGAGATTCTCTTTCCCCGCTCGCGGTACACCAGCCGGATGCGGTCCAGCACGGCCGGCACGTTCCATCCGGTCAGCGCGGAGGTGGCCACCACCGGGATGTATCCCAGAGAAGGATATCGTTCCCTCAGCTGGGCCGCATAGGCTGCTGTGTCCGCCTCTTTCTCGATCAGATCCCACTTGTTCAGGACCACGACGATACCTTTGAATGCTTCCTGAACCTGTCCGATGATATGGATGTCCTGCGCGGCGGGACCCTGGGCGGCGTCGATCACCACCAGGGCCACATGGCAGCGTTCCAGCCCGCGCAGCGTTCTCAACGTACTGTAGAACTCCACCCCGTCCTTGATCCGGCTCTTCTTTCTCAGTCCGGCCGTATCGATAAAGATAAAGCGCTGATCGTCCATGTGCAGAACAGTGTCCACCGCATCCCGGGTGGTCCCCGGAACGGCATCCACCACCACCCGCTCCTCACCCACGATGGCATTGACCAGCGACGATTTGCCGACGTTGGGCCGTCCCAGGACGGCCACCTGGATGCCTTCCCGGAGAGAGGCCGGCGGCGATTCCGGGGGCAGATTCTCGACCACCCGGTCCAGGAGATCTCCCACGCCCCGTCCGTGCACCGAGGAAACGGCCAATCCTTCGCCCAGGCCCAGGGAGTAAAATTCGGCCTCATGTTCCCCGGCACCGGCGGTGTCCGACTTGTTCAGGACCAGCAGGATCTTCTTTCCGGCCCGCAGCAGATGACGAGCCACCTCCTGATCCTCCAGGCTCGGTCCCACCTCGAGATCGACCACCAGAAGGACCACATCAGCCTCCTCGATGGCAATCCGGGCCTGCTGCCCGATCGCCGACACCAGGCTGTCCTTCTCGGAGATGACCAGTCCGCCGGTGTCGACCACGAAGAAGCTGTGCCCTGTCCAATCAGCCAGGGCGGACAGCCGGTCCCGGGTGATGCCCGGGCGGTCATCGACGATGGCCATTCTCTTCCTGATGATGCGGTTGAACAGCGTCGATTTTCCGACGTTGGGCCGCCCCACGATGGCCACCACGGGATGGGTCGAAGCGCTCATGAAAAGACTTTCTCGAGATTCCCCAGGGGATCGTTTCGATCAGTCACGACGATCTCCAGTTCCAGCCGTTCGGCCAGGTTCTCCGGCGTCAGATCGTCCAGGAAAAAGCCCTGCTCGTTGAGACAGTTGGGCGGCAGCAGCACCATGTCACCAGCCGGGCGGGTCTGCAGCGCCTGAATGATATCCTCGCCGGCCAGCAGGCCGCTGACGGTCACCCCACCGCCGAACAGCCGGTTCTCGACCACCTGAAGATGGACCGTCAGTCCCTTGACCCGGGAGAGCCGGTCGACCAGGGTTTGCTGTATCAACGGGGCTGCCAGATAGCCGGTGACGACGGTGATCGTCCGGGGCCGCGGTACACTGCGGGGGAAATCCTTCTGAGATTCCTCGAACCGGTCCAGCCACTGCCGGATCATGCCCACCCCGTTCTCCAGCTGCTCGAAGCCCTCGTATCGGCCGGCCTCCGGCACCGGGCGCCCGGCCAGAAGATAGAGCTCATCGGCGGCATGCACAAAGAACAATCCAATCTCGTCCCGATACCTCTCCTGCCAGCTCTCGATGCTTTCGATCAGCCGGCCGGCCTGTTGACGGGTCACCGGCTGAAGCGGATACAGTCCCTGGCGGTGGCCGGTCAATCCCACCGGCACCACAGCGACCGACCTCACCGCTGGAAAGAACCCGGCCAGATCCTCGACCGTTCGTCGCAGGATCTCGCCGTCGTTGATCCCGGGACACAGTACCACCTGTGTATGCATCTGGATCCTGGACCGGGCCAGCTGCTCGATGATCCCCATGATGTCAGGAATCTTCTTTCGTCTCAGAAGTTTTTCCCTGATCTCCCGATCGGTGCTGTGCACCGAGAGATAGAGCGGACTCAACCGCTGCCGGATGATGCGATCGATCTCCTCCCCGGTCAGATCGGTGAGGGTGACATAGCTGCCCTGCAGAAAGGACAGGCGGTAATCCTCATCCTTGAGGTAGAGACTCTTTCGCAGCCCCCGGGGAAGCTGATCCACGAAACAGAAGATGCACCGGTTCCGGCAGGTCCGCGGCCGGATGGGCGGCAGGTTCAGTCCGGCGTCATCCTGATAGTCTTTACAGATCTCATGCTTCCGGAGCCGTCCTTGCTGATCTTGAACGGTCAGCACGACCCGCTCATCGTGAAGAAAAAACTGGGCGTCCAGCCGGTCGTGGACCGGCTGTCCATTGATCTCCACCAGAGAGTGCCCATCACGAATACCGGAGCGGTGGGCCGGGCTTCCCGGCTCCACCGAGGTGATGCGCAGGGCCATATCGATCAGCTCACCTTTCGAGTTCACCGTCGTTTTTCGGCGTCCGGCTTCAGCATCTCGTTGAGCGCCTGGACGATCTTTCCGGCTCGGTATCCGTTGATCTCCCCCTCCGGCCGGAAGGATCCATCCTGTCCGGATTCCATGATACCCAGTGAGATGACCGTCCGGATGGCCTCCAGGTCAGGGTCGTCAGCCGGCACATCCGCCACGAGCGATGCCGTCTCACCGGGCTCCGGTCCGGTCCGTTCCACCTCTGTGAAGCGCCGGATGATACCGGCCGAAAAACGGGCACAGTCCCTGCGCAGCACGGGCTGCCAGGGCCGGAAGGCGGTGTCCTGATCGGCCGGCATCAGGCCGCAGGTAGCCACCCGGGCGATCTGCTCGGCGGCCCAGTGATCGGAGATATCCTTCGGCCGGCCGGCGGTCTCATCCCCCCGACAGAGCGCATCCAGCGGCAGCTGCCGGGCCAGCAGGGCAGCCATGTCCCCGCGGCTGGTCACCGGCTTCTTGACGATGAGATAATATTCTGCAGGCATCTCACCGGGCGGTGAGCGGCGATCGGCCAGCGCTTTCCAATCCTCCCGGGCTCCGGAATGGTTCGGATCCCGGTCCAGCGTCTTCTTGTAATACTCCTCGGCCAGACTGTACCGGCCCGTCTGCTCGTAGGCCCGGGCCAGGTGATAATGGGCCTCGGCCAGTCCGTCGTCCATCTCGATGGCCCGGAGGTAGTGTTCGATCGCCGCCTGGGGATTGTCCCGGAGGGCCTCCAGCCGGCCCAGGCCGACATAGATCCGGGCATAGCCGGGGTCCAACTGCAGGACCTGGCGAAAATAGTCTTCGGCCTCTGACCGGCGGCCTTCTTCCAGGGCCACCAGGCCCAATCCCTCCAGCGCGGGCAGATAATTTCCATCCAGAGCCAGGGCCGCTCGAAACTGCCCGCCCGCCTCCGCCGGCCGTCCTTCCCGGAGAAGCTCCCGTCCGGCTTGGACATGTGTTTCCGGGGAGACCTCGATCAGTTCGCCCTCACGGGGCGGCCCTCCGGCGCAGCAGATGACTGTCAGCACGATCATGGCCAGGGCCAGAACTCTCTTCCGATCAATACTCATGGGTTGATTCCTCATCAGTTGACCACGATGATGACCCGGCATTCGGCGAGAAACTGCATGTGCTTGGGATAACAATGCAGCAGGGAGGCGTCCTCATCCTCGAGGACCACTTTCGTTCCCCTGGCCGAACGGGCCCTGACCAGCAGAGCCCGGGGAGAGACCCGGTTCATCTTGGCTGCCAGATTGACATCCTGCTCGTAACTGACCAGACCGGCCATCAGAGCCCGGGGACGGCGGGCAAACTCGACGCCGTAGATATTCTTTCCCGACTCGTTCACCAGCACGGGGGCCAGGGCTGGCTGCAGGTTCGTATCGCGGGCATCGACGACCAATCCTGTATAGGGCTCGGATGGACTTTCTCCGGGCCGGGCAAGCTCCAGATCTTCCGGTATCTCTACATCCTCCGGCCACGGCTGGCCGCAGAGCGGACAGAGCAGGCCGTCGGCGACCCGGTGGCCATTGCCCGAGGGCGGCAGCAGCAGATCGACCAGTTCTCCGCGGATCGTCAGCTCGACATCGATCTCCACCGATCCGTCGGTCATATAATGGAGACCCTTTTCACGAAAATTCGTGGTCAGAGAATGAACCCGCTGCTCCAGTGCCTGGTCATCCTCCAACAGATCGGAGACGGTTTCATTCGATGTAATGACCATGGCGGCCAGGGTGGTGATGATCTTCTCATGGGCATCCCGCCGGGCCGAGGCTAGCACCTTATCCTTGTCCACGGTGGCCAGGCTGTCGGTCTCCTCCGCCCCACCGGTCCCGGTGCATCTGATGACCATCCGGCCCCAGTCGATAACACCGCCACCCGGCACTTCCTGAAGCAGATCCGCCGTTGCCGAAGCGAAGATGCATGCACTGGTGAGGAGTGCGGTGAGACACAACATCCGGCAGAATCTGAGCAGTTTCATGACGATCCTCCGTGGAGATTCCTCAAAGAATAGCCTCAGCGGCCGGGGTGATTGCCCGCCCCGTCCGCGGTCCACGACCAGGCCTGTCGCATCTGCTGGCGGCTGCGGTCAGCCGCCTCAGGGGACGGATGCCTGCCCCGGGAAAGGTCCTTCAGGGTGCGGCGCAGACGGTTCTGCCCGCCATCCCCCACCACCCGCCGGGCATCGAACCAGAGAACGGGGTTCATCCTGTTGAACCAGGTCATCTGCCGTTTGGCGTACTGGCGGGTATTCCGCTTCATCCGCGAGACGGCCTCCTGTCTGCTGATCCGCCCGTCGATCAGCGCCGTCATCTCCCGATAACCGACCGTGGAAAGGGACGCCAGACTCCCCGAATACCCCTGTGCTATGAGATCCCTGACCTCCTGTTCGAATCCTTGATCGATCATCTGATCGACACGTTCATCGATCCTCCGGTAGAGATCCTGGCGGGTTCGATACAGCCCCAAAAGAAAGGAGGAATGCTCCAGTTTCTGGCTTTCTCCCTCCCGGTGCCAGTGGCTCAGCGGGACGCCGCTCTGCTCGAAGACCTCCAGCGCCCGGACGGTGCGCAGCAGATCGTTGGGGTGGATCCTGGCGGCGCTGTCCGGATCGATCCGGGTTAGACGCCGGTGCAGCGCGCCCCGGCCTTCGGCCTTTTCCTGCTCGAGAAGGTTTCGGCGAATATCACTGTCTGCCCCGGGACCTTCGAAGAAACCCTCCAGCAGGGATTTGATATACAGACCACTGCCTCCGGATACGACCGGGAACCGTCCCCGGACGATGACATCGTCGATGGCCCGGCGGGCCATTCCGGCGTAGTCGGCGGCATCGATGGGCTGGTCGGGATTGACACAATCCACCAGGTGATGTTTCACCGCGTTGAGCTGCTCGGGGTCCGGCTTGGCTGTGCCGATGTTCATGAACCGGTAGATCTGGCGGGAATCGGCCGAGATGATCTCGGCCTCCATACCCCGCAGGGTCTCGATGAGGACCTCCGTTTTCCCCACCGCGGTGGGTCCGATGACGATGGCGACCGTGCTCATGACTGCAATCGTGCTCCCTGGCACGGGCTGTCTCAACGGCCGAACTTTCTGGCCAGCTCCTCAAGACTCATCCGTATGATGGTCGGCCGGCCGTGAGGACAGGTATATGGCGAGGAGGTGGCAAAGAGCATATTGACCAGCGAATTCATCTCCTCCTGGGTCAGCCGCTCCCCCGCCTTGATGGCTCCCTGACAGGCGAAGGACCGGGCCAGGCGCTCCTCGCGGTCCAGCTCGGCCGGCTGGTGAGCGGCCAGATCATCGAGGATGTCCCTGAGCACCTGGCTGTGACGGCCCATCATCAGCGTGACCGGCTCGGCCTCCACCAGGACCGTCTTGCCCCCGAAAGGCCGGACCACGAAACCCAAGCCGGCCAGCAGATCCTGATGTTCATCGAAGACCTGCAGCTGGGCCTGGGTGAGCTCCACGACCTGGGGAAAAAGGAGCTGCTGAGAGGAGGCAGCGGCCTCCTGGAAGCTTCTCTTGGCCTGTTCATAGAGAATGCGCTCGTGAGCGGCGTGCTGATCGATGATCACCACCCCGCTCTTGATGGCCGAGAAGATGTACAGATTATGAAGCTGCCAGAGGGAGACCAGATCCTCCCGGCGCCGCCCCTCCGACGGGGCGCCCGGCGGCTGACCGCCGGGCCGGCCATCGAACAGGCTGGCCTGAACCTGGCCGCCGGATCCGTCCGGCGCTCCGGCCGAATCCCTGCCACCGGTCAGATACTCTCCTGTTCTCTCCCCGATGCTCCCGCCGCGAGCTCCGGTCTCTTCCCCGATTATCTGCTCCCCGAGCTCGGCCCGGGGTGTCAGCCGGCTGAGGGCCTTGCCGACCGTGAAGGCCAGAAGGTCATGGATCGCCCGGCTGTCCTGAAAGCGCACCTCCCGCTTGGTCGGATGGACATTGACGTCCACCTGGCCGGGTGCGGTGCTGATCAGCACCACCGCGGCCGGGTGACGATCCTTGGGGAAATAAACCTGGTAAGCCTGAAACAGCCCGTGCTGCAGCGTCCGGTCGGTCACCGGCCGGCCGTTGAGGATAAAGATCTGACGATGCCGGCTGCTCTGGGACATCTTCGGCGTGCCGATGCATCCCTCGATCTGGATGGGTGCGGCCTGATGGGAGAAGAAAATGACGTCGTCGACCATCTCCATAGGCCAGAGCTCCGCCAGCCGCTCCTGGAGATTTCCGGCCGGACCGAGATTGAGGGTGGTGCGGTCGCCATGCATCAGCTGGAAGCCGACCTCCCGATGCGCCAGGGATAGATGGGTGACCGCATCGACGATACGGCGGAACTCGGTCTGGGCGCTGCGCAGAAATTTCCTCCGGGCCGGCGTGTTGTAGAACAGGTTTCTGACGGTCACCGTGGTCCCCGCCGGACGGCCCGTCGGCGAGCTGTCGGTCAGCTTTCCGCCTTCCAGCTTGAGCACAAGGCCTTCCTGGGCTTCCTCCTCCCGGGTGGACAGCTCCAGCAGGGAGACAGCGGCGATGCTGGACAGCGCCTCGCCGCGGAAGCCGAGCGTTTCGATGGCCTCCAGATCCGCGTCGGAGACGATCTTGCTGGTGGCATGGCGCCGGACAGCCAGACGGGCGTCCTCGGGCGACATGCCCCGGCCATCATCGGAAACCCTGATGAGCTTCTGGCCGCTTCCCGATACCTCTACCCGGATACGCCGGCTGCCGGCATCGATAGCGTTCTCGACCAGTTCCTTAACCACCGAGGCGGGCCTTTCGACCACCTCTCCGGCGGCGATTCTGGAAACCACCGCGGGAGAAAGTATCTGAATTCGCTGGCCCAACGATTTCCTCCTGACGATCGCGCTTCTATTCCTTCTCCCGCTCCTCGATCTGCTCCTTGATCCGGTGCAGCAGGCTGAGCGCTTCCAGGGGCGTGATCCGGTCCACGTCGGTGCTCCGCAAGGTCTCCAGGACCGGATGCTCGCCAGCGGTAAAGAGACTGAGCTGAGAGGATCCGGCCATCGGTGGCGCATGGGCGCCCAGGGCCAGCCGGGGCAGTTTATTGGGAGTCAGCTCGGCTTCCTCCAGATTGGCCAGAACCTCCTTGGCCCGATCGATCACCTCAGCCGGCAGACCGGCCAGACGGGCCACCTGGATACCGTAACTGTGGTCGCACCCGCCCTCGACGATCTTTCTCAGAAAGACGACGTGGTCCTGCCACTCCTTGACGGCCACGTTGTAATTCCTCACCCGGGGCAGGATCAGGGCCAGCTCGGTGAGCTCATGATAATGGGTGGCGAACAGCGTCTTGGCCGACAGCCCGGAGGTGTTGTGGATATATTCGGCCACCGCCCAGGCGATGGATAAACCGTCAAATGTGCTCGTTCCCCGCCCGATCTCATCGAGCAGGAGCAGGCTTCGCGGGGTGGCGTTGTGCAGGATATTGGCCGTCTCGTTCATCTCCACCAGAAATGTGCTCTCTCCGGTGGCCAGACTGTCACTGGCCCCGACCCGGGTGAAGATGCGGTCGACCAGACCGATACGGGCCTCCCTGGCGGGAACGAAGGAACCCATCTGGGCCAGCAGGACGATCAGACCGACTTGCCGCAGGTAGGTCGATTTCCCGGCCATGTTGGGACCGGTGATGATCAGGATCTGATCGCTGTGGTTATCCAGGAGGGTGTCATTCGGCACGAACTCCTCTCCCTGGATGAGTTTTTCCACCACCGGGTGGCGTCCCTGCCGGATGACGATCTGCTCGCCCTCGTCCACCACCGGGCGGCAGTAGTCGTTCTCCACGGCCACGGCGGCCAGCGAGATGAGTACGTCCAGACGGGACAGCAGCCGGGCATTGTTCTGTATCTCTCCGGCGGCCGCTCCCACCTGCTCTCTGATCTCCAGAAAGAGCTTGTACTCCAGTTCCTTGATGCGGTCCTCGGCGCCCAGGACACGGGCTTCCTGCTCCTTGAGCTCGGGGGTAATGAACCGCTCCGCGCTGGTCAGGGTCTGTTTTCGAATAAAGGTCTCGGGAACTTTGGAGAGATTGGGTTTGGTGACCTCGATGTAATAGCCGAAGACTTTATTGTAACCGACCTTGAGCGATCTGATGCCGGTTCTCTGGCGCTCCTCCTCCTGCAGCCGGGCGATCCATCCCTTGCCCTCGCCGCTGACCTGCCGGAGATCATCCAGCTCCTGGTGATACCCGTCCCGTATCAGGCCGCCGTCGTTGAGAGCCATGGGCGGATCATCGACCAGACTGGAGCCGATGATCTCGACCACCGGACGCATCTCGCTGAGCCGGTCCCGGGTCTCTTTCAGCAGGCCGGCCGAACTCTCTCCGAGATCCTTCTTGATCTTCGGAATGATCTCAAGAGAGTCTTTTAAGGCGTTTAAATCTCTTGCGTTCGCCCGCCCACACCCGACCTTGCCGATGAGCCGCTCGAGATCGGCGATATCCTTCAACGATGTCCCCAGTTCCCGCCGCACAGAGGCATCATCGACCAGATCCTGCACCGCATCGAGACGTTCCTCGATCCGCTCACGACTGAGTAGCGGCTGGCGCAGCCAGCGTTCCAGCAGCCGGGCTCCCATGGAGGTCTTGACCCGATGAAGAACGGAGCCCAGGGTGGCTCCCTTGACGCCCTCGCGGAGCGGCCGGAGAATCTCCAGATTTCTCACCGTGGTGGCGTCCAGGATCATGTAATCGCTGGGAGAGACCGTTGACAGAGATCTGATGTGCGACAGGGCCGACCGCTGGTTGTCCTTGAGATACTGCAGGGCGGCTCCGGCTGCGCCGACGGCCAGGGGCAGGTTCTCGCATCCGAAGCCTTTCAGTGAGGTGGTCTGGAAATGGCCGATGAGTGTTTGGTAGGCCTGGTCGTGGGCAAAACGCCAGTCATCCATGGTGCTGACCGCAGCCGCGGGCAGCAGCCGTGCGATCAGGTCGCGGTAAGCTTTTTCCTTCCCCGTGGGAACCAGAACCTCCGCCGGAGCAAGTCGTTCCAGAGTGCCCTCGAGGTGACTGTCTTCCAGCTCCTGCAGCTCGAACTCGCCGGTGGACAGATCCACCACGGCCAGTCCGGTAAGACCGTCACGCTGATCGATGGCCACCAGGTAGTTGTTTCGTTCCTGCGAGAGAACCCGGTCCGAGACGGTCGTACCCGGGGTGACCACCTGGACCACATCGCGCTTGACAATCCCTTTGGCCTGCGAGGCATCCTCGATCTGTTCGCAGATGGCCACCTTATACCCCGCTTTGATCAGCCGGGCCACATAGGTGTCGGCCGAGTGCCAGGGAACTCCGGCCAGGGGCACCTTGGCTGACTTGCCATGCGCTCGTGAGGTCAGGGTGATGCCCAGGATCCGGGCGGCGATGGTGGCGTCCTCATAGAACATCTCATAGAAGTCGCCCATACGAAAGAACAGCAGGCAGTCCTGGTACTTTTTCTTGAGGCGCTGATACTGTGCCATCATCGGTGTGGTGGTGGCCATCTGATCACCTCTGCAGCGTCCAACAGGGCTGATTTTCGGCTCCACCAAAATATCATAACGGAGCATTTAAGTCAAGCAAATTTTTACATTTCAATGGCCTCTGTTAAACTATATTCTACCTCTGGTGAGCGATCCATTCTGGGCAAAAAAAAGCCTCAGGAAGAACCTGAGGCCCCGCACCGGGACAGACGGTACTCCGGGCTGATCAGCGCCGGATCACCTGATAGGGCAATCCTCTCTCTCTCTCAAGTTTCTCGGCCTGGCGAAGGGCTTCCTCCCGGGTCTGGTAGCTCCCCACCCAGATCAGATAGAGGGTCCGGTGGCGGCCGGCTCGTTTGATCATCTCGACCTGGTATCCCCAGGACCGTAGTTGGGATTGAAGATTGAGTCCGTTCGATCGCTTGCTGAAGGCACCCACCTGGATGGTGTAATTCCCCTCGGCGGGTTTCTCTTCGGAAGCTTCTCCGGCATCGTCCCAGCCCCATTCGGTCAGCCGGCGCTGAGCCTGCTTGCCCTGATAGGTGTCGGGATAGGAGCCGACCAGTTGCTGCAATATCCCGGCGGCGGCCGCACGGTCTCCGCGGGCTTCTCTGATCTCGAACAGGCGGAATAGAACCACCGGGGTCAGTTCGTTCCCGCTGCGGTTCTGAAGGAATTCCTGGCAGCGCTGTTGGGCCGCAGCATACTCCTGTTTCATGTACATGGCATCGATCAGGCCCAGCTCGGCCCAGCTGGCCAGGGAGTGTCCGGAATGATCCCGGACGAGGCGCCGAAAATAAACCGCCGCGCTGTCGGCCGCTCCGATGGCCAATTTTGAGCTGGCCAGCCAGTAGAGAGCATCGGCCCGCAGTCCGGAATCCCCATGCTCGCGCAGGAGACGCTCATAATCCTTGGCTGCGGTAAGGTAATAGCCAACCGCAAAATGATACTGGGCGATTCCGTAGAGGACCTGATCGGCACGCTGATCGTCGGGATGGAGCGACAGGAAACGCTGCCGGTTGGCCAGGGCCTGATCTGCATCGGGCTCCAGCTCAGCCATGTAAAACAGGGCATCAGGATTGTCCGGATCCTTCTCCAGGAGCCGGGCGAACTCCTCCCGGGCCTGCCTGAAATCGCCTTTCTGATATAACCCTATGGCCTTTTCGTAAGGCGTCTCAGCCGCCGCCGAAAAGGTCAGGAGAACAAAGGCGACAAGAATCAGGCCGGCCATCCTGCCCGGCCGGCCAGGTGAGAATAGGCTGATCATGGAAAGCAACCTTTACAGATCAAATGTTCTCCACTGCTGGCACTGAGGACAATGCCACAACGGCTGCCGGGATTGATGACCGCAGTGCTGACAGACATATTCCTGGGGAGAATGTAGTGCCATCTCCTGGAGCAGTCCGGCGATCTTGTCATGGTTCCCCATCTGCTGGTAGATGGTGACCATTAGCTGCCGGGCGGCCAGATCGTCCGGCTGCACCTGAAGGGCCCGGCGGCAGGTCTCAAGAGCTTCCTGGAGATCACCTTTTTTCTCCTGAATTTTGGCTAACGCTATAAGAGCTCTTGTATTATCAGAATCATGATCCAACAGATCACGATACAGCCTGGCCATCTCTCCGAACTTCCCCTGTTCGAAGAGAGTCTTTTCCAACCGTTTGAAAGCCAGATACGCCTGCTGGGGAACGGCCTTGAAGAGCTGCTTCCAGCTCTCCACCGCCTCCCCGAGGCGGCCTTCTTTTTGATACGCATCCCCCAGTCCCAGATAGGCGGCAGTGCAGCGGCTGTCCCGACGGATGGCATCCTTATATTTCAGTCTTGCTTTATGATAGTGCTTCCCGGAGACCAGTTGATCTCCCTGCTGAACCTCATACAGCGCCAGCAACCCGTCATCCTTCTGTCCGGCGATCCTGAAGATTCTTTCCCGGACCGACAGTGCCTGTTCCCATTGCCCTTCCTGTTCGTGAAGCTGGACCAGATGCTCCAGGGCCCAGAGATTTTTTCGGTCGAGCGAGAGCAGCTCCTCCATGGTGCTGATCGCCCGATCGGAGCGGCCGATGTGGAGATAATCCAGGGTCAGGCTTTTCAACAATTCTTTGCGATCGGCTGCCGAAAGGTCTCCGCGCACGGTGAGCTGCCGATGGATCTGCAGGGCTTTATTGACTTCTTTGCGTTCCCGCAGGATATCTCCCAGCCGGAGATAAGCGTCGATATTACCGGTATCACCCATCACCACCATCTTCAGATGGTGAAGTGCGCCTTCCTGATCTCCCCGGATCAATTCACGGAGTGCCTGGATATAGTGTTCGGCCGAGGATCTCCGCCTCGACCGGCGAAATCGGATCAATCCGAAGATCACCAACCCGACGATCAGGACGGCCGCGATCGCGACGATAATGACCTCGACGGACAGCACCGGTCTGGACGATACTTGCGCCAGAAACAGGATCATCGATCCATTTCCTCCCAAAGCGGTTCCGGATTGGACGAACTTCACTCCCCTATCGGCTCCTCAGATGCTTCCTCCTCTTCCAGAGGGAGGTTTCGCAGGGCGGTCAGCTCCTCGACCAGCTTCCTGTTGGATCTCTCCACGGTTCGGATCCTGGAATGCAGCTGCAGGACGTGAAAGATGGAGACCAGAAACCAGACCAGTGTTCCAATGACGAAGGCGGCGAAGAGAAAATAGATCAGGGGGCCATGAAAGGTCTTCGGCCCGATCTTGACATAGGTGGCCTGCTCCTTATCCATGTTATGAACCGCGAACGCCAGGATCAATAGCATGATCACAACGACAAAGAACCATCGCAGAACCCACATAACCGCACCTCCTGATCCTCAGAGATCCAGTTCTTTTATCGGATAAACCAACTGCAAGGGCTGGCATACGATACGTAACTTTTCCCTGAAAGTCAAGGCAAAACGGGTTCCGACGACGGCTCCGCCGCCGGTCTGCCCCTAGCCGTGACGCCCTCAACGGTCTCCACATAAACCTGAACCAGCTGCCCCGACAGCCGGGATCCGCCCGGGAAAATGACCACCTTGTTGGTCCTGGTCCTTCCCATGAGCTCGTCCGCATCTCTCCTGCTGGGACCCTCGACCAGAACCTCCACGGTCTGCCCTGCCAGCTTCCGGCTGATTCGCATGGTAATATCATGCTGGTATTCGATCAGTCTCTCCAGACGCTCATGACGGACCCTCTTGGGAACCTGCCCGGAGAACTTCACGGCATCTGTGCCCGGACGGGGAGAGTATTGAAAGGTGAAGGCGTGATCGAATTTCACCTCCTTCAGCACTTCCAGGGTCAGCCGGAAATCCTCCTCGGTCTCTCCCGGAAAACCGGCGATCAGATCGGTGGTGATGCTCAATCCGGGGATCAGATCCCTGGCCCGGTCGACTACCGAGCGGTATTGCGCCGTGGAATATCCCCGGCGCATGGCCTTGAGGATCCGATCGGAGCCCGATTGCAGCGGCAGATGAAGGTGTTCGCAGACACTGTCCGATTCGGCCATGGCCGCCAGAATCTCTTCGCTCATGTCCCGCGGGTGAGAGGTGGTGAAACGGATCCGCCACAGACGGTCCGTCCCATCGGCCCGCCGGAGCAGATCGGCAAACCGGTGACTCCCGTCCTGGTAGGCGTTGACATTCTGTCCCAGAAAGATGATCTCACGGATTCCCCGGTCGGTCAGGGTACGGACCTCGCCGAGGACATCGTCCAGTGGACGGCTGCGCGCCGGCCCCCTCAACTGCGGCACGATGCAATAGGAGCACCGGTTATCACATCCTCTCATCACCGAGACGAAAGCCGACAGCCCCGGCGCCGGCCGGGGCTGGATATCCGAATACATCTCCAGGGTCTCTGAGGTGGACACCGCTCTCCCTTTCTCGATCCGGCGCAGCAGGTCCGGAAGCCGGCGGTATTCGCCGGTGCCGATGACCAGATCGATCCCCGGGATACGGTCCAGCAATTGGGCGCCCATTCTCTGGGCCATGCAGCCGCAGACTACCAGTCGCGAATGAGGACGCTGCTTTCTCAGCCCGGCCAGCTCCCTGATCCGGCCCAGGGCCCTGCGCTCAGCATGGTCCCTGACACTGCAGGTGTTCACCACCATCACATCGGCACCGGACATCCCGGCGGCCGGCCGATATCCATTCTGTTCCAGGATGCCGGCGATGAGGCCGCGATCATAAAAATTCATCTGGCATCCGTAAACTTCGATGGCGTAGCTTCTGGGTTTCTCGTCCATCCCTGCGCTGCCTCCAACCTGTCAGAGCCCGCAGACCATCCGGCCCCAGGCCCGGTCCTCCCCGACCCGCTCGATATCGACCGCCACCAGTCGGTTCATGCTGTCGTCGGCGCCTTCCATGAGCACGCGGATGTAGTTATCCGACAGACCGGTCAGCAGTCCGGTCTGTCGATCCCGGCGCCGTTCGGTCAGCACGGTCACACGGCACTGCCGAAACGTGGAGAGAAAGTCCTTGAATTTTCGTCTGCTGAGCTGACGCAGCAGCTGGCTTCTCCGGCGGCAGATCTCCGGTGGTACCTGATCGGGCATCTCGGCCGCCGGCGTGCCCCGGCGGCGTGAAAAACTGAACACGTGAAAGCGGCAGACGGGAAGTTGCTGGAGGAGATCCCGGGTGGACTCGAACTGATGGTCGGTTTCGCCGGGGAATCCCACGATCACATCTACGCCGATGGCGATGCCGGGAACGGCCCGGTCGAGTTTCCTGATCAGATCGGCGAACGCGGCGGCATCATAGGGCCGCCCCATGGCCCGGAGGATCGTGTCGTCGCCGCTTTGCATGGGAATGTGGACATGGCGGCAGATCTTATTCGATTCCCGGAGCACCCCGATGAGCCGGTCGCTGAAATCGGTCGGCTCGATGGAGCTCAGGCGCAGCCGCCCCAGGTGGGGGCGCGACTGAAGCTGCAGCAGCAGAGAGGCCAGGTCCTGCGCCGGATCTCCGGGGTCATGATAGCGCCCCAGGTTGACCCCGGTGAGGACCAGTTCGCGGTATCCCGAACGGATAAAGGCATCGGCCTGATCCAGGATCTTCCGGATCGGCCGGCTGCGGCTCCTTCCCCTCACCGAGGGAACCACGCAATAGGTGCAGTTCCCGTCACAGCCGTCCTGGATCTTGATGAAGGCCCGGGTGTGATGGGCAAAATCGGCCACCTCCATCTCCTCGAAGGCGCGCTGTGTTTCCATCGGCGTCACCGTCACAGCCGGCTCTTCTTCCGCCTGGAGATGTTCCAGGAGGCGGCCCTTTTCCCTGTTGCCCAGCACCAGGTCGACCCCGGCGATGCGTCTCAGGGTCTCGGCGTCCCGCTGGGCGTAACAGCCGGTGACCACCACCCGCCCATCACCCCGGCGTGCCGCCCGGCGAATCATCTGCCGGCATCGCTGATCGCTTCGATGGGTCACCGTACAGGTATTGATGATGGCCACATCGGCCGGCTGATCGAAATCCACCACCCGATATCCGGCCTGTTCGAGCTGCTGGCGCATCGACTCTGTTTCGTACTGGTTGAGCTTGCAGCCCAGGGTATAGAAGGCGACCGTTGGCATAACCTGGTCCGGCTGAAAGGGGAGATTATCGTTGTTCCAGGAGGTCGGACCGTTTGAACTGATTCTTCCGCACCGGTCCGATGACGGCCAGGGAGAGACGATCGCGCCGGAAAAGCTCCCGGGCCGTCCGCAAGACGTCATCGCAGTCGACGGCCTCGATGCGGGCCAGGGTATCGTCCAGCGAGACCGATCGTCCCAGGTGGATCTCCTGCTGTGCCAGACGGACCATCCGGGCGCTCATGCTCTCCAGGCCCAGCACCAGATGACCCTTCAGTTGGGCCTTGCCGTGCTCCAGCTCCTCCCTGCGGAGACCGTTCTCCCGAAGATCGTCCAGCTCGCGCACCATGCCGTCCAGCGCCCGGCCGGCTTTGGCCGGCTCGGTGGCCAGATAGCATCCGATCAGACCGGTATCACTGGCCAGCCCCAGATAGGAGTGCACCGCGTAAGCGATCCCCTGTCGCTCCCTGAGATTCTGGAACAGCCGGGAGCTCATCCCCTCCCCCAGCACGGTGTTCAGCAGCAGCAGGGCATACTTGCCGGGATGAGCGTATGGATAGGCCGGCGCACCGACGCTGAGATGCAGCTGCAGGCCCTTTCGGGAAAGCACACTCACCGCGCCTGATCCGGAAAAACGGGAATGTCTCCTGGCGGATGCCGGATCCCCCGAGCCGAACTGGAAAAAGCGCTCGACCTCATCGGCGAACCGGTCATGATGCAGATTGCCGGCCGCGGCCACGACCATGTTTTCCGGCCGGTACCATTTCCTCAGCCGGTATCGCAGCTGCCGGGGAGCGAAGCCGGACACGGTGCGCAGCGTTCCGCTGATCGGCCGGCCCAGAGGGGTATCGCGCCAGACCAGTGAGGCCAGACGTTCATCGACGTAGTCAGAGGGAGAATCCATCAGATCCCTGATCTCGTCCGCCACCACCTGTTTCTCACGATCCACCTCTTCGGGATCCAGACGGGGATCGAGCACCAGATCGGAGAGAACATCCAGGGCCAGGGGGAGATGCTCGTCGAGGATACGGGCTTGATAGCAGGTCTGCTCCCTGCTGGTGAACCCGTTCAGGGAGCCGCCGACCGATTCCAGCGATTCCGCGATCTGGCGGGCGCTGCGGCGGCGGCTGCCCTTGAAGAGCATGTGTTCGAGGAAATGAAAGATGCCGTTGGAGGCGGGAGATTCATCCCGGGACCCGACCCGTATCCATACACCGATGGATACCGAGCGCACGTATGGAACACGTTCGCTGACAACGCTCAGGCCGCCGGGAAGAATCGACTTCTGATACGAGGATTTCATCAACGGGTATCAACGCTTTTTTCGTGAGCGGTCCCCGATATGGCGCCGCCGGACAGGCTCGTCCTTTCCCTCCCGGGGTCCTCTCTCCAGAAGCGCCTTCCGGCTCAGCCGGATCTTGCCGCTGTCATCGACCTCGAGAACCTTGACCTTGACCTCGTCGCCGACCTTGACGACATCCTGGACCTTCTCGACGCGATGATGATCCAGCTGGGAGATATGCAGCAGACCGTCGCGTCCCGGGAGGATTTCCACGAAGGCGCCGAAGTCTGTGATCTTGACGACCTTCCCGGTGTAGATCTGCCCTTCTTCCACCTCGGCGGTCAGTTCCTTGATGATCTCGGCGGCCCTGGGGCCTCCCTCCGGATCGGTGGAGGCGATGGTGATGGTCCCGTCATCGTCAATATCGATCTGGGCGCCGGTCTCCTCGGTGATCTTGCGAATGATCTTGCCTCCCGGGCCGATCACCGCACCGATCTTCTCCGGATCGATCTTCATGGAGATGATCCTGGGAGCATACGGCGAGAGCTCCTGTCGGGGAGCCGAGATGGTCTGGTCCATAGCATCGAGGATGCTGGAGCGTGCGACCCGGGCCCGTTCCAGGGCCTGGGCTAGGACCTCCTCACCGATACCGGAGATCTTCAGATCCATCTGCACGGCGGTGATGCCGTTGCGGGTTCCTGTGACCTTCATGTCCATATCGCCCAGATGGTCCTCGATCCCGAGAATGTCGGTCAGCAGAGCGGCCTGACCGTTCTCCTGGACCAGACCGATGGCCACGCCGGCCACGCCTGATTTCACCGGCACGCCGGCATCCATCAGGGAGAGCGATCCGGCACAGACCGTGGCCATGGACGATGAGCCGTTGGATTCCAGGATGTCGGAGACGATGCGAATGGTGTAGGGAAAGGACTCGTCGGTGGGAATGACCGTCTGGATGGCCCGCTCGGCCAGAGCCCCGTGTCCGATCTCCCGGCGTCCGGGCCCCCGGATGGGCCGGACCTCACCGACGCTGAAGGGCGGAAAGTTATAGTGCAGCATGTAGCTTTTCCACGACTCACCCTCCAGGGCGTCGATCTTCTGCTCGTCCATCTTGGTGCCCAGCGTGGTCACCGCCAGACTCTGCGTCTGGCCGCGGGTGAACAACGCCGACCCATGGGTCCTGGGCAGGACCGAGACCTGACAGCTGATCGGACGAATCTCGTCCAGACGACGGCCGTCTACCCGCTTGCCGTCGGCGACGATCCGCTGTCTCATATCGGTCTTCTCGATCTCCTCGATGACCGCCTTGATCTCGGCCTCTTTTTCCGGAAATCTTTCCGCCAGCGACTCGATGGTCTTCTCCTTGAGCTCGGTGAGAAGCTGTTTGCGCCCCTCCTTGGACTCGGCGGTGTTGATCTGAGCCATACGGTCTCCGACCTGTTCCCTGACGGCATCCACTAATTCCGGAGCGGGTGGAACCAGCTCGAAGACCCTCTTCGGTTTACCACACTGCGAGACCAGCTCGTTCTGAAGGTCGATCAGCTGGCTGAGAGCGGGCCGGGCGACCGTCAGAGCCTTCAGGATGACCTCTTCGGGAATCTCTTTGGCCTTGCCCTCGAACATGATGATGTTTTCCGCGGCACCGGCGACGACCAGATCCAGATCGCTGTCCTCAAGCTGCGAGAAGGTGGGATTGATGACAATCTCATCGCCCAGTCTTCCCACCCGCACGGCCGCGATCGGTCCCTCGAACGGTGCATCGGAAATGCTGAGAGCGGCCGAGGCGCCGATCATGCCCAGCACGTCGGCATCGTTTTCCTGATCGGCCGAGAGGACCGAGATATAGACCTGGACCTCGTTCCGAAATCCGTCAGGGAACAGCGGGCGGATCGGGCGGTCGACCAGCCGTGCGCTGAGGACCTCCTTCTCCGCGGGACGTCCTTCACGCTTGAAGAATCCCCCGGGGATCTTGCCGGCCGCGTATGCCTTCTCACGGTATTCCACGAACAGGGGAAACCAGTCCTGGTCCCTGGGCTCGTCGGAGAGGACCACCGTCGCCAGGATGACGGTATCCCCGTATTGCACCGTGACGGCGCCGCCGGCTTGTTTGGCGACCTTGCCTGTCTCGATGATCAGGTCCTTGCCGCCAATTTCTGTTTTCATTGTGTACGTCATTTTTTTCTACACCTCTATCCTTGCAAATGTCTGCCCGAAAGCAGAGGGGTGAATGTGTGCTCGTTCCCTCGAGCTACTCGAGCACAAGTCGTTTCGATGAAGATCATCATGGTTGAAAACCCGACGAAGATAGAAAACATTCTATCTTCTCAGCTCGAGGGTCTTCACCAGAGCCCGATACCGCTCGACATCCTTCTTCATCAGATAGTTGAGCAGTCTTCTTCTCTGTCCCACCAGCTTGAGCAATCCCCGGCGGGAATGATGATCCTTTTTGTGTGTCTTAAAATGCTCCGTGAGCTCCTTGATGCGCTCTGTCAGCAGAGCAACCTGGACCTCCACAGATCCGGTATCCGTTTCATGCTGACGGTGTTTTTCAACCGTTTTTGCCTTCTCGGCGGTACTGCGCGCCATGTTCCTGCTCCTCCTTGATTATAGGACCTTTTCGTTCATCCGGCGGCCAGCAGGCGACGAGCCGTCTGCTCGTCCTTTTTCATCTGGGCCGTGAGAGATTGACCGCTGGTGAACTTTCTTTCATCTCTGATCTTCTGTATGAACTGAATCCGAACCTGTTCTCCGTAAAGGGATCCCTGGAAATCAAAAAAGTGTATCTCCAGCGTTCTTCGCCTTCCGTCGAAGGTCGGCCGTACGCCGATATTGACCACTCCTCCGGTGAGATCCGATCCCCGTTTCCAGAGGACGGCATAGACGCCATCACCCGGTATCAGCTTCCGTCCGGGAACATCGAGATTGGCCGTGGGATAGTGCAGCGTCCGCCCGCGGCCCTCTCCTCGGACCACGGGACCTGCCAGCTCATAGGGCCGCCCGAGCATCTGGGTCGCGGCACGGACATCACCTTCTTGGAGCCGGTGCCGGATCCGGGTGCTGCTGATCGGTTCGTTCTCATAAAGCACCGGCTTGATCGCCGTGACGGTGAAATGAAACCGCCTGCCAAGATCCTGCAGGGTCTCCAGACGTCCCTCTCGATGGTGACCGAAGGCGTGATTGTGTCCTATGACCATCTCATGAACGCCGATCTTTTTATACAGGATCTCCTCTACGAACCGTTCGGCCGGCAGCGCAGCAACCTGCTCGGTGAAGGGCCACAGCAGCGTATAGTCGATCGGCCGATCCCGGAGAAGGTCCAGCTTCTCATCCCGGGTGGTCAGCAGAGCCGGCGCCTTTCCCCGATCCACCACCTGGCGGGGATGAGGATCGAAGGTCATCACCAGACTGTGACCCTGAATCCGTTCGGCCCGCCGTCCGATCTCCGTCAGGATGGCCTGATGAGCTCGATGAAGACCGTCGAAGGATCCCACGGTCACGACCGGACGACGCAGATCCCTGAGAGCGTTCGATGACGGCGAGAGTACTTCCATGGCGTTCTAATTGAGAACCCGAAGATAGCTGCCGATGGCTTTCCCCTCATCCGCCTCATCCAATCGATCGGCATCCATCTCCAGTTGCATCATGGCCAGCAGCTTTCCCCCGCCATCCTGGACACGGATCTGACTGCCCCTGACCGCCGCCGGATCGATCTCCCGAATCATGCTCGGGGTCACCGGACGTCCGTGGAGAATCTCATCGACGGCCCGGGGATGGACGACCAATCGGGGAAACCGCTCCAACCCGCGCATCACCGGCTGCAGGGCGGCGATGAGCGTCTCATTGCGCTTTCGCTTGATGGCCTCATCGACCGTCAGGGCCTCATCGGCCCCAAAAGGGCCCACCCGCTGCCGCCGCAGTCTCTCCAGATAAGCCCCGGTCCCCAGCGTATCGCCGATATCGGCTGCCAGCACCCGGATATAGGTGCCGGAGGTGCAGACCACCCGGAAGGTCACCTGCGGTGGCCGGTATCGCACCAGATGGAGGGAACGAACGGTCACCGTCCGCGGCTGCCGGTCGACTGTCTGCCCTCTTCGGGCCAGCCGGTGAAGGGGTTGCCCTCGATGCTTGACCGCCGAATACATCGGCGGGATCTGCTGCAGCTCCCCGGTGAACTGCCTGAATACTTCCTCGATCTCACCCCGGGGAATCTCGATTCTGTCCAGGTGCGTGGAGATGCGGCCCTGGGCATCCAGAGTGTCGCTGGATGCGCCCAGACGCATGGTCCCTTGATACTCTTTCTCCAGGCCGACCAGAAACCGGGCCATCTTGGTGGCCGCTCCCAGACAGAGCAGGAGCACGCCGGTGGCCATCGGATCCAGTGTTCCGGTATGCCCGATCTGACGAATCCTTAAAAGAGAGCGAAACCTGGCTACGACATCATGAGAGGTCCATCCGTCCGGCTTATCGATGATGAGCAGACCCCCCTCCCGGGGAAGCTGTTGGGCGAATGTCACAGCCATTTGCGAATTTCATCAAGTAAAGCCGACCGGGCCTGATCCAGCGATGAGGAGGTGCGGTAGCCGGCCGCATTGGGATGTCCCCCGCCTCCCATGGCCTCGGCGATCTTATTGGCTTTCAGTCCGCCGCGGGTTCTGAGGTTTACCTTGATCTTGCCGGACGGCATCTCCCGCGTCAGCACGCCGACCAGCGCATCGTTCACCGTGATGAGTGCATCGACGATCCCCTCAGCCTCCCCCGGACCTGCGCCGCATTGCTCGAGATCGTCCGATCCCAGGGAGACCATGGTCACCCTGCCGTTCTCCAGAGCATCAATCTTGCCCAGGGCCCGTCCCAGCAGCTTCAGACTGGCCAGAGATCGCTTCTCATAGATCCTGGAAGCGATCGGGTGTGGCTGCGCACCGCATCGGGCCAGCTCAGCCGCCGCCGCCAGGCTCTTGGCCGTGGTATTGGGAAAACGGAATCCGCCGGTATCGCTGAAGATGGCCGTATAGAGCTGATCGGCCTGCCGGTGTCCGATGGAAGTGTTCAATCCCTTGATGATATCGATGATCAACTCGCCGGTGGAGGAGGCGTCAAGATCGATATAGGCTGGATCGTCAGGTCCGGGATTGGCCCGATGATGATCGATGGTGACGATGACCATCCCGTCGGTGATCAATTCCTGGACACGCCCCAGGCGTTCCCGATTGGAACAGTCCAGGATCACGGCGGTATCCGGCTGGAATCCGGATGGCAGGTGTTCAAGGACCTGCTCCCGGGGATCGAGAAAACGATACCGTAGAGGCACCGGATCCTGATTGACGATCCGGACCTCTTTTTCCAGACTATTGAGGAGCTCAGCCAGGGCCAGTTGAGATCCGATCGAATCTCCATCGGGTTCGATGTGGGAACAGATCAACACCCGCCGGCTGTCCTCAAGAGCCTGAATCACCTCCCTCAGGTTCTTCATCATGTTCTGTCTTTAACTCCTTTAATATATTATCGATATAAATTCCTCGCTGGAGCGATTCATCGAAATGGAAGGAAAGCTCCGGGGTGTATTTCATCCGGATCCGCCTGCCGACCTCGCCCTGGATATAGGAGCGAGCGCTTTCCAGGCCATCCTGAGCCTGCTGGCGCTCATCCTCATCCCCCAGAACGGTAAAATAGACCCTGGCGTAGCGCAGGTCCGCGGTCACCGAGACATCGGTGACGGTGACCATTCCGATCCGGGGATCCTTCAGCCGGCGGTCGATGATCTCACCGATCTCCCGCTTCATCAGATCCCCGACTCTCTGTGTCCTCTGCGTCTTCATGCGCTGCTGATCACACCCTTACCGGATCTCGATGGAGACATCGATGACCTCGGCCCGGGACTCCCGGGTGACCTGGTTGACCACCTTGTTGAGGACCGAATGGATGAAGCTGGTGTCGCTGCCGATGACGGCCACTCCCAGGGTGGACCGCTGCCACAGATCGTGATGATCGACCTCCGAGATGGAGACGTTGAACGACCGTCGAACACGGTCTTTGATGGCCCGCAGAATCTGTCTTTTGGACTTCAAAGAGCCGCTATCTGCGAAGAATAGCTCGATGGTACAGGCGCCAACGATCATCGGCCCCTCAGGATGAACTATCGTTCGACCTCAACAAGCTCGAAGGCCTCGATGATATCATTCTGCTGTAAGTCGTTATAACCCTCCAGTGAGATGCCGCACTCGTAACCGGACTGCACCTCGGAGGCATCGTTCTTGAACCGCTTCAGTGAGGAGATCTTTCCCTCATGGATCACCGTTCCATCCCGGATCACCCTGGCGCTGGCATTCCGGCGGATGGTCCCCGACTGGACGGAACAGCCGGCGATGGTGCCCACCTTCGGTATTTTAAATAATTCCCTGATCTCCGCGGTGCCCAGCACGCTCTCCTTGTATTTGGGCTCCAGCAGGCCCTTGAGAGCGGCCTCAATATCGGCCACGGCCTCGTAGATGACGTTATAGCGGCGGATATCGACCTGCTCCCGGGCGGCCAGCTCCCGAGCCGTTGTGTCAGGGACGACATGAAATCCGACGATGATGGCGTCGGAGGCGGCGGCCAGGTAAACATCCGTAGAGCTGATGGCGCCGACGCCCTTGTGGAGCACCTGCACCCGGACGCCCTCGACATCCAATTTCTCCAGGGAATCGCTCATCGCCTCCACCGATCCATCCACGTCGCCCTTGATGATGAGCCGCAGCTCTTTGACCTCGCCGGACTTGATCTGATCGTAGAGATCCTTAAGCGTCAACCGCTTGGATGCTTGCCGAAAGTCCTCCTCGCGTTTCAGCTGCTGGCGCTTCATGCTCACGTCCCGTGACTCCCGGTCGCTGTCCACCACGTTGAATACATCTCCTGACTGGGGCACATCGGAGATCCCGGTCACCTGAACCGGAACCGAAGGGCCAGCTCCGTCGACCGATTCACCCCGCTCGTTGGTCAGGGTTCGCACCTTTCCATGGCACAGACCGGTGACAAATGGCTGACCGACCTCCAGGGTGCCCTTCTGGACCAGCACCGTGGCCACCGCACCGCGCCCTTTATCCAGGCGGGCTTCGACGATCACCCCTTGCGCATTTCCGCTGTAATTGGCTTCCAGCTCGAGCATCTCGGCCTGCAGCAAAATCATCTCCAGGAGCTTGTCGATCCCCTCGCCCGTCTTGGCTGAGACCTCGCAGTTGATGGTTCGCCCGCCCCATTCCTCCGGGTTCAGTCCGTGCTTGGCCAGCTGCTGCCGGATATTGTCGGCATTGGCCTGAGGAAGATCGATCTTGTTGATAGCCACGATGATGGGAACCCCGGCCGCCCTGGCGTGATCGATGGCCTCAACCGTCTGGGGCATGACGCTGTCATCGGCCGCCACCACCAGGATGACGATATCGGTCACCTGTGCTCCGCGGGCCCGCATGGCGGTGAAGGCCTCATGTCCCGGCGTGTCCAGAAAGGTGATCTTGCCGCCGGGCATGGCCACCTCGTAGGCTCCGATATGCTGGGTGATGCCGCCATGCTCGTCATCGATAATATTGCTCTTGCGGATATGATCCAGCAGGGAGGTCTTTCCGTGATCAACGTGACCCATCACGGTGACCACCGGGGCGCGCGAACGGATATCTCCTTCCCCCTCCTCGCGCTTCTCCAGCTCCTCCTCGAGAATATATCCCTCGATCTGTTTCACCTGATAGCCGAACTCGTCGGCCACCATGGTGATGGTATCCATATCCAGACGCTGGTTGATGGTCACCATGAGACCCAATTCCATGCATTTGGCGATCACCTTGGCCGGACTGACGTCCATCTGCTGGGCCAGCTCGGCTACGGAAATGAATTCGCTGACGCGAACCACATTTCCCTCTTCCACCGCCACGGTCTCTTCCCTGGAGGATTTCCGGCGACGTTTGCGGGGCGTCTTGCGGCCTTCCATCTGAGCCAGGGTTCGCTTGACACTCTCGGCCACCTCCTGCTGGTCGATGGCCGGTCTCTCCCGGCGCCGGCGGCGCTTCTTCTGGGCCGCCTTGGCTATTTTTTTCTTCTTGTCCCTGCGGCGACGTTTGCGGGGAGGCTTCTCCTTCTCCTCTTTGCGTTCTATCTCCTTATGCTTTTCCCGCTTACGCTCATCCCTTTTTTTGACTTCCTCTTTCTGCTGCTCGAACTTCTTGCGAATGTCCGCCTCCATCTCATCGTTGACGATGCTCATGTGGCTCTTCACTTCATAGTCGAGACTTCGCAGAAGGGAAACCAGGGCCTCGCTGGACACCTTGAACTGTTTCGCCACCTCATAGATTCTTTTTTTGGCCAAACTCAACACCCCCCGACGGGTGAGATGCTTTTTTATTCCTTGATCGGTTGGTCTTCCTCATTCTCGGCCGTTTCCTCCTCAGCCGCCTCTTCCTCGTCCGGTTCTTCCACTTCCGGCTCCTCCCCGGCGGCCTCCTTCTGGGCATGGATAAACTCGGAGATCTGCTGCATGCCCTCTTTGGCCGTCTTGATCAAACGCTCGGCCGTGGCCGGACCCACCCCGGAGACCTCCAGCAGTTGTTCTTCATCGGCCTCGGACAGATCCTGGAGGGATTCGATGCCGGCCTGCTGCAGGGCCTGAACCAGTTTTGGTCCGATGCCCCGGAGTTTGGAGACGCTGAGACCCCGGGCGGCAGCCGTCTCCGGCGCCTCCTTGGGCTCCTCGGCAACCTCCTCCTCCATCTCTTCCTGCGCTTTCTCTTCCTCGGCTTTTTTCTTCATTCGCACGCGGGCCTTCATGATCTCCAGATGTTCCGCCTCGACCCGGTCGATGATCTCATTGGCCGCCTGGAGTAATTTCTTGGCCGTGGCCGGTCCGACGCCGGGGATCTGCTGCAGCTGATCCTCATTCCATTTAACCAGCTCCTGAACGCTATCCACGCCGGCTTTCAGGAACTCCTCAGCCAGTTTCTTTCCCACCCCCGGCAGGTCGCTGATATCGACCCGCAGGGCGGCTATCTCGGCCTGCCGCTGGCGGTACTCTTCCTCGGAGAGAATATCGATCTTCCAGCCGGTCAATTTGGCCGCCAGACGCACGTTCTGTCCGGCCCGCCCGATGGCCAGCGACAGCTGGTCCTCTTCCACCACCAGGATGATCTTGTCCCCCCGCTCGTCGATGTCGATTTTGGATACCTTTGCCGGGCTGATGGCCTTGGTGATGAACAGATCCGGATCCGGGCTCCAGGGGACAATATCGATGCGCTCATTGCTCAATTCCCGGACGATGTTCTGCACCCGGATACCCTTCAATCCGACACAGGCACCTACCGGATCGACCCGGGCGTCGTTGGAGGCCACGGCCACCTTGGAGCGGTCGCCTGCTTCCCGGGCCACCGCCTTGATCTCGACGATCTTCTCGTAGATCTCGGGAACCTCGAGCTCGAACAGCTTCTCCAGAAACCCGGGGTGCGTTCTCGACAGAATGATCTGGGGTCCCTTGGTGGTCTTCTGGACATCCATCAGATAGGCCCGAATGGTGTCGCCCTGACGATACCGCTCCCTGCGGATCTGCTCCTTGATGGGCACGATGCCCTCCGGGCGGCCCAGGTTGACGATAATATTGCCGCGGTCGATCTGCTGGACAGTTCCGGTGATGATCTCGCCGACCCTCTCGGAGTAGTCCTCGAAGATCTTTTCCCTTTCGGCCTCACGGATGCGCTGAATGAGGATCTGCTTGGCGGCCTGGATGGCGTTCCGGCCGAACTCGGCGAAATCCAATTTCTTCTCGATCTCATCGCCCTCCTTGACATCGGGATCGATCTGCCGGGCATCCTCCAGCGAGATCTCCACACCCCTGTCCTCCACCTCGGAGACCACCTTCATGGTGACGGAGATGGCGATCACCCCGGTGGCCTGGTCGATGGCCACCTTGACATGATCGGAGCTGCCGAATTTCTTCTTGGCGGCAGATTTCAGGCTGGCCTCCAGCGTCTCCAGGACCAGCTCCATGGGCACGTTCTTTTCCCGGGTGATCTGCCCCAGCGCCTCAAGCACCTCGTAATCCATACCGAATCCTCCAAGTTCTTCTAGAACCTGGGCTGTACTTTCGCCGTTTGAATATCTCCGAAAGGAATGGAGACTTTCTCCCCTTTCACGTCCAGAACGATCCTGTTCTCCTCACAGGCGAGCAGTTCTCCATTCTGCTGATGCTGAACGCCGTCGGAATCGCGAACGGTCACCTTCAGAGTGCGCCCCACGTTTCTCTCAAAATCGGGGGCTGTCCGTAGAGGACGATCCAGTCCCGGCGAGGAGACCTCCAGAGTATACCTGCCGGGGATAAGATCATGAACATCCAGCTGGACAGAGACTTCGCGGCTGATCGTGGTACAGTCGTGGAGATCCACGCCGCCGGGTTTGTCGATATACAAGCGCAGGACTCGACGGCCTTTCTGCGGCAGCATGCGAAGATCCACCAGTTCCACGGATGCCCGCTCCAGCACCGGCGCGATGACCTCGCGAATACGCCGGACGCGGTCTCCTGATGACATCGGAATCCTCCGCGAACGTTCTCATTAGCCGATACATAAAAGAGTGGGCCTAGACCCACTCTAACCGCATAATATATCACATTGTGTTGGAAGGGTCAAGAAAAAAAGTTCATTTTTTGCTCACGGCCTGTTCGATGGCATCCAGTTCGCTTTGGACCAATTCCTGCACCTGGGCAGCAGCTATGTGACGATCGACCTTCCGGGACACCTCCTCCCTGCGGAGCTTGAGCTCCACCTGTCCCTCCTTGAGGGAACGTTCACCGATCGTCAATCGCAGCGGGATGCCGATCAGATCGGCGTCCTTGAACTTGAAACCAGCCCGCTCATCGCGGTCGTCGAGAAGGACTTCCAGGCCCGCTGAGGTCAGCTCATGATAGAGCTCCCGGGCCGTCTTCATGGTCGCCTCATCGGCCACGTTGAGAGGCAGGAGAAGCACCTGATAGGGGGCGATGCTCATCGGCCAGATGATGCCGTCGCCGTCATGATACTGTTCGATGGCCGCCGCCACAGTGCGGGTCACCCCGATCCCATAGCAGCCCATGGTGAATTCCCGCTCGGCGCCCCGATCATCCAGAAAGGTGGCTTTGAGGGAGCGGCTGTACTTGCAGCCGAGCTTGAAGATCTGCCCCACCTCGATGCCTCTCATGGATGTGAGCGGCCGACCGCATTCTCCGCACAGGTCCCCGGCCCGGGCCATATGGAGGTCCTCGAACCGTTCGATCTTGAAGTCTCGGGGAGTGTTGGTATTGATCAGATGATATTGGTCCTGATTGGCTCCCACCACAGCATTGGCCAATCCCTCGAGGGAAACATCGGCCAGCATCTCCACACCTTCCAGACCCACCGGGCCGGAAAAACCCACCGGTCCCCCGGTAACCTCGAGGATCTCTTCCGGGGTGGCCATCTCCAGAAGATCACAGCCGGTGATCTGGCGCACCTTGGCCTCATTGACCTCCCGGTCACCCCGGATCAGCACGGCGATCATGCGGTCATCACAGCGATACAGAATGGTCTTGATCAGCCGGCGGGCATCGACCTTGAGCATCTCGGTCACCTGCTCGACGGTATGTGCCTCGGGGGTATGAACCTTCTCCAGCGGCCGGGGGTCCTCCTCGATGACATGGGGCTCGATTCTGGAATGAGCACCCTCGATGGTGGCCGTATATCCACAGTCACAGCACAGGATCTCACTCTCCCCCGTCTCGGCCAGAACCATGAACTCGTGGGTCACATCGCCGCCGATGGCCCCGGACTCCGACTGCACCGGCGCGGCCTGCAGGCCGCAGCGCTGAAAGATCCGGGTATAGGCCAGATGCATCCTGCGGTAGGTCTCATCCAGAGAATCCTCGTCGACGTGGAAGCTGTAGGCATCCTTCATGACGAACTCCCGGGCCCGCATGACGCCGAATCGGGGTCGGATCTCGTCGCGGAACTTGGTCTGGATCTGATAGAGGGTCAGGGGCAAACGTCTATAGGAACGGATCTGCCCCCGGATCAGGTCGGTGATGACCTCCTCGTGCGTGGGCCCCAGGGCAAACTCACGATTGTGCCGGTCGGTGACCTTCATCAGTTCCTTGCCGTAGACATTCCAGCGGCCGCTTTCCCTCCACAGCTCGGCCGGATGCAGGATGGGCATAAGCAGCTCCACCGCCCCGGCGGCGTTCATCTCCTCCCGGACGATCTGCTCGACCTTGCGGATGGTCCGGTACCCCAGGGGCAGATAGGTGTACACACCGGAGGTCAGCTTGCGCATGAAACCGGCGCGAACCATCAGCTTGTGGCTGACCACCTCGGCCTCGGCGGGATCCTCCTTTTGTGTCGGAATGAAGGTCTGCGACCAGTGCATGAATACCCTCCGGGGAGTCGTCCCCCCAGATAGAAAAATGGAGCGGGCGAAGGGAGTCGAACCCTCGACGTCAAGCTTGGGAAGCTTGCATTCTACCGCTGAATTACGCCCGCTCACTCAGCTTTCGATTTCAGGCGGGCTATACAGGATTCGAACCTGTGGCCTTTGGCTCCGGAGGCCAACGCTCTATCCAGCTGAGCTAATAGCCCGCAATGTCAATGAAGTCTATAATTTAATGTCTTTGCTGAGATTTGTCAACCCTTATTTAGCCGGTAAGCTGATGGCTTGTTAAAGTCATTTATCACTGCCTATTAGTCAGATGACTTCAAGTAAGTAGTAATGACTTTCAGAAGCCCGGCTTGGCCTGAGCAGAGGACTTCTTGACCTCTCTCTCACCGACCTGACTTCCTGGCCAGCAATGCATTATCGAACTCGCCCACACCGTTCGATGGAGGAGACACATTGCCGGTCACGTCGACGGCTCTGACCGTGTAGCAGTAATTCACGCCACAATCGCCGGCAGCCCCCGTGTCCAGATAGTGACATTCTGCGGTGCAGGCCAGAGAGTCCCCGTTCTGATCCGGCAAGCAGCCGCGACAGATGATATAATAATCCACCCCGGAATCATCACCGGGCTCCGTCCATGACAGATATATGTTGCCCCCGGATGGACGACAGCCACCTTCCAGCTGGATGACCAGATCATCGATGGCTTGGGGAGGATCATCTTTATAATAAAAGGAATGTTCCCCGGGCGTGAACCCGGATCCGACCCCATGATTGTCGAGGGCCTCGACCTGCCAGTAGTACGTTGTGCCGGGTATCAGACAGGTATAGTCGGAAAGCTCTTTCAGGATCACTGATATATAAGAATTCCAGGAAGCGGCCTTGTCGATCCCTTCCTCGACCACCTCCGGGCTGAGAAAGGAGCTGTCATCGTCGATCTCCAGGATATAGGTGACCATATCACCGGAATCGGGATCGGTCACCGCAGACCAGACCAGCGAATCAAGTCCGGAGATATCCGCTCCGCTGGGAGGCGAGAGGATCGCGGGGACCGGCGGGGCGGCATCTGTGGCCACCGAAGCATCGACGCTGATCTCCACAGAGTGACCGCTCAGCTCTCCGGCCTTCTCGGCCACCAGCAGGTACCAGCAGAAACTTGCAGTCGCGGTCGAGTCTCTATATCGCTTGTGAGTGAGGTCTTTTACAATTCGCTGATAGCGGCCATTACTGGCCCCGTTTGCGGCGCCGGATGGAAGTGCGCTGCGATACAGCCGATAACTGGCCCCTTCGACCTCAGACCAGGAAAGATGAACGATTCCGCTGCCGATGCAGATGGGCGTGATGCCCGTTGGGACGGATGGATGTGAGCTGAGGCCCCAGCTCGCACCGGGGAATTCTTCAAACCCTGCCTGGATGTCTATCGGACCAGACGTCTCCCCCGAGTTTCCTGTCTCAGCACCGATACCGGTGAACAGGATGACCATGGTATCGCCATCATTGCCCGGCTGATCCAGCGTAAAGTGCTCCCAGTTGACAAAGAACCATTCCGATTGATACCCTCGATCTGTTCCCAGCGCGCTGTTCCAGTTATCTTCGGTAAGGATCTCGTTATCCGTTTCACCGGCCATGTTCATATAAGCCATGAAAGTGATCGTCCCATCGTCAGGGTATTCCGGGCCGGGGCCGATCCGGCCATAGATATAGGCTCCTGACCTCTCCGGAGAGACGAACAGGAAAGCCAGAATGACCGGCAGTAAGGAATACCATACCGTAGAAGATCTCAGCCGCATGGGGGACCTTCTCTTCAGAACGATATAAACTATTGCAATAAATTTTTCTCCTATAGTTATTCTAACATATATTCAGAGTTTTGTCAAGAAGGTTTTTGGAGTGATGATCAACATTCATTCAGCTCGTCAAGTTAATAAAATAAGTGCTGTTATATAAAAACCCCGGGAGGGGTCCCCCGGGGTGATCATCTATTTCTGTATATACCAGCTATTTCACTCTCGTCAATACCCTGTCGAATTCACCTGCCTGAATCGAGGCCTCAGATCGGTTCCCCGCCATGTCCACGGCTTTTACGGTATAATAATGCTGTACTGCAGGATCCCCGACCACGCCGCTGTCGATAATAGCCGTCTGAGCTGTTCCGGCCAGGGAATCGCCCTGCTGGCCGGGCTGCTGGCTGCGGTAGATGATATAGCGTTCGATGCCCTCAACGTTCTCCGGTTCGGACCAGTCCAGATGGATATGACCGGCGGAAGATTTGACGGATGTGGCCGGGCCCTCTCCCCCGGCCTCGAACTGAACGACCAGGTCGTCCACCGCCTTGGGCGGTACGGTAATGGCGAACTTGACCGCATCGGCCCGGAGCACATCCCCGGCGGTGTTGCCGTCGGCATCCTCCACCCGGACCGTCACCTGCTGCCCGGAGGCCAGCGATCGGGTCCACAGGGGTATCCAGGAACCGCCGTTTCTCTGGTCGATGAAGACCGAATCGGTATCGATGCCCTCGATGCTGAGCACATACAGAGCATAATCGCTGGCGTTGGAGGAGCTGGGAACGATCTCAGATATGCGATAGATGCCCTGATGAGCCACGCTGGTCTGAAAATGGGCTTTGGCGCCGGGGACCTGACTGAGCGGCGCCCACCGGCTGCTGGGACCGAAAGCCTGAGCCACGCTGGTGTGCCAGGTGCCCTCTTCCGAGTATCCCTGGGAATCGTCGTTATCGACCACCACGAAGTAGGGCTGCACATCGGCGGTGACCAGCACCGGGACGGCCGGTTCGACAGGGTCGTCGCTGTGAATGATGATCTCATCGCTCAGGGGGCCGATCTCCAGAGGTTCGAACTGCACCGGGAAGACCGCAGAATCCATCCCCGGGATGATTACCGGAAAGGTGGCATCGACGGTCACCCTGTCGGGCAGTGAGCTGATGCCCGACACCGTCAGGTCGCCGTAGCCGAGGTTTTTCAGCCTCAGATCCAGGGACACACTGTCCTCCTGGGGCACGGCGCCGAAGTCCAGGACCTGATCCATCACCTGGAGGTCCCTCTCCCTCACCGCCGATGAGAACCGGGCCACGTCGGCGCACAGCACCTGTCCCTCCTGGCCGTCGCCGGCGGCCTCCACCTGCAGAAAGGTGCCGGCGGCCGGCCTCAGAGTCACGGTGCTCAGGTAAACCCACGTTGCGGCCGGCAGAGCACTGGTGACCTGGACCGTGTCCACACACGCGCCTCGATCGTAGACTTTATAGGTTATCTGTTCCGCAGGATTTGATATCTCCGGGATCTGCACAAAGATGTTGTAGACAGCAGAATCCGTGATGCCCGGATGCCACCGGGCAATGGCCGTATGGCCGGCGGCCAGGGTCGTTATTCTCGAATCCTGGCCCCAGGAGTGCTCCGACGAGGTCGACCAGCTCTTCTGGACCTCGACGTAGCCGGAGTCGACGTTGTCTATATATCGATCGGCGGGTAAAAAGTCCACAAAGTCCATCGCCTGGTTTCCCAGTGTGTCGCAGACCACCGCGCCGGCCCGGGCCAGCTGTTCCCGGTTCATGGACTCGATCGTCTGCCACTGGTTCGTCCCGGTCAGCTCGCAGGGCAGTACCAGATAATCCTCGTAGATGGTCTTGACGGCCACGAAAGGGACCGGCTGAAAGATGGGCTCGTCGGTGCTGATGCCGAAAAAGACATCATCTCCTGAAGGGATCTCCCACAGGGCCAGGTCCGGGGCAATGGTGTCGGCCGTTCCCCGCCATCGCTGCATGGCCTCGATGGCCGTGCAGTAGCGGAAATTGACATCCGGATATGATGCCGCCACCTCATGGACGACGCTGTCGATCTTGGCGATGTCGGTGAGAAACGGCGTTTCCGGAAGATGGGACCAGATACAGGCCACCTGGTCGATGCCGGCATTCGCTTCAGCGAAAATGTCTTCCAGGTTCGCACCGCTGATCACCGACCCGAAATAGCGGCAGCGGACGTTCCATCCGGGTCCGTCTCCGGGAAGCTGGTAGTTCGCCGGCGAGGGGTGATAGGGAATGAACTCCAAAGTGGCCTGCGACCAGTCGTAGTTGTTGTCGGTCGGCTCGAGGGTGTCGCTGTGAACGCTGGGCGATGCACTGTGCATGCTGTATGGCATCTGCTCGTCGAGCACGGCCTGCCAGCCGTTATCCATGTAGTGCCAGCCGCTGCGGAAGGAGACCGGAAAGACCTCCTCCTCCAGCAGGAACTGGGCCAGGGTCACATTCCAGTCGTCGAAGCACTCCATAAAGGTCAGCGCCTGGTTCCAGTAATAGATCCCGTCGCCGTTGTAGTCGGTCCAGGCGAAGGTGTGATAGTGCAGGCTCAGTTCGTCGCCGTTGATCTCGACGTTGCCGCCGTGGTATTTCTTCATCAGGTACAGGGTCATGATGTTGGGCACCGGCACGTCGGTGTTGGTGGCGTAGCGGAAGATGTTGCCGGCCATCATCCACCAGGTCATCTTCAGCGGCTGCCCGTAGGAGTCCACGAACTGCGCCCGGAAGGCCGGGTCCATGACCCCGTAGGCGTTGCGCGAGGGATTTGTGTACAGGTCGGGGTCGTATGTGCAATGATAGGTGCTGGTGCTCATTCCCTGCCAGATGGCCGTGTCGGAGCCCATCACCAGGAGGACCTCGCCGGCCGCATAACAGATTCCCCATAGCAGAAGAATCCAGAACATGACTGCGAGAGTGATTCTTCCAATCGGTCTCATGATCGAACATCCCCCATTGTCCTGAGACATCTCTGTATCTCTAGTATTTTACCACAACGATCACTTCTCGTCAAGACCCTTTTCTTCTGAATCCAGCCTGTCGAGTTTTCCAGTCTGTGCGCACGTCGCTCGCGGCCGGCAAGAAATATCTTGACAAACGATTGGTGATCGCCTAGTTTGGTGCTGTCAATGCGGCCCGAAAGGAGGTGAGATCTCCCACACTGACATTCATTGACCATGGCACAGAGCTGAAGGAGGTTCAGGTGAAAAGCGTTCGTACTTCTTTTCCTCCGTTTGCACTCATCATGCTGGTATCTTTCCTTCTCTTTCCGTTATCCGCCCAGAGCGGTCCTCGCGATCATAACGAAGGCTTCTTTCTGCGGCTCTCAGCAGGCGGCGGTTCAGCGAAGACCTCGATCTGCCTGCTCGATGAGGATTTCGAGCTGTCCGGCCCCAGCGGCGATGTCAACCTGGCCATCGGCGCGATCGTCTCGCCCAATCTCGCCCTGCATGGCACCATATGGGGATGGTCGGTCAGCGATCCTGATTTCGAATGGGGTGAGTTGGGAATCGGCTTCGAGGGAACCGATCTGGCTCTTTCAGCTGTCGGCGGAGGGCTGACCTATTATTTCATGCCGGTCAACATGTATCTGTCCGGATCGGTCGGCATCGGCGTGCTCACGCTCGACGGACCGGGAGGCAGCGGCGAGACCGACGGCGGCCTAGCCGTGGATGTCACCCTGGGCAAGGAGTGGTGGGTCAGCGATCGCTGGGCATTAGGACTCTCCGGCGGATTCGGTCATCACTCCATTCCGGAAAAAGACGTCGACGAGAACTGGTCGGGCACCAGCTTCGGCCTTCGCTTCAGCGCGACGTTGAATTGAGCGCTGCAGGTCCGTCATTCGACTCGATCGGGATCGCAGCAGGCCCCGATCTTGCAGAAAAGAAAAAGCCCCCGGCTTTACACCGGGGGCTTCAGTGTATTGCCCTTATTTGTTCGTCTCCACCACCTGGCGGTCAAACTCGCCAGCCCCGCTGGATGGATCGGATTTGTTGCCGGCCCCATCGGCGGCTTTGACGGTGTAATAGAAGTTCGTCATCAGGCTGCCGACCGCGTCCTCGTCGGTGTATTCCGGCTGGGTCGTTCCGGCGATGGAATCGCCGGTCGATTCTGTGACCGTGTCCCGATAGACAACGTAACGGACCACGCCCTCGCCATCGTAGGGTTCACTCCAGGAGAGATAGAGATCATCGCCCGCCTTGCTGGCGGTCAGATCATCGACGGCTTCCGGCGGTGACAGGTCGGCGCCCAGCAGAGCCACTCTGAGATCATCGAAATAGTATGTTCCGCTGGGATTGCTCTGGGCGCTGTTGTAGGTCATCTGGAAGCTGTCCATCCGCATGTCCCCTTCCAGGATCCCGTTGCCCAGCCAACTGCCCACCGGATCCGATCCCAGGTCCCACTTGACCAGCCGCCAGCCCTTCCAATCCACCGTGATCCACTCGCTGACCTCGTGATAGCTGGCCCCGGTGGCCGGCAGGTTGTCGTCCACGCAGAAGCGGAACTTATTGCCCAGGCCATCGCCGTAGAGATACACCTCCAGGGTGTAGGTGGTGTCGAAATGCAGCGGATCGGAGGGAAAATATTCCCGGATCAGCCAGCTGCCGGCCCCGGTATCCCACAGATAGTCCAGCTCTCCGGAGGCGGAGCTGGAGGTGATCGGATTGACCGTGGTGTACTCGGTGGCAAAAGAGGTGCTCTCCGGCACCGTGCCGGTGGTGCTGCCGCTACCCTCCGGGTCCCACCAGGGGGATACGCCGTCGTTGAAGTTATCGATAGTGGTCAGCGAAGAGGTCCGGTCCCGGGTGGAGAAGGACCATTGATAGTCCGACTCGAGGCCGTTGAGAAACGGATCCTGGATATCGTCGGTCAGGGTGACGGTGTAGGCCTCCCCCGGGTCCAGGTAGCCGGTGACGTAGATCAGGATTTCCCCGTGGTCGTCCATCTCGATGTACTCCACGGTGCGAGCCACCGGGTTCATCCCGCCGTCCACTAGGAGCACGTTGGAAGTGGTCACCGACGAGGGATCCAGGAACTCGGTGAACTCGACGACGATGATCGCGTCGGTCTCCACACCCTCCTCGGAGGAGCCCGGCTCGGTGACGACCACCTGCGGCGGTACGGTATCCGAATAGGCCGTCTTGAAACTGAAGATGTAGGCATCTCCACCGGTGCCGTTGCCGTCCCCGTCCAGGGGATGGCCGTAGGTATCGGTGGCTGTGCCGGCGATGGTCACCTGGTAATCGGTGTAGTGATCCAGGTAGGCACCGGGATCGAAGGTCATCTGCTGACCCTGGGGATCCCAGCTGAAACTGCCGGACTCGCTGGGCACGATACTTAAGGCAGCCTGGGTGGCCGACTGGTTCATCTGGCGGCTGAAGGTGACCACGATGTTCTCATAGACATAGACGCCGCTGTCCCCATCGGCCGGATCGGTGGAGAGAACCACCGGAGGTATCTCATTGACGATTTGAAAATGCTTCCGGGGAAAACTGTTGGCACTGACGGTCACCCCGCTGGTATCCGGCGTATAGGCAGCCTTCTCCACTGTCACGGTGTAGCTGCCCGGCGTCAGATCGTCGAAGACATACAACCCGTTGGAGGAATCGTCGGCCACATAGATCAGGCTGTCGGGCCACAGGGTGCAGGTCACCCCGTTGACCGGATCACCGGTCTCGTCATCGGTGACCGCCCCGGAGAGCGTCCCGGTGGTCAGGTCATCGGCTCCGAAATAGTCCAGGAAGGAGGTGTGCAGCGCCCGGGCCTCCATCTTGAGGTAGTCGTCGTTGCGCAGCCGGTCGGTCTCCGGAGGGTGGTCGAAGAAAGACGCCTCGGTCAGCTCGCCGGGCATAAGCAAATCGTTCAGCACGCCAAGGTTAAAACCCAGGAAGCTATAGTCTCCCCGAGCATACCAGGTTGTGGTGTAAAGAGCACTATAGAGGTCAGCGCCCATGATATTGCTCATGGTGACCGCCTCGGGCCACCGGGGATTGCCGCTGCCGGGGAGCTCTTCATAGAGGACCAGCGTGTAGTTTGCGGCCCCGTTGAAAGCGTTATGATGAATGGAATTGAACCAGTCCACGTTGTTCGAGTTGGCGATCTGTTCCCGCTCGCTGAGGGTGGGGTTGTCGTAGTTGTTGTAGCGGGTCAGGATGACGGTGTCGGCGTTGGCCGACTCCAGGTAATCTTGCAGATAGAAGGCCACCTTCAGATTGATGACGCACTCGAAGGGTTTTTCGTAGGGGTAGTTCCCGTGCCCCGGATCGAGGCAGAACTTCAGGCCGCTGAGATCGGCCGGCCAGGCCGGTGCCGAGAGCAGCATTCCCATGAGGACCACCAAAACGATTCCCGTTCTCAATCTCATCTCCAGAAGCTCCTTGAAAAGGGTGACACTTACGAATGAATATCGGTAGAATCCCTGTCTTTTCATTTTATCACATCAGCGCTGAGATGTCAAGAGGTTTTCTCGGCTGACCGTACCTTGGGATTCTCCGCCGTAGCCGTTGCGAAAACAAAAGCCCCGGTAGACAGCTGCCGGGGCCCTGTATGACAGAGCGTTACATGATCCGGTTGATTCATTTCAGCAGCACCATCTTGATCGTGTGGTGCTCATCGCCCGCTTTCAAACGGCAGAAATAGATCCCGCTGCCGTATCGATCGGCATTCCAGTCGACCCGGTAGATCCCCGGTGTCCGCCATCGATCCACCAGCCGAGTCACCTCCTGGCCGAGGATGTTATAGACGGCAAGCTCCACCCGTCCATCCCGGTGGACGGCATACTCGATGGCGGTGAAGGAATTGAATGGATTGGGATAATTCTGGCTCAGGGCATAGGCCTGCGGCATCCGGTCCTCGGACCAGATCGGTGTGAAGGTGAAGACGTCTCCTGGACGAACCAGGTTTCCGTTAACCCTCAGGATCAGATCTGCGGAATTCTCCATCAGCTCATGCCCCTCCCTCACGTGAAGCCAGGCTGAAAAGAGCACATCGGCACTGGGGCCCCAGAGGTCCGCATCATCATAGCCGCCGCCATCGAGCGAATCGTAATCGCTGTTCATAACAAACAGAAGCTCTCGTCCGCCGGTGGATGAGGTGTCCGGATCCCAGGTCATGTCGGCCGGCTTCTCCGGGGTGTCATCCTCGGCCAGGACGATGTTCAGTCGACGCGGAGCGGTGGTGTCGGCCACGTCATACGCCGCCCCCGGAAATACTCCCAGACCGGGTTGGACATTATAGCCGGCGTCGCGCCGATAGACCTTGCAGCGCGTGATCAGCTCCCCCGAGGAATCGAAGGTCAGTCGAACGCAGCGGTGGTCCCAGTTGTGCAGCGTGCTCCCGAAAAAGTCCCGGCCCAGACCGATGCCGCCCCAGAAGAGATCACCGCCCCAATCATAGCCTGTCAGCCATCTCCCCTGAAAGTCCATGGAATCCCATTGCCAGATGTCGGCCCGGGCGCTGTCTGTGGCATTTCCGGCGGTGATCTTGAAACCATCCACCGTCGGGCTGAAAAACCCGATGCTATCGGGGAAATTCTGTCCGGATAGCAGAACAGCGCTGATGGTCTGATCCTCCAGATGGTAAACCAGCTCATCGGACTGTTCGGCGAGACGGAGCTGGTAGACATGGCCCGTCAGATCTCTTGGATCGACGATCATGTATCCGAACCGTCCTTCCGTCATCCCCTCCATCAGATCCATAACCCCATACTGCGGCGAGTAAGGATAGGGAGAGACCGGGACAGCCAGGGTATCCAGCCAGCAATTGGCCTGATCATCGTTCAGCTGGAAGATCATATGGACGGGCTCATCACCGGGAGCATCGGGAGACAGGGCAAACTGAACATAGGCCGAGTCCGGGTCATAATCCCAGACCGCGGTCTCCCCGGCACTGATCTCGGAAAACACCTTGCGGCCGTTGGGCGCGTGAAGCTCCTGGATCAGATCCGTTTCTACGGCGCCCACCGGTTCCAGAGTGACATTGTAAAGGTCGAATGCCGTCCGGTTGCGAACATCGGTGGTCAGACGAATGATCTCCCCGGGATTGGCCAGACCGTCGTCGTTGATGTGATCGGCACCGATGGAAAAACTATCAACGGTCAGAGGCCCGGCGGTGCTGATATTGGTCCTGATCCCGGGCCATTCGAGACTTCCCTGCTGGGGATAGACCGCCTCGAGACTCATGGACAGCGGCCCCCGACAGCGATCCAGCAGCAGGCTGCCGCCCCACAGGCCATCGCCCGGATCGCCATCCTGGTGCTGGCCGTCATCGAAGAGCGTCTCGCTGGCCACCAGCGCACCTTGGCCGTCAAACAGAGAGGCGACGACCAGTTCGGCCTCTTCGAATCCGACTTGAATGTCCAATGCTGCCCTGGAAACGTCCGGATAGGTTACCCGGACATCCAGATTTGTGGGCATGTCCGTAAAATCATTCGCATAAGCGCTGCGGAGAAAACGAGCGAAGGACCGCAGGGTGGAGACGGCCTGGAGATGATTATAGCCCGATCCCACGATCTTGGCGCCCGCCACCACCTGGGTGTCTCCGGGAGCCAGGGTGAAGGGACCTGAGCCCATCAGAAAACGCCGGTCACCGGAGGCGATCTCCACCCCGTCCAGATGCCCCGTGCCGGCCACCGGATCGCCGGCGAAGACGAATCGGGTCTCGTGTCCCTGATGATCCAAATAAGGAGATCCATCTGCGGCAAAACCCTTCATGAACCAGTACGCCTGTGTCGCGCTGTCCGGATCACCATATGGATCCGGAGCAGCGCCCCAGTAATAGATGAAGGAGGTTATCGGCAGATAGTGTCCGCTCCCCCTCGGTTCCTCCGGGCCCTGAAGGAAGATGAATCCCAGGGCCGGGGGCGAAAATCCATAGATCGCGTCCACCGGACCGTCGTTGTAGCCATAGCCGAGGTTCAGGAGCGTATCGCAGCCGACCAGATCATCGCTGGCATCGCCCACATCGGGATCATCCCACAGGGCCGCATAGCAGGAGTCGTATTGCCGGGAGCTTTTGTTGATGATCTCCCAGCGCACCAGCATGGCATGGCCCATGGCATCGTCCCGATCGAATCCGAAGACGCTGTAACGGATCTCCAGGTTCATGGGCTCTGTGCCGAACACATGGTCATGCTGATTGGCCTCTCCGTCATTGGAGAGCCACCATAGGGTCTGATCGCCGATGATGGCCGGATCGCCGTTCTCATCCACCGGCGCGCCCTGAGCCACCGGCCAGACGTTCCAGTCACCGGTGCCATCGGAGTTGATCTTGTAGATGCGGTAGGCCTCGTCCTCGGGATCGCCCCCCAGGGGTCCGGGCACCAGCTCGCTGCTGTATTCACAGCAGGCCGTGTGGATCATACCGTCGTCATGGCCGATGCCGGCCAGCCACAACCCGGAAGCGAAATCGACGGTTTTCCCTGTGCCCCGGGGCCATTCCATCCCTGAGCTCCCGGTGACCCGATGATCGACGATGAGGCCGTCGTTGGACAGCGCGCAGTCGATGGTGTTGGCATCGAAGTGTGCGTGGTCGAAGGTGGAAAGTTTTACGACCGGCACCTCTTTCGGCGATCCTCCCTGCCGCAGCCCGGACGCAACCCCACCGGCCATCAGACCCGTAGACAGAATGGCCAGGAATAATAAAAGGCGGAACACGCTTCTTCGACGAAACATGGCTCCACCTCCTTGAAAGATTTACTTATTGTTCTTCACACCTCGACCGCGATCAATCCCATACCCTGCCCGTTAGCCCGTCACGGCTCTTGGCGATCCTTCCATTTGGCCCGATCCAGTTTATCCAGCTTGATGGCATCCCGGATCGAGGAAAAGATGAAAATGACCACGAAGACCGATGCCAGCGCCAGGCCGGCGACGTCCGCGGCGGTGATGGGATCGTTCCCGTAACGGGTCACCTCGGGATTCCAGAAGATGAGCACGATATTGGCTGCGAAGATGAACATGCGTACCTCGGTGGGACCGAAACGTCCGTAGGAGATGCGAAAGACCTTCTGGGTGTAGGCCATAACATGAACGTAGATGTTCAGCAGAAAGTATCCGATGCATAACAACAGCGCCACCCGCATATCCATCAGCGGGGACATTCCCAGGCCCAGACAGAGGACCAGGGTCATCCAGGCGTCGCAGATATGGTCCACGAAGTAGCCGTATATCTCCCGCTCCCGGTGGCGCACCCGGGCCAGGGTGCCGTCCAGACTGTCGGCGTACCAGTGAACGATCAGCCCGAAGTTGGACAGCCACAGCCACCAGGGGGACCAGCGGGTGAGCACATATCCGGCGGCGATCACCACGGCGGCCAGGATCCCCAGCAGGGTGAGATGATCGGAGTTGATCCAGTCCGGCAGAGCGGCCGCCATACGCGGCAGGTTTCGTTTTTCCCAGGGTCCGGTCAGGGTCTGGATGACCCGGCGGGCTTTTTTCTTCTCAGCCATGGCACCTCACCCGTCTGAAGGGCTTCTTCCGATATGGATCTTTTTTCGAAAGATGACGAATTCGTTGGCCAGAAATTTGAAGATGGGACCGGCCAGCATGCCCAGGAAGTTGGCCACCAGATAATGCAGACCGGCATATTTGGTCAGGACCACCAGGAGGGTCAGATTGCAGGCAAAATCGATCGAAGCGGTCACTGCATTGTATTTGATCAGCCGGATGAAGTAATCGGGCGCGGTGTGGGCGACCCGCTCCCGCCAGGTGACGAAATAGTGCCAGGTGAAGTTGTGGATGATGGCTGCCTCGATGGCACAAATCCCGGCCACGGCCAGAGGGACGCCGAATCGTCCCCTGAGCAGCCACAGGGTGCCCATGTTGACCAGAGTCCCCACCCAGGCCACCACCTGGAACTTGAGTACCCTGCGGATATGAATAGACGGTATGCGCATAAGCGGTTGTTCTGTCTGTGCAATCCTGTCTCGCCACAGAGAGCTTCCGGAGCTAAATGTATACCTCCGGCCAGCCGATATCAAGAACTATTTTCCTTCTCATACAATCGCTTGCAAACACTGCCGCAGGGTCCTCAAGAAAAAGCCCTCCTGAGAATATCTCAGGAGGGCTGATGAGCCGTCGGCCACCGTGATGTATCTCCCGGCAGCCGACTCCTTCCTTGCATCTTCGAACCGTTCTCTCCGGATCACCGTCTCCGGCGGTAACGGTTCTTGTTGCGTTTGATCCGTTTCTCCACCTTGGCGATGTGCTTCTTCACCCCGATGACGCTGTCCGGATTCAGGGAGATGGAATCGATCCCCTCCTCCACCAGGAAGGCGGCGAAATCGGGATAATCGCTGGGTCCCTGTCCGCAGATGCCGACCTTTCGTCCGGCCTTGTGGGCATCGCGGATGACGCTGCGAATGAGCCGCTTGACCGTCTCGTTGCGCTCGTCGAACTGCTCGGCCAACTGGGAGGAGTCGCGGTCGATACCCAGGGACAGCTGGGTAAGGTCGTTTGACCCGATGGAGAACCCGTCGAACCTCTTGGCGAACATGTCGGCCTGAATGACGTTGGAGGGAATCTCGCACATCACGTAGACCTCCAGGCCATTGAGGCCTCGCCGCAGTCCGTTCTTGGCCAGGATCTTGATCACCCGGTCGGCCTCCTCGAGGGTCCGGCAGAAGGGGATCATGATGAGCACATTGTCCAATCCGATTTCCTGACGCACCTGCTTGATGGCCTGGCACTCCAGCTCGAATCCGGCCCGATAGCCCTCGGCATAGTAACGGGAGGCACCCCGCCAGCCGATCATGGGATTGGATTCTACCGGTTCGAATTCCTGTCCGCCGATGAGGTTGGCGTATTCATTGGTTTTGAAGTCGCTCATCCGGACGATGACCGGATGGGGATACTGGGTGGCAGCGATCTTGGCGATGCCGCGAGCCAGCAGATCGACGAAGTAGTCGGTCTTCTTCTTATAGTTCCTGGTCATCTCACGGATCTGTTTTCTGGTCTCCTTGTCCTTGAGACGATCATAGTTGATCAGCGCCATGGGATGGATCTTGATGATGTTGTTGATGATGAATTCCATTCGGGCCAGACCGATGCCCTCGGTGGGCAGCCGCCACCAGCTCATGGCTGCGCCCGGGCTGGCGATGTTCAGCATCACCTGGGTCCTGGTCTTGGGCACATCCAGGCTGACCATCTCCTCCTCATATTTCAGGATGCCATCGTAAATGTAGCCTTTGTCTCCTTCGGAGCAGGAGAGGGTCACCTTCTGCTTGTTCTTGAGGACCTTGGTCGCCTGGCCGGTTCCCACCACGGCCGGAATACCCAGCTCGCGGCTGACGATGGCCGCGTGGCAGGTGCGGCCGCCGTGATCGGTTATAATGCCGGCCGATTGTTTCATAATCGGTACCCAGTCCGGATCGGTCATCTCGGTCACCAGGATGGAGCCCTTGGTGAACTGCTCGATGTCCGCAGCGCTCTTGATCAGACAGACCTTGCCGGTGGCGATGGCCTCACCGATGGCCAGGCCGGTCACCAGTTTCTTACCCTTTTCCCTGAGCGTGTACTTCTTCAGAGAAGAGGCCTCTTTGCGCGACTGGACCGTCTCCGGACGGGCCTGGACGATAAACAGGCTGCCGTTCTTACCATCTTTGGCCCACTCCATATCCATCGGCTTCTCGTAATGCTTCTCGATGGCCACTGCCCAGCGGGCCAGCTGCAGCACTTCCTGATCGTTGAGCACGAATGATTCACGCTCGCCCTGCGTGGTCCGGACGTTCTTCACGCTTTTCTGACCCTTGGTGGCATAGATCATTTTCTTGGCTTTGGCGCCAAGGGTTTTCTCGATGATGGGTTGTCTGTTTCTTTTATGCAGCAGCGGCTTGAAGACGACCCACTCATCCGGGGTGATGGAACCCTGGACGACATTCTCCCCCAGACCCCAGGCGCCGTTGATGACCACCACATCGGGAAAACCGGTTTCCGTATCGATAGAGAACATCACACCGGCGCTGGCCCGGTCGGAGCGGACCATCTTCTGCACGCCGACAGAAAGGGCTACATCCATGTGGTCGAAACCATGCTCTTCCCGGTAGGTGATAGCCCGATTGGTGAACAGGGAGGCATAGCATCGCCGGCAGGCATCCATCAGGGCCTTCTCACCCTTGATGTTCAGAAATGTCTCCTGCTGACCGGCAAAGCTGGCCTCGGGCAGATCCTCGGCCGTGGCGCTGCTGCGCACGGCCACATCGACCCGGCTGGTACGATAGCGTTTGCTTAACTCTTTGTATGCAACTTTGATCTCGGCAGCCACATCGGCCGGGAATTTCGACCGTAGGAACAACCGGCGAATCGCCGGACCCGCCTGACTGAGAGATTTCTTTCCCTTGTGCAGCTCCTTGAGCAGGTCGGTGACCTTCTGGCGAATTTTGTTCTCGTCCACGAATTTCCAGTAGGCGTCCGAGGTGGTGGCAAATCCGTCCGGCACGCGGATGCCCTGGTCCTTCAAAGAGGAGACCATCTCGCCGAGGGAAGCGTTCTTGCCGCCCACGTAAGGCACATCCTTGGAACGAAGGTCTCCGTACCAGCGAACATAGGTCATCTTCTTGGCCATCTGCGAAATCCTCCTCCCGGTCATTTCCCTTCCGGGGAAAGTGACCCTTCATGGTGACTGGGATGTTATGAAAATCTCTCCTGTCTGAATACCCCCGACCACACATCCATAGTCAGATGATAAGAGACTCTACTAAGCCATTCAGGGCAATGAAAATCCATTAAATTAATAAAATAATTGCTCAGCATGAAATATTCAAGAGAAAAATATGATGATGGTCCATTTTTCAGGCTCATGATGCTTCAGCGTGGTCACCAGACCTTTAAGAATCAACCTGATCTTATGTTCTTAACTTTATACTGATGATGCATATAAGGGATTTCTACGCGGGTATTCCTTTATCATCCATTTCAGCATCCAAATGCTGCGCCCTATATAGCATGACGCAGGATACGGCCCCTCGGAGCCATATCCTGCGTCATGGACTTTCGATGGAACGATGCAAGACTGTGTTAAAGCCGGCTATTCCTCGATGATGATGGCCTCGCTGGGGCAGTCTTCCGCCGCTTCACGAGCACAATCCTCGGCATCAGCGGGAACCTCGTCGACCTTGACCACGGCAACGTCATCGCCCATCTCGAAGACCTCAGGACAGGTCTCGCAACACAGCTCGCAGCCGGTGCACAGCTCGGCATCGACTTTTGCTCTCACGGTAACCTCCTTTGGGGTAAGGTATTTTCTTCTCCAGGCACTACATGGCGTGCCATATCTCCGATGGTGCCGAGGGCCGGACTCGAACCGGCACGGAAGATAACTTCCAGCGGATTTTAAGTCCGCTGCGTCTACCAAATTCCGCCACCCCGGCAGGATTTCTGCTTGGATTTGGTAATGTAATAATTGCGACCAGCGTTGTCAAGGGAATGTTGGTTCTAAACAGGTTTTTTTCACACACCCGCTTACCGGTAAAACACCCTACTCATTAGGCCTTCCTCTCCACCTTATAGAGCTCCCTTATCCTCAAAAAGATCTTCTCGTATTCCCCCGTCTTGAAATCCGGAAAGCTCCATGGATAGGCATGGAAGTGCCCTTTCTCATAATGCAGCGTCGGATCGGCGTAGATACCCTGTCCCAGGTAGATCTTCTGGCCATTGTACTTGGCCGAGGCCAGGACCACCTTGCAAACGTCCATGTACCCCGGATCCAGGTTGACCTTGCGTTGGCCTCCGACGGCCAGCTGGTCCTCGATCTCGTTAGCCTCGATCTTGATCTCGGCCAGACGGCCGGGATCGATCAGGTCTCGAAAGGAGACGAAGATGCGCAGGATCGGGCCGCCCATCTCCTCCCTGTAATAGTCGGTCACCTCGAAAGCCACCGGCTGGCTGCGAAAATCGATCGGCCCGTGGTGTTCCTCCAGCATCTGAAGGGCCCGCTCCAGCAGACCCTCATCGCTGTATAGGATACCGTCGAACAGCTTCACCGGATCAGGCGCCGACGGTTTCATAACCTCTCCTCTTGGGATGATAGAGCCCGTGTTCACGCTCCCAGGCCATGTTGGCCTCCAGTGCAGCCAGCGCCTGTTCGACAACCTCCCTGCGGATGCCGAAGGTCTCCTCGATGGCGGCATGATAGTTACGCTTGATGTTCATGTTGCGCTTTCCCCCCGGCGTAATCTGGCGCATGAACCGCTTACGGACATAGATCAGTCCTTTGGGCGTTAACCGGTTGAGACAGATGCCATGCATGGCGTTCTTGTGGAAGGAGGCCTGCCAGTGCTTGAGAAATTCCTCCGGTCCGGTGGGCCGGTCGGTGAAGCGATACCGCCATTTTCGCTCCTGACCGCTGAAGGTGTACAGATGGTACGCTTCATCCTCCGGCAGATAGAACAGCTCGACCCGGGCGAACTGGTTCCAGAACGAGAACGGCCTCTCCGGGTGCAGCTCAACCGGTCGGCCCAGCAGATAGCCGGGATCGAGCAGATACTTGACCTCCCCTATTCGCACCACCAGGGCGCAGTGAATATTCCGCCCGGCGCGCATATCGGCCATCACCGGATAGCAGTCGAAGCCGTTCTGGGCCAGGATGGACTGCAGGGTATAGGTCATCGAGAAGCAGGTTCCGCCCAAACCGGCGGTGAAATGCTCCTTGATCACCTCTTCGGGCAATCGGATGGGATGGGGCTCGTCCTGGTGCCGGCTGAGCTTGATGATCTTGCTGACGTTCTCATAGGGAAATCGGGAGAAGGCCTCGACGACTTTCTCAAGAAGCTCCAGCCCCGGAGCGTCTTTCCGCAGACCGGCGGCCTTCATGAAGGCTACCGCGCCCTCCCGATGTGCCTTTGGATCGAGCATCACTCGATCACCCGCACATGCACTGCCCGGTCTCCCTTGGCCTCCCGGCGCATGTCGAAGCCGACCCGCTGTCCCTCCTCAAGACGTCCCCCCTTGACCCGGGGATCCAGATCGCTGACATGGACGAACAGGTCTTCATCGTCATCGGAGAGGATAAAACCAAAACCTTTGTTCTCATCCCACATGCGGACCGTTCCGTATTTCATCTCCCACCACCTTGTCTCAATGTGATCCGACCTCAGGCATTCCGAAGGATCAATATCCTTATCTGCTGTGGTGCACTTTCTATTTGCGAAACCTCCCATCAGAAAGTTTCTTTCGCCCATCCTTTCCCATCTTGCCTGAGACCCACCCGTCGGTTGCTTCCGGGTGCGCATCGATGGCCGGGATATAGGGCTTGATATCCAGCAGGGGGGTGCCGTCGATCATGTCCACGCCGGCGATGTCCAGACGGGCCTCCTGGTGCCGGAGCAACCGTACCACCGTCATCCCGATGGGATTGGGTCGCCTGGGGGCCCGAATGGCGAACAGCCCCCGCTCTGTCTCCTCCAAAAAAGGCCTACAGAGCAGACGATAGTCCCGGCTGCCGTGGAAGACATACAACAGGATCAGATGGGAGAAGCCCTCCACATCCTTGAGCCCTTCGGCATACTCCGGAAAGACCTCGATCCATCCCTTGCTCTCCGGAGACAGAGCCCCCTGAATGGGCATGCCCTCCTGTTTCTTGAAGGGCGTATGAATGATCCCGATGGGACGGAAGGTATAGGTATCACCGTGTGCATCGGCCATCTCCAACTCCTTTGTAGGCAGAATCGCCTCCAAAATATTTATCCGGCAGGATATTGTCAAGGAAAAAGCAGCCCGAATGAATCGTTTTCAGCGGATGGCATATTATCCTTGCGCCGGACCTCCGGCTGTGGCTATCTTTTCGCCGGCATACAACCGATCGCTGAAAATCGATGACCAGGAAAGGAAAACGATGATGAAAAAACTGACCCCCTGGACCTTTGTCAGGAAACTGGTCGGCATTCTGCGCAAGGGACCCCGGATCCCGCCAACTCTTGCAGACAATCCGCTGTTGCAAACCATTCTCAAACGGCGCAGCATCCGTTCCTTCACCAAAGAGGCGATTCCCGAGGACGTCTGGTTAGCCATCCTGGAGGCCGGGCGGGTGGCTCCCTCGACCGTCAATCTGCAGACCTGGACCTTTATCACCTTCACGTCCGATCAGTGGCGCCATACGTTCGATCGCCCTGTGCCCTTCGGCGGCGTTCGAGCCGTAATCATCTGCGGGGATATCGACCGAAACCGGAAAGTTATCGACAGCTTCCCCGGAAGTCCGCTGGTGGAATATACCGTGGCCGTGATGAACGCTTCCCTGGCCGCCATGAACATGAATATCGCCGCAGAAGCTCTGGGCATCTGTTCGGTGATGCTCTCCGAGACCGGCCAGAGCGGTTTTTTTCACGCCAAATATTTGACCGAAACGCTCTCTTTGCCGCCCGGGGTCTTTCCCCTGATGACCATCGTCTTCGGCTATGCCAAGATCCCCCTGGCCCCCATGCCCCCCCGCCTGCCCCTGGATCAGATCTGCGCTCCTGCGAAATACCCCGGGGGAGATCAGCGGGCGCTGGAGAACTGGCTGCTGGAGATGAAGACCGGATTCAAGGCCGCCCGGCCGATGTGGTCCTTCGAGGGCCAGCTGCGGTATTATGGGGATAATATTCTGCGGGCTGAGGAGGAATTGCGGGCGTTGATTTATCATCAGCAGCCAGACACTCAACCTGAAGCTCTCGGCGAGACGTAAGCCCGTCCCGGCGGAAAGCTCTTCGGGGGGCAGATAGCATGAGGGGCGGATACAGGATCCGCCCCTCATAGTTTATTACCGCCGTATCGATCGGGTGATCGTCCCTTTGCCGCGATATACCCGGTGATTATTTGGTCCCATTTATCAGCTGTCGATCAAACTCCCCTACCCGGTTGGATTCTACCGACCGATTCCCGGCGGCATCAACCGCTTTGACGATATAGAAGTGGTTGCTCAGGGTATCGCCGGCCGCTCCGGCATCGGTATAGGTCGTATCGAGAGCCCCGGCGATGGAATCACCCGTCACGGACGGGTCAGTGCTCCGGTAAACCACGTAACGGCTGATTCCGCTCTCATCGTAGGGCTCGCCCCATGACAGATACATGTTCCCGCTCAAGCTCTTTGAGCCGTCTGCCAGGTTGATGGCCAGATCATCAATGGCCTCCGGCGACGTCAGGTCTCCGGATGATCCATAGATCCAGGTCTCATCGAGAAAATCGTCACCGTATCCGCCAAACATGACCACCTGACCGCTTCCCAGATTTGCCATGGCATGGAGCCGCCGCTCCGAGGGGTAGTTCGACGGACTCATTTGGGTCCAGTTGCTGTCGCTGATATCGAAGATCCAGGTGTCCCCGACGGTAACGGAATAGTCATGCCCCCCGAACATCAACACCTGTCCGTCTCTGAGCAATGCCATGGCATGAAGATAGATCGATGCGGCGGGGCCGGTGGTCATCGCCACCTGCGTCCAGGTATTCTCGCTGAGATCGTACAGCCAGGTCTGATTATCCCACCCGAACAGCAGGGCCCGATCGCTGCCGAGAGAGGCCATGGCATGGTCGCGGCGCGCCGATGGATGGGTACTCGGAAATTTCTGTGTCCAGTTCTCATCGCTGAGATCATAGACCCAGGTCTCGTCGTCCGAACTGCCATCGTCCCCGCCGAACAGTACCACCTGATCGCCTCCCAGCCAGGCCATGGCGTGTCTGCTCCGAGCCGAGGGGTTTGTGGCCGGCATCATCTGTGTCCAGGTATCGGTCCCCAGATCATAGAGCCAGGTCTCATCGTCGCGAGAACCGTCATCGCCGCCGAACAGCAGCGCCTGATCGGTTCCGATGCAGACCACGGCATGGCGTCTCCGGGCCGAGGGTCTGGTTGGGGGCGACATCTGGAACCATTGCTCCTCGCTGAGATCATAGAGCCAGGTCTCAGCGCTGTTGCCGAGGGGTATCGGTCTGTACCCACCGAAGAGGAGTGCTTGATCTGTTCCCAGAGATGCCATGGCATGGCTGTGCCGTTCCAATGGGCTGGCCGGCGGGATCATCTCGGTCCAGGCACTGTCGCTCAGATCATAGATCCAGGTCTCAGCGCTAAAACCTCCAGCATCGCCACCGAACAGAACCACCTGATCCCCACCGATCAAGGCTATGGCATGATCGCGACGCACTGACGGTTTGGTGTCAGTTGCCATCAAGGTCCAGGTGCTGTCGCTGAGGTCATAGATCCAGGTCTCGTCGGAGGTGGGGGCAATATTATCATATCCACCAAACAGCACCACCTGATCGCCTCCGATAGAGGCCATATCATGGTCCCATCGTGCCGATGGGCTGACGGCCGGGATGATCTGGGTCCAGGTATTCGCGCTGAGATCATAGACCCAGGTCTCATCGTTCAAGTGGTTTTCATCCCCCCCGAACATCACAACCTGATCCCCACCGATAGAGGCCATGGCATGCCAGCGCCGGATCCCCGGATTGGTGGCAGGAAACATCTGCGTCCAGCTATCTTCGCTGAGATCATAGACCCAGGTCTCATCGTCGTAGCCTCCATCATCATAGCCCCCGAAGAGCAGCACCTGATCATCGCCGATATAGGCCATGGCGTGATCGGTCCGGTATCCAGGGTTGGTCGCGGGCGTCATCTGGGTCCAGTTGTTGGCGCCGAGATCATAGATCCAGGTATCACTCGTAAAGGTGTTCCCGCCGAACATCAGCGCCTGATCTCCACCCAACCAGGCCATGGAATGACAGTATCTGGCCGCAGGGCTGGTCGAGGTTTCCACCTGGATCCAGGCATTCTCTCCGAGATCATAGGTCCAGGTCTCACCGTCCGCACCACCGATATCGTGACCGCCGAACACCACCACCTGATCTCCCCCCAAATAGGCCAGAGCATGATCGCATCGACCCGATGGATGGCTGAGAATCTTGGTCCAGTCGTCAGCAGCGTGAACTGATCTGGTCAGCAGCAAGGTGGTAAGGCTGATCAACGAAAGGATCCTCATGACTTTTTTCATGACGAATCACCTCCCTGAATATTCTTCCTATTTTTTCTCTTTAATATCCTAACATACTTTATAATATATGTCAAGTGTTTTTTCTATATTTCCTAACTCTTGCTGAAAGATTCTCGGCCATAACATTTGAACAAAACAACAGTAGAGCCGCCCGGCAGCAACTCTAAAATAAAAAAGCCGATCCCTCAGGATCGGCTTTTCTTCAATCGTTCTTGATCATTCACTCTCTGATAGTCTCTGCACGCTGAACTCTGTTCGACTCCTCTTATCTCCTCAGATGCTCCCCTGCCATCTCCTGAACGGCCGCCCCCACCTCCTCGATGGAGCGCAGGGTGACATCGAAGTGTTGCCAGCCCTGCTTTCGGAAGAGCTTCTCGCTGTATCGAACCTCCTGCCTGATGGCCTCCAGATCGGTATAGGACGGTAGATCCATCTTGTAGTTATCGGCTCTAGCCTGGCGGATCTTCTGCAGCCGTTCCGGGCGCATGGTCAGCCCGATGACCCGCTGCGGATCGAAGTCATAAAGCTGCTTGGGGAGATCGCTGTCCATCACGATGGGCACGTTGGCCACCCGCCAACCACGATAGGATAAATAGATGCTGACCGGGGTCTTTGAGGTCCTGGAGACGCCCACCAAAATCAGGTCGGCCCGGGGAAGATCGGCCGGCCGCATCCCGTCATCATGCTTGATGGCGAAGTTAATCGCCTCGATGCGTTCGAAGTAAGCCTCATCCAGTCCCTTGAACAGCCCCGGCTGGGCCGACGGCGAACGCTCCAGAAAATCGGTCAGCCGGCCCAGCACCGGCCCGAGGATGTCGATGGTCGGCACTGCGTACCGGCGTCCTCCGGTCAGAACGGCCTTTCTGACCTCCGGCATGACCGAGGTGTAAACAACCATCCCTCGAATCTTCTGAACTTTACGGAGGATCTTGTCCACCTGGGCCGCGGTCCGCACCTCCCTCACCCTATGGATGGTGGTGTGGGCATCCTGAAACTGGGTCAGGGCCGCCTGGACGACCATCTCTCCGGTGGTGCCGGTACCGTCCGACAGAATAAAAATGTGGCGTTTCATCAATTCTCGCTCGTTTCCGGCGTGCAGGCCGGGCCTTGCGCGGTCTCTTCCCGATGGACAATCCATAGCAGTCGCCCTCGAATCCAGGCGGCGACGGCATCGGTATAGGTGTAAATCACCGGAATAATCACCAGGGTGAGCACGGTTGAGACGGTCAAACCGCCGATAACGGCTACGGCCATCGGCGCCCGGACTTCCGAACCTTCACCGACACCAATGGCCAGCGGGGTCAGGCCCAGGATGGTGGTCAGGGCGGTCAGCAGGATGGGCCGCAGACGGACGCTGCCGGCTCTGATCAGAGCGTCCCGGCAGGTCATTCCCCCCTGCTGGCCGCGGCGGACATAGTCGAGCAGAACAATGGCGTTGTTCACCACAATGCCGACCAGCATGACGATGCCGATCATGGCATTGACGGTGATGGTCATGCCGGTGATCAGGTGGGCGACAAACAGAGCGATGAGAGCCCCAGTGATGGCGAAGGGAATGGAGAACATGATGGTGAAGGGATGCATGAAGGATTCGAACAGGGCCGCCATGATCATGTAGACCAGTAGGGCGGCGAACAGGAAATCGATGATCAGGTCCTGCATCGATTCGCGCAGGTCCTCGTCCTCTCCGGCATAGTCCAGTAGATAGCCGTCCGGCAGGCGCAGACCCGACAGTACCCGGCGCACATCGGCCATGGTACTGCGCAGGTCCCGGCCGCCGATGTCGCCGCCTACCCAGGCAACGCGCATCTGATTCTCCCGGAAGAGTTTGTCGGCTGCCTGGCCGTACTCGATGCCTGCCACCTGACGCAGCGGCACATCGAATCCCATAGGGCTGCTGATCATCACGTTGCCCAGTTCCTCGATCTCGTCCCGCTGATCCTCTTTCAGCCACACCCGGACATCGATCTCGGTGCCGTACTTCTCCACCCGCGTGGCCACCTTGCCCATCAGGGCGGCCTGAACGGTCTGTCCGATCTGATAGGCGCCCAGACCGAGATTGGCCGCCTTCTCCCGATCGATGACCCAGCTGATCTCGGGATGGGCCTCCTCGACACTGCTGCTGGTCCCCTTGATGCCCGGTACCTCGGCCAGCCGGCCCTCGATCTGCTCGGCCAGTTGCTTGAGCACCTCATACTCGTGTCCGCTGACCTTGATCTCCACATCGCCGTAAGTACTGCTCTGCATCTGGTTCATGGCGGCCACCTGGAAGGTGGCTCCGCTCCAGTGCTTCAGCGTATCGCGCAGGGCATTGACCATGTCCATGGTGTTCACGTCCCGTTCGCCCTGGTCCACCAGGCGGACCATCATGGTGCCCACATTGGGTACCCTGTCTGTGGTCACGTCTCCAGCCTCTCCACCCATATCGAAGACCGTCTCTACGTGCGGCAGTTCCATCAGATACTCGGACACCTCACCGATCAGGTCCATGGTCTCCTCCAGCGGGGATCCGGCCGGCAGGGTGATATAGATCTGGAACAGCCCGCTGTCGGAGTCGGGCATGAAATTGGCTCCAATGACCGGAATGAGCAGCAGAGAGACGATGAACAGCAGCCCGGCCATCAGCAGGGTGCGGATCCGGTGCCGCAGCGCGGAGTTGAGCACCCGCAGGTACAACCGGCGGATCGGCTCGATGAAGGTCTGTGCCTTGACGATCCGTGCAGTGGCTTTCTGGTTGAGCAGCTTGGAGGAGATCATCGGCACCAGGGTGAGGGCTACCACCAGACTGGCGGTCAGAGAGAAAGCGATGCTGGCCGCCAGCTGACCGAAAAAGATCTTCACCACACCCTGGGTGAACAGGATGGGGATGAAGATGACCATGGTGGTCAGGGTCGAGGCGGTGATGGCCATGGCCACCTGAGCGGCGCCTTTTCGTGATGCCGTGTCGCGATCCTCACCGTCCTGAAGCCGACGGTAGATATTCTCCAGCACCACGATGGAGTTATCCACCAGCATGCCCACCCCGATAGCCAGACCGCCCAGGGAGATGATGTTGATGGAGATGTTTAGAAAGTAGAGCGGGAAGAAGGTGATCATCACCGAGATCGGTATGGCCGTCCCGATGATGAATGAGGCCCGATAGCTTCGCAGGAACAAAAACAGCACCAGCACAGCCAGGACGGCTCCGAACAGGGCCGCGTCTCGCACATTCTTGACCGACTGTTCGATATACTCGGCCGAGTCGAACAGCTCGCTCATGCCCACATCCGAGGGCAGCCTCTGTTCGATTCTGGCCAGTTCCCGGCGGACCTTCTGGGAGACCTGCACGGTGTTGGCGTCCGATTGCTTCATGATGGCGATGACGGTGCTGTTCTGGCCCTGCATGCGGGCGAAGGCGGTCTCCTCGACCGGCGCATAGATTACCTGAGCAACATCCCGCAGCCGGATCGGCTTTCCCCGGACCACGGTCACCACCACGTTCTGAATATCCTCGATGCTGTCAAATTCACCCCTCGAGGTGACCTGGTAATCCCGTCCCCCCTCGACGATGTGGCCCGAGCTGATATCCAGGTTCTCGGCCCGAAGCTGCTGGACCAGCTGATCCAGGGATAATCCCACGCCGACCAGTTTCTTCTGATCGACCAGCACCGAGATCTCCCGGAACCCCCCTCCCCACACCAGCACCGATCCCACCCCGTCGAGCTGTTCCAGGTAAGGCTGAACCAGGTCCTCGGCCATCTTGCGCAGCTCGCGCATGGATCTCTTTTCGCTGTTGAATCCATAGACCGAGACCGGGATGCCGGTCGGATCGTACTTCAGCAGCATGGGATTTTCCATCTCTTCGGGGAGGAAATCCTCTTTGTACTGCTCGATCATCTCCCGGATATCAGTCATGGCCTGGTCCAGATCGGTACCCCATTCGAACTCCAGCTGCATGGAACAGTTGCCCTGCCGGGAGGTCGAGCTCACGTTCTTGATCCCGGCGGCCCGGCTGACAGCCATCTCCAGAGGCTGGGTGACCAGTTTCTCGACCTCTTCCGGTCCCACCCCGGGATAATTAGCCGATAGAAAGATGACCGGCATCTCGATATCAGGGATCAGCTCGACGGGAAGCTTTCTCAGGGAAACCAGTCCCAAGGCCACGAAAACCATGACGATCATGGTGATGGCCACCGGTCTCTTGACGGAAAAATCTGATAGAAACATCTTCGCCTCTCGCTTGCCGTGTCTACATTTCTGCGGCCGAGAATGATACCCGATCGCCCTCTTTCAGACCGAACTGTCCTTCGACGATCACCCGTTCATGGCCCTGAAGACCCTCCCGGATCTCGATGCGGCCATTCTGCATCGCCCCGGAGACGACCTCCCGTTTGACCGCTACCGTGTCCTCAACCACGAAGACATGCTCCAGGCCCATATCTCTGATGACGGCCTTCTGGGGGATGGTCAGGACGCCCTGGCGCCGGTCCACGACCAGTTGAATATCGGCCAGCATGCCCGGCTTGAGCAAACCTTCCGGATTGGCCGCCGAGATCTCCACCTCCAGGGTCCGGCTGTACCGGTTGATGTCCAGCCCCACCCGGGTGACCGTGCCCTGGAAGGCACGATCCGGATAGGTCTCCACCAGCAGGCGGGCATCCTGGCCGAGGCTCACCCGGGGCACCTCCGACTCGGGCACCCCGATAACGGCCTCGACCGTATCGATCTTGACCAGCCGGTAGACCGAAGGGCCGCCCATCATAGCGTTGTAATATTCCCCCACCTCACCATTCTTCTCGGCCACCAGGCCTCTAAAGGGAGCGATCACCGCGCTGTTCTTGAGGGCCTCCTGGGCCATCACAAAAGCCGCTCTGGCCGCCTTAGCCCCCACCCGAGCCGATTCCAGTCGGTCGTCGGAAACGATCTCCTGGGCATGAAGCCGCTCGACCCGTTCGAGATCGGCCTGAGCCTTCTGGTGCGCCGCCTCGACCTGTTCCAGCTGAGCCCGGATTTCCTCCTGCTGAAGACGGGCCATGACCGCCCCTTTGCTGACCTTTTCCCCCACCTCGTAGTTAAATGCGGCGATGCGCCCGCTGTAGTTGAAATCCAGCCGGGCTTCCTTTTCGGCCTGGATCTCACCGATGAAATGCAGCACATCCTCGATTTCAGCAGGCCTCGGCCGGGTGACCTGAACGGATACTTCCTCCTGCCTGTCCTGATTTTGCCCCCCGGATCCGCAGCTCAGCAAGACGGCTGCCATCAACAGGCATATTAAGAGATTTGATCGGGTTCGATGCATGCTCCTTTTCTCCCTTTGTTAATCCGTTTCGAGGATCCCGCCCATCAGATTCTTCAGTTTCGCTCCAGCCACATAGATCTGGTACCGGGTTCGGGAATGATTGACCCGCACCTCGGTGAGGGTCACCTGGGCGTCGATCTCATCCACCTGGGAGGCCAGGCCCTCACGGTAGCTGGCCGCCGTCACCCGGTAGTTCTCCTCGGCGCTGGCCAGAGCCTCCTCGGCCAGCTCCATTCCTTGCCGGGCCTCCTGCAGTTCCGAGTATGCCCGGGTGACCTGCAGCACGATGGCATCCTCATAGGCTGCCAGCTCATGCTTGAGCTGACGATGGCTGGCCTTGCTCTGCTGATACCGGGCCAGATGACGCCCGCTGGTAAAGATGTCCCAGCTGGCCACTCCCATGACCATCCAGAAATCGCTGTCCCTGTCGAACTGGTAGGTTTCCTCGTGCCAGCCGTAATCGAAGATCAGGTTCACCTTGGGCAGCAAACTGCTGCGGGACAGATGAACCGCCTTCCCGGCCACCTCAACGTGCTTCTGAAAACTCATCAGACCGGGATTTCCGGCGGCGGCCCTGGCGATGCATTCCTGCAGCGTCAAACCCAGCGGCTCCAGCTCCTCGGGTTCCTCCACCACCAACGGTTCCTCCAGATCCCGGGCCAGCAGACTGTTCAACGATCTTCGGGCCAGATCGAGCCCATTGGCGGCCCGGAGCCGGTCCTGCTGCCTAGAACTGAGCAGGACATCGGCCCGCAGGGTCTCGGCCCGCTCCACCATCCCGGCATCATAGAGAGCCCGGGCGACGCGAACATGTTCCCGGGCCAATTCGACCGCCTCTTCCATCGCCTGAAACAATTTTTCCGCTTCCAAAATCCCGTAGTAAGCTTGATGCACCCGCAGGGCGATCTCGTTACGCTTGGCCCGCCGTTCATGCTCCACGGCCCGTCTTTGGGCTCTGGCAACACCCAGCTGTCCCCACAGGGCGCCTCCCTGAAAGATGGGCTGAACCACCTCGAGCTTGGTGTCATGGGATTCTTCTTCGATGAAGCCGGCCTCGATACTGGCCTCATAGAGAATCTCACCGGTGGTCAGATCGGCCCGGGTGGCGATGGGAAACTCAAAGCTCCGGCCGCCCTCGGCTCTGGAGTATGTGGTCGACAGGCTGACCGATGGGAGAAAATTTCCAACCGATTCTATCAGGCCGTAATCAGCGGCCCGCTCCTTCTGCTGCAGGGCGCGGATTTCTTCATTGTTGTCCAGGGCAATGGCGATGCTCTCCTGCAGGGTCAGCCCGCCGGCCGAGGTCCATGCCAGGAGCACGGCCAGTATCGCGCCCGGACATATGTTCAGACACCGGTTCATGACCGGTCTTTTGGGGGTCTGTCGTCTCACTGCAGTCCTCTCTTTCCATTCGGCGGCTTGATCAGATCCTTCCAGTATTCCCCCTTCTTCATCGTCTCATGTAAGCTCTTGAGATGCTCGATTTCCATACTGATATGTTCCAACGCATTCCGAATCAGGTACAACCAGTTAAACGGTATCTTCCCCTGGTAGGCTGCCTGTTCATTCCGCAGATGGTCGGCATGTTTTTTCAGGATCTCGATCTTCTTCTCCAGGCACGCCTCCACCTTCTTCTTCTCCAGACCATACATGAAAGCGACGCCGACCGAAAAATCATCATCCGGGATTCGATCGGAAGTCAGGGCTTTCTCCACCAGCCGGGAGAGCCGTTTTTCCCCTTTTGGCGTCAACCGGTAGACGATCCGCTCGGGCATCTTGCCCACCTTCTCATGATGGGCGCTGATATAGCCCTTATCTTCCATGCGATTCAGAGTGTAGTAGATCGAGGCCAGGCTCACCTGGGCCCAGTGATCCAGCTTGCGCAGCTCAATCTGGTGTTTAATCTGATAGCCGTGCATAGGCTGTTCTTTCAACAGTCCTAGAACGACCAGATCATTCTTGGTCATCTCTGTTCTCCGGGGGAGTTTTGACGATGTATTATATTTCCACTATATACTATTATGCTTTAAAATAGTTTCGTTTAAAATAACTATTCCTATCTTTCCGGTCAAGATATATTTTCCGCTCCGGACTGTTTTCTACCGTTCTCTCAGAATCCCTTGCCAGCCCTGAATCTATCTGTATTCCCTTCAACACCGGATAGAAAAAAACCGGCGAGCCCCGATCAACCGCTCACCGGTTCGATGCCGCCGATATGCCGAGCGATCAACTTGAGGCCTTCTTCTTACCGGCCGCTGTTTTCTTCTGGAATACCAGTTCCTTCGTCCGGGGATCGGCATCCACCTCGATCACATCACCCTCCCCATAATGACCCTCCAACATTTCCAGTGCCAGCGGGTCCTCGACCCGCCGCTGGATAACGCGCTTCAGCGGCCGGGCGCCGAAATTGGGATCGTAGCCCTCTTTGGCCAGCAGCGCTCTCGATTCGGGAGTGAGGTGGACCTCCAGCTTCCGTTCGGCCAGCCGTTTTTGCAACTTCCTCACCTGAATGTCGACAATCTCCTTGATCTGGTCCTCGGTCAGCGAATGGAAGATGATCAGCTCATCGATCCGGTTGAGAAACTCCGGCCTAAAATGATCCCTCATGGCCTCGGTGACCCGCTGGCGCATTTCCTTTTCATCCCTGGTGCCCAGGTCGCGGATCCACTGGCTGCCCACATTGGAGGTCATGATCACCACCGTATTTTTGAAATTGACCGTTCTGCCCTGGCCGTCGGTCAGCCGGCCATCGTCCAGAATCTGCAGCAGGAGATTGAACACATCCCCGTGTGCTTTTTCGATCTCGTCGAACAGGATCACCGAATAGGGCCTGCGGCGTACCGCCTCGGTGAGATACCCCCCCTCCTCATAACCCACATATCCGGGAGGCGCTCCGATCAGGCGGGCGACACTGTGCCGCTCCTGAAACTCAGACATGTCCACCCGAACCATCGCATTCTCATCGTCGAACAGGAACTCGGCCAGGGCCCGGGCCAGCTCGGTCTTGCCCACGCCGGTGGGGCCCATGAAGATGAAAGATCCGATCGGCCGCGCGGGATCGCCCAGCCCGGCTCGGCCCCGGCGTACCGCGTTGGAGACCGCTACGATGGCCTCGTCCTGCCCGATGATCCGCTCCTTGAGCCGCTGCTCCATATTGATCAGCTTCTGAGCCTCACCTTCCATCATACGGGAGACCGGAATGCCTGTCCAGCTGGAAACCACCTCGGCGATGTCCTCGTCGCTGATCTCGTCCTTGAGCATGCCGCCGTCGGTCTGCAGGGACCGCAGTTTCTGGTTGGCCTCCTTGAACTCCTCCTCCAACTGAGCCAGACGGCCGTACTTCAGCTCGGCGGCCTTTCCCAGATCTCCGCGCCGCTCGGCATCCTGCTCCTCGATCTTGGCGGTCTCAATCTGCTCCTTGATCTCCCCGATCCGGGCGATAATCTCCTTTTCCGCCTGCCACTGGGCTTTCATCCGGCTGCTTTCCTCGCGCAGCCCGGCCAGGTCAGCCTCCAGCTTTTTCAGCCGTTCGCGGGCTTCCTTGTCTTTTTCTTTTTCCAGGGCTCGCCGCTCGATCTCCAGCTGTTTGATGCGCCGCTCGACCGTATCCAGCTCAATGGGCATGCTGTCGATCTCGATCCGCAGCCGCGAGGCCGCTTCATCGATCAGGTCGACGGCTTTATCCGGAAGAAACCGCTCCGAGATATACCGGTGCGACAGGGTGGCGGCGGACACCAGGGCGGCGTCGGTGATGTGGACTCCGTGATGAACCTCATAACGGTCCTTGAGACCTCGCAGGATAGCGATGGTGTCCTCCACCGAGGGCTCCCCCACATAGATGGGCTGGAATCTTCGCTCGAAGGCGGCATCCTTTTCGATATGCTTGCGATATTCATCCAGTGTGGTCGCGCCCACGGTGCGCAGCTCGCCCCTGGCCAGGGCCGGCTTGAGCATGTTGGAGGCATCCACGGCGCCCTCGGCCGCGCCGGCGCCGACCAGGGTATGCAGCTCATCGATGAACAGGATGATCTCGCCCTGGGCCGCGCTGATCTCCTTGAGGACAGCCTTGAGACGGTCCTCGAACTCGCCGCGAAACTTCGCCCCGGCCACCAGGGCGCCGACATCCAGAGCCACCAGCCGTTTGTTCTTCAGGGATTCGGGGACGTCCCCATCGACGATCCGCTGGGCCAATCCCTCCACGATGGCGGTCTTACCCACGCCGGCGTCCCCGATGAGGACCGGATTGTTCTTGGTCCGCCGCGAGAGCACCTGCATGATGCGGCGGATCTCGGCGTCCCGTCCGATCACCGGATCCAGTGTCCCGCTCCGGGCCAGATCTGTGAGGTCCCGGCTGAATCGGTTCAGAGCCTGGTATTTCTCCTCCGGATTCTGATCGGTGACCCGCTGAGTACCGCGGATATCCACCAGTGCTTTGAGGAGGGCATCCTTGGTGATGCCCAGCTCCTCGAGGATGCGGCCGGCCGGTCCCCCGGCCTGCGTCAGGGCCAGCAGCAGATGTTCGCTGCTGACGTACTCATCCTTCATCTGGCCGGCTTCCCGCTGGGCGTGCTCGAGGATCTTTTGAAGCTGAGGTGAGAGATAGACCTGACCCCGATCAGCGCCGCTGACCCGGGGAAAGGTCTGCACGGCGGTCTGAAAACGTTCCTGCAGAAGCGGTAGATCGATGCCCAGTTTGCGAACAATGGGCCCTGCCACCCCCTGGGACTGCCGGAGCAGCGCCAGGAAGAGGTGCTCCGGTTCCAGCTGCTGATGGCCGTGCTCCTCAGCGATCATGCGGGCGTCCTGAAGCGATTCCTGAGCTTTAACGGTAAACTTATCGAGTCTCATGGTTATACCTCTGCGACTGGGCCGCCTCCTCTGGCCGGCGGCGAGCCAATTCGAGCTGGATGACAACACACTTCTCTCTGAAACGAGAAGAGTTCCGTCCGGTTCGTTCCAGACGCTGCCAGATCCGGCACAGGGAGTACAGATCGCCCTCCTGTCGGGAGAGAAAATCCAGAAAGTCATACTGTTCGGTCAACTGGACCACGCGAGCCTGACAGTAGGCCAGCATATTCCTCAGGGCGACCGACGAATAGGCCTCCAGCTGGTCCTGCTCCTGGCGGATCTCCTGGGCCCATTGAACAGGCTGGCAGGGAAACAGTTGCATGATCGATCCATTTCCACGGGGGGGCGGAAAAGAAGAACGGCGTGCCGGATGGCGGTTCTGCCAGAAAATACGCAGGCCGTCACGGCAAGTCAATACCTTTATTGCCGTCACCGTGAGGAAAAACCGGTCAGGCCGCAAAAAAGGGCAACACAACGTGTTGCCCTTCAGAGAACGGTATCTTAAAAAGGTTTCTTTTGTTACCCCTTAGGATTTTTCGGCGTCCTTTTTGGACCGTTTTTTCTTCTTCTTCGACTCCTCAGTGGAGGAAACGGCCCGGGCCTTGGTTTCTTTCTTGCCGGTGGTCTCTTTCTTGCCGGTGGTCTCTTTCTTCCGGGTTTGTTTCTTGGCCGTTGGTTTCTTTTTCGACCCGCCGGAGGTCTTTTTGGCGGTCGTCTTGGACTCATCCAGAAGCTCGAACATGACCATCGGGGCTCGATCACCCAACCTGGGCTCCAGCTTCACGATCCGGGTGTATCCCCCGTTGCGGTCCTGAAAACGGGGACCGATCTCGTCGAACAGCCGTTTGACCACCTCCTGATCCCGGATCACCCTGAGCGTCTGTCTCCTGGCGTGGAGATCTCCTCTTTTCGCAAAGGTGACCATTCTTTCGGCCAGGCGACGCCCTTCCTTCGCTTTCGCTTCGGTTGTTCGAATGCGTCCGTTCTGAAACAGGGCCGTGACCAGGTTCGAGAGCATGGCCCGGCGATGACTGGTACTGCGTCCGAGATGTTTCTTCTTACTATTATGTCTCATCGGTATGCTCGCCAAAGAAAGGTGGCTTCAAAGGATATCGTCCGAAGGGTCCACTGCCGATGCGAGAAGATCGTCACCGGCGGTCTTACATGCCTTCCAAATAGGCATCCTTATATTTCTGCACGTCCATGCCGAAATGAAGACCCAGTTTCTCCAGGATTTCCTGAAGCTCGGACAGTGATTTCCGTCCGAAATTGCGGTATTTCAGCATGTCGGCTTCCGATTTCTGAACCAGATCCTCCAGGGTCTTGATGTCAGCGGCCTTCAGGCAATTGCTCGACCGCACCGACAGCTCCAGCTCCTCGACCTTCATCTTGAGCAGATTGCGGATCCGGATGGTCTCCTCATCGACCTCCTCTTCCGGAGCCAGCTCCGGTTCCTTCTCGAAGGTGATGAACAGCTGCAGGTGATCCTTGAGGATCTTGGCTGCGAAATTCAGGGCATTGAGCGGGCTCAGACTGGCATCGGTGGTGATCTCCAGGATGAGCTTATCGTAATCGGTCCGCCGGCCCACACGGGTGTTGTCGACGGTGTAGTTGACCTTGGTCACCGGTGTGAAGATGGAATCGATAGGAACGGTTCCCAGGGGTTGATCTGCCCTCTTGTTTTGTTCGCTGGTGATGTATCCCCGCCCGCAGCCGATATCGATATCGACGTGAACCTTGTTGTTCTCCGTCAGGGTGAACAGGTGCTGGTCGGGATTGAGGATCTCGACATCGGCATCGCTTTGAATATCTCCGGCCTTGATCTCGCCCTTCTTGTCTACGTCGAGTCCAACGCGCTTGTACCGGTCGGCGTGAAGCTTCAGGCGGATCTCTTTAAAATTGAGGACGATCTCGGTGACATCCTCGACCACGCCGGGAATGGTATCGAACTCATGCATGACCCCTTCGATGCGAATGGCCGTGACGGCCGCTCCCTGAAGGGCGGAGAGCAGAACCCGACGCAGAGCATTCCCTAAGGTGACACCGAAACCCTTTTCCAGGGGCTCGATGACAAACTGGCCATAGGTCTCCGTGGCGGTTTCTTCATTCAGCTCCACGCCTTTCGGCATCTGAAGACTTCTCCATATCATGCGCTTAACGCCCCCTGATTCTTCTGGCGGCCCCTCTGAATCCCGCTGACGCCCGCAGGGAAAAGGGCCTGGTCAAAGATCTACTTGGAATACAGCACGACGATCAGCTGCTCGTCGATCGGCATGGCGATGTCTTCGCGGCTGGGAAGCTGCATCACTTCGCCCTGAAGCTTGACCTTGTCAATCCGCAGCCACGGCAACTCCGGGCGTCGGCCGGCGTCTTTGAGAGAATCGTGTATGGCGGTCAAATTGCGGCTCTTTTCACGGACCGAGATGACGTCGCCGGTGCTGGCCAGAAAGGAAGGGATGTTTACCTTTCGGCCGTTGACCTGAAAGTGGCCATGCAGGATCAACTGACGAGCCGCTTTCCGGGAAGGTGCGAAGCCAAGACGGTAGACGACATTGTCAAGACGCCGTTCCAAGAGACGGAGCAAGTTCTCGCCGGTAATGCCTTTCTCCCGGGTGGCTTTCTGGTAGTAACCCCGGAACTGTTTCTCCATGATGCCGTAAGTGCGGCGAACCTTTTGTTTCTCCCGCAGCTGCTGGCCGTAATCGGATGACTTCCGGCGCATCCGGCGGCTGCGCTGGCCGGGCGCGTAATCCCTTTTCTCGAAAGAGCACTTATCGGAAAAACACCGCCGGCCCTTGAGAAACAGTTTGGCCCCTTCTCGACGACACAGTCGACAACTCGCGGCTGTGTACCTGGCCATAATTCCTCCTTACGAAATCAGACCTCCACAACCAACTTTCTCAGACACGCCGGCGTTTGGGCGGACGGCAACCATTATGCGGGATCGGGGTGACATCCTTGATGGCCTCGATCTCCAGACCGGCCGCGGCCAGGGATCGAATGGCCGCCTCGCGTCCCGATCCGGGTCCTTTGACCCAGATCTCGACCTTGCGCAGTCCCAGGTCCATGGCCTGCTTGGCGGCGGACTCGGCGGCCAGCTGAGCGGCAAAGGGAGTGCTTTTGCGGGAACCTTTGTAGCCGATACTCCCGGCCGAAGACCACGAGATGACATTGCCCTTTTTATCCGTCAGGGTGACCAGCGTATTATTGAAAGTGGCCTTGATATGAGCGACGCCAAAGGCATCCACCTTCTCCTTGCGCTTTGCCGTCTTTCTCCTTTGAGCCAATGAAATACCTCCCGAAAGAATGTCCCTTGATTCCGTGATCGGGTTTTATTTCTTGCGCTTGGCCCCGATGGTGCGGCGGGGTCCCTTTCGCGTCCGGGCATTGGTGCTGGTCCGCTGTCCGCGCACCGGCAGCCCTCGACGATGCCGGAAACCGCGATAACAGCCGATCTCCATCAGACGCTTGATGTTCATGGCCACCTCGCCCCGGAGGCTTCCCTCGACCTTGAAGTCCGACTCGATCTTGGACCGGAGCAGGGCGACCTCCTCCTCGGTCAGCTTATGCACCCGGGTATCGGGGCTCACACCGGTGGTCTCGAGGATCTTCTTCGCTGAGGACCGGCCGATGCCGTAGATATAGGTCAGCGCAACCTCGACCCGTTTGTTTTTTGGCAGATCAACGCCGGCTATTCTCGCCAAGCCTACCTCCTTGCTGGCGCATACAATCAGCCCTGTCTTTGTTTATGACGGGGATTTCGACAGATGACATACAGGACGCCTTTGCGTCGAACGATCTTGCAGTGCTCGCAGATCTTTTTTACAGATGCTCGTACCTTCATGTGAATCACTCCCCTGCCGAGACAACGGATCACCCTGCCGGTCCGCCAGGTTTTATTTATAGCGGTAGACGATCCGGCCGCGGGTGAGATCGTAGGGAGAAAGCTCCACGGTGACTCTATCCCCGGGCAGGATTTTGATGAAATGCATCCGCATCTTGCCCGAGATATGGGCCAGAATGCGATGCCCGTTTTCCAATTCCACCCGGAACATGGCGTTGGGAAGCTGCTCGACCACAACCCCTTCAGCCTGTACCGTCTCCTCTTTGGCCATGGCGCTATTCCTTTGTCAGAATGCGAGGCCCTTGCTCTGTGATGGCGATGGTGTGCTCGTAATGAGCGGCCAGAGACCCATCGCTGGTCACCACCGTCCAGTTGTCCTCCAGCGTCCGGACGGCATAATGGCCGGCCGTGATCATCGGCTCGATGGCGAAGACCATTCCGGCCTTCAGTTGCGGGCCTTTTCCCGGCTGACCGAAATTGGGAATCTGGGGATCCTCGTGCATTTGCTTGCCGATGCCGTGTCCCACCAGGTCCCGCACCACGCCGTAGCCGCTATGTTCCGTGACGGTCTGTACGGCGTGAGAGATGTCAGAGAGCCTGTTTCCCGATCTGGCCATCTCGACGCCGGCCAGAAGCGCCTTCCGGCAGGTCTCCATGAGATCCTGCGCTTTCGAATCGATCGTCCCGATCCCGAAGGTGATAGCGCCGTCGCCGTAATAGGACCCTTTCTCCACGCCGACATCGACGCTGACGATATCGCCCCGTTTCAGACGCCGATCCCCCGGGATGCCATGAACCACCTGCTCGTTGATGGACACGCAGCTGCTGGCCGGGAAACCGCAAAAACCCTTGAAGGCCGGCCGGCCGCCCTGCCGAAGAATAAAATCCTCGATGAGCCCGTTCAACTCGGCGGTGGTCATCCCCTGGCGGGCGCGTTCTTTCGATAGCCGCAGGGCCTGAGCGACGATACGGCTGCTTTCCCGGATCTTCTCTATGGCACCTGGAGTCTTCAGAGGTATCATCGGCCGCTCTCTCGGTCGCGGAAGGTTCAGCTGCCTGTCCCGGACTCCAGAGCCTCCACGATGGCGGCGCTCACCTCCTCAACGCTCCGTTCGGCGTCGAAGGTCAACAGGTGGCCTTTATTGCTGTAATACGCTTCCAAAGGTTCGGTCTGGCGATGGTACACTTCCAGGCGATGAAGAATGGTCGCCTCACGGTCATCCTCTCGCTGAATCAGCCGGCCGCCGCAGCGATCGCAGACGCCTTCCGTCTTCGGTGGTTTGGTCACCAGATTATAATCGGCCCCGCATTGAGAACACAGCCTCCGGTTGGAAAGCCTGCTGACAACCACCCCATCGCGAACCTTGAGCTCCAGCACGGCATCGAGCGTTCTGTCTTCTTTCTGTAAAAGATCGTCGAGCATCTCCGCCTGGGAGATGGTGCGGGGAAATCCATCCAGGATGAATCCCCCCAGGGCATCCTCCTGATCGAGCCGGTCCATGACCAGCTGGACCATGAGATTATCGGGGACCAGGAGTCCTTTTTCCATGTACTGTCTGGCCTGGCGGCCGATCTCGGCCCCGGATGCCACAGCCTGGCGGAGACTGTCGCCGGTGGAAATCTGAACGATGCCGAAATGCTCCCCGATCCTTTTGCTCTGTACCCCCTTACCGGAACCTGGCGGTCCCAGAATAATCAGCCTCATGGACATCCTCTCGGCACCGGGGTGTTAGCGTCTCGGTTTGATCTTGCCCCGCTTCAGAAAGCCGTCGTAATGCCGCATCAACAGATGCGACTCGATCTGCTGCAGGGTCTCCAGAGCCACGCCGACTACAATAATCAGGGAAGTGCCTCCGAAGTAGAACTGGATATTCGCCGTTCGGGTCATCACCAGGGGCATCACGGCGATGAGCGCGAAGAAGGTCGCTCCCGGAAGGGTGATCCGGGTCATCACCCGGTCGATGTACTCGGCTGTCTTCCGGCCCGGCCGTACGCCGGGAATAAAACCGCCGTATTTCCGCATGTTATCGGCCATATCGACGGGATTGATGACGATGGCGGTGTAGAAATAGGCGAAGAAGACGATCAGCAGCCCGAAGAAGACCATGTAGAGTATGCTCTCGGGCGAAAACCACGCTCCGATCGCCTGCATGATGCCGCTGTTGGGGAAAAAGGTGGTCACGGTCCGGGGCGCCATCATGATCGATGAGGCGAAAATGATCGGGATCACGCCGGCGGAATTGACACTCAGGGGAATATGCGTGCTCTGCCCCCCGTACATCTTTCTGCCGACCACTCTCTTGGCGTACTGCACCGGGATCCGGCGCCGCCCCTGGGTGATGTAGACCACCGCGGCGATGGCAACGACGATGAAGACCAGTAAAAAGAGCTCCGGCACCGGCCTCTTGGTCCCGGCGATGACCTGGCGGATTTCATTGAGCAGGCCGCTCGGCAGTCGGGCGACGATGCCCACGAAGATGATCAGGGAAATCCCGTTACCGATACCCCGTTCGGTAATCTGCTCGCCCAGCCACATGATGAAGATGGTGCCCGAACACAGCGTCAGCATGGTCAGCAGGCGAAATCCGATCCCCGGAAAGATGACGATGCTTCCCCCGGCCCGGGTGGTCAAACTCTCCAGAAAAACGCTGATCCCGTAAGCCTGCAGAGCGGAGATGGCCACGGTTCCGTAGCGGGTATACTGGGTGATCTTGCGGCGCCCTTCCTCACCCTCCTTCTGCAGTTTCTGGAAATAGGGGATCACCGACCCCAGCAGCTGGAGGATAATCGAGGCGCTGATGTAAGGCATGATGCCCAAACCGAAGATGGTCATCTTCTTGAAGGCCCCACCCACGAACATGTCGTACAGTCCGAAGATGGTCCCCCGGGCTTGTGAAAAATATTCTCCCAGGGCTGCGGAGTCGATCCCTGGCGTGGGCACGTGGCCACCCACCCGATAGATCAGGATGATCCCCATGGTGAAAAGGATTCGCCTTCTCAACTCCGGAATCTTGAAAATATTCTGGATGCTCTTAATCAAATCAGATGACCTCGTATTTTCCACTCACTGATTGGATTTTCTCCATGGCCGTCTTGCTGAAAGCATGGGCTCTGATATGCAGCGGCTTGGAAAGATCGCCCTGGCCCAATATCTTGACCGGCAGATCTTTCTTGCGAATGAGCCGCTTTTCGAACAGGGTCTCCGGCGTGACCGTGCCGGACCACGAGATCTTGGCCAGGTCGGCCAGATTGACGACCTGAAAGACGGTTCGGAACCGATTATGAAAACCGCGCTTGGGTACCCGCCTCTGCAGCGGCATCTGTCCGCCTTCGAACCAGGCGGGGATACTGGCTCCAGACCGGGATTTCTGTCCCTTCAAGCCCCGGCAGGAATACCGCCCATGCCCGGAGCCGGTGCCCCGGCCGACCCTTTTTCTCTTCTTCCGGGACTTCGCTGGAGGTGACAACTGATTCAGCTTCAATGGAATTGTCCTCTCAAATCGGTACTTCGGCGGCTTCTACATCTCTTCGATGCTGACCAGATGACGCACCTTGGCGATCATACCCCGTATCTGCGGCGTGTCATCATGCACAACGCTCTGATTCATCCTGCGAATCCCCAGTGCCCGGATGGTCAGCTTCTGATTCTTCTGTCGTTTGATGCTGCTTCGCACCTGGGTGATTTTCACTTTACCTGCCATGATGACCGATCCCTCACTGGTCGGTGACATTCTCCGATTCATTCTGTGTTTGAGGCGGCGGAGAGGATACCAGCTGCCGGAGAATGGTCTCCGGCTCCATGCCCCTGCGGACCGCCACGATCCTGGCATCCTCGAGCGATTGCAATCCCTGCATGGTCGCTTTGACCACATTATGGGGGTTGGATGATCCCAGGCATTTGGTCAGGATGTTCTTGACGCCGGCCGATTCCACGATGGCCCGCACCGGGCCTCCGGCGATCACCCCGGTGCCCGGGGAAGCCGGTTTCAGCATCACCCGCGACGCGCAGAATCGCCCGACCACCTCATGAGGTATGGTGTCGTTGACGATGGGCACCCGGATCATGCTTTTACGGGCGGCCTCGGTCGCTTTGCGGATGGATTCGGACACCTCGTTGGCCTTTCCCAGGCCGATGCCCACGTGTCCCTGAGTGTCTCCCACCGCCACCAGAGCATTAAAACCAAAACGGCGACCGCCCTTGACCACCTTGGCGACCCGGTTGACGTGAATCACACGCTCGACCAGTTCGAATCCTTCAGTCTCCATCTTCGCTGATCGGTCTCGAGATGATGGAGCATTCCGACCTCTCCTCTCCCGGGGTCCCATTAGAACGTCAACCCTCCTTTCCTGGCTCCATCGGCCAGGGCCTTCACACGGCCATGATACAGATACGGACCGCGATCAAAGACCACTTTATTGAGTCCTTTCTCCTTGGCCTTTTGAGCCAGAAGCTGACCGACATCTCTGCTGATGTCCACCTTCTTCTTTTCCTTGGCCTGTTTCTTGATCTCCGGAGAAAGTGTTGAGGCGGTGACCAGCGTTTCTCCTTTGACATCATCGATCAGCTGGGCATAAATACCGCTGTTGCTGCGAAAAACAGTCAGGCGCGGACGCTCGCCGGTGCCATGCAGCTTGCGCCGCACCCGCCACTTCCTGCGCTGCCGGGCACGTGCGATCAACTTTCGGGCTCGATCCCGCATGATGTTTAAACTCCTGATAAACCAGTTTCTTCGATGATGACCCCTGAAGGGCCAGAGCTCTTCTGTTAAGCCCCCGCCTTCCCGGCCTTTCTGCGGACCGATTCGCCCTGATAGCGAATCCCTTTGCCCTTGTATGGCTCAGGCGGACGGAAGGAACGGATCTTGGCAGCCACCTGTCCGACCAGCTGCTTGTCGATTCCCCGGATGGTGATCAGGACGCCCTTGGGGCCGATCTCCAGCTCGATTTCCTCGGGAGGCTGAAAAACGATCGGATGGGACAGGCCCAGCTGCAGAACCAACGTCTTTCCCTGCAGATCGGCCCGATATCCGACACCATTAACCTCCAGGATCTTCTGATGCCCCTCGGTGACCCCGGTAACCATGTTTGACAGCAGGGTCCGGGTGAGACCATGGAGCGCACGGAACATCTTGCTGTCCGTCGGCCTTTCGACCATCAGGGAGCCATCGTCCTGCTTGACGACCAGCCGGCGATGAATGCACTGCTCCAGATGACCCCTGGGGCCCTCGACCTTGATCAGGCCCGGCTCGATCTCAATCTTCACCTCGGGGGGAATGGGTATGGGCATTCGTCCAACTCTCGACACCCACCTAACCTCCGTTTAAAACCGATATCTGCAGTCGATTACCAAATATAACAGAGTACCTCTCCACCGAGTCCCTGCTGGCGACACTCCCGATCGGTCATGACGCCCCGGGAGGTGGAGATGATGGCCATTCCCAGGCCATTACGGACACGGGGGATGCGGTCCTTGCCGGCATACACCCGACGGCCCGGACGGCTGATTCTCTTCAGTCCCAGAACGGGGCCGTTTTCTTTTTCGTCGTATTTGAGATAAACACGCAAGATGCCCTGGTATCCATCCTCGATATACTTGTAATTACCGATGTACATCCCTTCCAGAAGGATCCGGGCAATCTCTCGCTTCACATTGGATGCGGGTATATCGACCTTTTTAAATTTTTCCTTATACCCATTGCGTATCCGGGTCAACATGTCCGCGATGGGATCGGTCATGGTCATGGGCTTCCTCCCGAAGCCGAAAAGATCAATGCCTGTGCCGCCTGAATTCTACCAGCTCGCCTTGGTCACGCCGGGAATCTTGCCTTCATTGGCCAGTTCCCGGAAGCAGATGCGGCAGAGTCCGAATTTCCTCATGTAGGCCCGCGGCCGACCGCAGCGCTGACAGCGGTTGTATTGACGGACGGAAAATTTGGGCTTCCGCTTGGATTTCTCTATGAGCGACTTCTTGGCCACGAAACCTCCTTTTACTGACCGCGAAACGGCATGCCCAAAAGCTTGAGCAACTCCATGCTCTCTTCATCGGTCTGGGCCGTGGTGACGATGGTGATATCCATTCCCCGGACCTTTTCCACGTTATCATAATCGATCTCCGGGAACACGATGTGCTCGGTCAGTCCCAGGGTGTAGTTTCCGCGTCCATCGAACGACCGGGTGGGCACACCGCGGAAATCCCGAATGCGCGGCAGAGCCACATTGACCAGCCGGTCGAAGAACTCATACATCCGTTCCCGGCGCAGCGTCACCCGGCAGCCGACCGCCATACCTTCCCGCAGCTTGAAATTGGAGATGGATTTCTTGGCCCGGGTGATCGACGGACGCTGACCGACGATCTGAGACAGATCCTCCACGGCAGCATCCAGCAGTTTGGGATTGACCAGGGCATCGCCGGTGCCCATGTTGACGACGATCTTTTTCAGTCGCGGGACCTGCATGCTGTTGGTGTACTTAAATTTCTTGACCAGCTCAGGCATGCATTCTTCCGTGTATCGTTCCTTGAGACGAGCCATGGTGGTGTTCCTTGTGGAGTCAGATATCAGGTGAACATCTCTCCGCACTTGCGACAGTAGCGAGCCCGCCGGCCATCGGTCAGCATCTTGGTGCCCACGCGGACACCCTGATCGCACTTGGCGCAATAGACCATCACATTGCTGGCGTTGATGGCCCCTTCTTTCTCGACGATGCCGCCCTTTTGATTTCTCTGGGAAGGTCGGGTGTGCTTTTTGATGAAATGAATCCCTTCCACGATGATCTTTCCGGTGGACGGCTCGACTTTGAGCACCTTTCCCGATTTGCCTCGGTCATTGCCCGACATGACGATCACCGTGTCACCCTTTTTCACTTTCATTCCTTCCATCCCTTCCAGGCAGGACCCTGATGAACAACGTCCTACAGCACCTCAGGAGCCAGCGAGATGATCTTCATGAATTGACGCTCGCGCAGCTCCCGGGCCACCGGGCCAAAAATACGAGTGCCCCGCGGCTCTTTCTGCTCATCGATGAGCACCGCGGCATTTTCTCCAAAACGTATATAGGAGCCGTCTTTTCTTCTGATACTCTTCCGGGTCCGGACGACGACGGCCTTTCCCACGTCCCCTTTCTTGACGGTACTGCCGGGGAGCGCATCTTTGACGCTCACCACGATGATGTCGCCAACGCTGGCCCAGCGGCGTCTGGATCCGCCCAGAACGTGGATACAGCTGACCCTTTTGGCTCCTGAGTTGTCAGCGACAATGAGAGAAGTTTCTGCCTTAATCATCGATCCGAACTCCAGACTGTGGGACTACTGAGCCTTTTCCTGGATCTCCACCACCCGCCAGTGTTTTCTCTTGCTCAGCGGTCTCGTTTCCATGACTTTCACGAGGTCACCAATCCGACACTCACCCTTCTCGTCATGGGCCATGAGTTTCTTGGAAGTCTTAACCACCCTTCCATACGTGGGATGCTTCCCCAGGCGCTCCACCAGAACGACCACGCTTTTGTCCATCTTGCTGCTGACGACCTTCCCGGTCATCACCTTTCTGCTGCCCCTCTTCGAAGCGCCTGTCTGCGTCTGGTCTGCCATACTCGCATTCCCCTTTAGAAACCGATACCTATCCTTTAAGAGCTCTCTATACCTTCAGCGGCGGTCTCAGCCTGTTTTCCAGTCGCCAGCTCCCGCTCCCTGATAATCGTCTTGACCCTGGAGATATCCCGCCGCACCATACGGATACGCAGCGGATTCTCCAGCTGCCGGGAGACCAGTTGAAATCTCAGATTGAAGAGCTCCTCCTGAAGGTTTCGCTGCAGCTGGACCAGCTCTTCATCGCTTTTATCACGGATCTGTTCGATCTTCATGCTCGCTTAATCCCCCCAGAACTCACGTCGCGAAACGAACTTCGTCTTGATGGGAAGTTTTTGAGAAGCCAGCCGAAAGGCCTCTTTGGCCAGATTCTCGGAAACTCCGCTCAGCTCGAACAGAATGCGGCCGGGCTTGATCACCGCCACCCAATCCTCCGGAGCTCCCTTTCCCTTGCCCATTCGGGTCTCAGCGGGCTTGGACGTCACCGGCTTGCTGGGGAAGATGCGGATCCAGACCTTGCCGCCGCGCTTGATGTGGCGCGTCATGGCCACACGGGCCGCCTCGATCTGTCGAGAGGTCAGCCAGGCCGGTTCCTGAGCCTGCATGCCGTATTCACCGAAGCTGACATTGCCGCCGCGGTGGGCCTGACCGCGCATGCGGCCCCGATGCTCTTTGCGGTGCTTGACCCTCTTGGGCATTAACATGGAAACTGTCTCCTTACTTGGATTGCGGGCGCCTGGAGCTTCTGGGCGGCCTGCGTCCGCCGCCGGAGCGTCCTCTGCCCCCCGAGGGTGCCTGAGATTCCTCTTCGTCCTTCCTGCCCAGCACCTCGCCTTTGCAGATCCACACCTTCACTCCGATGGTACCATAGGTCGTTTTGGCCGTCAATCTGGCGAAATCGATATCGGCTCTGAGGGTATGCAGCGGAACCCGTCCTTCATGGTACTGCGCGGTACGGGCCATCTCGGCGCCGCCCAAACGTCCCGAGCAGCAGATCCGGATTCCCTCGGCGCCCATGCGCATGGTCGAGGCTACCGTCTTCTTGATGGCCCGCCGGAAGGACACACGCTGTTCCAGCTGCCGGGCCACGCTCTCGGCCACCAGATAGGCGTCCAGCTCCGGACGCTTGATCTCCTGAATATTGATATAGATCTCTTTGCCGGTCAGATGCTGGAGTTCCTCCTTGAGACGCTCCACCTCGATGCCTTTACGGCCGATGACGATGCCGGGACGGGCGGTGTGAATATCGATGGTCACCCGTTTCGGGGCTCTCTGGATCTCGATCCTGGAGACCCCGGCTCGCTCGAGACGGCTGCGGATGTAATTTCGAATGGTGAGGTCTTCCTGAAGGAGTTCGGGATACTTGCTGGTGGCGAACCAGCGCGATTCCCAGGTTCGGTTGATGCCCAGTCTCAGACCGGTGGGGTTCGTTTTCTGTCCCAAAGAGACCTCCTATGAGATCACACTCAGAAAGATTAAGATTCCTGTTGATCGGCCACGATAATAGTCAGATGGCTGGTTCTTTTCTGTATTCGCGAAGCCCGTCCCATGGCTCGGGGACGGAAGCGTTTCAGTGTCGGCCCCTGATCGACCGTGGCCTCTTTGATGTACAGGTCGTCCATATGCAGATTCGGTCCGGCGATATTGATCGCATTGGCCGCCGCCGACTGAATGGTCTTGATGACCGTCACGCAGGCAGATTGTGGAAGCATGTTGAGGGTATTCAGGGCCTTCTGAACAGGCTCCCCCCTGACCAGATCCACCACCCTTCTCATCTTCCTGGGTGAACTGCGAACATATCGGGCGCGAGCTTTGGCTTCCATCGACCATCTCCTCACAAACGATAGACTGCTGAATGCTCGTCTTACTTCAAAGCTGTGGGCCTGGCTGTCAATCGTCCGCTGTGCCCCCGGAAGGTGCGCGTGGGCGAGAACTCTCCGAGCTTATGCCCTACCATATTCTCCGAGATATACACCGGGATGAACTTGTTGCCGTTATGAATGGCCAGGGTGTGGCCGACGAACTCCGGCGAGATAGTGCTGGCACGGGACCAGGTCTTGACCACCCGTTTCTCACCGCTTCGGTTCATGGCCGTGATCTTCTTGAGAAGCTTGGGGTCGATGTAGGGGCCTTTTTTGATCGATCGTGACATCTGTCGACTCCCTTATTTTCTCCTCTTGACGATAAAACGATCAGAGTACTTGCGTTTTCGAGTCCGGTATCCTTTAGTCGGTTTGCCCCACGGGGTGCTGGGATGACGCCCGCCAGAGCTCTTGCCTTCGCCGCCACCCAGCGGATGGTCGACGGGGTTCATGGCCACGCCTCTCACCTTGGGTCGGCGTCCCTTCCAGCGGCTTCTTCCGGCCTTGCCCAGGCTGATGCCCTCATGCTCGACATTGCCCACCTGTCCCACCGTGGCGAAGCAATCGACCGAGACCTGCCGCAGCTCACCGGAAGGCAGCCTCAGCAGGGCCAGCTTTCCCTCCTTGGCCATCAATTGCACCGAGGTGCCGGCGCCCCGCGCCATCTGACCGCCCCGGCCGGGTTTCAGCTCGATATTGTGGATCTCCGTGCCCAGAGGGATCTTCACCAGGGGTAGACAGTTCCCGATCTTGACCTCGGCCTCCGGGCCGGACATGACCTCCTGTCCGACGGTCAGATTCACCGGGGCGATGATGTAGCGTTTCTCCCCATCACGGTAATGGAGCAGCGCGATACGGGCTCCCCGGTTGGGATCGTACTCGATGGCGGCCACCTTCGCCGGGATTCCGTGTTTGTCGCGCTTGAAGTCGACGATCCGGTAGAAACGCTTATGGCCTCCCCCGCGATGACGGATGGTGATGTGTCCCTGGTTGTTGCGGCCGCTGTTCTTCTTCAGGGCAACCAGCAGAGGCTTGTGCGGTTTCTTCTTGGTGATCTCATCGAAGGCAGGGCTGGTCTTGAACCGCTGGCCCGGTGTGGTTGGCCGAAAGGACTTTAAAGCCATGATTGTATCCAGTCGCTTGAATGAATGGCTGATGCACAGGATAGTTCAGTCTAGACGCCTTCAAACAGCTCGATGGTCTCACCCTCCTTGAGAGTGACCACCGCTTTTTTCCAGTCGGGCCGTCGGCCCTCGAAACGTCCCATGCGTTTCTTCTTGCCCCGCATGTGAATGGTCCGCACATCGGTGACGCGCACGTTCCAGATCTCCTCGACGGCTTTCTTGATCTGTATCTTGTTGGCCTCTCTGTCAACCTGAAAGAGATACTGGTTGGACGCCGTCTTCAACTGGGTCCCCTTTTCGGTGATCAGGGGCCGCAGCACTATTTCCCTGGCCGTCTTCACGCCGAAAACACCTCCTCCAGTTTTTGCAGAGCACTCTTGGTGAAGACCACCTGGTCGCTATTGAGAATGTCGTACGCATGCAGACCATTGGCCGTTCTCAGCTCCAATCCCGGAATGTTGCGGCCGGACAGAAAAATCTTCTCGTCGTACTGATCCAGGACCAGCAGGCAGGTGCCCCCGGCGAACCCCATCTTGTCGAGAATCCCGTGCAGCGCTTTGGTTTTGGGAGCCTCCATGGTCAGCGTTTCCAGGACCGCCACGCGTCCCTCCTGAGCGCTGGCCGAGAGGGCCGATTTTAGAGCCAGGCGAACCACCTTGTGAGGCAGCCGGAACCCGTACTGCCGCGGCTTCGGCCCGAAAGTCACACCACCGCCCACCCACAGGGGAGAGCGGTTGGTTCCGGCCCGGGCCCGCCCGGTGCCCTTCTGCCGCCAGGGTTTTCTCCCGCCACCGCGGACATCGGAACGCCCCTTGGTCGAGGCGGTCCCGCTACGGCGGGCGGCCAGGTGCGCTCTGACGGCATCGTACAGAGCTCCCTGATGGGGCTTGATCCCGAAGAGGTCTCCGGGGAGCTCCATCTCGCTGAGTTTGTCTCCCTCAGCTCCGTATGTGATCGCTTTGGCCATTGATTATTCCTTCTTGTCCTTCTCTTCCGTTGTTTCCGTCTCCGGCGAAGATTCCGATTCCTTGGTCTCGGGGGCGGCAGCCGCTTCCGCTTTGGCTTCCGGTTCCGGCTGAGCCGCTTCCGGTTTTTCTTTGGCGGCCTGTTCGGCCTTGGGCTTTTCCTTATCGGCCGGCTTGGCCTCCGGCTGTGTGCCGGGCGGAATTTCCAGTTCGGTCATTCTCTGGATGATCACATACCCGTTTCTGGCACCGGGAACGGCCCCTTTCAGCAGCAGGAGATTATTTTCCGGATCGACCTGCACGACCTCGAGATTGCAGACGCTGACGCGGTCGTTGCCCATTCGTCCGGCCATCTTCTTGCCCTTCCAGACCCTCGAGGGGTAGGAGGAGCCGCCCAGTGATCCGGGAGCACGATGGCGGTCCGACTGGCCATGCGTCTTCGGCCCGCCGTGGAATCCGTGGCGTTTGATGCCGCCGGCAAACCCCTTGCCCTTGGACGTGCCGATGACCTTGACCCGGTCTCCGACCTGAAAGATATCGGCGCGTAACTCCTGGCCCGGCTGGTAGATCTTGGGGTTCTCCACCCGGAATTCGACCAGCCTGGCCTTGGGATCCACTCCGGCTTTGGCGAAATGCCCCAGCTGCGGTTTCCGAACCAGTTTCTTACGGCGTGTAAAAGCCCCCAGCTGCACGGCCCGGTATCCGTGTTCGTCCTCGTCCTTGACCTGGACGACATGGCAGGAACCGATCTCTATGGCGGTGGCCGAGATGGACTCACCGCCCTGACCAAAGAATCGGGTCATGCCCACTTTTTTACCAATCAGTCCGATCATCGTTCCTCAGCATTCCCACCCTCAGGCCTTGATCTCTACGTCCACACCGGCCGGGAGATCCAGACCCATCAGGGCCTCTATGGTCTTTTGAGTCGCCTCGACAATATCGATCAGCCTCTTATGGATACGCATCTCGAACTGTTCCCGCGATTTCTTGTCCACATGCGGAGACCGCAAGACGGTATAGACGGTCTTTTTCGTCGGCAGCGGGATGGGTCCCGAGATCTTTGCGCCCGTCCGTCGCGCGGTGCGTACGATCTCGGTGGTTGATTTGTCCAGCATGGCGTGATCGTAGGCTTTCAGGCGAATCCGTATTTTTTGTCCAGGCACGCTTGGCTCCCTTTATTCGATGACCTCGGCGACGACGCCGGCGCCCACGGTGCGGCCGCCCTCGCGAATGGCAAAGCGCAGCTCCTTCTCCATGGCGATCGGCGTGATCAACTCCACCTCCATGGTGGTGTTGTC